>Ga0268254_10000002_pt1 | contig 1066192 bp, 1030 predicted proteins | sample AgamicOrSfrz_FD_200251 | JGI IMG/M metagenome (GOLD analysis project Ga0268254, IMG submission 200251) | Agave microbial communities from Guanajuato, Mexico - Or.Sf.rz (v2) (version 3) | ecosystem: Host-associated > Plants > Phyllosphere > Phylloplane/Leaf | place: Guanajuato, Mexico...
GCAGAACCGACGCCCAGCAGGATACCTGCGATAGGCAGTACGGATACTGGCAGCATCAGCGATTTACCGACCTTCTGCAGGTTAGCAAATGCATTCTTAAACATAATTGAGAGTGCTCCTGAGTATTAGTGCTTTTTTCTACGCTTTCACGCATTGGCGAGGGGGGAGAACCGCGCCGTGGGAAGGGCATCTAAGCGCCCTTTATTTATTACACAGAGTAAAATAAATCAGTAAAAGTTTGTTTGACGGCTATCACGTTTCAGCTAGCGCCCGTCGCGAAACTCACATTGATTTACAAAAGGTGCCAGCTTCCGTATGAAAAACGACCGCCACCGCCTTTTTTATGGCGGTGAACTTTACTCCGATCGTTTATTAATTACGAGTACTAAAATAAGCTGACAGATCAGGCAGATTGCAGGCGGGAGAGGTCAACATGGAACAAACGGGCAAAGTTCTGTGTCGTTTGTTGCGCAAGTTCTTCGACAGAAACGCCTTTCAGCACCGCCATATATTCCGCCACATCGCGCGTCATCGCTGGCTGATTCTCTTTACCGCGATGCGGCACCGGGGCGAGATAAGGTGAATCGGTTTCGACTAGTAAGCGATCGAGCGGAATGTAACGTGCCGCATCACGCAACTGCTCTGCGTTGCGGAAGGTGACGATACCCGAAAACGAGATATAAAAGCCCATATCGAGCAGCTTACCCGCCGTTTCGCGATCTTCGGTAAAACAGTGCAACACGCCGCCACAATCCGTCACGCGCTCTTCCTGCAAAATCGCAAGCGTATCTTCTCGCGCATCGCGCGTATGGACGATCACCGGCTTGTTCAGTTCGCGACCAATACGGATATGGTTACGGAAGGATTCCTGCTGGCGCGGCTTCGTTTCCGGCGTATAAAAATAGTCCAGTCCGGTTTCACCCATCGCCACGACGCCCTCTTCCGCCGCCAGTTGGCGCAGCGTTTCAACATCGTACTCTTCATCCTGATTCAGCGGATGCACACCGCAGGAAAAGACCACGTTCGGGCGCTCACCCACCAGCTCACGCATTGCGCGGTAACCCGGTAATGTCGTGGCAACCGCCAGACAAAACTTCACATCGCGCGCGGCGGCTTTCGCCAGTACGTCATCAACGTCTTTGTGCAAAGAGTGGTAATCCAGGCCATCGAGGTGGCAGTGCGAATCAACTAAAAACATAATCTTCTCTTACAGATGGGAGACAGGAAGCGTTACACCTGTTTGCTGGTAACGTTCCAGAGTTAACAATAGATCGGTCAGCAGCAACTCGCGGTTAACCCCAACCACACTAAGCAACTGTTCACGACAGGTAAAAATAGCATGCAGTAGCGCGTGCAGCGTTGGCGCTTGCACCTGGCGCGCCAGCTTCTCTACCAGCGCTAAGGCATCAACATTGCTGAGTAACGTCGCGCCTTGCTGCATTTTTAATGCATCAAGCAGCAAAGCAGAGAGCCACTGTAAACGCTCAGCCACTTTATCGTGGTTCAGTGTCGGGAGCATCGCCAGCCAGTCACCGTTATTCAGCGCTGCCTTTGCCGCCTGGCAAAGCGTCTGCCGTTGCGCCCAAACATCGTCCTGAAGCAGCGCTTCTGCCGCACCAGGCGAACCGGCGCACAAACGTAATGCGGTCAGAATTGTCTCTTGCGAGGCGGTAACTTCCCGTGCAAGCCAGTTGCAGGCGTAGTTTTCTGCGGGAGGCGCAAGGTGGTGCAAGCGGCAGCGGCTGCGCAAGGTCGCTAATAATCTCGCCGGTTCGCGGCAGCCGAGGAAGAACCAGGTGCGCGCAGGCGGCTCTTCCAGAGTCTTCAGCAAGGCGTTGGCGGCAGCGTCGGTCAATAACGCGGCATCCTGGATCCACACCACTTTCGCGCCGCCCAGCCGCGCATGTTCGTAAAGCTTTTCACTCACTTCACGCACCGCATCAATGCCCAGCGCGGATTTTCCTTTTTCCGGTGCCAGTGCATAGTAATCAGGGTGCGTTCCAGCCTGCATAAGCTGACAGCCGCGGCAGTGACCGCAGCTTTTATGGCCTTCAGGTGTCTGGCATAACAGGAAACGGCTGATGGCGTAAATCAACGCATCTTCGCCCATCCCCGGCAGGGCGTGGATCAGCAACGCGTGGTGCCCACGACCGCTCTGATAACTGGCAACCAGTTGCTCAAAATCGGGACGCAGCCACGGATACCATTTCATGCGCCCTGCTCCTGCACCCAGGCTGTTACCGTCTGGCGGATATCGGCAATCACTTTATCCAGCGGTTGAGTAGCATCAACGGTGCGAATGCGCTCATCTTGCGCAGCCAGTTCAAGGTAGCGCGCGCGGGTACGATTAAAGAAATCCAGCGACTCTTGTTCAATGCGATCCAACTCGCCACGGGCACGCGCACGCTTCAGGCCGACTTCCGGCGTGACATCCAGATAGAGCGTCAAATCCGGGCGAAAATCTCCCAGTACGGCATCGCGCAGCGTGGCCAGCATGGTCTGATCAATGCCTCGCCCGCCGCCCTGGTACGCCTGCGTTGAGAGATCATGGCGATCGCCGATCACCCAGCAACCACGAGCCAGTGCGGGTTTAATGACGGTTTCTACCAGTTGAACCCGGGCGGCGTAAAACATCAGAACTTCGGCTTTATCGGTAATGACTTCATCACCAACGGAACGGATATCCAGCACCAGTCTACGCAATTTTTCTGCCAGCAGCGTACCGCCCGGTTCACGCGTAAACACCATTTCACCGACGCCAAGCTCTTTCAGCGTCTCAACGATGACATCGCGCGCCGTGGTTTTCCCTGCGCCTTCAAGCCCTTCGATAACGATGTATTTACTGCCCATTTTTTTCCTTAAGTACTTTCAGGTAGTCCTGCACTGCCCGGTTATGGCTGGCGAGATTGGTATTAAATGTATGTCCGCCTTTACCATCCGCGACAAAATAGAGATACGGCGTCTTCGCCGGATGCGCCGCCGCTTTCAGCGAAGCCTCACCAGGTGTGGCAATGGGGCCCGGCGGCAAGCCGTTAATCACATAGGTGTTATAGTCGGTCGGCGTTTCCAGATCGGCGCGCGACAGCTTACCATTATAACGCGCGCCCATCCCGTAGATAACCGTCGGATCGGTCTGCAGCCGCATCCCGATGCGCAAGCGGTTAATAAAGACGGATGCCACCTGATCGCGTTCACTGGCGACAGCCGTCTCTTTTTCGACAATCGACGCCATCGTGACCAACTGATTCTGATCTTTATACGGTAGCCCTTCCATGCGCCCTTCCCAGGCTTGCTCCACCGCACGCGACATTTTCTGATGCGCGCGCTTGAGCAACGCAATGTCGGTCGTATTAGCGGTGTACATCCAGGTATCGGGCCAGAACCAGCCTTCAACCCATTGCGGGTGTTCCAGTTTCAGCGCATCGGCCACCGTGGCGTAATCATCATCTTTCAGTGTGTGCTTAATATACGGTGCGTCGCGCAGTTGCTTGAGGTAATCACTCAGGCGCATGCCTTCAACCAGACGCAGCGGAAACTGTGCTTCTTTACCGCTCTCCAGTAACTGCAACATCTCGCGCACTGTCATCTTCGGTGTAAAACGGTAGGTGCCAGCTTTGAAATGTGAAAGATCCGGTTCCAGTCGCAGCAGCCACTGAAACACGCGCGGGCGATTAATAACCTTTTCGCGATACAGTAATTCACCCAACGCCACACGACCGGTTCCGGCGGGCAGCGTGAAAATGGTTTCATCTTTAATCAGGATCTGGCTGTCCGCTAACTGGCGAACCTTCCAGACGCCTGCTCCCGCCGCGATAACCAGCAAAGCCAACAGGAGGAGAACTACGCGTAACATTTTCTTCATGACGGATTTATGCGCTCACACAAGGGGGCTAAAAAGTGGTACAAATCGCGCGCTGACCAGTGCTTTTCCGCCCACTGGCGGACGGGGACAACTGGCATCAACGCGTTACAAATAATGACTTCGTCGGCCAGCATCAACACATCGTGCCGCGCATTGACTTCGACAACCTCAAAAGCGGAAGTTTTCAGCTGGCGCAAACAATATTGACGCATAATGCCATTAACACCGGCCTGATCAACGCGCGGCGTGAAGACCTTCTTACCCTGCCGCCAGAAGATATTGGCGGCGCAGCATTCAATCAGCCAGCCTTCGCTATCCAGCACCAGCGCTTCATCAGCAGAGGTCTGCTCAAGCCCGGTACGAATCAATACCTGCTCCAGGCGGTTAAGGTGTTTGATCCCGGCGAGCATCGGGTTACGCCCGAGGCAAATATCACTCAGCGCCAGTGTTACCCCGTCCCGCCGCCAGCGAGCGTAATGCGCAGGGCTTGCTGATACCGACACTATCCGCGTCGGCGCTTCACAACCCGCTGCGCTATAGCCTCGTCCGCCACTGCCACGGCTGAGAATAACTTTCACCACACCCTCTTCTTTCTCTTTCGCGAGGTGTGCCATTTCCTGCGCCAGTATGTCCCAGTCGAGATAAGGGATCTGGAGCCGTTTACAGGCAAGACGCAGGCGCTGGAGATGCGCGTCAGGAAACTGAATTTGCCCGTCAAGGATGCGCGCGGTGGTAAAACAACCATCGCCAAATTGCGTCGCCCGATCATTCGCGGCAAGCCATTGCTGCTCTTTACCATTAATCAAGAACATAGAGGGCTCCTTATGCGTCTGACCGGACAGTTTGGCAGGATGAAAAGCGCAGGACAAGGGGATAAACCCGAATAGAAAAGGCCCGACAAGCGGGCCTTCATTACACGGCTAAATGATCAAACTTTCTTGAAGATCAACGAGCCGTTGGTGCCACCGAAACCGAAGGAGTTACACAGGGTATACTCCATGCCGCTCACCTGGCGTGCAACATGCGGCACAAAATCCAGATCGCAACCTTCATCCGGGTTATCCAGGTTGATGGTCGGCGGAACAGCCTGATCGCGCAGAGCGAGGATCGAGTAGATAGATTCTACTGCGCCTGCTGCACCTAACAGATGGCCGGTCATCGATTTGGTCGAGCTAACCATTACTGTGCGAGCCGCATCACCAAATACCGATTTTACGGCCTGCGCTTCTGCCATGTCACCCGCCGGCGTAGACGTACCGTGCGCATTAACATAGCCAATCTGGCCTGGGGTAATACCGGCATCACGCAGGGCATTAACCATCGCCTTCGCGGCGCCCGCACCATTTTCTGGCGGAGACGTCATGTGGTAAGCATCGCTGCTCATACCAAAGCCGACAATTTCAGCATAAATTTTCGCGCCGCGCTTTTTCGCATGCTCATACTCTTCCAGCATGATGATGCCAGCGCCATCGCCGAGAACAAAGCCGTCACGCTCTTTGTCCCACGGACGGCTTGCCGCCTGCGGGTTATCGTTGCGGGTAGACAGCGCGCGCGCTGCGCCAAAGCCACCGACGCCTAACGGCGTACTGGCTTTTTCCGCACCGCCTGCCAGCATTGCGTCAGCATCGCCGTAAGCAATGATACGCGCCGCATGACCGATGTTATGCACACCAGAGGTACACGCAGTCGCGATGGAAATACTCGGACCTTGCAGACCGAACATGATAGTCAGATGACCTGCCACCATGTTAACAATCGTTGATGGTACAAAGAACGGACTGATTTTACGCGGCCCACCCTTGGCGAGGGAACTGTGGTTTTCTTCGATCAGGCCGAGGCCGCCGATACCAGAACCAATCGCTGCGCCAATACGGGATGCGTTCTCTTCTGTGACTTCAAGGCCGGAATCCTGCATGGCCTGAACGCCAGCCACAATTCCATATTGAATGAAGTCATCCATCTTGCGCTGTTCTTTGCGCGAGATGATTTCTTCACAGTTAAAATCCTTTACTAAGCCAGCAAATTTGGTTGCATAGGCGCTAGTATCGAAATGGTCGATCAGGCTGATGCCACTCTGACCGGCAAGGAGAGCTTTCCAGGTAGACTCTACGGTATTGCCGACAGGAGACAACATGCCAAGTCCGGTCACAACTACACGACGCTTAGACACGTTTGTCCTCCAGGGAGGGATAAAAAAAGAGATTCGTGGGATAACTACAGATAAAACTCAGGCGGTCGAGTGACCGCCTGGAGATGTTCACTTACGCCTGGTGGCCGTTGATGTAATCAATGGCAGCCTGAACGGTGGTGATCTTCTCAGCTTCTTCGTCCGGAATCTCAGTATCAAACTCTTCTTCCAGAGCCATTACCAGCTCAACGGTGTCAAGAGAATCAGCGCCCAGGTCTTCAACGAAGGAAGCATTGTTGGTAACTTCTTCCTGCTTAACGCCCAGCTGTTCGCCGATAATTTTCTTAACGCGTTCTTCGATAGTGCTCATACTCTTAAATTTCCTATCAAAACTCGCTTTCGCGATGGTTTTCGTAGTGTATAAAATGTTGAAAAATTTGCAACTAAATCCCGGCAGTTCTTACCACGATTTTACGCTATTTTGAGGCCTTTCGCCCTAATAACGCAAATAATTTTCATCGTGATTAAACCATATACATTCCGCCATTGACGTGCAGGGTTTCACCAGTGATGTAACCTGCCTCGTCAGAGGCTAAAAATGCAACCGCACTGGCGATTTCCTGAGCACCGCCAAGGCGACCCGCAGGAACCTGCGCCAGGATACCCGCACGCTGATCATCAGACAGCGCACGCGTCATGTCCGTTTCAATAAAACCCGGAGCAACAACGTTTACAGTAATACCGCGGGACGCAACTTCACGCGCCAGCGATTTACTGAAACCGATAAGACCCGCTTTCGCCGCAGCGTAGTTGGCCTGACCAGCATTTCCCATGGTACCAACCACAGAACCGATAGTGATAATACGCCCATGACGCTTTTTCATCATAGCGCGCATTACCGCTTTTGACAGACGGAAAACAGATGAAAGATTGGTGTCGAGAATATCGTTCCACTCATCCTCTTTCATGCGCATCAGCAGGTTGTCACGGGTGATCCCGGCATTATTTACCAGAATATCAACCTCGCCAAATTCTGCGCGAATATTTTCCAGAACAGATTCGATTGATGCAGCATCGGTCACATTCAGCAGCAGACCTTTGCCGTTCGCACCCAAATAGTCGCTGATCGCCTGCGCGCCGCTCTCGCTGGTCGCCGTACCGATTACCTTCGCGCCACGGGCAACGAGGGTTTCAGCAATAGCGCGACCAATACCGCGGCTTGCACCGGTTACCAGTGCGATTTTTCCTTCAAAACTCATGGTCTTCCTCTTTTATTGCGCAAGTGCCTCTGACACGGCAGCCGGCTCGTTGAGCGCAGATGCAGTCAGGGTGTCAACAATACGTTTAGTCAGGCCGGTGAGGACTTTACCCGGGCCAACTTCATACAGATGTTCAATGCCCTGCGATGCCATAAATTCAACGCTCTTCGTCCATTGCACAGGGCTGTACAGCTGGCGCACCAGCGCATCGCGAATCGCTTCTGGCGTCGTTTCGCACTTCACATCCACGTTATTTACAACCGGGATCTGCGGCGCGTTAAAAGTGATGTTATTTAATTCAGCGGCCAGTTTTTCTGCGGCAGGCTTCATCAGCGCGCAGTGCGACGGTACGCTCACCGGCAGCGGCAGAGCACGTTTGGCACCTGCGGCTTTGCAAGCAGCACCTGCGCGCTCAACGGCTTCTTTATGACCGGCAATAACCACCTGGCCTGGCGAATTATAGTTCACCGGAGAGACAACTTGACCTTGTGCAGATTCTTCACATGCTTTGGCAATAGAAGCATCATCCAGGCCGATAATAGCAGACATCGCGCCAGTGCCCGCCGGCACGGCTTCCTGCATGAATTTTCCACGCAGTTCAACCAAACGAATCGCATCAGCAAACGCGATAACACCCGCACACACTAATGCGGAGTATTCGCCCAGGCTATGCCCCGCCATCAGCGCAGGCGTCTTACCACCCTGCTGCTGCCATACTCGCCAAAGCGCGACAGAAGCGGCCAGCAACGCCGGTTGTGTCTGCCAGGTTTTGTTCAGTTCTTCCGCCGGGCCTTGTTGCACCAGAGACCAGAGATCATAACTCAGAACAGCAGATGCCTCTGCGAATGTCTCTTCAATCACCGGATAAGCCGCAGCCATATCAGCTAACATACCGACGATTTGGGAGCCTTGTCCCGGGAACACAAAAGCAAATTGCGTCATTTTTTTATCCTTATACTCAGAAACGAACCAGCGCCGAGCCCCAGGTGAACCCGCCACCAAACGCTTCCAGCAGGACAAGTTGTCCCGGCTTAATGCGCCCGTCGCGTACCGCTTCATCAAGCGCGCTGGGAACGGAAGCTGCTGAGGTGTTGCCATGGCGATCCAGCGTAACGACGACGCTATCCATCGACATGCCGAGCTTCTTCGCTGTCGCGCTGATAATGCGCAAGTTAGCCTGATGCGGCACCAGCCAGTCCAGCTCGCTGCGCTCAAGATTATTGGCCGTCAAAGTTTCATCAACAATACGCGCCAGCTCTGTCACCGCAACTTTGAATACTTCGTTACCCGCCATCGTCAGATAAGTCGGGTTTTCCGGATGCACACGATCAAGATTAGGCAGTGTCAGCAGCTCGCCGTAACTCCCGTCTGCGTGCATATGTGTGGAGATGATGCCTGGTTCTTCGGAAGTGCCCAGCACAACAGCGCCGGCGCCGTCACCAAACAGAATAATCGTACCGCGGTCGTCTGGATCTAATGTGCGTGCGAGCGCATCAGAACCAATAACCAATGCATGTTTCACCGCACCGGATTTAACATACTGATCGGCGATGCTCAGCGCATAGGTGAAGCCCGCACAGGCAGCCGCAACGTCAAACGCCGGGCAGCCTTTGATTTCCAGCATGTTCTGGATTTGGCAAGCGGCACTCGGGAAAGCATGCGTTGCAGAAGTGGTAGCAACAATGATCAAGCCAATCTGATCGTTATCGATGCCCGCCATCTCAAGCGCACGCTTAGCGGCTTCATAGCCCATTGTCGAAACTGTTTCGTTTGCAGCGGCAATGCGGCGCTCACGAATCCCTGTACGGCTGACAATCCACTCGTCAGAGGTTTCCACCATTTTTTCTAAATCGGCGTTTGTTCGAACCTGCTCAGGCAGATAACTGCCGGTACCAATAATCTTCGTATACATGTACGCTCAGTCACTCTTGGGTAATATACACACGCTCTGATTTTCGCCATCCGTTGCAGACGAAGACGAGTGTGCATACACAGATTCCAGGCGAGCGGCGATCCGTTGTGGAACCTGCCGCTGCACCGCCTGCACTGCCTGCTCAATTGCTACGCAAAATGCGCGCTGATTCGCCGCACCATGACTCTTAATCACAGTGCCGCGCAATCCTAACAGACAGGCGCCATTATACTGGTCGGGGTTGAGGTGACTGAATCGCCTTGTCAGGCTTTTTTGTAACCAACGCTTTAATAAAATCAGCCACCACGACCTTTTTTTTCCTTCACCCTGCGATTTCAGCAGCGAAAGAAACATTCTGACAACACCTTCCATGGTTTTTAATGTGACGTTTCCGGTAAAACCGTCGCACACCAGCACATCCGTTTTGCCGGTCAATAATTCGTTCGCTTCAAGATAACCAATGTAGTTCATTGAGGGCATGGAGCGTAATAATGCCGCAGCATCACGAATGCTATCGTGCCCTTTGGTCTCTTCTTCACCAATATTCAGTAGCGCCACACGTGGGTTGGCAATAGCGAGGATCTCTTCGGCCATCACCGCGCCCATCACGGCAAATTGCGCCAGCATCGTGCTGTCACAATCGACGTTTGCCCCAAGATCCAGCACAACGGTCTTGCCTTTCTGTTGATGAGGCAACACGGTCACCAGCGCCGGGCGCTCAATCCCGTCAATCGGTTTGAGCAGCATTTTCGCTAAGCCCATCAGTGCACCGGTGTTTCCCGCACTCACACAGGCCTGGGCGCGACCTTCTTTGACCAACTCCAGCGCCATGCGCATAGAGGTACCACGGCTATTACGAATAGCCTGCGCGGCGCGCGCATCACTGGCAATAACTGACTGGGCAGGAACAATAAGCAAGCGCGAGCGTTGCTCGAAATCAGCTTTGGCAAGTAATGGCGTGATAGCGTCGGGATCGCCGACTAAAAGAAGGTTGAGTTGAGAATTAGAGTTCAGTGCCTGCAAAGCTGCAGGCACTGTCACGGATGGGCCAAAATCTCCCCCCATGACATCTAACGCCAGGGTTAGACGTGTCAAGGTATCGTCGCAGCCTGGTTCGGTCTATCCCCGCTTACGCGGGGAAATCCTCACTAAGCTTCATCACGCTTGCGCGTGATTACTTAGTGATAACCTTGCGACCGCGGTAGAAACCGTCGGCGGTAATGTGGTGACGCAGGTGGGTTTCACCAGAAGTTTTGTCTACAGACAGGCTGGTGACTGCGGTCAGCGCGTCATGGGAACGACGCATGCCACGTTTGGAACGGGTTGGTTTATTCTGTTGTACGGCCATGGACCTTACTCCTTAATTACTTACGCTTTAAGCTGGCTAATACGGCAAATGGATTTGGTTTCTGCGCTTCATCAGGCAGTTCCCCAAAGACCATGTCCGCCTCGGACACTTCACAGTGTTCAGAATCATGCACCGGAACTACCGGCAGGGAGAGAATGATTTCATCCTCGACCAGCGCCAGCAGATCGATTTCACCGAATTCGTTAACCTCAATCGGCTCATACGCTTCCGGCAGTGCTTCAGCCTGTTCGTCTGAACGCACAGGACTAAAACAATACGTGGTGTAGACCTGATGAGTGAACGGTTTCCCGCAACGCTGGCATTCGAGCGATACCGTTACCTTTGCATCGCCGGTTAAAACGGCAAGGCGCTGGTTGTCGATAACGAACGACATGGAGCATTCCACATCACTGTCTACGCTGACTACAGATTCAGCGACGCGCTCCGCCTGGTCGGGAGTATAGATACCCTCGTAATCAAGGCGTTTTTGAGCCGTGCGAACCGGATCAAGAGTCAGGGGTAATTTTACCTTTTGCATAGGGCGCGCATATTAACTTTGTAACGTCATATAGTCAAAGAAAAAGGCAGCCTGCGGTTGCCTTTTGCCAATAATTCGCACACATTGCGGCCTACAGTTTAAAATGCCTGTCATTGTTAAGCCATATTTGGTGAAAAAAATATGTCGCAAATTATTCTCGCTTCCACTTCCCCCTACCGCCGCGCCCTGCTCGACAAGCTCGGTTTACCCTTCGAATGCGCCACGCCGCAGACAGACGAAACACCGCATGCAGGCGAAGCGCCTCGCCATTTAGTGCTCAGACTGGCGCAGGAAAAAGCGCAATCACTGGCGCAAAAATACCCTCAACATTTGATTATTGGTTCCGATCAGGTGTGCGTGCTTGACGGCGAAATTACCGGGAAACCGCATACGGAAGAGAACGCCCGCCAGCAATTAATGAAGGCCAGTGGCAATATTGTGACTTTTTATACTGGCCTGGCGCTGTTTAATTCCGCAACCGGTCATTTGCAAACGGAATGTGAGCCTTTCGACGTCCATTTTCGCCGCTTAAGTGCACAGGAAATCGACGACTATGTCCGCAAAGAGCGCCCGCTGAACTGTGCCGGTAGTTTCAAAAGCGAAGGGCTGGGTATTGCGTTGTTTGAACGTCTTGAAGGACGCGATCCTAATACATTGGTAGGTCTGCCGCTAATCGCGTTGTGCCAGATGCTGCGGCGTGAACATTGTAACCCGTTGTTAAGCTAATGCTTTCGCGATCACAGTTTCTTTTTTAGTCAAACGCTACATTCATCGCCAATATTAAAACGACGTTTTAATTTAAGGAGAGGTGATGAAGATTTTACGTACGTTGCCGCTGATGTTTGCACTGCTGGCGTCTGCCAATGTGTATGCGCAAGATGAGTGGCAAACAGCGGGCATTGTTGAAGGCAATCTTCCGGCAAGCTGGCAAACACTGAAAGCGCAGATGCGCTATCCCGATTCGTGGTTATCAGGCCACTTCAAAGATTTCCACCAATGGCAAGCACACAGCCGCCAGCTATTTCGCAGCGCCCTGCTCACCCCGGATGCCACTAAACCTTTTTCCCCTCACTCGATAGCCAAAGAAGATCGCGGCAGCTATACCGCTGAAAAATTATCGCTGAACATTACGGATGATAACCGCATTTCCGCCCTGTTATTGATGCCGAAAACACCCGGCCCGCATCCTGCTATCGTTCTGTTGCACGATCATGGTTCGAAATTTGATATCGGCAAAGAGAAGCTGATCCGCCCGTGGGGTAACGCGGAACAACTCGCCAGTGCGCAAGCTTGGGCTGACAAATTCTTCAGCGGAAAATTCATTGGCGATGAACTGGCGAGCCGGGGTTATGCGGTTATCGCGATCGACAGCCCCGGATGGGGCGATCGCGGTCCGATGGTTTATGAGCAGCAACAAGCACTGGCCAGCAACTACTTCAATCTGGGGCGCTCGCTGGCAGGCGAAGTAGCCTATGAAGATATGCGCACGGTCGATTTTATCGCCGCGCACGCAGGGGTGGACAGTAAACGCGTTGGCGTACTGGGTTTCTCAATGGGTGGTTTTCGCGCCTGGCAACTGGCGGCGTTGAGCGAAAAAGTCGCTGCTACAGCGGTTATTTCGTGGTTTGGAACTTATAACGGTTTGATGCAACCCGGCAATAACGTGCTCCGCGGTCAATCCGCGTTCTATATGTTACATCCGGGGATGCCCGCCCACCTGGATATTCCTGATATCGCCAGTATCGCCGCGCCGAAGCCGATGCTGATATTCAGCGGCAGCAAAGACAAACTCTTCCCGGCAGAGGCGGTAAAAGACGCTTTCGACAAAATGCATCGGGTCTGGTCTTCGCAGCAGGCAGACGACAAACTGGTGACGAAAAGCTGGCCTGAACTGGGACACGTCTTTTATCAGGAGCAGCAAAATGAAGTGTTTCCATGGCTGGACAGGTGGCTGAAGCCGTAAGCCAACCCCGTTTTCCCCCTCGCAGACGCGAGGGGGAAAAGATTACTTAGCGTTGCGTAATACTTGCAGACAACGTTTGAGTGCCTCATCAAGCGGCGCTTCTATCCGTAAAGTCTCGCCCGTATGAGGATGGGTAAACTTCAGTGCCGCAGCGTGCAGGAACAGACGTGACAACCCGGTCGACGCCAGTTGCTTATCAAATTCGCGATCGCCATAGCGATCATCAAAAGCAATCGGGTGGCCGGCATGCTGAGTATGTACGCGGATCTGATGCGTACGTCCGGTCACCGGGCTACAACGCACCAGGGTCGCGAATTCATAGCGCTCTTCAACTTTAAAACGCGTTTCTGAAGGCTTGCCTTCACTGTTCACCCGTACGATCCGCTCGCCGCTTTGCAGAATATTTTTTAGCAAGGGTGCCTGCACCACTTTGACATGCGACTGCCACTGGCCGCGAACCAGCGCCAGATAATCCTTCTGCATATCTTTACCGCGCAACTGCTCATGCAGCGAACGCAGCGCGGAACGCTTTTTTGCCACCAGCAAAACGCCGGAGGTATCACGATCTAAACGGTGAACCAGCTCAAGGAAACGGGCTTCCGGGCGCAACGCTCGCAGGCCTTCAATCACGCCAAAGCTCAGCCCGCTACCGCCGTGAACCGCCGTGCCCGACGGCTTATTCAGCACCAGGATATGATCATCTTCATAGAGAATCACGTCGGTTAGCTGGGCAACTTTTTGCAAATGTGGAGAAACCGCCTCTTCTTCTTTTTCTGCGACGCGTACCGGCGGAATACGGATTTCATCCCCCGCTTCCAGTTTATATTCCGGTTTTACGCGTTTTTTATTCACCCGCACTTCACCCTTGCGCAGGATGCGGTAAATCATGCTTTTAGGTACCCCTTTGAGCTGGGTACGCAAAAAGTTATCGATACGTTGCCCCGCTTCATCAGCGGTAATAGCAACAAATTTTACGGATGGTGTCTCAGTTTTCATGGGAGGCGATTCTAAATAGCCACGCTGAATAGCGCCACTCATTTTTCTATGCTTATATTTACAATTGACTCGGTAACTTTGTTTTACACAGTTGATTCGGCGGTTATTAAACCAATCTCCGGGCAAAGGTGAAAAAACTGTGAGTAACCGGGTGATAAATGGTAAAAGTCAGCTTGCTATAACAGGGTTCGCAAGGAATAATGTTGCGGTTTTCCGTGTTGAATCTTGTTAAAACAAGTAAATGAGCGGAATGACCAGTTTTGCCTGTCCGATCATACACGCAGCAATGGCGTAAGACGTATTGAACTTTCAGGCAGTTAGCGGGCTGCGGGTTGCAGTCCTTACCGGTAGATGGAATCTTCTCTGGAGAGTTTTTCCCAGGCTGTTCCCCTGATAATTGCGCTGTGTTTTCCACAGGAAACACAGGCAACCGACACACTGCGCCTCTTTAGCGAGCGACAACCGTGAGGTTGGCGACGCGAATAGTCTCGAGGCCATCGGTTCTCCCCCGGAAAGGCGTTATCTTGCCCGCAGCTTAGTCGTCAATGTAAGAATAATGAGTAAGTTACGATGAAAAGAATGTTAATCAACGCAACTCAGCAAGAAGAGTTGCGTGTCGCACTTGTTGATGGACAACGCCTGTACGACCTGGATATCGAAAGTCCGGGACACGAGCAGAAAAAAGCGAACATCTACAAAGGTAAAATCACCCGCATTGAACCCAGCCTTGAAGCCGCCTTCGTTGATTACGGTGCCGAGCGTCACGGTTTCCTCCCCCTCAAAGAGATCGCCCGCGAATACTTCCCAGCTAATTACAACGCACATGGACGTCCGAACATCAAAGACGTACTGCGTGAAGGTCAGGAAGTTATCGTCCAGATTGATAAAGAAGAGCGCGGCAACAAAGGCGCAGCACTCACCACTTTTATCAGCCTTGCGGGCAGCTACCTGGTGCTGATGCCGAACAACCCGCGTGCGGGCGGCATTTCTCGTCGTATTGAAGGCGACGATCGTACCGAGCTGAAAGAAGCACTCTCCAGCCTGGAATTACCGGATGGTATGGGTCTTATCGTACGCACCGCAGGCGTGGGCAAATCCGCCGAAGCGCTGCAGTGGGATTTGAGCTTCCGTCTGAAACATTGGGAAGCTATCCAGAAAGCCGCTGAAAGTCGCCCTGCTCCGTTCCTGATCCATCAGGAAAGCAACGTAATTGTGCGCGCCTTCCGTGACTATCTGCGTCAGGATATCGGCGAAATCCTTATCGATAACCCGAAAGTTCTTGAACTGGCTCGCCAGCATATTGCTGCGCTGGGTCGTCCGGATTTCAGCAGCAAAATTAAACTGTACACCGGGGAAATCCCGCTGTTCAGCCATTACCAGATTGAGTCGCAGATTGAATCCGCTTTCCAGCGTGAAGTCCGTCTGCCGTCCGGTGGTTCTATCGTTATTGACTCCACCGAAGCGCTGACTGCCATCGATATCAACTCCGCTCGCGCAACGCGCGGTGGTGATATTGAAGAGACCGCCTTTAACACGAACCTGGAAGCGGCAGATGAGATCGCTCGCCAGCTGCGCCTGCGTGACCTGGGTGGCCTGATCGTTATCGACTTTATTGATATGACGCCGGTGCGCCACCAGCGCGCGGTGGAAAACCGCCTGCGTGAAGCGGTGCGTCAGGATCGTGCGCGTATTCAGATTAGCCATATTTCCCGATTCGGCCTGCTGGAGATGTCCCGCCAGCGTCTGAGCCCGTCACTGGGTGAGTCCAGCCATCATGTCTGCCCGCGTTGTAGCGGCACCGGCACTATTCGTGATAACGAATCCCTGTCGCTGTCGATTCTGCGTCTGATTGAAGAAGAAGCGCTGAAAGAAAACACCCAGGAAGTGCATGCGATTGTGCCGGTTCCGGTCGCGTCATACCTGTTAAACGAAAAACGCGCCGCGGTAAGCGCTATCGAAGCCCGCCAGGGCGGCGTACGCTGCGTGATCGTGCCAAACGACCAGATGGAAACGCCGCACTACTCCGTGCTGCGCGTGCGTAAAGGCGAAGAGACGCCAACGCTGAGCTATCTGCTGCCGAAACTGCATGAAGAAGAGATGGCAATGCCGTCTGAAGAAGAGCACGCCGAACGTAAGTTACCTGAACAGCCTGCGTTGGCCACCTTCGTTATGCCAGACGTTCCGCCAGCACCACAAGCGCCAGCCGCAGCACCGAGCCAGGCGCAACCTGCCGCAACACCTGTTGCCGCGCCAGGCTTGCTGGGTCGTTTCGTCTCTGCACTGAAAGGCTTGTTCGCGGGTGAAGCCGCGCCAGCGCCGGTTGAAGTGAAAGAAGAGAAAAAAGACGAGAAGCAAGAGCGTCAGCAGGATCGCCGTAAATCACGCCAGGGCAACCGCCGCGATCGTAATGACCGTCGTGACAACCGTAGTGAAGGCAACGAGGCGCGCGAAGGCCGTGATAACCGCGAAGGTCGCGAAGATAATCGCCGTAACCGCCGCGAGAAATCACCGCAGAACGCCGAAGTCCGCGAATCTCGCCAGCCAGTCGCTGTTGATGAAACGGAAAAAGCGAAATCTCGTGACGAGCAGCAGCAACCACGCCGTGAGCGTAACCGTCGTCGTAACGATGACAAACGCCAGGCACAGCAGGATGTCAAAGAGCTGAACCGCGATGAGCAACCTGCTCAGGAACCTGAACAGGAAGAGCGCGTACAGGTAATGCCGCGTCGTAAGCAGCGTCAGCTCAGCCAGAAAGTGCGTATTGGCGGTGATAGCAACGTAGAAAACCGTGTTGAAGAAACCCCAGTACAGGACGCCGTAGTGCAAAACACACAGCTGGCTAAGGTCGACCTGCCAGCGGTGGTTGAAACCGCACCGGTACAAGAACAGGATGAAAGCGCTGAAGCACGCGAAAATGCGATGCCGCGCCGTTCACGCCGTTCTCCGCGCCACCTGCGCGTGAGTGGTCAGCGTCGCCGTCGCTACCGTGATGAGCGCTACCCGCTGCAATCTGCCATGCCGTTGACCGTAGCTTGCGCGTCACCGGAAATGGCGTCCGGTAAAGTGTGGATCCGCTACCCGGTTCCGCGCCAGCAGGAAGAACAGCAGACTCAGGAACTGACCGTTGAAAACAACGCCGCCCCTGAGCAGGATATCGCTCCGGCTATGGCTGAGGCGCAACTGGTTGCGCATCAGCAAGCGGAAGTTGTTGAACCGCAGGCGACGGTTGAAAATGCCGAGCCGGTAGTGGTTGAACCGCAAGTCGCTGTTGAAGCACCGCAGACAGTTGCAGTTGAAACCACCCACCCGGAAGTCATCGACACGCCGGTGGATGAACAACCGCAGCTGATTGCTGAAGAAGATCGTACCGTTGCGCAGGAAGTGGCAGAAGAAGCCGAACCGGCACAGCAGGAAGTTGCATCAGCAGCAGAAACGCCAGCCCCTGAAGCTGTACAGGAAGCGGTTGCGCCAGTTGTTGCCGAGCCGGTGAAAGCGCCGGTAGTAGCGCGGGTTGCTCCAGCGGCTCACAAAGTGGCTACCGCGCCAATGACCAAAGCGCCAGCGCCTGCCTATGTGCCGGAAGCGCCGCGTCACAGTGACTGGGTACGCCCGGACTTCGTCTTCGAAGGTAAAGGTTCTGCGGGTGGACACAGTGCCACGCACGCCGCGACCGCACCTGCGACGAAACCGCCAGCTGCTGAGTAATTCACTGGCAGTTAAAAGCCGACCCTCGGGTCGGCTTTTTTATGCCTGTCGTACCGGATGACGCATACCGCCAAGCCCCGGCATCACTTCACGCATCAGTTGTAAAAATTTCCGCAACCGCGCGGGATAATAGCGTGCCCACGGATAAACCAGGTGAACCGGCAGCGGCGCAGCCTGCCACTGCGGCAACAGCGCTATCAGTTTGCCACTGCGTAACTCCTCTTCCACCGCCCAACTGGAAATCAATGTCACACCAAGCCCGCCAAGGGCAGTATTGCGGGCAGCATACAGGCTATCGGTATAAAGCCGTGGCGCAATCGCCACCTGCTCCGTATCGCCGCTTTGCAAATGGCTAAGATGAATTTCATGCTGGTAGAACGTGCTGAGCGCAATCCACGGCAGCGCGGAGAGCTGCTGCGGTGTGTCGACAGCGGGAAAGCGCGCCAGCAACGCCGGTGACGCCACGATAGATCGGGGAACTTCTGCCAGCAGTACCGACACCGTCGCCGGGTCCACTTCTGCCCCAACGCGAATGGCACAATCGATATTGGCACTGAGAAAATCAACATTCTTGTCATTGAGCATCCATTCAACGGAGAGTTGTGGGTGACGTTCAAGAAACTGAGTCAACGGACCGAGCAGTTGTTCCTGACCAAAGGCATGCGGGGCGCGTACGCGTAAAATTCCTACCGGCTCGTCGTCGGACTGGCTCAGTTCATCTTCCAGCGCCACCCAGGCATCCGCAACGCGCTTTGCATGCTGGTAGCAGCGTTCACCATCATCTGTCAGCTTCATCGCATGGGTGGTGCGCAACAGCAGCTTGACGCCAAGCAGCGACTCCAGCGACTGCAAACGACGGCTAACCGTTGCCTGAGTTGTCTCCAGCTGACGCGCCGCCGCCGACAGCGACCCGGCCTCCACGATACGGATATACGTCCGCATCAAATCCACCCTATCTATACGCTCTTGCCGCTTCATTATTATTTTACCTATACGTTTCACGTATAACCGTTTTACCACTCCGCTGGCTACCGCGCCATGCTCTGCTGCGTAAAAATGACCTCACTTCGTTATTCACACCAAACGTTTCTGGGAAACTTATTATGAACCGTCATTCTCTTTCGTCAGATGTTGTTGGCTGGGTCATTTTTGCCCTCGCGCTCGGCGCCGGATTCAGCGTCGCGGCTATCTACTATTCACAACCGCTGCTGCCATTGATGGGCAGCGACCTGCACTTAACCGTCAACGGTATGGGGCTGGTTCCGACGCTCACACAGGCCGGTTATGCGCTGGGTATTTTGTTCCTGCTGCCGCTGGGTGACCGCCACGACCGTCGCCGCCTGATCCTGTTTAAAAGCGCTGCGCTGGCGCTGCTGTTACTGGCCTGTAGCCTGACCAGCAATTTGCCTTCATTACTGATCGTCAGCCTGTTACTGGGCATGGCCGCAACGATGGCGCAGGATATTGTCCCGGCAGCGGCAATCCTCGCGCCGGAAGGCAAACAGGGGAAAATGGTCGGCACGGTAATGACCGGTTTACTGCTCGGGATCCTGCTTTCGCGTACCGTTAGCGGCTTTGTCGGCGCGGCATTCGGCTGGCGTATCATGTACCAGCTTGCCGCAGTCAGCATTGCGCTGATTGGTGTGCTGATGTGGTCGGTGCTGCCGCGCTTTGCAACGCACTCCACGCTGAGCTACCCGGCGCTGATGAAATCGATGGCGCACCTGTGGCAACGCTATCCAGCACTGCGCCGCGCCGCTTTCGCCCAGGGCTTTTTATCCATCGCTTTTAGCGCTTTCTGGTCAACCCTTGCGTTAATGCTGCTGGAAAAATATCAATTAGGCAGCGCAGTAGCGGGTACGTTCGGCATCGCCGGTGCGGCAGGTGCGTTAGCAGCACCGCTGGCAGGTGGCCTGGCTGATAAAGTCGGCGCAGAAAAAGTTACACAATTAGGCGCGGGTCTGGTGACAATTTCCTTCGCCCTGATGTTTCTGCTGCCGGTACTGCCGCCGCATGGTCAACTGGCACTGATTGCGCTCTCTGCTGTGGGCTTCGACCTGGGTCTGCAATCCAGTCTGGTTGCTCACCAGAATCTGGTGTACGGTCTTGAACCGCAAGCGCGTGGTCGTCTGAATGCACTGCTGTTTACCGGGGTGTTCATTGGTATGGCGCTGGGCTCTGCGCTGGGCAGCAAACTGTACTCCGTCGCGTCCTGGCAGGGTGTGGTGGTACTGGCAACGGTTTCCGGTCTGGTTGCTCTGCTGATCCGTCTGTTCGACGCCCGTCAAATCCAGCAAGCGGCGCAGAAAGCGTAAGATAAAAAAAAGCCCGCTCCGGGGTGATGGAGCGGGCATACCGAACATGCCCAGTTTCCAGACATGCTCAAAATGAAAACATTACTTATTCATCTGGAACAACGACAGACCTTGCATATCGGTGAACGCTTTGTAGGACGCTTGCAGCGCGGCTTGTTGCATGGTGTAAGACGAAATCACCGAGTTCCAGTCCACGTCAATCAAATCACTCTTCTGCTGTTTCAGCGCGACAGTACGGTCATCGCCCAGCGCATCGAGGGTGTCCAGTTCGTTCAGCTGTGTACCCAGTTCAGCACGGACAGTCGACACGTTGTTCAGGGAGTTACCCAAACCACGGCTGGTTTTATCCACTACTGCCTGCGCTGCCGCTTTGGCTGTTTCATCACCCGCGACCGGGGTTTTCAGTGCGGTAATCGCCGTATCGAGCATTTTGAACAGATCGGTTTCCGACGTACCCGGCAGGCCGGTAGCTGGATCAATCGGTTCTGGCGTGGCGTTGCTGCTGATATGGTTGAAAACTTCAGTGCCCGTATGTGCAATAACCATGGTACGCGAGGCGTCAACCTGCTGGGAAATCGCCTGGTTACCACCGCTATATGTGCCCGTGGCATCATACGGCGCGCTTTCCGTTTTATAGCCGCCAAAAATGTAGCGACCGTTACCGTCGGTACTGTTCGCAAGGTTCAGCAGCTGATCGCGGTAGCCCTGCAACTCGGTTGCCAGAGAAGCGCGGTCATCATCACTCAGCGAACCGTTGCCCGCTTTAACAATGGTGCCTTGTGCGCCAGTGATAGCGGTCGTCACCTGCTGCAATACGCTCTCTTCCAGCGACACTTTCTGCTTGGCGAAAGTACGCGCTGTCTCATACTGGGTGTTTTGCGCCTGCGCCTGCGAAATCACCACGGCCTGCGAAGCGGCAATCGGATCGTCCGACGGGCGGTTAACTTTCTGCCCGGTCGCCATTTGCTCGCCGTAACCCAACCACGCGCTCTGCGAGTTGGTCACGCCGCGCATGCTTTGTTCGTACATCATTTGAGTACTGATACGCATTTTTCACCCCTTACTTAGCGAATGCCGAGCAGCGCATCAAACAGCGTGCTTGCAGTTTGTAAAACCTGAGCATTCGCCAGGTAATATTGTTGATAACGCTGCAGGTTACCGTACTCTTCATCGAGGTTAACCCCGGAGATGGACTGCTGCTGTTTGGTCAATTGCGTCACCACATTCGTCTGCGTGGTGGAGCTGGTTTTCAGCGTCGAGGTTTTGTTACCCACATCACTGACCAACGTGGCATACGCATCGTTAAACGTTTTGTTGCCGCCGACGACTTTCGCGCTTTGCAGATTCAGCATCGCCTGGCCGTTGCGGTTATCGCTCGCACCGGAACCGGCGACAGAAGCCATGGCGATTTTCGACTCATCGGTAATCGCCACGCTCATATTCACAATCGCATTGCTCACCGGACGAACGGTAAAGCTGTCGTTGGCTTTCGGGCCTGTGGTGGCGTTGATGCTAACTTTCAGACCGTCGAAATTCAGCGTGCCATCGGAAGGATCTGGCGTCACGGTGGTAGTGGTATTGTTGGACAGTCGGGTGACTTTCCAGTTCGTCCCATCGTAGGCCACTTTATAATCCGTCGCCTGCACCGCCGAGCTGTCGCTGACCGCAGCGGTCAGTACCGCATCACCGGTGTTTTTGGAGTTGCTGGTGGTTGATGGTGCGCCAATGGTAAAGAACTGGCCGCCTTGAGTGCCTGTTGTATCGAAGCCCTGTTCGTGTTGTTTGTTGAACGCATCCGCAAACGACAGTGCCAGTTGTCCAAGCGTATTACGCGCCTGGTCAAGATCCTGCGAACGGAACGACAGCAAACCGCCCAGTGAACCGGTGGTGATCAGTTTTTCCGGGATCTCAATATTGCCTGCGGTTTTGTCAACATACGCCACGGCCATACGTGCCGGATCGGCGCTGGACTGGACGGCCGCCAACTGGCGCGCATCGCTGCCCTGCACCAGAGAGTAACCATCACCCATGCTGATGTTGTAGGTGTTGCCATCCTGGACGCTGACTTCAACACCGACAATTTTGTTCAGTTCGCTGACCAGCTGGTCGCGCTGATCGAGCAGGTCGTTCGGGGAAGCACCACCGCCTACCGCGGTCAGACGGGAAATCTGATCGTTAAGTTTGGCAATCTGCGTGGAGTAGTTGTTGATCTGATCAACGCTTGAAGAGATCGACAGGTTTACCTGTTTATCCTGGTCACGCAGGTACTGGTCGGCCACTTTGAACTGGTTAACCAGACCGTCCGCTTTACCCAGCATCGCCTGACGGGATGACGGGTCAGAGGCGTTACTTACCAGCGTTTGCAGGCTGGAAAAGAAGCTCTGTAGACTGGTCGACAGCGAGTTAGTGGTATCCGACAGCACATCGTCAATTTTTGACATCTGCTGGTAACGCGTGGTCAAACCGCTGTTCTGGTTTTCCGCTGCACGCAGCTGATTAGTAATAAAGGCGTCATACTCACGCTGAACACCGGTAACGAGTACACCGTTACCCACCCAGCCGCCACCGGTCAGGGTACTGTTGCCTGAGGTGAGCACCGTCGTCTGACGGGTATAACCCGCTACGTTATAACTGGCAATGTTATTACTTGCGGTATTAAGCGCGGCCTGGGCTGCGTTGAGCCCACTCATGGCGCTGTTAATCAAACTGGACATGGAGGTTCCTTATACACTTTCAGACATGAGTCCTGTTGACGATTATCGGCAACCCAGGGCAAAACTTGAGATATTTCAGAACAGATTTTGGATATCCGTGCTGTAGGCTTTACTGACCTTTTCACCCATCGATTTAAGCTGTTGGATCATGCTGGTCAGCTTACGGGCGTAGTTAGGATCGGTCGCATAACCGGCGTTCTGCAACGCCTGCGCCCCCTGCTCCGCCGTCGCAGCAGTGGTCACCGCCGAGTAACGTTTATTACGCGTCAGCATGCCCACATAATCGGAGAGCGCTTCAAGGTACGAGCTGTAAACGCGGAACCTGGCTTTCACCTTCACCGCTTCGCCGTTTTCATATTCTGTCGTCGTGATTTCCGTGGTCGGCCCTTTCCAGCCAGGCGTGGCTTTAACACCAAAAATGTTAAAGCTCGGCTCACCGTTTTCACGCGTGATCTGGCGCTGGCCCCAGCCGGATTCCAGCGCAGCTTGTGCGAGGATCAGGTGGTGCGGAACGCCGCTCTGCTCACTGGCAAGACGCGCCGGCAGTGAAAGCTGGGCAAGGAAGTCTTTGCTGTCACCGGTTAACGGCTCGTCGCCGTCTTCCGGTACTTTTGGCATCGCTTTGCGCACCAGTTGTGTCAGCGCCTGGTTTTGATAGGACGTCACAGTTTCCAGCGGGAACTTCATCGGCACCTGCTGCATCTGATCGGCAGGCTCAACAGGCGCCTGATCGCCAGCCATCTGCTTAACCATCATATCGGCCAGGCCAAGACCTTTGCCCGCGGTCATCTGTTGTGCAATTTGCTGGTCATACATGCTGGTGTACAGCCGCGTTGAATCACTGCTGAAAATACCGTCTTTCGGTAACGCTTCGCGCATGCTTTTCAGCATCATCTGCACGAACATCCCTTCCATCTGGCGGGCAACCGGGCGCAGGTTCGCGCCAGGGTCCTGGCGCGTTTGCGCCTTCAGTTCATTCAGTGATTGCGCGTCCCATGCCGCGCTCGTCAACAACCGGCTGTCAGTCAACATTAGATGATCTCCAGTTTCGCACGCAGGCAGCCTGCGCTTTGCATCGCCTGAAGGATGGACATCAGTTCCATCGGGGAAGCACCGAGCGCGTTAAGCGCGCGGACCACACTGTTCAGGTTGGCGCTGGAACGGACGCTTTGCAGCGAACCACCGCTCTGGCGCAAATCAATTTGTGTTTGCGGTGTCACCACCGTCTGACCGCCGCCGAATGGCGTATTCGGCTGGCTCACGTTAGCCTGCTGATTCACCGTCACTGAAAGGTTACCCTGCGCGACAGCACAGTTATCCAGCGCCACTTCGCGGTTCATCACCACCGAGCCAGTACGCGAGTTAATAATGACTTTCGCGTCCTGTTGCGTAACGCCGACTTCCATATTCTGGATGTCTGCCAGCAAACGGACTTGCGAGCTACCGCCGTTAGAAACACGGATCTGCACGGTACGCGCATCCAGCGCGGTGGCGCTGCCGTAACCACGGTTACGGTTGATGGTGTCGGCAATCTGCTGCGCCATGCTGAAATCTTCCTGGTTCAGTTGCAGGTTAATGGTGTTACCTGCGCCAAACTGGGTCGGCAGTTCACGTTCGATGACCGCACCGTTAGTAATACGACCGCCGTTAAGCTGGTTGACCTGCACACTGCTGCCGCCTGCGGAAGCACCCGCACCGCCGACCAGAATGTTACCCTGCGCCAGCGCATAAACCTGGCTGTCAACGCCCTTCAGCGGCGTCATCAGCAGCGTACCGCCGCGCAGGCTTTTCGCGTTACCCATTGAGGAAACCACCACATCGATGGTTTGCCCCTGGCGCGCAAACGCCGGGAACTGCGCGGTGACCATCACCGCCGCCACGTTTTTTAGCTGCATGTTGGTGCCAGTAGGAACTGTAATTCCCATTTGCGACAACATGTTGTTTAAGGTTTGGGTGGTAAATGGCGTCTGGGTCGTCTGGTCACCTGTACCATCAAGCCCCACGACCAGGCCATAACCAATTAAGGAGTTTTCACGTACGCCCTGTACACTGGTGAGATCCCGGATACGGTCAGCCTGGGCGAAGGTCGCCACCAGCGCTAACACGATACCAGTCAAATACTTAAACATAATTCACCCCGGTTACATCGGCGATAAGTTGAGGAAGAAACGTTGCAGCCAGCCCATGTTCTGCGCTTCGTTGATGTAGCCGTTGCCGACATACTCGATGCGCGCGTCCGCCACCTGTGTGGACGGAACCGTGTTGCTGCCGCTGATGGTGCGTGGGTTCACGACACCCGAGAAGCGGATGAATTCAGTGCCCTGGTTGATGGCTATCTGTTTTTCACCCACCACATGTAAATTGCCATTGATCAGCACCTGATCGACCGTCACGGTCAACGTGCCGCTAAAGGTATTGCTGGCATTGGCGCCACCTTTGCCGTTAAAGGTATTGCCACCGGAAGCAGAGAGATCGGCACGGGAATTACCAAACAGACCTTCCAGGTAGCGCGGCGTGGTATCCATGCCGAAACTGGCCTTGCTATCACGGCTGGCATTTGCCGACGAGCTCTTACTGGCACTGACGTTCTCTTGCAGTACGATCGTCAATGTATCGCCCACGTTACGCGGACGGCGGTCTTCAAACAGTGGCTGATAGCCGTAGTTTATCGGCTGCGCAGTCTGATAAATCGATCCATTTACCATCGGCACCGGTCCCGGAATCGGTTGAGCGGTGGTCGCCCCCTGAACCAACGGCGTTGATGGAACCCAGGCACATCCCGTCAGGGTTAATGCCACTAAAGCCATAATCGGATAGCTGCGCACGGCGTATTTTTGCATTGCATTCATCTTCGAAATCAGGGTTCCGGTGCGGCAGTTACCGCACCGGATAACGCCTTAGAGTTGCGTCAGTTTTTGCAGCATCTGATCGGTGGTCGATACTGCCTTACTGTTAATTTCGTAAGCGCGCTGAACCTGGATCATATTCACCAGCTCTTCCGCCACGTTTACGTTCGAGGTTTCCACATACCCCTGATACAGCATCCCCGCACCGTTCAGCCCCGGCGTCGTGGAGTTTGGCGCGCCAGACGACTGCGTTTCTGCGTACAGGTTTTCACCAAGACTTTCCAGACCGGTGTCGTTCATAAAGGTGGTCAGGTTTAACTGGCCAACCTGAACCGGCGCGGCGTTACCCTGCTGCGTCACGCTGACCACGCCGTCGCGGCCAATGGTGATGCTCAGGGTATTCGCCGGAATGGTGATCGCAGGCTGCACCTGGAAACCGCCCGCCGTTACCAGCTGGCCGTTCTGGTCGACCTGGAAGGAACCATCACGGGTATACGCCGAGGTGCCGTCCGGCAGCAGTACTTCAAAGAAGCCCTGCCCTTTGATCGCCACATCTTTACTGTTGTTGGTCTGAGACAGGTTGCCCTGGCTGTGCAGACGCTCGGTGGCTACCGGACGAACACCGGTACCGATCTGCAAACCCGAAGGCAGCGTTGTTTGTGCTGAAGACTGCGCGCCAGGCTGACGAATTGTCTGGTACAGCAGATCTTCAAATACCGCGCGCTGGCGCTTAAAACCATTGGTACTGACGTTCGCCAGGTTGTTGGCGATGACATCCATATTGGTTTGTTGGGCGTCGAGGCCGGTTTTTGCGATCCATAATGAACTGATCATAAGTAGTCCTGTTTAATTAGCCCATTGACAGCAATTGGTTGGCGCGCTGGGCGTTATCGTCGACGCTGCTGATGACTTTCATCTGCATTTCGAAACGACGAGCACTGGCGATCATGTCGGTCATCGCGGCAACCGGCTTGACGTTACTGCCCTCCAGCACACCTGACATCACGCGAATAGACGGGTCGTCCTGCAATGTCGTACCACGGGTCGCTTGTGCGGTCTGGCTCAGACGGAACAGCCCGTCATCACCGCGCACCACTTCCTGCGCGTTCGCTTTCACCAGCTTCAGCTTGCCGACCGGCGCGATAGTATTCGCCGGATCGCCAGGGTTCAGCGATGAAATCGTACCGTCAGCCGCGATACTAATTTGCGAACCTTCCGGTACCGAAATTGGGCCGCCGTCGCCAATCACCGGATGCCCCTGAATGGTCAACTGGCCGGTTGAACTCACCTGGATATTACCGTTACGGGTATATCCTTCTGAGCCGTCCGCCGTTTGAACTGCCAGCCAACCGTCCTGCTGCAACGCCACGTCCAGCGGACGCGAGGTATAGTCAAGTTGGCCTGGCGTCATATCGGCGCCAGGCGTAGAAGCCACTACCAGCGTACGGGTAGGCAGTGAAAGCCCTTCTACCGGTACCGCGCGCAGCGCATTGAGCTGCGCGCGAAAGCCTGGCGTGGACGCATTCGCGAGGTTGCTGGCGGTGACAGCCTGCTGATTCAGCGTCTGGCTGGCTGCGCCCATCGCGGTGTATATTGCGTGATCCATTAAGCCATCCCGTCAGACGATTAACGCAGGTTAACCAGCGTGTTAAGGATCTGATCCTGGGTTTTGATGGTCTGCGCGTTCGACTGATAGTTACGCTGCGCGACGATCATGTTCACCAGTTCTTTACTCAGATTCACGTTTGATGCTTCCAGTGCGCCGTTAGTCAGCTTACCGAAGTTGCCGGAACCCGCTGTACCCACGATAGCAACGCCGGAAGAGGTGGTCGCAGACCAGACGTTATCCCCTTCGGATTTCAGGCCTTCGTTGTTAGCAAAGTTCGCCAGCACGATCTGACCCAGCACCTGAGTTTTCTCGTTGGAGTAGCTACCCACCACGGTGCCGTCATCGTTGATGGCGTAGCTCACCAGTGATCCTGGCGGGTAACCATCCTGGTCAACAGAGGCTGCGCCGCTGCTGCCGGTGTTCTGCTGCATGGAGTTCAGGAAGCTCAGCGAGTAAGTGCTGGCCGCGGAGCCGTTGAGGCTGGCCAGCGCGACGTTGATCTGCGGCTGCGCGTTCGGTGCGGCGTTCAGGTTCCAGGTACGCGGCGTAGTAGCCGGCAGCACTTCGGTGTAGTTAGTCACGGAAGTGAGCGTACCGTTGGAGCTGAACGACATCTGCGCGGCTTTTTCATAAGAAGAGCCGGAGATGCTGGAGTCTTTGGTGTAGACATCCCAGGTGTTAGCGGCGGTTTTAACGAAATAGCAGTCAACCGCATGTTCGTTACCCAGGCTGTCGTAAGACGTTACCGTGGTTTTTTTGTTGTAGGTATCCGAATTCGTCGGATCGAACGGTGTCGTCGTCGGAATGGTCGCCGTCGAGTTCAGGTTCATCGGCATCGTCGCCGTGGTGGTGGCACGCGCCGACATCACGGTCGTTGGGATGTTAATCGTCGTCGGGTTAGCACCGGTCTGCACTACCGGCGGTGTACCCGCAACCGGGTAACCGGTCAGCTGCATACCCTGCATGTTGACCAGGTTACGGTTCTCGTCCAGCTTGAACTGGCCGTTACGGCTGTAATAAACAGAGCCGTTGGTATCAACCATGCGGAAGAAACCGTTCTGGCTAATCGCAACATCCAGACCACGACCGGTGTTGGTCGTTGTACCGTCGGTAAAGTCCTGAGTGATACCGGCAACTTTTACGCCCAGACCCACTTTAGAACCGGCAAACATATCGGCGAAGGACGCAGAGCCGGATTTAAAGCCATAGGTGGCGGAGTTGGCAATGTTGTTACCAATGACATCGAGGTTGGTGGCCGCAGCATCTAGGCCGCTGACCGCTTGTGAAAAGGCCATGACTTACTCCTGATAAGTGTTTTGGCTTAGATAATCTGCCGTACTTCGTCGAGTGTGGTGGTACCGTAAGTACCTAAATCCAGTGTGCTACCGTTGCTGCCGCGGGTAACACCTTGCACCAGTGCAAACTGCAGCGGCTGGGCAACCAGCTGTGTTGCGCCAGAGCTGGCGGCGATAGAGACTTTATAAGAGCCATCAGGTGCCGCTGTTCCATCCGTCATCTTGCCGTCCCAACTGAAGGTGTGGACACCGGCAGTCAGCGAGCCAATATCGATAGTGCGCACCACGGTACCGTCTTTGCTGGTCACGGTAGCGGTCACTTTATCGGCGGCTTGCGTCAGTTCCACGCCAAATGGCGTTGAGGTTTCTTTACCCACCAGAACAGTCTGTCCCGGGATCATCACGCCATGGCCAATCAGGTTTGTCGCCTGCAGCGACTGGCTGTTGTCGATCTGTCCGGAAATCGAACCGAGGGTAGTGTTCAGTTTTTCAATCCCGCTCACGGTGCTGATTTGCGCCAGCTGAGTGGTCAGTTCGTTGTTCTGCAGCGGGTTAGTCGGGTCCTGGTTTTTCAGTTGCGCGACCAGCAGCGTTAAAAAGCTGCCTTGCAGGTCGGATGCACTGTTTGTTCCGGTTGTGCTGGTGTTGTTGCTGGTCGAGGAGACACCGCTATTTGTCGGGTCATCCACTCTTACGGCGATAGACATGCGCGTCTCCTTTACTGTCCGAGCGTGAGGGTTTTGAGCATCATGCTCTTAACGGTATTAAGCACTTCAACGTTCGCCTGGTAGCTGCGGGACGCAGACATGGTGTTCACCATTTCGCCGACCACATCAACATTGGGCATTTTGACGTAGCCATTCGCATCAGCCAGCGGGTTACCTGGTTCGTAAACCAGTTTGTCCGGTGCCTGGCTTTCAATCACATCAGCAACTTTTACACCGCCAGTCGCTTGCCCGGGCGCAGCATCCACCTGGAATACAACCTGCTTGGCGCGATACGGCTGACCATCGGGTCCGGTCACGCTGTCGGCGTTCGCCATGTTACTGGCGGCCACGTTCAAACGTTTGGACTGCGCGGTCAGCGCGGAGCCTGCGACATCAAAGATATTCAGCAATGCCATTTAATTAGTTCCCCTGTTGCAGAACACTCATCATGCTTTTGATCTGCCCACCCAGCACGGTCAGGCCGGTCTGGTATTTAACGCTGTTGTCAGCGAACTGCGTACGTTCACGATCCATATCCACGGTGTTGCCATCCAGCGAGGGCTGATCCGGAATGCGATACATCAACTCGGTAGACGGTCCGCTCATCGCCTGCGCCGGGATATGGCGCGAAGAGGTCATGGTCAACGCAACGCCGCTGCCTTCAGCACGCCCACGCTCCATGACTTTTTTCAATTCGCTGGCGAAATCAATATCGCGCGCCTGAAACCCCGGGGTATCGGCGTTGGCGATGTTTGCCGCCAGAATTTCCTGACGCTGGGCGCTCAGGTTCAGCGCTTCTTGCTGGAAACGAAGTGCGGCATCAAGTTTATCGAGCATGGCTCCCCCACTGATGACAATTATTTAGCCAACAGCTTAAATCTCCGCTGACAAACTTATCGCTGGAATAAGGGCAAAATGCGTCGCTATTTATTGCGTTGATAGGTTGACCATGCGGTTAAAATCCCCTCAACCACTCAACAGGCAGGAGTCTGCGATGAACACGTTGAAAGGCGGTTTAGCCGCGACCTTACTGTTATTAAGCGCCTTTGCGCAGGCTGCTGACTTGCAATCACAGCTGACGTCATTTTTTGCTCAACGTCTTGCTGGCTTTAGTGACGAGGTAGTGGTAAATATACGCACCCCGCAAAATCTGTTGCCCAGTTGCGAGCAGCCAGCGCTGAGCGTGCTCGGTAACGCTAAACTGTGGGGGAACCTGAACGTGCTGGCGAATTGCGCAGGTGTTAAGCGTTATTTGCAGGTGGAGGTTCAGGCGACCGGTAACTATGTGGTGGCAGCGCAGTCCGTTGCCCGTGGCAGCATGTTGCAGCCCGGCAGCGTGACGCTAAAACGCGGCCGCCTCGATCAGTTGCCGCCGAGAACGATGCTGGATATTACCCAGGCGCAGGATGCGGTCAGTTTGCGCGATCTTACCCCAGGCCAGGCGATTCAACTGTCAATGTTGCGCCAGGCGTGGCGGGTTAAAGCGGGTCAGCGTGTACAGGTCGTGGCGTCGGGCGATGGCTTTAGTGTGAACGGCGAAGGTCAGGCACTGAACAATGCGGCAGTGGCGCAAAACGCCCGTGTGCGCATGGCTTCAGGGCAGATTGTCAGCGGTACAGTGAACGCTGATGGGAATATTCTGATTAACCTATAATCTTTTTAAAGAATTCATGTCGCCTGCCGATAATTAAGCAACGACTAAAGATATCAGGCCCGAAACGCCGGGATACCTCGATGAGGACAACACTATGAGCATTGATCGCACATCGTCTTTAAAACCGGTTAGTTCCGTTCAACAGCGCGAAACTAACGAGACCCAAACGCAGAAAACGCGTCTGGAAAAAGCGGCTACGGCAAACAGCACCAGCGTGACCCTCAGCGGCGCGCAAACCAAGCTGATGCAGGCGGGCGCTAATGACATCAATATGGAACGCGTGGAACAGCTGAAAACCGCGATCCGTAATGGTGAACTGAAGATGGACACCGGCAAAATCGCCGATGCCCTGATTGATGAAGCGAAGAGTTACTTGCAGAGTAAATAACAGTATGAATCGACTGTCAGACATTCTTGATCAAATGACAGTTATCCTGAGCGCTCTTAAAGACGTGATGGATGCTGAGCAAAAACAGCTTTCCGTAGGTAACATTCAAAGCAGCGCACTGCAGCGTATCACGGAAGAAAAAAGCTCATTGCTCGCGACACTGGATTACCTGGAGCAACAGCGTCGTTCGACACAAAAAGCGCAACATAGCGCGAACGACGATATCGCCGATCGCTGGCAAACTATTACGCAGAAAACGCAGCATTTGCGCGACCTTAACCAGCACAACGGATGGCTGCTGGAAGGACAAATTGCGCGTAACCAGCAAGCGCTGGAACTGCTAAAGCCGCATCAGGAACCGAGCCTGTACGGCGCGAATGGTTATACCGCTTCCGCCAGCCGTGGCGGAAAGAAAATCTCGATTTAACAAGACCCGTCTTCTTTGCCAGGGATAATTCCCTGGCAATTTGCTTTTCTCTTTTCTCGCTTCTACTTCGCTGACCAGGTTTACGCCGTGGTCCGACGCGCGAACTCTTTCACTTTAAAGCCCAGCAGCGCAAGCGTGGCGAAGTAGGCCATCACCCCGACCAGCACAACGGCCATCAACCGCAGCAGGCGATAAGGCATAGTGCCTGTTGACCACTCCGGCATGACATACAGCATGCCCACTAGCGCCGCAGCCATCACCAGCACCGCGATAACCAGACGTAGCAGGAAACTTGCCCAGCCCGGCTGCGGCGTAAAGATCTGCTGCTTACGCAACTGCCAGTAAAGCAACCCGGCGTTCAGACAGGCCGCCAGACCAATCGACAGCGACAACCCGGCGTGTTTCAGCGGTCCGATAAACGCAAGGTTCATCAATTGCGTCATCACCAGCGTGACAATGGCAATCTTCACCGGCGTTTTGATGTTCTGTCGCGAGTAGAAGCCTGGCGCCAGCACTTTCACCACGATAAGCCCCATCAACCCCACCGAATAGGCGATTAGCGCGCGTTGCGTCATTAACGCATCAAATGCGGTGAATTTACCGTACTGGAACAGCGAAACGGTCAACGGTTTCGCCAGAATGCCGAGCGCTACGGCGCTGGGCAACGCCAGCAGAAAACAGAGCCGCAGGCCCCAATCCATCAGGCGGCAATATTCGTCGTGGTTACCGCTGGCGAAACTTTTCGACAACGATGGCAGCAGGATGGTGCCAAGCGCCACGCCGAGCACGCCGGAAGGAAACTCCATCAGGCGGTCAGCGTAATACATCCACGATACGGAACCGGAAACCAGAAACGACGCGAAAATGGTGTTGATGATAAGTGAGATCTGGCTGACCGAAACCCCAAGAATCGCCGGTCCCATCTGTTTGATCACCCGCATCGCCCCGGCATCGCGGAAGCTGATGCGCGGCAGCACCAGCATGCCGATTTTCTTCAGGTGCGGCAGTTGATACACCAGTTGCAGCACACCGCCGACCGTAACGGCCCAGGCCAGCGCCAGTACCGGCGGATGAAAATAGGGAGCAGCAAATAGCGCAAAGCCAATCATGCTGATGTTTAAGAACGTCGGCGCAAACGCCGGCACCGAAAAACGGTTCCAGGTATTGAGGATCGCCCCGGCCAGCGACGCCAGCGAGATCAGCAGAATATAAGGGAAGGTAATGCGCAGCAGCTGCGAGGTTAAATTGAATTTATCCGCCGTATCGGCAAAGCCCGGAGCGGTGACGAGGATCACCCACGGTGCCGCCAGCATCCCGGCCACGGTGACAATCGCCAGCGCCAGCGTCAGCAACCCGCAGACATAGGAGACAAAAACCCGCGTCGCATCTTCACCCTGTTTACTTTTGTACTCGGCGAGGATCGGCACAAAGGCCTGAGAAAACGCCCCTTCTGCAAAAATGCGGCGTAATAAATTCGGCAGTTTGAACGCCACGAAAAAGGCGTCGGTCGCCATTCCCGCGCCAAATACCCTTGCCACAATGGCATCGCGCGCAAAACCCAGCACGCGGGAAAACATTGTCATGGAGCTGACAGCCGCCAGCGATTTTAATAGGTTCATTCTGGTTTCCATAAGACACAACGCCTGCAATGCAGGCGTTGATGTACAGCGAAGCGCTTAGTCTACAGGGAAAAAGGCGAATTACTATCGCCAGATGTTACCGGGCATTATTCACTCATCGCCTCGCGCCAGAGCTTGTCTACAACGCGCTGGGCAAGGATCGCTTGCTCACCTGCGGTTTCCGGAACTGTCTGATTTTGCACACATTCAATGAAATGGTGAGCACATCCGGCGAAGCCGCGTTGCTCCAGCACGCTCTGCCAGCCTGCCACCGGCCGCGCGACAACGCCCTGCCCACGCTCTTCACGCCACTCGCGCATATCGGTAATGTCGAACAACCCACCGTCTGTCACCGCCTGAACCCATTCACGCTGGCTGCCTGCCCGGCGATGCATGCTGGTGGTAATTTGCAGGTGTTCAACACTGAAATGGTGCTCGGCATAAATCATGGCGCCGTCGTCATTGGTCAGCAGCGTGCCGCTTTTTAATTGCGCGGCACCGCCCGCCAGCCACAGCGCGGTATCCACAACGTGCAGGTAGTCATCCAGCAGGGTAAAGCGTAAATCATGCGGCCCAACGCTGTCGGTACGGTGTTTATCCATTCGCAGCGAGGCGGCCTGCGGTATCTGCTGTTTTAACTCGCGGTAAAGCGGGGAGTAACGGCGGTTAAACCCGACCATCAGCGTCAGTTTTTTACGCGCGGCCAGTTCGATAAGCCGCTCCGCGTCCTGTAAGTTTTCCGCCAGCGGTTTATCCACGCAGACGTGTACACCGAGATTGAGCAACTCACTGACAACCGCATAGTGGGAAGCCGTTGAGGTGTGGACAAAAACCGCGTCGCATTGTGCCGCCAGGGAAGCCAGAGAGTCGGCATACGGAATGCGCCAGGTTTCGCACACGCGCAGTGCTTTTTCCCGCGTTGGCGACCAGGCCGCCGTCAGCGTCCAGTCAGTTGCCGCGCCTAACACCGGCAACCAGGCTTTTTGCGCAATCCCGCCAAGCCCTACCACACCGATACGTAACGTTGTCACAGTTAATCCCCCAGATGTGCGAGCAGTGAATCCAGACGCTGCTTCAGTTCAGCTACTTCCTCTTCCAGCGCGTCGACGCGCGCCGCCAGAGACGCGTCCGGCGGGCTGACGGCTTCCACAACATTCACCAGCGTCTGCACATCGCCACTGAAAAGATGCATAAAACGGCTTTCGCGTTTGCCTGGCTCTCTCGGCAGACGCACCACATACGGCCCGTCTTCGCGCGTCGCCAGGTGTTCTAACGCATTTTCCACTTCAGCCATATCGCTGAACTGATGCATGCGTTCGCCGCGGGTGCGCAACTCGCCCGGCGTTTGCGGCCCGCGCAGTAACAGCGTGGTGATGAGCGCCACCTCGGCAGAACTCAGTTTGAGATCGCCAAATTCAGAATTACAAAAACGCTGCTCATATTTTGTCACCCGGTTACCAAAACCGCTTACCGTGCGCAGATAATGGCGCTTGACCAGTTCATCCAGCACCGTCTGCACTTCGTGTTCAGCAAGGTTCATCACCGGTTCACGGTTGGTTTTTTGATTACAGGCCGTGACAACACCATTAATGGAGAGCGGATATTGCTCCGGCGTCGTCACCTGTTTTTCCAGTAAACAGCCAATCACACGCGCCTCTACAGCGGTTAATTGATACTTCATCAAAACTCCTTAGCGACCGGGGGTCCATTCCTGCGTGGTTAATGCGGTAAGCACGTGATCGCGCCATTGCCCGTCAATTAACAGATACGATTTGGCATAGCCCTCTTTTTCAAAGCCAAGCCTCGCCAGCAAATCACCGCTGCGTTTATTGTGCGGCATGTAGTTCGCCATAATGCGATGCATATGTTGCGTGCGTTGCATATAGCGAATTGCCGTGGTGAGCGCTTCGAACATCAGCCCCTGCCCCTGCCATTTCTGACCGACGGAATACCCCAGATAACAGGCATGAAAAGAGCCGCGCACCACGTTTGAGAAATTCGCCACGCCGACTATCTCTTTCTCATCTGGGTCGAGCAACGCAAAATAGAACGCTGAACCCTGCTTATGAAATTCATTGATCATGCTCAGGCGCGCCTGCCAACCGGAAGGATAACAATGGCTTTCATCGCGCACGGGTTCCCAGGGCTTTAAAAACTGGCGGTTTTCGGCGTAATAATCCGCCAGCCGCCAGGCGTCGCGCTCATGCACCAGGCGAACCACCAGGCGGTCTGTTACCAAGCGTACTTTCGGCACGTTACTGCGATAGCCAAACATGCATTACCACTCCTTCCGTTTTACGACACTTTTAACCCCTTCCCTTTACTATACAGTTGCTCTGGCGCTGTGGGAAAACAGCAACATGGCATTTTCTGCGTCAAACACCATTTTCGATGAAAAGTCTCAATCAAAGGCAGATATTGATAAAAAAATATTGTCACCGCGACGATGGGAAAAGGCCCGACGAAACCGCAGAATAAGAAGGTCTTATCTTTCTTATTTCCCGGAGGGGAAATGGCGCGCATATCGCAGGCAAGGAGCCTGGGTAAATATTTCCTGCTTGTCGATAATATGCTGGTTGTTCTCGGCTTTTTCGTTGTCTTCCCACTGATTTCTATCCGCTTTGTTGACCAGCTTGGCTGGGCGGCGCTAATGGTCGGCATTGCCCTCGGTTTGCGTCAGTTTATTCAACAAGGTTTGGGGATTTTCGGCGGTGCGATTGCCGACCGTTTCGGTGCCAAGCCGCTGATTGTCACTGGCATGCTGATGCGCGCAGGCGGTTTTGCCGCGATGGCGGTGGCGCATGAACCCTGGCTGCTGTGGCTCTCCTGTATTCTTTCCGGGCTGGGCGGCACGCTGTTTGATCCGCCGCGCTCCGCGCTGGTGGTGAAACTGGTGCGCCCCAATCAGCGCAGCCGTTTTTTTTCGCTGTTAATGATGCAGGACAGCGCGGGCGCGGTTATTGGCGCGCTGCTCGGCAGTTGGCTGCTGCAATATGACTTTCGTCTGGTGTGCGCAGCCGGTGCGTTGATGTTTATCTTATGCGCCGCGTTTAACGCCTGGCTGCTGCCTGCCTGGAAACTCTCGACGGTGAAAGCGCCGGTGCGCGAAGGTCTGACGCGCGTACTACGTGACAAGCGCTTTGTGACTTACGTACTGACCCTTACCGGTTATTACATGCTGGCGGTGCAGGTCATGTTGATGCTGCCGATTATGGTGAATGACATTGCCGGTTCCCCGGCGGCAGTGAAGTGGATGTACGCCATTGAAGCCTGTCTGTCGCTGACGCTGCTCTACCCCATTGCGCGCTGGAGTGAAAAACGCTTTCGCCTTGAGCATCGCCTGATGGCGGGTCTGCTGGTGATGTCCTTCAGCCTGCTGCCGGTAGGGATGGTCAGCACGCTGCAGCAGCTCTTTACGCTGATTTGCACCTTCTATATTGGCTCCATTATTGCCGAGCCCGCGCGCGAAACGTTAAGCGCACAGCTGGCCGATGCCCGTGCGCGCGGCAGTTATATGGGTTTCAGCCGTCTTGGGCTGGCCTTCGGTGGCGCGCTTGGTTATGCCGGCGGCGGCTGGCTGTTTGACGCCGGGAAAGCATTTAATCAGCCGGAGCTGCCGTGGATGATGCTGGGCGTTATCGGGATGATCACCTCTATGGCGCTGCTGTGGCAATTCAGTCACAAACGCATTCGCCCGACCATGCTCGAGCCTGGCGCCTGATTTGCGCGCAGGTTCTCCCTCTTCCATACTGGTAGTTGATGGATAAGCCAGTATGGAGGAGAAACGTGAAACTCTACATTTACGATCACTGCCCGTTCTGCATTAAAGCCCGCATGATTTTCGGCCTCAAGAACATCCCCGTCGAACTCAAAATCCTGCTCAATGATGACGAAGCCACTCCCACGAAAATGATTGGCCAGAAAATGGTGCCGATCCTGCAAAAGGATGACAGCCGCTATCTGCCAGAAAGCATGGATATTGTTCACTATGTCGATAAGCTTGATGGCAAACCGCTGCTCACCGGCAAGCAAAACCCGAAAATTGAAGAATGGCTGCGCAAGGTCAATGGTTACGTTAATAAGCTGTTGATTCCCCGCTTCGCCAAATCGGCGTTTGACGAATTTTCCACGCCACAGGCGCGCGCCGGGTTTGTAGCCAAAAAAGAGGCCGCCATTGGCGATTTTGCCGAGCACCTCAGCCATTCCACAGGGCTCGCGAAAAATATCAGCGACGATTTACGTGTGCTGGATAAACTGATTGTTCAGCCCAACGCGGTGAACGGTGAACTCTCCGATGATGATATTCATCTCTTCCCGCTGCTGCGTAACCTGACGCTGGTAAGCGGTATCAACTGGCCCAGCCGGGTTGCTGCGTACCGTGACAATATGGCGAAACAGACACAAATTAACTTGCTGTCATCAATGGCTATTTAACCGCCCATGACGGAAGCGCACCCGCTTCCGTCATGCCTTTCAGCTTTTTCCGCTGGCCTTTATTTAGCGTGTGTCGCATGCTACGCCCCTGCGTCGTAGCATGGCGATCACGTTGAGGAATTCATGAAGAGAATCATTTTTGCCGCAGCATTACTGTTGAGCGGCGTGCTGGTGGGGTGCAATCAACTGACCCAATATTCTATCAGCGAACAGGAGATTAACCAGGCGCTACAAAAACGTAACGACTTCGCCAAAGACATTGGTGTGCCCGGCGTTGCGGATGCCCATATTGTGCTGAATAACCTGGCCAGTGAAATCGGTCGCGAAGAACCCAATAAAATCACGCTGACCGGTGATGCGAATCTGGATATGACCTCGCTATTTGGTAACCAGAAAGCCACCATCAAATTAAAGCTCAAAGCGTTGCCGGTATTTGATAAGGAAAAAGGCGCGATTTACCTGCAGGAGATGGAAGTGGTGAATGCCACCGTGACACCGGAAAAAATGCAGACCGTGTTACAAACGCTGATGCCCTATCTTAATCAGTCGCTACGCAATTACTTTAACCAACGTCCTGCTTATGTGCTGAAAGAAGACAGCAGCAAAGGCGAGGCGCTGGCGAAAAAATATGCCAAAGGGATTGAGGTGAAACCGGGCGAAATTATTATCCCCCTCACCGACTAAATAACAGGGCGCCGCGAGCGCCCTTTTTTTCAGGAAAAGGATGCAAACGAAAACGTTTCCGCTTATTCTTAGTGCCCGGCAAAAAACACCTGTTTCTCACCAGCCGGAGCACTCCAATGACTCAACCCCAGGTTTTGAAAATCCGCCGTCCTGACGACTGGCATGTCCATTTACGTGATGGCGAAATGCTAAAAACCGTGGTGCCGTGGACCAGCGAAACTTACGCCCGCGCCATTGTCATGCCGAACCTTGCTCCCCCTGTTACCACCGTGGATGCGGCTATCGCCTACCGTCAGCGTATTCTTGATGCTGTGCCCACCGGGCATGATTTTACGCCATTAATGACCTGCTACCTGACCGACAGTCTGAACGCCGATGAAGTCGAACGCGGCTTTAACGAGCAGGTGTTTACGGCAGCGAAACTCTATCCGGCGAATGCCACGACCAACTCCAGCCATGGTGTTACCAGCATTGATGCGATCATGCCGGTACTGGAACGGATGGAAAAACTGGGGATCCCGCTGCTGGTGCATGGCGAAGTGACGCACGCAGATATTGATATTTTCGATCGCGAAGCGCGGTTTATCGAAACGGTCATGGAACCTCTGCGCCAGCGCCTGCCGGGGCTGAAAGTGGTGTTTGAGCATATTACGACCAAAGATGCCGCAGACTATGTACGTGAAGGCAATGAGCTGTTGGCCGCGACCATCACCCCTCAACACTTGATGTTTAACCGAAACCATATGCTGGTCGGTGGTGTGCGCCCTCACCTGTATTGTCTGCCAATCCTGAAGCGTAATATTCACCAGCAGGCGCTGCGTGAATTGGTTGCCAGTGGTTTTACGCGCGCGTTTCTCGGTACGGACTCCGCGCCGCATGCACGTCATCGTAAAGAGACCAGCTGCGGCTGCGCCGGTTGTTTCAACGCCCCCACCGCGCTTGGCAGTTATGCAACCGTGTTTGAAGAGATGAGCGCCCTCCAGCATTTTGAAGCGTTCTGTTCCGTCAACGGGCCGCGATTCTATGGCTTACCGGTGAACGAAACGTTTGTTGAACTGGTACGTGAAGAGTGCCTGGTGCCAGAGACAATTGCGCTGCCTGAAGATTCGCTGGTGCCGTTCCTGGCGGGTGAAACCGTGCGCTGGCGCGTTAAATAAAAAAATTATCGCTCCCTGTTGTAATATTTTCCGCTTAACTGTATAAACATACAGTAAATTACACAGGGGGCTATTATGCGCATTGAAGTGACTATCGCCAAAACCACACCCTTACCGCCTGGCGCTGTTGATGCGCTGGCGGGCGAGTTATCTCGTCGTCTGAACAATTGTTACCCCGATCGCGAAAATAAAATTACGGTTCGCTATGCCGCAGCAAATAATCTTTCGGTTTTAGGCGGTGCAAAAGAAGATAAAGATCGCATAACTGAAATTTTGCAGGAAACCTGGGAAAGCGCCGACGACTGGTTTATCACCGACTAATTTCTCTTTAAGTTTGTGCTTATTGCCGGGTCGCCCCGGCTTTTTTGTTGTTTTTTTAACCACAATCCTGGTGCAGATCTTTTTTAATAAAAATATATGGTTAAGAGTCCGTTTTCTTATTCAAAAAAATCTAACGGTCGAAAAAACATGTTGCAGAGTGTTTAATTATTCGATCTACTCCCCCACTTGTTGGTATACTGAAAAAGCTTCAAATAAAACACGCATTGAACCTCAAGAGTCGTTGTCGAATTAAACACGCCAATAAAGGGGGTTATGATGGTAAAGAATAATGAAGTCATCCAGACCCATCCACTGGTCGGATGGGACATCAGCACCGTGGATAGCTACGACGCACTGATGCTCCGGTTGCATTACCAGACCCCAAACAGAGCCGCTCAGGAAGAGACCGAAGTCGGCCAGACGTTGTGGTTAACGACCGATGTTGCCCGCCAGTTTATATCGATACTCGAAGCGGGCATTGCCAAGATTGAATCGGGCGATTACCAGGAAGATGAGTATCGCAGGCATTAGTAACAATGCGCTATACAGACTCAACAGGCACCCTCGTGGTGCCTTTCTTATTTCTGCCCTTGTATAACGTTCCCAGGTTAATTACCCTCCTGAACACGCATTTGCCTGGAGAACACCCCCATGAAATACGATCTCATTATTATCGGCAGCGGCTCTGTCGGCGCTGCGGCAGGCTATTACGCCACACTAAGCGGGCTGAACGTGCTGATGACCGACGCTCACCTGCCGCCCCATCAGGAAGGCAGCCACCACGGTGATACGCGTTTAATTCGCCACGCTTACGGCGAAGGCGAGAAATATGTTCCGCTGGTGTTGCGCGCACAGCAGTTGTGGGAACAACTGGCGGCGGAAAGCGGCGAAGCGGTGTTTGACCGTACCGGCGTTATCAACATTGGTCCGGCTGATTCCACTTTTTTGGCTAACGTCGCGCAAAGCGCAGCGCAGTGGCAGCTGGCCGTCGAAAAACTCGATGCTCCGTCACTGATGGCACGCTGGCCGGAAATCCGCGTACCCGACGATTACATCGGCCTGTTTGAAACCGACTCCGGTGTACTGCGTAGCGAGCTGGCGGTAAAAACCTGGATCCGTCTTGCCAAAGAGGCAGGCTGCGCTCAGTTGTTTAATTGCCCGGTCACCGCGCTGCATCATCATGATGACGGCATCAGTATCGATACCCAGGAAGGGACATTCCACGGCAAAAAAGTTCTTGTCAGCGCGGGTACCTGGGTGCAAAAACTGCTGCCTGAACTGCCGATACAACCGGTCCGCAAAGTTTTTGCATGGTTCCAGGCCGATGGCCGCTACAGCACCAAGAACACATTCCCGGCGTTTACCGGCGAAATGCCCAATGGCGACCAGTATTACGGTTTCCCGGCAGAAGATAATGAATTAAAAATCGGCCGCCACAACGGCGGGCAGCTTATCAGCGAAGCGCAGCAGCGTACGCCGTTTGGCGAAGAGCCGGGAGATGGTTCCGAATGTTTCGCTTTTCTGCGCCAGTTCCTGCCCGGCATCGGTGGGTGTTTGTACGGTGCATCCTGCACTTACGATAACTCTCCGGATGAAGACTTTATTATTGATACGCTGCCGGGCTTCCCCGACACGCTGATTGTCACTGGTCTTAGTGGACACGGTTTCAAATTTGCGCCCGTGTTGGGTGAAATTGCCTGTGAACTTGCCCACGGCAAAAGCTCGCGTTTTGATTTACAACCTTTCTCACTGTCCCGCTTTGCCGGGTAAACCTTCCGCGGCCTCATTCGGGGTCGCTTATTGCATTTTTGCGGAGAGAATATGCGCCGTTTGTTTCATTTCTTAATAAATAACGTGCGTGAACATTTGATGATTTATATTTCGCTGTGGTTACTTATCGCGCTGTTCGATATTATCTATATCGTATTACCCCCTGATAAATACTGACAAAAACTGACAAATATTTATAAAATATATTTCCGGGGCAGAATATTTAAACATTAAGACCGCAACAAAACCTTAATAAATTCAGGACTTAAACCTCAGTCAATCTAATGTTCTGAATGTTATTCCACAAAATCATTCAAAAACGATGATATAGAAAAAATAACGATTCAATATCGTAATTTTGAGTTGCAATATTGTTTCTCTCCCGCCATTTTAATTTAACCAGTTATTAACCACGATTAACAATTATGCCATTACGCAATTCACCTGAGCGCTACGGCGCCGTTTCCATTGTACTGCACTGGTTGGTGGCCATTGTGGTTTATGGTATGTTCGCGTTGGGTCTGTGGATGGTGACGCTGAGCTATTACGACGGCTGGTATCATAAAGCGCCTGAGCTACATAAGAGCATCGGCATTTTGCTCATGCTGGGCCTCGTGTTCCGGGTTCTCTGGCGTTTTATTTCCCCGCCGCCAAAGCCGCTTGCCAGCTATTCACGTCTGACGCATATCAGCGCTGTACTTGTCCATATCGCACTCTATTTGCTGTTGTTCGGTATTCTTTTCAGCGGCTATTTGATCTCCACGGCCGACGGTAAACCCATCAGCGTTTTCGGGCTTTTCGAGATCCCCGCAACGCTTGCCGATGCCGGATCGCAAGCCGACCTTGCAGGAAATATTCACCTCTGGCTGGCATGGACAGTCGTCGTGCTGTCCGTTTTGCATGGCCTTGCCGCGGTTAAACACCATTTCATCGATAAAGACGTCACTCTCAAGCGCATGCTGGGAAAATCGTCGCCTGACTCTGGAGCATAATATGAAGAAAATCCTGCCGGGACTCGCTCTCGCTTCGCTGCTGTTCACTACGGGTTCTGCTATCGCTGCGGATTACAAAATTGATAAAGAGGGTCAACACGCCTTCGTTAATTTTCGGATCCAGCACCTCGGCTATAGCTGGCTCTATGGCACGTTTAAAGATTTCGACGGGACTTTTAGCTTCGACGAAGCCAACCCGGCCTCGGACAAAGTGAACGTCACCATTAACACTAACAGTGTCGATACCAACCACGCAGAGCGTGATAAACACTTGCGCAGCGCTGAGTTCCTGAATGTTGCGAAATTCCCGCAGGCAACCTTTACGTCAACTGAGGTGAAAAAAGCGGGTGACGGGCTGGATATCACCGGCAACCTGACGCTGAACGGCGTCACCAAACCGGTAGTGCTGGCGGCGGAAATGATGGGTCAGGGCGATGATCCGTGGGGCGGCGTGCGCGCAGGCTTTGAAGCTTCCGGCAAAATTAAGCTGAAAGACTTTAATATCACCACCGATCTGGGTCCGGCGTCTCAGGACGTTGAGCTGATTATTTCCGTTGAGGGCGTGCGTCAGAAGTAAGATTACGGGAGAGGGGCAACCCTCTCCTCAAATTTTATTCCGGATCCGGAATGCCCAGTTTGGTATTCAGACGACCACGGGATTTATTAAAGATTTTGTTGCCATTCTCCCGACCAGCGCGTCGTTTGCGCTGCTCTTCTTCCGGCAGTTCGCTCTCATCTTTACACAGCTCACTGCAGCAACCGTTAAATTTCTCAGCGCAGGCCGGACACTGAATAAACAGCAAATGGCAGCCGTCATTACGACAATTGGTATGGGAATCACAAGGTGTGCCGCACTGATGGCAATGAGCAATAACGTCATCGGAAATGCGCTCTCCCATACGCTCGTCAAACACAAAGTTTTTACCGATAAAACGCACCGGCAAGCCCTGTTCGCGCGCGCGGCGCGCATATTCGATAATACCGCCTTCGATATGCCACACTTTATTGAAACCGTTATGCTTCATCCAGGCGCTTGCTTTCTCGCAGCGAATACCGCCAGTGCAGTACATAACGATTTTTTTATCTTTATGTTCCTGCATCATTTCTACCGCTTTCGGTAACTGCTCGCGGAATGTATCTGCCGGGATCTCCAGCGCACCGGCGAAATGCCCGACTTCATATTCGTAGTGATTACGCATATCAATGAACACTGCATCAGGATCGTCGAGCATAGCATTCACTTCCGCCGCTTTCAGATAATCCCCCACATCGCTGGCGTCAAAACTCTCATCGTCGATACCGTCGGCAACAATCCTGTCGCGGACTTTCATGCGCAGCACCCAGAAGGATTTACCGTCATCATCAATCGCGATATTTAAACGCAGGCCGTCGAGCGCCGGATCGAACGCATAAAGCGCCTGGCGAAAGGCGTCGAATTTACTTTGTGGCACGCTGATTTGCGCATTGATACCTTCATGGGCAAGGTATATACGGCCAAACACGTTCAACTGGCTAAGCGCCTGATAAAGCGCGTCGCGCGTGGCTTGCGGGTTGATAATCGAGAAATATTTATAGAACGAGACGGTGACGCGGGGTTCCGTTTCCGCGAGCATCCGCGCCTTCAGTTCATCATTGGAGATGCGGTTATGTAACACTGGCATGGTGTACGTGTCCTGCAAAGTTAGGGGTGAAAAAACGGCGACATCATAAAGCAAATACTGATAATTTACATCCACACATTTTGCGCTACATTTTCTCTCATTCTAACGATTACGACGCAACAATTCCTGACAAAGCAGGCATTCTGTGCGCCCTGGTTTTGGTTAATTCCAAAAAAATGCGAGAATACAGGGAATTGTTGCTTCAAACAGGACAGTCATGACGCATTTACCCAAGTTTACGGCATCGCTGCTACACCCGCGCTACTGGGCTCTCTGGTTCGGGGTCGGCATGCTGTGGTTAGTTGTTCAACTCCCCTATCCCGTGATTTACCGCCTCGGCTGCGGCATTGGCCATCTGGCGCAGCGCCTGATGAGACGCCGTGCGCGTATTGCGCAGCGCAATCTCGAACTCTGCTTTCCGCACATGAGCGAAACAGAGCGCCAGAAAATGGTCGCGAAAAATTTTGAATCGGTTGGCATGGGTTTGATGGAAACCGGCATGGCCTGGTTCTGGTCCGATCGTCGGATGTCACGCTGGATGGACGTTATCGATTTTGAACATGTCAGAAGCGTGCAGGCGCAAGGGCGAGGAATCTTGCTGATCGGCGTACATTTTTTGACGCTGGAAATTGGTGCCCGCATGTTTGGTCTGAACGAGCCGGGGATTGGTGTCTACCGCCCGAATGACAACCCGGTTATTGACCTGCTGCAAACCTGGGGCCGCATGCGTTCCAATAAAAGCATGATCGACCGTAAAGATCTCAAAGGTATGATCCGCGCCCTGAAAGCGGGTGATGTTGTTTGGTATGCGCCCGATCATGACTACGGCCCGCGCGCCAGCGTTTTCGCCCCTTTCTTTGCCGTTAAAGATGCGGCTTCTACGTCCGGAACCTGGATGCTGGCACGCATGTCCCAGGCCTGTATCGTACCTTTTGTTCCACGCCGTAAACCGGGCGGCAAAGGGTATGAACTGATTATTCTTGAGCCGGAGTGCTCCCCTCCGCTCGATGACGCAGAAACCACCGCCGCATGGATGAACAAAGTGGTTGAGCGCTGCATTATGATGGCGCCAGAGCAATATATGTGGCTGCATCGCCGCTTCAAAACGCGCCCGGAAGGCGTCCCCTCTCGCTACTGAATCGATAAAGAGCCTGCAAATGCAGGCTCTTTTTTTGTCATACAAACCTGCGTCAGCGCATTGCGGCAATCATAACCCGGGCGCATAATTAGCATGCTTACTATCGACTATTATTAATGTGTGCTGTTATGGACGGTTATGTCTCACTCTGATGCCCCAATAAACTGGAAGCGCAATCTCACTGTTGCCTGGTTTGGCTGTTTTCTCACTGGTGCGGCGTTTAGCCTGGTGATGCCTTTTATCCCCCTCTATGTCGAGCAGCTTGGCATCACCGATCCCGGCGCGCTCAATATGTGGTCCGGTTTAGTCTTTAGCATCACCTTCCTGTTCTCTGCTATCGCGTCCCCCTTCTGGGGCGGCCTTGCCGACCGTAAAGGGCGGAAAATCATGCTGCTGCGCTCCGCTCTCGGCATGGCGATTGTTATGGCGTTAATGGGCATTGCACAAAATGTCTGGCAACTTCTGGTGCTGCGGGCGCTGCTCGGTTTACTGGGCGGTTTTATCCCCAACGCCAATGCCTTGATCGCTACGCAAATGCCGCGCAACAAAAGCGGCTGGGCGTTGGGTACGCTCTCGACGGGAGGCGTCAGCGGCGCGCTGCTTGGCCCACTGGCCGGCGGTTTGCTGGCCGATACCTGGGGCTTGCGGATGGTCTTTTTTATTACCGCGTCTGTGCTTTTTATCTGTTTTCTGCTCACGCTACTTTGCATCCGCGAAAATTTCACCCCGGTGGCAAAACGCGAGATGTTGCACTTCAAAGAGGTTTTCGCCTCGCTAAAAAGCCCCAAACTGGTACTGAGCCTGTTTATTACCACCATGATCATCCAGGTGGCGACGGGTTCTATTGCGCCGATTCTCACTCTTTATGTGCGCGATCTGGCCGGTAATGTCAGCAATATTGCTTTTATCAGCGGCATGATTGCCTCCGTGCCTGGCGTCGCGGCACTACTTAGCGCCCCCCGTCTGGGCAAATTGGGAGACAAAATCGGCCCGGAGAAAATTCTGGTCGCAGCATTGATAATCTCCGTCTTGTTACTGCTGCCAATGTCCCTGGTGCAAACTCCATGGCAACTGGGCATTTTGCGCTTCCTGCTCGGTGCTGCAGACGGCGCGCTGCTTCCTGCGGTGCAAACCTTGCTGGTCTATAACTCCACTAACCAAATTGCCGGGCGGATATTCAGTTACAACCAGTCTTTTCGCGATATTGGGAATGTGACCGGTCCGCTGATGGGTGCGGCGGTTTCGGCCAGCTACGGTTTTCGTGCGGTATTCTGTGTGACGGCGGGCGTTGTTCTGTTTAATGCCATTTATTCATGGTTCAGTTTGCAGCGCCCTGCCCGCCGCGCCAGAGCAGAGGCAACCCGCAACGTTCAGCGCCAGGAGTAGCGCTGAAAAGCGTAATCGCGCCCCCGATACAATAGATATTTGCCTTACATCCATGCGGCCCCGCGCACAAAAACAATGCTGTTTCGTGCATATTTCCCGGGTTAATCAAAGCCGAAAGCGGGATAACGGCGCGGCTGACAATATCTCTACTGCGACACATTAAACATAAGACGCAGCCACAAACATCACTCACTGTTCCCGCAAGCGTACTACTATTCAGCACTACACGTTTCTCGTTATGCCATGAAATCGCTGATTCATTTATGACAAATTTGACGCTCGCAAAACCAGCGTCTATAGGTTTGTGCATACCTTTTTTACTGTTATCTCAGGAGCGATGATATGGCCGAAACTGAACTGGAGTATTACTCAACACTGTCGGAAGCAATTGATGCCGCGCGGGAATTATTTATTGCCGATAACCCGGATCTTGATGAAGAAGAAATCAGCGTGCAGCAATTCAATGTGCAAAAGTATGTTCTTCAGGATGGCGATATCGCGTGGCGCGCTGAGTTTTTTGCGGATGAAGAAGAGCCAGGTGAATGTCTGCCTCTTTTGAGCGGTGAAGCCGCGCAAAGTGTCTTTGACGGTGATTTCGATGAAATCGAGATAAGCCAGGAGTGGCAGGAAGAGAATACGCTGCACGAATGGGACGAAGGTGAATTCCAGCTGGAACCGCCTCTTGATACCGAAGAAGGACAGACAGCCGCTGATGAGTGGGATGAGCGCTGATTATTCGTAAGGGCCGTGATTAGCATCCAGCGGTAACAAAAGTGTGTCAAAGACCAGTGAAAAGGGTAGATCAAGCACGGTAATGTAGCGCCACGCTGAGTCGCGGACATCCCACTTAACACCGGGGTAATAGTGATTCCCGTGTCCCTGCCCTGGGATTGTCCGGCTGACGATGCTGCCACAACCGCTCAGCAGGCACGCTATGACTACCACCAGAATCACTCTCACAGGCAACCTCTTCTCGTTTGATACAGATAAAAAAATACCGGCTCTCAGGCCGGTATTTTCCTTAATGTCGGCTTACTTTGCCTTTAATGCCAGCGGGTTAAGCTTCAGCGTTTCATAGTAGCTTGCCCATGACAGATATCTCTCCGGCGCCGCCCACAAGCGATAATGCATACGTGCCAGTGTGACCGGGTCGCTTAGCAACACCAGGCGACGATCGCGGTTCAGCTTCTCTGGCGTTTCGTTTAGCGCCTGCTCAACATGACGATCGCGGGCAATTTCCAGCACGTGGCTTGCGCGGTGGCGAGCCGTTGCCATCGCCGTTGCCAGCGCGTTGAATGACGGGTTAAACACCGCATGCATAAAACCATCTTCCAGGCTGCGCGAGCGGTTCAGCTCCAGGTATTTATCCGTATCCACCAGTACCTGCGGCGGTGAATACTCTTCCGGGATCAGGAACAGTTTCCAGCGTTTGGTGCGCAAGCCGACAGTAGATCGGCTGGAGATAACCGACACAAACGGCGACAGGATCAGCGAGAAGACAATTGGTGCCAGCCAGAACAGGAAGCGGAGATCAAGCCACGCCATCCCGACAGCCCACACCAGCCCCAACAGCAGCTGAGAACCGTGGCGCATAAAGGCTTCCCCCCACGGCGTGGAGTCATCGTCACGCTGCGGCGAGTTCCATACCACTTCCCAGCCAAGGAACGCGCTGACCACAAACACGGTGTGGAACAGCATACGCACCGGCGCAAGCAGCACCGAGAACAGCACTTCCAGCAGCAGAGAAATTGTTACGCGAATAAAACCGCCATACTCTTTCGGCCCTTTGCACCACACCAGGATGATACTCAGCAACTTCGGCAGGAACAGCAGCACCATGGTCGAAGCGAAAAGCGCGATAGCCAGCTCCGGTCGCCACTGCGGCCACACCGGGAACAACTGGCGCGGTTGCAGGAAGTATTGCGGTTCCGTCAGCGCATGCACCACCTGCAAAGCCGTGGAAAGAGCAAGGAACATAAACCACAGCGGTGCTGAGAGATAGGACATCACGCCAGTGAGGAACACTGCGCGGTGAACCGGGTGCATACCTTTTACCAGGAACAGGCGGAAGTTCATCAGGTTGCCGTGGCACCAGCGGCGGTCGCGTTTCAGCTCATCGAGCAGATTCGGCGGCAGCTCTTCATACGAGCCAGGCAGATCGTACGCAATCCATACCCCCCAACCGGCACGGCGCATCAGCGCGGCTTCGACAAAGTCATGCGACAGAATCGAACCGGCAAACGAGCCTTCACCCGGCAGCGGTGCCAGCGCACAGTGCTCAATAAACGGTTTCACGCGGATAATCGCGTTATGACCCCAGTAGTGGGATTCACCCAGTTGCCAGAAGTGCAAACCCGCGGTGAACAATGGCCCGTAAACGCGGGTCGCAAACTGCTGACAACGCGCATAGAGCGTATCCATCCCGGATGCTTTCGGTGACGACTGGATGATCCCGGCGTTCGGGTTCGCTTCCATCAGGCGTACCAGCCCGGTCAGACACTCGCCGCTCATCACAGAGTCCGCATCCAGCACCACCATGTAGCTGTACTGGCTGCCCCAGCGACGGCAGAAGTCATCGATATTACCGCTTTTGCGTTTTACGCGGCGACGGCGGCGACGGTAGAAAATCTGCCCTTCGCCCTGCACTTCCGCAATCAGTTCCATCCAGGCTTTCTGCTCGGCTACGCAGATATCCGGGTTGTAGCTGTCGCTCAGGATGTAGACATCGAAGTGTGCCGCGTTGCCGGTGGCTTTCACGGATTCCCAGGTAGCACGCAAACCTGCGAAAACGCGATCCACGTCCTCGTTACAGATAGGCATGATCAGCGCCGTACGATGCTCCGGGTTTAGCGGTTCATCGCCCACCGTCGAAGCCGAAATGCTGTATTTATCGCGGCCAATCAACAGTTGCAGAAAGCCCATCAACGCGGTCCAGAACCCGGCGGAAACCCAGCAGAACAGCACTGCGAACAGGATCAAAATACCGGTTTGCAGCACATACGGCAGGAGTTGCATAAAGGAAACCCACAGATCCTGGCCCGCCATATCCGTTGGATTGATCAACGCCCAGCCCTGATAAGGCAAAATGGTTTTCATATACCAAGTGGCGACGACGGTTTGCGCCAGCGTCAGCACCAGCAGGATATAGCGGCGGATAGAACCGACAGTGCGCCATTTCTGCTCATGCGCTTGCTCCTCTTTGGTCAAACGCGCAAGGTAACGCGGCGCAACTTCGCGTCCGCGCAAACGATCCCAAAAACGACCAATCGGGTTAGTGCGCCACGGATCGGGGAACATTGAAGAGCGTTTGGCTTTCGGCATCGCCTGCAACTGCGCGCGCCCCTCATCGTCTTTGATCAGTTGTCCTTCGCCGAGTGAATCCGGCCAGCTATGTTCCAGACGTGCCGTCACAGAACCCAGCGGCGTATCATCATCACGCGTCCAGTTCGTATGCTCTTTATCCAGCGCTTCATGCACGCTGCGAATGCTTTCTGTCGGCAGCGCCGCTTTTTCCGTCCCGGAAAGCGGCAGCATGTCGATATACTCAGTTGTCTTATTCATTGGCAGGTAGCTGATAGCTCCAGGTTTCACTCAGGTTCTGGTCGGCGTTGACCAGCGCCGCGCGCATATCCGTGGTTTTCTTCGGATCTTTCACTTTCACGCGCAACATCAAACGCCAACCTTGCGTAACCGGATTATAGCGAACGGTGTTTTCCACAATCTCACCGTTATCGCCAATGCTGGCTTGCGCGGTTACTGGGGTATCCTTCGGCAGCTTTTTCATATCCTGGCCGGTGAAATCCACCACAAACGCGATAGTTCCGTCAGGCTGACGGATGAGGTTCGACTGTTTCACATCGCCTGTAGAACGACGCGTCTGCAATACCCATGCATTGTCTGGCGCATGCAGCTTGTCTTCGTCACGGCTAAAGGTGATGGTGTATTTGAAATTCATCTCTTTACCCGGATCCGGCAGCTGATCCGGTGTCCAGTAAGCGACGATGTTATCGTTAGTTTCATCATTGGTCGGGATTTCGACCAGTTCGATTTTACCTTTGCCCCACTCGCCTTTCGGCGTTACCCACGCGCTCGGGCGCAGATCGTAGCGGTCATCGATATCTTCAAAACGGGAGAACTGACGACCACGCTGCAGCAGGCCAAAGCCCTGCGGGTTTTCCATCGCATAGCTGCTTACAGCAAGATGTTTCGGGTTATTCAGCGGACGCCAAATCCACTCGCCGTTGCCTGCCAGCATCGATAGGCCGTTGGAATCATGCAATTCCGGGCGATAGTTGGTTGCAGGAGAGGGTTGAGTCGGCCCAAACAGGAACATACTGGTCAGCGGTGCAACACCGAGTTTGCCCACTTTGTCACGCAGGTAAACTTTGGACTGCACATCCACCACGGTATCGCGGCCTGGAATGATCACAAAACGGTATGCGCCTGTTGCACGCGGTGAATCCAGCAGCGCGTAGATGGTCAGGCGTTTGTCCGTCGGTTTTGGACGCTCAATCCAGAACTCACGAAAACGCGGGAACTCTTCGCCAGATGGCAGCGCAGTGTCAATGGCAAGACCGCGGGCGGAAAGACCATATACCTGCCCTGCACCAATCACGCGGAAGTAGCTTGCGCCCAGCATGCTGACGATTTCATCGTTTTTATCTTTATTATTGATGGGGTACAGAACTTTGAAACCGGCGAAACCGAGGTCTTTGACCGTGTCTTTATCGTGCTGGACGTTGCCGAAATTGAAGTAATCCGGGCTGTATTTGATTTTACGTACGGCAGTGGTCGTCACTTCGTTGATGGTCACTGGCGTGTCGAAGTACATACCCTGGTGATAAAACTCAAGCTTAAATGGGGTGTTGATCGCGTTCCAGTAGGCTTTGTCGTGGTTAAACTGGATCTGCTGATAGTCCGCGTATTTCATCTCACGGAACACAGAGGGCAAATTGGTCTTGGGTGCTTCGTAGCCTTTACCGGCCAGTGATTGTGCCTGTTTTGCGACATCGTCAATAGAAAAGGCCCAGCCTGATGACGTATAAAGTGACAACAGAACAGCAGCACCTACCCAACGCATTTTCATCATTCGTAATTTAGGTTTCATAATAACTAAGCACTTCCCCCTTTGTGTGCTTAAATCGATCCGATCCATTTTAATGGAAACTCAGGCAATCCGACAACTGAATCCCCGCATTGTTCTCCATGCAGGCTCATTGAATAAGCAAATGAAACTATCCCTTTATCGTTTTGCAGGCTTATCCTGGAGACAGGTTATCGGTCATAGTGTAGGGTTGGTTGCGAATGTAATCATTATTTGTCTTATGGATAAGACGAAAAGTCTGAGAATGTACGGAGTGATATGACCAAAACCCCCGCACAACGAGAATATTTCCTTGATTCCATACGCGCGTGGTTGATGCTGCTTGGGATCCCGTTTCATATTTCGCTGATCTACTCCAGCCATATGTGGCACGTAAACAGCGCCTACCCTTCATGGTGGCTAACGCTGTTCAATGACGCCATACATGCGTTCCGTATGCAGGTGTTTTTTGTTATTTCCGGCTATTTTTCATACATGTTGTATTTACGTTACCCGCTTAAGCGCTGGTGGAAACTGCGTGTTGAGCGCGTCGGCATCCCAATGCTCACCGCGATCCCGCTGCTGACGCTACCTCAATTTATTATGTTGCAATATGTGAAAGATAAAACAGCGGAATGGCACACCCTATCGACTTATGACAAATTCAACACGCTGTCATGGGAACTCATCTCCCATTTATGGTTCTTATTAGTCCTTGTGGTATTAACCACGGTTAGCATGGTGCTGTTTAAAAAACTAAAAAATAGCGCTAACCGGCTGGCTGGCAATATTTCGCTGGCGAAACTGTCGCTTTGGTTCTTGCTGTTAGGTATCGCCTGGGCTGCGTTGCGTCGAATTGTATTGATGATGTATCCGGATATATTACGTGACGCGCTGTTTAATTTTGCGGTCATGCAGACCTTGTTCTACATTCCGTTCTTCATTCTTGGTGCGCTGGCGTTCATTAACTCGCGTCTGAAGTCACTGTTTACTACGCCTTCTCCATGGTGCATGTTCGGCTCGGTTCTGGCATTTGGTGCTTATTTGCTTAACCAGCGCTATGGCAGTGGTGATGGCTGGATGTACGAAACCGAGGCGGTTATCACCATGCTGTTGGGGCTGTGGATGGTGAATGTGGTCTTTTCATTAGGCCACAAATTGCTGAACTTCCAGTCAGCACGCGTCAGTTATTTCGTGAACGCGTCCCTGTTTATCTATCTGGTACACCATCCGCTGACGTTGCTATTTGGCGCGTGGATCACACCGCATATCCAGTCCAATCTCCTTGGTTTTCTTGCCGGACTGGTCTTCGTCATTGGTATTGCGGTGCTGCTGTATGAAATCCATCTGCGCATTCCGCTGCTGCGCTTCCTTTTTTCCGGTAAGCCGCAACAAAACGACGCGAAGCGTCATGCTCACGCCAGATAACGTTTCCGGCTGCCCTGCCCGCAGAGCAGCCGCGTCTTATTGAATGTGCTGAGTCAGTAAGCGCTGGTAAAGCTGCGTCATTTCGTCATCGAAACAAACAAAGATCACCTGCTGGAGTTGAGGCCGACGTATGAGGTGCGCAGCGACGGTATTAACGGCAATTTCTGCCGCCGCGGCTTTTGGGTAACCATACACGCCGGTACTGATAGCGGGAAAAGCAATGCTCGTGTAACTATTGGCTTCCGCCAGCAGAAGGCTATTGCGGTATGCATCCTCCAGCAAGCGAGCTTCATTCTCCTCTCCGCCACGCCAGACCGGTCCAACCGTGTGGATCACCGCCTTCGCCTTTAAATTTCCTGCCGCCGTGATCACCGCATGGCCTGGCGGACACTCTCCCTGCTGCTGACGTACCTGTCGGCACGCGTCGAGCAAAGCGGGCCCCGCAGCACGATGGATCGCGCCATCCACACCGCCGCCGCCGAGCAGTGATGAGTTTGCTGCATTCACAATCACATCCACTTCAAGCGTGGTGATATCCCCCTGAAGCACCTGCATACGTGGTTGCATTCTTGCCCCCTTTCCGGCCAGTAACCCGTTAATACCGTTAAGTGTACCCGGAAATAGCAAGGGCAACATATTCAAAATCATCAGTTATAGGTGATGGTAACCTCGGCGCGGGATTGCTGCGCATCGAGATAGCGCATCTGGACTTGCGCAACCTGTGGAGAGAGTGATTGCCCGGTTACATCGGTGATATGGATTTGCTGAGTCTGCATTTTATTGTTTTGCAGACAGGAGAGCCGCAGATTTTGGTTCTGAGTGTCAGTTTCGCAGCCGCCTTCAACGATGGCACCACGAAAATGGATCGCCCCTCCCGCCGGCTGGGTTCCCGCATAGGCAGATGACATTATGCAAAAGCAGACAACAGGGAACACGAACGCTTGAAACAGACGCATAAACACCTCGTGAGTCACTCATCCCTGACGGTTGAGCTTCGGCTATTGATACGTTAAATATCGGCGCCGTTAGCACGTTCCTTAATTAAAATTAGCATTCAGACGGGGAATATGTTTGTCACTGAGTGGATTATGAAAATTATTATTCGGCAGGCCACTGCTGAGCGAGATGTAGCGACTGACCATCAGACACCGTGACGATAATTTTGACGTTATCGCGCGCGGAAATATTCAAGCGAATACGCGAAACCGCGGTCGTTTGATTCGCCGGGAGAGTCATCGTGTTTCGTTGCCGGCTTTGGCTCACACCCGCAGCGCCTTCGCGCTCGGTTATAACCTGCACCTGGCAAACACAATCCTGCGTAACCTGCACCAGCGGCGTAATGGTGTAATTGTCGCCGTCGCGGGTGGTATTGAACGTGATCTGGCTGGATAACGCCGCCAGCAATAATAAGGTATGCATCGCGCCTCCAAAAAAAACAGGGCCGCAGCCCTGTTTATTCCTGCCCGGGGGATCAGTACTGATTTGCGGTAGCGTGATTACCGTAGCCGGTTTGCTGGACAGTGACGCTAGAACCCGATGCGGTCTGGTTCACCAGCGCACCGTTACCCGCACCATACTGGCTCACAGAGATATCAGAGTTGCGGCCATTCCACTGATCGATAGTGGCATTATTTTGCGATCCGTTCTGCACCAGATCGATAGAGCTGGCATCCGAACCCTGGCCCACATCGGCGGCGTTGGCGGAACCATACTGATGAATAGTCAGGTCAGATTCACGTGCATCGCTTTGCAGAGCCAGGGCGGCGTTGGCGCTGCCATATTGATAAATGCTCAGTTCAGAATTGGGGCCATTGCTACCGCCGCCATGTCCGCCGCCATTACCATACTGCGGGACACTGCCTGCAAATGCGCCTGCTGAAACAACGATCGCTGCGAATGCTGCCACTTGGAAAAGTTTCATGGTAAACCCCCGTTGGATTGAGATTAAAGCCGCAAGACTTTCAACGTTGAATAACGCGAATAGCCATTTGCGACTGTCGTTGCACCACTACTGCCGTTTTTTGCGTACCGTACTGCGTGATATTTGCCCGGTTGCCCGAGCCTTTCTGAATAATAACTGCGCTATTACCATAAGCACCCTGCGTAATACTCGCATCGTTGGCACTACCAGCCTGATCGATATAAGCAAGGTTATAACTTCCGGACTGGTTAATTTGCGCTGAATTGTTTCCGCCATTTTGCGAAACAACACCTAATAATTTCGAACCTCGTTGATCAATATGCGCATTATTACTCGCACCATGTTGATCGATATTGGCTGATTGATTATAAGGCGCCTGACTCAGTTCATTCACCGCCAGATTATATTCCGGGTTTGCCAGGTCATATCCGGCTGCTGTTACGAGGCACGGCATTCCTAGCAGGGTTAACATCATAAAGGCTATTTTGTTCTTCATGCTGTCACCGCCAAACTCATTTGTTAATACCGGGTTGCAAAACTGAGTATGCCGTGGATAAAAAGAAAATATCTCACCAGCAAGTTGGATTTTCATTACTCATATCATTCTTAAGCATGAAGAAAAATTATCCCCCATTTGCAGCAGAGACCGCATCAGATGATTTTTCTTAAATAGTCATCCCGATGCTATAACTGTCAATGCAAATGATAGGTGGCAACAGCAAAACGCAAAAATAAGGAAAACCTGAAGCCAAAAAAGTCAGGCTATTGTTCTTATTATAAATTTTCGCACAACATCCTTTTGAAACTCACTCTGCTTTAGCGTTTGTATATCAACGTATCAGAACATCAAAATAACATTTCAATATTTAATTTTACATTCTGTTACATGATTCACACTTGCTTTAAGGTTAGCAAGCGTTAGATTGAATTCGCAGCACTCATTACTTTGTATTATTTCTCCCTTACACGGGCTGATCACATATTCCTGAACACAGCACAGCGCATCCGACAGTACATCTGGTTTCCCTGGTGAATAACCGGGGTTGAAGTTGATGAACAAAAAACAAATACGCGGGGTTTCATCATGTTTAGTGAAGTCCATAGTTCAGCTATTTCAGTTTTATTATTAATAACAAAACCTTCATTACAGGCAACGGCGCTTCTCCAGCATTTAAAATTTGCGCTCTCTTTGCCCGGAAAGCTCCATAATATTCAACGGCCTCTCGATGATATTCCCGCATTGAGCATCGTCTTATTCGACATGATGGATGCGGATAAAAAACTGATTCAGCAATGGCAGAATATCCTGTCACAAAAGAATGGTGATATTAAGCTATTGCTGATGAATACCCCTCTTGATTACCCATTCCAGGATGTAGAAAACTGGCCAAATATTACGGGTGTATTTTACATTTCAGAGGACAGAAGCCAGTTGGTCGACGGGTTACAAGGTGTGCAACGTGGCGAGTGCTATTTCTCGCAAAAACTGGCGAGTTATCTCATCACTCATGCCGGGAATTATCGTTACTACAGCACTGAATCCGCACTGCTTACCCACCGCGAAAAAGAGATCCTTAATAAGCTGCGTATCGGTGCATCAAATGTTGAGATAGCCCGTTCGCTGTTCATTAGTGAAAATACAGTTAAAACCCATCTTTATAATCTTTTCAGGAAGATAGCGGTAAAAAACCGTACGCAAGCCGTCTCCTGGGCTAACGATAATCTCAGGCGTTAACACCATGAAACGCTATATGTGTCGTCTGGCAACCGCCGCTTTATTATTTGTTGCCTGCGTAAACGTATCGGCTGTTGAAGTCGAAGTTCCCGGGCTGTTAGCCGATCACACGGTATCGTCTGTCGGACACGATTTTTATCGTGCATTTAGTGATAAGTGGGAAAGTAGCTGGAAAGGGAATTTAACCATTAATGAACGACCTAGCGCCCGTTGGGGAAGCTGGATAACGATAATCGTCAATCAGAGTGTCGTATACCAGACTTTTCTTTTTCCTACGCATCGCGACTTTGAGAAAAATGTTGAAATCGCGTTGGCGCAAACCCAGCAAGCGATCGATCACCTGCAAATAAACCAGGCGCTGCTGAGCGTTGGCGATATGGCGAGTGATGAATTCTAAAATACATTAAATCTCCGGAGGCTATTATGCGTAGCATATATACCCTGCTTGCGCTGTTGCTTATCGCGCCTGCATGCTGGGCGGGAACCATGACATTCCAGTTTCGTAATCCTAATTTCGGCGGCAATCCTAATAACGGTGCATTTTTATTAAATAGCGCCCAGGCACAAAATTCTTATACCGATCCCAGCTATAAGGATTACGGCGTGGAAACCACTTCCGCGCTGGATAATTTCACCCAGGCAATACAATCACAAATATTAGGCGGGCTACTTACCAATATTAATACCGGTAAACCGGGGCGAATGGTGACCAGCGATTTTATCGTGGATATTTCCAACAAAGACGGACAACTGCAATTAAATGTCACCGACAGAAAAACCGGCAAGACATCAACAATTCAGGTGTCGGGCTTGCAAAGCGGTTCAACAGACTTTTAAGCCACTGTCTAACAGGACAACAACTATGTCGCGTCTATTTATTTTATTCGCCGTGTGTTTATTAAGCGGTTGCCTGACTGCGCCGCCAAAACAAGCCGCTAAACCGACGCTGTTGCCGCGGGCGCAAAGTTATCAGGACTTGACACATCTGCCGATGCCAAGCGGGAAAATTTTCGTCTCGGTGTATAACATCCAGGATGAAACCGGACAATTTAAGCCCTACCCGGCTAGTAACTTTTCCACTGCAGTCCCGCAAAGCGCGACTGCAATGTTAGTTACGGCGCTGAAAGATTCGCGCTGGTTTGTACCGCTGGAACGCCAGGGTTTGCAGAATCTGCTAAATGAACGAAAAATCATTCGCGCCGCGCAAGAAAACGGAACTGTGGCCGTCAACAATCGCGTCCCGCTGCCCTCGCTGACTGCCGCAAATATCATGATTGAAGGGTCCATTATTGGCTACGAGAGCAATGTAAAATCCGGCGGCGTGGGTGCGCGTTATTTCGGCATTGGCGGAGATACACAATATCAGTTGGATCAAATTGCGGTGAATTTACGGGTGATTAATGTCACGACCGGAGAAATACTCTCGTCGGTCAACACCAGTAAAACCATCCTCTCCTATGAAGTACAAGCCGGGGTATTTCGCTTTATTGACTACCAGCGGCTGCTGGAGGGAGAAATTGGCTATACCGCCAACGAACCGGTGATGCTCTGCCTGATGTCGGCGATTGAAACCGGGGTGATTTTGTTGATAAATGACGGGATTGATCGGGGACTATGGGATTTGCAACAAGGCGCCGATCGTCATAACCCCGTGCTGGCAAAATACCGCGAAATGGCGGTGCCGCCGGAGTCCTGAAAAAGAAAGGCGTGACTTCCGGTCACGCTTTTTCTTGCTCTTTAAGCAGCGGCTGCGCGCGCCGGGAAGCCAGCCACAGCCCGCTGTTTTTCATGGCATAGCCAAACACTAACCCAACCGACAGCGACGGGATGACCAGCCGCCAGTCGCCCTGCCCGGCAAATGTCGCGCAGGCGCCAATAAATGTCCCCGGCACAAAAGAGAGCAGCAGATTCCGCGCCTGTAGACACATCAAAAAGGCCACCACACCGGTCATCAGATACCCGACGATCTCCAGATGCGGAGCCAGCGCTGCACCATGAATAATGACCTGCGCCCAGGCCACACCGCTCATCACCGTACAGGCGGAAATAAGAAGCCCTTTCACTCCACCCTGTGGGCACGCGAAATAGGCGGTGCAGCCGAGAAAACCGGCCCAGCTTAATAAACCGAGAGAGACGGCCACCCAACCCCAGATGCCGGAGAGAATGCCTGTCGTCATTGCGATAGAAAGGAGAATGTTCATGGCGCGCATCATAGCAGATGCGCGCCGCTGATATGCGACAATGCGCACACTCTTTGAAAACCAAAAATCTCTGTTGCATTTTAATTGTGACTAAAATCACAATTACTCTTCTGATTCTTCCTGCAACTCATCCCACATTGCGGCAATCGCATCGCGCGCCAGCGGGGCCATGGTGCGCCAGAATGGCGTTGTCGCATGGGCTTCAACTTTGCCAAAGAAGGTGCCGCACCAGGGCAGAATATAATCGGCGAATAAGGTTTCCTGCGCTTCGCTTTCATCTTCTGCGGCCTGATCTTCCAGCCATGAGGCCGCCAGCAGTAGCGTCCCAATGTGATCGGCCGGCGCGTCGGTCAACGGCATGCCGCGACTGGACAAAAATGAACGCACTTCCGCTTCCGTAGCACCTTCCACCCAGGCACTACGATAAGGCGAGACGCGGCACTCTTCCCCGACAAACAGCGCGTTGTAATCGGCCGCCAGTGCCTGCGCATCACAGTTTTTCTGCAACCGTTCAAGCAGCTCATCCTGCTCCAGCGGCCAGCTTTCCGCCAGTTTCCCCTCCCGGATCATGGTATAGAGCGGTACCAGCAGAGGATCTTGCGGCTGGCGGTAAAACAGCGAGCCCAGTACACGGCAGAGAATTGAAAATTCGTTCATTCAGTTGTTCCAGTCAGTATTAAAGTTCGGCAAATTCGGGAATTGGTGCCATGCCGCGGGATTCGAGGAAATCCAGCAGACGACGCGGCGAGACATTCAGAATACGATCTTCCGGGAAACCGACGTCATCCAGCACCTTACGGCACTCACTGAAATCGCCCAGCGTAAACGCCGTATGAGAATCCGATCCCAGCGCCACCCAGCCGCCGGCATCCCGCACTGCGGCAGCCACGGCGCGGCAATTCGCCTCGCTGCCTTTGCGCGAATGGACAAAAGACGAATTGTTAATTTCAAGCGCGACACCATATTTCGCGGCGGCAGCGGCAACGGCCGGGATATCAATGTCAAATTTCGGGTTACCGGGGTGGCTAATAATATGAACATTGCCGCTGGCGATAGTCGCAATCATGGCCTGAGTATGGGTGGCTTTATCCTGCGGCGGAAATACCGGCTCATGGAAACCCGCAATGATCAGATCCAGCGACGTCACCATCGGTCCGGTGCAGTCGATTTCACCCTCGGTATTTTTAATATTGGCCTCAATACCGCGCAAAATGCCCACGCCATCGACCAGACGTGGCCAAATGCGCATATTCACGAAGTGCCAGTAGTGCGGCGCATCCGCCATATCCGGGCCGTGATCGGTAATGGCAAAGAGCTTGATCCCTTTGCGTTTTGCCTCGGCAATATAATCGTGAAGCGTACTGTAAGCGTGGGTGCTGGCGACGGTATGCATATGCAGGTCAACGGGATACATGACTCACTCCTGTAGTTATTTCTGCAAAGGATAGCAGTTATCGTTCGCGAGTTTAATGACAAAACCCGGCGATGCCGGGCGTCTGTCAATAACCACGCGCTCTGTCTACCCGCCCGCTGACCGTTTCACCTCGCTCAATAGCCTGAATAGCCTGCGCGATAAAAGCCACGGCTTCACTTCGACGTGTCGTCGCCGCCATGTGCGGCGTCATCGCCACGCGGGGATGCGCCCACAACGGGTTATCGGATGGTAGCGGCTCCTGGCTAAAAACATCGAGCATGGCGCCTTTCAGCTTGCCGCTCTCCAGGGCTGCAAGCAAATCACGCTCGACAACATGTACGCCGCGCGCAAGGTTTATCACGTAGCTGTTTTCAGCGAGCTGGTTCAGCAACGCAGCATTAATGATACCTGCCGTTTCCGGGGTGTTTGGCAGCAGATTGATTAGCACTCGTGTGCCATGAAGAAAGTCGGGCAACTCCTCGCCACCCGCAAAGCTGGTCACGCCGGGCATATTTTTACGGCTGCGGCTCCAGCTACGCAGCGGAAACCCCCACTGGAGCAGGCTTTCAGCCACTTTCGCACCGAGCACACCCGCACCGAGGATACCAATGGTGAAGTCTCCACGTTCGTATTCCTCCAGCGGTTGCCATTTCGCTTGCAGCTTTAGCGCCTGGTAATCATCGAAACGTCTGAACCAGTGCAGCACCTGGCTTACGGCATATTCCTGCATTTGCAACCCCATGCCCGTATCTTCCAGGCGGAACAGCGGAATAGATTCAGGAAGCATCTCAGGATGGGCCTGCAACTGGCTAAGAATCGAATCAACACCCGCCCCCAATGCAAAAACGCCTTTTAATTGTCGGCCCTTGAGCATCTCAACCGGTGGATGCCAGACCAGCGCATAATCGGCGTGGGCATTATCGCCCGGCGTCCACACGCGGATATTGGCCTGCGGCAGCGCCTGCCGCAATGCGCGGATCCAGTCGTTATTATCGAATGAGGGGTGATAAAAGATAATTTCCATATCAACTCCAGAACCTGATGTGATGTATCCGATTATTTTCCGGAACAATTATGCTTTTTCGCAAAGGCCGCTCAGCATAACAAATTTCTCCCGTACCACGCGGAGAAAGTACCGTGACGAGAAAAAAAACGATTTCAGAACGTTTAAGAAGCAGGTTGTTTGAAGTTTGTCTAAACGCGCTAATTTATTGAAAAAGAGGATTGACGACGTTCGGGGTTTTCCCTACATTAGCGCCCGTCCCGACAACATCGGGAAGACAATGTGGTGAGGTGTCCGAGTGGCTGAAGGAGCACGCCTGGAAAGTGTGTATACGGCAACGTATCGGGGGTTCGAATCCCCCCCTCACCGCCATCATTCGAAGAAGAGCTCGCATGCAAATGCGGGCTTTTTTTTTCGCATAGCGCACTCCCACAGGGGGATGAGAAACCCCGACCGGGGGTCGACAACTGGCGCAGCCAGTTGGACAAATGACGAGCCCGCGAGGAATCTGCCCGCACAAAAACGCCGGGAGCGGTTTTGAACAACCGCTCATCAAATTTCATCGCTATCACATTGTCATTCCATATCCAGAAGCCCTCTTTCGTTAAGGGCGTCATATTTCAGGATTTCTGCCGTCATTCGTTCCTGCCATCGGGTGATAAATGCCTGAGTGTGGGGAGCGGCAAGATGCGCCGTCAGCGCATCCTGATCTTTCCAGCGTTCCGATATAAGCACACGTCCAGTCAGGTGATCCTCTACGGCCATGTCATACGAGAGGTTTCCAGCACGTTTTCGCACGGTTTGGGCGAGCACTTTTATATCGCCCATAAAAAACGGTAAATCAGCGGGTTGAATGTTCACATAGCCGCAAATGATGAGCATAGTTACGCCTTTTCTGTCATCCCCGTTCGCAATGGCAGGACTTTCGGGGACGTGATTGTCAAAAGTTAGTCAGCACAATTTTGCCCTGAATACTTCCCATTGCTGCGCGCTGATGGGCCGCAGATGCCATTGCTAATGGATAGGTGCTATCAATCACCACCCGGACAACGCCTTCTTCCAGAAGACGGCCTGCTTGCGCTAATTGCGCACCGCTGGAACGCACTTGCGTCGATGATACCGTCACCGCTTTTTGCGTAGCCTCAGGATGTGCGGAAAAACCCAAAGGATTGACCAGAAAGAGTGCGCCGCCAGGCCTGATACAGCGCAGAAAACGCGCCATATTTGCGCCACCCACCGCATCAAAAACGAGATCAACATTTTTTACTACGCTCTCGGCTGCGGTTTTGGTGTAGTCGATAAACTCGTCTGCTCCCAGCTCGCGTGAAAGCGCCTCATTGCGGGAAGAAGCCACGGCAATGACCCGCGCACCTTTCCAGCGGGCAAGCTGAACGGCAAGGTGCCCCACGCCGCCACCGGCGCCATTAACCAACACGGTCTGACCTTTCAATGGAACGGCTTTATGTGGAAAAGACTGGAAAGGATTCTGTGCATCGTGCCCGGTTTCGATAAGAAACTGCCAGGCCGTAAGCAGTGACATTGGAGCACCGGCAGCCTGAACATGTCCTATTCCACGAGGTTTCAGCGCCAGTTCCGACGAAGGAACACTGACATATTCTGCATAAGCGCCACTGCCCTCCATCACCTTTTCAGGAAAACGCACCATTGAATAGACCTCATCGCCGATGCTGAACCCGGTAACATGTTTACCGACCGCCGCGACAACACCTGATATGTCAGTCCCTAAAATGAGTGGAAAAGCGGGTTCGGGCCACCATTCAGGCGGAAGTGCCCGATAGCCGTCTCGCAGATACCAGTCTGGCGGGTTAAGGCTGGCCGCTTGCACATGAACCAGAACCTCGTCGTTTCCAACCCGAGGCCGGGGAACCTCTTCATAAAGCAGGTTTTCTGGCCCACCAAACGCATGTAGCTGTACAGCTTTCATCATCTCAGTCATTACCGTCTCACGCTAAAAAAAACTCAGGTGACAGAGCATACGGCTAATATTCAGGATTGATAATGTGGCTGTATTTCGCTTTAATTATGCCATGAAGGAACAAATAGGTTTGGAAAGACTCACGGGTCTCATCGCATTCGCTCGTGCCGGCGCTCTGGGCAGTTACAGTGCCGCTGCCCGCTCACTCTCCGTTTCACCTTCCGCCATCAGTAAAAGTATTCAACGGCTGGAGAAGCATCTCGGCGTCACCCTATTCACCCGAACGACGCGCTCGCTGGTTTTAACTGCCGAAGGCCACGAGTTGCATGAACGCGCGTTGCGATTGCTGCGTGATGCCGAGGAGATCGAACAGGTTGCAAAACGCACGCGCGCGGAACCAGCAGGTACATTACGCATTGCGGCATCGTTACCGGTGGGCATCCATATGATTGCCCCCATGCTTGCGAAGTTTTGCGCGCTTCACCCAAAAGTGACGATTGATTTACGCTTGAGCGACCATCTGATAAGCATCGTTGATGAGAATATTGATATTGCCATTCGCATTGGCGATCTCGCGGATTCAAACCTGCTGGCGCGCCGCCTCCCGCCGTACCAGATAGGCTGTTACGCCTCGCCTGAATATTTAGCCTGTTGCGCCACACCTGAACATCCTGATGACTTAATCGGTCACCAGACGATTAATCTGCGTTACCAGAACACGGGGCAACTTTTTCGCTGGCCGTTCCGTGTCGGTGAGCGAGAGATTGAAATCGTACCTTCATCAACAGTGATTGTTGATGCCAGCGAGGCCGCCATAGCCGCAATGACTGCCGGAGCCGGAATAGGCATGGCGTCGAATTTTATGGTGGCTTCACTGGTCCGAGAGAAAAAATTAGTTCCCGTACTCGCAGATTTTACGGTGGAGCGCCGTAATATTTCGGCTGTCTGGCACGAAAGTCGCCGTTCCAATCCTGCGGTACGCGCGTTTCTGGATCATATGCTTAAAAATTTTTGAATTAGCGGTCTGCGGTGATAAACAATGTGTCATGGTCAGTGGTTTTCGCCTTGGCTCGCAGGAAACGCACAGGACAGAATCCGTGCTCCGTCGACTCTCACGGCTCCAGGGCGCAATAATTCACAACGATGAAAAATGGACAGGATATCGAAAATGAAAGCAGTGGAATTTTTGCTGTACACCCTTAAACCCGGTACCGGGAAAGCGTTTCACAAGATCATGACGGAGGAGAGTGCCCCGCTTCATCGTTCAGCAGGTATGGATATCGTTTCTTTCGGTCTATCAGCCCATGACGATGATGCTTACTATCTGATCAGAGCTTATGACAGCCTCTCCCACCTGGAATCCTCGCAGGAATCTTTTTATAACAGTGATGCGTGGCGCCTTGGCCCCCGGCAGGCCATTATCGACAGAATAAGCGTCAGCGTTAAATCCGTGCTCACGCTCAGCGACAGCGCAATTGAAAATTTACGATCCAGCTAATTGCGCAGCCAGATATGATTTTATAGCCGCACCAGCGGCATTTTTTTCGCCAGCGCTTAACTTCCCGCGTCATCTGGCGCGCCATCATCAGTCTGTACAGCACCAACTCACTACCTCCCCCCCGCAGAATTGTTCAATGAACGGCATCCCCATTATTAAGCCGTTTAGTCAGTGATCAGAGACATCTGAACGGCAGCAACGAGCGAGGAGCAGAAGTTGATTTACCCGGTAAACTATAAACCACAAATTACCAGGCTCGGTTACTGGGGCACTGATTATTAATCACCAAACTTTATTTCAGATAACTTAATAAAAAACTATGCTACTAAGGAATTGAGGACAGCTTTGGCATTCAAAATGGATATTTTTCTGATAAAAATCTCATTATCGCTGAGACATTTTTTAAATTATGACTAACCAGACTGTCCTGCGCATAAGCAAGCCTTAATATTTCGTAGTCTTCTGCCAGCTGACCTATATCTAATTGATTCGGCTCATTATGTGGGTCAAAAAGGGATTCTGATGGAATATTCCAGTAAAAATCTCCATCTAACGGAATACTACCCATACCACGCCGTTTCATTTCAAGGAATATTGAATTGACGATTTTTTCAAGAAAAGTGAGTTCTATTTGCATATTTAGTCCTTAAAATTTTGGATTTCATTTATTTACTGAGGGACAGTCTTAACCTCACAACTAAGTTTTTACTCATCACTTCTATAATTTTGACCTACTGTTTTGCGGTGCGCCCCTTGACAATCATGTAATAATATCAGCAATGTCCGCTCATGGGACAGAGCGGAACAGCCCGAAGATCGATGTCCGTAGTTAGCGAAAAGCGGGCATTGTATTTATGAATGACTTTTACATTGCTAAATAAATTATGATTATTTGCCGCTATTTTCTGGTTAATCACGAACACCTTTATAATCATTAAGTATTTGCATCAACAGTGTTCTTGGTATGTCTTTTGTGGATATTCTGAAACTGGTATTCAGGCGCGAGGCAATCATAGCGGAAGTAATTTTATTATCATCGTAGGCGATGGTCATATGCTTTCCGATATTCTGTCGGGTCATGTCCGACAACCTTTTGCCACATTCATCGGAAAATCTAAAGATTAAATTCTCTGCACCTGTCTCATCCTTCTCTACATAATCAATTGACTTTACACATCCAGAGTCAAAAGAAGTTTTCTCATTACCGACCGAAAAAACCAAACTCCCTTTTGCTGCAGTCGATGTCAATGGCACAAGCACCGCGAGTAACAACACCCCAAACTTGATTTGCATCTTCTTCTCCTTTTGTTTGTTGACCTGCTCCCCATAAATTAACATATCTCAATGTTATCAACGTCTGCTTTTGGCACAGTGTGGACAAGGTAACAGAGTTAAAGGTCCGATGTGAGCGAAGAGTGGGCATTGCTAACAGCATTCCGTGTGAATCAACGGGGAGCCGGTCAAATGAAGTGGCAGTGATCGGTGGGAAACCCACAGTTATTGAAGCCAAATTTGTCGATGAGTGGGCTAGTTCTATTCGGAACCCAGAAAGCCCGGCTGGCTCGAAAACATGGTCAGTAGCTGAATAGACAAAATGGTCGAGCAGGCGAAAAATACTTCTGTGGTTTCGATGACGGTGCTATCTATCATACGAACAGCCCAGAATTAGCTAGTTAATATTCGAAGGTGTTTACCGATGCGGGCATCACAAACTTTAAGTTTGTAATTACCCCGGTCACAAAGTGAGGTATGAAATGAGTAATAATCGAGAAACGTTAGAAAAAATTCTGGGTGGAAAAATCGAGCAGTCGAACGCCAGAAATATACCTGGTGTTACGATTGTGGATGGGCAGCAAGTTGTTTATTTTTCGGACGATGGGAAAAACACTCCCCGAAAACAATTTAATAATATTACGTGCTTTTCTGAGCCTCCGAATGCTGTGCGTGGAGGGGTAAATGATCGCGGGTGCAAAGTCACCCCGCCCTCGGGGCCTATTTTTCACGCGATTTCCTATCATGGTGATCTTGACGGTTGGAGAAAAGATATTGAGGCAGGGGCCATTGGCCTTGGTCTATTACTCGCCCAAATCAAAGGTGATCAATTGGTTATTTCCGATGGCCGCTCAATCCCTCTGTCAGATTGCAAAATAGAGTTTTCTTAATCATTACTTATTCTCAACGCCGGTCTTGTGCTGGTTTTTTTGCAACCTATTTGCACCCGTTTTACTTCCTTTTTGCTATCTATTTGCTTCTTTTTTGCTCCCGGGTTGCATCTGAACCTGACCCGAAATCCTATGACCTGCATCCTATAAATTAACATATCTCAATGTTATCAATGTCTGCTTTTAGCACAGCGCTGACCCTGGTCATTACCTGAAAAACGGAAAGATAACTACCGAATCAGTGGCAATTAACTGTTTAGTAAAAATAGAGTCGTGCGAAGGGATTTTTACACCAAGGGAAATGCGAAGCGGGCATGAACGGAGAGGATAAGTGACTGACGCAAGTCATAAGAAAGCCGACTCTGCAGAGTCGGCTATTTTTATGTCAGAGCTTGAAGCTACCAACCACGTTTTCGAGCTGGACGGTTTGTTCTTCCATCGACTGCGCGGCCGCCGCCACCTCTTCCACCAGCGCCGCATTCTGCTGCGTGGCGCTATCGAGCTGGTTGATGGCGATGTTGATCTGGGCAATCCCACGACTTTGTTCATCGCTGGAAGAGCTGATTTCTGAGATCAGCACGCCCACGCTTTCAACTTTTTCCATCAGGCCGTCCATCGTTGTCCCCGCCTGACGAACCAGTCCACTGCCCTGCTCAATGCTGCTCACCGACTCTTCAATCAGTTTTTTGATCTCCTGAGCTGAGCGGGCACTGCGCTGCGCCAGTGAACGAACTTCACCGGCCACCACAGCGAAGCCACGCCCGTGCTCACCCGCCCTTGCCGCCTCTACAGCTGCGTTAAGCGCCAGGATGTTGGTCTGGAAGGCAATGCCGTCAATCACACTGATGATTTCCACCACTTTAGAGGAGGACTCGTTGATGTTATTCATCGTGGAAACCACGTTGTTAACCACACTGGCCCCTTGTTTCGCCACCGCCGAAGCCTCTTCCGCCAGTTTGTTCGCCTGTAACGCGTTCTCTGCGTTAAGGCGCACGGTGCTGGTCAGTTCTTCCATAGAAGCTGCCGTTTCCACGATCGAGGCCGATTGATCTTCGGTGCGCGAAGAGAGGTTCATGTTACCGCTGGCAATCTGGCGCGAAGCCGATGAAATCGCCATCGTGCTATTCCCTACCTGCTGCATAAGCTCATTAAGGAAGGAAATAAACTTATTGAAGTTGTTGATAATGGCGTTAAATTCCGGGCTCTTACTTTGCGCAAGACGCTGCGTTAAATCCGCACCGCCGCTGGAAAGCGCTTCAATATTACGATTGAGCAACGTCACATTATGGAAAATATTGCGCACAATAATCATCATGATAAAGACGATAAGAATTCCGATAATTGCCTGCACGATGGTGAGTTTGGTCATAATAGCGTCAGACATACTCACCAGGTGGCTGCTCGGAATATCAACCGCCATGAACCACGGACTGCCGCTGATGGGCAGAACGAATAGCGAATGCGCCCCGTCTTCACCCTCATAGCTCCCGCGCACTTCCGTTGTTTTTCCCTGGCCTAACAGGCTAACTAACGGTGCCGCCGCCGGAATACCGAGATCGCGGACGTTTGAAAGCGCAGGTTTATCCTGTACGGAAGAGCCGTTACCGACGATTTTGCCGTCCGCTTCAACAATCAGTACGCTGCCGTTTACCGCTTTGCCCATGTCGACAGCCAGCTGGTTAAAGAAGCCCAGCGTCACGTCGATGGTCGCCACGCCCCAGACTTTGCCGTCTTTCCAGATCGCCATTGCACAGTTAGTGCGAGGCTGCGGACTCGCCGCATCCTGATAGGCTTTCGCCCACGCACACTCGCCTTTCGGCGCATTCATGCCGTCTTTATACCAGGGCTGCTCCCAGTATTTTGCCGATTCCGGCTGGTTCCAGACGGTGTTGACCTGCAGATTGCCGCCTCCGTCGCGGGCATAGAAGGTACTGAATTTGTCCCGGGCCGGATCGCGCTGACCAGGAAGAGGCCAAATCCCACCGCCGAATACGTTTAAATCCCCGTATTGGTTAACCAGGTGCGGTAATAATCCGTCGATTTGCTCACTTTGCAGACCGACAACCAGTTCAGTGATGGAGCGTTGCTGAGCCTTAACACGGTTCATCTGCTCTTTAATCGCGTTACTTTGTAATTCAACCGTCGCCTGAATATTTTTGGTTTCAGTTTCAATAATCTGCGGGGAGACGAATAGCTTGATAACAATATAGGTTACTATCAATAAGATAACGAAAAAGCTTATAAGCAGCAGGCCTATTCGGCCTTGGGTGTTTTTCCATGTCATAATAGCAGCACTCTATCTGATTGAATTAAGAGTAATAACGACATTTATTTGAAATTCTTTAATTTAAATCGTGCCACGGTTTCATATAAAAGCGCATTGCATAGGACAAAATGACGTTTTAGAAAAAAACGATCTGCCGCTCACATTTTTAAAATGCCACACTTTGTTTCTATAAAAGATAATATCGTCGTAACGCGTTATTCCATGGATGAATTTATTTTGCTGATATCCATATCATTTTCATCAAGATGCGTACATTCTGATGAAACTAAACGGTACGGACAGCAACATGCACGTTTATACTTTTTTGTCAGGCAAGGTAACAGATACAAAAGGCATGAAGCTGAAGGACAGACATGACTGCATATTCAAACTCTGATGCGGCAAGGGACTTACGCCCAGCCTTAGACAAAGCACCCGCTGGCGCTGTGAGCGGCGAATGGGTGTTCATCACGGAACAGGCTGGAGTCGCCTCGCAAAGCGGAGGCTATATGAATGGCGACGGGCGTCACGTTACTGCTGGTGACCAGGCTTTTCAGAGGGTCCGCAACGTTGTCGATAAACTCGAAACATCACGGATACAGCCTTTTAATAAGGTTATTGTTCGCTGGACGAGATCTAAAATACCGTTAATGCGGGGTCGCGTTACGGTTGACACAATATTCGATGAGACAATTGTGCCGCGCGGTCCTCAGAGTCCGGTTTATGAGGCTGCTGCTGTCGCAAGGCTATCGTTCTGGAAAAAGCATGGCGATGTGTCAGATTGCTTTACCGCTGACCGGGGTGAGGCAAACGTGCACAACCAGACGAAATGGTTCGGCCCCCATCGCCGGGTGCTCAGCATTAAGAGCGGCCCCCAATTAACGCTGGCCACCGATGGCCTCTCGACGCCCTGGGCTGGCGTTGCAGACTCGGAAAACGGCGTAGAATGCGAACTTTTCATGGAGTTGGATGTTTCGGATATTACCAGCCATCAAATTGATGAGTGGGCTGATTTATTAATTGGCGTGGGGGATCTCGTTGCCGATGGCTTTCAGATCGCCGCTGATGTTGAAAAATATGGAGCCATCCTGTTTTGCTCTCTTACGGACGACTATAAGCCAATGACCCGGATCATTCTCAGTCGTGATGGTCGTCAGATTGAGGATTTGCCTTTCGGTTCAGTCCCACTGATTCGTGTAACGCCGATAACAGAGGCAGAGATTGAATATCAGGACCAATCCGATGAATGGGCATCAAACGCAGCAAGATATGCACTCGCGAAACGGCGGATTGAAATGTAGGCAATAATTCACGTCCCCTACGGACAGAGATAGATAGTCATTTTCCCAATAGAAGATCGGCTAAAGCGATGAGCGAACGATCCAGGCTAACAATATTTTGTAGGCTAACCAGCATTGCATCTACTTCACACAGCGGTACTGAAGGATGAGTATGAAATTGCCCTGCTCCATCTTCATTATCATGGGAAACAAACGCTATCCATTCTTCAAAAGAGATAATTTTTCTGTTCGCTATGACTGACGTATTTGGCTGGTTTTCAAATGGCCATATTAAATTATCCATTCTTCTTTCCAGTTTTATTTCTTTTTTTACTTACTCCGTTCTCAGGACGTAAAGTCGGGCACGACTGTAACTGTCAATACCCCATAGAAAACGGTTCAATCGTAATCAGCGTAGCCATTCACGCCTCTCCGCGACTGAGTAATCATCTGTTATTCCTGCTTTTCTCCGAAAGGCTCAGCAGCATAGAAAAAATTGAAAAGTGGCTGTGAAATATCGAGAGTCTTTTTGTCAGCCGTGTCAGCTTTCAAAAAATATTCCAGTAAGGTTTTTGGCGTTTTTGACAGATTCTGGAACAAGTCTACGGGATGCTGCACCACTTTCCCCCCTTCCAGACGGAAGCCATGTTTCAGCCCGGTTGCGGTAACAAAGAATTTACCATTTACGCTGCCGAAATCAGGCTCCGGTGTTTTCAACGTCACCTCACTGGCCGCCTCAACAATAAAGTTTTGATTCCCTTTTTGCTGACAGACCGAAAACTGCGCGTCGGAACCCTGTTCCATACCAGCGGCATTTTTGCCGGACTGATTAACGATGCTTTCAATAAAGTTAAAATTTGCCAAATGCGTTGGAGAATAGCCGGGGTCCAGTTCATAGCGTAAAAAACCTTCATCCAGAGCGGAGCCAGACAGGTTAGCTCCGTTCAGAATACGTGATGCTGTCGCCTCATCTTCTGCGATAAATTTGTAGGTCAGTACATGCCCGCCATTGTCATACATATTGCCGTCGTTCAGGTTTGCCATCACGCCATTAAACATACGGTAATCACCTAAATCGCGGGCGAGATCGTCCACATAACGCAGATCCGTTCCCTGTTGCTGTGCCTGCGCATACAACCCGGCCAGTGTGTTGCGGTCATTATTTGTCAGAAAATTAACTGCAGACATGCCCATCGTGTCTTTCGTCAGTTGGGTTTGTACGGGCGGATTGCTGTCCGTATTGCCGAACAGACGGGACATCAGCAGCCCCATCCCGCTGAGAGTCGTTTGCCCTGATGCTGCTGGCGTCTTATTTGACGTCTGTACAGGCTGAGAGCTCGTCGCTTTTGAAATATCGTCAGAGGTGCTTTGCGTCTGTGTGTATTTTACTGTGGATGTATTGATGATCATAAAATCCATTTCCCCATGACCTGAGATGTAAAGTGGATCCCCGGTGAGCCTACACAGCTTTTCCCGTAACACCTCACAACCCGGAACACTGCGGAAAAGATCGCTGCGCTTATTGATGTGAATTCGTACAACGCTATAACTAACGGCATAAGACCGGATAACATGAGCGCTTTTCGGACAAGAACGATGCATCAGGGCTTGCAGGATGATGCTTTTCAACCACAGGATGCACGCCGGGCTATGGCAGCGTCAGGCTGCGGTTCTATAATCATGCGCGGTTCAGGGTAGCGCGGGCTAAACACAGATCGGGCAGGAGATATCCTGCATGACCTGATTCTGATAATGACTTTCGTGAAATGGCTTTCTGCGCACAGTATGATGTCGTGACGGTCAAAAACTAAAGATCTCAAACCATGATAACAGCCGATGAGATTCACTTTGCTGAGTGGCAAATCTGGCCCCAGCTAAGGATCCTGTTGCACCGAGGTAAGCCAGTAAGAATTTCGGCCAGAGCGTTTGATGTTCTGGTTGTTCTGCTGAAAGCTGAAGGTAAAGCGGTAAGCAAAGAGGCTTTACTTACTCAGGTATGGGGAAATGAAATTGTCGAAGAAAATAATCTTCAGGCACATATTTCCGCTATACGCCGCGTACTGGGCCATGACCGGCATCTGCTTGTTACTGAGTTTGGTTGGGGCTACCGCTTTAACACCCATAGTGTACCGTTGCAGGCTCTCCCTAAGTCCGCACTACCTGCCCCGGTTGTTTCCCCTGTTCTGGCGTCGATGTTAGGGCGTGATAAGTCCGTGCAGGACGTCTGCGCCTTGCTAAATCACCACCAACTGGTGACGATTACCGGTTCTGGCGGCGTAGGGAAAACGCGTCTGGCGTGGGAAGTCGTCAATCTTGTGCACACGCATTTTCCTGATGGCATATGCGTGGCAGAACTGGCGCATATCACCGAAGCATCCGGCTTGCTCTCGGTTTTTTCACAGGCGTTACACCTTCCGCTGGCGGCCGTTGAGCAAGATGCCGATTTACGCCAGAAGCTTGCGCGGCGTCGGTGTTTACTGCTGATCGATAACGGCGAACACGTCATTAATGCGCTGGAGCCCGTCATAACGTTACTCCTGACGCTGGCTCCCCATATCAAACTGCTGCTGACCAGCCAGCTGGCATTGCAGATTGCTGGCGAGCAACAATATTTACTGCCGCCATTGCCAGTTCCGGAAAGGAAAATTACCGATAACCCGGCGTTAATGTCTTTTGCCAGCGTTCGTCTTTTTATCGAGCGTGTGCAGGCCAACCAGCACGATTTCCATCCCTCAGACAGCGAGCTTTCGATGATTGGCGAATTATGCCGCCATCTTGATGGCTTGCCGTTAGCCATTGAACTTGCCGCCTCCCGTCTGCCTGTCATGAGCGTCAGTGAGATTTATAGCCGGCTGGAGGATCGTTTCCAGCTATTGAGCAATACGCACAATTCGCGGGTTCCCCGGCACCAGAAAATAGTGACTACGCTGGAGTGGACGTATCAGTTACTCAACGCGCACGAGCAGCAGTTATTCAGAACGCTGGGCATTTTTACCGATACGTTCAGTGTGAAATCAGTTAATGATTTTCTTGAGACTCAGGACAAGCACGGCTGGCAGGTTATTGACGATCTGCAACGGTTGCTGTCCCTGTCACTGATTCAGGCCACCAGTCAGGTGCCTATAACCCGTTTTCGTTTGCTGGAAACCATGCGCCAGTTCGCCTGCAATAAACTCAGGCAAGCGGGGGAATATGACGGACTTATGGCCCGTTTTGTCGATTATTATAAAGTTCTGGTGGCGCAGGCCTGCAATGACTGGCTGATGCTGGCAACGGAACAGTGGCGGGAACGCTATAGCTACATCCTTAATGATTTGCGGCGTGTTTTACAGCAAACATTAACTGACGGGCGAGATACCACTACGGGGCTTGAGATCTTACAGGCGATGACGCCGTTCTGGATTGAATATTCACTTTATGATGAATGTCAGCGTCATATTTACCCGCTGTTAGATGAAAAAAATTCGCAGATTGTCTTAACGCAACGCCAGAGAATGCACCTCTGCGCCGCAGCGGGTAAGGCATCGACATGGGCAAAAGGCCCGACATCGCAAACCCATTCAGCCTGGCAAACCGCACTGACACTGGCAGAAAAGCTCGACGACAACGAGATACGTTTACAGGCGCATTACGGCTTATGGCTGTATTGCCTGCGCACAGGCGAACTGAATAAATCACGTCAGCATGCACAGTCGATGTATGAACTCGCTCGGGCCATCAAGGACGCAGAAGCGCAGGCTACCGGACTGCGTATTCTCGGCGTATCGCTGCATTTCTCAGGTCAGCATGTCGCTGGTCGTCATTACTTGCAGCAATCCCTGGCCTGGTACGATCGGGAGAGCGTAAGCCGCGCTTTCCGTTTTGGTCTTGATCAGGAGATAGCCGGTCTGGCTTTTCTGTCTCGTTTGCTCTGGGTACAGGGCGAGTATAAAGCCGCAAAACAGATGGCATGGCGCGGAGTGAAGAAAGCCGCGCGATTAAGGCATGCCTGTTCGCTTTGCTGCGCCCTGGCGGAAGGTGCTTGTATGACAGCCGCGCTGGATCGCAATCCACGCCGGGTGATAAAGGCCGCAAACTGGCTGATTCGTCTGGCAGAAAAACACGATCTCTATTTCTGGAAAACGTATGGCGAGCTGTTTCTTGTCTGGGCCAAACAGTTCAGCCATAGCGATGTGAGTCAAACCACGCTGTTTAGCTCATTGCGAGCGATGGGGCTGGACTGGCAATACTCTCCCTTGTTGTCGGAAATTGATACCCGCCTGGCGCAGCAAACCGCCACGTTGGATCCTGAAAACTGGTGCGCGCCTGAGCTAATGCGCCTTTCCGCCACGCATTTGACGCCCCAGGAGCAGCGCCCGTTGCTGGAACAGGCGCTGCGCAAAGCGCGTCAGCAGCAGGCGCACGGCTGGGCTCTGCGCATTGCTTATTCACTGGCTACATTGCAGGCGCAAGCCGGGGAAACATTAGCGGCTAAGCAGTTAATCGAAGATGTTTTACATGATGTCGATGGTTCAGACAGGGCAACGGATGTCAGAAAGGCTATCGCGCTATGTGCCCGCCAGGGAACGTGAATGTTGACGTCTGACCGCAATTAACATCCCTGGCATCACGAGCCCGGCACCTGCTGAAGCGATCAGCGTCCAGCTATGCGTGGTCTCCCACACCCAGGCGGCAGCCAGTGAACCGCCTGCCCCGCCCATAAACATGATGCTCATAAAGAGTGTATTAAGACGGTTTCTGGCATCCGGGCGCAAAGAATAAATTGTGTGCTGGTTCGCGATCAGTACACATTGTTCACCCGCATCCAGCAGTAAAATGCCCACCACCAAACCCGCCATGCTGTTCCATGCCCAGAGAACAATCCAGGCAAACAGCATGAGTAACACACCCAAAACCACCATCCGGAAGGGTCCCTGGCGATCGCTGAAACTGCCTGCCAGAGGCGCACACAAAATACCGATTAACCCCAGTGCAGCAAGGCTTCCGGTGACCCCAGCCCCATAATCGTAGCGATGCGCTAACCAGAAAGGGAGCACGGTCCACAGCATACTGAAAGAGGCAAACAGCATGGCTTGTGTCAGTGTTGCATCACGCACCTGCGGCTCGCTTTTCCACAGTTCACCTAATGAACGTAACACCGCCGGATAGTGAAACGTGGGTGCCTGAAGATATTGCGGCAATTGCCGCTTTTCTGCTCTCCGAAAGGAACCAGTTTGTTACCGGACAGACCATTGAAGCATCCGGTGGCGCAGAGAGATTTATGTGAATATTCCCCCCTCAAAAGAAAGTTTGAGGGAGGTTAATCAGAACCCGCTAATCAGCATGCCTGGGCAATAATCCCGTGCGCCTTGTGCAGGAGGAGGATACCTGGCTGCGGGAGATCCTGTGACAGCAAGATCGGCTTGCCACCACAGTCGATGCCATATGCAAGCGTGACGATGAACTGAACGAAGCGTCACCGGCAGCGTGGATATGGCGTCAATGTTCGCGGTAGCAGGCCATCCTGTTTATCGGGATACCGGGGGGTTTAATCTCACCCTTATTTGAGGGTCGAATTGACTCTACCCATTGAACTCACGGACATGAACCCCTGGGCGTTAAAGCCCGGTGCCTTCAACCAGTACAAACGTTCCGCTGGCGGCATCTGAACGTAGCGATCTTGCTGCCTGATATTCCGGGCTTTCATAAAAACGTTTAGCGTCGGCAAAAGAATCGAACTCAAAAACGACATGCCGTTCATGAGACTCTCCCTCAAGGTTTTCGTACTGTCCGGACCAGGCAATGATCTTCGGATTGAAATTCTCCATGGCCGCTGCGGCCGCTCTGGCATATTCAGCGTAGGCGACAGGGTCTGAAACGGTTACATGGGCGATGAGATAACCTTTATTCATGGGTTTTTATCCTTCGTTAGCGGCTGGATATTCCAGCGTAAGTACATAGACAGGTGAGAACGTAAAGTCGTTTTCAGGGGATGAATCATCTTCAATGCCTTCACACAGCGTTATGCGGGATACGCGGTGTGAAAGCAGTCTATTAAGTATTAATATGGCCATAAATAGCGGGAAAAATAACGTACTGTTACCCAAGAGATGAACAATGAAAAATCTGGAGCCCCTGATCATTTTTGCGCGTGTGGCGGAAATGAAGAGCTTTACGCAGGCAGCCGAAAGTCTGGGTATTCCTCACTCTTACCCCATATCAAAAGCGGTGCGCTGGTTGAAGTGTTGCCAAATTTTCGTCCCGCGCCGCTCACTGCGTTTTTTGTTGTCGCGCACCGGCGCAACTTGTCACAGCGTGTAAGAGCGTTTATGAACTGGACTGAAGAAATGTTAAAACCCTACTTTGACTGATACCGGCATTGATTACCGGTCGTTATTTCACTTTCCCGCCGTACTCAGGTTAAAACTCACCGGGCGTTGTTCCCATTACAGAACGGAACGCCGCAGAAAACGCCGCAGGGCATGAGAAGCCGAGCTGATAGGCGATCTGTTTCACGGGGACGTTATCAGCGAGCAGATCTAAGGAGGCGTATATCCTGGCTCGCTGTTTCCATGTCCGGAAGCTGAACCCGGTGTCTCGTAAAAACTGGCGAGAAAAAGTCCGGTCCGACATGTTCGCAATGTCAGCCAGGTCAATCAGCGACGCGTTCCAGCGATGGTTGAACACCAGCTCTCTTGCGGCACGAAATAAACGTTCATCACGCGGCATGGGAAGTTCTGCGCCCCCGGAGGGTGTCTCGCTGAGAATTTCCAGCAGTAAAAGCGCCATTTTTCGCTTTATCGGCGCGTTATATTCACCCGTAAAAAGGCCATTTATGAGCTCTTTCACCAGCGGCGTCGCGCTAATGGTATGAACCTGGCTGTTCCTGCTGAAGTTTGTACAGGCCGCAATCAGGCTACTGCTGACGTAGACAGCCCGTAATTCCGTGTCTGACAGAACGCTGTAAGAGTGAACCATAAGCGGTGGGATCCAGAGGGCGCGCTGCGGGGGAATAACCCACTGTCTGTCAGCGGCTTCAACAAGCATTACCCCTCTGGTAGCAAATAATAGCTGCCCTTCAAGATGGTAATGCGCGGGATCGACCTCTCCACGGCGGTAAGAAATGGCCGTTCCTGACCAACCCGTCGCTTCATCATGTCTTGGCGTTTTATCAATGCTGACTGGCATTTCAGATAAGAACCTCTTGTTTACCATGACCTGGCTGATCTTACCCGCGCGATAATGTTGGCGGGTAACGTGCGCTTAATTAACTTTATGACCCGTTTTACAGGAGCATACATCTGTGCGAGTACATTTTATTGTTCATGAACGTTTCGAAGCGCCCGGCGCTTACGAAACCTGGGCCACGCATCGCGGCCATCAGATAACCTTTTCCCGCGTTTATGCCGGTCAACCACTTCCCGCCGATGCGCGGGACATCGATCTGCTGGTGGTCATGGGCGGCCCACAGGATCCCTCCGTCAGTGTGGAAGAGTGCGCGCATTTTGATTCTCACGCTGAGCAGGCGCTGATTGCCTCGGCGGTGAATTCAGGTAAAGCCGTCATCGGTGTTTGCCTGGGCGCTCAACTGATTGGCGAAGCATTGGGTGCCCCTTTTGCTCACAGTCCGGAAAAAGAGATTGGCACGTTTCCCATTTTTATGACCGAGAAAGGTGCGATGAACGAGATGTTCTCTCACTTCGGCGATACCCTTGCCGTTGGTCACTGGCATAACGATATGCCGGGGCTTACGCCTGAGGCGGAAATTATCGCCTGGAGCGAGGGATGCCCACGTCAGATAGTCGCGTATTCTGATCGGGTTTACGGGTTTCAGTGCCATATGGAACTGACACCGGAGGTTGTCGAATTATTGATTGCCCATTCCGACAACGATTTACGCCGCGCCGCTGAATATCGTTTTGTCCAGTCGCCAGACGAACTACGGGCGAATGATTACAGTGAAATGAACAGGAAATTATTCACCTTTCTCGACAAACTTGCGTCACGTTACGGCCAGTCAAACGCATGACGACATTCACCTCAACGGAATTGAGTCTGATTTGAATGAACAGCTGGCGTTACTTTTGCGTTGAGAAAAAGCCCCTGGCTACCACAGTATCCGGGGGCTTAGCGACAAATTTACAAACCCAGTTCCGACAGCCCCGGATGGTCATCCGGACGACGTCCCAGCGGCCAGTGGAACTTGCGTTCGCTCTCTTTGATAGGCATGTCGTTGATACAGGCGAAGCGACGTTTCATCAGGCCATCGGCTTCAAATTCCCAGTTTTCGTTGCCGTAAGAGCGGAACCAGTTGCCTGAGTCATCACACCATTCGTAAGCGTACCGGACCGCAATGCGGTTGCCGTCAAACGCCCATAACTCTTTAATAAGACGATACTCAAGCTCCTTTTTCCATTTACGGGCAAGGAATGCTTCGGCCTCTTCACGATTATTGGCAAACTCGGCGCGGTTACGCCATTTGGTATCCAGTGAGTACGCCAGTGAGACTTTTTCGGCATCGCGGCTGTTCCAGCCATCTTCAGCGAGCCGCACTTTTTCAATCGCCGATTCGCGAGTGAAAGGAGGAAGTGGCGGGCGAGTTTGTGTTTCGGACATGGTAAAGCCTCCTGTAAATTCGGATATATCAGTAGAAGTTATTGTTTGATACGCAGGCGTTATGAAGAGGCCTGTTCCAGCAAGAGTTTCGCAACGTCCTGTGCGCTGTCGGCGGCGCTGCAATCCCCCATTACGTACGACATGGTGATAGCACCTTCCATCAGAATCAGTAGCTGTCTGGCCAGCGCGGCAGGTTGCTCTATGTTTAATTGCTCAGTGAGTTCGAGCGTGTAATCCAGCAATTTCTGTTTATGCAGCTTTGCTATCTGGCGAACGGGATCGTCAGGGTCACCTACTTCTCCGGCTGTGTTGATAAATGCACAACCACGAAAGCCTTCTGATTCAAACCAGCCCCTGAGGACAGTGAACATATTCAAAATACGATCCTGAGGGGTATCACCTTTATCAGATTCAGTTCTGAACCAGTGCATCCAGCGTCCATCACGTTCATTCAACGCGGCGGCAGCCACGTCATCCTTGGTCGCGAAATAGCGATAAATACTTTTCCTTGCTACGCCTGAGGTCTTGACCAGAAGGTCCATGCCGGTGGCATGAATACCGTTTTGATAGATCAATTGCTCTGCGCTAGAGAGGATTTTTTCTCGGGTATCGGTCGTTTTCTTGTTCATGTGACAAAGGTAGAACGATCGTTCTACCTCGTCAACCATTTTCTCAGAAAGAATGACAGGGATGAAGCGTCCAAACTGGTTTCAGGTTTCTGCTGAAGGTGGAAAGGCTATCGGAACGCTCCATCATTACGCTACTACCGGGACAAATTTGCCCGCTGATCTTATTCATTTAATCTTTTTAAAAGTTTCACAGATTAATGGTTGTGCACATTGTATCGATATACATACTCGCGACCTTATCAAGGCTGGTATGTCCGTCGAAAAGATAGTCCTGGTGCCTGCCTGGCGAGAAGCGAGCTATTTATTCTCGGATACAGAGCAAGCAGCGCTCGCATGGGCAGAAGAAATTACCCGTATCAGTGAGACTCACGCTTGCGATAAAGCATATTCCGCAGCGCTTTCTGTATTCGGTGAAAAAGATCTGGTTGAACTTACTATTATTATTATTGCCACCATGAATGCCATTAATCGTATGGGCATCAGTTTTCGCATGAAGCCGCTCGCGAAAGCCTGAAATGCTGTATTGGCGAAGCGAAATCATGCATAAAACTATGAATGTTATAAGGAAATAATCACCGGAGGATGCACCTCTTTGAAGATAAAACACCCCTCATACTGATTTTTGGGTGAGACGGTTTCACGTTCGAAAGCATGATGCCATGCCGTGCTGGCATCGGGTATTTGTTGCGCTGTAAGCAAAGTGTACGCGGCCGCAACGGGTAAAAGTTCGACAGAAAGAGGATCGGTAATTTGAAAATCAAATAGCGTTAAATCATTGTGTAAAGCGCTGCCACGTTGGGCAAGCTGAGCAATAGAATGGCTTTGCAAGGGAAATGCATCCTCAAAATACTCTCGTACAGATTTCAACTGCAATTCCGCCGTCTCAAGGCTGCCCTGGCGTTTTATATGGAGATTGTGAAGCATTATTAACATCCGGTGTTCTGGATACGCTGAAGTTAAGTTGATCAAATTTTCAGCCATATTGAAGTCACGCCATGCAAAAAAGTTTATTCCCGATCTGGCCTTCAAATATTCATTAATTTTTCGTTGTTGAATGGATTGCCATTCCGGGGTGAATTCAGTTACAGCTCGACGAGGAATTGAGTCAATTCCAAGACAAGGAATTTGCCTTGATATTGCCCATGTCAGTAAATTTAAGGTTTCCTGCGTACGTAATATTCCGGGAAAGTTTTTAAGTCGGCAAATGGCAGGTTCATTATGTTGATGCGAAAATAGCATCCCTTTACTATCCGCTTCAAATATCAATACTGCCGATTCTTTAAAATAGCGCTCCGCTATATCTTTTCTTAATTGAGTATATTCCGCTACGCCATGTATGGATTCGCCGAGAAAAATAAAACGCTTGTCGCGGAAAAGCTGTTGCTCTTTAAGGACATAATCCGTTGATCTACGCATCTGAATTATGGGCCGCAAGTGATAATTACAGGCTATTACCTTAACTTTATATGGCGATTACGGACAAGTGATTTGCAGTCACTGAAGCATCCCTACTGTAAATAAACGGCCTTTAGTGGGTGGTGGCCGTTCTGTTTAGCGTCTCCAGGCTCAGCCCCTACTAGCCAGGTCTTCACGAGTTGGCCCCTGAAAGTAGATGCTGCTTATATGGCAACTACGCGGTTGAGTCAGCACAAAACGAATCGTTTCCCAGATCGATCGCCCATCCAGCAGTCGTTCCCCCATTCTGGAGTGCTTATCGACAGCCGTATCTAACCCGGTCAGTTCGAAATCCGGTGGGTACAGCCCGGTAACGCGTATATTTTCTTCAGATAACTGCTGCGACAGTTTCGTTGTAAACCCGCTAAGCCCATGTTTGCTGACAAAAAAAGCGGGATGGGCAATTGAATCGGTAAAATTCGGGATCCCGCATGAAGAGATAATGGAGACGATATCAGCACTGTCTGAACGTCTTAAGCCGGGCAGCAATGCCTGGGTCAGTAAAATCGAACCCGTAAGTCCTGAACTGATGGTCGTGATAATTTCTGTCTCAGGCTGATCGTCTAACGTCCCTGACAACCACTGAGCGGCATTGAGAATTAAAATGTCGATGGGCTTGTCTGAAGTTAATAGCTGTGAAGAAAACGAAGAAAGGGACTCCGGTCGGGTTAAATCGCAGATATACCCTTTTGCAATGCCGCCTTCGGCAGTAATGATGCTGCAGGTTTTTTGCATATCCTCAGCCCGTCGCGCGCAAAAATCCACCTCGACGCCCTCTCGCGCTAACCACACGCAAAGCGCCTGGCCAAATCCCCCGCCGCCACCGGTAATAACCGCTCTTTTGCCTCTCAGCATCTTCATGCACCCTTTTTTAATGAGTATGTGAGATGGAGATATACATGAGGAGGCTGAATGACATCTTTCCGTTAGTGCCATTTTTAATAAATAAACGGCACTACAAGCTGTTGAAAAGAGTGACAAGGGATTAGCGATTTTCGCATCTGGCGCAAGGCCGCCCCTGAACATATCATCGGACGGCGATTTGCCCGAAGCCTGGAATGTGGGTTGAGATATTGCTGTATTTACAGCTTGACGGTATAGCGGACAAAATTATCCAGCACGGCAAGCTTATCATACAGTGCCCGGGCAGGATTGGAGTCTCTGGTAACCCAATAGACTTTCGACCATGACTTCGTCCGGGCTTCCTCACATATCGCCTCAATCAGCGCCTTTCCTGCACCCAGGCCGCGCATACGCTCATCAACAAAAAGATCTTCAAGATAACAATGAGGCTCTGTTACCCATGTTCCCTCATGCAACACGCACATCGCAAAACCAACCACGCCCTGTTCGGCTTCCGCAAGCCGGCAGATGACATCAGAGTCTGGAGACAACACCCGACGCCAGGTCGATAAGGTAACGTCATCGCTCAGCGTACTGCCAGAAAATTGCAAATATCCGTTCCAGAGCCTTAACCATGCATCGTAATCCTTAGCGTTAGCTTCACGTACCTTAAACGACATGTCATATACCTTGATGAGTAAGTGTTAATTCCATAATAACAAAGCTGATTTTGGGCCCTGACGCTGCTTCCAGGCTTAAAAAATTCCGGATCGCTTATATCCGTTTATGGCACGAAGCGGGCAGCACCAGAAGACATAATGCGCGCCCGGAGTGAGAAGAGGAAGTACGCAGTTTATCCCACGGCGCGTGTGATAAATGGAGAGCAGGCCAGGATCTGCAGTAATTATTCAAGGTATTCCGGGTGAGCTTGCCAGTCGCGAACCATCAACCATCTTGTTGCCGATGGGATAATGTGGATGGAATTAGCTAGTTGATACGCTTTATGCAGGCGCGTTACCTGACGTATAACATCCGTGACGTATATTTTTGTACGACCGGGCCTTAGTGCCCAATGATGAAAAACGTTTCGTTGATACTGGCAACCTCCCCCCAGCAGGAAGTTTATGATATGCACACAGATAAAAAATTTCGGTTATATCGCCCCCTGAAAGGTATTACGCATACTTTTGGCGATGAGTGGTTTGCGTTGAAAGCAGAAGCCTTTGCTCGTTTTTTTGGTACGCCGATATTTCTGATTGGACAGACTATCGTAGTGATCGTGTGGATTATTTTGAACGTTGCCGGTGTCGTGAAGTTTGACCCCTATCCATTTATTCTCCTCAACCTTGCGTTCAGTATTCAGGCGGCTTACGCAGCGCCGCTGATCCTGCTGGCGCAAACCCGCCAGGCGGAGCGAGATCAGGCGCATGCGCTGGCGGATGCACAACACCGCGAAGATCTGGACGACGCAATGACGAAACGCCAGACACTCGCCGAGGAACAGTCGGCACAACTGCTGGAATTGCTTAAACAAAATACTCAGTTGACCGAGCTGATCCGGGAAATGGCCGAGCGTATTGAAACAATCACCTTACAGCTTGCGCAGCGTGAGCTTCACAAACAGCAGCAGTAAATATCTCGTGGTGGCTGGTGCCACTGTGAGATCTGCTGGGAGAGGTCGGGAGTTATGGCAGCGATCCGCTCACTTCTCCAATATTACGAAAATGACCCGCTAAGCCTGCTCTTTGAGCAGGCATGAGAGGCCGTTTTGAGCGAGGAACGGACATTGCTAACAGCATTCTGTGCGAATCAACAGGGAGCGGGTCAGCATTTCCAGAGTTTACCTCTGTGGAAGGCAAAAAAATGGAGTATGCCGATCCAGAACTGGCGGCTGGAAATGCGTCGTTTCATTATCGAGTTCGGTGACCGCCTGAGCGCTCACCTTTAACGAGTGGGCAGTTACACTGAATTACTAACAGACTCCTGCCAAAATGTCAGACAAACCCCATATTCATCCAGAAGGTCGTCAGCAATTTCAAACTGAAACACCTTATCCGGGAAAGCCTCTGCTAACGCGCGCTTCCAATATCTAGTTATCTGCTCGGCAAATAAATGACAAAGACGATAATCCTCTTTTGACAGACCTACTTTAAATACGGGTCGGTCCGGTGTATCTTCCCACTTTGAAAAAAACTGATTTATTGAAAAAATATTTCTGTATCGTTCAACGTCTCTGCGCGATGTACTTTGTACTAATACATTAGATTTACTCTCTACTAACCCCAGCAAATGAAACTTTTTCGGGTCGTATTGCTGAGCGTTAGGTAGCCAGAAAATATGCCCCTGGATCTCAATAAAATCAGGAGAGAGCAAACCCAGCACAGAAATTGCTTGCTCTAGTGAAACCAAGTGCCCTACATATGAAAAAAATTCTCCGGCGCCAATATCTGAAACAAACAGGCTTAATGACTCTTTAGAAATATTACCCTGATAAACTTTCATCATTTCAATCCTAAACTATCAAGAACCGACTGAGGAACATTTCCCTCAAAAGCTTTTGTATCACTTCCCTTCTTGGGAAAATATGTTCCATTCGAAGCTTGGTTCCACTCGACCACCTTAATCCGAGAGTTAGACACATCATATAGTGCGCGCCCCTCAGGTGACCTGCTCCCCATAAATTAACATATCTCAATGTTATCAACGTCTGCTTTTGGCACAAAGCTGTCGGCCATGGCGGGCATCTCCGCTCAGCGCGAGAAGCGGAGGTTCGCTGTCGTTCTCATCTCTGACAAAGGTGTTACTCAAACTGCGGTGTGTTAATCAACGTATCGCAAGCCACATAACCCAGGACATTTCGCGATGGTGCTGAGTGATACGCGAGTGTCGTGCTAGCACGTTTTATCGCCGCCAGCCCAGCGCTTAATATCACCTATCTTTGGCGAGCGGATGCCCGTGCTCAGGAGGTTCTTGGTGGTGTAGAGGCTGACCTGCGCGTTGTCGCCATTCCGGCTTTCGATCTCAATTAACGTGTTATTAATCAATAACCCTTGTGAAAGAAGTTTTTGATTGATCTCCCCTTTTTTGCGCTCACTGTCAAACTCGCTTAATACGATGACCGGATTTCCTGAATATGCCTCATATTCGAGGCACTGCCTCGCCATGTTCCTGATGGTTCGATAGGTATCAGAAGACCCTGTATTGCTCATGAAACTGCCGTCAAAAGAGGAGTGGCTGCTTTTTAATTCGCTGACGGTTATGGCGCACCCGCTGAGCGATAGCGAAAATAACAGGCTTGCCAGGGCAACGTATTTCACTTTTAACTCCATAATTCAGGCAGATACCCTCCGCCGGACCAGGATCAACGTTGTACTTTTTTCAGGCGAACTTGTGGTTAGGAAAATCAACCGTAACCATCAACCCACCTTCTGCAGATGTATTGAGGCTTATGCTGCTGTTGTGTTGCTGCGCAACCGCTTTAACGATGGCAAGCCCCAGCCCACTCCCACTTTGCATCTGATTAGGATCGCGAAAAAACCGGTCGAACACGCGCTCGCGCAATTCAACGGGAATACCGGGCCCGGCGTCTGAAACACGTAACTGAGTGGATTTTTCTAAGGATCGTAACTCCACCTCGACCCGCCCGCCCTCAGGACTGTACTTCACGGCATTTTCAATAAGGTTATCGATAAGCGACATCAACCGTTCGCGGACACCTGTTATCCAGATTTCATCTTCAGCATAGAATTCAAGCTCAATCCTGCGCTCAGCCGCGAGCGGTGCCAGCCCGGCCATTCGCTCTTGTATGAGCGTCGTCAGCGGCACAGGCTCCATAACCGTGTCAATGCGCGCTTCGCTGTGCATCATCAGCAGCAACTGATTGACGAGACGAGCCGCACGGCTATTGCTGCGAATAATTCCTGCCAGCAACTCTTTTTGGCTGTCACTGCTGACATAGGACTGCAAAGCTTCCACGTTGATTCGCATCGCAGCCAGCGGAGTACGCAGCTCGTGAGCCGCATCGGCAATGAAAACGCGTTCCCGTTCAGAGCTTTCTCGTACCCTGGCAAGAAACCCATTTACAGCGTCGACCATCTGGCGAAGCTCCCTGTGTTTTGGCACGGCTTTTAAGGGCGAGAGATCGTCCGGCGTGCGCAGAGAAACTTCATTTACCACCTTATTCCAGGGGCGCATCGCAATGCGGATCGACAGCCACGCGGGAAACAAAAGAAAAGGAATGCATACCAGCAGCGGCATGACGTAGTAGCCACGCGAGTTCAGGTAGATAAAGAAGTTCCAGCCTCCGGCAGGAGTGATAAGTGTGACCTCCGTGTCGGAGTTCGCGGACTTTAAGGTACGGCTGGTCCAGGCGCGACCTTCACTCTGAATACGCTCAATTTTTCCATAGCGGGTGTTTGTCACCCCGGCTGGCGCGCCATCAGAGGCATAAATGATGTCTTTGTTCTTGCGCACGATAAGGCTGATTGAGAGTTCTGGATCTTCACCGCCGCCATAATCTTCCCGCACCGCCTTACTGAGCGCGGCCAGTACATGCGTTCGCTCCTGTGGGCGATCGTCCATACTCTCAACCACAGTAAAAAGGGTTTCGTACGTCTTGCTGCCCGTCAATATCGGCGGGCTACGCAAGTCCTCCCACAAAACATAAGTCAGAAAAAGACACCACAGCAGGGTGAGCAGTAGCATTTGAGCTACCATAATTCGCCGTACGAACGTTGGGGTTCTCAGATGGCGCCAAAAATTTCGCATCAACCTGCCCCCTTCTCGATCGGTACGGTATCAATGACATATCCAACGCCTCTCACCGTTCGCACATAGCCGTCGCCGATTTTGCGACGCAAATTCCCCATATGCACATCGAGCGCATTACTCATATTTTCTTTTGCGCCGAAGATCCTCTCTTCCAGAAAACTGCGTGTAAGTACGCGGTCAGTACGCAACATCAACGTTTCAAGCAGCGCATATTCACTTGCCGTCAGCTCAACATGCCGTGCATTCACGGTCACGCGTCGCGTCGGTACATGAAGCGATAATCCGCGAATCTCTATCGCCTCGTTCTCAAAACCGTAACTGCGTCGCGCAAGCGCCCGCACTCTGGCCAACAACTCGGCGAGAACAAACGGTTTGACCAGATAGTCGTCTGCACCGGCGTCCAGCCCGGAGAGGCGATCGTGCAGTGTGCCGCGCGCCGTCAGGATGATGATGGGGATGCCCTTGAGTTGCTGACGCAAGCGCGCCATCAGGCTCATGCCATCGCCGTCGGGTAAGCCGAGGTCGAGCAACACAAGTTCAGGCACGCAGGCATCAAGCTGATGCAGCGCATCCTCTTTGCGGCGAACCCATATGACATCAAATCCTTGATCTGCAAGGGCGATACGCACGCCATTGCCGAGATCCAGGTCGTCTTCGATTAGGAGAATTTTCACAATGGTTACGGTATCAACAGTGAATGAAGAACGTCTGAAGAAAAAAACGGTAGCAGGAAATCTATCAGCTTTGCAGCACCTGTACTTGCTTCATTCTTTCTTCATTTTTGGCTCATAAGAACTTTAGGGTGCGCATGCAAAATGAGCGTTCTGGCGTTTAACACCCGCTTGTATCGTAATCATTTGAATCCACAAGGACTTCTTTAATGAGAAACATCAAACTGCGTCATAAGTTCCCCCTTCCACTTTCCGGGCGCAGCCTGAAAAAAATGTTGCCGGGCGCTGTCCTGGCGTTACTGGCCACCCCGATACTGGCGGCAGAACAGGAGCCGGGCAACGCGTTGACCCTGGGAGGTGGCGCGAATGTTACGCCACGCTATTCTGGTGCGGATAAAAGCCGCGTCACAACTGCCCTGGTGCTTGATTACACGATGGCGAATGGTTTCTTCGTTAGCACCACGCGGGGCATCGGTTACGGCGACAACATCGGCAAATTCGATTACAACGCGGCGCTGAGCTATCGCGCAGGCCGCAAGGATCGCGACGTGGACAGCGATTCGATCAGCGACGGCAGCGACTATTTGCGCGGTATGGGCGACGTCAAAGGCTCGGCTCTCGGCGTGCTTGGCGTGGGGTACGGGGTGACCGACTGGCTTAATGTGCAATTGCAGGCTGAGGTGCCGCTTTCGGAGCGAAGCAATGGCGCGGCCCTGCATTTCGGCATTAATAGCCCGCTCTATACTTCATCGAACAATGCCGTGACGCTGGCGCTGACCGGTAGTTGGGGAACTGAAAAATACATGCAGACTTACTACGGGGTCAGTGCCTCCCAGTCGGCCGCATCAGGGTTTACCCGATATGATGCCGGCGCGGGAATTTACGCCTGGTCAACGAATCTTAACTGGACACACAAGTTCAACCAGGACTGGAGCGTGGTTGCCGCAGCAGGCGTTACGCAGTTGACGGGTGATGCGCGCAATAGCCCGATTGTGCAACGAAAAACATCGCCCACCGGAAGCCTGCTGGTGACATATCGCTTCTGATTGTTGTTCGTCGTGCGCTTCCCGCCAGCTTATGGCTGCGCACGGTCAATAAATACCCATTCGATCCGCCCCGGTTCAGAGAACGGGGGCGGAACTCAACACATTGAAAATTCGAAAGCATCAGCCCAGGCCAGGATAAAATCTATTCACCGCCGCTGGCGCATCACCAGAAGCGAACAAGTGGGCAAACATAGCATCGCCAGGCGGTAGCGGCTGCGCAGGAACATCATCTGATGCCAGAATAAAAGTGATTACAACGTCAGCATTAATAGCGCGGTTACGCTTTTTAAAATTTGGCGCAGGCCACTGCCCGGTATAAAAAGGTACATTGTCGCGGCCTTGCAAAACATTCTCGCCACCTTGATACGCGGCGAAGAGATGGAAAACGGGAGTCATCGCGATTTGCGAATACGCAGAGGGGAATATCCCCTCTGTGACTTTTTTGCGGCTCCCGTTCTCGTTCGGCGTAATTAGTAAGAGAAGGGGGAACGATGCTGTGCCTCTGTCAGCATCATTTGGGCATCCTCACCTGCGGCGGTGTAGAGCGGCGCATTGGCATCCCGCGCAACCGCGAAGATGGCATTCGCGACATCATCCGCATGCGTCACGGGTGAGTTGCTCTCGCCCACTCTCTGAATAAACTCCTGCACCATTTGCCCATAGGCGGGATCGTCGATGCCTGCAAAATACTCGCGCGCATTCTCGCCAAATTTCGTTTCCGGGGAGCGTCCCGGTAACACCACGTGAACACGAATACCAAACGGCCTGGTTTCAATGGCGAGTGATTCGCTCCATGCATTCAGCGCCGCTTTACTGGCGCGATAAAGGCCAATCAGCGGCATCGCCTGGGTGGTCACGGATGAAGAGACGTTAATAATTATCCCTGATTTCTTCTCTCTCATCAGCGGCAGAAACGCCTGGGTTAATGACAACGTTCCCAGCACATTGGTGTTCATTAACTGCTGCGCGGTGGCAAGCGGCGTAAGTTCGACCGGTACAGGCGCGCCAAAGCCCGCATTATTCACCAGAACATCAATCGCGCCCGCCGCTTTCACGACCTGGTTAATACTCTGCGCGGAAGTAATATCGAGCGGCAGGATCGTCAGTTTGTCGCTTGCAGGCAAACAGGTCGGGTCAGGCGTTCTCATGGTGGCAATCACTTCCCAGCCTTGCTGTAAAAAAAGTTTTGCTGCGGCAAGACCAAAACCTGAAGAGCAACCGGTAATCAGTACAGTAGACATATGTGATCCTCTTTGGGGGCAAGAGCAGCGATCATAGCGGCCACCAGCCGGACAATATATAATCAAAAGTCCCGCAAACTTTAGAGAGAGTCCAATGTCAGATCCGTTAACCGATATTGTTGCCCTGCTCAATCCTAAGCCATCGCATTCAAAACTCGTTGAAGGGCGCGGGCAGTGGCGTATTGTTCGGGAATCTGGCGGAGAGGCCTTTTACTGCGCCGTGCTGGAAGGCGAATGCCTGATTACAGTTAACGGCAAAGGTCCAACGTTACTGGTTGCCGGTGATTTTATTCTGATACCCGCAGCGTACTCTTTCGAGAACACCAACGCGGGCGGAACTGGCTCAACTGACATCACAACGCCAACGATTATCAGCGAAGGGCATGTGCGGATTGGCGCAACAAGTGGGCCCGCCGATCTGGTCATGCATGTCGGCCACTGTGAATTCGATACGCCGGATAAACAACTCATTGTCTCTTTACTGCCAAATGAGATCCTGATTAAAGGGCAGCGGCGTTTCGCCACCTTGCTTGAACTTCTGCTGGATGAAAGCCGGGCCAGGCGACCAGGGCGCGACGGGGTATTAATGCGTCTTTTGCAGTTGCTGCTGGTCGAGTCGTTACGCAGTAATGATGATCTGCCGAAAACGGCTGGCATCCTGAAGGGGCTGCAACATGAAAAGATCGCCGTCGCGCTGCATCTGATCCATGAAAAACCGGGCGTTGAGTGGCAAATCGCGCAGCTCGCCCGCCGCGCCGCCATGTCCCGCTCGGCTTTTTTTGCTGCTTTCAGTGAGACAGTCGGGATGCCGCCGGGGCAATATCTTCTCTTCTGGCGCATGTCGTTAGCGAAAAAAGCGCTGGTGAGCAGCAAAGAGAAAATCGAACAAATTGCCTTTCACGTCGGCTATCAGTCAGCGAGCGCCTTTAACGTGGCATTCACACACTATGTGGGCGTTCCCCCTGGCGTTTTCAGACGCCAGACGATCCCGCAAATGCCTTCCCCGGCGTTAAGCAAGGAGCAGGCTTTTCCTTAAGCCCGCGCCCGCGTGCAAGAAGAGCATGTTATTGCGCGGCAAGTGCCGTCACGACGTCGCGGTAGGTATGCAGCGGGCGGCCAAGAAGCGTGACCAGACGCTCTCTGTCGCCATCCTGTGGGAGCATGCCGTGGCTGACGTAGCGCTCAGCCATCAGACGCATCTCGTAGGCCATCCATTTCGGCATAAATTCCGCCATGCTTGCTTCAAATGCATCCGGGTTATCTCCGCCGTAAATAATCTTGCGGCCCAGCACCTCACTCCATACGGCGGCGGCACCCTCCCCCGTCAGCGTATCGGGGCCAACGAGATTAATCGTCTCGACAGGCAGTTTTCCGCTCGCTTGATCGCGTCGTATCAGTTCAACGACCGCGACCTCGGCGATATCGCGTGTGTCTACCATCGCCAGGCCAATCCCGCCGATCGGCATCGGATAAACACCGTGATTCATGACCACATCCTTAATCATGACCTCATTGTCGATAAAGTAGGTTGGCCGCAGAATAGTGGCGCTAAAGTCCATCTCTTTAAGCATGCGCTCGGCCCCATATTTCACGGCGAAGTGCGGCACATTGACGGAAACATCGGCGCCAAAGACGGAGAGATAAACCACGCGCTCAACGCCGCACTCGCGGGCAATGTTGAGGGTAATCATCGTCTGGGTATATTCGTCACCCGCGACCGCATTCAGTAAAAACAGCGTCTTGATGCCGCGAAAGGCGGCGCGCAAGGCGTCGATATCCAGCAAATCGCCTTTCACAACCTCTACATTTGCGGCAAAGCCGGCCTTTGCGGGGTCACGGGTCAGCACGCGGAAATCGGCACCGCGGCGAAGAAGCTGGTTAACAACATTGCGGCCGACGCGGCCGGTGGCTCCGGTGATCAGGATGGTCATGGTATTTACTCCGTGGTGTTTGGTTGGTGTGAACAAACACTATCTCGATCCATTTTCGCTTTTAAGATGCTATTTTTTAGATGGTTCGTTCCATAAATGAGACACCCCATGGATATTAATGCCCTTAAAGATTTCCACCTCATCGCCGCTTCTGGCGGCATCGGCGCGGCCAGTCGCGCCAGCGGAAAACCCAAAGCAACCCTTTCACGCAGGCTGACGGACCTTGAAGAGGCACTCGGTGTGCGTCTTATTGAGCGCGGCGGGCAGAGATTGCACATCACTGAGGCCGGTGAACGCCTTTTGTCACATACCGTTGGTGCTATACGTGACATTGATGAAGCGGTCGAAGCCGCGCGGGAAGCGTCGGCAAATCCCTCCGGATGGCTGCGTATTGCGGCCCCGCTGCTCTTTTCGCAACTGGCTCTTGGCCAGCTTTTGGCTGAGTTTCGCCGTCGCTATCCGCGCATTCACGTTGAAGTGATTGCTGAAAACCGGATGAGTGACCTGGTGGATGAGCATTTTGATGTCGCGATCCGTATTAATCCGCACAAAAACAGCACGCTGGTTGGCAGGCAGTTTGCCAGAGACAAACTGGCGCTGGTGGCGGTTCCCGCGCTTGAGATGCCGCCCGGCGACGCACAAAACGCGCCTGCGATCCCGGCGATCGTGATGTCAACCTATTCGGACGGCGAGCTCTGGACCGTTCAGGGCGGGCAGCGTCGTTTCGCGCCACAACCGGTGATGCGCCTCTCTTCCCTGCTGACCGTGCGGGATGCCGTCCTGGCGGGTGCCGGCGCGGCGATGCTTCCGCAATCTATTGTCAGCCAACAGCTGGAAAAAGGTGAGCTGGTGTGCTGGGGAGAAGCCGATACCTTGACTGAACTTTGGGTGCTGCACACATCCCGACGCCTTCAGAGCCCCAAAGTTAAGGCGTTCGTGGCGTTCATCTGCGAGCAATATCCCACCGGCTGGTTCTCTGTCTGAACCGATCGGCTCCGGTATTACCGGATGGTGTATTTGTGTTAAGCAAAAGATTACAGCGCAGTGATGACATTATTCTTGATTGCCCAGCCACGAGCGAATTCCCACGCTGTACTGCACTGGTGGTCTGCAAGAGAGTGTTATTCTGCGTAGAAAACCACCAACGCGATGCGAGGTTCCTTTGCCTTTAAATCTCCATATCCGCCCTGCTCTTGCTGATGAGGCACCGATGCTGGCTGAACTCCGCGTTGAGGCTATGCGCCCGAGTCTTGAGGCGATCAACAGATTCGATCCCATCAGAGCACGCGACCGCTTCCTTTCGACATTTACGGATAAAGAGACATTCATTCTCTGTTATCAGGATGAGATCGTGGGGTTTTACGTGCTGCGGGATTTCCCGACGTACCTCTATCTGGATCACTTCTATATCAACAATAAATTTCAGGGAAAAGGCGTGGGAAAAGAGGTTGTGCAACGCATACAGCAAAAAGCCAGAAACCTTGGGAAAGCTATCCGACTCATCGCGTTGAAAGCGAGCCCGGCGAATGATTTCTACCTCGCTTTAGGATTCATGTTTGAGCGCGCTGAAGGCGTTGATAATCACTATATGTGGGCAGGTGTTGACGTTGAATGATGTGCTCCTTTTCAGTGAACTGAAGCAAGATCGTAGAACTAAAACAGTACCGCTGGCAGCAGAGCGGTACTATCGCTTTAGCGGAGGTTGCCGCTACGTTTATATACGGTTTATGACGTCAGCCGATAGTGCGACTGCACCAGACCCGAAGGGAAGCTGCGGCTTGATAACAGAGTCAAATCTATATCCCCGTTCAGGGCTCCGAACAACGGTTTTCCCGAACCGAGCAGGACAGGAACGATAGTGATAACGATATCGGCGACCAGACCTTCGCGCAGGAACGACTGTATTACCTGCCCACCATCGATATAGACGCGATGCGCGTTCTGCACCGCCAGGTCAGCAAGCACCTCTCCTGGCGTGCGGCATGAGAACTGGACTTTGCCCTTCAGCTTCCCGGGCACGGGAGTATCGGCTAGCTGTCGGGAGAGCACCAGCACGGGTCGATCATAAGGCCATTCGTCAAAGGTTAGCACCTTCTCATAGCTGCCTCGCCCCATAACAATCCAATCTTTGTCCGCGATAAATGCTGCATAACCATGATCTTCTGTCGGATCATCGCGCTGTAATAACCAGTCGATGTCGCCATCCTGTCGGGCGATATAACCATCAAGACTGACCGCGATAAAAACATGTGTGGTGACCATCAGGTGCTCCGTATTCAGGTTGCATATATCCCGTTGAGTTTAGGGATGTTAGCGATATTGACCTGCTCCCTGTGGAAAAACGTAGCATGAGAGCAGCAACGTCCCCATTATGGATTAAGGTAAAAAATCGTGTGGTGTTGAGTTCAGGATGGAGCGAAAAGCCGTGATCTGCTCCCCATAAAGTAACCTATCGCCATGTTAACAACGCCCGCTACAGGCATTCGGCAACCGATCAAGGGGCAGGCATGTCGCCAGTCAGTGTTTATCAATGATGCCCCGACTGACGACGTAAAAAGACAATCGCCAGGGCACTATTGACAGCGTATTTCAGCCTGCGTAGGCTCACCGGCACGTCGCGAAAAACGATCATTTCTGCTGCTGAACCGATCGCGTACACGTCTATTCTGTTTCCCTACAGTTTGACCAGCGTCTTCGAAATCAACCGCGTTGCCGCCATGAAATGGCGAAAACGCTTATCGCTACCCGTCGGTAGCGGCATGATAAACGGAGCGTACCTATGCCAAACTCAACTTCTTACCCGCATTTATCCGTCAGTACCCTTCCTGCTTTTTCTCATCCTTCGTGCTTAAACGGTAGTAACACGATGAAGGCGATCCGTTATCACGCTTTCGGCGGGCCTGATGAATTACGCGTTGATGAAATTCCTGTTCCTCACGCCGGACCTGGGGAGATTCGTATTGCGGTGCATTGTGCCGGGGTGAATCCATCGGACTGGAAACGCAGAGAGGGCCAGTATCAGGCATTCGAAGATGTGGTGTTTCCACTCACGGTGGGCGTGGAAGCCAGCGGCATTGTTGATGAAATTGGCGATGGCGTTTCCGGCGTTGCCATCGGCGATGCGGTATTTGGTTTTGGCGACGGCACCGTCGCTGAGAAAGCTATCCTCACACATTGGGCAGCCAAACCCGCTGCAGTATCTTTTGAGATAGCAGCAGGCTTGCCCGTGATTGTTGATACGGCCAGCCGTGCTCTTGATGAAGTAAATGTTGAAACGGGACAGACGCTGCTGGTTAGCGGAGCGGCTGGCGGTGTAGGAACGGCTATCGTCCAACTCGCCTGCCTGCGCGGCATTACCGTTATTGCTTCAGCAAGTTCCCCTAAACATGGCTATCTCGCCTCATTAGGCGCCATTGCGACGACTTACGGCCCAGGCTTACAGGAACGAATAGCTCATTTAGCGCCGATGGGCGTCGATGCTGCCATTGACGTTGCGGGTTCAGGGGTCATACCTGAATTAATTTCCATCGTGGGAAATCCCGCTCGCGTACTTTCCGTTGCGGATTTTTCTGCAGAGCACTATGGCGCGAAATTTTCCCACGGCCCGCCTGAAAAACCGGAACTTGCCCTCGCAAAAATTGCCCGTCTCTGCGCCGATGGCCTGTTTAGACTTCATATTGAAGACGTATATCCATTGCACCAGACTGCCGATGCACATCGGGTAAGCGCAGAAGGCCACGTGACCGGCAAACTTGTCATCAAGGTTTGCTAATAGCGCAGCTTGCCAGAAGCAATCGGGTTACCCGTCACGTCTCGCGCTTCAATCCGGGTTCAGCCACGAATGTTTCCGCCATGCAATATACAGTCAGCAGGTTGAGGTTATCGGTTGTTGGACACGGACAAACTTTTCGCCAGCCATCGATAACGCAGAGAGCGATTCATCTTCATGCTAGCCGGATGAAAGGCACCGTGGGCCATAAGTTCCAGCCCACGACTCCTGTTTGCTGCCCGTCGCCGTTAACGGTGTTGACTCAGTGCGGCAATATCCTGTGGGGTCGTCCGGCAGCATCCGCCAATAATTCTCGCTCCCGCCGCTAACCACTGGGGCAAATATGCCGCTAAGGATCCGCAGCTCTCGCCGTGCGTATGCCACGCCTTGGTGACGGCGTCATAGGTTTCACCAGAGTTAGGATAGACAACCAGCGGCAGCGCGCTGAGGCTTTGCAGATGTTTGAGGGCGGCGGTGGTCTTACTCAGCGCAATACAGTTAATCCCCAGCGCAACGATTTGTGTACAGCCAGACAGCGCGTCCACCACCTGGGCCAGCGGAGTGCCATCGCTCAAGTGCTTGTCGTCACGTAAGGTAAAGGAGAACCACGCCTGCGCATGCGGGTATTCAGATAAGAGATCGGCCAGCGCTGCGATTTCGGCAAAAGAAGGTAACGTTTCACAGGCCAGCAGATCGACACCGGCATTGAGCAACGCGTCAATGCGCGGGCGATGAAATGCCTGAAACGCCTCGCGGCTGCACACGTAGTCGCCGCGATACTCCGAGCCATCTGCCAGATAAGCACCGTATGGCCCAACAGAGCCTGCCACCAGCAGCGGACCGGCATTGGGGTTTTCTGAGCGATAAATGTCACTCGCCTCTTTTGCCAGTTTCACACTCTGTTCAATCAGCGTTTTCGATTGCGCCTCAGTCAGCCCGCGCGCCGCAAAACCAGCGGGCGTGGCCTGATAACTGGCGGTAATGGCTATCTGTGCGCCCGCACGGAAATAATCCAGATGCACATCCCGAATACGCTGCGGATTTTCCATTAACACTTTGGCGGACCAGAGATTATCGACAAGGCTGCATCCGCGCGCTTCAAGCTCGGTGGCCAGTGCGCCATCCAGCACGGCAAAGGGATGATGCTCAAGCAGCGTGGCAAAGGAATTACTCTGCGGCATAGTCAGCCTCCTTCAATTTCGTTTTGTGGGTGAGAAAATAGGCACCGTAGCAAAGGGCGACAAACGGCAAACCACAATAGAGCGCAATGCGCTGATCCGCATCGAACGCCAGCCCGAAGCAGGCCAGCAGACACAGCGCGAATCCAAGAACCGGCACCAGCGGATACCAGGGTGCCCGGTATTTCAATGCCGCAGGTGGCTTGCCCGACTGCAAGTGGCGGCGGCGAAAGACAAAGTGGGCAGCACAGATGCTGAGCCAGACAGCGACAACGGCAAAGCCAGAAATGGCACTGAGCGCAACGAAAACAGTATCAGGGGCAATCACGCTGGATAACAGCGCCAGCAGACCGCCGAGCATAGAGACAGACAGCGCTGTCAACGGCACGCCATTTTTGTTGACGCGGGCAAAACAGCCCGGCAACGTTTTTTCGTTTGCCAGCGACCATAACATACGGCCCGACGCATAGAGCCCGGAATTCGCCGCGGAAAGAATAGCGGTGAGGATGACGAAGTTAAAAATATCGGCCGCATATGGAATGCCGATTTTTTCAAAGACCAGCACAAACGGACTCTTCTCCACCCCTGCCACATTCGCCGGAACCAGCGCGGCAAGGACAAAAACGGTGCCGATAAAAAACAGGATCAAGCGGGCAATCGTCGCGCGGATCGCGACCGGGATAGCCTGGTGCGGATTTTCCGTTTCCCCCGCCGCGATACCGATAAGCTCAGTACCGGAAAAAGCAAAGTTGACCGCCACCATGGTCATCAGGATGGGCAAACCACCGTGTGGGAACCAGCCTTCGCGGGTGAGGTTAGAAAGCCCCGGCGACGGTGAACCATCTTTCATGGTGATAAAGCCGAAAATCACCCCGCAGCCCAGGATGATAAAGACGAGGATGGTCGCGACTTTAACCAGCGAGAACCAGAACTCCCCTTCGGCAAAGAAGCGCGTTGAAATCGCGTTAAGACAAAAAATCACCGCACAAAACAGGGCACTCCATATCCAGACTGGAACGTGCGGGAACCAGTACTGCATACAAAACCCGGCGGCGGTAAAGCTTGAACCCAGTGCAACTGTCCAGGTGAGCCAGTAGAGCCATGCCACGGTATACCCGGTCGCCGGACCAATATAGCGCGCCGCATAGACATGAAAAGCGCCTGTTACCGGCATCGCCACGGAAAGCTCGCCAAGGCACTGCATCACCAGCCAGACGACCAGCGCCCCAATCAAATACGCCAGCAGAGTCCCTGCCGCACCGGTGGTAGAGATGATGTATCCGGTATTAAAAAATAACCCTGTGCCAATGACGCCGCCCAATGACAGCATAATCAAATGGCGGGTTTTCATGGTGCGCTTAAGCTCGCCATTTTCTTGTTGTGTCTGCATATCACCTTCTAAACGTATAGATGTCTAAATGTCCGTAATGGGGTTCTTTATATCGTTATTATCAACAAAAGGCCAGCATCCGGGCTGAGACACACAGAAGCAAAGGGCGTACAGCGATCAGGAAAGTGGTTTTGTTAGCGCACCGGAGAGAGGAGACAAGCTAAGCATGTGGCGTGTCTGGAGGCCCCTGCCGTTGGACTGAAAACGTCTGTGGTTGTGGGAATGGGGCGTTCTGCGGGGCCTACACCAGCGGGCTTTTGCAGCGCAACGAGGCGAGCGATACGACTCTGCACTCTCTGGTGTAACCCGGCGAGCCGGAAATCCCTTATTTTCCATCACAGGAAATAGAGGCTCAGGTGAAATCCGATAATTTTTGTCCGGAAACAATCAACTCTTTGAGCAACATCTGACGGCGCTCCTCCGGCGTATCGCGACTCACCATAAAGCAGATTGCGGCGACCGCCTGCCCGCTTCGGGAACGAATCGGTGCGGCCATGCAGCAGGTAAAACTCTCTGATAAGCCTTCGGTCAGGCAATATCCCAGCTGCCCGGCACGATGTATATCTTCGAGGAATGCCTGTTTGTCGAGGATCTGCCCGTTCGCCAGACGGTAATCCCCTTCGGGGATAAGATCGAGAATGGCACTGTCCGACCAGTTACTGAGCAGCAGGCGACCGGTGGCAGTCCAGGGAATCGGTACCCGCACCCCGACATCAGAGGTGATTTTGAACGGATGGGCATTACTTTCCGACAACACAACGGTGTATTTATTCCCTTCCAGCATACAGAGCTGCACCGTCTCGCCATGACGGGCCACAATCTCAACCATTAACTGATGTGAGCGGCGGATAAGATCGTTATGCGCCATGTAATCCGCACCGTAATAGTGCATTTCACGACCGAAGAACACCGCACCGTCGGCATCCAGTTCAAGCAATCCGGCTTCACTCAGCAGGTTGACGAGTTCATATACGCTGGAGCGCGGCGCGCCGGTGGCGTCGATCAAATCGCGCATCGACATGGGCTGACGAGCGATATGCAACTGGCGAAAAATGTCGATAACCCGGTCAACACCGCGTGCTCGCGATGACTTCTCATCCGGCATAAGCAAATTCTCCTGATGCAGTCGGGCGGTCGCGCCAGACAGTAAAAAAGAAAAGCATCATACACCCGGCGGCGTCGTTAACCCATCCCCGTTAATTAAAATTTCAGTTCCAGTGTTTATATTTATTTGTTCTATTTTGGGGCCTCATTTTAGCGCATGAGGTGCAGATTAATTTTTCAAATAACGACAGCGGTAACATTTCCAGCCAGGAATTACCTTAATTACTTTTTTATTTTGCGATCGCGACGACATCACGAGAAATTAAATTCCTCGCGATATATTGCAAAAGCAAAAAACCTGTGCAAATCTTGCTCTATCCGATATTGCAGATACAAGTCTGATATATCAGACAACAATCACCCGCTACTGACGGGTATTCTCAGAACAAAAAGGAGCAGCGTTGCATGACGATTAAGCGTTATGGCATTGAAGGCGGCACCGGTACAGGTGGGCAGAAACTGCCGTTCGCACGGGCAGTTGAGGCCGATGGCTGGCTGTATATCTCCGGCCAGACACCGATGCGCGAGGGCGAAGTAGTGGAAGGCGGTATCATCGAGCAGACGCAACTGGCGTTCGATAACTGTCTCGCCATCATGCGGGAAGCAGGCTATCGCATAGAAGATGTTGTACACGTTACGGCGGTATTAACCGACGCGCGCTATTTCAGTTCATTTAATAAAGTATTCAGAGAGATATTTAGTGATAATCCGCCAGCGCGTATTTGTAGCGTGCAGGATTTAGTGGTCGACTGCAAAGTGGAAGTGGATATGAAATGTTTCCGCGCTGACCGCAAATAATTAAAACCGTTAAAACAGGCTGTGCGCTTTTATTTTTTCTTCGCCAACACCAGGACCGCCTGTTATTAATTGATGCTTGTGCTTTTTCACTGGAATATCCCGAAATAATCGGCGCTGCCGCTGCGCGGGCGATCGCCTGACTTATCACGGGTGACACGGTATTACACCGTCTCGTCAAACATTAAAAGAGAGCATAAAAAATGAATGCAACGACATCGCTGAAATTAAGTGCCACAACACTGGCCGGCGCGCTGGTATTGCTGGCTGTGGCGGGATGTACGCCGACCGAAGAGAAAAAAGAAGCCGGTGCGGCGCCGCAGTCTGCACTGCAAACCGTCCTGCAGCGCGGCACACTGCGCGTGGGCGACTGCCTGAGCTTTGCCCCGTTTGGTTTTTACGATAAAGACGGCAATCCGGATGGGTATGACGTCGATCTGGCCAAAGCGCTGGCGAAAGAGATGGGCGTCAAACTGGAGATGGTCAACACCACCAGCGCCAACCGCATCCCTAACCTGCAGACCAATAAAGTCGACGTGGTGTTCTGTAACTTCACCCGCAATCTGGAACGCGCCAAAGAGATTGGTTTCACCAACCCGTATGTCGTAGCGAGTGAAGCCATGCTGGTGCGCAAGAATAGCGGCATTCAGTCCGCGCATGACATGGCCGGAAAAACCATCGCCACGGTGAAAGGTTCCACCAACGGTGACGAAGTACGCAACCTCGGCATCGACGTGAAAATTCAGGAGTACGACTCATCCCAGGCGGCGATTCTGGCGGTGAAACAGGGACAGGCTGATGCGATGATCGAAGATAACAACTTCCTCGCCTATCAGGCGAAACTCGATCCGTCGCTGACCGTGACCAACGAAGCGCTGGTGCCGCTGGAGTACAACGCCTTCGGCGTGAAACAGGGTGATCAGGTATGGACCAACTACCTGAACGAATTCCTTTTTGAAATCAACGCATCCGGCGAAAACGCACAGCTGTATGAGAAATGGTTTGGCAGTAAACCGCGTTACCCGCTGAATCCGCAATACTGATTGTTCGCCCGCGGTGCAGCAACCGATGCTGCACCGCCTGAAGGAGTCACCCCATGAGTTATCAATGGCTAACCCTGTGGCGCTACGCCGGCACCTTTCTCGACGCCGCCTGGCTAACGCTACAGGTCACGCTGCTGGCGTTTGTACTGGCAGTGGCTCTCGGGCTGCTGGCCGCGCTGGCGAAATCCTCGCCGCTGGCGCCGGTACGCTGGCTCAGCCACTGCTACGTCGAGTTCATCCGCAATACCCCGGTGCTGTTGCAAATCTTCATTATCTTTTTTGGTCTGCCGTCGTTGGGTATCACCATGAGCGCCTTTACCGCAGGCGTGCTGGCGCTGGGGATTAACGTGGGCGCTTATCTGTCGGAAACCTTCCGCGCCGGCATTCAGTCGGTCGCGAAGGGGCAGTTGGAAGCGGCGTATATCCTCGGTATTCCGCGCCGACAGATCTTTCTCAGCGTGGTGCTGCCGCAGGCTGCGCGCGCGGTGTGGCCTGCCATTATCAATAACCTGATTCAGCTACTGCTCGGCACCTCACTGCTCTCCGCCATCGCACTGCCGGAACTGACCGGCACCGCAACGGTGATCAATGCGCGCACCCTGCTCTACATCCAGACCTTCAGTATTGTCGCGCTGGTCTATCTGGTGCTTAGCAACCTGTTTTCATGGCTTGGCAGCATGGCAGGACGCCGGATGTTCCATCCGCCGCTGATGACGCCGGTAAAAAAGCCCGGCTGGCAGTGGGCAAAAAAATGGCTGATTAACCCAGCGAAAAGGGAGAATGCGCTATGAGCGAACTTATCATCAACTCGCTGCCAATCCTGCTGAAAGGCCTGGTGATCACGCTACTGCTCTCCATCGCCGCTATCGTCGGCAGCACGCTGCTCGGTTTACTGGCAGCGGTGTTACGCACCAGCCGTTTGCCGGTCGCTAAACAGATCGCCGTGTTCTACACCGAACTGTTTCGCGGCACGCCGGTACTGATCACGCTGATGTTTATCTACTTCGGCGTGGCGTACTTCGGCTATGAAATCAATCTGTTCGCCGCCGGTATCCTCGGCCTGAGCATTTATCAGGGCGCTTATATTGCCGAAGTATTCCGCGCCGGGATTGAAGCTGTTCCCAAAGGCCAGTGGGAGGTGTCGTGGATCCTTGGTCTTTCAAAACGCCAGACGTTTGTTAGCGTGATCCTGCCGCAGACGCGCGGCATCGTACTGCCGCCGCTGGTGGGTCAGTATCTGTCGCTGATTAAAGATACGTCGATTGTCAGCATGATCGGCATGTCAGAATTGATGCACCAGGGCCAGGCCATTGTCGATCGCATCGGTCAGCCGGTGGTGATTTACGGCCTGGTCGCCCTGCTCTACTTCGTTGTCTGCTTTCCGCTTTCCCGTTGGGTTCAACATCATCAAACCAGGAGCCAGTTATCATGAGCAAATCCGCCATTACGCTGAGCCGGATCACCAAATCCTTTGGCTCAACCCAGGTACTGAAAGAGATAAGCCTTGATGTGTCGCCCGGCGAAGTGCTGGTGCTGATTGGCGCATCCGGTTCCGGCAAAAGCACCGTATTACGCATTATGAGCGGGCTGGAAACCGCCGATGGCGGGGAAATCTGGGTAAATGAAGTACCGCTGCACGACCGCAAACGCAGCAGCGAGATCTGCGGCCACGTCGGCATGGTGTTTCAGCAGTTCAATCTGTTTCCCCATAAAACCGCGCTCGGTAACGTGACGCTAGCGTTAATTAAAGCGCAGAAATTGTCCGAAGCCGAAGCCAATAAACGCGGTATGGCAGCCCTGACCCGAGTCGGGCTGGCCGAGCGCGCGCATCATTATCCGGCTCAGCTATCCGGCGGTCAGCAGCAGCGTGTGGCGATTGCCCGCGCGCTGGCGGTGGAGCCGAAAATTATGTTTTTCGATGAAGCGACGTCAGCGCTCGATCCCGAACTGGTTGGCGAAGTGATGGAGGTGATGCGCAGCCTGGCGCGTGAAGGTATGACCATGGTGGTGGTCACCCACGAGATGGGTTTTGCGCGTAAAACCGCTGACCGCGTGGTGTTTATGGATCAGGGCGTGATCGCCGAGCAGGGTTCGCCGGAGCAGATCTTCGTCAATCCGCAGAATCCGCGCACCCAGCAGTTCTTATCGCGTGTGCTTGAGCACTAACAGGAGGCATGATGTCGATTCACTTTCCTTTGCAGGCAGACGGCGCGCTGGATGCGCTGCAACCTGCGCCGCGTTTTAAATCGGTCGCCGGCTCCGGTAATCAGCCGCTGGCTAACGGCACCCCGGTCTTTAACAGCCCGGATGTGTTTTCCCCCCTGATGTTGATGAAGCAATCCGCGCTGGAGAATAACCTGCGTCAGTTGGCTGCGTTTTGTCGTGAGCAAGGCGTAATGCTGGCGGCACACGGCAAAACCTCAATGTCTGCGGCGATCCTGCGCCGCGCCGTCACTGAAGGCGGTGCCTGGGGATTGAGCGCCGCAACCCCTGCGCAGGTTCGCGCGTTGCGCCAGTTCGGCATTCGTAACGTCTTCCTCGCCAATGAACTGGTCGATCCCGCTGGCATTCGCTGGATAGGCGAATGGCAAAAGCAGCATCCCGACCATAATTTCCTGTGCTACGTCGATTCGCTGCAGGGTGTTCGTCTGCTGGAGCAACATCTCGGCGACAGCCGCATTGCGGTACTGCTGGAAATGTCGGTCAGCGGCGGGCGCACCGGCTGCCGTTCATCCGCTGAAGCCCTGGAGATTGCCGCCGCGATTGCCGCCAGCCCTGCCCTGCAACTGGTGGGTGTCGCGGGCTATGAAGGCGCGCTCGGTGCCGGACGTGATGCTGCGGGCGTGCAGCGCGTGAAAGATTACTGCCAGATGCTGATCGCCACGGCGGCGCTGCTCGCCGAAAAACAGCTGTTTGCCAGCGAGCTGATTATCCTCAGTGCAGGCGGTGGCGCGTGGTTTGATGTGGTCTCAGCGTGTTTCACCGCCGCGAACCTGCCACTGCCCATGACACCGCTGATTCGATCAGGCGCTTACATGGCGCACGACAGCGGCCTGTACGCGCGCATTGCGCCTTTTGCGCAGCCCGGTGCAACGCATCATTTCACCGCCGCGCTGGAAATCTGGGGACGGGTGTTGTCGCGCCCCGAACCTGGTCTGGCGTTTGTTGATTTCGGACGCCGCGATGTGCCGTTCGATCAGGATCTGCCCAATCCGCTGTGGGTGCGCAACGTTGATGGCAGCGCCCCGCGTGCAGCGTCTGGCATGCGTATCAGCGAGGTGAATGACCAGCATGCGTATTTGTTACTGCCGCAAGAGGATGCGTTAAAGCCCGGTTACTGGGTGGGTTGTGGCATTTCACATCCCTGTACCGCATTCGATAAATGGCGGTATTTGCCGCTGGTAGACGATAATTACTGCGTCACAGATTCACTGGAAACCGCGTTCTGAGTGAAACATCGAATCGTAACGGCGCGATGTTCGCGCTGTTTTTCCCTGTGCGAATGCCCCGCGCTTATCCGTTCTTTAACTGGCACGACATTCCGGCCGGGAAGCGGTTATTCCGGCCAGTACGATTCGGCTTTCACTTTTAATAAATGGCGTAAACGCTGCGCTTCCTTTTGCGGGGGACAACCAAAGAATCGGCTAAATTCTCTGCTAAATTGTGTCGGACTGAGGTAGCCAACCCTGAAAGAGGCTTCACTGGCTGTGACATTGCGCTTCACCATTAAAAAACGCGCCTGGTGCAGCCTGATGGAAATCAGATACTGTTTGGGTGTTGTGCCGGTGAATGCTCTGAAATGGCGATGAAAAGAGGGAGAACTCATGCCTGCTTCTTTCGCCAGCATCTCCACGTCAACAGGCTCCATAAATCGGGTATGCATGGTGCGAATAGCGCCAGCAATTTGCCTGAAATGCCCTTTTCCCGAGAGTGCCGCTCTGATGGAAGCTCCCTGTGTATCAATCAGGACGCGATAATAAAGTTCTTTCACAATCCCCGGCCCCAGAATTCTGGCCTGCTCCTCATCAGAAAGCGCCAGCAGAAGGCGATACACCGCCTGGTAATAACCAACAAAGCAGCCGGTATCTTTTAAGGTTAACCCCGGCTCCGGAAATAAATTTCCAAGGTTAGCCTGTTCGCAGTGATTCAGAGGATCAGGCGTATTGCTCAGGCCTCAACCTGACTTTCGCATTTATTTTCATCCGCATGCGTTCGATCGTATTCAGCCTGCGCTAATGCAATGGCCGGACCAAACTCCTGCGCCCAATTCGCCAGCGCAATAAAAGGCTGCTGCAATGACTGCGCCAGCGGCGTAATGGTGTATTCGACACTCACCGGATGGGTGGACAGAACGTGACGATTAATTAAACCGTTGCGCTCCAGCCGTTTCAGCGCATCGGCCAGCGCCTTGTGGGTAATTCCGTCCAGACGTCGGCGAAGTTCATTGAACCGGCAAGGTTCCGTACACAGTACGGTCAGAATTAATATCGACCATTTATTGGTGATGTGTTCTAACACCAGTCGGGTATTTCTTTGATCTATCAGGCAGTTATCGTGGTTTTCTTGCATGGCGATATAGTCACTTATAGTTGGTATAGCAAAAGTGCGTAATTGATATTAAGTATAGAATTTATATCATCTGTTTTCGACCTCAATCGGAGAAATCAGATGGGCAAAGTAGAGAAAAAAGTCGCGGTGGTACTTGGTGGTGCGAAAGGAATTGGGCTGGCGATCAGCCAGCGTTTAGCCGCTGAGGGGGCCGTCACCTGGTTCACTTCCCGACGGGAAGAAGAACTTGAGACAGCCAAAAGCAAAATATCAGGAACCGCGATGCCGCTGCAGGCTGATGTCAGTCAGAAGAACGAACTGAGCCGTATCATGCAGACGGTTTCAGAAAAATCAGGTCAGATAGATATCCTGATAATCAATGCGGGAATATCGGAATACGCCCCGCTTGAAGAGGTAAGTGAGCAACATTTTGACCAGACGTTTGGCCTGAATGTTCGCTCCCCCGTCTTTGCCCTGCAGGCAGCATTGCCGTTGATGAAACCCGGCAGCAGTGTCGTTCTCATCGGTTCTATTGCTGATGTTCTCGGCACACACGGCTATGGCGTCTACTCGGCCAGCAAAGCCGCGTTGCGCTCCTTTGCCCGTACCTGGACACGTGAGCTTGCCGCGCGCGGTATCCGCGTTAATGTTGTCGCGCCCGGTCCTGTCGACACTGAAATGATGGCGGCAACGTCTGATGAAGTGCGTAAAAGCTTAACCAGCGCCATACCGCTCGGCAGAATGGGCCAACCTGAAGAAGTTGCAAACGCGGCATTTTTCCTCGCAAGTGACGAGAGTCGCTATATTGCAGGCGCAGAGATTTGCGTTGATGGCGGCATGACGCAGGTTTAAGTGTGCATACGACGGCCATCCTGGGATGGCCGTTCAAGTTCAAAGTAACGGCAATATCAGATGATATCGGCTATCCAGTCTGCAAATGCGCGCACCGCGCGAGAAAGAAAGCGTGATGCGGGTACAGCAAAGTGGCCGGTACTGATGGCGGTTGCCAGTCTGCAAGCACCTCAATGAGCCTTCCTTGTGATGCTCTGAGACAATGCGCTCAGCAAACTGCGCCAGCCTGAAACCTTCAAGACACATTTTTCTATAGAGCCCCGTTTCGTTAACAGCCGCATCGCCATTAACAGAGACGGAGAGCGCCACGCGCAAAACGCAATTCACCCGTACGCCTGGCTGAGCCGGAAAAGTAATGGATCGCACAATGCTGCAACAATTCGTCGGGCGACTGCGAATCCCGTATTCCCTGAGATACGCCGGAGAGGCACAGGTTACCCAGCGAAACCGGCCAGACGGACGAGCTACCAGCGTGGAGTTATTCAGTTCCCCCGTTCTAATCACCCAGTCGCCCACTTTTTGCAGACACTGGCGCAGTCGCGCTGACAGGTATGAAGCGCCTGAGCATGTTTTATTACGCAATCGCTTTTGCCGCAGGTCCCGGGATCACCTGCGTCGTCAAAGCATGACGATGCGTTGTTTAAAGCGGAATCAGCGGAATTTGCCGGTTTACCAGAAAGCCGGTTTGCTGCATACACAACGTAACGGCTTTGCTTACCGCATGCTGGCAGAACTGAACCTGCTGGTCTTTAATGCCGCAGGCCTGGCTTGTCATGTCCCGAGTCCGGCCTGTGTCACTGACGTGTCACCTTTCCGTCATGGCGGTGTCGTGTGCGGTGCCAGCCTGATATGTCAGTCTCATCGCAGGCATTGCAGTGGACGTTAACAGCGATGAGTGCCGCTGAAAAATATGGTGTGACGGTTCACCAGTGCTGAAGAAAAAGATTCACTTTCGTAATCGGGACAAATTATGTATATGGCACACTTTTTAAGAGAAACACCCGTATGGGTATGGATATTGCTGGCCTTTTTACTACGTCGCGGTTTTGCTGCGCTTTATGACCGGAAGATGGCAATCGGGCGGTTGTTTTTACTCCCGGTACTTTTTCTTGCCTGGGGAGCGTATGGCGTTATCACCGAGACGGAACGGGTTGGAGTAAGCCTTACAATGATGACCGCCGGGCTGTTTGCAGGCACCGCACTCGGATACCGATTATGGCGCTCACAGCCACCGCTGAGAAATACAGACAATCCAGGCATGATTATCAGAGCCGGGACGCCGCTGACTCTGGGATTGATTTTGATTGCTTTTAGTATGAAGTTTGCCCTGACCTCAGCCCTGTATCTGCAGCCTGGATTAAGGTCAGCCACCGGCTTTTGCATGTTGTTTGGCGGGGTGACGGGGCTTGTTGACGGCCTATTCTGGGGGGGAACCCTGAGACTTTACCTCCCCTGGTACAGTAAAAGATGATTTATGCACGCCGCTCGTTATTGAAATCCACCCGACTCGCAGAATCAACGATGCTGTTCTTTCCCCTGCTGATGTACTGGTCAGGCTGGTCCCGGCCAGCATCTCGGTAAGTGGACAGGTTGTTTTTTTCTCAGTGAGCGTCAAAGCCGATAATACAAACTATCTGACAGGCGGCCTTGCGCGAGAGGCGGACGTTTTTTAACCATTCAAATTAGCGTTTAAAGCGCCACTGGCATCAAATCTCAAACCCTTTTCACTGGTCTGCTGGTGAATAATTATGTGTTGAGATGCCTGCCAGAGCGAGATTGACTCTCCCTGAACGAAAAATGAGGTTTGGCATTTTTGCCGTTACGCCATTATAAGTACATATTCACGATGTCCACTTATCCTGTCTGATGAGCAATTTTATGAATGAAGACAACACCTGGAGCAAGCGCTATACGCTCGCTGTTAGAAGCACACCAAAAGCAATATGGCAGGCCTTTGTCGACACCGATAACTGGAAGCGATGGAACCCTGGCGTTAAGTCAATCGCTATCGAAGGGCCATTTCATACGGGAACATGGTTCACGATGGCGTTACCTGAAGGAGAGGTTGTCCGTAGTCAGCTTACCGATGTTTCTGAAGAAAAATATTTCATTGATGAGACCTGGGTGGATGAAACACGGGTCAATGTTGAACATCGTATCGAGGCATCCGGCTCCGATGAAAGTATCGTGATTTATGCGATCAGCACCCAGGGTCCCCAGGCTAAGGCTTTCGGAGAGGGGATCAGCGCAGATTTCCCGGAAGTGATGGCGGGATTGGCTAAATACCTGGCCGAAACAGGCTCAATTTAATGACATCTAAAATTGCCAGCTTTGTCGGAGGGTTGGATGATAATCCTGACGGAATCGCCACGGGGCATAACGGTTTGGTACATGCTGGCATTTATTAAGTCATCAATTTGAGAAAAATTATGAAAAAATCGATAGTTCCTGAAGAATTTCAGCATTATTTCGATGACTGGCACTTCTCCCCGGTCATCGAAGCTGATGGCACAGTGTATCTCTCAGGCGTTACCGCGGCACGCAAGGACAAACCGATAAGTAAGTATCCTGAAGAACAATTCCATGATGCGTTTTATAAGCTGGGTGTTTATTTAAATGCCGCCGGTTTGGGCTATGAACATATACTTGAGATGACCACTTTTCATATTGATCTTAAAAAACATATAGACGTTTTTTCTAACGTAAAAGATGAGTATATAAAGGCGCCGTACCCGGCATGGTCCGCTATTGGTGTAGCAGAATTTATTCCAGAAAACGCACTTGTGGAAATGCGGATTGTGGCTAAAAGGTAATTTCTGCATGTCATATTTTATGAGGACTTCACTGTGAGTGCTAAATTAATTGAGCCTTTGATGTCGGATTTATATGTTCTGGAGCCCTTAGATAAGTCTCATGCACACGAAATGTATGCTGGGTTATGTTTCGTTGATGATTATAAGTTTATACCGACCGACCCACCGGCAAACCTGGATGAGTTGACAGCGCGTTATGAGAGAATATCTCAGCGTTACTCGCCAGATAAGAGCCAAATTTGGCTAAACTGGGTGATTATACATCGTAACTCTGGTGCGTATCTTGGGTATATCCAGTCGACCCTGATGGTTGATAAAGGCTGGGCATATATTGCTTATCATGTGTTTGGGAGGTATCAAAAAAGAGGAGTGGCGAAACAGTGCGTGTGTATGGTAATAGATTTTTTATTTAATAATTATAAGTTATCTCATGTCGACGCATTGATTGATTCCCGTAATCTGGCCTCAATTGGTGTAGTGGAATCTTTGAAACTAAAGCAAATTAATGAGTTGAAAGATGCGGATTTCTTTAAAGGATCAACAAGCAATGAGTTTCATTATAGAGTTTTTGATAATGAATGGGCGACGAAAGCGTGAATTTATAACGATAAACGATGGGAAATATAAAAAAATAATCGACCATCAGAAAGAAAAAATGTTTAAAACTTATAATTTATTGAAATATCGCTATTCGCAATGCCATTTCCCCTATCACACAATCGCCTGTAAACCCCGTTGAAATGAAAAACGTTTTCACCCCTGCTCATCAATCTATCGATATATTTGCAATATCCGTTGAACTCACAGCACGAAGCGGACGTTAGCACCTCTCACTCATGCTGCAATAACATTCACACAATTGTTATAAAGAAAGTGCTCTGAGAGACAATACATGTAAGGATAATTAATTCAGCAAATCACGGAGTATGACCACCCATGACAATTGTATTCATCCCTTCTCTTGTGGCATTGCTTGAAGCACAGGAAAAAGAAACCGGCCGCGAATTGAGCCGGTATGAGGTTGAGTCGATACGGGATAATGCTACCGCTATTAACTTACCAACGGACATTGCCCATGACATGCTTGCAAACCGGGGCTATTCCGATCTCGATGCAGAAAATATCTGGGTAGAATGGTTAGCCTATAAAAATAAAGCATTGTGAATTGTATTGAAGGATTATGAGCAGAACGTCTCGAATACAGTTATCCATTCACCCTAACTACCTGAATTGGTAGCCTCCCTCTTCATTCGAACCTGAAAACTTGTGGCGTTTCGCGAGCCTGGGTATTCTCATTCAGGGCTCGTGCTGCCCGCCGCTCGCTTCCTGAAAGGAAAAGGTGAAAGCATGTTTGTTCTCAACCTCATTAATTTTAAAACTCTTGATGGTCGGGACGTGGTAATGCGGGCACCACCATTTCCTGCCAACAGGAGAAAATATGTTTTCTATCGAGCAAGCCAAACAAATGGCGGCAAAGTTAAAAACCTCTCTTGAGTTGCGTGAACATAAGCTTTCTTATTCCACCGCACTCGAAACGGTTGCACACCAGTTAGGCTTCAAAGACTGGAACACAGCGGCAGCAACGTTGCCCCCGCAGATCCCACAGTCTCAAATCCAATTCAGCAACCCCATCCCCATCCTGCGAATTTTTGATGTCCGCAAAGCACAGGAGTTCTATCTTGAATTTCTGTCATTTAGCGTTGAGTTTGAACACCGGTTCGAGCCTGGCTTACCGCTGTATATGGGCATTGTCAGAGAAGGGTTGCAGTTACATCTTTCTGAACATCACGGTGACGCCAGCCCGGGCGCAACGATATTTATTCCTCTGAATAATATTGCATTGCTCAGAGATGAACTCCACGGCAAACAATATGGATACGGTCGCCCGGAAATCGTTAAGCAAGACTGGGGAGACGTCATGGAAGTCCACGACCCGTTTGGCAACCGGCTGCGCTTCTGTCAACAAAGCTAGTTTGCCCTTCTTAAATAGGGGGATCGCCACCAGCGCTTTCCCCCTTATTACGCCATTCGTGGATGGCACAAGCCTGCCCGTCGACAGCACAACCTTTTCGCCATGCGCGATACGCGAACACTGGGTTTCGGACAAATACCCGCGTCTGGAAGATTCATTTCTCTATTATCCGCACCGCAATGTGCCGCCCGTTCTGCGAGCGGTTATAGAAACGTTGAGAATTTAACGGATAAAGTGGATGTATCTCATGAGGGATAAACGGTGTCCGTTTTTACTCCAGCCCTGAAGCAGGAAAGCGGTGAGCGAAAGGCTGACGTCTGGGGCAGTGGTGAAAATGACACAACAGAATGAATGATGTTTTAGACCCGGCAACGTGCTCTTAACGCCAGGTTGCATGTCAATCTGAGAGCACGCGCTCATTTGCCGTTTTGCCCTTCCCCATTGTCATCTAAAAATTCAGGAATATTTAATGAAATCTGAAGTTCGCCCTTACAGACGCTACCTGAACATTTTTATGCTTACCGCTGTGCTGGCTCTCTTCACGACAGGATATACACCTCCTGCTCACTCTGCAGACAACAACGTGATGAATATCGCGGTCTACAGGGGGGAAGCGGGTTGCGAGGGCTGCTCAGAAATGGTTGTAAAATCACTCGTTAAGACAGGCCTGAAACTCTCTATCAGCTACATCGGCGAGAACGAAAAGCTAAAATTGAACCGCCAGAACCTGAAGAAGTTTGATTTGTATATTCAGCCCGGAGGCGGACAGGACATTCCTGCGGCTTACACTGCGATAGGTGATGAAGGCGCTGACGCTATCCGGGAATTTGTGCGTTCTGGTAAGGGATATCTTGGATTATGTATGGGCGCTTATCTTGCTGACAAAGACTGGATAGGGCTTATTAATGCTCCCCTTGATTCAGAAGCTGGCCGGCCGGGTGCAGAGGCTAATGACGAAGGCGATTACACGCTTTCCGTTAAATGGGGAGGCAAAGAGGAGTCGTTTTACTATCAGGATGGTCCCTATCTGAGTAACAGAACTAAAAGCCCCGGCTATACTCCCATCGCTTATTACCTGAATGGTGACGTTGCAATGGCGGCCTACACCTATGGAAAAGGTAAGGTTGTGCTTACCGGGCCTCATCCAGAAGCTGATGAAAGCTGGATTGATGCAAGCAAACCCGGGTATATCCCTGCAGAAAGCAAAATGACGCGCTTGCTGAAATACCTGGATCCGAAGTAAGACTAAACGCCAGCGCCGTGAAAACGCGCATCTCTGCCCCCCGCCGCTGGAAGAGCCGGTATTGGCACTCTGCCCAGCGTTGAGCAAAGCGCGGTTGCTGGTAACAAGCTACGTAATGTCGTTCATAGTCTGACGCAGAAAAAGCCAAGCCTTAAATACTTCAGTCTGGAGGGCGCCTGACACTCACAATGACTACTCCGGGAAAGATTAGCAATATCCACTATTTCCACTCCACGGCACCGCCTTTTCATAACCCTCACCAATAGTTCGCCGGTTCAGAATGAATACAATCTGGCCGTCGTTCGTAGAAAATAATTATAAAAATTACCAAAACTGGCAGTTGATTCCTATTTGTATGACCTTTAAAATCCAGACGCAACTTATTGATTAAATTTGGTTTAGGGAAATAAAAATGAAAAAAAGTAGTGTTGCAGTGATGATGATGGCCGCTCTTTCAGCAGCAGCTTATGCGGATCCTATGCAATATACACCGGATTTATCCCCGGAGAGTGTTACTGTTTCAGCTTCTGGCGGGATGTTGGCCGGAAAATCCCATGAAATGGTCTATGACGAAGTGACAGGGCGTAAGATCAGCCAGCTGGACTGGAAACTTAAAAATGTCGCTATTCTGAAAGGTGACATTTCCTGGAACGCGTACTCTTTTCTGACACTGAACGCACGTGGCTGGACATCTCTGGCATCTGGCTCCGGTCATATGGATGATTACGACTGGCAGAACGCCAGCCAGAGAGACTGGACAGATCACTCCTCACATCCGAGTACGGATGTGAATTATGCCAATGAATACGATCTCAATGTAAAAGGCTGGGTTTTCCAGGACGAAAACTATAAAGCTGGCGTGGTTGCTGGTTATCAGGAAACACGTTTTAGCTGGACGGCGACCGGCGGTTCTTACAACTACGATAACGGCGCGTATACCGGAAACTTCCCGGCAGGCGAGCGTGGCATTGGTTATAGCCAGCGTTTCTCAATGCCGTACATTGGCCTCGCGGGTCAGTATCGTATTAATGACTTTGAATTTAATGCCCTGTTCAAATTCAGTGATTGGGTCAAAGCTCATGATAACGATGAACACTACATGCGTGATCTGACCTTCCGTGAAAAAACGAGCAACTCACGCTATTACGGTGCGTCAATTGATGCCGGCTATTACGTTACGCCGCAAGCCAAAATCTTTGCCGAATTCACCTATAGCAGCTATGAAGAAGGCAAAGGCGGTACGCAGATTATTGATACCACCAGTGGTCAATCTGCATCTATTGGCGGAGATGCTGCAGGCATTTCCAACAAAAACTATACCATTACCGCTGGTCTGCAATATCGCTTCTAAATCAGCGCTGCGTATATAGTCTTTACAGACACGAAGCCCCTGACGGGGCTTTTTTTATAGACTTCTTTCTCAGAAAAATGCTGAACGAGGATTTCAATTAGATAGCCGCGCCATTGATTCGCACACCTTACATCAGGCATAAACACGACATAATGTCCCTGTAATGCTCAGCGTCCAATCTCTCGTGGCAGCCGGAATAAACGCGGCGTGTCCAGCGTCGAGCGACAAATTTCGCCGGGTGCGTAGTGAAATCAAGGCGGTCCATTGGAAAAAATTGCGTCTTACAATTTTGAGAATTGAGTGCGAATTCACAAAGCTTACTCACGTGTAATGCAAGGCAACCGCAGTACCTGTTCGCTTTGCTTTATTGACCGGTAAGCCTGCGGATTTCGCAGCAAATCTTCGCATTGCTCACACCTTAAGCGAACAGTCATGAAAGCTTAAAATCTTGCTTGACCGTTTCAGTACAACTCCCTATAGTAGCGCCCCGTTGCCCCCTGTACTGGCTGGCAGCGATACAATGTGGTGAGGTGTCCGAGTGGCTGAAGGAGCACGCCTGGAAAGTGTGTATACGGCAACGTATCGGGGGTTCGAATCCCCCCCTCACCGCCATCATTCAAAGAAGAGCCCGCAGGCAAATGCGGGCTTTTTTTTTCGCATAGCGCACTCCCGCAGGGGGGATGAGAAGCCCCGACCGGGGTTCGACAACTGGCGTAGCCAGTTGGACAAATGACGAGCCCGCAAGGAAACTGTCCGCACAAAAACGCCGGGAGCGTTTTTGAACAACGCTTGCGTTGGCCCCGAAGGGGCGAGTAATAGTGAGCGCAACGAATCAATCCCCCCTCACTGCCATATTCTGAGCGTCATAAACAGACATCGCTCATGACAAAAGGTCACTATCAGCGCGCAGAACGAAACAAATATCGGCGTTAAATCTCCTGCTGTCGCCATTGCCTGACATGGTCGACCAGGGCACGTAGTTTGGGTGCCATATTGCGGCGATGAGGAAAGTAGAGATAGAAGCCAGGGAAATAAGGCAGATAATCATCCAGCAATGAGACAAGCTGCCCGTTTTCAATAAACGGTCTGAACGTATCCTCCGTGGCAAACGTAATGCCGCCACCCGCAAGCGCCAGCCGCAACATCAGGTGCAGATCATTAGTGGTGATCTGCGGCTCAATCGCCAGGCTGAAAGGTTCACCCGCCTCCTCAAATGCCCAGCGATAAGGGGCGACATCTTTGGCAGGACGCCAGCCGATACACCGGTGATGGATCAATTCACGCGGATGTGTGGGGGCGTTGTTCGTCGCGAGATACGCAGGCGAGGCAACCGCCATTTCACGTTGCTTTTCGGTCAGCGGGACGGCAATCATATCCTTTTCGATCACCTCTCCCAGCCTTACGCCCGCGTCATAACCCGCAGCCACAATATCAAACTCTTCATCCGTGACGACAATATCAACCGTCACGGCGGGGTTGGCCGCCGCAAACGAGGCGATCAGCGGACCGGAAAGAAACGCTTCGGCTATCGAGGTCACGGCAATCCGCAAACATCCGCGCGGCACATTCTCCGACGCAACCTCTTCAAACGCCGTTTCAATACTGGATAACGGCAATGACAGGGATTGTCGTAGCCGTTCTCCCGCCTCCGTCAGCGTTACTGAGCGCGTCGTACGCATTACCAGCATTGTGCCGAACGCATCTTCAAGTCGTCTTATTCCCTGACTGATCGCAGATCGAGTGACGCCCAGGCGAGCGGCGGCAGCGCTGAAATTACGCTCTTCCGCCACTGCGATAAAAACCGGTAAAAGGTTGAGATCAATTTTCATTGTTTAACAGTGCTAACCAGTGAGTCCAGTAAAGGCAGGATACTGGAACTAATCCTTACGTTCTATGATCGTTTCGAACTCAACTGAAGGAGCATGCTATGGAAAAAGTGATATTAATTACCGGCGCATCAAGCGGGATTGGAGAAGGTATGGCCAGAGAGCTGGGAAACGCAGGCGCGAAGGTGTTATTAGGGGCTCGCAGACTGGAGCGTATCGAGGCCATTGCCGCAGAAATACGCAGCGCGGGCGGTATTGCTGAGGCGCGAGAGTTAGATGTCACCCGCCGCCAGTCGATGGCCAGCTTTGTGCAGGCCGCGCTGGATAAATGGGGCCGCGTCGATGTTCTGATCAACAATGCGGGCATCATGCCGCTCTCTCCGCTTGCCGCCGGCAAACAGGATGAATGGGAGCAAATTATCGACGTGAATATCAAAGGCGTGCTCTGGGGCATTGGCGCTGTTCTTCCCGTGATGGAAGCGCAGGGTTCCGGCCAGATAATCAATATTGGTTCTATAGGTGCCCTTTCCGTCGTGCCAACCGCCGCCGTCTATTGCGCCTCAAAATTCGCGGTACGCGCGATTTCGGATGGTTTACGCCAGGAAAGCCCAAATATTCGCGTGACCTGTGTTAATCCCGGTGTGGTGGAAAGTGAACTTGCCTCAACCATTACGCATCCGGAAACCAGGGCGGCGATGGATGTGTACCGTTCTGTGGCACTTAAACCTGCTGATATCGCCCATGCCGTGCGACAGGTCATTGAGGCCCCTGAGAGCGTGGATACAACAGAAATAACCATCAGACCAACTGCATCAGCCAACTGACATTCCAGACTGATGACAGGAGTTAATGTCCGTTATCATTTCTGAGCAGAGTCGGGGTCAGGGTCATGCCGCCATTGAAGGTAGGGGAATCGCTTATCTCCCCTGCCGGATAACTGGCCCTGATAGTAAAGCCGGTTTACTGCCCGGAGTCAGCAGAACATCCCGCAACATCTTCTGGAAAATATGCGCTACAGGTGACCTGCGCGCCTGTACTGGCAACCCCTTCCCGTTAATCGTGCAGGAGGCCACTGGTATCGCAATGGCTTTCTTTTGAAGGTCAGACTGCCCACTTCTCGCACATAGCAGAACGTCGTTTCCCCCCAGGACTGCCCCCTTTGTGTCAGAAAAGACATTCTAAACATTAAGGTATGATCGTCTACCGGGAGAATGAGCACAGTAAAACCACTGAAGTGTCTGGATAATAAGCCTGCTTTTATCCGTCGTATGGTTGTGAGTCGCCATGATGCGCCAGACTATAATTCAATGTCCGCTAGCGTGCCGCGGATCTGAACGATGAATTTGAGTTCAATAACCCGTGCGCGGATGAATACTTTGCCGCCATCCGGCAGCAGCGGAAACTCTTTTTTACAGGGCACGTTAAGCGTTGATTGCTTCAAAAAAATTACCGCATTTGTTATATTGTTGCTCATTGCTTACTCACCTCTGCGGTGCCAAAAAGAACAAGATTCACCGCAACCCAGGACTATAAAATGTTAGATTACCGCTTCCCGACAGCTTTGCAGATGGTTCTCAGCGTAGCGATGGCGGAGCAAGTGGGTGAACGTTCGACGAGTGCGATTCTGGCCTACGGCCTGGAAGCGAATCCGAGCTTTATCCGCAAATTAATGGTGCCGCTCACGCGTGACGGCATTATCGTCTCAACGCTTGGCCGCAACGGGTCTATTCACCTTGGCCGGCCGGCGGAAGAGATCACCCTGCGCGATATCTACCTTTCCGTCATCGAAGATAAAAAACTGTGGGCGTCGCGTCCTGACGTACCGGCACGTTGCGTGGTCAGCGCTAACGCCTGCTGGTACTTCAAGTCTATCGCCGAAGAAGCGGAGCAGGCGTCGTTACAGGTTTTAGCGCGCCATACCGTGGCAAGCGCGCTGGAAGAGGTGAAAAAAGCCGATACCAGCGGCTGGGATCCGGTGCCGGAACTTATTGCCCAGTATAAAAAAACGTCTTAACTATTTGCTTATTACGAAAAAAAGACCGCCTTCACAATGAAGGCGGTTTTTTTGTATCTGCAACAACTTACGCAGGCAGAACGTCATTTACCGGTTTACTGCGCGTCACGAATTTACGCAGCGTAACGTAAAACACCGGAGTCAGGAACAGACCAAACAGCGTCACGCCCAGCATACCGGAGAACACGGTGATCCCGGTGACACCGCGCACTTCTGCACCCGCGCCGTGACCGAGGATCAACGGAATCGTCCCGGCAATAAAGGCGATGGAGGTCATAACAATCGGGCGTAAACGCAGGCGACAAGCCTCCAGCGCCGCTTCCATGATCCCTTTCCCCTGAATTTCCAGCTCGCGGGCAAACTCCACGATAAGAATCGCGTTTTTACATGCCAGCCCCATGAGTACCACCAGACCAACCTGCACGAACACGTTGTTATCGCCACCGGTTAGCCAGACGCCAAACAACGCGGACAGCATCGTCATCGGGACGATTAGGATCACCGCCAGCGGCAACGTCCAGCTTTCATACAGCGCCGCCAGCACGAGGAACGCCAGCAGAACCGCGACCGGGAAGACGATCAGCGCCGTATTCCCCTGAGTGGCCTGTTGGTAGCTCAGGTCTGTCCATTCAATATTCATCCCGTTCGGCAATATCTGCTTAGACATCCCGTCCAGTTGCGTCATCGCCTGCGAGGAAGAGAGAACGCGAGGATCGGCATCACCAATGAGATCCGCCGCCGGATAACCATTGTAACGAATCACCGGATCCGGCCCGTAAGTGGTACTGATATTCACCATACTGCCGATCGGTACCATTTCGCCCTGATTATTACGGGTGCGCAAATTCGCAATATCTTCCACGCTGTCGCGGAACGGCCCGTCAGCCTGCGCCATTACGCGCCAGGTACGCCCGAACTGGTTGAAATCGTTAACATAGGACGAGCCCAGATAGGTTTGCAGCGTACCGAACAGATCGGTCAGCGACACGCCCTGCGCTTTCGCCTTATCACGATCAACCTGCACATCCAGCTGCGGAACGTTAGCCTGGTAGGTTGAGATGGGGAAATGCATCCCCGGCGTCTGCATAATCGCACCGGACATGGTGTTCACCGCACTTTGCAGCGCGCCATAGCCAAGACCGGCGCGATCCTGGATGTAGAGCGAATAACCAGAGCCCTGACCCAGCCCTAAAATCGGCGGCGGCAAAATGGAGAAACCAAAGCCCTGCTGGATCTGCGCGATTTTAGCGTTGATTTCAGCGTTAATTTCCGCCGCGGTATGTTGACGCTGGTCGAACGGTTTCAGACCAAAAAAGACCGTTCCGGTATTCGGCGTATTGGTGAACTGCAACGCGTTAAGCCCTGGAAAAGCGACCGCATAATCCACGCCTTCGGTATTCATACCGATTTCGCTCATTTTGCGGATCACCGCATCGGTGCGGGCCAGCGAAGAGCCTTCCGGCATCTTCACGCCGCCAATTAAATAGAGCTTATCCTGCGTCGGAATAAACCCGCCGGGTACGGCTTTAAACATGACGCCAGCGGCACAGAGCAGCAGCACATAAACGACAAACACCGCGCCACGTCGACCAAGCGTTTTACCCACCAGCCCCTGATAACCGTTCGAGCTACGGTGGAAAAAGCGGTTAAACGGACGGAAAAGCCAACCGAACAGCCGATCGATAAGCCGCGTCGGGAAGTCTTTCGGTGCGCCGTGCGGCTTCAACAGCAAAGCGGCCAGAGCCGGAGAGAGCGTCAGCGAGTTGATGGCAGAGATCACCGTCGAAATCGCGATCGTCACCGCAAACTGTTTATAGAACTGACCCGTTACGCCGGAGAGAAACGCCATCGGCACGAACACCGCGCACAGCACCAGCGCAATCGCGATAATCGGCCCGGATACTTCACGCATCGCCTGATGCGCCGCCTGCAGCGGAGCAAGCCCCTCTTCGATATTTCGCTCGACGTTTTCCACCACCACGATGGCGTCATCCACTACGATCCCGATAGCCAGTACCAGCCCGAACAAACTCAGGGTGTTGAGCGAAAAACCGAGCAGGTAGAGAATGCTGAACGTCCCCACGACCGAGACCGGCACCGCGATCAGCGGAATAATCGACGCGCGCCAGGTTTGCAGGAACAGGATCACCACCAGCACAACCAGCACCACCGCTTCCAGCAACGTTTGCACGACCGCGCGAATGGAATCGCGAACAAAAACTGTCGGATCGTAAGGTGCCGCCCATTTCATATCTTCCGGGAAACGCGTGGCCAGCTCGTTCATTTTGGCGCGCACCGCGTTAGACAAATCGATAGCGTTCGCCCCCGGCGACTGGAAGATACCAATCCCGACCGCGTCTTTATTATTAAGCTGGGAACGCAGCGCATAGCTGCCAGAACCCATTTCAATACGCGCCACGTCGCGCAGGCGTACGACTGAACCGTCTTGCGCCGTTTTCAGAACAATATTGCCAAACTCGTCTTCCGTGTGCAGACGGCCCTGAGCGTTAATGGAGATCAGGAAATCGCTCTCTTTCGGCAGCGGCTCCGCGCCAAGTTGCCCGGCGGAAACCTGGACGTTTTGCTCCTGCATCGCCGTCACCACATCCGAGGCAGTTAACCCACGTGCCGCCACCTTATTCGGATCCAGCCAGATGCGCATCGCGTATTCGCCCGAGCCGAAAATCTGAATCTGGCCGACGCCAGGCAGACGCGCCAGTTCATCCTTCACTTTTAGCGTGGCGTAGTTACGCATATACAGTGAATCGTATTTACCGTTGGGTGAAAACAGATGCACCACCAGCGTGAGCGTCGGTGATTGCTTCTGGGTGGTGATGCCCAAACGCCGCACATCTTCCGGCAGACGTGCCTCGGCCTGCGATACGCGGTTTTGTACCTGAACCTGAGCCTGATCGGGATCTGTACCCGGACGGAAAGTGACGGTGGTCACCAGCACGCCGTCGGAACCTGCGACAGATTTCATGTACATCATGTTTTCAACGCCGTTGATCGCTTCTTCCAGCGGCGTCGCCACCGTCTCGGCAATCACTTTCGGGTTGGCGCCTGGATACTCCGCGCGCACCTGTACGCTTGGTGGCACAACGTCAGGATATTCGCTCACCGGCAACAGCGGGATGGCGATCAATCCTGTGACAAAAATCAGAATCGACAGCACCGCGGCGAAAATCGGCCTGTCGATAAAAAAGCGGGAAAAGTCCATGTGTCGGATTCTCAGATAAGGGATCAGTTGAGAGCGGGGCTGGCGTTCATGGCCACGGTTTTCGCGTTAACCGGCATCCCCGGCATAAACACTTTTTGTAAACCGTCGACGATGACTTTATCGCCAGGGTTCAGTCCCTTCTGCACGATGCGTAAACCGGCAGCAAGACGCCCCGGCGTGATATCACGACGCTGCGCTTTCCCCTCTTTATCAACGATATAAACATATTTGCGATCCTGATCGGTCAGCACCGCTTTGTCGTCGATAAGCGTGGCTTTGAATTCAGCGCTGCCCGGCAGACGTACGCGGGCAAAAAGTCCCGGCGTGAACTGACGCTGCGCGTTATCCAACAGCGCGCGCATACGGATCGTGCCGGTACTCGGGGTTAACTGATTATCCAGAAAATCCACTTTGCCCTGATGCGGGTAGCCATCCTCGCCGACAAGGCCAATTTCCACCGGTAGCGCCAGGTGATTACTGGACGCCCCCTGCCCGCTGCGCGCGAGGTTTTGATAGTGGAGATAGGTCGACTCATCCACGTCAAAGTAGACGTAAACGGTTTTCTGTGAAACCAGCGTGGTGAGTACGCTGGCGCTGTCACCCGCGGTGACCAGATTACCGCTGGTGATCAACGCCCGGCTGGCGCGGCCATCAATAGGCGCGGTCACTTTGGTGAAATCCAGGTTAAGTTGCGCGGCGTCAACTGCCGCCTGCGCGGCGCGAATATCGGCCTGCGCCTGAACGGCGGCCGAACGGCGCTGCTCCCACTCCTCACGGGAAACCAGATGGGTGTTGATTAATTTATCGGTACGGTTCGCCTCACTTTGCGCCAGGCTGGCCTGCGTTTTGGCTCTCGCCAGCGTCGCCTGCGCCTGTTCCAGCGCGGCGCGATAGGTTCTGTCATCAATGGTGAACAGCACCTGGCCCTTTTTCACTTCCTGGCCGTCAGTGTAATTCACTTTATCAATGTAGCCGGAGACGCGCGGACGGAGCTGAACACTCTCCACCGCTTCAATCCGACCGTTAAAACTATCCCACTGGCTAATAGATTTCACTACCACGTCAGCGGCGCTGACGGCGGGAGCTTGTGGCACGGCATTTTGCGCGACACCGTTATCGCATCCGACAAGCACTACAGAGAGCAACATCGCTCCCAGTGCATTCAGATGAAAGTTAACCCAAGGTTTCTGCAGGCTCATTATTTTTATTCCGCTAATTGTAGCCGCCGGGCAAGACGCAGCGGGAGACGCTACGCCACTTCCTTTGTCCGGGCTGGCTTCAGGCCATTTGTGCCGTTCATCGCCACAAAACTGTAACAGTTGCCAATACACTATCGCGGGGATTGTAGGGAGGCGCTAAATTTAGTGCAAGAATAATTGATACACTTTATGTGCTGTTTGAGTCAGGGGGAAAAGTCACGTTTCCGACAAGGATTTAAATGCAACAATAAAACTTGCAATTAATGCGAAAACGGGCCACCTTTAAATGCAACAGACAAAGATGCTTTTAAATAAGCGGCGTGAGGATAACAAGATGAACACTGGCGCATTTATTCACGATTTACTCGACTGGATCGACAACAACCTGGAAAGCCGTCTGGACATTGAAACCGTCTCCAGGCGAGCCGGCTATTCGAAATGGCACCTCCAGCGCCTCTTCAAAGAGCATACGGGTTATCGTCTCGCCGAGTATATTCGCGCGCAAAAGCTGCAAAAATCGATCGAGCGCTTAACCCACAGCGACGAGCCGATTCTGAATGTGGCGATTGCGTTAGGCTTTGACTCCCAGCAGTCCTTCAACCGCAGTTTCAAGCGCCAGTATGGCCAGGCACCCGGCGCATGGCGTCGCAGTATCGGCAGCCCTCAGGCGCAGCAATTACGCCAGCAATCCACATAACACGTCGTGGTTTTCGCAAACGCGCTCAGGATGAAATCGTCGGCCTGATAACAGCAGGCCAGCGATACTACGGGCAGGCTGCCCGGCGCATGCGGTTTGACGTTGCAGTAAAATAGCCGTAGTGAAAATACCCGACACGGCATAATTATTATCTCTGGCATAAGATGCGTGACGTGAGTTATTTACAAACGCATTATCCTCTTTCTCTCTCATACCGAAGCTGCAATCCTTATTTTGTCCGTAAAAAATGTAACCCCTGCTCTCTTCTTCTACTGGAGGACTGTCACCGTTGACTGTGCCAAACGATGCTCTGTTAATGAATGGTCAGTGCAGCCAGGCTTCCATCACGTGCATTTTAGTCTTCAGGTGCATCCGTCACCGGGAATGGGATCCATTTTTTTGCGCAATCCGCCTGGACAGCCGATCGTGGTAATGATGCTTCTCCCGGCGGCACAGGTGAGATGCCATCGGGGCCAATGCGGATCTGCGCCGATTCAATTAGCCAGCGGGCTGTGTTGCTGAAAGAGACGTCGTTCAGGGCAAATTGCAAAGGATGAGCCGCGTCATAACCGCGTAATATCAACTGGCCGGTTTCGCCGGAAATGTGGCTCAGGGAGATATTGCGGTAGACGGGAATGTTGTTACCGAGCGCGTGCGCATCATAGTGGGTATCAAAGTCGAGCGGCCGACGATTCCCGCGCATACAAACATTTTCGTAGCGCACATCGCTGACAACGCCGCCCCGGCTGATGTCACTTTTGATACGAAGCCCGGAAGTTGTGCCGTCAAGCGTCAAATCACGCACCCGAATGTCACTGACACCCCCAAGCGTCTCGCTACCAATCGACATCCCGTGTCCCCAGTAAAAATGGTTATCCACCAAGACCACATGGCGCGTGGCGCCACCTGCGCCCGCTTTAATCGCCACATTATCGTCACCGGTTCTGATGAAGCTGTGGGCGATGAGGATATTCTGCGACGAAATGGGATCAATGCCGTCGGTGTTACGGGCATTCGCCGGGGTATCAATACGCACGCCCCAGAACGTCGCATCCTGGACGTTTTTCAGCGTGGCATGGAATCCCGGCGCATTTCGCAGTGTGATGCCGTGAAAAATAATATGCGAGGCATCATCTACTTCAATCAGGCGAGGAACATTCTGCGCCCCGCCTTCCGTCTGTGCGCGGCGAGCCAGTTGCCACCATGATTCTTTCTGCCCTTGTATCGGCTTACCGCCCTGCCCATCAATAATGCCCTCCCCGACAATGCCTCCCCCGTCCGTGCTTTTAAAAAGAATAAAGGGCCGACAGCCATTCCCTTTATGATCGACAGTTCCACAGTGACCGTTCTTGTCGTAAACACGTGAGTCACTATTCGCTACCAGCATTGCCCCCCGCGAGATCCAGAGTGTGACGCCAGACTTCATGGTCAGCGGCCCACTGGAGAAACGACCCGCAAGGAGCTGCAATGCTTCACCCCGGGGGCAGTTATCCATCGCCGACTGAAGCCGTCGGGTATCGTCTCCTGACGAAGAAGCCAGCCTTGTGCAGATATGCGCGGGCAGCACAGGTTCTGGCACATCAGCATTATTCTGGGCCAATAGCATCGCGCAGAATCCGGATACCGGGAAAACAATGAGGCTGGCAATTATTCCTTTCACATTACGGCGCAGAAAAAACATAATCATCCCGACATTAGCATTGTTGAAGTATGGTTAAGGTGCTGCGATAAAAACATCTGGCGAATTCATATGTAGTTGAATTGGCGTTTAAGTTCAGCGGAGAAAAAGTGATAAGATGTTTCTCCTTTTTTATTTCCACGATTATCAATCAGTATTAACTCATTACACTTAAAGCGAAAGAGATTTAGCAAAATGTATTGGTTTTTCATGCGACTTTCCTTTTAACCTCATGCAATACAGATATCTCTTTATGTGTACTCATTACCATCCAGTTTAGTAAAAACACGTCCGGATGTTGCATCAAGAGTGTTCACAATACGCTTTAGATCTTCGAAATCGTAATAAACCTGCTGATTTAACGGCTTATTTCTGACAATCCCAATGCAATAGTTCAAAGCATTTAACGCATTATGTACCTGGTAAAGGCAAAGTGCGGCGTTGCTGTCCAGACGGGCTTTGGTTAACATGCGGACATCCTGCTCAATGCCTGCCCTGATAACATCCAGTTTTAGATACAATAAGCGCAACGCGTCGGGCTCATCAGGTTCCAGTAACAACACGTTCATTATTCCAATGGATTCTTTAAAATTTTTAACGATCGAGTTAATAAAATTACACGCGTCATATCCCATGTTCACTCCGCAAATAGTTATTAATGCCATTAGTTCCACGTCATATAATTAGCGTTGTTATCCAAAGGCATAAAAAGTAAACGGCATTGCAACAAAGTAAAAATAACAGTCGAGAACACAAATGGTGACACTCTAATTTTCATTAGATAAGTTTATCTTTATAAAATTAAACCTGAACACAATAACATTATCTAATCAATGCTCGCAGAATAACCTCATTAATAGTGTAAATATCACTGATAGTGATTTTTTACCGGCACAGAGCAATGGGTTCGGTGCATATTTGTAAGAGCGTGATATTACCTGTCAGACTATCCCTGTATCGGGTGCCTGCGGGGCGCGCTGAATAAAGCGCATGGAATCCAGTAAATTATCCTTCTCAGCATCAGTAAGATTTGGGGACACTGTTTTCTCCGCCAGCACAGCCCGGTCGGTATAAGAGAGCGTTCCTGCCCGAAGCCGCTGACTTATGACCATTAGCAGATGCTTGTCCAGTTCATTTATACGCCGTCTGATTCCATCAAGATCCAGAAGGGTGACGAATGATTCTGGTCGAGGCAACCAGTCTGCCAGATAGCGATACTGTATCGCTTTTCCCGCATTCATCAGCGCACTGATAAACGGCTCCACGGACTGCGGTTCCAGCCCAACCTCGTGCGCAGTGCTCTGCGCCTGCAGCAACACTTTTTGTTCCCGAACAATATCCTCCACCGGCACGTGGTACTTCGCCTTGTAGGCGGCAACTTCTCTCATTAACGCCATGCGTTCGCTTAAGAGTGATGAAAGGGCACTAAGACAAATGGGTGCAGAGGCTCCCGTAAAAAAACTTCCGGACATACAGAGTGTCGATACGAAAATCTTCATCATCATCCCTCTAAAAATAGTGCCAACCCTAATTTACCTGCGCAAATATAACTAATAGTTACTATTTCGTTTTTGGATGTAAGAGTCTTGTTATAAGCAGCGCAAGACGTTCCAGCGCGCACGCGCTCTTCAGATAACCAATTGCGTGACCCACCGTGGTTGAAAAGTGCCTCCGGGATCACCGGCAAGCCAGTACCACGGTAAAGCGCTAACAGGCACCGTTCACTTTTCATTAATTCAGTTGCGTTATTATTTCATCAAAGCGGCTTTGCGTAAGAAAATGTAACGCGCTGATATCAATATGGATTCATCGACAGACAGCAAATCCTGTACGGATCAGCGATTTTTGTAAAAAGGAAAAAGCACTACAGACCAGACAGGGTGAACACGGGGATAAGAGTGATGACGTGCCAGATATCCCCTCACTTCGGGGCTCCGGCAACAGGGATATCTATTTTATAAAGAACGCCCCCGCAAAATATCAGTCATCAATCCTCAAAGAAGATATGTGCGCTGCGGCAAGCGAAGCAGGTCTTAACTGGCCAGAACCTCCTGGCGGCGAGAAAAGCGCTGAAACACATAATTACCACAGGCAAAAGCATCGGTCAGGTTCTGTTGAATTACAGATTACAGATTGCACATTTCAAATGCTTAATCATTTGCACGGAAAGGAGGCTCATGCAGTCAGCAGGCGCGACACAGGCACGGTTATTTACACGAATTATTTACGAGCCATGGTCTTGTTCTGTTATCGACCCTCGCCTTTCACAGAAGAACCAGCCTGAAAAAGCGGGCTTCTTTCGTATGTCGCCAGGGAATGACGATCCGCGGTCGGGCCAGGGAACGGCCTGTTTGCCCCCCGCAAAAAATAAAACCCGGTTTCCCGGGTTTTATCGCTAACTATCAACGCCGTCAGTCGTACGCTTTCAGCGTGCGCTGGCAGAGCGCGGAGCGTACGCAGTCGTCTTTATTAAAGCGTACAACGCCAATCATCTCGTCTTCCTCAAAACGTGCCAGCGCGTCGCTCAAACCCGATTTCACACCGGATGGCAGGTCACACTGGGTAATATCACCGTTGACAATAACGGTCACGTTCTCCCCGAGGCGCGTTAAAAACATTTTCATTTGCGCAGCCGTGACATTCTGAGCCTCGTCGAGAATGACCACCGCATTTTCAAAGGTACGTCCGCGCATATAGGCGAACGGCGCGATTTCCACCTTACCGATCTCTGGTCGCAGGCAGTATTGCATAAAGGACGCCCCCAGGCGTTTCAGCAGCACGTCGTAGACGGGCCGGAAATAGGGAGCGAACTTCTCCGAAATATCACCGGGTAAGAAGCCGAGATCTTCGTCGGCCTGCAGAACCGGTCGGGTTACAATAATCCTGTCCACATCCTTATGGATCAGGGCTTCCGCCGCTTTCGCCGCGCTGATCCACGTTTTCCCGCAGCCGGCTTCGCCGGTTGCAAAGATCAGTTGTTTACTCTCGATAGCATTCAGGTAGTGCGCCTGAGCTTCATTACGCGCTGCAATTGGAGAAGTATCACGGCTGTCCCGCGCCATGCCAATTGCTTCTACGCCACTCATCTGCACAAGCGAGGTGACCGACTCTTCTTCACGTTGTTTATGGCTGCGTGAATCACGTCTCAGCACGCGTTTCGCTTCACGACGAGCTTTGATCACTGCTTTTTGTCTTCCCATGGATAGCACCTTGAGTTGTTGGTTTACATCACACACGTCGCTATCGACGCGATTATGCGCACAAACGTCTGAGGGTTGGCTTCCTTGTAAGCCATGGCTTGCCTTTGAAAATGACGTGCCAACGCGACGAACAGCATCGCCTGTCACATCGTCGACATCAGGAATGAAAAAGAAGGAGGAAAATTCAGGGGTGAAGAAGTCGCTGCCGGAGGTCGCACCTCCGTGCCGGGTTTTGCGTGGTCTTTTTGTCTGTCCGCTACTGGACTTTACCATCCGCGATCTCCAGAAAAACTTCATCACCGCAGGGGATAACGCTCTCACTAATTACATCAAAGCTTAGCATCATTGCAACATTATTTTTACCTAACCATAACGTGCATGACCTCTGCGTCGTTGAACAGAGTCTCGGTTATGAATATTACAGAAAGATAACAGATACTTTCTCATACGAAAAAATGATATCTGGATGGCAGAAAAAGTATGTCAGGATGCAACAGATGACAGAATATCCTGCCCGGTAGCGGGCAGGATAGGATCTTCACGCTTCTAGCAGAGATTGCGCCAGATAGCGGTTTGCCGCTTGTACGCCGGGCAACGCAAAGAAGTAACCGCCACCAATCGGACGAATGTACTCTTCCAGCGCCTCGCCGTTCAGACGCTTTTGCACCGTCAGAAAGCCTTTTTCCAGATCATGTTGATAACAAACGAACAGCAACCCCATATCCAGCTGACCGGAGTTGGTCACCCCGAGCGAGTAACTGTAACCACGCCGCATCATCAGGCTGGATTGCGTCTCTTTCGTGCGCGGGTTCGCCAGACGAATATGGCTGTCGAGGGCTATGACATCACCGTCCGGATCGCTGGCATAATCCGGGACGTCATGCTCATTTTTCATGCCCAGCGGCGCGCCGGAATGCTTATCGCGCCCGAAAATGGTCTGCTGCTCTTTTAGCGGTGTGCGATCCCAGAACTCCACGTGAAACTGGATAATACGCACCGCCTGATAACTGCCGCCCACCGCCCACGCCGGTTCGCCCTGCTCTTTCGTCACCCACACCACCTCGTTCATCAGCGTATTATCGCTGCTGTCCGGGTTGGCGGTGCCATCTTTAAAACCCAGCAGGTTAACCGGCGTCTCTTTGCCTTTGCTGCGCGCCGCATGGTCGGAGATAAACCCTTCCCGCTTCCAGCGCACGCTGAGTAAATCCGGCGTGTGCTTGATGATGTCACGCAGTGCATGAATCACCGTGTCCTGTGTGTTGGCACAAATCTGGAGCAGCAAGTCGCCGTGACACAGCGCCGCATCAAGCGAATCGTTAGGGAAACGCGTCATCTTTTGCAGCTTTTTCGGCATCTGCGCGCGCAAACCAAAACGGTTGTCGAACAGCGATTCGCCTACGGAAACCGTCATCGTCAGGTTATCCGGCGCGATATACGCCCCGAGAATACCGGAGTCCATCGGCGGTAAGCGCGGGTTCGTTGTCGCCGGAGCCGGACCGCCGGAGGTCAGAAACGTGATGCGTTGCGTCAATAAACGGAACAACCGTTCAAGGTCGGCTTTATCAGCAGCCAGCACGTCAAACGCCACCAGCATCATTGACGCCTGCTGTGGCGTCAAAATACCGGCCTGATGCGCGCCCAGGAAAGGCTGCTTCTCCATACGTGCATCAGGCGAAAGCGTCCCAGGTGCGCTCTTCGGTGTTACCGCATGCGCTACCGGGCATCCGCCAGCCAGCGCAAGCGCGCCTCCCAGCGCGCCCATACTTTTTAATAAACGGCGCCGGGAAGGTTCGCTGACGTCGTTGTTATCATCGTGCTTCATGGTATTAGTCCAGCCCCAGCACGCCGCGCAGCTGCGCCAGGTCTTCCGCCAGTGTGGTGATCGGCCCTTTCAGCGCGTTGCGATCGGCGTCGGTCAACTTATCGTAGGTTTCATACCCCTCTTTAGTGCGGTATTTCGCAAGGATGGTATCCACTTTCTTGAAGTTGGCATCGACTTTCGCCAGCAGTTCGGCGTTATCTTTCTGCAATTGCGGACGCAGCAAATCAACGATTTTCTGTGCGCCATCGACGTTGGCCTGGAAGTCCCACAGATCGGTGTGGCTGTAGCGATCTTCTTCACCGCTGATTTTGCTCGCAGCCACTTCTTCAATCAGACCGGCTGCACCACCGACCACTTTGGATGGCGGGAACGCCAGCTCATTAATGCGCGTTTGCAAATCAACCACATCTGAGTTGAGCTGATCGGCATATTTGCCCATGTCTTTGGTGCTGTTATCACCAAACAGGGCTTTTTCCAGACGGTGGAAACCGGTAAATTTCGGATCGGCGGCTTTATGCTCGTAATCATCTTCACGGGCATCAATGCTGCCATCGAGATCGGAGAAGAGCTCAGCAATCGGTTCAATACGCTCGTAGTGCTGGCGCGTCGGCGCATACAGCGCTTTCGCTTTTTCGATATCGCCCGCTTTTACCGCATCAGTGAACGCTTTAGTGCCGGAAACCAGCTGCGCCGTTTCGGCAACCACATACGCTTTATACGCGGTAATGGCTCCGCTCAGGCTCAGCAGCGCGTCACCTTTTGCCGCATCGGCCGTCGCCGCGCCTTTCACCACCAGCTTGCCTTTCGGGTTGGTTAACAGACCGCAAGTCATCTCATACTCGCCCGGCTGCAGGTTAGCCGTCAGTTTCTGGCTAAAACCTGGCGCGATATTTTCACGCTCTTCAACCACCATCACGCCTTTGAGGATCTCCCACTCGAGCGCTTTCTGGCTGTGGTTGAGAATAATAAACTGCGTTTTACCGGCGTTCACCGTCAGGTTCATCGGCTCACACTGTTTGTCCGTAACCGTAACTTTCACCTGTGGGATATCCGCAGCCTGCACCGCGAAAGCACTGGAGATTAATGCCGCCATCCCGGCCTGTAATGCACTACGACGAAAATGAATTGCCATGCCCTTTCCCTTAATTAGTATGTTGTAACTATAAAGCGATTATGGTGCCGCTCGTGAAGGTTGCGTCCCCGCGCGAGGCGGTAAAACAAACATCACCAGCGCCGGGATCAGATAGATAAAGTAGACCACCACTTCGCTGACGCTTGGTGTTTCCTGGTAACCAAAAATCCCTTCCAGCAGCGTACCGGTGAGGGAGTGCGTGGTGAGTACATTACTGAAATCGAAGGCCACGTCCTGGAAGTGGTTCCATAATCCCGCTTCGTGAAACGCGCGGATCGCCCCGGCGGCAAGCCCTGCCGCGACAAACAGAATAAACAGGCTGGTCCATTTGAAAAACGCGCCGAGGTTCAGACGTACGCCGCCCCAGTAAAGCAAGAAACCGAGCACCACCGCCGTGGCCAGACCCAACACTGCGCCCAGCGGCGGCCAGACGCCGACATCCTGCTGGAACGCCGCCAGCAGAAAGAACACCGATTCCAGCCCTTCGCGCGCCACGGCGAAAAAGACCATCAGGATCAGTGCCCAACCGTGGTTATGACTGCGCGCCAGCGCGTTGTCGACCGCCTGCTCCAGCTGCACTTTGACGTTGCGCGACACTTTGCGCATCCAGAACACCATCCAGGTGAGGATCACTACGGCTATCGCCGCGACAATGCCTTCAAACAGCTCCTGTTCTTTTTGCGGAAACTCGCCGGTAGTTTCATTGATCGCAATACCGAGCCCAAGACAGAGCGCGGCGGCAAGAAAAACACCAATCCACATCACGTTTATCCAGCGCCCACGCTGGGTACGTTTCAGATAACTGGCAATCAGGCTGACGATCAGCGCCGCTTCGAGGCCTTCACGTAACATAATCAAAAATGGAACAAACATGGAGGAAACCCCTAATGTCATGCGCGGTCAGTGGTTGCAAAGAAAAGTAAATTGCATTGATAGTGATTATCATTACGCAGCAAGGAAACTCAAGCGAAAAATGTTGAGAATGATAACTGGATGTAACCGCGTAGCAGGCTAACCGTGCGGTTTATGCGTTATGCGGAAGCAGTTGAAATAAAGCAAAAACATAGCTTACAAATCTTTAACTTTATATTTACCCCACTCCGGCGCTGTGGCTAAATAAACGCCCCGTTTCGTTTACCTGCAAAATTAAAGACATGACTAACTTCTTCCATTTTTTGCTGGCGCTTGTGGTGATCCTCGCGCTGGCCTGGCTGGTGAGTTTTGACCGCCGACACATTCGTTTTCGCTTCATCCTGCAATTAATTGTCATTGAACTGGCGCTGGCGTGGTTCTTCCTGCACGCGCAAAGCGGGTTAACGCTGATAAAATATGTTTCCGGCTTCTTTGAAGCGCTGCTGAAATTCGCGGGCGAAGGCACCGGCTTTGTCTTCGGTGGGATGAGCGAAAAAGGGCTGGCCTTTATCTTCCTCGGCGTGCTGTGCCCTATCGTCTTTATTTCTGCACTGATCGGCATTTTGCAGCACTGGCGCATTCTGCCTATTTTTATCCGTTTGATAGGCACCTTACTGTCAAAACTGAACGGCATGGGCAAACTGGAATCGTTTAACGCCGTCAGCTCGCTGATCCTCGGCCAGTCGGAAAACTTCATCGCCTATAAAGGCATCCTCGCGGATCTCTCCTCGCGCCGCATGTTCACCATGGCTGCAACGGCAATGTCGACGGTGTCGTTGTCGATTGTCGGCGCATATATGACCATGCTGGACGCGAAATATGTGGTCGCCGCGCTGGTCCTCAATATGTTCAGCACCTTCATTGTGCTGTCGGTCATTAACCCGACGCGCCCGGAAGCAGAAGCCGAGGTCAAACTGGAAAAGCTCCACGAATCGCAAAGCTTCTTTGAGATGCTCGGGGAGTACATCCTCGCGGGTTTCAAAGTGGCGATGATTATTCTGGCGATGCTGATTGGCTTCATTGCGCTGATTAGCGCCGTCAACGCCCTCTTCTCCGCCTTGTTCGGCATCAGCTTCCAGCAACTCCTCGGTTATGTGTTTTACCCGCTGGCATGGCTGATTGGCATTCCGCTGAGCGATGCGCTGCACGCGGGCAGCATTATGGCGACCAAGCTGGTGGCGAATGAATTTGTAGCGATGATCGAGCTGCAAAAAATCGCCGCGCAGATGACGCCGCGCGGTCTGGGTATTCTTTCCGTGTTTCTGGTGTCGTTCGCCAACTTTGCCTCGATCGGCATTGTGGCGGGGGCAATTAAGGGGTTAAACGAGCAACAGGGGAATTCTGTTTCCCGCTTTGGTCTGCGCTTAGTGTACGGCGCAACGCTGGTGAGTTTGCTTTCGTCGGCTTTCGCAGGCGTGGTGTTGTAATTTACTGGCCCACTTCGCGCAAGTGGGCCTTTACATCAGAATTGTACGCAGACCGGCTGATCGACACGCATCACCGATTCCTGGGCAAAGCGTGATTTGTAGATATCACGCAGCGCATCGATTTTAGTGTCACTTTGCGCATCCACGCTGTGGATCAGCATCAACGCCTTGCTTGGCTCCTTCGATACTTTCCCGTTACTTCCCAGCCATTGCCCCTGCGCATCAAAAGTGGTTAAACCATCGCGAAAACGCGGCGTGACATCGTTATCCACATACTGCTGCCACTCCTGCACGGTAATCGCTTTGCCGCCCTGGCGGGTTAAGCCGTAATAGAGCGTGGTTTGCTGCATCTGGTTTTCAGCCTTGCAGGTGTGTGCTGCCGCCCCCGGTTGTTTTACAGCAGGCGAAACGCAACCCGCCAGTAAACCCGCCATCATCAGTGCAGTGAACCCTGTCTTTAACGTCATGTTGTTATCCTCATTGTTATTTGTTGTGAGATAACAGCGTAATTACAATTATTTAGCAATAAAAAACCCGCCGCAGCGGGTTTTTCATAAGAGGTAATTTATTCAGCCTGTAAACGCGATGGCGGCGCAGAGCGGTAATGCGCATCTGCCTCGGCAAAGCGCTGCTGCATCTGCGCGGAAGGCGCTTTGCCCAGCAGGCTAAACACCACAATGCCGATACTGCCGAAAACAAAGCCCGGAATGATTTCATACAGATCCAGCCAGGCGTAGTGTTTCCAGACAATCACTGTCACCGCACCGATGATCATCCCCGCCAGCGCACCGTTACGCGTCATGCGTGACCACATCACCGAGAACAGCACCACCGGGCCAAACGCCGCCCCGAAGCCCGCCCAGGCGTAGCTCACCAGACCGAGTACGCGGTTTTCCGGGTTCGCCGCCAGCGCAATCGCCACCAGCGCCACCAGCAACACCATCGCGCGCCCAACCCATACCAGCTCGCGCTGGCTTGCGCCTTTACGCAAAAACGCTTTATAAAAATCTTCGGTAATCGCGCTGGAGCACACCAGCAACTGGCAGCTCAGCGTCGACATCACGGCGGCGAGGATCGCCGACAACAACACTCCGGCAATCCACGGGTTGAACAGAACTTGCGCCAGCTCGATAAACACGCGCTCGGCGTTCTGGTTAACCGCGCCCGCAGCAGACGGATTTTCATTGAAATAGGCGATGCCGAAAAAGCCCACCGCGACCGCGCCCGCCAGGCACAGGATCATCCACGTCATACTGATGCGACGCGCATGGACAATGGTGTGATGGGAATCCGCCGCCATAAAACGCGCCAGAATATGCGGCTGGCCGAAATAACCCAGCCCCCAGCCCATCAGCGAGACGATGGCGACAAAATTCAGGCCTTTCAGCATATCGACGTTTTCAATGCTTTTTTGCTTAATCACTTCCAGCGAATCACCAAAACCGCCGACGGAAATAATGACAATCACCGGCGTCAGGATCAGCGCGAAAATCATCAGGCTGGCCTGCACCGTGTCGGTCCAGCTGATCGCCAGGAAACCGCCAATAAAGGTGTAAATGATCGTCGCAGCGGCACCGGCCCACAGGGCGGTTTCGTAACTCATGCCGAAGGTACTTTCGAACAGGCGAGCGCCGGCAACAATGCCGGAAGCACAATAAATGGTGAAAAACAGCAGAATCACCACCGCCGAGATAATCCGCAGCAGGCGGCTGTTATCTTCAAAACGGCCGGTGAAATAGTCCGGCAAGGTCAGCGCGTTATTGTTCACCTCGGTGTGGACACGCAAACGTCCGGCCACCAGTTTCCAGTTAATCCACGCGCCCAGCGTCAGGCCAATGGCGATCCAGCTTTCAGAGATACCTGAGATAAAAATCGCGCCCGGCAGCCCCATCAGCAGCCAGCCGCTCATATCCGATGCCCCCGCCGACAGCGCAGTGACCAGCGGCCCAAGGCTGCGACCGCCCAGAATATAGTCATCGAAGTTTTTCGTCGAACGCCAGGCGACGAAACCGATAAGTATCATGCCAAAGATATAAACGAGAAAAGTCACCAGCATCGGTGTGCTCATTGCCATTAAAAAGTCTCCAGGATTCTTCGTCGGCAAATACTGCTTGCCGCTTTTTTCCAGCACCGGAACGAGGCGCTGGGGCGTTTAGATTATTTGAAGCGCCCGTATCCTGCCGGATGCCTCACTTATTCACAATTGATTTAACACAGCATTTACATCAAATTCATCCCGGCTCTGATAACAATTTCCTATAGGTTGCACTCTGTCACACTTTCAAAGGTTGCACCTTTAAAAAGTGTTATCTGCCGCATAAAACCTGCTTTGCCAGCGAATTATTCAGCGCCTTTAGCAATTACCAACTGTTAACATTTACTTCATTTCTTACCTTGCCAGCCAGGTCACATTTAACAAGGTTGCACAAAGTTGCAACATGATGGATATTTCAGCCTGAACCACAAAACAACGTAAAAAACAGGAGCAAAGCATGGGCACCACCACCATGGGGGTCAAGCTTGATGACGCAACACGCGAAAGGATCAAAGCCGCTGCGGCGACCATCGACCGCACACCGCACTGGCTGATTAAACAAGCCATCTTCAATTTTCTGGAAAAGCTGGAAAACAACGAAGGCCTGCCGGAACTGGCGACCGCATCCGCCAGCGCGCAGGAAGAGGAAAGTGCCGTTGTGGTTGATGACAGCCACCAGCCGTTTCTTGATTTTGCCGAGCAGATCCTGCCGCAGTCCGTTTCCCGCGCCGCGATCACCGGCGCATGGCGCTGGGCGGAAACCGATGCAGTGCCCATGTTGCTGGAACAAGCCCGCCTGCCGCAGCCGGTGGCGGAAAATGCCCATAAGCTGGCTTATCAGTTAGCGGAAAAACTGCGTAACCAGAAAACCGCCTCCGGCCGCGCTGGCATGGTGCAAAGCCTGTTACAGGAATTTTCCCTCTCCTCGCAGGAAGGCGTGGCGTTGATGTGTCTGGCCGAAGCGTTACTGCGTATTCCCGACAAAGCCACTCGCGATGCGCTGATCCGCGACAAAATCAGCAACGGTAACTGGCAGTCACACATTGGGCGCAGCCCGTCGCTGTTCGTCAATGCCGCCACCTGGGGGCTGTTGTTTACTGGCCGCCTGGTCTCCACGCATAACGAAGCCAATCTCTCGCATTCGTTGAATCGTATTATTGGTAAAAGTGGCGAGCCGCTGATCCGTAAAGGCGTGGATATGGCGATGCGCCTGATGGGCGAACAGTTCGTTACCGGCGAAACGATCGCCGAAGCGCTGGCTAACGCGCGCAAACTGGAAGAGAAAGGTTTCCGCTACTCCTACGACATGCTCGGCGAAGCGGCGCTTACCGCGGCCGATGCGCAGGCGTATATGGTGTCGTACCAGCAGGCGATCCACGCCATTGGCAAAGCCTCCAACGGGCGCGGCATTTATGAAGGTCCGGGAATTTCAATTAAGTTATCCGCCCTGCACCCGCGCTACAGCCGTGCGCAATACGACCGCGTAATGGATGAACTTTATCCGCGCCTGAAATCCCTCACTTTGCTGGCGCGCCAGTATGACATCGGTATTAACATTGACGCCGAAGAGGCCGATCGTCTGGAAATCTCCCTCGACCTGCTGGAAAAGCTTTGTTTCGAGCCGGAACTGGCAGGCTGGAACGGTATCGGTTTTGTTATTCAGGCCTACCAGAAGCGCTGCCCGTTTGTTATCGATTATCTTGTTGATCTGGCAACACGCAGCCGCCGCCGTCTGATGATCCGCCTGGTTAAAGGCGCTTACTGGGACAGCGAAATCAAGCGCGCGCAAATAGAAGGGCTGGAAGGTTACCCGGTTTATACCCGCAAGGTGTACACCGATGTTTCGTACCTCGCCTGCGCGAAAAAATTGCTCGCCGTGCCGAACCTCATTTATCCGCAATTCGCCACCCACAACGCCCATACGCTGGCAGCTATTTACCAGCTTGCCGGGCAAAACTACTATCCGGGCCAGTATGAATTCCAGTGCCTGCACGGCATGGGCGAACCGTTGTATGAGCAAGTTGTGGGTAAAGTGGCCGATGGCAAACTGAACCGCCCGTGCCGCATTTATGCGCCGGTCGGCACCCACGAAACGTTGCTGGCGTACCTGGTGCGCCGTCTGCTGGAAAACGGCGCGAATACTTCGTTCGTCAACCGCATTGCCGACAATACGCTGCCGCTGGACGCGCTGGTTGCCGATCCGGTGAGCGAAGTGGAAAAAATCGCCGCCCAGGAAGGTCAGGTTGGCTTGCCACACCCGAAAATCGCCCTGCCCCGCGCACTGTATGGCGAAGGCCGAATCAATGCCGCTGGCCTGGATCTGGCGAACGAACACCGGCTGGCCTCGCTCTCCTCCTCGCTGCTTGCCAGCGCGGCGCAGAAATGGTACGCCCGCCCGACGCTGGAACAGGTGGTCATGGACGGTGAACCCGTCGCGGTGATTAACCCTGCCGAACCGAAAGACACCGTTGGCTATGTGGTGGAAGCCAGCGAAGCGCAGGTTAACCAGGCGCTGGAAAACGCCGTTAATCACGCACCGATCTGGTTTGCCACGCCGCCGCAGGAGCGCGCCGCCATTCTTCAGCGCGCCGCAGTGCTGATGGAAGATCAAATGCAGTCGTTGATTGGCATTCTGGTGCGTGAAGCGGGTAAAACCTTCAGCAACGCCATTGCCGAAGTGCGCGAAGCGGTCGATTTCCTGCGCTACTACGCAGGCCAGGTGAGTGCGGATTTCGATAACGAAACGCACCGCCCGCTGGGGCCGGTAGTGTGTATCAGCCCGTGGAACTTCCCGCTGGCGATTTTCACCGGCCAGATTGCCGCAGCGTTAGCGGCGGGCAACAGCGTGCTGGCAAAACCTGCCGAGCAGACTCCGCTGATTGCCGCTCAGGGCGTGGCCATCTTACTGGAAGCCGGTGTTCCGGCGGGTGTTTTACAGTTACTGCCAGGGCGCGGCGAAACCGTAGGCGCGCAGCTGACCGCCGATCCGCGCGTGCGCGGCGTGATGTTTACCGGCTCCACCGACGTGGCTACGCTGCTGCAACGCAGTATCGCCACGCGCCTCGATGCCCAGGGTCGCCCGACGCCGCTTATCGCCGAAACCGGCGGGATGAACGCGATGATTGTCGACTCCTCCGCGCTTACCGAACAGGTGGTTATCGATGTGCTGGCCTCCGCGTTTGATAGCGCAGGCCAGCGCTGTTCAGCCCTGCGCGTACTCTGCTTGCAGGATGACATTGCCGATCACACGCTGACCATGTTGCGCGGCGCGATGGCCGAGTGTCGCATGGGTAACCCAGGCCGACTGACCACCGATATCGGCCCGGTGATCGACGCCGAAGCGAAAGCGAATATCGACAAACATATTCAGGCCATGCAGGCCAAAGGGCGCAAGGTGTACCAGGCGGTGCGTGAAAATAGCGAAGATGCGCGCGAATGGCGCACCGGCACCTTTGTCGCGCCAACACTGATTGAACTGGAAAGTTTTGACGAGCTGAAAAAAGAGGTCTTCGGCCCGGTGCTGCACGTCGTTCGTTATCACCGTAACCAGTTGGATCAATTAATCGCGCAGATTAACGCCTCCGGTTATGGCCTGACGCTCGGCGTTCATACCCGTATCGATGAAACCATCGCCCAGGTCACCGGCAATGCCCATGTCGGTAACCTGTATGTGAACCGCAATATGGTGGGCGCGGTAGTAGGCGTGCAGCCATTTGGCGGTGAAGGGTTGTCCGGCACCGGGCCGAAAGCCGGCGGGCCGCTCTATCTTTACCGCCTGTTAGGCAGCCGCCCGGAAAACGCGGTGCAGAAAACGCTGGCCCGTCACGACGCGCAACATCCGCTGGATGCGCAGCTGAAAGCATCACTCCTGCAGCCGCTGGACGCATTACGCGCATGGGCAAAAGATCGTCCGGCGCTGCAACACCTGTGCGCCCATTTTGGCGAGCTGGCGCAAACCGGCACACAACGCCTGCTGCAAGGCCCGACCGGCGAGCGCAACAGCTGGACGCTGGTACCGCGCGAGCGGGTGCTCTGCGTGGCGGATAACGAGCAGGACACGCTGGTGCAACTGGCGGCGGTCATCGCCTGCGGCAGTCAACTGCTGTGGCCGGACGACACGTTGCACCGCGATGTGGCAAGACAGTTGCCGGAAAGCGTCAGCAAACGTATTCAGTTTGCCAAAGCCGATGCGTTAATGGCGCAGACGTTTGATGCGGTGATTTTCCACGGTGATTCCGATCAACTGGTAGCGCTGTGCGAAAACGTCGCCGCACGCAATGGCGCGATTGTGTCGGTACAGGGCTTTGCGCGCGGTGAAACCAACATCCTGCTCGAACGCCTGTGGGTGGAACGCTCGTTGAGTGTCAACACCGCCGCTGCTGGTGGCAACGCCAGCTTGATGACAATTGGCTGATGTTATCCCCCACCTGAAAAACAGTCTGGAAATGACAACAAAAAAGCGCCTTACGGCGCTTTTTTTCTGAGCGACAATCCAACATCCCCGCCGGGATGTACCGACAGTAACGTCTCTTTTGAATAACCGCTTTCGCTCATCAGGCAGGCGCAGGCGGCATCGAAAATCGCCAGCGTCAGCACGATGGAAGTGGTCGCCAGCATATTAAGCGGATCAATTTCGCGCTGCACGCCGGTGGAAATTACCAGCCGCGCGGCCTGAGCGATAGCGGAATCCAGGTTTTCCGTCACGCTAATCAGCGGCACGCCCTTTTGCGCAAGCCCCGGCAGCAGCCGCGTTAGCTCATCGGAATTCCCGCCGCGCGACAGCATAATCACCAGATCATTGGTGTCGAGAAACCCCAAATCACCGTGCGCGGCATCCGTGGCATTCAGATAGATAGCCGGACGTTCGACGCACGCCAGCATATGGGCAATCTTGCGTGCCGCAATGCCGGATGTCCCCACGCCGGTGACCGCAATCTTGCCGCGACAGCCGCGCAGTTCCGCCATTAACCCATTCCACAACGCATCGTTAAGATGGTGGCTCAGCGCCGCCATCTCTTCGCTATAGATTTGCCAGGCGCCGCAGGCCTGGCGCCAGCTGTCGCTCATGCCTCCTCCTGCATCAGCTGACGGTATTTCATGTGATCCTGGTACATCTCATGAAAGACGGTGTATTTACGATCGTAATACTGCTTGATGCGGTTGGTTTGCGGCGTCACCGTCTTGCCAATGCGGCTCATCGCCGACATCGCTTCCGGGAAAGTGTCAAACACGCCCGCCGCCACGGTGCCCATCATTGCGCCGCCGAGCAGCATCGCTTCGCTCTCTTCCGGCAGCAACATCGCGCAGCCGGTGGCATTTGCATGTTCCTGAACAAAGATCGGGTTCTTGGTGCCACCGCCGCTCGCCATTACCGTGTCGATGCTGTAGCCGCTCTGATTCATGGTTTCAATAATATGCCGCGTACCGAGGGCAATCGCCTGAATGGTCGCCAGATAATGCAGCGCCATATCCTCCGGCGTACGCGACAGTTTCAGCCCGCTGATCACGCCGGTTAATGTCGGGTTGGCGCGCGGCGAACGGTTACCGTGGAAGTACGGCAGAATGTGAATATCACGCGTTAAAAACGCGATATTTTCCGGCTCGCCCGCCATCTTGCGCAGCAGCACATTCAGCACTTCATAGATGGTTTGCCCCTGCGCTTTTGCCTGAGCCAGCAGCGTGTCGTAGCACGGATGCGACTGAATCATATGGTCGATGAGCGCCCCGGTCGCCGACTGCCCGCCCTCGTTCAGCCAGTAGCCCGGCAGCACCGCCGAGAAGTAAGGCCCCCACACGCCGCCGATAAAGCGCGCCTGCGGAGAAATCGCCATATGGCCGGTAGATGTACCGCCAATCAGCGCGATGCGCCGATCGAAATCTGCCATTTCCCCCGAAGGCCCGCTGGCGCCGAGCGTTCCCAGCGTGCCTGCGTGGGCATCGATAATTGATACGCTGACCGCCGTGCCAGGCATCAACCCCATTTCGGTTGCCGCACGCTGCGTCAGCCCGCGCCCCAGTGGCTCGCCCATGGTTTTCACGTAGCGGCCGATTTTCTCCGCATCATGCTCCAGCAAATCTTCAAGGCCGATCTGGCGGAAATAACTGGTGTCCCACTTATCCTCATGGCCCATATACGTCCACTTGCACACCGTGGAGCAAAGTGAACGGGTGTCATCGCCGGTCGCCCGCCAGGTGAGAAAATCCGGCAGGTCGAAGTAATACCCGGCGTTGGCCCAGGTGTTTGGCATGTGTTGTTTTAACCACAGCAGTTTCGGCGTTTGCATCTCCGGCGAGATGATCCCGCCCACGTAATCCAGCACCCGGTGGTGCGTGGCATTGATACGGTTCGCCTGCGAGATGGCGCGGTGATCCATCCACACGATAATGTTCTGCTCGCTGCGCCCGGAAGGGCTGATGGTCAGCGGGTTGCCCTCTTTGTCGAGCACCACCAGCGAACAGGTCGCGTCAAAACCGAGGCCTTTAACCTGAATCGGGTTAATGTCCGCCTGGTTGACCGCATCGCGTACCGCGTTGCACACCGCCTGCCAGATATTGTCGGAAGATTGCTCAACAAAGTCGGCCTGCGGGCGGTAAATCTCAATCGCCCTGCTCGCCTGGCTGACCATTCTGCCGGTCAGATCAAAGACGCCTGCACGTGCGCTGCCGGTGCCAACATCCACACCAATAAAGTAGCTCGCCATTCTTTTTCTCCCGCTCTCAGGCTTTTCGATTTTGTAATGCGATAAAGAGGATCAGCACCGCGCCCCAGAGCGCCATCGTCAGATAACTGCTGATACCCAATAAATTAAAGCCACTCTCCAGCATCTGCAGCACCACCAGCGCCAGCACCAGCCCCAGCACGCGGCCAAAACCGCCGTCCGGGTTAATGCCGCCCAGCACCGACGCCAGAATGGTCACCAGAAGATAAGACTCACCGTAACCCGCTTTCGCCGAATTGAACTTCGCCATCATCAAAATAGCGGCCGCCCAGCCCAACAGTGCGGAGATGATATAAACAGAAATCTGTACGCGAACAGTATTCACACCGCTGTAGCGCGTGGCCTGCTCGTTTGAGCCAACCAGATAGAGACTGCGCCCAAGCGTCGTGTGTTCGAGTAACACCCACAGCAACAGCGCAACGAGAATAAACAGCAACAGCGCGACCGGGATGCCAAGCAGTGTGGCGTTGCCAAGGAACTGAATAGCCGCCGGAAAACCGGAAATGACCGTGCCATTTGAGAACAGAATATTCAGCCCGGAAATCAGCGTCATCGTGCCGAGTGTCGCCAGAATCGGCGAAACACCAATCCACGCCACCAGCGCACCGTTCAGCGCGCCAATCGCCACAGCCACCAGCAGCCCGGCGAGTAACGCCAGCGCCAGGAACAGCGAGTTATCCGGGTGGCTGACAATTACTGCCGCCATCACCAGCGAACAGGCGTTCGCACCGGCAATGATCGACAAATTAATGCCGCCAGTCAGCATGGTGATGCCCATTCCCAGCGCCAGCATGCCCAGAATCGGCAACTGCGAACCAATCGACTGGAAGTTAGCGACGCTGAAAAAACGGCTGCCGAGCAGCGCCGAGAAAACCAGCGCCACGACGATGATAATCACGCATTGCAAGCGGATGATGGCATCACCGGGCAGAATTCGGACGATGGATTTCATCTTATAACTCCCTCGCAAGTTTGCGTTTTTCGTTCCACGCGGTGGCGCTAATGCTCACCAGAATAATCGCGCCACTAAACACCGTGTGCCAGTAAGAAGAAACACTCAGCAGCGTTAAGCCGTTCTGCAGGAAAGCCAGCAACACAACGCCCAGTAGCGTGCCGGTCAGCGTTCCGCGACCGCCGGACATGCTGGTGCCGCCAAGTACCACCGCCGCCAGTACCGTCAGCTCAAACCCCAGCAGCGAGTTGGGCGCGACAGACTGAGTAATTTGCGCCTGTACCACCGCCGCAACACCGGCGAGGATGCCCATAAAACCGTAGACGTAGAAGTGCAGTTTCAGCAGGTTCAGCCCGAGGCGTGACGCGGCATCGCGGTTGCCGCCCATGGCATAAATCTGGCGGCCCAGCCGGGTGTAGTTCATTAACACGGCGGTCAGAATAATGGTCGCGCCCAGACACAGCAGCGGCAGCGTCAGTCCATAGTCATAACCATCAGCGGCGGTGAACGAGAACCAGTTGATGCCGTTCATAAACCAGTCCGGAAAACCGTACAGCCACGTCCCTTTGGTGGCATACACCAGCAGGCCGTAATAAACATTCAGCGTGGCGATGGTAATGATGATGGCAGGCACGCGCAGCCAGTAGACCAGGAAGCCATTGACCAGGCCAAGCAGCAGCCCGACCGCCATCGAAAGCCCCAACGCCAGCGCGAAATTACCGCCGTGAGCGATCACCCAACTGGCCATCGCGTATTGGGCAATGGCGGTCATCGCCGGAAACGAAATGTCGATGCCGCCGGAAATCAGCACCACAAACAGCCCGCAGGCCAGGATCCCGAGAATGGCGTAACTGGTGGCGACATCCGTCAGGTTGCCGAGGGAGAGAAACTCATCGGTACGTACGCTGAGAAAAATCGCCAGCGCGATAACCAACAACCCCAGCCAGAATTCATGTTGCCCGACAAGGCGGGAAAAGGACGCGTTACGCATTGACCACCTCGGCAATTTCCTGCTCTGTGCAACGGTGCGGATTAAACTCGGCCACCAGTTCTCCCTGACGCATCACCAGCACGCGATGGCTGTTGTAATAAGCCTCCGGGATTTCGTCACAAATCATCAGCACCGCCATCCCCTGCTCCGCCAGCTGGCGGGCAATCTGGTAGATCCCCTCTTTGTTGGCGATGTCCACGCCAACCGTGGGCGAATCCAGGATCAGAATACGCGGCTGTGTGGCCACCCATTTGGCGATGGCGATACGTTGCGCATTGCCGCCGGAGAGCGTTTTCACCGGCAACTGGGCATCGGAGACTTTGATATTCAGCTCGCGGATCAGATCGGCCACCAGTTGCCCGGCTTTCGCGTGATCAAGCAACCCGCTGCGTGTGTGCAACTTGTCGAACACCGTGACGATGGTGTTGTCATAAATCGACTGTTCCATGATGAGCCCCTGCGTCAGCCGGTCTTCTGACACATAACCAATGCCGTGGCGAATCGCGTCATGGTTATTACGCAGTTTCACCGGCGTGCCATTGATGCGGATCTCACCATCTTCCGGTTTGGTCATACCAAACAAGCTCATGCACAGTTCGGTACGCCCGGCGCCTAAAAGCCCGACAATCGACACGATTTCGCCGCTGCGCAGCGCCAGATTGATATCGCGATATTTGCCTTTACGGCTAAGGTGGCGCAGCTCCAGCATGGGCAATTGATCCACCGGTGGTTTTTCCGGCAGCGGGCTGTAGTGAAAACGCTGGCCGGTCATCAGATACGCCAGCTCGTGGCTATCCAGTTCGCTTGCCGGCCAGGTACCAATCAATTTGCCGTCGCGCATCACGCTGATACGATCGGCCACTTCCATCACTTCATCCAGACGGTGGCTGACAAACACCACGCAAATGCCGGCGGCTTTCAGTTCATTGACCACGCGCAGCAAGCCATTCACTTCCTGGCGGGTGAGCGACGCGGTGGGTTCATCCATAATCACCAGCCGGGCATCGGCAGCAATCGCGCGGCAAATTGCCACCAACTGGCGGTCGGCAATAGAGAGTTTTTCTACTTTTTTATCCGGATCGAGGCGCACGCCAATGCGCGCCATCGCCGCCAGCGCTTGTGTTCGCATCGCGCTACGACGCACCCAGATATCGCCACCGGGAAGGTAGCGGTGAATGGCGATATTTTCCGCCACGCTAAAATTAGGAAACAGCGACAGATCCTGGTAGATAACCTGAATCCCGTAGTGCGCTGAAAGTTGCGGCGTGAGCTGATGAAAAAGCTTGCCGTCGAGCGCGATGTTAGCGCCCTTTTCCGGGTGATAAACACCGGAGATAACTTTGATGATGGTGCTCTTTCCGCAGCCGTTTTGCCCCGCCAGACAGTGAACTTCGCCTTTCTTCAGCGTTAAATTCACATTATCCAGCGCCAGCACGCCCGGGAATCGCTTGCTGATATTCTCAAGAGTGATAAATGCGGTGGTGTCGGTCATCGACAATACCTCTGCCAGCGCCCGTGGCGGGCGCGAGGTTAAAATCTGCGGCGGAAGAGGCCGGCCTGACGGCCGGCATTCCGGTTCCCTGGTGTGGCCTGAAAGGCTCAGAAACCGAGTGATTGTGCGTTATCTTTGGTCACTTCGAGGATCTTATTAAAACGGATCACTTTCTTATTCATATCAACATCGGCTTTGCCCAACCCATCGATAGTCAGATCGGGCGTCACTTCTTTTCCTTGCAACAACTGGTCGGCGACGGTCACCAGCGCGAAACCGGCGTCACGCGGATCCCACAGCAGTGCTTTTTTGATGTCACCACGCATCAGATACGGCGCGGCCTGGCCTGGCATCGCGATACCCACTACCGCCAGTTTGTCTTTTGCGCGTTTCTTCTGCACGGCTTGCCCGGCGCCAATCGGCCCCAGCGAACCAAAGCCAATCACCCCTTTCATTTGCGGGTAGGTTTTCATTAAATCGAGGGTGGTAGCGTAGGATTTGTCGATGCTCTCGGCGACCGGCAATCGCGAGGTGACTTCGAACATATCCGGGTATTTCTCTTTTTGATATTTGATGGCGTAGTCAGCCCAGGCGTTGTGCAGCGGCACCGTCAGAGAGCCAACATAAATGGCGTAACCGCCTTTACCGCCCATATCTTTTGCCAGTTCATCGACGTTGGCCTGCGCATATTTTTCGCTGTCGATGGTTTCAATATCCCACTGGCCAATTTGCTGATCCGGCGATTCATGGGTCAGTACCACAATGCCTTTGTCACGGGCTTTTTTCAGCACCGGCTCCAGCACTTTCGCATCGTTCGGTACCACGATGATGGCGTTGACGTTTTTGGCGATCAGATCTTCAATCACTTTCACTTGCTGCGCCGGATCCGGCGTTGATGGCCCGGTCTGGTACGCATTGACGTCCAGTTTTTTCGCCGCTTCGTTGACCCCGGTTTCCATGCGGTTAAACCATGGAATACCGGTAACCTTGGCAACCACCGCGATCTCATATTTTTGTGCCGCAAACGCCTGGCCGGAAACCATGCTGGCAGAAATGAGGGCTGCGCTGAGTAATGCGAGTTTGAATTTCATAGTTGTACCTTTCTTGAGGACAGAGGAAAGTCGCGAAATGGAGGTTAGCAACGAAGGGAAGAGGCGAAACAATGCTAATTTTAAAAATGTGATATAAGCCCAAATAAGTTAAATTATCGATCCATTATTGTTAATTTAATGTTAATTTTGGACAGAAACTCTCCAATGTCAGCGTGAATATTGTTAAATAAAAGGTATTTAGAAACATTTTATCAACAATTTATTTTCATTTTCAGGGTTATGGCAGCTGTTTTTACACAACAAAACCGCCTCTCAGCCGCCAGAAGTTTTTAAAAATGAGAACTGAAACGAGCAAGGCAACAACACCAACAGCAAAACTTTCAGTGTAAAACGGTACTAGCCCGCCAACAGTGGCGATAACCTTGTACTCCTTGCGGCTTAACGAATAACGGAGTGTAACAATGCGCTATGCGGCTGAACTGGAAGCACTGCTTCGCGCCGATTCACAGCGAATGGCGGCCCTGGCAATGGTGCAGTCAACCCATGAAGGGTGCTGGATTGGCGCCGGGTTTATACGCGATGCCGTTTGGGATCAATTGCACGGCTTTACGCCGCGCCAGCATACCGGGGATGTGGATGTTATCTGGCGTGAGACTGCGGACACGCGCGCTGAACGCGATGCAGAGCTGGAAGCACAGTTGCGCCAGCGCTCGGGCGATATTGCCTGGTCGGTTAAAAATCAGGCGCGTATGCACACGCGTAATGGCGATGCACCGTACGCCTCGCTTGACGAAGCTCTCTGGCACTGGCCGGAAACGGCGACAGCCGTAGCGGTACGTTTAGCTAAAGATGATTGCCTTGCGATTATCGCCCCTTTTGGGCTGGCGGATTTATTCAGCTTGCGTCTGCAACCGACACCCTGTTTTCAGCATGAGAAGCGCCACCTTTTCGACCAGCGGGTTGATGAAAAAAGCTGGCTGACACGCTACCCAAAACTCCAGCTGTGCGGGTGACTTTCGCGAAGGGCTATGTTAATAAAAGCGCTGGTTCAACGCCTTGCGAAATAAGGGGAAGTGATGAAAACGCGTATGCTGGTGCTGGCGGCGCTGTTACTCAGCAGCCCGGTACTGGCCGATGAGTGCGATAACGCCTCCACACAATCTCAGCTCAACAGCTGCACTGCCGGTCAATACCAGGCCGCGGATAAGAAACTTAATCAAACCTTCCAGTCCGCGCTTAAACGTGCGACGCCGCCGCAAGCGGCGATGCTGAAAAAAGCGCAGCAGAGCTGGATAACCCTGCGCGACAGCGACTGCGCGTTTGTCAGTTCTGGCGTGGAGGGCGGTAGCGCCCAGCCGATGGTGCAAAACCAGTGCCTGACAGATAAAACCAATGAGCGTGAAGCCTGGCTGGCATCGCTGTTGCAGTGTGGCGAAGGTGACCTGAGCTGCCCATTACCGCCGGGTCATTAACGCACGCGGATGCCTTCGATGATCATGTGCTGAACGTTTTCCACCGCGCGCTGAAAGAAAGCCTCATCCTGCAAGGTCGATCCGGTGACCGCTTCCACCTGGGTGGCGAAATCGGCGTAATGCTGCGTTGAGGCCCAAATCATAAAGATAAGATGATGCGGGTCGACAGCGGCGAGTTTGCCGCTGGCTACCCAGCCCGCAATAATTGCCGATTTATCGTCAATCAACGCTTTCAGACTGCCGGTCAGTTCCGCTTTCAGCAGCGGCGCGCCCTGGAGCATCTCCTGGCAAAACAGTTTTGATGCCTGGGGATGATCGCGCGAAACTTCCATCTTTAAACGGATGTACTCGCGAATGGCCGCCAGCGGTGCGAAATCCTCACGAAACGCTTTCAGCGGCGCTAACCAGATATCGAGGATCTGGCGCAACACAGCGATATAAAGCGCCTCTTTCGACGGGTAGTAATAAAGCAAATTGGTCTTCGATACGCCAGCCAGCTCCGCTACCTGTTCGAGGCGCGCGCCATGAAAACCAAGCCGGGAAAAGAGATCCAGTGCTGCCGTTAAAATCGCCTGCCGTTTCTCGCTCACCGCGCGCTTGCGTTTGCCCGCACCACTCGCTGCATCCTGTGCCATCATCCACTCCTTATCCTTCACCATCACGACTCCTGCTCAGCCTCAGTTGCTGCAGCAGCAGAAGAAGTTTTTCTCTTTTTCAGCTTCAGTTCACTCACCAGCACACCAAGCACAATCAACGCGCCGCCCAAAAGTGCTAATAGCGGTAACCGCTCACCGGCAATGCGGCCAAAAATCCCGGCCCACACTGGCTCGCCAGTATAAATAACCGTGGCGCGTGTTGGCGACACGCTGCGCTGCGCCCAGTTCATTACCACCTGGATAATGGCGCTAAAAATACCCAATCCCAGCGCAACCAGTAACAAACCTGTCGTCAGTGACGGTATGGCTTCTCCGGCGGGCACCATGGCGGCAAAAGACACCAGCGATGCGGTGAGCAACTGCACTACCGTCACCCGGCGAACATTGACTTTTCCGGCCCAGGCGCTGATCAGAATAATTTCGGCGGCAATCGCCAGCGCGCTGGCAAGCGTGATGATTTCCCCCTCCCCCAGCGCCAGCAGGTTCCCCTCCGGCCCGGCGAGAAACAACAAACCGGTAAACGCCAGCGCAATGCCGACACAGGACATTAACCCCGGCAATCGTCCCAGACACAGCCACTGTAATAACGGCACCAGGGGCACATACATGGCAGTAATAAAGGCGGATTTGCTACTGGAAATAGACTGAAGCCCCCAGGTTTGCAAACTGTAACCCAGTGCGATGGCAACGCCGATGACGACTCCCGCCTTCACTTCAAGCCAGGTTAAGCCACGCAGAATATTCACAGAGAGCATACCCACCGCCAGCGCGGCAGTGGCAAAGCGCAGACCAACGAAGAAAAACGGACCGCTCATCGTTACGGCGTATTGCACGGCAAGAAACGTGCCGCCCCAAAACATGGTGATAAGGATCAGCAGCGCTTCCTGAGGTTTTACGGAGAAGGCGTAACGGGAGAGAGACATATCACAACCAGCAACAGAGAAAAAACGCTAGTGTGCGTTGGCATCGCAGACGGTGCAAGAATAAAAAAACCGCCGGGTCTCCCCGGCGGCGGGCGTGGTTGACAACCGGTCAGGGCTGTCAGCCGCCATTGCTAGCTGCTACTACGGCTACCATGGCTATTTTTGCCCCCTTTTTTACCGGCTTCTGAGGCACGCTGGGGATCGTTTTTGAAATTCCCCCCGCTCTGCTGGCCACCTTTACGGCCTGCTGCTGATGCTCTTTCACGGTCTTCAGCAAAGTTACCTGATCCACCACGATGGTTTGCCATGCTTACCTCCAGATGAGTGAAATATCAGACATCATACTGCGTTCAGTAAAAGAGGATTCTTTCACCGCACGGTGCAAAGGCAGTGCCTTTATCTGCGCCGTGTGGAACTAAGCTTAGTGGAAGGAAAACATTCAGCCAGTGAATGGTAATATTCTGCAACAGCTTGTGCTGCCAACGGCCATCCTTCCCTAAGCGAAACCGATAACTTCCTCTTAACTCGCAAAAAATCCGCCGCGTTTATCTGTGACAAATTGTAAGCGCCAGGATTTTGTTTTTTAAATTGTTATTTATCAAAGAAATGGCGCTCAAATTTGCACTCTGGCCATCACGTCATACGCTTAAAAAGAACGCAGCGATCTGCTGCCGGAAATCATCAAATCAGGAGTGATGCAAATGGCCAAAGTATTGGTGCTTTATTATTCAATGTATGGACATATTGAAACGATGGCGCATGCCGTTGCCGAAGGTGCGCAAAAAGTGAATGGCGCGGATGTTGTCATCAAGCGCGTACCGGAAACCATGCCGGCAGAATTATTTTTGAAATCAGGTGGTAAGACGCAAAACGCGCCGGTCGCCACACCGCAAGAGTTGGCTGAGTACGACGCCATCATTTTTGGTACACCAACGCGCTTCGGCAACATGTCCGGACAGATGCGAACCTTCCTTGATCAGACCGGTGGTTTATGGGCATCGGGCGCATTGTACGGCAAGCTGGCGAGCGTCTTCAGTTCCACCGGCACCGGCGGCGGCCAGGAACATACAATTTCGTCAACCTGGACTACGCTTGCACATCATGGGATGGTGATTGTGCCTATTGGCTACGCTGCCCAGGAGTTATTCGATATTTCGCAGGTTCGCGGAGGCACACCTTATGGTGCAACAACCATTGCCGGTGCCGACGGTTCCCGCCAGCCCAGTAATGAAGAGCTGGCAATTGCCTGTTATCAGGGCGAATACGTTGCGGGCCTGGCAGTAAAACTCAACGGTTAACCTTCTACAGGAGGAGACAGATGCCAACTCAAGAAGCAAAAGCCCATCGCGTGGGTGAATGGGCCAGTTTACGTAATACGTCGCCGGAAATTGCCGAGGCGATCTTCGAACTCGCCGATTATGACGAAAAGCTGGCAGAAAAAATCTGGGAGGAAGGCAGCGATGAGGTATTGCTGCGCGCCTTTGAAAAAACCGATAAAGACTCGCTTTTCTGGGGCGAACAAACCATAGAGCGGCAGAACGTGTAGCATCCTGCTCCCTCGCTGTCGCGGGGGAGCTTTTCGTTTCGCTTATTTCGCCGCGTCACGCATCACGGCGTTGAACTTATCAATCGGACAGAACCCTTCTCCATTTACCGGGCAACCTTTTAAGGCCAGCGTGACTCGCTGTGCCGGAGATTTCAGGGTTAATGCTTCGGCATTACGCAACTGGTCGCGGCTCTGATAAACATATTCAATCTTCATCAGATCGCGATTACCCGCCGTGTCATGCCAGCGCTGGAAAACGATCTTTCCGCCAATCGGCGTGCGTTCATTCTGGTCATGCAACTGATAAGGTTTGAAATCGAGCGCCGTGAGCAATGAAGCGATGTTGGAGTCATGCCCGACCAGCAGGGTGAGTTTCGGCGCGCGACCAGCCTCTTCCACCAGCGTTTTGTCGATGTATTTCACCAGCGGTTTGGCCACGTTACGCGCCACTTCCGGCGAGGTGAACAACGTATCCTGGTAGCTATTTTTCAGCTTCGACAAAATGTTCCATTGCTGATCAGTTTTGATTTCGCCCCACGCAACCTGATCCATCGGGAACCCTTCGTAGTACTGCAAGGTGAACGCATCCACCAGCGAGTTCCCCACTTTCAGTGGCCCGGAAACACCCGGCTCCTGCTGATATTTCGCGCTGAAGGTATCAGTGCTATCTGCCAGCGAACATTGCTGTTTTTCTTTACAGGCCGGCGACTGCTGATAGCGGGTGATTTTTTCCAGCAGTTTATAGCTCTCTGCCAGCGCATAGTGCTGGCGCTGAGTTTCCATGGCTTTCACCGCCTGCTGGCCGAAAGCGGCGGAGTCATCCGTGATCACCGGATTAAAGGTCGGATCCATCGTGCCCATCTTTTCCTGATGATGTACCGGGACATCACAACCAGGAAACGCGCCGTTGATAAAGAACTGCGCCGTCGCGACAGTACGTTGCAAGCTGTTAGCCCAGGCATAAACGCTTTCTGGCGCCGGGCACTCTCCCGTCGCAATGAGTTTCTGCTCCGCAAGCCATTCGCGCATATAGTGCCCCATATACACTTCCAGCACGCCGCCTTTGATGGTCAGCTCTCCGCCGGGTACATCCCACTGCGCCCATTTGTTGGGCGTGGATTGTTCCAGCACGCTGCCATTATTCGCCAGCGGTGCGCGTAAGTTATGACGGCTCATGATCAACACTTGTTGTAACTGATAACCCTGTGGTGCCGTTTGCGCCATCGCGGCGGGGAGTGCCATGGTGGCGGCAATCGCGCTAAGCAAAAAAACCGTTTTCATTGTGTTTTCCTTATTTTTCAACCCGAAATTAGATTGTGACACATTCATGACAACTCACTCGCACAAGATCCCCGGAGTGTGCACTGGCGCAAAAAGCAGTGTGAAGCCGCGCGGCGTGGTTTTATAATTAAACTATTAACCGGAGAATCGTAATGAAACGTACCCGCTTTGAAGAGACTTTCTGCCCTGTTGCTCGCTCACTAAATATTATTGGTGACTGGTGGTCCTTGCTGATTGTGCGTGATGCATTAGCAGGCGTTACGCGGTTTGGTGAATTTCAGAAAAACCTGGGTATTGCCAAAAACATGCTGACGGCGCGTCTTAAGCTGCTGGTGGATGAAGGTATTTTGCGCACGCAACCCGCCTCTGATGGCAGCGCCTGGCAGGAATATGTGTTGACAGAAAAAGGCCGCTCTCTGCAAACGGTGCTGGTCGCGCTCTCGCAATGGGGGCAAGAATGGTTGTTTGACCAGGGGGAATCCGCCAGCGTACTGGTCGATAGCCATACACATCGCCCATTACAAAAACTGGCTTTGCGCGCCGAGGATGGCCGTGAGTTGCAGCCAGAGGACGTGCAACTGCGTACTGCCAAAATCTGACAATTCAGCCTATTATCTCTAGCGATTATAAAACCGCACTTTTTGCCGCCTCATTTAGTTGCATTATAAAACCAAATAGCAGAAGCTAGATTTAGTTTTATAATAAAACCACTTCACACCGAGGTAAGAAAAAATGACAACTGCACTGATTACCGGCGCCTCTTCAGGGATTGGCGCCATCTATGCCGACCGTCTTGCAGCCCGCGGTTACGACTTGCTACTGGTTGCGCGTCGCAGCGATCGTTTACACGCACTTGCCAACGATTTGCAGCATCGCCATGGCGTAAAAATCAGCACGCTGGTTGCCGATCTCAGCGCGGTTGAGGGCATCCAGCAGGTTGAAACGGTCTTGCGTGACGATACGACGATAAGTCTGCTGGTGAATAATGCCGGTGCAGCAAATCTTGCTCCTATCCTCAGCAGCAGTGCCGATCAACATGAAGCCATCAATACGCTGAATACGACAGCGCTGATGCGTCTGACGCTGGCGGTATTGCCTCGTTTTGTGGAAAAGGATCAGGGAACCATCATTAATATTGCGTCAGTCGTTGCTTTCCATGCTCGTGCGGGCAGCGCGGTTTATAGCGCGACAAAAGCGTGGGTGCTTAATTTCACCAGTGGTTTGCAGGAAGAATTCGCCGGGAGCAATGTTCGCATTCAGGCCGTGCTGCCAGCCGCTACCGCGACTGAAATTTGGGGACATTCCGGGATTACACTTGATGCGCTACCGGAAGGCTCGGTAATGACCAGCGAAGATTTGGTCGATGCGGCGCTGGCAGGGCTCGACCAGGGAGAGCTGGTCACGGTTCCGCCAGTCGAAGATTTACAGCTGTGGGATAACTGGGAAGCGGCACGGCTGGCGCTGTTTAGCGCTTCGCGCAACGGCAAACCTGCGTCACGTTACTCCCGCGCTTAACGTTTTAGCTTATCACCGCGGTTACGCATCCACTCGGCCAGCGGATCTAGCGCACCACGCAAGGTTAACCCCAACGGTTGTGATGCAATATTCGACGCGCGGCGGAACTTCCGGATAACCCTGCCGGGAGACCCGCCCGCGTTGCTCAAACAACCGCAACTCGCGGATCAGCGCCTTTTGCGCCATCGGTAAAACGGCGCTGCAACCCACTAAAGCGCACCGCCGTATTCAACACAATCAACCGGAACAAAACAGGGATTTGGGCGGCACAGCACAGGAAGCGCTGCAAAGTAAAATCAAAGGGCTGGCGCCGTCAGGAAGAATGGGAACACCGATGGCGCAGGTGTAGGCCGCGCTGATTCTTGCGTCGGATGGGTTCGCTTATGTGGTCGGCACGGAATTACTGGTCGATGGTAGTACTGGCAGTTTGTAAGTAAAGCAGAGCCAACCCGCGGCTCCATTTTATTGCTCAGTAAAAACTCGCGCGGGTGGCGACCGTCATATGCGGCAACGCATTCCCGGAGTTTGACGGGATGACTTTTACATGGCAAAGGACAGGAACTTGCCTTTCGTTGTACTGACATTCACTCACCGCCGTGAAATTAAAACGGGCATCAAGAGCAGATTCATTGACCATCGTATAATCGAGCGGTTTATTGACGCTATCAGGGTAGCGAATGCTGGTTGAGGAGGCGACGAGATCGCCTGAGTAATATTGTACTTTTTTGATATTGCCATCAGTGTCGTAGAAGTGATCGGTAATTTTTAGTGTCCGCAGCATCGTCTCGCCCAGCAAGCCTTGCGCATTGGTTTTGTAATCAAGATGCCCGTCACTGTCATCGCGGCTCGTTAAATTGCATTTGTCATCCAGCCCAAAAGCAACAGGCTGGTCATTAAATGTCCCTTTTAATGCCTTTCCTTCTTTCACCAAATCCATATTGCTGTTATTAGACTTATCATCACGGCGTAACGTCTGTACGCAGCCCTCGGCGGATAACGCCACGTGCAGCGTATAAACCTCGTTGCCTTTATCATCGGTACCCACGGTATCGATAGTTTTGACAGGGCCTTTGACGGGGTTGAAATCGAGCAGTGTCGACAGATTTAACAGTACCGGAATATAGGTTTGCTGCGCGCAGGCAGCCCAGGTGGTGAACCCAAGCGCCAGAGCCAGCAAATAAGAGCAAATTTTCACTTCTGCCATCCTTTGACATAAAGTGAAAAGAGTAACAAATGCGGATAATTCAGCAAGACCAGACAGAGGAAAATCTGAGGACGAACAAAGCCAGTTTGGCTAAAAAGCGGTGAATTCGGCCATGCCTAATGATGATCGCCAAAAACAAAGCGGCTTCAGTCTCACTAATCCCGGCCAATTATGGCCTCTCCCTTTCAAAAAATACGAAAAGAAGATCTATACCGTTCAAGCTAATATAGCGCTAACTTTATTCAACTAATTCAATCTGGCGCCTTCCATAATTGAACGCGATTGCGCCCCTTATTTTTTGCAATATAGAGCGCCTCATCAGCGGCCTGTATTAAACGTTCGTAATCAGGGTGGCCACTAAACATTGCCGCGCCGATAGAAAGGGACAAGGCAATATTTTCACCTGACGGGGAAATAACATTGCTTTTCTCAACACGCCCGCGGATGCGCTCAGCAATACGCAAAGTATCAAACTCCGTCGCCTCGGTTAAAATAATGACAAACTCATCACCGCCGTAACGGAAAACATAATCACTGCTGCGAACATTGTCATAAAAAGCGCTGGAGACTTTACGTAAAATCTCATCGCCAGTATGGTGCCCCCATGTATCGTTAATTTGTTTAAATTTATCAACATCAATAATTAATACCGACAAAGGTGTGTTCATACGCTTGGCATGGGCAATTTCGCGTTTAAATATGGTGGGCAAAAAGCGTCGATTAAGGAGTTTTGTCAGCACATCCATTCCCACTTCATGGCGGGAAACCTCCTCGAAAAGCTCACGCAACATCGTAATAATCTGCGAAACGGTGTTTCTGATCTGAATAAGAAATTTAACACGAAGCGTTCTGTTACTTAAGGCTCTTGGCGTATTGCGCGTATTACGAAAAACTTCATCGAGATCCTGGATGAGGCGAGAGATATGCCCAACTTCGGCGATACCACTAAAGTAATGACGGCCTTTATGGTTGAACCACAAGCCAAAGTCAGACTGGCTGAGGGACAGACTGTTACCGAGATCTGCGTCCATAATGATTTTGTAGATAAGATCAATTTCCCAGCTTAACAACGCAGCACTCTGGCGCTCTTTTTCTTCCTCCGCATTCTCCAGCAGGGAAAAAATGCGATAGTTTTCATCTTCCTTCGCTGAGTTATGCTCCGTAAACGTAAAAGCCCGCGACATCACTTCCATGGCCAAATCAATACTGTTGATGGCGTAATGGTAAACTTCAAGCTTGTCTGCTGCGTCCTGAGCTGAGGAATTGATAACAGGGAAAAGTATTTTTTTAAGAACCCGAAAACCCATTTCAACGATTTCAACCGAAATACCAATGCGCGCATGGATTGAAGCAACGTGTTGCTGAGTTGCAATAACTTTATCTATATCAGCGACATGGCAAGTCAATACATCGACAATCCACGTTTCCAAAGCGCTTTTAAGATGTCTTTCAACCTGTTCATTGGAAAGGAACTCCTCAGCGTGAGGATCCGTAAGCACAATGCGGTAGAATTCCTGACTCAGAATATGTGCATGAGTTTTGCCAACTTCTGCAGCTAAAAGGCGAACACGATCATCTGTTTTTTCAATGAGATGAGTCCACTCACTTTTAATCAATTTAAGATAATTTTCCATTACTTAAACCCTTACGATAGTTAACGCGCTCTCTGCTTGCCCTCATCAGTATGCTGAATATCGCAAGCCGGAACTCACAACAAATGTTGAATGTTCTCTAGTCCACTTAAAAAATCAAAATAATATGCCAAAGAAAAAACAATATGCAAAATAAAAAAATAAAATTCATTTAAAATACATCAGTTAATATCTTTATTCATTGATGCAAAAATTATGTAAAACATCTAAGAAGTATAGACTGCAAATGCTCAATTACAATCGACTCCTTCCTGACCTTATCTAATTACAAGGACTTATTTAAGGTTATTTAATTACAGGTTCCACTCCCGTCTACTTATAATCCAGGAATTATCTTTCGAATTATTCAACATGATATCGAGTAAACACATGAAGATTTATACAATCAGTGACGATGTTTATTTCCAAAATGGAATTATTTCATTAGCAAAATCGAAGGGATGGGACATAGTTGCACATGAATTAGATTCTTCACTTACTAACCAGCTAACACAAGATGACGTCGTAATCCTTCATCTCGATGCAAAAAACAGCTCCTATGCCAAGGCGATCTCACCACTTAATAAAGTCTGTAAATTACTGGTTATTTTAGGTGCCGCGAGAGATATTGTGATTAATGATGCTGACCTGGTCATCAAATCCAGAGACTCGCTTCTCGACATAAGCCGCGCGATTAGAGTTGTGGCAAAAAAGAAAAAAGATGTTTCGATCAGAGATAGTGAACTCAGTGATATCGAGAATACTATTCTCAAAGAATCACTAAAAGGCAAAAACATTCATCTGATAGCTAAAACACTTAATATACCGCCCAAAAGAGTTTACGCTTATCGCAACAAGGCGTGCAAAAAATTAGGGGGAAAAAAAATAAGTGACCTGCTTTTGATAAACGATAAACTACTTGAAGAATCGTCAACGTTTTTCACCTCTCCTGCCAGTATAAGAGAACTGGACTACAGCTTTTAAAACATGCACACACAAGATCGCCACCGCCTGTAGAAATATAAATGCTACAGGCGGTTTACTCTATCACCAAAGATGTGTCTGTTTTTCGATCGTCCCCCATCGGAAGTACATGTCACAAGCCATCAGAAAATCCCGATGCCAAAGCGCGTAAATATGCAAATAATTAAAGCCGATGCAGGGTAAAAAGCAGACCAGGAAATAGATCTCAAACCAGAGCTGCCATCCGGACCATGCCAGCAGCATGGTAACGAGAATGATCCATACAAACTCTATGATCAGTAGCAGGATTATTCTCAACCAAAAAGGTTTGTCGTAGAATGCAGGCCATGGCAATGAAACTGAAAAGTAAAAATCAATTTCTTTTAAAAATAACCTTCCGAGAAAGATATAACGTTTTGACAAACGAGTAAAAAGCAGATTCATCATCAGAACAATGCAACACAAAATAAACATTGCAACCACTACTCTGGCAGAGAAAATGCCTGCCTGCAGCGAAAAATCTGACTCACGCTTCAAAGGCGAAATAGTCAGTATATTCAAAATAATACTAAGAAAAAGGTAGTAAAAAATATAGAAATAAAGATGCTTATATTTCACCCTTTCAACTGCTGCTGTTGCAACCTGCTTAATATAACTGGTTCTTAAGATCCGAAACACGATGTACATAAAGATCGGTGAAATCGCCAGCAAAGTAACAAGTATATACATCGGTGAGTGAAGAAAATAAAATCCTTGTATAATTACCACAACGACGACAGTAAATAAAATACTGGCAACGAAAGGTTGAGAACACCATGTTTCCATTCTTCCGAGTTTCTTTCCAGAAAAAAAACTGAAGTCGATTGCTTTAGTAACGCATTTATATGCCCAAAAGGCTTTAAGTTCGTAAATTGAGCTAAAGAGTAAAATGCCTACAATACCACTGAGATAATAAATATCACTTTGATTAAACTCATATCCATTATTCTTCCAATAAAAAGCAATCATAGTAAAAACAACAAGGAAGAAAAAGGGTAGTATTTTTTTGTCCTGAATACGGATAAATTTGAGATAGTCTGGAATCACAATAGCACCATTAAATTTAAAATAATCCCCTGCAATGTAATATCATCTCAGGGTTAAAGTTTACGAAATCCTTTAATACTTTCCCAAGGTAAGCTTTATTGCTAATTTCGACGAATAAGACTGGCCTGTTATTGGTTAAAAAAAACGACATTGAATCCGCCCATTTAACTGTATGTGTTAAATGCAAGGAGAGGTTTTCTTTGATCTGTGCCGGTTCATTTTCTGCCTTGCCCGTCACATTCATGACGACATCATGTTTGGGGGGACAAAGCTCAGCATCAGACAGATATTTGCGCATGAAGGGTACGCCTTCGTCCATCAAACGCGTATGCCAGGCACCGCTTACACCAAGCTTCACTGCCTCATGACCGGCAGCACGGAGCTGACGAGAGAACTCATTAAGTGCCGCTATCGTTCCACCAACCACTTGTTGTCGGATGCTATTATCACAACTGATATCGATTGGCAGACCAGATTCAATAATCATTTGACTGAGAGCGGTATGATCGATGTCTTTTACCGCCAACATATAACCTTTGAATTTTTTACTAACCTCATCCATCACGTGCGAGCGAAGGTGAATCAGGCGAAACAAATTTTCCAGTGTTACTGCTCCGGCAGCATAAAGAGCACTATATTCTCCGACGCTATGCCCGCATGAACCTATAACGTTTGTGTCATCAAATTTGTCTTTACAAAGGGTATAGAGCGTTACATTTATCGCGGTTACAGCAATTTGTTGCACCGTTGTCTGTATTAAGCGACTCATTGGCCCCTTTAAACATAATCGCCTAATATCCATACCCGAAATATCACTGGCACAATCCCAAATGGCACGTGTTGTTTGATTTATATTCCATAAATCAGCCCCCATTCCGATAACAGGATTCCCCTGGCCAGCGAAAAGAAAAACAACAGTCTGTGATGTACTATTTATATCCATAAATAATATCCTTATAAATGATATTCAACTCCCAGATAAAAACCGACAGTTCTACCAAAGAAGGAAAATTCAGCATCCCGCGAGCCAAATGCTGAAAACATACCAGCATAACCTTCAACTTTCCCATCGAAATAATCAAATGGCGTCGAGTAGTGCATCCCGATTAGCGAACTGTAATCCATCATATTCGTAATAATATAGGGTTGTAAGCTAGAACCACCTTTGAAAGCCAAACTTGCATAAGCATTAATATAGTGTTTGCCTTGTAAATTACCTTTATTTGCAACATTACTTATTTCTGCACCCATAAGATATTTATACGCATCAAACACCTGGTCTAATACAGCATACTGATTTTTGGTATTGAGATAATCGACAAAATTAGTTTGTTGCCGCCACTCGCGTGCAGAATATCCCTCACTTTGGAAATAGTATTCCATGCCAAACAGACTGAAGTTATCTGTTGTGTACTGCCCCCCTATAGCCAATTCAACGCCCTGTTTACCCTCGGTGGTATAGAGCGAAGAAGGGAAAGAATAACTCTGCACCGCAGCGGCACTTTGCGGTGAAAAATGCCGCCATTGCTGGGTTGAATGCAAGGCAATCTCAGCATTGATAATCCATTGTGGCGTGTAATTAAAACTGTCAGCTAAAGCAATAGAGCGAGATTCGCCCAACATCACATTAACTGACGGCGTATGCTTTTTAAGCCGATATTCCGTATAACTTAACAAATAACGTTCGCTGGAATTAGATCGTTGATCAGCAGACCAGTTGCCAGAAGTCTCATAGCGCTTTTTTATTCGTGCTAGCCGAGGTGCGATAGTGAAAGCCAGCCCGTAATCCCTTGTATCATGAACGATGCTTGCCCCCCAGAATGATTCGGTATAAACCGGCTTCATTGCCGGAGTATAAAGGCGGTCATTTTTAAATCCCGCATAGTAATTGGTTAGCAGAGCCGATGGCGATTTAAGAAAGAAAATACCCGGTTTATCTCTGAGCTTACCGGCTTCCAGACGAATGCTGTCAGAGGCTATAAACGTAAGTTTTACCTGATTCAGTAGCATTCGCGAACGATGGTTATCCTTCTCAAACTTCCCCAGCGTTCGCCATGGGTAATAAGTCAATCCATAAAGTGATAAATCTAAATTCAGCCGTTCCTCAATAAGCGAGCAACCACTACTGATTTTTACGCCCGCGCTATTTTTGATATTATTTTTTACATAGGCATTCTTTCCTTCAACATTCCATATCGATGGTTTCTTTTTTGTATAAGAACCTTGCAATGACAGCGTAACATCAGCGTTTTTTTGAATATCTGAACCAGAAAGACAACTTGCAAAAAGACTAACAGGTAACAGTATAAATGATAAAGTCACCATATTTATGCGGCAACTCACTTAACACCTCGCTGAATATATTCCCGGGTAAAATTTGATTCAGGTAAAGACTCGAACCTGGCATCACTGTACACCATAACAGAATAACCTTTACTATGTTTTGCATCGCGCACAACTATTTTCATTGGTCGCATTTCCCCTAGCACCATTTGAAAATTTTCATACTTGACTGTTTTAAGCAATTTATCGTCCATCGAATAATAAGATGCCTGATATGGATGATAATTATCTCTTTCAATTAAATAGATAATCTTTGGGTATGTCACTGCATCCGATTTGCGTAGCAAAACGAGTTCGTAGCAGATCGATTCCCCGCAGGGCTTATCTCCAGCCAGCGTTGCGCTATAAGAATATTCAAAGTTGGTAACGATAACGTCGCCATTAGAAATCTGCCCAACCAACCTTTGCTCTCGCGATACTGGTATAGGTCGTCGAAGCGTTGGCGTATAAAACCATAAATCATACCAATCAGATAGCATGATATTACCTTTATCCCTGGGGGGGTAAATAAAACGAGCCAGAGAACGAGCATCAGCCGGCATTCCTTTTTCAGGCTTCATAAAACGCATTGATATATCAAGAATCTGTTTATTTTCTTCTTTTTCCACACCATCTTTATACTCAAGCACAGTAACAGTATAGCGAAAAGGTTTATTGGGTGAGCGAATTTCGTCAGCGCGCCGAATAATATCTAGCGCTCCGACTGAAGCCGTCGCGCTGAAATTTATCATGATGAAAAAAACAGACACTATAACGATTCGAAAACTAGCGAAGCCCGGCATATTTACCCTTAAGAAAATTTAAATGCATCTGATATATTTAATCTGGATGCTCGCAAAGCCGGTAGTATTGATGCTAACGAGGAGGTTAGCACAGGCAATACAAACGTTAACCATATCAACTCGACGTTGTTAGTTTTAATGAATGCAGTATAGCCTTGCGTTTGCCCGGGAGACGGAGGCATGGCAATACCGTGTAGATTAATGATACCTGCCAGAATAAAGCCGATGAGGAGACTTCCTATCGCGCCGAGGGTACCAATAAATATACCTTCAAGCAGAAACAATCGCGAAACATGTAATGGCTGTAAACCAATAGCCCGCAGCGTGGTGATTTCTCTCGTACGTTCTATAATATTCATTGTCATCGCATTACTGATCATAAAGATGACGATGAGGGCCACAATGAGCTTGATAAAGAAATAAATACCTGAAAGTAAACTCTCTACCTGCTGATAAAAAATCGAAGCATCTTTCCAGCTTTTAACTATCAATGGTAAATGATGTTCATCAATAAAATGCCGTAACCTGTCGATGAACATATCGGTGTTGTCATTTTTAAGCAAGATTAATACTTTGCTTACGCCATCTGTACCCATTAATTTTTGTGCTGTTGCTAAGGGCATTTTCATCGCAACATCATCATAATCTTTAATCCCTGAGGAAAAGATGCCGCGTAATTTCAATGAAAGGGCACCCTGACCACCATGAGTATTGACAGTCATTATATCAAGCCAGTCACCATAATTAGCATTTAGCGTTCCGGCAAGCCCTTCTCCGAGGGTAACTTCATTGGTTTTCACTCGAGATAAGTCACTGCCAGAAATAACCTTATCGAAAGAACCGAGCTTTAACGATGGCAACGGTTCTACACCTAACCCTGAAAAGAAACTGGAGGTTAAATTTTCGTATTGTGATACGACGCCACTAAACTCAAGTTGTCCTGAAATAGTTGAAATATCATCAGACAATGCATGGTCATTGAGGATTTCTTTTTTCAGGTTTGCATAATCCGCGATCAGGCTGCGGCTTTTATTTGATGTCTCAAAATATTTTGGATTATAGATCTGTACGTGTCCGATATTTGTTCTAATCGTCTGCTCCTTCAAAATCCAAAAAGAGTAATCAATGAATCCACCATAAAGAAAAATAGACACACCACCTAGCATAATGGCAATCGTGGTTGAAACTGTTCTTTTTTTATGCCTGAATAAGTTTAAAAATGAAAACTTTGCATCCCTGAACTTAAAAAGCAGACAATAAAAGACAAAACACATTATCACGAGAACAGCTAAATTCATTAAAAGCATGTGCATGGAGAACTACTCGCCTTTAAGTAATGGAATAACAACCTGGGAAACTTCATTCATATCCCACTCTGGTTCAGTATGAAAATTCGGGCTCAGGTACTTAGCATCCATGGAGGTTTGCGTCTTTATTTTCTCCATTAGCAATTCAGCCTGCTGAGGTTGATTACAGTTTACCAGGGCTCTATAACGCATATGCTCAATATGCTCTACAATAGCTTTCTCAAATACATTTTTTTCTTTTAATAACCGTTCGGTATCATCGAGTGTTACCACACAACGCCCTATTACAGCAGGTAAATAAGCGTCGATGCGTACGCGTAGATATCTAATACGTGGATTTTCTTCATGTGAATCTACCGCTTCATCAAGATAAAAAAAGCCCGTTTTCGCATATTCCGAAGCATGGATAAAATCATTAACAGCCGAAAAGTGATTTGCCTGCCGTAACATTCCATATGAATAAAAGATCAGCGACGTAACGTTCTTCGTTTTTACAAATTCCTGAAAAAGCGCCTGCGTCGTTTTCGCTAACGCTTCGGATTGTTCAGGGAGACCGTGCTGTATCACTTTATCGGCCTCCGGGGCAGTCATTGCATAAGCACTATTCGCTACCACAGCACAGACCAACCCCACCCAGAGTGGCCAATAACACTTACTCATCCGAGCCATGTACTAACACTCCATCTTTAATTTCAATTACCCGCCCGGCGCTATCTCTAAGCTGGGTTGAATGCGTGGAAATAACAAATGTGGTGCTGGTCTGTTGATTAATTTTCATTAACAACTCTAAAATGGCCTCGCCCGTTGTTAAGTCCAGGTTCCCGGTCGGTTCATCGGCGACGACAACTCTGGGTTCATGCGCAAGCGCGCGGGCAATCGCTACGCGTTGCTGTTGCCCCCCCGATAACTGACCGGGTTTGCGATCAACTAAATGGGCAAGCCCCACGCTGTCCAGGAAATGTAAAGCGCGCTCTTTCGCTTCTTTCTTATTGAAATGTGCATTCAGAACAAGGGGGTAAAAAACATTATCAAAAATGCTGAGTACTGGAATAAGGTTAAAAAACTGGAAAATAAACCCTACATATTTGCTTCGCATATACGCTAACCGTTTTTCAGGCATTTCATTAAGAACATTATTAAGAAACATGACAGTTCCGGCGGAAGGCGTATCGATACCCGAAAGAATATTTAGCAACGTACTTTTTCCACTACCGGAAGGCCCACACAGCGCCACAAACTCACCTTTCATAATTTCCAGATTAATGTTTTTTAGCGCATCGACCTTGTTTTCGTTTATACCAAAACTCTTACATATATCCTGCATAAAGATTGCGGGAAGTTCTTTTATTGTATTGCTCATCTATCACCGCTCTACCGAAAAGCAGGTATCAAAATAACTATACCCACCGAAGTTATCAGCTAATATCGTGCGCATCTTTTTTGAAGTATATTTTTTATTCAATAGATACTGCCAACTCAGCGCAGGCGTAAGGCAACCACTCGCCCCATAAATATCGTTCAGATCGACGACATTAATGCAACTTTGCGGTATTATTCGCATGACATTCTCTTTTCTACCCGAAAAGGTAAGCAGATCATCTTTCGATAAATCCTTCGTCATCTCACGTTGAATGTCATCCACGCTGCCGTGGGCGATATACTTACTGCAACTCACTTTTAGCCCGCTCTCGCGCAAGCTAAAAATAAAACACCCTGTCCGTTCGACTGAGAGTTGCATACCATTTTTTTGCTTCGATTTGACGCTACCTTTAATAGCAAGAGTATCTTCATCAGAAAAGACCAATACGGGAATTGCTCTGTACGCTCCGCAGATAACGACAAAATCAAAAACCTGCCAGTGTAGATAATCTTGTGCTAATTGCATCGCTTGTATTAGAGAAAACTTCTCCCCTCGCACTTTACAAGTCACGTTTTTGATTGAGAATTTCTTCAAGATATTTTTGGGCAATGTATCAATCGTCGAAGTATGCAGTGCACTGGTGATATTTTCGAAGACAGATGATTCACCCCATGCATCGATATAAATGAAAGCAGCACGCGACTTTAGCAATAACATGCGATCTCTTGGGGTCATCTGTTGCAATGCGGCATCAGCGGCTTGCTCCATGGACTCAAGGTAATCAATATACCGCGGTTTACGTATCATTTCCCGCGCATAAGTTTCTTTATCAGTGCCAAATCGCTTAAATGCCCAGCCACTTGCAGAGGTGGACTTAAGAGCCTGATTATACAGATACGCCTCCCAGGCATTTAACCAGTGAGGAGCATAGAAATAAAAATTCTCGTCTGGTTCCAAAAGCGAAAATGACGAAAGATAAATTTCATTTTTCATATCTACTCATCTCAAATGCTTGTATCAGACATGACAATACCGATAATTGATCCATCTACGCCAAGCCCCGTCTTTAGCAAATGTTTCTTTTCATGTTTGATGATGCCGATGTCAGTCAACAACTGACTCGCAATTTCTTCAATAATGTCATCATTACTTATCGGCGTAAGTAATTCGCGTTGGCGAAGGGAGTGCTCGCCAATAATTAAATCGACGATCCCTGAGCCTGTTGTGGTATAACCCAGCTGCCCTTTATAAGCGAGTACCGGAACAGGTTGCTTGTCAGAAAGCATGGCTATTGCTTTGGCTTCTGCCTTATCGCTGTTTGACGAACCATTGCCATGAGGAATAATTGCACATAAATCGCCGAGGCCAACGTTCGCATCATCCAATATTTTACCGATTACCTTAATAATATTGGCGCTTAACCAGGCTGAATCATTACTGCGGCTCGCACTAATTTGCACATACGTGGATTTGAGCTCTATGCCCCCATTTATTCCTCTGGCCTGCCGATGTGCTTTACTCTCAAGTAATATGACGCAGCACCCCTCTGCAAATAAAACCGATCTGCTATTTTGACCAAAGGGCTGTACTGATTCGCTATCAAGCATAGATTGATTTTCGAGAAACCAAATATCTTGCGTTTTAATTTTAGAGCAATTAATAACACAAACAAGATCTGCCCCGTCATTATCGATCGCCTGACAACCAAGATGAACCGCAGTCAATGATGAATTACTGGTGCAATGTAAATTAGGCGGAAGATGGTTTAACCGATATTTATGCGCAATATTATAGGCGAGTTCATCCTGCGACATATTGTTTACATGAAGACGGCTTATTGATGGTGAACATTTAAGATCTTCAACGTCATTGTGATCATAGAAAGATTTATAGTCCATGCCATCAACACGTGGCCCCAGCCCGGTTAAATATACCCTTACCCTTTCACCTGTAAGCGCGCTTTTACTGAGATTAGCCTGAACCAGTGCTTCATCAATTAATCGGTATAATAATGCTAATGGGCTATCATCTATTTGCTCTAGCCTTGCAACGCGCTTATTTCCTCTAAAACCACATTTCAGCGCTACTTCATCAGATGCAAACCAATAGTTTTCGTTAACACGCTTACCGACGCGAAGATTATTGATCAACTGATTATAATTTTCAGCAAAGGGTAAATATAGACTGTAACCAGCAATGATAGCCGCATTATCCATTGCTCTATTCCTTAATTACGAATGCATAATAGTTTCCGCCTTCTGTTGCCCCAACCAGAAGTACATGCTTAAGCGTTAAAGTTTGAGGACTCCGTACAAAGTTTATACGTGAATCGAAGAACGCTTGCGTATAGGGAATAGCCGGCACTGTTTGCTTTTTAATACAATCAATGAGAACCAAAAGATTGAGCAATCCGGCAGATGAAGCCACGAATCCGAAATAAGCGTTATAGTTAACAACCGGAACCCGTGGATTATATTTCTGGAAAACGTTGTAGATGGCGTCAATTTCAATTTGCGAATTTTCTTTACTGCCATTACTACTGCCGCAAACCAAATCGATATCTGCTGCATTTAGATCGGCATCTTTAAGCGCACGCTCAATGGCCAGCGACATTGCTGACGATTTTTCATTCAATAATGATGCGTCAAAGTAACTATTACTGCTGGATTTACCGTAACCCGCAATTTCGGCCATCACTTCGACACCACGCGCTACCGCAGCATCAGGGTCTTCCAGTAGCAACATGCAAGCCCCTTCGCCGGGAATGAATCCCTTTGGCTGCTCACCATAAATCTGATAATCGTTGACATCAGAAGTCATATGAATTTTCTGTGTTAACGCATCCATATAGAGAGACAGTGAGGGGAAATATTCATCAGCACCGCCCACTATCACATGGGGTTGCAGGTTTTGCCGGATAATCTCATAGCCATAGGTTAATGCACCGAGTGCCGCATTCTCGCCGGTAGCGAGTGTGGTGGTATAACCTTTAATACCTTCAGAAATACCGCAAAAAGTGGCAATAGAATTCATCAGCGAGCCCGGGAACTCTGAGGTACTGACTTTCCTCGGATCAGGTTTCAGGCTCTGCAAATATTTATAGGTTGTCTCCTGAGGGCCACGAGACATCCCCATGATCATACCGAGCTCTTCGCCATCACGTTTTATTTTACGTTTTGCCATATTCAACGATTCGGACAGTGCAACAAGTGCAAACGTACCGCCACGCGTTGCCTTTCGGGCATCAAAACGGCGCAGATGTTTACGCGGCTCCAGCCCCATTACTTGAAAGGTCTTAAAATCCGGCTCCTGTTCCGGAAACGTTCCGGTGCTCATGGCGGCTTCATCGCCAAAAATTTCTTCGAGTTGATTTGTGGCTACCAGCACCCGTAATAATTCCCGCGCTTCTGCGAGGGTGTCATCAGGAAACGTAACGCCGCCCAATACGGGTTCGTTATTTTTTTGCCATACGTTGTGCAAAATATCATTTACCGTGTGACCAATCGCCGTTACGGCTCCTGCGCCAGTAATAGCCACACGCTTACGGTTATATTGACTGAGCGGCACCGTTCCTGGTTTTGTACTCACCACCATGCAGCAGTTATTTCCACCAAATGCATAGTTATTTTTCATAAAGATATTAATTTCTTTTTCTCGAAACTCATTAGCGACATAGTCCAGGTCGCAATTTGGCCGCGCAATTGAGAAATTGAGAGTCGGTAAAACTTTATTTTCAGGAAGCGTCACGAGACAAGCGATGAGCTCAACAATGCCTGCAGCACCAATGTTGTGGCCGAAATAAGATTTTGTTGAACTAACAAGCAATTGATCGTTATCAGGAAACACTTTCTTCATCGCCAGCGTTTCAATGCGGTCATTCGCTTCGGTACCTGTACCGTGTGCATTGACGTAATCAATTTGTTCCGGTTTTACGCCAGCATTCTCCATGGCTTTAAGCATGACCTGTACAGCACCACTGGCTCGTGGGTCCGGGCCGGTTTCATGGTAGGCATCGCAGGAGGTCGCGTAAGAGAGAATTTCACCGTAAATTTTGGCTCCGCGAGCAATAGCGTGTTCATAATCCTCCAGCACGATCGCGCCGGCACCTTCGCCGATAGACATGCCAGACTGACCTGAAAAGGGGGTGCAGGTGTCGGGGTGCATAACGTTCAATGCGTAAAATCCAGCAAACGTCGGCAGATAGATCGGTTCTGTACCGACCGCCAGCATGGTCTTACTTTTACCATTTTGGATATAATCAAAAGCCATCCCGATCGCGTTAGGACTGGCAGTACAGGCTGTTGCGACCAATTCCCCGCCGCCTTTAAGGCCTAAGAGTGTCGAAACACTTGAGCAACAGGAAGAAAATCCCCCCGAATAAATAGCCTTGCGAAGCGAGAAATCCTCCATTCGCTGCTCGAAAATTGGCAGAAACGCTTCTGTGCCAGCGGAAGAAACGCCAACGATTAATCCTGTCTCATCCAGGCATGCTTTGTTATTGACAAGCCCAGCCCGAGTCAGGGCATCTTTGCCCACTTTGTATGCCCATAAGGCAGCGTTATCCAGTGAATGGATGATGTCTTCGGGAATCCCTGAATAATCTATTTCGTGAAGAACTTCCGCTGCACGAGCATTTTCAAACCACGCTGTAAATCGCTCACTGTCGCCGACACCATTTTTCTTATCAAATAGCGCTTTTTTGAAATCTTCAATGGTTTCGGCCAGGGATGACAAAATCCCCATGCCTGTAATTACAACTCGTTTTCGGTTTGTCTTCATTGTTATCCCCCGGGGTAGAAAATCTTTTTGCCCATAATAAATAGCTAAAGTAAAGCAACATATTTATATCTGTCGCTTTACTTATATTTTAATTATTAGAGCTACATAATTCGCTTTGACTTTGACGAATCAATAAAACTATGTTCGGCCGGATTAACCAACATACTTAAGTTATATAAAAACGGCACACTTTGTGTTCTGGCCGGGATGTTTTCTTCTGCCGTTAAAATTTCAAACCCTGGGATATCCGCCAAAGCATAGTCATTATCGATCAAAGCTAGCGCGATAAAAGATTGCAGCGCAGGGGAAAAACCGGATTTAACAATAATGCCAACCTCTTTACCCTCAACCAAAACTTTATCATCAGGTTTAATACCACTGCACTCTGCAGTTGGGAGCATACCAACGAGTTTACGCTCCCCCTGGTTATGGGACTGTGGCTCTATCGCTGACTTGCCAATAAAATTTTCTTTATCGTATTGAATTGCCCATTGCATTTGCAGTTCAATCGGGTTTTTGCTATACACGGAAAAAATACTTTCATCCCAGCCGGTGTTTTCAAGACGAACAATATCCTGGTATTGGATACCCCCCGTTTTCAATTCATATTTACCACCAATCGAAAGGATGTTTTCCCATAATTTAACCAGGGCAGGTTCCTGGCCAATGGCCATATATGCATATTCGCCATGTTTCCCACAGCGGAAGATGATCAGTTCATCGGCCTCATTAATGTATTCAAAATAAGGTAAACCAATAATGTCGTAGCCATATATTTCTGACATAACTTCCCAGGAGTAAGGCCCTTCCAGCATAATAGCGCCCCAGCCGCTATCTGCCATAGAGTTAATCTCCGGCAGTTCAACGATATCAAGTTCTTCACTGCTTTCTAAAATTGAATTAAGACGTTCGATTATCTCCGTCGCGGGGATGTTTTCTGAAAGGATGTAATAACCGTCAGAGGTACAGAGCACATAAATATCCCCACGGATGGTTCCATCCTCATTTAATACCAATGAATAGATACCTTGCTCATCGCGAATAATTGAGATATCTGCAGAGGCCATATGATTCACTAAAGCCCATGCATCATCTCCCATCACGCTAACGATAGACATATGTGAATAATCGACAAGCAAGGCATTTTCTCTGACTGCTTTATATTCAATCGCAAGATCGTGATACGCTACGGGAACAGTGTGATTATTATAAATGCCCATCCGGGCATTATTTTCCAAATGCAAATCATTAAGAGACTTCATAAAACCTCTTCAGGTAAATTGATCAAAAAGTCAGGAACGTTTTTTTGTAATAACAAATGATGCCAAATTATTAATGCTACGCATGTAAGAAGGGTCGTCTCCTTCACTTACCTGGATATCAAAGACCTTATCAAGTAAAACAATAATTTCTGTCGCGTCTACTGAATCCAATTTTAAACCGTTACCAAATAATGGTGTATCGTCATCGATTTGCGTTTCATCCCGTTGAATATTTAATCGCTGGATGATTTCGGTTTTGATTGTGAAAAGTACATTTTTACGTTCCTGGATATTATCATGCATCGTTGTCATTGCTTATGTCCCATTAATGATGTGTTTCGCTTCACGGTAGTTAATTATTGTTCCCTGGCTAATTAACTTCTTACCAACATTAGCTGTCACGGAATAGTGCTTAAACCCAGTTGGATCTGAAAATGCCAGCTTGCTTGTAACCTCGATCGTATCTCCCGGATAAGCAATATCTTTAAACTTTAAATTTTGCGCTGCTAATACGCCACGCACTTGCGAACGTCTTTTCCGAATGATATCCAATAACTCTTGTTGATGGATTTTCGCATAAATATCTCGTAAGCTTTTTAATTCAACACCAAACTCTTCAAAATAAATATCACAAACATCAGTAATAAATGAAAAATACTCACTTGCCTGACCAAATATCTCTGCAATGAGAACACCGGGCATGATAGGGTCATCTGGAAAGTGACCAAGTAAATAGGGTTCATTATAAGTAATATGCTTTACGATCTGCACATACCCATTTTCTCCATATTTATAATCATCTATTCTGTCAACCATTAATAAGGGTTGCCGCCAACCGCCCATTTCAAGAAAAATTTTAGAAGGAATAGAATATCTGGACATAAATCACCGCATAACCAGGCCACCATCGATCACGATGGTTTGGCCAACAATATAACTGGCGGCAGAAGAGCTTAAATACACAATTGTATTCGCTACTTCCTGACACTGGCCTAAACGTTTCAAAGGGATGGAATGAGTAACCTCACGCACCACAGTACGAGAAACTTTCTTTACCATCCTCGATTCAATCATTCCAGGAGCAACTGCGTTCACTCGCACACCTCGAGGAGCCAATTCTGCGGCTAATGTTCTGGTAAAACCGAGCAAAGCACCTTTTGACGCACTGTAATTAACCTGCCCTACACTTGGAATGACTGCTGCTATAGACGCAACATTGATAATCGCGGGGCTTTCAGAACATCTTAGTAGCATTAAAGCTTCCTTCGTTAATCTGAAAGTACTCAGCATATTAGTATCAATAACAGTACTAAAGTCCTCAAAAGTCATTGATGCAAAGAGACTGTCTTTAACAATACCGGCGTTATTCACTAATACATCGATTTTCGTTACTTTAGCATTTAAATATTTCATTAATGTAGCCACCTTCTCAGGATCAGCTATATCACATTGTAATATATTTAATCTTTGCCCTACTGCTTCATTTTCTTTTAGCTCGTTTAAACGATCCGCATTGGTATTATACAATGCGAAGACTTCACATCCTTGTTCCAGAAATTTTTCGCAGATGGCAATACCAATGTCACCACTGGCTCCTGATATCAAAACTGTTTTGCCTTTTAGATCATTATATTTATACATTTCCATTACACACAATTGAGTTAACAACAGATACAGCTACGGCATGAGTACGACAATGCGATATGCTAAGTGACACGTCAACAACACCACTTTCCTTTATTACTTCGTTCAATCTTCCAGTAAATAAGAAAGAGGGACAACCATATTCATCATGATTTATCTCAATATCTTTAAAGGACACTCCATCCCGGAAACCACAACCAAGCGCTTTAACAATTGATTCTTTCGCAGCCCAGAATCCGGATGCCCTTTCAAAATCCGGTTCATTGGCATTAATTTTTATTATCTCTTTTTTTGTAAATACACGCTGTAAAAAATATGCGCCGCCATTGTTAATCGCGTTGATGATCCGTTCTACTTCAACGATATCAGTACCGATACGTATTCCTGCATTTGCCATAAGGTTACAGTTGATAAGTTATATTAAAATTAGATATAAATCGATCTTCTACGAGGCCAGCCGGGGATATTAAGGGAGCTGATAAAGAAATATCATATCCTAGTGACTTAATTGTTCCCTTAACCCCAATGATTGACCCGATTATCCTTTTCTCATCAAAAGCATTTTGTGGATATATCTCACCAGTAATCTGTCCATAATCTGCGCCAAAATATAATTCAGAGTTATAATTCCCGATAAGGAAATGGAATGTATTCTGGATATAGAATCCTTTATTTCCGTCTAATCCCGTACTGGTTTCATAACCTCTAACATTCCATCGATTACCGATTGTAAATTGATCTTGTAGTGTTAACGGTGATTGCGAAAATTGAGCACCAAAATTCAATTCATAATAATAAAGCAAAGGTTCGGCATTGAACCATTTAATATAGTTTGTATTCAGATTAAAAATTTGGCTTTTAGAACTCACATCGCCTGACACCATATCCGGAGTTTTCTCACCACCTAACCAAGTCATAAAACGTTGCCAGCTAAGGGAGGAGTCTAACGTCGCATCCTGGAAATTTTGTTTAAAATTTAACCCAAGGCGCAGATTACCCATATCTCGCTCTTGCAGCGCTAAATCCACGCCACCCAATTGATACGCAGATCTACGCCTTAATATTTCTACACTCCCGGTTATTTTTTTATCCGTATTGCGGAAAAGGGTTCGGGTTCCTTTCAAACTAAGGTATTGATTTTTTCCCTGGTAGTCTAAATCCCAATAGCTCAGTCCTACACGCTGGCGAGACATGCTGCTACTGTAGAAAACTTCATAATCCCAAAAACCTACAGGTATGCTATAAAAAGCGCTGATGCTTTTATATCCGCCAGTTGTACTGCTGGTACCCGCCAAATAAAAAAGATCGCCAAGCCTTGCAGAGTTGTACAAATAACCTGAAATACCAGTAAGCATTTTTCCTGTACTTCTATCACCCCAGTTGTTATACGTTGTCCTGATATTCCATAATTTATTACGATTAGTGTTGATCACAATATCGCTATCGCCGTCGCGATTTCCAGGCACGATGTTAATCTTAACATCAACGCCAGGCACTCTCTGCAAGTTCTCCAGACCCTGCTCAATATTTCGCAGATTAAGAATATCACCTGATACAAATGGTAGGCTCCAACTTCTGATGTCATCTTTTGCAATGATCACCTTATTGATCCTTCCTACTGAAATATTTAGCTGTAACTTTTTTTCCTTTAAGTTTTGTACAGGAATATTCACGCGCGTTGTTACATATCCGGCCTTTATATAATAATCCTGCAAGTACGTCGCAACATACTCAATACCTTTCGTACCAAGGCAGCTGTTCGAGATCTCATCCTTTATATTTCGAATCATTTCACTACCCAAAAATTCGTTTTCGAGGATAAGCTCTGCAATAGGATAACAATCATTTTCAGAGGGTAATTTAAAATCTATAACTTTTTTATCTTCAATTTTCGAAAAAACATCTTTTTTATCAACCCGGTTTTCCTGAGCGGTGTTATTATCATTTTTTTGCTGTTCTTTGGCTAGTCGTTCTAACTGAGTATCAGCATACGCACGAGCACTGCATAGCAAAATGAAAGCTAAAAAATAAAATTTGATTTCCATAACCTCAAGAAAATTAAAAGTATGAGAACGCCTAACAGCTGCCATTATCTTCATAACAACAGCCAAAACAACTTAATTATCCTTAAAGAACAAAAATCAACACCCGTTAAACTTCTAATATTGTTACAGTGGTAATATTATTGACATAATACATAATCAAAAACTATGCATTCAATTAATCATTATTTGCTATTGTCAGGTTACCCACTGGTGGTTTAACAATCATTTCAGCGTCTACTAAAGTGCTAAAACATCTATTCTGGGAGAACCCTGCCCCCTCCAGCCTTAAAAACCGCATAATGAAACCCCACGCCATTAGCATCAAACAATCATATATTTTATAAATATATATTCTCGCAAGGAAAACTCTTCATCCTTGTGTTCTTAAATAAGATCTTAAAGCAACAAAATTCAATTTAAGATATATACCAGACTCTGGCACTCAGAAGGAGCAGCCTAACTATCAAGATTTTTTAGGATGTTTGTATCAATAGCACTGGTTATTAATCAATCTACGATAAAATCATCAGGTTGACGGCTTTAATTGTTGTAAAAAACATAGCAATACATCTATTGTTATGCTGAAATTAATAACCTGACATTTTAACCTATTACATACATTGCTAATAAAGGACACAGCCTCTGGCTGCTTTGGAATATATATGTACTGGATTATCAACGACAACATTGAATTCAGGCCGGGAATGAAAAGACTGTCCTCAGTAAATAATCCTGAAATGAATGTCACGCTTACATCGCCAGCCAGCCGTTGCCTTCTCTTACTGCTTGAAGCATCTCCAGATATTGTACTTCAGCAAGATTTTTTTAAGAAAGTTTGGGAAGAAGAAGGAATGTTAGTTCCAACGAACACGCTCTACCAAAATATATCCATTGTTCGCCGTGGACTGCGTGCTGTTGGTGAGACAGACAGAAGGCTTATAGCAACCATTCCCCGGAAAGGTTTTCAGATAGATGACAGCGTTAAAATCTCCAGACGCAACGATAACGAACCGGCTACACCTTTCCCTGTTTCTACTACCAGTTATCAAACAACTTATAACATTCCTGAAGTGTTTAATCAGCCAAAGGATGATGTGAACGAGCAAGTTCTTCCCGCGGAAACAGACACTCGTACGATTAAGAAAAAGAAGCCATTTGCAATGTCGAATGGCCTTTTCACTGCTTCAGCCTCATTTATCGTAGGTCTACTCGTCGTTTACCTGACATGGAATATTAATAATGATGCTGATTTTTTTGAAAGTTATAAGTTTATTGAAAAGGAAGATGGTTGCCATTTTTACACTAAGGATGACAGCCATGATAACAATGAATATTATCTGAAGTATAAATCTCTTATTAAAGACTCCGGTTTGAACTGTAAAAATTACCCTTGGGTCTATTTCCCAACGTCACAGACTTCACCATCACTCGCTGCTTTAGTCTGCAAGAATAAATTCTCGACAACATCATCGCCAGGATGCATTTCACTTTTAATCAGGGGAGTAAACGGTGACTAAAAAAGCAATCTTCTTTCTAAGTTTGATTTTTATAAGCGTGGGGATTGTGGCGGGATATTTTTATTACTCATTACTTATAAAAAATAGAAGTGCTGAAAGTTGCAGCGCTTCTATGATTGTTTTTCATAAAGGAACACAAGCCAACATAACATTCGATTTTATGTACAATAATGAAAAAAGAAGTGGAATCGTTTCAGTAAGCGGAAGTTATCTGGAAAACACTCACCCAGAAGGCACTATACGAAGAGATATCTCTTTTACCTGGACCGAAAATCGCGGTACCTACAATTTTCAGTCATCCGGGATAAACAAAGTCGATAGCCTGGAAACCTTACCGGATAAAGTCATCGCTACTGTGTTGCCCGGCTTTTACGTTTATCCGAATAAAAGCATCACGTATTCAATCCATCCTCAAGGATCGCAAGGATTTCTCTTCACCATTGGTAAACGGCCGCTGTTCTTTTGCGCCCGCTAAAAATAGTAAGCGAAGGTCATTAATTTTGCATGATGGGGACGACCAAACCAGTCCTCCCCTGCTTTCACCTTTAATAACAACAGCTGGGCTGATTGAACATCAATGTAATTCACGCATTCCCTATACAAGCCTAAGAATGGCGTGAATGCACCCAGAGCTTATTTTCTCGCAACAAAAAAGCCCCAGCTTACTAAGTAAACTGGGGCTTTATATTTGGCGGAAGCGCAGAGATTCGAACTCTGGAACCCTTTCGGGTCGCCGGTTTTCAAGACCGGTGCCTTCAACCGCTCGGCCACACTTCCGGTGTGAGGCGCACTATAAACATCCTCGAGTCGCATGTAAAGCCCGGGAATGTTTGTTTGCCTGAAAAACCATCAAAATCGTGTTGTTAGTTTGAAATACCAGCACAATGACCGTTTATTCAGCGCATCTAAGATCAGTGTTTCTCAATGTACATATCTTTTGTCAGGTATACCCCCAGGCTATCGGGCGCAAACCCACCCACCCAAGGCTTCACCAAATGCGTACGAACATAATGATAAACCGGGATAGCCGGAACATCCTTTCCAAGGATATCCTCTGCCTGCTGGTAATATTTACCACGCTCAGCAATATCCTTTGCCTTCGCAGCACTTTTCAGGGCTTCGTCATACGCCGGATTGCTGTATTTACTCGTGTTTTCACTGTCACCAGTACGGAAATTATTCAGGAAAGTGGCTGCATCAGCATAGTCTGCAATCCATGCATACCGTACCGCATCAAAATTACCGGTATGCATGGTATCGAGCATGGTTTTCCACTCCTGGTTTTGCAGTTTTGCATTAACGCCAAGATTTTTTTGCCACATTGAGCTGGCGGCAATCGCAATCCGCTGATGTGTTTCCATCGTGTTATACAGGAGGCTGAAACTCAGTGGGTGTTCATCATTAAAGCCAGCTTCATTAAGGAGCTTTTTCGCTTCGGCCAGTCGTTTTTCCCGCGGCCATGATGCGTAGTCAGGTGATGCTATTTTCACACCGCCAATTTCTGGCTGGCTCACTACCCATGCAGGGCGCTGTCCCTGTGCCATGACTTTATCCGCGATGACATCTTTATCCAGCGCCATATTGAGTGCGCGGCGTACTCGAGGATCGTTAAATGGCGGCTTAGTGGTATTAAACTCGTAATAATAAGTCGCCAGTTGCGGCGCAACATGCACCTGATCGCCTAACGTTTTCTTTAACTGCGCAAACTGGTTCACAGGAATAGTGTAGGTAATATCAATCTCGCCAGCTTTATAGCGGTTAACGTCCGCAGTTTCAGCGTTGATAGGAAGATAAGTGACCTTATTAATCACCGTCGCTTTATTATCCCAATAACGGGTATTGCGTTGGGCAACAATGCGTTCATTAACGACCCAATCGGTGATCTTATAAGCACCACTCGTCACAATATGTTCCGGCTTTGTCCATTTATCACCAAAACGATTGATCAACACGCTGTCTACCGGAACCAGAGATGGATGCGCCAGCATCGGCAGGAAAGATGCCGTAGGTTGCGTCAAAGTGACTTCCAGCGTTGAATCATCTAATGCCTTCACGCCAAGCGTATCAGGCGTTTTTTTTCCTTGCGCGATATCAGCGGCGTTAACAATATGCATATTTCCGGGATAGCTGGCATAAGGGGATGCCGTTTTCGGATCAACTAAACGTTGCCAGCTCCAGACCACATCTTTTGCCGTGATCGCCGTACCATCAGACCATGTGATCCCCGGGCGTAAGTGGAAAATCCAGACAGTGTTATCTTTGTTCTCCCATTTTTCCGCCAGCCGAGGTTCAATGGTTCCATCTTTCTTAACTGCAACCAACCCGTCGAAAATATCGCTGATAATGTTGAACTCGACGTCGCTTTCCACTTTATGTGGATCCAGCGATGCAGGCTCGCTGCCATTGTTACGCACCAGTTCCTGTTTTTCAGCAAGCGTTGTTCCTGCGGGTACCGTCGCTGCAAACGCGCCAGAACATGCGCTCAGAATGCCGATAGTCAATAATGAAAGTGCAATGTGGTTTCGTATTTGTGGTTTCATGTCCTTTCGCCTTAATAATGTACTTTGTCACGACGCGATTACACTCTTAGCGCCCCAATAGTTATATAGCAATAGATTTCAGTGACATATAAGACACCAATATGGATCTGCCTCACATTTATTCCTTTATGCTGCGTAGCGCTCATTGCTGCGCATGAAACACGGTGTCAGCACCGCTGCGTTATGAGTAAAGATGGGTAAAACAACTTTGTCAGCAAGCGAGACTTTTTTAGACTCTGCAAACAATTACATCTGTCATAAGAGAGTGACTCATGGATCGTATTATTACTTCATCGCGTGACCGTACTTCCCTGCTAAGTACGCACAAAGTTCTGCGTAACACCTATTTCCTTTTAAGCTTAACGCTGGCGTTTTCCGCAATTACGGCGACTGCCAGCACCGTATTAATGTTGCCTTCTCCGGGCCTGATACTGACGCTGGTTGGGATGTACGGTTTAATGTTTCTGACTTATAAGCTGGCGAACAAACCGACAGGTATTCTGGCTGCTTTCGCGTTCACTGGTTTCCTCGGCTATATCCTTGGGCCAATGCTTAATGCATATCTCTCAGCAGGAATGGGCGATCTGATTGGTCTGGCGCTCGGCGGCACCGCATTGGTCTTTTTCTGCTGTTCCGCATATGTGTTAACGACACGCAAGGATATGTCCTTCCTCGGTGGCATGCTGATGGCAGGTGTTGTGGTGGTACTGATTGGCATGGTCGCGAACATCTTCTTGCAGTTGCCAGCGTTGCACCTGGCAATCAGCGCTGTATTCATCCTGATTTCCAGCGGCGCCATCCTGTATGAAACCAGCAATATCATCCATGGCGGTGAAACCAACTACATCCGCGCCACTGTCAGCCTTTATGTGTCGCTGTACAACATCTTTGTCAGCCTATTGAGTATCCTGGGCTTCGCCAACCGGGATTAAACAATCTTGACTCCCGATTAGCCCCGCTTATGCGGGGCTTTATTTTTTGCTAAACTCCCGCCGTTGTTGACTAACGCTGCGAAAAATTATGTTGATCTTTGAAGGTAAAGAAATCGAAACCGATAGTGAAGGCTATCTAAAAGACACGACTCTGTGGAGTGAAACCTTAGCGCCTCTCATTGCAGAGAAAGAGAACATAGTTCTCTCTCCTGAGCACTGGGAAGTGGTGCGCTTTGTGCGCGAATTTTACCTGGAATTCAATACATCTCCCGCCATTCGCATGCTGGTAAAAGCGATGGCGAATAAATTTGGCGAGGAAAAAGGAAACAGCCGCTATTTGTACCGCCTGTTTCCAAAAGGGCCTGCTAAACAGGCGACAAAGATCGCTGGTTTGCCAAAACCGGTGAAGTGCATCTAATAGCGAATACCGAAGTTTGTCCATTCCCTGCCGGGTTGATGCGGTTCGGCAAGCACTCTGTCAACCCGGGCACTACGCGGCCCCCCTGCTTTTAGCCACGCAACCAGCTGATTAACCGCTTGCTCGTCTCCACACGCAACCACTTCGACGCTGCCATCATCAAGGTTACGTGCATACCCCGTTAAACCCAGCTTCTGCGCTTCGTGCTGTGTGGTATAGCGAAACCCGACGCCTTGCACCATTCCATGTACCCAGGCGATTGTGCAGACATGTGCCATCTTTGACCCCCTTTCGACTCAGGCTCGTTGCATTTGCCCGGTGAACCCGTGACAATAGCGCCCATTTTCTTCAGTTTATAGAATAGCCGAATATGAGTGTACGTTTAGTGTTAGCCAAAGGGCGCGAGAAATCCCTGCTTCGCCGCCATCCCTGGATTTTCTCCGGCGCGGTTGCGCGCATGGAAGGCAAAGCCAGCCTCGGTGAAACGGTTGATATCGTCGATCATCAGGGCAAGTGGCTGGCGCGTGGAGCATTATCTCCTGCATCGCAGATTCGTGCTCGCGTCTGGACTTTCGATAAAAATGAAAGCATTGATATCGCGTTCTTCACCCGTCGCCTACAACAAGCGCAGCAGTGGCGAGATTGGCTGGCGCAACGCGATGGTCTCGACAGCTATCGCCTGATTGCTGGCGAATCAGATGGGTTACCAGGCGTAACCATTGATCGTTTCGGTAATTTTCTTGTTCTTCAACTTCTTAGCGCAGGTGCAGAATACCAGCGTCCAGCCATTATCTCAGCGCTCCAGTCACTCTATCCACAATGTGCGATTTACGATCGCAGCGATGTTGCCGTGCGTCAAAAAGAGGGGCTGGAACTCGCGCAAGGGCTGGTGGTCGGCGAACTGCCGCCCGCGTTGTTGCCTATCAAAGAACACGGCATGAAGTTGTTTGTCGATATTCAGGGCGGGCATAAAACCGGTTACTACCTCGATCAGCGCGACAGCCGGCTGGCAACACGTCGCTACGTGGCAGACAAACGCGTACTAAACTGCTTTTCCTACACCGGCGGCTTTGCTGTTTCCGCGCTGATGGGCGGATGCCGCCAGGTCGTCAGTGTGGATACTTCGCAGGAAGCGCTGGATGTCGCAAAACAGAACATTACGCTGAACGAGCTGGATTTAAGCAAAGCAGAATTTGTTCGCGACGACGTATTCAAACTGCTGCGCAAATATCGCGATCAGGGCGAAACTTTCGATGTCATCGTAATGGATCCGCCAAAATTCGTGGAAAACAAGAGCCAGTTGATGGGTGCCTGTCGCGGTTATAAAGACATCAACATGCTGGCGATACAGCTCCTGAATCCCGGCGGTGTACTGCTCACTTTCTCCTGTTCCGGTTTGATGACCACAGATTTATTTCAGAAAATCATTGCTGACGCCGCAATAGATGCTGGTCGTGATGTACAATTTATAGAACAGTTCCGTCAGGCCGCCGATCATCCTGTGATCGCTACCTACCCGGAAGGGCTGTATCTGAAAGGGTTTGCCTGCCGCGTTATGTAACTTGAAATTTGGAACCGCGCCCGCATATCTGCGGGTATGTAAGGTTCCCGGGAGGTGACAATGATTGCCAGCAAATTCGGTATCGGTCAGCAAGTTCGCCACTCACTGCTGGGGTATCTTGGCGTAGTGGTCGATATCGATCCTGAGTATTCACTGGACGAGCCGTCAGCAGACGAACTGGCGGTGAACGACGAACTCCGCGCGCTGCCCTGGTATCATGTCGTGATGGAAGATGATGATGGTCAGCCAGTGCACACATATCTGGCAGAAGCACAGCTGACAAGCGAAATTACGGATGAACATCCGGAGCAGCCATCCATGGACGAACTGGCGCGCACCATTCGCCGACAGCTTCAGGCTCCGCGCCTGCGCAACTAAAAATACCCCGCCAGACGCGGGGTATTTTTTATTTCGCCAGACCGAGCCGCGGGATCTCTATCGCCGGGCAGCGATCCATCACTACACTTAACCCCGCCTCACGCGCCAGCACGGCGGCTTGTTCATTAATCACCCCTAATTGCATCCAAAGCGTTTTCGCGCCAACGGCAATCGCCTCTTGAGCAACTCCCCACGCCGCTTCCGAATTACGAAAAACATCCACCATGTCGATCTTTTCTGGCACATCGGCAAGCGTTGCATAGCCCTGCTGCCCAAGAAGAGTAGTGCCTGCTACTTTCGGCGAGACGGGAATCACATGATAACCCTGGTCCAACAAATACTTCATTACGCGATAGCTTGCTCGATCGGGTTTATCACTCGCACCAACCAGCGCAATAGTTTGGGTCGACTGTAAAATAGCGGCAATATCGGTTTCTTTCATGTTTTCCTCCCGCGATGTCACCAAAGTGTAAATCAAACAGACCCGCTCGACCATTTTCGGATTTTTTTATCCACTTCTCTTGCAGCATCAGACGCTTCCAGTAATCTGTAGCGAAAATCACTGACGGAAGCGGATTATGGAATCAACCACTCGCACCTTACCCGTGCGCAAACATATTGCACTTGTCGCACACGACCATTGCAAGCAATCATTAATGAAATGGGTAGAACGCCACCAGCCAGTACTGGCCAAGCATGAGCTCTATGCGACTGGTACAACCGGAAATTTGATTCAGCGAGCAACCGGCCTTGAAGTTAACGCCATGCTGAGCGGCCCGATGGGCGGCGACCAGCAAGTCGGCGCGTTGATTTCAGAAGGCAAAATCGACGTACTGATTTTCTTCTGGGACCCGCTTAATGCTGTCCCGCACGATCCTGACGTGAAAGCCCTCTTACGTCTTGCAACGGTGTGGAATATTCCGGTTGCAACCAATTTATCTACCGCTGATTTTATTATCGACTCTCCGCAGTTTAATAACAGCGTCGACATCCTGATTCCGGACTACCAACGTTACCTCGCTGAGCGTCTGAAATAAGTCCTGGCGGCCGCAGCGGCCGCCTTCGTTTCACGGTTTTCGCGCGACTGGCACATCCAGCGATTTTAACGTGTCGACAAAGCGTGACGGTTCATCTTTATCAAACAACAGCCAGACGCGATGGCGTGCGCGCGTCAATGCGACGTACAACAATCGTCGCTCTTCCGCATCAGGGAACTCTTCCGCCTGCGGCAGCAAGGCTTGCTCCATTATGGATTCCCGCGCCGGGGCAGGAAAACCATCCGCGCCCTCTTTCAGCCCCACCACAATCACATAGTCCGCCTGTTGTCCTTTACTGGCGTGGATAGTCGTAAAATCGAGCTGAAGTTTCGGCCAGCGGGTGGCTGCTTTCTCCAGAACGGCAGGTTTTCCGTGATGATAACGCGCCAGAACCAGGATCCTGTCTTCCGGCGTTGCATATCCGCTGAGCTTATCTAATAGCGCATCCAGCTGATCCTGCGCCATCAGCGTCACTGCATTTTTATCGCCTGTTTTCAAACTATTCAACGGTTTTGCAAGCTGCCATGGGTTCTGCTGGATAAAGCGATTCGCAACTTCACCAATGCGTGAATTGAAACGATAAGTCGTATCCAGCGCGCAGAGATCGCCTTCACCAAAATAGTCATGGAAAGCGGTGGTTAAGGAAAGTTGCGCGCCGCTGAAACGGTAGATAGCCTGCCAGTCATCCCCGACAGCAAACAGTGTCGTTTGTGAGTTTTGCTTACGCAACGCAGCCAGCAAAGCCGCGCGCTGCGGTGAAATATCCTGAAATTCATCAACCAGAATATGCTTCCACGGGCTAATAAAACGCCCTTTTTCCAGCACATTGATCGCCTGATGAATCAGCCCGGAAAAATCGACGGCGTTTTCAGACTTTAGCTCGGCTTTCCAGGCTTTTAAAATCGGCGCCATCAGTTTAATGCGTTTACTGAACAGATCACGAACGTCATCTGGTGCGCCGGCGATCATCTCCGCCTGTGCACCACCATGCATACGCATCAGCCCAATCCAGCGATCCAGACGCGAAGCGATGCGGCGCTGCAATTTTGCATCTTCCCAAAAATTACCTTCAGGAACTTCCCATTCCATCTCTTCTTCCAGCCACTGACGCCACCCTTTCGCCTGTGCTTTCTTTTCACTGCACTGCTGGCACCAGGTGTTTGTTAGCAAGGACAAGCGAGCCGACGTATCATTTTCCAGCTCGCTTAACGCGGGCACCTTTTTGCTTCCCTGGGAGATGATATACAACGCCAGCGCATGAAAAGTGCGCGCGGTAATCTCTTCGGTATGTAGCCGTTGCTGGATACGCTCATCCATCTCCCGGGCAGCTTTGCGACCAAACGCGAGCAGAAGGATTTGATCCGCCAAGGCTTCCCCACGAGCCAGCAACCAGCCTGCTCTGGCTACCAGAACCGAGGTTTTTCCGCTGCCCGCGCCAGCAAGCACTAATAAAGAGTGCTCTCCGTTGACCACGGCCCGCGCCTGCGCCGGGTTTAAAGGAGATGTTTCAATTTGCTCAAAAAAAGCGGCGTACTGAGCAACCATGGTTGCAGTATAAGTTTGATTGTGCTCTGTCCGGCGCTTCTCAACATCCGTCAGCCACGACTGGCACTGACGCCAAAGCTCACGGCAATTATCAAACTCCGGTAATCGGCTTGTTGGAATAGGCAATGCAGCAAACGCCTGCTGCAATTGCTGCTGTAGCCCCTGAAGTTGCTTGCGGGTAAGCCATTTCGTTGACTCAATACGCCCGGAAATCAGCTCCAGTTGCTCAGATAAAACCCCGGCAGCGACCTCGCTCATTTCCACGCTCCACCGGTTCCAGCGCTCATTTAAGAGATGATAAAAACGCTGTGTTTCGCTCCATTCCGTTCCGTGAAGACGAACCACTTTGTTGTCGGCAAGCTGAAATTCCATTTCTCCCCACACCAACCCACGCTTGCATTCAATCGCCAACAACTGATTGAAAGGGATAAGGTATTCGTGTCTGTCACCTGCCACTTTAATGCCGGCGTTCAGAATGACTGCGCGATCATAAGGGTGTTGCGCCAGACGTTTTCCCAGTGAGGTCGCTTTCAGCTCCATGACTTATCGTTCTCAACTTGTGACAATAATTGCCAGTTTACCTGCCAGAGAATTGGCGCTCCAGCCCAAATAATCGTTACAATTACCGGCATTCACTACCGACCGGTTTGTACTGAGGTTTTATGCGTACTGTTTTGAATATTCTAAATTTTGTGCTTGGTGGTTTTGCCACAACACTCGGGTGGCTACTCGCTACAATAATCAGCGCCCTGCTCATTATCACTCTGCCGTTGACGCGCTCATGCTGGGAAATCACAAAGCTCTCACTTATCCCCTGGGGAAATGAAGCCATTCACATTGATGAACTCGAACCACAGAGCAAAAACAGCCTGTTAAATGCGGGTGGAACATTGCTGAATATTGTCTGGTTTGTTCTGTTTGGCTGGTGGCTATGCATTATGCATATTACCGCCGGTATCGCGCAGTGTCTTACCATCATCGGCATTCCCGTTGGCGTCGCGAACTTTAAAATCGCTGCGATTGCGCTGTGGCCAGTTGGCCGACGAGTGGTCTCCGTAGAAACCGCTCGCGCAGCCCGTGAAGCCAATGCGCACCGTCGTTTTCAATAATCGGATCGCTTGTCATTATGTTAAGTCCTCTGCTTCGCCGTTATACATGGAACAGTGCCTGGCTCTATAACGTCAGAATTTTTATTGCGCTTTGCGGGACTGCTTTGCTGCCCTGGCTACTCGGCGAGGTGAAGCTGACCATCCCGTTAACGCTTGGCGTCGTTGCCGCCGCACTTGCCGATCTGGATGACCGCCTTACGGGGCGTCTGAAAAACCTGATAATTACGCTGGTATGCTTTTTTATTGCGTCTGCATCTGTGGAGTTACTCTTCCCATGGCCATGGTTGTTTGCGCTTGGTCTTGTGACATCCACAATTGGTTTTATCCTGCTTGGCGGGCTTGGACAGCGCTACGCCACCATTGCTTTTGGTGCGCTGCTCATTGCGGTCTACACTATGCTGGGAATTTCCCTTTTCGAACAGTGGTATCAGCAACCGCTGCTGCTATTGGCCGGGGCCATCTGGTTTAACTTGCTGACGCTGGTCGGACATCTGGTTTTCCCCATTCGCGCTCTACAAGACAATCTGGCGCGCTGCTATGAACAAGTGGCGCATTACCTCGAACTGAAATCACGTCTTTTCGACCCGGATATTGAAGATGATAGTCAGGCGCCGCTCTATGATTTAGCCCTGGCGAATGGCCAGTTAGTGAACATGCTCAATCAAACCAAAGCGACGTTGCTCACGCGTTTGCGCGGAGATCGTGGACAGCGCGGCACACGTCAAACATTGCATTACTATTTTGCGGCGCAAGATATTCATGAACGAGCCAGTTCGTCACATATTCAATACCAAACACTGCGCGAACACTTCCGTTATAGCGATGTGATGTTCCGCTTTCAGCGCTTACTTTCCATGCAATCGCATGCATGCGGTCAGTTATCACGCGCCATCTTGCTTCGCACTCCGTATCAACACGATTCTCGCTTCGAACGCGCATTTATCCACCTTGACGCGGCACTTGATCGCCTTCGCGCTAATGGCATCACACCGCAGGAGCATATGAAAGCACTTGGTTTTCTTCTTGATAACCTAAGGGCTATTGACGCTCAGTTAGCAACTATTGAATCCGGGCAACCACAGCCCTCATTAGCAAATGACACTGAAAATCAGCTTTCGGACGATAGTCTGAGTGGTTTTAACGACATACGGCAGCGGTTACGTAATAATTTGACGCCCGAATCCGCACTCTTTCGCCACGCAGTGCGCATGTCGGTAGTGTTATGTATCGGCTATGCTTTTATCCAAATAACGGGGCTGCAACATGGTTATTGGATCTTACTGACCAGTCTTTTTGTCTGCCAGCCGAACTATAACGCCACTCGCCACCGCCTGACATTACGCGTAATTGGTACGCTGATTGGCGTTGCGATCGGATTGCCGGTACTTTACTTCGTTCCCTCACATGAAGGGCAACTGATACTCATCGTCATCACCGGCGTACTGTTTTTTGCATTTCGAACAGTGCAATACGCGCATGCCACGATGTTCATCACATTGCTGGTGTTGCTGTGCTTTAATTTGCTGGGCGAAGGATTTGAAGTCGCGCTTCCCCGTATTATTGATACGCTTATTGGATGTGCTATCGCCTGGGCGGCGGTGAGTTTTATCTGGCCGGACTGGCGTTTTCGGCACCTGCCCCGCGTCACTGAGCAAGCCTTCGACGCGAACTGCCGCTACCTTGATGCAATCCTTGAACAGTACCATCAGGGACGCGATAACCGGCTTGCTTACCGTATTGCCAGACGTAATGCTTATAACCGTGACGCGGAACTGGCATCGGTCGTTTCAAATATGTCTTCCGAACCCGGAACCTCACCTGAACTTCGCGATGCCGCGTTCCGTTTATTATGCTTGAATCATACCTTTACCAGTTATATTTCCGCGCTTGGCGCACATCGTGAGCAACTCACCCAGCCGGATATTCTACGTTTGCTTGATGATGCAGTCTGCTATGTTGACGATGCCCTGCATCACCTACCAGCAGACCAAAAACGTGTGCAGGATACCCTTCTCGATCTATCCCAACGCATTAAACACCTGGAACCGCGCCCGGATAGCAAAGAGCCACTGGTACTGCAACAGATTGGCCTGCTGATAGCTTTATTGCCTGAAGTGTGCCGTCTGAAAAGCCAAATCACTCAATAAGGATTTGCCCCTTTCTTCAACACCCCCTTAAACCACTCCATCAGTTCCCGGCGTCGAGGCGCCGGTAACGCAGCCTCATGAAGCCCGACAATTGCGCCCTCCAGGGCGAGAAGCACTTTCGCACTCAGGTGCTTATTTGTTTTTCTCAATCTAAGCCAACAAACTTTTGCCCCGAGCATTCGCAGTGTATGCGCATCCAGTACGCCCGCTTCATGGAGTTGAGCTTCAAGTTGAAAAGTAAGGTTAGGCAGATCGCGCAATCGCATTCTGGCACTGCGCCGATCCTTATCACGCCGGGCAGCATCGAGTGAAAGTGCCGAAAGTTGCAAAAGTAACGAGCGATCACGCCACAGGCTCTCGTTAACGAAGTAATAATTTAACGAAACCTGACGCCCGCGTTTGTTGAATACCAGCAACGGAGCATCTTGCGTAACCGTGTATTGCGCACTCTCTTCACAAGCTCGAAGGTAGAGTTCCCCCTCGGCAACCATCGCGAAAACAGTTTTATCCACTGACAAGCTGTAACCGCCAAAATGAGCACGATGACAAATTGTTCCGAGAGGCATGAGGTATTCGCGTGACTGATATATCCGTTGATAAGATAGGTCTTCCATGATTTTTCCCTTATAAATCACGTAGTAAAAGCCAGTTTTAAATTAGTGAAATCACTACGCAGGAACATAGGCAACTGTGAGCAAGACGGCAAGCAAATTTTTCATTACGTGGCAGGGACAAAACAAAAATGCGAGATAGTTTCAGAAAATGAGGTTGATCTCTGAGCATGTAACAGTTACTGTATAAACATACAGTAACTCACAGGGCTGGATTGATTATGTACACTTCAGGCTATGCTAATCGTTCAACAACACTCGCTTCTTCACTCAACAAATTGAACCACGTTGAGCCTTCAAGCATCACTACCGGGCTGATTAGCGAAATGGTCTATCGTGAGGACCAGCCCTGGATGACGCAGCTTCTTTTGCTACCTTTGCTGCAGCAACTCGGGCAACAATCCCGTTGGCAGTTGTGGTTGACGCCTCAACAAAAACTCAGCCGTGAGTGGGTGCAATCCGCTGGATTACCCCTCACCAAGGTGATGCAGGTGAACCAGCTTTCTCCAAGCGTAACACTGGACTCAATGATTCGTGCATTGCGCACCGGTAACTATAGCGTCGTTATTGGCTGGCATTCTGAAGAGCTGACCGCAGAGGAGCATCGCCAATTAGCTATGGCGGCAGAAGAAGGCAACGCGATAGGCTTCGTTATGCGACCTGTACGCCACGATCCTCTGGCTGCGAGACAGCTTTCCGGGATAAAAATTCACTCAAATTTGTATCATTGAGTAAATTTAGGAGTTTTCCTAGGATGTTTTTTGCGTAAGAGTAAGGCTTCAAATTTATCGTCAAAATACAGCGTGAAAGCCTGTGTAGCGCGCTTTGTACGGAAATAGCCGTGGCGAAAGATTCATCAGAAGTGTTAAATATTGTGTATACAAAGCCTTTTTTTTCATATGCCTGACGGAGTTCACACTTGTAAGTTTCCAACTACGTTGTAGACTTTACATCGCCAGGGGTGCTCGGCATAAGCCAAAGATATCGGTAAAGATATCTGCAGAGTTGTCAGTGAGCAATGCCCCCGGTGAAGGATTTAACCGTGGCTTCTCAACAGAGATTCCCATGGCGATTTTTGGATGATAACGAGGCGCAAAAATGAAAAAGACAGCTATCGCGATTGCAGTGGCACTGGCTGGTTTCGCTACCGTAGCGCAGGCCGCTCCGAAAGATAACACCTGGTATACAGGTGGTAAACTGGGTTGGTCCCAGTATCATGACAAAGGTGCGGTATGGCAGAACGATGGCCCGACCCACGAAAGCCAACTGGGTGCTGGTGCGTTCGGTGGCTACCAGGTTAACCCGTACGTAGGTTTCGAACTGGGCTATGACTGGCTGGGTCGTATGCCGTACAAAGGCGACACCGTTAACGGCGCGTTCAAAGCTCAGGGCGTTCAGCTGACTGCTAAACTGGGTTACCCGGTAACTGACGATCTGGACCTGTACACTCGTCTGGGTGGTATGGTTTGGCGTGCAGACGCTCAGAACAACCAGGGCTTCAAAGATCACGATACCGGTGTTTCCCCGGTCTTCGCTGGTGGTGTTGAGTGGGCAGTTACCCGCGATATCGCTACTCGCCTGGAATACCAGTGGGTTAATAACATCGGTGATGCAAACACCGTTGGTGCTCGTCCGGACAACGGCATGCTGAGCGTAGGTGTTTCCTACCGCTTCGGTCAGCAAGAAGACGCTGCTCCGGTAGTAGCTGCTCCGGCTCCGGCTCCGGCTCCGGAAGTACAGACCAAACACTTCACTCTGAAGTCTGACGTTCTGTTCAACTTCAACAAAGCGACGCTGAAACCGGAAGGTCAGCAGGCGCTGGATCAGCTGTATGGTCAGCTGAGCAACCTGGATCCGAAAGACGGCTCCGTAGTGGTTCTGGGCTTCACCGACCGTATCGGTTCTGACGCTTACAACCAGGGTCTGTCTGAGAAACGTGCACAGTCCGTAGTTGATTACCTGGTTTCTAAAGGTATCCCGGCTAACAAAATCTCCGCACGTGGCATGGGCAAATCCAACCCGGTTACCGGCAGCACCTGTGACAACGTGAAACCGCGTGCAGCGCTGATCGACTGCCTGGCACCGGATCGTCGCGTAGAGATCGAAGTTAAAGGTAGCAAAGACGTTGTAACTCAGCCGCAGGCTTAAGTTCCCGTCTAAAAAACCCCGCTCATCAGCGGGGTTTTTTATTGCCTGAAATAACAGCCTGGGATAATACGCACCTATTCTTTCCCGAGTAATGCCTGCAGGTCATGCTTCAACGTAGACATCTGAGAGGCATACTTCTCTTTGTGTTCAGCATCTTCAATCAGCTGCACAATAGTTTCAGAAAGCGTTTTACCCCTACGCTGCGCTAACCCAGCCAGACGCTGCCAGACCACAAATTCCAGGTCGATCGATTTTTTACGCGTATGCTGATGTTCGGCGTTGAAATGCCGCTTGCGGCGGGCGCGAATAGTTTGCTTCATCCGGTTAATCAATGCCGGATTGATATGCTGCCCAATCCAGTCGTTGACCTGTACGGGTTCATTTTCGAGTGTCAACAATAAATCGACCGCGTCTTTAGCGGCACTGGCTTCAATGTAGCGCGTGATTAATTCCCCTTCACGATGCTTTTTTACCAGATACTTCCATTTCCAGCCGCTTTCGAGATTTTCCAGTTGTTGATATTTCATTGCGCTCTCAACGTGACCGTGTAACTCACTTCAGAATATCAGTTTTTTCCAACTCTGCTGAAAAGAAATCACAACCTCGGTTAGGTCAATAGGGTTCGCGTCGCGAAAGCGTGTAATCAATGTGTGCTGTACGAGCGTTTACGGTATAATCGCGCCTTTGACACCAGACTAAAAAAACGACTTTGACCATTACAAAACTTGAATGGAACGACCTTGTTCCTGATACCACCAGCTATCAGGAAGTATTTGAATCGTCCGAATTAGCCCGCGAAACGGACTTCTCCCTGGCCGATACGCAACCCCGATTGCAGTACGCGCTGGAGCAATTGCTCTATCCGCAGGCGACATCACGCTTTTTGCTGGCGAAAGCGCCAGAAGAAGCTGAATATCTTGCGCTTATCGCCAGCGCCACCGAGATGCTCATCCCTGAAGCCCGCCCTTTTTCTGGCGGCCAATATCATGTCAATGGTTCCGCGATTCACTTTGAACCTTCGGCTGATGCTCAGGCAAATTTTATCGGCAACAAACCTACCGCGATCGCTGACTGGGTAGAGGCAGAACAACTTTTTGGCTGCCTTCGCCAGTTTAATCAGGAAATCACGTTACAACCCGGCCTTGTCCATCAGGCAAACGGTGGGGTGTTGATAATTTCACTACGTACTCTTCTCGCACAACCGCTTTTGTGGATGCGTCTGAAAACCATGGTAACGCAGCGCCGTTTTGACTGGGTTTCCTTTGATGAATCGCGCCCCCTGCCCGTCATAGTGCCGTCCATGCCAATGGATCTCAAAGTCATCCTGGTGGGTGAACGTGAATCACTGGCGGATTTCCAGGAAATGGAGCCGGAACTCGCGTCGCAGGCCATTTACAGCGAATACGAAGAAACGCTGCAAATTGCCGATGCCGAAACGATGTCCATATGGCGTCAGTGGGTCGAGCAAACCGCACGCGATGCGCACTTGCCTGCCCCTGCAGCTGACGCATGGCCAAAGCTCATTCGTGAAGCCGTCCGCTACACAGGCGATCAGGAAACGTTACCACTTTGCCCAATGTGGCTGTCACGGCAACTGCGCGAAGTGGCAGCGATGTCCACCGATGAAACCTTCAGCGGGGAAGAGTTCCAGACAATGCTTGCTCAGCGAGAGTGGCGTGAAGGCTTCCTGGCGGAACGCATGCAGGATGAGATCCTGCTTGAGCAAATCCTGATCGAAACCGAAGGAGAACGCATCGGCCAGATCAATGCGCTGTCCGTTATCGAGTTTCCGGGACATCCACGAGCCTTTGGCGAACCCTCGCGAATCAGTTGTGTGGTACATGTTGGCGATGGTGAATTTAACGATATTGAACGCAAAGCTGAGCTGGGCGGTAATATCCACGCCAAAGGCATGATGATCATGCAAGCGTTCCTGATGGCGGAACTGGAACTGGAACAACAGATCCCCTTCTCCGCCTCACTGACTTTTGAACAATCATATAGCGAAGTCGACGGAGACAGCGCATCGATGGCTGAACTGTGCGCATTAATCAGCGCGCTGTCTGAAGTTCCGCTTAATCAGAGCATTGCTATTACCGGCTCAGTCGATCAATTTGGTCGCTCCCAACCGGTCGGCGGGCTGAATGAAAAAATCGAAGGCTTCTTCGCTATTTGCCAGCAGCGCCAGCTCACTGGCCAACAAGGTGTGATTATTCCTTCGGCAAATGTGCGCCATCTCTGCCTGCAGCAGGAACTTCTGGATGCTATTCAGGCGCAGCAATTTTTCATCTGGGCAGTAGATGACATGATGGATGCGCTACCCTTATTAACGGGCTTGCCGTGGGATGCCGAAGGGCAAAACAACCTTAAGCAACTCATCCAGGAACGTATCGCGCAGGCAACACAGCAGGATGCGCGCCACCGCTTCCCGTGGCCGCTTCGCTGGTTGAACTGGTTTATCCGAAACTGATCGGACTTGTTCAGCGTACACGTGTTAGCTATCCTGCGTCCGAAACTACAAATAAGGCTTACTGAGAACATGGTAGATAAACGCGAATCCTATACAAAAGAAGATCTTCTTGCCTCTGGTCGTGGCGAATTGTTTGGCGCGAAAGGCCCGCAATTGCCGGCACCGAACATGCTGATGATGGACCGTGTGGTCAAAATGACTGAAACCGGCGGTAACTTCGATAAAGGCTATGTTGAAGCTGAGCTGGATATCAACCCGGATCTGTGGTTCTTTGGCTGCCATTTCATTGGCGACCCGGTGATGCCAGGCTGCCTCGGCCTCGATGCAATGTGGCAACTGGTGGGTTTCTATCTGGGCTGGCTCGGCGGCGAAGGCAAAGGCCGCGCGCTGGGCGTAGGCGAAGTGAAATTCACCGGCCAGGTACTGCCAACGGCGAAAACCGTGACTTACCGTATTCACTTTAAACGCGTTGTAAACCGTCGTTTGATCATGGGTCTGGCAGATGGCGAAGTGCTGGTTGATGGCCGCGTTATCTACACTGCCGCGGATCTGAAAGTAGGTCTGTTCCAGGATACGTCTAATTTCTGATACCGGGTTACCTACCCCGGTAAAGGCGAAACCTCCGCAATGCGGAGGTTTCTTTTTTAAAGAGACAGAATCAGGCAATGACTGCCCTGTCCTCCATGGCCTCCCGCCAGCCTCCCAGCCACTCGGACCTTTGATTCAGGGTTTGGTAGGGACACATTTCCTTCGGACGCCCGGTAATACCAGCCTGATAACCACGTTGATGTGCCCGTTCCAGGCGATCGCGTTTTTGTCTCTTCATGCCTCGTTTCCCTCATTATTTGATCTGGTGGAAAAGAAAACAGTGGTCACTTAATGCGCAACCACAGGTCACAAATACCTTGAATAGACTTCGTCGTCAATGCGCAAAATTCACGCCAGTGTCATAAATGTGAGCTACACAAAAGTTCATTTGTACAAAAAATGTGAGCCAGCACAACTAATGGTTTGTACCCAAACATAAAAAAACCGCCATAGATTTTATCTGTGGCGGTTTTCATAGACTTAAGATTTACTTATGGCAGACGATTTAGCGCATTCGCAATACTGACAGCCTCTTGCTGCCAGCCCTGAGCCAGCATTTTCACCATTTCATCATAGCCATCCTGCTGCTGTTTCAGCTCAATATGGAAGGGGCGCTTAACCAGTTGTCCCTGATGTTTGAGCAACCATTCGCCGCTTACTATCACTCGCCCATCATAGCGACCATGAAAACCGGTTACGGTTACGTTTAGCGTATCTTGTTCACTCCCTAACGGCTGCGATGCGACCACCCAGCCAGGCAGCTGATTGCTCAGATTGGACACCAGCGTGTTACGCAGTTGCTGATCGAGCGGGCTGGCCCACAAATTGTTCGTTGCAATGACATACTGCACATCGCTGGTTTGGTACACCACGCCATTCCCCGCGAGAAAATCAGGTACCGAAACCTGCTCAACCCATAGCTGACGATTTCCCTGGTTTTGACCGGCCATCGCCTGCGCCTTTACTTGCGACGGTGAAGGCAGCTGATAGTAGCTCTTGTTATCACCGCTACTACTGCAAGCTGTCAGCAACAGCGCCAGTATCGCTAATGCGCTCTTTCTCATTCTTTTGCCCTCTTCGGCTGCGGATCGGGTTTCCCTTTCGCTTCAAATACCAGCGCGTTGCTCTTATCGTTGAGCGTTTTCAGCACCGGTTGCAGTTCACGCAATACCTGATCGAGGCGCTGCATATCCGCCACCATTTTATTGTAAGCGGCGGAACCCGGCTGGAAGCCCTGCATACTACGGTTGAGCTCGCGTAGTGTACTTTGCATATCTGCGGGCAGTTGCTGCATCGACTGGCTGGCGGTCAATTTGTTGAGGTTATCCAGCGTCGTTTGCAGACGTTTGAGCGTTTGCTGGCTTTCAGATAGCGTGCTCGTCGCCTGCTGGATCATCGGATTTAACGGTAAGTTGTTGATTTTATCCAGCGTATCCATTAGCCGTTGCTGGATCTGCGCCAGTCCACCACTCACCGTCGGGATGATGGGATAGCCAGCGAACTCGTGCATGCCACTGATCGCCGGCGCATTATTGTAAAAGTCGAGATCAACATACAACGCGCCAGTAACGATATTGCCAGTCTTCAACGAGCCTCGCAGACCACGCTTCAGTAGCTCATTCAGATGTGCGCTCATATCCGGATCTTCTCCCAGTTGGTTTGCCAGACGTTCAGGCTCAATACGGATCAGAACCGGAATACGGTAATCATCATTCAGCGCCTGGCGCATACCTTCCGTAAAGAACGGCACCTTGCTCACCGTACCAAGACGGATGCCGCGGAATTCAACCGGCGCGCCGGGTTGCAAGCCACGGATAGAATCTTTAAAGAACATCAGATAATCAACGTGTTCGGTGTATAGCGAATCCTGAATACTGCGTTGATCGTCATACAACTTAAAAGCGCTGTTTTCCGCCACTGGCTGCCCCAAATCCAGGCCATCCGGCACATCGAAGCTGACACCGCCGCCAAACAACGTCGTCAGCGAACCCATCTCGACGCGCATCCCGGCGGAGGTGAGATCGACGGCAATACCGCTGTCTTTCCAGAAACGCACATTGCTGGTCACCAGCCGATCGTTCGGCGCGTTAATAAATAGCTGATAGCTCATGGTCCGTTTTTGCGTATCAAAGGTGCTGGTTTCCACCGAACCCACGCGATAGCCACGGAACAACACCGGATCGCCTGCCGTTAATTGCCCCGCTTTATTACTGTCCAGTATCACCCGGATACCTTTCGCATCCGGCGGTGCCAGCGGTGGCGAATCGAGCAAGTTATAGCGCTCTGGCGCATTGCCTTTCACACCGGGCTGAAGTTCGACATAGGCGCCAGAAAGCAGCGTGCCAAGCCCGCTAATACCTTCGCGACCCACCTGCGGTTTCACCACCCAGAACACCGAGTCATTGTGCAGTAGCTTTTCCATGCCGGAATTGAGCCGCGCTTTGATCTCAACGTGGGTAAGATCATCGGTCAGCGTCGTACTCTCCACTACGCCAACGTCCACGCTGCGGCTTTTGATCGTCGTTTTACCACCGACAATTCCTTCGGCGTTATTGGTGATTAAAGTGACTTCCGGGCCCTGATGGCTGTAATGATAGAAAAGGATCCAGGCCCCAATCAGTGCCGTCACAATCGGGAAAATCCACACCGGTGACCAGTTTCTCACCTTTTGCACCCTGGCTTCCCCACTCTTATTCTCCATGCTTTAACGACTCCTCATGGTGCGTTTGTGGCTCGCGATCCCAGCTCAGGCGCGGATCGAAAGTCATTGCCGCAAACATCGTGATAATAACGACCAGCGCAAACATCAGCGCACCCATCGCAGGATAAATATTCATCAGGCCCCCCATCCGCACTAGCGCAGACAGTACGGCAATAACAAACACGTCGATCATTGACCAGCGCCCAACGAATTCCACTATTTCATAAATAAAATGCATGCGTTCGCAATCGCGCTTCCCGTGCCCTTTCGCATCAATACACAGCCAGGCGATGCCAATCATTTTCAGCGTCGGCACCATGATGCTGGCGATAAAAATCACTAACGCGACCGGATACGAACCTTCGCTCCACAGCAAAATCACCCCGGCCAGAATGGTCGACGGCATACGGTCGCCCAACAGATCGGTCACCATGATGGGCAAAATATTGGCGGGCAAATAGAGCATGATAGCGGTCATCAGCAGCGCCAGCGTCCACTGTATACTGTTGCGCCGACGTGCATGGCCGTGAGTATGGCAGCGTGGGCAAACCGGCTGGTCAATCGCCACTATCGCCGTACAACAAGGGCAAGATCGCAGCCCCTGACGGATACCCGGTACACCAACATGTAGCGGCTGCGCAACAGCCGGCGCTGGCGCAATGTCGTCCCACAGCCAGTGGCGGTCTACGCACTGAAACGCCCGCAGTTGCAGCAGACAGAACAGGCACCAGGGAATAAAACTGCTGCCGATGCCAATATCGCCATAAGCCATGAGTTTGACGAAACTCACCAGTACTCCGGCGAGAAAGATCTCTGCCATTCCCCAACTTTTAAGCTGGAATAACACACGGGCAAGACCAATTTTCAGGCGAAAATCCATCGGCACGCGGTTAACCAACAGCAGGATCGTCACCAGGCAAAACGCCGGCACAAACTGCACGAACAACAGAAAGAAAGTACCAAGGCTGGCGTAATCTTCCGAGAACATAACGCCAGGAATTTCCAGCAGCGTCACCTCACTGGCCACGCCTGCCACTTTCATGTTTACGAAGGGAAAAAGGTTAGAGAGCAATAACATAAACAGCGCGACGATAGCATAAGCAGTGGGACGCTGCCGCGGCGCGTCCCACTCGGTCGTAAGCGTTGTCCCACAACGCGGGCAAGCCGCTTTATGTCCATGTTGCAGCGGCGGTAACGCCACCAGCATGTCACATTGCGAACAGAGAATGTGGCGAGTGGCGTGGTGGTGTTCACACATACAGGCTCCCTTTATGCGCCGTTTTTCAGAGCCTCCAGATACTCCCAGCGTTCAAACGCTTCCTCAAGCGCTTGCTCCGCCGAAGCCATATCGGCTAAGACTTTCTGCGTATGGTCGTGCGGCTGGCTAAAGAAACTGGCATCGGCGACCTGCGCTTGCAAATCCCCAAGTTGCGCTTCCAGCTGTTCCAGCTTTTGCGGTAATTGTTCCAGTTCACGCTGCAGGTTATAGCTTAGTTTGTTACTGTTGCGTTTGACAGTTTCTGCTTTGGCTACCGACGCTTCCACGCTTTTTTTCGCGGCGTCCTGCTTTTGCATCAGCGACGCTGCCTGCTGACCACGGGCATCGTGATAACCGCCAACGTACTGACCAATCTGACCTTCGCCTTCGAAGATCCAGCATTCGGTCACGGTATTATCAACGAACTGACGATCGTGGCTCACCAGCAGAACAGTACCCTGGTAGGCGTCAATAAGCTCTTCCAGCAGCTCCAGCGTTTCAACATCCAGGTCGTTAGTCGGTTCATCGAGAATTAACAAGTTGCTGGGTTTCAGGAACAAGCGCGCCAGCAACAGTCGGTTGCGTTCCCCGCCAGAGAGCGCACGTACCGGCGTCATCGCCCGTTTCGGATGGAACAGAAAGTCCTGCAAGTAACCCAGAATGTGGCGCGGCTTGCCGTTCACCAGCACTTCTTGCTTCCCTTCAGCAAGGTTGTCCATCACCGTTTTATCCGGATCCAGTTCGGCGCGGTGCTGATCGAAATAGGCTACTTCCAGTTTGGTGCCGACATGGACACGCCCGCTATCGGCTTTGAGTTGATCCAGCATCAGTTTCAGCAACGTCGTCTTACCGCAGCCGTTCGGGCCGATCAGCGCAATTTTGTCGCCGCGCTGCACCTGCGTGGAGAAGTCGCGCACCAGCACTTTGCCGTCGATGCCGTAATTGACGTCTTCCATCTCGAAAACAATCTTGCCGGAGCGGGAGGCTTCTTCCACCTGCATCTTCGCGCTGCCCATCACTTCACGGCGTTCACTGCGCTCGCGGCGCATGGCTTTTAACGCACGAACGCGGCCTTCGTTACGAGTACGACGCGCCTTGATCCCCTGGCGGATCCATACCTCTTCCTGCGCCAGCTTGCGATCAAACTCCGCGTTTTGCAGCTCTTCCACGCGCAGGGCTTCTTCTTTCTCCAGTAGATACTGATCGTAATTGCCCGGATAGGAGACCAGCTTGCCGCGATCGAGGTCGACAATACGGGTCGCCATATTGCGAATAAACGAACGATCGTGAGAGATAAAGATAATGGTGCCGCCGAAAGATTTCAGGAACCCTTCCAGCCAGTCGATAGTTTCAATGTCCAGGTGGTTGGTCGGTTCGTCAAGCAGCAGCACGCGCGGACCGCTCACCAGCGCGCGCCCTAACGCCGCCTTACGCAACCAGCCGCCGGAAAGGGCAGAGAGCGACATATCCGCCGTCAGCCCAAGCTGCGCCAGCACTTCGTTGATGCGGTTTTCCAGTTGCCACAAACCGTGGTGATCCAGCATCTCCTGCACACGCGCTAACTCGGCGAGGTTTTTATCGCTCGGATCGCTCATTACCAGGTGAGAAACCTCATGATAACGCTTGAGATACTCGGCCTGCTCTTCAATCCCTTCAGCGACAAAATCGTAGACGCTGCCGGTAACATTACGTGGCGGATCCTGTTGCAGACGCGCCACTACCAAATCTTGCTCATACACAATGCGACCATCGTCCAGGTTAACTTCCCGGTTGAGGATCTTCATCAGCGTTGATTTCCCCGCGCCGTTACGCCCGACAAGGCACACGCGTTCGTTTTCTTCGATATGCAGCTCAGCATTATCGAGAAGCGGCGCATCGCTGAACGACAGCCACGCGCCATGCATACTGATTAATGACATTTATTTATCCTTTCAGGCTGCGGTAATCAGCCAGCAGTTGTGGATCTGACGGTTGCGGGCAAAATCCTGCGACTGCGTTTTTTGGGTGATTTCTTGTGCTTTAAGACCCAGTTTCGCCAGCCCGTCGAGATCCATACGGAAACCGCGTTTGTTATTGGAAAACATAATCGTGCCGCCCTTACGCAACAGGCGTTTGAGATCTTCCATCAGCGCCATATGGTCGCGCTGTACATCGAAAGACTCTTCCATACGTTTGGAGTTGGAGAAGGTCGGCGGATCGATAAAGATCAGATCGAACTGCTCATCAGTATCGCGCAGCCACGCCAGGCAGTCGGCCTGGATCAGGCGATGCGCACGACCGCTCAGGCCATTAAGACGCAGGTTGCGCTCGGCCCACTCCAGATAGGTACGTGACATATCCACCGTTGTCGTCGAACGCGCGCCGCCCAGCCCCGCATGCACACTGGCGCTGCCGGTATAAGAGAAAAGATTCAGGAAATCTTTGCCTTTACTCATTTGGCCGAGCATACGGCGCGCGATACGGTGATCGAGGAACAGACCGGTATCAAGGTAATCGGTCAGGTTGACCCACAGGCGAGCGTTATATTCGCTCACTTCCATGAAATCACCCTTTTCATTCATTTTCTGATACTGATTGTTGCCCTTCTGCCGTTCACGAGTTTTCAACACCAGCTTGTTTGGCGCAATCCCTAACACATGAATGGTGGCCGCAATGATGTCGAACAGACGCTGGCGCGCTTTTTGCGCATCAATCGTTTTCGGTGCGGCATACTCCTGCACCACCACCCAATCGGCATAGCGATCGACCGCGACGTTGTAATCCGGCAGATCGGCATCATACAGGCGATAGCACTCGATACCTTCCTGACGCGCCCATTTCTCCAGCTTTTTAACGTTTTTGCGCAGGCGATTCGCGTAATCTTCCGCCATTGCCGGCGCTTTCGCTTCGCCGGTATTTTCCGCCAGATGGTAATTTTTCTGCACGCAGTCCAGCGGGCCATTTTTCGCTTTAAACTGGCGCTCAGCGCGCAGTTGCAGACAGTTCAGCAAATCAACCGAGGCGCTAAACAGCGACAGATTCCAGCCGCCAAATTGTGCTTTCAGCAGACGGCCCAACAGGCTGTGCAGCGCGATCAGCGCCGGTTCACTCTCCAGACGCTCACCATACGGCGGGTTACTGATCACTGTACCGTACGGGCCTGTTGGCAGCGGGTTGCTCAGCTCAGCAACATCTTTCGCTTCAAAGGTGACCAGCTCGCCAATCCCGGCACGACGGGCGTTTTTACGGGCAATATCGATAACGCGCGCGTCGCTGTCTGAACCATAAAAATGGGAGGCGTAATTCGCTAACCCTTCGCGCGCACGCGTTTGCGCTTCGGCTTTCACCTCTTGCCACAGCGCCTCATCGTGCTGCGCCCACCCACCAAAACCCCAGTGACCACGGTGCAGACCCGGCGCACGATCGGTCGCGGCCATCGCAGCTTCAATCAGCAGCGTCCCGGAACCGCACATCGGATCGAGCAGCGGAGTGCCTGGCTGCCAGCCAGAACGCATCACGATAGCCGCGGCGAGGTTTTCTTTGATCGGTGCCATCCCGGTGCGATCGCGGTAGCCGCGCAGGTGCAAACCTTCGCCGCTCAGATCAAGGGAGATATTCGCCGTATCCTGGTTCAGCCAGACGTTAATACGCAGGTCCGGCATCTCACGTTCCACATTCGGACGCGGCAGGTTTTTGCGGGTAAAGCTATCGACAATCGCATCTTTGACTTTCAGCGCACCGTACTGGCTGTTACGGATTTCATCGTTCAGGCCGCTAAAGTGGACGGCGAAGGTTGCGCCCGGATTAAACATCTCTGTCCAGTTGATCGCCTGCACGCCGAGGTAGAGATCAAGATCGCTGTAAACCTTGCACTCCCCGAGCGGCAGCATAATGCGCGAAGCCAGACGACTCCACATCAGGCTCTGGTACAGGAGCCGCGTGTCCCCTTCAAAATGGACACCACCCTGAACCACCCGGCACTCAACCGCGCCGAGTTTTTCCAGTTCAGTTTTTAACAGCTCTTCCAGCCCGCGGGCCGTACTGGCAAACAGAGAAATCATAATGTCACTTACATTCAACGAAAATTGTTGCGCATTATAGCTAATCTGGCGTTCATGTCATAAAGTTGAGGGCTAATTTTCATCAGACAGGGGGAAGAGACGTGCCAACGCTTTCACGTCTTTTTATTCATCCGGTAAAATCCATGCGCGGTATCGGCCTGACGCATGCGCTTGCCGACATCAGCGGCCTCGCTTTTGACCGTGTTTTTATGGTCACGCAACCCGATGGCACTTTTATTACCGCACGACAGTATCCGCAGATGGTGCGCTTTACACCCTCACCGTTAACCGATGGTTTGCACCTGACCGCACCGGATGGCAGCAGCGCGGTGATTCGCTTTGCCGATTTTGCGCCCGACGCCGCGCCCACGGAAGTGTGGGGTAACCACTTTACTGCCCTTATCGCGCCCGAAGAGATTAACCGCTGGCTGAGCGGCTTTTTTGCGCGCGAGGTGCAATTGCGCTGGGTTGGGCCTGAATTAACTCGCCGCGTCAAACACCACGAGGACGTACCGTTATCTTTCGCCGATGGTTTTCCGTACCTGCTGGCTAACGAAGCCTCGCTGCGTGATGTACAAAACCGTTGCCCGGCCAGCGTGAAAATGGAGCAGTTTCGCCCCAACCTGGTGGTAACAGGCGCGCAGCCGTGGGAAGAGGATAGCTGGAAAGTGGTGCGTATTGGCGAGGTGGTTTTTGACGTCGTGAAACCGTGCAGCCGCTGCGTATTCACTACTGTCAGCCCGGAGCGCGGGCAAAAACACCCTTCCGGTGAACCTCTCGCGACCTTACAGCGTTTTCGCACTGCGCAGGACAATGGCACCATCGATTTTGGTCAAAACCTGATTGCCCGTAACAGCGGTGTGATCCGCGTCGGCGATGAGGTGACCGTGCTGGCAACGAGGCCGGCGAAAACATACGGCGCTGGCGAAGTCGAAGAGTCTGTTGAACAGGACGCACAACCCGCAGGCACGGTGGAAATCAACTGGCAAGGTCAAACATTTCGCGGCAATAACCAACAAGTGTTGCTGGAACAACTGGAGAATCAGGGGATTCGCGTGCCCTACTCGTGTCGCGCGGGGATTTGCGGTTGCTGCCGTATCCGCGTAGTGGAAGGTGAAGTCAGTGCGCTGAAGAAATCAGCAGTTGCACCGGATGGTTCAATTCTCTGCTGTAGCTGTGTGCCGAAAACATCGCTGCGACTGGAGGCTTAAACCGCCTGTTCGAGCTGAATTGCATTGGTATGCAGCTGCGGTTTAAGGCGATCGTTCATAATTTTAATCGCGTCGCCCAGTTGCATGGTGCGCCCGGCAATCACCACGCCGGGTTGCGCCAGCAGACACAGCGCAGCATTCTCACCCGGTTCAACCACCAGCAGATTCACACACTCCTGCGTATCGCTCAGCCAGACGCAAGCGCCTTCACCCGTCACAGGCGTCCACAGAGAATCATGCGTCATAAAGTGCCAGCTTTTCGGCATTTGCGGCTTGAGGAAGCGAATCGCTACCAGCGCGTTAAGCACCAGTTCGGCGCGTTGCTCATTAGATAACGGCAAATCGCGGCATTTTTCATCAAAGGAGAAATAAAGCGCAGCATCATCAACGCAAAAACCAGACGGTGAGAAAGCGTCTGGCGTCAGCATCTTACGGGCAAAACGAGAGCGAAATAACATGCCATTGGCTAAATCGAGCATCATGCGATCATGCTCATCATCAAAATACCAGCGCCAATTATCGTCAGGTTTAATTCGCATTTTCCTCTCCCCTTCCCCTAAACATCCTGTAACTTTTTCATCCTTTTGCCGCCTCGTTTATTACCTAAATAATAAAAGACTAAAATGTTTAAATTAGCAACAGTGGTGGAATATAAAACAACCAGGGCGGGAAATAAAGCCCTGGTTGCGCAGGAAGGGATAAAAGATTAGATATGGGTAACGATTTCTTTAATCAGCGGTGGGCCTTTAAAAATAAAGCCCGAATAAATTTGCACCAGTGACGCACCGGCGGCAATTTTCTCGCGAGCCGCTATCACCGAGTCGATGCCGCCGACACCAATAATCGGCAAGCGCCCGTTTAATTCTTGCGACAACCGCCGAATAATTTCCGTGCTTTTTAATTGCAACGGACGGCCACTTAACCCACCCGTTTCGTCACAATGTTTCATTCCCTGTACCAGCGATCTTTCAAGCGTGGTATTAGTGGCAATAACACCATCAATATTGTGACGAACTAAACTATCGGCCACCTGGATCAATTCCTCTTCAGAAAGATCTGGTGCGATCTTTACGGCTACCGGGACATATTTATGATGCAGATTTTGCAGATCGTTTTGCTTATTCTTAATTGCGGTAAGCAGATCATCCAGCGCTTCGCCATATTGTAGTGTGCGTAAACCGGGCGTATTCGGCGAAGAAATATTGATGGCGATATAACCGGCATAGGCATAGATTTTTTCCATACAAATCAGGTAGTCATCTTTACCCTGCTCGACTGGCGTGTCTTTATTCTTGCCAATATTAATGCCCAGCACACCGTCGTAGCGCGATTTTTTCACGTTCTCAACCAAGTTATCCACGCCAAGATTATTAAAACCCATACGGTTGATCAGTCCTTCCGCATCCACCAGACGGAAGATCCTCGGCTTGTCATTGCCCGGCTGCGGGCGTGGCGTCACGGTACCGATTTCGATGGCGCCAAACCCCATCGCGCCCAGCGCATCAATGCACTCACCATTTTTATCCAGCCCGGCCGCTAACCCCAACGGGTTTTTAAAGGTCAGGCCCATGCATTTGACCGGTTTCTCCGGTACACGCTGGCGCACGAGGGCTTCGAAAGGCGTGCCGGTAATACGGCGTAATTGCTGGAACGTTAATTCATGAGCGCGCTCTGGATCGAGCTGGAAAAGGGCTTTACGAACGAAGGGGTAGTACATGAACTCTCCTGGATTCCCGGTTGCAAACCGGGGGCGTATTATCAGTGATTACCCGGCGAAAGGGAATTGACCTGCGGCAAAAAAAGGCGACTCGACGCAATCGTTTTCTCTTCCCCCTCTCCTTTATGCAAATTTCAGCATATTTTCATCGAATAAATCATTTAGTGGAATAAATCGACTCTGCCACACTGCCTTCAATTGTTATGAATGTTATCTAAAAGCAAACAATTGGTTATAAGGAGCGATTATGAGAGTTGTCACCCTGGCCGGAAGCCCGCGCTTTCCCTCCCGCTCCAGCGCGTTGCTGGAGTATGCCCGCGAGCGCCTGAATGCGCAGGATATCGAAGTGTGTCACTGGCATTTGCAAAATTTCGCGCCGGAGGATCTCATCTATGCCCGCTTCGATAGTCCCGCGTTGCAAACCTTTATTGAGCAACTTAACGAGGCAGATGGGTTGATTGTCGCAACACCGATTTATAAAGCGGCTTACTCCGGGGCCCTGAAAACGCTGCTCGATCTGCTGCCCGAGCGGGCGTTGGAAGGCAAAGTGGTGTTGCCGCTGGCCACTGGCGGCACCGTGGCGCACATGCTGGCGGTAGATTACGCCCTGAAGCCGGTACTCAGCGCGCTGAAAGCGCAAGAGATCCTGCATGGCGTCTTCGCCGATGATAGCCAGGTGCTGGATTATCAGCACAAGCCCAGTCTGACGCCCAACCTGCAAACCCGTCTGGATAAAGCGCTGGAAACTTTCTGGCAAGCGCTGCACCGCCGGGATATTCAGGCGCCGGATTTCCACCTGCCGCAAGGAGTCGCGCATGTTTAATCTGTTTAAAAACCGCGCGCAATGGTTAGCGTTAAGCGGTTTACTGACGCTTTCCGCCTGGACACAGGCCGCCGAACCGGCACCGGAGAGTTTACGTATTGGTTACCAGAAAGGCAGTGTCAGTATGGTGCTGGCAAAGAGCTATGACCTGCTGGAAAAACGTTACCCGAACACCAAAATCACCTGGACGGAATTCCCGGCAGGCCCGCAAATGCTGGAAGCACTGAATATTGGCAGCATCGATCTCGGCAGCACGGGCGACATTCCGCCGATTTTCGCGCAAGCCGCTGGCGCGGATCTTCTGTATGTCGGCGTTGAACCGCCAAAACCGAAAGCAGAAGTGATCCTTGTTGCCCAAAACAGCCCGATTAAAACGGTTGCCGACCTGAAAGGGCATAAAGTCGCTTTCCAGAAAGGTTCCAGTTCGCACAATTTACTGCTGCGCGCACTGCAACAGGCCGGGCTGAAGTTCAGCGATATTCAGCCGGTGTTTCTGACACCTGCGGATGCACGCGCCGCGTTCCAGCAAGGTAACGTTGATGCGTGGGCCATCTGGGATCCTTACTACTCGGCGGCCCTGCTGCAGGGTGGTGTGCGTGTATTAAAAGACGGCACCACGCTGAAACAGACCGGCTCCTTCTATTTAGCCTCGCGTCCCTATGCGGAAAAAAATGGTGCATTTATTCAGGGCGTGCTGAATACCTTTAGCGAAGCTGACGCGTTAACCATTAGCCAGCGTGACGAAAGCATCGCGCTGTTTGCCAAAACACTGGGACTGCCCCAGCCGGTGATTGCCACCTATTTCGATCACCGCCCACCGACCAAAATCTCGCCGGTCGATGACACCACCGCCGCACTGCAACAGCAAACAGCCGATCTCTTTTATGAGAACCGTTTGCTGCCGAAAAAAGTCGATATTCGCACCCGTATCTGGCAACCGGTCAAACAAGGAACCAAGTCATGAGCTTAAATCTGTTCTGGTTTTTACCCACCCACGGCGATGGTCACTATTTAGGGACGGATCACGGCTCGCGCCCGGTAGATCATGCTTATTTACAACAAGTCGCTCAGGCGGCGGATCGTTTAGGGTTCAGCGGGGTGCTGATCCCCACCGGGCGCTCCTGTGAAGATGCGTGGCTGGTCGCCGCCTCACTTATCCCGGTGACACAGCGGTTGAAGTTTCTTGTCGCCCTGCGCCCCAGCGTCACATCACCGACCGTCGCTGCGCGGCAGGCGGCCACGCTGGACAGGCTCTCAAATGGGCGTGCGCTATTTAACCTGGTGACCGGCAGCGATCCGCAGGAACTGGCCGGAGACGGCGTGTTTCTCGATCATACGCAGCGTTATGAAGCCTCTGCGGAGTTTACTCACGTCTGGCGTCGTTTGCTGGAAGGCGACACCGTAGACTTCGAGGGCAAACATATTCATGTGCGCGGCGCGAAACTCTTTTTCCCGCCGGTGCAGCAGCCGCGACCGCCACTATATTTCGGTGGATCGTCCGATGTGGCACAAGATCTGGCTGCGGAGCAGGTTGATCTCTATCTGACGTGGGGTGAGCCGCCAGCGCAGGTAAAAGAAAAAATTGAACAGGTGCGCGCCAAAGCCGCAGCCCACGGGCGTAAAGTGCGCTTCGGTATTCGTCTGCATGTGATTGTCCGGGAAACGAATGCAGAAGCCTGGCAGGCAGCAGATAACCTGATCGCCCATCTGGATGATGCCACGATTGCTAAAGCGCAGGCCGCCTTCTCGCGCCAGGATTCCGTAGGCCAACAGCGGATGGCGGCGCTTCATGGCGGTAAACGCGATCAACTGGAGATCAGCCCTAACCTGTGGGCTGGCGTTGGGCTGGTGCGCGGCGGCGCGGGAACCGCGCTGGTGGGCGATGGCCCGATCGTCGCGGCAAGAATCAATGAATATGCTGAGCTTGGTATCGACAGTTTTATTCTTTCCGGTTATCCGCACCTGGAAGAGGCATATCGCGTCGGCGAACTGCTGTTCCCGCACCTTGATGTCGCGGTGCCGCAAATTCCGCAGCCACAGCCATTGCAACTGCAGGGCGAAACGGTGGCGAACGAGTTTATTCCCCGAAAAGTGGCGCAAAGCTGAGGCTATTATGGCGGCAGAAAAGAAATGGCTCCTGCACATTGCCCCCTGGCTGCTGCCGGCGGGGATTGTGGTGGTGTGGCAAATCGCCTCCTCCACCGGCTTGCTCTCCACGCGCATCCTGCCCTCACCGGAAGGTGTGCTGGAAGCGTTCTGGACATTAAGCGTGAGCGGTGAATTGTGGCAACACCTTGCGATCAGCTCCTGGCGCGCGGTGATTGGTTTCTCAATTGGCGGCAGTATCGGTCTGACACTGGGGTTGATTAGCGGGTTATCGCGCTGGGGAGAACGTCTGCTGGATACCTCCATCCAGATGCTGCGCAATGTGCCGCATCTGGCGCTGATCCCACTGGTTATCTTGTGGTTTGGGATCGATGAGAGCGCGAAAATTTTCCTTGTAGCGCTTGGCACGTTGTTCCCCATTTACATCAATACCTGGCATGGCATTCGTAATATCGACCGGGGATTACTTGAGATGGCGCGCAGCTACGGTTTGTCCGGTTTTGCGCTCTTTGCTCATGTGATCCTGCCCGGCGCTCTGCCGTCGATTATGGTCGGGGTGCGTTTTGCACTCGGTCTTATGTGGCTGACGCTGATTGTGGCAGAGACGATTTCCGCCAACGCCGGAATTGGCTACCTGGCAATGAATGCGCGCGAATTCCTGCAAACCGATGTTGTGGTGGTCGCCATCATTCTCTATGCCCTGCTCGGCAAACTGGCCGATGTCAGTGCGCAATTGCTGGAGCGCCTGTGGCTGCGCTGGCATCCCGCTTATCACGTGAAGGAGGCAACAGCATGAATACTGCGCGACTCACTCAGGGGATCCCGCTGTTATTAAACGGCGTGAATAAGCGTTACGGCAATAACACCGTGCTTAGCGGGCTGGATCTGCATATTGCCGCCGGGCAGTTTGTCGCCGTGGTAGGCCGCAGCGGCGGGGGCAAAAGCACGCTGCTGCGCCTGCTGGCCGGGCTGGAAACCGCCAATGCCGGGGAGCTGTTAGCGGGCAATACACCGCTGGCGAACATTCAAAACGACACGCGAATGATGTTTCAGGATGCCCGCCTGCTGCCGTGGAAATCAGTGATCGATAATGTCGGTTTAGGGTTGAAAGGCCGCTGGCGGGAAGCCGCGCAGGATGCCTTACGCGCGGTCGGGCTGGAGCAGCGAGCCAGCGAGTGGCCAGCGGCATTGTCCGGCGGGCAGAAACAGCGGGTCGCGCTGGCGCGGGCGCTGGTACATCAACCGGGGTTGTTGCTGCTGGATGAACCATTAGGTGCGCTGGATGCGTTAACCCGTCTGGAGATGCAGGTGCTCATTATGGAGCTGTGGCAGACACACGGTTTCACGGTGGTGCTGGTGACGCATGATGTCAGTGAAGCGGTGGCGATGGCGGATCGCGTACTGTTAATAGAAGAGGGAAAAATTGGGCTGGACTTAGCGATCGATCTGCCGCGTCCCCGCCGCCTGGGTTCAGTGAGGCTGGCAGAACTGGAAGCGGAAGTATTGAACCGGGTGATGAAACGCGGCGAGTCGGAAACCGTCCCGTTAGCTAAAACTCGTCATGCTTAATGTTCAGTATTAACCGGCACATTTCGCGCCCGTTAAGGCTGATTAGTTAATGAACACCGCTATGCCGGTGTGATCATCAACCGGTTCAGGCTCGGATCGATTGGTTTGAAGGTTAAATCACGGACTGGCAGACGCTTCTTTATAACCGTTTCGGCGCGCCCTTTACGGGGAAAATCAATGCCGCCTTCGGTGAAGGCGGCATTGTTATTACGCCAGCGCTTTGCTGACTTTCTCGTACAGATCGCCGGAAAGGTTCGGCAGTGCTTTTAACTGCTCCAGCGCCGCACGCATCATCGCCTGACGTTTAGCGTCATAGCGTTTCAGGCGGATCAGCGGCTCAATCAGACGCGATGCCACTTGCGGGTTGCGGCTGTTCAGCTCGGTTAGCATTTCAGCCAGGAACTGATAGCCGCTACCATCCAGCGCATGGAACGCTGCCGGGTTGCTGCCGGCGAAAGCGCCAATCAGCGAGCGGATGCGGTTCGGGTTGCTGAGGGTGAACGAGCGGTGTTTCAGCAAGCTGCGCACCGTTTGCAGCACATCTTCCGCCGGGCTGGTGGCCTGCAGGATAAACCATTTATCCATCACCAGGCCGTCGTGATGCCACTTGTCATCATACTCTTGCATCAGCGTATCGCGGCACGGCAGTTGCGCGGCAACCGCCGCCGAGAGCGCCGCCAGCGCATCCGTCATGTTATCGGCGTCGTGATACTGCTGGCTCACCAGTTTGTCTGCCAGTTGCGCATCGCCAAACGCCAGGTAACGCAAACACGTGTTGCGCAAAGAACGTTTGCCGATATCCGCATGTTCAACGCGGTAGCTATCGAGTTTATGCGCGTTGTACACCGCCAGACACTCATCAGCAAGTTCGGTGGCAAGTGTGCGCGTCAGCGCTTCACGTACCGCCGCGATGGCTACAGGATCGATGGTTTCAAACAGCTCGGCGATCTCATTTGCCGACGGCAGCGTCAGGATCTCTGCGGCAAGCGCCGGATCAATCGTTTCGTCCAGCAGGATCGCGCGAAAAGCATCTGCGACATGCAATGGCAGCGACAGCGCCTGGCCCTGCTGATGACGCGCAACGTTCAGTTTAATGTGCGTTGCCAGCAGGCTTTGCGCCGCGTCCCAGCGGGAAAAATCGTTACTGGCGTGGCGCATCAGGAAGGTCAGTTGCTGATCGCTCCACTTATATTCCAGTTTCACCGGCGCGGAGAATTCACGCAGCAGCGACGGCACCGGCTGGAAATAGACGTTATCAAAGATAAAGGTCTGTTCCGCCTGAGTGACGTTGAGGACGTTATGCACCGGGTGCCCGTCTTTCTGCAACGGGATCACGTTACCTTCGTTATCGTACAGTTCTATATCGAACGGAATGTGCAGCGGCAGTTTGTCTTGCTGTTCGGCGGTCGGCGGCGTGCGCTGGCTGATGGTCAGCGTGTATTGTTCGGTGTTCGGGTTGTAATCATCGTGCACCGTCACCACCGGCGTACCGGCCTGGCTGTACCAGCGGCGGAAATGCGACAGGTCGATGTTTGACGCGTCTTCCATGGCCTGCACGAAATCGTCGCAGGTCGCCGCGCTACCGTCATGACGCTCAAAATAGAGCTGCATCCCTTTCTGGAAATTCTCTTCGCCAAGCAGCGTATGCATCATGCGAATTACTTCCGCGCCCTTTTCATACACCGTCAGGGTGTAGAAGTTATTCATTTCAATGACTTTATCCGGGCGGATCGGGTGCGCCATCGGGCTGGCGTCTTCGGCGAACTGCATACCGCGCATGGTGCGCACGTTATTAATGCGGTTTACCGCACGGGAACCCAGATCAGAGCTGAACTCCTGATCGCGGAACACCGTCAGGCCTTCTTTCAGGCTGAGCTGGAACCAGTCGCGGCAGGTTACGCGGTTACCGGTCCAGTTATGGAAGTATTCATGACCAATTACGCGCTCGATATCGAGGTAGTCTTTATCGGTAGCGGTATCGGTGCGGGCAAGCACGTATTTCGAGTTGAAGATGTTCAACCCTTTGTTTTCCATGGCGCCCATATTAAAGAAGTCGACAGCGACAATCATATAGATGTCGAGATCGTACTCAAGGCCGAAACGCTGTTCGTCCCATTTCATGGAGTTTTTCAGCGAGGTCATCGCCCACGGCGCACGATCAAGGTTGCCGCGATCGACATACAACTCCAGTGCCACTTCACGCCCGGAACGGGTAGTGAACGTGTCGCGCAGGACGTCGAAATCCCCGGCGACCAGCGCAAACAGATAGCAGGGTTTCGGGAAGGGATCCTGCCACTGTACCCAGTGACGACCATTCTCCAGCTCGCCCTGATCAACACGGTTGCCGTTAGAGAGCAAGAACGGATAGCGGGTTTTATCGGCAATCAGCTTGGTGGTAAAACGCGCCAGCACGTCCGGGCGGTCAAGATACCAGGTAATATGGCGGAAGCCTTCCGCTTCACACTGTGTGCACAGCGCTTCACCGGACTGGTACAGCCCTTCAAGTGCGGTGTTCGCGGCTGGGCTTATCTCGTTCACAATGCGCAAGGTAAAACGCTCTGGCAAGCCATCGATCACCAGTTGGGAGCCTTCTTCTTTATAGTTGGTCCAGGGCTCATCATTTACGTGAATGGAAATCAGGGTCAGCTCGCCGCCATCCAGGCGCAGCGGCACAGCAGAGGCGCTATGGCGTGACACTTTGCTCAGCGCAGTGACGACGGTTTTGGCGGCGTCAAGGTCAAAGGTCAAGTCAATATCGCTAATCAGGTAGTCCGGCGCACGGTAGTCGTGGCGGTATTTGGCTTGTGGCTGTTGTGTCATAAAAAACCTTTAGCATCTTCTGTTGGTTACGACTCCAGTCTATTCCGGTTGCCGCAAACGCGCCACGCAGAATCTTCATCTTTTCAGAGGGAAAAGCTCTGTCTGCTACATTTTTATAACAGTCGGCACGAAATGCCATCGACCCGTTCAGCGCGTTATGGTGTGATCAGGGTTCAATAACCTGGTAAACAAGGTATACTCCAGCGACTACCTGCTTTGTTTATTGTACTAAACGCTCCTGTAAGAGGATGCTACTGCGCACCATGACTCAACTCGCTTTCTCTGGTCTGCAAACGCTGCTGGATACCGACGCTTATAAGCTGCACATGCAGCAAGCGGTGTTCCACCACTATTATGACGTGCATGTCACGGCTGAATTCCGCTGTCGCGGCGATGACCTGCTCGGTATTTATGCCGATGCGATTCGCGAACAGGTCGACGCCATGCAGTCGTTGCGTCTGCAAGATGACGAGTATCTGTGGCTGTCCGGCCTCCCCTTCTTCCAGCCTGACTATCTTAACTGGCTACGTGATTTTCGTTACGACCCGCGCCAGGTCACGATTACTAACGACAACGGCAAGCTGCATATCAGCCTTTCCGGCCCGTGGCGCGAAGTGATCATGTGGGAAGTACCGCTGCTGGCCGTGATCAGTGAAGTGGTTCACCGCTGCCGTTCGCCGCAGACTGGCGTTCAGCAGGCTCTGCTGCATCTGGAAGAGAAACTGGCGGATTTCGCTGCGCGCACCGCGCAGGTAGATATGTCCGGTTTCCGTCTGATGGATTTCGGTACACGCCGCCGTTTCTCCCGCGATGTGCAACAAGCGATCGTCGAACGGTTGCAACAAGAACCCTGGTTTATCGGCACCAGCAATTATGATCTGGCTCGCCGCCTGTCGCTGACCCCCATGGGCACCCAGGCGCATGAGTGGTTCCAGGCTCACCAGCAGATCAGCCCCGATTTGGCCACCAGCCAGCGCGCGGCGCTCGCAGCCTGGCTTGAAGAGTATCCAAACCAACTGGGGATTGCGTTAACAGACTGCATCACAATGGATGCGTTTTTGCGTGACTTCGGCCCGGAATTCGCAACCCGTTACCAGGGCCTGCGCCATGATTCTGGCGATCCAGTGGAATGGGGCGAAAAAGCGATTGCTCACTATGAGAAACTCGGCATCGATCCCCTGTCAAAAACGCTGATATTCTCGGACAATCTCGATCTGAACAAAGCGCTTGATCTCTATTGCCATTTTGCCGATCGTGTCAAGCTGGGCTTTGGTATCGGGACACGCCTGACGTGTGATATTCCCGGAGTGAAACCGCTGAATATTGTTATCAAGCTCGTTGAGTGCAATGGAAAACCGGTGGCGAAATTATCCGACAGCCCCGGGAAAACTATCTGCCATGACAAAGCGTTTGTCCGCGCACTACGCGAAGCATTTGACCTGCCGCAGGTCAAAAAAGCCAGTTAATCACCGGGAGCCTGAAGGCTCCCTTCTTTTTGCCGATAATTTATTAATTGTTCCTGCGAATTCTGCTTGTCTGATGGCGTACGCCAGGTAACATAGATATCCCCCCTAATCGGGCGGACAAGTGTTTATTTTTTCCGACTATTAACAGAGAGAATATTATGAGCGTTGTGCCTGTAGCCGACGTATTCCATAGCCGTGTTGCCGTTGACAGTGAAGTCACCGTACGCGGATGGGTACGCACCCGCCGAGATTCTAAAGCTGGTATCTCCTTCCTCGCCGTTTATGACGGCTCCTGCTTTAATCCTGTACAGGCCGTTATTAATAATTCTCTGCCCAATTACAATCAGGACGTTTTACGCCTGACTACCGGTTGCTCGGTAATTGTGACCGGCAAAGTTGTGGCGTCACCGGGCGAAGGCCAGAGTCTGGAAATTCAGGCGACCTCTGTCGAAGTCACCGGCTGGGTTGAAGATCCGGATACCTACCCGATGGCGGCAAAACGCCACAGTATTGAGTATCTGCGCGAAGTCGCCCACCTGCGCCCACGCACCAACCTGATTGGTGCGGTTGCGCGCGTTCGCCACACGCTGGCGCAGGCGCTGCATCGCTTCTTCGACGAACAAGGTTTCTTCTGGGTTTCCTCGCCGCTTATCACCGCGTCAGATACCGAAGGCGCAGGCGAAATGTTCCGCGTCTCCACGCTGGATATGGAAAACCTGCCGCGTACTGCGGAAGGCAAAGTCGATTTTGATAAAGATTTCTTTGGCAAAGAAGCGTTCCTGACCGTTTCCGGTCAGTTGAATGCGGAAACCTATGCCTGCGCCCTGTCCAAGGTTTATACCTTCGGCCCGACTTTCCGCGCGGAGAATTCCAACACCAGCCGCCACCTGGCTGAGTTCTGGATGCTGGAACCGGAAATCGCTTTCGCCAACCTCGACGATAATGCCCGTCTGGCTGAAGCGATGCTGAAATACGCCTTTAAAGCGGTTCTCGAAGAGCGTCTGGATGACCTGAGGTTCTTTGAAGAGCGCGTGGACAAAGACGCGATTGGCCGTCTGGAGCGTTTCATTGCGGCAGATTTCGCCCAGGTTGATTACACCGATGCGGTCGCCATTCTCGAAAAATGCGGTGAGAAGTTCGAGAACCCGGTTTACTGGGGCGTTGACCTGGCTTCTGAACATGAACGTTACCTGGCCGAGAAACACTTCAAAGCACCGGTGGTGGTGAAAAACTACCCGAAAGATATTAAAGCGTTCTATATGCGTCTAAACGAAGATGGTAAAACCGTGGCGGCGATGGATGTTCTTGCGCCGGGTATTGGTGAAATCATCGGTGGTTCACAGCGTGAAGAGCGTCTTGATGTCCTGGATGCCCGCATGGCAGAAATGGGGCTGAATAAAGAAGATTACTGGTGGTATCGCGATCTGCGCCGTTACGGCACTGTACCCCACTCCGGCTTCGGTCTCGGTTTTGAACGCCTGATTGCTTATGTGACCGGCGTACAGAACGTGCGTGATGTGATCCCGTTCCCGCGTACTCCACGATCCGCCACATTCTGATGTTCTAAAGGCCAGCGTTATCGCTGGCCTTTTTCATTTATGTGACACCCGTCAACTTTTCTTAACAGCTCATCTGCGTAATCACCGATCCTCACCGCGTTTTTTTACCCTTCTTTGCACAACTTTTATATCTGAAATCGTTCATCACAAAATCACCCAAAGTGTTTATTGCGGGATATGTCAGTCTGTTAATTAGCACTTTTGGTTAAAATGCGCACAGCTATCCGGATGGCTAAACGCCGTTATAAGAAAAAACGCGCCACAAGCGGTTAGCGGATAAGAAAAGCCTTTATCTCAATTAAATATAAGTAATTCATATAAATAGCAATGACATTGCTCATTAAATCAGCGCTCAGTGCTGAACTTTGAGATGGTTCACAAAGTTCCCGAAAATACATAAAATCTTACACAATATTTCTTTTTGTTACTTCTTTAAGACATTTGTAGCACTTTCAGGGTAGCGAAACGTTGTTATGTTTGGAAAGATGCCTTTCAGACACAGAAAGACACCAAACTCTCATCGATAGTTCCGTAAATTTTTTTTGACGGAATTTATTGGCGGCAGTGGCAGGTGTTCAAAAAAACCAATGAGGGTAATAAATAATGATGAAGCGCAATATTCTGGCAGTGGTTATCCCTGCTCTGCTGGCAGCCGGTGCAGCTAACGCTGCAGAAATCTACAACAAAGACGGCAACAAAGTAGACATCTACGGTAAAGCTGTAGGTCTGCACTACTTCTCTAAAGACAACGGTGCCAACAGCTACGGCGGCAACGGCGATAAAACTTACGCTCGTCTGGGTTTCAAAGGCGAAACCAAAATCAACGACCAACTGACCGGTTACGGCCAGTGGGAATATAACTTCCAGGGTAACAACTCTGAAGGTGGTACCGATGCTCAGAAGGGTAACAAAACGCGTCTGGCATTCGCTGGTCTGAAATTCGGCGACGCAGGTTCTTTAGACTACGGTCGTAACTACGGCCTGGTATATGATGCAATCGGTGTAACCGATATGCTGCCAGAGTTCGGTGGTGATACCGGAAACAGCGATAACTTCTTCTCTGGCCGTAACGGTGGTCTGGCAACTTATCGTAACCACAACTTCTTCGGCCTGGTTGATGGTCTGAACTTCGGCGTACAGTACCTGGGCAAAAACGAGCGTGCTAAAAAACTCACTGATAGTGCGGATGACATTACTCGTTCCAACGGCGACGGCTGGGCAACTTCTGTAAGCTATGACTTTGAAGGCTTCGGTATCGTTGGTGCTTACGGCGCGGCAGATCGTACCAATGTTCAGGAAGCAAATGATGCGTCTGCAACTGGCTATGGCGCGGCTGGTCAGAAAGCCGAACAGTGGGCAACCGGTATCAAATACGATGCGAACAATATCTACCTGGCAGCATTGTACGGAGAAAGCCGCAACGCAACTCGCCTGAATACGACTCCTCCGGGCAGCGTTGAGCGCAATGGTTACCTGAACAAAACTCAGGACTTCTCCGTTGTTGCACAGTACCAGTTCGACTTCGGTCTGCGTCCGTCCATCGCTTACTACAAATCTAAAGCGAAAGATGTTGAAGGTATCGGTAGCGAAGATTACATCAACTATGTTGAAGTTGGCGCAACCTACTACTTCAACAAAAACATGTCCACCTATGTTGACTACATCATCAACCAGATTGATAAAGACAACAAACTGGGCGTAGGCTCTGACGACACCGTAGCAGTGGGTATCGTTTACCAGTTCTAATCTAATCAGTCACCCTCGACTGTTATATGCATATCAAACAGGGCCTTTGGCCCTGTTTTTTTATGCCTGCAAGATAAATCACGATGAGTTTTGAAAAGCATCGCGCTTTTTATCGCAAACGGTTGGCAATTCCTGTGTCAGCCGTTAACCTGATAGCGGATCTCCCTTCTGTCATCAAAATGGAACCTCGTCATGTTTGAGAATATAACCGCCGCCCCTGCCGACCCCATTCTGGGTCTGGCCGATCTGTTTCGCGCCGATGAACGCCCTAATAAAATCAACTTAGGTATCGGTGTCTATAAAGATGAAACCGGCAAGACCCCGGTGCTGACCAGTGTTAAAAAAGCCGAGCTTTATCTGCTGGAAAATGAAACTACCAAAAATTACCTCGGTATCGACGGTATTCCTGAGTTTGGCCGTTGCACTCAGGAGCTGCTGTTCGGCAAAGGCAGCGCGATTATCAATGACAAACGTGCGCGCACCGCGCAAACGCCTGGCGGTACGGGGGGCCTGCGCGTGGCGGCGGATTTCCTCGCCAAAAACACCTCTGCAAAACGAGTCTGGGTGAGCAACCCGAGCTGGCCGAACCACAAAGGCGTGTTTAATTCCGCTGGTCTGGAAGTGTGTGAGTACGCTTACTACGACGCGCAAAACCATGCGCTGGACTTCGATGGTTTGCTGGCAAGCCTGAATAATGCACAGGCTGGCGACGTGGTGCTGTTCCACGGCTGCTGCCATAACCCGACAGGTATCGATCCAACGCTGGAACAGTGGGAAACACTGGCGAAACTGTCCGTTGAAAAAGGCTGGCTGCCGCTGTTCGACTTTGCTTATCAGGGCTTTGCTCGCGGTCTCGAAGAAGATGCTGAAGGGTTGCGCGCGTTTGCTGCGCTACATAAAGAGCTGCTGGTTGCCAGTTCGTTCTCGAAAAACTTTGGTCTGTACAATGAACGCGTCGGTGCCTGTACATTGGTGAGCGCGGACGCTGAAAGCGCCGATCGCGCATTCAGCCAGATGAAAGCCGTTATTCGTGCCAACTACTCTAACCCACCAGCGCACGGCGCTTCCGTAGTTGCAACCATTCTCAGTAACGAGGCTCTGCGTGCCATTTGGGAGCAAGAGTTAACGGACATGCGCCAGCGCATTCAGCGTATGCGCCTGCTGTTTGTTAACACCTTACAGGAGAAAGGGGCTAACCGCGATTTCAGTTTTATCACCAAACAGAACGGAATGTTCTCGTTCAGCGGCCTGACCAAAGAGCAGGTGCTGCGCTTGCATGAAGAGTTTGGTATCTACGCGGTTGCTTCAGGACGCATTAACGTCGCAGGGATGACGCCGGATAATATGTCACCACTGTGCGAAGCGATTGTTGCCGTACTGTAAGTTACGGCAATAAACAAAAAGGGTCGCCGAAGCGACCCTTTTTTATTTACCAGACTGGTAATTCATCTTGCAGGAACGGATTGTGCAACCGCTCATTTCCCAGCGTAGACATCGGGCCATGTCCGGGAAGGAAAGTAACATCATCGCCCAGTGGCAACAATTTGCGCTTGATGGAATCAATCAATTGCCCATGGTTGCCTTTCGGGAAATCGCTGCGCCCCACGCCGCCTTTAAAAATCACGTCGCCGGAAATCAGCAAGCGGGATTGTGCATCGAAAAACACAATGTGCCCCGGCGTATGACCGGGACAGTGCAATACCTGCAGCGTTATTTTCCCCACCGTTACGCTGTCGCCTTCATTTAACCAACGATCGGGCGTCAGCGGCTGGCATTCCTCCAGGCCAAACATCCGGCTTTGTGCCGGCAGGCCCTGCAGCCAGAACTCGTCTTCTTTTTCCGGGCCGATAACCGGCACACCATAATGCTGCGCCAGTTCGGCTGCCGCGCCAACATGATCAAGGTGACCATGCGTAAGCAGGATCTGCGTCAGCGTCACGCCTGAAGCGTCCACTTCCTGAATAATCCGTTCGGCGTCACCGCCGGGATCGACCACGGCGGCAAGTTGGGTCTGCTCACACCAGATAAGCGAACAATTCTGGGAGAACGCGGTAACCGGAATAATACGATAGTTCATACTGCTCCTGTAGCTCAGCCTGAGTTTTACCAGTGCCTTACCGGCCCGGTATCAATATGCACAAAGTTGCTGCTGGGGTAGTATCCTACACCACCTGCACGCAGAGATAACGCGGCTTTGCGAATATTACTCAGCGAAATCCCTTCAATATGGAAATCCATAGCCTGACCTTTGGTGTGATAGCTCTGTTTCGCCACACCGCGGCTGTGCGCGCGCAGTTCATTGTTGGTATCAACAGAACGGTAACCGGAGATCAGTTGCACAGGCTTGCGTGTTCCCAGCAGCCCTTGCAAACGGAAAAGATGGTCGAACAAACGAGGGTCGATGGTTTTAATTTTATTCGCGCGGTAATCACGGAAAAAATGATTAAGTTTTGCTAATTCATCCTGAATATAGCCCCTGCCATCGAAGAACTCAGCTTTAATAGATTCACCGGTATTAAGATTACTCAGCGTCAAAATACGCGGTCGTGGCGTGGAAAGGGTGGCAAAAGCCGGTGTTGGTAAGATGGCAGCACCGAGTGCGACCCCACCCAACGCCAGCAGTTTGCGGCGATTAGCGTCAAATTTATCCATGATAATAAATTCTACAGATAAGCAATGTTGAACAAAATTTATGCACTCTTATAGCGCACGAGAGGCACCTTACCGGGCTACAAACGCCACGTCAAGGCTGCCTCATCCCAGTAAATACGGGCTCTGTAGCCTCCAGAGCCCATTTTCTACCAGTTATTACGACAACACGCTGACTGAAACTGCTTCATTTATCTGATTAATTGTTCAGCTTTCGATAAGATTTGTGCACCCGATCGCGCCGTCAGATCATAATTGTAAATATCTGTACGATACTGCGTCCGCCCGTCAGCACCGACAAAGGCAGTCAGGTAATAGAGATTGACCGGGATATCATGACGAATATTGACATAACGCGTATCTCCCTGTTTTAGCGCATCCGAAATCCGCGTGTCGTTCCATCCCGCATCCTGCAAAAGCATATTAGCAAGCTCAGAGGCTTTGTTGACGCGCACACAGCCCGAGCTCAATGCCCGCGCCTCTTTCTGGAACAGATTATGATTCGGCGTGTCATGCAGATAGATAGCGTCTGAGCTCGGCATATTGAACTTATAGCGTCCCAGCGAATTCTGCGCACCGGGAGCCTGCTGGAAACGGAACGGTAAGTTCGCGGGCGTTATGGTCGCCCAGTCAACCATGTACGGGTCAATCGCTTCCTTGCTGTTCCATCCTCGTAATACGGTGTAACCGTGGCGCTCCAGGTAAGTTGGATCGTTCCATACCTTCGGTAGAATATCCTTACGCGCTAGCGTTGGCGGCACGTTCCACGGCGGGTTAACCACCACGTTGTTCAGCGCGCTGCTCATCATCGGCGTTTTGCGATCCGGGCGGCCCACGATCACCCGTGACGCCAGCACCTGGCTACCGTTGAGGTAATAAACCAGCGAATATTCAGGAATATTGACCATGATGCCGGTCGAAAGTGTACCCGGCAGTAAACGCAAGCGCTGGATATTCAGCGCCAGCAACCCGGCGCGCTGTGAAGGGCTCACGTTCAGCCAGTCGCGCGTCCCCTGGCCAATCACGCCATCCGCATGCAACCCTTGCCATGCCTGGAAGCGTTTGACCGCTTCCACCAGCTGTCGGTCATATGCCGCGCGCGTTTGCGGCGCTTTTTTCACGTGCTGAGCAGAAGGGCTGACAGCGACGTTATCACCAGGTAAGGCGATATTTGGTCCGCCATCCAGCATACCGGTGCGCTGCAGGATCTCTCGCAGCGCCGGAATATCATTGCTCCACTGCCCCGGACGCAACGTTACCGTGCTGGTGATTTGCGGCCACGGGCGCGAATCACCCACCAGCGCCAATAGTGACTGGTGCATAGCAGCATACTGCGGGTGATGCGGTGCCAGATGATCGATAAAACCAGGCAGAGATCCATTGTCCAGCGCTAGTTGCCACTGGTTAATGACAGAAATGGCAGGCGTTGCGAGTGCATAAGGTTTGTCGCTGTAAAGCCAGCGCTGCCCCTTTGACTGAATCCCCGAAACAAAGTGCAAATAACCCAGCATCGCGTCAGACAATACGACATCGCGCGCCATGCCGGAAACCGCGGGATCGGTTAACAACTCAACCCAGGTAGTGAATTGCGGCTGAAACCCTGCAATCGCCACTTCGGCGAGTTGCTGCTGAAACGCCTGTACCGCTTCGCGGTTATCCCACATCGGTTTTTGCCCGCGCGCGGCATACAACGCGGCGAGCTGATCCATATAGACCGGCGTCCAGTTGGCAGGTAATTGCGACTGAAGTTGTGCGCGCACATCGGCAACAGAAACGCCGGACGGGAAAGATTTAACGCCGATCAACATCGCCGTCGCAGGCGACTGTTCCTGCGGCTGCGGCAGCACAGTAGGCTGCTCACCTGGCGTCGCCGAGCTATCCACCGGCACGATTTCAGGCTCATCGGCCTGCACACTAAACAGTGGAGCGAATGCGAATGCCAGGCATAAACTCAGCGCCGACATTCGACGACCATACGACTTCTTAAGCAACATCCCTTGCCCCCTGTTTCTCTTACATTGCTCGTGACGAATTCGTCACCTTTCTCTCAGTATATAAAGACAAAAAAGCATTTGCCTTCCCTAATGTAAAGAAGTTTAAAGATTAAACGCGGGCTGGCAATAGCTTTCCGAAAACAAAAAGGGCGACATTGCTGTCGCCCTTTCACATGAGGCTGATTTACGATGCATCCGCCGTTCCGGGAAGCGTTTCCGGAAGCTGGGCGGCAAAACCGCGCAGACCGACAACGTGCACATGCTCATGATTTTGCACGACTTTACGTACCAGCTTGTAGGTGGTGCCTTTTTCCGGGCTGATATTTTCCGGTGCTGCGATAATGAGCTGCATTTCCAGACGTTCACACAGCTCAAACAGCGTAGCGATAGAACGGGCATCCAGACGCGCAGCTTCATCAAGGAACAGCAAGCGGCATGGAGAAATATCTTTGCCGCGCAGTCGACGCGCTTCGTCTTCCCAGCTCTGTACCACCATCACCAGAATCGACATCCCGGTACCAATCGCTTCACCGGTCGACAGCGCACCGGATTCCGCGCGCAGCCAGCCGTCGGAGCCACGGTTAACTTCCACTTCCATCTCAAGATAGTTGCGGTAGTCCAGCAGCTCTTCGCCGATGGTTTGCGGCGTCCGCTGGCCCATATCGATTTGCGGGTTCAGACGCTGATACAGTTTTGCCAGCGCTTCCGAGAAGGTCAGTCGGCTGCTGTTAAACAGATCCTGATGCTGCTCGTGCTGTTCAGAAAGCACCGTCAACAATGTGGCATGGGTTTCCCGCACATTCACATTCAGACGCACGCTATTTACCTGGCCGAAGGAGACACTTTGCAGCCCCTGGTTCAGCATACGGATACGGTTCTGCTCGCGCTGAATGGTTTTGCGAATAATATTCGCCACACTGCGCGAGCTGATCGCCAGCTTCTGTTCACGAGACGTCAGTTCTTCCGTCAGACGGCTAAGCTCGATTTCCATCTGTTCGATGGCTTCAACCGGATCATCGGTACGAATAATGTCCTGGCGAATACGCTCACGCAGATGCTGATACACCGCGACAAAGAACTGGATCTTGCGCTCAGGGCGTTTCGGATCTTCCGAGAGACGCAGCACATCGCGTAAATGTTCGTTATCCGCAACCGCCGGACGCAGAGCACCGAGCGCCTTATCCGACATTGAGCGTAATTCATCAGCAGAAAGGTAGGCCAGCTCACGGCGGTGCAGACGGCGTTCAACACCGCTGTCTTTCACCATGCGCATCACCGCGCACCATCCTGCTTTCGCGGTGACCACCTGTTCACGCATTTCATGGTAGTCACGTTCCAGGCGGCGCAATTTACGCGTCAGGTTATCCATCTCCGCTTCGCAGAAGGTGATGGCTTTTTCCAGCTGGTTACGACGAGCGCGGTTGCCGGAGAGCTGTGCATGCAGCTCGTCACGACGGATACGCGCCCGCTCTTCTGCTCCGCTGTCGGCGCGAACGCCAATATCCTGCAGCTCTTTTTGCAGATCGTTGAGCAACTCTTTTTTGGTATCGAACGAACTCTTCAGCGAAGCCAGTACCTGGTTGTACTGGCTGTATTGCGCGGCATGGCTGCGCATCGCTTCACGTGCTTTGGTGCGTTCTGCTTCTGCCTGTTCCAGACGCTGGCGCAGTTTTTCGTTGAGATCGTTATTACCGTTGAACATTTCAGCGACATCGGAGTAACTGAAGTGCGCACGGCGCTGTACCACTTCCGCCAGGGCGAAAGCTTGTTGGCGGGCATCACGTTGCACCTGCTGCGAGGTGGCGTAATCCGCTTTTAACTGTTCAAACTGCTCCGGATCGCTTTGCAGTACGGAAACAACCGGTTCGAGTTTCGCCAGTTGGTTGCCAAACTGCTGGATAAATCGCGCCGCTTCCTGCGCTTCATCCAGGCGTTCCTGAATTTCATCCACGCGATCGGCAAGGGTATCGTCAGCCAGCAAATTGATGCGCGGCAGCAAGCGGTTAAGCTGGGCTACGCCCTCTTTCGCCTGTTCGAACTGCATGCGGTTTTGCTGGTTGTCATTTTCATGGTTGCTGATTGCGCGCTCCAGCTCGCCACGGCGGCTGCTGAGCGTGCGAATTTCCGCTTCCGGATCGTCCTCAAATGCCACCGCCAGGTGGCTACCGATAAAGCGGCTGAATGCCTGATGCAGGCGCTGCGTTTTCTGCACATCAAAAGAGAGCGTGGCGAAACGCTCCGCCAGCGCTTCACGCTCTGCATGCAGGCTTTCGATACGGCTTTCACGCGCCGCGCGACCAAACAGCGGCAGCGTCGGGAAGCGTGAATAACGCCACTGGCGATCGGCGATTTTCACCACCACCGCTTTTTCCAGCTCATCAACACTAAACACACTGTCATCGAAGGATTGCGGGTCCCCTTCGATCAGATAGAGATCTTCCGGGCAGTCTTCCAGACCTTCCAGCATTTCGGAGACCTGCGACAGATCCGGCACCACAATCGCATGACGCGATGGCCCGTATAGCGCGGAGTAATACGGCGCGTCGTCAATGCTGACATCGTCATAAATCTCCGACAGCAGTACGCCGCCAAAACGCTCTGCCAGCGCATTGAGACGGCCATCTTCGGCACCGCCCGGCTGGCTTAAGCGTTCAATTTCATCATCAACAGCGCGTTTACGCGCGCCCACTTCATCGCGCTCAACGATGGCTTCACGTTCACGTTCAAGCAGTTGCTGCAGATATTCGGTAACGTCCTGCCCCGATTCAAACTGCTCACCGCTTTGCTCACACAGTTGCGTCAGATTGCTCTGCGCCGCCAGCCATACCGGCGCACGTTTGGTCAGCGATTGAACACGAGACTGTAATTGTTCCAGTTCCTGACGCATCGCCATGCGCTGCTCACCAGCGGCGGAAACGTTGTCAGAGAGTGCGGCGATTTGCGCTTCCAGTTCCTGGTGCAGCGCTTCAAGATCTTCTGCGTCATACTGTTTGCCCTGGCGCTTGCAGAACTCAGCCAGCAAACGCTCAGCATCTTGCTGTTCACGCAGACGCTGTTCCAGCTCATTCAGGCGCATACGCAGCGGCTGCACTTGCTCAGCCAGATGGCGCTGGTTAACGCCATCACGCAGCAGCTCGCGCGCCACATCCCAGGCTTCGTTACGCGCCAGAGGGCCATTGATCGCCGCCACTAATTGGTACGCCTGCTCGAACTGGCTGTGCGCGGTTTGCGCCACGCTTAATTTCTGATCCAGCGACAGCAGTTTTTCCGTCGCTTCCTGCTCTTTCGCCTGGAAAGTTTCCAGCCATTCGTCGGCGCTTTCCGGCGTCAAATCCGGTAGATGACACAGCTCTTTCGCACGCTGTAACGCCTGCAACGCCTGGTTGTACTGAATGGCGCGAGTTTGCTGGACATCCAGCGCTTGCTGGTAATCGGCAAGCTGGTTTTTCAGCTCATCCACTTCAAGCTCGGCGGCTTCGGCGCGGGCCTCGTTCTCTTCCTGACGCTCGGCAGCTTCGGCAACCACTTCATGCTGCTCTTCAAGGCGAACTTGCAGTTCGTCGAGGTCCGCTTCGTAGCGCTCGATTTTTTCCTGCTGACGCAGCGCGGTTTGCACCAGATTCAGGTGATCGCTGGCAGCCTGGTAGTCAGCCTCCAGATCCCCTTCCGCACCGCTATGCTCGGAGAGTTCGCGCGCCATATCGACATGCTTATACTGCTCTGCCGCCAGTTGCTGTCGCGAGGTAAACAGATCGCGACGAAATTCGAGCGCCTTGTCCAGATGCACCCGCCGTTCGTTGGCGTGGCGCATATAGTCCGCCGCCACATAGTTGGTCGCTTCGCTGATCAAATGCTTGAACAGGTCACGATCCGACTGGGTCACGCGAATCGCTTCCAGCGTCATGCGGTTTTCACGCAGTGCCGCTTCCATATCCTGGAACGCTTTGCGCACGCCGCTATTTTCCGGCAGCAAATAGTCGCGCAGCGAACGCGTGATGGCGCTGGAGATCCCGCCGTACAGCGAGGCTTCAATCAGGCGATAGAACTTGCTGCGATCGGAGGCCGAGCGCAAACGACGCGCGACAATCCCTAAGTCAAACATCAGCGCGTGGTAATCGGTGATGGAGTTGAACTGCTTGAACTGCACCCCTTCCATCGTATCCAGCTTGTCTTTCACTTCCTGCAGAGAAAGCACTCGCGCCTGCCGCTCATTCAGCGTTTCCGTCAGCAACTGCGTCGGCAGCATTGAGGTGGGCAAGCCCTGAATAGCAAACGGTTTGATATCCACTTTGCGATCGCGACCCGCGACCTGTTGCAAACGCACCCCCACCAGCACGCGCTGATGGCGGGAGTTGATGACATCCAGCACCGAGTAACAGACACCCGCCTTCAGCTTACCGTGCAGGCCTTTATCACGAGACCCCGAGGTCGCGCCCGCTTCGGTGGTGTTACGAAAGTGCAGCAGCGTCAAATCCGGAATCAATGCCGTAACAAAAGCGGCCATCGTGGTCGATTTGCCGGCACCGTTGCCCCCGGAGAGCGTCGTCACCAGCTCATCCAGGTCAAACGTACGGGCAAAAAAGCCGTTCCAGTTAATCAGCGTCAGCGAACGAAATTTACCGCGATCAATCATTACTCTTCCTCCGAGCTATCCGGCTGATTATCTTCAGGCTCATCATTGAGCTGCAGATGGTTTTCGACAGGCATCGCTTCACCGTCGCGGATCATGCGCAGCTGCGCTTCACGCGCATCATCGCCCGAACGCACATCGGCGCCAAAGCGGAACACGGATTCAGTGATACGGAACTTGCTGCTGTCGTTACCCATAAACCAGATCATGCCGAGACGGCGCAGGCGGTTCAGCGAGGAGCGCACCTTTTCCTGCAGTTTTTGACGGTCAAGATCGGAACCGGTAGAACGGTTATTTACCAGCTTCAGCAGCTTCGCTTCATCCGCCAGCGACATCAGCTCGTCGTACAGCTCCTGTTGGGTGAAGATCCCTTCATTCGCCAGACGTTCCGGGCTGAGGTAGAGGTAGCAAAGAATTTTGCCGACCATCATATCCAGCTCGGAGAGCACCGAGCGCGGGATAAGCGTGGTGGAACGCGGACGCAGATAGAAAAAACCTTCCGGTGCGCGGATCAGCTCAACGTTATAGCGCGCATAAAACTCTTCCAGATACTCCTGGAAATCCATTAAAAATGCGTGATTATCCAGCTCGTCGAGGCCGATATGTCGCCCTGAGCGCAATGCGCTGTCCAGTGCCGGAAACAGAGAATTAGCCAACGCCTGTGCCAGTTTAACCGGCATCACTTGTTCAATATTTGTCGATGACATGCGCCTGTACCTTGGCTCCGTAATCATTAATCGGCTGCCACTTCGGCGGCAGTCCGGTGAAATCTGCTTGCGCTACGCCAAGACGTACCGCCTGATCAACCACAATGCGCGCAATGTCGAAATGACGAACGCGCGGATATTGCGCCAGATACTCACGCGCCACCAGGCCGAGATCCAGCGGCACACCTTTGGTCTTATAAATTGCCAGTTGCTGCTCAATAAGCGCCGCCAGTTGCTCGCGGATTTCGTTAAACTCTTCGAACTCCAGATCCGGCGGCAACTCACCTGTGACTTCTTCATCACGCAGCGCCATCTCTTCATCGCGCATGTCCAGCAGTCTGTCGGCGCTGGCGTAAGTTAACGCCCACGGCGCATCGAAATAGGATTGTACCGACTGACGCAAACGCTGGGCAAAGACGCGGTTCTTATCCATATCGATAGCGGTACGGATAAATTTGTGTACGTGGCGATCGTAACCAATCCACAGATCGATGGCCTGCTGGCCCCAGCTCACAATACGATCCAGCTTACTTTGCAGGTTGAAGACCAGTTGATCGAGGAACTCAAGATCATCGCGCCCAAGGGTTGCATCCTGAATGCTCAACAGGTTGGTCTGCAACTTATCCCCGGCGGCATCGAGCGTATCCTGCAGTTCGCGTAACGTCCCGGAAGTTTCAGACAGCAGCAATTCACAACTGGAGATGGCCGCACGCCAGTCTTTATTCAGCAGTTGTGCAATATCATCTTTGACCTGTTGCTGCTGTTCATCCATCAGGCGTTGAGTCAGATCGATGCTGTCAAAAATCTCCGCGACCGAGTATTTCAGCGGCGCGTAAACATTGCGATGCCAGTGGAATTCGTCTCCGTCTTCCTGTGCTGCGTCTGCGGCGCGTTTTAACTCGCTGGCCACAATGGAAAGCTGCATAGAAAGACGCAGCGTGGAGAACTCGCGCTGGCGAATGTAGTAGTCAGTAATGCCAATGCCCAGCGGCGTCAGACGGTAGATGGCATTGCCCTCCACCAGCTCACTGGTAAAGCGATTTAACAAACGCTGGCGCACCAGGTCGTTAATGGCGTTATTGGCACGCTGGGTAATGGTTTCACTGGTTTGCTCAAACGCATCACTCACATGACGAAAGGCGTCTACCAGTTCACCTTCGCTCATTTCCCCATCCAGACGCTCGCCATTGAGCGTGGCGATGGCCAGCAAAAAAGAGAGCCTGTCGACCGGCAGCGAGATGGAGAAATCATTTTTCCTGGCCCAGGCAACCAGTTCGGGGACTGTCTGGGAAAATTCACTCATCGTTTGTCCTTTCATCGATTTGCGGCTTAAGCGCGGTCACGTGAATATAGCGGCCAAGGCTAATATAGGGTTCCTGGCGGCAATAACGTGTTTCCAGTTCGAGTAGCGCGTCAAAGCAGTCATGCTGCTGATGTTTTTCGCGCAGATAATCGTGAAACACGCGCACACCCGTTTTGCCCGTTACCTGCCAGCCAATCTGTTCGAGCCAGCCATAAACATCCGCAGGAGCACGCGGAAAATCCGGGGAAAGGGTACGTTTTTTGCGCTTCGGCATACCGACTTTCACATAGTCAAAATTTCCTGCCACCATATTGTGCATCAGCAAGCCGTCGGCATTGTAAAACATTAATGACAACGCACCACCGGGGCGCAGCACCGACCACAATATTTGCAGTACAGGAACCGGTTCTGCGACCCACTCCAGCACAGCATGGAACAATATCAGATCAACCGGCGATTCCAAATGCTGAGCAACGTCCTGAACGGCGCATTGTATAAAATGCATGTTACCGCTCACACCTTTCTCTTCGGCCGCCGCCTGGGCACGCGCGATCATCTCTTTCGACACATCACAGAGCGTGACGTGATGGCCCAACTGCGCCATGCGAATCGCCGTCTGGCCTTCCCCGCCGCCAGCATCCAGCACGCGCAATGGCTCGTTGCCCATCCGGGCCAACAGGGCATCAAGATCCTGCCACAGAATCGCCTGACGCAGCTGACCTTTAGTCGTGCCGTAGATGTTGCGCGAGAACTTCTCGGCAATATCGTCGAAATTGCGATCCTTCATGGGTGCTCCACGCTCCTGGCAAAACCGCTATTTTGTCACAGCCGTGCCGATAATGAACCCATCTGGTGTAAGATCGGCGCAAAAGGCCTGCTATATGGTCAAAAAGGAGACGGATACGGTGCTTTTTACTCTTAAAAAATACATCGGCGGCCTGATGCTGCCTCTGCCTTTTTTGCTTTTGCTGATCGGGCTGGGCATTGTGCTGATCTGGTTTAGCCGCTGGCAAAAAACCGGCAAAGTATTTATCAGCGTCGGGTGGCTGGTTTTATTGCTGTTGAGCATGCAGCCGGTTGCCGATCGCTTTTTACAACCGATTGAAGACACCTATCCCACCTGGCGCGGTACGCAGCCGGTAAAATACATCGTGATTCTCGGGGGTGGTTATACCTGGAACGATGCGTGGGCACCGAGTTCAAACCTGATTAATAACAGCCTGCCGCGTCTGACAGAGGGCATTCGTCTGTGGCAGGCCAACCCCGGTTCGAAAATCATTTTTACCGGTGCGGCGGCGCAAACCAACCCGGTCAGCACGGCGGAAGCGGGTGCGCGCGTCGCTGAAAGCCTGGGCGTGCCACGCAGTGCCATCATGACGCTGGATCAACCGAAAGATACCGAGCGTGAAGCGCTTGCGGTAAAACAGGCGATTGGCGATGCGCCTTTCCTGCTGGTAACGTCGGCGTATCATCTGCCACGCGCAATGATTTTTTTCCAGCATGCTGGCCTGCATCCATTGCCAGCGCCGGCAAACCAGCTGGCAATTGCCTCTCCGCTTAATCCGTGGGAACGCATTATCCCCTCCCCGGTGTGGCTGATGCACAGCGACCGGGTGGGTTATGAAACATTAGGGCGTCTCTGGCAGTGGTTGAAAGGCAGCTCAGACCAGCCAGGGGAGCAGTGATTTTGAGGCAAGATCGAAGTTAGCGCGGTTAAACCGTCCGGTATTCACCAACTGCGCCACTTCATCCCATAACAGGTAGAGCCAGCGCCGCCACAGGAAGGATTCAGCCACCGGCGCGCGCTGGAGATAATGCCAGAGCAATCCTTCTGCCTGCGCACCGTCCACCAGCCTGAACAGTTCATATTCGCGCGGCGCCCAGAGCATTATGCCAGGCCCAACCATTGCCAGTAACTGGTCGCTACGGGCGTCTTTCAACATACTGCGCAAGTTAAAACTGCCATGTACCAGCACGCAGTTATCGTTAAAACCATCAAACAGCGCGGGCAGGCACTCGCGAGTACGAAACAGCACGCGCTTATCCTGCATCGTCAACCCGGTGTTGTGATACTGGTTGAGCGTGGTCCACAACACTTCCACGCGCTGGCGATACCAGGAGGGCCAGATATTTTCCTGGGTACTATCAACAGTGCCAACGCAACCGTGGCTATCCTGGCGGTGCCAGAAAAGCAACGCCTCAACGATTTGGTCTTTGAGTTGCTCCCAGCGCTCAGGCGTACGCGCTGGCGCTTCAACCGGTACGCCGCGTAAGCGTTCTATAAGCAACACATCCGGCCCCGGGTGCTCTTCGTGCGTCATGACGCCGTAAACAACCGGCATGCGAACAGCACCGCCGCGCGCCAGCATTGATATCTTCCAGGCTAGCTGTCGCGCAATGCCAGGCGTTGAGAAGCTTCGTGCCAACAGCGGCATCGGATTTCCCTGGCTGTCATACAGCGACCAGAGTGCGGAATCCGGCTTTTCGCTGACGCACTCCATGCGGCTCAGTTTTTCACCCAACAGATGACTCAGTTCAGCGCGCAGTTGTTCCATAGCAGATTGCCCTCACAAAGATGACTGCTTTTATAATGAGCGCCGATAGTACAGATGTCATCCTGATGAGATCAAAACAGCATGAGAATTCCGCTGACAAGCGGCAAATCCCCTCCGGGTGGAGGGGATGGAAGGATTAACGCAGTTCCAGACGGACGCGCGCCAGATCTTCAGGGGTATCCACGCCGGTGCCCGGCACCACACTGGCGACGGCGACGTGGATTTTTTCGCCGTACCAGAGCACGCGCAGTTGCTCCAGCATTTCTATCTGCTCAAGCGGGCTGGTTTGCCAGCTGACATAACGGCGGATAAAACCGGCGCGATAGCCATAAATGCCGATATGACGCAGGAAGGTATCACCAATCGTCTCGCGAGATTGTGCGAAACGATCGCGATCCCAGGGGATCGTAGCGCGGGAGAAGTAGAGCGCGTAACCTTCGGCGTCCATCACCACTTTCACCGCGTTCGGGTTGAATGCCTCTTCCGCACTGTGAATAGGTACCGCCAGCGTTGCCATCCCAACATCACGCGCGGCAAGGTTTTCTGCCACCTGGCGAATAATCGCTGGCGGGATCATCGGTTCATCACCCTGCACATTGACGATCACGGTATCGTCGCTGAAACCGCATTTTTCCACGACTTCAGCAAGGCGTTCAGTACCAGACTGATGATCGGCGCGGGTCATACAGACTTCACCGCCAACCGCCTGCACCGCATGCATCACCTCTTCGTTGTCCGTCGCCACGATAATACGCTCAGCGCCCGATTCACGGGCGCGTTCCAGCACATGCACCACCATGGGCTTACCGTTAATATCGACTAAAGGTTTGCCGGGCAAGCGTGTGGAAGCATAACGCGCGGGAATGATCACAACGAAACTCATGGCCGGCTCTCTTCCGCAGTTAACGAACGCGCTTCGGTTTCCAGTAATACCGGAATACCTTCCCGAACGGGATAGGCGAGGCTGTCGATTTTGCAGATTAACTCTTGTTTATCCTGGGTGTAATTCAGTTTTCCGTTACACACCGGGCAGGCAATAATTTCAAGTAAACGGTGATCCATCTTTCCTCCTGATACACCGATAATTAACGGTTTAAGCTTATCATATTCATTTATTACGCCGCGTCTATTTCCAGCCCGGCGCGGCATGCAGCAAATAACCCCTCGGGCAATCGCGAGAACGTAACCCGCAGAGCTCCCTGCCAACGGGCAAACTCGGTAATGGCACCTAACAGCCCCTTTTCCAGCGAATGCCCGGGTTTAACGCCATCCTCCAGATACAGCGCAATAATTTCCAGCATGCCCGCTTTACGGTGCATTTTTGCATCCATACGCCCCACCAGTCGCCCACGATGCAATAATGGCAACACAAAATAGCCAAATTGCCGTTTAGGGGCGGGGGTATAGCACTCCAGACGATAGCTAAAATCGAACAGTTGCTCGGCTCGTTTACGATCCCATACCACCGGATCAAACGGTGAAAGCACCGCGCTGTGAGTAGCGACAAGTTTGCCAGCCTGCGCCTGTTCAAGCTGCGGCAATAAAGAGGCATGCAGCCAGGCCGGACCAATGTTTTCGACATTGACGGGATAAATGGTTCCTGCGTCCTGCATCTTCTCCAGCACTAACGGTAATGCTACTTTCCGCAAGCGATAGTAATCCGCCAGCCACTGGGCGCGAAACAGCCCTAAACTGCGGGCGCTGTTTTCCAGCATCTGATACTCCGCCGCATCCTGCGACAGCAGGTCGCGAGCATCATCCCAGTGCGGCACAACCCGCGGTGTTAAATCATAAACACGCTGGAAATTGCGACGTTCCACCACCATCACTTTTCCGGCCGTAAATAGCCCTTCCAGATGCCGCTTATGCGGCTTCCATTCCCACCAGCCGCTGGCTCCTTTACGTGGATGTTCAAAATCAGCCGAACGCACTGGGCCATTTTGCTCAATATGTGCAATGAGCTGCTCAATTTCCGCCGCATGTTCCTGCATCCACGCTTCGCGATACTTCCAGCCCATTTGATCTGGCGCCAGCATGCGATGGCGCACCAGCGCAAAGTCTTCACGCGGCAGAAAACACGCTTCATGCGCCCAGTACTCCATCAGGTCACCGTTGCGCAGCGCGTCATCAAGCCAGTGCTGAGGGTAGTGCCCAAGGCGGCTAAAAAGCACCAGATAAGGGCTGCGGGCAACAATATTGATAGTGTCAATTTGCAGCAGCGACATGCGCTGAATAGTGGAGAGAATATCGCCCGGTTTTGCCCGACGGGAAGGTTTACGTAATAGCCCCTGGGCTGCGAGATGCAGATGACGAGCAGCAGTCAGAGAAAGTTGCGGCACGGACATGGGAGTTCCTGTTTAAGTAACAGGGCGCGGCCGATGCGACCACCGTCAGCGCGCCAGAGTGAACAATTCCTGCAGTAATTCTTGCGCCTGCTCGCCCTCAAGCTGCGCGTCTACAGGCAAATACCACCAGTTATCCTCAGCAAACGACCGACACTTAACTGCATCTTTTTCGGTCATCACCAATGTTTGCCCCGGTTTCACCAGCGGCTTTACATCATGCAGCGTTAACGCCTGATGATCGGCAAGCGCCACCGTTTTTTGCAACGTCGCTCCGCACTCGGTGAGAGTAGCAAAAAAACGTGGAGGATGGCCGATCCCTGCCATCGCAACGATATTGGTCAGTGTGTGAACGTCACGGCGTTCGCCGGTAAGCAGATTGACCGCCAACCCAGGCCGCAAACGCATCGGGATCTCTCCCGCTCTGGCTACACCGCCGTTGGTAATGATGGCATCCACACTTTTTAAACGCGACGCCCGCTCACGCATCGGCCCTGCGGGCAACCACCAGCCATTGCCAAAACGCCTGACGCCGTCAACAACGACAATTTCCTTATCACGCGCCAGCTTATAATGCTGCAAACCATCATCCGTAATGATCAGTTGTACCGCATGTAGCGCAAGAATCGCACTGACAGCGTCACTTCTGACGGGAGAAACCGCAACCGGTGCGCCAGTACGTTGATAAATCAGAACCGGTTCATCCCCTGCCTGAGCCGTAGTGGTTTCAGGTGTCAGCACAAGCGGATAACCATCCGCTTTACCACCGTAGCCACGCGACACCACACCAACACGGATACCACGCTGCTGCAGTTGCTCCACCAACCAGATGACAACGGGCGTTTTACCGTTGCCGCCTGCCGTCAGATTGCCGACGACTACAACAGGAACAGGCGAATGCCAGGATTTTTTTAAACCAATGCGATAGGCAAAACGAATAGCACCGCTCACCAGGCCGTAAAGCCAGGAGAGCGGTAGCAACAGCAGCCACAGGCGGGATTCACCGGACCAGATGCGTGCAATCATTCGCCAAACTGCATTTTGTGAAGCTGAGCGTAGACACCACGTTGTTCCAGCAGATCCGCGTGGGTGCCACGTTCAACGATACGACCATCTTCCACCACCACAATTTCGTCGGCCTGTTCGATGGTCGACAAACGGTGAGCGATAACCATTGATGTACGGTTCTTTTGCAGCTCGTTTAGCGCGGCCTGAATGGCACGTTCAGATTCGGTATCAAGCGCCGAGGTCGCTTCATCAAGAATGAGGATCGGACTGTCACGTAACAGCGCGCGGGCAATCGCAATGCGCTGGCGCTGACCGCCTGAAAGCAGCACGCCGTTTTCCCCAATCACCGTATCCAGCCCCTCATCCATCTTATTGATAAAGTCGTAGGCATAGGCCATTTTCGCTGCTTGCTCAATCTCTTCGCGGCTGTATGTTTCGGTACGTGCGTAAGCAATGTTATTGGCAACCGTATCATTAAACAGATGTACGTTTTGCGACACCAGCGCAACCTGGTCACGCAACGACGTGAGCTTATATTCACGTAAGTCATGGCCATCCATCAGGATTTGCCCTTCGTCGACATCGTAAAAACGCGTGATCAGGCTTGCCAGCGTCGATTTACCCGAACCGGAACGCCCTACCAGTGCGACGGTTTTCCCCGCCGGAATCGTCAGGTTGATATTGCGCAATGCTGGCGTTTCACGCCCCGGATAGGTGAAGGTCACGTTGCGAAACTCAATATCCCCGCGCGCACGTTCAATCACCCGCGTGCCTTCGTCTTTTTCTTGCTCACTATCCAGAATCGCAAACAAGGTCTGGCAGGCCGCCATGCCGCGCTGGAACTGAGCATTGACGTTGGTCAGGGATTTCAATGGGCGCATAAGTGCGATCATTGATGAAAAGACAACGGTGATAGTACCCGCACTCAAGGTGGACATTACGCTTGGAAAACTGGCGGCATACAGCACAAACGCCAGCGCCAGTGACGCAATAAGCTGGATAACAGGATCGGAAATAGAAGATGCCGAAACCATTTTCATGCCCTGCAAGCGCATCTTGTTGCTGACTTTATCGAAACGGCTGGTTTCTACTTCCTGGCCGCCGAACATCAACACTTCTTTATGCCCTTTCAGCATCTGCTCCGCACTGGTGGTCACCTGCCCCATCGTGTTTTGCATATTTTTACTGATGTTGCGAAAGCGTTTGGAAACCACGCGAATCGCTATCGAAACGATCGGTGCCAGCACAATGAGAATCAGGGAGAGTTGCCAGCTGTACCAAAACATCATGATAAACAAGCCGATGATCGATGCTCCCTCACGCACAACAGTGATCAATGCGCTGGAGGAGGAGGAAGCGACCTGTTCAGAGTCATAGGTAATACGCGAAAGTAAAGTGCCTGTAGATTGCTTATCAAAAAATGAGACCGGCATGCCCATCATATGGCTGAACAGGCGACGACGCATGGTCATCACCACTTTTCCGGAAACCCAGGAAATGCAGTAACTGGAGATGTAGCTGGTGATGCCACGCAGGATCATCAGCCCAATAACCACCAGCGGCATCCACAGCAGCACAGAGCGGTCGGTTTTACCAAAACCATCATCCAGTAACGGTTTGAGCAGCGATAGCATAAAGGTATCGCTGGCTGCGTTGAGGATTAACGCTATCCCCGACACGATAAGACCCGCTTTGAAAGGCGCAATAGTTGGCCATAATCGGCGGAATGTCTGCCACGTGGAGAGATCTTTGTCGTTATGCATTCAAAAAACCAGCACTTGTTGAAATAGCCGCATATTCTACCCGTTATCACTGGGTACGCCAAACCACTGATGATACCAACGCGGTAAAAGTTGATCTCGTAAGCTATGGATTTCCCAGCCCTGTGGCGAAAACGATACCGTTAACTGCCCTTGATGCGGCGTGTCGTACCAGCGATATCCCTGTTCACGGTAGCGGTTGATCACCTTTGTCGACGGGAACCGCCAGGCGTTGTAACGTGACGCCGAGGCCAGCGCTGCTTTGCCGCCAATTCGCTGCACAAAGGGCAGCGACGATGAACTATTGCTTCCATGATGAGGCACTTGCACTAGTGTAGACTGCAAATGCGTCCAATAGTGACTCAGCATCGCCATCTCCCCTGAGGCTTCAATATCTCCCGTGAGCAGGAAGCTGTGTTGACCGTCATCCACTCTGACGACGCATGAATGGTTGTTACCTTTGGCCTCGACATCACTTAGCGGCCAATGAACGGTAAATGTTAGCCCCTGCCATTGCCACTGCTGACCGCGAAAGCATGGTTGGTGAGCGGCCCAACCCAGCGGGCTACGAATCCATAATTGCGGCCAGGCATTCATCAGTGAGTCCAATCCACCACGATGATCCAAATGTTCATGACTCAGAATAATGCCTTCAGGCTGTAAAGCATGCCAACGCAGCCATGGAATAATTAGCTGCCGCCCACTATCGCCGCCGGGCCACGCAACGCCTGTATCATAGAGAATCGCTTTACCATTACGTTCAATCACCATTGCCAGGCCCTGCCCTACGTCCAGCATATGCACTGCCCACTCCCCCTGCCGTTCTGTGCGCCAGAACGGCAGAGTAAGCAATGTCAGGCATGCCAGACACAGCACCGGGACGCTCCGCCATAAATGCAAACGCCAGACAATCAGCGCCAGCCACGGCAACCAGGCCAGCCACTGCCAGCGCATATCCACATTAAGCCAACCGGCAGGTAGCCAATGCAGAAAAGCAAACAGGAATGCCAGTGTTTTATCTGCAAGGTACCAGCAAGCCAACTCCCCCGCCGCAGGGCCGATCAAGTGCAGCAACATTCCCAGTAAAATGAGCGGTACAGTAACAAACGTTACCAACGGAATGGCCAACAAATTTGCCGCTAACGAACTCAGGCTTATGCCGTGGAAAATTGACAACTGCACAGGAAGCAGTAGTAAAGTCATCCCCACTTGTAGATGAAGCAAATTAATACCACCCTGGACCAGCCAGATATGTTGTTTTGTAGTGGCCGGTAGCCATTGATACCAAAACAGCAGCGCGGCTACTGCGAAAGCAGACAGCCACAGACTGGTTGATAGCACGGCAAGGGGATCGGTGAATAAGATAGTGGCAATGCAACAAAGCCATACCTGCCAGGGTGACCACAATCGCCCGGATAGCCGTAACGCGGCCCACACGCTAAGAGAAATAGCGGTACGCAATGCAGGCGGTTGTAGCCCGGTCAGCCAGGCGTAACTTACTGCAAACCCTACGCCAATAAGCAATGGTAAACGCCAGCTAATCCAGCCGCCGGGAAATAAACATTGCACACCACGAACAATCAGCCAACCTAACATTGCCGCCAGAGCAATATGTAGCCCTGATATCGCCATCAAATGCGCCGTACCGGTTTGCCGCATGATCTCTTTGACACTGGCATCCAACGTTGCGCGTTCGCCCATCCCTAACGCCAGTATCACCTGCTGCCAGGGGTATTTAGTCAGTGTTTCGGTTAATGATTGCAGGTAGCGCGCGCGCCATGTGCACTGGGGTTCGCTCAGGCGGGCATCGATAAAACGGCCACTCAGCGGCAGGTGGGAAGCCATTGCATAACGCTGCGTATCGAAGCCACCATCATTTAATTGCCCGTGAACGGCACGAGCTCTAAGCGCCATCGTCCATCGCTGGCCGGTACAAACTGGCTCAGGCAAATACTGGCCATAGAGGCTTATTCCTACTGATGGAAACAAGCGCTTACCATCCAGACGAGTGATTTTTCCCCAATGCCGGGTCATATGATCCGTATCGGTAATTACCACTTCAGCCTGGTGAGTCGCACCGGCTATGTGCCCGGCAGGCCAGACAGCCTGCATTGCTGCCAGCACTCCCCATGCGAATGCAAGTAATGTGACTGCGCAATAACGAAACAGGCGAGGCCGAAAACACGCGAACAGACACCCGATGGTAATGAGAAACCACACACACCCTTGAGTGGGTAGTGAAGGCATCCACTGTAATGGCAAAATGCCAATTATCAGGCATATCGCTAATGCCGGTAACGTCATGCATACCTCCTTGTTGCGTGGAGAGTATGCCCGCTGTCGCCAGTGTTTTCTCTTTGTAATAACCGTTTTGCGGTGCAGGCTGGGTGCTTTCGACGCACTTACAAGGCATCTGCAAAATTGTGCGAAGCAGCTTCAGAAATGAAAAGGTCCGAGAAACAAAAAAAGCACCTACAGGTGCTTTTTTCGTCAAAGTTAATTTCAGCGTGTAGCTAAAAATTACTCATAAATATTGGCGCGGTCGCGTAATTCTTTACCCGGTTTAAAGTGCGGAACGTATTTTCCTTCCAGATCCACTTTATCGCCTGTTTTCGGGTTACGCCCGGTGCGAGGTGCACGATAGTGCAGGGAAAAACTGCCGAAACCGCGGATCTCAATGCGCTCGCCCTCGGCAAGAGTAGAGGCCATATGCTCCAGCATCTCTTTTACAGCATCTTCCACAGCTTTAGCCGGAATATGCGACTGCTGGCTTGCAAGTCTTTCAATCAATTCTGACTTGGTCATGATTCCTCCGGTTTCCTTCAACGCAAAATTAGCTTTACTAGCTTTAACAAGGGCGGCCGTAGCCGCCCTTTGTCATTGATTACAGGACGAATCCTGTGATCTGTCAAGTAACTCCTCACCGTTCACGCTGCAGCCGTGTGACTTACGTCCTGGTACAGCGTAAATAATTCAGAGTGCTTGATATTACTCGCCTTTCGCTGCTTTGAAAGCTTCAGCCATAGCGTTAGAGAAGTTGCCTTCTTCCTGTTTGTTGTTAACAGAAGCGATTGCATCTTTCTCGTCAGCTTCGTCTTTCGCACGAACAGACAGGCTAACTACGCGGTTTTTACGATCAACACCAGTGAATTTAGCTTCAACATCGTCGCCAACATTCAGAACCAGAGTTGCGTCTTCAACGCGGTCACGGGAAGCTTCAGAAGCGCGCAGGTAACCTTCAACGCCGTCAGCCAGTTCTACGGTCGCGCCTTTAGCGTCAACTGCAGTAACTTTACCGTTTACGATTGCGCCTTTCTTGTTCAGTGCAACGTAGTTGTTGAACGGATCTTCTGCGAGCTGTTTAACGCCCAGAGAGATACGCTCACGCTCTGCGTCAACCTGCAGAACAACGGCTGCGATTTCGTCGCCTTTTTTGTATTCACGAACTGCTTCTTCGCCTGCAACGTTCCAGGAGATGTCAGACAGGTGAACCAGGCCGTCGATACCGCCGTCCAGGCCGATGAAGATACCAAAGTCAGTGATAGACTTGATTTTACCTTCAACGCGGTCGCCCTTGTTGTGGGTTTCAGCGAACTGCTGCCACGGGTTGGATTTGCACTGTTTCAGGCCCAGGGAGATACGACGACGTTCTTCGTCGATATCCAGAACCATAACTTCCACTACATCGCCAACATTAACAACTTTGGACGGGTGGATGTTTTTGTTGGTCCAATCCATTTCGGAAACGTGAACCAGGCCTTCAACGCCTTCTTCGATTTCAACGAAGCAGCCGTAGTCGGTCAGGTTGGTCACGCGGCCAGTCAGCTTGGTGCCTTCCGGGTAACGCTTAGCGATAGCTACCCACGGATCTTCGCCCAGCTGTTTCAGGCCCAGGGAAACACGAGTACGTTCGCGGTCGAATTTCAGCACTTTAACAGTGATTTCGTCGCCAACGTTTACGATTTCGCTCGGATGCTTAACGCGTTTCCATGCCATATCGGTGATGTGCAGCAGGCCGTCAACGCCACCCAGATCAACGAATGCACCGTAGTCAGTGAGGTTCTTAACGATACCTTTAACTTCCATGCCTTCCTGCAGGTTTTCCAGCAGTTGATCGCGCTCTGCGCTGTTTTCGGATTCGATAACCGCACGACGTGAAACAACAACGTTGTTACGTTTCTGGTCCAGCTTGATTACTTTGAATTCAAGCTCTTTGCCTTCCAGGTGCAGAGTGTCACGGACCGGACGAACGTCTACCAGGGAACCCGGCAGGAACGCGCGAATACCGTTCAGCTCAACAGTGAAGCCGCCCTTGACTTTGCCGTTGATAACACCGGTAACAGTTTCAGCGTCTTCGTAAGCTTTTTCCAGCGTGATCCAAGCTTCGTGACGTTTAGCTTTTTCACGGGACAGCAGGGTTTCACCGAAGCCGTCTTCTACTGCATCCAGAGCAACGTCAACTTCGTCACCAACCTGGATTTCCAGCTCGCCCTGGGCGTTTTTGAACTGCTCTGCCGGAATGGCGGACTCAGATTTCAGACCGGCGTCAACCAGAACTACGTCTTTGTCGATAGCAACAACAACACCACGAACGATAGAACCCGGGCGGGTTTCGATTTCTTTCAGGGACTCTTCAAAGAGTTGAGCAAAAGATTCAGTCATATTGATAATCTTCAGGATTCTTCAATTTAACGTCCACCTGGCTTCATGCCGGATGGGGTTGTTTCACATGCCTGCTCACACTCCGTTGCAGCAGGTACTACGAATTCGGTCGCTTACGCGAGAGCCAATTTTTGGCGAGCATATTGTAGCGCTTTCTCAATCACTTGCTCAATACTTAAACTGGTTGAATCCAGTACTAAAGCATCGGCAGCGGGAATCAGCGGTGCAACAGGACGATTTCGATCGCGATCGTCACGTTCCTTTATCTCGGCCAAAAGGCGTTCAAAGTTAACACTAAAGCCCTTCTCCTGCAACTGTAGCATGCGCCGATGCGCCCGCTCTTCAGAAGAGGCGTCAAGAAAAATTTTTACCGGCGCGTCCGGAAAAACCACAGTTCCCATATCACGCCCGTCGGCGATAAGGCCCGGCGCGTCACGGAATGCGCGCTGGCGGCGTAATAATGCTTCACGCACTCGCGGAAAAGCCGCAATTTGCGAGGCCGCATTCGCCACGTCCTGAGTACGGATTTCGCTGCTGACATCTTCGCCTTCCAGAATGACTTCCAGATGGCCATTTGTTGAGACAAAACGCACATCCAGGTGCGCTGCCAGCGGAACCAAAACATCTTCGGAAGAAACATCGACATGGTGATGCAGCGCAGCGAGCGCCAGAACACGATAAATTGCGCCTGAGTCCAACAGATGCCATTGCAACGCTTCCGCCATTGCCTTGCAAAGCGTGCCTTTACCCGCGCCGCTTGGCCCATCAATGGTGATTACCGGGGCAATTGCCGTCATCTTTCTCTCCTTAATCAAGGCATATCGTTACATAACCGCGCGCATTATACGCGCCAATGCCCACAACCGTTACTGTTGCGTGCGAATAACCGAAGAGGATGCAACTGAGTGTAGAATAATTGCGCGGGAAGCGGGCTGATTTACACCAGCCCGCAAAAGGAAGGAATTATGCCAGCGTACTAATATGAGCTAATTGCTCGAAATAGTCCGGGAAGGTCTTCGCTGTACATTTCGGATCAAGAATGGTGACCGGCGTATCAGACAGCGCCACCAGCGAGAAGCACATCGCCATACGGTGATCGTTATAAGTCCCGATTTCCGCAAGCTGCAACCTGGCAGGCGGTGTTACGCGAATATAGTCTTCGCCCTCTTCCACTTCGGCCCCGACTTTACGCAGCTCCGTCGCCATCGCGAACAAGCGATCGGTCTCTTTTACGCGCCAGTTATAGATGTTGCGCAGAGTGGTCGTGCCTTTGGCAAACAGCGCTGCCGTCGCGATGGTCATTGCCGCATCGGGAATGTGGTTCATGTCCATGTCGATTGCGTTCAACTCACCACGCGTGCAGGAAATATAATCTTCACCCCAGACAACGGTTGCGCCCATTTTTTCCAGCACATCGGCAAAACGAATATCGCCCTGCACGCTGTTACGGCCGATACCGGTCACTTTGACCGTACCGCCTTTGATTGCGCCGGCCGCGAGGAAATAAGAAGCAGAAGACGCATCGCCTTCGACCAGATAATGTCCCGGTGACTGGTATTGCTGCGCACCGCGCACAACAAAGCGTTGATATTGCTGGTTTTCAACCTCAACACCGAAGGTCTTCATCAGATGCAGCGTGATATCAATATACGGTTTGGATACCAGGTCACCTTTGATGGTGATAACCGTGTCGTTGGGCGCCAGCGGGGCTGTCATCAGCAATGCGGTTAAGAACTGGCTGGAAACGCTGCCATCAACGCTCACGTCACCGCCGGTAAAGCCACCGCGCAAATGCAGCGGCGGATAATTTTCCTGCTCAAGGTAATCAATCTTTGCCCTGCCCTGACGAAGCGCATCGACCAGATGGCCAATCGGACGCTCTTTCATGCGCGGCTCGCCAGTCAGCACAATATCGTTTTCGCCAAGGCACAGCGCGGCGGCCAACGGACGCATGGCGGTTCCTGCGTTACCCAGAAACAGCTCCAGTTTTTTTATTGAGTGCAGCGGGCCGCCAGCACCCGTCACTTCACAACGGGTACGATCGGCAGACAACGTGCAATGAACTCCCAGCGCGCTGAGGGCATTGAGCATGTGGCGCACATCATCACTGTCCAGAAGGTTAGTCAGAACAGTCGTGCCACTCGCGAATGCGGCCAGCAACAAGGCGCGATTGGAGACACTCTTTGAACCAGGCAGATTGATGGTGCCATCTACTCGCGCGATGGGTTGTAACGTCAGGGATTCCATGAAACTTCACTCTCAACAAACAGAATAAAACCCCCGCAATAAAACTACGGGGGTACGTCAAAACAGTGTAATTAACCGTGGCGGCGTTCGAAATCGACCATAAAGTCAGTGAGCGCCTGTACGCCAGCCAGCGGCATCGCATTATAGATAGAGGCGCGCATACCGCCGACAACACGGTGGCCTTTCAGCGCGTGCAGACCTGCGGCAAACGACTCTTCCAGGAAGACTTTATCGAGCGCGCTGTCTGCCAGCTGGAACGGCACATTCATGCGCGAGCGGTTCGCTGTCGCCACATCGTTGCGGTAGAAATCGCTGTTGTCGATCACACCGTATAACAGGTCGGCTTTTTGCTGGTTGATTTTGTCCATTGCCGCCACACCGCCCTGTTTTTTCAGCCACTTAAACACTAGCCCGGAAAGATACCAGGCAAAGGTCGGCGGCGTGTTAAACATCGAGTCGTTTTCGTTCAGCACGGTGTAATCAAGGATCGACGGGCAAGCCTGATGCGCTTTACCGAGCAGATCTTCGCGCACAATCACCAGCGTCAAACCCGCTGGCCCGATATTTTTCTGCGCGCCTGCGTAGATCACACCAAAGCGGCTGACGTCAATCTGGCGAGAGAGAATAGTTGAGGAAAAATCAGCAGCGACGACTACATCACCGAAGTCCGGTGTTTCATCGATCGCAATACCGTCGATCGTTTCGTTCGGACAGTAGTGCAGATAGGCCGCATTATCGCTCAGTTGCCAGTCGCGCATCGGTTTCACCGCGCGCAGACCATCAACAGTGATTTTGGCGTCAATAACGTTCGGTGAGCAGTATTTTTTCGCTTCTTTTACCGCGCTCGCCGCCCAGTAGCCTGCATCAACGTAATCAGCGGTAGTTTTATCGCCCAGCAAGTTCAGCGGAACGCCGGCAAACTGGCCGCGACCGCCGCCATGACAGAACAGAACCTTATAGTTAGAGGGAATATTCAGCAGGTCGCGAAAATCCTTTTCTGCTTCTTCCGCCACGTGGATAAACTCTTTACCACGATGGCTAATTTCCATCACCGACGTTCCAAGACCTTGCCAGTCGCACAGCTCTTGTTGCGCTTGTTTGAGCACATCCGCCGGTAAAACTGCCGGGCCAGAACTAAAATTAAAGACCTGAGTCATTTCCCCTCACCACGCTATAAAGCAATAAGTTATTCCTGTGACATCGGTTTTATCATTCAGCGCTACGCGCCGCAACGGGTAATGGGCGCCAGCGGCAAGATGTGCGCTAACTCACATAGCAGAAAGTTTTGTTTGCTCACCGTAGACCCGATAAAAACGCTGTTATGTCACGCGAACAGCCCGGCTTGCCTTCGACCATTCTGGATTTGCACAACGCGGGCAAGATTGCTTTTCCCCTTTTTGCATGGCGACAATTTTACTGCAACGGACACAAACATAATCCCCCGCTTCGGGAACCATCGTGAAACGCTCACTGCATCCTTCAGGCAAAATACACAACCCGGGTTTCACTTCATCGTCCGGAAAGTAGTAAACGCTGATTTGACCGTTGGTTTCCATTATTGCCAGACGAATCTGTCCGAGTTGTTCCACGCCACTTAAGCGTAGCTCCATAAAGAACTCGAACTCGGTCATATTTGCCGCATGCACCTTTTCCCACGCCAGCTCACCATTTTCAACGATGACAACCGGTTTGCCTTCCAGCAAATCTTCCAGCTTTTCGCTGTGCGACATCAGCCACATCACAAACCGATAAAGCAACGCTAAAGTGATAAAAACCACCAGCACCGGCAGCATGGGAACATCGTCGTAGAAAGCGACATCCCCGGCGGCCGAACCCAATGTCAGGATTATCAGCACCTCAAACAGGGACATCTGGCGTACGCCGCGTCGGCCAGTGATTTTGAGAAATAAAAAGACCAAAACAAAGGTATAGACACTACGCAGTGCGACTTCCCCGAGAAAATCAAGAGGAACCTTGTCGAGCGCCATGCGGTGCAGATCAAACGCTTTCATTTTTTATGCCTGAACAGTTTGTTACTTTTCTTAATCATAGCCAGAAGTTTTATTTTCGTCGGTCAGGTGTGGAAGATAGCGCCAGTCACGCAAAACCCGTATCATTGCGCGCTTTACGTACGAAAAAAGTGACCGCCATGACTCAAACATTTATTCCCGGCAAAGACGCCGCGCTGGAAGATTCCATCGCCCGCTTCCAGCAAAAGCTCACCGATCTCGGTTTTAACATCGAGGAGGCCTCATGGCTGAACCCGGTGCCAAACGTCTGGTCTGTACATATTCGCGATAAAGAGTGCGCGCTGTGCTTCACCAACGGCAAAGGTGCGACCAAAAAAGCCGCGCTGGCATCTGCGCTGGGCGAGTATTTCGAGCGTCTGTCCACCAACTACTTCTTCGCTGATTTCTGGCTGGGTGATGCCATCGCACAGAGCCCGTTCGTTCATTATCCGAATGAGAAATGGTTCCCGCTGCCGGAAGATGATTCCCTGCCGGAAGGCATTCTGGATGCGCGCCTGCGCGCCTACTACGACCCGCAGAACGAACTGGCTGCCGGGATGCTCGTTGATCTGCAATCCGGCAACGATGAGCGCGGTATCTGCGCCCTGCCGTTTACCCGCCAGTCTGATGAGCAGACGGTTTATATCCCAATGAATATCGTCGGCAACTTATACGTTTCTAACGGTATGTCCGCCGGGAACACGCGCAATGAAGCCCGCGTGCAGGGGCTGTCAGAAGTGTTCGAACGCCATATTAAAAATCGCATTATTGCCGAAAGCATCAGCCTGCCAGAAATCCCGCAGGACGTGCTGGCGCGCTACCCGGGTGTTGTCGAAGCGATTGCCAAACTGGAAGCGGAAGGTTTCCCGATCTTCGCTTACGACGGTTCTCTGGGCGGTAAATACCCGGTTATCTGCGTTGTCCTGTTCAACCCAGCTAACGGCACCTGTTTTGCCTCTTTTGGCGCGCACCCTGATTTCGGTGTGGCGCTCGAGCGTACTGTTACCGAGCTGCTGCAAGGCCGCGGGTTGAAAGATCTGGATGTCTTCACACCGCCAACTTTTGATGATGAAGAAGTTGCCGAACATGCCAACCTCGAAACGCACTTTATCGACTCCAGCGGTTTGATCTCCTGGGATCTGTTCAAGCAGGATGCGGATTATCCGTTTGTTGACTGGAGCTTTGCTGGCACGTCGGAAGAAGAGTTCGCCACACTCATGGCTATCTTTAAGGCAGAAGATAAAGAAGTCTATATTGCCGATTATGAGCATCTGGGCGTTTACGCCTGCCGTATTCTGGTGCCAGGCATGTCCGATATTTATCCGGCGGAAGATCTGTGGCTGGCGAACAACACCATGGGCAGCCATTTACGCGAAACCATCCTCTCTTTGCCTGGCAGTGAATGGGAAAAAGAGGAGTACCTCAACCTGATCGCACAGCTTGATGACGAAGGGCATGATGACTTCACCCGCGTTCGCGAATTGTTGGGTCTGGCGACCGGTAAAGATAATGGCTGGTACACGCTGCGCATTGGCGAACTCAAAGCGATGCTGGCGCTGGCTGGCGGTGATTTGGATCAGGCATTAGCCTGGACCGAATGGACGATGGAATTCAACGCCTCGATCTTTAGCGCCGAACGAGCAAACTACTACCGCTGCCTGCAGACATTATTACTACTGGCACAGGAAGAGGAGCGCGAGCCGCTGCAATACCTGAATGCATTCGTACGCATGTATGGTGCGCAAGCAGTTGAAGCCGCCAGCGCCGCATTAAGCGGAGAAGCACCGTTCTATGACCTGCAACCGGCAGACGGTTCCCTGCAGGCATTCCCGGCGCATCAGTCGCTGTTAGCGGCTTACGAAAAATTACAACGGGCCAAACGGGCATTCTGGTCGAAATAACGACAAGTAGTACGACAATATGTAGGCTTAATGAGTGGTCTACGCTATATTACGGGGCAATTTCATTGCCCCGTTTTATTTATTTTTTTGGCAATGACAGCCATATGTAATATTAAAGTTAAATATGGGTAAATATAATTATCCACTCCGACGAATATTGTTACTTCTTATGGCAATTACTCCATTTTAATTAACTGTTTTTTGGGAGGCCACATAAAAAAATTCAACTCATTTTGCAATTTTTAAACTTTATTTTTATTTTGATAATCAACAAGTTACTCCGCATTCGTAGAAAAACCACGCTCTTTGCGGTCCTATAAGCCAGGCGAGATATGATCCATATCAAATTCTCTTCTATAATGCTTTGTTAGTATCTCGTCGCCGACTTAATAAAGAGAGAGTTAGTGTGAAAGCTGACAACCCTTTTGATCTTATTCTTCCAGCCGAAATGGCCAAAGTTGCCGAAGAAGCTGGCGTCTATAAAGCGACTAAACATCCGCTTAAGACTTTCTATCTTGCGATTACCGCAGGCGTGTTTATCTCCATTGCTTTCGTTTTCTACATCACCGCCACCACAGGTACCGGCGCAATGCCGTACGGTATTGCTAAACTTATCGGTGGTATCTGCTTCTCACTGGGGTTGATTCTTTGCATCATTTGCGGTGCAGATCTCTTTACTTCAACCGTACTGATTGTCGTGGCGAAAGCCAGTGGGCGTATCACCTGGGGGCAGTTGGCCCGCAACTGGATTAACGTCTATGTCGGCAACCTGGTGGGTGCGCTGCTGTTTGTGCTGTTAATGTGGTTGTCTGGTGAGTACATGGTCGCCAACGGTGGCTGGGGCTTAAACGTGCTACAAACCGCAGACCATAAAGTGCACCACACATTTATTGAAGCCGTGGCGCTGGGCATTCTGGCTAACCTGATGGTTTGTATGGCCGTGTGGATGAGTTATTCCGGCCGCAGCCTGATGGATAAAGCCATGATTATGGTTCTGCCGGTGGCGATGTTTGTTGCCAGCGGTTTTGAACACAGTATTGCGAATATGTTTATGATCCCGATGGGTATTGTAATTCGCAACTTTGCAAGCCCGGAGTTCTGGACCGCAGTTGGTTCCAGCCCGGAAAGTTTCTCTCACCTGACCATTATGAATTTCATCACTGATAACCTGATCCCAGTAACAATCGGGAATATCATTGGTGGAGGATTATTAGTCGGGTTGACATACTGGGTCATTTACCTGCGTGGCAACGATCATCACTAATGGTTGTTTCAGGCAGTAAATAAAAAATCCACTTAAGAAGGTAGGTGTTACATGTCCGAGCTTAATGAAAAATTAGCCACAGCCTGGGAAGGTTTTGCAAAAGGCGATTGGCAGAACGCAGTAAACGTACGTGACTTTATCCAGAAAAACTACACCCCGTACGAAGGCGATGAGTCCTTCCTGGCTGGCGCAACTGACGCGACCACCAAACTGTGGGACAAAGTCATGGAAGGCGTTAAACTGGAAAACCGCACCCACGCGCCAGTTGATTTTGACACCTCCGTTGCATCAACCATCACTTCTCACGACGCTGGCTACATCAACAAAGCGTTAGAGAAAATTGTTGGTCTGCAGACTGAAGCTCCGCTGAAACGCGCAATCATCCCGTTCGGCGGCATCAAAATGGTTGAAAGCTCCTGCAAAGCGTACAACCGCGAGCTGGATCCTGCTCTTAAAAAAATCTTCACCGAATACCGTAAAACCCATAACCAGGGTGTATTCGATGTTTACACCAAAGACATTCTGAACTGCCGTAAATCCGGTGTTCTGACCGGTCTGCCGGATGCGTATGGTCGTGGCCGTATCATCGGTGACTACCGTCGCGTTGCGCTGTACGGTATCGACTACCTGATGAAAGACAAATACGCTCAGTTCCTGTCTCTGCAGTCTGACATGGAAAACGGCGTAAACCTGGAAGCGACTATCCGTCTGCGTGAAGAAATTGCTGAACAGCATCGCGCACTGGGTCAGATCAAGGAGATGGCAGCAAAATACGGTTGCGATATCTCTGGTCCGGCTACCAACGCTCAGGAAGCAATCCAGTGGACCTACTTCGGTTACCTGGCCGCTGTTAAGTCTCAGAACGGCGCTGCAATGTCCTTCGGTCGCGTATCCACCTTCCTGGACGTGTACATCGAACGTGACCTGAAAGCAGGTAAAATCACTGAGCAAGACGCTCAGGAAATGATTGACCACCTGGTCATGAAACTGCGTATGGTTCGCTTCCTGCGTACCCCTGAATATGACGAACTGTTCTCTGGCGACCCGATTTGGGCAACTGAATCTATCGGTGGTATGGGCGTTGATGGCCGTACGCTGGTTTCCAAAAACAGCTTCCGTTTCCTGAACACCCTGTACACCATGGGCCCGTCTCCGGAACCGAACATCACTGTTCTGTGGTCTGAAAAACTGCCGCTGAACTTCAAAAAATTCGCTGCGAAAGTCTCCATCGATACCTCTTCTCTGCAGTACGAGAACGATGATCTGATGCGTCCGGACTTCAACAACGACGACTACGCTATTGCTTGCTGCGTAAGCCCGATGGTTGTGGGTAAACAAATGCAGTTCTTCGGTGCTCGCGCTAACCTGGCGAAAACCATGCTGTATGCAATCAACGGCGGCGTTGATGAAAAACTGAAAATGCAGGTAGGTCCGAAATCTGAACCTATCAAAGGCGACGTTCTGAAGTTCGACGAAGTGATGGATCGTATGGATCACTTCATGGATTGGCTGGCTAAACAGTACGTCACCGCGCTGAACGTCATCCACTACATGCACGACAAATACAGCTACGAAGCTTCACTGATGGCGCTGCACGATCGTGACGTTATTCGTACCATGGCTTGCGGTATCGCAGGTCTGTCCGTAGCGGCTGACTCACTGTCTGCTATCAAATACGCGAAAGTAAAACCGATTCGTGACGAAGACGGCCTGGCTATCGACTTCGAAATCGAAGGCGAATATCCGCAGTTTGGTAACAACGACGCTCGCGTTGATGATATGGCGGTTGACCTGGTTGAACGTTTCATGAAGAAAATTCAGAAACTGACCACTTACCGCAACGCTATCCCGACCCAGTCTGTTCTGACCATCACTTCTAACGTTGTGTACGGTAAGAAAACAGGTAACACCCCGGATGGCCGTCGCGCTGGTGCTCCGTTCGGACCAGGTGCTAACCCGATGCACGGCCGTGACCAGAAAGGTGCTGTTGCCTCTCTGACTTCCGTTGCTAAACTGCCGTTCGCTTACGCTAAAGATGGTATCTCTTACACCTTCTCTATCGTGCCGAACGCGCTGGGTAAAGACGACGAAGTACGTAAAACCAACCTGGCGGGTCTGATGGATGGTTACTTCCATCACGAAGCGTCCATCGAAGGTGGTCAGCACCTGAACGTGAACGTCATGAACCGCGAAATGCTGCTCGACGCGATGGAAAATCCGGAAAAATATCCGCAGCTGACCATCCGTGTTTCTGGTTATGCCGTACGCTTTAACTCCCTGACTAAAGAACAGCAGCAGGATGTTATCACTCGTACTTTCACTCAGACCATGTAATGGTATTGACTGAAACTACGCAGTAATAAGCGTATAATAAAGGCTCCACGACTGTGGGGCCTTTTTAACACCTGAAGTGTGCTTCGTCAGCCATCTATACTTGCTGGATGTCTGCCAAAACAGACTTAGCGCAGAAGGAATTAAACTGCGCAGACACAGGCCCCGGATGGGCCACATCTGGAGAAAACACCGCAATGTCAGTTATTGGTCGCATCCACTCCTTTGAATCCTGCGGCACGGTCGACGGCCCGGGCATCCGTTTTATTACCTTCTTCCAGGGCTGCCTGATGCGCTGCCTGTATTGCCACAACCGCGATACATGGGATACACACGGTGGCAAAGAGATCACCGTTGAAGAACTGATGAAAGACGTCGTTACCTATCGGCACTTTATGAACGCCTCCGGCGGTGGCGTCACGGCATCCGGTGGGGAAGCAATCTTGCAGGCGGAATTCGTTCGCGACTGGTTTCGCGCCTGTAAAAAAGAGAGCATCCACACCTGCCTCGATACCAACGGCTTTGTGCGCCGTTACGATCCAGTGATCGATGAATTGCTGGAAGTTACCGATTTGGTGATGCTCGATCTCAAGCAAATGAACGATGAGATCCACCAGAATCTGGTCGGCGTATCCAATCACCGGACCCTTGAATTCGCCCAGTATTTATCGAAGAAAAATATCAACGTATGGATCCGTTACGTCGTTGTGCCTGGCTGGTCTGATGATGACGATTCCGCACATCGCCTTGGTGAATTCACCCGCGATATGGGTAACGTTGAGAAAATCGAACTCCTTCCCTATCACGAGCTGGGTAAGCATAAATGGGTGGCGATGGGTGAAGAGTATAAGCTGGACGGTATTCACCCGCCGAAGAAAGAGACCATGGAGCGCGTAAAAGGTATCCTGGAGCAGTACGGTCACAAAGTGATGTACTGAGCCATCTCTGAGACAAAAAAGCCACAACGTTGAGTTGTGGCTTTTTTATTTATTAAACAGTGTATATCAGGCATGCGCCACCGGCGTTGGATGATGCCCGGGTTTGCGCATCAGCATCACCAGATAGATAAACGACACACCCGCGATCATGATAAACAGCAAGCTATCTGAGTAGTTTTGCATCAGCATTGCGGTCAACGTCGGACCAAGCAAGCTACCAATGGTGTAACTCAGCAGCAGCGCCTGGTTCATTGCCACAAGTTGGTGATGTTCCACTTTCTCACAGGCCCATGCCATCGCTACCGGATAAAGGGTAAAGCCCGCCGTCCCGAGCACAAAAAGCGCTGGAGCCATGGCTGCATTGCTCAACATCGCAAAACAACCCACGATCACGACAAACACCTGCACACGCAGCACCAACAAGCGACCAAAACGGTCTGCCAGCCGACCAATCGGCCACTGCCCTACAATACCGGCACTGACCATCAGGGCCATCCAGAAACCAATCCCCGAATCGCTAATCCCCTGGTGCGAAAGATAGAGCGGCATCAAGCCGTACAGCGAACCAAGAATGATCCCGGAGATAATACAGCCATTCACACCCAGGCGAGCATGACGCAGACGCAACATCGGCCATACCGAGGTCGGAGCCTGTTCTTCGTTCTGCTGGTTGACAATGCGTGTAAACAGCAGCGGCAGGATCGCCGCCAACACCAGCGCAGTCGTCCACGGCAGTACGCTCATCAGATCTGTTGGCAACTTACTGACCATTACCTGGCCGAGCACTGTGCCGACGTAGTAAACCATCATATACGCTGCCAACAGACGGCCACGATTGCGCGATGTGCCGCTGCACATCAGGGCGCTTTCCACGACCACCCAAATCATTGCACAACCCACACCAGCGACAAAGCGCCAAACCATCCAGCTCCAGAAGCCAATCATTAGCCCCAGGCCAACACAGCCTGCGGCAAAGATCAGTGAAGCAAGATAATAACTGCGGTTAAAACCCAGACGGCGAATTAAACGCCCGGTCAGTAACGTACCCAGCAAGTTGCCAGTGAAATAGGAAGAACCCACCATCCCAACCTGCCAGGTCGGTAAGTTTTCGTGGGCGAGCCAGAGCGGCACGAGCGTATTTAACGTCGCGATCGCCAGCGTCAACAGCATTAAGCCACAGAGCAATAGCAGCACTGGCCGGGTATAGATGGACATGGATAAAAACCGTGAGGAAGTTCAGTTTGCGTGCGCATCATGCCACCGGTAAGAACATTGTCAATCCACGGATTTTGGACGCTGACACGTTTTGCACCACGACGATTCGTAAAACTTATCCAGCATTGGGCTTAACAAATAACGATGCGATTAACACTATTGAAAATAAAAGAATAGTTTTGCAAACAGGCAGAATTATCGGTCGAAAAAATTCATGATGAATGCCGGAATAAAATGGCTGAACAGGTGCCGTAAAATTATTACCCTCCACAGCAGGCTGCATATTTCTCATCCGGGAAGGGCGTGCCAAAAAAATTTGAAGAAGCTTCAGCCAGTTCTGTGGACGTTAAACCCGAACCTGCTGCTGACCCCGCGCACAGGGCGTGGTTTTAAGTAAGCAATAAAAAAGCGCCCGCAGGCGCTTTCAGAATTAACTTTCACTACAGGCAAATGATTAGCCGATGAACTCAAGTCCGTTCATGTACGGACGCAGTACTTCAGGCACTTCAATTCGACCATCAGCCTGCTGATAGTTTTCCATTACCGCCACCAGCGTACGGCCAACTGCCAGACCGGAACCATTCAGCGTATGAACCAGACGGGTTTTCTTATCGGACTTGCTACGGCAGCGCGCCTGCATACGACGAGCCTGGAAATCCCACACGTTAGAGCAGGAAGAGATTTCGCGGTAGGTGTCCTGCGCCGGTACCCACACTTCCAGATCATAGGTTTTGCACGCGCCGAAGCCCATATCACCCGAGCACAGCAGCACTTTACGATAAGGAAGCCCCAACAGCTGCAACACTTTCTCAGCGTGGCTAGTCATCTCTTCCAGCGCCGCCATGGAATCTTCCGGGCGAACGATCTGCACCATTTCGACTTTATCGAACTGGTGCATACGGATCAGACCACGCGTATCACGCCCATAAGATCCCGCTTCTGAGCGGAAACATGGCGTATGTGCAGTCATTTTGATCGGCAGATCATCTTCATCAATGATCTCATCACGCACCAGATTCGTCAGCGGAACTTCGGCAGTCGGGATCAACGCGTAATTGCTGCTGTCCGCTTCTTCTTCCAGCGGACGGGTGTGGAATAAATCACCCGCGAATTTCGGTAACTGCCCGGTGCCGTAAAGCGTATCCTGGTTGACCAGATACGGAACATAATTCTCCGCGTAGCCGTGCTGTTCGGTGTGCAAATCCAGCATGAACTGCGCCAGCGCACGGTGCATACGCGCAATCTGCCCTTTCATCACCACAAAGCGAGAGCCAGTAAGTTTCACCGCTGCGGCGAAATCCAGCCCGCTGTGCATCTCACCCAGCGTCACGTGATCGCGAATGTCGAAATCGAACTTGCGCGGCGTACCCCAACGGCTGACCTCAACGTTGTCGTTTTCGTCACGGCCGACTGGAACACAATCGTCTGGCAGGTTAGGGATTGTCAGCGCGATGTCGCGGATCTCAGCCAACAGGGTTTCCAGCTCCGCTTTAGCCGCGTCCAGCTCTTCACCCAGCTTGTTCACTTCCAGGCGTAAAGGCTCGATATCTTCCCCGCGTGCTTTCGCCTGGCCAATGGATTTCGATCGCGAGTTGCGTTCCGCCTGCAGGTTTTCAGTATTAACTTGCAAGACTTTACGACGCTCTTCTAAAGCGCGTAATTTATCTACATCCAGCTTAAAGCCCCGGCGTGCCAGTTTTTCAGCGACTGCGTCTGGCTCGGTACGCAGCAGATTGGGATCGAGCATGCTTTTCCTGTGCTTATCGAATTGAAATAAAAGAATACGACCGCAGCCTGCGGTCGATGGTGTAAGCCGTAACCTTACCGCAACGCCCGCACTAGCGATAGCGTTTTATAGGGCTTTTATGATCCTGTTCGGTAAGCCAGGCGAGCTTTTCACCAATCTTACCTTCAAGGCCTCTTGTCGAGGGATGATAATAGCGTGTCTGTGCCAGTTCTTGCGGGAAATACTCTTCCCCAGCGGCATAAGCATTGGGTTCGTCATGCGCGTAGCGATACTCCTGCCCGTAGCCCATCTCCTTCATCAGTTTGGTTGGCGCATTACGCAGATGAACCGGCACGTCATAATCGGGGCGATCGCGCGCATCCGCCAGCGCCGCTTTGAAGGCGGTATAAACCGCATTACTTTTCGGCGCACAAGCAAGGTAGACAATCGCCTGCGCGATGGCACGTTCGCCTTCGGCAGGACCAACGCGTGTAAAACAATCCCATGCGGCAATAGCGACCTGCATCGCACGCGGATCGGCGTTGCCAACATCTTCAGAGGCAATCGCCAGGCAACGCCGCGCGACATATAAAGGATCGCCACCGGCAGTAATAATTCGCGCATACCAATAAAGCGCAGCATCCGGCGCACTGCCGCGGACCGATTTATGCAACGCCGAGATCAAATCGTAAAAACGATCGCCTTTGTTGTCGAAGCGGGCGCTGCGTTCACCAGCAATTTCCGTGAGCAGTTCTGGCTTTAATACACGCTTGCCGGAATTGTCGAGTTCCGCCATATCCGCCATCATCTCAAGCGTATTAAGCGCCCGGCGCGCATCACCGCCAACCAATTCGGCAATCGCTCGCCGGGTTTCATCCGGCAGAACAATATCCTGCCCGCCGTAACCGCGCGCTTTGTCTTCCATCGCCTGCGTTAAGACCTGTTCGATATCCTCAGTAGTCAGCGATTTAAGCAAATAAACGCGCGCACGAGACAGCAATGCAGAATTGAGTTCAAAAGAGGGGTTTTCCGTTGTCGCGCCAATAAAAGTGATAGTGCCATCTTCAATATGCGGCAGAAAAGCGTCCTGCTGGCTTTTATTAAAGCGATGAACTTCATCGACAAACAGAATGGTACGGCGCCCGGCATTGCGGTTTTGACGTGCACGCTCAATAGCTTCGCGGATCTCTTTCACCCCGGAGGTCACTGCCGAAATGCGCTCCACATCCGCACTGGCATAACGCGCAATCACTTCGGCGAGCGTGGTTTTGCCCGTTCCAGGCGGTCCCCATAGAATCATGGAGTGTAAGTGTCCGGCTTCAATCGCGCGCGGGAGCGGCTTACCCGGCGCAAACAGATGTTGCTGACCAATGTACTGCGCTAAATTTTCTGGCCGCATACGTGCGGCCAGAGGTTGAAACGCATTATCGGAAAAGTCGAGCGACATGTTACTCATGCACGCCTCTTACTTGCGCTGATCGTCAACCGTTACGCCCTTCGGCGGGGTAAAGGTAAATTTAGACGCATCAACGGTGCCGTTTTGCTGCGATTTCAGCTGATAGCTGCTGCGCTGATCGTCCTGCTCAATGGCGCTAAATTGATGGATAGTGCCATCGCGCCCCACGTTGATAGTGAACTGTTTCAGGTTGCCGTTGTTGCCTTTCGGCGTCAGTACAAAATCGTCACCCTTCTGCTCAATATTGTACTGCTGCCAGTCGCTTGCCTGATTACGGGCAATCAGCATAAACGGCGTGTTACCCGTGGCGTCTTTCAGCCAGGTCGCTGTTGCCTGCTCAACAAATGGGTTATAGAACCACAGCGTTTTACCATCTGACACCAGAACACTTTCATCCGGCTGGGTCATGTGCCAGTTAAACAGGTTCGGGCGTTTCACCCACAGATCACCCTGACCTTCTTGCACCGCAGCACCGCTACCGTCGGTCACTTTTTGAGTGAAGGTAGCGTGAAAGCTGCTGACTTTATCGAGACGGCTTTTCAGGTCGCTGGAAGCATCAGCCCAGACATTGCTGACCAAAAAACTCCCCATTAATGCACAAACCAAAGCGACTTTTTTCATTGCTGTTCCTTAAATACGTCACTCCCGACATGGGAGAATACTTCTGTCACTCTAAGCACCGTGTACCAGGAGCAACAGAAGAAAAGACTGAATTTCTATTGCGTTACATATCTTTGCAATCAGTCAAACGGCGGCGGAGCCAGCACTTCACGGTTTCCGTTATGCCCCTGTTCGCTGACAATCCCCTGCGCTTCCATCTGCTCGATGATGCGCGCTGCACGGTTATAGCCGATACGGAACTGGCGCTGTACGCCGGAGATAGAAGCTTTGCGTTTTTCGGTCACGAAATTAACAGCCTGATCGAATAACGGATCCAGTTCTTCTCCCCCCTCAAAACCGCCACCGGCACCGCCTTCGCTTTCGCTATCCGAGGTAATGCCATCGACATACTGTGGACGCCCGCGCGCTTTCCAGTCCTGCACAACAGCGTGCACTTCCTGGTCGCGAACGAATGCACCATGTACACGCACGGGTGCGGAGGTTGAGTTAGGGCCGGAATAGAGCATATCCCCCATCCCCAGCAGCGATTCTGCACCGCCCTGATCGAGGATGGTACGCGAGTCGATTTTGCTCGAAACGGTAAACGCGATACGTGTCGGTATATTAGCTTTAATCAGGCCGGTAATGACATCCACTGACGGACGCTGGGTCGCCAGCACCAGGTGAATGCCCGCAGCGCGCGCTTTTTGCGCCAGACGCGCAATCAGCTCTTCCACTTTCTTACCGACGGTCATCATCAAATCGGCGAATTCATCCACCAGAACCACAATATACGGCAGTTTTTCCAGCACCGGATGTTCGACATCCATGCTGTCACCCGGTTTCCAGTAAGGATCCGGGATCGGGCGGCCCATACGCGCGGCTTCAGCGATCTTCTCGTTATAGCCCGCCAGGTTTCGCACACCGAGCGCCGACATTAGCTTGTAGCGACGCTCCATTTCGTTGACACTCCAGCGTAAAGCATTGGCAGCGTCTTTCATGTCGGTGACGACTTCGGTAAGCAGGTGCGGGATCCCCTCATACACTGATAGCTCGAGCATTTTCGGGTCGATCATGATAAAGCGCACCTCTTCCGGCGTCGCTTTATACAGCATGCTGAGGATCATGGCGTTAACGCCCACCGATTTACCAGAACCCGTCGTACCCGCAACCAACAGGTGCGGCATCTTCGCCAGATCGGCTATTACCGGATCGCCCGCGATATCTTTACCCAGCACCACAGTCAGCGGCGACGGGTTTTCGCGGAATTTCACGCAGTCCAGCACTTCGCGCAGGTAAACGGTTTGTCGTTTCTTATTCGGCAGTTCCAGACCAACGTACGGTTTACCCGGAATAACTTCCACCACACGCACCGCAACGGTCGACAACGAACGCGCCAGGTCGCGGGAGAGGTTCGAAATACGCGCAGCTTTCACGCCCGGTGCAAGATTCAACTCAAAACGGGTGATAACCGGGCCTGGAGAATAATTGACCACATCAGCTTTGATGCGAAAATCCGCCAGCCGCGCTTCCACCAGACGCGCCATCTGTTCCAGCGCAAACGTATCTACCGGTTCAACTTCCGCTGGCGGCTGCGTCAGCAAATCCAACGACGGCAGCGGTGTCGTCGGTTTTTGCATCGGGCGGGTGTCGCCATTACGCATGAGCAACGGGTGAATCAGGCTATCTTGCGGCTGTGCAACAGGTTGCTGCGCTGGCTGCTGATACTGCTGCGGCTGTGCAACAGGTTGGTGAGCCGGCTGCTGATACTGCTGTGGTTGTGCAGCAGGTTGATGCGCCGGCTGCTGATAATGCTGCGGCTGCGCACCAGGTTGGTGAGCCGGCTGCTGATACTGCTGCGGTTGTGCAGCAGGTTGATGCGCCGGCTGCTGATATTGCTGCGGCTGCGCACCAGGTTGGTGAGCTGGCTGCTGATACTGCTGCGGTTGTGCAGCAGGTTGATGCGCCGGCTGCTGATATTGCTGCGGTTGTGCAGCAGGTTGATGAGCTGGCTGCTGATAATGCTGCTGCGGTTGTTGGTGATGCTGCACTGCAGGCGGTTCCTGCTCCGGCATTACGCCAGGTGTAAACAGCGGTTCGCCTGGGCCATCATCCACTAGCGCCTTCATTGGTGAGAACGCAAAATCCTCTGGCATAAACGCCTGCGTCCCGGCTGGTTGTTCACCCCCATACCGCTGCTGCTGCGACGCAGCGAACTGACGCGCGAGTTCCGCCTCTTCGGCGTCTTCTTCACTTGATACAGCATGCTGCGACTGGAATTGCGGCGTCTCATGCTGGAATCCGTTACCGTAGCGATCGTGCTGCGTGGCGGCAAACTGGCGAGCCAGTTCATCCTGTTGCAGCATATCAGCATCGTCTTCGGTGACTTGATCGTGATGATGACGCGTTTCATCTTCTTCGCGCGCGCGCTCTTCGGCCATCCGCTGAGACGGTAGTTTAATGCCATAAGAAGCCAGCTCACGGCGCGTCGGTACACGGACCCGGTTTGGACGCGGAAGTTGCGGACCAATCCCCTCTTTCACCTGCGGACGTGGTGTGCCACCAGTTGCAAGGCTGAACACCGGACCTGCGGCGGTTGTTGCCGCGGCGACACTACTGGCGGCCTGCTGTACTCCGGCTGCTACTGGTGCAACAGTGGCTTCAACCGGCGGTATAGATGGCATAGTCGGCACAGTCGGCTTCGAGACCGGTTCACTATTTTCGGGCTCAGGAATCGGCTGATACCACGCCGCCAGTTGCTCACGCTCGCGTGCACGTTTCTCCTCTACTTCTTCGAAGTAATAGAGCGGTGGACGAGTCTGTTTGACTTCTTCAACTACGGGTTCAGGCTCAACTACGCGTTCTGGCGCAGGGGAGAGCTGCGGCTCAGCCTGCCATGGCAGTGGATCGTGTACTGGCTGCGTATAAATATCTTCATCTTGCGGCTGTGCCGTCACCGGAACTTCTGGCGTCCAGCTATCCTGCGCGACAGGCTGCTGCCACTGTGGTTCTGCGTATTGTGCAGAAGCATATGCACCTTCCTGCGAAACCGACGGGTTTGTTACAGGCTGGTAAGAAGCAAGAGAGTTCTGTTCATCTGGCTGATGCGCAGCGGCCTGCTGTACAGAGGGCTGCGCATAGGGCCATTCAATTTCCTGCGGCGCCTGCACAACAGGATCAACCGGCGCGGCATAAGCCTGGGCAGCGACAGTCGTCGCGGCCGCAGCGGCGGCAACAGGTGCCGTTATACTACGACCATTGAGCAGCGGATCGTATTCCTGTTCAGATTCAGTTGCGCGATGCCCGGAGAACAACACGTCGTCAGCATCCGCAGGGATGCCGCGAGCGCTATAAGCAATATCGTCTTCATCGTCATCCATCCGCTTACCGGAGAACAACGCCTCATCCGTTTTGCGCCCCATCGGATTCGCAAACTTTTCGGCAACGCGTTTTCGCCGCGCCAGTGCGCCACGCAGAATACGGGTACGACGAGATTCACGCGGCGCGTCCATATCACCTTTATCTTCATCATCCTCTTCATACTCTTCATACTCTTCGTCATCGACCCAGGTGTCATCACGACGGGTACGATTACTGGCAAAAGTGAGAATGTTAAGGATCACACTGCCGATTTTTTCGGCAATGGTCACCCATGACCACCCGGTGAATAACGTCAAACCGGCGGCCCAGATACAGAGCAGCGCCAGTGTACCGCCGCTGCTACGCAACAAGGGTTGTAGCGTAGTACTTAGCAAGCTGCCAATGACGCCGCCGGAGGCGAAATACCAAATATCATCCGCATTAATCGCAGCCAGACCACAAGAAGTGAGGATCAGCGCCAGCGCGCCAATCATGCGCAGCGATACGGCAAAATAGTCGATATAGTCTTCACTGGCCCGATGGCGATAGGCAAACCAGCAGCCGCCGATAATGATCACCGGGATGGTATAAGCCATGATGCCAAAAATGAAAAACAGCGTATCGGCAAGCCATGCGCCGGGCACACCGCCAAGATTATGGATAGGCTCATGCCAGGCCGTTTGCGACCAACTGGGATCGGACGGGTTAAAGCTGAGAAGCGCTGCCATTAACCAGACGGCAGAAAGTGAAACGAGGATCAGCAACGCCTCCAGGAGTCGACGTCCGCTGCTTAACTTGGTCAGTGTGACTTCTTTGTCTTCGGTGTATTCCTGGCTCAAGACAGGCTCTCCAGGTCCTTGATGCTAAAACGGACAACAGCGCCGGGTCTCCCCGGCACTGTTGCTGTATGGATTAACAGGAGTGTAATCAAAAAACAGCGATTTTGCACCTGTTCCGTATTAGCGCGTCTTAATTACCAGACGATTGCTCTGTTTGACTTCTTCCATTACCACATATGTGCGGGTGTCGTTAACGCCCGGCAGACGCAGCAGGGTTTCCCCTAACAGTTTGCGGTAAGCCGACATGTCCGGCACACGCGTCTTCAACAGGTAGTCGAAATCGCCTGAAACCAGATGACACTCTTGAATCTCTTCAAGTTTTTGCACGGCAGCATTGAATTGTTCAAACACATCCGGCGCGCCACGATTCAGAGTAATCTCAACAAATACCAGAAGTGATGCATCCAGATAATGCGGGTTCAGCAGCGCCGTATAGCCCTGAATAAACCCTTGTCTTTCCAGCCTGCGCACACGCTCAAGGCATGGCGTTGGGGAAAGCCCCACTCGTTTAGAAAGCTCGACGTTGGAAATACGCCCATCTTTTTGCAATTCGTTCAGAATATTACGATCGATGCGGTCGAGATCTTTGCCAGGGCGCTTCTTGCTATCTACCATTATTATTGTCTCTCTGTATTCCTTCCCTACTCCTGTCTTGACCCTGTGCACTTCACTGTTCAGAGTCTTTGCCCGTCGCGCTACGCGGCGCGTAATTAAATTAGCGCGTCACGTAATCCCAAGGGCAGTATTGAGAAGACCGTTGCCGGAGGCAGCTATCGATATCACGAATGGCGTCTGTCCACGCCATACGTAGATTTCGCTAGCCCGGTAAAAATGGCATTTACATGCATGAATTTGGATCACGCGCGAAACACTGCTTTTTTTCTTCCTTTGATGTTTTCGCAAATGCGCAGGGGATTGTCAAAGCAAAACATCTTTTTTTAGTACAACATGCCAGATATTCATCAGGGTCGTTCCCTAATCATCATTTTATCACCTTATAACTGCCCCTTTTTCAGTAGGAATTATTATATTTAGGCGGTTACCAGCCCTTCAGCCATCGGTCCTTTCTATTACACATATTGTTAACAAAATCGCTGCACCCTTTTTTTACGCCGGTAAATTCCCTACAATCCAGCCCAATGTCTGCCAAACAACAATGAGGATCTCATGGGTACGGCCAAACACAGTAAGCTGCTTATCCTTGGTTCAGGCCCTGCCGGTTATACCGCTGCGGTCTATGCTGCGCGCGCAAACCTGCAGCCGGTGCTGATTACCGGTATGGAAAAAGGCGGCCAGCTCACCACCACCACTGAAGTGGAAAACTGGCCGGGTGACCCGCACGATCTGACCGGGCCACTGCTAATGGAACGCATGCATGAGCATGCCACCAAATTTGATACCGAAATCATTTTCGATCATATCAACAGCGTGGATTTGCAAAATCGCCCGTTCCGCCTGACTGGCGACAGCGGCGAGTACACCTGCGACGCATTGATTATTGCCACGGGCGCGTCTGCGCGTTATTTGGGTCTGGCGTCTGAAGAAGCGTTCAAAGGCCGCGGCGTTTCCGCCTGTGCAACCTGCGACGGTTTCTTCTACCGCAACCAGAAAGTCGCGGTGATTGGCGGCGGTAACACCGCAGTGGAAGAAGCGCTGTATCTGGCAAATATTGCCTCTGAAGTGCATCTGATCCATCGCCGTGACACCTTCCGCGCGGAAAAAATCCTCATCAAGCGCCTGATGGATAAAGTGGAAAGCGGCAATATCGTATTGCACACCCACCGTACGCTGGAAGAGGTAACGGGCGACCAGATGGGCGTTACCGGCCTGCGCCTGCGCGATACGCAGAATGCGGACAACGTCGAATCGCTGGAGGTTGCAGGTCTGTTTGTGGCTATTGGTCACAGTCCGAACACGGCCATCTTTGAAGGTCAACTGGCGCTGGAAAACGGCTACATCAAAGTGCAGTCCGGTATTCATGGCAATGCCACGCAAACCAGCGTTCCTGGCGTCTTTGCTGCAGGTGATGTCATGGATCATATTTACCGTCAGGCGATCACTTCTGCGGGCACAGGCTGTATGGCCGCGCTGGATGCAGAACGCTATCTCGACGGGCTTGCTGAGCGCAAATAATCTTTACAACTCAGTAACAAAGGTAAAAAAGGCGACTATAAGTCGCCTTTATTTTTGCCCCGATGTAACATTGCGCCAGCTCAAAAATCCGATAACTTCACCTGCAAAGCGCGCAATGAATAAAACCCGTCAACAAGAACTGACCCGCTGGTTAAAACAGCAAAGTATTATTTCCCGTCGCTGGCTGACGCTCTCCCGCCTGCTCGGCGTGGTCAGCGGCGTACTGATCGTCGCGCAAGCCTGGATTATGGCGCGTATTTTGAACCATATGATTGTGGAGAATATCCCGCGCGAAGCCCTGTTACTGCCGTTCATCTTGCTGGTCCTGATTTTTATCCTGCGCAGTTGGGTGATCTGGCTGCGAGAACGTGTAGGTTTCCATGCAGGTGCGCATATTCGCTTCGAAATCCGTCGTCAGGTTCTTGATCGCCTGCATCAGGCCGGCCCGGCGTGGATTCAGGGGAAACCCGCCGGAAGCTGGGCCACGCTGATACTTGAGCAAATCGATGATATGCATGATTTCTATGCCCGCTACTTGCCGCAAATGGCGCTGGCGGCGAGCGTACCGCTGCTGATTGTTATCACCCTGTTCCCAATTAACTGGGCAGCAGCGCTCATATTGCTGGGTACAGCTCCGTTAATTCCGCTCTTTATGGCAATGGTTGGTATGGGCGCGGCGGACGCCAACCGCCGTAACTTTAAAGCGCTGGCGCGCCTGAGCGGTCATTTCCTTGACCGCTTACGTGGGATGGAAACATTGCGCATTTTTGGCCGGGGCGCGGCGGAAACAGAAAATATTCGTCAAGCCTCGCAGGATTTTCGCAGCCGAACCATGGAAGTACTGCGCATGGCCTTCTTGTCTTCCGGTGTGCTGGAGTTCTTCACCTCGTTATCGATTGCGTTGGTGGCGGTCTATTTCGGTTTTTCCTATCTTGGCGAGCTGAATTTTGGTCACTACGGGGCTGGTGTAACCTTGTTCGCTGGTTTTCTCACGTTAATTTTGGCGCCCGAGTTCTTCCAGCCGCTGCGCGATCTCGGTACCTTTTATCACGCTAAAGCCCAGGCGATTGGCGCAGCGGATAGCCTGAAAACGTTTATGGAAGCACCGCTCGCACATCCGCAGCGAGGGGATATCACGCTGAAAACCGATGAGCCGGTAACGCTAACGGCAAGCGATTTGCTGCTGAAATCACCCGAAGGCGCGGTGCTCGCCGGGCCGCTCAATTTTTCCCTGTCCGTAGGTCAGCGCGTCGTCGTGGTAGGAAGAAGCGGCTCCGGCAAGAGTTCGCTGATCAATGTGCTTTCTGGTTTTCTGCCTTATGAAGGTTCGTTACGTGTTAACGGCGTCGAACTAAGTGAGTTAGATCCCGATAGCTGGCGCGAAGCGATAAGCTGGGTTGGGCAAAATCCGCAACTTCCCGCCACCACATTGCGCGAAAATGTGTTGCTGTCACGCCCCACTGCCAGCGATGCAGAGCTGCAAACCGTTCTGGATAAAGCCTGGGTCAGCGAGTTTCTGCCACTACTGCCAGAGGGGCTGGAGACTCAGCCTGGCGATCAGGCGGTACGTCTCTCAGTTGGTCAGGCGCAGCGCGTAGCCGTTGCCCGTGCGCTGCTCTCTCCCTGCAAACTGCTGCTACTGGACGAACCTTCCGCCAGCCTTGATGCCCACAGTGAGCAACGCGTGATGCAGGCACTTACCGATGCTTCGCGCCAGCAAACGACCTTGATGGTGACGCACCAGTTAGAAAACCTGGCCGACTGGGATGCTATCTGGGTAATGCAGGATGGCCAGATTATGGAACAAGGCAGCTACGCCGAACTCGCTGCTGCGCAGGGGATTTTTGCAGATCTCCTCGCCCATCGCCAGGAGGAGATTTAAATGCGCGCATTACTGCCTTATTTCGCACTGTATAAACGCCACAAGTGGATGTTGATGCTCGGCGTTATCCTCGCCGTTATCACTTTGCTGGCCAGCATTAGCTTGCTTACGCTCTCCGGCTGGTTCCTCTCTGCGTGCGCCGTGGTTGGTGTCGCGGGGATCTACAGTTTTAACTATATGCTGCCCGCCGCCGGTGTGCGTGGCGCAGCGATTATTCGTACGGCCGGGCGCTATTTTGAACGACTGGTCAGCCATGATGCGACGTTTCGCGTTCTGGAACATTTGCGCGTTTCGACATTCAGTAAACTGCTCCCCCTCTCCCCTGCCGGGCTGGCGCGTTTTCGCCAGGGCGAGCTATTGAACCGTGTCGTCGCCGATGTCGACACGCTTGACCACCTTTACCTGCGCGTGATCTCCCCGCTGGTTGGTGCACTGGTGGTGATCATTGTTGTCACCCTGGGTTTAAGCGTACTGGACATACCGCTGGCGCTGATGTTGGGCGGTATCATGCTGGCAACCTTGATTATCCTGCCGCCGTTGTTTTACCGCGCGGGCAAACCGACCGGCGAAAATCTGACCGCTCTGCGCGGAGAGTATCGCCAGCAATTAACCAGCTGGCTGCAAGGCCAGGCGGAGTTAACCATTTTTGGTGCCAGCCAACGGTATCGTGCACAGTTAGAGAACACCGAACTTAGTTGGCATGACGCCCAGCGCCGTCAGTCCGATCTGAGTGCCGTCTCGCAAGCCGTAATGCTACTCATCAGCAGCGCGGCAGTGTTGGTTATGCTGTGGTTTGCGTCCGCCGATATTGGTGGTAACACGCAGCCCGGTGCATTGATTGCGCTGTTTGTCTTCTGTGCGCTTGCGGCTTTCGAAGCGCTGGCCCCGGTAACCGGTGCATTCCAGCACCTGGGGCAGGTTATTGCTTCCGCCATACGCATCACGCAGGTAACGGAATGCCAGCCGGAAGTGACGTTCCCGCAAAATAGTGCCGCCGCGCCAACAGATGTCGCCGTGCAATTCGATGCCCTGACGTTTAACTATCCCGGCCAGCCACAGCGTGCGCTGGACTCAATTTCTTTATCGATTGCCGCCGGAGAACATGTGGCAATCCTTGGCCGAACCGGGTGCGGCAAATCCACGTTATTGCAATTACTGACACGCGCATGGGATCCGCAGCAAGGTGAGATTCGTCTCAATGACCAGCCGCTTGCTAGCTTTGCGGAAGCTGATTTACGCAAACTTATCAGTATGGTGCCCCAGCGCGTACATCTTTTCAGCGCGACACTGCGTGATAACTTGTTGCTGGCGTCACCACAGGCCGATGACGACACACTAAGTGCGATACTAACCCGCGTTGGGCTGGAAAAACTGCTTGAGGATAATGGGCTGAACGCCTGGCTTGGCGAAGGTGGACGCCAGCTATCCGGTGGTGAACTACGCCGTCTGGCGATTGCTCGTGCGTTATTGCATGATGCCCCGCTAGTGCTTCTGGACGAACCGACCGAAGGTCTGGATGCCGCAACCGAGAGCCAAGTCCTTGAATTATTGGGCGAAGTGATGAAAGGCAAAACCCTGCTGATGGTCACACACCGTCTGCGCGGGCTGGCGCGTTGCGATCGGATAATTGTGATGGACAACGGGCAAATAATTGAGCAAGGTAATCACGCAGCGTTAATGGCGAAACAGGGTCGGTACTACCAGTTTAAGCAGCGTCTGTAGTGGCTATTCGTCATTTTGCCGTTTCTGTAACGGCAACGCTAAAGTGGAACGGCCAAAATGACGATAGTAAGTAGGGTCCCTTGTCGCGTTGTGGAGCACAGAAGTCATGCGCCTGGTGCAGCTCTCTCGTCATTCAATCGCTTTTCCTTCGCCCGAAGCGGCGTTGCGTGAACCCAATGGACTGCTGGCGCTGGGCGGTGATCTCAGCCCGGCGCGTCTGTTGATGGCCTACCAGCGCGGCATCTTCCCCTGGTTCTCGCCTGGCGACCCAATCCTGTGGTGGTCGCCCGATCCGCGTGCCGTACTGTGGCCGGACACATTCCATGTCAGCCGCAGTATGAAGCGTTTTCATAAAACCTCTCCCTATCGCGTAACGCTGAATCATGCTTTTGGTCAGGTAATCGATGGCTGCTCGCAGGATCGCGATGAGGGCACGTGGATCACGCCTGACGTGGTGATGGCTTATCATCGCCTCCATGAGCTTGGGCATGCGCACTCGATTGAAGTCTGGGAAGGTAACGAGCTGGTGGGTGGCATGTATGGCGTATCGCAAGGAGCGCTGTTTTGCGGTGAATCAATGTTTAGTCGCCGTGTAAATGCCTCCAAAACAGCGTTGCTTGTTTTCAGCGGCGAATTTGTACGCATGGGCGGCGAGTTAATTGATTGCCAGGTCCTGAACAGCCATACTGCGTCGCTCGGAGCCATTGAGATCCCGCGTCGGGATTACCTTTTACATCTCGAGAAAATGCGCAAATTGCCTCTTCCTTCCCACTTCTGGGTGCCCCGAACGCTGTTTTCATCGCTCTGAAGAATGTTTTCGGCACATTTTTTATCAGGGTGTTATAATGGACGCTCAGAGCAGCTTTTGCCTGTTGCCCCGCCCCATCCGGGAATTGTTCGTATCAGGGATGCCCTTCGCTTTACTCCACCGCTCCCCTTTACGGTTGCGCTTTTAGCGCGTCCTGGCTGTGGCATGAGGGTAACTGGCAAAAGTCGTTTTGCTGCGTTTTATCAGCGCAAATCTTTACTTAACAGACGAACTTCGGCATTATCTTGCCGGTTCAAAAATTATGGTAGTGATACCCCCGAGGATTAGATGGCCAAAGAAGACAATATTGAGATGCAGGGTACCGTTCTTGAAACGTTACCTAATACGATGTTCCGCGTAGAACTGGAAAACGGTCACGTGGTCACTGCGCATATCTCCGGTAAAATGCGTAAAAACTACATCCGCATTCTGACGGGCGATAAAGTGACTGTGGAACTGACCCCGTACGACCTGAGCAAAGGCCGCATTGTCTTCCGTAGCCGCTAAGATCTTCCATCAGCACAGCTAAGTGCACCTATTTTGAAGGCCGGGTAACCCCCGGCCTTTTGTTTTTCTTACGCCTATCCTTCCTGATTAGACTTTAACCAATAACGACAATTGTCTATAATCAAACATGACAAATGTCATCACACGGGAGGAAAAATGAGAACCTGGAGTCCGGATCAAAAACCGGTCGAAAATGCGCTCTGGCGCTTTGCCGGTTTCCCCGCTAACAGAGGTTTAAAGCTCGTTCAGATGCTGAACGAAGGTTTGCCTGTCAGCATTCTCGACAATATTCATGAATGGACGGAAATGTCCCGCTCCGACATTCTGCGCGTCACAGGTATCAATGAACGCAATGTTGCGCGTCGCAAAAGTGCCGGTCGTACACTCACGCCGGAAGAAAGTGAGCGCATTGCACGTTTAGTCAGAGTTGTTGATGCTGCGGTACAGTTTTTCGGTAGCAAAAAGATGGCGTGGGACTGGCTGGAAACCCCCATTCGCGGCCTTGGCAACGTAGCGCCGATTTCGCTGATTGCCACCGAAAGTGGCGCGCTGGAAGTGACCGACCTGCTCGGCAGGCTGGAGCATGGAGTGTTTGCGTGATCTTCTATCGACTGGTAACGCGCCGCTACGCCAGCGAAGCCTGGACAGGCAGCGGTGCAAATCTTTATGGCGGGCGCTGGAATCACAAGGGTCATCCGGCGGTTTACGTCGCTTCGTCCGTTTCACTTGCCGCACTCGAAATGCTGGTACATGTGCACAGCGACACGGTTCTGAACCAGTATGGGCTGTTCAGTATTGAGATCCCTGACAAGGATATTGAACATCTGGATAAGCAATGGCTACCGCCAGACTGGCAGGAAAACCCGGCACCGCTTACGACAATGGATTTAGGCACCACCTGGCTGGAAGCCAACAGCGCCGTCGCACTGGTGCTGCCGTCATGCGTTATTCCGCTTGAGAATAATGCGATTCTTAACCCGCTTCATCCTGCTTTTAATAAGCTCCTTAAAACCGTAAAAGAGCTTCCTTTCTCTTTCGATCCACGCCTGGCAAACGTGTAATTTTGGGCAACTTACCGGACAAATCCACCACCTGCTAGCCGCGATGTTCGATACGCTGGGAGAGCTGGAAAATGGTAAAGATCCGCTGACGCAACTGCTTAACCGCCGCTTTATTCCCACCATTATGCGCCACGAGATCTCGCTGGCACTAAATGTGCGTAAACCCTTTATTCTGGCAATGCTGGTATTGATCACTGTAAGAGAATCAACGACAGCTCCAGGCACAGCGCGGGCGATACGACGCTCAAAACGGTAGCCGCTGTCATCTACGATCATTTCCGCAGCAGTAGTTACGTTTTCCGCTATGACGGAGAAGAGTTTATGGTGCTGCTGGTCAAATCTGACCTGTTACAAGCGAAGATCATTCTGGAAGCGCTGCGGCAGAAAATTGCCACGCTGACGATTGAAGTTGCACCGGCACAACATTTTTCGGTCATCATTAGCCTCGGCACCGCCGGGTCCGATTACCACCCGGATTACAAACGCTTAATTGATAAAGCTCATCGTGCGCTTTATGCCGCTAAAAGCCACGGGCGCAGTCGTATCGAAACCAACGGGATTTTAGATTATTTTTGCAGGCATAAAAAAACCGGGCTGATATCACCCGGTTTTAGACCTGAATCGCAAAGATTAATGTGCAGCTTCCGGTTTGTGCTTCTGCGCACTCTGGAAGCCGTACTCCAGCTCATTTTTCTCTTTATTCAGCGTTACTGTGACCTGGCCACCATCAACCAGCGAACCGAACAGAAGTTCGTTGGCCAGCGGTTTTTTCAGGTTGTCCTGGATAACACGCGCCATCGGGCGAGCGCCCATTGCGCGGTCGTATCCTTTCTCTGCCAGCCAGTCGCGAGCTTCCTGGCTGACTTCCAGCGATACACCTTTCTGATCCAACTGCACCTGGAGTTCGACAATAAATTTGTCGACCACCTGATGGATCACCTCAGTCGACAAGTGATCGAACCAGATAATGTTGTCCAGACGGTTGCGGAACTCCGGCGTAAAGATCTTCTTGATCTCTTCCATCGCATCGGTGCTGTTATCCTGGTGGATAAGACCAATGGATTTACGCTCGGTTTCGCGCACCCCGGCGTTGGTGGTCATGACCAGCACCACATTGCGGAAATCAGCTTTGCGCCCGTTGTTATCGGTCAGCGTTCCGTTATCCATCACCTGCAACAGCAGGTTAAAGACGTCCGGATGCGCTTTTTCGATTTCATCAAGCAGCAGCACCGCGTGCGGATGTTTGATCACCGCGTCGGTCAACAGACCGCCCTGATCAAAGCCCACATAGCCCGGAGGCGCACCAATCAAGCGGCTGACAGTATGACGTTCCATATATTCGGACATATCAAAACGCAGCAGCTCAATGCCCAGCGCTTTCGACAGTTGCACTGTCACCTCGGTTTTACCCACGCCGGTTGGGCCAGCAAACAGGAAGGAACCGACCGGTTTATGGTCTTGACCCAGCCCTGCACGGCTCATTTTGATGGCTTCGGTTAATGCCTCAATAGCTTTATCCTGACCGAACACCAGCATTTTCAGACGATCGCCAAGATTTTTCAGCGTGTCGCGGTCGCTCTGAGAAACGCTCTTCTCAGGAATACGCGCGATACGGGCCACCACCGATTCGATATCCGCCACGTTAACGGTTTTCTTGCGCTTGCTTACCGGCATCAGACGCGCACGCGCGCCCGCTTCGTCGATAACATCAATCGCTTTATCCGGAAGGTGGCGATCATTGATGTATTTCACCGCCAGCTCTACCGCCGCACGAACCGCTTTCGCCGTGTAACGTACATCGTGGTGCGCTTCGTATTTCGGTTTCAGGCCATTGATAATCTGCACCGTTTCCTCAACGGACGGCTCAGTAATATCAATTTTCTGGAAGCGACGCGCCAGTGCGCGATCTTTTTCAAAGATATTGCTGAATTCCTGATAAGTGGTGGAACCCATGACGCGGATTTTACCGCTGGAAAGCAGCGGTTTGATCAGGTTTGCGGCATCCACTTGCCCACCAGACGCAGCGCCTGCACCGATGATGGTATGGATCTCATCGATAAACAGAATGCTGTTATTGTCCTGCTCAAGTTGTTTCAGCAACGCCTTGAAGCGTTTTTCGAAATCGCCACGGTATTTGGTACCGGCCAGCAAGGAACCGATATCCAGCGAGTAAATTGTGCAATCAGCCATAACTTCCGGCACATCACCCTGCACAATACGCCACGCCAGCCCTTCGGCGATGGCAGTTTTACCTACGCCGGATTCGCCCACCAACAGCGGGTTGTTTTTACGACGGCGACACAGAACTTGAATCGCACGCTCAAGCTCTTTACCACGGCCAATCAGCGGGTCGATTCCTCCCACACGAGCAAGCTGATTAAGGTTGGTGGTGAAGTTTTCCATACGTTCCTCCCCTCCTGCCTGCTCTTCGCTGTTCACCTGCCCGCTACTGCTGCTGCCAGTGGCGTCAGATGATGGGCCTGGCTCGTCTTTACGCGTGCCGTGAGAGATAAAGTTCACCACATCAAGGCGGCTTACTTCATGTTTGCGCAGCAGATAAGCCGCTTGCGACTCCTGCTCGCTAAAAATGGCAACCAGCACGTTCGCGCCGGACACTTCGCTGCGCCCGGATGACTGAACGTGAAACACCGCGCGCTGAAGAACACGCTGGAAGCTGAGCGTCGGCTGCGTGTCGCGCTCCTCTTCGCTCATGGGTAGAACGGGTGTGGTTTGTTCGATGAAGGCTTCGAGTTCCTGCCGCAGCGCCACCAGGTCCACTGAACACGCTTCCAGCGCTTCGCGGGCAGATGGGTTACTGAGCAGCGCCAGTAACAAGTGCTCGACGGTCATAAACTCATGTCGGTGCTCGCGCGCTCTGGCGAAAGCCATGTTTAAACTGAGTTCCAGTTCTTGATTGAGCATAGGCACCTCCCCCAAGTTTTATGCCTGCATTCAGGCTCTTTCCAGCGTACACAGCAACGGATGCTCGTTCTCCCTGGCGTACTTGTTCACCATTGCGACTTTCGTCTCGGCAACCTCGGCGGTGAAAACACCACAAATGGCCCTGCCGTGATAGTGAACCGTAAGCATCAGTTGCGTTGCACGTTCTACATCATAAGAAAAGAACTTTTGTAGCACGTCAATAACAAATTCCATCGGCGTGTAATCATCGTTCATTAACATAACTTTATACATGGATGGCGGTTTCAGCGCGTCGCGCAGTTTATCTTCCGCCAATTGGTCGAAATCCAGCCAGCTATTACTCTTACCCATCGTTAGCGTTTCATCTTAGGTTACAGTTTCCGGCAGCGTTTAATCGGCCGATTACATGAGTCTAGATGTATTTTCAATCTACATCAGATGTCAGATAACAATCATCTATCGTTGTCATTCGCGACGGCTGTCACATTCCTTTGTAATAGCGTTAACTGCTTCAAAATTTTGATGCGCCGCCTCCCAGAACCCCTGCCAAATGCTTGACGCGTTATACGAATTATCTAAATTGTACAGTCGAGAGTTGGCGAGGTTTTGAACAGCCCGCTTGCTCTACCACCGGTTCATTCCATCTTACTTAAATAAGATTTACGAAGGATGTCGAAGCATGGAAACGGGTACTGTTAAGTGGTTCAACAATGCCAAAGGGTTTGGTTTTATCTGCCCTGAAGGCGGCGGCGAAGATATCTTCGCGCATTACTCCACCATTCAAATGGATGGTTACAGAACGTTAAAAGCCGGGCAGACTGTCCGGTTTGATGTACACCAGGGCCCTAAAGGCAATCACGCCAGCGTCATCGTGCCCGTAGAAGTGGAAGCCATGGCCTGAAGCCTGTTATCACATTGTGTACATGCCGCAGTCAAAATGCCAGCCCAATCGGCTGGCATTTTTATTACTCGCGAGCCAGCGCATCCACCGGGTCAAGCCGCGCGGCATTACGCGCAGGCAACCAGCCAAACAGCACACCGGTAAACGTCGAACATAAAAACGCCGTTAACAGCGCCACCGGAGAAAAACCAATCTCCCAGCCCGGTAAAAAGAGCTGCAAGGTAAAGGCAATCAGCATAGATAGCGTGACGCCGAGCGCGCCACCGACAAGGCAAACAAATACCGCCTCAATCAGAAACTGCGACAAAACATCCCCCGCCCGGGCACCAACTGCCATCCTGATGCCAATCTCACGCGTCCGCTCGGTGACCGACACCAGCATAATATTCATCACGCCGATACCGCCAACCAGCAACGAAATGACCGCCACCAGCGTCAAAAACAGCTGAAGAGTACGTGTGGTCTTTTCCGCCGTTTTCAAGACCCCGTCCATATTCCAGACGAAGAAATCTTTCTTACCGTGGCGCAAACTGAGCAACCGCGTGAGCTGCTGTTCCGCCTGTTCACTGCTGTAGCCCTCATTCACCCGCACCGTAATGGAGTTTAACCAGGACTGCCCCATAATACGCCCGGAGATGGTGCTATACGGCAGCCAGACGCGCAGGATCTTGCTGCTGCCAAACATCGACTGCTTTTCCTCCGCCACACCAATTACCGTCGCCGGCATGTTGCCAACCAGGATCACCTCGCCGACGACGCTGGCTTTATTGGGGAATAACTGACGGCGGGTGTTACTGTCGAGCACCACTACCTGCGCCCGGCCTTTCAGTTGCTCGTCATTAAACGAGGCGCCTTCGCTGAACGTCATGCCATACACATTAAAATATTGCCCGCTTACGCCATTGGCGCTCGCCGCCACATCAATATTGCCGTAGCGCAAACGCAGGTTTTGTGAAACGGCAGGTGTGGCAGACTTAACCCAGGGCTGTTTTTGAATCGCCTGCAGATCGTCGTATTTCAGCGCCTGCTGATACTGTGGCTCGTCGTCACCAAAATCTTTGCCGGGATAGACATCAATAGTATTAGTGCCTATCGAACGAATATCCGCCAGCACCAGCTGTTTAGCGGCATCACCGACCACCACAATCGAGACCACCGAAGCAATACCGATAATAATGCCAAGCATAGTCAGCAAGGTGCGCATTTTGTTGGCCGCCATAGCGCGCCAGGCCATGGTCAACGCTTCCTGAAAACGGCTGGCGAACTGCCGCCAGCCCCCGGCTTGCGTCATGATCGCATCATGGTTTGCGGGCGTGGCGGCTTCCGTTTTGGCTGGTGGGTTACTGATTATCTCGCCATCACGGATTTCAATCACCCGCTCTGCCTGCGCGGCCACCTGCGGATCGTGCGTCACGATAATTACCGTGTGCCCGCGATCGCGCAGCTGATGCAGAATTGCCATCACCTCTTCGCCAGAGTGGCTGTCGAGTGCGCCGGTCGGTTCATCGGCCAGAATCACCTGGCCACCATTCATCAACGCGCGGGCAATACTTACGCGCTGCTGCTGGCCACCGGAAAGCTGCGACGGCTGATAATCAGCCCGCTCACCCAGCCCTAAGCGGGTCAGTAATGCTTTTGCGCGCTCCAGCCGTGCTTTGCGTTCCGTTCCCGCATACACCGCCGGAACTTCGACGTTCTGCGCAGCCGTCAAATGAGAAAGCAGATGATAACGCTGAAAGATAAAACCGAAATGTTCGCGGCGCAGCTGCGCAAGCCGATCGCTACTGAGCAACGACACATCTGTTCCCGCCACCCGATAAGTGCCGCTGGTGGGTTTATCCAGGCAACCCAGAATGTTCATCAGCGTGGATTTACCGGAGCCGGATGCGCCAACAATCGCCACCATTTCTCCGGCATTAATGCGCAGCGTGATGCCTTTTAGCACCTCGACCTGGCCGTCGCCGGACGGATAACTGCGGCGGATATTATTCAGGTCCAGCAATGCGGTCATTGCGCCGCTCCGCTTTTCTCGCCAATCACCACTTCTTCACCCGCATCCAGGCCTTTCGTCACCACCACTTCCGTATCATTACGTGCGCCCAGCGTCACCTCGCGCTCGCGGGTTTCACCATTACGCAGCACCTTCACTTTGTAACGGTTGTCCCCCACCGGATCGCCAAGTGCCGCCAGCGGGATGGTGATCACGTTTTTCAGACCGGTGAGTTGGATATGCACCTGCGCGGTCATATCAAGACGCAGCACGCCCTCCGGGTTTGGCACTTCAAAACGCGCATAGTAAAAAATCGCATCGTTGACCTTTTCCGGCGTCGGCAGAATATCTTTCAGTTCGCCTTCATAACGCGTTCCCGGATCGCCAAGCACGGTGAACCACGCTTTCTGCCCAGGCTTCAGGTGGATGACATCCGCTTCGGAAACCTGCGCTTTCACCAGCATCGTACTCATATCAGCCAGCGTCAGGATGTTCGGCGCTTGTTGCACGGCAATCACCGTCTGACCCTGCAACGTGGTAATTTGCGTCACTTCACCGGCCATCGGGGCAAGAATGCGTGTGTAATCAAGGTTGGTTTTCGCGGTATCCAGCGTGGCCTGGTTACGTTTGATCTGGGCATCAATGGTGCCGATTTGCGCTTCTTTTACCGCCACTTCCGTCGCCGAGGTGTCCAGATCCTGGCGGGAGATCAAATTGCTTTTCACCAGTTGTTGCTGGCGCGCTAACGTCACTTGAGCCAGCTTCAGTTCAGCCTGCGCCTGTCGGCGCTGCGCCCGCAGTTCCATTAAGGTCGCATCCACTTCTTTGATTTGGTTTTCTGCCTGATCGGGGTCGATTACACCCAGGAGCTGATCTTTCTTTACCTTATCGCCGATATTTACCGACAGCGTTTTTAACTGACCATTGACCTGGGCACCAACATCAACCTTACGGAGCGCATCCAGTTTCCCGGTCGCCAGCACGCTTTGTTGTAATTCACCCGGCCGCACAATCAGTGTCTGATACTGAACCACCGGGGCATTAAGTTTGCCCCACAACCAAAATGCCGCCAGTAAAACCACCACTGCCAGCACAATCATTACCGTCCTGCGTTTTCCCTTCAGTTTCATAAAAATCCCAGATAATCGGACATGCGGTTTATCAAACCATTTTTAACTAAACAAAATATCAACGAAACAGAAAATTCTTATTTTCTCCATATTTCATTTAGCTGCCGTTGAGTTTGCTCGTGCTGAAATGTGCTAATTCTTGTTACCTCCGGATTGCACCATGTCCACCATTGCCGATCTCTCCCATTCCGAACTGCCTTTGCCGAAAACCGCCGGGCAGCTCTTTCGTTGTTTAATCTCCGGTGAACTAATGCCAGGCCGCGCCTGGCAGAACCCGGCTTATCGCCGTAAATTTTTGCTGCGTTCGTTGACCACGCCGGTCAGCACCGCGCGCTATCTGGCACGCCTGGTCCACCAACCTCTCCTGGCGCAGATGCTGCACGTTCAGCCTGGGCTGCCGTGCCGTTTACACCGCCCGTGGCTGTCAATCAATATGAATCGTACGCAAACGGCGCAAGCTATTTGCTGGCACTATGAAAACATGATTCGCCTGTTGCCAGCTTCACTCATCAACAGCTATCTCAGCAAAGCCGGCCTCACGCTTGCAGTGCTGACCGGTAAAGATGAGCAGGCCTATTCGCTGCGGTTGCGTTCAGATTTCATGCTGGATAAAGAGGGCGAAGCAACACTGGTATTCTGCGATGCGCAAGACACCATACTTGCGGAACTGACCTTTGCTTTGTGCCAGTTCGCCGGTAAAACCACGCTCTATATTGGTGGGCTGCAGGGCGCTAAGGCGCATGTTCCGCATGAGGCGATTCAGGTAGCGACCAAAGCGTGCCATGGGCTGTTCCCGAAACGTCTGCTGGTGGAAACCGCTATGACAATAGCGAAATTTCTGCAAGTGGAAGAGATCCGCGCCGTCAGCAATGAAACGCATATTTACCGCAACGCGCGTTATCGCAAGAAAAAACAAGGGCTGCTGCATGCCGATTACAACAGCTTCTGGGAATCGCTGAGTGCCGTTGCCGACCAGCACGGCGACTTTGTGCTGCCGCTGGTGATGCCGCGCAAACCGATGGAAGAGATCGCCAGCAAAAAGCGTTCTGAGTATCGCCGCCGCTACGAGCTGCTCGACAGCCTGCAGGCGCAGACTGCCGCTCACTGCCAGAACTAATCTGCCCGTCCGCGTGCCAGCCAGAGCACGCGGGAAAACATTTTCCGAAACAGATGCGGCACCGACTCCACACCGCGTCTGCCCGCTTCCAGTGCTACTTCAATCGCCAGATCCGGTTTTGACGAGCGGTGAATTGCTTTGATAATCACACGCCGCATATTCATCGACACATTTTCCGGTAACTGCGCGACGCGGTGATAGACATCAGCGAACCCTTCACGGTACATAAAGTGCTCCATATCCAGCGCCGGCAATTCCGTCAGATGCTCGCGCGTCTGATCTCTGTCGTTATCGAGCAGGCTGCGCACGGTGGCGGCATACTTCTTCCCGGCTTCGTCGCCATCTACCAGTACATGCCATTCAATGCCCATGCGGCGCGCAAACTTAATCAGCGGTTTTAAGCCTGACTGGGCAAACTCAATAATTTTCACCCCTTCGGCATCGAAATGATGGCCGCACTGGCGCGCCAGCTCATTAATAACCCAGTTCTCCGTCTCTCCTTCCACCAGCAACCAACAGCGGGCAAACAGGGAAGAAGGCCGGTTAACGCGAATATGAAACGCAATGCGCCGCCCATCTTCGGCGCTTAAACCGCCAGGGCCAAGACGCCAGGCCGCCACACGCGAAGACTCGCGCACCAGGCGGCAAACATGTTCAACCGGCGTTAATGACAGCAGCTCGCCGGAGTTGGTGGTAGTTATCTTTTGTAACGGCAGCAAGTTCAGCAACTGCCAGGCCACAGAGAGCATGATCGGATGCAGCCGCGTTTCCGGATCTTCCACCAGCAATAGCGGCCGCGCGTCACGGTCGAGATGAACAGAACCTTTCGCCTGGAGCAGCGTGGCGAAAAACCCCAGCAGGATAACCCGGTACATCCGCCCGCCGGGCTTATCGATCATGCGGTTAATAATGTCGAGATAGCGCCAGCTGCGTTGCTCGTCATGAGAGCGGCGGCGCATCAGGCGCTGGTGTGAAGCACCACTGCCCTGCTCGGCAAAATAGTGCTCAAGCAATTGCACCATCGCCGACAGCCCGTGGCGTATCTGCGCGTCGGTTAAATTTTGCGGGCGAGAGATTAATTCGTGGGAGAGGAAATCAAGCTGACGCGCGGTGTTTTCCAGCAACGGCGTGTCTGGCACGCTGCCGTTACGGATGCGGCGCATAAAGCGCGCATCACGCAGCCGCAATACCGGCATCAGCCGCACCAGGTGGCGGGCACTTTCATCAATGTCTTCCAGCGGCAGCAAATCCCCTTGCGCATCAAGAAAACCGCGTAGCGTCATTACGCTGCCATCGTCAGAAAGCTCGCCTTCGTGCCGGTAGAACAAGCGACGATAACCGTCATTCCCGGCAACCCAGCAATCCGCCAACGGGCGATAACGCCGCGTGCGGTAGCGGCCGGGTTCGGATTCGCGGAAAGTCAGAATAATATGCAGATGATGTTCGCGTCCTTGCAGATCCCCCGGCGGAAACCAAAAATCATCGCGGACAAAATGGTAGAGATCCGTTTCCGGTGACAGTAGCAGGGTTAACGCGTCCAACAGGCTCGATTTACCCCAGGCATTTTCCCCAATTAACACGTTGTTCTGCTCAAGCATCAGCGATAAACGATTAATGCCACGAAAGCCGACAATTTCCACGCGCTCCAGAATCATTCTTCCTCCGGCATCTCTGAGCTTTTCCGTCTATTCTTGAAGGAGTATAGCGGGACGAAAAGCGGCAGAACACGCGCTAAGTGCAATATTTCATTGAAATATATGCGATGGTTCCATCATTGTTATATTTAAAAAAATTAACCACGACATTAAATAGCATATATTTTTTATTTATCGAGTTAAGTAAAAACTTAACACCAGCTAAAAGCAATAACTTACAACTTATTATCTACCTGAAATCAATTTACTGGTTTTTATAACTGGTTGTTTTATTTTGTTGCTCCCTACAATACGCACGCTTTTATTCACGCATCCATTGATGTCTGACACACGGCGCGGGCGCGGGCCCGTTTCTGTTTTTATTGAGGTGGCTATGTTTAGAAAATTAGCGGCGGAATGTTTTGGCACATTCTGGCTGGTATTTGGCGGCTGCGGCAGCGCAGTGCTGGCGGCAACGTTTCCGCAAACCGGCATTGGTTTTGCCGGGGTGGCGCTGGCGTTCGGTTTAACGGTCATGACCATGGCATTTGCCGTCGGGCATATTTCCGGCGGTCATTTTAATCCTGCGGTGACGCTTGGCCTGTGGGCTGGCGGCCGTTTTCCGGCAAAAGAGGTGGTGGGATATATTCTCGCGCAACTGGCTGGCGGCATTATTGCCGCAGCAGTGCTCTATTTAATTGCCAGCGGTAAAAGCGGTTTCGATGCGGCAACCAGCGGTTTCGCCTCCAACGGCTACGGTGAACATTCACCAGGGCATTACTCAATGTATTCCGCCATTATTATTGAGATTGTCCTGACCTGTGGTTTCTTGTTGGTTATTCACGGTGCGACAGATAAAAATGCACCTGCCGGCTTTGCGCCTGTCGCTATTGGCCTGGCGCTGACGTTAATCCATTTGATTAGCATCCCGGTCACCAACACCTCGGTTAACCCGGCGCGCAGCACCGCCGTGGCAATTTTCCAGGGTGGCTGGGCGTTAGAGCAATTATGGTTGTTCTGGGTAATGCCGATTATCGGCGGTCTCCTCGGTGGCGTGATCTACCGTACGCTGCTGGAAAAACGCGCTTAATATAAAGACCCGGTTTTGTGCCGGGTCTTTTGCATAATCTTTCTTATTTTTTGCAGCTTTACTCATTTTCCACCTTTGGGTAGTGTGTTCCCCGGTGTTTTCACTTTGCAAGGATTCGGGCGCTTCATGCTTTCAGGACTGTTAATTATTCTTCTGCCGTTGGTCATCGGTTATCTGGTTCCCCTGCGCCACACTGCTGCGCTCAAACTTATCAATAAATTACTCAGTTGGATTGTCTATCTGATCCTCTTTTTTATGGGGATAAGCCTCGCCTTTCTCGATAATCTCAGCGCGAACTTACTGGCGATATTGCACTATTCGGCAGTCAGCGTGGTGGTGATCCTGCTGTGTAACGCCGCTGCGCTGCTGTGGCTGGAGCGCACGCTGCCGTGGCATCACCAACACCAGCAAGAAAAATTGCCTTCGCGTATTGCGATGGCGCTGGAATCCCTGCGTCTGTGCGGTGTGGTGGTGATCGGTTTCGCCATTGGTCTTTCCGGGCTGGCGTTTTTACGCTATGCCACGGAAGCCAGCGAATACACGTTGATCTTCCTGTTGCTGCTGGTAGGAATTCAGTTGCGTAACAGCGGCATGACGCTGAAACAGATTGTCCTCAACCGCCGTGGGATGATTATTGCCCTGGTAGTTGCCGTCAGTTCGCTGCTCGGCGGTGTAATTAATGCGCTGATCCTCGGCCTGCCGCTAAAAACGGGCCTTGCCATGGCATCGGGATTTGGCTGGTACTCGTTGTCGGGCATTCTGCTTACCGAATCGTTCGGCCCGGTGATCGGCAGCGCCGCCTTCTTTAACGATCTGGCGCGCGAGTTGATTGCCATCATGTTGATCCCCGGTCTGGTACGCCGCAGCCGTTCTACCGCGCTTGGGTTATCGGGGGCGACATCGATGGACTTCACCCTGCCGGTACTCCAGCGCTCCGGTGGCCTGGAACTGGTGCCCGCCGCCATTGTGCACGGTTTTATTCTCAGCTTGCTGGTGCCGCTATTAATGGCCTTTTTCTCTGCCTGATACTTCATTGGCGGTAGATGCCTGCCGCCAAACTTGCGCTAAATCAATATCCCCTTAAATTGCCGACAAAATCGCTTTTAAGCCTCCCGACAGCAGCATAATCTTAAACATGTATTTAAAATATAACTTTAACATAAAGGTGTGACCATGTTTTGTGTGCAATGTGAACAAACCATCCGAACTCCGGCGGGCAACGGCTGTGCGTACGCGCAGGGGATGTGCGGTAAAACCGCTGAAACCTCCGACCTGCAGGATCTACTGATTGCCGCGTTACAAGGGCTCTCCGCCTGGGCCAGCAAAGCACGTGATTACGATCTGATCGACCACGAGATCGATAACTTCGCGCCGCGCGCCTTCTTCTCTACCCTCACCAATGTTAACTTCGATTCCGTGCGTATTGTCGGCTACGCGCGCGAGGCGATTGCCAAACGTGAAGCGCTGAAAGCACGCTGCCTCGCTATCGATCCGAATGCCCACGTCGATAATCCGATGGCCGACCTGCAACTGGTCAGCGACGATCTCGGTGATCTGCAACGCCAGGCGGCGGAATTCACGCCGAACAAAGACAAAGCGGCGATTGGCGAAAACATCCTTGGTTTGCGCCTGCTCTGTCTGTACGGCCTGAAAGGCGCGGCAGCCTATATGGAACACGCCCATGTACTGGGCCAGTACGACAACGATATCTACGCCCGTTACCACAAAATCATGGCGTGGCTGGGCACCTGGCCTGCAGATATGAATGCCCTGCTCGAATGTTCAATGGAAATTGGCCAGATGAACTTCAGCGTGATGAGCATTCTGGACGCCGGTGAAACCAGCACTTACGGTCACCCGACGCCGACTCAGGTCAACGTCAAAGCCGTTGCCGGTAAATGTATCCTGATTTCCGGTCACGACCTGAAAGATCTCTACAACTTGCTGCAACAAACCGAAGGCACCGGCGTAAACGTCTATACCCACGGTGAAATGTTGCCGGCGCACGGCTACCCGGAACTGCGCAAATTCAAACACCTGGTTGGTAACTACGGTAGCGGCTGGCAGAACCAGCAGGTGGAATTTGCCCGCTTCCCGGGTCCCATTGTCATGACCTCCAACTGCATTATCGACCCGACCGTTGGTTCTTATGACGACCGTATCTGGACGCGCAGCATCGTCGGCTGGCCGGGTGTTAACCATCTGGAAGGCGACGATTTCGCACCGGTGATCCGCCAGGCACAACAGATGTCCGGCTTCCCGTTCAGCGAAATCGAACACCTGATCACCGTCGGTTTTGGTCGCCAGACGCTGCTTGGCGCGGTGGATTCACTGATTGATCTGGTGAGCCGTGAAAAACTGCGTCACGTCTTCCTGGTCGGTGGCTGTGACGGTGCGCGCGGTGAGCGTAACTACTTTACCGATTTCGCCACCCAGGTGCCGGATGACTGCCTGATCCTGACGCTGGCCTGCGGTAAATACCGCTTCAACAAACTCGACTTTGGCAACATTGAAGGCCTGCCGCGCCTGATTGATGCGGGTCAGTGTAACGATGCTTACTCAGCCATCATCCTGGCGGTGACGCTGGCGGAAAAACTGGGCTGTGGCGTTAACGATCTGCCGCTGTCGCTGGTGCTCTCCTGGTTCGAACAAAAAGCGATTGTCATCCTGCTGACCCTGCTCTCGCTGGGTGTGACAAATATTGTCACCGGGCCGACGGCACCGGGCTTCCTGACGCCGGATCTGCTGGCTGTGCTGAATGAGAAATTCGGCCTGCGCCAGGTGACGACCGTGGAACAGGATATGCAGCAGTTGCTGAGCGCGTAAGGAGCTAACCATGACCATGCCATCCCCTCAATGCCCGTGGCGTATGCAGGTTAACCATATCCAGCAGGAAACGCAGGATGTCTGGACACTGTCGCTGTTGTGCCACGATTACTACCCCTATCGCGCTGGGCAATATGCGCTGGTGAGTATCCGCAACAGCGCGGATACGCTGCGGGCCTACACAATCTCTTCAACGCCGGGCGTTAGCGAATACATCACGCTGACGGTACGCCGTATTGATGATGGCGCAGGTTCTCAGTGGCTGACACGGGAAGTAAAACGCGGTGATTATCTGTGGCTTTCCGATGCGCAGGGAGAATTCACCTGCGATAACGAACCGAACGATAAGTTGTTGCTGCTGGCGGCAGGGTGCGGCGTGACGCCGATTATGTCAATGCGTCGCTGGCTGGCACATTACCGTCCGCATGCTGACGTACAGGTGATCTTTAACGTGCGTTCGCCGGAAGACGTGATTTTTGCCGACGAATGGCGGAATTACCCGGTCACGCTGGTGGCGGAAAATAACGCCACGGCGGGATTTGCCTCTGGCCGTCTGAGCCGCGAGTTGCTGAACCAGGTGCCGGAACTGGCGGCGCGCACGGTAATGACCTGCGGTCCGGCGCCGTATATGGATTGGGTTGAAAGCGAAGTCAAAGCGCTTGGCGTGACGCGTTTCTTTAAAGAGAAATTCTTTACGCCAGTGGCTGAAGCCGCGACCAGCGGGCTGAAATTCAGCAAACTCTCGCCGATGAAAACGTTCTACGCGCCAGTAGGCAGCACGCTGCTGGATGCACTGGAAAGCAATAAAATGCCGGTCAATGCTGCCTGCCGCGCCGGTGTCTGCGGTTGCTGTAAAACGCAGGTAGTTTCCGGTGAATATACCGTCAGCAGCACCATGACGCTGACGGAACAAGAGATTGCCGACGGCTTCGTGCTGGCCTGCTCCTGCCACCCGCAAGGTGATTTAGTACTGGCATAATCCGCAATAAAAAAGCGCCCCTCATCCGAAGGGCGCTTTTTTTTAAACCCTTTACTTCCAGGCAGGTGCGACGGAGTAACGACCCGCACCAATAAACGCAATCACCAGCGCCGCAATAAAGTAATACACCATGCTCTCAATCGCCCATGCGCCAGTCGCATCCAGCGATCCGGTTTTACCCACGCCGACCAGCAACCAGGCCACAATCATGGTGAATGCCAGCACCAGCGCAGAAGGACGCGTCAGTACGCCGAGGATAATCAGGATCGGGCACAGCACTTCACCAATCAGCACGCCATAAGCGATAAAACCGGGAAGCCCCTTCGCCGCCAGCATCCCTGCAATCCCATCAATACCGCCAATTAATTTGTGCAGCCCGTGGAATAGCATCAGCCCGCCGACCATCAAACGCAGCAGCAGACGGCCAAAATCTTCATGCGAAAACATCTTATTAACTGAGTTTAACAATGATTTAACCATTTGAAATGATTCCTGTTTTCATCGACCTGTGTCAGACTATTCCGATCTGTAACAAAAATAAACCCCTGTTTTATAAAAGCTCATTCTAAATCCGCTTTGTGACGCATTCATTGTCTAAGCTTGTAGGCAAGATCACAAAAAGGAGCGTCGTAGATGAAACAGACAGTGGCCGCGTATATCGCCAAAACGCTGGAGCAGGCAGGCGTAAAACGCATTTGGGGAGTCACCGGCGATTCCCTTAACGGCTTAAGTGACAGCCTGAACCGCATGGGCACCATCGACTGGATGCCGACCCGTCATGAAGAAGTCGCCGCTTTTGCCGCAGGCGCAGAAGCGCAACTCACCGGCGAGCTGGCTGTCTGCGCAGGTTCGTGCGGGCCAGGAAACCTGCATTTGATTAACGGCTTGTTCGACTGCCACCGCAACCATGTTCCGGTGCTGGCAATTGCCGCACATATCCCTTCCAGTGAGATCGGCAGCGGTTATTTCCAGGAAACCCATCCGCAGGAGCTGTTTCGCGAATGCAGCCACTACTGCGAGCTGGTGTCAAACCCGGAACAGATCCCGCAGGTGCTGGCGATCGCCATGCGCAAAGCCATTCTCAATAAAGGTGTGTCAGTGGTGGTACTGCCGGGTGATGTCGCGCTGAAACCTGCGCCGGAAAGCGCCAGCAGCCACTGGTATAGCGCACCGCAGCCGGTTGTTACCCCCGCCGAACAGGAGTTGCACAAGCTGGCGCAACTGCTGCGCTATTCCACTAACATTGCGCTGATGTGCGGCAGCGGCTGTGCCGGAGCGCATAAAGAGTTACTGGCGTTTGCCGGTAAGCTGAAGGCTCCGATTGTCCACGCCATGCGCGGCAAAGAGCATGTGGAATATGACAATCCTTTTGACGTGGGAATGACGGGCTTAATTGGCTTCTCATCGGGTTTCCATACCATGATGAATGCCGACACGCTGGTGCTGCTCGGCACCCAATTCCCTTACCGCGCGTTCTACCCCACCGATGCGAAAATTATTCAGATCGACATTAATCCGGGGAGTATCGGCGCGCACAGCAAAGTAGACATGGCGCTGGTGGGCGATATCAAAGCCACGCTTGCCGCTCTGTTACCATTGCTGGAGGAAAAAACCGAGCGCAAATTCCTCGACAAAGCGCTGGAGGATTATCGCCAGGCGCGCAAAGGGCTGGATGATCTGGCAAAACCGAGCGACAAAGCGATCCATCCACAATATCTGGCGCAGCAAATTAGCCACTTCGCTGACGACGATGCCATTTTCACCTGCGATGTCGGCACGCCGACCGTCTGGGCTGCACGTTACCTGAAAATGAATGGCAAACGCCGTCTGATTGGCTCCTTTAACCACGGTTCGATGGCCAATGCCATGCCGCAAGCGCTGGGCGCTCAGGCCACATTCCCACAACGGCAAGTGGTTGCACTATGTGGCGACGGCGGTTTTAGCATGCTGATGGGCGATTTCCTGTCGGTCGTACAGATGAAACTGCCGCTGAAAATTATCGTTTTCAATAACAGCGTGCTTGGTTTTGTGGCGATGGAGATGAAAGCGGGCGGCTACCTGACGGATGGCACGGAACTGCAGGATACCAACTTTGCGCGTATCGCCGAGGCCTGCGGCATTACCGGTATTCGCGTGGAGAAATCGGCCGATGTTGACGATGCACTACAGCGCGCCTTCTCTATCGATGGCCCGGTGCTGGTGGATGTCACCGTGGCGAAAGAAGAGTTGGCGATCCCGCCGCAAATCAAGCTGGAACAGGCCAAAGGCTTTAGCCTCTATATGATGCGCGCCATCATCAGCGGGCGCGGCGATGAGGTGATCGAACTGGCGAAAACCAACTGGCTCAGGTAAAACAGAGGGCATTACCCATCGTAAGAGAAGGAAATGCCGTGATCGATTTACGCAGTGATACCGTAACCCGCCCGAGCCGCGCCATGCTGGAACAGATGATGGCCGCCCCGGTCGGGGACGACGTTTACGGTGATGACCCGACGGTCAATGAACTGCAACGTTACGCCGCCAAACTCAGCGGTAAACAGGCGGCGCTGTTTTTGCCGACTGGTACCCAGGCCAACCTGGTCGCCCTGCTCAGCCACTGCGAACGCGGTGAAGAGTACATTGTCGGCCAGGGTGCGCATAACTATCTCTACGAAGCAGGCGGCGCGGCGGTGCTTGGCAGCATCCAGCCACAACCGATCGATGCCGCCGCCGATGGTACGCTGCCGCTGGATAAAGTCGCGGCGAAAATCAAAACCGACGACATTCACTTCGCTCGTACCAAACTGCTGAGCCTCGAAAACACCCACAACGGCAAAGTGCTGCCGCGCGACTACCTGCGACAGGCGTGGGAATTTACCCGCGAACGCGGATTGTCGCTGCATGTCGACGGTGCGCGCATCTTCAACGCGCTGGTGGAATATGGCTGCGAGTTGAAAGAGATCGCCCAATTTTGCGACTCGTTCACCATTTGCCTGTCAAAAGGTCTCGGCACGCCGGTGGGCTCCCTGCTGGTGGGCGATAAAGCGTATATCACCCGCGCTAATCGCTGGCGCAAAATGACCGGCGGCGGTATGCGTCAGGCCGGGATTCTGGCGGCAGCGGGCCTTTATGCATTACAAAATAATGTCACGCGGCTGAAAGAAGACCATGCGAATGCCGCGTGGCTGGCCGCGCAGTTGAAAGAGGCTGGCGCAGATGTGATGCGCCACGACACCAATATGCTGTTTATTCGGGTGGGCGATAACGCACAAGCGTTGGGCGCGTATCTGCGCGAGCGTGGCGTATTGATCAACACCTCGCCAGTGGTGCGCCTGGTCACGCATCTGGATGTTAATCGCCAGCAACTGGAAGAAGTGGTTCGCCACTGGCAGACCTTTTTACAGCACTAAGGAGCTGAACGTGGCGCAGCGGATCCTGGTGCTTGGTGCCAGCGGCTATATTGGACAACGGCTGGTCGAAGCGCTCAGCCAGCAAGGTCATCAAATCAAAGCGGTCGCGAGAAACTTAACTCGCCTGCAAAAGCAGCAACTGCCGGGCGTAAGCTGCCATCGCGTTGATCTCTGGTGGCCACAGGAGTTGCCCGCGTTACTGCACGATATCGATACGCTCTACTATCTGGTGCACAGCATGGGCGAAAACGGCAATTTCGTCGCCCACGAGCGGCAAATCGCGCTGAATGTGCGCGATGCGCTGCAGGGTTCGTCGGTTAAGCAGGTTATCTTTCTCAGTTCGTTACAGGCGAAGGGCGAAACGAATTCCGACCACCTGCTGGCCCGGCAATACACCGGCGATCTACTGCGCGCGGCGGGCATTCCCGTTACCGAATTACGCGCCGGCATCATTGTTGGTGCGGGTTCCGCCGCCTTCGAAGTGATGCGCGATATGGTGTTTAACCTGCCGGTGTTAACGCCGCCGCGCTGGGTGCGCTCGCGCACAACACCAATTGCGCTGGAAAATTTACTGCATTATCTGGTCAAGCTGCTTCAGCACCCCGCGCAGGAACACCGGGTGTTTGAGGCCGCCGGGCCGGAAGTGCTGAGCTATCAGCAGCAGTTCGATCACTTTATGCGCGTCAGCGGCGTTCATCGCCCGCTGATCCCGATCCCCCTCCCCACCCGGCTGATTTCCGTCTGGTTTTTACACCTCATTACCTCTGTGCCGCCGACCATCGCCAAAGCGTTAATTCAGGGCTTAAAGCATGATTTGCTGGCAGATGATACCGAATTGCGCCGCCTGATCCCTCAGACGCTGATCCCGTTTGACGACGCGGTGCGCCGCACCCTGCAGGAGGAGGAAAAACTGGTCAACTCCAGCGACTGGGGTTACGACCCGCAGGCGTTTTCCCGCTGGCGCCCGCAATATGGTTACTACCCAAAACAAGCGGGTTACACAGTGAAAACCACTGCCAGCCTGAGCGCATTGTGGGAAGTGGTTAACCGCATCGGCGGCAAAGAACGTTACTTCTTCGGCAACATTCTGTGGCAAACCCGCGCGTTGCTGGATCATTTAATCGGTCACAAATTGCCGCGTGGTCGACCTGCGCACCCGTTTTTGCAAACCGGTGACGCGGTTGATAGCTGGAAAGTGATCATTGTCGAGCCTGAGCAGCAACTGGCGCTGCTGTTTGGTATGAAAGCGCCGGGGCTTGGGCGGCTCAGCTTTACGTTGACCGATAAAGGCGATCACCGATTGCTGGATGTCCGCGCATGGTGGCATCCGCACGGTATGCCAGGGCTGTGGTACTGGTTATTGATGTTTCCGGCGCATCTGTTTATTTTTCGCGGCATGGCGCAGCGTATTGCCCATCTTGCAGAACAAAATAGAGAAAAAGTCTGAGCTTCACCGCTTTTCTTTTCGTCATCCCATTGCATCAGAGCGTAATTCACGGAAGAATGCCCGCGATAAAGCCTTTTCAACACAATGGATCGATATGAAAGTACTGGTCACGGGCGCAACCAGCGGTTTAGGCCGAAACGCGGTCGAGTATTTGCGGCAAAAAGGAATTAGCGTCAGGGCCACTGGTCGTAACGAAGCCATGGGCAAGTTACTCAGTAAAATGGGCGCTGAATTTGTGCACGCCGATCTGACCGAGCTGGTCTCCTCGCAGGCAAAAGTGATGCTTGCCGGGATCGACACGCTGTGGCACTGCTCAAGTTTCACATCGCCATGGGGAACCCAGGAAGCGTTTGATCTGGCAAATGTGCGCGCGACTCGTCGTCTCGGTGAGTGGGCCGTCGCCTGGGGCGTGCGCAACTTTATTCATATCTCCTCCCCTTCGCTCTATTTTGACTATCACCATCATCGCGATATCAGTGAAGACTTTCGTCCGGCGCGCTTCGCCAACGAATTTGCCCGCAGCAAAGCGGCCGGGGAACAGGTGATCGATCTGCTGGCGCAGGCGAACCCCAACACCCGTTTCACTATTCTGCGTCCGCAAAGCCTGTTTGGTCCGCACGATAAAGTCTTTATTCCGCGTCTGGCGCAGATGATGCACCACTACCGCAGCGTGTTGCTGCCGCGCGGCGGCGATGCGCTGGTGGATATGACCTATTACGAAAACGCGGTGCAGGCGATGTGGCTCGCCAGCCAGCCTCAGTGCGATAAGCTGCCTTCCGGGCGGGCGTACAACATTACCAACGGCGAGCCGCGATCGCTGCGCAGCATCGTGCAGACATTAATTGATGAACTGGGTATTCACTGCCGGATTCGCTCGGTGCCCTACGCGATGCTGGATATGGTAGCGCGCAGCATGGAGCATTTCGGTGATAAACGCGCCAAAGAACCTGCGTTCACCCATTACGGCGTGTCGAAGCTCAATTTTGATTTCACGCTGGATATCAGCCGCGCCCGGCAGGAACTGGGCTATACGCCGATTGTGACGCTGGATGAAGGCATCAAACGCACGGCGTACTGGTTAAAAGACCACGGCAAACTGCACCGCTGAATGATTTAAAACGGGCCGGATTTGACGTCAGAAATTTTCTGCCCGCTTTTATCGATATAGAACCACTCCCCGCCGACCAGCGCGGTATGCTCGCCATCTTTTTGCGGTTTGCAGCCGTTACACACCAGCGCTCTGCCCTCTTTAAACTGCCAGGCATAGTCAAATTGCGGCGCGATGCGGTTACGGAAATTGTCGTCCCAGTAGCCTACTTTGCCGTTCTGGCGCGAGCGCACCAGCCCTTCAACAAACCAGTCCGGGCCATTATCAAAGTGCACAACGGAAAGGTAACTGTCCGGCGAACGCACATAGTAATCGGCATCCATCAACCCGGCGGCGCGCATATAGTCATACAGACCGACCCATGACATCCCTTCTACGTCACGGGTTTTCGCAAACAACGCGGGCAAGAATCTGAGCTTACCCTCTTTTACTTCAACGCATTTATCGAGTTTTTCCACGTTATCCGTGGACTTATCCCAGTAAGCACAGCTGAACACCGTCACCGGGTTTGGCGCGGCATGGGCAGAAAAAGCCGCCATCAGCAGCGCGCCTGATATGATGCGAAACCTCATCTCCATTGACCTCGTCATAAAAAAGCCGTGGGAATTATCCCGCCTGGCCATATTTTTCCAGTAATGCCTCGGCAATCGCCAGGCTTTCAGCGTCAGCAATGCCGTTCCACAGCCCCGGACGGAAATGCATTTGAAACGCCATAATTACCCGTTTTTGCTCTGCAGCCGACATCTGCGGTTTCACGTCGTAACCGTACCGCGCCAGTAAATCAAGCAGGGAAGCCGTATCTACCGGCTCCTGCGCAGAACGACCATTTAAGTAAAACGCCACACGCTGCGCATCCGGCCAGGCGCCAATCCCCTGGGAAAACAGCGTTTGCCACGGGAACAACGGGCCGGGATCGTCTTTACGCTGCGGCGCGATATCCGCATGTGCGACGATATTTTGCGGCGCAATGTTGTAGCGCGAGACTATATCTTTTACCAGAGGAATCAATGCATTAATTTGCGCAGGCGCAAAAGGTGCGAATTGTTTTCCGCCAGCGGTACGTTGCCAGCCGCGATTTTCCAGTTCAATGCCAATAGAGGTGTCATTGATGCGTGTCGCTCCACGCCAGAAACTTGCCCCTGCGTGCCAGGCTAACTCCTGCTCTGGCACCAGTTGCCAGATCCGCGGTTTACCGTGATGCAGCGGTGGATCTGCCGGGATCAGGTAATGCGCACTCACCTGCTTATCCGTCAGAGTGGCCAGCGACACATCAAAATCATCGGCAGTATAGTGAATAACCAACACCTTAATTCGCGGATACGCCGCCTGCGCTTGCCGCCGGGTATCAAGCTGATAACCGTTTTTATCAATAATGCCTTTTTCACTGGCGCAACCTGCGAGCAGCAGCCCCAGCAACAGTAATGCGATATTTTTCATGCCCGCGTTTTCACCGCCGTACCGCTGACGCACACCATCAGCATACTGCCGTCTTTGCCCACCGTTTCGTAATCAACATCAATGCCCACCACCGCGTTTGCACCCAGCGCTTTAGCCTGCTCGCCGAGTTCGCGAAACGCGATATCACGCGCCTTGCGTAGCTCTTTCTCATAAGCGCCAGAGCGGCCGCCAACGATATCGCGGATGCCGGCAAAGAAGTCACGAAAAATATTCGCCCCGAGAATCGCTTCCCCGGTCACGACCCCGCAGTACTCGACAATCGGTTGCCCTTCCAGCGTCGGTGTGGTTGAAAACTGCATCGGTTTCTCCTTTTAACGTTCAATGCGTTACACCACACATTATCAGATCAATACACTATTCTTGAAAGGTCGTGACTTCTGAAGAGAAATAAGGAAATCAATATGCGCTATTCAGTTTTGACTCTCGCCTTGCCATGCGCGCTGCTGTTAAGCGCCTGTACCACGGTAAAGCCGGCATTTAAGGATACGGGCGCGCGCGTTGGCCCGTGTGTGGAAGGCGGCCCGGATTCCGTAGCACAGCAATTTTATGACTACCGCATCGCGCACCCCGGTAACGACTGGACTATGCTGCGCCCCTATCTGAGCGATGATCTGAGCAAAATGCTCACCGCCGCCAGCCGTGATTCGCGCAATGCCACGCTTTTAAAAGCGGATCCGTTCTCCAGCCGAAATGTCACCCCGGAAAAGGCTGATGTCGCCAGCGCATCGACCATTCCGAATACCGATGCACGGAATATTCCGCTGCGCGTCACGCTCATCAAAGGTGACCAAAGCTGGCGGGATGAAGTGCTGATGATCCGCGAAGGCCAGTGCTGGGCGGTAGACGATGTGCGCTATCTCGGCGGCACCGTTCATGCGCCCGCCGGAACGCTACGTCAGTCGGTAGAACATCGGTAATTATTTCATGCTGCAATAGATAACCCCCGTAAAATGTCTGGCATTCCACGGTGAATGCCGACATTTATGCCTGGTTCCCGCACCGCTCGGTATTTTGTGCTAACTTTATGTAGGAAGTTGGTTTATTTTTAAGTTTTAACGCACAAATATTGCATAACTATTCTGTCAACGTTACTATTTGCGGCCTCAATTGCTATCAGACTGCTTCGATGAGTATTAAATTAAACAGCATCAATTGCTTTTACGGCGCACACCAGGCGCTGTTCGATATCACACTGGATTGCCCGCAAGGGGAAACACTGGTGCTGCTCGGCCCAAGCGGCGCGGGTAAAAGTTCGCTGTTGCGCGTACTCAACCTGCTCGAAATGCCGCGTTCCGGCCAGTTAAGCATTGCAGGTAATCACTTCGACTTTGCCAAAACCCCGTCTGATAAAGCGATCCGTGAATTGCGCCAGAACGTGGGCATGGTATTTCAGCAATATAATCTCTGGCCGCATCTGACCGTGCTGCAAAACCTGATTGAAGCGCCGTGCCGCGTGCTCGGTTTAAGCAAAGATCAGGCATTGGCGCGCGCCGAGAAGCTGCTGGAGCGTTTACGCCTTAAACCGTATAGCGACCGTTTTCCGCTGCATTTATCCGGTGGTCAGCAGCAACGTGTCGCTATCGCCCGCGCGCTGATGATGGAGCCGCAGGTGCTGTTATTTGATGAACCTACCGCCGCGCTCGATCCGGAAATCACCGCACAAATCGTCAGTATCATTCGTGAGCTGTCTGAAACCGGCATCACGCAAGTTATCGTGACCCACGAAGTGGAAGTGGCGCGTAAAACCGCCAGCCGCGTGGTGTACATGGAAAATGGTCACATTGTTGAGCAAGGGGATGCGGGCTGCTTTGCCGCGCCACAGACCGACGCGTTTAAATATTACCTATCTCACTGAAGAATCGGGATTAATGACAATGAAAAAAGTACTGATTGCCGCGCTACTTGCAAGCGTAAGCCTTACCGCTACCGCAGCCCAGACTATCCGTTTCGCCACCGAAGCGAGCTACCCTCCGTTTGAATCCACCGACGCGAATAACAAAATCGTCGGTTTCGATGTCGATCTGGCGAACGCATTGTGTAAAGAGATCGACGCGACCTGTACCTTTACCAACCAGGCGTTTGACAGCCTGATCCCGAGCCTGAAATTCCGCCGTTTCGACGCGGTGATGGCCGGTATGGATATCACCCCGGAACGTGAAAAACAGGTTCTGTTCACCACGCCTTATTACGACAACTCCGCGCTGTTTGTCGGTCAGCAGGGTAAATTCACCAGCATTGACCAGTTGAAAGGCAAACGTGTTGGCGTGCAGAACGGCACCACGCACCAGAAATTCATTAACGACAAGCACCCGGAAATCACCACCGTTCCTTACGACAGCTACCAGAACGCGCGTCTGGATCTGCAAAACGGCCGTATTGATGCCGTGTTTGGTGACACCGCGGTGGTCACAGAGTGGCTGAAAGCGGACGCGAAACTGGCGGCAGTTGGCGATAAAGTGACCGACAAAGAGTACTTCGGTACCGGTCTGGGCATCGCGGTACGCCAGGGCAACACCGATCTGCAGCAGAAATTCAATGCCGCGCTGGAAAAAGTGAAGAAAGATGGGACTTACCAGACCATCTATAGCAAATGGTTCCAGAAGTAATACTGAATGAACGAAATGTTTCCATTAGCAAGCGCCGCCGGGATGACCGTCGGCCTTGCCGTTTGCGCGCTGCTCATCGGCCTGATTCTGGCGATGATCTTTGCCGTTTGGGAGTCCGTTAAGTGGCGCCCTATTGCCTGGATTGGCACCGCGCTGGTCACCGTACTGCGTGGCTTGCCGGAGATCCTGGTGGTTCTGTTTATCTATTTCGGCTCGTCACAGCTGCTGCTGACGCTCTCTGATGGTTTCACCATCAATCTGGGCGTGGTGCAGATCCCGGTGCAGATGCAGATTGAGAACTTTGATGTCAGTCCGTTTCTGTGCGGTGTGATTGCCCTCTCCCTGTTGTATGCGGCTTACGCCTCGCAAACCTTGCGCGGTGCGTTGAAAGCCGTGCCGGACGGACAGCGGGAATCCGGCCAGGCGCTGGGTTTGTCAAAAGGGGCTATCTTTTTCCGCCTGGTGATGCCGCAAATGTGGCGTCACGCACTACCGGGGCTGGGTAACCAGTGGCTGGTACTGCTGAAAGATACCGCGCTGGTGTCGCTGATTAGCGTGAACGATTTGATGCTGCAAACCAAAAGCATTGCTACCCGCACGCAAGAGCCGTTTACCTGGTATATCGTGGCGGCGGTGATTTACCTGGTCATCACGCTGTTAAGCCAGTGGATCCTCAAACGTATTGATCTGCGCGCAACCCGCTTTGAACGGAGGCCGGAATAATGCTCGAGTTTTTACCAGAGCTGTTCAAAGGCCTGCACACCAGCCTGACGCTCACCGTGGCGTCGCTGATTGTGGCGCTGATCTTATCGCTGCTGTTTACCATTGTGTTAACGCTGAAAACGCCGGTGCTGACGCACATTGTGCGCGGCTATATCACGTTATTCACCGGTACGCCGCTGCTGGTGCAGATCTTCCTGATTTACTACGGCCCGGGGCAGTTCCCGTCGCTGCAAAACTATCCGGTTATCTGGCATCTGCTCTCTGAACCGTGGTTGTGCGCGCTGCTGGCGCTGTCACTGAACAGCGCAGCGTACACCACGCAGCTGTTCTACGGCGCGATTCGCGCCATTCCGGACGGGCAGTGGCAATCCTGCGGCGCGCTCGGCATGAGCAAGAAAGATACGCTGGCGATTTTGCTGCCTTATGCATTTAAACGCGCGCTGTCGTCCTACTCCAACGAAGTGGTGCTGGTGTTTAAAAGTACCTCGCTTGCCTACACCATCACGCTGATGGAAGTCATGGGCCACGGTCAGCTTCTGTATGGTCGCACTTATGACGTCACCGTTTTCGGGGCCGCAGGGCTGATTTATCTGGTAGTCAACGGTCTGTTAACGCTGATGATGCGTCTGATTGAGCGTAAAGCGCTGGCATTCGAACGCCGCAATTAATTGCATAAATAGTAAACAAAGGCGAGCTAATGGGTTCATTGCTCGCCTTTTTTATTTTCATGAAAATATATTTAAGCATTTTTATTGAATATAAATTCATTTAATGGCATGGTTAGCGTCACGCTTTAGACACGGCAACAACAATAAGATTGACCGACAGGAGTTCGATAATGAAAAAACTGATACTCGCCGCCCTTCTCGCTTCGTTCGCCGCTGGCGCCTCTGCAGCAGATAAAATTAACTTCGGCGTTTCCGCTACTTACCCACCGTTTGAATCGATGGATGCGAGCAACAAGATCGTCGGTTTTGATATCGACCTGGCAAACGCGCTGTGCAAACAGATGCAGGCCGATTGCACGTTTACTAACCACGCCTTCGACAGCCTGATCCCGTCGCTGAAATTCAAAAAATATGACGCGGTGATTTCCGGTATGGACATCACCCCGGAGCGTAGCAAACAGGTCGCTTTCACTGACCCGTACTACGCTAACTCCGCGCTGGTGATCGCCAAAAAAGATGCGTTTAAATCTTTTGATGATCTGAAAGGCAAACGTATCGGCATGGAAAACGGCACCACGCACCAGAAATACCTGCAGGATAAGCACCCGGAAGTGAAAACCGTGGCTTATGACAGCTACCAGAACGCGATTATCGACCTGAAAAATGGCCGTATCGATGGCGTGTTCGGTGACACCGCCGTGGTCAACGAATGGCTGAAAACCAACCCGCAACTGGGCGTGGCGACACCGAAAGTGACCGATCCGCAATACTTCGGCACGGGTCTTGGCATTGCGGTGCGCCCGGATAACAAAGCGCTGCTGGAAAAACTGAACGCCGCACTGAAAGCGATTAAAGCTGACGGCACCTACCAGAAAATCAGCGATCAGTGGTTCCCGCAGTAATTATCTTTCAGGCCGGGTAGCTCCCGGCCTGTTAACGCAGCGCCCCCGACGTTTCCGTTCCCCGCCCGACACGCTCCATCGCCACCGGAATGCTTTTATAAGCTGGAATACCGCTTTTGGTATCGTGGCTGTCCAGCGGCACCAGGATATTCGCTTCCGGGTAATACGCACCGACCGAACCGGGTGCCATATCCAGCACCACAATCGTCAGGTTATCCATGCGCCGCGAGGTGGGGTTACCGTCAGGATCGAGCGCGATAATATTCACCTGGTCACCGACGCGTAACTGCCGCGTTTCTGCCTCATCGGCATTAATAAACAGTACATCGCGCCGTCCGGTCACTCCGCGATAGCGATCGTTAAGCCCGTACAGCGTAGTGTTGTACTGATCGTGGCTGCGCAACGTGGTTAACACCAGATCGTGACATTTCAGCGATCGCGGATCTTCGTTAATTCCCTGCATCACTTTGAATTGCGCCAGACCCGATGGTGTGTTCCATACGCGTTCCGAAGCCGTATTACGCAAACGAAATCCCCCCGGTTTTTTAACCCGCTCGTTGAAATCGCTAAATGCGGGAAAAACCGCTTCGATAGCATCGCGAATATTGCTGTAGTCGCTGACCATTTTTTCCCAGTCCACCACGCTATCCGGCAGGGTTGCTTTCGCCAGTGCGGCCACCAGCGCAGGCTCGGATTTCAGATGCGGCGAGGCAGGCGTCAAACTCCCGCGCGAAGCATGTACCATCGACATCGAATCTTCGACCGTCACGCTCTGCGCGCCCGATGCCTGCATATCCGTTTCCGTACGACCGAGCACCGGTAGCAGATAATTATGTTTGCCTAACAGCAGATGCGAACGATTCAGTTTCGTCGCCATATGCACCACCAGATCGAGCTTGCGCATCGCCGGGAAGGTGGTTTGCGGATCGGAAATCGCTTCCGCCAGGTTGCCGCCAAGGCACAAAAGCGCCTTCACTTTGCCATCACGCATCGCCTGGATAGCGGCCACCGCGCCGTGTCCATGTTGTCGTGGCGGTTTGAAACCAAACACTTTTTCAATATTGTCCAGCAACTCGGGATACGGGATCTCAGTAATGCCCACCGTGCGATCGCCCTGCACATTCGAGTGGCCGCGCAGCGGGCAAATACCCGCCCCTTGCTTACCTATGTTGCCGCGCATCAGCAGCAAGTTGGCAATCTGCTGCACGTTTTGCGTACCGTACTGGTGCTGGGTGATCCCCATGCCGTAACAGATAATGGTGCGTTCGGCATCGGCGTACAGCCGGGCAATATTCTGGATCTCTTTACGCTCCATGCCAGAGACTTTAAGAATGTGTTGCCAGTCGGTCGCGTCGAGATCGGCTTTCAGCGCCTCAAACCCCTGCGTATGCTGGCGAATAAACGCCTCATCAATCACGCCAGGCTCGCCTTTCGCCAGTGCCTCTTCGTGCATTGAGAGCAGGATTTTCATCACGCCTTTCAGCATCGCCGCGTCACCGCCCACCCGCACTTTGTAGTAGGTCGATGCCAGCTTCGTGGAGCTTAGCGCCAGCATTTCAATCGGGCTTTGTGGCGACGTGAAACGCTCAAGCCCCCTTTCGCGCAGCGGATTGATGGCCACAATCGTCGCGCCGCGTTTTGAGACTTCGCGCAGCGTGCCAAGCATTCTGGGGTGGTTGGTTCCGGGATTGTGGCCGATGCACAACACCAGATCGCAGTGGTCGAAATCGTCCAGTTCCACCGTGCCTTTACCGACACCAATAGATTCCGGCAACCCCACGCTGGTCGGCTCATGGCACATATTGGAACAGTCCGGGAAATTATTGGTGCCATATTCGCGGGCAAACAGTTGCCAGAGAAAAGCAGCTTCGTTGGAGGCGCGCCCGGAAGTATAAAATTCGACGCTGTTGGGATCGTCATAGCCGCGCAGATGTTCGCCAATCTCGCGAAAGGCGGTATCCCAGTCGATGGCCTGATAAGTATCGCTGGCGGCGTCATACTTCATCGGGTGGGTTAAACGCCCTTCGCCTTCCAGCTCAAACGCGTTCCTGTTCCACAACTCACTGACCGTATGCGCCGCGAAGAATTCCGGCGTCGTGCGTTTACTGGTGGCTTCCCATGACACCGCTTTCGCGCCATTTTCACAAAATTCAAACGACGAGGTATGTTGCGGATCGGGCCACGCGCAGCCGGGGCAGTCGAACCCCTGCGGTTGATTAACCTTGAACAGCGCGATGACGTCCTGCTTCACCGACATTTGCCCACGCAGTGCATCCGCTACCGCTTTCAGCGCGCCCCAGCCTCCTGCCGAACCACCATACGGCGCGATACCTGTTGTCCGATTTTGATCTTTCATGTTGCCCCATTTTTCTGTGACCCAAGTTGGCTTAAGCCTGGTACAGAAAACGCGGGCTGGAGCGGCATAACAGGAACTTAGTCACACTAAGTTCTTAAAAAATGTTTCCGCGTTGCGCTGGGATCAGCGCTTAACCAACAGCGTCAACACCTCGTAATGCGCGGTATGCGGGAACATATCGAACAGTTGAACGCGCTCAATGCGATAACCCGGCAGCAGGCGAATATCTTTCGCCATCGAGCTGGCGTTACAGCTGGAGTAGATAATGTACGGCGGAGCCATGCGGCTTAAATAGTCGCACAGCGCCGCACCAATTCCGCGCCGTGGCGGATTAACCAACACCAGTTCGGGCATATCGTGCGAAGCGGTAGCAAACTGGGTTGAATCCAGCGCCTGGAAGCGCAGGTTTTGTAAGCCAAGCTCTTGTGCCGATTGGGTCGCGCAGGCAATCGCTTCCGGGGCAATCTCAATACCGGTCAGGCGCATCTCCGGCGTCGCGCAGTGCAGACCAAAACCGCCGACGCCGCAAAACAGGTCCCACATATGCTTAACCGGCAACGTTCGCACCCAGTCGCGGGCGGTCGCATACAATGCGCTGGCAACGGTCGGGTTGGTCTGGAAAAAGCTCTGCGGGCGGATCCACAGCGGCACGCCGTTAAAGTTTTCTGCCAGCGCCTGCTGTTCGGTGAGAAAAATCTCCGTCTCACCTTCCATGATCGCCATATGTACCGGCTGGATATTGGCAGAAATCACTTTCAGTTGCGGCAATTGCGCCTGCAGCGCGGGCAAGGCCGCGCGTAACTGCGCGAGTTTCGCCTCCGAGCGCAACACAAAGCGCAGCATCATGCCGCCATCCTGCTGGCTTTCGGTCAGCAGCAGGTATTTCAGCTCACCGCGTTTACGCGCCACGTTGTAAGGCGTTAAACCGGCGCGGGCAATAAACGGTTTGAGCGCGGCAAAAACCGGGGCAAAAGCGTGTGGATAGAGCGGACAGTCGGTCAGATCTTCGGGCGAACCGTCACGGTGCAACATGCCGAGCAGCGGTTTTTCCACACTGCCACTGACCACCATTTTGGCTTTATTACGAAACCCCTGCTCCGGGCCACTCACTGGCGAACACCACTGTGCGACAGGCAAGCCGTCCAGCAACGAGTGGAGATCGTCCATTTTCGCGGTAAGTTGCTGTGAAACCGGTTGTTCTATCCATTGACAGGAACGGCAACGACCAGCATCAAAGAGAGCGCACTGCATAGTAAAGCCTTTCATTTTGCGGGGCCGGGATTGTACCACCGTTATTGCAGGCGGAAAAAGCGTCGGCTGGGAGCGGGAACAAATAGCAGGAATAACACCAGCAGATCGGGGAGTTTTTGCATCACTAATGCGTGAAAAATCTCGCGTCGGGAACCACCAGCAATGCTGAAGAGTTCCGGGTAACCATACCCGAGCGAAGCGGCCCATAAATAACCGGTTGCCACCACTTGCGTGCCGAGATAGAGCCAGCGCGCCCAGCGTCGCCCTTTCACCACCGAGAAAGCACAGAGAATTTCGACAAACACTAAAAACAGGCTGCCAAGGAAAACCAGCGTCAGGCTCCAGGTCTGCGCGCTGCGCTGCACAAAATCGAGCAGGCCGCGCCATCCCAGCAAATTAAACACCATCAATACATCAACGCAGCGAATCATAATAATGGCGATGGCCGCCACCTGCACCAGTGCCGGCACATTCAATTTTGCGTGATGAGCGGTTTTCTTGAAGAACCCCAATCCGATGATTTCCCTGTGAAAAATGCCGCGACAAGCGCGGCATCAGCAACACAATTTCACGATTCTAATAAGTTCAGCCTTGTCTTGCACGTTGGATATCACGGATCCGCTGTTTTTCCGCCCGCGCCATTAAATACCAGGCGATAAAACCAACAATCCCGACCACGCCAAGAATAAGTGTCGCCAGCGCGTTGATTTCCGGATTCACCCCCATGCGCACGCTGGAGAAGACCAGCATCGGCAATGTCGTCGCTCCCGGCCCGGAAACAAAACTGGCGATCACCAGGTCATCCAGCGACAGGGTAAACGCCAGAAGCCAACCGGAAACAATCGCCGGCATGATCATCGGCAGCGTAATAACAAAGAACACTTTTAGCGGCGTCGCACCAAGATCCATTGCCGCCTCTTCAATGGAGCGGTCCAGTTCACGCAGGCGTGAAGAGATAACCACTGCCACATACGCGGTACAGAAGGTCACATGTGCCAGCCAGATAGTGAGCATCCCGCGATCGGCGGGCCAGCCAATCGCATGGCCGAGCGCCACAAACAACAGCAGCAGTGATAAGCCGGTGATCACATCTGGCATCACCAGCGGTGCGGTTATCATAAAGGCGAAACCGTTTGAGCCACGAAAGCGCCCAAAACGCACCATTACCACCGCCGCGATAGTTCCCAGCACCGCCGCCATCGTCGCCGCACAAGCGGCAATGGTCAGGCTTAAACCCACCGCGCTCATCATCGCGTCGTCGTGAAACAGCTCGCCATACCAGCGCGTCGACCAGCCTGCCCACACGGTGACCAGCCTTGAGCTATTAAAGGAGTAAATCACCAGCATCAGCATTGGCGCGTACAGGAACGTAAAACCGAGCACGAGGATCAAAATGCGCCACGGAGAGCGCACTACCGGTAAGTTGTTCATGCGTGGTCCTCCCCTTGTTTCTGCTGATGTTTGTGGAACCACATGATCGGCACAATCAGCAACAGCAGCATAATCACCGCCACCGCCGAGGCTACCGGCCAGTCGCGGTTATTAAAGAACTCCTGCCACAACACGCGGCCAATCATAATGCTGTCCGGGCCGCCGAGCAGTTCCGGGATGACAAACTCGCCAACCGCCGGGATAAACACCAGCATCGAACCGGCGATAATCCCGCCTTTGGTCAATGGCACAATCACGCTGAAAAAGGTTTTCAGCGGACGCGCACCGAGATCCAGCGAGGCTTCTACCAGTGAATAATCGATACGCGTCAGCGCGGTATAAATCGGCAGCACCATAAACGGCAAATAGGCATAAACAATCCCGATATACACCGCGAGATTGGTATGCAGGATCGTCAACGGCTGATCGATAACGCCCAGCCACATCAGGACGTTATTCAACACGCCGTTATTTTTCAGGATCCCCATCCACGCATACACACGGATCAGAAACGAGGTCCATGACGGCAAAATTACCAGCAGCAGCAAAATATTACGCGTCGACGGTTTGCTGTGCGCCACCGCCCAGGCCAGCGGATACCCCAACAGCAGACAGCAAATCGTTGAGATCGCCGCCACCTGTAACGACTGCAGGTACGCTTCGAAGTAAAGCGGATCGTCGGTAAGTTGCAGGAAGTTGCCGATATTCAGCGTTACCGTCAGTTGGCTGTCCGCCCACTCGATAAGATCGGTATACGGCGGGATCTGCCGCGCCATCTCTGCAAGGCTGATTTTGAACACAATCAAAAACGGCAGCAGAAACAGCAAAGTCAGCCAAATGTAGGGCAGCGCAATAACCAGTTTGCGCCCGTGACGCATCTGCATGCGCCCGAGCCATAAAGTGAAACCGCCCGGTTTTTCGACGCGGGACGGTGGCTCAAGTGTACTCATCGCCGCTCCTTAAACCGTCAGAACCACACAACTATCGGCATCCCAGCAGAGGCGAACTTCATCGCCCCAGGTTGGCGCGCCTTTACGGTAGCGATGCGCGTTCTGCAACTGGGCGCTGATCATCTGCCCGCTTTGCAAACGCACGTGATAAATAGAGAGGTCGCCAAGGTAGGCGATATGCACCACTTCCCCGACGGCAAAGTTATAGCCGTCGGCTGGCGGATCTTCGCAGAGCATGATTTTTTCCGGGCGCAGTGCAACATACACCGGCACGTTATCCACGACCGACGCATCAGCGTCCACTTTCAGCGGATGCACCAGCCCCGGCGAATCGATCACCAGACCATCGTCCTGACGCTCTTTCAGCAGCCCTTCGAACACATTCACCGAACCGATAAACTCGGCGCTGTAACGCGTGGTCGGGTGCTCGTAGATCTCTTCCGGTTCGCCGATCTGCACAAACTTACCGCGGTTCATGATGGCGATACGCCCGGCCATGGTCATCGCCTCTTCCTGGTCGTGGGTCACCATGACGCAGGTCACGCCGACGCGCTCAAGAATATCCACCACTTCGAGTTGCATCCGGTCACGCAGCTTTTTGTCCAGCGCCCCCATCGGTTCATCCAGCAGCAGCAGTTTCGGGCGTTTCGCCAGGCTGCGCGCCAGTGCCACACGCTGACGCTGGCCGCCAGAAAGCTGGTGCGGTTTACGTTTGGCGTACTCACTCATGTGCACCAGGTGCAACATTTCAGCCACGCGGCTGGCGATTTCCGCTTTCGGCAACTTGTCCTGTTTAAGGCCGAAAGCAATGTTCTGTTCCACGGTCATATGCGGGAAGAGCGCGTAGGACTGGAACATCATGTTGATCGGGCGCAGATAAGGCGGCACATGCGCCAGGTCTACGCCATCGAGCATGATTTGCCCGTGGGTCGGCAGCTCAAAACCGGCGAGCATGCGCAGCAATGTTGATTTACCGCAGCCGGACGCACCAAGCAGGGCAAAAATTTCACCTTTATAAATGGTCAGACTGACATCATCAACGGCGTGCTGACCATCAAAGGATTTGGTCAGATTGCGAATTTCCAGCAGCGGCGTCAGATCCTTGCGGCTCTTCGCCTGTGGGCGGGGGATAGCGTCATTCACTCAAGTGCTCTCCGGCAAAAACATCAACCCGTTTCAACGGGTTGTCGTACAAATGACTGGACAGAGGCGGCATCACCTCTGTCCATTTTTGGGGCAGGCGCACCGCCACGGTGCAGCCTTATCACCTGTCAGGTGATTGAATTATTTGCCGCTTTTAACTTTAGTCCACGCGCGGGTTCTTACGCGGTCGATTTTCGGATCCTGGACTTTCAGCGTAAAGAGTTTGGCGAAAACATCCGGCGGCGGGAAGATAGCCGGGTTATCACGCACTTCCGCGCTGATCAGCGGAACAGAGGCTTTGTTACCGTTGGCGTAGAACACATGATCGCTAATATGGGCAATCACATCCGGGCGCATCAAGTAGTTGAGGAACTGATACGCTTCGTCTTTGTTTTTGGCATCAGCTGGCATCGCGAAAACGTCGAAGAACGCCAGCGCGCCCTCTTTCGGAATGGTGTAATTGATATTCACGCCATTCTTCGCTTCTTTCGCACGGTTTGCCGCTTGCCACACATCGCCCGCCCAGCCAATAGCCACGCAGATGTCGCCATTTGCCAGGTCATTAATGTACTGAGAAGAGTGGAAGTAACGAATGTTCGGACGCAGTTTTAACAGCAGGTCGGTCGCGGCAACGCTGTAATCATCCGCTTTGCTGCTGTTCGGATCTTTGCCGAGGTAGTTAAGCACGGTGGCAAAAATCTCTTCCGGCGCATCAAGGAATGAGACGCCGCAGCTTTTCAGTTTTTCCAGGTTTTCCGGTTTCAGCACCAGATCCCAGCTGTTTACTGGCGCGTCTTTGCCGAGCGCGGCTTTCACTTTGTCAACGTTATAGCCGATACCGGTGGTCGCCCACAGGTACGGGATAGCGTATTTGTTGTCAGGATCGTGCTTGGCGACCATTTTCAGCACGTCCGGATCGAGGTTTTTCCAGTTCGGCAGTTTGCTCTTATCAAGCGGCTGGAATACCCCGGCGGCCAACTGGCGCTCAAGGAAACTCGCGGAAGGCACCACCAGGTCAAAGCCGGTGCTGCCCGCCATCAGTTTGCCTTCCAGCACTTCGTTGGAGTCAAACACGTCATAAACGACTTTGATGCCCGTCTCTTTTTCAAAATTCGCGACGGTGTCCGGCGCAATATAATCAGACCAGTTATAAACATGCAGTGTCTTTTGCTCGGCTGCGAGCGTGCTGGCAGAGACAGCCATCAACGCACCCGCGACAAGACCTGATACCCATTTTTTGCTCAAGGCGGTCATATCTCATTCCTTCTGGAAAGTCCGTTAACATACGAACTAAATGTACGCATCATAAGATATGCAAGAATCATGCATATTTTATCACTCTGCACAGCCCCGGAGAAGAAAACGCTTCCGGCTGACACCGCATGCTGTTTTAAGCATCGCAAGAATAACTGTAGCCAGGGTTTGAGGCTATAGGTCAGATTAAAAAACGCCTTTTATCAATTTTTTATGCAGGATACGTCTATGTGATAAGCCGTTACGCGAGGAATAGGGGTGAAAAATTCTTTAAGGAAAGGTTAATAGCAGAATAAAAATATTTATTATGCAGCCGCCATGGCAGCGACTGCGTTAATGCTGCGCAGAGTCAGTGGAGAAAATTGTGCGACTCTTCATCTACCGCCATCTCTTCTTCGCCAGGCGTGAACAGCAGTTGATGTGCGTTGGCTTCCATTATGACCATTGAAATCTGCTCTTCACTCTGTCGCATAAACCAGGCGAACTGCTCAAACGTAATGGCTGGCCCGACGCATAAAGACTGGCACACCACCAGCTTCGGCAGATTATCATCCTGAATGTCGAGAAAGGCTTTCACGGTTAAAGAGCTGGCATTGATGGCGGAGAGATCGGCGGCCAGCGCCAGCAGTGCTGACGGTTTGACTTCTGCCATAGCGGTAAACAGCACAACGTCATTAACAAGGTCGACTTTTGCATCAAACACGCCATCAAAATTTTGCATGTGCGGCAGGTGCAGCGCCTGGCAGTTATCGCACTCAAAAAAGTTAATGCCCAGCTCATCCAGCCAGTGACGCAGCGTGTCCAGACCCGGAACGACGAGTGAATCCATAAAGCAGTGCTCTCTTAGCGAAAAAATTGGCCATAGCTTACGCAAAAAGGCCAGAACGTACCATTAATTGCGCGGGAAAATCGCCTCAGCCGCCGGTTTTCAGGCAAAAACCCGGCGTTGCCTGGCGTTCGATCCACTGGATCATACGACCCGCAATATCGATGCCGGTGGCTTTTTCGATGCCTTCCAGTCCGGGTGATGCGTTAACCTCCATCACCAGCGGGCCGCGTTCGGCGCGCAGGATGTCGACGCCAGCCACATCCAGCCCCAGCGTTTGCGCGGCAGCCAGCGCGATTTCACGCTCACGTTCGCTGATATGTGCCACCAGCGCTTTGCCGCCGCGATGCAGGTTGGAGCGAAAATCACCCTCTTTCGCCCGGCGTTCAATGGCAGCTACCACTTCATTTCCGACGACCAGACAGCGAATATCGGTTCCCTTCGCTTCGGCAATAAACTCCTGCACCAGGATGTGCGCATTCAGACCGCGAAAAGCGTCAATCACGCTCTCTGCTGCCTGGCGGGTTTCTGCCAGCACCACGCCGATGCCCTGAGTTCCTTCCACCAGCTTCACCACCAGCGGCGCGCCGCCGACCATATCAATCAGATCGCTGGTATCGTCCGGTGAATGGGCAATGCCGGTTACCGGCAGATCAATCCCCTGACGCGCCAGTAACTGCAACGAACGTAGCTTGTCTCTGGCGCGGGTGATCGCCACCGACTCATTGAGTGGATAACTGCCAAGAATTTCAAACTGACGCAGCGCAGCGGTGCCGTAGAAGGTGATGGCCGAGCCGATACGCGGGATCACCGCATCGAAATGCGGCAACTGGCGGCCTTTATAGTGAATGGACGAAGCCGCCGGACTGATATTCATATAACAGGAAAGCGGATCGAGGATCTCGACCAGATGACCACGCTGCATCGCCGCTTCGCGCAGGCGTTTACACGAATAGAGCGTTCCATCCCGGGACAATATGGCAATTTTCACCCTGCACCTCTCTAAAAAGACCTGTCAAAGCAGGCGTATGATACACGCAGCGACGTGCAGGATGAACGGGAATTAGCGTGTCGCCCATCCCTGTTTATGCAAATAGTCGAGAATAAACGGGCGGCTCTCTTTAATGATTGTGCGGCGAATATGGTCGCTCCAGGTGTCACGCCGCGTATTGCTGTCGCGTGTCATATAGTAGTGGGCGATCTCCTCGTCGTATTGCGCCAGCACATCTTCATCCAGCGGCTGATAGCGGTTTTCATGCACCACCAGTTGCGCAGGCAGACGCGGTTTCTTATCCGGCGCATCCGCCGGCCAGCCAAGGCACAGGCCAAACAGCGGCAGCACATGTTTTGGCACCTGCAATAACTCACCTACGGCTTCAATGCTGTTACGAATTCCGCCAATATAAACGCCGCCAAGCCCGAGCGATTCTGCCGCAGTGAAGGCGTTTTGCGCCATCAGCGCGGTATCGACTACGCCGAGCAGCAACTGCTCCGCCAGACCTGGATTCGCCTCTGGGCAAATCTGGAAATTACGATGGAAATCAGCGCAAAACACCCAAAATTCCGCCGCCTGCGCCACATGCTGCTGCCCGCCGGTAAGCGTCACCAGTTGCTGGCGTAGCGCCGGATCGGTGATGCGAATTATCGAGCTGCATTGCAAAAAACTGGAGCTGGATGTCGCCTGCGCGCTGGCGATAATCGCCTCGCGCTGCGCCTGGGTAATCGGTTGATCGGTAAAATGGCGAATAGAGCGATGGGCGCACAGCAATTCAATAGTTGGTGTCATGAATAATCTCCCAAATAAACAAGTCCCTAGTATAGGCGAAGCCTGCGCCGTCGCAGTATCCGCAATTTGCGCTGAAAGGTTGTAAAGATTAAAGCAACAGGCATAACCTGCTTTTCATTACGCGCAGTTATGGTCATGATAACCGGCAGTTACCTTCAGATTTGGGAGAGAGTATGTTTGCTGTAATTTTTGGCCGCCCTGGCTGCCCATACTGTGTACGCGCAAAAGAACTGGCAGAAAAACTGACCGCCGAGCGTGATGATTTCAACTATCGCTATGTAGATATTCACGCGGAAGGCATCACCAAAGCCGACCTCGAAAAAACCGTCGGGAAACCGGTAGAAACTGTGCCGCAGATTTTCCTCGACCAGAAACACATTGGCGGCTGCACAGATTTCGAAGCCTACGCCAAAGAACATTTCGGCCTGTTTGCCTGAGCCGAGCAACGCCCTCTCTCTGAGGGCGTTTTATTTTTTGCAGCGCAGAATTTTGCGCACAAACAGATAGAATAATCCGCCTATTCCGCACCAGAAAATCGCACTGAACAACCAGGCGATAACCTGCCAGTGCGACTGTGAAGAAGCTAAATGCAGGTGAATCAGTACATAGCAGAATGGAGCCGCCAGCACGGCACCGAAAAGCGGCACGATCGCTTTGCGTCGGCGAGCAATCCACCCACCGACAATGCCGGGAAGCGTGAAAAGCAGTAAGCCTAATTCAGGATTACCGGACACGGGTAGTGCGCCATTCATATTTATGACCAGCAACAAACACACCGCAATAAAAAGTAATGCGCAGCAAATAACGCCGACCCGACTTCGCCTGTTCTTCAAACACGCCTCCTGACTTTTTCTCTATCGCACTAACAACTCGTTCAAAAGAATGTCCGGACAGATAAAGCGTTGCGGCAATCCGTGCCAGAAAAGCACCCACGTAAATACGCGATTCTCACTAGCCGTTGTAATCTAATACGATTAAACTAGCGGCCTGTTTTTGTTTTGTGAGGAGTGTCTGGTGTTGCACCGCTTTTTTCATACGCCAGCGCATGAGCAAAACACTAGCTCAAATAACCATTTCTTTCAATAGCTTACAAGTAAACAAGAAGTTAGCCTCCGTGAATATAAACGTCGCAGATTTGTTAAATGGGAATTACATACTGTTATTGTTTGTCGTTCTGGCACTCGGACTTTGTCTCGGTAAATTACGACTGGGTTCTGTTCAACTCGGTAATTCCATTGGCGTTTTAGTGGTTTCATTATTATTAGGCCAGCAACATTTCAGCATTAACACGGATGCACTTAACCTTGGCTTTATGCTGTTTATTTTTTGTGTCGGAGTTGAAGCCGGGCCAAACTTTTTCTCTATTTTTTTTCGCGACGGCAAGAATTACCTCATGCTGGCGTTGGTATTAGTTGGCAGCGCGCTGTTAATTGCGTTAGGCCTTGGCAAACTGTTCGGTTGGGATATTGGCCTGACGGCGGGTATGCTGGCGGGTTCGATGACCTCCACACCTGTTCTGGTGGGCGCGGGCGACACGCTGCGACACTCTGGTATGGAGAGCGGGCAACTCTCCAGCGCGCTGGATAACCTGAGCCTCGGTTATGCCCTGACGTACCTGATTGGTCTGGTGAGCCTGATTTTCGGCGCACGTTATTTACCGAAATTGCAGCACCAGGATCTGCAAACCAGCGCCCAGCAGATCGCCCGTGAACGCGGTCTGGATACCGATGCGCACCGTAAAGTTTACCTGCCGGTGATCCGCGCCTACCGCGTGGGGCCGGAGCTGGTGGCATGGGCCGACGGTAAAAACCTGCGTGAGCTTGGGATCTACCGCCAGACCGGGTGTTATATCGAACGCATTCGTCGCAACGGCATTCTCGCCAGCCCCGACGGTGATGCCGTGCTGCAAATGGGTGACGAAATTTCGCTGGTCGGCTACCCGGATGCCCACGCGCGCCTTGACCCGAGTTTCCGCAACGGCAAAGAGGTGTTCGACCGAGATCTGCTCGACATGCGTATCGTCACCGAAGAAGTGGTTGTCAAAAACCACAACGTTGTGGGCCGCCGTCTGGCGCAGCTCAAGCTGACCGATCACGGTTGCTTTCTTAACCGCGTGATCCGCAGCCAGATCGAGATGCCGATTGACGACAATATTGTGCTCAACAAAGGCGATGTTTTGCAGGTCAGCGGTGACGCGCGTCGTGTAAAAACCATTGCTGACCGCATCGGCTTTATTTCTATTCACAGCCAGGTCACCGACCTGCTCGCCTTCTGCGCGTTTTTTATTGTCGGGCTGATGATCGGCATGATCACCTTCCAGTTCAGTTCCTTCAGCTTCGGCGTGGGTAACGCTGCCGGCCTGTTGTTCGCCGGGATCATGCTCGGCTTCCTGCGTGCCAACCACCCGACTTTCGGCTATATCCCGCAGGGCGCGCTGATGATGGTGAAAGAGTTTGGCCTGATGGTATTTATGGCGGGCGTGGGCTTAAGCGCCGGTAGCGGCATCGGCAACGGTCTTGGCGCAGTGGGCGGTCAGATGCTGATTGCCGGGCTTATTGTCAGCCTGGTGCCGGTGTTAATTTGTTTTCTGTTTGGCGCGTATGTGCTGAAAATGAACCGTGCTTTGCTGTTCGGCGCGATGATGGGCGCACGCACCTGCGCCCCGGCAATGGAGATCATCAGCGACACGGCGCGGAGCAATATCCCGGCGCTGGGCTATGCGGGAACCTACGCCATCGCTAACGTTCTGCTGACGCTTGCGGGGACATTGATCATCATTATCTGGCCGGGTCTCGGATAAGTCTGAAGCTGAGAAATATTTCAGTTATGCGCAGAACTTTTTTGTGGGGCGTCAGTCATAACTAGTGCCACTGCTTTTCTTTGATGTCCCCATTTTGTGGAGCCCATCAACCCCGCCGCTTAGGTTCAAGGTTGATGGGTTTTTTGTTGCCTAGATTTTATTTACTTTACAATCAATGACTTTCAGTCGAGGAAATTTAGTAAAGGCGACAAAGTGGCGACATACAAAAATTACTTATCCTTGCCTTTGAGTTTGTCCGACAGATAGATAACAAGGCAAATCAATGCAAAGCAGCCCAAAAACCCGCCCAACTTAAGAACCCAGCCATCAAGAACAACAAGGCAAGCAAAAGCCGCGATAGATAAAATCCCCGTACCCAAGGCATCGAACATGTTGACCGCATGCACCCATATTTTTTCAGAAACGCTATTTTGCGAGGATTTTGCAGATTTCATCCTTTATCCCTTTACACTGCATGGGGTGGCTGTGAGTGTTCATGAGGTTTGGTTCGGGAGGCTTTTCAACGACACCACCTCCGTTCAGGGAGTGTAGATTATGCCGGCATTCTATTTCTGGATGGCACAGGATTTCGGGTCAGGATCAATACGCAACCCCTTTGGTTTGTGTGTCGCCTCTGTGCCTAAATGCTTTTACGCATCGCCTTTCAGAACATCCATTAACCACGCGATCAGATAGGCCAGGATAAAGAACCCTATAAATCCAGCCAACTTAAACCACCCATCCAAAACAAACAGGCTACCGAAAGCAGCAAAGGAACAAATGCAGGTCGAAACCCCCTCAACCAGACTGGCAGATTGAAGCCCGATGAATTTGCAAAACTTAGCGGGAGAGGATTTTGCAGATTTCATTTTCAATTCCTTTGCACTGAATCGGGTGACTGTGGATATACATCAGATAAGGTTCCAGTTCTTTTTCAGCGAGAAAATAAACCATATCCAGATTCATGGGAGATACTTTGTAATATGTCTCTGGATAACTGGACTGCATCCGCCGCGATGCTCTTGCTGATTCCTCAATCAGCCCCTGAATCATAATAATGTTGAAAGTAAAAGCGGAACCGACACGCACCAGACGCTGTGTGATTTTTTTCATGCGCACACGGTGGATTATCATTTCTGCGATCTTCTGGGTTATAAAAGCCTGAGCACCTACCCGACTACCCAATTTCGCATCAGCATAATGCAACTTGTCATTAATGGCCTGTTTGCCTTTTTCGTCCAACTTCTTATAAAAATCAGTTATTACAGTGGACACAAGTTGTCTGAGCGGTGATTCGTTTGTTGCCATACTTTTGAGCACAAGAAAAAAACGCTCGTTTTCAATTTCATTGCGGGCTCTGGTCTTGCGGTCTATAACGCCCAGTGAATCCCACGTTCTCACTCCTGATAAATAAGCACTCTCAGGAATTGAAGCCAGGCCATCGAGAATGCCCATCGCTATCATTTTTGCATCCATAAAATCCATCTCACGTAATATGCATCGGGAAAGATTAATCAAAAAAAATTGTAGTGACCAGCCTCAGCCTTTGCTGTTTAAGACAATTCTCATTTGAGAGTATATGCCTAAAATATAAACCGACATCGTTTGCATAAGGCAGCATCAAGCAATAAAAAACCCGCCAGCGGCGGGTCAGAATCAATACGCTAATTGCCCCTGAGTCCCTTTCGGATGAGGCGGTGCCGCGCTGATTTTCTGTGGGCGACACACAGAGCGAACATAGGTTTCATGCGTGACGAAAGTATGCCCGCATTCAATATTCTTGCACTGGTTATATCGTTCCTTGGTTTCGCTGGAAACCTGAAAGCTACTGCGGGTATGCGCGGCCTGCCCGCACAATGGACAATTCATCATTATTTTCAGCCCTCACTCTTAACCAGTTCGCAATAATGATACCTTATTGTTCTCATTATGGAACCAATCATTCAATTTCGAACTCATCTATTTTCACTTCGAGATCCAGACTGGTGATAAATCCACTGTCCGGGCTGACGGAGTGCGTCAGCGTAGTGATGGTCCACTCTGCATCATCGATAGGCTGCTTAAAGCCGCTCACCTTTACCGGCATTTCGGTGTAGAGATCCGCCCGCCCCTCTGCGAGCTGCACGGAGAATGACGCCACCCCGCGCTGCAGACGTTCCCACTGCATTTTTGCGGCGCGCTCCGCATTGCTGCGGTTGGCGTAGGTACGGCTTAAAACCAGCACGTTCTCATCCGTACCCACTAAATATTCCCCCTGCTTTGCTTCCGGCTCTTTTGCCGCAGCGGTTCTCTTTCGCCGGCGCTTAACTTTGGTTGTCTCTTTCTTCTTCGGTTCGCGGGTATGCAGCCAACTGGCGATCACGCCGGTATACGCGCCGCGATCCGCCAGGGTAAACCGGTGACCGTCACCAGCCTGCCGCGTTATGGTGATAAATGCCGGTAACACCGTTCACGCCTACGTTGGACAGGGTTTTGTGCCAGCCGGTCTGCTCGTCAATTTTGGCGCGCAGACCGAGCGCGCGGGCGGAGGCGTAAGCCGTCGCGTCTGCATTCAGCACGGTGTCAAAATTGATGAAATCAGGCCAGATCAGCATCCCCTCGCGCTGGCTGAAATTGGCGCGGTAGGCAATGGCTTCCTCCACGGTTTTACAGCCGTAAGCGGAGAGATAGGCAAACCCGCGCAGGCTCTGCGCCACGCTCAGCAGCTCCGTGGCTACCGCCTGCGTGTCATGCCCCGGCACACCGAGAATGCGCGGTTTGACGCCAAGCTGCGACTGCGCCGACAGCAGCGCTTTCATCCCCGTTTTTTTACCGTCAGCCGTTACGCCGCCGATAATATTGGAGGTGGTTTCCGCTTCGCTTTCGCCCTGCGCCACGCGCACAACGACGGTGACGGGCTTAGCCTGGTCGGCAATCGCATCGAGCGAACGGGCCAGCGTGCCGGACTCACCCGCTTTACCGCTGGCGGTGAGCACATCGGTAAGCAGTACCGGCTTATTAAGGGGAAACACGGACGCATCGGCATCATCGCCGGTGCATACCATGCCCACGATGGCAGTGCTCACCGTGGTAATGGGTCGGGTGCCCTCGTTGATTTCAACAACGCGCACCCCGTGGTGGTAATCCTGAGCCATAAGGCAGTCTCTCTGGTTTACTGGGATGCGCCTATGTTCTGGTTGATATACGCGCGGCGCACGCGGCGGGCTTTGTTAGAGAGATAATACAATTAACAAGTATTAGAACTCAGGGCTCCTCAGTAGCAGATAATCGCTGCCTTAACGTGTTCCCTCTATGTAACCAACTGATCAGACTAAGTAAGCCCCTCAGCGTTAAGAAGCCCTACCTATGTTACAGATTCTTCCCGCTGCAAAAGCAGCCATCACACGGAACCTTGTCTACGCCATGTTGATCAGCGTTCTGTTAGTTATAAAAAGTAACGGATGTATTGGAAGGTTGCGTATACGCTTTTAAGCGCAACTAATGTAATGTTAATCTCTTGATTTTCAGAAAAATCCTTAACCTTTTTTTGGTTTAGCATTATAATCGGTGAAATAACCATGAAGCTTATATGTTCATAAAAGGGAAGCTTATTGATGTTTCTTTCTACAATTTTAAAAAAAGAAAATAATAATTTAGATTTAATAAGAATAATATGTGCATCCATTGTTATTTATGGTCATTCATTTGTGATGGTAAATAATTCGTCAGGATATGATATTATTGGCAAACATCTCCCGTTTGACTATTCTGGCTCATTCGCGGTTAAAATTTTCTTTTTTATAAGCGGATTAGTAGTAACAAACTCTTTATTAGTTAATAAAAATCCAATTCACTTTATCAAGTCGAGAATTTTTAGAATAATGCCAGGGCTAATATTTTTTTGTTTAGCCAGCACACTTGTAATATTGCCATTTTTTTATGATGGAAGTCTTAAAGATTATTTCTTAAACAGCAATCTTTATAATTACATACTGCATAACTCCCTTTTGATTACTGAGTATCGCATAAATGGAGTTTTTGGCTATGAGGACAACCATAGATCTGTAATTAATGGTTCAATATGGACTATACCTTACGAAATGCTTGCTTATTTCATTCTTCTTGCTGCGTTCTCAGTAAATCTGCTTAACAAAAAATCTCTCGCTTTAGTTACTTTTTTCTTCATTACGTTAATATGTATGTTCCAGCCTGGGGGGTTCCTTGTTTTCCATGAAGGGCCGATGGAAAGAAGCATGCTTTCTTATTGTTTTGCTTGCGGTGTATTATTTTGCATTTTCAAAGAAAAAATTAAAATTAAAATTAGTTATTCTATTATCTTGATTGTTATTTATTTTCTTTTTTCCAAAACACCTATCTCACCATTTGTTTTTTATGCAACATGTTTTTATGTACTATTGTCTATATCTTCCATGCGGTTTTTTTTAAAGTTAAAACCAAGATACGACATATCATATGGAATTTATCTTTGGGGTTGGCCTGTTCAGCAAATGGTGTCAAAAACTGCTCCATCTCTTGGCGTATACTCTAATACTTTCCTCTCGCTAATTATCGCAATGGTTATAGCTTCCTTATCGTGGATATTAATTGAAAGAAAATTCATAAACATAGGGCGTTCTTTAGTCTAGAGTTTTTACTGCGCAATGAAAAGTATGGAGTGACACTTACATCCTCCATACTTTCTTATTAGAACTCTGTTATTCTAATTTAATGCTTTTATTAAGTGACGTATTGAAGTCTCATTGTATAAACATAAAGATCAATAGTAGGTTACGTTAAATTACATCTACTAATCAACCTCCCATACAGGATAACCGTCTGAACCTGGACGCATTGTCTGGCCGGGTTTGCCAGCCAGAAATTCTGCATGAGTTGATTCTGTTACTTCTACCAGATCATTAGATAAATTCGCACCGCTGAACAGGGGGATTGTAAAATCCATAATGAAACCATTAATTTTTGCACTGTAGAAGATTTTCATATCAAAATCCCATAACGAAATAACGAGCAACGACTGCTGTGTTTGTTAATGGTGCGCCTGTTTTTGTATTACGTACCGAGAATCCCGCAACTGTGACAGGCCCAGCGCCGGAGGAGTAGGGAGAATAGATGATTGGATTCGTATCTGTAGCATAGCTACTATTGGCCTGAGTTGCGTTTGAATACATAATAGCGTGAGGGAGCGTGGTCGGAAGAGCGATATTAAGATTACCCTCGCTTGTAGTTGTGGCGTTTGTATTGCCGCAGGCAATAATGAAAGGACCAACGTTAAAAATTATATACCCAGTGCCCGTAATAAACGAAATTCCGATATTTTTCAGAAAAGATGTAACGTTTTCTATATCTTTGCCATTTTCATTTTTTTGCATCGCGCCAGTGGCTTTCGTTACAGTATCAATCAACCCCAAGTACTGAATAATACCATCAATATTCTTGCCGCTAAGATCAGTCAAGGTATTATCAAGAGGTTGCTTCCTTGCCAAAGCCTTAATAACAGTCGCGGAATAATTAGGATCATTTCCCAGCGCTGCTGCCAGTTCATTTAGGGTATCCAATGCTTCCGGTGAATGTTCCACCAGAGCAGCGATAGACTTCTTTACAAACTCAGTATTGGCAATTGTTTGGCTACTGTCGCTAAGGATTGCCGTTGGAGTCGTTGGATTGCCTGTCAAAATTGGGCTATCCATCAGACTGCCAGCATAAACCCTAAGCTCCAGCACCTTGTCATCCACATACTGACGGGTTGCCAGCACCACGGAGGGGTCAATTTTCAGGGTGACGTTATCGGTACTGCTGGTAATCAGGATCATCCGCACGGTCTGCGTGCGCCCGCTGCCCTCAGCCAGTTGCGGCTTATAACTCTCCGGGCAATTGCCCACGGCGATCAGCGCGCCGGTATCATCGAATAGCCCGACCTCGCGAATCCACCAACCGCCTTCAGTTTCAGGAATCACCTGCTCTGCAATAATCTGGCTGCTGTTCTGCGGATCGATATACAGCATGTTCAGCGCTGCCCGGCGCTTTTCGCCAATCAACGTGGTTTGTTGCGCACTGGGCGTTGGCAGCACGCCGCCACCGTCCCCCACTGCCATCTGGGTAATTTTTAGCGGCACGCCGAGCGCGGCGGCGCTTGCCAGTTTTGCCGCGCCGATCTCCGTCAGCAGGGTATAGAATTTTTGGCTCATGGATGCACTCTCATTGTGTCAGTAACATGGACCGCGCCACCCTCGTAAGCAGTGCCGCCGGAAATAATGGTTTCGTTGATATACGGATAGATGGTAATTTCTTCGCCGCTGTAGCTGGCTGCGCCCGTAAAATACGGCCCGCTGGTCTGCAGGTTGATGGACATGCCGACAAGGTGACGGCTGCACGGTTTGGCGTCGCCGATCAGGCGTTCCAGCTCGAGATAGGTTTCTTCCGTTATGCCCTGGTCCTGCACGCCAATGTCCAGGCGAAACGTCCCCGGCGTCTCGCCGGTCTGCCACCACTCAATGATGCGGATCAGAAAGCCGAACGGCTCCACTACACGCCGTACGGCGCTGGTTGTCCCTTTGTGCTGATGGATATAGAAAGCATCCTGCACCACCCGGCGCTTGACGCTCTCCGTCCAGCTTTCGTCCCAGCGGTCAACGGAAAAGGCCCATGCCAGATATGGCAGAAAGCTGACCGGACACGTTGCCGGGTTCCACAAATCACGCAGCGGCACCTGCAAATCGGTAATTGCGCTGCAGCTCTGTGCCAGTCGGCGTTCAAGCGGCGATGAACCGGGTGGCAGCAGGCTACTCATCCGTTCCCCCGTTGGTAACGCGCCATTCCGTGCAGGATGCCGCCTGCGTCTTGTCCAGCACCACGTCATTCAGCGGTGACGCCAGCTCCACACGCTGCACACCTTCAACATGCAGCGCGGCATAAATGGCGCTGCGGCGGATATCACGTCCCAGCCGCGTCTGGCTGGCGATATACTTCTGCAGGCTGGATTTTGCCGCCGCCATCACTGGCTCAGCTTCCGGTCCCGGATAAAGAAAGATCGTCGCATCCACGCTGTAGGGGATAATTTCGGCACTGCGTACCGTCAGGCGGTCTGCAACCGGGCGCACGTTCTCGCTATTAAGCGCGTCCTCAACCACCGCCAGCAGGTCTTTTTCCGCCGCGCCATCGCCCTCTCTGCTCAGCACGGTTAGCACCACCTCAGCCGGCGCCGGGCTGGTTGCACTGGCATCCGCCACGCGCCCGTCCGCGCTTTTGGCGTGAAACTCATAGGCCGCCGTCGGGCCAGCCACGGACAGCCCCTCAAACGCAGCAGGAACACGCAGGCGTAACGCCTCGTCGCTTTCCATCACGACAGCAACCGGCGGCACGGCGTTGTTGTCAGCAGGCGTTACCGTCAGGCGTTTGACGTTGTAGTTACTAGCCAGTTGCTCGAGATCGCCACCAATGGCATACGCCACCATGACAGCTTGCGCGGCCTCGTTGATACGCTGGCGCAGCAGGATTTCGCGGTAGGTGCTTTCCTGCAGCAGCTTGGTGACAGGTTCCGATTCAAGCGCCAGTGTGCGCCGAACGGCGGCCTGTTCTTCTGCAGGATAAAGCGCAATGAATGCCGCCTTACGCTCAGCCAGCAACGTCTCAAAATCCGGTACATCCACAATCTGCGGCGCGGGAAGTTGGGAAAGGTCAATGACCGGCATTGGCTGCTCCTGTGGATACGGAAAAGGAAACAGGCGCGCCGCTATTACGTTTACCGGTAAGCTCTACCAGCATGGCGCCGTCAAAGCTGCTGTTGATAGTGATGGAATCCAGCGTAAGCCGTGGCTCCCAGCGGGTCAGCGCCATATAGACTGCAGACATGATCTGCAGGCGCAGTGCCGGGTTCTGCGGCTGGTCAATCAGTGCGGAGAGCAAAGAACCGTACTCCCGACGGGCAAGCCGGCTGCCCTGCGGCGTCAGCAGAATATCGCGCACCGACTGGCGCAGATGCTCCGTGTCAGTCATCGTCTGCCCGTCATTCCGGCTCATGCCGATATAGAGCGTCATACCGGGCCTCCCGATATATCACCGCCCGCTTTCACTTTAATGTGGGCGTGATTGTCAACGACGATCCCGTTGGAACTCATGGTGCCGCCGCCTTGGGTGACGCCGCCATTGATCACCACCGCGCTGTTAATGCGCGTGGTATTGGCCTCCACCACGAACTCGCCAGTTTTCAGGGTGATATTGTCTGCCGCCTCAATCACCATGGATTTAATGCCTTTGACGAACCAGCGCCCGGTGGCGGGTTCATATTCAAACCAGCCGCCGTCCGGGTACTCCGTCACGCAGCCATCCACGGAATCCGACGGCGGCGCAAATTGATTGGAATAAATCGCGGGCAATGCAAAAGCGGTTTCCAGATTGCCGCCCATGCTCAGTACCACCACCTGCTCATCCGGCGACGGACACCACCATGTGCGTGCACCACCGGCGCGCAGGGTTAGCCAGTTAATCCAGTTGGTTTCAAGCTCGCCCACTTTCACCCGGCACAGCCAGTTTTCCCGATCCACTTCGGTCACTGTGCCGGTGCGGATCAGATTGGTGATAAGGCGCATGATTTCTGTGAGTTGTGCGTTCATGTTTTTAATTTGCCAGCCAAAGCAAACTCTGGCATGTTTTGAACATTGTTTAGTAAATCGTACAATGTGAAAAAAGAGAGACTAGGTGAAATTTAAATTTGGCTTGAATTTACCTTGGGGAATATACGCATCCATTTTGGTTCTTCTTATAATTGCCACTTATATTTGGAATAAGGTAGATTCTACAGATACAAAAGATTTAATAAATTACCTATGTGCCATACTTACGCTTTCAATAGTTCAGGGAGCATTGCTTATAAGAATGGGCAAGTTTGAAATTTATAAAAATATTCTCAACGCCCTATGGAATATAGAAACAGCCGCGACGTTTCTTTATGGTATGTATGTACTTTTAGAGTACTCCAGCACTGCATCTCAAATTAATTTACCATTTGCAACATGGTCAGCTGATAATAGTGGAATTTTCACATTAATCATTGTGTTCTTTAGCGTGATTTGTATAGCAAGAGCAGGATACTCCGTAGCTGAAATATTCAAAGCAGCAATAATGAAAACCCGACCAATTGAGGCTTCAACATTAAAAAACCTAATAACAGAACCCAAAAAAATCAAAACCCACTCTAGTAAAAAAAGAAAGAAACAAAACTACTCCAAGAAACAGCGCATTAAGGTCTCATAGGTCACTGTTTCCATCTCATCATTCACACCCAGCAGGCGTCGCTGTGAGTAGCGGATTTCGGGTCCCTTACGGCTAACGCGATCGCGCAGACCGTAATGATGCACCCGCGCAATGCGCTGCACCTGTCCTGCAAACTGCACGCTGGCTGAATCCGCGCTGGCTGCAGTTTTCAGGTATTTAGCTGTGCGGAGTTTGGTGAACATCTGGCGCTTAATGCGCCCTTTTTTGGTTCTGGCAGTTACCCGGCGCGGTTCATAAGCGGTTCCGTCCGGGTTGCGCTGCAGCCGGATATTGTTTTGCTGGTTGCGGCGTAATTCCTGCGCCAGCTCGTGCATCATGCGTTTACGCGCTGCCGGTTCCAGATTCGCCAGCAGAGCTGCCAGCCAGTCATCCACTTTATGCAGATTATCCACGCCTCACCGTCCACATTTCTTCGGGTTCCTCTGGTTCCTGCTCCGCATTAACCGTTGAGATCGCGCCGTCGGCACTGACCAGCACGCGCTCGGTAAGCTGCAGGTTGTAGCTGGCAGCCATCTGTTCCAGCCATTCGCGCTGGATTTCGCGCCCGTCAGTGGTGGCACCTTCCACCCCGATACGGAAACGCTTTGCTTTCACTGTCATGAGCCGTGCTCCGTTAAAAAACTTACTGGAGCCTTATGGTTGCGGCGATGGTGGAGTGAAACAACGCGCGGCGCTTGTACCCTCCGCTATACAAAACGAAGCCGGGGAAAGCCGTGATTCAAGGCCGTAACCTTGTGCCATGAACACCACACTGACACCCGCAGACCTCGATCCCCGCCGGCAGGCCATGCTGCTCTATTTTCAGGGATACCGCGTCGCCCGCATTGCTGAAATGCTGGGTGAGAAAGTTGCAACCGTTCATAGCTGGAAGAAACGCGACAAGTGGGGCAGCTATGGGCCGCTGGATCAGATGCAGCTCACCACCGCCGCGCGTTACTGCCAGCTCATAATGAAGGAGCAGAAGGAAGGGAAAGACTTCAAAGAGATTGACCTGCTGGCGCGCCAGTCCGAACGTCACGCCCGGATCGGCAAATTCAATGATGGCGGGAACGAGGCGGATTTAAACCCGAACGTTGCCAACCGTAACAAAGGCCCGCGCCGGCAGCCGGAAAAGAATGTCTTTACCGACGAGCAGATCGAGAAGTTGCAGGACGTTTTTCACAGCTCCATGTTCGACTACCAGCGCCACTGGTTCGACGCGGGCAACCGCCACCGAATCCGTAATTTACTTAAATCTCGCCAGATCGGGGCAACCTTCTTTTTTGCCCGCGAGGCGCTGATCGATGCCATCACCACCGGGCGCAACCAGATTTTCCTCTCAGCCAGTAAAGCGCAGGCGCACGTCTTTAAGCAGTACATCATCGACTTTGCCAAAGAGGTTGAGGTGGAGCTGAAAGGCGACCCGATGACGCTCAGCAATGGCGCGTGTCTGTACTTCCTCGGCACCAATGCCCGCACGGCGCAGAGTTACCACGGCAATCTGTACCTTGATGAATATTTCTGGATACCGAAATTCCAGGAGTTGCGCAAAGTCGCCTCCGGCATGGCCATTCATAAGAAATGGCGACAAACCTACTTTTCCACGCCGTCCAGCCTGACTCACAGCGCTTATCCGTTCTGGTCTGGCGCGCTGTTCAACCGGGGCCGAGCCAAAGCAGACAAGGTGGATATTGACCTGACCCACAGCAATCTGGCGCCCGGCCTGCTTTGTCCGGATGGACAGTATCGCCAGATCGTCACCGTAGAGGACGCGGTGCGCGGCGGCTGTAACCTGTTCGACCTCGACCAGTTGCGCATGGAATACAGCCCGGACGAATACCAGAACCTGCTGATGTGTGAATTTATTGACGATCTGGCGTCCGTGTTCCCGCTCAGCGAGCTGCAGGCGTGCATGGTGGATAGCTGGGAAGTCTGGTCCGATTTTCAGGCACTGGCGCTGCGCCCGTTTGGCTGGCGCGAAGTCTGGATCGGTTATGACCCGGCGAAAGGTACGCAAAATGGCGACAGTGCCGGATGCGTGGTAATGGCTCCGCCAGCGGTTCCGGGCGGTAAATTCCGCATTCTGGAGCGCCACCAGTGGCGCGGCATGGACTTCCGCGCGCAGGCAGACGCCATCAAAAAACTGACGCAGCAGTACAACGTGACCTATATCGGCATCGACTCCACCGGCGTCGGCCACGGTGTTTACGAGAACGTAAAAGCGTTCTTTCCCGCCGTGCGCGAGTTTGTTTACAACCCTAATGTCAAAAACGCCCTGGTGCTCAAGGCCTACGACATTATCAGCCATCGCCGCCTGGAGTTTGACGCCGGGCACACCGACATTGCGCAATCGTTTATGGCTATCCGCCGCGCCACCACTGCCAGCGGCAACCGCCCAACTTACGAAGCGAGCCGCAGCGAAGAAGCCAGCCACGCCGATCTGGCCTGGGCAACGATGCACGCGCTGTTTAACGAACCGCTGCAGGGCGAATCCGCCAATACCAGCAATATTGTGGAGATTTTTTGATGAGTGAACACGCCGCCCTCACCAGCACTGCGCCAACAGATACGGTTGAGCAGCCGGGCAATGCCCTTTCTGCTGAAGCGTTCAGCTTTGGCGACCCCATTCCGGTGCTGGACCGCCGAGAACTGCTGGATTACGTGGAGTGTGTGCAGATGGATCGCTGGTATGAGCCGCCGGTGAGCTTCGATGGGTTAGCGCGAACCTACCGCGCCGCCGTGCATCACAGCTCGCCGATTGCCGTAAAGCGCAACATTCTGACCAGCACGTTTATCCCGCATCCGCTGCTTAGCCAGCAGGCGTTCAGCCGTTTTGTGCAGGACTATCTGGTGTTTGGTAACGCCTATCTGGAGAAGCGCACCAACCGGCTTGGCGGTATCCTTTCGCTGGAGCCATCGCTGGCGAAATACACCCGCCGCGGGATCGATCTCGATACCTACTGGTTTGTGCAGTACGGCATGACCACGCAGCCTTATGAATTCACCAAAGGCAGCATCTTTCACCTGATGGAGCCGGATTTAAACCAGGAAATTTACGGCCTGCCGGAATACCTGTCCGCCATTCCTTCTGCGCTGCTTAACGAGTCCGCCACGCTGTTCCGTCGCAAGTATTACATCAACGGCAGCCATGCGGGTTTCATCATGTATATGACCGACGCGGCGCAGAATCAGGAAGATGTGAACAATATCCGCCAGGCGATGAAAAGCGCCAAAGGACCAGGCAACTTCCGCAACCTGTTTATGTACTCGCCCAACGGCAAAAAGGACGGCATTCAGATCATCCCGCTGTCAGAGGTAGCGGCAAAAGATGAGTTTCTGAATATCAAGAATGTGAGCCGCGATGACATGATGGCAGCGCACCGCGTACCGCCGCAAATGATGGGGATAATGCCGAATAACGTTGGGGGGTTTGGGGATGTTGAGAAGGCGGCGAATATGTTTGTGAGGAACGAATTACTACCGTTACAAAATAGGTTTGCAGAATTAAATAATTGGCTTAAAGAACCAGTAATCTGCTTTCATGATTATCACTTAAGATAACTGTAGTTAAGCTCAGGGCATTGAAGACAATGCCCAATGTTAGAATCACTAAATACCCAAAATATCTACATTATATTAAAAGTAATTGACATACTCATTATCATCTCCTATCACAACCCCTATCCTGTGCATCCCTTTTTTTACTAATAGCTCGTAACCTAATGTATTTGGACCTATTGCAATTAAGTTCTTCTCTACTCTATCAGTATTAAGGTGATAGCCTAACACCTCACATACAAGCGTCATATGATCACCTGTTTTAATTCTATTAACAACCTTTAACTCAATATTAGCAATGGCTTCTTTTACACCAGGTGTGTTTATATTTGGCAGCTTAACTTTTGTAAAACCGCACTTAAGAAATTTATCAACATCACGCCCACTGTAAAAGCCACACTGCATGGTTTCCTCTGCAATTGAGCGCCCCGGCACAGCTAAAACTAGCTCACTACAAGCCTCGGCCAAATCATAAGAATAGTTCCTATCTTCAATTGACAAAGAAATCATTGGGGGATTATAGGAACAAGTGGTTGTAAAGCATAATGTAATAATGTTAAACCTATCTGTTTCGGGGATAGAGATTACACCCAACATGATTTTACTAGGTTGATAATATTCTCTAAATTTCTTTCGGCTAAGCACTTTCATTTTACTAATCTACTAAGAACTCTTTCATAAATAATTGTTGCAATAATTGAGCAAATTACGTTTATAAGCAATGTTAACCATAATGAAGGGCTGCTATTGGAAGTGAAGAAGCCTGTCAGACTGCTTGTCCAGCCAAATTTATCAACCCATAAAGCCGAAGCCGTACCAAGCCCCAACGCTGCTAACCAAGATCCTATTTTTATTTTATCATTCTGTTTATCAAGAGCTTGCTTTATATTTTCTATATCAGAAAGCAACGACATATATGCCCTTGACAAAGCTATATCAGTTCGAACAGATTTTTTCTGGATTGCATCAATCGCAATAGAACTTTTAATCTCTTTGATTAGCTCAGCGAGTTCCGCATTTTCAAATGTTAATGCTAAACTTGAATCAACACTTGGCTTCACTCTTGTATGACGCACTCCGCTTCTACCTAAATGAGTTGTAGCAGGAACATCCGTCAATTTTATAAACTCTACCCTAGCAAGTGGTGAATTCTCCTCCATCGTTAGAGTGCGGTTAGAGTTATTAATTAACGTAATTGATATTTTACCTGTAAAACCCGGATCTACGTATGTATTTTCCGCAGAAAACCCAGCCATAAATATTTGGCCTACAGTATTAACTCTCGCATAAACGTTTTTCGGCAATGAGAAAGTTTCTTTTGAATAAACCAAAATAGTATCACCAGGCTCGGCAGAAACAGAACAATCCTCTTTCCTGACTTCATTTCTCTGAATGTTACCTTTTTCGTCATACTTAATTATTTCATAGCCAGCGTCTAGAGAAAGTTCATATGTTGAATATTTTGCTTTTTCTGCAATTGCATTTTCCGAGAACAACTGAGGCAATGCTTTTTTAATAAATGTGTCAGTTAGCATTCCATTCGGATAATCTTCATCACGTAATTTCGACATTCATTCCCTTCCTTTAATGAACTTTAAGTAAAATTAACGCACAAAAAAATACAGCATTTATACGCCTTACTATATAAGTCGAATCATTTATTTACAAGACTGATAAAGTGCATATGATATATTTAAAGCAAGCTTAGCGCGCGCTCGTATCCCCGCCACGCCTGCCCGCTTTATAGAGCGGTTTTCATGCACCTGCATGACATAAGCAAAAGCCCGCCAGAACTGGTGGGCTTCAACAAAAACGATCCCCAAGCGATCATGCGGATTCATGCACTATAGTCATGCACTCGCAATCATCACTTTGAGTTGAATTTAATTCTTTCGTCCAAGAACGCTGTGAGGTCAGTTCTCTTGATGGGTTTACGGCCAGGGTAGGCCGCGATTTTTTCCATCACAAAATCTCTATTGGACTCAGTGGTCGAACTCTTATGGCTCTTGAGATAGTGGTCAACAAAATAACCAATTTCCCATTCTTCCGTTGTAGAAACATAGATACGATCAAGGTGCCCTCGATAGTGTTTATTATCTTCATGTTTCCAGTCACTTTTTTTTAGATCCATTCCGAAAAATCCTTCTTTTGGTTGGTAAAAAGAGCAACCAGCTATGCCCTTAAAAGTTAATAGCCCAGTTACCGCTTCGTCTAAGGTACAACCACAAATTTCATGAAAACGTGATGGTCACGCTGAAATTTTAAATATCGATTGGGTATTAAAAAAATATCTATATTTCACACTTCCATTGATTTGCTGTATTCATGGCTGCGGATCTTCGCCATCAGCTCGTCGGTCAGCTCTGAAACCCACTGTATCGCCAGTCCCTTTTCTTCGTTGCTGCATTCACTCATCGCGACAAGCTTGATAAAAAAATCAATACGCTGGAGCTTCACCGACTCCAAAAAATAATCCTGCATGTTACTCTCCTATAACTTAAATTTTGATACAGATAACTGTATATAAATACACTGTTTATAAAAACAGTATAACAGCAATTTCCGAAAGTAAATCATTTTCTAACTTCAACTAACTCAACGAGTTAACATCATTAACCGCATGAATTATTGAAGCCGAAACATCAATACCACTGTCGCCATTTGTCATCTTCCTGCAGCCTGCCGTTCCGATAAAAAACACGCATCCCGGCCCCGGAGGGAATGCTGCCGCCGCGCAGAAGCAAATCAATCTCCGGTTCACTGCCAGCAAATCCTCTGGACCTCAGTTCCGCCTCAAGCTGCAGCCGTTGGTGCTCGGTAATGTCCTGCTTGTACCCCTTCCGGCGTCTCGGTTTAACCAACCGCAGCCGCGCGTTTAGCTCACGCAGCTCCTTTTTGCTCATATTGTGGAAATCAGGCAGTGGATCGACCTCGCCTGTTTCCTCTGGAACGCTCTCGAAATAGTTCATTTTTTCAACAGGGGGACAGTTATTGCCACGAGTCCAAGCGCCCTGGTCGGCTGTCGCCTCCTGAACGTCAACGACCTTACGCACCATTTTCCATTTCATGGCGTGCGTGCAGATCCTGCCCTCCACAATCGGGGACCAGATGCCATAAACACGGATGCCGTGATTGCCGTAAGCACCCGGTTCATCATTCAGTTCGTAGGCTGTTCGGATAAGGTGATGTTTGCGGGGAACCAACACACCGCCCTGCTTCATGATGTAAGTGGCAAAACAGCCGGCATCAGCGGCAGCCAGCACCGCATCCAGACGCGGGTTATCCAGCACCGGCGCGCCCGCTTTGCTGTCGCTCTGCACTCTCGCCACCTGCCCCGCCAGCAAACGCAGCTCGCGGTATGCCTGCCGCCCTGGAATGCCAAAGAAACGGAATTGCTGAACGCGATGCAGTGACGCCCAGGCACTGACATGCTCGGCGCTGTCGCGCAGTGATTTGCCGGTTTCCTTACTGATTTCTTTAGCCAGCCCGCGCCCGTCGATGTTCTTACTGATGTATTTGGCGATATAGCTGGTCGGCGTGCCTTTGCGCGGGTTGATAAGCTCCGACTTAAAGCGCGGCCCGGTGTTGTTCCCCAGTTCCTCGCGGTCTTCACGGATGGCAAATTTGCGCAGCAGCGCGGTGATGGAGCGGCGATCTTTTTTGCGCATGAAGCACAACAAATGCCAGTGAACGGTGCCGTCATGGTGCGGCTCTGCAACACGGATGCCATACCAGCGCAGCGCGGTTTTATGCATTGCCTTGCGAAAAGCGGCGAATGTCGCCACCAGATAATCGCTGCTCTGGCGAACCGTGGCAGTGCTCCATTTAGGGTTTGGCCTGCCGTTATTGAGGGTTGCGTGGAAGCGTGACGGGCAAGTGATGGTGTAGAACACCGCGCAGTCCCCGCGCGTTTCCGCGATCAGCTCCATCCCTTTAACGCAGGCCATCATTTCATTACGCCGGTGCGTCGGGTTGCTGCTGCTCGCATTCACCACGTCTTCCATATCCAGCGCGTCGCCGTCGGCATTGACCAGTTCATGCGAGCGGAAAAACTCCAGCGCTCTGCGGCGTTGTTCGCGTTTGTGGATCACAGCCTCGAGGCTGACATACGGAGAGGCTTTCCTGTTGACCAGGCAAACGGCGCGTAGCTGTTCCTCCCGCCACTCACAGCGCATCTGCCACAACTTGCGATACCACCAGTCCGCGCAGAGCATCCGCGCCAGCGAACCGGGGATCAGATCATAAGGTACTGGCTTACGGCGTCGTTTCTTGCGGCGTAGCTGCTCAAATGCAGGTGGTATCACCTCCAGTCTCATGGCCTCTGCGGCAACCCTTTCCCACGACTTGCGGATCTGTTCTGGCTTAACGTTGTCGGTAACAAACAGCTCGCCGCAGGCCGCATCGAGACACATGCTCATGTATGCAGCAACCAGCGTGGACAGGCGTTTGACCTGTTCCTGATTCATTTCAGGCAGTGCCAGTAGCCCGTCCAGCCCTTGCTGGCTCGCCATAAATCGGAAAGAAGCAGATACCTGACTGCAACGCACGCGCTCCAGTCGCTCGAGGCACGGACGGATTGTTTCGCGCAGGTAGCGGGACCAGGCTTTCGCTCTGCCCAGGCTATGGAAGTAATTAATGCGCTCCAGCAGTGGCTTGCTGATATGCGTCGGCATGGCGCGAACGTCAGCTAAAATCGCCAAATCAGGTTTATAGCGCTGCTGTTCATGCGCCATTGTGGTGCGGCTTATTAACTGATCCTGCTCGATTTCACGCTGAACCGGATCACGGCTTTCATTGAAGAAATAGCGTTGCCAGACCTCATCACTCAGCGCCTCGCGGCGCAGCCGTTCCTGCTCGTTCTCCGCAGCGTAAAGAGCGATCAGGTTTGAAAGCGCAGAATCCGGCGTAACTTCCGCCGGGTCCAGATAAGGGTTAACTGCTTTTTTAGGGGCATTCCATGAATAGGCTGTGGCGGCTTTGCCTGCGCCGCCAGGGTTATTCATCATTGGAGCTAAAGGCTTCACAGGGAACGTCCGTTACGGTATCCACCGCGCTTGCCATTGCAGGGTTGACGTGCAAACGCGCCTGTAATGACACGGCAGTGAGTGCCATCAGGCGCGTAACGGCGTTAACGCTGCTGATCACATCGCGGCGCCCTGCCGTGGTTTTCACCTCACCGGATACCGCGCCGGCGGCAACACGCCCGATTTCAGCGGTCGCGCTCAGGACGTAATGCGGCAATTTCTCTTTTGCCACCTCATTCACCGGAACACACGGCAGGCAATGGATCTGCGCCAGAAAACCATCTACCAGCGTTGAGTCCTCAGTGAGATCGGTCAGCAACCAGATATCTGCAGCCGTGAGCTGGTGCGGCTGTGAGGGGTTCAGCTTGTTACGCAACATCTGGACGTTCATACCGGCACGCGCCGCCAGCTTCGCCATGTTGTGGCTTAGAGCGAAAGCACGGCAGGCATCATTGAAAAGTTCTTGTTGGGAAACTTTAAAATCAAACATAGTTTTCATATGCAAACCCATCGCAAATCGAACTAGTGAAACCATGAAAATTCGCATCCGATTTTCAAGCGGACAATGCATCAACAGTCAAAGCGGCAATGTTAATCATTACCTTTTCACGCTTTTTATCTTTGCGTAAGCGATGGCGAGGCAGGCGACCATCCGCCAGCATATCGTTAATCGTATCGACAGAGAGGCCAGTCAGTTCGCTATAGCGTTCAATAGTGACGTGTGGAGTATTCAGAGTGATTGAAATGTTAGGGGCCATAGTGCAACATTCCTTATTCAGTTCGGCTTGTGGCGAGCCGGTGTCGTTCGTGATTAGTAGTGAAGGCTCCAAAAGAACACTTCGGGTTCAACTTTAAGATCGCTTTTGGAATCTGTCAATGCATTTTGGTTTGATTTAGAGGACTTATGGATTTCAATAGCGGCGGCAAGAAAGTCATTGAGCGCTTAGTCGAGGCATATGGGTTTACTACCCGCCAGGCTCTCTGCGACCACTTAGGTGTCTCAAAAAGCACCATGGCAACGCGCTACATGCGTGACATCTTTCCTGCTGATTGGGTTTTGCAATGTGCTATCGAGACTGGACATTCAATCGAATGGCTCTCTTTTGGGTCAGGAACAAAGAAAGACACCCAACAAATTGAAACGAGTAATTTACCTAAAAAGGTTTTGGAGAAAGGAAAACTCAGAGACGAAGGATCATACGTTTTTGATAATCACTTCCTTCCCGTAGGCCTTAAAAAAGCTGTGGTTATCACGAATGATAATTCAGATTTTATTTGCGACATGGATTTTGATGATGTTCGTGACGGTAAATGGTTAGTCGACATCGATGGAGAGATTTCATTTAGAATGATTACCCGTCTGCCTAGAGGCAAAGTTTTTATAGCATCTGAAAACCATTCTTTCGAATGCGCATTAAACGAAATTATAGTTATTGCCAAAGTAATAATCAGTTGTATTCGTCAATATTAAAATCCTCTTGGAGATAATGGATGAAACCTGGTGATTTCAACTGGAATTGGGATGAGCAAACCACATTCAGATTGGACGATGAAGAAGAAACGCTCCCTATAGATCAACTAGCCAGAAGAAAATATGCGGAATATTTGTATTTCTATCTTGAAAAGAGAGGCAAATCAAAAAACACAGTTATTAATCTAAATGCCGAGTGGGGAGCAGGTAAAAGTTTTTTTATCAAAAGATTTTATAACTCAATAAAAGACATACATCCATGTGTTTATATTGATGCATGGAAACAAGATTTTTCAGATGATGCATTCCTAACTCTTTTTTCTTCTTTATCCCAGCAACTACAGGAATATGCAGGAAAATTGGATGCCAGATTAATACAAAGTGGCCAAGCTATTGGTCGATTCACAAAAGGAGTTATACCTGAAATACTTTCAGGTCTAATAAAAACATATGCGGGAGTTGAGAGTGTCGGTGATATAGCAAAGGAGGCATCCTTACTGATGCTAAAAGAACATCAGGAAAAATTAAAAAGCATTAAGGTTCTCAAAACGGAGCTAGCTTTATGGTCTCGACTGGCATTTGAAAGAGGTTTTTCAAGCCCAATATTTATTCTCATTGATGAATTGGACAGATGCAGACCAAATTATGCAGTCTCTTTATTAGAAATCGTCAAGCATATATTTGACATTGAAAATTTTGTTTTTATTATTGCCACCGACACTGATCAATTACAACATTCGATAAAAAATATTTATGGCAATGATTTTTCAGCACACGATTATCTAAGCCGTTTTTTCCATCGAAGATTCACTCTAAAAGCACCAGAACTTAGCTCTTTGATTGATGGTGTTATTAAAGAAAACCTAGATGGTGACTTCGAAAAGATAAAGTCGAAAATATATCCTTTGACTACAACAGCAGATGATTTTGCTGCAAATATTTCCAGTGTGTTTGAAGCTTTCGATCTTAACCTTAGAGACTCGATACGTAACACAGAAAGGCTATTAGATATAGTGCAATCTGATTTATTAAAGAAAAAAATAAATTACGTTCTTATTTTAGCCTTGATGATTATATATGAAAAAGATCGTCAAATAATTGAGAGTCAAATCGGGCGGCGTATTGTAACACAAAAATTCTCTGATTTGATGATGCAGAGTAGCAAGTTGAAGGGTGCAGCCCAAGCGACTTTAAATCTAAAGCTTGAAACAAACCAGAAAACTATTGGCATTGACTATGCGTATAACTCTCCTTTAAGCACAGTGAAAATAACAGCTTTACCGTCTGAGATTAAAGTGGGACTCCTCCAGTTTTTGGATGCCACCTTATCTTTCATCAACAATATGGAATCATTAAAAGAACGAGTCGTAAAAGATAGAGAAAATCCTCAAATGAGAATACGCTCATTCCCACCATCTGGGGAAACAATAATAACTTATCTCCAAGGAGTTATTATAGAAAAGCAGCCCAATACTCGGTTTAACTCTCTCCATGATTATATTGAATTGATTGAATTAGCGACCTCATTTGAATAAAAGTGAGTAATATAAAGAAATCATACATTGACCACTGTTCAAATACACAGTTAAATTTAGCCCTCAAACATGAGGGCTTTTTTATGGCAGTACGGAAACTCGACACGGGAAAATGGATTTGTGAATGTTACCCCACAGGGCGCAGCGGGCGTCGTGTGCGTAAACAGTTCGCCACCAAAGGCGAGGCATTAGCCTTTGAGCGTCATAAGATGGAAGAGGCAGAAGCGAAACCCTGGCTTGGTGAATCGTTAGATCGCCGGACACTTAAAGAGGTCGTAGAACTCTGGTTCAAACTGCACGGTAAATCCCTGACGGCTGACGAGCACGTTTATGACAAGCCGCGGGGTTGATGTCTATGGCTTTAAGACAAGACAAGCTTTGTGTGACCCTTTGGGAATCTCTAAAGCATTCTTGCAACCCGATACAGCATGACGCTTTTCCCGCCGAGTGGGTGATACGGTGCGCACTGGAAGCAGGCGTATAGCTCCATTGGCGAACAACAGGTCAAAGGGATACACATCGGTCACATAACGCACATACTTGAGAACTTAACAAGCTAGTTTTAACAGGCGGAACACTACGCAAAGGCGGTTCATATATTTTTGACACATGTTTTTTGACAAAAAATATAAAGAATTCGATAGTTGTGATCGAGGGCACTTCAGAATTTATTTGCGATATGGATTATGGTGACGTACGTGACGGTAAGTGGATCGTAAGTATAGAGGTAAGGTTGTGCTGAGAAGTTTAACTCGTCTTCCTGGCAGTCAACTTCTTATAGATGGCGGTAATAGTTCATTCGAATGTGCAATCACGGATATTGATATACTTGAAAAAGTACTCGTTAGCCGTATTAGATAAAAGGATTTTTTATGGCATTTCAGGCTGAATCTACAGATGAACCACATGAAAATGAAGATATTAGAGCTATAAAAAGGCTTTATGAACTGACTATTCGCATTAGAGATTTCGAGATAACACAATTATCACAGCGTAATAATTTCTTTATGATTTTCCAAGGAGTGTTATTTACTGGCTTAGCAACTCTCTATCAAAATGAAAGAAGCATATTATTTATAGCCTTTGTTGGTATCATTGCATCTTTTTTTCAAATCGGTATTTCTTCCGGTGCGAAATACTGGCAAGAGTACTGGGAAGAAGCTGTTAAAGAGACCGAAGAAGAATTAATTCGGCTAATGGCAACCAAAGGACAAGAAACAAGGGATAAACTATATCGGATCTTCAGCATCTCTATGGATGAAGTTGAAGCCAAAGTGAAAGATCGACTGACCCGTTCAAAAACAAATATCATTATAAAAACTCTCGTCTCAAGAAAATTCTCCGTTAGTAGAATACCCATTTATACAGCTATAACCTTTTTCTTGCTTTGGTTAGGACTATTTATAATTAATTGTTTTATTTTCTCTAGCGACCATATATTAATTCTTTGGATATAGGAATATTTTATGGAAAACTTACACTACATACCTTTCAGCAATATAAACTTTCACGACCCGTTCTTTCAATCGCTAAACAATGACTATCCAGATTTTTATAATTGGGTAAACAAGAAGATCCTTGATCATACTGCAATGGCATACGTTCTGCTCAATGAATATAATTATATTGATGGATTTTTATACCTCAAAATAGAGCAGGAATCTGTTGATGATATATATCCCTCTTTACCTTACAGAAAACATCTTAAGATAGGAACTTTCAAATTCGAATCGATAGGTACACTTAGGGGAGAGCGTTTCATAAAGAAAATTTTTGACCACGCGATTGCATGCGATGCTGATGATATTTATGTAACAGTTTTCCCTAAACACGCGTATCTTATTCACCTGTTCCAATCTTTTGGATTTAATATTGTTGGACGAAAAGGTCTTGATTCAAATCCTGAGACTGTCCTATTGAAAGAGATGAGAAATATTAATCTTACCGGCAATATAATCTACGACTATCCTTTTATTGATAACTCACATTCTAATAGAAAATTTATACTTTCTGTCGTTCCTAATTATCACACTAATCTTTTCCCAGATTCAATCCTTCGAAATGAGTCTCCGAGTATTGTTAGTGATGTATCGCATACAAATAGTATAAAAAAGATATATATCTGTGCAATGGATGGCGTTAATAATTTCAAGCCAAATGATATAATTTTAATTTACAGAAACAACAAAGGTCTTATCGGCCCCGCTTACTATAATTCGGTAATTACTTCATTATGCGTCGTAAACAACGTTAGACATATTGATGATTTTATAAATGAAGATGATTTCATAGCCTATTGTAGGAAATATAGCGTATTTAGCATTGATGATTTGGTTTATTTTTACAGAGCAAGAAAATACCCATACATTATTTCATTTACATATAATTTAGCATTCCATAAAAGACCAAATCGTGCTACACTTATTAATAATATTGGTCTTAACCCAAATGCATATTGGGGCGTTCTCGAAGTCAATGACCATCAGTTTAGAAGTATATTGAAATTAGGTGAAGTCAATGAAAGTATTATTATCAATTAAACCGGAGTTTGTGGAAAAAATCCTTAATGGCTCAAAACGCTATGAGTTCAGAAAGGGCATATTCAAAAAAAATAATGTTAAATCCGTTGTAATTTATGCGACTATGCCAATTGGTAAAGTTGTGGGTGAATTTGATATAGAATCGATTCTTGAAGATTCCCCCTCCAGTATCTGGCATAGCACAAAAAAACATGCTGGTATCAGTAAAGAATTTTTTGATATTTATTTTCACGAACGAACTAAGGCCTGCGCTATAAAAATTGGTAACGTTACCCGTTATGAACAGCCATTACTTTTAAGTGATCTTGGCAGAAATATTACTGCCCCTCAATCGTATCGTTATTTACCTAGCTGACTGATGTTTTTTTAAATAAATATCAAACATTGACTACTGTTCAAATACACAGTTAAATTTAGCCCTCAGACATGAGGGCTTTTTTATGGCAGTACGGAAACTCGATACCGGGAAATGGATTTGCGAATGTTACCCCACCGGGCGCAGCGGGCGTCGTGTGCGTAAGCAGTTCGCCACCAAAGGCGAGGCATTAGCCTTTGAACGTCATAAGATGGAAGAGGCAGAAGCGAAACCCTGGCTGGGTGAATCGCTAGATCACAGGACACTAAGATATGTCGTAGAACTCTGGTTCAAACTGCACGGTAAATCCCTGACGGCTGGCGAGCACGTTTATGACAAGCTGTGCCTGATGGTTAATGCCCTCGGAAATCCTCTCGCAACCGATCTCAGTTCCAAAATGTTCGCGCACTACCGCGATAAACGTCTCACCGGCGAAATCTACTTTAGCGAGAAATGGAAGAAAGGAGCCAGCCCGGTAACCATTAACCTCGAGCAGAGCTATTTAAGCGGTGTTTTCAGTGAGCTTGCACGCCTTGGGGAATGGACTGCGCCGAACCCGCTGGAGAATATGCGTAAGTTCACTATCGCAGAAAAGGAGATGGCCTGGCTGACGCATGAGCAAATCACAGAACTCTTATATGACTGTAGCCGCCAAAGCGCCCTTCTCGCTTTGGTTGTCAAAATTTGCCTCAGCACTGGCGCTCGCTGGCGCGAAGCAGTGAACCTCACCCGTTCACAGGTCACTAAATACCGCATCACCTTTGTCAGAACCAAAGGCAAAAAGAACCGCAGCATTCCGATCAGCAAGGAGCTGTATGAAGAAATCATTGCGCTGGACGGCTTCAAGTTCTTCACGGATTGCTACTTTCAGTTTTTGGCAGTGATGGAGAAAACGTCGATTGTGCTTCCCCGTGGACAGCTAACCCACGTGCTGCGCCATACGTTCGCAGCACACTTTATGATGTCCGGCGGCAACATCCTTGCCCTACAAAAAATACTGGGGCACCACGACATAAAAATGACCATGCGCTATGCTCATCTCGCTCCAGATCACTTAGAAACAGCACTCAGGTTCAATCCGCTAGCAACACTGAGTGTTAATACTGCAAGTCATTAAAAGGTTCAAAAATGGTTAAGTTTTCCTTTCGCGTTCCAGTTTTTGATTTCACCTTGACGTTTAACATTATCGCAACGTTAATCAGACAGAGTGAATCTTCAATAGAAAAAGGGATAGCTGAATATAAAGAAAAAGGTCCCGAAGAATACGTCATCGACATCTCCCCAGAGGAAGGGCTTTATCAATCCATTGAGCACTACATGGGCCTTGATAGCGCATCCGTCGACCTTGATGAGATGTTCCTGGAATATTATCCAAGCGTGTTTCGCAGATCAGTCTTCTTAACGATTTTCGGGATTTTTGAGCACGAAATTGAGAAGTTTTGCAACAGTTTTGCTAGCAGACACGAAACCCCCATAAAAATTGCAGATCTCAAGGGAAGTGGGTTAGAAAGAAGTCATTTATACATAAAAAAAATGATTGGGATGAAAACCACGGTTCACTATTCAAGCATCAAAAAGATAACAAGGCTAAGAAATAGTTGTGCGCATAATGATGCCAGATATATAGAGAATGACGGGCAGGATATTAAATCCATCATTGAGCTTATGAAGGCACATCCTGACCTTTTCAAAAAAGACGGGAGACAAGTCCTCTTTATGAACGGTGCATTGTCCCTGATCCTGGACACTTTCAAGTCATACCTCCATGAAGTTGAGCACGCTTTAAACGAATACGAAGAGCGCAAGATCAGTGGCGACAAAGTGGCGGCAGAGGTTGGCATTACCCCTTAGTTGCCCCTCCTTGTCACAAACCTAATTCATTGATTTTTATGCAAATCATTGTTTTTGAAAACCCATTTACATAAATGGGTTTTTTGTTGCCTTTTTTCATTGCCCCTTCTCGATTTGAACCGATAAGTAGCCTGTGTTTCGCCTTCCCTCTGACTCTGGCGAAGCAATGCAGATTTGGTAATATCGATGCCGAAACAGCACTACTCGCTATAACGGGAAAACGATGAAAGCGGAAGAAAATAGACTCGAAAGCTGGCTAAAAAAATCATTATACCGCGATGTTTTTTATAAAATAGGCATGTGGTGCGTTATCTCTATTATTTCGTTTTATATTGCAGGGAAAACGGCGAATTTTGATATCGCAAAATATCTGCTTAATTTTCTGGATAAAAGCATGCCGCAACTTAATTACGGTTGGATGGTGTTATTTATTATTGTCCCGGTATCCTTTTTCATGAAAGATATGGAAGCCATGAAACCCGACACCTGGGGAATGGAGACCCTGCGAGGCAAGGTTGGTGCAGCACTGCGCAAAGTGACCAGCGACCTGCTGCTGTGGTCCAGCGGGATTTCTACAGCGTTACTGACAACATCATTAATAGCGCTCGCGATTCTCTTTTACAGAGAGCCTCAAGTGACCTATAAAAGCCTTGTGCAAATCACTTTTGTATTAACGGTATTATTCATTTTCTTATTTGCCAATGTATGGTGTTATTTCATATTAAAACGCAATAATGCTGTACTCTTTTCCATTATCAATAGTCAGCGAGGAATAAAGTTTGCACATCTTGTTATTATTCTATTCTGTCTATACGCCACGCATAAAATATCTGTCGATATCGACAAAAAAGCGACAGCTGAACAATCTCAGCCAAAAACGTCTTAAAACGCCACGCGAAACCATATCGCCCACAGCACATAAACGCCACCCGCTAAAAAGCAGAGCCCGTAGGCCCATACAATCCCCGACTCACGGCGCAGGTAGAATTTAAGCGGGTTGCGGTGCAGATTGGCAGAGTTATAAGTTTTATGGAAGTACGTCATCTGTTGCGCACCTTTGCTGATAAGCGCAAAGAAAAAACTCACCGTTATGATCATTGCAAACGCCATATAACACTTCAAAAACAACCTGAGACCGGTAAACACCCACGGGCCAGAGTCTCTGCTGACACCCGCAACGCCGTGCTTTTTCAGCATAATGGCGGCACCATTTAACATCAGATGCAGCAGCAGAAAGAGGCCAAAATGTTTCGCATTCGTGGCAAAGGTATTTTTTAAAGTGATACCAAAGATCCAGGCGATAAACGCTGCCGCGGATATCAGCCACATTACCGTGTTTAACAACATTCTATTCCTTTTCAAGAGGTTGTTTGAATTCCCCATTTTTGCATTAATACTAAAGCGAACGCCAGCACCGTGTTTTTCATGGTGCTCTTTTTTAACCCTCACCCGACACCGCAAGGAGCCCTCCGATGCTGATTTACAACGTCTTTGGTCGTTATATTGGTGTGAAACGCGTAGCGGATGACTGGCAGATATTTCGTGTGGACAGAAGCGAAAGCAAGCATTCGCGGCTTTATAACATCATCATTCCCGGTGAATTAAGCGAAGCAGAGATCCCCGGCTGGCTGGGGGATATTTTCCATGAGGCCGCAACGGAAAAACATCCCGATGTTTTTCGCGTGGAATAGAGGAGCAGAAAATGTGTGCACAGTGGTACAGCCAAAGGCCGTTCGATGTACGGCTGGAGTGGGGTTTAGCCGCAGCGGAGCACCTGGCGCGGGAAGCCGATTGTGTGGTGATTGTCGACGTGATGTCATTCTCCACGTGCGTTAGCATCGCCACCGATAACCAGGCGCTGATTTACCCGTGGCCATGGAAAGATGCCAGCGCGCAGCGCTACGCGCAGGAAAACCATGCCGATGTTGCCAGCTTCAATCGCACCTTTGCCGGGGGCAAATACACGCTCTCGCCCACCTCGTTACTGCCTATTCCCGCCGGACACCGGCTGGTGCTCCCCTCACCTAACGGTTCCACCCTTTCGTTTAAAGCACGCGATTGCGGCGCAGCGGTGTTAAACGGGTGTTTTCGCAACCGCCAGGCAACAGCGAAGGCTTGTGCAGGTTTTGAGCGCATTTTGCTGATCCCGGCCGGGGAACGCTGGCCAGATGGCAGCCTGCGCCCGGCGGTGGAGGATTATCTGGCTGCGGGCGCCATTATCGCCGCACTGGGTGCGCGTAAACTCTCGCCTGAAGCGCAAGCGGCAAAAGCCGCATTTCAGGGCGGTGAATTCAGCGATCTCCGTCACTGCGCATCCGCTAACGAACTCCACGCACGGGGTTTTTCAGCGGACGTAGAATTATGTCTTGCTCTTGACGCAAGCCATCGCGCCTGCGCATTAGTCGACAACGCGTACCGCTCACTGTCCGGCGAGACGCCCGATCATTAAGCGAATGGCTTCGCGGCTCAGCGGCTCGCGATCAACCACAAAATGCAGCGTCATCCCTTCGATAAACGCATCCAGCGCACGTGCCGTCATCGGTTCGAACCAGCGCTCCAGCGTGGTCTGGCTGGTGCGCATCCAGTCTTGCATCACGTTTCTCAGCGTGGGCTGGCGGCTCATAAATGCATACAACTGATACATCAGTTCCATATTGCGCGTGGTGGTCACCTGAGCGCTGTAAATCAGCTCGGTTAGTGCCTCACAAGCTTTTGCCTGACTGTCAACGCCGTCGAAAAAAGCGGCGTATTGCGCCGACATCCGGCGGGTAAAGAGGCTGAAAGCCTCTTCTAACAACGCATCGATACCGGAAAAGTAATAGGTCATTGAGCCCAGCGGCACATCAGCACAGCTGGCGATTTTACGGTGCGTCACCGCCTGAATCCCATGTGCGGCAATGGTATCCAGCGTCGCTTGCAGAATGCGGTCACGCCGCTGCGGGTCGTTGGGTCTTCGGGTCATAGATCCTCTCACTCATTTATGTACAAATGTACACTTTCTTGCTAGTGTTGTCTTATCTTTTCTTTTTTCTCAGTGACGATATGACTGAAAATGCATCGCGAAAAGCCCTGCAACATCGCTTGTGGGCGCTGTTTACCTTCTTCTTTATACCGGGGCTATTAATGGCGTCGTGGGCCACGCGAACGCCAGCAATCCGCGATATTTTATCGGTCTCCACCGCGGAAATGGGTGGGGTGCTGTTTGGCCTGTCGGTCGGTTCGATGAGCGGCATTCTCTCCTCCGGCTGGCTGGTAAAGCGCTTTGGCGCGCGAAAAGTGATCCGCGCCAGTATGTCGTTCAGCGTCATCGGCATGGTGGTGCTGAGTATCGCGCTGTGGCTGGCGTCTCCACTGTTATTTGCCGTTGGCCTGGCTCTTTTCGGCGGCAGCCTGGGAGCGGGCGAAGTGGCAATGAACATCGAAGGTGCGGAAGTCGAGCGTGAGATGGGCAAAACCGTGCTGCCAATGATGCACGGTTTTTACAGCTTCGGCACGCTGGTCGGCGCAGGCATTGGTATGAGCGTTACCGCTATTGGCCTGGCGGCCAACTGGCACATTCTGGCGGCGGCACTGGTGGCAATTGTTCCCATTATACTGGCGATTTCCGCCATTCCGCATGGCACCGGCAAAGACTCCGCCGAGGAGAAAGCGCGCGGGAAAAAAGGGCAGCCGTTCTGGCGTGATACTCAACTGTTGCTGATTGGCGTGGTGGTGCTCGCAATGGCATTCGCTGAAGGTTCCGCCAACGACTGGCTGCCGCTATTGATGGTGGATGGGCACGGCTTTAGCCCAACGTCCGGCTCGCTGATCTACACCGGTTTTACCCTTGGAATGACCGTCGGGCGATTTGCCGGCGGCTGGTTTATTGACCGTTACAGCCGCGTCACGGTGGTGCGCGCCAGCGCGTTGATGGGTGCGCTGGGTATCGGGCTGATTATCTTCGTTGATAGTGCCTGGGTGGCGGGCTTCTCGGTGATTTTGTGGGGGCTTGGTGCCTCGCTCGGTTTCCCGCTGACCATTTCCGCCGCCAGCGATACCGGTCCGGACGCGGCAACCCGCGTCAGCGTGGTCGCCACTACCGGCTACCTGGCGTTTCTCGTCGGCCCGCCGCTACTCGGTTTTCTCGGCGAGCACTACGGCCTGCGTAGCGCCATGCTGGTGGTGATGGGGCTGGTGTTGATTGCCGCCGTGATTGCCCGCGCGGTCGCCAAACCGGCCCCGGAAACCGAGGCTGAAACCTGCTGATGGCGCGGCGGCGCTGTTGATGAGCGCCGCCCTAACCTTCCAGCGAATTCCCCACCCGTTTATCACGCAGGAACACCACCATCAAGCCCAGCCACAGCACGCCGTTGGCCAGGTTGAAGAGGCTGAACAAGCCATTGCCGCCGCTCAGCCAGGCGTGTTTACTGATTTCGATACCGACGGTAAAAATAAACATCTGTAACATGCCCATTGCCGCCGAAACGGTGCCTTTACTCATGTCGCTGGCAAACAGGGTCAGACGCACCAGCCCGGCATTTGCCAGCCCAATACCAAAGGCGTACAGGCTCAACCCGGCGGTCATCCATAAGTAAGCATGCGAAGAGGCAACAGTCGCGACAGCGGCCAGCAGCAACCCGGCCGCGATAGGCCAGCCGCCCATAATGATCAGCGCGCGCACGGTGCGCCGGGAAGTAAGCCGCGCCAGCACCAGGTTACCGATAATCAGCGCGCCAAAAATCGGCACCTGCAACAGGCCATACTCATAGCTGCTCAGTTGCTCGCCGCTGATGATGATAATCGGCGACTGGGCAATCCACGCCAGCAGTGGCAGGCTGACAAAGCCTGTCGCCAGCGCCCCGGCGACAAAACGCAGGTTCTTCATCACTTCGGCATAGTCGCGCCACAAGGCTTTAAAGGAGAGCTTTTCACCGAGCCGCGTGGCGGTCTCCGGCATCGCCCGTTGCAGGCCAAAAAAGGCGAATGCCGCCAGCAACGCGAACAGCACAAACATTCCCTGCCACGGCGCAGCATGCACCCACGCAGCCCCCACCAGCGGGCCAAGCAGCGGCGCTATCAGCGCCACGTTTGCCATCAGCGCAGTGATTTTTATGCACACCGCTTCTTCGAAAGATTCCTGGATTGCCGCGTAACCGACCGCGCCAATAAAGCACAAGCTAATGCCCTGCAAAAACCGCAGTAGCGTGAACTGCTCAATGTCCTGTGCCAGCAATGTTGCCAGGCAAGTAACGATAAACCACACCACGCCGGTTAGCATCACCGGACGACGGCCAATGCGATCCGACAGCGGCCCCAGCAGCCACTGCAAAAACATGCCGCCCGCAAGGTAAGCGGTCATTGACGTTGGCACCCACTCAATGCCGGCGTTGTACTGCTCCACCACGGCCAGCATGCCGGGCTGGATCATATCGTTGGCGATATAGGTGGAGAATTCGTAAAGCACCAGGCAGAGGGGAAACAGTAGCGCCCGTCGTCCCAGACGTTGGCTCGTTAAGGTATGGTTTTGCATGCAATCTCTTCATCTATGAAAAATCGCGCAGAGTGTAATCAAAGCCGCTATGCAGCGATAGGAAATTCTCTGTCACAGATTAAATAAAGCACATTTCAGTTCGTTTAAGGTTCACTTAAGTGCGCAGCCGTAAGATACGCCCTCAGTGGTTCGCTCCAGGAATCGTCTAACTCTCAGATGAGTAAGACAAAACCCCTTTACCGTTGACCATGCCGCTTTTATGGTGGGCGCTTTCGCGTCAATTTTGCTTATTTCATCAAAGAGTAACAAGCGTATGTTAGAGAGCCTGAATTACACCCTCTTTTACTGGATTAACGCCACGCCAGACTCTCCGCGCTGGCTGATTGCGTTTGCCGATTTTGCCGCCAGCGATTTAATCAGCATTGTGCCGCTGCTGGCGGTTGGCCTCTGGTTATGGGGTCCACGCGAGCAAGTGAATGCGCAACGCCAACTGGTGATTAAAGTCACGCTGGCAATGCTGGTCAGTCTCTGTTGTTCGGCGTTACTGGGGCATTTTTTCCCGCACGATCGTCCCTTTGCCGATCGCGTGGGCTACAACTTCCTGCACCACGCGCCGGATAGTTCTTTCCCGAGCGATCACGGCACGGTGATCTTCACCTTTGCAGTCGCTTTCCTTGCCTGGCACCGTTTGTGGTCGGGCGCGCTGTTGATGGTCATCGGTCTGACCATCGCCTGGTCACGCGTTTATCTTGGCGTGCACTGGCCGCTGGATATGCTCGGCGCGCTGCTGGTGGGTATCGGCGGCTGTTTGTCCGCGCAAATCCTCTGGCAAGGCTTTGGCCCGGCGCTCTACCACAGTGTGCAACAGCTCTATCGCGCCTGTTTCGCCCTGCTGATTCGCCGCGGCTGGGTACGTGACTAAGCCCTGAGGCAAAGGTAATATGAACGCCCTGCTCAATGCAGGGCTTTCTTTATATTCAGGGGAATTATGGAAACAAGACGCGACGAACGGATAGGCCATCTGCTGGCGGCGCTCAAGCGCAGCGATAAACTGCACCTGAAAGAGGCGGCGACGCTGCTTGGCGTATCTGAAATGACCATTCGCCGCGATCTCAGCGCCAACAGCGCACCGGTAGTGCTGCTGGGCGGTTACATCGTACTGGAGCCGCGCTCCGCCAGCCATTATCTGTTAAGCGATCAAAAAAATCGTCTGGTAGAAGAGAAGCGCCACGCGGCAAAACTTGCCGCCGGGCTACTCAAAGCACATCAGATGGCCTTTTTCGATTGTGGCACCACCACGCCATGGATCATTGAAGCCATTGCGGACGATCTGCCCTTCACCGGCGTCTGTTACTCGCTGAACACCTTTCTGGCATTACAGGAAAAACCGCAGTGTCGCGCTATTCTCAGCGGCGGTGAGTTTCACGCCAGCAACGCCATTTTCAAACCGTTGAACTTCAATGAAACGCTGAATAATCTGCGTCCGGATATTGCCTTTTATTCGGCGGCGGGCGTGCATGCTCAGCAGGGCGCGACCTGTTTTAATCTCGAAGAGTTGCCGGTAAAGCACTGGGCGATGACCAGCGCGCAATACCATGTTCTGGTGGTGGATCACAGCAAATTCGGTAAAGTGCGTTCGGCCTGCATGGGGCCATTAAGTCGCTTTGATGTGCTGGTCAGTGATTGTCGCCCCGACGAGGCGCTGGAGAACGAAGCAAAAAAACACCAGTTAACGTTGCTCTATTGACCGTGCCCGGTCGGGCACGGTCGAGGTTGTATCAGGAGAACCAGCCGCCAAACCACTGGTGGAATTTCAGCAGCACAAAGTCCCACATCCGGCCGATAAACCCGGCCTCTTCCACCGCTTCCATCACGATCAGCGGGCGTTGCTCAATGGTTTTACCGTTCAACTGAAAATCGATGGTGCCCACCACCTGACCTTTGGTCAGCGGCGCCTGCAGTTCCGGCTGCGTTAAAGTGTAGCTGGCTTTCAGGTTATTCAGTTGCCCCTTAGGAATGGTGATAGATCCTGCTTCACCCGCGCCAAGTTTCGCTTCACTCTCATCGCCAAACCACACACGCTGGCTGACAAACGTCGCGTCCGGTTTGATAGGAGTAACCGTGTCGAAGAAACGGAAACCCCAGGTGAGCAATTTTTCTGACTCGTTAAAGCGGATACGGTCCGTTTTCGCCCCCAGCACCACAGAAATCAGGCGCATATCCCCTTGCGTCGCCGAGGCCACCAGGTTGTAACCCGCGCCATCGGTGGTGCCGGTTTTCATGCCATCCACGTTCATGCCGGTGTTCCACAGCAACCGGTTACGGTTCGGCTGGCGGATTTTATTAAAAGTGAACTCTTTTTCTTTATGAATCGCGTACTCATCCGGCACATCATGAATCAGTGCCTTGCCGAGCAACGCCATATCGCGCGCGGTGCTGAACTGCCCCGGCGCATCCAGGCCGTGCACCGTTTTAAAGGTGGTATTGGTCAGACCGAGTTTTTGCGCGTAGCTGTTCATCAGGCTGACAAATGAGTCCTGGCTGCCCGCCACGAAATCTGCGATAGCGATACTGGCATCGTTGCCGGACTGGATAATCACGCCTTTGTTGAGATCGGACACGGAAACCTGGTCGCCGGGTTTCAGGAACATCAGCGAAGAGCCACGCAGCGCCGGGTTACCGGTCGCCCAGGCGTCTTTGCCGACGGTCACTGTATCAGTGAGATGAATTTTTCCGGCTTTCAACGCCTGGCCAACCACATAGCTGGTCATCAATTTCGTGAGGCTGGCAGGATCGAGCTTCTCGTCAGCGTTGCCTTCTGCCAGCACCTTACCGCTGGCGTAATCCATCAGGATCCACGCCCTCGCATCGACCGGGGGCGCACCCGGCGTCTGTTCCACCGCGTACAACGAAGGGGAGAAAAGCATCAACAGCGCAGAGCCCGCAACCAGGCCGCGAAGGGATAAAGAGAAATGCGTCATAGGGGCCACCCGAGTATCCATTCAAAAACGTCACAACACCGTGCCGCAACAAACGGTGAGTAATAGCGCACAAACGAAACGAAAAAAACCGTCACTGGGTAAAGTTTTTAAAGTTTACGCAATAACCGCGTGGTGTGTGCCGTTTGTGCTGAATATTTATCCCCTGAATAATTCGAGTTGCGCGTTGAGCCGTGCTTGCGCTGGCGCCGAAGGAGCGACGCTTACGAAGGAACCGGTAACAAAACCCGCGCATCTGCAACTTGAAGAATGACGGAGATTGGCACACGATGAATGTCACACCGACACTCATTCACACCACTGAGGTAAAAATGATAACGCTATGGGGCAGAAATAACTCGACTAATGTCAAAAAAGTTCGCTGGCTACTGGAAGAGCTGGAATTACCGTACCAGCATATTCTGGCGGGCAGAGAGTTCGGCGTGAACCATGAGCCTGAGTATCTGGCGATGAACCCGAATGGTCTGGTGCCGCTGCTGCGTGATGATGAAACCGATGTGGTTTTGTGGGAATCTAACACCATCGTACGTTATCTGGCGGCGCAGTACGGCCAGGGCCGTTTGTGGGTGGAATCTCCTGCTGAGCGTGCGCAAGGGGAAAAGTGGATGGACTGGGCGCTGAGCACCCTTTCGCCAAAACATGGCCCATTGTTGCAGGGACTGGTGCGCACCGCGCCGGAACAGCGTGACAACGCCGCGATTGAAGCCAATAAAAACGCGCTGGATGGGCTGTTCGCGATGCTCGACGATGTGCTGGCAAAACAGCCGTGGCTGTCCGGGGAAGCATTTGGCTGCGGGGATATCGCCGTCGGCCCGTTTATCTATAACCTTTATAATATCCCCGGATTACGCTGGGCACCGCACGCCAACCTGCAACGCTGGTATGCGCAATTGTGCGAACGTCCCGGCTTCAAAAATGCGGTAATGATCCCGGTGACCTGAACCTTTTTTTGACCGGTGGCGCTGGCTTTATCACCTGCGGTTGATGGTGAAATGCGCCCGGCGCCATCCGGTCCTCCCACGCGGCAACCCGCCGGTTTCGCGGCCTGGCGCAGAGACGTTACTCCTCGCCATCCGCAAACAGCGGGTCGTCTTCTAAAGGAACCAGGCTACTTTCATCCCACTCGATCTCATCCATTGCGTAGTCAATAACATCGACTTCGCAGCACTCCTCCAGCAGCGCTTCTGCCTCATCAAGAAGTTCGATTGCATCCTGATAAAACGCCATCACGTCAGGTTCGGCCACTTCGTCATTATTTATCGCATCGAGTTTATGGATAGCAAAATCGATATTCTGCAAACTCTCCTGCAAAAGCGTCACCTCTTCGCCACACTCCATACCCGAAATTACCGCAGCATGATCATCACTCAGCGCGTCATCCCGCTGAGTAAAAGCGTGACCGGCTAAGCCAGATTGTCTGGCGACCGACAGAAATGATTGTGATCTTTTCTTTAAAAAATTAGCCCGTTCTAATGACAGACCCAACTGCTCAGTGGCGATATTATCCATCATACCCATCTCGTAAAGTAATATAAGATTTTGGTTACTGCTAAATAATTATTTTTCACATGGCTTGCATGCGGTACTGAACCGAAACACGCCGAAGCAATACCGGGACGGTTTCTATATATTGAAAGCAGGTACTAATGACGTTGCTCATTTCCCTGGGGGAACTGGAATTTAAATAATCATCCAATGTTATCAACGCACACTCATAGGTAAATAAAAAATCGGTCAACTCTGGCGGATATGGCTGCAGCGTCAGTTCAACGCGAAGCTCATTATACAGGGCCATCAATTTTTTCAGCGCAACGCAGGCGTCTGTCCTTTTGTTTTCAAACGCATGCTCATTCAATGCAGGTTTGATAATGGCAAGTAGCGATCGATGAACATTGGTATATTTTGAGTTAAGAAACATGAGTCACCTCTGACATCATAAATTTGCCAGCGTCTACACCCGGCGTTTTCATTGACGATTAAGAGCGATAAAAAAGACACATTCTAAAAAAGGCGCAGCACTACTGCTGAGAGACAAACACTTATCAAAAACGTAATGTTTGTATCTCAACATATTTTTATAGCCAGCGATCATGTCGCCGTGATTACCGTTTAATTAAGACAATAAAATCATTACAACGTATTCAGTCTTGCGTTAATTCGGCCGCCGACATCGCTGCCAAAACTATAATATTTTTCCTTCATAATATCGCCTTCACGCACCATCATAAAAACCCGGCGTGATAAATTATTATCTTTGATATTAATATATTTAATACTATTGTGATCGTTACCGAGCGTTGAAAGTTTCGGGAAAAAGGAGACATTATCCGAATGTTTTACCATATATCTGATGGTTTCCAGATCGTTTGAAATACTCCGTGCATGGTTGAGTATCTCCTCGCTGCCAGGTTCAAGATTGAGATGTTCTGGCATCGATTTGGTCATAATGAGCTTATGCTTTTTCAACTCATTGAGATCAATCACTTCTTGTTGAGATAGCGGATGGCTGTTGTTTACGCCCAACACAAATTGCTCTTCATAGAGCTGCGCTTCAAGGAAGTTATCATTATCAATAGGCCCAATCAGCAGCCCCAACTGTAATTGCCCTTTTCCTAACATACTCAGCAAATTATCTTCACTGACTTCATGGAGCTTGATCTCATTATCCGGGAATTTTTCTTTGAAGGCGCTGAACAGATCTTCATATATATACGATCCAAGCGTTGGTGTGACACCAATATTGATAACGCCAACCGGTTGAAAACGCAGCCGCTGCGCTAATTCATGCAGGTTATGCACCTCCCGAAGAATATTTTCAATCAGCGGCAGCAAATGCAAACCGATCGGCGACAGGCTAAACCCTTTACCTTTACGGTGCAGTAGTGGAATGCCTAATTCCTCTTCAAGTTTTTTGATTTGGATGCTCAGGGTGGGTTGAGAAACATCGCACTCCTCAGCCGCCTTCTGGAAATTCATATGTTTTATCAACGCGACGAAGTATTCCAAATCTTGCGTTCTCATAAAGCCAACTCTCCCGTGTGCAGACAAAAAACACAAAAACATCACACAACATAAGCCTTTTATATTTCAGCCAGGGTAGCAAACACGACCGCGACTGATGCGTGATTTTTCGTGCTAAATTTAATTTAAGTGCCATTTTCGGCACAACTATTCAGTTATTTGTTATATAAACAACGCTGTATTCTTTCTTATCAGTAATCGAAAATCTGGCGCAAAACTTTAATTGTTAATTCATATCGTCAACCGTTTAATAGGATGCAACGATGCAATAATGTAAGAATTTGCTTTTAGTACCCACATTATGGGCAACATTTAACCTTTCCAGACAAATAACGTTGAGACAACAACCTATTTAAATATCAGCCTAACAGCATCCTTGCGTCAGGAAAAGCGAATTTACCTGCTTTAAAGTTACAAGAAATAATCTTCCCGCCAAGAACATTCAATAATACTTAATTATAGTTTAGCAATGCTAAAACAACTTGATGCGGTTATTCTTATTTATCGACAACCTATCCGGAATTATGATCGGATGTGCCTATAAGTATTATTAGGATAGAAGACGCCAGCGGCAATTAAAATATATTTACAACCACTATTAGCTATAAAATCATCGCATTAAATCGTTTCATTTATAAAAATAAACTATTAGGCATTTAAATTTAAAGTTTTATTCCCTGTGGACGATATCCATTTCGCCCAGCGATATCGGGCAATACTAATAGATTAATTCTATATTTCTGGAGAAATGAAATGGCCGTTATTAATACCAACACCTTGTCTTTAATGACCCAAAATAACCTGAGCAAATCTCAGTCTTCTTTAGGTACATCTATTGAGCGTCTGTCATCCGGCCTGCGTATTAATAGCGCAAAAGACGATGCGGCTGGCCAGGCAATTGCTAACCGTTTCACGTCAAATATTAATGGCCTTTCCGTTGCGGTGCGTAACGCAAATGACGGCATTTCACTGGCGCAGACCACCGAAGGCGCACTGAGCGAAGTGAATAATAACCTGCAGCGTATTCGCGACCTGACTGTGCAGGCGCAGAATGGCTCCAACTCCGCATCCGATGTCGACTCCATCCAGGCGGAAGTTAACCAGCGTATGGAAGAGATCAACCGTATTACCACCCAGACCGACTTTAACGGCCTGAAAGTGCTGAATACCGGCTCGGGCGACAGCCAGTATAATTTCCAGGTTGGCGCGAAAGATGGTGAAACCATCAGCATTACCGTGAGCAGCAGCGACGCGTTCAACCTCTACAACACCACCGGTGCAACGGCCGCAACAACAGGCCAGATCGTCAACGGCAGCGCACGTTCTACTGACGCACATGGTTTCGACGTGCTGCAGGGCGTTGTCAGCTCCGGCGGTACCACAGATGGTAATCCGCTGGCCGATCTGGATAAAGCCATCAAAGCCGTGGATACCGAACGCAGCCTGCTCGGTGCTTCGCAGAACCGTTTTGAATCAACGATTTCCAACCTGAACAATACGACGAACAACCTGTCGGCAGCGCGCAGCCGTATTCAGGATTCTGACTACGCGACAGAAGTGTCTAACATGTCCCGTTCGCAGATCCTGCAACAAGCTGGCAGCTCTGTACTGGCGCAGGCTAACCAGGTTCCGCAGACCATGCTGTCCCTGCTGCGTTAAGTGGTGTGAAATCCGCTTACCTCCTTCAGAGCGGATTTCTAAGATGTAATTCCTTGACTAACACCCGCTTTGTCATGAGGGCGGGCTTCATTGAGCATAACGAATTTATTTTTCTTTTTTATCCCGCATATGTTGATGGCATTGCGGGATTTTTTTTATTGAAAGGAATGCGTTTTTTATGCGAGATAAAAAGCCAAAAAAAAGTGAATGCAATAATATTGCATTCACCAAAAGAACAATTAGAGGATATCAATAAGTACAACAACGAGGGTGAAGCACTAGCAACATAAATTACAGACCAAGGCTATTCAGCAACTCGTCAATATCCTCTTGCCCGGTCGGTTGCGAAGCTGAATCAGCGCTGGCTTTGTTGATTGCCGCGCGCCCTTCTCGCGGTACGTTTTCTAACAACACATTCAAGAACTCTTTCTCAATATTTTCCAGCAACGCCATCATGCGCAAAATAATCCGCGCCGTGGTATCCGGGAAATCCTGCGCCATCATAATTTCCCGCAGGTAGGATTTGGTGACTTCGGTGCTAGTCGGCACAGAACCCAGCCAATCATGCGTGGCGCGGGCAAGCGCCATCGTCTCGTCGATACTTGCGGCTTCATTATGCTGCTGCCATTGCGCAAGTAACTGGTTAGCTTGCTGGCTCAGTTGCTCCTGAAGAGGTTGTGTCAGTTCGATATAGTTCAGCGTCTTGCCGGAGGCCTGCGCCGTAAGATCGACCACATATTGCAACCGGCTGCGCGCATCGGGAATGGAATTAGCCAGTTCAACAATGGTGATATCGTGGCCTAACTCACGCAGGCTACTTCTTAACATGCGGGTGACGTTGCCAATGCGGGAAATCAATTCATAAATATCCGTCGACGCACCCGAAATACCTTGATGATGCATTATTACTTCTCCTTTAACGCATACTCTAAGATATTCAGTTATCGGCAATCGCTGCTGGCACTTAAATAAAAGACGCCACATAGCCAGCCGCTATATAAATAAAAATGGCGGCATTATTTTATTTAAAAACAATCAACAGAAAACACTTATATAAAAACAAAATATAGCTTTTGCCTGTTAACGGCAGAAAGAAAAAAGTCACGACTAATACGCAGAATAAAGAAAGGGGAATAACCCCTTTCTGCTTCAGGAGGCCGGGCTGACTTTCCACAACGTGCCGTCAGATTCATCGGTCAGCACATAGAGATAACCGTCCGGTCCAACGCGTACATCGCGAATGCGCTGCCCGCGATCGCCAAGAATTCGGCCATCTTCCGTCACCTTGTCGCCCTGCACGCTCATGACGATGAGATCTTTATCTTTCAGCGCGCCGATAAACAGTTTGTTTTTCCACTGCGGGAACACATCGGCATTATAGAAAGCCATACCGCTGATCGCCGGGGATTTTTTCCAGTAAAAGATCGGTTGCTCGGTGCCGGCGACAATCTCCCCTTTCGCTTCCGGGATCTTCAGCCCGCTATAGTTGATGCCCCAGGTGGCAATTGGCCAGCCGTAATTTTTCCCCTTTTGCGGAATGTTGATCTCATCGCCGCCGCGCGGGCCATGCTCGTTGAGCCACAACGCGTTACTCCACGGGTTCATCGCCATTCCCTGCGGATTGCGAATACCGTAAGACCAGATCTCCGCTCGCGCCCCCGCTTTACCGGCAAACGGGTTATCCTCCGGCACCTTGCCCTGGTCCGTCAGCCGCACCAGTTTGCCCTGCAATTTATCCAGATCCTGCGCCGTCGAACGCTGGTTATTCTCGCCCAGCGCAATCCATAAATAGCCTTTGCCATCAAACACCAGCCGACCGCCAAAATGGTTACCGGTGGAGAGTTTCGGCTGCTGGCGGAACACCGTCTGAAAATCGTCGAGGCGCTTAAAATCCTCGCTAAGACGGCCATACCCCACCGCCGTTCCGGCTTTATCATCCTGCCCCGCTTCGGCGTAGCTCAGCCACACGCGGCGCGACTGGGCAAAATCCGGTGCCAGCGCCACATCCAGCAAGCCCCCCTGACCATGCGCCCAGACGCCGGGAACCCCGGTAATCGGGTCGGAAATCCCCTTATCTTGTTGCCATAAACGCAGTTGCCCGCCGCGCAGGGTAATTAACATGCCCTGATTATCGGGCAGAAAAGCCAGCGCCCAGGGATGATCGAGTTTGGTTTGCAATACATCGACTTTCACCGCAGCAGGCGCGGCGAACACAGAAACTGAGAGAAACAGGAAAAGCAGCGGGATCTGGCGCATACGGCGCTCCTTTATGCAGTTTTTTATTCTGATAAAGGGTAGACCGCGCAGCGCGGGCAAAAGCGACTTTTACACTGCCTATACACAACCGAATGCGCATCGCGATTGTTGCAGTAAAACCGGGGGTAACGTAGAGGAGGTAGACATAGAAAGGGGGAGTTTCCTCCCCCTGGTATCAGGCTTCTTCGAGCGGTGAATGCTCGTTCAGATACTGAATGCAGTAATTAAGCACATTCAGAGAACGTTCCAGCTTATCGACATTCACCGAAATGTAGGTGGGACAATCCTGTCGCCCGCTCATCAGACAAACAGCTGCTGAGGAGAGCGCTTCCTCGGCGCGGTATATCGCACTACGTGAGTCGCGATCCGGCATTTCGTTTAACCGTTCGCCTTTATCGCGGATCTCCAGCGCCAGGGCAAAGAAGCGTTCACGCAGACGATCATTTTCGCTGACCGACATATACCCTTTCGCTTTTCGCATCTGGATATAGGCCGCAAGGTCACTTCGGGCAGCAATCAACTTCGTCAGCAGACGACGCGCAAGTTCATCAACGGTCATATATCTTCCCCCCTTGTCAGCCAGTGTAGGATCATAGTATGGTCGCTTTTTGAACAAAAGCATGCGTCTGGTCAATATTTAATTTTGTCTGCCGGACCTTTACATTTCACGTAAAGTGAGCAGTTACCGCCATTCACGGTAAGTTGTCATGCTGTGCGCACCCCGCAATTCATAAATTCTCCAAATGAATCAACTCACTCGCTCAATCTTACCCGTCGCCAGCAGAGCCTGAATACATACACCACTTTACTGGAGCGAGGTTCCCACACTTACGTGTGCCATACATTGCGCTTTATCCGGAGTGTTTGGCATCGCTAACGCGATGAGCAACCGCGAAGCGCTGCTGCGAGTTGTAACTCATCTACCGGTGGTCAGAATGTATTTGTCTGGTGTATTGTTTTTAAACGATTAATGACACGAATGGACACCTGCAACATGCTTAAAATTCTTGGCAAAACGACATCGATAAATGTGCGTAAAGTGCTCTGGACCTGCGAAGAAGCCGGGCTGGATTATGTGCAGGAAGATTACGGCAGCGGTTTTGCCTCCACGGAAACGGAAGAATTCCGCGCCATGAACCCCAACGCGATGGTACCGGTGCTGATTGATGACGGCTTTGTACTGTGGGAGTCCAACTCGATTTGCCGTTATCTGGTGCGTAAAGCCGGGCGTGAGGATTTGCTCCCCGGTGAGCCGCAAGCCTGTGCCAATGTCGAACACTGGATGGACTGGCAGGCCACCGAGTTCAACAACGCCTGGCGTTATGTTTTCCCGGCGCTGGCGCGCAAAAACCCGGCGTTTAACGACCCGAAAGCCATCGAAGCAGGCATCAAAGAGTGGAATCACTGCATCGGTATTCTGGAACAGCAGTTGCAGCGCACCGGAGCATTTGCCGCGGGCGACACTTTTACGCTGGCGGATGTGGTACTGGGGCTGTCGGTCAACCGCTGGAAAATGACGCCGTTTGACCACCCGCCCGTTCCCGCTATCGATGCGTGGTTTGAACGATTAAACCAGCGCCCGGCATTTTTGCGCCACGGCAATAATGGCATGGTGTAAAGCGGTGCTACCCCAGGCGAAAGTTACCCGTAATTACACTTCGGCGTATCCCGATCCGATTGCAGTCGGCAAAGGCGAGCGCGTGCTGATAAGCCACTGTGATTTGCAGTGGCGTGGCTGGGTGTGGGTGACGTTAGCGTCGGGGAAAAGCGGTTGGGCACCGCAGCAACTTTTCGCACCACTCAGCGCGTACGAAGGAAGTGCGCTTGACGACTACTGCGCGCATGAACTGACCGTGTATGCGGGAGACTCGCTTACGCTGATTCACGCCTTCAACGGCTGGTATTACGCGCAGAAAGCGGACGGGGAAAAGGGTTGGCTGCCGCAGGAGTGCGTCACGGAATGGGAAAAATAGTGGGAATCAAATGAAGCGAGAACGCTATAACTTATCGATTGCGGTATTTGTTTTGCTGAGAAAAGAGAACCAGATTTGCATGCTTAAGCGCACCGGAACAGGCTGGATGGACGGTTGCTATAGCTTACCCGCCGGCGGGCTGGAACAGCACGAAACGCTGGGGGCAGCAGCGGCGCGGGAAGCCAACGAAGAGACAGGCGTTATTATCGCGCCGGATGATCTTCACCTGGCGCATACGCTACACGTCTGGACTGAGAATCGCTCGTGGATGGGGCACTTTTTCAGTTGCACACGCTGGCAGGGCGAACCGTTTATCGCCGAGCCGGAGAAACATGGCGATTTATGCTGGCACGCCATTGACGATTTACCTGAAAACACGATTGGCTATGTCAAACAGGCGATTGCGCAGATCACTGGCGGGCAACCCTATTCCGAATACGGTTGGTAAACGCGGCTTTAGCGCCCGATTTTAGCCCGCAGTACGTTGACGCTGAGGGCTAGAAGCCAGGCGATAACCAGCACAATAATCACCAGCATAATGGTGCTCGGCGGATCCATTCCCCATTCGTAAGTATCGGTAATCAGCTGATGCCGCCAGAGCAGATCAAATAACCAGCCCGATGACCATTCCCAGAACTGGTTAACCGGCTTGATGACAGCGCTAATAAAAAAGGCGAGCACCACATACAGCAGCCCCGCCAGAATCTTAATGATTGCCGTGCGCATCGTTTTTCCCTTTCCGTTGTTGGTAAACCGGACGGTTTTACCAGCGCGGGAACGGCATAGCAATGGCAACGCGGCGCTAACTGCATCGCCCACTTTTACCGCGATGGTGCAAGCCCGTTACTTTTCAGTCGGGTTGTTCCTGCTCTTGTAGATATCCGGGCGGGCAATCGTCCACGTATAATCGGGCCGGTTGATTGGCACATAACCCGCCTGCGCGTACAGCCAGGGCGCAGTGGAAGTAAAGAGAACAATCCGCCGCAGTTTTTCAAAAACCGGGTGCGCATGGCAGCAGGTGATCAACCATTTCCCCAGTTTTTGCCCCTGGTACGCTTCCAGCACATACACATCACACAGATACGCGAAGGTGGCGTAATCGGTGACTAACCGGGCAAAACCTATCTGTTCATCACCATGAAAAAGGCCGAAATTAAGGCTATTTTGCACAGAGATCGCCACCGTTTCCCGGTCAATCCCCACCGCCCATGTCGATCGCGTCAGATAACGGTGGATAGCAGAAATATCCTGCTTTTCGGCGTCGGTTGTTACCAGGTAATCCTCTTTACGCCATTCCTGAACGTCGAAACTTGCCATAGATCTGCCCTTATCACGTGCGGAAAACGTTCAAATTAGCATGAATTTTGTGCGCCAGTGAGCACGAGAAAAGACGAAAACCAGGGGCTTTTTTGCCGCGCAAGCGAAGCGCATAGTAATAATTTACATCGTGCAGGGGTAAACCAACGTAGCCTGATGCCGATAACTCAATTGCCCCAACCGTTTCATTTACAAGGAAGATGTCATGAAAACCTATGTGTTCTACTCCAGTGACATTGCCGTGAATGTCTATGAGAAAAAAGCCCTGTCCGCTGAAGAAGTACGCCAGCTTAAAGCTGAAGGCTTTCGCAAAATGCCGTTTGAAACCCAGGCAGAAGACGAAGCGCAGGCCATTGATATCATGCTGGCGCATTTCAAAGAGAACCTGGAAGCACTTGAAGAGTTCACCAAAGACTGGTGCATTCCCGCTACTATTTTCGCCGCGATTTATGCGTTGAGCTAAGCCGCAGAAGGCCGCATTCGCGGCCTCTTTTACTGTGCTTCGGTAAGTGTCTCGCCGGAAACATCTAACAGCGCCAGGTGCATCGAGGCGTCAAACATCGCGCCATGCGTGAGACCTGGGTAAAGCCGGTAAGTCGCCGGTATCCCTCTGCTACGCAGGTGTGAAACCGTCTGGCTTAGTGCGTTTAACATGTCTGACGTGGCGTTTTCGTCCCGCGCATTTCTGTCGCCATCGCCTTCCATAAACCACAGTGATTTCTGGCTGCCCTGCGCTTCATTGACCTGCTCAAGTGCGTTGAGCAGCGCAGCGTTATGACGATCCAACGAAGGCACGGCCGAGTAAAATGTGTGAAAAAAGTCGGACGATAAAAAGCTCTCCAGCACGAACAATCCCCCGTAAGAGTGACCCCACAGCGCCCGCTTTTGCGGGTCGATAGCGAGATCTTTTTCAGCCTGTGGCGCAATGGTGCGCTCCAGTAACGCACGGAAAACCGCGCTACCACCACCGGCTCTGCCGCGCAAATTTTGCGGGCTACTTTGCGTTGCGGGCGTGTAATCATACGCTCTGGCGGTTAAATCAAACGGCAGATCGGTCTGATAGCCAATCGCCACCAGCACGGGCGGATCGCGCAGCGACAGTTTTTGCAACAGCTCATCAGATAACCGGTCCATCACCGCGTTGCCGTCCAGCAGATAGAGCACCGGGTAACCACTGGCGGGCGGTTTTTTATTCGGGATGGCAGTCCACACTTTGTAGTGACGCTTGCCGTCGGCGGAATCAAAGGTGTTGACAGTGAAATGGTAAAACGCAGAGCCTTTGTCGGCGATATTCGGCCCCAACGGCGTCATATCCGGGCGGGCATAACCGTTCGCCGCGCAGAGCAACAGCAAAACCGCCGCCAACTGGCGAATCACTGCGCTAAAAGTAGGAAAAGCGCCTGCGTTAAACGAACTTAACCGCAAAAATGTAGAGCCATTTTTAAATGAACACGTGAGCATTATCCTTCCCTGGTACAAGAAACTAACAGCAACAAAGTTAATGCGAATCATTATTGATTGCAACCAAAATGGCCGTTGCTGCGGTCTCGCCTGATAACGGCAACAGGCTTCTTATCTGGAAATAAAAATCATACTTTCGTATGAGAAAACTTTGCGCCGCTGCGTCTGATAATTCAGCAATACCTCCATATTCTGGATCGTTACCATGCGAGCGATACCCTCGTTTCATCTGCTCATTTGCATTTCATCAAAACAACCCCTCAGTAAAGAGATGTGCAAATTAGACTCAGAAAAATTCTGACTACTTACGCTGTACCGAAATCAAAACTGCCCTTTTAAGAGGTAACCCCGATGCCTGGAAAAAGAACGTTCTTATTCATCAGTACCCTCCTGGCAGGATGTACCAGCGAGCATGCAAGTAATGTCAGTTATAACCCGCAGGCAATAAAAGAAGGTGGGATTGAAGAAATGCGCGCCTTTATATCCCCAGCGTCCTGTCCGGCTGAGGGAAATGTGAATTTTACCTCGGCGCTATTATTAGCGGTGGCTACGCCAATCCTCAGTGAAACCCTTAAATATGGGTTTTCGCTAATATCTAAAGTTGGCAGTAATATGGCGAAACCCTATCCGTTAAATGTCTATATTTATCCGAATGAAACCACGCTCATTTCTAACGCGCAGTGTTTAACGCTGGTTTATGGTCAATTCGGCGGCGCAGGGAAAAATAACCTAACAACACCCGGATTACCCTATCAATATTACAACACCCCACTTTTGGCCGGACAATTAACCAGCGTTCTCGGCTTTGCCATGCAAATTAAAATACAGCGTAGCGAAGATCGATTATCGTTTGTTCCGTATTCTCTTTTTTACCCCAAACAACTGCGGCCATACGGCATGAATAATCATCACGGGTTAACCGTGGCAATAGATTTCGGCGGTAATGATGTCACGATGGAATTCGATAAAGTAGAGGTTGGTCGCTATTACAATCAAACAGCGGTGATTACGCACGGCAAAACCATTGAGCTGGCAAAAGTGACGCCATATACCCTGAAAATTACGGTAACGGAGGGGCCAGACAATGAAACGCTCGCCGGGCTGCTGCAAGCCGTGTCATCAAGTGATGTCGTCGCGGCGCAGCAGCAGATCCTCAAAAGCTATATCGATAAAAAGATCGCCGAAAAAACGGGAAAATAAAAACCAGTCATAGCGGTTAAAAGCCTGCCTGTTCAGGACATTTAAGGCGCTATTAGCGACTAACCGCTAATAGCGCAACGGACTTAACGCTGCGCTATTTCCCCGCTGCGGGTAAATTGCTGTTCCAGCATTGAGCTTCCCCACTGTTCGCCCTGCCACTCCTTGTTTAGCGTGAAGCCGAAAGATTCATAAAGTGTACGTGCGGCGTTCAGCCCACTGAATGTCCAGAGTTGCACGGCGGAAAACTGTTGTTCATCGCAAAACTGCATCGCTTTGGCGAGCAGTTGACGCCCAATGCCGGTGCCACGGCATTCATCGTCAAGGATGAACCAGCGCAGATGCGCCTCGTTATTGCCTAAATCTTCCCCATCAATGGCAACCGAGCCGACAATTTTGCCCTGATACACTGCGAGCCAGATGTTATTACGCGCATTATCCAGACGTCCGGCGAATTCGGCCAGACCCGTGGCCACTTTGCTTTCAAAAAAATAGCCGAAACCATAATGTTGCGAATAGTAGCTGGCGTGCATTTCGCTGATGCGGCCAATCATTCCCGGCAGATAACCGGTGACGATTTCTGGCTTCTCACGGGCAGGACGTGGCGCACCCTGGCGGCAAGCTTCAAGCGCTGTGGCATAGGCCGACAAGCCGCGAGCTACTGCCTCCTGTTCGGCAGAAGTCAGATGTTGCAGCGCCTCGTGCACCCGCATTGCGCCGTAGCTGTTAATGCGCGCGACGCTCGCTTTACCCTGCGCAGTCAACTGCAACGTTTTATAGCGCGCATCCTCAGCCGAGGGAACGTCCTGCAATTCACCGGCGGCGATAAGCCGGCTCAGCATACGGCTAACGCTTGATTTCTCCAGCCCCAGCATCTGCACCAGTTGCGCAGCCGTCATCGCCCCCTGCTTTTCAACTTCCAGCAAAGTATGCACTGCGGAAGGGGAATAATCCGTCGCTGCAAGCGTGCTGTTCATAAAGCCCAGCTCACGCACCATCCGCCTTGATGAGGAACGGATATCGTTGATCAGTTGGTCAGCAGCCACGTTGTTACCTCAGAGGAGAATAGATAGTTGTATAATACAACCATCAACACAGCAGGCTGTCAACAGGGCTTTTTATAGGGTCAAAAGCGCTATGACTGGACACGCGACACTACGTGTTACTACACGGTTGCGAGGAGGCTAATCCCGACGCCTGATTTTGCAGGTGCAGAGCACACATAAAGCGTAACACTAAAAGCAACAAGGGATTACAGCTAACTTAATGAATAGATTGATATTACTGAAAGCGTGCTCGCAAATCCCGACGCGGTAACACAGGATCCGTTGATGGGGTTTCAGCCCGCGTAGCCGCATCAGCTACACCTTTCCCGCCCATAAGCCGAATGTTGCTGTTCAGAATTCCCCGCGCTCCCGCTTAATTACCCTATAAATCCAGGCAAGAGCCCTGTACAATCCCTGCCCTAAGATCCTATAAATGATTACTTTTTGAACTATGAGCAATGTGAACCTGCAGCCGAAAATCGGCTTTGTCTCGCTGGGCTGCCCGAAAAACCTGGTGGATTCCGAACGTATTCTCACCGAGCTGCGCACCGAAGGCTATGACGTGGTGCCAAGCTATGACAACGCCGACATGGTTATCGTCAACACCTGCGGCTTTATCGACAGCGCGGTGCAAGAGTCGCTGGAAGCCATCGGCGAAGCGCTGAATGAAAACGGCAAGGTGATTGTGACCGGCTGCCTGGGCGCAAAAGAGGATCAGATCCGCGAAGTGCACCCGAAAGTGCTGGAGATAACCGGGCCGCACAGCTATGAGCAGGTGCTGGAACATGTTCACCACTATGTGCCGAAACCAAAGCACAATCCGTTCCTGAGCCTGGTGCCGGAACAGGGCGTCAAACTGACGCCGCGTCACTACGCTTACCTGAAAATTTCCGAAGGCTGTAACCACCGCTGCACGTTCTGCATTATCCCGTCGATGCGCGGCGATCTGGTGAGCCGCCCGATTGGCGACGTGTTATCCGAAGCCAAACGTCTGGTCGATGCGGGCGTGAAAGAGCTGCTGGTGATCTCGCAGGATACTTCTGCTTATGGCGTGGATGTAAAGCACCGCATGGGCTTTCACAACGGCGAGCCGGTGAAAACCAGCATGGTTGGCCTGTGTGAGCAACTGGCGAAACTCGGCGTCTGGACGCGTCTGCACTATGTTTACCCGTATCCGCACGTTGATGATGTCATTCCGCTGATGGCGGAAGGCAAAATCCTGCCGTATCTGGATATCCCGCTGCAACACGCCAGCCCGCGCATTCTCAAACTGATGAAGCGCCCCGGCGCGGTCGACAGGCAACTGGCGCGCATTAAGCAGTGGCGTGAAATCTGCCCGGAACTGACGCTGCGTTCCACCTTTATCGTCGGTTTCCCTGGCGAAACCGACGAAGATTTCCAGATGCTGCTCGATTTCCTTAAAGAAGCGCGTCTGGATCGCGTCGGCTGCTTTAAATACAGTCCGGTAGAAGGCGCAACCGCCAACGAACTGGCGGATCAGGTGCCGGAAGAGGTGAAAGAGGAGCGCTGGAACCGCTTTATGCAGTTGCAACAACAGATCTCCGCCGAGCGCTTGCAGGAAAAAATCGGTCGCGAAATTCTGGTGATCATCGATGAAGTGGACGAAGAAGGCGCGATTGGTCGCAGCATGGCAGACGCCCCGGAAATCGACGGCGCGGTGTACCTGAATGGCGAAACCGGCGTTAAACCGGGCGACATTATCCGCGTGAAAGTGGAAAACGCCGACGAATACGATCTGTGGGGCTCCCGCGTTTAAAACCTTTCTTCCCTCTCCTCATGCAGGAGAGGGAATTTCCTACCCCTTAATCTTCGGATCCAGCGCGTCGCGCAGGCCATCACCCAGCAGGTTAAACGCCAGCACCGTCAGAAAAATCGCCAGCGAAGGGAACAGCGCCACATGCGGCGCAATCACCATATCCGCACGCGCTTCATTGAGCATCGCTCCCCACTCCGGCGTTGGCGGCTGCGCGCCCATACCTAAAAATGACAGGCTGGCGGCTGAGATAATCGACGTGCCGATACGCATGGTGAAATAGACCACAATCGATGACACCGTACCCGGCAGAATATGGTGAAACAGGATCACCGCATCGCTGGCTCCGATACTGCGCGCGGATTCGATAAAGGTTTGTTGCTTGAGCACCAGCGTATTGCCGCGCACCAGGCGGGCAAACGCTGGCACGGAGAACACCGCCACGGCGATGATCACGTTCGCCATGCCGCTGCCCATTACCGCCACCACCGCAATCGCCAGCAGAATGCCGGGGAACGCGAACAGCACATCACAGATGCGCATAATCAGGCGATCCCACCAACCTTCGTAATAACCCGCCAGCAATCCCAGCACCGTGCCGATGAGCGCGCCAATCAGCACCGCAAAAAGGCCGGCAGCAAGCGAAATCTGCGCGCCGACGAGCACACGGCTTAAGATGTCACGCCCCAGCGAATCAACGCCGAACCAGTGCACCAGAGACGGCCCTTCATTGAGCCGGTCATAGTCAAAATAGTTCTCCGCATCGAACGGGGCTATCCACGGGGCGACAATCGCCAGCAGGATCAGCAGCAGCACAAAAATCCCGGCGGCCATCGCCAGCGGTTGGCGGCAAAAACGTCGCCAGAATTCATGCCACGGCGTGCGCACATGCCCCGGTTTGACTACGGGCATGGCGTTTAAAACCGCCTGTCGACGCCAGTTTAATAATCGCATCCTTACTTGTACCTGATCGCGGGATTAAGGGCGGCGTAGAGCACATCCACCACTAAGTTGATAAGAATAAACTCCAGCGAGAAGAGCAGCACCTCAGCCTGAATCACCGGGTAATCGCGCATCTCCACCGAGTCCACCAGCAAACGCCCCAACCCCGGCCAGTTGAAGACTTTCTCCACCACAATGGAGCCGCCGAGCAAAAAGCCAAATTGCAGCCCCATCATGGTGACCACCGGGATCAGTGCGTTGCGCAGACCATGTTTGAGAATAACCCAGCGCTCGCTCACGCCTTTGGCACGTGCGGTGCGCATGTAGTCCTCGTTGAGCACTTCCACGAACGAGGCGCGGGTAAAACGCGCCATCACCGCCGCCACTGCCGCACCGAGCGTTAAAGACGGCAAAATATAGTGTAGCCAGCTGTCAGCACCGACGGTCGGCAGCCAGCCGAGTTCAACCGAGAAGATCTGCATCAGCAACATGCCGAGCGCAAACGCCGGGAATGACATGCCCGTTACCGCCAGCGCCATCCCCAGATGATCCGGCCAGCGGTTACGCCACACGGCGGCGGCAATCCCCGCTCCAAGGCCAAACAGCATCGCCCAGCACATGCTGGTAATGGTCAGCAGCAGCGTCGGCATAAAGCGGCTGGCGATTTCCTCCACCACCGGGCGGCGCGAGGCCATTGATATACCAAAATCGCCCTGCAGCACGTTGCCGATGTAGTGCCAGAACTGCCGCCACAGCGGCTGATCCAGCCCAAGCTGGCGGCGCACCAGCTCAATGACCTGCGCGTCGGCTTCCGGTCCGGCAATCAACCGCGCCGGATCGCCCGGCAGCAAGTGGACAAACAAAAACACCAGCACCGCCACAATCAGTAGCGTCGGGATCAGGCCCAGCAAGCGTTTAATAATATAATTTTGCATTGTGCGTTCCCTCACGCCTCCTTTTGCGCTGCGAGGTGGAGTGAGTTATTTCACCAAATCCGCGTTATCAAAACTGAACCCGGTATCGGGCATAATGTAGAAACCGGTGAGCTTCTTGTTATGCGCTGAAACCAGCTTTTCCACCACCAGCGGCACCCACGGTGACTCCTGCCAGATGAGATCCTGCGCCTGTTTGTACAACTGCTCTTTCTCCGCGGCATCCGTGGTTTTTAGCGCCTCGGCGAGGTCTTTATCCACTTGCGGGTTGCTGTAAAACGCGGTGTTGAACTGCGTTGGCGGCCAGTTCCACGAGGCGAACAGCGGCGACAGCGCCCAGTCGGCTTCGCCGGTCGAGGCCGACCAGCCGGTGTAGAACATGCGCACGCCGCTCTGTTCCTGCCCTTTGGCTTCCACTTCCGCTGCGCGCTGCCCGGCGTCCATCGCCGTCACCTGCACTTTAATGCCCACCTGCGCCAGTTGCTGCTGGGTAAACTGTAATACTTTCTGCGCGGTGCTGTGGTTATGCGACGACCACAAAGTCGTGCTGAACCCCTGCGGATAACCGGCTTCTTTTAGCAGTTCTCGGGCTTTTGCCGGATCGTACGGCCAGGGTTGATAGGCCTGTGAATAGGCAATGGTTGGCGGTACAACGCCGGTGGCGGGCGTCGCGAAACCGGCGAACGCCACTTTCACCAGTGCCGGGCGGTTAATGGCGTAGTTGATCGCCTCGCGCACTTTCGGGTTATCGAACGGTTTTTGCGTGACATTCATGCTGATGTAACGCTGCATAATCGACGGGCTGGCGACCAGCTCCAGCTTGCTGTTTCTTTTCAGCACTTCCGCCTGCTCGTATGGAATGGGGAACGCAAACTGCGCTTCGCCGGTTTGCAGCATCGCCGCGCGGGTGTTGTTGTCCACCACCGGCCGCCAGGTAATCGAGTCCAGCTTGGGTAAACCTTGCTGCCAGTACCCGGCGAATCTCTTCACTTTTACATAATCCGTCTGGTTCCACGCTTCCAGTTCATACGGGCCGGTGCCGACCGGGTGAAAACCAATGTCATTGCCATATTTTTGCAGCGCCGCCGGAGAAATCATGGCGGTTGCCGGGTGCGCGAGAATATTAATAAACGCGGAAAAAGGCTGCTTCAGGGTGATTTTTACCGTGTAGGCATCCGCCACATCGGTTTTCGCGATATTTTTATACAGGTTATAGCGCTTCAGGCTGTTGCGCGGATTACTGGCACGGTCGAGGTTCGCTTTTACCGCAGCGGCGTCAAAGTCAGTACCATCCTGGAACTTTACCCCGTGGCGCAAGTTGACGGTATAAACCATGCCGTCAGCGGAAACGCTGTAGCTCTCTGCCAGCACGTTTTCCAACTGCATATCTTTATCAAGGCCAAACAGCCCCTGATAGAACGATTTCGCCACCGCCTGCGATAGCGTGTCGTTGGCATCATACGGGTCGAGGGTCGTGAAATTGGATCCCACTGCGACAACCACATCTTTCGCCGCAAAGGCCGGGATGGCGGTCAGCGCGAACATCACGCTGGCGAGTCCCCGCCAGTGCCGTGAAATGAATTGTGTCATGTTGCTCTCCTGAAGAACCCTGCCAGTGCTCAGTTAAAAACGGGATTGCGTACTGCCGGGCGTCGAGCGAGCGACAAAATGCCCCGGCCCCACGTTCTGCAACTGCACGCGTTGCATTGACTCGCCGCGTTTGCGGATATTGCTGGGCATGTCATCAGACAACAACACACGCTGCGCGTGATGGTGCGCAGGGTCGGCAACCGGCACCGCCGACATTAACTTACGTGTATACGGATGCTGCGGGTTTTCAAACACCGCCTGCCGTGGGCCGATCTCAACAATTTGCCCAAGGTACATCACCGCGACGCGGTGGCTGATGCGTTCTACCACCGCCATATCATGCGAGATAAACAGAAACGCAATGCCCATCTCACGCTGCAAATCGAGCAGTAAGTTGATGATTTGCGCGCGGATCGAGACATCCAGCGCCGAAACAGATTCGTCCGCCACCACCACGCGCGGGTTGAGCGCCAGCGCCCGGGCGATGCAAATGCGCTGACGCTGCCCGCCGGAAAACTCATGCGGGTAGCGCCAGGCGTGTTCCGGCTTGAGGCCGACGCGCTCCAGCAGCCACTCCACGCGCTGCCGCCCCTCTTCTGCCCCTAATAAATTGTGCACCCGCAGCGGTTCAATAATCGAATCGCCAACGGTCTGACGCGGATCCAGCGAGGCGTAAGGATCCTGAAAAATAAACTGAATATCGCGACGGATGCGTTTCATCTTGCTATCCGGCAGCGTATCAATGCGCTCACCGTTAAAGGTGATGGAACCGCTCTGGTGCTCCACCAGCCGCAGCAGCGCGCGCCCGGTGGTGGATTTACCGCTGCCGGATTCGCCCACCAGCGACAGCGTTTCGCCCGGCCAGAGATCAAAGCTCACCCCTTCCACAGCGTGCACCTCTTTGGTGACGCGATTAAGAATACCGCTGCGCAGCGGGAAGCGCGCTACCAGATCGCGCACCTGCAAAATCGGCTCGCCCGGCACCACCGTATCCTGCTCGATTTCCGCTTCCTGATGCGCCGGGTTTTTCGGCGAAATCAGCGGAAAGCGGCGCGGCAACGTGCTGCCGTTCATCGCCCCCAGTTTGGGCACCGCCGCCAGCAGCGCTTTGGTATACGGATGCTGCGGATGATTGAAAATCTGCTCAACGCTGCCGGTTTCCACCGCTTCGCCCTGGTTCATCACCAGCACGCGGTCGGCAACATCGGCGACCACGCCCATATCGTGCGTGATGAAAATCACCCCCATCGACATCTCTTTTTGCAGCACGGCGATGAGTTGCAGGATCTGCGCCTGGATCGTGACATCCAGCGCGGTGGTCGGTTCGTCGGCAATCAGCACCGCCGGGCGACAGGAGAGCGCCATGGCAATCATCACGCGCTGGCGCATGCCGCCGGAAAGCTGATGTGGAAAGCTGGATAAAATCGACTGCGATTCCGGGATACGCACCAGATCGAGCATGCGCCGTGCTTCAATCATGGCATCTTCGCGCCCCAGTTTTTGGTGCAGGCGAATCGACTCGGCGATCTGTTCGCCCACCGGAAACACCGGGTTGAGCGAGGTCATCGGCTCCTGAAAAATCATCGCGATATCCGCGCCGCGCACGCTGCGCATTTGCGATGCGCTCAGCCGGGTGAGCTCCACATTCTGCCGGTTACGCCGGGTCAGGCGCATGTGATCGCAGCTCACTTCGCCGCCCGCCTGCTCAATCAGGCGCAGCAACGCGAGCGCGGTAACCGATTTACCAGAGCCGGATTCGCCGACAATCGCCAGCGTTTCGCCGCGTTTGAGGGAAAAGGAGAGATGGCGAACCGCCGGGACGAGTTGCTTGTCATGGCTGAAAGCGACGTTCAGATTACTGACATCCAGCACCACGTTCGCATCGGTTTCCATCCGCTCAACTCCACTCGCATTATTCACGATAAATGCCCACGCTTGGCGCATCGCCCGCGTAACCCCACGCGCGATACATCCCTTCACTGTTGAACGGCAACGCCACGTTGCCTTCGCGATCAACCGCAATCAGCCCACCGCTGCCGCCCAGCGCCGGGAGTTTTTCCATCACCACCGCGTCGCAGGCTTCCTGCAAACTCAAACCACCGTACTCCATGAGCGCGGCGATGTCGTAAGCGGCCAGCGCGCGGATAAATACTTCGCCGGTGCCGGTACAGGAGACCGCCACGTTGGCGTTATTGGCATAGCAGCCTGCGCCGGGTAATGGGCTGTCGCCCACGCGGCCCGGTAATTTATTGGTCATGCCGCCGGTCGATGTCGCAGCCGCCAGGTTGCCCTGCTTATCCAGCGCCACCGCACCCACGGTGCCAAATTTTTTGCTCTCATCAAGCGGCGCGGAGCCGTGATCCAGCACCGTCTGCCCGGCGTCCCGCGCTTCCATCAGTTGTGCAAAACGTTCCGGGGTGGAAAACAGGCTCGGCGATACCGCTTCCATGCCGTGGGAAAAAGCAAACTTTTCCGCCCCTTCGCCAATCATGAAGACATGCGGGCTGTGCTCCATCACCAGACGCGCCACCAGCACCGGATTGCGCAAGCGGCTGACACCCGCCACCGCACCCGCTTGTAAGGTGTTGCCGTCCATCACGCAGGCATCCAGCTCATGGGTTTCATCGCGGGTAAATACCGCGCCGATACCGGCGTTAAATAAGGGGCACTCCTCCAGCAGCCGCACCGCTTCTGTTACCACATCCAGTGCGCTAACGCCCGATTCCAGCATGCGCTGCCCGGTTTCGATAATGGACGAAAGCACGTGTACGTAACGTTGCTCTTTTTCCGGGCTCATCTGCGCACGGCCGATAGCACCCGCACCGCCGTGTATTGCGATTACCGCTTTAACCATTTGTGCCGCCTGGATTTCTCTGCGCCTGGAGGGATTTCTGAATATAGAAAGTCGTTACAACGATGTAAAGCAATGTCATTACAACGGGGTAGGCGTAAGACATGTTGAGGCCTTCTCTTTTCTGCCATAATGGCCGCTTCATCGCGTTGACTGGATATTAACTATGGAATCATCAAACGGCCTGATCTCGCTCGATACGGCCCTGTCACAGATGCTGTCACGCATTTCACCGCTGACTGAAAGCGAAACTCTGCCGCTGGTGGCCTGCTTTGGCCGCGTGGTGGCGCAAGATATTATCTCTCCGCTGAACGTGCCGGGTTTTGATAACTCGGCGATGGACGGCTACGCCGTGCGGCTGGCGGAGGTACAAAGCGGTAACGCCCTGCCGGTGGCGGGCAAAGCGTTTGCCGGGCAGCCCTTCGACGGCGAGTGGCCTGCGGGCACGTGCATACGCATTATGACCGGCGCGCCGATCCCCGCCGGATGCGACGCGGTAGTAATGCAGGAACAGACAGAACAGACCGACGCCGGTATACGTTTTACCGCCGAAGTGCGGGCCAGTCAGAACATCCGCCGCGCGGGGGAAGATATTCGACAAGGCGCCAGCGTTTTTACGGCGGGTACAAAACTGACCGCCGCCGAGCTGCCGGTTATTGCCTCGCTGGGCATTGCCGATGTCAGTGTGCTGCGCAAAGTGCGCGTGGCGCTGTTTTCCACCGGCGACGAACTGCAACTGCCAGGCCAGCCGCTGGCGGACGGGCAAATCTACGATACCAACCGCCTATCCGTTCACCTGATGCTGAGCCAGCTCGGTTATGAGGTGATTAACCTTGGCATCGTGCCGGATGACCCGCAGAAACTGCGCGATACATTTATTGCTGCCGACAGTCAGGCCGATGTGGTGCTGAGCTCCGGCGGCGTGTCGGTAGGCGAAGCCGATTACACTAAAACCATTCTCGATGAACTGGGCGAAATTGCGTTCTGGAAACTGGCGATCAAGCCGGGTAAACCGTTCGCCTTCGGTAAGCTCAAAAATAGCTGGTTCTGCGGCCTGCCGGGTAATCCGGTTTCCGCGGCGCTCACCTTTTATCAGCTGGTTCAGCCGCTGCTGGCGAAACTTGCCGGTAACACCGCCGATACGCAGCCGCTGCGTTTTCGCGCCCGTGCGACGGAGCGCCTGAAAAAGTCGCCGGGGCGTCTCGATTTCCAGCGCGGGGTGTTAAGCCGTGGCGACGATGGCACGCTGGAAGTGCGCAGCACCGGGCACCAGGGTTCACATATTTTCAGCTCCTTTAGCCAGGGTAACTGCTTTGTGGTGCTGGAGCGCGAACGTGGCAATGTCGAAGCCGGTGAATGGGTGGATGTCGAGATGTTTAACCATCTCTTCGGAGGCTAAAGATGGCTGAAGAACTCAGCGACGCGGAGATGATGCGCTATAACCGGCAGATTATTCTGCGCGGTTTTGATTTCGACGGCCAGGAGCGGTTAAAAGCCGCTCGCGTACTGGTGGTCGGGCTCGGCGGCCTCGGCTGCGCCGCTGCGCAATATCTGGCGGCGGCGGGTGTCGGGCATATGACGCTGCTCGATTTTGATACGGTGGCGCTCTCTAACCTGCAACGCCAGACGCTGCATAGCGACGCGGATATCGGCGTGGCGAAAGTGGACTCGGCGCGTGAATCGTTACTGCGCATCAACCCGAATGTGCATTACACCGCCATCAACGCCCTGCTTGATGACACGGCGCTGCTCACACAGATTGCCGCACATGACCTGGTGCTGGATTGCACCGATAACGTCGCCATTCGCAATCAGCTCAACGCAGGCTGTTTTCAGCATCGCGTGCCGCTGGTTTCCGGCGCGGCCATTCGCATGGAAGGCCAGATCAGCGTCTTTACCTGGGGCGAAAACGACCCGTGCTATCGCTGCCTGAGCCGTCTGTTTGGCGATAACGCACTGACCTGTGTCGAAGCAGGTGTCATGGCGCCGCTGGTCGGGGTGATTGGTTCGTTGCAGGCGATGGAAGCCATCAAGGTGCTGGCGCATTACGGTACGCCGGCGGCGGGAAAAATCGTCATGTATGATGCGATGACCTGCCAGTTCCGCGAAATGAAACTGCTGCGTAATCCTGACTGCGACGTCTGCGGACATTAATCTCCCGCCTCTTTTTCCGGATGGCGCAACGTCATCCGGCATCGCGATAAAAGGTCGACTTCCGTCACAGCAACTTTCATTCGAAAGTGATTTAATCTCCATATGAAATATATGGGGATAAGTTATGATCTTCAACATCCAGCGCTATTCCACTCACGACGGCCCAGGTATTCGTACCGTTGTGTTCCTGAAAGGCTGCTCGCTAAGTTGCCGCTGGTGCCAGAACCCGGAGAGCCGCAGCCGCACGCGGGATCTGCTGTTTGATCCGCGCTTGTGCCTTGCCGGGTGTGAGTTATGTCAGCATGCCGCGCCAAAGGTGATTGAACGTGCGGTGAACGGTTTGCTTATCCACCGCGAAAAACTTGATGATACGCAGCTTGATGCGCTCACCGATTGTTGCCCGACGCAGGCGCTGAGTGTCTGCGGTGAAACGCCCGATGTGCGCGATATTATGGCTACCGTTTTGCGCGATAAGCCCTTTTATGACCGCAGCGGCGGTGGCATCACCCTTTCCGGCGGCGAGCCGTTTATGAACCCGCAACTGGCGCAGCAACTGCTCCAGAGCAGCCATCAGCACGGCATTCATACGGCAGTGGAAACCTGCCTGCATGTGCCGTGGCGCTATATTGAACCGTCCCTGCCCTTTGTGGATCTGTTTCTCGCGGATTTAAAACATGTCGATGACGCCGCCTTTCGCCAGTGGACCGGCGGCTCGGCAAAACGCGTGCTGGATAACCTGAAGCGGTTGGCGCAGGCGGGGAAAAAACTCACCATCCGTGTACCGCTGATCCCCGGTTTTAATGCCGATCAAGACGCCATAAGCGCCATTACCGCCTTCGCCGCCGATGAGCTGAAGGTCAGCGATATTCATTTTTTGCCTTACCACACGCTGGGCATGAACAAGTATCACCTGCTCGGCGAACCCTACACCGCCCCAGAGAAGCCGCTCGACGCCCCGCAACTGCTGGCATATGCGCAGGATTGTGCCCAGCGCAAAGGGCTGACGGCGACATTACGAGGATAGAACCATGACCACGCTGCAACTCAACACGCTAACTAACCGAATCAATGCGCATAAAACCGCGCTGGTGCACATTGTGAAGCCACCGGTTTGCACCGAGCGCGCCCGGCATTACACGCAGGTTTACCAGCAAAATATGGACAAACCGCTGCCGGTACGCCGCGCGCTGGCGCTGGCGCATCACCTGGCCGAGCGCACTATCTGGATCAAACATGACGAACTGATTATCGGTAATCAGGCCAGCGAAGTGCGCGCCGCGCCGATCTTCCCGGAATACACCGTTTCATGGATCGAAAAAGAGATCGATGAGCTCGCCGACCGTCCCGGCGCTGGCTTTGCGGTTAGCGAAGAGAACAAACGCGTGCTGCATGAGATTTGCCCGTGGTGGCGCGGCCAGACGGTGCAGGATCGCTGCTACGGCATGTTTACTGACGAACAAAAAGCGCTGCTGGAAACCGGCATTATTAAAGCCGAAGGCAATATGACCTCTGGCGACGCGCACCTGGCGGTGAACTTCCCGCTGCTGCTGGATCTCGGTCTCGACGGGCTGCGCCACAAAGTGGATGAGCGCCGGACGCGCATCAACCTGACGGTGCTCGACGATCTGCACGGTGAGCAGTTCTTAAAAGCGATTGATATCGTACTGGAAGCCGTCAGCCTGCATATCGAACGCTTTGCCGATCTGGCGCGCCAGATGGCCGGAGAAGAGACGCGGCAAGACCGCCGCGATGAGTTGCTGGCGATGGCGGAAAACTGCCTGATTATCGCCCACGAACCGCCGCGCACCTTCTGGCAGGCGTTGCAGCTCTGCTACTTTATCCAGCTGATTTTGCAGATTGAATCCAACGGGCATTCGGTCTCTTTCGGGCGCATGGATCAGTATCTGTATCCGTACTATCGCCGCGATGTTGAATTGCAACAGTCGCTGCCCCGCGAACAGGCCATTGAGTTACTGCACAGTTGCTGGCTAAAACTGCTGGAAGTGAACAAAATTCGCTCCGGCTCCCATTCAAAAGCCTCGGCGGGCAGCCCGCTGTATCAGAACGTCACCATTGGCGGCCAGCAGTGGCATAACGGTGAAGCGCGCGACGCGGTTAACCCGCTCTCTTACGCGATTCTGGAATCCTGCGGGCGCCTGCGTTCCACCCAGCCGAACCTGAGCGTGCGCTACCACGCCGGCATGAGCAACGACTTCCTTGATGCCTGCGTACAGGTGATCCGCTGTGGCTTCGGTATGCCCGCATTCAATAACGATGAAATTGTTATTCCGGAATTTATCAAACTCGGAGTCGAACCCGCGGACGCCTACGATTACGCGGCCATTGGCTGCATCGAAACCGCCGTTGGCGGCAAATGGGGCTACCGCTGCACCGGCATGAGTTTTATCAATTTTGCCCGCGTGATGCTGGCAGCGCTGGAAGGTGGTCGCGATGCCACCAGCGGCAAAATCTTTCTGCCGCAAACCCAGGCGTTGTCGGCGGGTAATTTCGATGCGTTCGATGAGGTCATGCACGCCTGGGATCGGCAGATTCGTTATTACACCCGTAAATCGATTGAGATTGAGTATGTGGTCGACACCATGCTGGAAGAGAACGTGCCGGATATTCTCTGCTCCGCGCTGGTCGATGACTGCATTGAACGGGCGAAAAGTATTAAACAAGGCGGCGCGAAGTATGACTGGGTTTCCGGTTTGCAGGTGGGGATTGCCAACCTGGGTAACAGCCTCGCGGCGGTGAAAAAGCTGGTCTTTGACCAGAGTGTTATCGGGCAACAACAACTGGCACAGGCGCTGGCAGAGGATTTCGATGGCCTGACGCAGGAGCAGTTGCGCCAGCGACTGGTTAACAGCGCGCCGAAATACGGCAACGACGATGACAGCGTGGATACGCTGCTGGTGCGTGCCTATCAAACCTACATTGATGAGCTGAAGCAGTATCACAACCCGCGTTACGGTCGCGGCCCGATCGGCGGTAATTACTACGCCGGAACCTCGTCTATTTCCGCGAACGTGCCGTTTGGCGCGGCAACCATGGCGACGCCGGATGGTCGTAAAGCGCATACGCCGCTGGCGGAGGGCGCAAGCCCGGCGTCCGGCACCGATCATCTGGGGCCAACGGCGGTGATAAGTTCCGTGGGTAAATTACCGGTGGAAGCGATTCTCGGCGGCGTGTTGCTGAACCAGAAACTGAATCCGTCGACGCTGGAAAATGAGAGCGATAAGCAAAAGCTGATGGTGCTGCTGCGCACCTTCTTCGAGGTACATAAAGGCTGGCATATTCAGTACAACATTGTGTCGCGCGAAACGCTGCTGGAGGCGAAGAAACACCCGGATCAGTATCGCGATTTGGTGGTGCGCGTCGCCGGCTATTCCGCGTTCTTCACCGCCCTGTCGCCAGATGCGCAGGACGACATTATCGCCCGAACTGAACATACCTTATAGGGTAGCGACCGGATGACCGTTATTCGTTATTAATTAACAGCCGCCTTTTGTCCGTTACTATCTGATGTTTAACCTATGGATTTCGGATTGCAGGAAGGCGGCAAGGCGGTAAGTCCACGGGAGCTTACATCAGTAAGTGATCGGGGTGCGCCGCCGCAGCCAACGCACCTGCAGTTCGAAAGACGACGGTTAAACTTTCGAATGAAATAAAATTTGTGCTTCCCCTCACATTATCTCTAGAATGTTTCTCGTCGCAGTTACATTCAGGAGTTCTATGTATGACCGTCAAAGTTATCGTTACCGATATGGACGGAACCTTCCTTGATGACGCCAAGCAGTACGATCGCACACGATTTATGGCGCAATTCGAGCAGCTTCGTCAGCGGAATATTGAGTTCGTTGTCGCCAGCGGCAACCAGTATTACCAGCTGATCTCCTTCTTCCCGGAGCTGAAAGAGACCATTTCGTTCGTCGCGGAAAACGGCGCGCTGGTGTATGAGCACGGTCAACAGTTATTCCACGGTGAGCTGACCCGCCACGAAGCCCAAGTAGTGATGGGCGAGCTGTTAAAAGACAGCAGCCTCAACTTTGTTGCCTGTGGCCTGGAAAGCGCTTACGTCAGCGAAAACGCCCCGGCAGAGTTCGTCGATCTGATGTCGAAACACTATTACCGTTTAAAGCCAGTGCGCGATTTTCAGCACATTGACGATACCTTGTTCAAGTTTTCGTTGAACTTGCCGGACAGCGATATCCCGCAACTGATCGACGCTCTGCATGTCTCGCTTGACGGCATCATGAAGCCGGTCACCAGCGGCTTTGGTTTTGTCGATTTGATAATCCCGGGTCTGCATAAAGCCAACGGCATTACGCGCCTGCTTAAACGCTGGGGCATCTCACCGCAACAGTGCGTCACCATTGGCGACAGCGGTAACGACGCGGAAATGCTGTGCATGACCGATTTCTCGTTCGCCATGGGCAACGCCAGCGACGCCATCAAAGCCATTGCCCGTCATCAGACCGATGATAATAACCACCAGGGCGCGCTGAAGGTAATTCAGGCCGTGCTTGATAACACCGCACCATTCAATCGCTGATCCCTCGCCGGAGCGCCCGCTCCGGCCGTTCTTGTTGCTACTTTTCCGCTTTGTGTTCCGCATCAAGTTTTTAAACTTGCATTAACTTATTTTTAACTTATTTTATCACTTGCAAGTCAAATAACTTTCGAATGAAAGAATGCGAGGTTCAACATGGCTTTTACCAGTGAAACGCTGCCCACCGATCACAAAGCATCGATCCGTCAGATGAAACAGCAGCTGCGCGCGCAGATCGGCGATGTACAGCAGGTATTTAACCGCCTGAGTGAGCAGATTGCCGCCCGCGTAGCCGATATCAATGCCCTTAAAGCTCAAGGCAAATCCGTGTGGCCACAACTCGCCTACAGCGACATTGCGCAAGGCAAGGTCAGCGAGGCGCAGCGGGCGCTGATCAAGCGGCGCGGTTGTGCGGTCATTAAGGGGCATTTCCCGCGTGAGCAGGCGTTGGGCTGGGATCGCTCAATGCTGGATTACCTCGACCAAAACCATTTTGATGAGGTGTACAAAGGGCCTGGTGATAGCTTCTTCGGCACGCTGGAAGCCTCGCGCCCGGAGATCTATCCCATTTACTGGTCGCAAGCGCAGATGCAGGCGCGCCAGAGTAACGAAATGGCCGCCGTGCAATCCTTCCTTAACCGACTGTGGCGCTTCGAGAGTGAAGGCCAGCAGTGGTTCGACCCGGATGTGAGCGTTATCTACCCGGATCGTATTCGCCGCCGTCCGCCGGGAACCACCTCGAAAGGCCTCGGCGCGCATACGGATTCCGGCGCGCTGGAGCGCTGGCTGTTGCCCGCTTACCAGCGTGTGTTTGCCAGCGTGTTTAACGGCAAATTTGAGGAATACGACCCGTGGAATGCGGCGCACCGTACCGAGGTGGAAGAGTACACGGTGGATAACACCACCAAATGTTCGGTGTTCCGCACCTTTCAGGGCTGGACGGCGTTGTCGGACATGATCCCCGGCCAGGGGTTGCTGCACGTGGTGCCGATCCCGGAAGCGATGGCGTATATTCTGCTGCGCCCGCTGCTTGATGATGTACCGGAAGATGAACTGTGCGGCGTAGCGCCAGGGCGGGTATTACCGGTTTCGGAGAAGTGGCATCCGCTACTGATGGAAGCCCTGAGCAGCATTCCGGCGCTGGAAGCCGGGGATTCCGTGTGGTGGCACTGCGATGTGATCCACTCGGTTGCGCCGGTGGAAAACCAGCAAGGCTGGGGCAATGTGATGTACATTCCTGCCGCGCCGCTGTGCGCGAAAAACCTCGCGTATGCGCGCAAAGTGAAGGTGGCGCTTGAACAAGGTGCTTCGCCGGGCGATTTCCCGCGTGAGAACTACGAAAGCGACTGGTCAGGCCGCTTTACGCTGGACGACCTGAATATTCACGGTAAGCGCGCGCTGGGTATTGAAATTTAAGCATCGTACAACCCTTCTCGCTCCACGGCGGTACGTTGTTGTCCCGGACGTATCCGCCGTACCGATTCGCGCACCGCAAGCGTGCCGTTGAGTAACAGCGAACCGGTGGTGGCCTGCGGGCGGATCAAGCGCTGTTGCAGCAGGTGTACCGCCTCGACACCCAATTCATCACGCGGGACATGCACTGCGGTGAGCGGCACATCCTGGATCGCCGCCAGATTAAAGGCGTCAATGCTCATCACCGACACATCCTGCGGCACGCGCAGCCCACGTTGCTGGAGCGCATGAACCGTGCCTTCCGCCATAAAATCGCCACCGACGAGAAACGCGGTAGGCGGTGATTTATGCGCCGGATCATCAAGCCACTCCCCTACCCGCATCCCCGCTTCTTTGGCACTAAAACTGGGAACGGTGATCAGATCCCGCTTACTTTGAAAACGCAGATTGCGCCGCTGCCAGGCCTCTTTGATCCCCGCCAGGCGTAAATCCATGGTATAGCGACGCAAACACATTACATTCACCACCTCGCGGTGGCCCATATCAAACAGATAATTGGCAGCAAACTCGCCGATCGTGCGGTGATCCGGCGCGATGGAAGGCAAACGCATACGCCCGTCACGGCAGTTGATTAGCACGCAGGGTTTACCCATATCGGCCGCCAGGTCATGAATATGCGGATCATCAATGCCCAGCAGGATCGCCGCCTGGGTTTCCGCTGCGTTCATGCGCGCGAGAAATTCATTGGCGTCGCTGTCCAGCTCTTCCAGCGCGCAGTAGCGCAGCCGCACTTCATGGGGTGCCAACGCTTTGTTAATGCTCTGGATCACACGGTAATAGAAGATATCGGAGCGCTCATCAAAGGCCCGCTGCGGTGCGAAAACAATCAGGTTATTCAGCAGCAGCCGCCCGGCGGCAATCCCCTCCATCACCCCCAGCTCACGCGCGCAGGCCAGCACTGCTGCACGCGCTTTTTCACTGGTATTGGCTTTGCCTGCCAGCACGCGAGAAACCGTGCTGGTCGACAGGTTAGTGCGCAGGGCAATTTCGTTGATTTTGAGCTTTTTATCCATTCTGTGATCTTGCTCCGTTTCCGAAATGGGAAAATTTTCATGAATCGAAAAGCCTGATATTCATGACACCAATGCAAGTCTGCCGCATATCGTCGCTGATTGATGAGAATCCTTGCACAAAATCCACTTTAGCTGCCGATTTTTCTCGCCTAACGTAAATGTGTCATACAACTTCCATACTAGTTGTAGGAACAATAACCAAAAAAAAGCAGATAAATCATCACGCAAACCTGTGCGGTATAACAACTCCGCAAGAGTTTGCCCCGACTTCCCTACAAGAAGATATGCGGAGAAAAGAATGAGCCAGGGGATCAACAATGAAATGGCGGCCAGCAAAAGCCGCCGGATAGTGAAAAACTTACGCTGGTGGGTATTAGTGCTGTTCTTATTCGGCGTGACGGTGAACTACATCACCCGTAACTCGCTGGGGATTCTGGCACCGGAATTAAAAACCAGCCTCGGCATCACCACTGAACAATATTCGTGGATTGTCGGCGCGTTTCAGCTGGCTTACACCATTTTCCAGCCGCTGTGTGGCTGGCTGATTGACGTGATTGGCCTGAAAGTCGGCTTTATGGTGTGCGCCATCATCTGGGCGCTGGCCTGTATTTTCCACGCCGGCGCAGGCAGTTGGATCCATCTGGCGATTTTGCGTTTCACCATGGGCGCATCGGAGGCAGCGGCTACACCGGCGAACGCCAAAACCATCGGCGAGTGGTTCCCGAAATCAGAACGCCCGGTGGCTGCCGGTTGGGCAGGCGTGGGTTTCTCGATTGGCGCCATGCTGGCTCCGCCGATCATCTACTTCGCTCATGCCTCATTTGGCTGGCAGGGCGCGTTTATGTTTACCGGTGTGCTGGCGCTGCTGTGGGTGATTTTGTGGTGGGCGTTTTACCACAACCCAGATAAACACCCGAACCTCAGTAAAGACGAGCTGGCATTTATTCAGCAGGATAATGAACCACCGGCGGTCAAACTGCCCTTCTTTACCGCCCTGAAAACCGTCTCGAAAAACAAACGCTTTTACGGTATCGCCATCCCGGCATTTATGGCAGAACCGGCCTGGGCAGTGCTGAGCTTCTGGGTGCCGCTCTATCTGGCAAAAGAACACGGTATGGATCTGAAACAGATCGCCATGTTCGCCTGGCTGCCGTTCCTCGCCGCCGATCTCGGCAGCGTCGCCAGCGGTTACCTGACCAAACTCTATACCCGCTGGTTTGGCTGCACCCGCGTGAATTCGGTGGTTGCCAGCTCGGTGACCGGTGCGTTTTTGATGATTTCACTCGCCGCTGTCGCTATCACCCGCGATCCGTACCTCACTATTGTGCTGATTTCGATTGGCGGTTTTGGCCACCAGATCATCTCCTGCATGTTGAGCGCACTGGTGGTGGAGTCCTTCGATAAAGGCCAGATGGCGACGGTGAACGGCATGCGCGGTTCAGCGGCGTGGATAGCCAGCTTCCTCTTCTCACTGCTGATTGGCGTTACCGCCGACAAAATTGGTTTCAACCCGTTGTTTATTGCCATGGGTTTCTTTGACCTGATTGGCGCTTGTTTCCTGGTGGCATTTATTGCTGAACGACGCGCAAAACGCGCCTGATTGTGGATGTCTGATATGAAAACCCTGAAGAACTGGACGTTACAAAAACAGGCAGCTCATCACGTTGAGCTGTTGGTGGACGGACAACACACCTTGTGTCTGTATGTGCTGGAAGAGAACTTATTCCGTGTGCTGCTCAAGCGTAAAGGCGAGCTGGCGCTGGACAGAACGTGGAGCATTGCGCCGAAAGATGACGTGCCGTGGGAAGGCCGCTCGCGTGACGATCTTTCGGGTTTTAGCCTGCCGCAATGGTCGCTGGCGCAACAGCAAGAGACATTAACTATTGAGAGCGCAAAACTGCGCGTCACCGTGCACCAGCCTCTGTGGCTGGAGTGGCACTACCGCGATGAGACAGGCGTCTGGCAATGGCTGGCGAGCGATCGCCCGACCAGCGCGTATCTGGTTAACGCCCATGGCGACGGCGTGGCGCATTATCTCAGCCGTAAAAAAGAGGAGCGTTTCTACGGCCTCGGCGAGAAAGCGGGTAATCTGCAACGTACCGGCCAGCGCTACGAAATGCGCAACCTCGATGCGATGGGCTATAACGCTGGCAGCACCGACCCGCTGTACAAACATATTCCGTTTACCCTCACCCGCCGCGATGACATCAGCTACGGTCTGTTTTATGACAACCTGAGCAGTTGCTGGCTGGATCTGGGTAACGAGATCGATAACTACCACACCGCTTATCGCCGCTGGCAAGCGGAAGCGGGCGATATTGATTACTATATTTTTACCGGCGCGCGTGCGCTGGATGTCACCAAAGCGTTTGTGCGCCTCACCGGGAAAACGCTGTTCGGCCCGAAATGGAGCCTCGGTTATAGCGGCTCCACCATGCATTATACCGATGCGCCGGATGCGCAAAACCAGCTGATGAACTTTATTCGTCTGTGCGAAGAACACGCCATTCCGTGCGATTCGTTCCAGCTCTCATCCGGCTACACCTCCATTAACGGCAAGCGCTACGTCTTTAACTGGAACTACGACAAAGTGCCGCAGCCGAAGGTGATGAGCCAGGCGTTTCACGATGCGGGCCTGAAACTGGCGGCAAATATCAAACCCTGTCTGTTGCAGGATCACCCGCGTTATAGCGAAGTGGCGGAGCGCGGTCTGTTTATTCGCGATTCCGAAACCGATGCGCCGGAACGTTCCAGTTTCTGGGATGACGAAGGCTCACACCTCGACTTTACCAACCCGCAGACTGTCGCCTGGTGGCAGGAAGGCGTGTCCACGCAGTTGCTGGAGATGGGGATCGATTCGACCTGGAACGATAACAACGAATATGAGGTCTGGGACGGCGAAGCCCGCTGCCACGGTTTTGGCCAGGAAATAGCCATCAAGCATATTCGCCCGGTGATGCCGTTGCTAATGATGCGCGCCTCAATGGAAGCGCAGCAACGGTTTGCTCCGCAAAAGCGCCCGTACCTGATTTCCCGTTCCGGCTGCGCCGGGATGCAGCGTTATGTGCAGACCTGGAGCGGTGATAACCGCACCAACTGGGACACGTTGCGCTACAACATCCGCATGGGCGTAGGCATGAGTTTGTCCGGACTGTATAACGTTGGTCACGATGTCGGCGGTTTTTCCGGCGATAAACCGGATGCAGAGCTGTTTGTGCGTTGGGTGCAAAACGGGGTGATGCATCCGCGTTTCACCATCCATTCGTGGAATGATGATCACACGGTGAATGAGCCGTGGATGTACCCGGCGATCACGCCATCGATCCGCAGCGCGATTGAGTTACGCTACCGCCTGCTGCCCTATCTCTATACGCTGCTGTGGCAGGCGCATGCCGACGACGAACCGATGCTGCGCCCGACATTCCTCGATCACGAACATGACGAGCAGACGTTCGAAGAGTGCGACGACTTCCTGCTCGGCCGCGATCTTCTGGTGGCAAGCGTCGTCGAACCCGGCCAGCGCGAGCGCCGCGTCTGGCTGCCTGCCAACGACACCGGCTGGTACGAATTTTACTCCGGTTGCTGGTATTCGCCTGGCCAGTGGGTGACGCTGGATGCGCCGCTGGAAACGCTGCCGCTGCTGGTACGTGCCGGTGCCGGTCTGCCACTCAGCGATCGCATCAGGCATGTGGATACCAACGCGGATACCACGCGTGAGTTGCATCTATTCCCGGTAAAAGGTACCGGGCGTTCAAGCGGCCTGCTGTTTGAGGACGATGGTGAGTCGTGGGGTTATAAAGAGGGCAATGCGCTCTGGCTGGAGTGGGAAATGGTTTGCTCGGGCAGCACCATTGATTTGCAGATCCACGCACGCGGCGACTATCGCCCGGCGTGGCAAGCACTGAAAGTGGCGCTGCCTGCAGGTGAAAAACGCCAGTTGTTAATTAATGGCGTTGCGGCCAGCGAGTGGACCTTTGCTTAATGTGAAAAGCCCGGCAGCCATGTGCTTACCGGGCTTACTTCTCTTATTTACCGGGCCATTTCACGCAACAGGAAAGCGGCAAACCTGAGTCGCCCCGGAAGCTTATTCAGATAAATAGCCGGAGTAGGAAAGCGCAGCCAATACACCTGTTGCGTGCAAGAGGACGGTAAATGATTTACCTGAGTATTTCACGCGACAGGAAAGCGGCAAACCTGAGTTGCCCCGGAAGCTTACACAAGTCAGTGGCCGGAGAACGAAGATGCAGCCAACGCACCTGTTGTCTGCAAGAGGACGATAAAGCATTTACCTAAGTATTTCGCGCGACAGGAAGGCGGCAAACCTGAGTAGCCCCGGGAGCTTACACAAGTAAGTGACCGGGGTACGAAGGTGCAGCCAACACACCTGTTGCCTGCAAGAGGACGGTAAAGCATTTACCTAAGTATTTCGCGCGACAGGAAGGCGGCAAACCTGAGTAGCTCCAGGAGCTTACACAAGTAAGTGACCAAGGTACGAAGGTGCAGCCAACGCACCTGTGACGTGGGGGAGGACGGTAAATGATTTACCTAAGTATTTCGCGCGACAGGAAGGCGGCAAACCTGAGTAGCCCCGGGAGCTTACACAAGTAAGTGACCGGGGTACGAAGGTGCAGCCAACGCACCTGTCGCGTGAAAGACGACGGTAAATTTATTCGATACCTTTACTGCGCAAATAATCCTCATAATTCCCTGAGAAATCCACCACGCGCTGCGGCGTAATCTCAATCACGCGGGTTGCCAGCGAGCTGACAAATTCACGGTCGTGGGAAACGAAGATCAGCGTCCCCTGATACATCTCCAGCGCCATGTTCAGCGATTCGATGGATTCCATATCCAGGTGGTTGGTCGGTTCGTCCATGACGAGGATGTTCGGTTTTTGCATCATCAGCTTGCCGAACAACATGCGACCTTTTTCACCACCGGAGAGCACTTTCGCCGGTTTCTTGATATCGTCCTGGCTGAACAGCAGACGACCGAGAATGCTGCGTACCGCTTGTTCGTCATCGCCTTCCTGTTTCCACTGGCTCATCCAGTCGAAGACGGTCAGATCGTTATCGAAATCTTCGGCGTGATCCTGCGCGTAGTAACCGATCTGCGCGTTTTCAGACCATTTCACCGTGCCGTTATCAGGCTCAAGCTCGCCCACCAGCGTTTTCAGCATGGTGGATTTACCCACGCCATTCGCACCCAGGATGGCGATCTTCTCGCCCACTTCCAGCAGCATGTTGAAGTTTTTAAACAACGGGCCTTCATCAAAACCTTTAGTAAGGGCTTCCACTTCCAGCGCGTTACGGAACAATTTCTTGTCTTGCTCGAAGCGGATAAACGGGTTCTGGCGGCTGGAGGCCTTAACCTCTTCCAGCTTAATTTTATCGATCTGACGTGCGCGGGAGGTCGCCTGGCGAGATTTAGAGGCGTTTGCGCTAAAGCGGCTGACGAACGATTGCAGATCGGCGATCTGCGCTTTTTTCTTGGCGTTGTCCGCCAGCAGACGTTCGCGCGCCTGCGTTGCCGCCGTCATGTATTCGTCGTAGTTGCCCGGATAAACACGCAGCTCGCCGTAGTCGAGATCCGCCATGTGCGTACAAACCATGTTAAGGAAGTGGCGGTCGTGCGAAATGATGATCATGGTGCTGTCACGTTCGTTCAGCACCTGCTCCAGCCAGCGAATGGTGTCGATGTCCAGGTTGTTGGTCGGTTCATCGAGCAGCAGAATGTCCGGGTTGGCAAACAGCGCCTGCGCCAGTAACACACGCAGTTTCCAGCCGGGGGCGATTTCGCTCATCGGGCCGTAGTGCTGCTCAACCGGAATGCCGACGCCGAGCAACAGTTCGCCCGCGCGCGCTTCCGCCGAGTAACCGTCCATTTCGCCGTACTGCACTTCGAGGTCGGCCACTTTGTAGCCGTCCTCTTCGCTCATTTCCGCGAGGCCATAAATACGGTCGCGTTCCTGTTTCACTTCCCACAGTTCCGCATGGCCCATGATCACCGTGTCGAGCACGCTGAACTCTTCAAAGGCGAACTGATCCTGGCGCAGCTTACCGATGCGCTCATTCGGATCGAGGGAAACGTTACCCAGCGTCGGCTCTAAATCGCCGCCGAGGATTTTCATAAAGGTGGATTTACCACTCCCGTTAGCCCCGATCAGGCCGTAACGGTTGCCGCCGCCAAATTTGACGGAGATATTTTCGAACAGCGGCTTGCTGCCGAATTGCATGGTGACGTTGCTGGTGACTAACACAGAGGTATCCTGAAATATGTGACAAACACCCTATTATGCCACAATTCCGAATTAGATTCCTGCCTGGTGTCAGGGCACTAAACTGCAAGCAAAGGGAAAAAAGTGTGATTTCGTACACATCTGAATTCCCTGGACGGTGGAATGCACATATAATGCGCTTCCTGCATTCTCAACCCAACGGCCTGTGTGGCAATAAGTCTTGCATAAGATGAACATGAAATTAACCACCCTTTTAGCGGCGGCGTTTGCTGTCGTGGGATTTTGCAAAAGCGCGTCTGCTGTTACATATCCGCTGCCGACTGATGGCAGCCGTCTGATCGGTCAGAACCAGGTCGTCACTATTCCGGAAGGCAATAACCAGCCGCTGGAATATTTTGCGGCTGAATATCAAATGGGTCTGTCCAACATGCTGGAAGCAAACCCGGGCATTGATGCCTACCTGCCGAAAGGCGGCACTGTGATGAACGTTCCACAGCAGCTGATCCTGCCGGATACGGTTCACGAAGGGATCGTGATCAACAGTGCGGAAATGCGCCTCTACTACTATCCGAAAGGCACCAACACGGTGATCGTGCTGCCAATCGGTATCGGCCAGTTGGGTAAAGACACCCCGATTGCCTGGACCACCAAAGTAGAACGTAAGAAAAACGGCCCAACCTGGACACCGACTGCCAAAATGCACGCGGAATACGCGGCAATGGGTCAGCCGCTGCCGCCGGTTGTGCCGGCAGGCCCGGATAACCCGATGGGTCTGTACGCGCTCTATATCGGTCGTCTTTACGCCATTCACGGCACCAACGCTAACTTCGGTATCGGCTTGCGCGTGAGCCACGGCTGTGTGCGTCTGCGTAACGACGATATTAAATTCCTGTTCGAAAACGTGCCGGTCGGTACGCGCGTACAGTTTATTGATGAGCCGGTAAAAGCGACCACCGAGCCGGATGGTAGCCGCTACATCGAAGTTCACAACCCGCTGTCCACCACAGAAGCTCAGTTCACCGGCGGTGAGATTGTGCCGATTGCGCTGACCAAAGCGGTACAGACCGTAACCAACCAGTCTGATGTCGATTCCAATGTGGTCGATCAGGCGTTGCAGAACCGTTCCGGTATGCCGGTTCGTCTGAACTGATTGCGGTTGTTAGCATAAAAAAGCGGAGCAATGGCTCCGCTTTTTTTTACCCGTGATTCACCACAATAATGCCACCGTGGTCATAACGGTAATGGCAATGGGCGTACTCCAGCGGCGTACCATCTTCCAGATAAATCACCTGCTCCACTTCCAGTACCGGATCGGTCTCTTCGCAGTTTAAATACTGCTTATCTTCCGCCCAGGGTTTTAGCGCGCGCACAATACGGTATGAACCCATAATCTTCAGCGCCAGATCGTCCTGCACATAGCGAAATACCGAGCTTTCAAGATGCCCGCGGTTTAACCCCGGCACCAGATTCACCGGCATCAACGTAAACTCCAGCGATATCGGTTCACCTTCCAGCAACCGCAGGCGAATAAAGTCATACACCGGGTCATCCGGTCCCACCAGCAGCGAGGCCTGCTCCTTTTCCGTGGGGAAACGCAACTCGAAGCGGATGATTTTACTGGTGACTTCGCCGACATTTTCCCAGGTTTTGGTCGCACCGAAATAGTCGCTGCCGGGCAGATCCCAGCGCGACAGTTGCAGGAAATTCTTGCGGATAAAGGTGCCCTGGCCCTGACGGGTATAAACCAGCCCTTCAACAATCAGCTGGCGCATTGCCTGCTGAATGGTCATCCGGCTGGTGGCAAATTCCGCTGCCAGCGCGAACTGATCCGGCAACGGCGCGCTGGCGGCGTACTGCTGGCTGAGAATGCGCCGCTTAATTTCACGCGCGATAGTGATGTATTTTGCCGCCATAGCCTTCCTTCATTTTTTAATCTATCCCGTTGTTTCTTAAGGCCACTCTCTCGGCTATTTTGAGGAAAGGCAGGTAGAAGAATACACCAAAGATGATGATTATCAACTGAACTAGCACCGCCCGCCAGTCGCCTGCGGTGGCCAGCCAGGCGCTTAAAATCGGCGGCGTTGTCCACGGGATCATCACCACACAGCGCGAGATCCAACCGAGCGTAGTACAAAGCCAGGCAAACCAGATACCCAGCGCCGGAAGCAGCACAAACGGGATCATCAGCGGCAGATTAAAGACGATGGGCAGACCGAAAATCACCGGTTCGTTAATATTGAATAAGCCGGGCGAGATGGCGAGCCGTGCCACCTGCTTCGCCGATTGCTGCTTCGCGAAGATAAAAATGGCGATCAGTAGCGAAAGGGTGCTGCCGGTGCCGCCAATCATGCCGAACGTGGGCACAAAAATACTGTTGATGATATGCGGAATGGGCTGCCCGTTGGCAAATGCCAGCATGTTCTCGTTGGTGTTAATCAACAACAGTGGTTCAAGGATCACGCCGTTGACCACCGTCTGGTGAATACCAAGCGTAAACAGAAAGTTACCAAAACTGTAGATAAACAGCGTGCCCGGTAAACTGGTATTAATCTGCCGCAGCGGCTGCTGGATAAGCGTGGTGATAAGGTGGATCAAATCCGTATGCAACAGGTTCGCCAGCAGCGCCGCGACAATGGCGAACAGCGATAAGGTAATGATTGCAGGGATCAGCGAGGAGAAAGATTGCCCCACTGCCGAGGGCACATTTTCCCCGAGCGAAATAGCAAATTTCTTCACGCTGGCAACGCGGATAAACAGCTCCGTGGAGAGCAAGCCAATGATCACCCCGGCGAAAATCCCCGTCGTGCCAATGTTGGTGAATGCCAGCATCTGCGTCACGCTCACCGTCGCTTTGCCACCAACGGGCACTACATCCAGCTGCATCGGCATCATAATGATAAAGCTGGAGATCGCAATGACCACCGCCGACACCGGGTTGTCGAAGTTCTTATTGCGCGCCAGCGACCAGGCGGTCATTGGCGCAATTAATAACGCGGCGATATTCAGCGTGCCGTTGATCACCGCCTCGCCCCAGACTTTAAAACGCGCCAGCGTCTCCCCTTCCAGCACCCAGGGGAAAACCACGTTATTAATCAATACCGCCAGCCCGGCGAGGATAAAAATCGGCATCACCGCCGCGAACGCGTCACGCAGCGATCGCAGATGCACCTGGTTTGCCAGCCGGGCGGAGAACTCGACAAATTTATCGACGAATGACTGCATTTTCGGCGTGATGTTGCTGTCAGACATTGCGGCTACCCTCTCAATCGTTGCTTACATGTCGCGGCCGTTGCTGCGAATCAGCTGTTGCAGCCAGCGATAGCTCTTTTTCGGTACGCGTTTTAAATCTTTCAGGTCGTGGTTTTCGCGATTGACGTACACCACGCCGTAGCGCTTACGCATATCGCCCTGGGAACTAAGAATGTCGATCAAACCCCAGCCGAGGTAGCCCAACACCTGTGCGCCGTCCTCAAAGATGGCGTCCTGCATCGCCTGGATATGGTCGCGGTGATAAGCGATGCGGTAATCATCCTCGATCGGATTAACGCCGTCCCACTCTTCAATCACGCCAATGCCGTTTTCAATCGGGAACACTGGCAAGCGCCAGTCGTTGTAATAGCGGGTGATAATGGCGCGAAAACCGAGCGGGTCGATTTGCCAGCCCCATTCGGTCGCCTCTAGATACGGGTTCGCTTTATCACCCTGTTGCAGGAAATAATTGACCGGGGTTCCCGGCGCAATGGCATCGCTGTCGAGGGTTTTGCTGGCGTAGTAGCTAAACGCCATAAAGTCGTTTTTGACCCGCGCGATTTCCGCCAGATCCTCGTCGCGGTAGATATCGCGGAAACCTTCTCTGTCCACCACCGCCAGCACTTCCGGGCTGTAGCCCTGCCCGGCATAGACTCGCAGCAGGTTCTGATTGAGGAATTCGTCATATTGCGTGGCGCAAAATACATCGCGCGGTTTGCAGGTCGCCGGATAAACCAACTGGTGCGCCAGCATGCCACCCATTAATTTTCCGGGCTGGGTAGCGTGCAGATAGTGGGTCAGCAGCACATGTGCCATCATCACGTGGTGCTGAATCTGATAAAGCTCGCGCAGGGTTTTCTCGCCTTGCAGATAACCACCGACCTGAAACGCGCCTGGCATGTGATAAATATTCTGCTCGTTAAACGTCAGCCAGTACTTCACCCGGCTGCCAAAGCAGTCGATCATCTTTTTGCCGTAGCGCACAAAAGCGTCCTGCACGCGCCGGTCGGCAAAACCGTTGTACTGCTCAGCCAACGCCAGTGGCATATCAAAGTGGTACAGGCAGATCATCGGCTCAATGCCGCGCGCCAGCAGATCATCGATAAAGCGGTCATAAAAGGCGATGCCCTCGTCGTTGAACTCGCCATCACCCTGCGGGCAAACGCGGCTCCAGGAAATCTGGAAGCGGTAGCAGTTCATGCCCAGATCCTGCATCAGGTCGAAATCTTCCTGATAGCGGTGGTACGAATCGGTGGCGACTTTCCAGTCGGAGGCAAATTCGCTGGCTTCGCGAATATCGTAGACCGACATCCCTTTCCCGCCCTCGTTCCACGCGCCTTCGGTCTGCATGCTGGATACGGAGTTACCCCATAAAAAGCCGTTCGGTAACGTTTTGCTCATCTCGCTTCTCCATGACTAGTCATTTTTAAGATATGACTAGTCATATAGATAACGGCGAAAAAATGGGCAAAAGGAACGATGCGATTTTGTGACGCTATTCGAAAGAAAAGAAAAACGCGACGGTGTAAGCGTCGCGTTTGGGAGGCAGGATAATTACTGTTGTTTTAACTGGTTACGGCGATATTCACCCTGGCGCTCTAACATCCAGCCGGGATACTCGCGCGGCAGGGCGCTCACCGCATCCAGCTGTTGCAGTTCGTCATCACTCAGGCGGATCGTCGTCGCCGCAATGTTATCGTCCAGTTGATCCGGACGTTTCGCGCCAATAATCACGCTGCTGACCACCGGCTGATGCAGCAGCCAGGCCAGTGCGATTTGCGCCACGGAAACCCCTTTGCTGTCGGCGATGGTGCGCATAACGTCCACGCAATCAAAGGCGCGGTCTTTATTCACCGGCGGGAAATCAAACGCCAGGCGGCGTCCACCAGCTTCCGCCTGACCGTCGCGGTCATATTTACCGCTCAGCAAGCCGCCCGCCAGCGGGCTCCAGACCATCAGCCCCACGCCTTCGCTCTGCATCATCGGCACCAGTTCACGTTCCAGATCGCGACCAGCGATGGTGTAGTAAGCCTGTAGCGAGGCAAAGCGCGCCAGCCCAAGGCGCTCCGAAATTCCCAGCGCTTTGGCGATTTGCCACGCCGCCCAGTTAGAGACGCCGATATAGCGCACATGCCCGTGCTGAACGAGGTTATCCAGCGCGTAAAGCGTCTCCTCAATGGGTGTGGCCGGGTCAAAGCCGTGTAACTGGTAGAGATCAATATGATCCAGTTGCATGCGCTTGAGGCTCTCTTTCACGCTATTCATGATGTGATAGCGCGAACTGCCGCGCGAGTTCACCCCGGCGGTGCCGGTTTCGCCAAACACTTTGGTGGCGACGATGACGTTTTCTCGCGGCACTTTCAGGTTTTTTAGCGCCTGGCCGGTGATCTCCTCCGAACGCCCGTCGGAATAGACGTTCGCGGTATCGATAAAGTTAATGCCGGCATCCAGCGCGCTGCCGACCAGTTGCTCGGCTTGCGCCTGTTGCAACTGGCCGATTTTGCTCCACATGCTCTCGCTGTCGTCACCGCCAAATGTCATGGTGCCGAGGCACAGTTCAGAAACAAACAGTCCGGTATTGCCCAGTTTTTTGTAGCGCATGATGGCGTCTCCTCATCTGTTTAGTTGACGCAGACAGTTATACGCAATCCTCTGCGGCGGCGAATGTGAGGATCCTGCCTGTTTCTTGCCCAATTCTCTGATTATCCGCGCGGCGCATTACCGAACACTTTGTAATCAGGGAGTTGTACATTCTGATACGGTTCCCAACCGCCGCCGAGCGCTTTATACAACGCCACCAGATCGAGGCTACTTTGCACCCGCGCCTGCTCACGCTGCTGGCTGGCCTGCGCCAGCTGGCGCTGGGCATCCAGCACATCGATAAAGCTGGCAATTCCCTGACGATAGCTGTCGGTGGCAAGTGAGAAGGCGTTTTGCAGTGCACTGAGCGTTTTATCCAGCCCCGCTTCCCGCTGTTGATCGGCACGGTAACTGACCAGCGCATTTTCCACATCGCCCAGTGCGCTGAGCACTGTCTGGCGGTAGTTCAGCACCGCCGCGCCCTGCTCTGCGCGCGCCAGCTTGACGCTCGATACCAGCCGCCCGCCCTGGAAAATGGGAATCGAAATCTGCGGGCCGAAGCTATAAAAATGGCTGCTCCAGTCGGTAAGCCAGTTGGTTTCGCTGTTGCGCAGACCAAACTGGCCGCTCAATGACAAGCTGGGGAACAACTGCGCAACCGAAACGCCAATCTGTGCCGTTGCCGCATGCAGGCTGGCTTCCGCTTCGCGTACGTCCGGACGACGACGCGCCAGCGTCGAGGGAATTCCGGTGGGCACAATATCCGGCAGCGCGGGTAACGGCTGCGCATTGCGCAATTCGCTATCCAGCGCACCAGGCGGTTTACCGAGCAGGATCGCTAACGCGTTCATCGCCTGGCGCTCCTGCGCTTCATATTGTGGGAGTTGCGCTTCCAGATTACCGACCTGGGCGCGGGCATTTTCCACATCCAGTTGAGGTGAAAGGCCGCCTTTTTGTCGGTTTTCGGTCAGCGTAAATGTCTGCTGCGCGCTGTCGATTTGTGTTTTCAGTGTGCTGATGATGTTCTGCGCACCGCGCAGTTGCAACCACGCGCGCGCCACTTCGGCTTCCAGCGACACCAGCGCATCGTTACGTTGTTCAATTGCCTGCTGCTGCTGCGCGGACGCCGCTTCTACCTGGCGTCGCACTTTGCCCCACAGATCCAGCTCCCACTGGGCGTCAAAACTGCCCTGATAGAGATTCACCGGTTGGGTAAGTGCCCCGAGGGCTCCGCTGATCGCCGGGTCGGCGTCCTGCAACTGGCCTTCGACGTTATGGGATTTCAGCTCGCCTTCAATACCCAGCTGCTGGCGAGTCGCTTTCAGCGAACCGTTAACCGCTGGCAGAAACGCGCCGCCCGCCTGGTTAATCTGCTCGCGCGCACCGGCAATGCGCAGGACGGTTTGCTGGAGCGAAAGATTATCTTTAATCGCCCGCTCAATCAGACTGTTCAACTGCGGCGACTGGAAGGTTGTCCACCAGCGCGGATTCACCGCCTGCGAAGAAGCCTGCGATTTAACCGCTTTATCACCCGGATCGTTCCAGCGCGCAGGCGTTTGCGGTTTGGACGCCTGGTAATCTGGCCCGACAGCACAGCCTGCAAGCCACAGCGTCAACAGGGTTACGGGAAAACGACACCACGTCATATTAATGTGCTCCTGCGCTGCCTTCGCTTTTGATCGGCGAAAGCAATAAACAAAAGGGGATCAGCAACATCGCCACCAGGCTGAGCACGGTGAAAACGTCGATATAGGCCAGAAAACGCGACTGGGCGATCATCGCTTTGTACATCTGCCCGGTAGCACTGGTCAGCGGATCGCCGACCAAGCTGGTGAAATTACGGATCGCCTCGGCGGATTCACGCAGCGCCAGTTGGAATTGTTCATTGAAGGGAGAGGTATGCTCTGATAAGTGCGACATATGTGCCTGTGAGCGCTCGGTGATCGCCGCCGTTGACAGCGAAATACCAACCGATCCCGCCACGTTACGGAACATGGTAAACAGCGCCGCCGCATCGGCATTTAGCTGGCGCGGGATCGAGATAAAGGCGATGGTCGTCAACGGTACAAACAGGAAACCCAGCCCAATCGACTGCGCACTGCGAAACAGCATCAGCGTTTCAAAGTCGATATCCGGGGCCAGCGTGCGCGACCACCAGAATGAGGCCGCCAGGCAGAAAAAGCCGAAGGCGATGATCCAGCGCGTCTGCACCACCGGCATCAGTTTCAGCACCAGCGGAATGGTCAGCACAATCAACACCGCGCCGGGCGACAGCACCAGCCCGGACCAGGTGGCGGTATAGCCCAGATCCTGCTGCGCCAGTTGCGGGATCACCACCGAGCTGCCATAGAGGATCATCGCCATGCCGGCCATCAGCAAGCTGGAAACCGTAAAGTTTTTATCCGCCATGCAGCGCAAGTCGACCACCGGCTTTTTGGCATACAGCAGCCAGTAAATGGCCCCGACAATACCAATCGCAGTGAGGACGGCGAAAATGCGGGTGAAATCGGAGTTGAACCAGTCTTCATCTTCACCGCGATCGAGCATCACTTGCAGACAGCCCAGCCCCAGCGCAATCAGGCCAATGCCCGGCCAGTCGATGGACAATTTCTGTTTCGATTTGCGCTCCCAGGGCGGATCTTCCAGCAACTGGTAAATCGCCAGTACCGTGACAATGCCCACCGGAATGTTGATAAAAAAGACCCAGCGCCAGGAGTAGTTATCGGTTATCCAGCCGCCCAGCGTTGGCCCCAGCACCGGGGCGACAATAATGGCAATAGACGACAAACCAAAGGCTTTGCCGCGATCTTCCGGTTTGAAGTAATCCAGCAACACCGATTGCTGCGTGGGCTGCAAACCGCCGCCAAAAAAGCCCTGCAAAATACGAAACAGGATGATTTGCCAAAGCTCGGTGGCGATGCCGCATAGAAATGAACAGACGGTAAACATCACAATGCAGATCAGGAAAAACTGCTTGCGCCCGAAGGTACGGCTGAGAAAAGCGGAGATCGGCAGAACGATACCGTTCGCCACCAGGTAGCTGGTCAGCACCCAGGTTGATTCGTCATAACTGGCGGAGAGCGATCCGGCGACGTGCGGCAGCGCCACGTTAACAATCGTGGTATCGAGGATTTCCATAAACACCGCAAGGGTGACGACCCACGCCACCGCCCACGGGTTACTGGCGGGTTTCCAGTTCTCGTGGCTGTGATCCGTCATTCCAGCGTCACCTTCGGTTCAACGGAAAGGCCTAACGGCAACGGTTTGTTGGGATCCAGACCTTTATCGATAACGATTTTCACCGGTACGCGCTGGACGATTTTGACAAAGTTGCCGGTCGCATTTTCTGAAGGAAACGCGGCGAACTTCGACCCACTACCCTGCTGGATACTGTCGATATGCCCTTCCAGCTCCAGATCCGGCCACGCATCCACTTTGACGCTGACTTTATTCCCCGGACGCATACGCTCAAGCTGCGACTCTTTAAAGTTCGCCACCACCCACACATCCGGTGAAACCAGTGAAAACAACGCGGTGCCCGCCTGCACTAACGTACCGTTTTGCACATTGCGTTTGGTGATAAAGCCATCGAAAGGCGCCCGCACTTCCGTCCAGGATAAATTCAGATTCGCGGTTTCCAGCTGCGCTTTTGCCTGCGCCACTTGCTGCTGGCGCGCTTCGACATTGGTTTCCTGCTGACGGATTTGCAACTGCACCTGGTCGGCGACTTCCAGCTGTGCCTGCGCGCTGGCAAGCTGTGCCTGCGCACTACGCAACTGGGCATTAGCGCTATCGATATTTTGCTGTGTGGTTGCACGTGGATCGACACCGCGCTGGCGGCGATAAGCGGCTTCGGCGTTTGCCAGATCGGCTTTTGCTTTCAGCACCTGCGCGCGCGCTTCATCACGCTGTGCGGGATATTGCACTTTTGATAAGTCCAGTTGCGCCTGCGCCTGGTGTAGTTGCGCGGTCGCCAGCCCCAGTTGCGCTTGCGCCTGATCGCGCTGCGCGGTGGCATCGCGCGGGTCAATCGTGACCAGCAAATCCCCTTTCTTGACGCGCTGATTATCTTTCACCCGCAACTCAGTGACATAACCTGCCACCTTCGGCGCAATCGTCACCGCGTCGCCGTCGGTAAAGGCGTCGTCGGTAGTCTCTTCATTACGGGTTAAAAACCACCACACCAGCGCAACAATCACCATCACGCCGACAACAATAGCGAGGATAATCAGTGGTTTCTTTCCGGGGCGTTTACGTGGATTTTGGTTGTTATCGTCCTGAACATCGTCAGGATGCGTTGTGTTTTCTGCCATAGTTTCGCAACAGTCCTGTCAGGTAACGGCGCCAGGGATGCGCCGTTAACTAAAGTTAGGCGGTTGCTATACATTTGCCAGGATAAACTGACAAATCAGCACTATCTGAATAAGAGTAATCCGTATCCCACCAGCGCCGCCCACAGCAGCATCGGCATGGAATAAAGATGAAAGCGCCACCAGATGCGGCGATCGTTTGCCATACGCAGCGCGATAAGATTGGCCAGCGAACCGGGCAGCAAACCAAAGCCGCCAACGTTCACCGCCCATGCCAGCAGCGTATCCGGCGGCACATAATTGAGCAGTAAAATGGTCGCGGGCACGTTACTGATAAATTGCGACAGGCCAATGGCCGTCAACCACAAACCTGAAGGTGACAACTGGCTGGCGCTGTTCAACACCGAATGCAGCGCAGGCAACTGAATCAGCAGGTGGACATCAATAAACATGGCGATAAAGACCAGCAACAGCGTCCAGTCCACGCTCAGCACTACCCGGCGCGCCAGTAGCAAGAAGCCGACGGCGACAATTGCCAGCCCCCACAGCTCCTGTTTCAGCTCCAGCGCGGTAATAAAGATTATGTAGAAACCGAGGCAGCTCCACACCAGACGGGGTTGCCAGTCCGGCGTTTGTACACCGCTGTGGTAGTTAAGCGCTTTTTTCGGAAAACAGAACCAGCACACCACCAACAGCGTGACCATCATTGCCAGCGCCAGCGGCGCCATCTGCCAGATAAACGCCGGGAAAGAGAGACCAGAGCGTCCCCATATAAGAATGTTTTGTGGGTTTCCTATAGGCGTTAATAACGATCCGGCATTGACCGCCAGCGCTTCAAAAATGATCAGCCGGTTAACCGGGATTTCGCACAGTTTCTTCAGCGTGATGGTCAGCGGCACCACAATAAACAGCGCCACATCATTAGTGAGAAATGTGGAGAGGAGCGCCGCCGCCAGCACCATAAACATCGCCAGCCGGCGCTGATGATGAAAACGGCGCACCATACGCCGCCCAATCACATCAAAATAACCGCTAAGCTCAACGCCTTTGGTCAGCAGCATCAACCCGCTGAGGGTAATAATGGTGTGCCAGTCAATCGCACCCGGCCAGGTTTTGGGCGCAAACGGGACAAAAAAGCACAGTGCAATACCAATAAGCAGTAACAGATGCAGGAAACGATCGCGCGCCAGGGCGCGCATGAGGGGCATAGTCATTCAGGCGGTTGCTCGTGTTGCAGAGTGAAGCGACGGAAACAGTCGAGCGTCTCCTGGCTAACGTGATGTTCCATACCTTCGGCGTCGCGGCGCGCAATCTCCGGGCTCACGCCCAGCACCAGCAGGAAGCTTTCAACGATTTGGTGCCGCTCGCGGCTCTCCTGCGCCAGCCTCTCACCTTCCGCAGTCAAAAAAACGCCGCGCCAGGGGATCTGTTCAATTAAGCCGACTGTCGCCAGTCTTTTTAACATTTTCGCAACCGTCGGTTGTGAAACGCCAAGACGGGCAGCCATATCCACCTGGCGGGCTTCGCCCACTTCGCGGATCAAATCCGAAATCAGTTCAACATAGTCATCAATCAGCTCGCGACGATGCGCTTCACGCACCTGACGAAAGCCTTCAACGTGCTCTTCTACATTTACCAGCGTCACTTTTTTTATTGTTTGCTTACCTGCGCGACGGTTCATTGTGCTTCCTCTGAAGGTGTGACACCTGTGCAGCATCATATAAGAGAAGCGCCATTGTAAACCATCCGTGAATCAGCACAAAAAATTAACGTCTTAGCCATAGCTATAGAACATAGCCTGTGCTATATCTGTATGTAATGCGTTCACCCTTCATGGAACGAAGGGCCTGAAAATGGCAGGAGGTAACGATGAATGAGTTCAAGAGGTGTATGCGCGTGTTTAGTCACTCTCCCTTTAAAGTCCGTTTAATGCTGCTGAATATGTTGTCCGATATCATTACCGGCAAACCTCAGCAGGACTCCGACAAATCTTCTCACTAATGCGGCGTCGCGGTACGCCGCTTCATTTTTCTGTCACAATCCCCCGTCATACTGGCCAATTCGTCTAAAAATCAGCGTATTTTTGCTGGATTTGCAATCGTTCTCTCAAAACAACCGCTTAGCCCCTGTTGACCTTCGACGCGCCTCGCTCTATCTTTGCGCTGCCCTGCACAAATTGCGGCTCGCAGATGCGGACCCCCTCCCCTCTTCACACGCACTGTCCGGCAGGTTTTGACCCTTAACGCCAGGGTGAGCACATGGCGTTTTCATGACAGTAATCTATGAGCCTAATCCTTAAAGAATCCGTTGCCTTTCGCAGCCAGACGCTCAACCCGTGGACGGGTTTCTACTTTTTACAATCGATGTTGATTAACTTCGCTCTGGGTTATGAATTTAGCGTGATGTATGCGGTGCTTTTAACCTGCGCCCTGCTGGTTCTCTGGCGTCATGCGCCTCGCGCGCAAAAAACCGTTCTCGGGATTATCTCGCTGGTTGCCGCCTGTTATTTCCCCTTTGGCCGGGCATACGGCGCGCCGAACTTCAACACGCTGCTGGCGCTGTTGTCGACCAATATGGAAGAGTCGACGGAAATTCTGACGATCTTCCCGTGGTATCACTACGCTATTGGCGTATTCATTTTTGCGCTGGGCGTTATTTCGCTGCGCCGGCGGATTATCGTGCGTTCAACGCCATGGCTGAAATGGGACACGCTGGGCACGATTGTGTGCATCGCTTCCTATTTTATTGGCCCGGTGCAAAACCACTTCAAAGGTTACGAATTCAGGATCATTGATACCGGTGTTCCGGTGCTTCGTTTCGTGCGCGACGTGGCGTTTAACTACTATATCGTCAAAGAAGAACAGAAAAATATGGCCGCGCTCGCCAGTGTGAAAGACACCTGGACTGTGCTGGCGGTGAAACCGAAATACCATACTTACGTAGTGGTGATTGGCGAAAGTGCACGTCGTGACGCGCTGGGCGCCTTTGGCGGCCACTGGAACAATACCCCGTTTGCCAGCCAGGTAAACGGCACGCTGTTTACGGATTACATTTCCGCGAGCGGTTCAACACAAAAATCCCTTGGCCTGACGTTAAACCGCGTGGAGGGAGACAAACCGCAGTATCAGGATAATTTTGTTACGCTGGCTAACCGTGCCGGTTTCCAGACGTGGTGGTTTTCTAATCAGGGACAGATTGGCGAATACGACACGGCCATCGCCAGTATCGCTAAGCGTGCCGATGAAGTGCAGTTTTTGAAACGCGGTGACTTCGAAGCAGATAAAAATACGCGCGACGAGGATCTGTTAAAACTCACCAACCAGGTGCTGAGCACTAAACGCACCCAGCCGCAGCTGATTGTGTTGCATTTGATGGGCTCGCACCCGCAGGCCTGCGATCGCACCGGCGGCAAATACAACGAGTTTGTGCAGTCAAAAGAGACCTCCTGCTACCTCTACTCCATCACGCAGACCGATGATTTCCTCGGAAAAATGTATTCGCAACTGGTCAATACCGGCGAAAGTTTCTCAATGGTTTACTTCTCGGATCACGGGTTGGCGATTAAAGAACGCGGAAAAGACGTGCAGTATCTGGCGCATGCCGATACTTTTCAACAGGACTTTCAGGTGCCGTTTATGGTGCTTTCCAGCGACGATACCAAACATCGGGTAATTAAAGCGCGCCGTTCAGCGAACGACTTTTTGAGCTTCTTTTCGCAGTGGACCGGGATTAGCGCAGAGCAGATTAAAAATCCTTACCGTTTTATGTCCGAGCAAAAAGCCGGGCCAGCGTACATTACCAACTTTAAGTTACAGAAAGTTGACTACAACCATCTCGGCACGGATCTCTTCGATACGCGCAGTAAGCGGTAATTTCTGAAGCAGATTGCAGGCAAAAAAAATCCGCCCAGTGGGCGGATTTTTTATTATCGCCGAAGCGATTAGAAGCGGTAACCAACGCCGGCAATCCAGGTGCCAACGTCTACGCTACGGATACGGCTCTGCTCATAGGAGAAGTCCAGAGCAACGTTTTCCATCGGATTGAACTGCAGACCAGCACCGTAAGAGAAACCGTAGTCGCTGGTGTCAGACACTTTAGCGGTGTCTACAGTCTGCTGGAATTTACCGTAACCTACACCCACAACACCGTAGATGCTCGCCCAGTCGTTGATGCGGTAAGCCGGGCCTGCGGTGATGCCGTAGTACTGCGCTTTGTTATAAACGCTGCTTTCGGTGCGATCTTTTTCAGTGTAAGTAAAGGAACCGATAACACCCAGCGGGTTGTTGTCCTGCTCGTAGCGATATTTCAGGTTGAAACCGTTAGTTTTGTTAGCAATACCCTGAGCGTCGCTCTGAGCGTAGCCGCCAGTTACGGTTGAAGTTGCTGCTACTGCGGAACCTGCAGAAACCGCCAGAAGTGCGGCCAGTGCTGAAAGACATGCAATTTTTTTCATAATCCACCTCAAATGTGCTTCAAGTAAATCCTACGTCCTACGCATTTAAATATATCAAAATTAGTTAAGAAACTCTTTGCGGGAATTGGGGTCTAAAGCGCCATTTGATGTAACAGAAAGTTTCCGTTACTGACCAACCCTTTCAAAAAAAAGCAGTTTTCCCACACAACGCACCATTATGCTGCGCATTTAATGGCACATTCATCCAGATAATTCTTAATTGGATAGGTTAATTAACCATCAGAGTGGCGCTATTCTACGGATTTTTCAGTTACTTTTTTTCAACAAACGCTCAACCAGCCGGGGGTAATTCAAGTAGACTGCCTCTTTTACTTTATTTGACAGAAATTGACGGGAGAAAGGATGCCTGCGCAGTCTCGTAAATTGCCGGTGTGGTTGCCGGTATTAATATTGCTTGTCGCGATGATGTCCATTCAGGGAGGCGCGTCGCTGGCGAAATCACTGTTTCCGATTGTTGGCGCACCCGGCGTCACCGCGCTGCGTCTCGCACTTGGCACCCTTATTTTGGTCGTAGTGTTCAAGCCCTGGCGTTTACATTTTACCCGTGAACAACGCCTGCCACTGCTGTTTTATGGCCTGTCGCTCGGCGCCATGAACTATATGTTCTATTTATCGATCCAGACGATACCGCTCGGCGTTGCGGTGGCGCTGGAATTTACCGGCCCGCTGGCGGTGGCGCTTTTCGCCTCACGCCGCCCGGTGGATTTCATCTGGGTGATCCTGGCGGTACTTGGCCTCTGGTATCTGCTGCCGCTGGGCGAAAATGTCTCACATGTTGATCTCACTGGCGCGGCGTTTGCCCTTGGTGCCGGTGCCTGCTGGGCAATCTATATCCTTTCCGGGCAGCGCGCCGGGGAAGAGCATGGCCCGGCAACAGTAGCGTTGGGTTCATTAATTGCGGCGGTAGTTTTTGTGCCGCTTGGCGCGTTCCAGGCGGGCGAAGTGCTGTGGCACTGGTCTGTTCTGCCGCTGGGGATCGCGGTGGCGATTTTATCCACCGCCCTCCCTTACTCGCTGGAGATGATCGCCCTGACGCGCTTACCGACTCGCACATTCGGCACTTTGATGAGTATGGAACCCGCGATGGCGGCAATTTCCGGCATGATCTTCCTCGGTGAAACGCTCACATTCCAGCAAGCGCTGGCGTTGGCGGCGATTATTATCGCGTCGATGGGCTCGACACTCACGCTGCGTCGGGAAGCGACAGTCAAAGAAATTGATATCGGCTAAATAACTATTATTTGGCATGAGATGCTTCTTATGCCAAATATTCCCCCAACATACCAGACATTATTTCTTACTTTTCCCAGTATCCTGCATTAAATAGAATCATTCGCATTTTTGAAATAATAAGTTATTGGAATTATCTTACATTTCATTCGATTAGTTGCGTCATCCTGAAATCCTTTCCTATATTTTATATGCGCTATCGAACTGATAGGCACAGCCAAGACTGGCAGCAAAAATCTGGTGCTATACTTAATTTCGGTAATTTCCTGGGACACAAACATCAAGAGGATATGAGATCATGAGTACCGCTAAACTGGTTAAAACGAAAGCGTCTAATCTGCTTTATACCCGTAACGATGTATCGGATAGCGATAAAAAAGCGACCATCGAGCTGCTGAATCGCCAGGTGATCCAGTTTATTGACCTGTCTCTGATCACTAAACAGGCTCACTGGAATATGCGCGGTGCTAACTTCATTGCCGTACATGAAATGTTGGATGGCTTCCGTACCGCGCTGGTAACCCACCTTGATACGATGGCTGAACGCGCCGTACAGCTGGGTGGTGTCGCACTCGGCACCACGCAGGTGATTAACAGCAAAACCGCGCTGAAAAGCTACCCGCTGGATATTCATAGTGTGCAGGATCACCTCAAAGAACTGGCCGATCGTTACGCCGTGGTCGCTAACGATGTACGTAAAGCGATTGGCGAAGCGAAAGATGAAGATACCGCTGATATCTTTACCGCCGCTTCCCGCGACCTGGATCAATTCTTGTGGTTCATTGAGTCCAACATTGAGTAATTCATAAGTTTTGCCTATACACCCTGTGCATCCCGCGCAGGGTTTTGCACTATTACAGTGCACCCTTTCTTCCCTTCCCACGCACAAAGTTACCACTTCGTAATTATCCCATCACAAAATTGTTAATAAGTGATTGTTTTTACCCCACGAACTGCGCTAAAAAAAAGCAAAACAGGCCACGCTGCCAGAATGCACCAAAGTAGTGACTCAAAATGGTGCATGCGGCTATTATTGCTACACTTATTGTGCAACCGGCTAAAGGTTCGCCTTTACAAAACAATAGGTTGTAAACCTGGCATGATTTTTTCATACTGCGTTCATTCTCGCAGGGGTTCGTTCCCCGGATACAAAAGGAAAAACTATGAAGTCTGTATTGAAATTTTCCCTGGCTGCACTCGCTCTCGCTTTTGCCGTTTCTTCTCAGGCTGCTGACAAAAAACTGGTTGTCGCCACCGACACTGCGTTCGTTCCTTTCGAATTCAAACAAGGTAACCAATATGTTGGTTTCGACGTGGACCTGTGGGCAGCAATCGCCAAAGAACTGAAACTGGATTACGAACTGAAGCCGATGGACTTCAGCGGCATCATCCCTGCGCTGCAAACCAAAAATATCGATCTGGCGCTGGCAGGTATCACCATTACTGAAGAGCGTAAAAAAGCTATCGATTTCTCTGACGGCTATTACAAAAGCGGCCTGCTGGTGATGGTGAAAGCCAACAACAACGACGTGAAAAGTGTGAAAGATCTTGATGGTAAAGTGCTGGCAGTGAAGAGCGGCACCGGTTCTGTTGACTACGCAAAAGCGAACATCAAAACCAAAGATCTGCGCCAGTTCCCGAACATCGATAACGCGTATATGGAGCTGGGCACTGGTCGCGCTGACGCAGTACTGCACGACACGCCGAACATCCTTTACTTCATTAAAACCGCTGGCAACGGCAAGTTCAAAGCTGTCGGCGACTCTCTGGAAGCGCAGCAGTACGGTATCGCCTTCCCGAAAGGCAGCGATGAACTGCGCGAGAAAGTGAACGGTGCGCTGAAAACGCTGCACGACAACGGTACTTACAACGAAATCTACAAAAAATGGTTCGGCACCGAACCTAAATAATTATTAAAAAATAAAGCGTTACATCTCGGAGGCGGCTTTCGCCTCCGATGCTTTTTGTTAAAACCACGGTATACAGGAACACATCATGCAGTTTGACTGGAGCGCCATCTGGCCCGCCATTCCGCTTTTGCTTGACGGGGCCAAAATGACCTTATGGATCTCGATCCTTGGTCTGGCTGGCGGTATCGTTATCGGCCTGCTGGCCGGTTTAGCCCGTACCTATGGCGGCTGGATTTCTAACCACATCGCACTGGTATTCATCGAAGTTATTCGCGGTACGCCAATTGTCGTTCAGGTGATGTACATTTACTTCGCCTTGCCGATGGCCTTCCCCGATATTCGTATCGACACTTTCAGCGCCGCAGTGATCACTATCATGATCAACTCTGGGGCTTACATCGCCGAAATAACCCGCGGCTCCGTGCTGTCCATCCATAAAGGGTTCAGCGAAGCGGGCCAGGCGCTGGGGCTTTCCCGCGTTGAAACTATCCGCCATGTGATCATGCCGCTGGCGCTGCGTCGCATGCTGCCGCCGCTGGGTAACCAGCTGATCATCAGCATCAAAGATACGTCGCTGTTTATTGTTATCGGCGCAGCCGAATTAACCCGTCAGGGCCAGGAAATCATTGCCGGTAACTTCCGTGCGCTGGAAATCTGGACCGCCGTCGGGGTGATTTATCTGATCATTACCCAGGCGCTGAACATCGTGCTCCGCCGTCTTGAAAAAAGGATGAAAATCCTGTGATTGAATTTAAAAACGTTTCCAAGCACTTCGGTCAAACCCAGGTGCTGCACAATATCGACCTGAACATTTCCCAGGGCGAAGTGGTGGTGATTATCGGGCCGTCAGGCTCCGGGAAATCGACGCTGCTGCGCTGCATTAACAAGCTGGAAGAGATCACCAGCGGCGATCTGATTGTCGACGGTCTGAAAGTTAACGATCCGAAAGTGGACGAGCGCCTGATTCGTCAGGAAGCAGGTATGGTGTTCCAGCAGTTTTATCTGTTCCCGCACCTGACCGCGCTGGAAAACGTCATGTTTGGCCCGCTGCGTGTGCGTGGTGCAAAGAAAGAGGACGCGGAAAAGCTGGCGAAAGATCTGCTGGCGAAAGTCGGTCTCGCCGAGCGAGGCCATCACTATCCGTCTGAGCTTTCCGGTGGTCAGCAGCAGCGTGTGGCGATTGCCCGCGCGCTGGCAGTCAAACCGAAAATGATGCTGTTTGATGAGCCAACCTCTGCACTCGACCCGGAACTGCGCCATGAAGTGTTGAAAGTGATGCAGGACCTGGCCGAAGAAGGCATGACTATGGTGATCGTGACCCACGAAATCGGCTTCGCCGAGAAAGTGGCATCACGCCTGATTTTCATCGATAAAGGCCGCATTGCCGAAGATGGCAACCCTCAGCAGCTGATCGAAAATCCGCCGAGTCAGCGCCTGCAGGAATTCCTGCAACACGTCTCCTGATTTACCCCGCCCCTCCTTGCGGAGGGGCACCCCCCAGATTCTTCTCAATTCATCGCGGCTGCGCTACGGCATCTATACTTATCATTTTGCTGGACTTTCTCACCGGAGGAGCACATGCCGTGGATCCTGCTATTGATTGGGTTGTGGTGCACGCCGTTACAGGCGGCGACGATACCCGGCATTACCTCTGCGACAACCACGCCTGCGCCTGCGACACAAACGAGTGAGCCTAACGTCGAGCAGAAAAAGGCCGCTTATGCCGCACTTGCGGACGTGCTGGAAAACGATGATTCGCGCAAGGAACTGATTGAGCAGTTGCGTAAAGTTGCCGCCGCGCCAGCACAGGAGCCCGTGCCGGAACTCACCCCGCCGGAGGTGAAAGAGCAAAAAACGGTACTGGAAAACGTGACCGAGGTTAGCGAACATTATGGCGACGCACTGGCATCTCGTTTTGCTCAGCTGTATCGCAATATCACCGGTTCGCCTCACAAAGCTTTTAACCCGCAGACCTTCAGCAACGCCGCCAGCCATTTTCTGCTATTGGCCGCGCTGGTTTTTGCTTTCTGGTTTCTTGTTCGCTTAGCGGTATTGCCGCTGTATCGCAAAATGGGCGCCTGGGGACGGCGTAAAAACCGCGACCGCAGTAACTGGTTGCAACTGCCTTCAATGATCATCAGCGCGTTTATTATCGACCTGATGCTGCTGGCGTTGACGATCTTTGTCGGTCAGTTGCTTAGCGCCAACCTTAACGCTGGCAACAGCACCATTGCCTTTCAACAAAGCCTGTTTCTGAATGCCTTTGCACTGATTGAGTTTTTTAAAGCAATTTTGCGGCTGGTTTTCTGCCCGCGTATTGCCGATCTGCGCCCATTTCGCATTACCGACGAAACCGCCCGCTACTGGCATTTGCGCCTGAGTGCGCTGAGCAGCCTTATTGGCTACGGTTTGCTGGTTGCCGTACCGATTATTTCCAACCAGGTCAACGTGCAGTTTGGCGCACTGGCCAATGTGGTGATCATGCTCTGCATTACCGTATGGGCGCTGTACCTTATTTTTCATAATAAGCGGCAAATTCAGCACAACTTGATTGTCCTGGCGGATCACTCGCTGGCCTTTTTTAGCTTGTTTATCCGCGCCTTTGCGTTGATCTGGCACTGGCTCGCCAGTGCTTACTTTATTGTGTTGTTCTTCTTTTCGCTGTTCGATCCCGGCAACAGCCTGAAATTTATGATGGGCGCCACGGTCAATAGCCTGGCGATCCTGAGCATTGCCGCGTTTCTTTCTGGTGTATTGTCACGTTGGTTGAATAAAACCATCACTCTGTCGCCACCGGTACAACGCAACTATCCCGAACTGCAAAAGCGGCTCAATGGCTGGCTCTCCGCGTCGTTAAAAGCCGCACGGATTTTGGTGGTCTGCGCAACCATCATGCTGCTGCTGAACGCCTGGGGGCTGTTTGATGTCTGGCACTGGCTGAATTACGGCGCCGGTGAGAAAACCGTCGATATTCTGATCCGTATTGCCTTAATCCTCTTCTTCTCCGCTGTGGGCTGGACGCTGCTCGCCAGTATTATTGAAAACCGGCTGGCGTCGGATATTCACGGTCGCCCGTTGCCAAGCGCGCGCACCCGCACACTGCTGACGCTGTTTCGCAATGCGCTGGCGGTGGTGATAAGTACCATAACGGTGATGATTGTGCTGTCGGAAATTGGCGTCAACATCGCACCATTGCTGGCCGGGGCCGGGGCGCTCGGGCTGGCTATCTCGTTTGGTTCGCAAACGCTGGTGAAAGATATTATTACCGGCATTTTCATCCAGTTTGAAAACGGCATGAACACCGGGGATTTGGTCACTATCGGCCCGCTAACCGGCACCGTGGAACGGATGTCGATTCGCTCCGTTGGCGTACGTCAGGATACCGGCGCGTACCACATCATTCCGTGGTCCTCGATAACCACTTTCGCCAACTTTGTGCGCGGCATTGGCTCGGTGGTGGCGAATTATGACGTGAATCGCCAGGAGGATACCGATAAAGCGAATCAGGCGTTAAAAGATGCTGTGGCGGAACTGATGGAGCAGGAGGAGATCCGCGGCTTGATTATTGGCGAACCATCGTTCGCCGGGCTGGTTGGGCTTACCAACACGGCCTTCACGCTTCGCGTCACCTGCACTACCCTGCCGCTGAAACAGTGGACGGTGCGTTTCGCCCTCGACACGATGGTGAAAAAGCACTTCGACCGCGCGGGCGTGCGCCCGCCGGTGCAGACATACCAGATGTTACCGGCAGCGGAAAGCGCAGCACAGCCAGCGCCGCCCGCCAGCCCGCCGCCGCCGACAGAACCTACCCTTTAAAACGCGACTGCGCCCAGCGTTTACGCTGGGCCTCATCGAGAAACGTCCAGGCGATAAAACGGCTCTGCTTCTGGCCCTGCGCCATCTCTTTTTTCATCACTTTCACGGCGCCGGCCTGGGTCAATGCGCGATAAAGGTCGGGCAGGTTATCGCCGCGAGACACCAGCGAGGTAAACCACAACACCTGGCGCGCAAACTGTTGGCTTTCAGCAATCATCTTGCTGATAAAAGCCACTTCGCCGCCCTCGCACCACAACTCCTGTTGCTGACCACCAAAGTTAGCGGCGTCGCTGGCTGATTGCCCGAGGTTGCGACGCTTACGCTCGCTTCCGGCCTGCGCGCTTTGCGCGGAGTCGTGAAACGGCGGGTTGCAGAGCACCGCATCGTACTGCTCATTTTTATGAATAATACCGGTGAGAACAGACGCCGGATCTTTCTGTCGACGCAACCGCACCGCACGGCTCAACCCAGGGTTGGCGTTGATGATCGTCTGTGCGCTGGCAAAGGCCTGATCGTTAACTTCGCTGCCGGTAAAACGCCAGCCGTACTCATGCGCACCAATCAGCGGATAAATGCAGTTTGCACCAGTGCCGATATCCAGCACACTGGCCTGCGTCGGCACGCTGCCGTCGTTGCTTTCCGCCAGCACATCCGCCAGATGGTGAACGTAATCCGCACGCCCCGGTACTGGCGGGCAGAGAAAGCCGTCCGGGATATCCCACTCACGCACACCATAAAATTGCGCCAGCAACGCTTTGTTCAGGGCTTTAACTGCCTGCGGCTCGGCAAAATTGATGGTCGTCTCACCATTCGGGTTCGTGGTAAGAAACGCGCGCAGTGACGGGTTCACGGCGCACAGCGCGTCGAGATCGTAGCGGCTGTGATGGCGGTTACGCGGGTGCAGACCCGGCTTCTGGGCATTCATGACATTCTCCTGTTAGCAGCGGCGTAAGATACCCGTTGACGATGGTCGGGTAAATAAGTGAGGCTGAAGAATCTGTTTTTAACGACCGGAAAGCGCTATGTATTTTTATGAACCTGCAAAAGGTCATGGTCTACCCCATGATCCACTAAATGCCATTATTGGCCCGCGCCCCATCGGCTGGATCGCCTCGCTGGATGGGCAGGGTCGACGGAATCTTGCCCCTTACAGCTTTTTTAACTGCTTCAATTATCGCCCACCGATTATCGGCTTTGCCAGCAGCGGCTGGAAAGACAGTGTGCGCAATATTAGCGAAACCAAAGAGTTTGTCTGGAATCTGACAACGCGTGCGCTGGCGGTGCCGATGAATGAAACGTCCGCCTCTTTGCCGCACGGCGAAGATGAGTTTGCTCGCGCAGGCCTGACTCCCGTCGCCAGCCGAATCATCAAGACGCCCCGCGTCGCGGAAAGCCCGGTCAACTTCGAATGCCGCCTCTCGCAGTGTATTCAACTGACCGCCGCAGACGGGACGCCGGTCGATAGCTGGCTGGTGCTCGGTGAAGTGGTTGCCGTGCATATTGATGAGACGTTGCTGGAAAACGGCATCTACCAGACGGCAAAAGCGCAGCCGGTGTTACGCGCAGGCGGCCCTTCAGCCTATTACGGCATTAGCGAAGCGCAGCGTTTCGATTTGACGCGCCCGGACAACCGCTAGCCCCCTTCGCAGGGCAACAATTTTACCGTTCGCCCGGCCCAACATCAGCGCCGCCGGGCAGTTTGCTATAATTATGGTTTTGGCTCAGGAGATCACATTATGGCTTCAGGTTGGGCAAATGATGGCGCAGTGCAGCAGCAAATCGACAGCACCATTGACGATGCGGTAGCGCGAGCGCGCAGCGGTTTACCTTCCGGCGAAAGTTTAAAGGCTTGCGAAGAGTGCGGAGAACCGATCCCGGAAGCCCGGCGTAAAGCGATTCCCGGCGTACGCTTATGCATTACCTGCCAGAAGGAGAAAGATTTACATAACTCTACATTTGCAGGATATAATCGCAGAGGTTCGAAAGACAGCCAGCTACGTTGACCTTTCCTGACGCCTGTAACCAGCGCAAGCGGTTGCCTTTACATCCACAAAACCCCGCACTGAACGTAGCAAAATGTGCCGCAAAAATGGATGCCAGCCCGAGCGGCGGCAAATTGCATTATTTTCATCCTTAAATATAATTAAATTCAATAACTTAGGGTTTATTCAATTTTTTAGAACAAGGCCGTCAATTCTCTTCGATTTTATCTCCCGCCAAAAACCGTGATACTCATCACATCGACGGAACATTGTTCCCCATACAGAATAACCTGCGAGAAATTAACCATGAAAACCATCAAATATGCTGTTGCTGCTATCGCGCTGTCTACCCTCTCTTTCGCTGCTTTCGCGGCACAATCAGTCACCGCTGCCCAGGCAGATAATCTGAATAAAATCGGTGTTGTTTCCGCTGAAGGCGCGACCACGCTGGACGGACTGGAAGCCAAACTGGCCGAGAAAGCACAAGCCGCTGGCGCAACGGGCTACAGCATCACGTCCGCGACAGGCAATAACAAACTGAGCGGCACCGCGGTTATCTACAAATAACCGAAACACGCGTTTTCCCCCCGGCAAATTAACCCTCTGCCTGGGTGCTCCACCCTCATTAACCCTGTTGTTACCCTGTTTTGCCCGTCCAGAAATGTGACGGGCTTTTTTTCGTCAGAAACTTTGCGCAACCCGCGCCAGACCCTCTTCCAGCGTCGCCACTTCACCCGTCGCCACCAGACAGCAGGCGATCTGAATTTTGAGCGACTCCGGCACCGCTTCGCTTCCCGCAAGGCAGCGTTCTGTCCAGCGCGCAGTACTTTCCGCGTCTTTCGCTGCTCCGTCACTTGCCGCTGGTGCAGCATCGTCACGCGCATAAAGCACGCGCTCTCCCTGCGCATCAATCAGGTTGATTTGCGGGCACCGTTGCGGGTTGGCATAAACTTCCCCTTCCGTGCCATGCATCAGCAAGCCGCGTCCGCCAATATCGGCAAAGAATTTCCCTACCCGCGTGATGTACTCCGGATGCGAAACGCTGGACAAACGCAGCGCGGCGTCTTTTTCGAACGGCGTTGCCAGCTTCGCCAGCGTATGCGCGCTGTTGCGCACGCCCATCCGCCAGCGCATCGCCAGCTGTTTTTCCAGCGGTGGGCAGAGTGCGCTCACAGGAATATAGACCGGGTGATGCCCCTCCAGCTTCGCCTGCGCCTGGCCGGCGTGCAGCGTGGCATCAATTCCCAGCAGTTTGAAAATGCTCTCCGTCACCACGCGCGTCGGATCTTCAGTAACGCCATGGACCACAACCGGAAAACCGAGTTTGTTGAGCAAAATGGCCAGCAGTGGCGTCAGGTTCGCCTGCTTGCGCGCGCCGTTATAGCTGGGGATCACAATCGGCATCGGCTTCGCGACCGGCGGCGTCAGTTTCAGAGTGTGATGCTGCATCGCCTCGTAAAAGCCGAGCATTTCCGCTTCCCCTTCCCCTTTGATACGCAGGGCAATCAAAATGCCGCCCATCTCCAGATCCGGCACTTCCCCCTTCAGCATCTGCGAGTACAGACCACGAGCGGTATCGAAATCCAGATCGCGGGCGTGGTTTTTCCCACGACCAATTTCTTTAATGATTTTGCGGTAATCCATAGCGACTCCTTGCGGGCTCACATCGTTAACGGCGTTTGTGACGCTTCTGTTCTGCTTTTTTCACAGGTTTCTTCACTATAACGTCCGGCATTGCCGGTTGTGAAATAGGAAACACCGGTAGCGCGTCGAGCAGCCGTTTACCGTAGTTTTTGGTCAGCAGCCGTTTATCGTAAATCACCACTTCGCCACGACAGCTGTGGCTACGAATAAGCCGCCCCACTTGCTGAATAAGGTTAAACGACGCGCTGGGCAGGCTCTGCACTTCAAAAGGATAGCGGTTCAGGCTTTTCAGCCACTCGCCTTCGGTGATCACCACCGGGCTGTCGATAGGTGGAAAAGCGATTTTATGGATGTGGACCTGCGTCAGGTAATCGCCTTTGAGATCCAACCCTTCAGCGAATGACTGCAACCCCACCAGCACGCTGCGCTCGCCGTTATCAATACGTTTGCGGTGCAGCTCCACCAGCCGATAGCGCGGCTGATCGCCCTGCACCAGCAGCAATAAACGCAAGTCCGCGACATAGGTTAAAAACAGCTGCATCGCGCGCTGGCTGGCGAACAGCACCAGCATCCCGGGATGCGCTTTACTCTCGACCTGCTCGCGAAACCAGGTCGCCATTTCCGCAATGTGCTGCTCTTCGTTTTCCATCAGCGGCTCGTAGCGCATCTGCGGAATAACAATTTTTCCCTGCTCAACATGGTTGAACGGCGAATCAAGCGTGACAAAGCGATCCCCGGCTTTCTCTTTTAAACCGCTCATCTCTTGCAGACGATTAAAACTATTCAGAGAACGTAGCGTCGCCGAGGTCACCACGATGTGCGGAACGCTGCGCCAGAGCAGCTTTTCCAGCTGATCGCTCACGCGGATCCCCACGCAGTGGAACAGCAGATGCAACTGCCCGTCACGCGCCTCGCGAGTCGCCCATTTGGTCACCGGCGCACCGGACGCCTGCGCCATTGAGGCCAGCCGCCAGAGTTTGCTCTGGCTTTCGAACATGCCCAGCGCGCGGTTCATCTGTAAAATAACCCGGTGCAAACGCACAATGTCGTGGCTGCCCGTCTTCTCGCTTAAATCATTCAGGAACAGTTCTGCCAGCCCGCGCAGCATCTCCGTCAATTTTGCCAGCCGCTGGCAAATCTCCATCACTTCATTGGGCAGCTCACCCATCGCGAAGCGATATTCCGCTTCCTGACCCGCCGGAAGATAAAGGTTGAGAATGTTGTTAAGCGACGCGATAAGCGCGTAAAGCTCCTCGCAATGCGCGTTGAGCCGCTCCGGTGTCGCCAGCGGCGGCAGCGTTTTCGGGCGAAACTGCTCAAGGCAGGTCGCCACCAGTTTGGTGAACAGATCGAGCTGAAGCTGATACCAGGGCGCGGTGATTTCCGCCGTCATTTCCAGCGCATCACGCGCCACGTCCGGCAAATGGTGGCCTTCATCGAGCACCAGCAGCAGATTTTTTGGCTCCGGCAGCACCGCCTCGCTCTCCATTGCCGCCATCACCAGCGCATGGTTGGCGACCACCACTTCCGCTTCCTGGATTTCGCGGCGCGCGACAAAAAAGGGACATTCGCGGTAGTAGTGGCAATTACGGTTCAGACAACTGGCTTTATCAGTGCTGAGCCGTCGCCACAGATCATCGTTAATCGCCTTGTCAGTGTGATCGCGCAGGCCGTCCCACTTATAGCTGTCGAGCTCCGCTTTCAGCGCCGCGCAACGTTTCTGCTCCTCCTGGTTACCCGGCGTCAGTTCATCGTCCAGGAACGCCAGCAGATCCTGCTGATTCGGCTCGCTGCTTGCCAGCGCCGCCAGGTTACGCGGGCAGACATAGCGCCCACGGCCAAACGCGGCGGTAAAGCGTAAATCCGGGATAATTTTGCGCAGCAGCGGCAGATCTTTACTGAAAATCTGATCCTGCAACGCTACGTTCGCGGTGCTGACTACCAGCGTTTTTTGCTCTTCACGCGCGATGGCGATGCCCGGAATTAAATAAGAGAGCGTTTTCCCCACGCCGGTTGGCGCTTCAATCGCCAGATGACGCCCTTCATCCCCCGCCAGCGTTTTCGCCACGTCAGCAATCATCTGCCGCTGCGGCGCGCGGGGAATAAAGTCCGGGATCTGTTGTTGCAACGCCTTATACCAGGCGGCAATCTGCGCTTTTAGCGCGGCGGTAAGAGCCATGAGGAAACCTGAAACACTGTATAAACAGCCACTATTGTGGCATTTTTAGCGCCCGTAGGGTAACCCTTTTTGCCATGCCGGAAGCGCGCCCGCATATCCTGTGCGTCATCATTCTGATACAGGATATTTTTCACAACGCCGATCACAAATTGGCAGATCCATTCACCATTGCCGTTCAGGCCGCGTTGATCATTTATTCAGGCAATGCTAGTTTTTACCTGCATTACGCTTGTTACCGAATATCGGGCAAAACCTAAATGCAGAGAATGAGGGCGACATCCGCTCGCTGCTGTATTTACGTTTTGCCCGTTTTTGTTTGCAGGAGTTGGCGATGCTGGTCAAACAAATATTAAATAATAACGTTGTCAGCGCCATTGATGAGCATGGCCTTGAGGTTATTCTGACCGGGCGCGGCTTAGGGTTTAATACCCAAAGCGGTGCGCGCGTCGATGCGCAAGCCATCGAAAAAATATTCCATTTGCAGGACTCACAAGTCTCCGCACGTTTTAAAGATCTGGTCAGTGAAGTGCCGGTGGAAATAGTGCAACTCACCGCCGATATTGTTGCGCTGGCGCGATCTACGCTTGCACATAAATTAAGTGAAGGTTTGTACGTTACGCTGGCCGATCACTTGCACTTTGCGCTACAACGCACGGAAAAAAATGAAGTTTTACCCAATCCGTTAGAGTGGGAAGTGCGCCATTTCTATACCGAAGAGTACGCCATTGGCCGCCAGGCTCTCGGTATGATTGTCGCGCGTACCGGCACACTATTACCCGACAGCGAAGCCTGTAGTATTGCGCTGCATATTGTGAATGCCGGGCTGAACGATACGATGGGTAAAACCACAAAAATCACACGGCTTATTTATCAGCTACAGAATATCGTTAAATACTTTTTCACCCTGCCGCTCGACGAGCACAGCCTGAATTACCAGCGTTTCATTACTCATTTAAAGTTTTTCGCCCAACGGGTGATTGATGGTGTGGTGTTAAATAATGACGACGAAGAGTTATTCGCCATGGTGCAGCGTCGTTATCAAACCACCCTGAAATGCGTTGACGCGATTAACGAATTTGTTGGCAAAAATTATCACCACACGATGAGCAATTCGGAAAAACTCTACCTGACCGTGCACATCGAAAATGTGGTGCAGCGGATAGAGTCGTAAGGTAACAACGTCGCGCCTGCGACCCGAAGTATAAATTCTTTCCAGGCTTGTTACTGTTAAATCAGGCAAACCCCAGAAGAACAAAGCGCCGGTGGGTAACCGGTAATTGTTATGGCACCTGCCACGCAGGTGTCAGTCTGGAGGAATGACCATGAACTATCAGGATACCGCGCAGCAGATAATCAACAAGATCGGCGGCAAGGGCAATATTCTGTCACTGTTTCACTGCATCACCCGTTTGCGTTTCTTGCTGAAAGATAACGATAAAGCCGATCGTGCCGCGCTGGAGGCGCTGGATGGCGTGATTGGCGTAAACATTTCTGGCGATCAGTATCAACTCATCATCGGTAATGACGTGGCACCGCTGTGCGATGCCTTGCTGGCGAAATTACCGGGGGTCTCCGCCACCAGCGCAGCGCAATCCGGAAAACGCCGCAACCCGGTGTCGATGGTGCTCGAAGGGTTATCCAGTATCTTTTCGCCGATCATTCCGGCGATTGCCGGGGCCGGTATCCTGAAAGGTGTGCTGGCACTGATGGTGGCGATGCACTGGCTGGAAACCAGTAATCAGACATACCAAATCCTGCTCGCCATCAGCGATGGCGTGTTCTACTTCATGCCGCTGGCGCTGGCCTTCAGCGCGGCAGGTAAATTTGGCGCGAATCCTTACGTGGCCGTTGCGCTGGCTGCCGCCCTCTTCCACCCGGCGATTCAGACACTGTTTAAATCTGGCGCGCCGGTCCATTTTATGAGCCTGCCGGTGCCAACGGTGAACTACGCCTCCACGGTGATCCCGATCCTGCTCGCCGTCTGGCTGCTTAGTCGGGTGGAAAAGCTAATAGATCGCATCATGCCCGGCGTGCTGAAAACCATGTTCGTGCCGTTGTTAAGCCTGGTTATCGTCACGCCCATCACCTTGATCGCCATCGGCCCGCTGGGGATTTTCACCGGGAACGCGCTCTCCAGCGGCATTATCTGGCTGGTGGAAAACGCCGGGATCGTTGCAGGCGTGGTGGTCGGCGGCACGCTGTCGATGATCATCATCACCGGTATGCACTACGTGCTGGTGCCCATCATGATCAACAACATCAGCACCATGGGCTTTGACCCGTTCAAAATTCTTTTCTATGTCGCCAACCTCGGTCAGGCAGGCGCGGCATTTGGCGTGTTCCTGCGCGCCCGCGACAAGAAATTGAAATCACTGGCGTTAAGTACCAGTTTCAGCGCCGTGATGGGCATTACCGAACCGGCAATGTACGGCATCAACATTCGCTACAAACGCCCGTTTGCCGCCGCGCTTATTGGTGGTGCCTGCGGCGGCGGCTTCGCAATGGCGATGGGCGTCAAAACTTATGCCTTCGCGCTAAGCGGTTTGCCCGGTCTGCCGGCACTGGTTGGCCCGACGTTTATGTGGGCCCTGGTCAGCATCGCTATCTCTTTTGTCTGTGCGGCGGTTGTCACCATGGTGCTTGGTTTTGAAGAGAGCGTGGTGGCAGGTGTCAGCCCGATGCCGGTTGCGCGCAGCGAAGAGAAACTCTTCGCGCCGGTCAGCGGCGAACTGAAACCGCTTAATACCCTGAGCGATCCAGTATTTGCCGATGAAATTTTCGGCAAAGGGATCGCCATTTATCCCACCAGCGGCGAGCTGCGTTCTCCGGTCAACGGCACGGTGGAATCCCTGTTTGAAACGCATCACGCGCTGGCGCTGCAAAGCGATACCGGGGCAGAGATCCTGATTCATATCGGCATCGACACCGTGAAACTCGGCGGCAAACACTTCACCAGCCATATAACTGCCGGGCAAAACGTGGAGGTCGGTGATTTGCTGGTGAGCTTCGATCTGGCCGCATTGCAGGCCGCAGGCATCGATCCCAGCGTGATTGTGGTGGTCACTAACAGCGAACAATACGGCGATATCAGCCCGGTGAAAGTGAATGGCGATGTCGCCAGCCGGGACGCATTTCTCACACTGACCGCAAGCGCGGCATAAGGAGCAGAGGCATGGCATTTTCAAAAGCATTTCCGGAAGGGTTTTTATGGGGTGGCGCAACCGCTGCTAACCAACTGGAAGGCGCGTGGAATGTAGGCGGCAAAGGGCTTTCCGTCTCGGATGTTTACACCTTTGATAGCAGCACGCCGCGCGAGCGCTGGCTCGATCAGTGGCTGGGAATGACCCACGCGCAGATACGGGAAGCGCAGGATCCGCACAGCCAAAAATATTATCCGAAGCGCAAAGGCAACGACTTTTACCACCGTTTTAAAGAAGATATCGCGCTGTTTGCCGGCATGGGTTTCAAATGCTTCCGCATGTCGATCGCCTGGACGCGCATCTTCCCGCGCGGCGATGAAACCACGCAGAACGAAGCGGGGCTGAAATTTTACGATGAGGTGTTCGACACGCTGCTGGCGCACGGTATCGAGCCGATTGTTTCCCTCTCGCACTATGAAATGCCGCTGGCGCTGGTGACTGATTACGGCGGCTGGCCGAACCGCCATCTGGTGGATTTCTATGTGCGTTTCGCCACCACGGTATTCACCCGCTATCGCAAGAAAGTGAAATACTGGATGACCTTTAACGAGATCAACTGCGTGAAACATCACCCGTATGTCAGCGTGGGCGTGATCGAGGAGGACAACCCGCATCTGGAGCAGGATAAATACCAGGGCGCGCATCATCAGTTTGTCGCCAGTGCCCTTGCGACCAAAGCCTGCCATAACATTATTCCCGGCTCGCAGGTCGGCTGCATGATCAGCTACCAGATGCTCTACCCGCACACCTGCCATCCGGACGATTTGCAAGCCTGCGAAGAGATGCAGCGCGTGTCGCTGTTCTTCAGCGATGTGCAGGTGCACGGTTATTACCCCGCCTACACCGACCGCATGCTGGCCGAAAAAGGCGTAACGCTGCAAAAAGTGGTCGGCGATGATGAGATCCTGCGCCAGCACCCGGTGGATTTCGTCTCCTTTAGTTACTACATGTCGAGCACCGTCAGCGCGCACCCGGAAAAACTGGAAGGCGCGGAAGGCAACATGATAACCGGCGGCATCCGCAACCCGCATCTCCCTACCAGCCAGTGGGGCTGGCAAATCGACCCGAAAGGGCTGCGCCTGGCGCTCAATCAGCTCTATGACCGCTACCAGAAGCCGCTGTTTATTGCCGAAAACGGCCTTGGCGCGGTGGACACTGTTAACCCGGATGGTTCCATCGATGACGATTACCGCATCGATTATCTGCGCCAGCACGTTGAGCAGATGAAAGAGGCCATCGCCGATGGTGTGGATCTGTTCGGCTACACCTGGTGGGGGCCAATCGACGTGGTCAGCGCGGGCACGGCGCAAATCTCCAAACGCTACGGATTTATTTATGTCGACCAGGACGATATGGGCAACGGCACGCAGGCGCGTTCGCTGAAGAAAAGCTACCACTGGTATAAAAAACTGATCGCCTCGAACGGCGAAGACTTAGCCGATTAAGGAGTAGATATGTCTGTTTTTCCGAAAGATTTCTTATGGGGCGGCGCGATTGCCGCCAACCAGGCGGAAGGTGCGTGGAATGAAGATGGCAAAGGGCCGTCCATCGCCGATGTGGTACGCGGCGGTATCGCCTCCGGCAAACACGATGCGGTGATTGACCCCAACCTTTACTATGCCAGCCACGACGCGGTGGACTTTTATCACCGCTACAAAGAGGACGTGGCGCTGTTCGCCGAGATGGGTTTTAAATGTTTTCGCACCTCGATTGCCTGGTCGCGCATTTTCCCGCGCGGCGATGAAACTACGCCTAACGAAGCCGGTTTAGCGTTTTATGATTCGCTGTTCGATGAGCTGCGAAAGTATGGCATTGAGCCGGTTATCACGCTTTCGCACTACGAAACGCCGCTGGCGCTGTATCAGGAGTATGGCGGCTGGAAGAACCGCCAGTTGATTGACTTTTTTAGCCGCTACTGCGAAACGGTATTTCGCCGCTACAAAGGCAAGGTCAAATACTGGATGACCTTCAACGAGCTGAACAACATGAACCGCATGCCGTTCGCCACCGGCGCAGTGGATGCCGATGCCGGTGCCCAGGCGATCTGGCAGGCCAATCATCACCAGTTTGTCGCTAACGCGCTGGCCAACAAGTTGTGCCACAAGATTATCCCTGAGGCGAAAATCGGCTGTATGTTGTCGCTGAGCACCGTCTACCCGGCAACCAACAATCCGCAAGACATCTTCTCCACCATGCAGTTGCGCCGCCGTTCGCTGTTCTTCTCGGATGTGATGATGTTCGGGCAATACCCGGCGTATGCGCCGCGTCTGTTCCGCGAACTGGGCGTCAAGCTGGAAATAGCCGATGGCGATCTCCAACTGCTGGCAGAGTACCCTTCTGATTATCTTGGCTTTAGCTACTATCGCAGCGTGCTGTACCAGGCGGGCGGCCAGTTCCGCATTGATACCGGCGGCACGGCCGGGCTGGACAACCCGTATCTGGAGAAAACCGAATGGGGCTGGCCCATTGACCCGCAGGGTTTTCGCATCGTCTGTAATGAACTGGCAGATCGCTACCGTAAGCCGCTGTTTATTGTTGAAAACGGTTATGGCGGCGTGGATGAACCGGACGCCAGCGGACAGATTAACGATGACGCCCGCATCGATTATGGCCGTCGCCATATCGAAGCCATGGCGCAAGCGATTGAAGATGGCTGCAACATTATGGGCTACACGTGGTGGGGACCAATCGACATTGTCAGCGCCGGGACGGGTGAGATGAAAAAACGCTACGGCTTTATCTATGTCGATAAAGACAACGACGGCCACGGTACGCTCACGCGCAGTAAGAAGAAGAGTTTTGGCTGGTATCAACAGGTTATCGCCAGCAATGGCGAAGTGCTGTAAGGTTAAAACCGGGAAGCGCTGCAGCGCTTCTCTTATTTTGGCCTGTTGACGATAAAGGTTTACGCATGAGTACATGGCATCTGGTTGACCCCGAGCTTCGCCCCGCCCTGCAATCCTGGACACCTTCCACGCTGAACGCCGACGCACTTCCCGCCCTACGCGAGCAGCGCCAGCAAGCCGCGCTGCAAGCCATGCATCTTGATGATGGGCTGGCGCTGGTGATGCACGAACAGCACATTGCGGGTGCCAACGGTGAACCCGCCGTGCGCGTACGCGTGATCGCCCCAACGACGCTCCGCACTAACCGGATGGGGATTTTGCATCTGCACGGCGGCGGTCATCTGTTTGGCAGCCCCGAACAATCTTTGTCGCTCACCCGCCCGACAGCCGCGCGCCATGACTGCGTGGTGGTCTCTGTCGATTACCGCTTATCGCCGGAAACCCGCTTCCCCGGTTCGCTTAATGACAGCTATGCCGCACTGGTGTGGATGGCGGAAAACGCGGCGCAATTAGGCATTGATGCCAACAATATCGGCCTGATGGGCGACAGCGCAGGCGCAGGTGTGGCCGCCGCTCTGGCGCTGCTGGCACGCGATCGCAAAGGCCCGAAGCTGGCGTTTCAGAACCTGATGTTCCCGATGCTCGATGATCGTACGGTGGTGGAGACAGAGCGAAACCCGGTGACGGGCGAATTTATCTGGACGCGGGAAAACAATGCGTTTGGCTGGCGTGCGCTGCTTGGCTGTGAACCCGGAAGCATTGACGTATCGCCCTATGCCGCACCGGCGCGCGCCGATGACCTTGCCGGGCTACCAGCAACATGGATTGGCGTTGGCACACTGGATCTGTTTCTTGATGAAGATATGGCGTATGCGCAGCGGTTAATGCGAGCGGGAGTTGAGGTGGAGCTGAATGTCTGGCCGGGGGCGTATCACGGTTTTAATTCCGACCCGCAGGCGAGCATCGCACAGCGGGCCAGAGAGACGCGCCAGAACTGGCTGGCGCGTTTTAACCGCTAATTACTCGGCGGCAGAAGGCTTACGCGGGCGACGACGGCGAGACGGGTTGCCCGCCGGCGCCGCGCCGCCATCAAGACGGCGTCCACCGGTTGGTTTCGCAGCGCCGCCATCAAGACGGCGTCCGCCCGCTGGTTTCGCACTCCCTTCACCACGGCGTCCACCCTCTTGCTTCGCACTTCCTTCACCCCGGCGTCCACCCTCTTGCTTCGCAGCGCCACCTTCGGCGCGACGCGGTGAACGCGGTTTCTGACCTTGTCCTTCACCTTCACTGCGGCGCGGTGCAGACTGACCACGGCCACCGCCGCCCTGCCCGCGACCACTGCCCTGACGACCGCCACCCTGGCCGCGACCATTCTGGATCGGCTCGGCTTTGATCGACGGATCCGGCTCATAACCGTCAAGGGCAATGCGCGGGATCTCTTTTTTCAGCAGGCGTTCGATATCGCGCAGCAGTTTATGTTCGTCAACGCAGACCAGCGACAGCGCTTCGCCGGTCGCCGCTGCACGGCCGGTACGGCCAATACGGTGCACGTAATCTTCCGGCACGTTCGGCAGTTCATAGTTCACCACATGCGGCAACTCTTCGATGTCGAGCCCACGCGCCGCGATGTCGGTCGCGACCAGCACACGAATGTCGCCAGATTTGAAATCTGCCAGCGCACGTGTACGCGCGCCCTGGCTCTTATTGCCGTGGATCGCCGCACTGGTGATGCCGTCTTTATTAAGCTGCTCCGCCAGGTGGTTAGCACCGTGTTTCGTACGGGTGAAGACCAGCACCTGCTGCCAGTTGCCCTCGCCAATCATCTGCGACAGCAGTTCCCGTTTGCGTTTTTTATCGACGAAATGCACATGTTGCGTCACCTGCTCAGAGGCGGTGTTGCGGCGCGCCACTTCGATCTCCAACGGATTACGCAGCAGCTTTTCTGCCAGCTGTTTGATCTCATCGGAGAAGGTCGCGGAGAACAGCAGGTTCTGACGCTTCGGCGGCAGTTTTGCCAGCACGCGGCGAATATCGTGGATAAAGCCCATATCCAGCATGCGGTCGGCTTCGTCCAGCACCAGGATTTCCACGCTATCGAGTTTCAGCGCGTTCTGGTGTTCCAGATCCAGCAGACGCCCCGGTGTCGCCACCAGGATATCCACGCCGCCGCGCAGCTTCATCATCTGCGGGTTAATGCTCACGCCGCCGAATACCACCATCGAGCGGATATTCAGGTATTTGCTGTACTCCTGAACATTTTCACCCACCTGCGCCGCCAGCTCACGGGTGGGCGTTAAGATCAGCGCACGGATCGGGCGACGGCCTTTGGCGTGCGGCTCGTTTTGAATCAGGCGTTGCAACAGCGGCAGCGTAAAACCGGCAGTTTTACCGGTGCCGGTCTGGGCGCTCGCCATCAGATCGCGGCCTTGCAGCACCGCCGGGATAGCCTGCTGCTGAATAGGGGTCGGCTGAAGATAACCCTGCTCGGCAACAGCGCGCAGGATTTCCGGGTTCAGGCCAAGGGCATCAAAAGACATAACAACTCCACACCGCCCCGACCTGTGAACAGGTGTAGTTTTCGAGGAGATAATAATTTGGCTGATGACAAAAACCACAATGTCATGAAGGGGCGGAGTGTATCAGCTTTTGTGATCACACGCATAAAATATCCCTCCGGGAGCGGAATGCGCGATATTAACGCACCGCTAACTGGACAAGCCTAAAATTTAGCCATAAAGTTAATCAATCGATTGATTAACTCTCATCACTACCATGCATACAACACCGACCACCAGCCGGGGTGAACAAGCCCGAAACCAGCTGATTGCCGCCGCGCTGGCACAGTTTGGTGAATATGGCTTACATGCCACCACGCGGGATATCGCCGCACAAGCCGGGCAGAATATCGCCGCGATCACTTACTATTTTGGCTCAAAAGAGGATTTATATCTCGCCTGCGCGCAGTGGATTGCCGATTTCATCAGCGACAATTTTCGCCCGCATGTACAAGCCGCCGAAGAGCTGTTCGCCCAGCCCACGCCGGATAAAGCCGCCATTCGCGAGCTTATCCACCGCGCCTGTAAAAACATGATTGTGCTGCTCACCCATGACGAGACGCTCAACCTGAGCAAATTTATCTCCCGCGAGCAACTCTCGCCGACGCGCGCTTACCAGTTGGTGCATGACCAGGTGATTGCGCCGCTGCACAGCCACTTTACGGCGCTGCTCGCCGCCTACACCGGGCGCGACGCCAAAGATACGCAAACCATTATTCATACCCATGCGCTTATCGGCCAGATCCTCGCCTTTCGCCTCGGGCGGGAAACCATTTTGCTGCGTGCAGGATGGACGCAGTTTGATGAAGAGAAAGCGACACAGATTTATCAGGTCATCACCTGTCATATCGATCTTATCTTGCAAGGATTAACGAACAGGAGTTCAACGTGATGAAAAAACCCATCGTCGTGGTAGTGATAGTTGTGGTGGTACTGGCCGCGCTCGGCGGCGGCTGGATGTGGTATCAAAGCAAGCAAGACCGCACGCTCACCCTGTACGGGAATGTCGACATCCGCACGGTGAATTTAAGTTTCCGCGTTGGCGGGCGACTCTCTGCACTGAATGTGGATGAAGGGGATGCGATAAGCGCCGGGCAAATGCTTGGCGAAATAGACAAAGCGCCCTACGAAAATGCGCTGTTGCAGGCACAGGCCAATGTCGCAACGGCACAGGCAAAATATTCGCTGGCGACTGCCGGTTACCGCGATGAAGAGATAGCCCAGGCTGTCGCCGCCGTGCGTCAGGCACAAGCGGCGTATGATTACGCGCAGAACTTCTTTCAGCGCCAGCAGGGGCTGATGAAAAGCCGGGCGATTTCGGCAAACGACCTGGAAAATGCCCGCTCTTCACGGGATCAGGCCCAGGCAACGCTGAAATCGGCACAAGATAAACTGAGCCAGTACCGCGCCGGTAATCGCCCGCAGGAAATCGCCCAGGCGAAAGCCAGCCTTGAACAGGCAGAAGCCGCGCTGGCGCAGGCACAACTGGATCTGCATGACACCACGCTTATCGCGCCAAGTAACGGCACAGTGCTGACGCGCGCCGTCGAACCCGGCAGCATGCTCAGCGCCGGAAGCACTGTATTAACCCTCTCCCTGGCCCGCCCGGTATGGGTTCGCGCCTATGTGGGCGAGCGCAATTTGCACCAGGCGCAGCCGGGGCAAGAAATTTTGCTGTATACCGATGGCCGCCCGGATAAGCCTTATCACGGCAAAATTGGCTTTGTTTCACCCACCGCCGAATTTACGCCAAAAACCGTCGAAACCCCGGATTTGCGTACCGATCTGGTCTATCGCCTGCGCATTATTGTGACCGATGCCGATGACAGCCTGCGCCAGGGGATGCCCGTTACGCTGCGCTTTAGCGGCGAGGCGCGCCATGAGTGAAGCGGCTATCCACCTGCACGGCCTGGTTAAGCGCTTTGCCGGCATGGAAAAACCCGCCGTCGCGCGACTGGATTGTGAGATCAAAGCGGGATATGTCACCGGCCTTGTCGGGCCGGATGGCGCCGGAAAAACCACGTTGATGCGCATGCTCGCCGGGCTGATGCGCCCGGATGAAGGCAGCGCACAGGTGATGGGTCTCGATCCTATAGCCAATGACAGCGAACTGCATGCCATGCTCGGTTATATGCCGCAGAAGTTTGGCCTGTATGAAGATTTGACGGTCATGGAAAACCTCAATCTGTATGCCGATTTGCGCAGCGTTACCGGCGAGCAGCGCCGCCAGACGTTTGCACGGCTGCTGGAATTCACCGCCCTCGCCCCGTTTACCGGACGGCTGGCCGGGAAACTCTCCGGCGGTATGAAACAGAAGCTGGGGCTGGCCTGCACGCTGGTCGGCGAACCGAAAGTGCTGTTGCTGGATGAACCGGGCGTCGGTGTTGATCCTATTTCCCGCCGCGAACTGTGGCAGATGGTGCATGAGCTGGCAGGCGACGGCATGCTGATTCTCTGGAGCACGTCGTATCTTGATGAAGCCGAGCAGTGCCGCGATGTGTTGTTGATGAACGAAGGCGAACTGCTGTATCAGGGCGAGCCGAAAGCGCTGACAAAAACCATGGCCGGGCGCAGTTTCCTCGTCACCAGCGCCGAGGAGAATAACCGGCGTTTGCTGCGCCGCATTCTTAAGCAGCCGCAGGTCAGCGACGGCATGATCCAGGGCCGCTCTGTGCGCATGATCCTGAAAAAAGGGGCGCAAGCGCAGACGTTGCAGCAGGCAGAAAATATGCCTCCCCTGCAAATCGAGGAGACGGCGCCGCGCTTTGAAGATGCCTTTATCGACCTGCTTGGCGGCGCTGGCACCTCCGAATCACCGCTGGGGGCGATTCTGCATACGGTGGAAGGCAGCGCGCAAGAGACGGTGATTGAAGCCAAATCGCTGACCAAAAAGTTTGGCGATTTCGCCGCGACCGATAATGTCAATTTCGCCGTCAAACGCGGGGAGATTTTTGGCCTGCTCGGCCCGAACGGCGCAGGGAAATCCACCACCTTCAAAATGATGTGCGGTTTACTGGTGCCGACTGATGGCCAGGCGCTGGTGCTGAATATGGATCTGAAAGTCAGCTCCGGCAAAGCGCGCCAGCACCTGGGGTATATGGCGCAGAAGTTCTCCCTTTACGGCAACCTGACGGTGGAACAAAACCTGCGCTTCTTTTCAGGCGTCTACGGCCTGCGCGGGCGGGCGCAGAACGACAAAATCGACCGCATGAGCGAGGCTTTCGGGCTGAAAAATATCGCCAGTCATGCCACCGACGAACTGCCGCTCGGCTTTAAGCAGCGGCTGGCGCTGGCCTGCTCGCTGATGCATGAACCGGACATCCTGTTTCTGGATGAGCCCACCTCTGGCGTCGATCCGCTGACGCGGCGCGAGTTCTGGCTGCATATCAATAGCATGGTGGAAAAAGGCGTCACCGTGATGGTGACCACCCACTTTATGGATGAAGCGGAGTATTGCGATCGCATTGGGCTGGTCTATCGCGGGAAATTAATCGCCAGCGGCACGCCGGATGCGCTGAAGGCGCAAACCGCCGATGCGGATCACCCGGACCCAACAATGGAGCACGCGTTTATAACGCTTATCCACAACTGGGATAAGGAGCATCACGATGAGCGTTAAAGTCCTCTCCTGGCGGCGCGTGCGCGCGTTATGCATCAAAGAGACGCGCCAGATTGTGCGTGACCCGAGTAGCTGGTTGATTGCGGTGGTGATCCCGCTGCTGCTGCTGTTTATTTTCGGTTACGGTATTAACCTCGATTCCAGCAAATTGCGCGTGGGCGTACTGCTTGAACAGCACAGCGAAGAGGCGCTCGATTTTACCCATACGCTGACCGGTTCGCCCTATATAGATGCCACTATCAGCGATAACCGCCAGCAGTTGATACAGATGATGCAGGCCGGGCGCATTCGCGGGCTGGTGGTGATCCCGGCGAACTTCGCCGCGCAAATGGCACGCCCTGGCGACAGCGCGCCGATTCAGGTAATAACCGATGGCAGCGAACCGAACACCGCTAACTTTGTGCAGGGTTATGTCGAAGGCATCTGGCAACTCTGGCAACAGCAACGCGCGGAAGACAGAGGGCAAACGTTCAAGCCTTTGATCGATGTGCAGACGCGCTACTGGTTTAACCCGGCGGCTATCAGCCAGCATTTTATTATCCCTGGTGCGGTGACCATTATCATGACGGTGATTGGCGCCATCCTCACCTCGCTGGTGGTGGCGCGCGAATGGGAACGCGGCACCATGGAAGCGCTGCTCTCCACCGAGATCACCCGTGCGGAACTGCTGCTGTGCAAACTCATTCCCTATTACTTTCTTGGCATGCTGGCGATGGGGCTGTGCATGCTGGTGTCGGTGTTTATTCTCGGTGTGCCGTATCGCGGCTCGCTGCTGATCCTCTTTTTAATTACCAGCCTGTTTTTGCTGAGCACCTTAGGCATGGGGCTGTTGATTTCCACCGTCACACGCAATCAATTTAACGCCGCGCAGGTGGCGCTTAACGCCGCGTTTTTACCGTCGATTATGCTGTCTGGTTTTATTTTCCAGATAGACAGCATGCCCGCCATTATTCGCGTGGTGACGTACATCATTCCGGCACGTTACTTTGTCAGCACCCTGCAAAGCCTGTTTCTGGCGGGCAATATCCCGATAGTGCTGGTAGTGAACGTGCTGTTTTTAGTCGCCTCGGCGGTGATGTTTATTGGCCTGACGTGGCTGAAAACCAAACGCAGACTGGATTAAGGAAAAGCCATGTTTTACCGTTTACTGACGCTTATCCGCAAAGAGTTGCAATCGCTGCTGCGCGAGCCGCAAACCCGCGCCATTTTGATCCTGCCGGTGCTGATTCAGGTGCTGCTGTTTCCTTTCGCCGCCACGCTGGAAGTGACCAACGCCACGATCGCTATCTACAACGAAGATAACGGCAAACACGCAGTCGAACTGACCCAGCGTTTTGCCCGTGCGAAAGCATTTACCCACGTTTTGTTGCTGAACAGCCCGCAAGAAATTCGCCCAACCATCGACACGCAAAAAGCGCTGTTGCTGGTGCGCTTCCCGGCGGATTTCTCGCGCAATCTCGACAGCGGCGTTACCGCGCCGATGCAGTTGATTCTGGATGGGCGTAACTCGAACAGCGCGCAAATCGCCGCCAATTATTTGCAGCAGATCGTCAAAGATTATCAACAGGAGCTGCTCAGCGGGCGGGAAAAGCCAAACAACAGCGAGCTGGTGGTACGCAACTGGTATAACCCGAATCTTGATTACAAATGGTTTGTGGTACCGTCGCTGATTGCGATGATTACCACCATTGGCGTGATGATTGTCACGTCGCTGTCGGTGGCGCGTGAACGTGAACAAGGCACGCTCGATCAACTGCTGGTTTCACCGCTGGCGACGTGGCAAATCTTTGTCGGTAAAGCGGTGCCCGCGCTGATTGTCGCCACGTTCCAGGCAACGATTGTGCTTGGCGTGGGCATTCTGGCGTACAAGATCCCCTTCGCCGGTTCGCTGCTGCTGTTCTATTTCACCATGCTGGTATATGGCTTGTCGCTGGTGGGTTTTGGCTTGCTGATCTCGTCGCTCTGTTCAACCCAGCAGCAGGCATTTATTGGCGTGTTTGTCTTTATGATGCCGGCGATTTTGCTCTCCGGTTATGTGTCGCCGGTGGAGAATATGCCGGTCTGGTTGCAGGATCTCACCTGGGCGAATCCGATCCGCCACTTTACCGATATTACCAAGCAGATTTACCTGAAGGACGCCAGCTTTACGATTGTCTGGCAGAGTTTGTGGCCGCTGCTGGTGATTGCGGCGACCACCGGTTCAGCGGCGTATGCGCTGTTCAGACGCAAAATCATGTGATTCGTTTTTCGGCTGGCGTACGGGCAGGTTTGTTTGCCCGTCTGTTTTACTGCATTAGCGGTGATCGTGAGGATTGGCTGCGCTGCCGCGTTGATGCAGGCCGAAGGATTTAGCAGGAAGTTTTCTCTCTTTGGTGAGCAGTGACACCACCGCCGGTCCCGCGAGGATCGCCAGCCCGGCCACCGCCAGCAAATAGTTATTTTGCAATACGCGGGAGAGCAGCCAGATAACAATCAGCGACGCGCCAAAATACCAGGTGGTGGTCAGCTCCTCCAGCACATCGCCGAACTCGCGCCAGCGCGCTTCATGGTGGCGCTGGAGAAACAGCATCAGCAACACGGAAATGCCATACAGCACGCACAGCCCTAAGCCAACACGCACCAGCGTGCCGCTCATCCAGCCCATCACCAGCAGCGTTACAATCAGTACGTGCAACATAATCTGCCAGCAACTCAGGCCAGTCGCGACACGAACACGTTGTTGCCACTTCATGGTTTCTCTCCTGGAGGATTTTTATCTGTATGAAGCGTACTCGTATTTACGGAAAATTCCGTAACCCCGCCCTTTTTTGTGACAGGGACTACAATTTATTTTCACGAGGAGAGTGACGCTGGCAGGAGAGTTATGACCCAACACGCGCGAAATTTTTCATTAAAAGTACTCACCATTAATACCCATAAAGGCTTCACCGCGTTTAACCGCCGCTTTATTTTGCCCGAGCTGCGCGACGCGGTGCGCACCGTTAGCGCTGATATCGTCTGCCTGCAAGAGGTGATGGGCGCGCATGAAGTTCACCCGTTGCATGTAGAAAACTGGCCGGATACCACCCATTACGAATTCCTTGCCGATACTATGTGGAGCGATTACGCCTACGGGCGCAATGCGGTTTATCCGGAAGGGCATCATGGTAATGCGGTGCTCTCCCGCTTTCCGATTGAGCACTATGAAAACCGCGATGTCTCCGTTGACGGCAGCGAAAAACGCGGCCTGCTCTACTGCCGGATTGTGCCGCCGGATCTCGGTCACGCTTTGCATGTGATTTGTGTCCACCTGGGGCTGCGTGAAGCGCACCGCCAGGCACAACTGACGATGCTGGCGGAGTGGGTCAATTCACTGCCGGAAAACGAACCGGTGGTGGTCGCTGGCGACTTTAACGACTGGCGGCAAAAAGCCAATCACCCGTTGAAAACGCAGGCCGGGCTGGAGGAGATCTTCACCCGCGCGCATGGCCGCCCTGCCCGTACGTTTCCGGTAAGCCTGCCGCTGCTGCGCCTCGATCGTATTTATGTGAAAAACGCGAACGCCAGCGCACCGACCGCGTTGCCGCTGCGTAACTGGCGTCATTTGTCCGATCATGCCCCACTGAGCGCGGAGATCCATCTATGAAATGTAGCTGGCGGGAAGGTAATCGCATTCAGTTGCTGGAAAACGGGGATAACTATTACCCCGCGCTGTTTGACGCCATCGATCATGCAAAACAGCGCGTTATTCTGGAAACCTTTATCTGGTTTGAAGACGATGTTGGGCGTCAGTTACAGCAGGTGCTGCTACGCGCCGCCCAGCGCGGGATCAGCATCGAAGTGCTGCTGGACGGCTACGGTTCGCCGGATCTGAGCGAACCGTTTGTCAGTGCGTTGACCTCAGCCGGGGTAATTTTCCGTTACTACGATCCCGGCCCACGGCTGTTCGGCATGCGCACCAATCTCTTCCGCCGCATGCACCGTAAGATCGTGGTAATCGACAATACGGTGGCGTTTGTTGGCGGCATTAACTACTCGGCAGAGCACGTTACCAGCTACGGCCCGGAAGCAAAGCAAGATTACGCCGTGCGGGTTGAAGGCCCGGTGGTGCTCGATATTTTGCAATTTGAACTGGAGAATCTGCCGGATAGCGCACCGGTAAAACGCTGGTGGCGCAAGCGCCGCCATCGCCCGGAGGAGAACCGCAAACCCGGCGAAGCGCAGGCGCTGTTTGTCTGGCGCGACAACGATGATCACCGCGACGACATTGAACGCCACTACCTGAAAATGCTGGCGAATGCGCGCCGCGAAGTGATCATCGCCAATGCTTACTTTTTCCCCGGCTACCGTTTGTTACATGCCATGCGCAGCGCCGCCCGGCGTGGTGTCAGCGTAAAACTGATTGTGCAGGGTGAACCGGATATGCCGATTGTGAAAGTCGGTGCGGAGCTGCTTTATAACTATCTTCTGAAGGGCGGGGTTCAGGTGTATGAATATCGTCGCCGTCCGCTGCATGGCAAAGTGGCGCTGATGGACGATCACTGGGCAACCATCGGCTCCAGCAATCTTGACCCGCTGAGTTTGTCACTCAATCTCGAAGCCAATCTGATTATTCATGACCGCGTCTTTAACCAGACGCTGCGCGACAATTTGCAAGGGCTGATTAATAACGACTGCGTGCGGGTGAATGAGTCGATGGCACCGAAACGAACGTGGTGGAACCTCGGAAAAAGCGTGGTGGTGTTCCACTTTTTACGCCATTTCCCGGCGATGGTCGGCTGGTTACCGGCGCACACGCCAAGGCTGGCCGAGGTGGAGCCGCCCGTTCAGCCCGAAATCGAAACCCAGGATCGGACTGAAGCGCAGCACTCAGGGGTGAAACCATGACATCACGCTCACATCCGCGCTGGCGGCTGGCGAAAAGAGTCCTCACGGTACTGTTTTTTATTGCTGTTGTGGTGCTGCTGGTGCTGTATGCACAAAAAGTGAACTGGGATGATGTCTGGAAAGTCATCCGAGACTATAACCGCACCGCGCTGCTGAGCGCCGTCGCACTAGTGGTAATCAGCTACCTGCTATACGGCTGCTATGATTTGCTCGGCCGTGCTTACTGCGGGCACAAGCTGGCAAAACGCCAGGTGATGCTGGTGTCGTTTATCTGTTATGCCTTCAACCTGACGCTCAGCACATGGGTGGGCGGCATCGGGATGCGCTACCGGCTCTACTCACGTCTTGGTCTGCCGGGCAGCACGATTACGCGCATTTTCTCGCTGAGTATTACCACCAACTGGCTAGGCTACATTTTGCTCGGCGGCGTGATTTTTACCTTCGGCGTGGTGCAGATCCCGGCGCACTGGTATATCGACGACACGACGCTGCGCATTGTCGGCGTGGTGTTGCTGCTGGTGATTGCAGTCTACCTGTGGGGCTGCGCGTTCGCCAAACGCCGTCATCTGACGATTAAAGGCCACAAGCTGGTGCTGCCATCGTGGAAATTTGCCGTTGCGCAGTTGGCTATTTCCAGCGCCAACTGGATAGCCATGGGGGCGATTATCTGGCTGCTGATGGGCATGCAGGCCGATTTCTTCTTCGTGCTTGGCGTGTTGCTGGTCAGCAGTATCGCGGGCGTGATTGTGCATATTCCGGCGGGCATCGGCGTGCTCGAAGCGGTGTTTATCGCCCTGCTCGCCAGCGAGCACGTTTCACAGGGCATGATTATCGCCGCCCTGCTCGCCTACCGCGTGCTTTACTACTTCCTGCCGCTGCTGCTGGCGCTGGTTTGCTACCTGTTGCTGGAGAGCCGGGCGAAAAAGCTGCGGGCGAAAAACGAAAAAGCGATGGCGCAGCAGTAAGTTTTAACGCGAGCTGGTACCCGGTAAGAGATACGACAGCAGTTCCAGCGTTCGGAAAAACGCGGTGATGACCCCAAGCCAGATAGCCAGTGCGCCACGGATCGCACTGCTCTGCACGGTGGTAAACTCGCGGGCGTAGAGCTCACGCGCACTCACGGCGATGGACTTGCTTTTGTAGGCGCTTACTGCGCTAAAGAACAGCACCGCCATTATGCTACCGAACCACAGCAGCAGACCGCTGTGACGCAGGCTGTTTACGGCTATCGCCAGCAACAGACCTGCCAGCGCCATCAGCCAGTAATAACCGCTGCCGCGCAGGGATGAACCGGCAAAGTGGGCAATTGCCGCGCCAAGCAGATACATCCCGCCGGTAATCGCCAGGTGCACGACAATACCGCCGAGCGGAAACAGGCTGGCGAGCAACAAGCCCGAGAGGATACTCATCAGCGCCAGACCGGCTAACGCCAACCAGGTATTGAAGCGGTCAAAAAGAACGTTGAGCACCAGGGCGGCGACAAACCAGAGGATCACCAGCAGCACAATGATCGCGCTGTGTTCGGTAAATGCGCGGATCGCCATGACATCCAGCACCAGCCAGGCCGTTGCGATACTCAGCGCCATCGCTGCCGCCAGCCATAAGCAAATATTGACCATCAGCTCAACAGGCGCGACCTGTGCAGGCTGGATCCAGCCAAAGGGTTTCACCGGGTTCCTCCCTGAATAGTGGTTATCCGCCAGGCAAAAAAATCCCGGCTAATGCCGGGATCGTGAAGCGGGATATTAACGGCGGTTGCCGAAAATACGCAACAGCATCAGGAACAGGTTGATGAAGTCGAGGTACAGCGTCAGCGCGCCGAGAATGGAGGATTTACGCAGCTGTGATGCGTCGCGAACATCGATTTGCTGACCGATATTTTTCAGCTTCTGCGTGTCGTAGGCGGTCAGGCCAACGAAAATCACCACCCCGATATAGGTCACCGCCCACATCAGCGCTTCACTCTTCAGCCAGAAGTTGACCAGTGAGGCCAGCAGAATACCAATCAGCCCCATAAACAGCATGCTGCCCAGACCGCTGAGATCGCGTTTGGTGGTGTAACCATACAGGCTCATCGCGCCAAACATCCCGGCGGTGACAACAAAGGTTGCGGCAATAGATTGCGCGGTGTAGACCAGCAGAATACTGGAAATCGTTAGCCCGGTTAGCGCCGAATAGAGCATAAACAACGTGGTTGCCAGCCCGGCGCTCAGTTTATGAATCAGCCCGGAGAGTACAAACACCACCGCCAGTTGCGCAATCACCAGGCCAAAGAAGGTTATCTGGCTGGAGAACACGAACGACATGATGGCTTCGCTGCGCGCGGCGTACCAGGCGACAAACGCCGTCAGCAGCAGGCCGCAGGTCATCCAGCCATACACCTGCGCCATATACGTTTGTAAGCCGGTACGGCTGTGCTGAACAATAGAATCAGAACGAGGGAAACGGTCCATAATCACTCCAGATTGATGGGTTAGCCTTTTAAGGTTAACACATCCCTGCTCAACGGATTACCAACGTTTCGCCGCCTGCTGGTCGCTGTCGCGGGCTTCCACCCAACGATCGCCTTCCGGCGTCGCCTCGCGCTTCCAGAATGGCGCGCGGGTTTTCAGGTAATCCATAATAAATTGCCCGGCGTCAAACGCGCTGCTGCGGTGCGCGCTGGCCACACCAACAAAGACAATTTCGTCACCCGGCCACAATTCGCCCACGCGGTGATACACGGTGACGCGCCCGAGCGGCCAGCGGCTACGCGCTTCATCAACGATCTCCGCCAGCGATTTTTCCGTCATACCTGGATAGTGCTCCAGCGTTAACGCGCTGACGCTGTCGCCTAAATTGTGATTGCGCACTTTGCCGGTAAACGTCACTACTGCGCCGTCTTCATCGCGAGCCGCCAGCCAGGCGTACTCATCACCGACGCTGAAGGTCGCATGATCGACGCAAATTCGCGTTTCGCTCATTTCAACCTCCGGTGACCGGCGGGAAGAAAGCGACCTCATCGCCGCTTTGCAACGGATGGTCAAAACTGACCAGCGTCTGGTTGACCGCCGCCAGCAATTTGCCCTCTTCCAGCGCCAGCGCCCAGCGCTCGCCCTGTGCGGCCAGATGCTGGCGCAGCGCTTCCACGGAAGAGAAAACGGTGTCGATGGTGGTGCTGTCGCAGCCGACCAGCTCGCGCACCTGTGCGAAAAAAAGGACTTTAATCATTGCTATCTGCCCTAAAATCACCGGATTTGCCGCCACTTTTCGCCAGCAGGCGCACCGGACCAATCACCATATCTTTCTGCACCGCTTTACACATATCGTAAATGGTTAACGCCGCGACCGAAGCAGCGGTCAACGCTTCCATCTCCACGCCAGTTTTGCCGCTCAGGCGGCACACGGCTTCGATACGCACGCGGTTATGTTCCGGCTCCGCCTGCAACAGCACTTCGACTTTGCTCAGCAATAACGGGTGGCACAGTGGGATCAATTCCCAGGTGCGTTTTGCCGCCTGGATCCCGGCGATACGCGCGGTGGCAAAAACATCACCTTTGTGGTGGCTACCGTCGACGATCATCGCCAGCGTTTGCGGCAACATGGTGACAAACGCTTCAGCGCGTGCTTCACGGACGGTTTCCGCTTTAGCGGAGACATCCACCATATGCGCTTCGCCGTCGGCGTTAATATGGGTCAGTTGTGACATAACTTATTTCTTAAGATGGGGGTAGAAATTACACGGGCGCGTACGCGCATCCAGCTGTGGCGCAATAATATTTTCCCATGCGGTGCGGCAGGCTTTGGTCGAACCGGGCATGGCAAAAATCAATGTCTTATTCGCTATACCGGCAACCGCGCGGGATTGCAGCGTCGCTGTGCCAATCTCTTCAAAAGAGAGCATGCGGAACACTTCGCCAAACCCTTCGACTTCGCGATCGAACAGCGGCGATAACGCTTCCGGTGCCTGATCGCCTTCCGTTAAACCGGTGCCGCCGGTGATCAACACGACCTGCACATCATCGCTTGCGATCCACGCCGAAACCTGGGCGCGAATGGCGTAACGGTTCTCTTTGACAATGGCTTTATCGACCAGTTGGTGACCGGCTTCATGCGCGGCGTCGCGCAGCCAGTGACCGGAAGTATCGTCTTCTTCGCCGCGACGGCTGGAGACCGTCAAAATAGCTAGCCTGACCGGGATAAACTCAGCGCTGACCTGGCTCATGTCATTCTCCTTGCGGTTTAACCGCCGATGTATGAAAGGTTTTGCGTAATGCCTGTATTGCCCTGATGCAGGAAGTGCGTCTGCTTTTTGTGCGTTAGCGCCACCGCAATACGCTGTTCCAGCATCGCTTGCTGCGCATCGTCTTGCAGCAGATCGCGCAGATTCACGCCGCCATCGCCAAACAGGCACAGATGCAGTTTACCGGTCGAGGAGACGCGCAGGCGGTTGCAACTGGCGCAGAAATCTTTCTCATACGGCATGATAAGGCCGATTTCACCCTCATAATCCGGGTGGCAGAAAACCTGTGCCGGACCGTCGCTGCGCTGGCGCAACTGGTGGATCCAGCCGCGTTTAAGTAGCTCATCGCGCAGCACCATGCCGGAGATATGGTGGTTGCGGAAAAGCTCGCTACCCTCGCCAGTTTCCATCAATTCAATAAAGCGTAGCTGGATGGGGCGCGATTTGATCCACGCCAGAAAGGTGTCGAGCTGATGATGATTCACGTCACGCATCAGCACGGTGTTAACTTTGACTTTGGCAAACCCGGCGCTGAAGGCGGCATCAATACCGTCCATCACCTGGCGGAATTTATCCTGCCCGGTAATGGCGTGAAACTGACGCGCATCGAGGCTGTCGACGCTGACGTTGATGGCGGTAAGACCGGCATCGCGCCACTGGTTAGCGTCGCGCGCCAGGCGATAGCCATTGGTAGTGACAGCTACCTGGCGGATGGCGCTGTTTTCGCGCACGGCGGCGATGATGTCAGTGAAATCGCGGCGCAGGGAGGGCTCCCCGCCGGTCAGGCGCACTTTTTCTGTGCCCATGGCGCTAAACGCGCGCGTAACCCGGCGAATTTCTTCGACGCTCAGGAAACCATTATTGTTGACGCCGCTCGGCTTGTAGCCGTCGGGCAAACAGTAGGTGCAACGGAAATTGCACACATCGGTGATCGACAAACGCAAGTAATAGAACTTACGCGCGAACGCATCGGTAAGTTGTGAGGCCATGTACACCTTTCCAAGTACGGGAGATGCAGTCATTTCTTCCTGCACCCTGGCAGCAGAACCATTCGGTTTGCTACGGCCAAAGCACCATGTCGTGAGAGTTAGGTTGCTTAGGCTTGAGTGTATGTTTTGTCAGTAACGCTAAAATTGCTTAGGCGATAGTAGCGCGAACATCGGGCTTTCGCTATCACGATCATCGCTATATAAACACATACATAGCGACATGATCGTGCAGTTTCGCTACAGAGTACGCGAAAATCGCCTTTTTGCTTTGATATGTGTCATTTTCCTCTCTGCGCGGCATCGTCTTTTGGTGGTATTTAGGCTAACGTAGCGCGGTAAATTTTCATAAGGAACCATTATGCGTAATCGCACACTTGCAGACCTGGATCGTGTTGTCGCCCTCGGCGGCGGGCATGGCCTCGGGCGTGTGATGTCTTCGCTGGCCTCGTTGGGATCGCGGCTTACCGGCATTGTCACCACCACCGATAACGGCGGTTCAACCGGGCGTATTCGCCGCTCTGAAGGCGGCATAGCCTGGGGCGATATGCGTAATTGTTTAAACCAGCTCATTACCGAACCGAGCGTGGCGTCGGCGATGTTTGAGTACCGTTTTAGCGGTAATGGCGAACTTTCCGGGCATAACCTCGGAAATTTAATGTTAAAGGCGCTCGATCACCTCAGTGTGCGGCCTCTGGAAGCGATCAATTTAATTCGCAATTTATTAAAAGTGGACGCATTTTTAATCCCGATGTCTGAGCAACCTGTCGATTTGATGGCTACCGACAGCGAAGGGCATCAGGTTTATGGCGAGGTCAACATTGACCAGCTTCATGCGCCAATCCAGGAATTAATGCTGTTTCCAAAGGTGCATGCCACTCGCGAAGCGGTACAGGCAATCGCAGAAGCGGATCTGATTATCATCGGTCCAGGCAGCTTTTACACCAGCCTGCTGCCATTGCTGCTGCTGGACGATCTGGCACAAGCATTGCGCCGTACACCCGCACCGGTCGTTTACATTGGCAACCTCGGTAAAGAACTCAGCCCGGCCGCCGCCAGCCTGACGCTGGCAGACAAACTGGCGATTATGGAGCAGTACGTCGGCAAAAAAATTATCGATGCCGCCATTGTTGGCCCAAAAGTCGACACACAAGCCGCAAGCGATCGGTTAATTATTCAGGAAGTGCTGGAAGCCAGCGATATTCCCTATCGCCACGACCGGCACCTGCTGCGCGTCGCGCTGGAAAAAGCGGTGCAGCATCTGGGTTAAGGCGCGGGCGGCGGGAATTTTTTCTCCCGTCAGCGCTTTGCTTAATTTCTTAAGGTTGTCTTAAAAATCGGCTGTCAGCATAGCGCTACTTTCATTGCTGGATCCGAGTATGCGTATGCTTCACCTTCGTCGGCCAACCTTAAGCCGCCTCCATTTTATTCTGCTCTTTGCCGCTTATATTGCGCTGGGCCTGAATATTGCGTTTTATCACCAGGCGTTCACTTTATTGCCGGTGAACTCATTGCACAACTGGCTGGTTTTCCTCTCGATGCCGCTGGTCGCTTTCAGCGTCATTAATATTGTGTTGTCTCTGGCGTCGTTTGTGCGTCTTGATCGCCTGGTTATTTCACTCTTTGTGCTGGTGAGTTCGGCGGCGCAATATTTCATTTCGACGTTTGGCATTATTATCGACCGTTCGATGATCACTAATATTCTCGACACCACGCCGGCGGAAAGTTTCGCCCTGCTGTCGACTAAACTGGTGCTGACGCTGCTGCTGACCGGCATTCTGGCGATAGCTATCGCCTGGTGGATTAAAATAAAGCCGGCCCGCTCCGCGTTACGCAGCGTAATGTTGCGCGTTGCCAGCATCGTAATTTCTGTGCTGGTTATTGTGGCGGTGGCGCTGCTGTTTTATAAAGATTACGCCTCGCTGTTTCGCAATAATAAAGAGCTGGTGAAATCACTCAGCCCGTCAAACTCAATTACCGCCTCACTTTCCTGGTATTCCCATAACCGCACCGCCGACCTGCCGCTGGTGAGAATTGGCGAAGATGCGCGTCAACGCCCGGAAATGCAGCACGGTCCACATAAAAACCTCACCATTCTGGTGCTGGGTGAAACCTCGCGTGCAGCGAACTTTTCGCTCGGCGGTTATGAGCGTGAAACCAACCCGTTGTTAAAACAGGATAATGTTATTTACTTCCCGAATACGGCTTCCTGCGGGACGGCGACCGCCGTCTCCGTGCCGTGCATGTTCTCCGGTATGACGCGTGCGCATTATGACGATCAACTGGCGGCGCATCAGGAAGGGTTGCTGGATATTATCCAACGCGCGGGAATTAACGTGCTGTGGAATGAGAATGACGGTGGCTGTAAAGGCGCGTGCGATCGTGTTCCGCATCAGGATATGACGCAATTAAACTTGCCGGATTACTGTATTAAAGGCGAATGCCAGGATGAGATCTTATTCCACGATCTCGCCAGTTATATCGATAAATTGCAGGGTGACGGGGTGATTGTATTACACACCATCGGCAGCCACGGGCCGACATATTACAACCGCTACCCGGCACAGTTCCGTAAATTTACGCCGACCTGCGATACCAATGAAATTCAGACTTGCTCACAGCAGCAACTGATAAATACCTACGACAACACCATTTTATACGTCGATTATATTGTTGATAAAGCAATAAAATTGCTGCAATCGAAACAGGATAAATTCACCACCAGCCTGGTTTATCTCTCCGATCACGGTGAGTCACTTGGCGAAAATGGCGTTTACTTGCACGGCCTGCCGTACTCCATTGCGCCGGAAACACAAAAACATGTTCCGCTGCTGATTTGGCTGTCGCAGGAGTATCAAACGCGTTATGGCGTGAACAGTCAGTGTCTGCAAAAAAATGCGCGGGAGAAGGCGGTTTCACAGGACAACCTCTTCCCGACGATGTTGGGTATACTGGGTGTCAGCACGAAAGAGTACCGTGCTGAAGACGATCTTTTAACCGCGTGCCGGGGGCAGCTGAAATGAAGATTCTGGTGGTTGAAGACGATGCTCTGCTGTTGCAGGGGTTGATTCTGGCGATGCAAAGCGAAGGGTACGCCTGCGATGGCGTCTCTACCGCGCACGAAGCTGCGCTGTGTCTGGCGAACGGTCATTACAGCCTGCTGGTGCTCGATTTGGGTCTGCCGGATGAAGACGGTTTACATCTACTCACCCGGCTGCGCCGCGAAAAATATACGCTGCCGGTATTGATCCTCACCGCCCGCGATACGCTTGAAGATCGTGTTGCGGGGCTGGATACCGGGGCAGACGACTACCTGGTCAAACCATTTGCGCTGGACGAGCTGAACGCCCGCATTCGCGCGCTGCTGCGCCGCCATAATAACCAGGGCGATAACGAAATCAGCCACGGTAATCTGACGCTGAATGTAACCCGCCGCCAGGCGTGGCTGGATGAACAGTTGCTGGAGCTGACGCCAAAAGAGTACGCCCTGCTGTCGCGCCTGATGCTGAAAGCCGAAAGCCCGGTACATCGTGAGATCCTCTATAACGATATTTACAACTGGGATAACGAACCGTCGACGAACACGCTGGAAGTGCATATCCATAATTTACGCGACAAAATCGGCAAATCGCGTATCCGCACAGTGCGTGGGTTTGGTTATATGCTGGTGCAACCACAGGAACGGAGCTGATTGATGGCGCTCTTCAATTTCAGGCGCTGGAGCATGCGCCGCCGTTTGTTACTCACCATTGGTGGCATTCTGGTGTTTTGCCAGTTGGTCAGCGTGTTCTGGCTGTGGCATGAAAGCGAAGAGCAAATCCAGTTGCTGGTGCAGGCAGCCATTCATAACCACAACAACCGCAAACATATCGAGCATGAAGTCCGCGAAGCGGTGGCCAGCTTGCTGGTGCCAAGCCTGCTGATCATCGGGCTGGCGTTGCTGCTCTGTATGCAGGCGGTGAAAGCCATTACCCGTCCGCTGCTTGAGCTGCAGGAAGAGCTGAATAAACGCACGCCGAACAACCTGCAACCCATCACGCTGAACAATAGCGTCAGCGAAGTGGAAGCTGTGACCTCATCAATTAATGAGTTGGTCTCCCGCCTGACACTAACCCTCGACAGAGAGCGGCTGTTTACTGCCGATGTTGCCCATGAGCTGCGTACGCCGCTGGCCGGGTTACGTCTGCATCTGGAATTGATGGCGAAAACCAGCGGTATCAACGTTGACCCGCTGGTGCAGCGCCTTGAGCAAATGACGGAAAACATTGCCCAGTTGCTACTGCTGGCGCGCGTCGGGCAGTCTTTCTCCGCGGGCAGTTACCAGCAGGTGATGCTATTGCAGGATGTGGTGCAACCCATTCGCAGTGAACTGGAACAGATGCTGACCGCGCGCGAACAGACACTTGAAATTGCAGAGCCAGAAAGGGATATTGCGGTCGCCGGTGACGCCACGCTGCTGCGGCTACTGGTGAGAAACCTGGTGGAAAACGCGCACCGCTATAGCCCAAAGGGATCGGTCATTACCGTGCGTATTGAAAACGCTGCCGCACCGGTACTGGCGGTGGAAGATGAAGGACCGGGCATTGATGAAAGTCGCAGCGGAGAGCTCAGTAAAGCCTTCGTGCGTATGGACAGCCGCTATGGCGGCGCAGGCCTGGGATTAAGCATTGTGTCGCGTATCGCGCAACTGCATGACGCGCAGTTCTTTTTGCACAACCGACTGACGCAATCTGGCGTGCGGGCGTGGGTAAAATTTCTCCCGGGCACCCGCCAGGCATAAATCAGTAAGTCAGCACCCACAGATGGGCAAAACCAATCACTAACGCCAGCGCGAAAGCGACAGCGAAAAACTCACGAACCTTAAATTGCTGCATCAGATTGCCCTCCAGAATACCGGTGGGCAGTGTGTCAGGCGTAGGTTAAGCCAACATTAAGAGAGCCCGGACAGGCTCTCTTTTTTGTTATTTTGTGCTGTCATATCACCGCGCTGATTTCAGGATGCGGCAATAAACAGATCGCGCAGTTGGTGCAACTGGTCGCGTACTTTCGCCGCCTCTTCGAACTCCAGGTTCTGCGCATGCTGCATCATCTGGCCTTCGAGCTCGTGGATTTTCTGCTGCAGCGCTTTCGGTGTGAGCGCCAGTTCAGCCGCTTCCACCTGAGCTGGTGTGCGCGTTTTACCACGCCCTTTCGCGCGCGTCTTCGCCAGCCCTTCACCAAGCGCAAGAATATCCACCACTTTCTTGTTCAGGCCTTGCGGCGTAATGCCATGCTCTTCGTTATAGCTCTGCTGCTTCTCACGACGACGCTCGGTTTCACCAATCGCTTTCGCCATCGACGGTGTGATCTTGTCGCCGTACAGAATCGCTTTACCATTGATGTTACGTGCAGCGCGGCCAATCGTCTGGATAAGCGAACGTTCAGAACGCAGGAAACCCTCTTTGTCGGCATCCAGAATCGCCACCAGCGAGACTTCCGGCATATCCAGCCCCTCACGCAGCAAGTTGATGCCGACCAGCACATCGAACTCGCCAAGGCGCAAATCGCGGATTATCTCCATACGTTCAACGGTGTCGATATCCGAGTGCAGATAACGCACCCGCTCGCCATGCTCTTCCAGGTATTCCGTGAGGTCTTCCGCCATACGTTTGGTCAGCGTCGTCACCAGAACACGCTCGTTAATCGCGGCGCGCAGGCGAATTTCAGAGAGCAAATCATCCACCTGGGTCGCCACCGGGCGCACTTCAATCACCGGATCGAGCAGGCCGGTCGGGCGCACCACCTGATCAATCACTTCGCTGCCCGATTTCTCCAGCTCGTAATTGCCCGGCGTCGCCGAAACATAGATTGACTGCGGTGCCAGCGCTTCAAACTCTTCAAATTTTAACGGTCGGTTATCCAGCGCCGACGGCAGACGGAAACCATACTCCACCAGCGTCTCTTTACGCGCACGGTCGCCGCGATACATCCCGCCAATCTGCGGAATGGTCACGTGTGATTCGTCGATAACCAGCAGACCATCGGCTGGCAGGTAGTCGAACAGCGTCGGCGGCGGCTCGCCCGGCCCGCGTCCGGAAAGATAGCGCGAGTAGTTTTCAATCCCCGAGCAGTAGCCCAGCTCGTTCATCATCTCCAGGTCGAACTGCGTACGCTGGCTGAGCCGCTGCTCTTCCAGCAGTTTATTATTTTCCAGCAGCGACTTACGGCGTTCCGCCAGCTCAACTTTGATCTCCTCCATCGCCTGCACGATCCGCTCGCGCGGCGTCACGTAGTGCGTTTTCGGGTAGATGGTGAAGCGCTGGATGCCCGACTCAATATGGCCGGTCAGCGGATCGAACAGAGACAGGCGCTCGACCTCTTCATCGAATAATTCGATACGCAGCGCCAGATCGTCCGATTCCGCCGGGAACACATCAATAACTTCGCCGCGTACGCGGAAAGTGCCGCGCTGGAATGCCTGATCGTTGCGGGTATATTGCAGCTCCGCCAGTCGGCGCAGGATCGCGCGTTGATCGATGATCATGCCTTTAGTCAGGTGCAGCATCATTTTCAGGTAGAGATCCGGATCGCCCAGACCATAGATCGCGGAAACAGAGGCCACCACAATCACATCGCGACGCTCCAGCAGCGCCTTCGTAGCTGACAAGCGCATCTGCTCGATATGTTCGTTTACCGAGGCATCTTTCTCAATGAAAGTGTCAGAGCTTGGCACATACGCTTCCGGCTGGTAGTAATCGTAGTAAGAGACGAAATACTCCACCGCGTTATCCGGGAAGAACTCTTTCATTTCACCGTACAGCTGCGCGGCCAGCGTTTTGTTCGGTGCCAGCACCATTGTCGGGCGCTGGAGATCGGCAATCACATTGGCGACGGTGAAAGTCTTCCCTGAACCCGTCACCCCGAGCAGCGTCTGGTGCGCCAGGCCGTCTTCCAGACCTTCCTTGAGGCGGCGGATAGCTTCAGGCTGATCGCCGGAAGGACGAAAAGCGGAATTCAGTTTGAACGGTTTACTCATGAACGGCTACCTGATGAAGGAATGAGCGGGCAGGTAACACATTTTACTCACCCTGTTCACTTTTGCCAATAAATAACACTGGATGAAAAAACAGTAGCGAAACAGGCAATCTGTACTACTCCCCGTTAGGGCACCGCTTCTCCCCTCAAATTTCTGCGCGGACAAGATAAAACACTAACCCTTTCAGGTTATCCCCAAAATTTTTCCTCTTTTAACATTTGTCAAGCGAGCCTTTGAAAGTTTTGTGGCAGCGAGTGACACTTTTCTTACAGGCATTGATTTTATATAACCAATTGATTATTAAAATTAATTTCAAAAAGACGTGTTTAACACCAATTCAGGCGCAACCCGCGTCCTCTCTCGCTTGCCGCATGTTTTCTAACTCTAATACACAAGGTTATCCACAGGAATAGTGGATAACTGCCGCCAGGCCGGATACCCCGCCTTCCCGCCAAATCCCATTTTGTCCCAGGCGGGTGGCGCTAAAAATTTTTTATCTTTTCTTTTTGATAATTATCGGCAAACGAAACGCAGGATCCGCATGAGATCGTTCTCACAGATCCAGCGATTGCTGCACCACAACTCAACACTACAAGCACTGGCAAAGTGCAGAATTTTTACCTGGCTTCTTCCCTCCTCACGTTTTAAAAGCCACTTTTCTCAGCGGCATCCGAAAAAAAAGCCTTTTTTATGTTCTGGCAAGCCTTTTGCAGAATCATCGTGGTCATCAGATCCGAAACAAGGAGCGGACAATGTTGAGCTTACGGGCAGTAAATCAGTATTACGGTAATCAGCATACATTGTGGAATGTCGACCTCGATCTATCCCCCGGGGTCTGCACATCAGTTATTGGGTTGCCAGGCATGGGCAAGACGACACTGGTGAATTGCATCACCGGCTATTTACCCATTGAAAGTGGCAGCATGATTTGGCAGGACGCGGGCGCACCGCCGCGCGACTTGCTCTCTTTGCAAGCCGAACACCGTAGCGCCATCGGCATCAGCTATGTGCCGCAGGACAGGAGGATTTTTTCGCAACTCACCATTGAGGAAAATCTGCATGTCGCGATGCGCGCCGGCAGTGAACCGGGCAGCGCAGTGCGGCGGGATATTTACGATTTGTTCCCTGAACTGTATGAGCTGCGCCAGGTACGTGGCGCGGAGTTGTCAGAAGATAACCAACAACAACTGGCGATGGCGCGGGCGCTGGTGACACACCCACGGCTGTTGATCCTCGATGAGCCGACGCGCGGTCTGGGGCAGGCTTTTATTCATAAACTGGGCAATTTGATCGTGCGGCTCAACCAGGAGTTTGGCATGACCATTCTGCTGGCTGAACAGCACTTGTCATTTATTCGCCGGGTCGCCGACCGTTTCTGCCTGCTGCACCGCGGGCGCAATGTCGCGCAGGGCGACGTTAAACTGCTTGATGATCCGCTGCTCTCAAAGTGGATGACACCGGAGTCAGGACACTGAGATCAAGATAATGACCCGTTTTTTCCTTTTCCGGTGCGTGGGCAAACCAGGGAATTTCGCCAATCAGCGGAGCCTGCATCACGCGCCGAAGCGTTGCCAGATACTCCGGGTGTCGTCTGCCTGGCTGCACCACATCGTTGGCAATCCAGCCCGCCAGCCGTAACCCCGCCTGGCGCACCGCTTGCGCGGTTAACATGGCATGGTTGATACAGCCAAGTTTTACGCCAACGACCAGAATCACCGGCAGCTGTTCCTGCACCACCCAATCAGCGAAAGTGAACGTCTCTGAAAGCGGCGTAAACCAGCCTCCTGCCCCCTCCACCAATAGCCACTCCGCCTGTGTTTCCAGCGCGTGCAGCCCGGCGGACATCACCTTTGCATCAATGGGTTCACCCATATCGGCACTGACTATATGCGGTGATGTCGGTTCTGCGAAGGTATACGGATTGACGGTCTTATACGCCATCGGCAGGCTGCTGTGGTGTTGCAGCGCCAGCGCATCACTGTTGCGCAATCCGTCTGTAGTCATCTCACTCCCGGAGGCCACCGGTTTATAACCCGCGCTGCGTAAGCCTCGTAGATTCGCCGCTTGCAACAGTGCGCAGCTGGCGACCGTTTTCCCGACTTCCGTATCCGTACCGGTCACAAAATAGCGTTCAATCACGGACGATCACTCCCCAAAAAAGATGGTATGTCAGCGGGCATTTGCCCTGCTGCTGCGGCCAAGCCAGCTGCAGGCGTTGCAGTTTGCCGCGTGTCAGCCCCTGCTGCCTGCCCGCATGTAAATGTGTTGCGCCAATACCTTTTAGCGAACGCAGCGCCGCAGTGGCATCGTCAAAGTGCAGGGTTATCGTTTCGACGCCACTGCGCAGACGCCAGCCGCACAAAGCCTGCCCGATGGCAGGTAAGGTTAAGAAACGGTTGGCGTGCGGATGGTCATCAATCGCGCGCCACGCTTCGTTCAGCTCCGGCAGTGAGGCCGCGACCAGTGTCGTAAAGGCAACATAACCGCCGGGTTGGGTGACGCGATACAACTCCCCGACAGCCTGGCGCAAATCATCGCACCACTGCACCGCCAGGTTGCTCCAGACCAGTGAAAATTGCGCATCCGCCAGCGGCATGGTTTCAATATCGCCCCTGACATAGCGTTGCGCGCTGTGCTGACGGCGCGCTTCATCGAGCATATTCGCTGAGAGATCCAACGCCGTTACCTCACTGCCCTGCCCGCACCAATAGCGGCTCATTTCGCCCGGGCCACAACCGGCGTCCAGCACCTGAGCAGGCGTGACAGCGCCCAACTTAGATAACAGCAAACCAGCGCTCCGGCGCTGCAATTCGTCGTGCTGAGCGTAACTCTGTGCCGCGCGGCCAAAAGCAGCGGCGACCGCCTGTTTATTCACTGTCATGCAAGGCCTCCAGCAAGCGGTCGATATCGTCGAACTGGTGCTCTGCGGTCAGCGTCAGGCGCAAACGTGCCGTGCCCGGCGGTACGGTGGGCGGTCGAATCGCAGTCACCCAACAGCCGCGCTGACGCAAGCGTTCTGCCAGCCGCAATGCGCGGCTATTTTCACCGACAATCAGCGGCTGGATTGCGCTGGTGGAATCCGTCATCGTGACGGAATCGTGTGCCACACTGTGGCGAAAATGGGCAATCAGCGCCGCCAGCTTTTCACGCCGCGCATTACCGTCGTCGCTACGAATAACCTGCAATGCCGCACCCAGCGCCACGGCCTGCGCCGGGGGCATTGAGGTGCTGTAAATCAGATGACGAGCAAATTGCAGCAGATAATCCGCCACCGTGTCGCTGCACAACACCGCCGCACCGCTGACACCAAAACCTTTGCCGAAGGTCACCACCAGCACGTGCGGCTTGATGCCCTGCAGGTGACAACTGCCGCGCCCCTGCTCGCCCACCACGCCAATGCCGTGGGCATCATCCACCATCAACCAGGCCTGCGCTTCCCGCGTGGCATTATCAATGGCCGCCAGCGGTGCGCTGTCGCCATCCATGCTGAATACACCCTCGGTAACCACCAGTTGCTGAGCGGTAAGCGGTTTTGCCAGCAGCGTGGTCAGTTGCCCGACATCGTTATGCGCGAAACGTCGCAGTTGTGCCGGGCTGTGGCTGGCGGCTTCCAGCAGCGATGCGTGGCTTAGTTTGTCGGCGACAATCCTGTCCTCTTTGCCCGTCAGCGCAGCAATGACCGCCTGATTAGCAGCGAAACCCGAGATAAACAGCAACGCGCGCGAGTAACCGAGCCAGTCGGCCAGTTCCTCCTCCAGCGCCTGGTGCGCGGTGGTGTAACCACTCACATGCCCGGAGCCACCGCTGCCCACGCCATAACGTTCCGCGCCCTGTTGCCAGGCGCGGATCACGGCGGGATGTTGGCTTAGACCGAGATAATCATTACTGGAGAAGTTGCAAAAGCGCTGCTCGCCAAGCGTGAGCCAGCGTCCCGCGCCTTGCGAGACGGCACGCCGTGTGCGCAGCGCATCTGCTACGCGGCGCTCATCCAGTGCGGCGTCAATACGCTGTTGCCAGCTCATACAGCTGCCGCGTTGTAATACTGGTCGGTATCGGCGTGTAACAACTGTTGCTCAAGCTGCTGCTGTTGTTCGTTGTCGCCGTTCAGCACTGCCGTCTGCTGCGGGTTCAGGCCGAGCTTACGGAACAGTTGCAGATCTTTATCCTCTTCCGGGTTCGGTGTGGTAAGCAGTTTGCAGCCGTAGAAAATGGAGTTCGCCCCGGCCATAAAGCACATCGCCTGAGTTTGCTCGTTCATCTGCTCGCGCCCGGCAGAAAGACGCACATGCGAAGTCGGCATCATGATGCGCGCAACCGCGATGGTGCGAATAAAATCAAAGGCGTCGACGTCCTCGTTATCTGCCAGCGGCGTCCCTTTTACTTTGACCAGCATATTGATCGGCACGCTTTCCGGCGGTGTTGGCAGGTTCGCCAGTTGCAATAACAGACCGGCGCGATCGTTGACCGTTTCACCAAGACCAACGATGCCACCGGAGCAAACTTTGATCCCCGCGTCGCGTACCTTATCGAGCGTGTCGAGGCGCTCCTGATAAGTACGCGTGGTGATGATGTTGCCGTAAAATTCCGGCGAAGTATCAAGATTGTGGTTGTAGTAATCAAGCCCGGCAGAAGCCAGCCGCTGCGCCTGGTTTTCATTAAGCGTGCCCAGCGTCATGCAGGCTTCCAGCCCCATCGCTTTTACCCCTTCGACCATTTTTTCGAGGTACGGCATATCGCGATCGTGCGGGTTTTTCCACGCCGCCCCCATGCAAAAACGCGTCGATCCCGCGCGTTTCGCCTGGCGGGCGGACTCAAGCACCTGTTCAACTTCCATTAACCGCTCGGACTCCAGCCCGGTTTTATATCGCGCGCTCTGCGGGCAGTATTTGCAATCTTCCGGGCAGGCACCGGTTTTAATCGACAGCAAGGTGCTGACCTGAACCTGGCGCGGATCGAAATGTTGGCGATGGATCTGCTGTGCTTCAAACAGCAGTTCAAGGAGGGGTTTTTCAAACAGCGCAGTGACTTGCGACATTGTCCAGCGTGCGTGGTGAGCCATCGGGCGTCTCCAAAAGATGTTGTTAAATCGTTATTCGGTGTAGACTCGTAAACCTAAAACTTTTTAATTTGGTTTACAAGTCGATTATGACCCTGGACGATCTCGCTTTTGACACGCGACATATCTGGCATCCTTACACCTCCATGACCTCTCCGCTGCCCGTTTACCCGGTGCAGTCCGCACAGGGTTGCGAGCTGATACTCAGCAGCGGCGAACACTTGATAGACGGCATGTCCTCCTGGTGGGCGGCAATCCACGGCTACGGGCATCCGGAGATTAACGCGGCGATGAAAGCGCAAATCGACGCGGTATCGCATGTGATGTTTGGCGGCATCACCCACCAGCCGGCGATTGACTTGTGTCGCAAGCTGGTCGCGATGACGCCAGAACCGCTGGAGTGCGTTTTTCTGGCCGACTCCGGTTCCGTGGCGGTGGAAGTGGCGATGAAGATGGCGCTGCAGTACTGGCAGGCGAAAGGCGAGCCGCGACAGCGTTTTCTTACCTTCCGAAACGGTTATCACGGCGACACGTTTGGCGCGATGTCGGTCTGCGATCCGGATAACTCCATGCACAGCCTGTGGAAAGGCTATTTGCCGGAAAACCTGTTTGCGCCCGCGCCGCAAAGCCGCTTTGACGAAGAATGGGACGAGCACGACTTGGTGGCCTTCGCGCGCCTGATGGCGGCGCACCGCCATGACATTGCCGCGGTGATTTTAGAGCCTGTCGTGCAGGGCGCGGGCGGTATGCGCATCTATCACCCGGAATGGCTGAGGCGCATCCGAAAGATGTGCGATCGGGAAGGCATCTTGCTGATTGCCGATGAAATCGCCACCGGTTTTGGCCGCACCGGCAAGCTGTTTGCCTGTGAACATGCCGGGATCGTCCCGGATATTATGTGCCTTGGCAAAGCGCTGACCGGTGGCACAATGACGCTTTCGGCAACGCTCACCACGCGCAACGTCGCCGAAACCATCAGCAATGGCGAAGCGGGCTGCTTTATGCATGGGCCAACATTTATGGGCAACCCGCTGGCCTGCGCGGCCGCCAACGCCAGTCTCGGGATTTTGCAAAGTGGCGCGTGGCAAACGCAGGTGGCGGCAATTGAAGCGCAGTTAAACGCGGAGCTGGCACCCGCGCGCGAAGCGGCTAATGTTGCCGATGTGCGCGTGCTGGGGGCCATCGGCGTGGTGGAAACCCGTTCGCCAGTCAATATGGCGGCGCTACAACGCTTCTTTGTTGAACAAGGCGTGTGGGTGCGCCCGTTTGGCCGGCTAATCTACCTGATGCCGCCTTATATCATCACCCCGGAGCAACTCTCCCGTTTGACCCGCGCCGTCAATGCCGCCGTACTGCGCGATGAGCTTTTTGCCTGAGATTTTGCCGGGGATCGGCTACACTTCCCGGCACGCATGAAACGCAGAAGGAGTGCATATGAAGTTGGTCAGCCATGATTTACGCGACGGCGAAAAGCTGCCGCATCGCCAGGTGTTCAACGGTATGGGCTACGATGGCGACAATATCTCCCCGCATCTGGCGTGGGATGAGGTTCCTGCCGGTACCAAAAGTTTTGTCGTGACCTGCTACGACCCGGATGCGCCGACAGGTTCCGGCTGGTGGCACTGGGTAGTAGCGAATCTTCCCGCTGATACACGCGTGCTGCCGCAAGGCGCGGGTTCCGGTCTGGCGGCATTACCGGATGGCGCGGTGCAGACTCGCACCGATTTTGGCAAAGCCGGTTATGGCGGCGCAGCACCGCCGAAAGGCGAAACCCACCGTTATATCTTTACCGTCTATGCCCTGGACGTGGAGCGCATAGAGGTCGATGAAAACGCCAGCGGCGCGATGGTCGGTTTTAATGTCCATTTCCATACGCTATCCAGCGCCTCAATTACCGCCCTTTTTAGCTAAAAAGAAGGGATTTACAGCCGATTGTACAAATCGGCTTCCCGTTTCGCTCAACTTAGTATAAAAAAGCAGGCTTTGACGTCCTCTTTCAACTTTTGCATAGTCTGGAGCTCCCCTTGAACACATCATCGGTTTCCCGTCTGGCGCTGGCGCTCGCTTTTGGCGTGACACTGACCGCCTGTAGCTCAACCCCGCCGGCGGAACGTCCGTCTGAACAGAAAGCGCCTGGCACCGCCGCGCGCCCGATCCTCAGCGCAGGTGAAGCGAAAAACTTTGTAGCGGACCGCTATTTTACCGCCATGACGCCGGACAGCGCGGCATGGAAACCGGTCTCAATCCGTCTGCCGGAAAAAGCGAACTTCGTGGTCGGCCCGGCCGGCACGCCGGGTGTGACGCACACTACCATTCAGGCAGCGGTAGACGCGGCAATCAATAAGCACGCCAGCGATCGTCAGTACATCGCGGTGATGCCGGGTGAATATGAAGGTACGGTTTATGTGCCTGCCGCGTCCGGCAGCGTGACCATTTACGGTACCGGCGAGAAAGCGCTGGATGTGAAAATCAAACAGGCTATTGATGCCGAAATGGACCCGAACAGCTGGCGTCGTCTGGTCAATCCGTCGGGCAAATACATGCCGGGCAAACCGGCGTGGTATATGTTCGATAACTGCCAGAGCAAACGCACTGCCACCGTTGGCGTAATGTGTTCTGCGGTCTTCTGGTCACAGAATAACGGCCTGCAACTGCAAAACCTGACCATTGAAAATACGCTGGGTGACAGCGTTGACGCGGGTAACCACCAGGCGGTGGCGCTGCGCAGCGATGGCGATAAAGTGCAGATCAACAACGTCAATATTCTGGGTCGCCAGAACACCTTCTTTGTTACCAACAGCGGCGTGGATAACACCCTGCGTACGGATCGTCAGACCCGTACGCTGGTGACCAACAGCTATCTTGAAGGTGATGTCGATATCGTGGCTGGTCGCGGCGCGGTGGTATTTGATAACACCGACTTCCGCGTAGTGAACTCGCGCACCCAGCAGGAAGGTTACGTGTTCGCGCCAGCCACCCTGTCTAACCTTTATTACGGCTTCCTCGCCGTGAACAGCCGCTTTAACGCCGCCGGTAACGGTGTTGCGCAGCTCGGCCGTTCACTGGATGTTGATGGCAACACCAACGGCCAGGTAGTGATCCGCGATAGCGTGATCAACGAAGGCTTTAACGTGGCGAAACCGTGGGCCGATGCCGCCGTTTCCGGCCGTGCCTATGCCGGTAACACCGGAACTGTTGACGATAAAGGCAACGTGCAGCGCGAACTGAACAACCCGCAGTTCAACCGCATGTGGGAGTTCAACAACCGCGGCGTTGGCAGCCAGGTTGTGGCGATGCCGAAAAAATAAGTCGCTTCTGATAATAAAAAACCTCGCCGCGGCGAGGTTTTTTATGTGCGAAATGCAGCATTAGAAGGCGTTAACCACTACCCACATTGGCCCCTGGCCTACGGCATAGCGGGATTTCTCGGTCAGCAGACCTTGCTCGCCGCCAATCTCATACACCGCAATGTGGTGCGATTTCTGCCCGGCGGCAATCAGGTATTGACCGCGATTATCAATATTGAAGCCGCGCGGCTGCGTTTCCGTTGGCTGGAAGCCTTCGATAGCCAGCACGCTACCATCTTCAGAAACGCTGAACACGGTGATAATGCTGGCGGTGCGATCGCAGGTATAAAGATGGCGACCATCCGGCGTGATATGAATATCTGCGGCCCAGCGCGTGTCGCTGAAATCCGCAGGCATCATATCCAGCGTCTGCACACACTCAATGTTGCCGTGCGCGTCGCTGAGCTGCCAGACATCCACTGAACTGTTGAGTTCATTGACGCAGTAGGCAAAACACTGGTTCGGATGAAACGCCATATGACGCGGGCCGGCGCCCTCGACAGTGGTGACTTCAGCGGGATCCTGCGCCGTCAGGTTGCCGTCATCGGCCAGCGTAAACAGGCAGATGCGATCCTGTTTCAGTGCCGGTGTCCACAGGGTGCGGTTGTCCGGGGAGATATTCGCCGAGTGGCACCCTTCCAGCCCTTCCACGACATCAACAATTCCGGTCGGCAGGCCATCCTCCAGACGGACAACACTCACACTGCCCGCGTTGTAGGACGCGCTAAACAGAAAGCGTCCGCTGCGATCGGTCGAAATATGCGTCGGGCTGCCCGGCAGCGGAGATTCCGCCGCGAAAGTCAGGGCGCCATCATCCGGCGCGATGCGATACGCGATAACGCGAAATTCAGGGCGAACCCCGACATAGAGGTAACGTTTATCCGGGCTGACGACCATCGGTTGCACCTGGCCTGGCACATCCACCACCTGGACAAGCGTCAGGTTACCTTCAGAGTTCAGGCGCCAGACGTGGATCTGCTGGCTTTCCGGGCTGGCGGTATAAACGGTTTGTTTCATGAACGCTCCTTTCCTCTAATTCTTTTTTGCATTAAGTAACCAGGATAGCTGCTTTTGTTGGTTGATGCTGAATTTTACCCGGAGATTTTGCGCAGCCGGTGACCCGGTGTACCATCCCCGGACATTTGAATTTCAACATCGACCACGGAATACGATATGACTTCGCGCGTGATTGCACTGGATTTAGACGGTACGCTACTGACCCCGAAAAAAACGCTTCTGCCCTCATCCCTTGAAGCGCTGGCTCGCGCAAAAGCCGCCGGACATCAACTCATTATCGTGACAGGTCGGCATCATGTTGCCATCCACCCTTTTTATCAGGCACTGGCGCTGGATACACCTGCAATTTGCTGTAATGGCACTTATTTGTATGATTATCATGCAAAAAAAGTGTTAAGCGCCGATCCGTTACCGGTTTCGCAGGCGCAGCAGTTGATCACGCTGCTTGATGAGCACGCGGTTCACGGCCTGATGTACGTCGACAACGCCATGCTCTATGAAAAGCCAACCGGTCATGTTGAACGCACCAACACCTGGGCGCAACAGTTGCCGCCCGAGCAGCGCCCGGTCTTCCGGCAAGTGACGTCCCTGCGCACAGCGGCACAGGAGGTTGAGGCTATCTGGAAATTCGCGCTCACCGATACCGACACGCAGAAACTGAAAAATTTTGCCCACCACGTGGAGCAAACGCTGGGGCTGGCGTGCGAATGGTCATGGCATGATCAGGTCGATATCGCCCGCGCGGGCAACAGCAAAGGCAGACGTCTGAGCGAATGGGTGGCGTCACAGGGGCTATTAATGAAGGACGTGGTGGCGTTTGGTGATAACTATAACGATATCAGCATGCTGGAAGCCGCCGGTGTTGGCGTGGCGATGGGCAATGCCGATGACGCGGTAAAAGCCCATGCTAACGTGGTGATTGGCGACAACACCGTCGACAGCATTGCGCAATTTATCTACAAAGAACTGCTGTAAACGCCCGTTCAGCTTCGCCGGGTGAAAAGATTACGCCCCTTACGCAGGGGCTAATACAAGCGCGGGATGATAACAATCCACAATGCATCGCAGGTGGCGCATCCGGCGATCAGGCGGTTATCGACACGCTTTTGATTTGCGCATATAACCACTGGCCAGGCTTCACGGCCAGCTCATCTCTGGCCCACGGACTGATGCGCGCCCACAGGGTGCGGCTACCCACTTCCAGTTGCACTTCCACCTGGCCGTCGATATCAAAACATTGCGCCACTTTCGCACGCAGAATATTACGGATACTGGTATTCATTGGCGGTTGCAGTACCAGCGAAACATCGGTCGCCTGAATACGGATCCGCAACGCACTTTGCAGTGGAAGGTCGACCTTGTTAACCCAAATATGCTGATCGCCGAGCGCCAGCGCCGTCATCGCATAGTGCGGATGGTGCTCCAGCACGACCACTTTCAACACGCTACTTTGCTGCTCCGCCGGTAACCACGGGTTCATCACGCGGCTGCCCCAGACATCTTCCAGGCTGCCGAAGGCCTTTACTTCTCCCGCCTCCAGCACCATCACTTTATCTGCCAGATGCAGGATTTCATCCAGGGAGTGGCTGACGTACAGCATCGGGATATTGATCTCGCGCGCCAGTCGTTGCAGGTATGGCAGCAGCTCGCGCTTACGTGGAATATCCAGCGACGCCAGCGGTTCATCGAGTAACATCAGTTCCGGCGCGGTTAACAGCGCGCGGCCAATGGCCACCCGCTGCTTTTCGCCGCCGGAAAGCCCACCGGGTAAACGATCCAGCAACGGTTCAATACCGAGTAACGCCACCAGCTTGTCGAACTGGCCAGCCATGGATTTGGCCATGCCGTAACGCAGGTTGCCGCGCACTTTGTAATGGGGAAACAGCCGCGCATCCTGGAAAACATAGCCGACACGCCGCTTCTCCGGCGGCAGGCAAATCTTGCTTTCGGAATCAAACAGCACACGATTATTCAGCGCAATCCGCCCCTGCTGCGGATGAGTCAGGCCGCCAATCGCGTTGATTAGCGAGGTTTTCCCGGCACCCGAAACGCCAAAAATCGCGGTGATGCCGCTGGCGGGCAGCTTTTCAGCAATGCGTAAGCGATGCGTACCCAGCGTCTGGGTGAAATTGAGCTCCAGCATGACTTACCTCCCTGTCCTTTCGCGGCTAATGCGGGCCAGCCATTCGGAAACCAACAGCGAAACCAGTGCCAGTACGATCGAGATAATACATAACCGCGCCGCCGCGCCTTCACCGCCTGGCGTCTGAATCAAGGTGTACATCGCAGAAGGAATGGTGCGGGTTTCGCCAGGAATATTGGAAACGAAGGTGATCGTCGCGCCGAATTCACCCAGTGAACGGGCAAAGGCCAGCACCGTGCCGACGATAATCCCCGGCAAGGTCAGCGGTAACGTGATGGTGAGAAAAACGCGCCAGCGCCCGGCACCTAACGTGCGGGCTGCCTGCTCCAGTTTGGTATCAACGCTCTCCAGTGCCAGACGGATAGCGCGCACCATCAGCGGGAACGACATCACCGCGGCGGCCAACACCGCGCCGCGCCAGCTAAAGGCGAAGGTGATGCCAAACCAGTCATACAACCACTGACCAATGAAACCGCGTCGTCCCATCGCCACCAGCAATAAATACCCCACCACCACCGGCGGCAGCACCAGCGGTAGATGCAGCAAACTGTCGAGCAGCGCTTTGCCCGGAAACGTGCAGCGCACCAGCAGCCAGGCAAAGAAGATCCCAAACGGCAAACTGAAAACTACTGCCAGGGATGAGACTTTCAGGCTCAGCAATACCGCCTGCCATTCGGGATCCGTCAATATCATTCGTGCGTTGTAAATCCGTAACGTTTAAAGATTTCAGAAGCCTGCGGGCCTTTCAGGTAGTCATAAAACGCCGTTACCGTCGCGTTTTTATGACCGTCGATAATAGCCAGCGGGTACTCAACTTTTTGGTGTGAATCTTCCGGGAAGGTCCCGACCACTTTCACCCCTTTACTGGCAACCGCGTCAGAGCCGTAGACAATGCCAAGCGGCGCTTCGCTGCGTTCCACCAGCGCCAGCGCCCCGCGCACGTCTTCTGCCGGAGCCAGCTTCGGCGACAGGGTTTCCCATGCGCCCAGTTTGGTCAATGCTTCTTTGGCATAAATCCCCGCCGGAACATGTTCCGGGTCGCCAACGGCCAGACGTCCGCCTTTCAGCAGACTGTTCCAGTCGGTTTTAGCATTAATGACGATATCACCCTGCGCACTGCTTTTGGGAGCCACAACCACCAGGCTGTTACCGAGCAGTGTTGCGCGGGTTGCGGTATCGATAGATTTTTTCTCTACCGCGTAATCCATCCATTTCTGATCGGCAGAAATAAACAGATCCGCCGGGGCCCCCGCTTCAATCTGGCGCGCCAGAGTAGAAGAAGAAGCAAACGAGGAGACCACCTCGACGTTTTTCTCTTTTTTATAGGCCGCCGCGATATCCTGCATTGCGTTGGTCAGTGATGCTGCAGCAAAAACGGTAATTTTACCTTCATCCGCCAGAACTTGCCCGGCAACGGAGAGTATTAATGTCGCCCCGGCAAAAAGGCGTAACCCTGTACGTGTCATTAGGAACTCCTGTGAGTGTCGTTATATACGTAAAAACATAACGATATTACCAGAGTTTCCCGGCGGTTAGGTAATACCCATCAAGAATTAGCAACCTATTTAAATATATCGGCAGGAAGTGAGGAGATCTTGAATATCTGAAAGATAAACGCCCGCGAAAGCGGGCGTTTGCAAGAGAGGATCAGCGTTGCTGACGGCTTTGGTCGCGGCGACCGACGCCGGAAAACACGTTAAACACTTCACCCAGGCCATAAATAAGCCCCAGGATAATCGCCATCACGACAGGCACCATGACGACGGCAAACACCAGGCTTTTCAACAACTCAAACATAGTCGTCTCCAGAAAATGTGAACGGGGCATTCTAGCCTGATTCAGGTGAAAAACACTCGCCTTTTGTGCGATTCGCCTCGCAGCTTTACGCGCATTCACCCGCATCAGGCTAGGCTTAGTGACGGTTTTCCTTCACAATAGTTCTTTTGCCAGGACATTGCGTAATGCAGGCTGAAATTCTTCTCACACTCAAACTCCAGCAGCGCCTTTTTGCCGATCCGCGCCGCATCTCCCTGCTCAAGCAGATTGTTGAAACCGGCTCTATCAGCCAGGGCGCGAAGAACGCAGGCATCAGTTATAAAAGCGCCTGGGACGCCATTAATGAGATGAATCAACTCAGTGAACAAACGCTGGTTGACCGCGCGACCGGCGGTAAAGGCGGCGGCGGTGCGGTGGTGACGCGTTACGGGCAGCGCTTAATCCAGCTTTACGATCTGTTGGCGCAAATCCAGCAAAAAGCGTTTGACGTGTTAAGTGATGATGACGCCCTGCCGCTAAACAGTCTGCTGGCGGCGATTTCGCGTTTCTCGTTGCAGACCAGCGCGCGCAATCAGTGGTTTGGCACCATCACAGCGCGCGACCACAACCATGTGCAGCAACATGTCGACGTGCTGCTGGCGGACGGCGAAACCCGTCTCAAAGTTGCGATTACCGCGCAAAGCGGCGAACGCCTGGGTCTCGACGAAGGCAAAGAGGTGCTGGTGCTGCTAAAAGCGCCGTGGGTGAGCATCACACCGGATGCCAAACGCGCCGCGCAGGCGGATAACCAGCTTACCGGGCGCATCAGCCATATTGAGCGCGGCGAGCAGCAAACTGAGGTGCTGATGACGCTGCCAGATGGTCAGGTGCTGTGCGCCACCGTGCCGACGCAAGAGATGGATAATTTGCAGGAACAGAGCGAAGTGACCGCATATTTTAATGCCGATCGCGTGATTATCGCCACGTTATGCTAATCGCATTGACAAGATAGCCCATTGCACGTATCCCTGAGTTTCTACGCTGCAAAAAATGGGATACATAATGTCATCATTGCAAATTTCGCAAGGTACGTTTCGTCTTAGCGACACCCGCACGCTGCACATTGAACACTTAGCGCTACGCGCTGGCGAAAGCTGGGCTTTTGTCGGCGCGAATGGCAGCGGCAAGTCAGCGCTGGCTCGCGCGCTGGCGGGGGAATTGACCTTACTGAAAGGTGAACGCCAGTGCCAGTTTACCCGACTCACCCGCCTCTCTTTCGAACAGTTACAAAAGCTGGTCATCGACGAGTGGCAGCGCAATAACACCGATATGCTCAGCCCCGATGAAGAGGATACCGGGCGAACTACCGCCGAGATTATTCAGGATGAGGTGCAAGACGCGCAGCGCTGTGCGCAACTTGCGGCGCAGTTTGGCATCTCGCATCTGCTGGAGAGACGCTTCAAATACCTCTCGACTGGCGAAACCCGTAAAACGCTGCTTTGCCAGGCCCTGATGGCCGAACCGGATTTACTGATCCTTGATGAGCCTTTCGATGGGCTTGACGTTCACTCACGCCAGCAACTGGCGGAGCTGCTCGCGCGCCTCAATGCCGACGGCTTTACGCTGGTGCTGGTGCTGAACCGCTTTGATGAAATACCGGACTTCGTACAACACGCCGGGGTTCTGGTGGATTGCTCGCTCACAGAGACCGGAGAAAAAGCAGCCCTGTTGCAACAAGCGCTGATCGCCCAGTTAGCCCACAGCGAAAAATTATCCGGTATTGCATTACCAGAACCGGATGCGCCGCCCGCACGTGAAACATTGAACGCAGACGCGCCGCTTATCGTGCTGAACGATGGCGTCGTCTCTTATAACGACCGGCCAATCATTGACCACCTTTCATGGACGGTAAATCCTGGCGAGCACTGGCAGATCGTCGGCCCGAACGGTGCGGGCAAATCCACGCTGCTCAGCCTGATAACCGGCGATCATCCACAGGGCTACAGCAACGATTTGACGCTGTTTGGCCGGCGTCGCGGCAGCGGTGAAACCATCTGGGATATCAAAAAGCATATTGGCTATGTCAGCAGCAGCCTGCATCTGGATTACCGCGTCAGCACCAACGTGCGCAATGTCATCCTCTCTGGTTATTTCGACTCGATTGGTATTTACCAGGCGGTATCGGACAAACAACACAAACTGGCACAGCGCTGGCTGGATATTCTAGGTTTCGATGCACGTAGCGCCGACGCACCGTTTAGCAGCCTCTCCTGGGGTCAACAGCGGCTGGCACTGATTGTGCGTGCGCTGGTCAAGCACCCAACGCTGCTCATTCTTGATGAACCGTTACAAGGTCTTGATCCTTTAAACCGCCAGCTTATTCGCCGCTTTGTTGATGTATTAATTAGCGAAGGCGAAACCCAACTGTTATTTGTTTCGCACCATGCCGGAGACGCACCCGCTTGTATTACCCACAAGCTTGAATTTGTGCCCGAAGGTGACGGATATCGTTATCAACTTACACCACAATAATTAGGGGGATGGTTCCATTTCGCCGGATATGATGTAATAGCCCCGTTTTAAATAAGCAACATAATAACGATCTCTGACTGGTCAGTTGGCAACATAAAATTGTCAGCGGCCAGTTTTTGTTATGGCAAGAAAAAAGCCCGTCGATGGACGCCGGGTAAAAAATTACGGGACTATGATGAATCAATTCCTCCGCATGACCCGCGCCGTTTCTCTGGCTGCAGCGCTGTTACTGGGTTTCTGCAGTGTCGCTTTCGCCGATGAGAGTGCGCAAACACCAGCTTCCGGGCAGGAAGCACAATTAAAGCAAGCCGTTGAAAATATGCAGCGTGCCAGTATTCACGGCCCGCATAAAATTGATCTCGGTAATCAGGCGATTCTGAACCTGCCTGAAGGTTTTGCTTATATTCCCTCGCAGCAGGCAGCAGTATTTATGCGCGCACTGGGTAACCATGTTGATAACAACTCTTTTTATGGTCTGGTATTCAGTAATGATATTTCCGGCTTTGTTTCGATTGAATATGCCGACGCCGGTTATATCAAAGATGACGATGCCAAAGACTGGGACGCCGACGAACTGCTGAGCAATTTGCAGGAAGGCACCAAAGCGGGCAATAAAGAGCGTAGCGAAAAAGGCATCCCGCCAATTGAAGTATTGGGTTGGGTAGAAAAACCCACCTACGAGGCGGCCACTCATCGTCTGATTTGGTCTGCGGCTATCCGCGATATTGGCAGCAACGTGCCGGAAAAAGAACAGGGTGTTAACTACAACACCTACCTGCTGGGTCGGGAAGGTTATCTGTCGTTAAACCTGGTGACCGATCGCGGCACCGTTGAGCAAGAAAAACCGCTCGCCAAGACGTTACTCAACGCCGTGACCTTTAATGACGGCAAAAAATACAGCGACTTTAATGCCTCTACCGACAAGATTGCCGAATATGGGCTGGCGGCGCTGATTGGCGGTCTGGCGGCGAAAAAACTGGGTCTACTGGCACTTATCGGTGTGACGTTGCTGAAGTTCTGGAAACTTGGCCTGATCGCCGTGGCGGCATTCGGCATGGGTGTGAAAAAAATGCTGTTTCGCAAAAAAGCCGAGTAAACCATGAGCATGCTCTTGCTGCTGCTTAAAGGGGCAAGCCTCGGGAAGTTTTTCCTTTCCGGGGCCACCATGCTGCTGTCGATCGCCACCTACGCGATCGCCTTCGGCTGGCCGTATGCGACGGGGTTTGTGGTGCTGCTGTTTTGCCATGAGCTGGGGCACTATCTGGCGGCGCGTCAACGCGGGTTAGCGACGGGATTACCGATGTTTATCCCCTTCGTGGGTGCCTGGATCGCGTTGAAAGATGAGCTGCCAGATGCAGAAACCGAAGCCTGGGTCGGTATTGCCGGCCCGCTGCTCGGCTCGCTTGCCGCCCTCGGTTGCTACTATCTGGCGGAGTATGTCCACAGTTCGCTGCTGATGGCGGTAGCCTATTCAGGTTTTGTGCTTAATCTGTTTAATCTGATCCCCGTGCCGCCGCTGGATGGCGGGCGCATTACGGTCGCCATCTCGCGCAAGATCTGGTACCTGGGCATTCCCGTACTGCTGGGTTTCTTTTACCTTCACCCGAGTCCGCTGTTACTGCTGGTATGCTTTCTCGCGGCATCACAAATCTGGGCGCGGCGCCATGATCAACCGAATCTCGACACGCTGCCCCCTGGCAAACGTCTGGAATATACGCTTTTGTACTTCGGGCTGATTGCCTGGCTCTCCCTGATGACTTATAACCTCCATGAGGCGTTATCCAGCTTTCGCTGATGCCGCCTGCGTTGCTGCACCGCAGTGACATCATTTTTAAGACTTTTTACTTGCGTCAGACGAACCCCGCTATTGCGGGGTTTTTCTGGCGTTTACCCCACAAACCGGCTAACAGAAAATTGAGTGTAAACGATTCCACTAATTTATCCCATGTCACAGTTTTCACCTCTCTGTTATGCTAAGGTTTGTTCATATCAAATGCTTTATGGAGGGAAATATGCGAGTTCTGGTTACAGGTGGTAGCGGTTACATTGGAAGTCATACCTGCGTGCAACTGCTGCAAAACGGCCACGACGTTATCATCCTCGACAATCTCTGTAACAGTAAGCGCAGCGTGCTCAATGAGATCGAGCGTTTTGGCGGAAAAAGCGCGCTGTTCGTCGAAGGCGACATTCGCGATGAAGCGCTGCTGGCAGAGATCCTGCACGATCACGCCATTGAAGCGGTGATCCACTTCGCCGGGCTGAAAGCCGTTGGCGAATCCGTCGCGAAGCCGCTGGAGTATTACGACAACAACGTTAACGGTACGCTGCGCCTGATTAACGCGATGCGCGCCGCGAACGTTAAAAACTTCATTTTCAGCTCCTCCGCCACCGTTTACGGCGACCAGCCGAAAATCCCTTATGTGGAAAGCTTCCCAACCGGCACGCCGCAAAGCCCCTATGGCAAAAGCAAACTGATGGTGGAACAGATCCTCACCGACCTGCAAAAAGCGCAGCCGGAGTGGAGCATTGCGCTGCTGCGCTACTTCAACCCGGTTGGCGCGCATCCGTCAGGCGATATGGGCGAAGATCCGCAGGGCATCCCGAACAACCTGATGCCGTATATTGCCCAGGTTGCCGTTGGTCGCCGCGATTCGCTGGCGATTTTCGGCAGTGATTATCCGACACCAGACGGCACCGGCGTGCGTGATTACATCCACGTGATGGATCTGGCGGACGGTCATGTCGCGGCCATGCAACAACTGGCCGGTAAACCAGGTGTGCATATCTATAACCTCGGCGCGGGCGTCGGCAGCAGCGTGCTGGATGTGGTGAATGCCTTCAGTAAAGCCTGTGGCAAACCGGTGGCCTGGCACTACGCGCCGCGCCGCGATGGCGATCTCCCGGCCTACTGGGCTGATGCCAGCAAAGCGGATAAAGAGCTGAACTGGCGCGTAACCCGTACGCTTGACGAAATGGCAGAAGATACCTGGCGCTGGCAGTCACGCCACCCGCAAGGCTATCCCGATTAAAGGAATGGTAATGACGCAATTTAATCCGGTCGATCACCCGCATCGCCGTTACAACCCGCTGACCGGCCAGTGGATACTGGTTTCACCGCACCGCGCAAAACGCCCCTGGCAAGGGGCGCAAGAGACGCCTGCGAAACAAACCCTGCCGGCGCACGATCCGGACTGTTTCCTCTGCCCGGGCAATACCCGCGTAACCGGGGATAAAAATCCGGATTACACCAGCACTTATGTGTTCACCAACGACTTCGCCGCGTTGATGACCGACACGCCGGACGCGCCGGTGAGCGACGATCCGCTGATGCGCAGCCAGAGTGCGCGCGGCACCAGCCGGGTGATCTGTTTCTCGCCGGATCACAGCAAAACGCTGCCTGAACTGAGCGTCGATGCACTGGAATCAGTTGTAAAAACCTGGCAACAGCAAACCGCTGAGCTGGGTCAGCAGTACCCGTGGGTACAGGTATTTGAAAACAAAGGTGCGGCGATGGGTTGTTCCAACCCGCACCCGCACGGGCAAGTCTGGGCTAACAGCTTCCTGCCAAATGAAGTGGATCGTGAAGACCGCCTGCAACGCGACTATTTCGCCCAGTATCAGTCCCCCATGTTGCTGGACTACGCAACGCGCGAGCTGAATGATGGCAGCCGTACCGTGGTGGAAACAGAACACTGGCTGGCGGTGGTTCCCTACTGGGCTGCGTGGCCGTTTGAAACCTTGCTGCTGCCGAAAGCGCATGTGCAGCGCATCACCGATTTAAGCGATGAACAGCGCCGTGATTTAGCGCTGGCATTGAAAAAACTGACCAGCCGTTATGACAACCTGTTCCAGTGCTCGTTCCCCTACTCGATGGGCTGGCATGGCGCACCGTTTAACGGCGAAGAGAATGACCACTGGCAACTGCACGCGCATTTCTACCCGCCGCTGCTGCGTTCCGCCACGGTGCGTAAATTTATGGTCGGCTATGAAATGCTGGCCGAAACCCAGCGTGACCTGACGGCAGAGCAAGCCGCCGAACGCCTGCGCGCGGTCAGTGATATCCATTTTCGCGAATCCGGAGAATAACAATGAGTCTGAAAGAGAACACACAATCCTTGTTTGCTGAAAAATTCGGCTACCCTGCCACCCACACAATCCAGGCACCTGGTCGCGTGAACCTGATTGGCGAACACACCGACTATAACGACGGTTTTGTTCTGCCGTGCGCCATTGATTACCAGACGGTGATCAGTTGCGCTCCGCGTACTGATCGCATCGTTCGGGTGATCGCTGCCGATTATGACAACCAGAGCGATGAGTTCTCGCTGGATGCGCCAATTGTGACTCACGACAGCCAGCAGTGGTCGAATTACGTGCGCGGCGTGGTGAAACATCTGCAAAAACGCGATGCCAGTTTTGGCGGCGCGGATCTGGTCATCAGCGGCAATGTGCCGCAGGGCGCGGGCCTGAGCTCTTCTGCTTCGCTGGAAGTGGCTGTCGGAACCGTGTTCCAGCAGCTTTATCATCTGCCGCTGGACGGTGCGCAAATTGCTCTCAATGGCCAGGAAGCGGAAAACCAGTTTGTCGGCTGTAACTGCGGCATCATGGATCAGCTTATTTCGGCGCTGGGCAAAAAAGGCAGCGCGCTGCTGATCGATTGCCGCTCACTGGGCACCAAAGCGGTATCGATGCCGGAAGGTGTGGCGATCGTCATCATCAACAGTAACTTTAAACGTACCCTGGTTGGCAGTGAGTACAACACGCGCCGCGAGCAGTGTGAAACTGGCGCGCGCTTCTTCCAGCAAAAAGCGCTGCGCGATGTCAGCATCGACCAGTTCAATGCGGTGGCGCATGAGTTGGATCCGCTGGTCGCCAAACGCGTACGCCACGTGCTGACCGAAAACACCCGTACCGTGGAAGCTGCGGCTGCGCTGGAGAAAGGCGATCTGCAGCGTATGGGCGTGCTGATGGCTGAATCCCATGCGTCAATGCGTGATGATTTTGAAATTACCGTCCCGCAGATTGATACGCTGGTCGAGATTGTCAAAGCGACAATCGGTGACCAGGGCGGTGTGCGCATGACCGGCGGCGGTTTCGGTGGCTGCATCGTCGCACTGGTGCCGGAAGCACTGGTACCGGCAGTGAAACAGGCGGTAGAAAGCCAGTACGAAGCTAAAATCGGTATCAAAGAAACCTTCTATGTTTGCAAACCTTCACAGGGAGCAGGACAGTGCTAAACGAAGCCTCTGCAGCAGCCCCGGATGGGCTGCCCTTTCGCCTGATCACCCTGCGCAATAGCGCCGGGATGGTGGTGACTTTGATGGACTGGGGCGCGACACTGTTATCCGCGCGTGTGCCGTTAAAAGATGGTTCCGTGCGTGAAGCGCTGCTGGGCTGCGCCACGCCGGAACACTACCTGCAACAGACGGCGTATCTGGGCGCGTCGGTGGGCCGTTACGCCAACCGTATCGCCAAAAGCCGTTTCACGCTGGATGGCCACACCTATACGTTGACGCCAAGCCAGGGTGAAAACCAACTGCATGGCGGCCCGGAAGGGTTCGACAAACGGCGCTGGTTGATAGAGCGGCAGAATGATAACGAAGTGGTCTTCGTCCTGAATTCAGCGGATGGCGATCAGGGATTCCCCGGAAACGTTCATACCCGCGCGCATTTCCGCCTCGGCGACGATAACCGACTTGCCATTGAATACCGTGCAACTACCGATAAACCGTGCCCGGTCAACCTGACTAACCACGCTTATTTTAACCTTGATGGTGATCAGTCGGATGTTCGCAACCACACGTTGCAACTGCTGGCGGATGCTTATCTGCCGGTCGATGAGATGGGCATTCCGACAGACGGGTTGAAAGATGTTGAGCGGACCAGTTTTGATTTCCGCACCCCGAAAACCGTGGCACAGGATTTTCTCGCTGAGGACGATCAGCGCGTGGTGAAAGGTTACGACCATGCGTTTTTATTGCAGGCAAAAGGCGACGTCAGTCAGCCCGCCGCGCAGTTGTGGTCTGCGGACAAACAGCTGCAAATGACGGTGTATACCAGCGCGCCTGCGCTCCAGTTCTATTCCGGTAATTATCTGGAAGGAACGCCAGCACGCGGCGGTAAAACCTATAACGCGTGGCAAGGACTGGCGCTGGAGAGCGAGTTTTTGCCCGACAGCCCGAACCGCCCGGGTTTCCCGCAGCCGGACTGCTTCTTACTGCCTGGCGACGTTTATGTCAGCCTGACGGAATACCACTTTATTGCGCAGTAAATCCCCCCGCCCTCCTTCCGGAGGGCTTTTTTTACCCGTTTTGCTGAAATATGCGCCACTTATCGACAAAACCATAACCCCTGATTCACAAGCACCTTACACTCAGCGGCTATTTTCGCTATGGTTATGGGTAACCGTTGCCGGGAGCACCTTCACGGCAATATAATGAGAATTGTTATCATTCAATCAGGCTCACAGGAGTAAGTGTATGGCTGTTACTAAGCTGGTTCTGGTTCGTCATGGCGAAAGCCAGTGGAACAACGAAAACCGCTTTACCGGTTGGTACGATGTTGATCTGTCCGAAAAAGGCGTTGGCGAAGCAAAAGCGGCAGGCAAACTGCTGAAAGAGGAAGGCTATACCTTCGATTTTGCTTATACCTCTGTGCTGAAACGTGCCATCCATACGCTGTGGAACGTACTGGACGAGCTGGATCAGGCGTGGTTACCGGTAGAGAAAAGCTGGAAACTCAACGAGCGTCATTACGGGGCGCTGCAGGGTCTGAACAAAGCTGAAACCGCTGAAAAATACGGTGACGAGCAGGTTAAACAGTGGCGTCGCGGCTTTGCTGTTACGCCGCCAGCGCTGACCAAAGATGACGAACGTTTCCCGGGTCACGATCCGCGCTACGCGAAACTGACCGATGCCGAGCTGCCGCAGACCGAAAGCCTGGCGCTGACCATCGATCGCGTCATTCCTTACTGGAACGACACCATTCTGCCGCGCCTGAAAAGCGGTGAGCGCGTGATCATCGCCGCTCACGGTAACTCCCTGCGCGCGCTGGTGAAATACCTTGATAACATGAGCGAAGAAGAGATCCTCGAGCTGAACATCCCGACTGGCGTACCGCTGGTCTATGAGTTCGACGAAAACTTCAAACCGCTGAAACACTACTACCTGGGTAACGCGGACGAGATCGCCGCGAAAGCTGCTGCGGTAGCAAACCAGGGTAAAGCGAAGTAAATTTTCGCCCATAAAAAAAGCGTGGAACTTTCCACGCTTTTTTATTTGTGCAACCAGTTAACTGCGTCGTGCTTTTACTGCCGCCGCGAGCTGGCGTAACAGCGTTTCGGTATCGTCCCAACCGATGCAGGCGTCGGTAACGCTTTTACCGTACACCAGCGGTTCACCGCTCTCCAGGCTCTGGTTGCCTTCCACCAGATGGCTTTCAATCATCACACCGATAATGGCTTTTTCACCCCCGGCGATCTGCTGGCACACATCCGCGCCCACTTCCATCTGTTTCTTGAACTGTTTGCTGGAGTTAGCATGACTGAAGTCGATCATCACCTGCGGCTCCAGGCCAGCTTTCTGCAGGCCGACTTTTACTTCTGCGACATGCTTCGCGCTGTAGTTTGGCTCTTTACCGCCGCGCAGAATGATGTGGCAATCACCGTTACCAGCGGTGTTCACAATGGCGGAGTGGCCCCATTTGGTGACGGACAAGAAACAGTGCGGCGCACCTGCGGCGTTAATCGCGTCAATGGCGACTTTAATGGTGCCGTCGGTGCCGTTTTTGAACCCCACCGGGCATGAGAGGCCGGAAGCCAGCTCACGATGCACCTGCGATTCCGTCGTACGCGCGCCAATCGCTCCCCAGCTCATCAGGTCGGCCATGTATTGTGGGGTGATCATATCGAGGAATTCCCCCGCCGCCGGTAAACCGCTGTCATTGATTTCCAGCAGCAGCTTACGCGCAATACGCAAACCGTCGTTAATCTGGAAGCTGTTATCCATGTGCGGATCGTTAATCAGCCCTTTCCAGCCCACTGTGGTACGCGGTTTTTCAAAGTAAACGCGCATAACGATTTCTAAATCGTCTTTTAACGCTTCACGCAATGCCAGCAGACGCGCAGCGTACTCTTTTGCCGCCGCAGGATCGTGAATGGAACACGGACCGATAACCACCAGCAGACGATCATCATTACCGCGCAGGATCTTATGAATCGCTTTGCGGGCATGCGAGACCGTATTGGCGGCGGTTTCAGTGGCGGGGAATTTTTCAAGGAGAGCTACAGGAGGTAATAACTCATTGATCTCTTTAATACGTAAATCGTCGTTCTGATAATTCATGTTCGTTCCAGTCTGGCCATACTTTTTTTGATGAATGCAATCTTTCCAATCTATCTCGTCGGCGGCGAAGTGTAAACGCGATTTTACACTTCGCCCGGATAATTCCTGGAATAGGGCCAAATCGCGTTAAAAAGTAGCGGGTGGCGATATCAGCACTACACTTTTTAACTGTTAACACTTTTATTTTTAGTTTTATCGCTATTCCATGCTGCCATATTGCACAAGAATGGCATCTTAAACCACTGAGCGTGATAATTCGTTCGCGCTGCTTTTACCGGCCTCAGCGGCGGTAAAACGACCGGAACAGGAGCATCATGATGAAAATGAATAAATTAGCGACTCTTTTACTGACGACGACGCTGACTTTCGCAGGTGGCGCAGCCTACGCGGCCGACGCAGCATCTTCCAGCGACAGTAACGGCGATGCCAATGCCGCAGCTGCTGCTGGTCAACCGGCACCGGACGCAAAACAGAATGTTGCGCCAAACAATGTGGATAACAGCCAGATCAACAACGGTAGCATGAATACCAACTCGACCACTCAGCACAACTCCAAGCAGCATATGAGCAAAGATCAGGTGCATAAAAACACCATGTGTAAAGATGGTCGCTGCCCGGATGTGAACAAAAAGGTTGAAACCGAAAGCGGTAACAACCATAGCGTCGATAAGAAAACCGACGGCACAACACAGTAAAATCCGGTGCATTAATCATCAGGGAGAGCTTCGGCTCTCCTTACTTTTTTCTCTCCAGTCTCCCCCGCAAACTGAAAAATCTGCAATGATGTAAGGCGTTAAAATAATTACAAGGAAGAACCCGCCCATGGCGCATTCACACTCGCACACTCCCGCTGATGCCAACGCCCGGCGCCTGCTGCTGGCGTTTATCGTTACCGCTGTGTTTATGGTTATCGAAGTGGTCGGCGGCCTGATTTCCGGCTCTCTGGCGCTGCTTGCCGATGCCGGCCATATGCTGACGGACGCCGCCGCGCTGCTTTTTGCGTTATTAGCGGTTTACTTTGCGCGCCAGCCCCCCAGCGCTCACCGTACGTTTGGCTGGCTGCGTTTGACTACACTTGCAGCATTCATCAATGCGCTGGCGCTAGTACTGATTACCGTGTGGATTGTCTGGGAAGCTATTCAGCGTTTCACCCATCCGCAGCCCGTTGCAGGCTTAACCATGATGGTGATTGCGATTGCCGGGCTTGTGGCCAACGTGCTGGCATTCTGGTTACTGCACCGGGGAAGCGAGGAGAAGAACCTGAATGTCCGTGCCGCCGCACTGCATGTGCTGGGTGACTTACTCGGTTCTGTCGGTGCCATCGCTGCGGCACTGGTGATTTTATTCACCGGCTGGACGCCGATTGACCCGATACTCTCGGTGCTGGTTTCCGCGCTGGTGTTACGCAGCGCCTGGCGGCTAATGAAAGAGAGCGTTAACGAGCTGCTGGAAGGCGCGCCGGGCTCGATGGATATTGGCGCGTTGCAGCGCCATCTGCGACGCGCTATCCCGGAGGTGCGTGATGTTCACCACGTGCATGTCTGGCTGGTCGGTGAAAAACCGCTCATGACGTTGCATGTGCAGGTGATCCCTCCGCGCGACCATGACAAGCTACTGGGCGAGATCCACCACTTTCTGTCACATCATTATGAGATTGAACATGCGACGGTGCAGATGGAGTACCAGCCCTGTAGCGGGCCAGACTGCCATCTGGGCGAGACGCAGCCTGACCATCACCATTCACACTCGCATTAATGCGAAAGCGCGTGAGAACCCCGCTCACGCGCGCTATTAATCCACATCCTGCTGCCATTAAGGGCGATAAAGGTCAGGATCAGATACTCCAGTGACATCGCCCAGACACCCTGCAGTGCAAAGATCACCACGCTTATCACGTTAATCACCACCCACAGCAGCCAGTTCTCAACGTATTTGCGCGTCATCAGGATCATCGCCACGATGGAGAGCACCATCATGCTGGAGTCCCAGAACGGGAACGCATCGGGCTGTAATTGCGGCATGACCACGTTCAGCCCCAACGCTTGCATGACGGCAACGGCGATTCTCGTCAGAAAGGCGAAGACCGGATCGATAAAGAAGGTCATCAAGCCAATCGCCACCACACATACCGCCAGCCAGCTCATCGCTTTGGGTAACGGCAGCCAGCGAATTTGCAATTCGGCTTCATTCTGTGAGGTTTGCCGCGACCAGGCATACCAGCCGTAAATATTGGCGACAAAGAAAAACAGCTGCAGCAGTAAGCTGGCATACAGCTGGATCTGGAAGAAAATAATCGCAAACAGCGTCACGTTGACCAGGCCAAACGCGTAATTGCTGATTTTCTCAAGGCTGGCGAGCCAGATGCACAATAAGCCTGCCAGTGTGCCTGTGGCTTCAATCCATGAAAGATCGTACCCACCGGTGCCAATCGGGATATGCACCAGGATGTTCTGTGTACTAAAAAAATCCATTCTTTCCCCACAGCGTATTGCTACGCATTGATTATTCACTAAGAACGTAGTGTAGCCGCAAAATCGAGCATACGGTTAAGCGGCAGCAGCGCGCCTTCACGCAGCGCGGCATCAACGTGGATTTCATGCTCCGCGCCACCGTTTTCCAGGCTTTCAGCGATCGCTTTCAGACCGTTCATCGCCATCCACGGGCAGTGCGCGCAGCTGCGGCACGTCGCCCCCTCACCTGCGGTAGGCGCTTCCAGTAACTCTTTTTCCGGCACGGCCTGCTGCATTTTATAAAAGATACCGCGATCGGTCGCGACGATAAGTTGCTTATTCGGCAGTGTTTTTGCTGCTGCGATAAGCTGGCTGGTTGAGCCGACAGCATCGGCCAGATTCACGACTGCCTGCGGCGATTCAGGATGCACGAGGATGGCAGCATCAGGATAGAGCGCTTTCATGCGCGTCAGTGCTTGCGTTTTGAATTCATCATGCACGATGCACGCGCCCTGCCAGCACAGCACATCCGCGCCGGTCTGTTTTTGTACATAGTTACCTAGATGGCGATCCGGAGCCCAGATAATTTTCTCGCCAAGGCTGTCGAGATGCTCAATTAACTCTACCGCGATGCTTGAGGTCACAACCCAGTCGGCACGCGCTTTCACGGCCGCTGAGGTGTTGGCGTAAACCACCACGGTACGATCCGGGTGCGCATCACAAAAGGCGCTGAACTCCTCGATCGGACAGCCGAGATCAAGCGAGCATTCCGCATGCAATGTCGGCATCAGGATAGTTTTTTCCGGGCTGAGGATTTTGGCGGTTTCCCCCATAAAACGAACGCCTGCTACCAGCAGCGTTGAGGCGGAATGTCTGGCACCAAAACGCGCCATTTCCAGCGAATCAGAGATACAACCGCCCGTCTCTTCCGCCAGTTGCTGAATTTCCGGGTCGGTATAGTAGTGCGCAACCATCACCGCATCTCGCTCTTTGAGCAAGCGCTTGATTTTTTCGCGATAAAACTGCTTCTCGTGCAGGTTTAGCGGTGTGGGTTTGGGTGGGAACGGATAGATTGCGGTTTCAGGATCAAACATTACGCTCATCATGCTTACTCGTTTTGCTTGCTTAACTTAATTACCAGAACAACGCAAATGCGTGACGTCATTAGCGCACCGGTGTTTTATATACTAAACAAGATAGCTGATTGGACAAAAAATGTCGTGGGGAATTTTTGTGGAATAGCAGAAAGCAAAAAAGCGCCGCCAGCGCCGTTTTTACATTGGTGGATCGTGCAGGATGACTCGCTTTGCTCGCCCTTCGGGCCGTCGCCGCAAGCGGCTCCGTTGTCTCACTACGTTCGACCCGAACCTGCTGCAGAGTTACTCGTCTCATCCTGAGACTCGCCCTGCGGGCCAACGCTGCGCGTTGTTCAAAATTGTTCCCGACAATTTTGTCGAATCTTCAACCGGGGCAGATAGCAAAAAAGCGCCTTTAGGGCGCTTTTTTACATTGGTGGGTCGTGCAGGATTCGAACCTGCGACCAATTGATTAAAAGTCAACTGCTCTACCAACTGAGCTAACGACCCCTTTCGGGATTGTTCTTCGAAGTTAACCGGCGCCAATGTGATGTTAAATTGGTGGGTCGTGCAGGATTCGAACCTGCGACCAATTGATTAAAAGTCAACTGCTCTACCAACTGAGCTAACGACCCATACGGGTAGCGACTTCGAAGATAATTTTATTGTGACCACATTAAGTGGTTGATCGTGCAGAATGGCTCGCTTTTAGCCGGACGCTGCTGACGCAACGTTATCCTTCACGTTTAACACCATCGTATGGATGTTAAATTGGTGGGTCGTGCAGGATTCGAACCTGCGACCAATTGATTAAAAGTCAACTGCTCTACCAACTGAGCTAACGACCCGAGTGGTGGGTGATGACGGGATCGAACCGCCGACCCCCTCCTTGTAAGGGAGGTGCTCTCCCAGCTGAGCTAATCACCCGATACTGCGCTGGATACTACTTTAAGTGGTGGGTCGTGCAGGATTCGAACCTGCGACCAATTGATTAAAAGTCAACTGCTCTACCAACTGAGCTAACGACCCACTTTTGCGCTGCTTCTGGTTGTGTGATATCCCTTGGCAACGGCGGCATATATTACTGATTTAAGAATTGAGCGCAACAACAATTTCGATGAATATCACTTAACTGCTTATGATTCATGCGACAAGACCAGAAAAAGCTCGATTTCTGGTCATGTGCTATGCATTACATCGAACCAAGACGTTTTTGCGCTTGTTTCGCGCCTTCGGTACCAGGGTATTTACTGACCACCTGCTGGTAAACCGCCTTCGCTTTTGCTGTATCTCCTTTGTCTTGCATAATCACACCGACTTTGTACATAGCGTCTGGCGCTTTAGGCGACTTTGGGAAATTTTTCACAACAGAAGCAAAATAATAAGCAGCGTCGTCTTTTTTACCCTTGTTGTAATTCAACTGACCGAGCCAGTAGTTGGCATTCGGTATGTAGGTTGAGTCAGGATACTTTTTGACGAAATTCTGGAATGCGGCGATCGCTTCATCCTGGTGGGATTTATCCTGCACCAGCGCAACCGCTGCATTGTAATCGGTATTGGCATCACCACTTTGTACGGGCGCGCCAGTGTTTGCCGCCCCCGTGTTGGCACCAGAATCCGCTGCCGGAGTCTGCGTTGCCGCACCGCTCTGATCGCCGGACGTCTGCTGCGTCTGCCCCGCCGCACCGCCACTGCTAAGATTGCCTATCTGCTGCAAAATTTGCTGTTGGCGTTCAACCACCTGGTTCAGTTGATACTGATTTTCCTGGATTTGCCCACGAAGAGTATCAATATCGGCCTGATTATCGGAGAGTTGTTGCTGGAGTTGAGTTAAAAGCTGGCTGTGAGCATTGGAAATACGCTCGAGTTGAGTGACACGGTCTTCGACCGAGCCTGAGCCGACACTACTGATTGGCGCCTGAGCATTAGCGGCCCAGGGGGCCGCTATGCCAACCAGTAACGACAGACTCAACAGATGATGTCTGAAGTTACTGCTCATGCAATTCTCTTAGTAAACCAGTACGGCGCGACGGTTTTTAGCGTAAGCCGCTTCGTCGTGACCCAGTACTGCAGGTTTTTCTTTACCGTAAGAAACGATGGAGATCTGGTCAGCGGAAACGCCTTTACCCTGCAGGTACATTTTAACGGCGTTAGCACGACGTTCGCCCAGGGAGATGTTGTATTCCGGAGTACCACGTTCGTCAGCGTGACCTTCTACGGTGACTTTGTAGGACGGGTTGCTACGCAGGAAGTTAGCGTGAGCATCCAGCATCGCTGCGAAGTCAGAACGGATGTCATACTTGTCCAGATCGAAGTAAACAATGTTGTTCTGCTGCAGCTGTTGCATTTGCAGACGCGCTTGTTCTTCGGAGGACATGTTGCCACTACCGTTCATGCCAGTGCCAGCACCCATCATGCCTTCGCCGCTCTGGTCGCTTGCATTCTTGTGAGAAGAACATGCAGCGATCGCCATTACAGGCAGAGCCAGCATCAGGCCTTTCAGCACTTTATTCAGTTGCATTTCTTTGATTCCTTTATAATCAATTATTTATTATTACAGATACGGAGACCAGGCAGGGAATTTAACCTGTCCATCAGTCGCCGGAATACGCGCTTTGAAACGCCCATCTGTAGAAACCAGATTCAGCACGGATCCCATCCCCTGAGAAGAGCTGTAGATTACCATTGTGCCGTTAGGTGCCAGACTTGGCGTTTCATCCAGGAACGTTGACGTCAGAACCTGTACGCCACCCGCTTCCAGATCTTGTTTAGCGATGTGCTGCTGACCACCGTCAGAGCTAACCATCACCATAAATTTGCCGTCGCTGCTGATATCCGCATCCTGGTTCTGCGAACCCTGCCACGAGATACGCTGTGCTGCGCCGCCATTAATACCTACTTTATAAACCTGCGGACGCCCAGCCTGGTCAGAGGTGAAAGCCAGAGTCTGGCTATCCGGGAACCAGGTCGGTTCCGTGTTGTTGCTGCGGCCATCGGTGACCTGGCGGATCTGGCCAGAGCCGATGTCCATGACGTAAATGTTCAGGCTACCGGTTTTCGACAGTGCGAACGCCAGTTTAGAACCATCCGGTGAGAACGCCGGCGCGCCGTTGTGACGCGGGAACGAAGCAACCTGACGAACACTGCCGTTAGCCAGAGTCTGGATAACCAGTGCAGAACGACCGCTCTCAAACGTCACGTACGCCAGTTTGGAGCCATCTGGTGACCATGCCGGAGACATCAGCGGCTGCGGAGATTTATGCACCAGGAACTGGTTGTAACCATCGTAGTCGGAAACGCGCAGTTCATATGGGAACTGGCTGTTAGCGGTCTGCACAACGTAAGCGATACGAGTACGGAACGCGCCTTTAATGCCGGTCAGTTTCTGGAATACTTCGTCACTGGCAGCGTGAGCGGCGTAACGCAGCCACTGTTTGTTCACTTTAAAGGAGTTCTGTGCCAGTACGGTTCCCGGTGCGCCACCGGTATCCACCAGTTGGTAAGCTACATTGTAGCTGCCGTCAGGATTCGGGGTCACCTGGCCGACAACCACTGCGTCAATGCCCAGCGCTGACCATGCGGCTGGCTGCACTTCCTGAGCGCTGCCCGGCTGCTGCGGCAGACGTGAACGATCGAGTGGATTGAATTTGCCGCTGTTGCGCAGATCCGCAGCAACGATACCGCCAGCATCCTCAGGCGCAGCGCCTGGACCACCCCACTGGAAAGGCACGACGCCGATCGGGCGTGCCGAGTCCACCCCCTGGGTGATCTCGATACGTACTTCTGCGTGCAGCACAGCTGCCCACAGCATTAGAAAACCAAATGCAACACGTAATGCCTGCTTCATCATATCTCCCTTATCCGGGCGGAAAACCCGCGATAATTTAGCAGAATTTTAACAAACTCAATAAGACAAAACTACCCGCGTCAGGACAGCCTCTGCACGATCTCCCCCGCAGATTGCGAGGGAAAGTGTACCTTAAGGTTTAAAGTCCAGCGGCGCATTTTTGAACACTTCATATACAGCCTGGCTTGGCGGTTTCGGCATTTTTGCCTGTCGCGCTGCAGCAAGCGCAGCCTGGCAAAGCGCCGGATCGCCACCTTCCGACTGAATATCTAACAGCATACCGTCTGGCGCCAGTTTGACACGTAACGTACAGGTTTTCCCCGCATAGGAGGAGGCGTCATAGAAGCGGCTTTCGATAGCCGATTTAATCTGCCCTGCATAGTTATTAATGTCTGCACCGGACGCGCCGTTGTTCTTAGTGTTACCAGAACCAGCGGGGGCTGCATTATTCCCTTTCGCTCCACCACCCGTTTTCGGTGCATTCTTACCGGAGCTTAAATCGCCAAACAGATCGTCAACGCCAGCGGCATCAGCTTTCTCCGCAGCGGCTTTCTTGGCCGCTGCGGCCTTCTCTGCAGCCGCTTTTTTGTCGGCTGCCGCTTTTGCCGCTGCGGCTTTCTTCTCTGCGGCCGCTTTTTCAGCCGCTGCTTTCTCGGCAGCAGCTTTTTCAGCGGCGGCCTTCTCGGCTGCTGCAGCTTTCTCCGCTGCCGCTTTTTCTGCGGCGGCTTGTTTAGCCGCTTCAGCCTGCGCTTTCTTCGCAGCTTCGGCTTCCGCTTTTTTCTTCGCATCGGCAGCCGCTTTGGCCGCTTCCGCTTCGGCTTTTTTCTGTGCGTCTGCGGCAGCTTTAGCGGCTTCGGCTTCCGCTTTTTTCTGTGCGTCAGCAGCGGCTTTCTTCGCCGCTTCTTCCGCTGCTTTTGCCTGCGCGTCCGCTTTTGCTTTTGCGTCAGCTGCGGCTTTCGCGGCAGCTTCTTCCGCTTGTTTCTGCTGCTGTTGAGCCTGTTTTGCCGCCTCTTCCGCTTTTTTCTGCTGCTCAGCCTGTTCGCGCGCCGCTTCCTGCGCCTGCAAACGCTCCTGCTCCAGCTGTTTTAAATGCTCCTGTTCGGCAGCCTGCTTTTCACGCAGCTCTTCCGCTTGCTGTTGCGCCTGTTTTTCACGCTGCTCTTTAGCGCGCTGCGCACTGGCTTGCTGCTGCTGTTGGCGATTGTAATTTTCCACCACAGCGCCCGGATCGACCATCACCGCATCAATCGCAGAGCCACCGCCACCGCCTGAAGAAGCATCAATATGCTCATCAAACGAGCTCCAGATCAGCAGCGCCACAAGGATTACGTGCAGCACAGCTGAAATGATTATTGCTCGCTTAAGCTTGTCGTTTTGTACGGTTGCCTTTGACACTCTCGGTTCCCAAAAACTGTCCGCCTGTTAAGCCGGTGATCAGATAGGCTGCGTCATCAAGCCGACTGATTTCACACCCGCGCTATGTAACAGGTTCAGCGCTTTAATGATTTCATCGTACGGCACATCTTTCGCCCCGCCGATTAAGAACACGGTTTTCGGATTGGATTGCAGGCGACGCTGCGCCTCCGCAATCACCTGCTCCGGCGGCAGTTGATCCATACGATCTTTTTCCACCACCACGCTGTACTGTCCGACACCGGAAACCTCAATAATGACCGGAGGATCGTCATTGGTGCTGACGGTTTGCGACTGTGTCGCATCCGGCAGATCAACCTCTACGCTTTGCGTAATGATCGGTGCCGTCGCCATAAAGATCAGCAGCAGCACCAACAACACGTCCAGCAACGGTACGATGTTGATTTCAGACTTGAGGTCACGACGGCCCCGTCCACGCGATCTGGCCATGGCTTACTCCTTGTTGCTGTCGCTGCTGGCAAATGCCTGGCGATGCAGAATAGCCGTGAACTCTTCCATAAAGTTGTCGTAATTCAGTTCCAGTTTGTTCACGCGCTGGTTCAGTCGGTTGTAAGCCATAACCGCTGGAATGGCAGCAAACAGACCGATAGCTGTTGCGATCAACGCTTCGGCGATGCCTGGCGCAACCATTTGCAACGTCGCCTGCTTCACCGCGCCCAGCGCGATAAAGGCGTGCATGATCCCCCATACCGTACCGAACAGGCCGATATACGGGCTGATAGAACCGACAGTACCAAGGAAAGGAATATGGTTTTCCAGCGTTTCCAGCTCGCGGTTCATCGAAATACGCATCGCCCTTGATGCCCCTTCAACAATTGCTTCTGGCGCATGGCTGTTAGCGCGGTGCAGGCGGGCAAACTCTTTGAAACCGCTATAAAAGATTTGTTCTGAGCCGCTTAGATTATCGCGGCGTCCCTGGCTTTCCTGATACAAACGAGACAGTTCGATGCCGGACCAAAACTTGTCTTCGAAGGCTTCCGCTTCGCGCCCTGCTGCGTTGAGGATACGCGTTCTCTGGATGATGATTGCCCAGGATGCGATAGAAAAACCAATCAAAATCAACATGATAAGTTTGACCAGAAGGCTAGCCTTCAGGAACAAATCAAGGATGTTCATGTCAGTCACTGCTTAAACTCCGCGACAATAGACTTGGGAAGCGCACGAGGCTTCATTAAGAGTGGATCAACACAGACAATCAGCACTTCAGCTTCGTTCAGCACTTTATTCTCTGCGTTGACAATCCGCTGCGAGAAAACCATCGAGGTTCCGCGCATTGATGTAACTTCCGTTTGGACTTCGAGCATGTCGTCGAGTCTGGCGGGTGCAAAATACTCCAGCGTCATTTTGCGTACCACGAATGCAACGCGCTCAGCCAACAAAACCTGTTGGCTAAAGTGATGGTGGCGCAGCATCTCAGTGCGGGCTCTTTCATAAAAAGCAACGTAGCTGGCGTGGTAAACCATGCCACCGGCATCGGTATCCTCGTAATAGACCCGAACCGGCCATCGAAACAGCGTTGTATTCACTTTACATCCCGGTAATGCAAAAAAAGTTAGAGCTTTTAAACTTCGCTACTATACGCGCGGGCAAGATGCTTTGGAATGGGTTGAGGTAAACGGAGAGTAAAAATTTATGGGCTTTTGCAAGCCCATGAGGATAGCGGATATTTCTTATTCAAAAGAAGAAAAAAACAAGCCCCGCAAGCATGACCAGAAAAGCAACTGGCGGACAGAAAAAACCCTGCCAATGAATTGCGCGCGGGCGAAAGCCGACACCGTGAACAACACCGGCACACACCGCCCACATTAATAACAGCCCGTGCCAAATCTCCAGCTCGCTGGTTTTGGCCGCGAAACGGGAGGGATCCCAGAAGATACAACCCGCCAGCAGTAATGCCATGATTAAGGAAAGAGCCCTTAACGGGCCCTTATCCATTACCGCATACAGTTTTGCGATAATTTTATCCATCAGTGTTCTTCTTTCCCGGCTTTGGTCGCTTCAACATGTTCCAGCGCCAGCGCGGTAATCACTCCGAAAGCACAGGCAAGAAGCGTTCCTAAAATCCATGCGAAATACCACATATTCTGCTCCTTACTTAGTACATAGAGTGGGTATTGCTTTCAATGTGCTCTTTGGTGATGCGACCGAACATTTTCCAGTAACACCAAGTGGTGTACAGCAGAATAATCGGCACAAAAACCAACGCCACATACGTCATCAGGTTCAGCGTCAGCTGAGTCGATGTTGCATCCCACATAGTCAGGCTTGCTTTCAGCATAGTGCTTGACGGCATGATGAACGGGAACATCGCGATACCAGCAGTAAGGATGATGCACGCCAGCGTCAGTGAAGAGAACACGAACGCCCACGCGGCTTTATCCAGACGCGCCGTCAGCACAGTCAGCAGTGGCAACACCACGCCCAGTGCCGGCACCAGCCACAGCACAGGCATGTTGTTGAAGTTAGTCAGCCAGGCTCCCGCCTGTACCGCAACTTCTTTGGTCAACGGGTTAGACGCGGCGTGATGATCCATAACAGAAGTCACCACGTAACCGTCGATACCGTAAACCACCCACACGCCAGCCAGTGCGAAGCAAACCAGCGTAACCAACGCAGCAATCTGCACCGTGGCACGAGCACGCAGATGCAGTTCGCCAACGGTACGCATTTGCAGGTAAGTCGCGCCCTGGGTCAGGATCATCGCCACGCTCACCACGCCGGCCAACAGACCAAACGGGTTCAGTAACTGGAAGAAGTTACCGGTGTAGAACAGGCGCATATCATTATCGAGATGGAACGGCACGCCCTGCAACAGGTTGCCGAATGCCACACCAATCACCAACGGCGGAACGAAGCTGCCGATGAAGATGCCCCAGTCCCACATGCCGCGCCAGCGCATATCTTCAATCTTCGAGCGGTAGTCAAAACCAACCGGACGGAAGAACAGTGAAGCCAGCACCAGGATCATCGCCACATAAAAACCGGAGAACGCAGCAGCGTAAACCATCGGCCAGGCGGCAAACAGCGCGCCACCGGCAGTGATCAGCCAAACCTGGTTACCGTCCCAGTGCGGTGCGATGGAGTTAATCATCACGCGGCGTTCGGTATCGCTACGACCCAGCACGCGGGTCAGCATACCCACGCCCATGTCGAAGCCGTCGGTGACCGCAAAACCAATCAGCAGAATGCCAACCAGCAGCCACCAGATAAAACGTAATATTTCATAATCAATCATTTGACGACTCCTGTCTTAGCGTGCCGGCTGAGAAGCCACGGTGGACTGCTCGTAGTGATAGCGACCTGTTTTCAGACTGCTCGGCCCAAGGCGAGCAAATTTGAACATCAGGAACACTTCCGCCACCATAAACAGCGTATAAAGGCCGCAAATCAGAATCATGGAGAACAGCAGATCGCCAACGGTCAGCGATGAGTTCGCAACTGCGGTCGGCAGCACTTCACCAATCGCCCACGGCTGACGGCCGTACTCTGCAACAAACCAGCCGGCTTCAATAGCAATCCACGGCAGCGGGATGCCATACAGCGCAGCGCGCAGCAGCCATTTTTTCTCACCGATGCGGTTACGAATCACGGTCCAGAAAGAGGCACCGATAATCAGCAGCATCAGCACGCCAGCGGCCACCATCAAGCGGAACGCGAAGTACAGCGGCGCAACGCGTGGGATGGAATCTTTAGTCGCTTGCTTGATCTGCGCTTCTGTCGCGTCAGCCACGTTCGGCGTATAGCGTTTCAGCAGCAGGCCATAGCCAAGATCTTTTTTGATGTTATTGAACTGGTCACGAATGGCCTGATCGGTAGAACCTGCGCGCAGTTGCTCCAGCAACTGATACGCTTTCATACCGTTACGGATGCGCTCTTCGTGCTGCACCATCAGATCCTTAAGACCAATGACCGGCGTATCAACAGAACGGGTCGCGATGATGCCCAGCGCGTATGGGATCTGGATAGCAAATTTGTTCTCTTGCTTATCCTGGTCCGGCACGCCAAACAGGGTAAACGCCGCCGGTGCAGGCTGAGTTTCCCATTCGGCTTCAATCGCAGCCAGTTTGGTTTTTTGCACGTCGCCCATTTCGTAGCCGGATTCATCACCCAGCACGATAACAGACAGCACCGCAGCCATACCGAAGCTGGCAGCAATAGCAAAAGAGCGTTTAGCAAAGGCGATGTCGCGCCCGCGCAGCAGGTAGTAGGAGCTGATGCCAAGGATAAAGATCGCACCACAGGTATAACCAGACGCCACAGTGTGAACGAATTTCACCTGTGCAACCGGGTTAAGCACCAGCTCAGCGAAGCTCACCATCTCCATGCGCATGGTTTCAAAGTTGAAATCAGAAGCAATCGGGTTTTGCATCCAGCCGTTTGCGACCAGAATCCACAGTGCGGACAAGTTGGAGCCAAGAGCCACCAGCCAGGTCACTGCCATGTGCTGTACTTTGCCCAGACGATCCCAACCGAAGAAAAACAGACCTACAAACGTAGACTCGAGGAAGAAGGCCATCAGACCTTCAATGGCCAGCGGCGCACCGAAGATATCCCCAACATAATGGGAATAGTAAGACCAGTTAGTCCCGAACTGGAACTCCATCGTCAGACCGGTAGCCACGCCCAGTGCGAAGTTGATACCAAACAACTTGCCCCAGAACTTGGTCATATCTTTATAAATCTGTTTGCCGGAGAGGACGTAGACCGTTTCCATAATTGCCAGCAAAAACGCCATACCGAGCGTCAGTGGCACAAACAGAAAGTGGTACATCGCGGTCAAGGCAAACTGTAAGCGCGACAGTTCGACTATATCTAACATTATGACTCCTTGCTCATCGCATGAAGACTCCGAGAGTAAACCCCGTTAGCGAAGGTTCACACGCATGCCCCAATACAAAATTGCTGCACTGTTTTATTCACGTCACATAAAGCGTGACAATGAATGAAAAAAGTTACAACCAGGTTAATAAAAAACTCGAATTGATCTCACGCATATATTACCCCGTAAAACCCTTACAATAAAAAGGTTTTTATTGAGTTAGTTTTACGTTTTTCGACAGTGATCAATTTATAGCGAATTTACCACTTTTGCACCAATTTGATCGGCGACAATTTAACGATTTTCGGCATCTTTTCCAAGCTTTTAAATATTGATTTAAATCAATTTTATCCAGCATTGTTAATTTTGTATCCGGTGTATAACCGCGGTAAAAACATTGTTAACAGCATGTTCATTTTAACGCCATCAATGGTTATCAATCGGCGAGTAACGATAAATAATGGCGACTTTATTTAACGTTTAGCATTCATCTAAAAAATGAGACACTCGTTACATCTAAAGGGGGGCGTAAAATTAAAATGGGTGATTAGCTTGTTTATTTTACAATTATTTCACTTCGACGATTATCATACTTAACACCGCGCAGTGATTATTCATTATATTTCCTGCACGCTAATACCCTTTTATTTTATAGGTTATTACTGACAAGCATCCAGCGCCGGGTTGTAACCCAGACAATAAGCGCCAGCAACGTCACTGCTGCGCCAAGCAAGCAAACGCCCTGCCAGCCGAAAACAGCATAAACTGCCGTCGTTGCCATAGCACCCAACCCGCTGCCGAGGGCGTAAAACAGCATATACAACGCCACCAGTCTGCCGTGCTGCGATGCGTCGGTACGCAAAATCAGGCTCTGATTGGTGACATGTAGCGCCTGACCGCCAAGATCGAGCAAAACAATGCCGAGAATAAACAACAGCAGAGAATGTTGTAGCTGTGACAGCGGCCACCAGGCTAGCAGCAACAAAAAAAGAGCCAGCAAACTTGTGCGCTGCGCATTGCCGCGATCCGCTTCGCGCCCGGCTTTTGCCGCTACCAGCGCGCCCGCAACACCCGCAAGGGCAAACAAGCCGATTACCGTATGGGATAAACCAAACGGTGCCGCGCTTAACGGCAGCACCATTGCGCTCCAGAAAATGTTAAAAGCGGCAAACATCAACAACGCCAATACGCCGCGGACTTGCAGTACGCGATCCGTGCGTAACAGCCTCAGCATTGAGCCCATCAAACGTAACCAACTGACAGAAATCATCGCGCTACGCATCACAGGTAACCGCCGCCAGAGCAGCAGCAATAACACCAGCATCAGCGATGCCGAAACGCCATAAACCGCGCGCCAACCCGCTAAATCGCTAATCACACCGGCAAAAACTCGTGCTAACAGCACGCCGATAAAAACGCCGCTTTGCGCCGCGCCCACTACCCTGCCCCGTTCCTGTTCGTTAGCGATGCTGGCCGCACTGGCTATCAATCCTTGTGTCATCGCCGTGCCCAGTAACCCTGTCGCCAGCATGCCGACAAGCAATATCGCAGCCGATTGCGCCAGCGCGACAACGGCGAGCACAACCACCAGCGCCAGCAATTGCACCAACAATAACCGGCGTCGCTCAACAACATCGCCCAATGGCACCAATAACAATAAGGCCAGCGCCGATCCCACTTGTGTGGCCGTCACCACGCCGCCGACAGCCGCCTGGCTGATAGCAAAACTCTGCGCCAGTGCATCCAGCAACGGCTGCGCGTAATAGACATTCGCCACACATAAACCACTGGCTACCGCAAACAGTGCGATGACACCGCGCGGCGTTGCCTGTATGTTTTTATTCATATTTCGATCCTGGTTGCAAAATAAAACCAGTTGAAGCGTAGATAATCCAGTTTTAAAATGCAACCAGAATACTAAACCGGAGATTCACCGTGCCACTGAATACTCAACCTTGCCCCGTCGCGCGTTCTGTCGATTTGATTGGCGATCGCTGGGCACTCCTTATCGTGCGAGACGCTTTTGATGGCGTGCGCCGTTTTGGCGATTTTCAGCGTGGTCTTGGCATGGCGCGTAACATTCTTACCGACAGGCTACGCAAACTGGTGGAAGCGGGAATTTTCACCACGCAGCCTGCATCAGACGGTACGGCGTATCAGGAATATGTGCTGACCAAAAGAGGCGAGTCGTTGTTTCCGGTCGTCGTGGCGCTACGCCAGTGGGGCGAACAGCATCTTTTCGCGCCGAATGAGCCACATTCCGTGTTGATTGATAGCCAAAGCGGCGAAGCCATTGCACCGATGCAACCGCAGACGGCAGACGGGCGTATCCTGAGTGCGGCAAACACGCAGGTACGTAAACTGCAGCCATAAAAAAGGCCGCTACGGGAGCGGCCAACCATGTCGAAAGGATACTTGCTCCCCTACATGGAGGAGCAATGAGGTTTTATTTGATAACAGATTTCAGCGCTTCGCCAATGTCGGCCAGGCTGCGAACGGTTTTCACGCCCGCCGCTTCCAGAGCAGCGAATTTCTCATCCGCGGTGCCTTTACCACCGGCAATAATGGCGCCAGCGTGGCCCATACGTTTGCCTTTCGGCGCGGTCACGCCAGCGATATAACCCACAACCGGTTTGGTCACGTGATCTTTGATATACGCCGCCGCTTCTTCTTCCGCGCTGCCGCCGATCTCACCGATCATCACAATCGCTTCGGTCTGCGGGTCTTCCTGGAACAGTTTCAGGATATCGATAAAGTTTGAACCCGGGATCGGGTCACCGCCGATGCCCACACAGGTGGACTGGCCGAAACCGTAATCCGTGGTCTGCTTAACCGCTTCATAGGTCAGCGTACCGGAACGGGAAACAATACCCACTTTACCAGGCTGATGAATGTGGCCAGGCATGATACCGATTTTGCACTCGCCTGGGGTGATAACACCTGGGCAGTTAGGGCCAATCATGCGCACGCCAGCTTCGTCCAGCTTCACTTTCACCGTCAGCATATCCAGCGTCGGAATACCTTCAGTAATGGTGATAATCAGTTTAATGCCCGCATCGATGGCTTCGAGGATCGAGTCTTTGCAGAACGGTGCCGGAACATAGATAACGGTAGCCGTCGCGCCAGTTGCTTCAACCGCTTCGCGCACGGTGTTAAATACCGGCAGACCGAGGTGCGTGGTGCCGCCTTTGCCCGGCGTAACGCCGCCAACCATCTGCGTACCATAGGCAATTGCCTGCTCAGAGTGGAAAGTCCCCTGGCTTCCGGTGAAGCCCTGGCAGATAACTTTGGTGTTCTTATCAATCAAAACAGACATTATTTCCCCTCCACTGCGGCAACAACCTGCTGTGCTGCATCCGTCAGACTTTTCGCTGCAATAATATTCAGGCCGCTGTCCGCCAGGCGTTTCGCGCCCAGTTCAGCATTGTTACCTTCCAGACGCACAACCACCGGTACGTTAACACCCACTTCTTCTACCGCGCCGATGATACCGTCAGCGATCAGGTCGCAACGCACGATACCGCCGAAGATGTTAACCAGCACCGCTTTCACGTTCTCATCGGAAAGGATAATTTTGAACGCTTCGGTCACGCGCTCTTTGGTCGCGCCGCCGCCCACATCCAGGAAGTTTGCCGGTTCGCCACCGTGCAGTTTCACGATGTCCATGGTGCCCATCGCCAGACCTGCGCCGTTGACCATACAACCGATGTTGCCATCCAGCGCAACATAGTTCAGTTCCCAGTGTGCTGCCTGCGCTTCGCGCGGATCTTCCTGCGACTGGTCGCGCATTTCGCGCAGTTCCGGCTGGCGGAACAGGGCGTTGCCGTCAGCGCCCAGTTTGCCGTCGAGGCAGATCAGGTCGCCCTGTTTGGTGATAACCAGCGGGTTGATTTCAATCAGCGCCAGATCGCGCTCAAGGAAAATGGTCGCAAGTCCCATGAAAATTTTGGTGAATTGCTGAACCTGCTTGCCTTCCAGACCCAGTTTAAACGCCAGGTCGCGCCCCTGATACGGCATCGGGCCGGTCAGCGGGTCGATGGTGGTTTTGTGGATCAGGTGCGGGGTCTCTTCCGCCACTTTCTCGATTTCCACGCCACCTTCGGTGGAGGCCATGAACACGACACGGCGGGAGCTACGGTCAACCACCGCGCCCAGATACAGCTCTTTGTCGATATCGGTCGCCGCTTCAACCAGGATCTGGTTTACCGGCTGGCCGTTCGCGTCTGTTTGGTAGGTCACCAGGCGTTTGCCCAGCCAGTTTTCCGCGAAGGCGCGAATATCTTCTTTGCTGTTGACGACTTTTACGCCGCCCGCTTTACCACGGCCGCCTGCATGGACCTGGCATTTTACCACCCACGGGCCTGCGCCGATTTTGGATGCCGCTTCTTCAGCTTCACGCGGGGTAGTACAGGCGTAACCAACCGGAGTCGGCAGACCTGACCGGGCAAACAGTTGTTTCGCCTGATACTCGTGTAAGTTCATGTGTTCTATCCATCCTTCATTTAATTTGTCACGCCGGATGACGGCCTACAAAGCAGGTGTTCGTTATAGTGGCCCGGCAACTGACGCCGCCGGGCTAAGGACACTAGACGTCCAGCAGCAAGCGAGTCGGGTCTTCCAGCAGCTCTTTAATGGCTACCAGGAAACCAACGGATTCGCGACCGTCAATCAGACGGTGGTCGTAAGAGAGCGCCAGGTACATCATCGGCAGGATCTCGACCTTGCCATCAACCGCCATCGGGCGATCTTTAATGGCGTGCATGCCGAGGATCGCGCTCTGCGGCGGGTTGATGATCGGTGTAGACATCAGCGAACCGAACACACCACCGTTGGTGATGGTGAAGTTACCGCCGGTCAGATCGTCAACGGTCAGTTTGCCGTCACGGCCTTTAACTGCCAGCTCTTTGATTTTCTTCTCGATATCAGCCATGCCCAGCGTATCGACATCGCGCAGCACCGGTGTTACCAGACCACGTGGCGTGGAAACCGCCATGCTGACATCAAAATAGTTGTGATAAACCACGTCATCGCCATCGATGGACGCGTTCACTTCCGGATAGCGTTTCAGCGCTTCAACCACGGCTTTCACATAGAAAGACATAAAGCCCAGGCGGATACCGTGACGTTTTTCAAACGCGTCACCGTACTGCTTACGCAGATCCATGATCGGCTTCATGTTGACTTCGTTGAACGTGGTCAGCATGGCGGTGGAGTTTTTCGCTTCCAGTAGACGCTCAGCAACGCGTTTGCGCAGACGGGTCATCGGCACACGTTTTTCAGTGCGACCAGCCAGCGGTGCCATCGGGGCGCTCGCCGGAGCAGCAGCCGGTTTCTCTTCTTTCGCTGGCGCTTTCGCCAGATGTTTCTCAACATCTTCACGCGTAATACGACCACCAACGCCCGTGCCTTTGATAGCGCTGGCTTCAAGGTTGTGCTCAGCCAGCAAGCGACGGATCGCCGGGCTCAGTGCGTCATTGTTTTGCTCTTCGAGCGAGGCCTGCTGGCGCTGTGCCGGCGTGGACTCTTTCTCTTCAGATTTGGCGCTGCTCTCTTTACCAGCGCTGTTGCCTTCTTTCAGGCGACCGAGGATCTGACGGGAAGTCACAGTGGTGCCTTCATCTTCCAGCACCGCGTCCAGAATACCGTCTGCCGACGCCGGTACTTCCAGTACCACTTTGTCAGTTTCGATTTCGACCAACACTTCGTCGCGTCGTACGCTATCGCCTGGTTTTTTGTGCCAGGTCGCAACGGTCGCGTCAGCAACGGACTCGGGCAGATCGGGAACAAGAATATCTACGCTACTCATTATTTATCCTTTAATTAATCGACGTTCAGCGCGTCATTTACCAGATCTTGTTGCTGTTTCTGGTGAACGGACAGGTATCCCACCGCCGGAGAGGCGGAGGCCGGGCGACCTGCATAACGCAGAGCGGCCCCAAATGGAATCACATCACGGAAATGATGCTGGCTGCAGTACCATGCGCCCTGGTTAAGCGGCTCTTCCTGGCACCAGACAAAATCATGTACGTGAGCGTAAGGTTTCAGCGCTTCCTGCACCGACTGGTGCGGGAACGGGTAAAGCTGTTCGATACGCACAATCGCGACATCTTTCTGGTCGTTTTTACGACGCTGTTCCAGCAGATCATAATAGACCTTACCAGAGCACAGGATCACGCGCTTAACGCCTTGCGGATCAAGATCATCCACTTCGCCAATCGCTGGCATAAAGGTGCCGTTCGCCAGCTCATCCAGCGTGGAAACCGCCTGCGGATGACGCAGCAGCGACTTCGGCGACATCACCACCAGCGGGCGACGCATACCGCGCAGTGCCTGGCGACGCAGCATGTGGTAAACCTGCGCCGGGGTAGACGGCACGCAGACCTGCATATTTTGCTCAGCGCACAGTTGCAGATAACGCTCCAGACGCGCGGAGGAGTGCTCCGGGCCCTGGCCTTCATAACCGTGCGGCAGCAGCATCACCAGGCCACACATACGGCCCCATTTCTGCTCGCCGGAGCTGATGAACTGGTCGATAACCACTTGCGCGCCGTTGGCGAAATCGCCGAACTGCGCTTCCCAGATGGTCAGCGTGCGCGGTTCTGCCGTGGCATACCCATATTCAAACGCCAGTACCGCTTCTTCGGAGAGCACGGAGTCCCACACGCGGAACGCCCCCTGCGAATTGTGTACATGGCTCAGCGGCGTATAGGTAGAACCGTTCGCCTGGTTGTGGATCACCGCATGGCGATGGAAGAAGGTGCCGCGGCCGGAGTCTTCACCGGACAAACGTACCGGAATCCCTTCATCCACCAGCGTGGCATACGCCAGTGTTTCTGCGCCGCCCCAGTCGAACAACTTCTCGCCGCTCGCCATCAACTGGCGGTCAGCGTAAATCTTCGCCACGCGGGACTGCATTTCGATGGCTTCCGGCACCGTACTGATGCGTTTTGCCAGCTCCTGCAAGCGCTTCATTTCTACCTTGTTCGGGTAGCTCTCATCCCACTCGTGGTTGAGGTACGGCGACCAGGTAAAGGAGTGCATATTCATCGGACGCCATTCGGCGACCACACACTCGCCCGCATCCAGCGCGTCGCGGTACAGGTTGACCATTTCGGTGGCATCTTCCAGCGTAATGGTTTTGTCCTGCTCCAGGCGATCGGCGTAGATTTTGCGCGGCGTCGGGTGTTTTTTGATTTTCTGATACATCAGCGGCTGGGTTGCGCTCGGCTCGTCGGCTTCGTTGTGGCCGTGACGGCGGTAGCACACCAGGTCGATAAAGACATCGCGTTTGAAAGTATTACGGAAGTCGAGCGCCAGGCGAGTGACGAACGCCACCGCTTCCGGATCGTCCGCATTAACGTGGAAAATCGGTGCCTGCACCATCTTACCGATGTCGGTACAGTATGGCGTAGAGCGCGCATCCAGCGGGTTCGAGGTGGTGAAACCCACCTGGTTGTTAATGACGATACGTACAGTGCCACCCACTTCGTAGCCGCGCGCTTTCGACATGTTCAGGGTTTCCTGCACCACGCCCTGGCCCGCAACGGCGGCGTCGCCGTGAATGGTGATTGGCAACACTTTATTGCTGCTCGGTTCGTCAAGGCGGTCAAGACGCGCACGAACGGAACCGATAACCACCGGGCTGACAATCTCGAGGTGTGACGGGTTGAACGCCAACGCCAGGTGAACCAGGCCGCCTTCCGTTTCCACGTCGGACGAGAAGCCCATGTGATATTTCACGTCGCCGGTGCCAAGGTGTTCTTTATGTTTACCGGCGAATTCGTCGAACAGATCCTGCGGCTGTTTACCCAGCACGTTAACCAGTACGTTCAGACGTCCGCGGTGCGCCATACCCAGCACCACTTCGCGAGTACCGCTCTTGCCCGCGTGGCGGATCATCTCTTTGAGCATCGGCACCAGCGCATCACCGCCTTCCAGCGAGAAGCGTTTCGCACCGGGGAATTTCGCGCCCAGATAGCGTTCAAGACCTTCTGCAGCCGTCAACTCAGCCAGGAAGCGTTTTTTCTCTTCGCTGCTAAAGCTGGACTTGCCCGTTGCGGACTCAATACGTTGCTGGATCCAGCGTTTCTCTTCGGTGCCGGTGATATGCATATATTCCGCGCCGATCGAACCGCAATAGGTCTCTTTCAGTGCGTTAATCAATTCGCCCAGCGGCATGGTGTCTTTGCCAATCGCAAAAGAACCCACGTTAAAGCTGTTCTGGAAATCGGCTTCCGTCAGATCGTGGTAAGCCGGATCGAGATCGGCAACCCTTTCTTGCTGCCACAATCCCAGCGGATCGAGGTTCGCATGTTGGTGACCACGAAAACGGTATGCGTTGATAAGTTGCAGGACTTTAACCTGCTTTACATTGGTGTCGGGGTCGGAAATAGAGGAAGAGTAACGTGAAGCATCTTTCGCCAGCTGACGGAAATAATCACGCGTCTTGGAGTGGAACTGATCCGGTTTGACTCCGGTGCCCGGTAACTGCTGGAACATAGATCGCCAGTTTGCATCTACCGAGTCAGGATCGGTTAAGAAGTCTTCATAGAGCTGTTCTATCCAGCTCTGGTTAGACCCAGAGAGGTAAGAAGAGTCCAGCCAGGCTTTCATTGCGCCGTTCTGCATCGTGATCCCTTAAGCATTGTTATGCTTACTTCGCCGTGGATAACTACGACGTACACCCGTTAGCGCACGTCCCAGGGTTCACTTGCGGGCTCTTGGTGGCCCGCGAAGGAACCTTTAAAAACTGCCTAATCTTCGCTGTCCGGGCTGCGACTGCGTTGGCTGCCTTTGCTTACCCTGGCCACATAGTTGACTATGCTCCCAGCGATGCGCTCAGTTGCCGCCTTGTCTCGCACCAGACATCTCGATTATGTCTACTGTGGCGGTTTTTAAAGGTTTCCTGCTTCCTTGTTACCCGGCAGCGCTAACGCTACCGGGCAAAAAAAAACATCACTATTAATGTAGGCCGGATACGCGTCAGCGCCATCCGGCACTGACATTTATGCGCTTCGTTGCAACAACATCGACTTAATATGGCCGATGGCGCGCGTCGGGTTCAGACCTTTCGGGCATACACTGACGCAGTTCATAATGCTGTGGCAGCGGAATACGCTGAAAGCATCGCTTAAACCTTCCAGACGGCTATCGGTTTCCGTATCGCGGCTGTCGATCAGGAAACGGTACGCCGCAAGCAGACCGGCCGGACCGATAAATTTGTCCGGGTTCCACCAGAACGACGGGCAAGATGTCGAGCAGCAGGCGCAGAGAATACATTCATAGAGACCGTCGAGTTTTTCACGCTGGTCAGGTGACTGTAAGTGCTCTCTTGCTGGCGGATTTTGCCCATTATTCAATAAGTAAGGCTTAATCTTCTCATATTGGGCATAGAATTGTCCCATGTCCACCACCAAATCGCGGATCACCGGCAGGCCGGGCAGAGGACGGATCACAATCTTCTGCTTGCCATTGCCGAGTGCGGAAATCGGGGTGATACACGCCAGACCGTTCTTACCGTTCATGTTCAAACCATCGGAACCACACACCCCTTCACGGCAGGAGCGGCGGAACGACAGCGTAGGATCTTTTTCTTTCAGCTGCATTAACGCATCCAGCAGCATCATGTCACGCCCTTCTTCGCCTTCCAGGGTGTAATCCTGCATTCGCGGCGCGTCATCAACGTCCGGGTTATAGCGATAAATCGAAAATTCGAGTTTCATAATCCTGTCTCCGCATTAATAAGTACGAATCTTCGGCGGGAATGCCGGACGCAGTTTCGGCTCCATATTGACGCTGCGACGCGTCATGGACTCCGTTTCTGGCAGATACAGGGAATGGCACAGCCAGTTTGCGTCGTCACGATCCGGATAGTCGAAGCGGCTATGCGCGCCACGGCTCTCAGTACGGAAGTTTGCGGAGACCGCCGTTGCATACGCGGTTTCCATCAGGTTATCCAGCTCCAGGCACTCAACGCGCTGGGTGTTAAACTCGGTGGACGTATCGTCCAGACGGGCGTTTTTCAAACGCTCGCGGATCACTTTCAATTGCTCAAGCCCTTTCGCCATCGCATCACCTTCACGGAAGACCGAGAAGTTATGCTGCATACACTCTTGCAGCGCTTTACGAATGGTGACCGGATCTTCGCCGTTGCGGTTGTTGTTCCAGCGGTTGAGGCGCTCAAGTGACGCTTCAATATCAGACTCGCTGGCATCGCGCAGTGCGCCCTGCTCGGCGATCGATTCTTGTAAATGCAGACCTGCCGCACGACCAAACACCACCAGATCCAGCAGCGAGTTACCGCCCAGACGGTTGGCGCCGTGTACCGATACGCAGGCAATTTCACCGACAGCGAACAGGCCCGGAATGACCACATCTTCGCCCTTCTCGTTCACCGTCAGCGCCTGGCCAGTTACTTTGGTCGGAATACCGCCCATCATATAGTGGCAAGTCGGGATGACCGGGATCGGCTCTTTCACCGGATCGACATGCGCGAAGGTGCGCGACAGTTCGAGGATCCCCGGCAGGCGCGATTCCAGCACCTCTTTACCCAGGTGATCGAGTTTCAGTTTCGCGTGTGGCCCCCACGGGCCGTCGCAGCCGCGACCTTCACGGATTTCAATCATGATGGAACGCGCCACCACATCACGACCCGCCAGGTCTTTGGCGTTTGGCGCATAACGCTCCATAAAGCGCTCGCCATGTTTGTTCAGCAGGTAACCGCCTTCCCCACGGCAACCTTCCGTTACCAGTACACCCGCGCCAGCAATACCGGTCGGGTGGAACTGCCACATTTCCATATCCTGCACCGGTACGCCTGCGCGCAGCGCCATGCCAACGCCGTCGCCGGTATTGATATGTGCGTTGGTGGTGGACTGGTAAATACGGCCTGCGCCACCGGTCGCCAGCACGGTTGCTCGCGCTTTGAAGTAGACCACTTCACCGGTTTCAATACACAGTGCGGTACAACCTACCACTGCGCCATCCTGGTTTTTCACCAGATCCAGCGCGTACCACTCGGAAAAAATCGTCGTGTGGTTTTTCAGGTTTTGCTGATAAAGGGTGTGCAACAGCGCATGACCGGTACGGTCCGCTGCGGCTGCCGTGCGCGCCGCCTGCTCGCCGCCGAAGTTTTTCGACTGGCCGCCAAACGGGCGTTGATAGATACGGCCATCATCCAGACGGGAGAACGGCAGCCCCATATGTTCCAGCTCAAGAATCGCTTCCGGGCCGGTTTTACACATATATTCAATGGCATCCTGGTCACCGATGTAATCGGAACCTTTTACCGTGTCATACATGTGCCATTCCCAGTTATCTTCATGGGTATTACCCAGCGCAACGGTAATGCCGCCTTGCGCAGATACGGTGTGAGAACGGGTTGGAAAGACTTTAGAGAGCAGCGCACAGGTTTGCCCGCTCTGGGAAATTTGCAGCGCCGCGCGCATACCTGCGCCACCGGCACCAATGACAACAGCATCAAATTCTCTGACTGGCAGTTTCATTACACACCCCACACCACAACGAATCCATAAATCACGTAAACCGCAAGTGCAATGACGATAGCCAGTTGCAGAACCAGGCGCACAGCCAGCGATTTAACGTAGTCGGTCAACACCTGCCACATGCCAATCCAGGCATGGATCAGAATCGAAAACAGCGCCAGCAGCGTGAAGACTTTCGTGAAAGCGGAGGAGAAAAACTCAGTCCACACCACCCAGGTCAGATCGCCGTGTGTGGCAAAAAAACCGACCATATAGATGATGTATAACGTCAGGACGATGGCAGTAGCACGGACAAGAATAAAATCATGTACGCCGTTGCGTCCTAATGCGGAGGCGTTGCTTACCATACGAGGACTCCTGCGAGAATTGAAAGCACGACAGTGATTGCAAAAGAGAGATTAGCGGAACGCTTTCCTGCTTCGAAGGTTTCTTCCAGCCAGCCAAAATCCATTAACATATGGCGAATACCGCCCACAGCGTGATAAGCCAGCGCTGTCAGGATGCCCCAGAAAATGAATTTAACGAAAAAGCTGCTCATGATGGCAGAGGCGGTCAGGAAGCCCTCTTCGGATGACAGCGACAGGCCCAATAACCACAGCAGAATGCCAACCGCCACGAAAGTAATGACGCCGGAAACGCGGTGGAGAATGGAAGCTATAGCCGTAACAGGAAACCGAATTGTTGTCAGATCCAGATTGACAGGTCTTTGTTTTTTCACATTTTTTATCATGAATAACGCCCACATGCTATTCTTATAGTTTCCTTCCTCCGGTCTGCGTGCGGGTCAGACAGCGTCCTTTTCTATAACTGCTCGTCATGCAAAAAATTAGCTTCCAGATGCTAAACGACAGGTTACAACGCTGGGTGGCTCGGGATTGCAGGGGTATTCCGGAGACCTGGCGGCAGTATAGGTCGTTCACAAAATCATTACAATTAACCTACATATAGTTTGTCGGGTTTTATGCAGAACAGTGACCCCCATCACGATAACAACATTCTTTTAAATTTTAATCATCTGATTTGACAAAAGTTAAACATTCTTGTTACAAACTACGCCAGAAAGGGCTTATAATTCGCAAAAGTTATGGGGTCTTACTTTCACCTGAGAATAAGTTATGTAACAGTGTGATGGTATTGACCGATGTAATCAGGACAGTTATTAGTGATATACAGGTTTGATAAATTCGGACTGCTAAGACGCTGATTTGCTGTTTTTTCACTGTGTTTTCAATGTGTACTTGCACGCGCCCATCGCTCTGTACCCTGGTACCTCCTCTCAACAGAGCTGCGAGCTAAATAACAAACTGGTAACGTTGACGGGCAGTAGAATGCAAATCCGGTGACTGGCGGTCTTAAGCAATAAGGCGCTAAGGAGACCGTAAATGGCTGATAAGAAAGCAACCATCACCTACAATGGTGACGCTGCTATTGAACTGGATGTGCTAAAAGGCACGCTCGGTCAGGATGTGATTGATATCCGTAGTCTCGGTTCAAAAGGGGTATTCACTTTTGACCCAGGTTTTACCTCTACCGCATCATGCGAATCAAAAATCACCTTTATCGACGGTGACGAAGGTATTCTGCTGCACCGTGGTTTCCCTATCGACCAACTGGCGACCGAATCCAACTATCTGGAAGTCTGCTACATTCTGCTGTACGGCGAAAAGCCAACGCAGGAGCAGTTTGACGAGTTCAAACTGACCGTAACACGGCACACCATGATCCATGAGCAGATCACCCGTCTGTTCCACGGTTTCCGTCGCGACTCGCACCCAATGGCCGTGCTGTGCGGTGTGACCGGCGCGCTGGCGGCGTTCTACCACGATTCACTGGATGTTAACAATCCGCGTCACCGTGAGATTGCCGCGTTCCGCCTGCTGTCGAAAATGCCGACCGTCGCGGCGATGTGTTACAAATATTCCATTGGTCAGCCGTTCGTTTATCCGCGCAACGACCTCTCCTACGCGGGTAACTTCCTGCACATGATGTTCTCCACACCATGTGAACCGTATGAAGTGAACCCGGTGCTGGAACGCGCAATGGATCGCATTCTGATCCTGCACGCCGACCATGAACAAAACGCTTCCACCTCCACCGTGCGTACCGCGGGCTCTTCTGGCGCGAACCCGTTCGCCTGTATCGCCGCAGGTATCGCTTCACTATGGGGACCGGCACACGGCGGCGCCAACGAAGCTGCGCTGAAGATGCTGGAAGAGATCAGCACCGTGAAACACATTCCGGAATTCCTGCGCCGCGCCAAAGACAAAAACGATTCGTTCCGTCTGATGGGCTTCGGTCACCGTGTCTACAAGAACTATGACCCGCGCGCAACCGTGATGCGTGAAACCTGCCACGAAGTGCTACGTGAGCTGGGCACCAAAGATGATCTGCTGGAAGTGGCGATGGAGCTTGAGCACATTGCGCTCAACGACCCGTACTTTATCGAACGTAAGCTCTACCCGAACGTCGATTTCTACTCCGGTATTATCCTGAAAGCGATGGGTATTCCGTCGTCCATGTTTACCGTTATCTTTGCGATGGCGCGTACTGTGGGCTGGATTGCACACTGGAACGAAATGCACGACGACGGCATCAAAATTGCCCGTCCGCGCCAGTTGTACACCGGTTACGAAAAACGCGAGTTCAGCTCCGATCTGAAAAAAAATTGATAGCTAACCCGCAGAAAAAAACGCGCCTGAAGGCGCGTTTTTTATTTTAACGCTGACAAGCCGGGCACCAGTAAAACGGCCGGGACGACATGGTGGTTTTCTCAATTATTCCGCCGCAACGCTCGCACTGTTCTCCGGCGCGGTGAAACACCTTAAAGCGAAACAACGCGCCGTGGTGTTTATTCTCATCCACCACGCCGCGTGTCTGGTACGACAAACGGGGAATATCCAGCAGCGCATGCGCTAACACGTCGAGTTGTTCTTCGCTTAGCTGCGAAGCGTTACGCTGCGGTGCCAGGGCGCTTTGCCAGAGAATTTCGACGCGCAGGTAATTACCCAGTCCGGCAAGAAAGGCCTGATCGAGCAATAACCCTGAAAACTGGCGACGGCGAAAACGGGGTGAGAGCAGCCGTTCTTTTACCTGCGCCACGGTCAGCGTCATATCCAGCACATCCGGCCCTACACGCTGTAAAAACGGATGCTGCGCCAGTTGCCCGGGCGTGAGCAGCGCGATATCCGACGCACTGTACAGCAAAATCGCCTTTTGCTCCGTTTGCAACCGCACGCGCAGCACACGGTTGATTTGCGGGATCTCTCCCGCCTCAACCACGCGCCAGACGCCATAAAGCTGATTATGGCTGTATAGCGTTAGCCCACCGGAAAAATGCGTCAGGAGCGCTTTTCCCCGCGTTTCAATGTTCGCAACGCACTGCCCCACAAGATCAGCGGCGAAACCGTTCAATGACGGCAGGCCAAACCAGACATCCGTCAATGGTTTGCCTTTAACAGCGGCTTCAAGCGTATCTGCCGCCCGGCGGATCTCCGGTCCTTCCGGCATAAAAACTCCTTGCGTTAGTGGGCGGAAATCATCACGCCACGTTGGGCGAAGGCGCTATGTAAGCGGCGGGCAAACAGCAGCGCGTGCTCACCATCGCCATGCAGGCAGACCGTTTGCGCCTGCACATTAACAAACTCACCGCTGACGCACCTCACCCGGCCTTCAAGCACCATGTCCAGCGTTTGCGCCAGCGCCAGATTGTCATCATCAATCAGTGCGCCCGGCTCACTGCGCGGCACCAACCGACCATCGGGGAGGTAGCCGCGATCGGCAAACACCTCCTGGCGCGTACGCAAACCATAACGCTCACCGGCATGAATTAACTCGCTGCCCGCCAGCCCAACCAGAATCAATGCGGGATCTGCATCATAAACCGCTCCGGCAATGGCATCGGCCAGCGCCGCGTCATCCGCCGCCTGGTTGTAGAGCATACCGTGCGGTTTCACATGGTGCAGTTTGCCGCCTTCTGCACAAACCATCGCCGCCAGCGCGCCAATTTGATACAGCATTTGGGCATAGACCCTATCCGGCGGCAGATGCATCGGCGTGCGGCCAAAGTTTTCCCGGTCCGGGAAGGAGGGATGCGCGCCCACCGCCACGCCGTTACGCAATGCTTCGCGCACGCAGGTCAGCATGGTTTGCGCATCGCCTGCGTGGAAACCGCAGGCGATATTGGCGGAAGAAACAAGCTGGAGTAACGCCGCATCGTTGCCGCAGCCTTCGCCGAGATCGGCGTTTAAATCAATCTTCATTGTGCAGACGCCATGCCAGTTGATTGAGATAGATTCGCTGCTCGCGCCGCGCCTTCAGCGCCTCATCCAGCGAGCACTGAACAAAGTGTATCGGCTGCCCGAGCGGGATCTGCGCCAGGTGGTACATATCCGCCTCGATAATGCAGGCAATGCGCGGATAGCCACCGGTAGTTTGAGCATCATTCATCAACACTATCGGTTGCCCGTTAGAGGGAACCTGGACGACACCCGGCAACAAGCCATGGGAAAGCAGTTCGCGCGACGTGGTGCGCACCAACGGTTGCCCCTGCAAACGGTAACCCATGCGGTTACTCTGCGGGCTTATCTGCCACGGCAAACGCCAGAATGCCTCTTGCGATGCGCTGTCGAATTCGTGATATTCCGGCCCCGGCAACGCGCGAATGCGGTTGCCCCACAGCAACTGCTTTACCCCCTGCTGAGTGTGAAAATGGCGGACAGGTTCACCCAGCGGCAACACATCGCCATCGCGCAATAGCCGCCCTTCCAGCCCGCCGATGGCGGTTTTCAGATCGGTGCTGACCGAGCCCATTACCGCCGGCACGGCAAAGCTGCCGGCAACCGCAAGATAGCTGCGCACACCGTGCAGCGGCCTTTTCAGCACCAGCCGCTGCCCGGCTTTTGCCGCAAACCGCCAGCCGGTCCACACCGCTTTACCATCAAGTTTCGCCTCACAGCCTGCGCCAGTAAGCGCAAACCAGACATCGCGACCAAACACCACTTCGCACTGACCAAACGTGATTTCCAGCGCCGCCGCCTCCGCCGCGTTCCCCACCAGCACATTGGCAATTTGCAACGCGGGCTCGTCCAGCGCGCCACAATAACTGACGCCGGACTGGCGCAAGCCAATACGTTTGCCGCCCTGCAAGGTGGTATACATTCCCGCACGGATAATTTTCAGCATACGCCCTCCTTGCGCGGCACAAACCGCAGCGTGTCGCCCGGACGTAATAACACCGGCTCCGGCAAGCGCGGGTTGAACAACGCCAGATCGGTGCGGCCAATCAGGTTCCAGCCGCCAGGCGTTTCCAGTGGGTAAATGCCGGTTTGCGCGCCGCCAATGGCGACAGAACCGGCGGGAACACTCACACGCGGTTCGGCGCGGCGCGGAGTGGCAAGCGCCTCCGGCATCCCGCCCAGATAAGGGAAACCGGGCTGGAAGCCAAGAAACCACACCACGTAATCAATAGAAGCATGCAGCTCAACGACCTGTTTTTCCGTCATCCGGCAGTGTTCCGCCACCAGCCCCAGATCCGGCCCGGCCGCTTTGCCGTACAGCACCGGGATCTCAATGGATCGTGACTCGGGCTCCAGCGCCTCGCTCTCTTCCCACCAGCGCTGTAAACGCTCAATCGCGTCAAGCGCCAGCGAATGAGGATCGCGCAGCACCACCGTAATGTTATTCATCCCCGGAATGGCTTCCACCACGTCCGGCACGTCCGCCAGGCGTTGCGTCAGTCGCCAGATACGCTTTTGCGTCGCCAGTTGTACCGGTGGCTCCAGTTCCAGCACCACCGCGCTTTCACCTAACAAATAACAACGTGCTCGCTGCACTTGCACTCTCCTTACGCCGGGTTCGGAATATCGATAAACGTGACCTCAAGATCGGTATTTTCATTCAGCCAGTCGCTGAGCGCGCGAATGCCACCGCGCTCGGTGGCGTGGTGGCCCGCAGAGTAAAAATGTAGCCCCTGTTCACGGGCAGAATGAATGGTCTGTTCGGACACTTCGCCGGTGATAAACGCATCAACGCCGAAGCGGGCCGCTTTATCAATAAAGCCCTGCCCGCCGCCGGTACACCAGGCAACGCGGATGATTTTTTCCGGCCCGGTATCGCCACACCACAGCGGCTTGCGGCCAAGGCGCGCCTCAATCCACGACGCCAGTTCCCCTCCCGGAACCGGCATGGAGAGTTCGCCCCACGGCAGCAATTCTTCAATTTCACCCATCACGTTAATGCCGAGCAACGCCGCCAGTTGGGCGTTATTGCCAAGCTGTGGGTGCGCGTCGAGCGGCAGGTGCCAGCCGTACAGGTTGATGTCGTTCGCCAGTAACGTTTTCAGGCGGTTGCGCTTCATCCCGCGGATGATCGGCGCTTCGTTTTTCCAGAAATAACCGTGATGCACAATCACCGCGTCCGCCTGCTGGCGTACTGCTTCGTCCAGCAATGCCTGGCTTGCGGTCACGCCGGTGATAATTTTCTGTACCGTTTCCCGCCCTTCAACCTGTAGCCCGTTCGGGCCGTAATCACTGAACGCCGCACTATTAAGTTTTTCGTTAATCAGTTTTTCCAGATCGGTATTTTTCATCATCACTCCTTTACGCTTTACGGGCAGCTTCATAAGCCGCCAGCGTGGCGGTACGCGCCTGTTTATGGTCAACAACCGGGCGGGGATAATCGAGTTTTACCCCGTGTTTATCCGCCCAGTCCCAGGGTTGATGCACCGATTTTTCCGGCACCTTTTTCAGTTCAGGTAGCCAGTGGCGAATAAACGCGCCGTCAGCATCAAAGCGTTCACCCTGCGTGGTCGGGTTAAAAATACGAAAATAGGGAGCCGCATCGGTGCCCGTCGAGGCCGCCCATTGCCAGCCGCCATTGTTCGCCGCGAAATCGCCATCGATCAACTGCGACATAAAATAACGCTCCCCATGACGCCAGTCGATAAGTAAGTCCTTGACCAGAAAGCTCGCGGTTATCATCCGTAAGCGGTTGTGCATCCAGCCGGTGGCGTTCAACTGGCGCATTGCCGCATCAACAATCGGGTAGCCGGTGTTGCCGCGTTGCCAGGCTTGCAGATGGTCGGCGTTTTCCTGCCACTGCACCTTATCAGTCCAGGCTATAAAAGGGCGATGCTTACAGAGTGCCGGATGATAAGTCATCAGATGGCGATAAAATTCGCGCCAAATCAGCTCATTTAGCCACACGGCTCCCGGCCCGCCGTCGAGCGCCCGCGGTTGTTCAGCCAGCAGACGATGCAGGCACTGGCGCGGCGATAACGCGCCAATCGCCAGACACGCCGACAAGCGGCTGGTGCCTTCGATTGCCGGGAAATCGCGCTGCTGCTCATACGCCGCCGCCTGCTGCTGGCAAAACTGACGCAGCCGCGCGAGAGCGCTTTTTTCATCGACCGGGAACAGGTTTTCGTCAAAATCCTGCTGCGGATAATCAAGCGTAATCGGTTCTGGCGCGACGTCGACACCTTCACGCGGGTGCGGCGCGGCAACACACTGGGGCAGATCTTCTTTTAACCGGCGCAGAAAGGCGTTTTTAAAAGGCGTAAAGACTTTATACATCTCATGATTGCCGGTCATCACGCTGCCAGGTGGCAGCATCACGCTATCGTCAAAGCCCTGGCAGGCGATATTTGGCAGCGCTTTTTCGACCGCGACGTCGCGCTGTCGCTCGTTAAATTCGTATTGATAGTTGTAAAAGAGATGGCTGACTTGCTCGCTTTCACAGACATCCACCACCGTTTGCACGCTGTCGGTAAAATCCGCCGCTTCCCGGTAAATCAATGGAATGCCCTTTTCCGCCAGCGCCTGCCGCAGGGCGTTGAGATGCGCATTGAGATAGGCTGCCTGGCGAGGCGCCAGATGATGTTGCTGCCACTGTGCCGGCGTGGCGATAAACAGGGCTTTTACCTGCGCGTTATCGCTGCGACAGGCAGCAGCAAGCGCAAGATTGTCATGCACGCGCAAATCCGCGCGAAACCAGACCAGATGGGTGGTCATACCGCTCCTAATATCCGTAACGTAAGCACCGCGCCTCTGGCCGGGGGCAAAATGCGTTTCCCGGCCAGGGACGCGTCGGGAAATTCAACCATATAGTGTTTGAGTAAGGTCTTCGGTGCAAGCCGTGGTTGGGTTCGCTGGCGGTAACGATCAATCCGCGTGGCAAGTGCTGACCGCTGATGGGCATAAAACGTTTGATAAAAGCCAGGCATCAGCGCCCGGGTGGGATTGCGCCGCGTGGCTTGCGCCAGGCGGGTCGGAACAAATGTCTGTCGGGGAGAAAGCGATTTAGCCGCGAGGGTAAGCTCTGTATGAACGCCGTAAAAACATAAAGGTTTCCCGGACAAACAGGCACGAATGTCAGCAGGAATTTGCTCGCGCATCACGGCTCCTTTTTCTACCCGCAGTAAGTGCAGTCAAAGGCCGCAGGTAAAAAAAAGCCACCGCAAAGGCGGTGGCGATGAGGTTTGCTGTGTGTCGTCGATTAATAAAAATCGCAGGCTACTTTCTCTGCCTGCTCCATCCACACCGGCTTATCGCTGGTTTTTGCCCAGACGCGATGCAGATAGCTATAAAAACGTGCGCGGTCTTTCCAGAACAACATTACCGGCAACGCCAGCACACCCGCCAGAACGGCGAAAGCACGTCGCATCAACACAATATGAGCCGGAAACGCTTTGTATGTGTCCATAATTCTCTCCCCTTTGTCAGGCCGGTAAGCAGCACCGGAAATAATAAACCACCACTGAAAGTCACTAACGTAAAAACCAGGGCGGCACTGAAATCTGGTTAAAATAGTACCGTTTTGTTTGTAATTTTACTACTCATCCGACCACTATTTTTTGTCAATTTTGGCTTTATTTACATTGAGCCGGTAAATAAGTTACAAAACGGTTAAATTAATACTAACCACCAGTTAAATTGTGGATTATTGGTTGAGCATGGTAACCCCAGTTGAAGGGGCTACGCATATCCACATCACTCCACCTGCGCATTCCGCGCGATTTTTATATTTTTTTTACACCTCGCCCGCCGATTTTTGCGAAATCTTTGCGTCGAAAATTCTACTTTTTCTGCACATCGTTAAATCACCCCGGAGGTGGATTGTGAGTGCAGGCGTAGTCATCGGCATCGTGCTGGTTTTCCTGTTATTGGGCTATCTGGTTTATGCCCTGATCAACGCGGAGGCTTTCTGATGGCCGCTCAGGCGTTTCTTCTGATTGCCAGCTTCCTGCTGGTATTGTTTATCCTCGCGCGTCCGCTCGGTTCGCTGCTGGCGAAAATGATCGCCGGGCAGTCGCTGCCCGGCGTGCGCGGTGTGGAAAACCTCCTCTGGCGCGGGCTCGGTATTGATACCCGTGAAATGAACTGGCGCCACTATTTGCTGGCGATTTTGTGGCTGAATATCTTCGGCCTGGTGCTGCTGTTTGCGATGCTGATGCTGCAAGGCATTCTGCCGCTCAACCCACAAAACCTGCCGGGACTTTCCTGGCATCTGGCGCTGAACACCGCCGTCAGCTTTATCTCTAACACCAACTGGCAGGCGTACTCAGGGGAGAGCACCCTGAGCTATTTCAGCCAGATGGCTGGGCTGACGGTACAAAACTTCTTATCCGCCGCGACGGGTATTGCTGTGGTCTTTGCGCTGATCCGCGCTTTTTCACGCCGCAGTATGGAGACGCTCGGTAACGCCTGGGTCGATATCACGCGTATTACCCTGTGGCTGTTGTTGCCCATCGCACTGCTGATTGCGCTGTTTTTTATTCAGCAAGGCGTGCTGCAAAACTTTTCGGCTTACCAGACTTATACCTCGCTTGAAGGTGTGAAACATCTGATGCCGATGGGGCCGGTAGCATCGCAAGAAGCGATAAAAATGCTCGGCACCAACGGCGGCGGCTTCTTTAACGCCAACTCATCGCATCCTTTTGAAAACCCTACTGCTTTAACCAATTTTGTGCAGATGCTGGCGATCTTCCTGATCCCGGCGGCGCTGTGCTTCGCCTTTGGCGATGCGGTTGGCGATCGCCGTCAGGGACACATGTTGCTGTGGGCAATGTCGATTATTTTCGTCATCTGCGCCGGGATTGTGATGTGGGCGGAATTACAGGGTAACCCGCACTTCCTGACGCTCGGCGGCGATAGCGCCATCAATATGGAAGGGAAAGAGAGTCGTTTCGGCATTCTGGCCAGCAGCTTGTACGCCGTGGTCACCACCGCAGCCTCTTGCGGCGCGGTCAACGCCATGCACGACTCGTTTACCGCGCTTGGCGGCATGATCCCGATGTGGCTGATGCAGATTGGCGAAGTGGTGTTCGGCGGCGTGGGTTCAGGTCTGTACGGCATGCTGCTGTTTGTGCTGCTGGCGGTATTTATCGCCGGGCTGATGATTGGCCGCACGCCTGAATTCCTCGGCAAGAAAATTGACGTGCGGGAAATGAAAATGACCGCGCTGGCGATCCTTGTCACCCCGGCTCTGGTGCTGATTGGCACCGCGCTGGCAATGATGACCGACGCAGGTCGTAGCGGCATGTTCAACCCCGGCATTCACGGCTTTAGTGAAGTGCTGTACGCCGTCTCATCCGCCGCCAATAACAACGGCAGCGCCTTTGCGGGCTTAAGCGCCAATACGCCGTTCTGGAACTGTTTGCTGGCGTTTTGCATGTTCTTTGGTCGCTTCGGTGTGATTGTGCCGGTGATGGCGATTGCCGGTTCACTGGTGGCGAAGAAAATTCAACCGACCAGCTCCGGCACCCTGCCAACGCATGGCGCGCTGTTTATCGGCCTGCTGATCGGCACCGTGTTACTGGTCGGCGCTTTAACCTTTATTCCAGCCCTGGCGCTCGGCCCGGTGGCGGAATACCTGCAATTTTAAGAGTGGCGGAGACGCGTTATATGAGTCGTAAACAACTGGCGCTTTTCGAACCGAATCTTGTTCGCCAGGCGCTGATGGATTCCGTGACCAAGTTAAGCCCGCATGTGCAGTGGCGTAACCCGGTAATGTTCATTGTCTGGATTGGCAGCGTGTTAACTACCCTGCTGGCGCTGGCAATGGCGACCGGTCATCTCGGCGGCAGTGCGTGGTTCACCGGCGCGATCAGTGTATGGTTATGGGTGACGGTCCTGTTCGCCAACTTTGCCGAAGCGCTGGCCGAAGGCCGCAGTAAAGCGCAGGCCAACAGCCTGAAAGGGGTGAAAAAGACCGCGTTTGCCCGCAAACTTCGTGCCCCGCAGCATGACGCGCAAATCGACCACATTCCGGCAGAAGATCTACGCAAAGGCGACATCGTGCTGGTGGAAGCAGGCGACATTATCCCCTGCGATGGCGAAGTGATCGAAGGCGGCGCGTCGGTGGATGAGAGCGCGATCACCGGGGAATCCGCACCAGTGATTCGTGAGTCCGGCGGCGATTTCGCCTCGGTAACGGGCGGTACACGCATTCTCTCTGACTGGCTGGTGATCCAGTGCAGCGTTAACCCTGGAGAAACCTTCCTTGATCGCATGATCGCGATGGTGGAAGGCGCGCAGCGGCGTAAAACGCCGAACGAAATCGCGCTGACCATCTTGCTGGTGGCGCTGACGATTGTGTTCCTGCTGGCAACGGCAACGCTGTGGCCCTTCTCCGTATATGGCGGCACGCCGGTGAGTGTTACCGTGCTGGTTGCCCTGCTGGTGTGTCTGATTCCAACCACCATTGGCGGGCTGCTGTCCGCGATTGGTGTCGCGGGGATGAGCCGCATGCTGGGCGCAAACGTCATTGCTACCAGCGGTCGCGCGGTGGAAGCGGCGGGCGATGTCGACGTGTTATTGCTGGATAAAACCGGCACCATCACGCTGGGTAACCGCCAGGCGTCGGATTTCCTGCCCGCCCAGGGCGTGGATGAAAAAACGCTGGCCGATGCCGCACAGCTCTCATCCCTGGCCGATGAAACGCCGGAAGGCCGCAGTATTGTTATCCTGGCGAAACAGCGCTTTAACTTGCGTGAGCGCGATATGCAGAGCCTGCAAGCGACCTTTGTGCCATTCACCGCGCAAACCCGGATGAGCGGAATTAACGTGCAGGACCGGATGATCCGCAAAGGTTCCGTCGATGCGATTCGCCGCCATATCGAAGCGAATGGCGGTCAGTTCCCGGCTGATGTCGAAGCGCTGGTCGAACGCGTGGCGCGCCAGGGAGCAACGCCGCTGGTGGTTGCCGAAGGGGCAAAAGTGCTGGGCGTGATCGCGCTGAAAGATATCGTCAAAGGCGGCATTAAAGAGCGTTTTGCCGAGCTTCGCAAAATGGGTATTAAAACGGTGATGATTACCGGCGATAACCGCCTGACCGCCGCGGCGATTGCCGCCGAAGCGGGTGTCGACGATTTTCTGGCCGAAGCGACACCGGAAGCCAAGCTGGCGCTGATCCGCCAGTATCAGGCGGAAGGCAGGCTGGTAGCGATGACCGGCGATGGCACCAATGACGCCCCCGCGCTGGCGCAGGCGGATGTGGCAGTCGCGATGAACTCCGGTACGCAGGCGGCGAAAGAAGCGGGCAACATGGTAGATTTGGATTCCAACCCCACCAAGCTGATTGAAGTGGTGCATATCGGCAAACAGATGCTGATGACGCGCGGCTCGCTGACCACCTTCAGTATCGCTAACGATGTGGCGAAGTACTTCGCCATTATCCCGGCGGCGTTTGCGGCGACCTATCCGCAACTGAATATGCTCAACGTGATGCACCTGCACTCCCCGGCGTCGGCGATTTTGAGCGCCGTGATTTTTAACGCGCTGGTGATTGTGTTTCTGATCCCACTGGCATTGAAAGGGGTGAGCTACAAACCGCTGACCGCCTCTGCCATGCTGCGTCGCAACCTGTGGATCTACGGGCTGGGCGGTTTGATCGTGCCGTTTATTGGCATCAAAGCGATCGACCTTATTCTCACGTTGTTCGGCCTGGTGTAAGAGGAAGATAAAAATGGCTTTATTACGTCCCGCATTTCTGCTTTTGATACTCTTTACCCTGATTACCGGCGGGCTGTATCCGCTGCTGACCACCACGCTGGGGCAGTGGTGGTTTCACGATCAGGCCAACGGCTCACTTATTCGTGAAGGCGACAATGTGCGTGGCTCACGCCTGTTAGGCCAGGACTTTACCCAACCGGGATATTTTCATGGTCGCCCTTCCGCCACGGCGGACGCGCCTTATAATCCTATGGCGTCCGGCGGCAGTAACCTGGCGGGTAGCAACCCGGAGCTGGATAAAGAAGTGGCGCAGCGCGTCGCACAACTGCGGGCCGATAACCCGCAAGCGGATACGCATGTACCGGTAGAGCTCATTACCACTTCGGCCAGCGGCCTTGATGGGCAGTTATCTCCGCAGGCCGCAGAATGGCAGATCCCGCGGGTGGCGCAGGCGCGCAACCTGCCGGTGCAGGTGGTGGCGAAACTGGTGACCGAGCATACCTCAACGCCGCTGGTGAATTTTATCGGCCAACCGGTGGTGAATGTGGTGGAACTTAATCTGGCGCTGGATGCGCTCAAGGACAAATAAAGCATGACTGATGAGCCTTTGCGCCCCAATCCTGACCGCCTGCTGGAGCATGCTGCCACCGCACACCGGGGCAAGCTGAAAGTCTTTTTTGGCGCCTGCGCCGGGGTAGGGAAAACCTTTGCGATGCTGCAGGAAGCACAGCGGCTGCGGGCACAAGGGCTGGATATTCTGATTGGCGTCGTGGAAACCCACGGCCGAAAAGAGACCGCCGCGTTGCTGGAGGGGCTGGCAACGCAGCCCGCCCGGCGTATTCATCATCGCGGACGCTTAATTCAGGAGTTTGATCTGGACGCCGCCCTTGCGCGGCGTCCAGCGCTTATTTTGATGGACGAGCTGGCGCACAGTAACGCGCCCGGCTCGCGCCACCCGAAACGCTGGCAGGATGTCGAAGAGCTGCTGGAAGCGGGAATTGATGTTTTTACCACCGTCAACGTTCAGCACCTTGAAAGCCTGAACGATGTGGTCAGCGGCGTGACCGGCATTCAGGTGCGCGAAACGGTGCCGGATCCTTTCTTTGACAGCGCCGATGAAGTGGTGCTGGTGGATTTACCGCCGGATGATCTGCGCCAGCGTCTGCACGAAGGCAAAGTCTATATTGGCGGTCAGGCGGAACGTGCGATTGAACACTTCTTCCGTAAAGGCAACCTGATTGCCCTGCGCGAACTGGCGCTGCGCCGCACAGCCGATCGCGTGGATGACCAAATGCGCGCCTGGCGTGACCGCCAGGGCGAAGAAAAAGTCTGGCACACACGTGACGCGATTCTGCTTTGCGTCGGCCACGGTGCAGGCAATGAGAAGCTGATCCGCACTGCCGCACGCCTGGCAGCAAAGCTCGGCAGCGCCTGGCATGCGGTGTATGTCGAAACCCCAACGTTGCATAAGCTACCGGAACCTCAGCGACGGGCGATTTTAAGTTCGCTACGTCTGGCGCAGGAGCTGGGCGCAGAAACCGCCACCCTTTCCGATCCGGCGGAAGACCGCGCCATTTTGCGTTACGCGCGCGAACATAATCTCGGCAAAATTCTGATTGGCAGACGCAACAAACGCCAGTGGTGGAGCCGGGAATCCTTTGCCGACAAGCTTGCCCGGCGCGCGCCAGATCTCGATCTGGTGATTATCGCGCTGGAAGATGCGCCAACTCCCCTGCCCGCCCGCGCCGGGGATGTGCGACCGTTTATGGATCGCTTTCGCGTGCAGCTTAAAGGCTGCGTTGTCGCGCTTGCGCTTTGCGCCGCCATTACGTTAATTGCCATGCAGTGGCTGACGGCGTTTGATGCCGCCAACCTGGTGATGATCTATCTGCTTGGCGTGGTGCTGGTGGCGCTGTTTTTTGGCCGCTGGCCCTCCGCGTTCGCCACAGTCATTAACGTCGTCAGCTTCGATCTCTTTTTTATTGCCCCGCGCGGCACACTGGCGGTTTCCGATGTGCAGTACCTGCTGACGTTTGGCGTGATGCTGACGGTAGGCCTGGTGATTGGCAACCTGACGGCCGGTGTTCGTTATCAGGCGCGCGTGGCGCGCTACCGGGAGCAGCGCACCCGCCATCTGTATGAGATGTCAAAAGCGCTGGCGGTTGGGCGAAGCAATCAGGATATCGCCGCGACCAGCGAAACCTTTATCCACTCCACTTTTAATGCGCGCAGCAAACTGCTGCTGCCGGACAGCCACGGCCAGTTAGCGGCCGTGACGCAGACGCACGGCATGACGCCGTGGGATGACGCCATCGCCCGCTGGAGTTTTGATAAAGGCCAGCCGGCAGGCGCGGGCACCGATACGCTGCCCGGCGTGCCGTATCAAATTTTGCCGCTAAAAAGCGATCAAAAAACCCATGGCTTGTTGATTGTTGAACCGGCGAATCTTCGTCAGTTAATGATCCCGGAGCAGCAGCGCCTGCTGGAAACTTTCACCCTGCTGGTCGCCAGCGCGCTGGAGCGCCAGGCATTAGCCACCAGCGAGGAGCAGGCGCGGCTTGCCAGCGAGCGTGAAAGCATTCGCAACTCGTTGCTGGCTGCACTGTCTCACGATCTGCGCACGCCGCTGACCGTGCTGTTTGGTCAGGCGGAGATCCTGACGCTGGATCTGGCGAGCGAAGGTTCAGCACATGCGCCGCAAGCCAACGAAATCCGCCAGCATGTGCTGAATACCACGCGGCTGGTGAACAATTTGCTGGATATGGCGCGCATCCAGTCTGGCGGCTTTAACCTGAAAAAAGAGTGGCTGACCCTCGAAGAGGTGATTGGCAGTGCGTTGCGAACGCTGGAGCCAGGGCTTGGCGGCCAGCATATTGCGCTCGACCTGCCCGACCCACTGATGCTGGTGCATGTGGACGGCCCGTTGTTTGAGCGCGTGCTGATTAATCTGCTGGAAAATGCGGTGAAATATGCCGGGCATCGCGCCGAAATCGGCATTACCGCGCACAGCACACCGGACCAGTTAACGCTGGATGTATGGGATAACGGGCCGGGGATCCCCGCAGGTCAGGAAGCGGCGATTTTCGATAAATTCGCCCGCGGTACTAAAGAGTCAGCCATTCCCGGCGTTGGGCTGGGGCTGGCGATTTGCCAGGCGATTGTCGAGGTGCATGGCGGCACCATCGCCGCCCGTAACCGCCCACAAGGCGGCGCGCTGTTTTGTGTTACACTTCCACGGGAAACACCGCCGCAACTGGATGAATTACCTGAGGATCTGTGATCAACGTTCTGATTGTTGAAGATGAACAAGCTATCCGCCGTTTTCTGCGTACCGCGCTGGAAGCCGAGGGGCTGCGCGTCCATGAAGCAGAAACATTACAGCGTGGGTTAATTGAAGCCGCCACCCGCAAACCGGACCTGGTGATCCTCGATTTGGGGCTGCCGGACGGTGACGGGCTCGACTTTATCCGTGATCTGCGCCAGTGGAGCAAGATGCCGGTGATTGTGCTCTCTGCGCGTACAGAAGAGAGTGACAAAATCGCCGCGCTGGATGCGGGTGCCGACGATTATCTCAGCAAGCCGTTTGGCATTGGCGAATTGCAGGCGCGCCTGCGCGTCGCGCTGCGCCGTCATGCCGCAGCCACCCCCGATGAACCGGTGGTCACGTTTTCGGATATCCGTGTCGATCTGGCTAACCGCCGCATTCAGCGCGGTGATGAAGAGCTTCATCTCACGCCGATTGAGTTTCGCCTGCTGGCGGTGCTGCTCAATAACCACGGGAAAGTCCTGACGCAGCGCCAGCTGCTTAGCCAGGTCTGGGGCCCTAATGCCGTGGAACACAGCCATTACTTGCGTATTTATATGGGGCATCTGCGGCAAAAGCTGGAGGTCGATCCGGCGCGCCCTCGCCATTTACTGACGGAAACAGGTATCGGCTACCGGTTTATGCTCTGACGGCGTATCCTTCTGATTTTTGGGAGGGTAATCATGAGTGCCTGGTTAATTTATGCCTTGTTGTCGGCGCTGACCGCTGCGCTGGTCGCCATTTTCGGCAAAATCGGTTTACAACATCTTGATGCTAATACCGCTACCGCCATCCGCGCGGTGGTGATGGCAATTTTTCTGGTCGGCGTGGTGGTGGTTCAGGGCAAGCTGTCGCTGATTTCGACGGTTTTCGCCGATAAAAAAGCGCTGCTGTTTGTGGTGCTAAGCGGCGTGGCCGGTGCGCTGTCGTGGCTGTTCTACTTTATGGCGATCAAAACCGGGAATGTGTCGCGCGTGGCGCCGATTGATAAGCTCAGCGTGGTGTTTGCGGTGATTCTGGCGGTAGTGCTGTTTGGCGAGAAGGTTTCTCTGATTTCTGGCGCGGGTGTCGCGCTGATCACCGCCGGTGCGCTGATGGTGGCGCTGGGGTAATCGCTAACAGGCAGTAAAAAGGCTCCCGAGGGAGCCTTTTCTTTTCAGCACTTAGGCGTTTTTTAGCACTTCGCTGACAATCTCTACCGCTTCTTTTTCGATCTGCTTACGGTGTTCAGCACCGAGGAAGCTTTCACAGTAGATTTTGTAGGCATCTTCAGTGCCTGACGGACGCGCGGCGAACCAGCCGTTGTCGGTCATCACTTTCAACCCGCCAATCGATGCGCCGTTGCCCGGTGCCGCAGTAAGACGCGCAGTGATCGGATCACCAGCGAGCGTGCTGGCGCTAACCATTTCCGGGGAAAGTTTAGACAGTGCCGCTTTCTGTGCGGAAGAGGCAGAAGCCTGCAAACGGTTGTAGCTCGGCGCACCGAAACGTTCTGCCAGCTCATCGTAGTGCTGCTGCGGGTTTTTCCCGGTGACAGCGGTGATTTCCGCAGCCAGCAGACACATGATGATACCGTCTTTATCCGTTGACCACGGTGTGCCGTCAAAACGCAGGAAAGAAGCCCCCGCGCTCTCTTCGCCGCCGAAGCCGAAGCTGCCATCGTGCAGACCATCGACAAACCATTTAAAGCCGACCGGCACTTCCACCAGTTTGCGGCCCAGGTCATTCACTACGCGGTCGATCATCGCAGACGAAACCAGCGTTTTACCAACAGCAACCTCTTTGCCCCAGTGCGGACGGTGCTGGAACAGGTAATTTATCGCCACCGCCAGGTAGTGGTTCGGGTTCATCAGGCCAGCCGGTGTAACAATGCCGTGACGGTCGTAGTCCGGATCGTTGGCGAAGGCCAGATCAAACTTGTCACGCAGCGCCAGCAAGCCCGCCATGGCGCACTCGGAGGAGCAATCCATACGGATAACGCCATCTTTATCGAGATGCATAAAGCGGAACGTCTGATCGACCTGATCGTTAACGATGGTCAAATCCAGCTTGTAGTGCTCAGCAATGCGTTTCCAGTACTCAATACCGGAGCCACCCAGCGGGTCAACACCCAGTTTCAGACCCGCTTTCTGGATAGCCGCCATATCGACGATATCCGCCAGCCCTTCAATAAACGGCTGTACCAGATCTTTTTCCGTCACATGGCCGGACGCCAGCGCGGCATCCAGCGTAATGCGTTTTACGCCTTTCAGGCCGTCTGCCAGCAGTGCGTTAGCACGATCTTCCACCACTTTGGTGACGTTGGTGTCCGCCGGGCCGCCGTTCGGCGGGTTGTATTTGATCCCACCATCTTCCGGTGGGTTATGCGACGGCGTAATAACGATACCGTCCGCCTGCGCGCCGCCGTTTTTGTTGTGAACCAGGATAGCGTTTGAGATGGCAGGCGTCGGCGTGAAGCCGTTATTTTCCTGCACGATAATGTCCACACCGTTGGCTGCCAGCACTTCCAGCACAGAAATAAACGCCGGTTCAGACAGCGCGTGGGTATCTTTACCCACATAGCACGGGCCGGTAATACCGTTTTTCGCACGCTCTTCGGCGATAGCCTGAGCGATGGCGAGGATATGTTGCTCGTTGAAGCTGTGGCGACCTGCGCTGCCACGGTGGCCGGATGTTCCGAACTTCACCGCATGTTCTGAATTTCCGACTTCCGGTTTCAGCACGTAATACTGCGCAGTAAGCTGAGCGACGTTGATCAAATCGCCCTGTTGTGCAGGTTGCCCCGCACGCGGATGGTTAGCCATTGCCTGGTCCTTTCAATGCAAGGATTAAATTGTGCCGCAAACTTTTTCAATCAATTCCGCGGGGAACTGCATTGATTGCATGATGTGCTCGATCATGCTGCATTTACGACCCGTATTGGTGTTGGTGATGACCCAGTAAGGGGTGTTCGGCACCTGTTTCGGCTTGGTTTGATTGCCGTTTTGCAAAAGTGTTTGCTCGTTCGCGGCAAAGTATACGCGGGTGCGCCCATGCAGAGACTCGGTGGATTCCGTAAACCCTTTTTCATCCAGTAAGTAGAGTGTAGACAGCACCAGCAGGAAACGATTCACCGCCTTTTTCTGCTCGGCGTATTCATCAGACAGAAGCAGCTCGCGAACGGCACGGACTTTGTCTTTGGCGGTGTTTGTCGGTTTAACCCCTTCAACGGTGCTGACAGTACGCGTCTCTTTTACCGGCGCGAGGGAAGCGGCAGGCTGCGATGATTGAGGAACGGCGGAAAATTTTAACATGCGCCGTAAAATGTCGGATGCGCTCTCGCCAATGTGCTTCGTGTGGCTGGCAATATAACTGTAGAGCTCATCATCAACTTCGATCGTTTTCATCTTAATCCAGTGCGATATCTTATCTGAATACAAGTGTTGGGATTATAAAGTGAAATCTCAACAGCGGATAGCGTCAAACCAGGATGGCGGCAAAAGTAAGAGTAATTCTTAACCTTGCGGCCGGGCGGCAGAATGTTCAACATAATAACCTAACCCGAATCAGTGAAAAAAAGAACTTTGCCATGAAATTGAATACGCGCGCGCAAACTGCGCAACATCCGCACAACAATTCTCCGATCGTCCTTGTTCACGGCCTTTTTGGTAGTCTCGATAACCTTGGCGTGCTCGCCCGTGAGCTGGTTCAGGATCACGAAGTGCTGCAAGTGGATATGCGTAACCACGGTCTTTCAGAACGCGCCTCAGAAATGAACTACCCGGCAATGGCGCAGGATCTGCTGGATACGCTGGACGCTCATCAGCTCGACAAAGCGACCTTTATTGGCCACTCCATGGGCGGTAAAGCCGTGATGGCGTTAACAGCGCTCGCGCCGGAGCGTATTGATCAACTGGTGGCGATTGATATTGCGCCTGTGGATTACCAGGTGCGCCGCCATGACGAAATTTTTGCCGCCATCAACGCGGTCAGTGATGCAGAAGCATCCACTCGTCAGCAAGCTGCGGCCCTGATGCGCGAACATATAAATGAAGAAGGTGTCATTCAGTTCCTGCTGAAATCCTTTGTCGACGGCGCGTGGCGTTTCAACGTGCCGGTGTTATGGGAGCAATACCCGCATATTGTCGGCTGGGAAACGGTTCCGGCATGGAACAAACCGGCCCTGTTTGTTCGCGGTGGAAACTCCCCTTACGTCACTGAAGCCTACCGTGACGCGCTGCTGGCACAGTTCCCACAAGCACGTGCGCATGTTATTACCGGAGCCGGCCATTGGGTTCATGCCGAGAAACCCGACGCGGTTTTGCGCGCTATCCGTCGTTATCTCTCTGAAAAGACGAATTGATTAAAAAGGCGGCGACTGGTCGTTTCAACGCGCCCGGTCGTTGGCGTGTCCGTTGTGCTGATGTATGATGGCGCGCTATTCAGCCCGGGCGCGCCGCCCGATTGCTTGTTTTTCCCGTAGTATGCTTAGACCATGGCTAAAGAACAAACGGACCGTACGACACTAGATCTGTTCGCGAATGAGCGTCGCCCGGGACGGCCGAAGACAAACCCGCTCTCGCGCGATGAACAGTTGCGCATCAACAAACGCAATCAGCTAAAACGCGATAAAGTTCGTGGGCTTAAGCGTGTCGAATTAAAACTCAACGTGGAAGCCGTCGATGCGTTAAACGAGCTGGCGGAAGCGCGTGATATGAGCCGCAGCGAGCTTATCGAAGGGATGCTGCTGGCGCAGCTGAAAGCATTGCGCGGCTAGCGAATCCTCCGAAACATCATCGAAATAACACTTTCATGTGTCATACAGTGCAGTCCGACGCGATAGCAGTTTCCGCGTGCTTCCCTGTTCTGCTATGATTGCCCTTATCTGTGGGCGTAGCGCCACCACCATACTCATTAAGTTTCAAGAGGTTATTTTACTCATGGCAATTACAGGCATTTTCTTCGGCAGCGACACCGGCAACACCGAAAACATCGCGAAAATGATTCAGAGTCAGCTTGGTAAAGACGTTGCCGACGTACATGACATTGCCAAGAGCAGCAAGGAAGATATCGAAGGGTATGACATTCTGTTGCTCGGCATTCCTACCTGGTACTATGGTGAAGCGCAGTGCGACTGGGATGACTTTTTCCCGACGCTGGAAGAGATCGACTTTAACGGTAAATTAGTTGCGCTGTTCGGATGTGGCGATCAGGAAGATTACGCGGAATATTTCTGCGATGCGCTGGGCACCATTCGCGATATCATCGAACCGCGCGGCGCGACCATCGTTGGTCACTGGCCAACTGCGGGCTACCATTTTGAAGCCTCTAAAGGTCTCGCGGACGACGACCACTTCGTTGGCCTGGCGATTGATGAAGACCGTCAACCCGAGATGACATCTGAACGCGTACAGAAATGGGTAAAACAGGTTCGCGAAGAGCTGCACCTGGACGATATCATTAACGCCTGATTTTTTACGGCGTAATCTGTGGGTTACGCCGTATTGATAGATAAAAGCAATGGAAATAATTGCTACAAATTTTTAACTTTTTTCTCCATCGCTGTACAATGAGCCCTGCTAAACTGGGTGCCGTCGTAAAGGACTTTGCTGGCGACACCACGTTTTATAAGCTTACTTTACTTGAGGGCTTGCAGTTTTCATCCAGCCATGGCAGTTCTATAATGAGACGCATTACCCCAGGTGCATTCCTTATAACTTCCGCTAAGGAAGTGAATCGTATAGCAACAGGACAGATTCCGCATGACTGACAACAATACCGCATTAAAGAAGGCCGGCCTGAAAGTCACGCTTCCTCGGTTAAAAATCCTTGAAGTGCTTCAGGAACCGGATAACCATCATGTCAGTGCGGAAGATTTATACAAACGACTGATCGACATGGGCGAAGAGATCGGGCTGGCAACGGTTTACCGTGTACTGAACCAGTTTGACGACGCCGGGATTGTGACCCGTCATAACTTCGAAGGCGGCAAGTCCGTTTTTGAACTGACTCAGCAACATCACCACGATCACCTGATCTGCCTCGATTGCGGCAAGGTGATTGAATTCAGTGATGACTCCATTGAAGCGCGTCAGCGTGAAATCGCCGCGAAACACGGCATTCGCCTGACTAACCACAGTCTTTACCTTTACGGTCACTGCGCCGAAGGTGACTGCCGCGAAGATGAACACGCGCACGACGCGAAATAACAGCTTTTGAAGCCTAAAAAGCCAACCTGACGGTTGGCTTTTTTTTGCCTGCAATACCGGCTCTGTAAGAAAAAAACCCGGCAAGCTCGCGCCGCCGGGTTTAATCACTGCCTAAAATTACGCTTTTACGCTGTCGACACGGCTAAAGCGTTTGCCGTCCGGGCTGGCAGTGCGCACCTGCACTTCCCCGCTAACTTGCGGACGCGCTTTATCATCGTAGCGCTGCCAGTTTTTGCCGCCGTCGGTTGAAAACTCAACTACCATGCCAGGAAAGCTGGTATTGGCTTCAAGTTTCCCACCCACCACGCGCGCGCCCGGTACTGGCAGGCGGTAATGAACACCAGCCTTATCCAGTTTCGCCAGTTCGCGATGACCTAACAGGTTCGCAAAGCGTTGCCAGTCACGTTCCAGCGCTTTCACATCCACCAGATGTGTCTCACCGCCTTTGTATTCACGTCCGGCTTTGTAATCCTGCTCCCAGTTAGCGCGGTGCCATGCACGTTCAGCCACCGAAACCATACGCGGATAGATCATGTACTCCATCTGGTTATCGGTGCGCACCACTTCGCTCCACAGCTGCGCGGAAAGGCCATACGCGCCCGGCCACGGTTTGTCGGACTTCGCGCTAAATGGGTTGCCATCGCGATCGAGCGAGGTTTCCGCGTTCTGCGGCATGTTGTCCGGGGCGAAGCTGAAAATCTTACGTTCATCGCTAAAACGCGTGCCCCAGTAGTAGCCGCTTTCCGCCGGGTTGACCTCATTCGGGAAGTCGAGATACACGTAATCAGGATTGGAGACGACAACACGGAAGCCTTTGTTCGCCCAGTCATTCACCGAGTCAAAACCGCCCCAGTAGAGCGTATCCCAGAAGTTAACATTGACGTGATCGGTGGCGAACACCGACGCGTCTTTGGCATCTTTCAAACCGTCCTGCCACGCCTGCATAGTATCAATGCCGTGCGCTTTCACCAGCTTGCTGACTTCCACGCCGAAATAGCTGGAGAGATGTTCAACATCGGCAACTTTGCCCTCTTTGATCATCGCCTGGCAGGCTTGCGATTTCGCCCATGGCTTATCCTGATTGCTTTGATCGATAATGCCTTTGCCCGCTTCCGGTTTTTTCTGATCCGTATAACCTGCGCCAAGATAGATGTTTTTCGCTTCGTCACCGCCAAAATGCCAGGTATTCAGCGGTAGCCCGGCTTCTTTATGCATCTGCTGAATTTCGCCAATCACTTTGTTCACAAAGTTACGCGACGAATCAAGGCACGGATTGAGATAGCCGGTACGGTTATAGAACTGCACACCGGTGGTGTTCGAGGTGTCTGTCGGATCCAGCAGGCGATATTGCTGCGCCTCTTTCTCTTTGCCCGCATTCATCAGACGCTCGTATCGCGCTTCCATTGAGATCACCGCAGCACGTGCATGGGCAGGCATATCGATTTCCGGGATCACTTCAATTTGTCGCGCTTTGGCATATTTGAGGATCTCGATGTAATCCGCACGGCTAAAGTGGCCGCTGCCGTTGTTATTGCTGTCCGGCCCGGAGCCCAGCTGTGGCAACAGGCACGTTTTCTCACTCAAATCATGACAACGTTTGCTGCCGATATCGGTCAATTCCGGCAGGCCGGGGATCTCAATGCGCCAGCCTTCATCATCCGTTAGATGGAAATGGAATTTGTTCAGTTTGTACGCCGACATCTGATCCAACAGGCGCAGCACCGCCGCTTTACTGTGGAAGTTGCGCCCGACATCCAACTGAATGCCGCGATAATCAAAACGTGGCGCATCTTTCGCTTCAAGCGCGGCAACTTTCATCTCGCCCGTGGCAGGGATGAGCGACAGCAGCGATTGCAGACCGTAGAACACGCCCGCCTGATCGTAGCCGGTCACCACGGTTTCTTTCGCGCCAATGTGTAACTGGTAAGCGCCAGAAACCGCCTCATCGCCGCTAAAGGCGTTGCTGGCAATTTCAGTCCGCAGCGGATAACTGCCCTCTTTCACCCCCAGCAAGGCAAAACGCGATTTCACCGCCTCTTGTGCATCGGCACCGAGTGCTGAGAGAGCCAGCTTCACGCCCTTACTCAGATCGACATCCTGCCCGTGGATGTTAACGTGCTGCGGCGTTGGCACAATCTGGCCACGCAGCGACGCGAGATTTAGCGTTTTCACATCGCTATTTTTCTCAAAGCGCGCCTCGGCAGTCATCAGGATATTTTTGTCGTCCGGCGTACGTTTCCACTGGTTATCAAGCGGCGTAACGAAGCGGGATAAATCTTCCGTGTCCGTATTGGCAATGACTTTCGCCGTCGCGCCGTCGGCGGTGACGTACCAGCGCGGCAACACATCGGTGATAAACAACTGCCAGTATTCATTGATAATCGGGATCTCTATCGCCTGCTTCGCCGGGAAACCGGTGAATTTGTCGGTCGGCTCCAGCTTATGCAAGTCGCCCATAATATGGGTCACTTTGAACTGATCGTTTGCTACCTCCAGCACCGGGCGAATGCTGTGAAAATAGATGGCCCACGCGTTGTCGGTTACCGCGTCGCCATTATTGGTCAGAGTGATCACCGCTTTGTTGCAGGAGGCCCAATCGGCGCCGAGCTTCGCGCAGTCAACGCCGTGTTGCGCGGCGAAATTATCTTTCACCGCATAGTTAAGATGAAACTGGCTGATAGCATCCACGGTACTCTGATTCGCCAGCGCCGCAGTGCTGCCCAGCATCGCCAGTACGGCACTGGCGAGCATACTTAAACGAACTGTTTTCATTACGTATTCCTTGTAGTTTGCCGGGCCGAACCCGGCATGCGCTCATCAGAAAATGGTAAACGGTGCGATAACCATAAACTTCACATCGCGCTCGTCCTGGAAGATGTTGCCATAACCGCCGCTGTAGCTCGGGATGTCGGAATGGTTGTCGTACTGGGTGAAGTGCAATTTGAACATCGTGCCTTTCGCACGCCCTTCCTGCAGAGTGTAAATCGCATCGAGGCTGTAAGAAGACTCTTTCAGGCGATAGTTCGGATCGTAATAGGCATCTGGCGTTGCCATATCTGCGGGTTTCGCATCCCAGGCGTAAGCGTAAGACGCACCCACCGTCCAGCCCGGCAGGTTCCAGTTTTTCAGGTCGTACATCGCACCGAAGAACACCGCTTTTTCACCGTTGGCGTTGAAGTCAGAGCGGTTATCCCACCAGATATCCAGCCGACCGTTGGATGAAGCATACGTAGGCGTCATACGTTGCAGGAAGTAGCCCTGCTGACCATCGGCTTTTACCCACGTGCCTTCCAGACGCAGATCGACCTGACCGACTTTGTAGCCAAATGTCAGCGCTTGCAGCCATGCAGTGCCGTCATAAATATCGTTTACGCCGCCATTACTCACTTTGTCGCGCGTGCCGTAGAACTGATAACTGGTGCTCAGCGGGCTGCCCGCAATATCGAATTTGTAGCTGGCTTTGGCAAAATATTGATCGACATAGCCCTGAGCCTGCCCAAACGCCGCTTCCAGGATCAGATCGTTTTTGAAGTCATACTTCGCACCAACCGAATGCAGGTAATCAACCTTGGTCTTTTTATCGTTTTGATAGAACTTGTCCATCTCGATATGCCACGGCGATTTGTACTCGTTGGTCCACATGTAAGAGAAACTCAACGCCCCGGCATCGCCGTAATCAAAATTCGCCCCGGCTTCAGCGCCCTGATAAGTACCGGGCATAAAGCTCCAGTGCGGGGCTAACAGCGTCTGACCGGTTGGCTGGATGTAACCCGCGCGCGCCCATACCGGGCCATATTTAAATTTCGCCGCGGCTTTATACAGGCTGACCCCGCTCTTATCACCTGACCAGTCTTCTTTGTAGGCTTTATTGCTGGAGGAGAAGGCGATTTCGTTCGGGTGCGCGCTGTCGCCGTTTTCCGCCATCTCAATGGCGGTGAAGGCCGCAATATCCAGCCCAAACATATCGGCGGCATAACCAGACTGGAAATCCAGATTCGCGTTCCATGTCGAGTGGGAAAGGTTGGTTTTGTATTTATCTTCCAGAACATCTTTGCGGTCACGTTCACGCTGCCAGTAATAGATACCGCCCGTGAGCGTGGAATCATCGATAAAGCCTGCTGCATGAGCCTGTGGAGAGACAACCCAGCCCGACATTGCTGTGACACCGGCGATTGCCAGCGCCAGCGTACTACGTTTGCCACTAAACGTACGCATGTGTGATTCCTTCTAGACGTATTAAAAAATCGCCGGAGATGACGAAAAAAGGTCAAATAGTTTAGGTAGTTACGAAAACCCCCGAATTCACTACCGGCTTAAGACTATTTTTCGCGACGCGAATTATCAATGTTTTTCAGTGGCAAAATGACAGGATTATGACGAAGAGCACATATTCAGTAGTGTTTTGAAACATGTTACACAAAAAAGACAAAAAGATAATAAATACAAATAAAACAAAGATATTAATGCTGATTGATAGCGATTACACACTAAAATCGACTTTTAAAACCACGAAAATGATTTCCGGGCGTTCAATAAGCGCATCAATGAGAAGACACATTAATTCGCGACGCGAATGTATATAAAGTGTAACAACCTAACGGATAAGCAAAAAAAAGCGCCGCTGAAAGCGACGCTTTAAACTAATTGTTTCTGGTTGACTTACTTAGTCACCGATTTTCGCCCAGGTATCGCGCAGACCCACGGTGCGGTTGAAGACCAGTTTGGAAGCGGTTGCATAACGGCTGTCGAGGCAGAAGTAACCTTCACGTTCGAACTGATACGCTTTACCCGCTTCTGCTTCTTGCAACGACGGTTCAGCATAGCCTTGCTTGATCACCAGCGATTCCGGGTTGATGGTTGCCAGGAAATCTTCTGCAGCACCCGGATTCGGTACGCTGAACAGACGATCATAAAGGCGGATCTCAACCGGCAGCGCATGTTGTGCGCTCACCCAGTGAATAACCCCTTTCACTTTGCGGCCATCGGCCGGATCTTTGCTCAGCGTGTCCGCATCGTAAGAACAGAAAATAGTGGTGATGTTGCCGTCGGCATCTTTCTCCACGCGTTCTGCTTTGATGACGTAAGCGTTACGCAGGCGAACCTCTTTACCCAGTACCAGACGTTTGTACTGTTTGTTGGCTTCTTCGCGGAAATCGGCGCGATCTATCCAGATTTCACCGCTAAACGGCACGTCACGCGTCCCCATTTCCGGCTTATTCGGATGGTTCGGCATGCTGACGATTTCGCTGCCGCCCTGCGGGTAATTTTCGATAACCAGTTTCACCGGATCGATAACCGCCATTGCACGCGGTGCGTTTTCGTTCAGATCTTCACGAATGCAGGACTCCAGAGACGCCATCTCAATGGTGTTGTCCTGTTTGGTGACGCCGATACGTTTGCAGAACTCACGGATAGAGCCAGCGGTGTAACCACGGCGGCGCAGACCGGAGATGGTCGGCATACGCGGATCGTCCCAACCTTCAACATGCTTGTCAGTGACCAGCAGGTTCAGCTTGCGCTTGGACATCACGGTGTATTCCAGATTCAGGCGCGAAAACTCGTACTGACGCGGGTGAACCGGGATGGTGATGTTATCCAGCACCCAGTCATACAGACGGCGGTTATCCTGGAATTCCAGCGTACACAGTGAATGGGTAATGCCTTCCAGCGCATCGCTGATGCAGTGGGTAAAGTCGTACATCGGGTAGATGCACCACTTGTTACCAGTCTGGTGATGTTCAGCAAATTTAATGCGGTACAGCACCGGATCGCGCATCACGATAAACGGCGACGCCATATCGATCTTCGCGCGCAGGCACGCTTTACCCTCTTCGAAGCCACCCGCACGCATTTTTTCAAACAGCGCCAGGTTCTCTTCCACGCTGCGATCGCGATACGGGCTGTTTTTACCCGGTGCCGTCAGCGTGCCGCGATATTCGCGGATCTCATCAGCGGAAAGCTCGTCAACGTAGGCCAGGCCTTTGTTGATAAGCTCAATCGCGTATTCGTACAGCTTGTCGAAATAATCCGAGGAGTAGCAGATATCGCCAGACCAGTGAAAGCCCAACCATTGCACGTCGTTCTTAATAGATTCAACGTATTCGATGTCTTCTTTTGCAGGGTTTGTGTCATCGAAACGCAGGTTGCACTGCCCCTGGTAATCTTGCGCGATACCAAAGTTCAGGCAGATCGATTTCGCGTGGCCAATGTGCAAATAACCATTCGGCTCCGGCGGGAAACGGGTATGGACGGTGGTGTGCTTACCACTGGCCAGATCTTCATCGATGATCTGGCGAATAAAGTTAGTCGGGCGGGCTTCTGCCTCACTCATCACAGGTTCCTCAAGGCGTAAACAACGTATAACGGCATATGATCTAATAAGAGGACGCAGGAAACAACCTTTACTTATACAAATCACTGATGCCCGGGAGAAAGGTATTCAGCTACGTCCTGCGCTTGTCGACAGCGTAAATCTTGCGTGGTCGGTTTAAGGATGACCGGGCTCTCAATCTCATCACCCTGTCCGTTTTGCGGAACATAACCCGGCGCTTCTATACACCAGCCCCACGAGTAGAAATTCGTCCCGTGCAAAAAGAAAATCATATTTTCCCACTGGGCTTTTTTCTCCACGTCAATATGCCCTCGCCGGTCAGCACGAAACGCTTCCGGCGGCGGATAGTAACCCGGCGGTGAACGCCCGGTGCTCACCCACATCATTGCCGTTGAGATTGGTTCTCCAGCCGCATTACGCACATCCACTTCATAGTGTGGGCGCAGCGTGGCGTAACGTGGAATACAGCCGCTTAACATCAGTGCGATACAGAACGCGCAAATTATCCTTTTCATCATCCTCCCCCTAATAAAAGCGACATCAGTATGGCACTGATTAAATGCAAGGCAAAAAAAAGCGGCGGAGGATATTCCCCCGCCGCTTAAGGCATGAAAGCTTACTCAGGAGCCATTAGCCTTTAATTTCATACAGCGGAGTCTGACCAGCAACCACCGCGCCCTGCGCCTTGATAACCAGGCCGCTAAAGTCGTCAATATTACTGACCACCACCGGGCTAATCATTGAACGGGCATTGGCGTTGAGGTATTCCAGATCCATTTCGAGGATCGGCTGCCCCGCCACCACTTCCGCACCTTCTTCAACCAGGCGAGTAAAGCCCTGGCCGCCCAGCGCAACGGTATCAATGCCCATATGGACAACGATTTCCGCGCCTTTCTCGGTTTCAAGGCAGAACGCATGGTTAGTGTTGAAGATTTTCACGATGGTGCCCGCCGCCGGAGAAACCACGATTTTATCCGTCGGTTTCACCGCCACGCCGTCACCTACTGCTTTGCTGGCAAAGGCTTCATCCGGCACGTGATCCAGCGCCACCAGTTCACCGGTTACAGGCGATACCAACTCAGCGATGGTCGTCGCGTTCGGTACCGCCTGCGGCTTTACCGCTGCCGCCGGAGCCGCTGCGGGCGCAGCATTACCTGCCGCCGGGACATCGCCTGCCGTTCTCATTGCATCGGCAATTTTTTCCGCGACGAAACCAACGATAATCTGCACGCCGGTTTTGTTCAGACGAATAACACCGGAGGCGCCAAGACGTTTCGCCATGGATTCGTTCACCAGCGAAGAGTCTTTCACCGTTAAACGCAGACGAGTGATACAGGCGTCAATGCCGGTCAGGTTAGAAGACCCCCCGATCGCGGCGATATATTGACGCGCCAGGCCACTCACATCCTGCTCGGTGTTACCGCTGACATTCATATCCTGACCATCCGCTTCATCGCCGGCAACAGCCAGTTCACGACCCGGAGTCAGCATGTTGAACCTGGTGATAGCGAAACGGAAAACCACGTAATAGATAACGAAGAACACCAAACCTTGCGGGATCAGCATCCACCACTGGGTTGCCAGCGGGTTACGCGAGGAGAGCACCATATCCACCAGACCGGCGCTGAAGCCGAAACCGGCAATCCAGTGCATGCTGGCGGCGATAAATACGGAGATCCCCGTCAGCACGGCGTGGATCACATACAGTACCGGCGCAACGAACATAAAGGAGAATTCCAGCGGTTCGGTGATACCGGTAAAGAACGAGGCAAACGCGCCCGCCATCATGATACCCAGAACTTTGGCTTTATTTTCCGGACGTGCGCAGTGGTAAATTGCCAGCGCCGCGCCCGGTAAGCCGAACATCATGATCGGGAAGAAGCCGGCTTGATAACGACCCGTGATACCGACCACCGCTTTACCGGCTTCGATAGACTGCGCGCCACCAAGGAAGTTAGGAATATCGTTAATACCCGCTACGTCAAACCAGAACACAGAGTTGAGCGCGTGGTGCAAACCAACCGGAATTAACAGGCGGTTAAAGAAGGCGTAAACGCCTGCACCCACGGAGCCGAGTTTCTGAATGCTCTCACCAAATTCCACCAGACCGCTAAACACGACCGGCCAGATATACATCATGATGAAAGCAACAACGATCATCACAAACGAGGTGAGGATCGGCACCAGACGGCGGCCGCTAAAGAAGGAGAGCGCTTTCGGCAGCTCAACGCTGCTAAAGCGGTTATACAGTTCAGCAGCAATAATCCCCACCAGAATACCGACGAACTGGTTTTTGATTTTGCCAAACGCGGCCGGAACTTGATCCGCAGGGATTTTTTGGATCATTGCCACTGCTGCCGGTGAACAGAGCGTGGTCAGAACCAGGAAGCCGACAAAGCCAGCCAGCGCAGCGGCACCATCTTTGTCTTTTGACATACCGTAAGCGACACCCACCGCAAACAGCACGCCCATATTGTCGATAATGGCGGAGCCGGACTGGATGAAAAACGCCGCCAGTGCGTTTTGCCCACCCCAGCCGACCGGGTCAATCCAGTACCCGACGCCCATCAGAATTGCCGCCGCAGGCAGCGTGGCGACAGGCACCATTAGCGCGCGGCCGATCTTTTGCAGATAACCTAGAATACTCACTTTTATTCCCCCTATGAACCCGATGAGAGCTCACTGAAACAGTCGTTTTTTATTGTGTCACTAACCCTGAAATCACGGCTATTTTCTCACTACCTGACAGAGTGTGTGAAAAATTAATTCGCCTCGCAAATTAAAAGCGTATTTTCTGTGATTAAAATCACTAAGTATCGTCAATCACCCTCCCGATCACTGGCAAACAGGTAAAACTTATTTTATGATTAAAAATATCAGGACGGATTGCTCCCTTCTCTCTGTCGCGAACCAGGTTACGCTTAACGCTGAGTTAGCACGCATTCCGCCAACTTTCTTCATTTAACTTTTGAGGTGAACAATGAGACTGATTCCCCTGGCGACAGCTGAACAAGTCGGCAAATGGGCAGCCCGCCATATCGTCAATCGTATCAACGCGTTCAAACCGACCGCAGACCGTCCGTTTATTCTTGGCTTACCGACCGGTGGAACCCCGCTCACCGCGTACAAAGCGTTAGTTGAGATGCACAAAGCAGGCCAGGTCAGTTTCCAGCATGTTGTCACCTTCAACATGGATGAGTATGTCGGCTTGCCGAAAGATCACCCGGAAAGCTACCACAGCTTTATGCACCGCAATTTCTTCGATCACGTTGATATCCCGGCTGAAAATATTAACCTGCTTAATGGCAACGCGCCGGATATTGACGCAGAATGTCGCCGTTATGAAGAAAAAATCCGTTCTTACGGCAAAATTCACCTGTTCATGGGTGGCGTAGGTAACGATGGGCACATCGCGTTTAACGAACCGGCGTCTTCGCTGGCCTCGCGCACCCGTATTAAAACCCTGACCCATGACACCCGCGTGGCGAACTCTCGCTTCTTTGACGGCGATGTTAATCAGGTGCCGAAGTACGCACTGACCGTGGGCGTGGGCACGTTGCTGGATGCAGAAGAAGTGATGATCCTGGTGCTCGGTGGCGTAAAAGCGCAGGCGCTGCAAGCGGCGGTTGAAGGCAACGTTAACCACATGTGGACCATCAGTTGCCTGCAGTTACATCCGAAAGCCGTCATCGTCTGCGACGAACCGTCCACGATGGAGCTGAAAGTGAAAACGTTGAAATACTTCAACGAGTTAGAAGCGGAAAACATTAAAGGTCTGTAAATCAGTTCCCGCTCCGCGAGGCGGATCCTGCGGAGCGGTATACCTAGTTAATCGGGGGTCGTTATGTATGCTTTAACCCAGGGCCGAATCTACACCGGCCATGAAATTCTGGATGACCATGCGTTGGTCATCGCCAATGGTCTGATTGAACGCCTTTGTCCGCTGGCTGAGCTGCCAACAGGAATTGAACAACGCTCGCTGAATGGTTCCATCCTTTCCCCCGGTTTTATCGACGTGCAGCTCAACGGCTGTGGCGGCGTACAGTTTAACGACACCGCAGAAGCCGTTAGCGTAAAAACGCTGGAAATCATGCAGCAAGCGAATGAAAAATCCGGCTGCACCAGCTTCCTGCCGACGCTGATTACCACCAGCGACGAATTAATGAAACAGGGCGTGCAGGTGATGCGCGATTACCTAGCTAAATACCCGCATCAGGCGCTGGGCCTTCATCTGGAAGGGCCGTGGCTGAATATTGTTAAAAAAGGCACGCACAACCCGGAATTCGTGCGTAAACCGGATCCGGCGTTAGTCGACTTCCTGTGCCAGAACGCCGATGTGATCACCAAAGTTACGCTGGCCCCGGAAATGGCGGGCACCGAAGTGATTCGCCAGTTAGCTGACGCAGGCATCGTGGTTTCTGCCGGTCACTCCAATGCCACGCTGAAAGAAGCAAAAGCCGGTTTCCGCGCCGGGATCACGTTCGCCACACATTTATATAATGCCATGCCGTACATCACCGGCCGTGAACCTGGTCTGGCAGGCGCAGTGCTTGATGACACAGACGTTTACTGCGGCGTGATTGCAGATGGCCTGCATGTCGATTACGTTAATATCCGTAATGCTAAGCGATTGAAAGGCGACAAACTTTGCCTGGTAACTGACGCGACAGCGCCAGCGGGGGCGAATATTGAGCAGTTCATTTTTGCTGGCAAAACAATATACTACCGTAATGGACTGTGCGTGGACGAAAACGGAACGCTGAGCGGTTCCTCCCTGACGATGATCGAAGGGGTGCGAAATCTGGTGGAGCATGTCGGCGTTGCGCTGGATGAAGCGCTGCGTATGGCAACACTCTACCCCGCTCGCGCCATTGGCGTTGACGAAAAGCTGGGAAGTCTCGCCGCGGGGAAAGTGGCGAACCTGACGGCGTTCACGCGCGATTATAAAATCATCAAGACCATCGTTAATGGCAACGAGGTCGTCACTGCATAAAGAGACGGTATGACATCAGGCGGACAAGCTCAAATCGGTAACGTTGACCTCGTAAAGCAGCTTAACAGCGCGGCGGTTTACCGCCTGATTGACCAACACGGCCCCATTTCGCGCATTCAAATTGCCGAACAAAGCCAGCTAGCTCCCGCCAGCGTGACAAAAATCACACGCCAGCTAATCGAACGCGGGCTGATCAAAGAAGTCGATCAGCAGGCCTCCACCGGAGGCCGCCGCGCTATCTCTATTGTTACCGAAACCCGAAATTTCCAGGCTATCGGTGTGCGCCTCGGGCGTTACGACACCACACTGACGTTGTACGATTTAAGCAGCAAAGTGCTGGCAGAAGAGCATTACCCGCTGCCCGAACGAACCCAGGAAACACTGGAACATGCGCTGCTCAATACCATCAGCCACTTTCTTGAAACCAGCCAACGCAAAATCCGCGAACTGATCGCGATTTCCGTGATTCTGCCGGGTCTGGTAGACCCGGAAAGCGGTGTCATTCGCTATATGCCGCATATTCAGGTTGAAAACTGGGCGCTGGTGGAAGCCCTGGAAGAACGCTTCAAATTGACCTGTTTTGTCGGACATGACATTCGCAGCCTGGCGTTGGCCGAGCACTATTTTGGAGCAAGCCAGGATTGTGAAGACTCCATTCTGGTGCGTGTGCACCGTGGGACGGGCGCCGGAATTATCTCTAACGGGCGCATTTTTATCGGCCGTAACGGTAACGTCGGCGAAATTGGGCACGTGCAAGTCGAGCCGCTGGGCGAACGCTGTCACTGCGGCAACTTTGGCTGTCTGGAAACTATCGCCGCCAATGCCGCGATAGAGCACCGCGTTCGTCATCTTTTAGAACAGGGCTACCAGAGTCGCCTGACGCTGGAAGATTGCTCGATCAAAACCATCTGTAAAGCCGCCAATAAAGGCGATGCGCTGGCCTGTGAAGTGATTGAATATGTTGGTCGCCATTTGGGTAAAACCATCGCCATTGCCATAAACCTGTTTAACCCGCAGAAAGTGGTGATCGCCGGGGAAATTGTCGAAGCAGAAAAAGTGCTGCTCCCGGCCATCGAGGCGTGCATTAACACTCAAGCGTTAAAAGCGTTTCGCAAAAACTTGCCGGTGGTACCTTCCGCGCTGGATCACCGCTCGGCGATCGGCGCGTTTGCGCTGGTGAAACGCGCTATGCTGAACGGTCTGCTGCTGCAACGTTTGCTGGAAAACTGACAGCGTCTATCGTTAATACTTATTTTTTATCCGGACAGTCCATGACCATTCAGAATGTAATCTGTGATATTGACGGCGTGCTGATGCACGACAACGTTGCCGTACAGGGAGCTGCTGAGTTCATCACCCGCATCCTTGAAAAAGGCATGCCGCTGGTATTACTGACCAACTACCCTTCGCAAACCGGCCAGGATCTGGCGAACCGCTTTGTTTCTGCTGGGATTGATGTGCCTGCCAGCGTCTTTTATACCTCTGCGATGGCGACCGCCGATTTCCTTAAGCGCCAGGAAGGGAAAAAAGCCTATGTGGTGGGCGAAGGCGCACTGATCCACGAGCTTTACAAAGCCGGTTTTACCATTACCGATATCAACCCGGATTTTGTCATCGTTGGCGAGACCCGTTCCTATAACTGGGAAATGATGCATAAGGCTGCGTTCTTCGTGGCGAATGGCGCGCGCTTTATCGCCACTAACCCGGACACCCACGGGCGCGGATATTATCCGGCCTGCGGCGCGCTGTGCGCCGGCATCGAAAAAATTTCCGGGCGTAAACCTTTCTATGTGGGCAAACCCAGCCCGTGGATCATCCGCGCGGCACTGAATACCATGCAGGCACACTCAGAACAGACAGTGATTGTGGGTGATAACCTGCGTACCGATATCCTGGCGGGCTTTCAGGCCGGGCTTGAAACCATCCTGGTGCTTTCTGGCGTATCGCGCATTGATGATATCGACAGCATGCCGTTTCGCCCGTCGTGGATTTATCCCTCAGTCGCGGAAATCGACGTTATCTAAATACCACCACGTCTTCGGGCGTGGTTTTTCATTTTTACGCCAGCCAAAAAGAACGCCATTCAATAAAAAGTACATTATTTTGATGATTCATCAATAACAGCGTCTTATGCATACTCTTTTTTCAGCATTCAATAATCATCATTGCACTTTTTACTTTCAGCGCGGTAAAAGGCTTGCGCACTGCCCCGTTTTTGCGGCATTTTGACTGCAAGCACACAACATTACAGCTTTGCACTCAAGGTTAACGGAGAAGTCTATGTGTTCAATTTTTGGCGTACTGGATATTAAAACCGACGCGGTCGAATTACGTAAAAAAGCGCTGGAATTATCCCGACTGATGCGCCACCGCGGCCCGGACTGGTCCGGTGTTTATGCAAGTGATAAAGCCATTCTGGCGCATGAACGTCTCTCTATTGTCGACGTTAACGCCGGGGCACAGCCGCTCTACAACGAAAAGAAAACACATGCGCTGGCAGTGAACGGTGAAATTTATAATCACCAGGCGCTGCGCGCAGAATATGGCGACCGTTACGCATTCCAGACCGGTTCTGACTGCGAAGTGATCCTCGCGCTGTATCAGGAAAAAGGGCCGGAATTCCTCGACGAACTGCAAGGCATGTTCGCTTTCGCGCTATACGACAGTGAAAAAGATGCTTACCTGATTGGCCGCGACCATATCGGTATCATTCCGCTGTACATGGGCCACGACGAACACGGCAACTTGTACGTGGCGTCAGAAATGAAAGCGCTGGTGCCGGTTTGCCGCACCATTAAAGAGTTCCCGGCAGGCAGCTACTTGTGGAGCAAAGACGGTGAAATTCGCTCTTATTATCAGCGCGACTGGTTTGACTACGATGCAGTAAAAGACAACGTGACCGACAAAGCAGAACTGCGCCAGGCGCTGGAAGACGCGGTGAAAAGCCACCTGATGTCCGATGTACCGTACGGCGTGCTGCTTTCCGGCGGTCTGGACTCTTCGGTCATTTCCGCAATCACCAAAAAATTCGCTGCCCGTCGCGTTGAAGATCAGGAGAAATCAGAAGCCTGGTGGCCGCAACTTCACTCCTTCGCTGTTGGTCTGAAAGGCGCGCCGGATCTGAAAGCGGCGCAGGAAGTCGCCAACCATCTTGGCACCGTGCACCATGAAATTCATTTCACCGTGCAGGAAGGGCTGGATGCGATTCGCGATGTGATTTACCACATTGAAACCTATGACGTGACGACAATTCGCGCCTCAACGCCGATGTACCTGATGTCGCGTAAAATCAAAGCGATGGGCATCAAAATGGTGCTATCCGGCGAAGGTTCCGATGAAGTGTTTGGCGGTTATCTCTATTTCCATAAAGCGCCAGATGCCAAAGAGTTGCACGAAGAAACCGTGCGTAAACTGCAGGCCCTGCATATGTTTGACTGCGCCCGTGCAAACAAAGCGATGTCTGCCTGGGGCGTGGAAGCGCGTGTACCGTTCCTGGATAAAAAATTCCTCGACGTGGCCATGCGTATCAATCCGGAAGACAAAATGTGCGGCAGCAACGGCAAAATGGAAAAACACATTCTGCGCGAATGTTTTGAATCCTACCTGCCGGCAAGCGTGGCATGGCGTCAAAAAGAGCAGTTCTCCGACGGCGTCGGTTACAGCTGGATCGATACGCTGAAAGAAGTTGCCGCGCAGCAGGTGACGGATCAACAACTGGCAACGGCCAGCTACCGTTTCCCGTACAATACGCCAGCATCGAAAGAAGCGTATCTGTACCGTGAAATTTTTGAAGAGCTGTTCCCGCTGGCGAGTGCCGCGGAATGCGTTCCTGGCGGTCCGTCTGTTGCCTGTTCTTCCGCAAAAGCGTTTGAATGGGACGAAGCCTTCAAAACCATGAACGATCCGTCAGGTCGCGCGGTAGGTATTCACCAGTCAGCTTATTAATAAGTAATGGTTATTCTTACAGGCCCTGCGGGGCCTGTTGTTTTTTGTGCGCTGATTTAATGAATAAAATCTATTTTCGCCCAATAAAGCGTCATGCTGTTCGCAACCTAACCAAACAGTCACATTCCGGCAATTTTCGATGAAAAAGGTATTGACGCTGTAAGGCCCAATACGCATAATGCGCCCCGCAACGCCGATAAGGTAACGCGAAAAAAGATGGCTACGTAGCTCAGCTGGTTAGAGCACAGCACTCATAATGCTGGGGTCACAGGTTCGATTCCCGTCGTAGCCACCATCTTTTTTGCGGGAGTGGCGAAATTGGTAGACGCACCAGATTTAGGTTCTGGCGCCGCAAGGTGTGCGAGTTCAAGTCTCGCCTCCCGCACCATTCCCAAGTAAGCGTTGCACGGATGGGGTATCGCCAAGCGGTAAGGCACCGGTTTTTGATACCGGCATTCCCTGGTTCGAATCCAGGTACCCCAGCCATCTCTTCTTCGACTCCTGCGAAACGCACTAGTCGTTGGGGTATCGCCAAGCGGTAAGGCACCGGTTTTTGATACCGGCATTCCCTGGTTCGAATCCAGGTACCCCAGCCAGTCGATGACTGGGAAAGTAGTAAAACTTGGCTACGTAGCTCAGCTGGTTAGAGCACAGCACTCATAATGCTGGGGTCACAGGTTCGATTCCCGTCGTAGCCACCATATTTAAGGTCTAATGTTAAAACGTTAAGCCTGAAAAAGATTTGTTGGGGTATCGCCAAGCGGTAAGGCAGTGGATTCTGATTCCACCATCCCGAGGTTCGAATCCTCGTACCCCAGCCATCTCAAAGACGTTTGCTTTCGCGAACGCGCTTTTGGGGTATCGCCAAGCGGTAAGGCAGTGGATTCTGATTCCACCATCCCGAGGTTCGAATCCTCGTACCCCAGCCATCTCAAAGACGTTTGCTTTCGCGAACGCGCTTTTGGGGTATCGCCAAGCGGTAAGGCAGTGGATTCTGATTCCACCATTCCGAGGTTCGAATCCTCGTACCCCAGCCAACAAAACAAAAAAGCTCGCATCGGCGGGCTTTTTTGTTTTCTGCACATCCCCGGATGTTGGTAGTTAATCACTGCATAAAACGTATGGTAATTTACCCGCCATTCTCCTCTGAGTCAGCATGATGAACTATCAAAATACTGCCCTGTTAATTTATGCCCCGCTGTATGTACTCTTTGTGGTCACCGGTTTCGGTCTTGCTTTTATGGGTCTCTCCGCGCCGATCTTTTATGGCCTCTGTATGGGGTTGGTCTTCCCGGTTGTCATATCCATGCGTCTGCATACGCTGAGCGAAAGCGGCCAGGCCCTGCTGCTGAAGGAGACAACTCACTGGACGGTGTATGTGCAGGGCATTCCAGTGCAGGAAACACGCTCATCGCTGAAAAACCCCTGCTTCTCTACGCCACAGCGCCTGCAGCAATTCTGTATGCGGACACTGCTCGCCAGGCTCGTGCTGCAAGTTGCGTCTGTCGCGCTACTGGTGCAACAGGCCAGCGCAAACCCGTTCTCCACGAGCTATGAGGCGGCAGCCTTCGTGGCGCTGATTATTCTGCTGGTGCCGCTTTACCGCACAGTGCGGTTGCTGCGCAAAATGCACAATGGCGAATGGGCGCTGCAACAGCTTGAAGGGATTGACGGGTATCAGGCTTTTTTTATCGACAAAAAAGGCGCGCACACGGCACTGGATAAGTTATTGGCAATTATGTGAGTACTGCGGGCGCTGCGCCCGCAGTACTTTTACAATCCTAATGCGTATTTCAGCGCCTGCCGTTTCAACACGCCAGCGCGTTCCGCCGCCATCAGACCGATATTGCGCAGCAGTCGCACCGGGCCGAGGGAGTTACTAAACCCGGCGTAAAATAGATCCATACCGCTTTGCATAATAAAGTTATCCGCCATGCGTCGCGTCTGATAACGCTTCAACACCGCGTGGCTGGCCCAGGTTTCCGCCTGCGTACGCGCGCTGGTCAATACATCCAGCAACGCATCCACATCGCGATACCCCAGATTAACGCCCTGCCCGGCCAACGGATGAATGGTATGCGCTGCGTCGCCCACCAACGCCAGCCCCGGCCTGACATACTGCAGCGCATGGCGGCGAGTCAGCGGAAAAGAGGCTGCGGCGACCGGTTTAACGGCACCTAAGCGCGCCGGGAAATGTCGGGCAATCTCTTGCTCCAGCTGCGCCATCGTTAATGTCTGTAACTGGCGGATACGCGCCGGGGTGTCATACCACACCAGCGACGCCCAGTTATCAAACAGCGGTAAAAAGGCATGCGGGCCATCAGGCGTAAAATGCTGCCAGGTGCTGTCACCCGCTTCGTGTTCGCATTGAACGGTGATCAACATACAGGATTGCTGATACTGCCAGGCGTGAATGCCAATCCCCGCCGCTTGCCGTACCCATGAATTCGCGCCATCAGCGCCCACTACCAGCTTCGCCGTTAACGTGTCACCATCCGCAAACGTTAATTGCTGACCTTCGTTGTATGCATGCAATGCAGTTAATTCTTTCGCCGTGAGCAGCGTTACCTGCGGGTGCGCCTGTAACGCCTCCCACAGCGTGCGCTGAAGCACCGTGTTTTCCACCATATAACCGAGCAGCGGCAACTTCAGCTCGCGAGCGTCGAACACCACATGCGCATTTTCCCACTCCCAGGTTTCCAGTTGCCGATAAGGGTGGCAGCGCATGGCCTGAATGTTCTCCCAGACGCCCAGGCCGCGCAGCAACGCCACCGATGCGGCACTGATTGCCGAAATGCGTACGTCCGGCGGCAACGTTGCATCAAACGCCGCGGGTTCCTGTTTTTCAATCACGGTCACGGCAAAACCATGTTGTGCCAGCCCCAGCGCCAGCGCTCCGCCGACCATTCCGCCGCCGACGATGGCAACTTCAGTGGATTGATTTGTCATGGCTACTTGTCCTTCAACGAGAATCCGTTAAGTTTACCGGATTTTTTACCCCTTGAGACTGACAACCGTCATACTGGTCAGCACGCGACCAAAGCATTACAATACGCGGCCTGCAATCCTGGCTGATACCCGTCATACTCAGCGTATACGAACTTAAGCAAGAGCAAGTCGATGACAAAAAAACTCCACATAAAAACCTGGGGCTGTCAGATGAACGAATACGATTCATCGAAGATGGCCGATCTGCTGGATGCCACTCACGGCTATCAACTGACCGAGGTGGCGGAAGAAGCGGATGTGCTGCTGCTTAATACCTGCTCAATCCGTGAAAAGGCTCAGGAAAAAGTCTTCCATCAGTTGGGCCGCTGGAAGCTGCTGAAAGAGAAAAACCCCGATCTGATTATCGGTGTTGGCGGCTGCGTGGCGTCTCAGGAAGGCGATCATATTCGCCAGCGCGCGCACTATGTCGACATTATTTTTGGGCCGCAAACCCTGCACCGCTTGCCGGAAATGATCAACTCCGTGCGCGGTACCCGTAGCCCGGTGGTCGATATCAGCTTCCCGGAAATTGAAAAATTCGACCGTTTGCCGGAACCGCGTGCCGATGGCCCGACCGCGTTTGTATCGATCATGGAAGGCTGTAACAAATACTGTACTTACTGCGTGGTGCCTTATACCCGTGGTGAAGAAGTCAGCCGCCCTGCCGACGACATCCTGTTTGAGATCGCGCAACTGGCGGCACAAGGTGTGCGTGAAGTGAACCTGCTCGGCCAGAACGTAAACGCCTGGCGCGGTGAGAACTTTGACGGCAGTATCGGCACCTTTGCCGAGTTGCTGCGTCTGGTGGCAGCCATTGATGGTATCGACCGCATCCGTTTCACCACCAGCCATCCGATTGAATTCACCGATGACATCATCGAGGTCTATCGCGACACCCCGGAGCTGGTGAGCTTCCTGCATCTGCCGGTGCAAAGTGGTTCCGACCGCATACTGAACCTGATGAGCCGCACGCATACCGCGCTGGAATACAAAGCGATCATCCGTAAGCTGCGCGAGGCGCGCCCGGATATTCAGATTAGCTCCGACTTTATCGTTGGCTTCCCGGGTGAAACCACCGAAGACTTCGAAAAAACCATGAAGCTGATTGCCGATGTTAATTTCGACATGAGCTACAGCTTTATCTTCTCCGCACGCCCGGGCACGCCCGCTGCCGATATGGTAGATGATGTGCCGGAAGAGGAGAAAAAGCAGCGCCTGTACATTCTGCAAGAGCGTATTAACCAGCAGGCAATGTCCTGGAGCCGCCGTATGCTCGGCACCACCCAGCGCATCCTGGTGGAAGGCACATCGCGTAAGAACATCATGGAACTTTCTGGTCGTACCGAAAATAACCGCGTGGTGAATTTCGAAGGCAAGCCGGAGATGATCGGTAAATTTGTCGATGTAGAAATCGTCGATGTCTACCCGAACTCTCTGCGCGGCGTGCTGGTGCGTACCGAAGAGGAAATGGGGCTGCGCGTGGTGGAATCCCCGCAATCTGTTATTGCCCGTACGCGTAAAGAGAACGACCTCGGCGTCGGTCTGTACCAACCGTAATACCATCGGCCTGCCATATCTAGCAGGCCTTGCTTTTCCCCTCGCCGACCCCAACATCTTGCGCAATGCTTGCGACTTCTTTATATGCCGTGAATAATTCCCTAATGGGCATAGCCCTCGACTTATCGAAAAGAGGAACAGTTTGAATATAGATACGCGTGAAATTACCCTTGAGCCAGCGGACAATGCACGTCTGCTAAGTCTGTGCGGCCCGTTTGACGACAACATCAAACAACTGGAGCGGCGACTGGGCATCGAAATCAACCGCCGCGATAATCACTTCAAACTCACCGGACGCGAAATTTGCGTTAATGCTGCGGCCGATATTCTGCGCACCCTGTATGTCGATACCGCGCCAATGCGCGGCCAGATTCAGGATATCGAACCGGAACAGATCCATCTGGCTATCAAAGAAGCGCGCGTGCTGGAGCAGAGCGCCGAAAGCGTGCCGGAATACGGCAAAGCTATCCATATCAAAACCAAGCGTGGCGTGATTAAACCGCGCACGCCGAACCAGGCGCAGTACGTCGCCAATATTCTTGATCATGACATCACCTTCGGCGTGGGTCCGGCGGGCACCGGTAAAACCTACCTCGCCGTTGCCGCAGCGGTGGATGCGCTGGAACGCCAGGAAGTGCGCCGTATTCTGCTGACACGCCCTGCGGTAGAAGCAGGTGAAAAACTTGGTTTCCTGCCCGGCGATCTCAGCCAAAAAGTCGATCCTTATCTGCGCCCGCTATATGACGCGCTGTTTGAGATGATTGGCTTTGAACGCGTCGAAAAGCTGATTGAGCGTAACGTTATTGAAGTCGCGCCGTTAGCCTATATGCGAGGCCGTACGCTAAACGACGCGTTTATTATTCTTGATGAGAGCCAGAATACCACCATCGAACAGATGAAGATGTTCCTGACGCGTATTGGTTTTAACTCCAAAGCGGTGATTACAGGTGACGTCACGCAGATTGACCTGCCGCGCAACACCAAATCCGGTTTGCGTCACGCCATTGAAGTGCTGGCGAACGTCGACGAAATCAGCTTTAACTTCTTCCACAGCGAAGATGTGGTGCGCCATCCGGTGGTTGCCCGCATCGTTATCGCCTATGAAGCCTGGGAAGAGGCCGAACAGAAACGTAAAGCAGAACTGGCCGCCGAGCGCAAACGCGAAGCCCAGGAGCAGGAGCAGAAATGAGTCAGGTGATCCTTGATTTACAGTTGGCGTGTGAAGATAACAGCGGCCTGCCGGAAGAAGCGCAGTTTCAGAAATGGCTTGACGCCGTTATCCCGCAGTTTCAGGAAGAAGCAGAAGTCACCATTCGTCTGGTCGACAATGCGGAAAGCCACGAACTGAACCTGACCTACCGCGGGAAAGATAAGCCGACTAATGTGCTCTCTTTCCCGTTTGAAGCACCGCCAGGGATCGAAATTCCGCTACTTGGCGATTTGATTATTTGCCGCCAGGTTGTGGAACAGGAAGCCCAGGAGCAAGGCAAACCGCTGGACGCGCACTGGGCGCACATGGTGGTGCACGGCAGTTTACACCTGCTCGGTTACGACCATATTGCAGACGATGAAGCCGAAGAGATGGAAGGGATCGAGACAGAGATAATGCTTGCTCTGGGCTATGAGGATCCGTACATTTCCGAGAAAGAGTAAGTTGGCGCGCAGATTGCTGCGCTCCACTCGCCCGAAATGCCGTCCGGCGCTGAGTTTACGCGCGACGAGCGACAGATTAACCAACACGAGAACCCACACGACGCCATGAGCGACGATAACTCACACAGTAGCGACAACACCAACAGCAAAAAGGGATTCTTCTCCCTTTTACTCAGCCAGCTCTTTCACGGCGAACCGAAAAACCGTGATGAACTGCTGGAACTGATCCGAGACTCCGGGCAGAACGAGCTTATCGACAACGATACGCGCGACATGCTGGAAGGGGTAATGGATATTGCGGACCAGCGCGTTCGCGACATCATGATCCCCCGCTCCCAAATGATTACCCTGAAACGCAACCAGACGCTGGACGAATGTCTCGATGTCATTATCGAGTCTGCCCACTCGCGTTTTCCGGTGATCAGCGAAGACAAAGATCACATCGAAGGGATCCTGATGGCTAAGGATTTGCTGCCTTTTATGCGCAGCGACGCCGAAGCGTTCAGCATGGAAAAAGTGTTACGCCAGGCGGTAGTGGTGCCGGAAAGCAAGCGTGTCGATCGCATGCTGAAAGAGTTCCGTTCCCAGCGCTACCATATGGCTATCGTTATTGATGAGTTCGGCGGCGTTTCTGGTCTGGTCACGATTGAAGATATTCTCGAGCTTATTGTCGGCGAAATCGAAGACGAATATGACGAAGAAGAGGATATCGATTTCCGCCAGCTTAGCCGCCACACATGGACAGTACGCGCACTGGCGCCGATTGAAGATTTCAATGAAACCTTCGGCACCCACTTCAGTGATGATGAAGTAGACACCATTGGCGGTCTGGTGATGCAGGCGTTCGGTCACTTGCCTGCGCGCGGCGAATCGATTGACATTGATGGTTACCAATTCAAGGTCGCTATGGCTGATAGTCGACGTATTATTCAGGTCCATGTCAGAATGCCGGATGATTCTCCGCAACCGAAACTGGATGAGTAATGTAAATGGTATTTGCCGCATTGTTTGAGCGCCAGTGCATACGTCTGTTGCTGGCGTTGTTATTCGGAGCCAGCGGAACGCTGGCTTTTTCTCCTTATGATTTCTGGCCCGCCGCACTTATCTCCCTGATTGGTCTACAGGGTTTAACCCTGAATCGCCGCCCGTTGCAGGCTGCCTGGATTGGCTATTTCTGGGGGCTTGGTCTGTTTGGCAGCGGTGTGCACTGGGTGTATGTCAGTATCGCCCAGTTTGGCGGCATGCCAGGCCCGGTCAATATTTTCCTTGTGGTACTGCTGGCGGCCTATTTGTCGCTCTACACCGGGCTGTTCGCCGGTATTTTGTCACGTCTGTGGCCACATACCACCTGGTTGCGACTGGCCGTTGCCGCGCCCGTCGTCTGGCAAATCACCGAGTTCCTGCGCGGCTGGGTGCTGACCGGTTTCCCGTGGCTCCAGTTTGGTTACAGCCAGATAGATGGGCCGCTGAAAGGCCTCGCGCCGGTGCTTGGCGTTGAAGCAATCAATTTCTTACTGATAGTGGTCAGCGGTCTGGTGGTGCTGGCGGTAGTGCAGCGTCGCTTGCGCCCGCTGGTTGTCGCCGTCGTGCTGTTCGCTCTGCCCTTCCCGCTGCGTTATATCCAGTGGTATCAACTGCTGCCGGAGCGCACCACTCAGGTATCGATGGTGCAGGGGAACATTCCACAATCGATGAAGTGGGACGAAAACCAGCTGCTCAATACGCTGAAAATCTACAGCGAAGCCAGTGAACAAGTGATGGGTAAATCGCAGCTAATTATCTGGCCGGAGTCCGCCATTCCCGATCTGGAAATTAACCAGCAACGCTTTTTAAGCGCCATGGATAATTTACTGCGGGCAAATAACAGTACGCTTATCACCGGGATTGTCGATGCACGTCTCAATAAGCAAAACCGTTACGATACCTACAACACCATCATTACGCTGGGCAAAGACAACGCGTACAGCTACAGCTCAAGCGATCGCTACAACAAAAATCATCTGGTGCCGTTTGGCGAGTTTGTGCCGCTGGAGTCGATTCTGCGCCCGCTGGCACCGTTCTTCGATTTACCGATGTCCTCCTTCAGCCGTGGCGCTTATGTACAGCCTCCGCTGACGGCGCATGGGCTAACGCTGACGGCGGCAATCTGCTACGAAATCATCCTTGGTGAGCAGGTGCGTGATAATTTCCGCCCGGATACCGATTTCCTGCTGACCATCTCGAACGACGCCTGGTTTGGCAAATCCATCGGCCCGTGGCAGCACTTCCAGATGGCGCGGATGCGTGCGCTGGAGCTGGCGCGACCGCTGTTGCGTAGCACCAATAACGGCATCACTGCGGTCATTGGCCCGCAGGGTGAAATCCAGGCGATGATCCCGCAATTTACTCGTGAAGTGCTGACGGCGAAGGTGACACCGACCTCTGGCCTCACGCCGTATGCCCGCACGGGTAACTGGCCGCTGTGGATTATCACCGCGCTGCTGGGCTTTGGCGCCCTGGTGATGGGCTTGCGTCAGCGCCGCCGTTAATCCCTCTCCTCGTTGTTCTGCCCGGTGACGGTCTGCTTGCCGGGCATCCTCTCTTCGCTACGCAAAATTTACGATTAAGCCGTTTTTGGCATGCGGTTTGCTTATATCTATCAGGCAGCTATGAAATCCGCTTATGTGCAACTTAGGTCGCACCAGCAGGAAACAGTAGCAGCACCAATCTGGTGCAACGGGAGATTTTTGCCTCTAAACGGTGCGGCGCGCCTCGCAAAAATAAACAATACCGCAGCAAAATCTTTACATTAAGCCAGACTGAATGTAACAAACACACACGACACTGCACGATATTGTCGCAGAACAACAAAAACACAATACACACAATGGGTATCAATACGCGTCTCTGGCGCTGACGATAAAGGAGTCTGGATATGCAATTACGTAAACTGGCCGCCGCGATGCTGGTGATGGGACTGTCCGCCGGTCTGGTGCATGCTGAAGATGCAAAACCTGCCGACGCAGCGCCGGCCGATCAACAAGCTACGCTGGCTAAAATTGCTAAAAACGGCGTTATCGTCGTCGGTCATCGCGAATCTTCCGTACCGTTCTCCTACTACGACAATGAACAAAAAGTTGTGGGTTACTCCCAGGACTACTCCAACGCTATCGTTGAAGCCGTGAAGAAAAAACTGAACAAGCCGGATCTGGCGGTAAAACTGATTCCAATCACTTCACAAAACCGTATCCCGCTGCTGCAAAACGGCACCTTCGATTTTGAATGTGGTTCCACCACTAATAACGTTGAACGTCAGAAACAAGCGGCGTTCTCTGACACCATTTTCGTGGTTGGCACGCGTCTGCTGACCAAAAAAGGCGGCCCGATTAAAGACTTCGCCGACCTGAAAGGCAAAGCTGTGGTGGTAACTTCCGGTACGACGTCAGAAATTCTGCTGAACAAGCTGAACGACGAGAAGAAAATGGATATGCGCATTATCAGCGCGAAAGACCATGGCGACTCGTTCCGTACGCTTGAAAGCGGCCGCGCAGTAGCCTTTATGATGGATGACGCCCTGCTGGCGGGTGAACGCGCGAAAGCGAAAAAACCAGATAACTGGGACATCGTTGGCACACCGCAATCGAAAGAAGCCTACGGCTGTATGCTGCGTAAAAACGATCCGGAGTTCAAAAAGCTGATGGATGACACCATCGCGCAACTTCAAACCTCGGGTGCTGCGGAAAAATCCTTCGATAAATGGTTTAAAAACCCGATTCCACCGAAAAACATGAACCTCAATTTCGATCTCTCTGACGATATGAAAGCGCTGTTCAAAGAACCGAATGACAAAGCTCTGAACTAATTACAACCATTAGGGGCGGGTTTACCTGCCCTCTCGATTGTCGAAGTAGCACGGACAGACTATATGCTGAGTGGCCGTTCCCCACTCAACACGAAAACTCGCTCTTCATACAATCTTCGAGGGTAGCGCTGCTACCCTTTTTTTTCCGGAGTAGATTTATGTCCATAGACTGGAACTGGGGAATATTTCTTGAACAGGCCCCGTTCGGCAACACCACCTATCTTGGCTGGCTATGGAGTGGTTTTCAGGTCACCATCGCGCTTTCCGTGACGGCCTGGATTATCGCTTTCCTGGTCGGTTCCCTGTTTGGCATCCTGCGCACCGTCCCTAACCGTTTCTTGTCCGGCATTGGCACCCTTTATGTCGAACTGTTCCGCAACGTGCCGCTGATCGTGCAGTTTTTTACCTGGTACCTGGTAGTGCCGGAACTGCTGCCAGAAGATATCGGCATGTGGTTCAAATCAGAACTGGATCCGAATATCCAGTTCTTCGTCTCCTCAATGGTCTGCCTGGGGCTTTTTACCGCGGCTCGCGTTTGCGAGCAGGTACGCGCCGCGATTCAGTCGCTACCGCGCGGGCAGAAAAACGCTGGTCTGGCGATGGGGCTGACGCTGCCGCAAACCTACCGTTATGTATTGCTGCCTAACGCCTATCGCGTGATTGTGCCGCCGATGACCTCGGAGATGATGAACCTGGTAAAAAACTCGGCCATCGCCTCCACTATCGGCCTGGTAGACATGGCAGCGCAGGCAGGAAAATTGCTGGATTACTCCGCACATGCCTGGGAATCGTTTACGGCAATCACCGTTGCGTATGTCTTAATTAACGCTTTCATTATGTTGGTGATGAACCTGGTTGAACGCAAAATTCGCCTGCCGGGCAATATGGGGGGCAAATAATCATGTACGAATTTGACTGGAGTTCAATCGTCCCTTCGTTGCCGTACCTGGTAGCCGGTCTGATCGTCACGCTGAAGATCACGGCGATTGCGATTGTTTTCGGTATCGTCTGGGGAACGCTGTTGGCAGTAATGCGCCTGTCCACTTTCGCCCCGCTACGTTGGTTCGCCAAGAGCTACGTTAACGTGTTCCGCTCCATTCCGCTGGTGATGGTACTGTTGTGGTTCTATCTGATCGTGCCGGGTTTTCTGCAAAACGTGCTCGGTCTGTCACCCAAAACCGATATCCGCCTGATTTCAGCAATGGTGGCTTTCTCGATGTTTGAAGCGGCCTACTATTCAGAAATCATTCGCGCAGGCATCCAGAGTATCTCCCGCGGGCAGTCCAGTGCCGCACTGGCGCTCGGTATGACGCACTGGCAATCGATGAAACTCATCATTCTGCCGCAGGCATTTCGCGCTATGGTTCCGTTGCTGCTTACGCAGGGCATCGTGCTGTTTCAGGACACCTCGTTGGTCTATGTCCTGAGCCTCGCGGATTTCTTCCGCACCGCATCTACTATTGGCGAGCGCGATGGTACGCAGGTTGAAATGATCCTGTTTGCCGGTGCTGTCTATTTTGTTATCAGTTTGAGTGCTTCGCTGTTGGTCAGCTGGCTGAAGAAAAGGACCGTCTAATGATTTCCCTGAAAAATGTTTCTAAATGGTATGGTCACTTTCAGGTGTTGACCGATTGCTCCACCGAAGTGAAAAAAGGCGAAGTGGTGGTGGTTTGCGGGCCGTCCGGCTCCGGTAAATCCACGCTGATAAAAACCGTCAACGGGCTGGAACCGGTGCAGAAAGGCGAGATTGTCGTCAATGGCACCAAAGTGAATGACAAGAAAACCGATCTGGCGAAGCTGCGTTCTCACGTCGGGATGGTGTTTCAGCACTTTGAATTGTTCCCGCACTTGTCGATTATCGAAAACCTGACGCTGGCGCAGGTAAAAGTGCTGAAGCGTGATAAAGCCGCTGCAAGGGAAAAAGGGCTCAAGCTGCTGGAGCGCGTTGGCTTGTCAGCGCATGCGAATAAGTTCCCGGCGCAGCTCTCCGGCGGCCAGCAGCAGCGCGTGGCGATTGCCCGCGCGCTCTGTATGGATCCAGTGGCGATGCTGTTTGATGAGCCGACTTCCGCGCTCGATCCCGAGATGATCAACGAAGTGCTGGACGTAATGGTCGAACTGGCGAACGAAGGCATGACCATGATGGTGGTAACCCACGAAATGGGCTTTGCCCGCAAAGTGGCGAACCGGGTGATCTTTATGGATGAAGGGAAAATTGTCGAAGATTCAGAGAAAGATGCCTTCTTCGATAATCCGAAATCCGAACGTGCTAAAGACTTCCTCGCTAAAATCCTGCATTAACAGCCTGCGCCTGCCCGCTTCGGGCAGGCGCTTTTGGGATTACGGTTCGAACGGGCGGCGCTGGAATTGGTCATGTCCGCATTTCGGGCATAACGGCAGTACATCCGGCGTGTAGACCGCCAGATGAAAATGACACTTCTCGCAAACCAGATTCCCAAGCCCTACCACTTCGCCACTGTGATACACGCCGTGGTGGTTGAGATCCTGAAACACTTCACGCCACTCAAGCTGCGTTTTATCGGTGATATCCGCCAGCTCCTGCCAGATACTCTCTTTAATCACCCGCATAAATACGCTGTCGGTGACCTCCTGCTGGCTTTCGCTGTAACTGAGGGCGAACTCCTCCAGATCGCGGCGAATTGCGCGCATCAGTTCGTCAACCTCCGTGCGCGTTAACTCGCCGGTTTGCGCCACGCGCAGGCGCGCTTGTTCAACCAGGGCATCAATATCACGCTCTCCATTGCGTAAACGCTCGGTCAACGCCGCCACCAGTTCACGGTAAAAATGAGCAACCTTGTTCATCGTTTCGCCTCCCGGTTCAGTAACTCTCTCTAATGGTAGACGTTATTTATTGCTCGCTGTGCCGACTCGCCCGCACTGTCGACAAAAAAGTAGCCGCCAAAGGCTGCGGCAATTTCATTCCCGCCTCGCGGAAAGGCTGTTTTGAGAGTGGCGTTTGGGCTATGCTATGCCTTTCGAAAAATCACGTAACAACGCTACATTTGTAGCTGTAGCAAAAACAGGACTACTGGCTGCCATGCAAGAGCAATACCGCCCGGAAGAGATAGAATCCAAAGTACAGCGCCACTGGGAAGAGAAGCGCACATTTGAAGTCACTGAAGACGAGAGCAAAGAGAAATACTATTGCTTGTCGATGCTCCCCTATCCTTCTGGCCGACTACACATGGGCCACGTCCGTAACTACACCATCGGCGATGTGATCTCCCGTTACCAGCGCATGCTGGGTAAAAACGTACTGCAGCCGATTGGCTGGGATGCGTTTGGTCTGCCCGCTGAAGGCGCAGCGGTAAAAAACAACACCGCACCGGCACCATGGACCTACGACAACATCGCGTACATGAAAAACCAGCTAAAAATGCTGGGCTTCGGCTATGACTGGAGCCGCGAGCTGGCGACCTGCACCCCGGAATATTACCGTTGGGAACAGAAGTTCTTTACCGAGCTGTACAAAAAAGGGCTCGTCTATAAGAAAACTTCTGCGGTGAACTGGTGCCCGAACGACCAGACCGTGCTGGCAAACGAACAAGTTATCGACGGCTGCTGCTGGCGCTGTGATACCAAAGTTGAGCGTAAAGAGATCCCGCAGTGGTTTATTAAAATCACCGCTTACGCCGACGAACTGCTGAATGACCTGGATAATCTGGATCACTGGCCGGATACCGTGAAAACCATGCAGCGTAACTGGATTGGCCGTTCTGAAGGCGTAGAAATCACTTTCGACGTGCAGAACAGCGACCAGAAACTGACGGTCTACACCACTCGCCCGGACACGTTTATCGGCGCAACTTACCTTGCCGTTGCGGCGGGTCATCCGCTGGCGCAGCAGGCTGCCGCGAGCAAACCAGAGCTGGCGTCCTTTATCGACGAATGCCGCAACACCAAAGTTGCGGAAGCCGATATGGCGACGATGGAGAAAAAAGGCGTTGATACCGGCCTGAAAGCCATTCACCCGCTGACCGGCGAAGCCATCCCGGTGTGGGCGGCAAACTTTGTGCTGATGGAATACGGTACTGGCGCGGTGATGGCCGTTCCGGGTCACGATCAGCGCGACTACGAATTTGCGACTAAATACAATCTGCCGATCAAGGCGGTCATTCTCAACGCAGACGGCAATGCGCCGGATCTTAGCGAACAAGCGATGACCGAAAAAGGTGTGCTGTTTAACTCCGGCGAATTCGACGGCCTCGATTTTAGCGCTGCGTTTAACGCCATTGCCGACAAACTTGCTGCAAAAGGCGTGGGCGAGCGCAAAGTGAACTTCCGTCTGCGCGACTGGGGCGTGTCCCGTCAGCGTTACTGGGGCGCGCCAATCCCGATGGTGACGCTGGAAGACGGTACCGTTATTCCAACGCCGGAAGATCAACTGCCGGTGATCCTGCCGGAAGATGTGGTCATGGACGGCATCACCAGCCCAATTAAAGCCGATCCTGAGTGGGCGAAAACCACCGTTAACGGCCAACCGGCACTGCGCGAAACTGATACCTTTGACACCTTTATGGAGTCTTCCTGGTACTATGCGCGTTACACGTGCCCGCAGCACAACGAAGGCATGCTCGACCCGAAAGCGGCAAACTACTGGCTGCCGGTAGATATTTATATTGGCGGTATCGAACACGCCATCATGCACCTGCTCTACTTCCGCTTCTTCCACAAACTGATGCGCGACGCGGGCATGGTGAACTCCGATGAGCCTGCGAAACAGCTGCTGTGCCAGGGCATGGTACTGGCCGATGCGTTCTATTACGTGGGTGCAAACGGTGAGCGTAACTGGGTTTCGCCGAAAGATGCCATTGTTGAACGTGACGAGAAAGGGCGCATTGTCAAAGCGACCGATCCGGTGGGTCACGAGCTGGTTTATACCGGCATGAGCAAAATGTCCAAGTCGAAAAACAACGGTATCGACCCGCAGGAAATGGTTGAGCGTTACGGCGCGGACACCGTGCGTCTGTTCATGATGTTTGCATCGCCAGCCGATATGACACTGGAGTGGCAGGAATCCGGTGTAGAAGGGGCGAACCGCTTCCTGAAACGCGTCTGGAAACTGGTTTACGAACACACCGCTCAGGGTACTGTTGCCGCGCTGAATCTGGCTGCGCTGAGTGAAGACCAGCAAGCCCTGCGCCGCGACGTGCATAAAACCATCGCGAAAGTTTCCGATGACATCGGTCGCCGTCAGACCTTTAACACCGCTATCGCGGCGATTATGGAGCTGATGAACAAACTGGCGAAAGCGCCGCAGGAGAGCGAACAAGATCGCGCCTTAATGCAGGAAGCTCTGCTGGCGGTGGTACGTATGCTTAACCCGTTCACCCCACACGCAAGCTTCACGCTGTGGCAGGCGTTGGGCGGCGAAGGCGATATCGACAATGCGCCATGGCCGGAGGCTGATGAGAAAGCGATGGTGGAAAACACCACGCTGGTCGTCGTCCAGGTCAACGGTAAAGTGCGTGGTAAAATTACTGTTGCCGTTGACGCGACGGAAGAACAGGTGCGTGAACGTGCAGGCCAGGAACATCTGGTGGCAAAATATCTTGATGGCGTGACCGTGCGTAAAGTGATTTACGTACCGGGTAAACTGCTTAATCTGGTCGTTGGCTAAGCGCGGGAGGAAGCGTGCGATATCTGGCTACATTGTTCGTATCACTGGCGGTGCTCATCACCGCCGGATGTGGCTGGCATCTGCGTAATACCACGCAGGTGCCGAGCGAAATGAAAACGATGATTTTTGACTCCGGAGATCCGAATGGTCCGTTGAGCCGCGCGATCCGCAGCCAAATGCGTCTTAATGGTATCACTTTGCTGGAAAAAGGCTCAACGCGTCAGGACGTGCCTTCGCTGCGTCTCATCACGGCTGGGATTACTAATGATACGGTATCTGTCTTTCAGGATGGGCGTGCTGCAGAATATCAGTTTGTGCTGACCGTCAGCGCCAGCGTATTGATTCCTGGCCATGATATTTACCCACTGAATACCAAGGTCTATCGCTCGTTCTTTGATAACCCGCAAACAGCACTGGCGAAAGCCGCAGAGCAGGAGATAATCGTTCAGGAGATGTTCGACAAAGCAGCCGAACAACTGGTTCGTAAGCTACCGAGCATACATACAGCTGACGCAAAAAATGAGCAAGCTGTTTCAGCTTCTATGCCTGCCCACACTCCAACGCAACCGGGTAGCTAATGCTCAGGTTGTATCCTGAACAACTCCGCGCGCAGCTTAATGAAGGGCTGCGCGCGGCGTATTTACTCCTCGGTAATGATCCGCTGCTGTTACAAGAGAGCCAGGACGCTGTGCGTCAGGTCGCCTCTGAACAGGGTTTCATCGAACACCATACCTTCACACTGGATGCCAGCACGGATTGGGATGCCATTTTCTCCATCTGCCAGGCATTGAGTCTGTTCGCCAGCCGCCAGACGTTACTGTTACAGCTGCCCGAAAATGGCCCAAACGCTGCTATCAATGAACAACTGGCAAAGCTGGTTAGCCTGCTGCATGACGACCTGATTTTGACGGTGCGCGGGAACAAGCTCACCAAAGCGCAGGAAAATGCGGCATGGATAACGCAGTTAAATAATCGTGCCGTGCAGGTAAGCTGCCAGACACCGGAACAGGCGAACCTGCCGCGCTGGGTTGCCGCCAGGGCAAAGCAAAACAAGCTGGAACTGGACGACGCCGCCAATCAGTTACTTTGTTATTGCTACGAAGGAAACTTACTGGCACTGGCGCAAGCGCTGGAACGCCTGGCGCTGCTGTGGCCGGATGGCAAACTCACCCTGCCCCGCGTGGAACATGCGGTGAACGATGCTGCGCACTTCACCCCTTTCCACTGGGTTGATGCGCTACTTGCCGGGAAAAGCAAACGCGCGTTGCACATTCTCACCCAGTTGCGACTGGAAGCGTGTGAACCCGTGATCCTGCTGCGTACCGTGCAACGCGAATTACTGTTGCTGGTGACGTTGAAACGCCAGTCAGCACATACGCCATTGCGTGCGCTGTTTGACAAGCATCGGGTGTGGCAAAACCGCCGGGGCGTGACGGGCGATGCGCTTAATCGCCTGAGCCTCGACCAGTTACGCCAGGCGGTTCATTTGCTGGGCCGCATTGAGCTGATTGTGAAGCAGGATTTTGGTCAGTCGGTCTGGGCCGAGCTTGAAGGGCTTTCTCTGCTACTCTGTCATAAGGCACTGGCAGACGTTTTTATTGATGGTTGATATGAATCAGTTGCAGGCACTGTTTGGCGGTACATTCGATCCGGTCCATTATGGGCACCTGAAACCTGTGGAAGCGCTGGCGAACCAGATTGGCCTTTCCAGGGTGATAATCATGCCCAATAACGTGCCGCCGCACCGTGCACAACCCGAAGCCAGCAGCCAGCAACGCAAAAAAATGGTCGAACTGGCGATTGCCGATAAACCCTTATTCACTCTTGATGAACGCGAATTGCGCCGCGACACTCCTTCATATACGGCGCAAACTTTGCAGGAGTGGCGGGAAGAGCAAGGTGCGCAACGCCAACTGGCGTTTATCATCGGTCAGGATTCACTGCTGACTTTCCCCACCTGGCACCACTACGAGTCCATTCTGGATAACTGCCATCTGATTGTCTGCCGCCGCCCAGGTTACCCGCTGACAATGGAGCAGGAATCGCATCAGCAGTGGCTGGAAGCCCATCTCACCACCAATCCTGAAGATCTGCATGTTTTACCTGCCGGACGGATTTACCTTGCCGAAACCCCGTGGTTCAACATTTCGGCGACGCTTATCCGTGAACGGCTGGAGCACGGCGAAAAGTGTGATGATTTGCTCCCCGAATCCGTCATGGCATATATCAACGAGCAGGGTTTGTACCGCTGAGCACCGCCGTCATGGCAGCGATAAGCCGATCATTCTCCCCTTCACTTCGCACCGCCACACGGTGATAGCGCGCATCCAGCCCTGGGTAATTGGCACAGCTACGAATCAAAATGTGGCGGGAAAGCAATGCCTGTTGTAACTCTATCTCCGGCACGTCACAGCGCATAAAAAGATAATTTGCACAACCTGGCCAGACCGTTAACCCCGGCAGCGCGTTCAGCGCGGCGAATAAACGCGGACGTTCTTTATTAAGCCAGTTCCAGCTTGCCTGCTGATAGTCGCAGTCCTGTAAAATCACCTCACCAGCGAGCGCAGCGAAGGCATTGATGGACCACGGCATCTGCGCATCGCGCATAGACCTGACTTGCTGTTCATTGCTGCCCAGCACATACCCTAATCGCAAGCCAGGAATGGCGTAAAACTTGGTGAGTGAACGCAGCACCCAAACGTGCGGATTCTGTGCCAGATAAGGAATAAAACCTTCGCGTTCGGGAATAAAATCCATAAAAGCTTCGTCGAGGACAAGCGTAATTCCCAGCGCTTCGCAACGTGCGGCGATCGCGTGCAGCAAAGCGTCGTCCGGCAGCAAGCCGGTGGGGTTATTCGGTGTACAGAGAAATAAACAGTCAAGATCGGCGGTAAGCGCGCCCAGCAGCGCATCGGTAAGCTGCCAGCCATCAATCTCACGCAATTGATAGTCGCTAATCGTACATCCCACCAACGCCAGCGCCCGGCGGTATTCCGCAAACCCTGGCGTTATCAGCATCGCTTTACGTGGCTTAAGCATGTTGACCAGCGCAAAGATCGCTTCCGTTTCACCGTTCCCGGCAAGTATCCATGAAGCCGGAACCTGGTGATGAGCCGCCAGAGCCTGATGCAAACGCTGATACTCGACATCCGGATAGCGCTCGGCGAGAGACAAATTATTTTGCAACGCATGTTTAAGCGATGCCGGCATGCCAGCCGGATTAATGTTGGCGCTGAAATCAAGCAACTGCTCCGCCGATATCCCCAACAGTTCTGCCGCCTCACGCGTGTTGCCACCGTGCGCACTGTGAAATAAAGCCATCTTCCGCTCCGGTTAAAAGCCGTTATCTTAAACGAAAAAGAGGCCGTGATTCAGGACGCAATGGTAAACTTTGCGCACAAATCCAGACGGGAGCTCACAATGCGACTTTGGCTGATACGCCACGGAGAAACCGAAGCGAATGTGGCCGGGCTTTATAGCGGCCACTCACCGACCCCGCTGACGCCCAAAGGGCTGGCGCAGGCGGAAACCCTGCGCGATTTACTCGCGAGTGTGCCCTTCGATTATGTGCTTTGTAGCGAACTGGAGCGCGCGCAGCAGACGGTTGCGCACGTGCTGGAATCGCGCGCGCTTGCCGTTCATACCACCCCCTTGCTCAACGAGATGTTTTTCGGCGACTGGGAAATGCGCCATCATCGCGATTTAACGCGAGAAGATCCGGAAAGCTATGCCGCCTGGTGTACCGACTGGCAGCACGCCGTTCCTACCAATGGTGAAGGATTTCAGGCATTTTCTGCACGAATTGAGCAAGTTATTGCGCTGCTTGCCGATATAAAAAGTCAGCACAAGAACGTGTTGATCGCCAGTCATCAGGGGGTATTGAGTTTGTTGATAGCCCGCTTGCTCAGCATGCCTGCCGCATCGCTGTGGCATTTTCGTGTTGATCAAGGATGCTGGAGCGCTATTGATATCCATGATGATTTCGCCACGCTACGGGTATTAAATAGTCGCGCAGCATGGCACGTGGACGTTGCATAGCGTGTTTTTCACGCATCCTATTCACGCCGCTGATTCGGCCATTGACACGCCCTCACAGGCTGTTATCCTCCGCGCGCAGAGATTGTTTTACAAAAATGGCAATGCAATCGCACGCCCGTGATGGGATGATAGCCAACTTTTAAACTTGCCGGGTCTCTCTTACCCCGACAATCGATGCAGTTCAGGTATAATGTCAGGCCGTTCGTTAACAGTACATTTTTCACTCACCCCAGGGGGAACACTTGCAGGGTAAAGCACTCCAGGATTTTGTTATCGACAAAATTGATGACCTGAAAGGTCAAGATATCGTAGCCATTGACGTTCAGGGTAAATCCAGTATCACCGACTGCATGATTATCTGCACCGGCACCTCTACGCGTCACGTTATCTCTATTGCGGATCATGTGGTACAGGAATCGCGTGCAGCCGGCATGATGCCGCTGGGTGTCGAAGGTGAAAGCGCCGCGGACTGGGTCGTTGTCGATTTGGGCGATGTGATTGTCCACGTCATGCAGGAAGAGAGCCGTCGCCTGTATGAGCTGGAAAAACTCTGGGGTTAATGCGTGAAACTGCAACTGGTCGCCGTCGGCACGAAAATGCCGGACTGGGTACAGACAGGTTTTAGTGAATACCTGCGCCGCTTTCCAAAAGATATGCCGTTCGAACTAATCGAAATTCCGGCGGGAAAGCGCGGCAAGAACGCAGATATCAAACGCATTCTCGATAGAGAGGGTGAACTGATGCTGGCCGCGGCCGGCAAAAATCGTATCGTTACCCTCGATATTCCGGGCAAACCCTGGGATACGCCGCAGCTGGCAAACGAACTGGAACGCTGGAAGCAAGACGGGCGCGATGTCAGCTTGCTTATTGGCGGGCCGGAAGGGTTATCCCCGGCCTGCAAAGCGGCGGCAGAACAAAGTTGGTCACTCTCTGCGCTAACGTTACCTCACCCGCTGGTGCGCGTGCTGGTTGCCGAAAGCCTGTATCGCGCATGGAGTATTACCACCAACCATCCTTATCACCGTGAGTAACGACGAGTCTTGGGTAGATTAAGCAGCGGATGAAATTACAGAATTCTTTTCGCGACTATACGGCTGAGTCCGCGCTGTTTGTGCGCCGGGCGCTGGTCGCTTTTACGGGGATTTTGCTGCTTACCGGCGTGCTGGTAGCCAACCTTTATAACCTGCAAATCGTCCGTTTTGCGGACTACCAGACCCGCTCCAACGAAAACCGCATTAAGCTGGTGCCTATCGCGCCAAGCCGCGGCATTATCTACGATCGCAACGGCACGCCGCTGGCGCTGAACCGCACCATCTACCAGGTCGAGATGATGCCGGAGAAAGTTGATGATGTGCAGCAAACGCTGGATGCCCTGCGCGATGTGGTCGATCTGAACGACGACGATATCGCCAACTTCAAAAAAGAGCGATCTCGCTCGCACCGCTTCACCTCAATACCGGTAAAAACGAATCTGACGGAAGTTCAGGTGGCGCGCTTTGCGGTGAACCAGTACCGTTTCCCCGGCGTTGAGGTTAAGGGCTATAAGCGCCGGTTTTATCCGTATGGTTCCGCGCTGACGCACGTTATTGGTTACGTATCGAAAATTAACGATAAAGATGTCGAACGGCTGGATAAAGAGGGCAAGCTGGCAAACTACGCCGCCACCCACGATATCGGTAAACTGGGCATTGAGCGCTATTACGAAGATGTGCTGCACGGTCAGACCGGTTATGAAGAGGTGGAAGTCAACAACCGCGGCCGCGTGATCCGTCAGCTCAAAGAGGTGCCGCCGCAGGCCGGTCACGATATCTACCTGACGCTGGATTTAAAACTCCAGCAATATATTGAAACGCTGCTCGCTGGCAGCCGTGCCGCCGTGGTAGTCACCGATCCACGCAATGGCAGCATTCTCGCGCTGGTGTCGATGCCAAGCTACGATCCGAACCTGTTTGTCGATGGCATTTCCAGTAAAGATTACGCTTCACTGTTAAACGATCCGAATACGCCGCTGATCAACCGCGCAACGCAAGGGGTGTACCCACCAGCGTCCACGGTGAAACCGTATGTGGCCGTTTCCGCACTCAGCGCCGGGGTGATCACGCGCAACACCAGCCTGTTTGATCCCGGCTGGTGGCAATTACCCGGCTCGGAAAAACGTTACCGCGACTGGAAAAAATGGGGTCACGGCCACCTGAACGTTACCAAGTCGCTGGAAGAATCCGCCGATACCTTCTTCTATCAGGTCGCCTATGATATGGGCATTGACCGCCTGGCAGAATGGATGGGCAAATTTGGCTACGGTCACTATACCGGCGTTGACCTCTCGGAAGAGCGCGCCGGGAACATGCCAACCCGCGAATGGAAACTGAAGCGCTTTAAAAAGCCGTGGTACCAGGGCGATACCATTCCGGTAGGGATCGGCCAGGGTTACTGGACAGCAACACCATTACAGATGAACAAAGCGATGATGACGCTGATTAATGACGGCGTTGTTAAAGTGCCGCATCTGCTGATGAGCACGGTAGAAGATGGCAAGCAAGTTCCCTGGCAACAGCCTGCACAGCCGCCGGTGGGTGATATTCACTCTGGCTACTGGGAGATTGCCAAAGACGGGATGTATGGTGTAGCCAACCGCCCGAATGGTACGGGTCATAAATACTTCGCCAACGCGCCGTACAAAGTCGCGGCGAAATCCGGTACCGCCCAGGTCTTTGGTTTGAAAGCCAATGAAACCTATAACGCCCATCGTATTGCGGAACGTCTGCGCGATCATAAATTGATGACGGCGTTCGCCCCTTACGATAACCCGCAGGTCGCCGTCGCTGTCATTCTGGAAAACGGCGGCGCTGGTCCGGCGGTGGGTACGATCATGCGCCAGATCCTCGATCACATTATGCTTGGCGATAACAACACCGAGCTGCCAACGGAAAACCCGTCCACGGCAGCAGTGGAGGACCAATAACATGACGGATAATCCGAACAAGAAATCGTTCTGGGATAAAATCCACATCGATCCGGTACTGCTGCTAATTATCCTCGCGCTGCTGTTTTACAGCGCGATTGTTATCTGGAGCGCCAGCGGCCAGGATATCGGTATGACCGAGCGCAAAATCGGTCAGATCGCCATGGGGTTGATTATCATGGTTATCCTGGCGCAGGTGCCGCCACGCGTCTATGAAGGTTGGGCGCCCTATCTCTACATTTTCTGCGTCGTTTTGCTTGTCGCAGTGGATGCCTTCGGCGCTATTTCAAAAGGCGCGCAGCGCTGGCTCGATTTGGGCGTAGTGCGTTTCCAGCCTTCGGAAATCGCCAAAATTGCCGTACCGTTAATGGTGGCGCGCTTTATTAACCGCGATGTCTGCCCGCCTTCGCTGAAGAATACCGCTATCGCGCTGGCGCTGATTTTCGTGCCGACGCTGCTGGTGGCGGCGCAACCGGATTTGGGAACCTCCATCCTCGTGGTGCTCTCCGGGCTGTTTGTGCTGTTTCTTTCCGGGTTAAGCTGGCGGCTGATTGGCATTGCCGCCGTGCTGGTGGCGGCGTTTATCCCGGTGCTGTGGTTCTTCCTGATGCATGATTATCAGCGCCAGCGCGTGATGATGCTGCTCGATCCGGAAACCGATCCGCTCGGCGCGGGCTATCATATTATTCAGTCAAAAATCGCCATCGGCTCCGGCGGTCTGAGTGGTAAAGGCTGGCTGCACGGAACCCAGTCGCAACTGGAGTTTCTGCCCGAACGCCATACCGACTTTATCTTTGCCGTGCTGGCGGAAGAGCTGGGCCTCATCGGTATTCTGATTTTGCTGGCGCTGTACGTGTTGCTGATTATGCGTGGGCTGTGGATTGCCGCCCGGGCGCAAACCACATTCGGACGCGTCATGGCCGGTGGTTTAATGTTGATTTTGTTCGTTTATGTGTTCGTAAATATTGGTATGGTGAGCGGTATCCTGCCGGTGGTGGGCGTACCGCTGCCACTGATCAGTTACGGGGGTTCTGCCCTGATCGTACTCATGGCCGGGTTTGGTATCGTTATGTCGATCCATACCCACAGGAAAATGTTGTCAAAGAGCGTATAAGAGGTGGGCAATGCGTAAGCAATGGCTTGGGATCTGCATAGCAGCAGGATTACTGGCGGCATGTTCGAACGATGATGGTCAGCAGCAGACGACCGTAGCGCCGCAACCTGCGGTGTGTAACGGCCCTGTCGTTGAAATTAGCGGTGCGGAGCCTCATTACGAAGCGCCTGTCGCCACGGCGAATCAGGATTATGAACGCGACGGTAAGCGCTACAAAATCGTGCAGAATCCGGCGAATTTTAGCCAGGCGGGATTGGCTGCCATTTATGATGCCGAACCCGGCAGTAACTTGACTGCTTCCGGCGAAGCGTTCGATGCGATGCAGCTTACCGCAGCACACCCGACGCTGCCCATTCCGAGCTATGCGCGTATCACCAACCTGGCGAATGGTCGCATGATCGTGGTCCGCATTAACGATCGCGGGCCCTACGGCAACGATCGCGTGATTTCCCTGTCACGCGCGGCGGCGGATCGACTGAACACCTCCAATAACACCAAAGTGCGTATCGATCCGATTATCGTTGCGCAGGATGGTTCCCTTTCCGGCCCGGGTATGGCGTGTACGAAAGTTGCACAGCAAACCTACGCGTTGCCTGCGCGTCCCGATCTTGGCGGCGGTCTCGGCAGCGTCTCTTCGGCCCCACAGCCGTTAGAGCCGCAGGGCAATGTGCACGCTATCAGCAACGACACGCTGAAAAGCGACGATACAACCGCGGCGCCAGTGCGTAGCGGCGGCTTCCTGGGTGCGCCGACCCCACTCGCCTCTGGCGTGCTGGAAGGAAGCACCGATACTGCGACCGCGACAGCAGCGCAACCAGCAACAGCATCTGTGACGCCAACGGCTACGCCAGCCGCGCAGACTGCTCCGGCTGCGCAAACTTACACACCAACGCGCACTTCGCCCGTTACCGCACCAGGCTCAGTACAGGGCAACGTACATACGGCCGCACCAGCCAGCAGCGCTGCGGCAGTAAGCAGCAGCGGTTATATGGTGCAGGTGGGTGCCGTCAGCGATCAGACGCGTGCGCAGCAATACCAGCAGCGCCTGGCGCAGCAGTTTGCGGTTCCTGGCCGCGTCACGCAAAACGGGGCTGTCTGGCGCGTACAGTTAGGGCCGTTCAGCAACAAAGCGGACGCCAGCGCCTTGCAGCAGCGCCTGCAAAACGAGGCGCAGTTGCAGTCATTCGTCACGAACGCCCAGTAACCTTGCTAAGGCGTCTGACTTTGTCAACTTATGTCAGCAACATTAACAAAGTCATGCTGAAAGTCAGATGCCTGCAGGTATAGCTTTTGCTATAGTAAGGCACTTTTTTTAACTCCATCACGGATGTCGTTGTTCGACCATGAAGACCACTTTTTCCGCTCGTTTTATGCAGCGCCTGGCGCTCACCACGGCGCTGGCTGCAGCTTCTCTTTCCGCTGCGCATGCCGATGACCTGAATATTAAGACCATGATCCCGGGCGTTCCGCAGATTGACGCGGAATCCTATATCCTGATCGACTATAACTCCGGCAAAGTGCTGGCTGAGCAAAACGCTGATGCGCGCCGCGATCCGGCAAGCCTGACCAAGATGATGACCAGCTATGTCATTGGCCAGGCCATGAAAGCGGGCAAATTCAAAGACAGCGATCTGGTCACGATTGGTAACGACGCCTGGGCCACCGGCAACCCGGTGTTCCGTGGTTCTTCGCTGATGTTCCTGAAACCTGGTATGCAAGTGCCGGTATCCCAACTGATCCGTGGAATCAACCTGCAATCCGGTAACGATGCTTGCGTGGCAATGGCCGATTATGTGGCGGGCAGCCAGGATGCGTTTGTCGGCCTGATGAACAACTATGTTAAAGCGCTGGGCCTGCAAAACAGCCACTTCCAGACCGTACACGGCCTGGATGCGGACGGTCAGTACAGCTCCGCGCGTGACATGGCGCTGATTGGTCAGGCGCTGATCCGCGATGTGCCGAACGAATACTCCATTTATAAAGAGAAAGAGTTTACCTTTAACGGCATTCGCCAGACCAACCGTAATGGCCTGCTGTGGGATAACAGCCTGAATGTCGACGGGATTAAAACCGGCCACACCGATAAAGCGGGTTATAACCTGGTGGCATCAGCAACCGAAGGCCAGATGCGCCTGATCTCTGCTGTGATGGGTGGTCGCACGTTTAAAGGCCGTGAAACCGAAAGCAAGAAACTGCTGACCTGGGGCTTCCGTTTCTTTGAAACCGTAAGTCCGATCAAAGCCGGTAAAGAGTTCGCTTCAGAGCCGGCATGGTTTGGCGACAGCGATCGCGCTTCGCTGGGCGTTGATAAAGACGTGTACCTGACCATTCCGCGTGGTCGCATGAAAGATCTGAAAGCCAGCTATGTGCTGAACACCAGCGAACTGCACGCACCGCTGCAGAAAAATCAGGTGGTTGGCTCTATCAACTTCCAACTGGATGGTAAAACCATCGAGCAACGCCCGCTGGTGGTGCTGCAGGAGATCCCGGAAGGCAATTTCTTCGGCAAAATCATTGATTACATTAAATTGATGTTCCATCACTGGTTTGGCTAAAAATTGAACACTTGAAAGTGTGATTTCCGTCCCCATATACTTAGCATCTCAGAAAAACTCCTGCCCTTACGGCAGGAGTTCTTATTTTTTACGCCGGAGCTGACATGAAAACCAATCTTAAAGAACTGCTTGAATTCCCGACTCCCTTTACTTACAAAGTGATGGGTCTGGCGAAACCAGAGCTGGTTGATCTGGTGGTTGAAGTGGTACAGCGCCATGCGCCAGGTGATTACTCTCCGCAGGTAAAACCGAGCAGCAAAGGCAATTACCACTCGGTATCCATCACCATTAACGCTACGCATATTGAGCAAGTAGAGACGCTGTACGAAGAACTCGGCAATATCGAAATTGTTCGTATGGTGCTGTAATTGTTCATCACGTTACCCGGAGCCATTCGGGTAACGTCTTCGCTGTGATATACTCCCCCCACTCTTTTTCTCTCCCGGGGATGCCGTTTTGTCTCAGGACACCATTCTTATCCGCAATCTTGGCTTGCAGCCTTATGATCCTATTTCTCGGGCGATGCATGAATTCACCGATGCTCGCGACGAGACGACGCCGGATGAAATCTGGCTGGTAGAACACCACCCCGTCTTTACGCAAGGCCAGGCCGGCAAAGCCGAACACGTGCTGGCACCAGGCGATATTCCCGTGATCCAGAGCGATCGCGGCGGGCAGGTAACCTACCATGGGCCAGGCCAGCAGGTCATGTATGTATTAATTAATCTGAAGCGGCGAAAAGTGGGCGTTCGCGAACTTGTCACATTGCTGGAAAATACGGTTATCAATACGCTGGCAACACTCGGGATTGACGCACACGCGCGTGCTGACGCACCCGGCGTATATGTGCAAGGCAAGAAAATCTGTTCTCTGGGGCTGCGGATCCGTAAAGGGTGCTCATTTCATGGGCTGGCGCTGAATATCGATATGGATTTGGCGCCGTTTATGCGTATCAATCCTTGCGGGTACGCGGGTATGGAAATGACCCAGGTCAGCCAACTGGTGGAAAATAGCGATATGGATAAATTAAGGACGATTCTCATCCAGCAATTTTTAGCGCTACTAAACAATCCACCGCATCAATATATGAACGCTTAATATATCATGTATAGAAGCCCGCATTTTGTGCGGGTAGTTATTTATTTGGCCTGTTAGCGCTTTACAATAGAAGCCATATTCTCTATTTTCAACCTGCCTGCTTTGTCGGGATAATTAGCATTAAAGCACGTTGCCAGGCTTTGTATACGCGCTCCAGTCCAATCTTTTTTGCATGTATTGTCTGGCCTTGCGATGAAAAACTACGTCATGATGACGAGAGACAGGATGTTTACTCAAGTTAATAATCAACAAAAAAAATAAATTCAACTATCATTCAGTTTTTGAATGAATACGGAGCACAAGCGTGGATAATAATAACCTGCAGGAAAAGCGAATAACCGTGCGCCCCGACGATGATAAGCCGCAAGTCTTCAGAACGCTGCGCAATATTGATCTCAATTTATTGACCATTTTTGAGGCAGTATATGTTCACAAAGGGATAGTCAACGCGGCGAAAGTGCTCAATTTAACGCCTTCCGCAATTAGCCAGTCTATTCAAAAATTACGCGCAATATTTCCCGATCCGCTTTTCATTCGTAAAGGCCAGGGCGTGACGCCTACGGCTTATGCTTCCCATCTGCACGAATATATCAGCCAGGGGCTGGAGTCTATTCTTGGCGCATTAGATCTGACCGGCAGTTATGACAAACAACGTACGATTACCATCGGCACGCCACCATCGATTGGTGCATTAGTTATACCTGTTATCTTCCAGGCAATAAAAGAGAGTTCGCCGCATCTGATGATGCGTAATATTCCCGTTAACGATGCGGAAAGTCAGCTCAGCCAGTTTCAAACCGATTTAATTATTGATACGCACATTGCAGGCTCTCGTACCATTAATCATCACGTTCTTTATAGCGACCGCGTCATGCTGGTATGCCGTAAAGGGCACCCTTGTTTAAATGGGCCAATCAATGAAGAAGTTTTGCAACAGTACGAACACACGCTGCTGATGTTGGAAGGGCAAAATCTCAGCGGGCTTCGCCAACGCGTACAGGATCTTTTCCCGGAGCGTCAGGTAAGCTTCAGCAGTTACAATATGTTTACGATTGCGGCACTGATCGGCAACAGCGATATGCTCGGGTTAATGCCGGCGCGGCTGTTTGAGTTATTCAATGGCTGTTGGCCGCTGGTTGAAATTGATTACCCACCAATCAGTAACGAGCAGCTTGAAATCTCACTCTTTTACAATAAGTTGAGCCTGCGCGACCCGGTACTGGAAAGCGTCATTAATGTTATCCGACGGGCTTTTTAACGCCCGTCCGTGCCTGGCGAAAGCGCTAACCCTTATTGGGCATTCGGCACAAAACAACAACTATTTTACAAATTGCCCCGTTGTCAGGCTGCTTTCTATCCCCCATCAATGGTATACTGCACGCAACTTAATTCAAAAATAGTTGATAAATACAACATTCATTTGAATTGAAATGCTTACTTCGTTATCCGCAACTGGAACACGCACGCTATGAGTAAACCCATTGTGATGGAACGCGGTGTTAAGTACCGCGATGCCGATAAAATGGCGCTTATCCCGGTTAAAAATGTGGCGACAGAGCGCGAAGCCCTGTTAAGAAAACCGGAATGGATGAAAATCAAACTCCCGGCCGACTCTTCCCGTATCCAGGGTATTAAAGCAGCCATGCGTAAAAACGGGCTGCACTCTGTGTGCGAAGAGGCTTCCTGCCCGAACCTTGCTGAGTGTTTCAACCACGGTACGGCAACCTTTATGATCCTTGGCGCTATCTGCACGCGCCGCTGTCCGTTCTGCGATGTGGCACATGGCCGCCCTGTGGCACCGGATGCCAACGAACCGCAAAAACTGGCGCAAACCATTGCTGATATGGCGCTGCGTTATGTAGTAATCACCTCTGTTGACCGTGACGATTTGCGTGACGGTGGTGCTCAGCATTTTGCTGATTGCATTACTGCAATCCGCGAAAAAAGCCCATCGATCAAAATCGAAACGCTGGTGCCAGATTTCCGTGGTCGTATGGATCGTGCGCTGGATATCCTCACTGCCACGCCACCGGATGTGTTTAACCACAACCTGGAGAACGTGCCGCGTGTTTACCGCCAGGTTCGCCCGGGCGCAGATTACAACTGGTCGCTGAAACTTCTGGAGCGTTTTAAAGAAGCTCATCCGGAAATCCCAACGAAATCCGGTCTGATGGTTGGGTTGGGCGAAACCAACGCAGAGATCATCGAGGTCATGCGCGATCTGCGCCGTCACGGCGTGACGATGCTGACGCTGGGTCAATATCTACAGCCAAGCCGCCACCACCTGCCTGTGCAGCGCTATGTCAGCCCGGATGAGTTTGACGAAATGAAAGAGGAAGCGCTGGCGATGGGCTTTACCCATGCAGCATGTGGTCCGTTCGTTCGCTCCTCTTACCATGCTGATCTGCAGGCAAAAGGCATTGAAGTGAAGTAATACTTGCTTACACTGCAAACAAAAAAACCGGCTTCTGCGCCGGTTTTTTTTCGCCTGTCAAAGCCGCTGTTACTCTTTGTGAGAGAGTTTTTCTGCTGTGACTTCGTCAGCTTTTTTCGCTGCATCATCATCATTCATGGCTTTTTTAAAGCCTTTGATGGCTGCGCCCAGGTCACCGCCGAGCGTACGCAATTTTTTGGTTCCAAACAGCAGAACAACCAGTGCGGCCACAACCAGCAGTTTGGTAATACTAATCTCACCCATAGATACCTTCTTTCTTAAAACAGGCTGCATAAAACGCCATTATAACCGGACTTCATTAACGGTCATTCGACGCGCGCACACAATAGCAATGTGTAACGAGATGAATCAAGCATTGTTTAAAAAAACATCACAATAAATGCGGTACAGCGAAACGGCGATTGCGTAATACCGGCAGTTTCTCGCGTGTCTGCGCCACGCGTTCAGGCGTGACCTCTGCGAAAATCAGCTGTGGCGCTTCTGCTGCTGCCGCAACCGTCACGCCCTGCGGATCAACAACCCGGCTCTGCCCGATATTCTTATTGCCGCATTCGCCGGCCGCGACAATATAACATGTTGTGTCCAGCGCCCTTGCCGATAGCAGCGTCGCCCAGTGCTGCTCCTTGAGCGGACCGCGTACCCAGGCAGCAGGCAACACCAGCAGTTCAGCACCCTGCAGCGCCAGCGACAACGCCAGTTCCGGGAAACGCAAATCGTAGCACGTCATCAACCCGACCTTCATGCCCTCCACATCAATCAACGGAGGAATATCGTGCCCGGCGTCCACTCGCAGCGACTCCTGCATAGTAAATGCGTCATACAAATGCAGCTTGGCATACTGCGCGATCACCTCTCCACCGCGCAATACCATCAGCGTATTAACTGCCCTGCCTTCGGTTGACGGAACATGCACCGTCAACACCGTCGTCAACGCGTTACGCTGGCTCTCCGTACGCAACAGGCTCAGAAAGCCGCCATCCAGCGTCTGCGCCGATTTGACCGAAAGGTGGGGGTCGGCATCATCTCTTGCCAGTAATGCCTCTGGCAGCACCAGCAGCGACGCCTGTCGCGCTGCCGCCTGTGCCATCAACGCAGCACACGTCTGCGCATTGGCTCGCCAGTCTGGCGTGACCGCAAATTGCCCGGCTGCAACAATCATCTTTAGTCCTCTCGCTTCGTCACGATAGCCAGAAAATAGCCATGACGCTAAACTCAACACTCTAACAAATCAAATAGCAGGATCTCACGGTGTTACAACTTCTTTTAGCGGTATTTATTGGCGGTGGAACCGGCAGCGTTGCGCGCTGGATGTTAAGCATGAAACTTAATCCGGCACATCAGGCAATTCCTGTTGGTACGCTCACCGCCAACCTGCTTGGCGCGTTTATTATCGGTATGGGTTTGGCGTGGTTCAATCGTATGACGCACATTGATCCCGTCTGGAAAGTGTTGTTAACCACCGGCTTTTGTGGTGGGCTGACGACCTTTTCTACCTTTTCCGCTGAAGTGGTGTTTTTGTTACAGGAGGGACGAATTAACTGGGCGCTGCTGAATGTGGCGGTAAACCTGCTGGGTTCGTTTGCCATGACGGCGCTGGCGTTTTGGTTGTTTTCCTCGGTTAACGCAAATTGAAAGCATAAAAAAACCCGCCTTACGGCGGGTTTTGGAATTCTTACTGTACGTACGTAGCTGAATTAAACAGGCATTACGTTCGCAGCAGATGGGCCTTTGGCACCGTTAGTGATTTCAAACTCAACGCGCTGGCCTTCAGCCAGGGTTTTGAAACCATTGCTCTGGATTGCAGAGAAGTGTACGAACACGTCTTTGCTGCCATCTTCCGGAGTAATGAAACCGAATCCTTTGGATTCATTAAACCACTTAACGTTACCTTTAATCTTAGACATCAAAATTACCTTTACATGAAAAATCGACACAAATGCTGTGTCGGGTATCAGTACAACAATTGTGACGACTTTTGTCCAGTCGTTATTCGTGAAAAAGTGATAAATGTCGCTAACTTTTTTGCAAAAGTGAGTTTATTCCGCGTTTTAGGCAATGATTAAAATTTGCACACCGCGTTAACACAGCATTTGCAGCTAAAACTGAAAGCGCATCCAGGCAAAGTAAACGTTACCGTTGTTATAGGTGCCCGGAATGTAGGTCATCTGGAAGGTCGCCGGGCCATAGCCGACAGATGCCAGCGGTAACAACACCGGAATGGGAATGTACTTCCAGTTATCACGCGCGGTAAACCCGGCCGTATACCCCAATCCCAGACGGAAATTATCATCTGCCAGCGGGCGCCATGTTTTTTCCCACCCGTAACCACCAATCGGTTCCCATTTGTTATAGGAATCTTTAAACGCCATCAGGTAAAGGCCATGCCAGTTCCCTTTTTCGTCCCAGCGGGACTGACCAAAACCCGCGCCCCACGGACGTTCGTTATAGCGGTCCGTTTTTTCCTTGTCATAGGCGAAACGCGCATGCCAGGTGATAGCAGGAACATAGAGATCATAATGCTCTGGCTGCTGCCAGGTTTGCTTCACATTGTCAGTAAAACTCGAGAACCAGGAGTTCTCTGCAGCAACTGCTGTGGTAACCACCGAAAACGGACAAAACAAAGACAAAAAAATAGCTAAAAACTTCTTATTTACAGACACCGTATTTATTCCATATTACGCAACGACGTTTATTCTTGGGCATGTTATCTGAATAGTTCCTTAACAAGATCGGATTAATTCTGAAAAAACCTACGGAATAATCGCAGTATTTACCTCACTTAACACAGAATAGCGTTAGATGCGCCCCATCACAGGGGCGCAAAAAAATGACTAACGTTTGCGATGCAGTAAGAAATAAACCGCCGGAATAACCAACATCGACAGCAAGGGTGCCGTTATCATGCCGCCAATCATAGGAGCAGCGATACGGCTCATCACCTCCGAACCGCTGCCACCGCCCCACATAATGGGAAGCAGCCCTGCCATAATCGTCGCAACTGTCATTACCTTTGGCCGCACGCGGAGTACCGCACCTTCATGGATAGCCTGTAGCAACAGCTTATTCCCCCCATCCGGTTCACGTGTGCGATATTTCTGAAGTGCATGATTAAGATAGAGCACCATAATAACGCCGAACTCCGCCGCCACCCCGGCCAGAGCAATAAAGCCTACGGCTCCCGCAACGGACAAATTATATCCCAGCAGCCACAATAACCAGACACCACCAATCAACGAGAATGGCAATGTCCCCATTATTAACAGGGCATCAGATATACGCTTAAAGGTAATAAATAGCAGGACGAAGATAATCATTAGCGTTACCGGCAAAACGATTTTCAATTTTGCCGTGGCGCGTTCCAGATATTCAAACTGTCCGGACCACGAAAGCGTTACCCCTTGCGGCAGTTTCACCTGCTGCGCCACCCGCTGCTGCATCTCATCCACTGCTGATTTCAAATCGCGACCGCGCAGGTCAACGTATATCCAGTTCGAGAGGCGCGCGTTCTCGCTTTTCAGCATCGGCGGCCCCTCTTTCACCACGATATCCGCCAGTTCACCTAACGCAATCTGACTGCCATTTTCCGTGATCACCGGCAATTTTCGCAAATCATCAACGTTATCACGTATTTCTCGTGGGTAACGCACATTGATGGGATACCGTTCCCGGCCCTGTAGCACTTCACCAATATTTTCTCCCCCCACCAACGTTGAGACCAGCGACTGCAACTCTTTTACCGACACACCATAGCGCGCGGCTTGCTGCCGGTTAATGTTGATATCGACGTAGCGCCCGCCCGCCAGACGCTCCGCCAATGCCGATGTTACGCCCGGCACGGTTTTCACCACCTGCTCGATTTGCTGCGCCACACGTTCAATATCAGCAATATTATTGCCGTTCACCTTAATCCCCACGGGGCTTTTAATGCCGGTTGCCAGCATATCCAGGCGGTTACGGATAGGGGGTACCCAGACATTGGCGATGCCCGGCACGCTAACGGTTTTATCCAGTTCTTCCACCAGTTTTTCCGGCGTCATCCCTGCTCGCCACTGGTCGCGTGGCTTAAAGCGAATGGTGGTTTCCACCATGGTTAACGGCGCGGGATCGGTCGCACTCTCCGCTCTGCCCGCCTTACCAAACACGCTCGCCACTTCCGGCACACTTTTAATTAGCCGGTCGGTTTGCTGCAATAAACGTCCGGCTTCGCGCGCAGAGATCCCCGGTAACGTCGACGGCATATACAGCAAATCACCTTCGTTAAGCGGCGGCATAAACTCGCTGCCCAGCCGGCTCAACGGCCATAACGTTGCCAGCAGCAACAGCAGCGCCACCGCCAGCGTCGCTTTCGGCCACGCCAGCACTTTATCCAGCAGCGGCTCATACATGCGGATCAGGAAACGGTTGATCGGGTTGGCTTTCTCATCAGGAATTTTGCCGCGAATAAACAAGCCCATCAGCACCGGAACCAGCGTGATACCAAGCCCGGCTGCCACCGCCATCGCCCAGCTCTTGGTGAACGCCAGCGGCGAGAACATACGCCCTTCCTGCGCTTCCAGCGAAAACACCGGAATAAACGACAAGGTGATAATTAGCAGGCTGCAAAACAACGCCGGCCCCACTTCGACTGCCGCCTGTTCTGAAAAACGCCAGTAATCTGCGCCGGTCGGCTGGCGGTCAGGATTATCGTGCCGCCACTGCTCCATCACCTTGTGCATGTTTTCAATCATCACAATGGCCGCATCGACCATCGCACCAATCGCAATCGCAATCCCGCCAAGCGACATGATATTGGCGTTGATACCCTGGTAATGCATGACGATAAACGCGCCAAGTATCCCCAATGGCAGCGACACAATCGCCACCAATGCCGAACGGAAATGGAACAGGAATAGCGTGCAAACCAGCGCAACAACGATAAATTCCTCAATCAATTTATGCGTCAGCGTTTCGACTGCACTTTCAATCAGTGTCGAGCGATCGTAAACCGGCACGATCGCCACACCGTCGGGCAGCGTTTTTTGCACATCATTGAGTTTCGCTTTCACCGCATGAATGGTATCGAGCGCGTTTTTGCCATAACGCATAACGATAATGCCGCCCGCGACTTCACCTTCGCCATTATATTCCGCCACACCGCGGCGCAGTTCCGGCCCAAGGCGCACCGTCGCCACATCGGAAAGCATCACCGGCACACCGTCCCGGCTGGCAATGACTATCTGGCGAAAATCCGCCAGTTGCCGCAAATAGCCAGTGGTACGCACCATAAATTCGGCTTCGCCCATCTCCAGCAACGCGCCGCCGCTCTCCTGATTCGCCGCCTGCACAGCACTGACAATCTGTTCATGGGTAATATTCAGCGCCCGCATTTTCGCGGGATCCGGCACAACCTGATACTGCCGCACCATACCGCCAACACTTGCCACTTCCGCAACGTCCGGTACCGTTTTGAGTTCAAATTTCAGCGTCCAGTCCTGCAACGCGCGCAAATCTGCCAGATTATGTTTACCGCTGCGATCCACCAGCGCGTACTCATAAATCCAGCCCACACCGGTCGCATCCGGCCCTAACCCAACACTCACGCCCGTAGGCAACGATGACTGGATTTGACTTAGATTCTCCAGCACGCGAGAACGAGCCCAGTAGAGGTCGGAGTCATCATCGAACAGCACATAGACATAGGCATCGCCAAACATCGAATAGCCGCGCACCGTTTTCGCCCCCGGAACGGAAAGCATGGCGGTAGTCAGCGGGTAAGTAACTTGATCTTCAATAAGTTGCGGCGCTTTGCCCGGATAGCTGGCACGAATAATCACCTGTACATCAGAGAGATCCGGCAGCGCATCCAGCGGTGCGCGCTGGATTGACCAAATCCCCCAGCCGGTGAGCACCAGCGCGGCCAGCAGAATTAACAAGCGGTTACGCAGCGAGGCGCGAATGACGGCAGCAATCATTTCATTGCCTCCTGCGTGGGCATCAGATGAGTAATGACAGCGCCCTGTTCATCGTCCAGCGTAAAGCTGAACATCACCTTATCGCCCACTTTGATGGCGGGTTCAGGCTGCTTAAGCACGAAATCCATTGTCATCGCGCCCCAGTTCAGCGCCGGGATCGGCTGGTGCGACAGCGTGATGCTACCAGCATCAATTGCTTTCACCACACCGGTTGCGTCGTAGGTTTGCACTTTCTTCGCGGGAGCTTGCGGCGCCTGTTGGTGCGGCAGTGCGCTACGCAAGCTCGCTTCTGAGTCAATCAGGAACTGGCCGGACGTCACGACCTTATCGCCCTCTTTCAACCCGGACAGCACTTCGGTCCAACCCTGTGCTGTACGTCCGGTGGTGACGTTAACCGCCTGGAAATGGCCGTCTCCCGTCGCCAGTAACACGCGGCTTGCCGCACCGGTTTCAATCAGCGCCTCTTCCGGGATAGCCAGCACGTCAGGCTGCTGCGCCGAAGCAGGTTGCGTGACGGTAAGGAACATGCCGGGTTTGAGTTTTTGCTGCGGGTTATCCAGCACGATGCGGGCTTTCAGCGTCCGGGTGGTGGTTTCAAGCTGTGGCAGCAACTCACTGACGCGGCCGTGAAACTGCTCGCCCGGCCAGCTGCCTGATGTGGCAATGATTTCGCTACCTGCAGTAAGTGCTTGCGCCTGGATTTGCGGATAATCGACCACCAGCCAGACAGGATCAAGGCTCGCCAGCTCAAAGAGAACTTGCGTAGCGGCAACTTGCGCACCTTCGCGGGAATCAAGTTTGACCACATAACCGTCACGATCGGCGCGCAGCGTGAGCCGGGTTTGCGGTTTTCCGCTGCGTTCAACCGCGCGAACAATGGCATCTGGCATAAACTGCAACGCCAGCCGCTCGCGGGCTGCCCGCGTCAGTTCACCATCGCCCAACTGGCGCACCGCCAGATACTCTTGCTGCGCCGTGGTCCATTGCGGGATCCACAACTGCGCCAGCGCTTCGCCTTTTTTCACCCACTGCTGTGGCGCGCGGACAAAGAGTTTTTCCACCACGCCCGCCGCCGGAGACGGCACGCTCTGAATACTGCGCTCATCGGTGGTTACCGTGGCGAAGGCAGAAAACGCGTCGGCAAGCGCACGTTTTTCCACCTTCGCCGTGGTCATCCCAAGGTTTTGCTGCTGCTGCGCACTGACGCTAACACCGCCGCTGGCAGGTGTTTCATCGGCATAACGTGGCACCAACGGCATATCCATAAACGGTGATTTACCTGGCTTGTCAAAACGCTGATCCGGCACCATCGGATCGTACCAGTAGAGCACTTTTCGTTGCGGCATCGGTTCGCCAGAAGCCGCAGGCGCACTGTACTGGCGACCGGCGAAATACCCTACGCCCGCCGCCAGGCAAGCCGCAATCACGACGGCTAAAATCGTTTTCTTCATTACCTTAACTCCTGAGGGATCAGCCAGCGGATTGCGGCCCATTTCTGCGCCATCTCTTTCTCGGCCTGGTTAACGGCCAGTTCGCTATCGAGCACATTACGCCGGGCCTCCAGTAACGCGGAGAGACCCGACTGCCCGGAACGGTATTGCGCCGCCAGTAACGTGGCACGCTGGCGAACCAGCGGCAGCACCTCGTCACGCTGGCGCATCCACAGGGTTTGTGCGGCGTTATATTCAGCAACGAGTGAATGCAGTTGTGCGGCGTGATCGCGCTCAGCCAGCGCCAGTTGGTCGTTGGCTTGCATGGTGCGGGAAACATCGGCGGCGTGATCTTTGTCCTGCCGGTGGGACTGGAACAACGGCAAATCGACGGTAAACATCACCCCGGCCATGTCTTCGTACCCTTCGGCGCGGCGTCCGTACCACACTTCTACCTCGACATCCGGAATGGCAGCGATGGCGGATTCAGCGGAACGCGCTTTCGCGCTGTTTGCCGTGCTGGCAGCAGCGATAATGTCCGGATGCTGCGCGATACCCTGCTCCAGCGTTTTTTCATCCGCAGGCAGACGTTGATACCGTGGAAGCTCGCCGGAAACGGCGCTCACATCCTGGCCGGTCAACTGTGTCAGACGGGTTTGTGCCAGTTGCACATCGCGTTCGGCAAGTGTGAGCTTATCGCGCATTGCGCTCACACCGACCCGAAAAGCCAGCACGCTGTCTGGTGCAGCATTGCCAGCACCCACGCTGGCACGCTGCGCGCCTTGCTGGCGTTCGGTTTCTGCCAGCAGTTTGCGCGCGGTCTGCAACGCCTGCTGTGAAAGCGCTAAATCGAGCCACGCCTGGGCAGTGTCGCGCTGTAAGTTGGCGCGCACGACGGCGGATTTGGCGCTGACACTCTGCGCTTCGGCTAACAAGGTATCGGCTTTGCGATCGCGTTTTTCGGCGCTGACATACTGCTGCATGATGCCAATCCGCTGCATCGTCATCCCTTCGCGGGTTAAACGGCGATCGTTGTTGCCCTGAACCGGGACGTTTTCAATACCGAATTTCAGCTTCGGGTCGGGTAACTGGCGGGCAGAATCTGCCATCGCATCCAGCGCCTGCGCCTCATTGCGGTTAGCGGAAAGTTCTGCGGAATAGCGCTCAGCGGCGGCAAGGGTTTGCGTCAGCGTCAGTGACTCCGCCTGCGCGGCGGAGCACATCAGTCCAAGCAACACCCCGCCGAGCCGCAGGCTCAGCGAGTAACGTTTCATTGTTGCCCCCGGTTAGCGTTGCGGCATTAATGAAACGAGCTGGTAGCCGTTTTCGCTTTGCACAAAAGTGAAGTCGACCTTATCGCCCACTTTCAGCGGCGCAAACGTGCTGCCTTTGGCCAGTGCAAACTGCATGGTCATTGGCGGCCAGTTCAACGCGGGAATAGCTTTATGGGCGATCGAAATCGCATCGGGGGTGATTTTTTTGATGACACCCTGGCTTTGGTAGATTTGCATTTGGCTATGCATCGCCGGGTGCTGCGACATATCGTGCATACCGTGCATTGCAGGCATATCTTCCGCGTGAGCGGCCAGGGAGAAAAACAGCACGCCAGAGAGCATGCAAAGAAGAGAAGAACGCATAATAAAACTCCTGTTAGACAATGAAATTAATAAAATTCAATGCATTAACAGGTTTTCATTCACGGAACCGGCAAAAACGAATCGTTGCCGGCGGGCCTATCGCAGGAGGGGTTAACGACCATCCGTCATGCGCGACGGAGGCACAAACTGGTTCCGCGACCGCCAGCGTCAGCGAAACGGGCAGCGCCACCAGTGAAGCGTGATCGGTGTCTTTTTGCGCCAGATCCGGAACACAATGTTTTTCGCACAGCGGCGTTTTCATGATGTCCATTTGCGGCGCACTGTCAGACATCGCCATTCGATGGTCCATATGCTGAACCATCACATTTTCACCCTGCACGCTTAAATCACAGTTATGCGAAGCAATCGCCACCTGGCTTTGAATAAGCAGCCAACCAAACGCCATCAGCAGCATCAACAGATGCCGCTTAATAAAGCGTAATCGGTATAGCCAGCCTGCGTGCATAACGTCGCCATGGGGGAAAGAAAAGTAACGGCGAGTATAAGCAGCATCTTTTTTATTTTTAAAGTGTTTTTTAACTAATTTACGTCCGGAAATAAAGCGCAACCGAAACCGTTAAATTCATTAACTTATAGGCACCTTTTAAATAACAAATTTATCATTTCCAATTAATCCCAATTATTGCTTAAGCAGTATTAATTAAGTGGAGTGATAACAATTTGACGCGATTATTCGCTCAACACATCGCTTTGTTGATTTTAATCATCTACCCGCTGGCTATTATTCGGCACATTGCGTTGCCAGTTTTTTTACTTACTTTTCATTCAGGTCAACCTCCGGGGCCAACAACATGTTATTAACACTCATTGAACTGCTGATAGGCGTGGTGGTGATTGTCGGCGTGGCACGCTACATCATCAAAGGCTACTCCGCCACCGGCGTGCTGTTTGTCGGCGGTCTGGCGCTATTAATTGTCAGCGCGCTGATGGGCCACAAAATATTACCCGGCAGCGCCACCAGCACTGGCTATAGCGCTACCGATATTGTCGAATACATTAAAATCCTGCTGATGAGCCGCGGTGGCGATCTCGGCATGATGATCATGATGCTGTGTGGTTTTGCCGCTTATATGACCCACATCGGTGCTAATGACATGGTGGTGAAGCTGGCTTCGCGCCCGCTGCGCTTTATCAACTCGCCTTATCTGCTGATGATTGCCGCCTATTTTGTCGCTTGCCTGATGTCGCTGGCGGTCTCTTCCGCAACCGGCCTTGGCGTGCTGTTGATGGCGACCCTGTTCCCGGTGATGGTAAACGTGGGCATTAGCCGCGGTGCAGCGGCAGCGATTTGCGCTTCTCCGGCAGCAATCATTCTTTCGCCCACCTCCGGTGACGTGGTGCTGGCTGCGAAAGCCGCCGAGATGCCGCTTATCGACTTCGCGTTTAAAACCACCCTCCCCATCTCTATCGCGGCGATTATTGCCATGGCGATTGCCCACTTTTTCTGGCAGCGCTACCTGGATAAAAAAGAGCATATCGTCAGCGAAATGCTGGATGTGAAAGACATCACCACCAGTGCCCCCACGTTCTACGCCATCCTGCCGTTTACGCCGATTATCGGCGTGCTGATTTTCGACGGCAAATGGGGCCCCGAGCTGCATATCATCACCATTCTGGTGATTTGCATGTTGCTGGCGGCCGTACTGGAGTTTTTACGTGGTTTCAATACACAAAACGTCTTTTCCGGGCTGGAAGTGGCTTATCGCGGCATGGCAGACGCATTTGCTGGCGTGGTGATGTTGCTGGTCGCCGCCGGGGTTTTCGCCCAGGGCTTAAGCACCATTGGCTTTATTCAGAGCCTAATTTCGATTGCTACGTCGTTCGGTTCGGCGAGCATCATTTTGATGCTGGTGCTGGTCACGCTGACCATGCTGGCGGCAATGACCACCGGCTCCGGTAACGCGCCGTTCTACGCCTTTGTCGAGATGATCCCTAAACTGGCGCATGAATCAGGTATCAATCCGGCTTATCTTTCGATTCCGATGTTGCAGGCGTCCAACCTCGGGCGCACCATCTCTCCGGTTTCCGGTGTGGTGGTTGCCGTGGCGGGGATGGCGAACATTTCCCCCTTTGAAGTGGTGAAACGGACATCGGTGCCAGTGATCGTCGGTCTGATTGTGGTGATCATCGCTACCGAAGTATTGGTTCCGGGTGTCGCAGTACATTAATTTATAAACGCCATTTATGAAAAAGCGCCTGCCCGGCGCTTTTTTTATGGTTTAATAACGCATGGCAATTACCCGGATACATCCATCAGGAACTGATATGTTTATAAAGGGACTCTTCACCTGCGCAAGCCTTGCCGCGACACTGTTCTCCGCCGCTTATGCCGCACCGCTCAAGCCCACACAGTATGGTGACTTTGACCGCTATGTTCTGGCGCTCTCCTGGCAAACCGGTTTTTGCCAGAGCCTGCATGCGCAAGGTCGCAATGAGCCCGATGAGTGCAGGCCGCAAAAAGAACCCGCTAACAAAGCCGATTATCTGACCGTGCATGGTCTGTGGCCAGGTCTGCCAAAATCCATCGCCGCGCGCGGCGTCGACGATCGCCGCTGGATGCGCTTCGGCTGTGCAACGCGTCCGATTCCAAATATGCCGGAGGCGAAAGCCAGCCAGAAATGCGCCGCGGCGGAAACCGGCCTGTCGCTGGAAGTGGCCAACAAACTCAACGCCGTCATGCCGGGCGCGGGCAGCACCACCTGCCTTGAGCGCTATGAATATGCCAAACACGGTGTCTGTTTTGGCTTCGATCCGGACGACTATTTCGGCGCAATGGTACGCCTGGACACCGAAATCAAACAGAGCGCACTTGGCCAGTTTCTGGCAGAAAACTACGGGAAAACCGTCACCCGCGAGGCATTTAACGCAGCCGTCGCGAAAGCGTATGGCGATCAAAGCGTAAAAGCGGTGAAACTGACCTGTAGTGGTAACCCGGCGTGGCTGACGGAAATGCAGATAGCCATCAAAGCCGACGCGATAAACGCCCCGCTCGCGGCAACGTCTTTACTGCCACAGCCGCATCCCGGCAACTGTGGAAACAGCTTCGTCATTGATAAAGCGGGATACTGAAAAACCATAATTCCGGCAAATGTGCGCAACATCACTTCACAGCACGCTGTCGTGTCAGTATCATCCCTTGTAGACAAACCCTCGCTGCCAGTCGGCGAGGGTTTTTCTTTGGATCAATCACCTGACATGGAGTACCAGATGTCCAGACCTGCCATTATCATTAATGAGCGAGACGCCGAGCGCCTCGACCGTCTGCTTGAGCAGCCCGCTCACGCTAACCTGCCGGTCGCGGATGCGCTAAATGAAGAGTTGGATCGCGCCCAGATGTGCGCGCCAGAAGCGATGCCACACGATGTGGTAACCATGAACAGCACGGTAAAATTCCGTGAACTGAAAAGCGGCGAAGAGCGCGTGCGCACGCTGGTTTATCCGGCGAATGTGACCGACAGCGCCAGCCAGCTTTCGGTGCTTGCGCCTGTCGGCGCAGCGCTGCTGGGCTTGCGCGTTGGCGATACCATCCACTGGGAACTGCCAGGCGGCACCACCACCGACCTTGAAGTGCTCGAACTGCTGTACCAGCCCGAAGCCGCAGGCGATTTCATGCGCTAAGCCCCGCCCTGCGTTGTTGTGCAGAGGATGCGCCCGCATCCTCTTTCCGTTCCCGCCCGTTTATTCTTCAGATTTGCCATCCAGGCAGCAAAATATTCCTCCCGTTTATGATTCAATCAGAAGGACATAACCTACAGGGAGAAGCGTTTATGTATCAGACAATCATTATGCCGGTCGATGTTTTCGAAATGGAGTTAAGCGACAAAGCCGTGCGTCACGCTGAATTTCTCGCGCAGAGTGAAGGCGTTATCCATCTTTTGCATGTGTTACCCGCCTCTGCCAGCCTGAGCCTGCACCGTTTCGCCGCTGATATACGCCGTTTCGAAGAGCATCTGCATCAGGAAGCGCAAACGCGCCTCAGCACCATGATCACACATTTCCACATCGATTCGTCACGCATTCATATTCATGTCCGTTTTGGCAACGTGCGCGATGTGGTCAATGAGTTAGCCGAAGAGTTGAGCGCCGATATGGTGGTGATTGCCTCGCGCAATCCCTCCATCTCCACCCACCTACTCGGCTCGAATGCCGCTAATATCGTGCGCCACGCGCATATTCCGGTGCTGGTGGTCAGATAAATACGCTCAGGCGTAAAAAAAAAAAGAGGCTACCGAAGGTAGCCTCTTTACATTTGCAGGTATTGTTTACTTTCTTATTTTTGCTTACGCAGTTTTCGTGCGGATAAGGTAGTCAAACGAACTCAGAGACGCTTTGGCACCTTCACCCGTGGCAATAATGATCTGTTTGTACGGCACCGTGGTGCAGTCGCCTGCGGCAAACACGCCTTTCACGCTGGTTTCGCATTTCGCGTCGATGATAATTTCGCCCATGCGGTTGCGCTCAATCGCGCCTTCCAGCCAGGTGGTGTTCGGCAGCAGACCAATCTGCACAAAAATCCCCACCAGCGCCACGCTGTGAACATCGCCGCTCACACGGTCGCGGTACTCAAGGCCGGTCACTTTGCTGCCGTCGCCTTTCACTTCGGTGGTCTGCGCGTTCAGAATAATGTCGACGTTTTTCAGGCTACGCACTTTATCCTGCAATACCTGATCAGCTTTCATTTCCGGGGCGAATTCGAGCAATGTCACGTGCTCGACAATCCCCGCCAGATCGATAGCCGCTTCCACGCCGGAGTTACCACCGCCGATCACCGCCACGCGCTTGCCTTTAAACAGCGGGCCGTCGCAGTGCGGGCAGTAAGTCACGCCTTTGGTACGATACTGATCTTCACCCGGCACGTTCATATTGCGCCATTTCGCGCCGGTGGCAATGATAATGCTGCGTGCTTTCAGCACCGCGCCGGAGGCGGTTTGGATCTGATGCAGACCGCCTTCCACCGCTGCCGGAACCAGCTTGCTGGCGCTCTGGCTGTCAATCACATCGACGTCGTAATCCGAGACGTGCGCTTTCAGCGCGCCCGCCAGTTTCTGGCCTTCGGTTTTCGGCACAGAAATGTAGTTTTCGATATCTACGGTATCCAGTACCTGACCGCCGAAACGCTCGCCCATCAGGCCGGTACGAATGCCTTTACGCGCCGAATAAACCGCCGCTGCCGCACCCGCCGGGCCGGAACCGACAATCAGCACATCGTAAGCATCACGCTTGTTAAGCTCTTCCGCCGCGCGTTTTTCCGCGCCGGTGTCGATTTTGGCAACGATTTCGCTCAGCGTCATACGCCCCTGACCAAACTCCTGACCATTCACAAACACCGCCGGAACACCCATCACGTTGCGATCGGTAATTTCGTTCTGGAACGTACCGCCATCAATCGCCGTGTGCTTGATACGCGGGTTCAGCACTGCCATCAGGTTCAGCGCCTGCACCACGTCCGGGCAGTTATGGCAGGAGAGCGAATAGTAGGTTTCAAACTCAAAATCGCCGTCGAGATCGCGGATCTGCTCAAGCAAAGCCTGCGCCTCTTTTGACGGATGACCACCGGTCCACAGCAGCGCCAGCACCAGTGAAGTAAATTCGTGACCCAACGGCGAACCAGCAAAACGCGGGCCGGTATTCGAGCCAGGGTTGGTAATCAGGAACGACGGTTTACGCACCGCCAGGCTGTTGTCTTCTTTAAAGGAGACCTTGTCTGACAGTTCAGCGATTTCGCCCAGCAGTTCTTTGATCTCTGCCGATTTCGCGCTGTCGTCCAGCGTAGCAATCAGCTCAACAGGCTTGGTCAGTTTCTCAAGATAGGCTTTGAGCTGGGTTTTCATAGTAGTGTCGAGCATAACGTTCTCCCTTAAAACATCATCATGCAAGCCAAATCATTTAAGGCTGCATCAATGCAACTTGCATCATGGTGCTGAATAAAACGGGCACCCAAAAGTACCCGTTAACAATAGTAATTTCCGGAGTATTTCGCGCCAGAGCAAGGCGGCTAGCCTGAGAGTCCCCGGGAGCTTACACCAGCAGTAAGTGACCGGGGCGAGCAGGCGACGCCAACACCGCTATGGCGTGAAAGACGACAGGAAATTTAGATTTTACCAACCAGATCCAGGGACGGAGCCAACGTCGCTTCACCCTCTTTCCATTTCGCCGGGCACACTTCACCTGGGTGAGAAGCCACGTACTGTGCTGCTTTGATTTTACGCAGCAGGTCAGATGCGTCGCGGCCGATGCCTTCAGCGGTGACTTCGATAGCCTGGATAATGCCCTGCGGGTCAACAACGAAGGTAGCACGATCGGCCAGACCTTCATTCTCACGCATGTTGTCGAAGTTACGGGTCAGGGCGCCAGTCGGGTCGCCGATCATCGCATATTTGATTTTCGCGATGGTTTCGGAGCTGCTGTGCCACGCTTTGTGGGTGAAGTGGGTGTCGGTGGAAACAGAGTAAACGTCCACGCCCAGTTTCTGCAGCTCTTCGTAGTGGTCAGCCACGTCGCCCAGTTCAGTCGGGCATACGAAGGTGAAGTCAGCCGGGTAGAAGAAGAAGACGCTCCAGCGGCCTTCGGTATCTTTCTCGGTTACTTCGATGAACTCACCGTTTTTGAACGCCTGGTTTTTAAAAGGTTTAATCTTGGTATTAATTAAGGACATCTATACTTCCTCCGTGTTTTCGTTGGGGTGTAAGTTAACGAACTTCGATTGATTGAGCCAATGCGTTTGCTTTATCAAATCAATAAGTGTTAGCTAACAACCCGCAACGAGCAACCTTGTGAACGGCCGAATTGCCAAAAGTAAAAAGGCCACCGCGACGGGTGGCCTCGATACCTGAAATACCCGTGGGTAACTTCAGCGCCAGCAAGCTGGCTTTGCGTTGCGCTCATAACCTGTCGGTCATCAAGCGTTGTTGATTACACCACTGCGAGCACGTGAGAACAATGCCTTACCCGGCGGTCTTACCAATGGTTGTGATAGGTTTTCTCTACCCTTGCTCTTTCCCACTGTTTTTATAAGGATTTTTATGCTCAAGCGCCTGTTAATGCTGACCCTGCTCCCGCTGACTCTGCACGCCGAAGAACTGCCCGCGCCGGTAAAAGCCATTGAAAAGCAAGGCATCACCATCATCAAATCCTTTGACGCACCGGGCGGCATGAAAGGCTATCTAGGAAAATATCAGGAGATGGGCGTCACCATTTATGTCACGCCGGACGGCAAACACGCTATCTCCGGCTACATGTACGACGATGCAGGCACCAACCTGAGCGAAAAGCTGATTGCCAAAGAGATTTACGCGCCGGCAGGCCGCGCGCTGTGGCAGCAGATGGAAAAAGCCGACTGGCTGCTGGATGGCAAAAAAGAGGCACCGCGCGTGGTGTACGTCTTTGCCGACCCGTATTGCCCGTACTGCAAACAGTTCTGGCAGCAGGCGCGCCCGTGGGTGGAATCCGGCAAAGTGCAGATCCGCACGTTGCTGGTTGGCGTGATCAAACCGGAAAGCCCGGCGGCCGCGGCAGCGATTATGAGCGCGAAAGATCCGGCGAAAAGCTGGCACGACTTTGAGCAGTCGAACGGCAAAATGGCGCTGACGTTACCGAAAAGCGTACCGCCGGAAATGACGAAAAAGCTCAATATCAACCAGAAAATCATGGACGATCTCGGCGCAAACGCCACGCCTGCCATTTACTACATGAATGAAGACAATGTGTTGCAGCAGGAAGTCGGTTTGCCGGACGCGGAAAAACTGAAAACGATTATGGGCGAGAAATAAAAGCAATCACGGCGGTGCAGCCAGCACCGCCGTTTACGTGTTACAGCTTACACAGGCGCTCTGCCGCCGCCAGCAGCGTCGATTCCTGTTTGGCAAAGCACAGGCGAATCAGCTTGTGCGGGAAGGGATCGGCGCAGAACACCGACAGCGGGATCGCCGCCACGCCCACCTCTTTGGTCAGCCACTGGCAAAAACTCACATCATCCAGATCGGAAATCGCGCTGTAATCCGCCAACAGGAAGTAGGTGCCTTCGCACGGCAGAATCTCCAGCTTGCTGTGGCTGAGCGCATTGACCAGCACGTCGCGCCGCGCGCGGTAAAATTCCGGTAGCTCACGATAATGTTCCGGCTCGGCGCGCAGCATATCCGCCAGCGCCAGCTGCGCCGGGGTATTCACCGAGAACGTCAGATATTGGTGCACTTTGCGCAGCTCCGCGCTAATCGCGGCAGGTGCCACGCAGTAGCCCACTTTCCAGCCGGTCATATGGTAGGTTTTGCCAAATGATGATACCGCCACCGCCCGCTCGCGCAGTTGCGGATGCGCCAGCACGCTGGCATGGCCCTCTTCGGCAAAACAGATGTGCTCATAAACTTCATCGCTCAGCACATAGATTTCCCGTTCGGCAATTGCCTGCCACAACGCGGCGAAATCTGCCTTTTGCCACACCGTGGCTGATGGATTGTGCGGCGTATTCAGAATCACCAGCCGCGTGCGATCGCTGAGCAGCCCCGCAAACTGCTGCCAGTCGACGCGAAAATGCGGCGGTTGCAGCGCAATGCGTTTCAGCACCCCGCCGGAAAGCTCGACCGCAGGCGCATAGCTGTCGTAGCTCGGATCAAAACAGATAACTTCATCGCCCTGGCGCACCAGCGCGGTGATCGCCGCGTACAGCGCTTCTGTCGCCCCGGCGGTAACGGTAATGTCCGTATTCACGTCCGGTTTATGGCCGTACAGCTCGGCTGTTTTATCGGCAATCGCTTCGCGCAGCGCCTGCACACCGGTCATTGGCGCGTACTGATTCGCCCCCTGCGCTACGTGGAACGCTAAACGCTCCTGCAAATAGCGAGGGCCGTCGAAATCCGGGAAGCCTTGCGACAGATTAATCGCCTGGTGCTGCTGCGCCAGGGCGCTCATTTGCGTAAAGATGGTTGTACCAAGCGCGGGAAGTTTACTTTGTGGAATCAGTGCGTTATTGCTCATTATTAGCTGCCTGCTTGTTATACGCGTGTTGCCGCCACTATAACACGATGCTAGTATTTGGCAATCAAGACGCTTAGACGTCTATACGATAACAATATTCCTTATAAGGAAGGGTGATGACAGACAACCTGCAACTCCAACAACTCGTTGCCGCCTGCCACTGGATAGGCGCGAAAGGCTGGGCCCCCGCCACCGGCGGGAATATGTCCGTGCGCCAGGATGCCGACTGGTGCTGGCTGAGCGAATCCGGCAAAGACAAAGGCAGCCTGACCACGGCGGATTTTTTGCAGGTATCAATTGCCGATAACCATGCCCCTTCCGGCCGCAAGCCCTCGGCGGAAACTGGCCTGCATACCCTGATTTACCGCCTCTACCCGGACGCCAACGCCGTATTGCACGTACACACCGTGAACGCGACGGTGCTTTCACGCGTGGAGAAATCCCCTGCTCTGCTGCTGAACGGTTTTGAGATGCAAAAATCCCTGAGCGGTCAGACCACGCACCTGGACACCGTGCCGGTGGCCATTTTCGACAACGACCAGGATATCGACGCGCTGGCTGCTCGCATCGCCGACTATGCGCAGACTCATCCATTGCGCTATGGTTTTCTGCTGCGTGGCCACGGGCTGACCTGCTGGGGGCGTGATGTCGCCGAAGCCCGTCGCCATCTGGAAGGGCTGGAATTTTTATTTGAATGCGAAATGCAGCGTCGCCTGCTGGAGAGACCATGATCCGCGCTATCGTTACCGATATTGAAGGCACCACCAGTGACATCCGTTTTGTGCATAACGTCCTGTTCCCTTACGCCCGCGAACGCCTGGCGGCGTTTGTCACGGCGGAGCAGTACAACGAGCCGGTGAGCACCATCCTGGATAACCTGCGGGAAGAGATCGATCAACCACAAACCACCACCGCCGAACTGATTGACGTGCTGTTTGCTTTTATGGATGAAGATCGCAAATCAACGGCGCTGAAAGCGTTGCAGGGCATTATCTGGCGCGACGGTTATGTGAACGGCGATTTCAAAGGCCATCTTTACCCGGACGTGTTGCCCCAGCTTGAGAAATGGAAATCACAGAGTATTGATCTGTATGTATATTCCTCTGGCTCGGTTGCGGCGCAAAAACTGTTATTTGGCTACAGCGACGAAGGTGATATTACTCCTCTGTTCAGCGGGTATTTCGACACGCTGGTTGGCGCGAAACGCGACGTACAGTCGTACCGCAATATTGCGACGCAAATCGGGCTGCCGCCCGCGGCCATTTTGTTCCTCTCCGATATTCACCAGGAGCTGGACGCCGCCGAAGCGGCAGGTTTTCGCACCACGCAACTGATTCGCGGCGATGATGACGCAGCCAGCCATCATTACCAGGTTCCCTCTTTCAGCAACATTAAGCCGGAGCAGATCCCTTCATGAGCGCACTGACGATTTACACCGATACCGATGCCGGCACGCCGGTGTGGCACAGCACCGACGCCGCAGAGATCCAGCAAAAACTGAACGCCCAAGGTGTGCGTTTTGAACGCTGGCAGGCCGACCGCGATCTCGGCGCAAACCCGACACCGGAAACAGTGATCACCGCTTACCAGCACGCCATCGACAAACTGGTGGCCGAGAAAGGTTATCAGAGCTGGGATGTGATCAGCCTGCGCGCCGACAACCCGCAGAAAGAGGCGCTGCGCGCCAAGTTTCTCAATGAACACACTCATGGCGAAGATGAAGTGCGCTTCTTTGTGGAAGGCGCGGGCTTGTTTTGCCTGCACATCGGCAGCGATGTTTACCAGGTGCTGTGCGAGAAAAACGACCTGATTTCCGTCCCCGCCGGAACCCCGCACTGGTTTGATATGGGATCGGAACCGAACTTCACCGCCATCCGTATTTTTGATAATCCCGAGGGGTGGATCGCGCAGTTTACCGGGAGTGAAATTGCGGGCGGGTATCCGCGATTGGCGTGATAATAAGGCTCCTTTCGGAGCCTTATTTTTAGACTTTATAGTTTCAGCGCTAAATTAATGTCATGCGAGTTAAATATTTTGATATCGTGTCTCCTATCTACTGGTAGTGGAATAACTGAGGGCAATAGCATTTCAAATGTTAAAGAAAATAAAAAATTTAATTGATTCTGGTCGTGAAGGTTTGGGCTGGGATTTTAAACAACAGTTTCATGACAACAACGCATCTCTTGTTCACGATATTATATGTTTAGCTAATTCTGAATATGACGGCGATCGGTATATAATATTCGGGGTTAGTGATGAATTTAAAGTAGTAGGTATTACGACTGACAAGCCTGTAAGGAAACAAGCGGAAATAGTCGATCTGTTGCGCAATATTCATTTTGCAGAGAATAACACCCCAGAAATCCAATTAGAACATTTCCATATTGAAGATAAAGAAATTGCAGTGCTCTCCATTAGTAAAACTCGCTATCGCCCCTATTATCTATCGCGTGACTATATTGTCGGAAAGAAAACTGTTCGTGCCGGTGTAATTTATTCTCGAACAGAAGATAGTAATACACCGCTAGATCGATGTTCTTCTCCGGAAGCAATAAAAAAAATGTGGCGAGAGCGTTTTGGTCTTGATTTGAGCCCCCTGGATCGATTTATCCATATTTTACCGGATGCGGATAAATGGAATTCTGATGGAATCAGTAAAGCCTTCTATTATCCTGACCCTATTTTCTCTCTGGAAATTGAACGTGAAGAGCAAACTACACTTGGTCACTTTTGGTGGCAAAATACCGAACACGAAAAAACGTCAAGATTAAAATACAATCTTAAATATCACGATAAAATACTTAAAACGATAGAGGTATCTTATTATTACAGCGAATCACTATTCTTTCCTGCACCGGAAAATGAAACAATCGCTTACCCTGATAATTTCCATGGCCCTTGCTCTGACTTTTACGCGGATATATTCTTTTTCAAAAAGAATACATTGAAGCATAGTTTATTAATGTATCTGTATAAAAGCTATAATCAATCACCTGAATTGCCATTAACGTCCCCGACTAAGCCCCCAATAATTAGACTCCCCTTCCTTATATTAAATAATGATAAAGAGCTTGATAATTTAAAAGAAATAGCCATTCGAAACTTTAATCAATTCACAGCTTCAGTAAAACAAAACAGCCGTGATGAAAAAACAAGAATGCAAATTGAAAAAGAGTTTTCATGGTGGATATTTAACCTCGATACAGGCATGTAAAGGATCACTTTTTCTGTATGTCACGTCTATCCAATTCCCTACGCAGCAACCGCTTGATCCACCCCGCTTTGTTGTCGTCGCCGTCTTCTTTCATCGCTATTGCCAGCCTCTCTGACAGATCAGCATCCAGACGGAGTTGCACAACATGCCTTTCTTTTTGGTTGTCTTTGGTTGACATTGGTTGTCACTCCTGTATATTTTACATGCTGGTGTTCAATGTACACCAACGTAGTGAATTTCTAAAGCAACGCCCCGAAGTGCGGGAACACTGTCGAGGCGTCTAACCAGATCATTACTGGAGGTAATGTATGGCTGTAGCCAATGGTATCACGCATGGGTATTTAAAGCCCAACCCCTTCTCTCTTAACGCTTTTGTTTGTCTTTCTGCTGTTTGTCTTTCTGCTGTTTGTCTCTCTGCTGTTCGTTTCTCCGCTTTGCCGGAGGTGCGCTATGCTGCCTGACACCGATATTCTCTCTTCTGAACTGCGCGATATTTTTCGCAAACTGGACACCTCAAACCTGAGCGAAGAAGAGATGCTGCAACTGGCGAACAGTTGCGAAGATCACATCGCCGGGCTTTGCCACGGTCTGCACTTTTTGGGCAAAACCTTCGTCTCATTTGCAGACAGCGACGTGCTGGAGTTCTCCCGGGAAAGTCTCTGCCAGTTAGGCCACGGGTTAAAAACCATTGCAACGCTGCTTCCCGCGCTGATGGAGCTGCATCAAATGACTGAACGCAAAATCGCCGCAGAAGATTATCTGATCTAAATCGTACGGCTCCCACTACGCGCAGTTAACGCTTTTGGGAGCCTGCTCGGTTTTTCACTTTCCATGCCTTGCGATTAGCCCCCGTTTTGCGTTGCAATTCGCGCTGTCCAATCTTATCTTTATGTACGGATTAAATCCGTACATACCTGACAAGATTATTGGTAGATCTGCATAAAGCAGACTGCCAGGGAGAGTAACGCTATGCCCGCACTGAAAAAGCAGCGCATCGATCTGCGATTGACCGACGAGGATAAAAAAATGATTGAAGAAGCGGCGGCAATGACCAACCAGACGATCACCCAATTTCTGGTGAGCAGCGCCTCGGAACGAGCCGCAGAAGTGATTGAACAGCATCGCCGTCTGGTTCTGAATGAAGCATCCTGGAACCGGGTGATGGACGCTATCGAAAACCCACCCGCACCGAACGACAAGCTTAAACGCGCCGCAAAACGTCTGCAAAACAGGGAGTGAATCGTGGACAAGCTGACCATTGAGATGTTCTCAGGAGAGACAGAGTATGAAACGGGTGATTTTGATTGTGGTGAGACCTCGCTCAACACCTTTTTAACCCAGCATCTCAAGCGCCAGCACAACGGAAAAATTTTACGCGCCTATATCCTGCAAACCGTAGCCTCCAGACCGCGCGTTTTCGGTTATTACACGTTGTCGGGCGGTAGTTTCGAGAAAGAACAACTGCCAACCAAAACGCAGCAAAAAAAGGTACCCTATCGCACTGTTCCGTGCGTGATGTTAGGTCGTCTGGCTATCGATAAATCACTTCAGGGAAACGGCTGGGGAGAAATGCTGGTCGCGCATGCCATGCACGTGGTTTACAACGCCTCACTTGCTGTCGGTGTCCATGGGTTATTTGTTGAGGCGCTCACTGACAATGCCAAAAATTTTTATGAAAAACTGGGCTTCATTCCGTTAGCCGCTGGCAACCAGCATTCGCTGTTCTATCCGACAAAATCTATTGAGCGCCTGTTCGAAGAGTGAACGCTCTCCGGCCATAGCGAATTACCCTATACCCTTCACTATCTCCTCTGGCTCCAGCCCTACCAGTCTCGCCAGGTGGACAAATTCCACCACATCCAGCCTTCTCTCGCCTTGCTCGATTTTGGCGATAAAGGATTGTGGGCGACCAAGCGCTTCGGCAAGTTTCGCCTGCGTGATACCCCGTGTTTTGCGAGCTTTTTTAAGCGCCGTGATAACGCGTGGGTACTCTTGCGCATAGACAGTTGTCATTTGCCAAACTCCTTTTCACACTTTTTAAACGGCTTCTTCGTGTCTCTTTTGCATCGCAACGCTTGCAACCTGTTAACGCTACCTCATTACTCCCCGCCGCACCTTTTTTGCCGCGAAACATTTGTGATCTCTGCGTAATAGGCCGCACCACCCACTGGCAATCTCCCCCGCCACAGGCAACACTCTGTAAGCCGCCAGCACATATAAAGGAGCAAAATATGACGGGTAATTTTTACTGGATTAACGAACCGCAGCAGTGGCGTGAAACGCAGGGCAAAGTGGAAGTGGTGACCGATGGCAGCACCGATTTCTGGCGCAAAACCTGGTACGGATTTGAGCGCTTCAGCGGTCACGGTTTTGTGCGCGATGTGACGGGGGATTTCACCTTTCAGGTGCGGATTCAGGCGCGGTTTTCCGAGCTGTATGACCAGGCGGGCGTGTTGTTAGTCGCGGACGAGCAGAACTGGCTAAAAGCCGGCATCGAATTTAACGATGGCGCGCCCGCCATCGGCAGCGTGCTGACACAAGGTTATTCGGACTGGACGACCGGTATTTTCGCCGGTGACGCGGGCGATTTCTGGCTGCGCCTGAGCCGCAAAGGCGACGCGCTACGGCTGCAATACTCCACCGATGGTCGCGTCTGGCCGCTGTTGCGGTTGTGCCACTTTCCCCACCCGCGTTGCGCGGTTGGCGTGATGTGCTGCACACCGGAAAGAGCCGGGCTGGAAGTCGCGTTTTCAGATATGGCGCTCACGCCGCTACTGGAGAAAGATCTGCACGACTTGAGCTAGTTTCGCCATGCTTCCACCGAAGATCACCGTTTCGTTTCCCGTCCGGTGACAACCAGCAACACAGGCGACCGAAAGAGAGGTTTATACGTTTCGGTTGCCAGAACACGGAAAGCTCGCACACCATTAGAAATACCGCTTCCCTAATTATTTACCTCATAAGTAATTTGCTTTGCTACATGATATTTCAGCGCAGCTACACCACGCCGTTAAATATTGGTAAAAATACACGATATATTATTTATAACACGCACAAAGAGGAATAAATATATTATATAAAGCTTGCGATCCATCTTTCATTAAAAACCTTACCGATTGTATTTTATGGTCATTTTTAACGTATGTTAACTGGCTAACCAAAAAACAAAACCCACCTCTCTTTTTATTAAATCATCTATGAAGGTTTCGCTTTAGTCGCCGATAAAAATAGAGTTCACCCTGGATATGGAAAGCACCTGAGGCCGTTATGACCATTTTAAAGAAACTGTTATTTGTATTTGCCATTACGTTTATTGCCATGATCGTGCTCGGTGGTTTAAGCATCCGGGCATTAGATAATGCGCAATCGCGTTTTGATTACGTTATTGAAAATAGTTTACCGAGTATCAGTAAGCTCAGCGAGGCACTCCAGCACCGCGAAGAAGCCCGTCGGCAGATCCTGATGTCCCTGCTGATAAACGATGAAGCCGTGTTCACCAAACATATGGCGCAAGCGAAAGATGAGTTAAATAAAACCAATGAGATATTTAAATATTATCGCGAGCAACTTATTAGCGATGATATTGATGGTCAGTTATTGAAAAAAACACAGGATTCCTTTGATGACTATTTGCAAAAAGCAGAATCCATGGTTGGCGTTTATCATAGCGAAGGTATTGAAGCCGCACGCAAAATGGTGTCGGATGGCGGTATTACTGCCAATGCCTCTGTTGCGCTTAGCGCCAATTTAAAAGAGATGCTGGTGCATAATTATAAAATTGCAGCAACATACGCTGAAAATAACCATACGCAATATATCAATACCTTCTGGTTATTGGTCGGAACCATTATCTTTTTACTGGTGTTAATTGGCGTATTCGCTTCAACGATCCTTGGCTATTTAAACAAAGGGTTAAAAAACCTGCAAAACAGTATGGGAACCATCAGCAGCACGCTGGATTTGACCGTCAAAGTGGATCTCAATAAAAAAGATGAACTTGGCGCTACCGCTGCCAGTTTTAATAATCTGGTAGACAAAATCCGCGAAGTATTAAGCAGCGTGAAAGACGCCAGCAACGAAGTGGATGTCGCGGCCACCGAAATCGCCAAAAGCAATGATGATCTGTCATCGCGTACCGAATCGCAGGCCTCGTCCCTGGAGCAGACCGCTGCCAGCATGAACGAACTATCGGCCACGGTGCGGCACAATATGGACAACGCCAAAGAGGCAAATGCCTTCATTGGTCGTGTGCAAACCATGGTGAATGAAAGCCATCGTGAGTTGAGTTCACTGCAAAAATCCATCGACGATATTTCTGCTTCTTCGGCGAAAATCTCCGAAATCACCGACATTATCGACGGCATCGCTTTCCAGACTAACATCCTCGCGCTCAACGCGGCGGTGGAAGCAGCCCGCGCAGGTGAGCAGGGTAAAGGCTTTGCGGTGGTCGCCGGTGAGGTGCGTTCGTTGTCGCAACGCTCTTCTGTAGCGGCGCGCGATATTCGCGGCTTAATCGACGAGGCGATTAAAAATGTCGGCCAGGGCGTCAGCTATGCCGCCAACGTGACTACGCGGATGAACGAGGCGCTGGGCGCGGTTGATGAAACCACGGTGCTGATAAACCAGGTAAATAACTCTTCAACCGAGCAGAGCCACGGTATTGATCAGGTTAACGTGGCGGTCAGCCAGATGGAGGGCAACTTGCAGCAGAACGCCGCCATGGTTGAAGAGATGGCCACTGCCGCGAACTCGCTCAGCCACCAGGCCGGTAAACTGCTTAACGATGTCAATGCCTTTAAGCTGTAACCACACTTGTCAGGCAAGCGCACATCCTGAGCACTTGCCTGACAATCTCATCGCGCTCTCTTCCTTCATAAACCTCAAAAATATCTTTTTGAGATTCATCATGATGATGCTCAGCATCAGCGCCAGACTCTGCTTTTGCAACGAAATACACATTGAAAATCAAAGGAATCTACTTTGATATGGCACGCCAGAAAACGTTGACGGTTTGCGTGGCAAAAACGATCAAATAACTATTTGAGTTAATTCGTAAGTGTGGTTTTTATATGTCTTATAAAGCGAGCAAAGAGGATTAGCCATCTCCCATGAAAATCATAAAAATTTCACTTCTGACAGTATCGCTATCAATTTGCAGTGCGGGCGCCGTCACGTTTGATTTAGGCAAGGACATTCAGCAATGCCTTACTTTACCTGCCTATGGCGATAAGAAAAACCAGACACAATGCAAAGACGAATTGAAAGAAAAATCAGAAAAATCATTAGAAGAAACAATCAATAAGGTAAAGAAGCTGATAAACAACGATTATGATACGCCCTATCACCTTAATGATCCGGAAGGCAGTGAAATAAAAGATCTTTTTTGGGAGCGATTTAATAAATCTCAACAACTTTGGATCGCATCACGAAATGAGTTCTGCGCAGCGTCAGCGTTATTAGTTGGCGAGTGGGCGGCAAGCCAGGATGATTTACAGACGCAATGCATTATTAATCAAAACAATGATCGCGAGCAGTTATTAAAAGCGGCCTATATAAAATAAGCCGCCAGGCACCTTTATGCCGGAGTATTTTTTCTGCTGCAGGAAATAAACCCGGTGGTAATCTTCCCGACTTCTACAGTAAGCCTAACGCTTCCGGTAAATGGCTAACAAACGCGGTTTTATCGGCTGGATAGCGCCGCGATAACTCAATAAATATCGCCGTCAGGTGATGTTTATCATCTGCGTTTAATGTTTGCAGTTCAGCGGCAATCAGCTCCAGCGCGTTGATGGCGGCGTCCTGATCCAATTGGTTTTCACCAGTAAACTCAAGGAAAATAGCTAAATCTGCGACCACTTTCGCCAGCGCAATCTCACAACGTGTTGGCAATTTCACCTCTCCTTATGGATGCATTTTCAGTTGTTTCGGCGCAAATATCACAAAGCGGAACCATCTTCTTTAACGATCAGCGCTTTCATATGTTCAATGCTGAAAACACCCCATTTACCGCCGTAGTCGTTAAAAATTTCCACCGCGAGGCGGTACTCCTCTTCGCTGATGGGCGCGTCTTCTTCGACGATATAATCGCAGATCGTTTCAAATGCTAAACCGCTTTCACCGAAATCGACGTACTCAATAGCAAAGCGCAGTTTCTCAGCGGCAACACGCCCGGCAAAACGCGCGCCAAAGACTTTGATGCCTTCGCGCATTACGATCCTCTCTTCTCCCGCGATTCGTTGACCAGCGCGCAAACCACCGGCACAGATACGGCCAGCAAAAACAGCACGATGCTGGTCATTGCGTTATCGGCGTTTTCACGCCAGTTGCCGAGCAGCGCTGAAAAGAGAAAAAATCCCGCACCGCAGAGCAGCATCGCCTTGCCAAAAAGGCGATTCGCCCGATACCAGGCCGTGTCATCCCGCAAGGTTAGCGCGGTACGCACGCCGTAAAAACGATTGGGTTTAATACGCTGTCGCGCCAGCGGAATGGCGACCGCCATTAACACCAGCATCCCAACGCTGAGGAAGAGAAAGATGTCGTTCATTGCAGGCTCCTTATGCTGAGCAGACACACCCCGGACATTTGTTATGGCAAAACATCATGTTCCCGACAACGGGATAAAGCAACGGCAATCCCTTGAGCGGGATTGCGCATGTGTTTAGCGGAGGGAAAGAAACCCGCACACCAGACGGTGCGCGGGAAAGTGCGTGGTTTAGAAGAAGGTCAACAAGCTGAGGTTAAAGCGATTGTCCTGCGATTCGCCGCTTTGATTGCCGCGCGCGTATTCCAGCGTCAACAAGGCGCTGTTCGGGCTGGCGGCCTGGCTGGCGCTCAGGCGCAAACCGGCACCGTACGCGCTACCGTGCACCTCTTTTTTCTCCAGCGCCGTCGGTTTTGCCTGGCTTACGGAACCCAGTGAACCGAAGACGTACGGCATTACTGCACTACCAAGATCGGGTGCCCAGGAGAATGCGCCCAGCGGCTGCGGCAAGCCAACTTCAGCGCGCGCGGCCAGGGCGCTATCGCCGCTGACCGTGCCGGAATCAAACGCCGAAAGCCAGCTACTGCCGCCAAGTGAGGCCTGCTCAGAGGACGGCAGTGCCTGGTCAAACGAGGTCTGCGCCAGGCCAGAAAGCGAGAGCTGTACTTTGCCATCCACCAGCGGCTGGCTGTAGTTCATAGTCAGCTCCAGCTTCTGGAAATCCGGATCGGCACCGTTTCGGCTCATCGGCAGATCGCTGGTGCCGTGGCGCGCACCCAGGCCGTCGATACCAAAAGAAGCCGTCAGGCTGGAGGCGAAACGCGCGTCAAAATCAGTGGTGTAATCCATCGACTGCGCCAGGCGCACAATGCGCAGACGATCATCGGTGAACGGTACGTCATTGTTATTGAACTGCAAATGCTGGGTTTCGTTTTGCACATCCAGCGACAGTAAGGTCGAGGTATTGAAATCACGCGCACGCACCCAGTGATACCCCAGGCGTGTCGACAGGCGCTGGAAATGATCGCGCGACGTCAGCCCACAGTCAGTTTTCGGTTTGGTGCGGCTGTCCACCCCTTCAACGTTCATCCACAAGCCGTCGGTGCCGAGCGGTACGACCACGCCGAGCGCCCACTGGCGGTTACGCGGCTGCGTATCCGTAAATGGGTTATCGCCGCGCGGGTAGCCATTCAGGCGCGCGTATACCTGCTCGCCAAAGCCTGTCAGGTTATTAAGCTGACCGCCAAGCCCGAGTGAGTACTTACCCAGCTCGTCGGAAAGGCCGTTATCAAAGGTCACCAACCCGGCAACCGGATCGTAGCGACCATCAACGATCAGCACCGTTGAGCCCGGTTTACTGCCCGGTTTGAGGGTCGATTTCAGCATCACGCCCGGTGTGTCGCCTGCCAGCAGCAAACGCCGCTCCAGCGCTTTACGGGTTAAATGTTTCTCGCCCACCAGCGGTTGCAACAAGCTTTCCACCCGGCTACGCGCGGTGTCCGGCAGCGCAGAGGCATCCACTTTTTCCACATAGCCGTCGGTTACCACCACGTGCAGCGGCGCACCATCTTTGATCTGTTGCGGCGGCAGGCTGACGCGCGCCAGCAAGTAACCCGCTTTGATGTAGGCGGTTTCCAGTTCCTGCGCGGCGGCAAATAAATTCGCGGCAGAGACGCGGCGGCCTTTAACGTGCGATTCAATACGCGCCGTTTCGCTCGCTAACTGTGGAAAACCGCCTTCAACCAGCAGACCGGCTGGTGTGACAAACAGTTTTTCCGCGCCGTTCGGCGCCGTAAGCCCGGTGGTGGCAGGCAGCGTAATGCCGCCGCCGGTGTGCTGTTGAACCGGCGCATAAGAGGGTTGCACCAGTTGGCCCGCGCTGGGCGCCGCCACCGCGGCTCCTGCGTGTAAGCTCGCGGCGATACTCAGGCTCAGCAATGTCGGTGCTAAAAGTGAAGATTGTGAAAATAAACGCATGAGTTATCTCTTATTTTTACTTGCCGGAGCAGGAAAGGGCCAAATCGGCGCCCATGGAACAAACCGCACCCGCCAGACGAGGATCCGCCGTGGCGATAACCGCGTTATCCGCACTGCCAGCACTGCTGGCATCATGGGTCACCAGCATCGTGTTACCGGTTAACTGACGCGTCACATCCTGCGCCGAGACACGGTTGCCAATGGTGGCGGCTAACGGCGTCGATACCGGTGTTGATGTCGGTGTCGGGGTTGGCGTCGGGGTTGGCGTGCCCGGCTGGGCATTCACCACAAGCGTTCCGTCGATATAGTTGATGGTGTAATTACCCAGCCCGTTACCGGTGGCATTGGCAGCAATCACCGCGTAGCTGCCCGCAATGGCAGATCTGTCTGCGCCGTCACTGGTGACATCCACGTGCACGATCGCATCGCTGTTCAGCAGGCCATTTGCGCTATAGCCCAGTTGCGCGGTACTACCGACCGTTTTGCTGCCACTATTCGCGGTGATGGTCAGCGCGGCAGGCGTGACATTCAGCGTGCCGTTGTAGCTAATAACGTAGTTGGACAAACCGCTGCCGGTGGCACCGCTACCGTTAATGCCGTAGCTGCCAACGTTGGCAGTCGCCGCCGAACCTGCGCTGTTCAGCGCTACACCGGTCACCGTGTCGCTATTGAGCAGGCCGAGCACGCTGTAATCGCTCAGGCTGACAAGGTCGCCGTAGGTTTTGCTGGCGTTGCCCGCGTTGATCACCAGTTGCGCTGGCGTCACGTTCAGCGAGCCTGAGCCGTAACTGATGGTGTAGTTCGACAAGCCACTGCCGTTCGCATTGCTGGCGTTGATGGCATAACTGCCCACGCCGGCGGTGATGGCGGCGCCTGCGCTGTTGAGCGCGACATTCGTTACCGTATCGCCGTTTAACAAGCCCACAATGCTGTAGCCACTTAAGTTGGCCGCTCCGCCGTAGACCTTACTGGCGTTATCGGCAGTGATAGTCAGCGTCGCGGGCGTGACGGTCAGATTGCCGTTGTGATAAACAACGTTGTAGTTGGCAAGCCCGGTGCCCGTCACGCTGCTGCCCACAATGCTGTAGCTGCCAACGTTAGCCGTAGTGGCAAAACCCAGGCTGGTATAGGTCAAGCCGTTCACGGAGTCGCCATTGACCAGGCCTTGCGCGGAGTAGTTCACACTTCCCGGGAACTGGCCATACACTTTGCTGGCGTTATCCACGTTGATGGTCAGCGTGGCTGGCGTCACCGTGGCGCCAACGCCAACAATGCTGGCTGTCTGCCCGTTAGCTTTAAGCGCGCTGACACCGGTGGTATCCAGCGCATAGCTGCCAACGTTATCGGTGCTCCTCAGGCCGTTTGTCAGGCTGCCGCTGATGGCGTTCCAGAAGCCGGCACCGTAGTAAGTTGTAATCGGATTCGCACCATAGATGGCGGTTTGCGCCACGCCAACAATGCCGGATACGCCGAACAGCGCCGGCATGGCGGAACCGGTGGCCGGTGCCCAGGCTTTATTATCCAGCCCGATAAAACTCGCGCTGTTGTTCATTTGCGCAGCGGTTAAACCGGTGATCGCTTCCGCACCGTTCGCGCCGCGCCCGATGCCTGCCGCAACGTTATCACTATTCCAGTAGAGGTTCGTTAGCATTCCGCTACCGCTTTTGGAACCTACCAGCCCGCCAATCGCGCTGGGTGTTGAGGTCACGTTGATGGTGTTGGTTGCAATGCTATTGCTGATCGTTCCGGTGTTACTGCCCGCCAGCCCGCCTGCCTGCGCGTTCAAACCGGCGTTAATCACGCCGGAGGAGTAGACGTTCGTGATACTCCCGGCGTTGTTGCCTGTCAGCCCGCCAACATACCCAATCGCACCGCTCATCCCGCTGCCGGTCACGCTACCGGAAACGTAGCTTGCGCTAATCGTGCCGCCCGCCATGTTGTAGCCGGTCAAACCGCCGACATACTGCAAGCCGTTGCCGCTGGTGCCGGAGAGGTTCAGGGAGCCATCGAAATAACTTTGCGTAATGTTTTTGCTGTTCTGCCCGACCAGTCCCCCCCAGTAAGACCAGTTAGAGCTGTTCGTCGCGGTAATTGACGCCCCGGAACGGCTGTAGGAGATCTGCCCGGCGTTGTTACCCACCAGCCCGCCCATATAAGCCGTGGCTTCGGACGAGCGGGTCAATGAGCCAAGCACCGTTGAATAGGCGATAGTGCCGGTGTTGTAGGCTGCCAGCAGCCCGGCGTAGAACGGTGATGTCGAAGATGCGGTAAGCTGCGCCGAGTTCAGCCCCATGTTGCGGATGGTGCCGGTGTTATAGCCGAACAAGCCAACGTAGGTATCGGCACTGTTAATGGTCAGGCTGGAGATGGTGTGCCCAAGCCCGGTAAAGATGCCGCTAAACGGCGCACTGGAAGAGACGCCAACCAGTGACGAGGTGTATGTGTTGCCGATGGCAAGAATGTTTTGCGCCAGCGCGTATTTGCCGCCAAGCCCGGTGCTGTCAATGGCATCGAGATCCGCCATCGTGCGGATCAGCGTGTAATTCTGCCCGCCAATGGTCAATGAAGCATTCGCACCAGGGATGGTTATCTGTTTGCCCGAGAGCAGCGTGTAATCTTTGCCAATACCGTAGTTCAGCGCCAGGCCCGCATTCGCGCCCGTCGCCGAGATATTGCCGTTGAGAATGATATTGCCTGCCGCCGCCAGCGTTAAGGTGGTGTCAGTCGTCCAGCCAAGGTTCGTGGCAAGCGTGATGTCGCCATTCTGGCTACCGGTAGAGCCGGTGGAGACTGTGACGTTGGCGGTCGAGAGCGCGTTTTGTAACGTAGTCACGTTAATAACGCTATCGTCCGCGCTGGCGCTAAAACCGGTGCCGCTGTCTGCTGCGGTGGAGATCACCACGTTATGCGGATCGAGCAACAGATTGCCGAACTGCCCGCTTTGTGAAGATAGATCGGTGCTGCCGCTATAGGCGAGTTTGGCTTTACCGGAGACTTCCGCTTCGCCGCCTTTGCCGGTGCCCGCGCCGCGTGCGCTGATTTTACCGCTGAACGTCGTCTGGTTATCCGACCACACCACCACATCGCCGCCATTGCCCTGGGCTGTCGCATCGGCGGTGATACGGCTGGCGCTGTCAATTTGTGTGTTCGTTGCGCGTTGCGTGCTGCCTTTGCCCTGGCGCTCGCCGCCAATGTTAATTTTGCCGCCGCCGGTTTTGCCGGAGGCGTCCACTTTCGCCCCCGCCAGCGTAATGTTATCGCCAGTGACGGTGATTTTCCCGCCCGCGCCGTCGCTCGATTTCGCGCTCAGCGTACCGGAAAGCGCCACATTGCCACCTTCACCGCCGCCAATCATGATGGAGCCGTTCTGACCGCTGACGCTGTCGGCTTCGACCACGCCGCTAAGGTTGATGGCGTTACGTGCCGCATTGCGCGCCGTGGCGGCAGTCATCACCACCGAGCCGCCCTGTGCCGACACGGTGCCGCTGTTATCGATTAGCGCCTCTTTCACGCCGGAGTTGCTCGGTACAGCAACCTGCAAGAAGCCGTCGCCGGAGAGATCCAGGGTGGCAGATTCCCCGGCGCCCAGCCCCACTTTGCCGACCGGAACGTTAATTAAGCCGTCGTTTTTGACGTTGCCGCCAATCAATGCCGCATAGCCGCCGCGCCCAACGTTTATCACGCCCGCGTTGCTCACTTCGGCAGACGAACCGTTGCCGGTGAAGACACGCTTCCCTTTGAGGAAGTCTTCATCTTTGATATCCAGCGTCGAAGCAACAAAGCCGCCGCCGGTTTTGACCGTGCCGCTCGGCGTAATGGCGATACCGTTCGGGTTTACCAGATAGACCTGGCCATTGGCGGTTATCGAGCCGGCAATGGTGGATTTTGTTGCACCAGTGACGCGGTTAAGAATGGCGGAAGAGCTGCTCGGCTGAACGAAATCGACCGAATTGCCCTTACCGACGGAGAAACTGTTCCAGTTAACAATCGCCGTGCTGGAGTGCTGGTTCACCGTAACGGCGGAACCATTTTGCCCAATGGAGACCTGCCCCGCCGCGACATTCGCGCCGGTGGGCAACTCGCCCGCCAGCGCGGGGGCTGCGCAAAGGGCACTGACAAATAGCGCGATAAAACGTTTTGTAAAAACCGGTGGCGTGTTACTGCCCTGGTGCTGAGCTGAAGAACGGCAAAACGATGATGTCATGTGCATCATTCCTGTGATGGCAAGAAGAGTAATGGGGTGTTTACTCGCAAGTTGCTCTTTGCAAAGCAACGTTACATCCCTTGCAGATCAACAGATCTGAACTGTCGCTATCGCAGAATTATGTAAATGCGCCGTAACAATATGGTTATCGTCACCTTAAGATAAATCTTTATCATTTCGGACATATCTCGTTGCATATTTTCACAAATAAAAATAAGCGGTTGATTAACGAGAAATTTCGCTGGACGGCGACTGACGCGCGATCCGGGCAGGTGCATGGCGCGAACGAAAGAAGGCCAAAGGTAAATTCAACCTGCGTGTTGTTGTCGTCGGAGCTGGCTGAGTTTGCGGTATTTTTGCGGCGGCATACCGACATATTTCTGAAAGGTGCTGTAAAAACGGCTGGAGGAACCAAACCCGGCGGTGAGCGCAATATCAAGAATGGTCTTGTCGGTATCGCTTAACAACGCACGCACATGGTTGATACGCATGGCGGTGATGTATTGCTTCATGGTCAGTTGCATCACGCGCTGGAAAATGCCCATCGCATAGTTGGGGTTGAGTTTCACATGCTCAGCAATAGCGTTGATTGTCAGCACCTGATCATAATTTACCGCGATAAATTCCAGCATCTGGCTTACGTAAAACTGCGCATGCCGCGAGACGCTATTTTTATGGGTGCGCGAGGTTTTATTCACCAGAATCGGCTGCCAGCCTGAGAGACTAAAACGCTTGAGCATCAGCGCAATTTCTTCAATCGCCAGTTGGCGCAATTGCTCATTGTCGCTGTTGAGTTCGCTTTGCCAGCGCTGCACTTCAAACGCGCTAAGCTGCTGGGCGGCAAGGGATTTTATCACCATGCCATGGGTGACATGGTTAATCAGTTCGCGATCCAAAGGCCAGGAGAGAAACAGGTGCATTGGCAGGTTAAAAATTGCCATCTGTTTGCATTCGCCTGGTCGCGTGAGCTGATGCGGCGTACAGGCCCAGAACAGGGTGATGTAACCCTGCTTGATGCGTACCACTTCGTTGTTAATCAGGTATTCCACATCGCCATCGAACGGCACATTCACTTCAACCTGGCCATGCCAGTGGCTGGCGGACATGGCATGCGGCGCGCGCAGTTCAATCTCCATGCGCTGGTATTCCGAATAGAGCGACAGCGGGCCGCGCGTGGTTTTCTCATCGCCGCTGCACATATCCGCTCTGGGCTTCTCTTTTGCCATTCTTCCCTTCCTGAATCATCACTTTCGCGCTTCGCTTTGCGCCGTCCTGTTCTATTTTAGTTAAAGGTATTGCCGTTAACTCTGCTTAAGCGCGTATTTTTTCCCGGAAACTCAGATCCAGCGCGGCACATTGCGCGATCTGAGTTTTCGGGAATTCCCCGCCGGGAAGACGGCAGATGACGCAGGCGACGCGTGCCACGCTCAGGACGTACAACTACACAGGGAGAACGCACATGTCTGCACCAAAAATCACTTTTATCGGCGCCGGTTCCACCGTTTTCGTTAAAAACATTCTCGGCGATGTCTTTCAACGACCAGCGCTGAAAGCTGCACACGTCGCGCTGATGGATATTGACGCCACGCGGCTGGAAGAGTCGCACATTGTAGTGAGCAAACTGATGGATTCCGTAGGCGCATACGGGGAGATTAGCTGCCATACGGATCAGAAAACAGCGTTGAAAAACGCGGATTTTGTCGTGGTCGCATTCCAGATTGGCGGTTACGAACCTTGCACCGTAACCGATTTTGAGGTCTGCAAGCGCCACGGACTGGAGCAGACCATTGCCGATACGCTTGGCCCCGGCGGCATTATGCGTGCGCTGCGCACCATTCCGCATCTGTGGCAGATTTGCGAGGACATGACCGAGGTCTGCCCGAACGCCACCATGCTCAACTACGTCAATCCGATGGCGATGAACACCTGGGCGATGTATGCCCGTTATCCGCATATCAAGCAAGTTGGGCTGTGCCACTCGGTTCAGGGCACAGCGGAAGAGCTGGCCAACGATCTCGATCTCGACCCGGCATCGCTTCGTTACCGCTGCGCCGGGATCAACCATATGGCCTTTTATCTCACGCTGGAGAAAAAGCTGGCCGACGGCAGCTATGTGAGCATCTATCCGGAGCTATTACAGGCCTACGCCGATCAACGCGCGCCAAAGCCGAATCTGCACGGCAACCCGCGCTGCCAGAACATTGTGCGTTATGAGATGTTCAAAAAGCTCGGCTACTTCGTTACCGAATCCTCCGAACATTTTGCCGAATACACGCCGTGGTTTATCAAACCGGGGCGCGAAGATCTGATAGAACGCTACCGGGTGCCGCTGGATGAGTATCCCAAACGCTGCGTTGAACAACTGGCGAACTGGCAGAAAGAGCTGCAGGAGTTTAAAACCGCCGACCGCATTGAGGTGAAAGCCTCTCGCGAATACGCCAGCACCATTATGAACGCCATCTGGACCGGCGAGCCGAGCGTGGTTTACGGCAACGTGCGCAACGATGGATTGATCGACAACCTGCCACAGGGTTGCTGTGTGGAAGTGCCGTGTCTGGTGGACGCCAATGGTATTCAGCCGACCAAAGCCGGGAAACTCCCCGCGCATCTGGCGGCCATGATGCAGACCAATATCAACGTGCAGACGCTGCTCACCGAAGCGGTGCTGACGGAAAACCGCGATTACGTCTATTACGCCGCGCTGATGGACCCGCATACCGCCGCCGTGCTGGGTATCGATGAAATCTACGCGCTGGTGGATGACTTAATTGCCAGCCACGGCGACTGGCTTCCCGCCTGGCTGCATCGCTAACGCATAAGCCGGGCCGCGCGCCCGGCGGTTTTGCAACCCTTCCGACACTGAAAGAGGCAATCGGTACCCTATGAGTATTTCAATGACAACAAAGCTCAGCTACGGATTTGGTGCATTTGGTAAGGATTTTGCGATCGGCATCGTCTACATGTATTTGATGTATTACTACACCGATATTGTCGGTCTGTCGGTCGGCATGGTCGGGACGCTGTTTCTGGTGGCACGTATTCTCGACGCGCTGGCCGACCCGATCATGGGCTGGATAGTTGACTGTACCCGCTCGCGCTGGGGCAAATTCAAACCGTGGATCTTAATCGGCACGCTCAGCAACTCGGTGGTGCTGTATATGTTATTCAGCGCCCATCATTTTGAGGGCACCACGCAGTTGCTCTGGGTCTGGTCGACCTATTTGCTGTGGGGATTCACCTACACCATTATGGATGTGCCGTTCTGGTCGCTGGTGCCAACCATCACGCTGGATAAGCGTGAGCGCGAACAACTGGTGCCCTACCCGCGTTTTTTTGCCAGCCTCGCCGGTTTTGTCACCGCCGGGATCGCCCTGCCATTTGTTAATGCCGTCGGTGGCGCAGATCGCGGCTTTGGTTTTCAGATGCTGACGCTGGTGTTAATCGCCTTCTTTGTGCTGTCGACCATTGTGACACTGCGCAATGTCCACGAAGTCTATTCGTCGGATAAACATCCCAGCGCCGACAGCACTCCAATGAACCTGAAACAGATGATTCAGCTAATTTTCAAAAACGATCAGCTCGCCTGTCTGCTGGTCATGGCGCTGGCTTACAACACCGCAGCCAACGTGATTGAAGGGTTTGCCATCTACTACTTCACCTATGTCATCGGCAATGTCGATCTGTTCCCCTATTACATGTCCTATGCTGGTGTCGCCAATCTGCTGATCCTGATTCTGTTCCCGAAACTGGTGAAGGTCTTCTCGCGCCGCGTGTTGTGGGCGGGAGCATCCGTATTGCCGATTGTCAGCGGCGGCGTGTTGTTGGGGATGGCGCTGATGGGGGCCACCCACGCAGGTGTTATCTTGCTGGCGGGCGTACTGTTCAGCATTGGCAAAGCTTTCTTCTGGGTGTTACAGGTGATTATGGTTGCCGACACCGTCGATTATGGCGAATACAAACTCAATGTCCGCTGCGAAAGTATCGCCTATTCGGTACAAACGCTGGTGGTTAAAGCGGGCGCGGCTTTCGCAGCGTACTTTATCGCCATCGTGCTGGGGGTGATCGGCTATGTGCCGAACGTCGCGCAATCTGCCAGCACATTAATGGGCATGCAGTTGATTATGCTGGCGCTGCCAGTCTGTTTTTTCCTTGTGTCGCTGCTGGTCTATTTCCGCTTCTACAAACTGAACGGCGATATGCTGCGCCGCATTCAAATTCATCTGCTGGACAAATATCGCCATGTGGATAACACCACCACACCGGCCTCCCCGCCGGTGATGGCAGATCAGGTACGCGTATGATCACCGGGCAAATCTCCTTGAACCGGCAACACAGAGAATCACCCCCACGGTAATCATTACCATCAGCGGGCTGACGGTTTCATGTAGCAACGAAGCCGACAGCCCGAGCCCAAAAAAGGGCTGCAACAACTGAAGTTGCCCAACGGCGGCAATACCGCCGAGCGCCAGCCCTTTGTACCAAAAGATAAAGCCAACCAGCATGCTGAACAGCGACACGTAAGCCACCGCGATCCAGGCCGAAATACCGATCCCGCTGACGGTGTGGGGCATCGTGGCCAGCGCAGCAACGATCATCAACGGCAGGGCAAGAATCAGCGCCCAACTGATCACTTGCCATCCGCCGAGCGTACGCGATAACACGGCACCTTCCGCATAACCCAGGCCGCATACCACCACCGCCGCCAGCATCAGCAGATCGCCTGTGAGTGACGCCGAAACCGCCTGCGACAGCGCAAACCCGATGACCAGCAGGCTGCCCATCACTGAGAAAAGCCAGAATGCCAGACGTGGACGCTCGCCACCACGGAGCACACCAAACACCGCCGTCGCCAGCGGTAACAACCCCAGAAAGACAATAGAGTGCGCCGACGTCACCTGTTGCAGCGCCAGCGCCGTGAGAAGCGGGAAGGCAATCACCACGCCGATCGTGACCAGCGACAACGAAAAAAGCTGCGCGCGCTGCGGGCGTTTAACGCGAAAAATCACAACCAGCATCAGCGCCAGCACGCCGGCAATCGATGCGCGCAGAAAGGTCAGAAAAAAGGGATCCAGCGCCAGCACAGCGATGCGCGTGGCGGGCAGCGAACCGCTAAAAATCAGCACACCCAGCAGACCGTTAACCCAACCCGATACCGAACCGGACGCGCTTTTGTTATTGGCGATATTTACCACGTTAAACCTCACTGTGCGGGTTAATGACGCAGAGCATTTCCCTGCATTGACGGCGCTAAGCGTACGGGCAACAATCCATGACAATCAAAATATTGTCATGGATACATTGCGTGAAAGCACGTTACAAAGCGATCGTCGACAGTTTCGCCAGCGCCATTCGTGAAGGCCACTTACCGGCGGGGAGTCGACTGCCCACGCACCGGGCATTATCAGTGGAAAAACAAATCTCGCTGGCTACCGCAACGCGCGTCTACGCCGAGCTGGAATCAATGGGGCTGGTGAGTGGCGAAACCGGGCGCGGCACCTTTGTCAGAGAGATTTCATTGCCCGCCGGGCTTGGAATCGACCAGCAGGTGATTGCCACGGATATGGTGGATCTGAATTTCAATTATCCCGCGCTGCCGGATCAGGCGGAACGGCTGCGCGACGCCCTGCGCCAGCTGACCACCCGCGGCGATCTTGACGCCCTGTTGCGTTATCAGCCCCATGCCGGGAAGCTCAGCGAACGCGCGGCGATCGCCTGTTGGCTGGCGCGGACAGGTTTTACCCCCGCCGCAGATAACGTGTTGATCGTCAACGGTGCGCAGCATGGACTTTCGATTACGGTGATGGGGCTGTTGCGCCCTGGCGATGTCGTCGCCGTTGATGCCTTGACCTACTCCGGTTTTAAGGCGCTGGCCGCGCTGTTTCATCTGGAACTGGTTGCCATACCGGTAACGCCTGGCGGGCCAGATCTCGATTATTTGCAAACACTTTGCCAGCGCAGGCGCGTACGGGCGCTCTATACTATGCCAACATTGCATAACCCGCTGGGCTGGGTGCTTACGCGTGCTCAGCGCAAGATCATCGCCGACATTGCCCGCCTGCACGATCTGCTGATTATTGAAGATGCTGCTTACGCCTGGCTGGTACATCCTGCCCCGCCGCCGGTGGCATTTTTTGCCCCCGAACACACAGTCTATGTCACCGGGTTTTCCAAAAACATCGCCACCGGCTTACGCGTCGGCGCAGTGGCCTGCCCGGCGCGACACAAAGCCTCGCTTGAGCGTGCCATTCGCGCCACCAGCTGGAATACCCCGGCGCTGATGAGCGCGATTGTCTGCGGCTGGTTACAGGATGGAACCGTCAGTAAACTGGAAGCCCTGAAGCGCAAAGATGCTTACCAGCGCCAGAAAATGGCCCGCGAATTACTGGCACCGCTGGAAATTATCAGCCACCCGAATGCCTATTTTGTCTGGCTGCCGCTAACAGAAGCGGTACGCGCCGAGCGCGTGGTGCGCAAACTGCTGGCGCACAACATTTCGCTTTCCACCGCCGAGCCCTTTTGCACAACGGACAATGTGCCGCACGCCCTGCGGTTAGCGCTCGGTTCCGTCAGCCTTGCAAATTTGCGCCAGGCGTTGATTACCGTGCGTCAGACTATCGACTATGAGCAGGATTTATGAGCAAGCGTCAGCGGTTCAATGCTCGCTTTCGGGATAACGATTGATACCCATCGCCATCACCTGCGCCGGGTCGAACAGCGACAAACTTTCCACCTGCGAGAGCAGCAGCACTTTGCGAAAATCGAGCGCCGAGCGCGGTTCTGAAGCGAGATCGATACCATGCTTGTCATACCAGGCGCTGTAGTTATGCTCGACGTGCAGATCGAGCGTACTTTCATCGCGATAGCCGCTGAGCATCGGGATCAGCACAATGTTATTGGCATCGCCGCTGTCAAAGGTGGCGGTGTGGATCATGCCAATGTAAATGCGCTGCGATTTGAGCGTTATCCACGCCAGATCGCCCTTCTCCATACATTGATAAATCAGCCCTTCCACGCCGTTGGCGCGCGAAAGGTGTTTATACAGCTCGCGGCGGCCATTGCTGTCCAGCCTGGCGCTGCCGGACCAGTTCGAGCGCCACAGGCAAAACAGCACCGCAAAGGCGAGCATAATCACCACCGGCGCCTGGATACCTAAAAAGCTCCAGTTCATAAAACTCATGTGCAGGTGGTGCTGTTCCGGGCCAAACACCGCAGGCCACTCGTTCATCACCGCAGAGGTGATCAACAAGCACAGCCACAGTAACCCTGTCGCCAGAATCCCCTGCAACACAAAAACGCAGCCATACAGCGCCACCAGAAAGTACACATCCCAGCCGAAGCTGCGTTTGAATTTAAAACGGGTAGAGAGATCGTGCGAGGTATACCAGTAGCCGCAGACCATCAACACCATAAAGATTGCCGTTCCCATGCTACGCCCTCTTTAACGTGTCGACGTGGCGTTTGAAATCTTCCTGCACGCGCTGGCAATGGATATTCACCGAAGTGTTGCCATCGGCATCGACAACAATACGTTCGCCATCTTCAATCGCGTCCTGAATTTCACTGTGGCTCATCACCTGCAACAATCTGTCCGGGCTTGCGAATATTGAATACAACATTTTTTTCATCTCTTACCTCCGCAGCCAAGTATAGAAACCCTGCGGCGCGTATGGCGTTTTTCATCCCGATTCTTACTGCCGCACGGCTTTTCGCTCAGGTTGTCACTTTTACGCAACAGGTTGTCAGTTATGCGGGCGCAGCGGGGAGTCGCGGCGTGGAAACTGAAGCCACACCCTGCGGAGACCCGAAAAATGTTAACGACCCCTGCTGAAAAATATCAACGCCACACACCTTTAGCGCTGCGCGATCGCCGCTGGCCGGATAACGCGCTGACCCGCGCGCCGCGCTGGCTCTCCACCGATTTGCGCGACGGCAACCAGGCGCTCGCCGAGCCAATGGACGCCGCGCGTAAGCTGAAATTCTGGCAATTGCTGCTCGACTGCGGCTTTAAAGAGATTGAAGTGGCGTTCCCGTCCGCCTCGCAAACGGATTTCAATTTCGTGCGCCAGTTGATTGAGGAGCAACGCATTCCGGACGATGTGACCATTCAGGTATTAACACAGGCGCGGGAAGATTTGATTACCCGCACTTTTGCTGCGCTGCAAGGCGTGAAGCGCGCCACCGTGCATCTGTATAACGCCACCGCCCCGGTATTCCGCGAGCAGGTGTTTCGCCAGAGCCGCGAAGAAATTATCGCGCTGGCGGTAAACGCCGCACGGCAAATTCGCAGCCTCTGTGAAAACGCACCAAAAACTGAGTGGGTTTTCCAGTACTCGCCGGAAACCTTCTGTTTTACCGAAGCAGAGTTTGCGCTGGCGATTTGTGAAACCGTCGCCGATGTCTGGGAACCGGGCGCGACACGGCCGATGATCATCAACCTGCCCGCCACGGTGGAAGTGAGCATGCCGAATGTCTATGCCGACCAGATTGAGCACTTTTGCCGCCACTTCTCGCGCCGCGAGCAGGTGTGCATCAGCGTGCATACCCACAACGATCGCGGCACCGGGATTGCCAGCGCCGAACTGGCGCTGCTCGCCGGCGCGGAGCGCGTGGAAGGTTGTCTGTTTGGCAACGGCGAGCGCACCGGCAATGCCGACCTGGTGACGCTGGCGCTGAATCTCTATACCCAGGGCATCGCGCCGGGGCTGGATTTCAGCCAGATGAAAAAGGTGGTCGAAATCGTCGAAGAGTGCAACCAGTTGCCGGTGGCGCCTCGTCATCCCTATGCCGGAGAACTGGTGTTCACGGCCTTTTCCGGCTCCCACCAGGACGCGATTAAAAAAGGCTTTGCCGCGCGGCAAAACAACCCGGCAGCGTTGTGGGAAGTGCCTTATTTGCCGCTCGATCCGGCAGACATTGGCTGTAGTTATGAAGCGGTTATCCGCGTCAATAGCCAGTCGGGCAAGAGCGGCGCGGCATGGCTGCTGGAGCAGAACCACGGCCTGAATTTGCCGCGCAAACTTCAGCAGGAATTTAGCCAGCACGTGCAAAACGCGGCGGATGCGGACGGAAAAGAGATGTCGCAAATGGCTATCTGGAACCTGTTTCGCCAGCGCTACGGGCTGGTGGAGCAACCGTCACTGCAACTGATTGAATATGTCTGCACCAACCAGCCGGGGCAGCGCACCACATTACAGGCGGAGATCCTTTGCCACGACAAAAAACTGAAGCTTGACGCCAGCGGCAACGGTTTTCTTTCCGCCGCCATCACCGGCCTGTGCCGCAGCTTGCAGGTGGAGATCAACATTGAGAGCTACCACGAACATACGCTCGGCAAGCACAGCGACAGCCGCTCGGTGGCCTATGTCTGCTGTGAGGATAAACACGGCGCGCGCGCCTGGGGGGTCAGTATCGATAGCGACATTACCCGTGCGTCGTTGCAGGCGGTGTTAAATGCCGCCCAGCCCTTCATTACGAAGTAAAGTAATCGCCGGGCGGTACACCCATCACCCGGCGAAACATGGCGCTGAACGCGCTGGGATTGGCATACCCGCACTCCAGCGCCACCTGCGTGACCGGCTCGCCATGCGCCAGCCGGGTTAACGCCGCCAGCAAACGCGCCCGGCGTAACCATTCGCTGAACTGCAAGCCAGTCTGCTGATAGAAATGGCGCGACAAGGTTCGCCCGCTCATGTTGACCTGGCGAGCGGCATTTTCCAGCGTCCACTCACCCGCCGGATCGCGACGCACCGCGTCACAAAGCTGTTTTAACCGCGCGGAAGTGGGTTCCGGCAGACAAAACGGTAGCGTATTCATCAGACGGATTTCATCGAGGATCAGTTCATAAATGCGCTCCGCGCGGCTGCCAGCCTGATACGCCTGCGGCAATTCCAGCGCATTCAGAATCAGCGCACGCAGCAAATCGCTGACGCGCACCACCTGGCATACTACCGGTAAATCAGCCCGCGCCAGCGGTTCGACAAACACGCCGCGCGCCTGCACTTCACCATCAATGCGCAGCGCATGGGACACTTGCGCCGGGATCCACACACCGCGACCTGGCGGCACAATCCACATGCCCTGCTGCGTTTCCACGCGGATCACCCCGCTTAAGGTATGAATCAGCTGATCGCACGGATGGGTATGCCAGTGCTCATGCTCCCCGTGCCGGTAGTCATGAGCGTAAGGGATCACCGCGCGGTGAGAAAAATCGAGGGCGAATGTCTGTTTCACGGCGTGTCCGTTGTTATTTTGCAGGGTGACATTACCTTAATCACCGCCGCACCTGCTGTCATTTATTTCTCCCGGCACAGCGGGCAGTTGTGGCAATACTCGACCGGCGTTGAGGCTTTGTAATAAAACAACAGGTGCGGCGAAAACGCACCATCTTACCCGCTGAATCCTTTTGCGCCGGTCGACGAAAGCGCTTCAGCGGATTCCAGGGCGCAGCAAACAGATCTGGCGCGGCCGCGTCCAGCAGCAGGCGTGCAAAGGCGGCAGGAACAAACGCAACACATAAGCAAAATTACTTAAATTTTGTGTAAGCGGTCTACCCTTTAACAAGCAGATCCTGTGGCTTATCCCGCTTGTTTCCACCGAAAGGAAAGACCAATGCAAACACTCTCCGGGCCATCGCGCGCGACGCTTGCGCTTTACGAACTCTTTAATACGCTACCCACCGGCTTTTTTGTGGCGGCGTGGATCTTCGACATTCTGTACCTCAAAACCTTTCAAATCATGTGGACCGACGCGGCAAGCTGGCTTATCGCCATCGGTCTGTTGATTGCTATCCTTCCCCGACTCATCAACCTTGTGCAGGTTTGGGTAACGCAGCGCCACAGCGTTACGAACGCGGAAAAAATCCATTTCTGGCTCTGGCTGATAGCTATCGTGCTGGCGATTTTTAACGCCTTTGTACACAGCCGGGATGCGTACGCGGTGGTACCGCTTGGCGTACTCCTCTCAACGGCGGTGGTGATTTTGCTGCTGATTGCCCATGTTCAACTCGCCCTGCGCACGCGCGTCCAGTAAGGAAAAAACCATGAATATGCCTAATCGCTTACTGGCTGTTGGCGTACTCGCCGCCCTGCTCACCGCTTGCGATCAGGGTGCAAACGTAGACCCGATGAAGCAAGTTGGCCCCGATCCTGAGCTACCTAAAGCGCAGAATTTTCTGTTACCGCCGATGCAGGTGCCGGAAGGTGTGGCGTGGAAAGCGGGAGAAACGCCAAAAGTACCAGCGGGGTTAAAAATTGAAAAAGTGGCGGATGGCTTGCTGCATCCGCGCCAGCTGTACGTTCTGCCGAATAACGACATTCTGGTCGCCGAGGCCAATGCCCCGGAAAAACCGACCACGCGCCCGAAACAGCTGATTATGGGCCTGGTGCAAAAAGCCTCCGGCAAAGGCGGCCCCGGCGGCAACCGCATCACGTTGTTGCGTAACGCTGGAGGAACATGGCAGAAACACACGTTTATTGAAAATCTGCACTCACCCTTTGGTATGCAGTTGATTGGTAACACTTTGTGGGTCGCCAATGCCGACAGCCTGGTCAAATTCCCGTATCAGCAAGGGGAAACCACCCTCAGCGCGCCGGGAGAAACTGTCACCGAACTGCCCGGCGGGCCAATTAACCATCACTGGACAAAATCCCTGCTCGCCAGCCCCGACGGCAGCAAACTTTATGTGGGCGTGGGTTCCAACAGTAACATCACCGAAAACGGCATCGGTGCGGAATATCGCCGGGCGGCGGTGCTGGAAGTGGATGCCGCCACCGGCGCAAGCCGCATTTATGCCAGCGGGCTGCGTAACCCAACCGGGTTGCAATGGGAGCCTGAAAGCGGTGCGTTATGGGCGATCGTCAACGAACGCGACGAAATTGGTTCCGATCTGGTGCCGGACTATATGACCTCGGTAAAAGAGAAGGGTTTTTACGGCTGGCCGTATAGCTACTTTGGGCAGCACGTGGACGAACGCGTTAAGCCGCCGCGCCCCGACTTAGTGGCCCAGGCCATCAAGCCGGATTACGCGCTTAGCTCACACGTCGCACCACTTGGCTTGTTGTTCTATACCGGTGACGACATGCCGCAGTATCGCGGTGGCGCGTTTATCAGCGAGCACGGAAGCTGGAACCGCACACCGCTCAATGGCTATCAGGTGGTGTGGGTGAAATTTGAGAACGGCAAACCGGTTGGACAACCGCAGCCGGTGGTGACCGGTTTTCTTACCGATGACCAGAAACAGGTGCGCGGGCTACCGGTCGGGCTGGCGATGGATAAACAAGGCGGTGTGCTGATTGCCGACGATGCCGGTAACGCTATCTGGCGAATCAGCGCGCGCTAATCTTGTCGCTGCCTGTTGCCTGCTTTATAACGTTCAGACACGCTTAACGGATGAACACGATGGATAGCAGATTGCAGGCAGCGATTGCGCTGCGCAAACAGGGTCAACACGATAAAAGCCGTCAGGCGCTTCAAGCGCTGGCAGAAGAGCCTGCGCTGCGTGCACAGGCGTTGCTCAATATCGCCTGGTCGTATGATAACGAAGGCAAAGAGCGCGACGCCGAGCCTCACTACCTGGCAGCGCTCGAAGCCGGATTACGCGGCGAAGACAAGTTCGAGGCGCAGTTTGGGCTGGCGTCAACGTGGCGCTGCCTGGGGAAATATGCGCAGGCGAAAACGCTGTTTGAGGAGATCATGGCAAGCTGGCCGCAGGCCACAGAAGTGCGGCCTTTTTATGCCCTGTGTTTGCATAATCTTGGCGAACACGACAGCGCTATTGCCGTGCTGCTGGCGTCGATTATCCAGCATCCCGACGCCCGCACCGAACCCTACAAAGCGGTGCTGCATCACTACGCGCAGCACCCGCATCAACGCTGGTGATCGGTGTAGCAGTGCCGTTTGCCGCAGTGGACGGCGCGCTGAGGCTAGCTTGCCTGATGGGTTAAACCGTCAATAATCACCTGCTTCATCCCTTGCGAGCAGGGTTCCACGCGCCCGCGCACACCGTACACCTGCGCCAGGCTTTCCGGCGTTATCACCTCTCCCGGCACGCCGTTCGCCACGAGCTCGCCTTGTTTGAGGATCAACACATGGTCGCCGTGGCGCAGCGCGATATTGATATCGTGTACCACCACTACGGTGACGATATTACGGTTGCGCGTTTCCCGCTTCACCAGATCCATCACGTGGAACTGGTAGTTGAGATCCAGCGCGCTGAGCGGCTCATCGAGCAACAGCAGTGCAGGCTGGCGAATCAATGATTGTGCCAGCCCGATTAACTGCTTCTGCCCGCCGGAGAGCTGGTCGAGATAGTGCAGCGCCAGATGTTCAATACCGAGCTGGCGCAATAGCGACATCACTTCGGCCTGCTTTGCCGCGCTGTGTAAACCGCCGGAAGCACGCTGTGCGACGATAATCGACTCCAGCACATGCAGATGAACGCCCGCCGGCAGCGATTGCGGCAGGTAGACTACCTGCTCCGCGCGCCTGGCAAACGGCTGGCTGAGCAGGTCTTCGCCATCCAGCAGCAATTCCCCTTGCGCCTTGTTCAGCCCGGCCATCGCCCGCAGCAAGGTTGATTTGCCGCTGCCGTTTGGCCCAAGCAGAATTGTCACTTTGCCGCGCGGCAAATTAGCAATATTGAGATCGCGAATGATCTGCCGCTTGTGATACCCCGCGCCAAACCCGCGCAGGCTCAGGCCGCTCTGGCTCATACACTCCCCCGATGGCGCACAATGATGGTGATAAAAAACGGCACGCCAACCAGCGAAGTGACAATGCCCACCGGAATAATCACGCCATCGATCAGATTTTTGGAAACAATAGAGGCCAGCGACAACACCAGCGCGCCAATCAACGCGCTACCGGGCAGATAAAAGCGGTGATCCTCGCCAAACACCATGCGGGCAATGTGCGGAGCGACCAGCCCGATAAAACCGATCGGGCCGACAAACGCCACCGACAGCGCCGACAAAATACTGATGCGCAACAGCGTCGCCAGCCGCAGGCGACGCACGTTGATGCCAAAACTTATCGCCCGGTCTTCGCCGAGGCGCAGCGACGTCAGCTTCCACGAGCTGAGCATCGACAGCGGCATGATCACCGCCAGCGCCAGCAGCAAAATACCGAGTTTCTCCCACGACGCGCGGGCAATGCTGCCCATGGTCCAGAACACCAGCCCCTGCAGCGTGTCTTCGTTGGCGATAAATTGCAGCATCGACACCAGCGCATTGAAGGTAAACACCAGCGCGATACCAAACAGCACAACGCCGGAGGTCGCCACCTGCGTCCAGCGGGTGATGCCGTCCAGCAACAGCGCCGCCAGCAGCGCGAAGAGAAACGCGTTCGCCGAGATAAACCACTGCGCCGGAACGCCGGGAATGCCGATGCCAAGCACAATCGCTAATGCCGCGCCAAACGCCGCCGCCGACGACACGCCCAGCGTAAACGGGCTCGCCAGCGGGTTGTTGAGGATGGTCTGCATCTCCGCGCCCGCCAGCCCCAGCGTCAACCCAACAATGATCGCCATCAGCGCGTACGGCATGCGGATATCCCAGACAATCACCCGCGTTCCGGCATCGGCGCTCGCCGGGTCAACCAGCGTTTGCCACAGCGTCTCCAGCGGCAAGCCGGAGGGGCCAAGAGTGAAATCCAGCAGCATCGCCGCAGCGATGAATACCACCAGCAGCGCCAGCAAACTGACGCGGCGGCGAAGGATCACGCGGTAGTTGAGCATCAGGCTGTCCGCAGCCGTCTCCTGCCTCTGCTCGCTTGTTTCCAGCGTGGTACTCATTTGCCCTGCTGCCAGCTATAGACGAAGTTGTTATCCGGCAGTTTGGTGAAGTTTTTGATGATGTGATGGTAGGTCGCATCCGGGTTCAAATCCGCAAACGCCTGCGGATAGATATCTTTCGCCAGATATTCCATGCCGACAATATTGTACGGATGGTTATAGAGGTGGTGGTAAACGCCATACACACGTTTGGCGCTGACCGCCGGGATCTGCGCGACACCAGTACGTTGCAGCAGCACCTGCGCCTGGTTGTTCACCTCACTCTGCGACACATTCAGACCGAGCGGCAGCACCTGGCTGTTGCCCCGTTTTGAGCCGGTCATGATATAGACATCCGGGTTGACGCTGATGATTTTCTCCAGCGAGATAAACCCGGTTGCGCCCGGCAGCAGTTCCGAGCCAAGGTTCTTCGCGCCGACCGCTTCAACCAGCCCGCCCCAACCGCTGTGGCCGTGGGTAAAGCAGCAGCTATCCGCGTTACCGGCCAGCGCTTCGACAAATACTTTCGGTTTCGGGTTGATGGTCGCCGTTTTCTGCTCAATCGCCGCCAGTTGCTGACGATAATAGGCGGTGTAGGCCGCCGCGTTGCTTTCGCGGTTCATCACTTTGCCCAGCAGATCGATACTCGGTGCGGTGTCTTTTGCCGGGTTCACTTCATAATCAACAAACACCACCGGAATGTGCAGCGCAGTCAGTTTAGCCAGTACGCCACTATCGGTTAACGCCGGTTTCGCGCGCAACTGGGCAATCATCAGGTCCGGCTGTTTTGCCAGCACACTTTCCAGATCAACATTGCCTTTATCGCTAAAGCCCATGTCCATAATACGGGTCGCTTCCGGCCACTGGGCTTTCAGCATTTCCCAGGTGGCGATATCCTGTTTTTTCGCCAGGTTGTTCCATGCCACCAGCCGTTTAAACGGGTTGTCGCGATCCAACAGCGCCATCGTCATGATGTCGCGCCCGTCCTGCAAAATAATGCGCTGCGGCTCGTGTTCAATGGTCACGTTGCGGCCATCGAAATCGGTAACGGTGAGCGGATATTGCGTGGCGTGTGCCAGCATGGGGACAGCGAGAAGAGCGGAGAGCGCGAGCGTAAAGATTGATTTCCCTTGCATAAAAAACAACCCTGCTGATAGTCAGATATTAATGATTTTGATAATTATTATCATGTCAAATTAAACGAAACATATACAACATCAAAAAATATGCTGGCTGCAACCCCGCGTTAACATCCTGATTCGTTTTCTCTTTTGCTGACATCGTTTCTTACGGATTTTCACCGGCCTGATGAATTACCTTCGTGCTTTGCCAAAAACCTGCGGAAACCGCCGATGAAATACTCCCTGCTTCTCTTGCTGATAACCTTTATCTCCAGCGTGCGGGCTGATGATGCCGTCAAACTTCACTGCCCGACACGCGGCAACCTGACGGTCTCTTTTTTTAACTACAACCTGATAACCATGAAGTGGAGCGACCATTTCCAGGTCGCGGCGGGCAAAGAGCGCAGCAAAACCAAAGCGGGCGTGCCATTCTGGAGCACCACGTTTGGCAACGGCGACAACTTAGTCTTTTTCCCGGATTCCGGTCAGTACTATCTGTTTTATGCCGGCGCGAATGCGCCTGAGCAGTGCAGCGAGCTGGGTAGTTTTGTCTATCCGGTGATCACGCCGCCGCGCTATGACAAAAACGCCGCGACGCCGCAAAGCCAGGTCAGCACCCTAGATAAGGATGTTATTTTGCTGCATCCGGCAACATAAATTCCCCCTACCCAATTCTCTAGCCTCCCTTTGTGGAACGCCGCAAGGCGTGTATGCTGCCCCGGCGCTAACGCTTACAGGGAACAACCATGCAAAAGGTTATTGTGCTGCTTTTTATCGTGCTATTGGGTGGCTGCACGACGACGACCCCGATGCCGAAATGGGACAAAATCACTGAACTTGAAGTGCGCCAGGATCGCATCACCGCTTATTCCAGCCATTACGCCTACAACTTCATCCGTAACGATCCCCATGCTGATGCCTACGCCCGGTACGCAGCGTTTTATCAGGAATTTGCCAGCCATGTTCCCGGCGTTGCCGTGAACTTTGTGGTGAAAGATGAAAAGGTGACGGCTGTGTACAAAGCGCTGGTTGATGCCTCAGGCCTTAGTGCCGCGCAAATTGAGCGCCTGCGTTATTACTATGGCGCAAACATTATTGAACCGAATAAAAAGCTGGTGGTGACCTTCAGAGCGCAGGGGGATGTGGTCTATATTCTGCAACACCCGCCCGGCCCCGACACCCGTGCGCTGGAAAAACCGGTGACCGTGACAATTAACGACACCACCGAACAGAACGTCTCGTGGGTGGCCCCCTTACTGATCCCCGCGTTTCCGTTAATTATGATCTACGGCTGCGCCACCGGGCCCTGTGTGTGATCGACACGGTTGATCACATAAGCACCGCCATCTGACAAGCAGACGGCGGTATTGACGCCGGATAACGTTTATCCGGCCTGTCGGTTTACGCTTAGCGTGGCTGGAATATCCCGTTAGCCACATCGGCAGGCGTCACCAGGCCGCTGTCCAGCACCCAGCCGCTGATAAGTGCCGCCGGTGTAACATCAAACGCCGGGTTGTAAACCCGCGCGTTTTCCGGCGCCCAGTTCACTGCACCAAAACTCCCGGCCACGCCGGTCACCTCTGCGGCAGCGCGCTGCTCGATGGGAATGACATCCCCGTTTGGGCAGTGCGGATCAAGCGTCGTTTGCGGCGCAGCCACATAAAACGGTATGTTGTGGAATTTCGCCAGCACCGCCAGCGAGTAAGTGCCAATTTTGTTCGCCACATCACCATTGGCAGCAATGCGATCTGCGCCCACCCATACCGCATCCACCTGCCCTTTCGCCATCAGGTTGGCGGCCATTGAATCAGTAATTAACTGATACGGCACGCCCAGTTCGCCCAGTTCCCAGGCGGTCAAACGCCCGCCCTGCAACAGAGGACGGGTTTCATCCACCCACACATTGGTAATTTTTCCCTGCTGATGCGCCCGCGCAATAACACCCAGCGCGGTGCCGACGCCCGCTGTCGCCAGCCCGCCGGTATTGCAGTGGGTCAGTAAGCGGCTGCCCGGCATCACCAGTGCGCTACCGGTCACCGCAATGTTGTCGCACAACTGTTTGTCTTCCTCGATAAGCCGCAGCGCTTCGGCAGTTAACGCCGCCACAACGTGCTCCTGCGTAAGCGCCTGTTTCATGCGATCGAGGTTATTCATCAGGTTCACCGCCGTGGGGCGCGCCGCGCGTAACGTTTCCAGCGCCTGCGCCAGTTGGTCGCGGTTGGCTCCCTGCTCTGCTAGCAGCGCCAGTAACAAGCTCGCAGAAAGGCCAATCAACGGTGCTCCGCGCACGCGCAGGGCATGAATATGACCGACAAGTTCTTCTACCGTACTGGCCGGTAGCCACTGTTTCTGCTGCGGTAAGGCCTGTTGGTCGAGAATATATAATTGATTGTCGGCGACTCGCAGGCTGGTGGTCTGTAATGGCTGCATTGCGTTAACTCCCTGTTGCGTTGTTGTAGCGTATTGTGTCAGGATGAATTCCGGATGTATAGACGTCTAAATGGCTTTATTAGCAAAAGAGGATCGAGGCAATGTCGCAATACCGTACCTTCTCCGCCCGCGATGCCGTGGCGTATGCACAACAATTTGGCGGTCTGGACAACCCGTCCGAACTGGTGGACGCGCAGGAGGTGGGCGATGGTAACCTCAATCTGGTGTTCAAAATTTTCGATACCCAGGGCGTGAGCCGCATCATCGTTAAACAGGCACTGCCCTATGTGCGCTGCGTCGGTGAGTCCTGGCCGTTAACGCTGGATCGCGCCCGGCTGGAGGCGCAAACGCTGGTGGAACACTACCAGCATAGCCCGCAGCACACGGTGAAAATCCACCACTTCGACCCGGAACTGGCGGTGATGGTGATGGAAGATCTCTCCGATCATAAAATCTGGCGCGGCGAATTGATAAACAACGTCTATTACCCGCAAGCCGCTGCGCAACTGGGTGAATACCTGGCGCAGGTACTGTTTCACACCAGCGATTTTTATCTGCATCCGCATACCAAAAAAGCGCAGGTCGCGCAGTTCATCAACCCGGAAATGTGCGAAATCACTGAAGATCTGTTCTTCAACGATCCCTATCAGGTTCATGAGCGCAACAACTATCCGGCTGCGCTGGAAACGGAGGTCGCCGCCCTGCGCGATGACGCACAACTTAAACTGGCGGTCGCGGCGCTTAAACACCGCTTCTTCTCCCACGCCGAAGCGCTGTTGCACGGCGATATTCACAGCGGCTCGATTTTTGTCGCCGAGGGTCGCCTGAAAGCGATTGACGCCGAGTTTGGTTACTTCGGCCCGATCGGTTTTGATATCGGCACCGCCATCGGCAACCTGCTGCTCAACTACTGCGGTTTGCCGGGGCATCTGGGCATTCGCGATGCGGCCAGCGCGCGTGAACAGCGTCTGGCCGATATTCAAACCTTATGGACCACCTTCGCCGAGCGCTTTCAGGCGCTGGCGAGTGAGAAAACCCGCGACGCAGCGCTGGCACAACCGGGTTATGCCAGCGCTTTCCTGAAAAAAGTATGGACCGACGCGATCGGTTTTTGCGGCACCGAGCTCATTCGCCGCAGCGTCGGACTTTCGCACGTCGCCGATATCGACACCATTAAAGACGAAGAGATGCGTCACGCCTGCCTGCGCCATGCGATTACGCTCGGCAAAGCACTGATTGTCATTGCTGAGCGCATTGATAACGTCGATGAGCTGATTGCCCGCGTGCGTCAGTACAGCTAATACGCGCCTCTCCCCCTTACGGGGGAGAGGACATTGCTACCCCAGATACTCAATCACCGACAGCCCGCCGTTGTAATCGGTGCTGTAGATAATCCCGTTCGCATCAACAAACACATCGCAAGACTGGATAACGCGTGGGCGTGCAGGCCGCGTATCCATCATCTTCGCTGGCGCGGCAGGCACCAGCGCGCCGGTTTCCACCGGACGATACGGGTTGGAGATATCGTAAGCCCGCACGCCCGCGTTCTGGTACGTGGCGAAAATAAGGGTCGAACTGATAAAGCTGCCGGGGCGGTTTTCGTGCAGGTTGTGCGGCCCGAAATGCGCCCCTTTCGCCACATAATCGGTTTCGTCCGGCTGCGGAAAGGTGGAGATGCTTACCGGATTTGACGGCTCACGAATATCAAACAGCCAGATCAGCTTCTCGCCATCTTCCTGATTGTCGAGCACCGCTTCATCCAGCACTACCAGCAAGTCCCTGTCCGGCAGTGGCAGCGCGGTGTGCGTGCCGCCGCCAAACGGCGGGCTCCAGTTGCGGTGGCTGATCAGCTTTGGCTGCGTTCTGTCTTTCACATCCAGCAGCGTTAAACCGCCATCGCGCCAGCTACCGTACGCCGTATCCCCGGCGATAATCGCGTGGTGTAGCGCATAGCGTTTGTCTTCCGGCCACGCTGGCGTTTCCCCTGCGGCCTGGTTCATACCCGGTAGCCACCAGCGCCCGGCAACCTGCGGTTTGCGCGGATCGGCCAGATCAATGGTCAGGAAGATGTAGTCGGTAAAACCGTCGATCAGCGCCGAGACATACGCCCAGCGCCCGCCCACATACCAGATGCGATGAATGCCGATGCCGTTGAGCGACAGGAAGCTAATTTCACGCGGTTTATCGGGCGTGGAGATATCAAAAATACGCAGCCCGGCGCTCCAGCCTTTGTCCTGCACATCGCTAACCGTCTCGCCGACCGAACGGGTGTAATAGACCTTTTCATCGGCAAAGCGCGCATCGGCGAACAGATCGCGGGCGTTGATCACCAGCAACAGGTCGTCGTGGGCTTGCAGATGCACATTCCAGGTGCCCGGCGGTGCCGGTACGTAACCGGCGGCTTTCGGGTTTTTCGGATCGCGCACATCCACAATCGAAAAACCCTGCGACACCATATGCCCGATATAGGCAAAGCCGCGATGCACCATCAGTTGCACGCCATCCGGGCGACCGCCCTGATCGCTGTGGCCAATCAGCCGCATATTGCGGCTGTATTCGGGACGCGGTAACTCACTCGCCATGTCCGTTCCTTACTTGTTTTTCGCTTCCAGCGTGGCGAACCACGGCGCGATAAAATCTTCCGTCTGGCCCCAGCCCGGGATGATTTTGCCAAGCGACGCCACGTTCACCGCGCCCGACTGGCTTGCCAGCAGCGCTTGCGGAATAGCAGCGGCTTTAAAGTCATATGTCGCTGGCGTCTGTTCACCGGCAATTTTGTTGGCGATCAGGCGCACGTTGGTGGCGCCAATCAGTTTCGGATCCACCGCCACGCTCACTTTCCACGGGCTGCCCGACTCGCGCATCAGTTGCAGATCCTGGTTGGAAACGTCGATGCTGTAGAGTTTGATCTCGGTGCGACCGTTCTCTTTCAGCGCTTTATACGCGCCCTGGCTGAACGCATCCCAGGTGCCCCAAATCGCATCGATCTGCCCTTTCGGGTACTTCGCCAGTACCGCGCCCACTTTGTTGGCCGTGTCGCCCTGCACATCAGAAGAGACCGCGCCAATTGACTCCAGCTCTTTAATACCAGGATTAGCTTTTAGCAGCTCGGCGTAGGCGGTCTGGCGGCGCTCCATGGGCGGGAAACCGGCAACCCATAATTTGATAATGTTGGCTTTGCCGTTGAAATCTTTCACCAGCTCGCCAAAGGAGAGTTTGGTCAGCGAGGCGTCATCCTGCTGCGTAACCGTCACGCCCGGAATATCACCGTTAACGGCGGTATCAAACACCGCCACTTTGATGCCCGCAGCAACGGCTTTTTTAATCAGATCGGTGGAGTACGGATCGCGCCCCTGCGACAGAATAATACCGTCATATTTCTGGCTTATCGCCTGGTTAACGAAGTCCTGGAATTTGGCGTCATCGCCGTTACTCAAAAAGGTGCTGATTTTAAAGCCGAGCTTTTTGCCTTCCTGCAACGCGCCGGAAACAAACTGCGTGGTGTTATCGTCCGAACCAAGGTTGCGGATAAGCGCAATGCGTATCGGGCCGTGATGGTTAGCAATGGCGTCCGGCACCGGCGCAGGTGTGGTAGCGTGGCCCGGCAGCGCGCTCAGTAAGCCCAGCGCCAGCAGTGAGAGTGCAATTTTTTTCATCTGTTTTCCCCTGGAAAATTAACGACGCTGGAAGTAAGTCAACGCAAGAGCACCGGCCAGCACCAGCCCCTTAATAATGTCCATCGCGTAATAGGGCACGGAGAGCATCACCAGCCCGTTTTGCAGCACGCCGAGAATAACCGCCCCCACCAGCGTGCCGAGCGCATTCGGTTTGCCGGAACCGGCGAGCGAAAAACCGATCCACGCCGCCGCTACCGCATCCATCAAATAACCGCCGCCGGCGTTGACCTGCGAAGAGCCAATGCGTGACGCCAGCAGAATGCCGCCAAGCCCGGCGAGCAGCGAAGCAATGACATACGCCGCCACTTTGTAGCGCGTGGTGCGAATGCCGGAAAGACGCGCCGCTTCCGGATTGCCGCCAATGGCATACATGCGGCGACCATGAGTGGTCAGCGACAAACCCAACTGCGCAACCACCGTCACCACCAGCATAATGATCACAATGGTGGGCACCTGGCCGAGCAGGCCAAACGCTGCCGGAATGGTGCCTTCTGCCATCTCCCCGCTCGGCAACACCATATTTTCGGTAATCGAGCCGCCATAGCTGTAGGTCATCGCCACGCCCTGAATGACAAACAGGCTGCCGAGCGTTGCCAGCATGTCCGGGATACGCAGCACCACAATCAAAAAGGCGTTAAACAAGCCCACCAGCGTACACAGTGCCAGCGTGATAATGATCGCTTCGGTAGTGCCAACGCCGTGCCAGACAAACAGCGAAATCACCAGCGCGTTCGCCAGTGAAGCGGTGGAGCCGACCGACAGATCAAACCCGCCGATGGTCAGCGAAATGGAGACGCCAATCGCAATCACCGTAACGATGGCGATCGAACGCAAAATGTTGATGATGTTGAACGGATCGAGGAAGTTGTCCGACGCCACGCCGAAAATGGCGACAAGCGCGACCACGGTAAGCAACATGCCCCATTTATAAAGAAAATCAAAAAACTGCTGGCGGGACGTTACCGCCGCATTGACTGAAAGGGCCTTACTCACGGCGCCGTTCCTCCGGTGGAATAATAAAGAAGCGTCTCTTCGCGGGCATCCTCGCCCTGCACTACTGCCACAATGCGCCCATCCCACAGCACACAAATCCGATCACACAACCCCACCAGTTCGGCGAATTCGCCCGAGGCGTAAATCACCCCTTTGCCTTCGCGCGCCAGCCCGTCAATCAACTGGAACAGGTCGGTTTTCGCTTTCACGTCCACGCCTTTGGTCGGCTCATCAAAAATCACCACATTGGCGTTACCGCGCAGCCATTTGCCGATCGCCACTTTCTGCTGATTGCCGCCGGAAAGACGGCGCAGCGTCTGCCCCGGCCCGCTGGTGCGCACGCCGACGCGGGCAATCACTTCCTGCGCCCAACGCCAGGCCTGGCGATGCGCAAAAAAGCCCCAGCGCGAGAAACTGTTATCCGCGCTGATCGACAAATTCATGCTCACCGGCTCATCAATAAAGATGCCCTCTTTGCGCCGCTCTTCCGGCACCAGCGCCAGCCCGCGCATCACCGAATCTGCCGGATCGCGCGGTCGCCACGGCTGGCTATTCAGTTCACCGCGGGTGATACGGCTTTTGCTCGCGCCGAACAGCGCTTTACACAGCTCGGTTTTTCCGGCCCCCGCCAGCCCGGCGATGCCCAGAATTTCCCCTTTGCGCAGACGCAACGAGATATCTTTCAGCACCCCTTCGTCATGCAAACCGTCAATGCTTAACAGCACCTCTTCGCTGTGCGGCGGACGTGCAGGCGGGTAGATATCGCTCAGCTCATGACCGAGCATTTTCTCGACAATCTCTTCGCCGCTCAGCTCACGCATTGGGCCGGATTCAATTAATTTGCCGTCGCGCAGCACAGTTAAGGTGTCGCAAATCGCTTTCAGTTCATGGATGCGGTGCGAGATAAACACCACGCCAATGCCCTGCTGTTGCAGGCGTTTAACTACGGTGAACAAGCGCTCACTTTCGTGCTGGTCGAGCGGGGCGGTGGGTTCATCCAGAATTAAAAAACGGCAGTGATGTGAAAGCGCGCGCGCCAGCAAAATCTGCTGTTTTTCTGCCAGCGTGCAGCTATCAATCGAGCGTTTCACATCAAGCTCGACGTCCAGTTGCGCCAGCGCCTCGCGCGCCGATTTTCGAATCTCGCCCCAGCGGTAGCGGTGCCCGGCGTCCGCCAGCGTATCGAGCATGATGTTCTCGGCAATGCTTAAGCCGGGGATCAGCGCCACATCGACTTCCTGCTGCACCAGATGAATGCCGAACTGTTTGGCATCACGCGGGGTGCGAATCGACACCGCCTGGTTGTTGATGGCGATTTCCCCTTCGTAATGGTCATACGTGCCGCACAGCACCGCCATCAGCGTCGATTTCCCTGCGCCGTTCGCACCGGTTAAGGCATGCACCGAACCGCCGCGCAGGGTGAAATCCACATGCGACAGCGCTTTAAAGCCGCTAAAGGCCAGGCTAATGCCGCGCATTTCGAGGTGGTTGCTGCTCATTCGCAAGGTGTTCCTGCAATTAATAGGTTGATTTAACGAATTTTTCACAGCCTCGCTTGACTGGCAACGACAGAAAATGCATAAGATAAAGCTAAAAATTATTAGCCATCCGGATGTCCAGACATAACATCAGGTTAGCGATCACGCACAAGGACACAACACATGAGCAGCACTGATATCCGCGTCGTACCCGGCCCGGCCAACTACTTTTCCCACGGCGGTAGCCTCGCGCGGCTGCACGATTTCTTCAGCGAAGAACAACTGGCGCGCGCGGTATGGATCTATGGCGAGCGCGCCTTTGCCGGGGCAAAAGCGTTTCTGCCGCAAGGCTTTAACGCGCCGGGCGCAAAACACATTTTGTTTAAAGGCCACTGTAGCGAACACGACGTGAGCGAACTGGCACAGCAGGCGGGCGACGATCGCGCGGTAGTGATTGGGCTTGGTGGCGGCGCGCTATTGGATACCGCCAAAGCGGTGGCGCGCCGTCTCGGTTTGCCGGTGGTTGCCATTCCGACCATTGCCGCCACCTGCGCGGCATGGACGCCGCTGTCGGTCTGGTATAACGATGCCGGCCAGGCGCTGCACTTTGAGATCTTCGACGACGCCAATTTTCTGGTGCTGGTTGAACCGCAAATCATCCTCAACGCGCCTGCGGAATATTTGCTGGCGGGCATCGGCGATACGCTGGCGAAATGGTATGAAGCGGTGGTGTTAGCGCCGCAGCCGGAAACGCTGCCGCTCACCGTGCGTCTGGGCATTAACGGCGCGCTGGCAATCCGCGATGTGTTGCTGCAGAGCAGTGAACAAGCCCTTGCTGACCAGCAGCGCGGCGAGCAGACGCAGGCATTTCGCGATGTGGTAGATGCGATTATTGCCGGTGGCGGGATGGTTGGCGGGCTGGGCGAGCGCTACACCCGCGTCGCCGCCGCCCACGCGGTACACAACGGTTTAACGGTGTTGCCGCAAACGGAGAAGTTCCTGCACGGTACTAAAGTGGCGTACGGCATTCTGGTGCAAAGCGCCCTGCTCGGCCAGGACGATGTGCTGGCGCAGTTGATTAACGCCTATCAGCGCTTCAACCTGCCGACAACGCTTGCAGAACTAAAGGTGGATATCAATAACCGCGCGGAGCTGGATAAAGTGATTGCTCACACTCTGCGCCCGGTGGAGTCGATTCACTACCTGCCGGTGGAACTCTCCGCCGATACGCTGCGCGCGGCGTTTGAAAAAGTGGAAGCGCTGTCGCGCTAATCGCCCTTCTTTGCGTAATGCCGCCGGTAAACGCCTTACCAGCGGCATTTTCTTTTACGCCCGCAGCGGTGTGCCGCGAACCGGGCGATCGCCCGCGACAAAGTAATCCGCATTGCTGCGCGGCAGCGGCGTGCGGCCACGGATATTATCGGCAATCTTCTCGCCAATCATAATGGTGGTGGCATTGAGGTTACCGGTGATGATCAGCGGCATGATCGAGGCATCCACCACGCGCAAGGCTTCCAGCCCGTGAACACGCCCTTCGCCATCGACCACCGCCATCTCATCGCTGCCCATTTTGCAGGTGCCGCACGGGTGATACGCGGTTTCCGCATGGTTACGCACAAACTCGTCCAGTTGCTCATCGCTCTGGCACTCAATGCCGGGGCTGATTTCCCGCCCGCGATACTTATCCAGCGCCGGCTGGTTGATGATTTGTCGGGTAATGCGAATCGCATCGCGGAACTCGTGCCAGTCCTGCTCATGCGCCATGTAATTAAACTGAATGGCCGGATGCTGGCGCGGATCGCGCGATTTCAGGCGCACAAAACCCCGGCTTGGCGAGCGCATCGAACCCACGTGGCACTGGAAGCCGTGCGCTTCCACCGCATTTGAGCCGTTGTAGTTAATCGCCACGGGCAGAAAGTGGTACTGAATGTTCGGCCAGGCGAACTCGTCGCGGCTGCGGATAAACCCGCCGCCCTCAAACTGGTTGCTGGCACCAATGCCGGTGCCGTTAAACAGCCATTCCGCACCGATTTTCGGCTGGTTCCACCACTTCAGCGCAGGATAGAGCGACACCGGCTCCTTGCACTCATATTGCAGGTACATTTCCAGGTGATCCTGCAAGTTTTCGCCCACGCCCGGTAAATCGTGCACCAGCGGAATATCAAACTGTTTGAGCAGCTCAGCGGCACCGACGCCGGAGCGCTGCAAAATTTGCGGCGAGGCAATCGCTCCCGCGCAGAGCAGCACTTCCCGGCGCGCATGCACTTCATGCAGCGTGTCGCTGGAACCCTGCAAATAGGCCACGCCAGTCGCGCGTTTGCCATCGAACAGAATGCGATCGGTAGTGGCATGAGTAATGATTTTCAGGTTCGGCCGCGTTTTTGCCATGTCGAGATAGCCGCGCGCGGTGCTGGAGCGGCGGCCTTTCGGCGTGACAAAGCGATCCATTGGGCCAAAACCTTCCTGCTGATAGCCGTTCAGATCGTCAGTGCGTGGGTAACCGGCCTGTACGCCCGCCTCGATCATCGCGGCAAATAACGGATTATTGCCCGGTTTGCAGGTGGTGATGCTAACCGGCCCGTCGCCGCCGTGGTAATCGTTGGCGCCGATATCGCGCGTTTCCGATTTACGGTAATAGGGCAAACAATCCAGATAGGTCCAGCGCTCAAGACCCGGCTGCTGCGCCCAGTTGTCGAGATCCATCGCGTTGCCGCGTACGTAGCACATGCCGTTAATCAGCGATGAACCACCCAGCCCTTTGCCGCGCCCGCACTCCATGCGGCGATTATTCATGTGCGGCTCAGGTTCCGTTTCATAGGCCCAGTTGTAGCGTTTCCCCTGCAAAGGGTAAGCCAGCGCCGCAGGCATCTGCGTACGAAAATCAAAACGGTAATCGGGACCGCCCGCTTCCAGCAGCAGGACATTCACATCGCTGTCTTCGGTCAGTCTTGTTGCCAAAACGTTCCCTGCGGATCCGGCTCCAATGATGATGTAATCAAATTCCATTCGTCGCGCCTCAGGTTAAAACTTTTTCAAAATACGGACTGAAAACGGCTCAGTTCGAGCTGGACGGATTTGACCTGCGTATAGTTTTGCAGCGTCATCAGGCCATTTTCGCGCCCGACACCGGAGTGCTTGTAGCCGCCCACCGGCATTTCGGCGGCGGATTCGCCCCAAGTGTTGATCCAGCAGATACCCGCTTCAATCTGGTGAATGACGCGGTGCGCGCGGTTAAGATCCTGCGTTACCACACCCGCCGCCAGACCGTAATCGGTGGCGTTGGCGCGGCGCACCGCTTCCTCTTCGTACTCATAGCTCAGAATCGACATCACCGGACCGAAGATCTCTTCGCGCACGATGGTCATCTCGTCGCGGCAATCGGTAAATACAGTGGGTTCTACCCACGCACCGTGGTCAAACTCACCGCCGCTCAGACGCTTACCGCCGCACAGCAGGCGTGCGCCTTCGTTGATGCCGCTTTCGATATAACGCATTACGTTGTCGCGGTGCGCAAAACTGACCAGCGGCCCGAAATTGGTGTTCAGATCGTTGACATCACCGGCTTTAATGCGCGCCACGCGCTCAACAATTTTCGCTTCGAACGCCTGCTGCAAGGCCTTCGGAATAAACACGCGCGTGCCGTTGGTACACACCTGGCCGGAGCTGTAGAAGTTCGCCATCATGGCGATATCGGCGGCGAGATCGAGATCGGCGTCGTCAAAGATAATCAGCGGCGATTTACCGCCCAGCTCCATGGTCACGTCTTTCAGCGTCGAACCAGCCGCATTCGCCATCACTTTCTTACCGCTGGCAACGCCGCCGGTGAAAGAGACTTTGTCGATGCCCGGATGGTCAGTCAGCAACTGACCGGTTACCGCGCCCCTGCCGTTCAGCACGTTAAATACGCCATCGGGAACGCCAGCTTGGCTGTAAATTTCTGCCAGTTTCAGCGCGGTGAGCGGTGTGACTTCGCTCGGTTTGAAGATCATCGCGTTTCCGGCCGCCAGCGCAGGGGCGGATTTCCACAGCGCAATCTGAATCGGGTAGTTCCACGCGCCAATCCCGGCCACCACGCCAAGCGGCTCGCGGCGGGTATAGACAAATGAGGTTTCACGCAGCGGAATTTGCTGGCCTTCAAGAGAGGGGATAAGCCCCGCGTAATACTCCAGCACATCCGCGCCGGTGACGATATCGACGGCCTGGGTTTCACTTAGCGGTTTACCGGTGTCCAGCGTTTCCAGCGCCGCCAGTTCATCATTGCGTTCACGCAGGATATCCACGGCGCGGTGCAGGATGCGCGAGCGCTCCATGGCGGTCATCGCAGCCCAGATTTTCTGTCCTTTTTGCGCGCTGGCAACGGCGCGATCGACATCGCCCTGCCCGGCTTCGTGCACCTCGGCCAGCACCTCGCCGGTCGCCGGGTTGATGGTCTGGAATCTGTTACCCGCCGCAGCCGGGACGTATTGACCATGGATATAGAGCTGCTGTTCTGCGAATCGGGACATACTTCCTCCTTCTCAGTGATTCGTCGCGCCAGCCAGTTGCTGGCGAATGAATTGGGTGGTGAGCGTTCTGGCAATGTCCAGGTTAAAGGGTTTGCCGCTCAACGCCGCGCGTAGCCAAAGGCCGTCGATCAGCGAGGCAAGGCCATGCGCCGCCAGCCGTGCCTGTTCACGCGGCAGATCGCGGCGAAACTCCGCCACCAGCGTGGAAAACAGCCGGCGGCTGCTAACGCGCTCCAGGCGACCAAGCTGCGGCTGATGCATGCTGCTGGCCCAGAAATCGAGCCAGGCTTTCATCGCCGCGCTGTGCACCTGGCTGTCGTCAAAATTGCCTTCGACAATCGCCAGCAAACGCGTTTCGGTGCTGGCCTGCGCGAGCGGTTTTAATCGCTGTGCCACGGCGTCGCGCAACTGGCGGGTGATGTCGCGCATGGTCGCTTCCAGCAGACCATTTTTGTCCCTGAAGTAGTGGCTGATGATGCCGGTCGATACGCCAGCGCGCCGCGCAATCTGCGCAATCGTGGCATCGTTAATGCCCACTTCGTTAATGGTACTCAGGGTCGCATCAATCAGCTGCCGACGGCGTATCGGCTGCATTCCCACCTTTGGCATGGCTCCATCTCCACCACAATGTAATGGCCTTATTTAATCTTTTTTTGATTGCACGTTCAATATAAAAAAAGATTTTGTTAGGATACTGTGCTTCAATTGTTAAAAAAACGAAGCGGGAATGTGTAAGCTGAACATGGCGAAGCCAACCGTGAGAAAAGAGAGGAACAAGCGCAATAAAGTAAAGACCGTTTTGATTTTAATACTTTGAAAAATTACAGGAAATTAACCAGAGGTAACCGATGATTAATCCACCTGCCAGTGAAAAAGACAGAATCAATCCCGTGGTGTTTTACACCTCTGCCGGACTGATTCTGACATTTTCACTGGTCACCATTTTGTACAGCGATTTTGCCGCTGCCTGGATCCAGACCACCGTTAACTGGGTGTCGTCCACCTTTGGCTGGTATTACATGCTGGCCGCGACGCTGTATATCGTCTTTGTGGTCTATATGGCCTGCTCACGCTACGGCGCCATCAAACTCGGGCCGGAGCAGTCCAAGCCGGAGTTCAGTTTGCTGAGCTGGTCGGCGATGCTATTTGCCGCCGGGATCGGTATCGACCTGATGTTTTTCTCAGTGGCGGAGCCGGTCACGCAGTATATGCAGCCACCGGAAGGCGCAGGCCAAACGATGGAAGCCGCGCGTCAGGCAATGGTATGGACACTGTTCCACTACGGTTTAACCGGCTGGTCGATGTATGCGCTGATGGGCATAGCGCTGGGCTACTTCAGCTATCGCTATAACCTGCCGCTCACTATTCGTTCGGCGCTGTATCCTATTTTCGGCAAACGCATTAACGGCCCGATTGGTCACACGGTGGATATTGCCGCGGTGATCGGCACCATTTTTGGTATCGCGACCACGCTCGGCATTGGCGTGGTACAGCTGAATTACGGTTTAAAAGTGCTGTTCGATGTGCCGGAAGGGCTAACCGCGCAGATGGCGCTGATTGTGCTGTCGGTGGTGATCGCCACCATTTCGGTCACCTCCGGGGTGGATAAAGGTATTCGCATCCTGTCGGAGCTGAACGTGGCGCTGGCGCTCGGGCTGATCCTGTTCGTGCTGTTTATGGGCAAGACCGATTTCCTGCTCAACGCGCTGGTGCTCAACGTGGGGGATTACATCAACCGCTTTATGGGCATGACGCTGAACACCTTTGCGTTTGATCGTCCGACAGAGTGGATGAACAGCTGGACGCTCTTCTTCTGGGCCTGGTGGGTCGCGTGGTCGCCGTTTGTCGGGCTGTTCCTCGCGCGAATTTCCCGTGGGCGCACTATTCGCGAGTTCGTGCTCGGCACGCTGATCATTCCGTTTACCTTCACCCTGCTGTGGTTGTCGGTGTTTGGTAACGCCGCGCTGTATGAAATCATTCACGGAGATGCGGGGTTCGCCCAGGAGGTTATCTCCCATGCCGAACGCGGTTTCTACAGCCTGCTGGCGCAGTATCCGGCGTTTAAACTCAGCGCTTCTGTCGCCACCATTACCGGCTTACTGTTTTATGTCACCTCGGCAGATTCCGGCTCGCTGGTACTGGGCAACTTCACGTCGAAGCTGAAAGATATCAATAGCGATGCGCCAAACTGGCTGCGGATTTTCTGGTCGGTCGCCATCGGTGTACTGACTATGGGTATGCTGATGACCAATGGCATTTCCGCGCTGCAAAATACCACGGTGATCATGGGCTTGCCGTTCAGTTTTGTGATCTTCTTTATTATGGCCGGGCTGTATAAATCGCTGAAGGTGGAAGATCATCGTCGCGCCAGCGCCAGCCGCGAAACCGCGCCATATATTCCGGCGAGCAACGACCGCCTGAGCTGGAAAAAACGTCTCTCGCGGCTGATGAATTATCCGGGCACGCATTACACCCGGCAGATGATGGAAACAGTGATTTACCCGGCGATGCAGGACGTGGCGAAAGAGCTGGAACTGCGCGGTGGACGCGTATCGCTTGAGAATGTCGCGCCGGAAGAAGGCCAGCCGCTGGGCTACCTGGATCTGCGCGTCCACCTCGGTGAGGAGCAGGATTTTGTCTATCAGGTGTGGCCGCAGCAATATTCCGTACCCGGCTTTACCTACCGCGCACGCAGCGGGAAATCGCACTACTTCCGGCTGGAAACCTTCCTGCTGGAAGGCAGCCAGGGCAATGATTTGATGGATTACAACAAAGAACAGGTGATCATCGACATACTGGATCAGTACGAGCGCCACCTGAACTTTATCCATCTGCACCGCGAAGCGCCGGGCAATAACATCGTCTTTCCTCAGCCATAAACAAACGGGCCACTTCGGTGGCCTATTTTTACGACACAGGCCAGAGTCCCATTGCCATACGCGCAATGCCGAGCAGCGTTTCCCGGCTCGCGCCGTCGCGTGCCTGAATCGACATCCCCTGCTGAATGCTGACGTATAACCGGGTCAGCGCGTCGATATCGGTGGTCTCAGGTAACTCGCCGCGCTGCTGCGCCTCGCTCAGGCGCGCTTTTAGCTGCGCAATCCCGCCATTACGCAACTGACGAACCCGCTCGCCCAACCGTTCATGGCCTTCGCTGGCAACCGCTGACAGCGTCACCATGCAGCCATGCGGCAAATCGCAGCGGGTTAACACCTCAGCCGATCGCTCCAGCCACTGAGCAATGGCTTTTTTCGGTGATGGCTCGCTTGCCATATCGCCCCAGATCGCTGGTGCAACGCACTGTTCGTAGTGCTGCAACACCTCATCGTAGAGATCTTCTTTGCTGCCGAACGCCGCGTATAAGCTCGGCGATTTAATGCCCATCGCCTCATACAGATCGTTCATGGATGTCGCGGTGTACCCCTTCTGCCAGAAGAGCTTCATCGCTTTATTCAACGCCTCGGTACGGTCAAATTCCCGTGGTCTTCCCCGGCTCACTTTCGCCTCCTCGCATTTTGTGCTGATCGGTATATTAATAACATTGACGAATGTATGGAAGCCTGTTTATTTTAATTATGTATCAATCGACACATAATTCAGGAGCCACCATGTCACATTCACTTGCAGGAAAACGCGCGCTGGTTACCGGCGCGAGCCGGGGTCTGGGAAAAGCCATCGCCTTAACGCTGGCGCGGGAAGGGGCGGATGTCGCCATCACCTGGGAAAAATCCGCCGATAAAGCACAAGCTGTTGTGGACGCAATCCGCGCGCTGGGGCGTAACGCCGTGGCGATCCAGGCTAATAGCGCCGAGCCACAGGCTGCCCGCGCCGCCGTTGACCAAACTGTGCAGCAACTCGGCGGGCTGGATATTCTGGTCAATAACGCCGGGATCGCGCGCGGCGGCCAGTTAGAAGCGATGTCGCAGGAGGATATCGATGCGATGATCGACGTGAATATTCGCGGCGTGGTCTATTCAACGCAGGCGGCGATTGCCCATCTGCCGGACGGCGGGCGCATTATCAATATCGGCAGTTGCCTTTCCGATCGCGTGCCGTTTAAAGATATCGCCATTTATTCGATGACAAAATCCGCGCTGAACTCGTTAACGCGTGGGCTGGCGCGGGATTTGGGCCCACGTGGCATTACCGTGAACATGGTTAAACCCGGTTCAACGGACAGCGATATGAACCCGGCGGATGGCGAAGGCGCGGACGAGCAGCGTCGTATGATTGCGCTGGGGCATTACGGTGAAGCACAGGATATTGCCGAAGCGGTCGCTTTCCTCGCCAGCCCGGCGGCGAAGCAGATTACCGGTGCGGATATTGTTGTTGATGGCGGCACCAACGCCTGATCCCGACGTAAATAACTGGCTTAAAGCTGAAAGCTTTCCGGAAGCACCAGCCTGGATGAGGGTTTTCTGTAGATAAAGAAAAGCGGCGCTATGAGCGCCGCTTTTTGAGCAAGACGAGTGTTAACAGCAGCGTGCGCCGCCTTTCCCGCCGTAGCGCGCATCCTGGCGCTCGCGGAAAAACTCTTCATAGGTCATCGGCGTCTGCTCCGGGTGCGTCACGCGCATATGCTCGACATAGTTGTCGTAATCCGGAACGCCAATCATCATTTTCGCCGCCTGGCCTAAATACTTCCCGGCTTTTGAAAGCGTATCGAACATAATTCCTCCGCGTTACGCGATTAATGCACACCTTTTGCCTGGCCGACAATCTGCTCAACGTCGCCCGGCATTTCCTGGTACGGCGTCTCGTTCGCCGTCGGTTTAGCGTCTTTCAGCGCCGCCAGCGCGGTTTTCAGCGAGTAGAACGCCAGTACCACCACCACGACCATAAAGAAGATGGTTAAACCGGCATCGAGGCGGTTGTTAAGCACCAGTTGCGCCAGTTGAGACTGGGTATACTGCGCCGGAATATTGCCACTGTCGATCATCGCCTGGAACTTGTTGGCGATGGCCAGGAAGCCGACTTTCGCATCCGGGCTAAAGGCTTTTTGCCAGCCTGCGGTGAGCGTACAAACCAGCAGCCAGGCGGTTGGTAGCAGTGCCACCCACGCGTAACGCTGGCGTTTCATCTTGAACAACACCACCGCACAGAGCATCAGTGCCATGCCCGCCAGCATCTGGTTGGCAATGCCAAACAGCGGCCACAGGGTATTTATGCCGCCGAGCGGATCGACCACGCCCTGGTGCAGGAAGTAGCCCCACGCCAGCACACACAAGCCGGTTGCCAGCAGGTTAGCAGGCAGCGATTCCGTGCGTTTGAGGTTCGGTGAAATGACACCGAGCAAATCCTGCAACATAAAGCGCGCTGCGCGTGTCCCGGCATCGACCGCCGTCAGAATAAACAGCGCCTCAAACAGAATGGCAAAGTGATACCAGAACGAGACATCCATCAGGCCGCCGAGCGCACCGTGCAGGATATAAGCCATGCCCACCGCCAGCGTCGGTGCGCCGCCCGCGCGGGAAATGATCGACTGCTCGCCCACTTCGCTGGCAATCTGCCTGAGCGCATCCGGGGTGATACTAAAGCCCCAGCCGCTCACTACTTGCGCCGCCGACGCGACTACATCGGTGGTGCCAGCAGGCGCTAATACCGCCATCGGGCTGTTCATCGCGAAGTAGACGCCCGGATCGATAATGCATGCGGACACCAGCGCCATGATCGCTACGAATGACTCCATCAGCATGCCGCCGTAACCGATAAAGCAAGCCTGCCCTTCACTGGCGAGCATCTTCGGCGTGGTGCCGGAGGAAATCAGCGCATGGAAGCCGGAAACCGCGCCACAGGCGATGGTAATAAACAGGAACGGGAACAAGTTACCGGTCCACACCGGGCCAGTCCCATCGACAAACTTGGTCAGCGCAGGCATGGTCAGCGTCGGGCGCATGATCAGAATGCCAATCGCCAGACCGATAATGGTGCCGATTTTCAGGAAAGTAGAGAGGTAATCACGCGGTGCCAGTAGCAGCCACACCGGCAGCACCGAGGCGACAAAACCGTAGCCCACCAGCATCCACGTTAGCTGTACACCGGTGAAATCAAAGTACGGTGCAATCGCCGGGTTTGCCGCCACCCAGCCGCCAGAAATAATGGCGAACACCAGCAGCACCAGGCCAATCACCGACACTTCGCCAATCCGCCCGGGGCGCAGATAACGAATGTAGATACCCATAAAAATCGCCAGCGGAATGGTAAAGGCGACGGTATAAGTTCCCCACGGGCTGTGGGTCAGCGCTTTGACGACAATCATCGCCAGCACCGCGAGGATAATCACCATGATCATAAAGGTCGCCACCAGCGCAATCACGCCAACGGTCGGCCCCATCTCCGCTTTCACCATCTCACCGAGCGAACGCCCGTCGCGACGGGTGGAGATAAACAGCACCATAAAATCCTGCACCGCACCGGCAAGTACTACGCCTGCGAGGATCCAGATCATGCCCGGTAGATACCCCATCTGCGCCGCCAGCACCGGCCCCACCAGCGGGCCTGCGCCAGCAATCGCCGCAAAATGGTGACCGAATAGCACTTTTTTGTCTGTCGGCACGTAATCAAGACCATCGTTGTAGCGCACCGCCGGAGTCATGCGCGTCGGATCAACCTGCAGCACATTTTTGGCAATGTAGAGGCCGTAAAAACGGTAAGCGATAAGGTAGATACAGACCGCGGCAACCACTATCCACAGTGCGTTGATCTGCTCACCGCGATTCAGCGCGATATAGCCGAGGGCAAATGCGCCAACCAGCGACAGCACGCCCCAAATAAGGTATTTCCCTGAGTTGTTCATAGCGGGTATCCGTTGAGAGACAGAGAGATGTTACATTTTGTATCTATATCAACTCGCGGATTTTAACAACTTTGAAACATGGGAAATTTGCCCTGCCACCAGGCATTTACCTGATTGTGTTAACGGGATCGCAAGATTGCACCCTCTCCCGCTACGGAGAGGGCGAAACTACCCCAGCACCGCCGTGCTGAGACGACAGGTGCAGCAGCGTCGGCCTTGTTCGTCAAACACCACAATTTCCCAGCTCTGGTTCTGCCGACCAAGATGCAGCGGCTGGCAAACACCGCGCACTTTTCCCTGCGAAACCGGGCGGTGATGGGTGGCGTTTAATTCCGTGCCCACCACGCACTGACCGTCGCGGGTCATCAGATAACCCGCCATCGATCCCAGCGTTTCCGCCAGCGCCGCCGAGGCACCACCGTGCAGCAGGCCAAACGGTTGATGCGTGCGGCTGTCTACCGGCATTTCCGCTTCAAGGAAATCATCACCGATACGGGTGTAAACCATGGCAAGGTGCGCCACCAGCGTGTTTTCACTGGTCGCATTCAGTTCTTCAAGGGTTAAATGACGTTTCCAGATCATCTACGCCCCCAGCGTTGAGCCGCCATCCACCACGATATCCTGCAAAGTGATATGGCTTGCCAGATCGGAAGCGAGGAACAAAATGGTGTTCGCCACTTCCTGCGGACGGGCGATTTTCCCCAGCGGAATGCCGAGCTTGAACTGCTCGCCGAAACCGCGAATGCGCTGCTGTTCGGCGTCATCGCTCATCCACAGCAAACGCTGCATGTCGGTGTCGGTCGATCCCGGCGAGACAATGTTACAGCGCACATGGCTTGCCGCCAGCTCAAGACCGACGGTGAGCGCCAGGCTTTTCAGCGCCGCTTTCGATGCGCCATACGCGCTCATGCCGATACGCGGTGTGTGCGCTGCGTCGGATGCGACGGTGACAATCGCCCCGCTCTGCTGACGGCGAAATTGCGCCATCGTCTGCTGAAAAAGGTTAAACGCGCCGCCAACGTTAATGGCGAAGGTGTTGTGCCAGGCTTGCGCTGTCAGTTCGTCGGTGGCGCCCATATGTAAAACCCCGGCGGCGTTCACCAGCACGTCCAGCACTTCGCATTGCGCCAGCACGCGCTGGCAAACTGCCTGCACTTGTCCGGCGTCGGCAACGTCCAGCACTTCGCAGGTGAAAGGGTAATCCGTGCCGCCAAAAGCCAGATCGAAACCAGTCACGTGTGCGCCCGCCTCGACGAAGGCTTTCGCCGTGGCATAACCGATGCCTTTACCGGCCCCGGTCACCCAGACAACTTTGCCAGTAAAATCCAGGCTGGCCATTATTTCACCTCGCGGGAAAGCAGCGCCCACCAGGCATCAATGGTCGGGTTTTTCGCCAGCATCACAAAGTCGATATCGCCATGTATTTTGCGCCAGCGCGCGGCGAGCGCCATCATGCGCACGGAATCAAGGCCGTAGTCGATGAGATTCTCGTCATCTAATGGTTCGTCGGATTCATCCAGCAGCGGCAGGATCAGCGCGCGTAATGCCGCTTTGCTGCCCGGCACAGGCAGTAATTCTTGTGTCATCACCACGCGACCAGCACGCCCGGCAACATATTTCAGCGACATCAAATGCTCTTCGCGGCTGAAATCTGCCAGCGCGTCGGCGACCATAAACGGTTTGATATCGCGCATAAACGCATCGGTGGCGGTGGTCATGCAGCCAATATGTGAATAAACGCCAGTGATCAGCAACTGGTTACGGCCGGTCTCTTTGAGCATCTGCTCCAGCGGCGAGCGGTGAAAAGCGCTGTAGCGCCACTTCACCAGCACGGTGTCGGCCTCATCCGGCGCGAGTTGTGCAACAATTTTTTGCTGTTCCGGCGAGCGGGTTAAGCCCGGCCCCCACATATCGTTGAGCAGCGCCCGGTCTTCATCGTTCTGCTCTTTCGGCTGCGCGGTGTAGTAAACCGGGATAGCGTTTTGCTTGCAGAAATCGCGCAGTGCGGCGATGTTCGCCACCACTTGCTGCATCATTGGGCAGTTTTCACCCCAGAAGCTAACAAAGTAATCCTGCATATCATGGATCAGCAGCGCCGCACGTTCCGGCTCAAACGGCCAGCTCACTTTGTTTTGCGGAATATCGGCCGCGCCTGGTAGCGCGTAGCCCTGTAATTTTGGAATCGCCATCTTCTCTCCTTTACGCGGTTGCGCGCTGCGCTAACCACTGGCGTAACTGTTTTTTATCAACCTTACCCACCGGCGTCAGCGGCAGTGCGTCCACGCACTCCACGCGATCCGGCAGTTTGAACTCGGCAACGCCCTGCTCGCGCAGGAAGCGGCGGATTGCCACCGCGCGTAGCGGCGCTTTCACGACCAGATAAGCGCAGCTTTTTTCACCCAGCAGGTTGTCTTCCATGCTGACCAGCGCGGCGTGGATCACCGACTCATGGCGCAGCAGCAGGTTTTCGATCTCCTCGGCGGCAATTTTCTCGCCGCCGCGGTTGATCTGATCTTTTTCACGCCCCTGCACGGTGATATAGCCCTGCTCGTCTACCGAAATCAGATCGCCGGAGCAGTAAAAACCGTTTTCATCGAAGGCGCTGGCATTGTGTTCCGGGCTGTTAAAGTAGCCGCGAAAGGTGTACGGGCCGCGCGTCATCAGGCGGCCAACATGGCCTGGCGGCAGCAAATTGCCGTTTTCATCCGCCACCCACACTTCATCATCCGGGCACATCGGGCGGCCTTGCGTGTTGATAATGCGTTCAAAGGGATCGTCCAGACGGGTGTAATTCACCAGCCCTTCCGCCATGCCGAACACCTGCTGCAACTGGCAGCCGATCTCCGCCGGAATGCGCGCCGCAAGCGTTGCCGATAAACGCGCCCCGCCGACCTGCAAAAGCCGCAGCGAGGCGAGTTGCGCATTGCTGCCCCACTCGGCAATCGCCTGTAACCACAGGCTCACCGCCGGCGGCACCAGCGCGGTGACGTTAATCTGGTGTTTTTCAATCAGCGGGAAGCAGAGCGTGGCGCTCGGGTCGGCAGCCAGTACCACGCAGCCTTCGGCGTGGAAGACGCCAAGCGCGCCGGGTGAGCTCATCGGGTAGTTGTGCGCCGCAGGCAGCGCGCAGAGATACCGGGTTTGCGCGTTAAAACCGCAGATCTCGTTACTGCGCACAATGCTGTAGTAGTAATCATTGTGCGTGCGCGGAATGAGTTTCGGCGTGCCGGTGCTGCCGCCGGAAAGCTGGAAAAACGCCACTTCATCGGCGGGCGTTGGCGTGGCGATAAAATTATCTGCCGGGTGGGCAATGGCGTTTTCCAGCGCCTGCTCGCCACTGTCGCCGCGCAGCAGCACGGCGCGCACCGACGGGTGCTGTGCAACAAACGCGGTGAGGAAATGGTCATTCTTGAATAGCGTATGGGCGCGATCGGCAATCAGCAGCGTCGGTGCGATTTGCGTGGCATAAGCGCTCAGTTCACTACGTTGATGGCTGAACAGCGCATTCACCGGCGCCACGCCGATTTTCAGCAACGCAAAGAAGGTAATGTAGAACTCGCTGACGTTGCCCAGTTGTACCAGCGCGGTTTCCCCGCGCTTGATACCCTGCGTCTGTAACGCCGAGGCCAGATTGTCTGAGGCAGCGTTGAGCTGGCGGTAACTGTAGCGCCGTTCACCGTCAATCACCGCGGTGGCGTCGCTGTGCGCGTGGCGGGTTAAAATATCGGTCAGCGGTAAATCCTGCCAGTAGCCCTTTTCACGGTAACGCTCTGCAAACTCATGCGGCCAGCGGGTAAAAGGAATGGTCATGGTTGCTCCTCAGTGCAAACCAAATGCGTTCAGCATGGTGGTCAGCTTGACGCCGGTTTCGCGCCACTCTGAAAGCGGCGAAGAGGCCGGAACAATCCCGGCACCGGCGAACAGACGAACCTGGTTATCGTGAAGCCGTGCGCAGCGAATAGTGACCACCCACTCGCCGTTACCTTCGGCGTCGCACCAGCCAACGATGCCGCCAAACAGCTCGCGGTTGAACGGCTCCAGCTCGGCAATCACCTGTTTCGCCACCCGGTGCGGGAAGCCGCTCAGCGCAGGCGTCGGGTGCAGCAGGCAGGCCAGCGTCAACGCGTTTTCCCCGGCTAATGCGGTGCCGGTGATCGGCGTGGCCAGGTGCCATAAAGTGGGGGTAGTGACCAGTTGCGGTGATTCCGGCAACGTCAGAGTTTGGCTGCGCGGTTGCAGCACGTTTTTCATTGCCTGCGTCACCAGTTCGTGTTCGTGCCGGTCTTTTTCCGAAGCCAGCAGCTTGTTACCCGCTTCGCGATCGAGAATGTCGTCCGGCTGACGGCGAGCGGAACCGGCTAACGGCAGAGAACTGAAGTGCTCCTGCTCTTTACGCAGCAACAATTCCGGGCTTGCGCCCAGCAGCACGCCGCCATCCGGCAGCGGAACGTGGAAGTTGAAACTGGCCGGGTTCTGGGCAATCAGGCGCTCCAGCAGTACGCCGCTGTCGATACGGCTGTCGGTGGTTAACTCGATCAGACGTGAGAGCACCACTTTGTCGACTTCCGGCGTGGCGGTGCGGGCGGCGGCGTTCGCCACCATCTGCATAAACGTCTCCTGCGGCGGGATCGCCTGCTGCGCCGTGACGTTCGGCATCGTGCCGCTGGTGAAATAGCGTGCAGATCGCTGTTTCTCCGGGCGGGAGAAGGTTTGCCAGGTGTGCGGGATAAACAGCGCAGACGGCTGCGTGGTATCGAACGGGATCGCCCCCACCATCACCGGGCGGGCAATGCCCTGCGCTTTCGCATCGGCAAAGGCTTGTACCAGCTTTTGCTGGAAAGCACTGTCGGGCGCATCGCCGCCCGCGGCAGGCTCGCAGAGACGCGCCACGCACCCGGAGGTGGTGAAACTGCGGTACGGCGACATAAAGAAAAACTGATCTGCGGCCAGCGTATTCACAGACTGCCGGGTTTCCTCAGCCAGGGACGTATCCATATCATCCTCCAACAATGATAAATGAACTAAGAATGATTATCATTTGTGTTTTGTCGCAGTAAGATAAAAAGTTATGCCCCGCTCTGTCAACAGCAGATTCGTCGCCCGCAGCGCTAATGCTTGCATCTGCTTCATTCAACGATGAAAATGAGAAGCATTAACCTCAACAAAAACAGGATATGCGTTGTGAGATTCTCTTTATGGAGCCGTAAGCCCTTAGTGTTTTTGAGTATTTTTGTTTTAGGACTAACCTCAGCCACCGCCGCCGACTGGCCTCGCCAGGTAACCGACAGCCACGGAACACACGCCCTTACCAGCAAGCCGCTGCGAATTGTTTCCACCAGCGTGACGCTCACCGGTTCGCTACTGGCGATTGACGCGCCGGTTATCGCCAGCGGCGCGACCACGCCAAATAACCGTTTCGCCGACGAACAGGGCTTTCTGCGCCAGTGGGGCGACATCGCCAGACAGCGCAACGTCGCGCGTCTCTACATCGGTGAACCCAACGCTGAAGCCGTTGCCGCGCAGATGCCGGATTTAATCCTGATCAGCGCCACCGGCGGCGACTCCGCGTTGCCGCTGTATGATCAGCTATCGACCATCGCCCCGACGCTTATCATCAACTACGATGACAAAAGCTGGCAGGCGCTGTTAACGCAGCTTGGCGAAATCACTGGTCACGAAAAAGAGGCGGCGGCGCGTATCAGCCAGTTCAATCAACAGCTTGCTGAGGTTAAAGCGCGGATGAAACTGCCACCGCAGCCGGTCACCGCGCTGGTTTATACTCCGGCGGCGCACGGCGCTAATCTGTGGACTGAAGAGTCCGCGCAGGGAAAATTGATGCAACAACTGGGCTTCGCCCTCGCGCCGTTACCGGCGAATCTGCACACCAGCCAGAGCCAGGGGAAACGCCATGACATCGTTCAATTGGGCGGAGAGAATCTGGCCGCCGGGCTGAATGGCGAAGCGCTGTTCCTGTTTGCCAGCGACCAGAAAGACGCGGACGCTCTCAGCCAGAACCCATTACTGGCGCACCTGCCAGCGGTGCAAAACCACCGTGTGTACGCGCTGGGTGCGGAAACGTTCCGCCTTGATTACTACAGCGCCACCCGCGTGTTACAACGTTTGTCGGCGCTGTTTGGTTAATCAGGCTTCCGCAGCGGGCTGCGCCTGGCGAAAACGCCGCAGTTCGCCGAGCACCATCACCAGCAACACGCCCACTATCGCCAGCACAAAACCGCTGATGCTCGCCGACGAAACCGGCGTCATCATCGACGCCATCGCGCCAAGCAGCGCCGCGCCGATGGCGTCGCCCGTAACGTTTTGCGCCGTCCATAAACCGTTAATTCGCCCAAGCATCGCTTCCGGGGTTTGCGTTTGCAGCAACGTGTATTGCAGCAGCGAACTTACCGCCGTCAGCCAGCCGCACAGCGCCAGAAACAGCACGCCAAGCGCCCAGACGGGCATCAGACTGAATAAACCGATGGCGATAAACGCGCCAACGGATGCCAGCAGCATAATCACGCCGGGGCGTTCGCTGTGCGCCAGCTTGCCGCTGGTTAACGCGCCAATGGCCGCACCGAGCGGCAGCGCAGCATACAGCAAGCCAATTTCGGCCGCCGACATGTTCCAGCTTATCGCCAGCGCCGGGTAGAGCACGCGCACCGCGCTTGCCATCGTTAATAGCCCGCCAAGTAGCGCGATGCCGCCAATCAATGGGTTATGCAGTAAAAACTGCAGCGCGGTAAGGAGCGATTTCAGCGGGTGCTCGCGCGGTTGTGGCGGTGGCGGTAATGCAGGCAGGCTCAGTAACGGCAACAAGGTGATAAACGTGCCCGCCGCCGCCAGCCCGTAGTTCCACGCCACGCCGCCGGTCGCCAGCAGCAAACCGCCGCACATTGGCGAAATAACGGAACCCAGCCGCACCGTCAGCATGGTAATTGCGCCGGCATGCATTAGGTTTTCACGCCCGACCAACGCGGGTGTCGCCGCCAGCAGCGCCGTTACGCCCAGCGCGCCGAAAAAACCATCCCACAAACCGAGCAGATAAATTGCCAGCAGCGAAGGCTCCGGCAACAACGCATTCAGATACAGGCCGATAAAACCGACGCCGCAGGTGGAACGCGCCAGCAGAATCAGTTTTTTGCGCTCAAATCGATCCGCCAGAACACCGCCAAACATCAGGCCGATGAACATGGCGCTGCCGGTCAGCGTGACGGCAAGGCCAACTTGCCAGCTGGAGTGGGTCATCGCCTGGATTTGTACCGGCACCGCCACGCCCAATAAACCCAGCGAGAGAATCGAGATAAAACGCGCCAGAAATACCGCGCGAAAAGCCGGATGCGTACGCAGCAGACTCAGGTTCAACAGCCAGGATTGTTGCTTCATTCCAATGCCTTAAATACACACTTTCTATGTCCATTCGCAGGCTGCGCATGGTAACATATCAAAACAAGATCGATAACGATAATTACTATCATTATCAAATTTGGGACGTTTTATGTCGTGTTCTGCTTTCCCGGCGCGCCCCGTTGCCCTCGCCGGGTTATTGATATTGCTGATTGTCACCGTTGCACTCAGCCTGTTTGTTGGCGCAAAACCCCTGCCCGCCGCGGTTGTCATTGACGCCCTGACTGGCGTCTGCCAGAGCGCGGACTGCACCATCATCAACGATGCACGTTTGCCGCGTACGCTGGCAGGTTTACTCGCGGGCGGCGCGCTGGGCATTGCCGGTGCGTTAATGCAAACGCTCACGCGAAATCCGCTCGCTGATCCTGGCTTACTCGGCGTTAACGCCGGTGCCAGCTTCGCCATCGTGCTCGGCGCGGCGCTGTTGGGCGCGGTCACCCCTGTCGAACAACTGCTGCTCGCCTTTTGCGGCGCGCTGGCGGCGTCGCTGCTGGTCGCCTTTACCGGCAGTCAGGGCGGCGGGCAGCTCAGCCCGGTTCGCCTCACGCTGGCGGGCGTGGCGCTGGCGGCGGTGCTGGAAGGGTTATCGAGCGGCATTTCATTGCTTAACGCCGACGTTTACGACCAGTTGCGCTTCTGGCAGGCCGGTTCGCTGGATATCCGCACCCTGCAAACGCTAAAAATTGTCCTTATTCCGGTGCTGCTGGCAGCGCTCATCGCATTGATGCTGAGCCGTGCGCTGAACAGTCTGAGCCTCGGCAGTGACACCGCTACGGCGCTGGGCAGCCGCGTGGCACGCACGCAGTTGCTCGGTTTAGTGGTGATTACGGTGCTGTGCGGCAGCGCGACGGCGGTTGTCGGCCCGATTGCCTTTATCGGCCTGATGATGCCGCACATGGCGCGCTGGCTGGTGGGCGCGGATCACCGCTGGTCGCTGCCGGTCACACTGATTGCCACCCCAGCCCTGCTGTTGTTTGCCGATATCCTTGGCCGACTGCTGGTGCCAGGCGAACTGCGGGTTTCCGTGGTCAGTGCCTTTATCGGCGCGCCGGTATTGATTGTGCTGGTGCGTCGCGCGCGCGGAGGCGGCTTATGATGGCGCCTTCCCGCCGCCTGCTCGGCAGTTGCTTGATCATGGTTATTGCCGCGTTGCTTTTAGCCAGCTGGGGTTTACGCAGTGGTGCGGTGACGCTGGCGTTTTCGCAACTGCTTGACGCGCTCACTGGCGACGCGCCGCGCGCAATGCAACTGGTCGTAATGGAGTGGCGCTTGCCGCGCGTGCTGATGGCGCTGCTGATAGGCGCAGCGCTTGGCGTGAGTGGCGCGATTTTCCAGTCGCTGATGCGCAACCCGCTCGGCAGCCCGGATGTGATGGGTTTTAACACCGGCGCGTGGAGCGGTGTGCTGGTAGCGATGGTGCTGTTTGGCCAGCATCTGGCCGCTATCGCGCTGGCGGCGATGGCGGGCGGTCTGCTGACCTCGCTGGTGGTCTGGCTGCTGGCCTGGCGCAACGGCATTGAGACATTCCGCTTGATCATTGTCGGTATTGGCGTGCGCGCGATGCTGGTGGCGTTTAATACCTGGCTGCTATTGCATGCCTCGCTGGAAACGGCGCTCTCCGCCGGGCTGTGGAACGCCGGGTCACTCAATGGCCTCACCTGGGTGAAAACCGTCCCTTCCGCACCGATCATGCTGGTGATGTTTCTTTTTGCCGCGCTGCTGGCGCGCCGTATGCGGTTGCTGGAAATGGGCGATGACAGCGCCTGTGCGCTCGGCGTCAGCGTTGAGCGTTCACGTCTGATGCTGATGCTGGTGGCCGTCGCACTCACCGCCGCCGCAACAGCGCTGGCCGGGCCGATTTCGTTTATCGCGCTGGTCGCACCGCATATCGCCCGCCGGGTCAGTGCCACCGCACGCTGGGGGTTAACCCAGTCCGCACTGTGCGGCGCGGTGTTGTTATTGCTGGCGGATATGCTTGCCCAGCGCGGTTTTACGCCTTATCAGTTGCCGGTCGGCGTGGTGACCGTCAGCCTGGGCGGTATTTACCTTATCGCCTTGTTAATTCAGGAGTCTCGTAAGAAATGACCGATTCATCTGCCCGTTTGCGCGGCGAAGCGCTCACCCTTGGCTATGGCAAAAAAGTGGTGGCCGAACGCTTAAGCGTGGCGATCCCCGACGGCCATTTCACCGCCATTATCGGCCCTAACGGCTGTGGTAAATCCACCTTGCTGCGCACGCTGAGCCGCCTGATGACGCCCATGCAAGGCCATGTTTATCTGGATGGCGAGCAGATCCAGCGCTATGCCAGCAAAGAGGTGGCGCGCCGTATAGGGCTGCTTGCGCAAAACGCCACCACGCCCGGCGATATCACCGTGCAGGAATTGGTCGCGCGTGGGCGTTATCCACACCAGCCGCTGTTCACCCGCTGGCGCAAAGAAGATGACGACGCCGTGCAACGCGCGATGCGGGCAACCGGGGTGGAAAGCCTGGCCACGCAGAGCGTCGATACGCTCTCCGGCGGGCAACGTCAGCGTGCATGGATTGCTATGGTGCTGGCGCAAGAGACGGCGATCATGCTGCTTGATGAGCCGACAACCTGGCTGGATATCAGCTATCAGATCGACTTGCTGGAACTGTTAAGTGAGTTAAACCGCGAACAGGGCTATACGCTGGCGGCAGTGCTGCATGATTTGAATCAGGCTTGCCGCTACGCCACGCATTTGATTGCGCTGCGCGACGGTAAAATCGTGGCGCAGGGCGCACCAAAAGAGATTGTGACCGCAGATCTGATTGAGGCGGTGTATGGCATGCGCTGCATGATCATCGACGATCCCATCGCCCATACCCCGCTGGTGGTGCCGCTCGGGCGTAGCCGCAGTTAAATGCATTGCGGATGATGTTTACCCGATATTTATTGTGGTGACGGTTTTGCTTCGTTCACCCGCTATTTTCTGGCTTCAGCAGTTCCCCGCGCAAAACAGGATAAAGGGGCGCGCGCGCCCCTTATAAAGGCTGAAATATCTATTCCCCCAATACTTCCCTTAGCACCGGGCCAATGCGCTCAAACGCCTGCGGCGAGATAATCTCGACGTGAGCGCAATCCTGACGGTAAACCTCCAGTTCGCGAACCCACGGTGCCCAGGCGGTGTGCGGATCGGTGCCTGCGGGTAACGTGCGCCCGGCAACAAACAGCGTGGCTTTACCGTCAAACGGCAGGCTGTGGGCGGTGGTCAGCAAGCGAACCGCATCGGCATAGTTGCCCTCGATAACCGAGAATAGCTCACCGGAGGCTTGCCCCTGCTGCGCGGCGAGAAACGCTTGCCGCTCACGTTCTATCTCTGCCAGCACTTCTGGATCCAAGCCGTTCGCCTCTTTTTCTGCCCAGTTTTGCGTTTCCGGCGGCCAGGTATCGAGCAGCCCGAGGAACGCCACCGCCTCGCCCCGCTGCCGCAGACGCGCGGCAATGCCCTGAGCCAGCGTTCCACCGAGCGAATAACCCAACAGGTAATACGGCCCGTGCGGCTGCTGCGCAAGTAGCGTCGCCAGGTGTTGCTCACAGGCTTCGTCTAACGTCTCGGCCTGTTGCAGCGGGCCATCCGGTCGCGGTGACTGAATACCGGTGATCGACCAGCGCGGCGCAAGGTGACGAGCCAGCACGCTAAATTGCCAGGCAAAACCGGACGCCGGATGAAAGCAAAACAGGGTTGGCCCGTTGCTCTCGCGCAGGGGCAGCAACGTTTCCAGCCCCAGCCGCCCGGCCTGTTCCGCCGAAAGCGCTTTTTCAAGCAACGCGGCGAGTTTTTCTACCGTGGAAGCCACCATGATTTGTCCGGGCGTAACCTGTCGTTCGCACTCGCGGCTCAGTTGCGCCGCCAGCCGCATTGCCAGCAACGAATGTCCGCCGAGCGCGAAGAAATCCGCCTGCGCGTCGTTCACTTCGCACCCGAGCAAACCGGAAAATGCCTGCGCCACTACCGTTTCCAAACCCGCGTTGAGCGGACGACCGCCCTGCTGCACCGCCAGTTCCGGCAGCGGTAACGCTTTTCTGTCGAGCTTACCGTTGGCGCTCAGCGGCAGCACGTCCAGTTGCACCAGCAACACCGGCACCATATGCGGCGGCAGTCGCTCACGCAATTGCCCCAGCAGCGCCGTCGCATCCAGCGGCTGCCCGGAGGCAGAAACCACATAACCGACTAACTGGCGCGCATCGCCGCCGCTGGCGGCAGCCTGATTGAAGACACAGGCATGCGCCACGGCCTGAGCCACGTCTGGCAGCGCCAGCATGGCACGATCAATTTCGCCTAACTCAATGCGCTGACCGCGAATTTTCAACTGATCGTCGCTGCGCCCGAGGTATTCAACCGCGCCGTTTTCCAGCCAGCGCGCAACATCGCCGGTACGATACATGCGCTCGCCTGCGGCAAACGGATCGGCGATAAAGCGGCTGGCGGTGAGATCCGGGCGGCCAAGGTAGCCCTGCGCCAGCTGGATGCCGGTGAGGTAGAGATCGCCCGCCACGCCCGGCGGCACCGGGCGCATCATCGCGTCCAGAATGCGCAGCCCGGTGTTCCATACCGGAAAACCAATCGGCACGCTGTTGCCGCGCACACCTGCCAGCGCCTCGCCATACGCCGGATACCAGCTTACGTCGACAGCCGCTTCCGTCGGGCCGTATAAATTATGCAGCGGCGCGCCGGTCAGCTGCTGCCACTCGCGACAGAGATCGGCAGGCAGCGCTTCGCCACTGCAGAACACCTGTTTTAGCGTGCGGCAACTGCGCTGCGCGCTTTCCGGCGTGAGCGAGGCGACAAACGCGGCCAACATCGAGGGCACAAAGTGCGTGGTCGTCACGCCGTAATGGGTAAAGAAGTCCTGCAACGCTTGCGGATCGCGGTGTGCATCCGGTTCTGCCATTACCAGCTTTGCCCCGGCGATAAACGGCCACCAGAACTCCCACACCGACACGTCAAAACTACACGGCGTTTTCTGCGCCACCACATCCTGCGCAGTGAGCGGGTAACTTTCCTGCATCCATAGCAGACGGTTAACAATGGCGGCTTGCCCGACCATCACCCCTTTTGGTCGCCCGGTGGAGCCAGAGGTGAAAATGATGTACGCGGTATGCTCCGCACGTGCCAGATTGAGCGCGTCGCTGCCGTGGATTTCCAGCGGGGCTTCGTAGCAGAAATGGCGAAGCGCGGGAATATCGCTAAAGCGCGCCAGTTGGTTCTGCGCGGTGATCAGCAATCGCGGTTTGGCATCGTCGAGCATCATTTTCAGCCGCTCATCCGGGTAACCGGTATCCAGCGGCAGCCAGGCAGCACCTGCTTCGACAATGCCGTGCAGCGCCAGCGTCAGGAACACCGAGCGCGGCAGCGCCACCGCCACGCTGTCACCGGGTTGTACGCCAAGCTGGCGAAGCTGGTGTGCCAGCGCCACAACCTGCTCGCGCATTTCGCGGTAGCTAAATTGCCACTGCGCATCCGCCAGCGCGGGCGCATCCGGCGTTTTCGCCGCCTGCGCAGCAACCAGCGCGCTTAACGTGGTGGTCGGCAGCACCTTGCCGGTATCGTTAATGTCTGCCAGCCGCTGCGCTTCTGGTGATAAGAGCAACTCAGCATCGCCGCAGCGCAATTGCGGATTTTCGGCAAATTGTCTGAGCAGATGCGCCAGGCGCTCGACGTGCGTTTTTAATGTGGATTCATCATAACGGCTGCGGTTCGCCAGCACTTCCAGCGACAACCCGCCCTCTTCGTGCGGGAACAGGGCGATTTCCAGATCGTTGACCGGCCCGGTCGCCAGCGTGTGCGTAGTGCCTTTAATGCCGTCAACATCCAGCAGGTAATCAAACATTTTGACGTTAAACACCGGACCGAACAGCGGTTCGTCGCCCGCCGCACGCCCGGCGTCGCGCACAATTTGTTCAGCGTCATAACGCTGGTGGCGACGCATCGCTTTCAGGCTGCCTGCAAGCGTCGTTGCCAGCCCGGAGAGCGTTTGTGTGCCATCCAGATGAATGCCCAGCGGCAGTACATTGAGTACCGGCCCGGTGGCGGTTAACGCCGCTGAGCCCATACGGCGCATAAAGATAAACCCGGCGGCATAATCGGTGCGCCCGCACAGCCGACCAAGCCACAGTGCGGCCAGCGCCAGCGCCAGATCGGCGGGTGAATTGTGGCTAAAAGCCTGGGTTACGCGGCGAAATGCCCCGGTATCCATCGCCACGTTGAGACGTAAAATATCGGTTGTTGCCGCACGCCCCGGCAATGGCGTATCGGAAAGCGAAACCGGAGAGGGCAACGCGCTGCGCTGCTGCGCCCAAAAAGCGCGGTCACGTTGCCAGGCGTCACTTTCGCGGTAGCGCTGGTACTCTTCCACCACCTCGGCAAAAGGCGTAAAGGGCGATATCGGTGTTGCCGCACCGCGCCGCCATGCGCTGTAAATGGCAGCAATCTGGCGGGTAATAGCCGGGAAACTGAAGCCATCAACCAGTAAATGGTGATAACGCTGATACCAGTACCAGTGCTGCTCGCCCACGCGCAACAGTTGATGGTAAACCAGCGGATTGTCGCTCTCCACGCGCAGGTTTTGCGCCAGATCGGCCTGCATCATCTGTAATACAGTAGCGTGCGGTTCGCGGCTGTCACGCAGATCGACGATTTCCGGCAGGGTAAAAACAGGCGCCTCGTCAACCCACTGCCACACTTCGCCGTTTTCTTCCTCAAAGCGCATGCGCAGCGTATCGGCCTGCGACAAACCACTGGCAATCGCCTGTGCCAGCAGCGCGGCGTCAATATCACCTTTCAGTTCAACATAGTGCGCCACGCTCCAGGCGTTAGGCAGCGTTGAAAGTTTTTCCGCCATCCAGATCCCCGGCTGTGCGGCGACCAGCGGTAAACGTTGGGTCATTTTCCGCTCCTCATTGCGCATGGTGCGCCGGGGTCAATGTTTGCCAGTTTGCCGCCAGCCAGGCGTTGCAGGCATCCTGCGGTTGTGGCTCGCACAACACGTCCCAGCCCGCAGGAAGCGTGCATTGCGCGGGCCACAGGCTGAACTGCCGCCGGGTATTTTGCAGAATATAAAATTGCCCTTGCGGGTTATCGAAGGGGTTGGTGAATTCCATAGCAAACTCCTGTCGTAGAAAGGTGCGATTAACGGGCGCGGGTAAGCGGCTGCCAGAGGGTGATAAGCCCGGAGGTCAGCCCGCCGCGCCAGCAAAGCGCATCGTGTCCGCCGTCAACCTGACGCCAGAAAACCGGCTGCTGTGTGCGTTGTAACAGGGGAAAAAGCGCCTCGTTGGCGCGAAAAATAAGCGGTTCGCGCACCCCGGCCTCCAGCACAATGCGCAGGCCCTGCGGGTTCAACTCACCACTTTTAAGTTGTTCGATAATGATGCCGTCACGCTCACCGCCGCGATGCGGCCACCAGAACGATCCGGACTGGCTCAACACGCAGCCAAACCGCTGTGGCCAGTGCAGCGCGGCATACAGTGACGACAGGCCGCCAAAACTCTGCCCGGCCACCACGGTGCGATCCGCGTTGTCGCTGAATGGCGCGATGGCACGTACCTGCGGCAATAATTCGTCTTGTACCGCCAGCCAGAAATCGGCATTGCACGGCAGCTCCCGGCTGCGGTGGGTGTTATCAATCACGTCGATAAGCACATAAACCGCGTCCGGCAGTTGCCCGGCGGTGGTTAATGCAGCCAGCGCAGGCCATACCGGCATGCTTTGCGCCCAAAATTGCCCGTCGAGCAGGATCGCCAGCGGGCGTTCAGCGCTATCGCTATTGCCAGTGGTGTAAACCCAGACGCGGCGCGTGTTGTTCAGGCGCGCGCTGCGCCATTGCAGGCGCTGCGGTTCGTTGAATGGCGTATCCGTTTCGCGCCAGCCTGGCTGCAACGGCGCATCGGGCAATTCCAGCGCCGAAACGGGATGGCCGCGCCCGCCGCGCCAGCTTTGTGGGTTAAGCGGATCGGCAATCGCCTGTGCCAATAACTTGCGCCAGCCTTCGCGCAGCGCGGTGCGATCTGGCGGTGTCGTGGTAAAAACGTCGGCGGAAAAATCGTCGCGGTTTTGCGAAGGAATAAAACAGTAGCTGCCGCGCCAGCTGGCGGCAAGGGTGGTTTTCCAGCACCAGACATCGGTTCCGGCAATGCGCGTCAGCGATTGCGGCGTCGATTTTTGATGATGATCGGTCACCCCGGTAATGTAGATCCACACCCGGCGCACGCGCGAGGTTGCTTCTGTCCCGGCAGGATCGCGCCACCAGAACGTGACCGCATAATTTCCCTGCGCGTTTTTGACCCATTCAGGCCCCTGTTTTGACTCCCACCAGGCATCACTTCCCGTTGTTGACGTCACGGCTTTAACCTCAAATATGCTGTGGAAATTTTTGCTTGCAGATCAAAAAATATCGATAATATTATTGATAACTATTTTCATTTGCAATAGCGTATTGGCGCGCTGTGGGAAGCGCGTCTTTCACTTAAAACGGCCGCCGTGGGCGAATTTTCTCAGGACTGAGCGCCTCGCTACGAGCTGGCTTCATCATGCCGCCTCCTCTCCCCCTGGGAAAGGACTTGCCGGGGATGCGGCGACGAAATGCAGGTAAAAAATGAATAACAAAATCAAGTCCCTGGCCGTTCTGGTCAATCTGGGGATCTACGGTGTTGCTGTGCCAGCGTTCGCGGCAGAAACCCGCGCCACCTCTGGCGAAGAGACGATTGTTGTCACGGCGGAGCAGCAAAACTTGCAGGCACCGGGCGTTTCCACCATCACGGCAGACGAAATTCGTAAGAACCCGCCTTCCCGTGATGTCTCCGAAATTATCCGTACCATGCCGGGCGTGAACTTGACCGGTAACGCCACCAGCGGTCAGCGCGGGAACAATCGCCAGATCGACATTCGCGGCATGGGCCCGGAAAACACCCTGATTCTGGTGGATGGTAAACCGGTCACCAGCCGTAACTCCGTGCGCCTTGGCTGGCGCGGCGAGCGCGATAGCCGTGGCGACACCAACTGGGTGCCGCCGGAAATGATCGAACGTATCGAAGTGATTCGCGGCCCGGCGGCGGCGCGTTACGGTAACGGTGCGGCAGGCGGCGTGGTGAATATCATCACCAAAAAAAATAACACGGACGAATGGCACGGCTCGTGGAATACCTATTTCAACGCGCCGGAACACAAAGATGAAGGTTCAACCAAACGCACCAACTTCAGCCTGAGCGGCCCGCTCGGCGGCGATGTTAGCTTCCGCCTGTACGGCAACCTGGCCAAAACCCAGGCCGACGCACAGGACATCAACAAAGATCACCAGTCCGAACGCACCGGCACTTACGCCAACACCGTCGTTGCCGGGCGTGAAGGTTCGATCAACAAAGACATTACCGGCGTTGTGCGCTGGGATTTTGCTCCGATGCAGGCACTGGAGTTCCAGGCCGGTTACAGCCGCCAGGGTAACCTCTACGCGGGTGATACGCAGAACACCAACAACGACAGCACCACCAATAACTACGTCAATGATAACTATGGCAAAGAGACCAACCGTCTTTATCGCCAGAACTACTCGGCGACCTGGACCGGCGGCTGGGATAACGGCGTTACCACCAACAACTGGGTGCGTTATGAACACACCCGTAACTCGCGCATCCCGGAAGGGCTGGCGGGCGGTACGGAAGGCCTGTTCAACGCGCAAAAATTCTCTGATATCGACTACAGCGATCTGTTGCTGCACAGCGAAGCAAGCGTACCATTTGAGCTGCTGTTCAAGCAGAACCTGACGCTCGGCGCAGAGTGGGATCACCAGAGCATGAAAGATTCCACCTCGAATACCCAGACTTTTATGGGCGGCAATATTCCGGGTTACAGCAGCACCGGCCGTAGCCCCTATTCCGATGCGGATATCTTCTCGGTATTTGCCGAAGACAACATTGAGCTGACCGACAGCACTATGCTGACCCCGGCGCTGCGCTTTGACCACCACACCATCGTCGGCAATAACTGGAGCCCGTCGCTGAACTTGTCTCAGGGCCTCGGCGATGACTTCACCCTGAAAATGGGTATCGCCCGCGCTTACAAAGCACCGAGCCTGTACCAGACCAACCCGAACTACATTCTCTACAGCCGTGGTCAGGGTTGCTACGCGGTCACCGTAGATGCCAATGGCAGAGACATCGGCTGCTATCTGCAAGGTAACGACGATCTGAAAGCGGAAAACAGCATCAACAAAGAGATTGGTCTGGAGTTCAAACGTGACGGCTGGCTGGCGGGTGTCACTTGGTTCCGTAACGACTACCGCAACAAGATTGAGTCTGGCTACGCGCCGGTTGGACAAACCTCCATCAAGAGCGGCAATTCAAACCTGAACACCTATATCTACCAGTGGGATAACGTGCCGAAAGCGGTGGTGGAAGGGTTAGAAGGTGCGTTGAATGTGCCGGTAAGCGAGACAGTAAACTGGACCAACAATGTCACTTACATGCTGCAAAGCAAAAATAAAACTACCGGCGAACGGCTGTCGATCATTCCTGAATACACCTGGAACTCGACTCTGAGCTGGCAGGTTACCCAGGATGTTTCGCTGCAATCGACCTTTACCTGGTACGGTAAACAGCAGCCGAAAAAATATGACTACAAAGGTAACCGCGTGACCGGTTCCGCCACCAACGAAGTGAGCCCGTACAGCATCGTTGGCCTGAGCGGCACCTGGGACGTGACCAAAAACGTCAGCCTGACGGGCGGTGTCAGCAACGTGTTCGACAAACGTCACTGGCGCGAAGGTAACGCGCAAACAACCGGCGGCGGCGCAAACTGGATGTACGGTGCAGGTGCTGCAACGTATAACGAGTCGGGCCGCACCTGGTATATGGGCGTGAATACCCGCTTCTAAGCACCAACCGCCCTCTCCCCAACGGAAGACTCCCCAATTCCCACGGGGAGAGGGGCGCTTGCCTTATCAAAAGAGGGCAGAATGAAGACGGCACGCCACCTGTACGGTTCGCGTGCCGGATTTATCTATTGCCGGGACAATGCGTCCGGGCAGAGGTTATCAGAATGCTTCCCAGTCATGTTCTGGCGCTTTGCTGCCGCCGGCCAAAGCAGGTCGGCGCAAGGCTTTCCCCGCTTTTGGCACAGCTGCTGACGGTTTGCCAGTAGCCCCCTGCTCTGCATCACCCGGCAGTTTAAACACCGATACAATCTCGGTTAACTGATAGGCCTGCTGCTCCAGCGAACCGGAGGTAGCAGAGGACTCTTCCACCAGTGCGGCGTTTTGCTGCGTGACGCTGTCCATCTGCGAAATCGCCGTGCCGACCTGACCGATCCCTTTGCTCTGCTCGATAGACGCCGAGGCGATCTCGCCCATGATATCCGTCACGCTGGTGACCGAACGCAGAATGTTATCCATCGATTCGCTGGTCAGCGTCACCTGGTCGAAACCATTATTGACGTTCGTTACTGACTCATCGATCAGCGTTTTGATCTCTTTTGCCGCACCGGCGCTGCGCTGCGCGAGGTTACGCACTTCGCTGGCGACCACCGCGAAACCACGACCTTGCTCACCGGCACGCGCCGCTTCGACGGCAGCGTTAAGCGCCAGAATGTTAGTCTGGAAAGCGATACTGTCGATGACGTTGATGATGTCGGTGATTTTCTGCGAACTGCTGGTGATGTTTTTCATGCTGGCAATGACCGCCTGTACGCGCTCTTCGCCTTTATTCACTGCGGCTGACGCCGTTTTTGCAAGCGTACTGGCTTCGCTGGCGTTGTCGGCGTTCTGTTTGACCACCGCGCTCAGCTCTTCCATGCTGGCGGCGGTTTGCGTCAGCGCGGCGGCCTGCTCTTCCGTGCGCGAAGAGAGATCGGTGTTACCGGACGCGATTTCGCTCGCCCCCTGGTAAATTTCCCCCGCGCTGTTACGGATCTGCGTGACGGTTTGCACCCAGTTGTTCTGCATGGTTTCCAGGTAGGGGATCAGTTGCCCCACTTCGTTGTTACCCAGATCTTTTGTCGGCTTATCCAGCTTGCCCACCGACAGCACCTGCAAGTGCTGTTTTACCCACTCCAGCGAGCGCGCCAGGCACAGCGCCAGGTAGCGCTCGGACATCACCAGCATCGCCAGACCAATAATCATGGCAACGATGATGATGGTGCGCGTCAGGGAAACCCAGCTGGCAATACGCGCGTTAGCGGCAGATTTCAGGTCATGAATTTCTTGGTTATACGCCACGATCGCCTGCGAAAAACCGCTGCGCAGCGGGCTGAATTGCGCCTTCGACAGTTGGTTATAGCTTTCAACGTTGTTGGCTTTAATGGCGGCGAACATCGGCGTAATCGCCTGGTTAAACAGGTTCAAGGAGCTGTTATAGATATTATCGATGGCCTCGGTGCTGATATTCGCATGGTCGGTCACTTTGAACTGATTCAGACCGTTTTGCAGAAAATCGATATCTTTGCCGATACGATCGATCATTTGTTGGTAGTTTTGCGCATCGTTATTGGCCTGGAAAACCAGCGCGCGGTCCATCAGCAATTTGACCTGGTAGTAGCGATCACTGGCGTTGTTGATGATGTCGCCGTTAATTTGCTGAACGTTGGTAAGTTCCACTTCATCGGTTAAGGCGCTCAACGCATGTAACGAATAAAACGAGACACCGCCCCAGAGCAAAGTGAAAATGACCAGGATCGCCAGCATCGCGACCTTGATTTTTAAATTTCGAATAAAGTGCATAAAAACCCCGGTAAATAGTTGTGAAATAACGTTTTAAAGCAGCGATCTCCTCGCTGTCATAAACCCCATCGGCTGAGTCTCCGGGTTAATTAAGAATAAAAAGAAGTAAGGCAATAACCTTTTTATTGAAATGGTGATAACACGTAGTTTACCGTGGCTTAACTTTTTAAACGGACGTAAAGTGATAATTTGGCAGTCGTTTACATCGGTAAAAGATGTCGTGTTGCGTGGCCCGTGGAAGAGGTAAAGCGAGGGCATCGGCGGATACCGATGCCATGTTTATTAAGGTGATAAGGGAGCAAAGAAGGCGCTGAGTTTGTGTTTTTGCCTGCCCTGTTCGTCAAAATTACTGGCCGCCAGCCAGGCGGAAATCGCCGCGTCACGCTGCGGCCATTCGATATCCAGCATCGATAAATAGTCGGTATCGCGGTTGCGTCCTTTACGCACCATGTGTTGGCGGAAACGCCCTTCCCAGCTAAAGCCGAGGCGTTCGGCGGAGCGGCGGGAAGCGACGTTGAGCACATCACATTTCCACTCCACACGCCGGTAGTTGCAGGCAAACGCATGACGCAGCATCAACCAGATGGCTTCTGTCCCCAGCACGCTGTTTTTCATGCGCGGTGACCAGGTGACGTGGCCGATTTCCACCGAGCCATTTTGTGTGTTGATGGCAAGCCAGGCGACAACGCCGAGCGCCTCACCGCTGGCACACTCCACCACGGCGAAAGGCGCGACAGTGGTGTCGATCATTTTCCCCACCACCCACTGCGCCATGCTGTCCACGGTTTGTGGGCGCTCACCTGCCAGCCATGTCCAGTCGCTCTCGTTTTCCGCCTGAGAATACGCACGCAGAAGATCGTGCGTGTGTACCCTGGCGTCAAGCGGTTCCAGCCGACAGTATTGTCCGTGCAACACGCTGCGTGGCAGTGGCTGGACGCCGTGCCAGTGCGGCAACCTGTCACCGACGGTTTGACCATAATGATTCAATTCCGGCACTTTTTTCTCCCAGGCAAAAAAGTTAAATAGAAAAAGAGAGTTTTAGCAGCAGTTAAGCCCGGAATATAGTGCCTAAAATTGGGGGGGAAGTGTCAAAAAATGCCTTTCAAATCAGAGGACTGACCAGATTTGGCACCAGAATAGTCTGATGCCTTTACACTTACTGACTAAAGTGGCCAAATTGAGCCAAAACCTGGTCAAAAATGGCCATTCCTTGCTGGACTTCTTTCGCGCTCATTATGCAAGGTGGCACCACATGAATGCGGTTTTCGACAACAAAAGTCAACATTCCGGCCCCGGTTAGCGCCGCCTTAATCGCTGCCATCTCTGCCGCGGCTAAAGGCGTTTTGGTTTTACGGTTGCTCACCAGTTCCAGCGCCTGGAACATGCCGCGACCACGCACTTCGCCAATCAGTGGATGTTTTGCTGCCAGTGCCTCCAGCGCAGGGCGCAGAACGCCGTTGCCGACATCTGCCGCATTCTGCACCACGTTCTCCTCTTTCATCGCATCAAGCGTGGCGATAATCGCCGCCATCGCCAGCGGATGCCCGGAGTACGTTAGCCCACCGGCGAAGAAGTGGTCGTCAAAATAGTGAGCGATAGGCGCGGAAATCAGCACACCGCCCGCCGGCACATAGCCCGCATTCACCCCTTTGGCGAAGGTGATCAGATCCGGCACGATGCCATCCTGTTCAAAAGCAAACCAGCTACCGGTACGGCCAAAACCGGCCATCACTTCATCGAGGATCAGCACAATGCCGAACTCATCTGCCAGCGCGCGCACGCCTTGCATATACCCGGCTGGCGGCACCAGAATGCCGGCTGTGCCAGGAATGGACTCAAGCAGGATCGCCGCAATCGACGACGGCCCTTCACACTCGATCATGCGGCGCAGATGCGTCAGCGCGCGCTCGCACTCTTCAGCTTCGCTGGTGGCATTAAATTCGCTGCGATACAGGTACGGGTTAAAGAAGTGAACATGCCCGCGAGAATATTCATTTGGCACACGCCGCCAGTCGCCGGTCGCCGCAATGGCGCTGCCGGTATTACCGTGGTAAGAGCGATAGGCAGAGAAAATTTTGTCACGCCCGGTGTATAGCCGTGCCATGCGGATGGCATTTTCGTTGGCATCCGCCCCGGCGTTGGTGAAAAAGACTTTGCTGAAGCCTTCCGGCGCCAGCTCAACAATGCGTTTTGCCGCTTCGCCGCGCGCCAGGTTGGCGGTGGCCGGGGCAATGGTTACCAGCGTTTCCAGTTGCGCTTTCATCGCCGCCAGCACGCGCGGGTGCTGATAACCAATATTGACGTTCACTAACTGGCTGCTGAAATCGAGGTAGCGGTTACCGTCGTAATCCCACAGCTCGCAGCCTTGCGCCCCGGCAATCACCATTGGGTTGAGGTTGCCCTGCATCGACCATGAATGAAACACATATGACCGATCCAGTTGACGCACATCGTCGTTCGTTATCGCCATCTCGTTGTGAAGTGCCAGTTTCATGCCAGATCCTCTTATGCCGTTGTTGTTGTCTGCATCATGCTGCGCGCCATAAAAAGGCGGGTAGAGCCAGTCGGCATCGCGGGATGTGACACCCGTGTCACACGCCAGTGGCGTAACTGGCACTGTCTGGCAGGCGTGAGGGTTTTTATAGTGGCGCAATAACCCTGCACAGGAGAAGAGAACAATGGCAGCGAAAAACGTGGTGTTCATTACCGGCGCGACATCCGGATTTGGCGAAGCGGCGGCGCAGGTTTTTGCCGATGCCGGATGGGCGCTGGTATTGAGCGGGCGTCGGCTCACGCGTCTGGAAAACCTAAAAGAACGGCTGCATGGCAAGGTGCCGGTGCACACTATTGAACTGGATGTCCGCGATAACGCCGCGGTAAAAAAAGCGGTGGCCGAACTGCCTGCGCAATTTGCCGATATCACAACGCTTATCAATAACGCCGGGCTGGCGCTCGCCCCGCAACCCGCCCAGAAAGTGGAGTTGCAGGACTGGCAAACAATGATCGACACCAATGTCACCGGGCTTGTGAACGTGACACACGCGCTGCTGCCAACGCTGATTGCGCATGGTGCGGGGGCATCGATTATCAATATTGGCTCTATCGCCGGGCAGTGGCCCTACCCCGGAAGCCATGTGTATGGCGCGACCAAAGCTTTTGTGAAGCAGTTTAGCTACAACCTGCGCTGCGATTTGCTGGGAACGGGCGTGCGGGTAACCGATCTTGCGCCGGGAATTGCCGAAACGGAATTTACCCTGGTACGCACCAAAGGTGACAAGGCGGCGTCTGATAATTTGTATCGCGGCACAACGCCGCTCAGCGCGCAGGATATTGCCGGGCAGATGTTCTACATCGCCACCCTGCCGGATCATATGAATATTAACCGTGTAGAAGTGATGCCGGTGCGCCAGGCATGGCAGCCGTTTGCCATCGACCGGGATTAAACCTGGGTTGTACTGGGCCACAAAATAAAACGCCCCGGCATAAATGCCGGGGCCTGCTTTTATTCTTTTTTCCTGGGTGTTTAATCGTTTTACCCCGCCCGGCGCTTATCTCCGGCACTCACTCTTTTAGGTGGCGTTAGCTCTTTATGGGGTAAGACCACAATAGTCCATCGGAATGTTCTTAACAATAGCCTTTTCGTTGCAATTTTCGGTTTTTTGATGCTGGTCATAATTTGCCGGATCTTCGCGCAAACCCGCGTGACAGCGGTCACTCGTCAGCAAGGGACGACAATTTGCGTGCCGAATAAAAACAGACGAAGCGTGACGCGTATCGCGATGCGAGCGCAAAACTGATGAATTTTTCGCCGCAGTTGTCGATAAAAGAGGCAATGCGTTATGATTGCGCCATTCGGAATTTGACTTAAATCCTTCAGACGTTTACAAAAGATACTGCCTTCCTTAAGTCCGACTTGCGTCTTTCCTGTTTTCGTCCAGGCTTCCATTTTACCCTGCGTAAAAATGGCGCGGATTGACCGGTTCAGATTTGCGTTTTACCGACTATTTTAAGATTTGCAGGCATCTGTAAGTGGAGTATCGCATGTTCTCTTTTGTCGCCCGGCAGGCGATTTTTGATGCAAATATGAACACAGTCGGTTACGAGTTGTTGTTCAGAGACAGTATGACGAACCGGTTTCCCGACGTTACGCCGGAGTACGCCACTGCCCAAATTATTGTCGAACAGTTTCTCGGCGCGCCGCTGGGCCGCCTGAAAGAGTACAGCGCGATCTTCGTTAACTTCCCCTATGAACTGCTGGTGCAGGGAATGGCGGAAACCTTGCCAAAAGATCGCGTGATTGTGGAAATCCTCGAAACCGCCAAACCCACGCCTCAGTTGCTCAACACGGTAAAAAAACTCTCTGCGCAAGGTTTTCGCATCGCACTGGATGACTTCGCGTTAGGCGACACCTGGAACGCCTTTTTACCTTATATCAGCATCATCAAATTCGACGTGCGGGAAAATACGCCCGATGAGATTAGCGGCTATATCAATGACAAAGCCCATTTGCTGAATGACACGATATTTCTTGCCGAAAAGGTGGAAACCCAGGAAGAGTACGAGTGTTTTCGCAATATGGGCTGCACGCTGTTTCAGGGGCATTTTTTCAGCAAGCCGGTGATCCACTCAGCCAATAAACTGTTTCAGAATCAGGAAATCACCTTAAAACTGATGAAAGAGGTGAATGCCGATTCGCCGGATTTTGGCAGAATCGAAGCCCTGCTGAAACAGGATCTGGCGCTGTCGTTTAAGATCATGCGCTATGCACAAAATATTGTGTTCAACGCGCGCGGGATTAAAAACTTCCGCAGCCAGTCGTTAAAGGACGTTATTTTTTACCTTGGCACCAACGAGTTACGCCGCTTTGTGCTGGTTTCCTGCCTGACCTCGGTCAACAAAGTAAAGACTGACGACATTTACTACCAGAGCCTGATCCGCGCCAAATTTTGCGAGCTGGCCTCGGCGCACTCCATCAGCCGTCACTCCGCCGATGACGCGTTTATCGTCGGTCTGTTTTCGCAGCTCGACAGCATTTTTGAAATGCCGATGGCAGATTTGTTAAGCCAGATTGATATCTCCGCCAGCGTAATGATGGCGCTAAAAGAGCAAAAAGGGCCGCTCTACCCTTATCTGCAACTGATTGAGCTGTACGAAAATCACAACTGGGAAGAGGTTAGCGCGCTCGGTCATCGGCTGGGTTTTAACCGCAGCATGGTGGCGGAATTGATTAAAGCCGCCACCAAATGGACCAACGCTATCCCGTCAAACGTCAGCTGATCATTTCAGTTTTCGCGCCAGACAGCCGATTTAATCAGTAGGTGTATTTACACCCCTGTTTTGGTTCACTCGGCTGATCACTGGACGCGCATCATGGAAAAGTTAACGGTATATGGATATCGCCTCGGTAACGAATATCAAGTGGAATTCGTGCCTTATAAGCAAAGTCTGACGACCTGCGCGATCCCCGGTAGCTGCACCTATTTACGTAACACCATGAACAACCTGTTGACCTATCTGCTGGCACATGCCGTGGGGAATATTGTGGCCGACAAAACGCTGCAGATTCAGGTATGGGAAAATAACGGATTGAGTTGTTCAAGCCAGCGGCTGTGGCAAGTGATGAACAACCTGAAGCGTAAACTGGCGGTATTCAGTTTGCCCGATGATTTTATTCTGCGCGTAGCCGGGAAAGGGTATCTTATTCCGCCGGAAAAGGTGCTGACGCTTTATTGCCGGGAGACCTTTTTTCAGCAACACCTCGCGGTTGATTATCCCGCCCTGTCAGGACAGATAATTAAGCGCAACGCAGCGCGTCAATCAATAAGGTAAACGCGGCAGTGTGCTGTTTGCGGCTGGGATAATAGAGGTAATAGCCGGGGAACGGTTCACACCACTCGTCGAGTACCGTTTCAAGTTGGCCTTCGCTAACAGCCTGCGCCACGCAATCTTCCGGTACCAGCGCCAGCCCCATACCGCTGGTTGCCGCTTCGATTCTGGAAGCCAGATTATTAAAGGTTAATTGCCCTTCCACGCGCACGCGCATTGGCTGACCGTCTTTGGAAAACTCCCAGGCATACAGCCCGCCGAGCGTCGGCAGGCGCATATTAATACAGTTGTGCTGCTGTAAATCATGCGGCGTTTGCGGTTTACCATGGCGGGAAAAATAACCCGGCGAGCCAACCACCACCATGCGCCAGTCGGGGCCAATTCGCACCGCGACCATATCTCTGGCAACCTGTTCACCAAGGCGAATGCCGGCATCGTAGCGCTCGCTGACAATATCCGTCAGGGTGTTATCGATAGTTAATTCCACTTTCACATCAGGGTAAGCGTCTAAAAAAGGCTTGATGGCTGGCCATACCGTAGAATGCAACGCGTGCTCGCCAAGCGTGATGCGAATATTGCCGGCAACGCGATCGCGCATCTCGGTTAAGGCAATCAGCTCTTCCTCAATCTCTTTAAAGCGCGGGCCAATGCTATTAATTAATGCCTCGCCTGCATCGGTGGGTGCGACACTGCGCGTGGTACGGGTAAGCAGACGAATTTGCAGACGCTCTTCCAGCCCGCGAATAGCATGGCTGAGCGCCGATTGCGAGACGCCTAATTTTGCTGCCGCACGAGTAAAACTGCGTTCACGGGCCACCACAATTAAATAGAAGAGATCGTTAAAATTATCTTTCAGCATTTCTGCCTCATTCCCAAACCTTGAAAATAGCGTTTATGCTACACTTTGGCTGTATTTAAATATATGTCTATAATTCACTAATCACTGAGCCAAAGGGCTCTGATTGTGAAGCAGATCACCTCTGTTTATGTTAATAAACGCCAGAGTCATTCTTTTTAATGAATTGCACTCATAGCCACAATGAGCCCTATCACTTAATCGATACGCTTTATTATTCGCCACGCATAAAAGCGCTGCAGCTCCATAAAAACTCACCATGCAGCAGCGGCAGATATTTAATAATTAAACACCTGCCACTCTCACCTGTTTAAAGCAACGACTTAATCAACCTGCATATTTAATCGCACATTTCGCCAATAAAAGCCGGGGGAATTCCCCCCGGATAGAGAAAAAAGTAACAGTAGACACAAAAAATGCAATGAGGTTAATAAAGCGTCTTAACGGTAACCGATCAAATGAGGGTTGATATTAGCGATCTGTGCGATTAAAAATAGCCCCGGAAAAAGTTCCAGCCGATATTTGTCAATATGTGCTAAAACGAATTTAAATATTTACACCAGAAGAACTCAGGTGATAAACAATATCTTACAACCTGAATAATCCATGAGCCACTCTCATAAGTGGCAATGTATTCTTGTTGTTATTAAAAAACACAGTGGCAAACATCAAGGGTTTATTTATATGAAAATCTCTCAACTGAGTCTTTTCGTCTCTGCTGCGGTACTGTGCTCGTCAGTACAGGCAGCGGAAATATATAATAAAGACGGTAATAAGTTAGACTTATATGGTTTGGTATCAGCAGAACATTATTTTTCTGATAACAGCGGCTGGGATGGCGACCAGACTTATATGCGTCTTGGCTTTCGCGGTGAAACACAAATTAACGACCAACTGACCGGCTACGGCCAGTGGCAAATGCATATTGACGCCAATAAATCGGAAGGTGATACCAATACGCCACGCACGCGTTATGGCTTCGCCGGTTTAAAATTCGCCAATTACGGTTCAGTGGATTATGGCCGTAACAAAGGTGTTTTATATGACTCCCTCGGTTACACCGATATGCAGCCAGAATTCGATGGCATGACATACGGTTCTGACCAATTTATGTTTAGCCGTGGCAGCGGCATGCTGACCTACCGTAATACGGATTTCTTCGGTCTGGTTGACGGCCTGAATTTCTCCCTGCAATACCAGGGTAAAAATGATGGCGGCGGCGAATCCGGTGCCGGTCGAAATGTATTACGTCAAAACGGCGACGGCTACGGCTTATCCGTGGAATATAACATTGGCGCGGGCGTAAGCGTTGTCGGTGCCATGACCAGCGCCAAACGTACCGAAGAACAAAATACCGCTACCAATATTCTCGGGGATGGCGATCGCGCCGAAGCCTATTCTGGCGCGATTAAATATGACGCCAACAATATCTATCTGGCGGCGATGTTTACTCAGGCTTATAACGCTTCGCGTTTTGGCAGTGCTTCCGATACGACAACCGCCTACGGCTACGCCAACGAATCGCAGATTTTTGAAGCGTACGCCAGTTACCAGTTCGATTTTGGCTTGCAGCCATTCGTGGCGTATAACGCGCTGAAAGGTAAGAATATTGGCAGCAACAGCGCGGGCGATAAATATGGCGATCAGGACATCGAAAAATATGTCGATCTCGGTGCCACGTACTACTTCAACAAGAACTTCAACATGTTTGTTGATTATAAAATCAATCTGATTGATGAAGATAAATTCACCACCGCCGCCGGCATCAACACTGATGACGTAGTCGCTGTGGGTATGGTTTACCAGTTCTAAACCAGTAAAAAGGCGGCACAGGCCGCCTTTTATTCATCTTCATTCTCCGCACGTTTTCCTTTCATCACGCCCACTTTTCCTGGCGCTGATGCTGACGTCGCCAGACGCCAGGCGGCATCTGATATTTGCGCGTAAAGGTGCGTGTAAAGGTCTGCTGCGAGTCATAACCGTATTTGGTCGAGATAGCCATAATCGACTGCTCAGTCGCCAGCAGTTCATGCGCGGCGCTTTCCAGCTTTTTCTCGCGGATATAAATCCCGAGCGGTATCTGGATTACTTGCTGGAACAAACGCTGAAGATGCCATTTCGAATACCCCGCCCGCGTGGCGACATCCTCGATCCGCAGCGGCCTTTCAAGGTTATCGTCAATCCATTGCTGGATCTCAAGAATTACCGCGTGTTGCATACCCATGGTTGAAACCTCCTTGAGAACAGGAGCATCCACCTTAGCGGAGTGATACTTACGCAAACATGACGCGAAAATAATAATTTTGTCAGAAATGTCCGTTCTGCAATGCCAAATGGCATGCAGAGTGTGGATCTCTCGTCGCGGGGAAAGATGTCTGCGCGTACCCCTAATGAACGACCCGCAATGCAAAAGGGGGGCGGTTGAGCGCTGCCTCCCCTGCACCGACTTTCATTCAGACTATAGCGCTTTTGCCTCTCCTGCCCATTCACGCAGGAAATGCGTGGAGCAAATAGCAGGCTCGATAACCGCAATATCGACGCTGACCAGGCCAAATTTCACAAAAGGATCGCGTTCTATTTCGTTTTCCAGGCTCTGGCTGTCGGTGGCAGTCGCCAGGATAAATCCACCCGGTTTATTTTGCAGAGGCCCGGCGAAAATAACATGACCTTTTTTGATCATCTCCCCAAGCCACAGTTTATGCGCATCAACATATGCTCCAGGAATATCGGGTTCACTACCGTAATTAAGCGTAATCGCATATAACATAATTCATTCCCCGCAGATTAATTTAATGGCAGTGCAGCAATAATATTACTGATAGCCGATCGCGCGGCGGCAATTTGCTGGTTTTTTATATCATCACCTTTCGAGGTACCTTCTGCGCGAATAATATGAAGGGCGTCAATACCCAGGAAACCAAAAAACGCACGCAGATATTTTTCCTGGAAATCCATGCCATCAAAAGGTGGTTGTAAATAAAAGCCGCCGCGCGCCGAAACAATCAATACCTGTTTTCCCTCCGCCAGCCCGACCGGCCCGGTGGCGGTGTACTGAAAGGTTTTTCCCGGTTGCGCAAGCCTGTCCAGCCACGCTTTTAACTGGCTGGAAACAGAGAAGTTATACATGGGTGCCGCGATAACAATCAGGTCATGGGCCAGGAATTCATCAACCAGTTGCTGTGAAGTCTGGTGCTCCGGGTGCCTGTCACTTGCCGGTTGGCTACCGGCAACAACCCGGAATCCGGCGGCGATATCTGCGGTTAAATGGCTTATTTCGTCGCGAACCACATCGCGATAGGTTATTTCTGCTTGCGGATAATGGGCTTTTATTTCCCGTATAACGTCAGCGGAAAGTGCGCGCGTGACGGAATAGTCACCCGAAATACTGGAATCAATATGCAGAATCTTCATGATGCTCTCCGACAATAAACACAATAGTTATTTAAAGGACTTAGCGGCAGTATCGATAAATTTCGCTACGGCATCGGGTTGCGAAACCATAGATAAATGTGAACTGTTAACGCTATATATGGTGGCGTGGATCTGTTGGGCTATTTTCTCCTGAACGGCAGGTAATAAAGCATGATCATTTTCGGTAAGCAAATACCAACTGGGTTTATTTTCCCAGGCGGCATGGGTAATTTTTCCCTGAAATGCCGTGAGCGCGATCGGTTGTGAAACCGCAGCCAGCGCCTGGACATTCTCGGGTGAGATATCGTTCGCCATCACCTGTTGAAACTGGCTGGCATCATCTAACCACACCAGCCCTTGTGCATCCGGCGTTAACCCACTCATTGGCGCGTTAAGCCGTGCCAGTAAATCCGTCACGGATTCCCCCGTTGCCGGTGCCAGCGCCGAAAGGTAGACCAGCCCCCGTACGCGGCTGTTATTGCCGGCCTGGCTGATAACGGCACCGGCCCACGAATGACCGACCAGCAGCACATCGCCATGCTGGCGTGCCAGCACACGCTCAGTGGCGGCGACATCATCATCCAGCGAGGTCAGCGGGTTTTGCACCGCCGAAACGTGGTAGCCCATCTTTTGTAAACGCCCGGTCACGGCGGCCCAACTGGAGCCGTCCGCAAACGCGCCGTGAACCAGCACAATATTTTTAATCGGCTGTGCGACAACCTGCGCCGACATCACGCTCAACATGGCCGCACATGACGCCGCCGTGATAAACCGTTTTCCTGTGCGAAAAGCGTTCCGCATGTTCTCTCCCGCCACGTATTGATGAAGTGATAAATACAATGAGGAGAGTGTAATCGGGGCAATCTGACGTGGTAAGATGGCGAACTTGACATTAAACAGGCAAAACCAGACATAACACGGAGAACCAAAATGCAGATAGCGATAGTCGCCACCGCAGGCAGCATGATGTCTGCGATTACCGGGCTTGCGGATATGTTCTGGATAACCAACCAGCTTCTGCCTGCCAGCACTGAAGCCAGCCGGTTCAGGATCGCCATTGTCAGCCCTGACGGGAAACCGGTCGCGGACGCGCAAGGTCGGGCGATTGCGGTGGATGGCGCGTTTGCCAGCATCAGCGCGCCCGATGTGATTCTGGCCTGCGGCATGGCGCTCGGCGGCAATAAACTGCCTGCAACCACCTGCCCGGAAGCTGTAGCGTGGTTGCGTCAACAGCATCAGCGCGGCGCAAAAATTGGCGGTGCCTGCGCCGGGGGGTATCTGCTGGGTGATGCCGGGTTGCTGGATGGCAGAGAGTGCGCCACCACGTGGTGGCTGTATCCCACTTTTCGCGCCCGCTATCCGCGCGCCAAAATGGTGTGGGGAAAAGCATTAATCGAAGAGCGCAACGTGATAACCACCGGCGGACCGCTGTCGTGGGTGGATTTGGCGCTGCACATTATTCGCCAGCATGCCGGGGACGAGGTGGCCAGAATGGCAGCGGATATGACCGTTGCCGACAGCCAGCCACTCTCCCAGCAAATCTACGCGCCGCGCGGCTTTTTAAACACCATTGATCCGCTGTTACTGCGCGCCGAGCAGCTTATCCGCTATGAAAACCCGGCCATCACCGTCGAAGAACTCGCCAGCGCGTTGAACCTCAGCCCGCGCACCCTGCACCGAAAACTGGCCGATTTAACCCACGAAAGCCCCAAACATTTTATTACGCGTGTACGCATTGAATCAGCCTGCCTGCTGCTTGAAAACCCGTCGGCCAATATCAGGCACGTCGCTGCCGCGTGTGGCTATACGGAAGACACGGCGTTTCGCAAAGCCTTTAACCAACTCATCAACATGACGCCAGCGCAGTACAAGCTCTGGGCCGCCGCACGAAACACTAAGCACGGGCATTAACGCCACGCCATTACGGTATTTTTCTGTCGTCATGGCGTGGTTATCTGATCGTTTTACGAAACGCTGCATGTCCGGTTACGGGAATTCTCTTCAGCGCCAGTGCGCCTACAATGGGCGGCACCTGCACAACAAGAGAGAATAACCATGGCATTTCAGGCTGGACTGTACTGGATAATCGATCCGCTCTGCGGCTGGAGTTATGGCGCACTGCCATTGATTAATCGCACGGCTGAACACTTCACTGAACGACAACATATTTTGCCCGGTGGCCTGTTTATCGACGCGCAGCGCCGCCGGCTGGACGCCGACTGGCTCGCTCATGTGCATGAACATGATGATCGAATCGCGAAATTAACCGGTATGCCGTTTGGCCGTGCTTATAAAGAAGATCTACTTGCCCGCGATGGATTGCTGCTCGACTCGCTGCCTGCCACTCGCGGCTTGTTAGCCGTACAGCAATTTGGCGAACCGGCCGACGCGCTGTGCTTTCTGAACGCCATTCAGACAGCCTGGTATCGTGATGGCCGTGATATCACCCGCAATGAGGTAGTCAACGCGGTGATTCAGCACGCCACCGGCCAACCTGTTGTCAACGGCCAGGTGGCGGAAAGCGAAGCCCGCGCCGCTATTCAATATGGCCGTATGGTGATGGCACAAGCCGCCGGGGCAGGTTTCCCCAGCGCGGTATTGGTGCAGGAAGATGGCCGTTACACACTGCTTCCGGTTGGCCAGTATTACGGCAACCCGGATGCATTTATGGCGCTCGTAAAAACATATCGTTAAAGGAATTCCACCATGAACCGTAAAATACCCGGCGTATTGCTGATGCTCGCCAGCGCCTCTTCTGTTGCCGCACCGTTACAATTGCAGGTTTACAACCCGCAGGAAAAGGCGATTTTCGCCGTCTCATCGACGCTGGTTTCCGGCCCTACGGAAGCGATTTTGTTTGATGCGCAATTCAGCGTCAAAGATGGCGAAAAACTGGTGGAGATGATCAAAGCCAGCGGCAAAACGCTCAAGCAAGTGGTGATCACCTCCGGCGATCCGGATTTCTATTTTGGCCTTGAACCGATCGTTAAAGCCTGGCCGCAGGTCAAGGTGGTTGCCTCACCTGAGGTGGTGAAACATATCGAAGCGACAAAAGAGGCCAAGCTGGCGTACTGGGGACCGCAGATGAAGGACGGCGCGCCGCACACGTTAACCGTACCGACAGCGACCACGGTGACACACTTTACTATCGATGGTGAAACGCTGGAACTGCGCCATCCGCAAAGCTATGCGGCTTATGTCTGGATCCCGGCGAATAAAGCCATTCTCGGCGGTACGGCGATTTCCAGCGGCATTCACGTCTGGAGCGCCGACACGCAAACCCCGGCTGCACGTGCGCAGTGGCGTGAAGTGCTGAGTGAAATGCAACACCTGAAGCCGCAGCAGGTGATCCCCGGTCATTATCTGGGGGCGCGCCCCGCCGGTGACCAGGCCATTACGTTTACCCTTAATTATCTCGATACCTTCGAGCAGGCACTGAAAGCGAATAAAACTTCTGCGGGCGTTATTAAAGCAATGACCGCCGCTTATCCGAACCTGGCAGAAGCGGGTTCACTGGAACTGAGCGCAAAAGTGAATACCGGCGAGATGAAGTGGTGATCGCCACACGTAGCGCGTTGTTTATGCCTCAGAATTTCCCCATCACCTGCGTTATGGTTCCATTCGAGCCAGGCTCGGCATACTGAATTAAACGCAGCGCCATGAACAAAATCAGGGGGACCTCTGCGTCCCCCTGATCAATTCCCACCGCTCCCGCTGGACCTTCGATTGCCGATCTGCTGTCGGCTCGCATCGGCATGATGCGTCCCCTCACACCTTCCGGTGCGATCGGGCATTCCGTTTTAAACCCTCAAAGACCCTGGCGTGGCGAATTTTAAAAAGCGTCACCGTTAATTGGCAGGCGCTGTCGTCGTGGTGGTGCTGGTCGAGGTATTACTTCCGTCATTTCCTCCACCCATTGATAATAAAAGCAACCCCGTTACAGCGGTAACAACCGCCACGCCGGTGACGGCTGAACTGCCAACTGCATATTCCGCTGCATTCTCCCCGGCGGCTTTTCCTTCTTCTGCAGGCGCTGCGTAACAAATTTCAGAAATAACAAATACGAAAGCGATAATAATGTATTTTAAAAGCACCATAACCCTGTCCTCATATTTATTTTGGGATCACCAGCACTTTAAATCGCCGTCACAAAAGTGGATCGCAAAATAGGACATTCCTCGACAATATGAAAACAAATGGGAGATTCCTCAGCGGAACCAAATTATCTCATCGGATGCACATTTCACTTAAAAATAAAAATAAGATAATCCTCAGTTAACAATTTTTTAGCAGTATGATAGAGATCAAAGAAGACATAGAAGAGCACAACAAAGGATTGAGAAAAATTTCAAACTTGCAAATTTTACACACGCACATCCAGACGCTCCAGGAGGGTGTAATATGGAAAGAAAAATAGATGTCATATTATGCAAAATCACCTGTTCTTATACCAAAAAAGGCATCACTCAATTAGTTAATGAAATCAGAAACGGCAGTGGTTTGCACATTGGAATTAACTTTACAGCACCTTATTCTGGCCGGGGAACATTAGTGGTGACCAAAGGTAATTTCATACCCTTTACGTTGGCACATACACCAATGATTGTGATACCTGATAAAGTTCCGGTCAGTGTTTTAATGGACATATTAACCGAATTTGTTTACGGAAGAGTCAGCCAGCATGTTAAGACGATTCGTCTTGGAAGGCGCGAAATTGCGATTCTTAAGGAGATGATTTACGAAAAAAGTGATGAGGAAATTTCCACGCTATTAAACATCAACAAAAAAACCGTTTCATCGCATAAGGACAACATAAAAAAGAAAATCTCCGCGAGTACAAAGATTGACATTTTCTATGCGTTTAGCATTTTTTCCTTTACCGACTCCACATTAAATGAGAGTACGAGTGAAGATCCACTTTTTATGCCGCCGGGCGAGCAAATAAATAGAATGGTCGCTTACGGCTAAGAAAGAAAAATAACCACAACACTCAGCAAAATAAAAACCAGGACGCAATTTGAAATTGCCTTTTTATCCCGTGGATAAAAAGGCAATTCACATTAAATGTCGTTAAGTCTTTTTGCCGTATTTACGCGATTGACCCACTTTTCTTGAGCGTACAAGTCGAAAGTGCCTGTAAAAAGAATACGCGATAACGATCAGCAGCACGCCTATCAAGGCCAGGTTCATCATCACCATTTTAGTTTCACTCACAACGGGCGGGCTTTCATTTAACCGATAAATAACTGCAGCCGTCAATAGCTGACCAAAAAATAAGACTGGCCTCAACCGCACAAATAATTAAATGCTAATGATGAGATTAAACCTAAGAAAAACAATGGCACTGCCGCGCATTGCCAGCACGAGTACGCGACACCGCAATTATATTTAGATTTTTCATCGTTATTACGCGGCGAATTCCCCACATAAAATGGCTATTTATTCTGTCGCGCCGGCTAACTGCTGGCGGATAGCATCAATAAACAACCGCAGCGCGGCGTGTTGATGTTCGCGAGACTGGTACAGGCCATAAATACCCAGTCGTTGCGGTTCGAGATCGGGTAATACCCTGACCAGTTGGCCATTATCCAACGCTTCCTGCGCTTCCCGTTCCGGCACCAGCGCCAGCCCGCACCCGGCAATCGCCGCATCACGCAGCACCGCGGAGATCCCCGCGCTCAGATTACCGTTCGCCATCACTTCCCACTTGTTTTGTGCGCTGTCAGTAAAGTGCCATGACTGCCCGGCGAAACCGCTGTAGTGCAGACAATTGTGGTGCTCAAGCTCATGCACCGTGTGCGGTGTACCGTGCAAGAGTAGGTAATCCGCCGATGCGCAAAGCACCGAGCGGCACTCGCCCAGACGCGTGGCTATCGCGCCTGCTTCCGGGTTATTGGTGATGCGAATCGCCAAATCAATGCGTTCGCCAATCAGGTTGACCGGGTGGTTTCCCACTTCAACTTCGATTCTTAACGCCGGGTAACGCGCCAGAAAACCCGGCAGCACCGGTCCGATAATGTGGCTGGCCGTGAAGTGGGCGCAAGCAACGCGCAATGTGCCGGAGGGCGTTTCCCGCGTCGATTGCCCTTCAATATCACCAAACAGCGGCGCGAGTTGCCGCGTCTTTTGTAACGTATTTTCCCCGGCAGGCGTCAGCGTCAGGCGGCGAGACGAACGGTGAATAAGCCGGGCACCCGCCCATTTTTCCATTTCATCAAGGTAGCGGCTGACCATCGGGCGAGAAATGCCCAGCGCCCGCGAAGCGGCGCTCAAACTTCCCAGTTCGCAGATGCGATTAAACACCACCACCGCCATCACTCTGTCCATCTGTTCACCTGTTCGATTTGCGAAACTGAAGCGCATTGTTTCAGAAATACGCCTGGCAAAATAGCCTTCCGCCCCTGCCTTGTGTTTTGAGTTGACTGCTTTTCGTGTGAGTCCGGGTGCTGTGACGCGTCACGTGATCATGAAATGGCTGTCATGCCGAAAGAGGCGCATGAAGCCCGGCAGCTTTGCTGCTTCTATTTTCAACCAACAGCGCCATTCCTGCGCACCCGATGTTACTCGTTGATATGCTCCGCTTTACGGCACGCTCTTACCTTCGCGCCTGCAATTTATGCATAAAGTTTACAGGCGGTGTGCCGTTAGTCATATCGGTGGTCCACTGCTGTGGCAATGCAAATACATTAATGTGTTTTGAGCGGGGAACCGTGGATGAGAAAAATGATACGAAAAACCATGTTACTGCTGTCTGTTTTATCAATTGGCTATTATGCTTACTCATATTCTACGGTGATGGCAGATTTACCCTTCACGTACCAGGTTCAGAATATCGTTACAATAGTCATGTGCTCGGTGTTTGCAGTGCTGTTATTTTCATCAAATAATAACGAAATAAAAGTTTTACTAAACCGCTATTATTCCTCGTTCAGGCCAAATAAAATTAGTAATAACTATAACTACATGCTTTTATTCTGTTTCATGTTTCTCTCTTATGCGCACTATTATCTTTCCAGCCTGCTCTGTAGGTTAATACTGGATGTAATAGTAAAAATCGGCACACTGGACACCTTGTTGACGATTGATATTTACACCTCACTGTTATTTTCAGCTAACTGTCTATTATTTGTGGTTTATATAATCCCTGTTGTGTATGCATTTATAAAGCTGCACGCTGAAAAGGTTACCGTTGTTTCCCCCCCTCACGACGAATAAAAGACCTTCAGTGCAAAGATGAATGCTTTTTCCCAAAAAAAGACTGGCGCGAGTTCGCCAGCGTTTTTTAGGTTGACCGAATACCTCAACAATTAATTTTCACTTTTTATTCAGATGGTTAGATGCATCATAAGAGAGTGAGTTCTATTCATTTCCTCCATACTAAGGACAGATGTGATCGATCAGATAGACACGTTAAACGCCCCGGATAAAAGGTCTACGCCAAAAGCCCGATTTGTTTTTTTATTTCTACCGTTATCTTTAAGACGTTATCGGATGATAATGCGGTAGCGAGTAATATTTAAATCACCATCAAAATGCGTTGTTATAAATATGACGTCACTATGCATACCGTATATCACCAATGAAAAGCGTACTTTCTTTTTAATTTTGCCTGCATATCCGATAAAGCAAGATTAAACAATAGCACAGCACGGTAAACACCTATCGTAATCATGAGGAGATAAAGAGATGCCATCTGTTTATTATCGCGGCGATAGCCGCGTCATTTCTGAAATAAAAAAAACCGGGTTCCAGCCGCGCATTGAATCGTGCCGGGGGAGAACGCCAACTCAGGCTATTGCTTATATTCAGCAGCTTATTATTACCAACGGTTTTAAAAGCCTCGCGGATATTGGTGGTTATATCATAAGTAATTCCAAAGGAGATTCTGTCTCAACCTCATGTATCGAAGATGGCGCATCTTATGGTACACATAAATATCGCATCACCGCCCCGAAGAGTGCGCTGTTTTTTGAATTTAATCTTGATGGCAGCGTGGGGGCACAACTGCCCGATCAAGGGCATATGTATGGACGCAAGCCGTACTATATTTTGACTAACGTGACCCCTGATTTAAGCCAATACGTTATCGTTGGTACCAGAACGGCCACGCAGGAAGCCACCTTTTTTACGGATATACCCAGCGACTGGATCTCGTTACTCAGCTAACCGGATCGTCTGCCCCTGTTCGTCGCGAAAAACGTGCCCTCCAGTTTAGTGAGGGCACTGTTTAACGCGTGGATTCATCCATGACATCACTGAACCGGTTATTCCCTTTTCGTTAACGCGCGTCATGGCGTTTTACGCACCGGTTTGCCGCGCTGAACAGTGTAAAAGTGCATTTCACCTGCCCTCTTCCCGATCGGCCGAACGGCTACAGTCGTGCGGTGAAACGGCCTGCCTGTATCTGATTCACGCCGCGAAACGACGCGCAATGCACATCCCTTTTCGCGCCTGACACACCGTTTTAATAAACGCAGGGTAAACAGCACTGCGCTAAATCCCTGGTCGCAGTGTAAATTTTCCGCGCCGGCTGCCGATAGCAATAGCAGAAGTGCCACTTTGACATTGACGTTGAGCAGAACACATTATGAAAAGACATCCCCTTTCCTGCCGCGCGCTGCGCGCCGCCGGATACGATCCAAACTCCAGCGTACTTGAGCTTGAACACAGCAACGGCCGGGTTGAGCAATATCTTGGCGTGCCGCCCAAAACCTGGCAGGCATTTTTGATGAGCCACGAGCAGGAACACTATTTCCGCGAGCACATCGCCAATAGCTACCTGAAAATTACCGTCGAGCAGGCAAATCACAGCCGTTTTTGACCGCTGAGGAAGTAATTTTTTGCCCGCGCTTGTGCTAACGTTGTCTGCCCGCAGACGATGCGGTTTGGTGCGTGCTCATGCTGGCGACAGCGTAACGAGGTGTTATGAGAATTGGTATTGCGTTTCCTATCCTGGTTTTTATTGTCGCCGTCGCCTTTCTGACGTGGTTTATCGCTGGCGGTTACGCCACACCGGGCAGCTAACGCCCGGCGTGTTGCGCCATCGGGCGGCAGATAAATATCATGGCCAGTGCGCTGAGCAACGGGATCAGCGCCAGCCACAGCCAGGCGACACTCGCCGCCGCAGAAGGCGTCAACGCGTTATCCAGTTGCCCGCCTAACAGGAAATTACCCACCAGCACCGTCACGCCCCCCATCGACGCCAGTGCGCCATAATGCGCGCCAAGGTTCTGGTTATCGGCAAACCACGGCACCAGATCTTTTCCCACCGGAACAATCAACATTTGCCCGAGCGTTAACAGCGTCACCATACAGGCGGCTGGCACGTATCGCTGCCAGTTTTCCGGCGCGGGTGTCGCGGCAAACAGCGCAACGCTGATAAACGACGCGGCCAGTAGCGCAAACCCCAGCGGCAACATGCGCGCCGCGCCAACACGGCGGGCAAGTCGCGCCAGCGGCATCTGTAATGTGATGATGAGCACCGAGGCCAGCATAAAGAGCGGGCCGAGGGTTTTCTCGCTGCTGCCCGAGCGGCTCAGTTCAACCGGCAACGCCAGATAAAGCTGGTTATAGCTGAACAGATAGGCGCTGTAGGCCACCATAAACGCGACAAAACGCGGTTTGCGAAAGGTTTTCCACCACGGCAGCACATGCAGCGTTTCCGTTTTCCCGTTGCCGCCCGGCAGACAGAAAAAGAGCACCAGCAGTGCCACCACAAATACGCCCGCCCCGGCCAACGCCACGCGCTGAAAACCAAAACCGGCCAGCAGCGAACCCAGTAGCGGCCCAAGCACCGTGCCCAACTCGCCACAAATGGCGAACAGCGCGAACCACTCCGCGCGGCTGCGCTTTCCCGCTTTTTCGCTCTGCGTGCCCGCTTTCGCCAGCAGCGCTTCGATGGACGGAGAAAACAGCGCCCCGCCAACACCGGTTAAACAGGCACCCAGCACCACCGGCAGCAACTCCCCGCCAAACGCCAGCAGCAGATACCCGCTGATACGCACCACGCAGCCGCACAGAATAATGATCCTTGCGTCAAAACGGTCGGACAGCGCGCCGCCTAATAAAAACATTCCCTGCTGCGAGAAAGTGCGCAGACCGATGATCAAGCCGATTAACGAACCGGAAAGCAGCAAATCGTCGCGCAAATAGATCGCCAGAAACGGCACCACGGCATAAAAACCGATATTAAAAATCAGTTGGCTCCCCGCGAGCAGGTACGGCGATGTCACTTTCGACGGGGCAGAAATTTGGGCAGGCATGAAGGATCCAGGTCAGCAAAACGCGCAAGGGTCTTTAATACCGGGGAAATTTCCTGCTGGCAACTCTCTTTAATTCCACACTTTAAACAAGGTTTTTATGGGTAATTCCCCATATTGACAAGGCTCATGCCGCTCGGTATAAGAGCCGCCATAAGAATGATTTGCATTTACAAAACTAATCCTTTCTCAAGGTCATGATGATGCCAATATTTAAAAAATCGTTGTTTGCACTGGGGATGTTGTTTGCGGGTTCAGCACTGGCGCAAGCCACCCATTATCCGCTGACCATTGAAAACTGCGGTGTGCAGGTCACGTTCGACAAAGCGCCGCAGCGCGTGGTGGCGCTGGGGCAAAACACGGCGGAAATCATGTTGCTGCTCGGCTTGCAGGACAAAATGGTTGCCAGCGCGTTCTGGCCGACCAAAGTGCTGCCGCAGTTGGCCGCGCAAAATGCCAAAGTGAAAGTGTTAACGGTCGAGATCCCAACGCTTGAGTCGATCATTGCCCAGGAGCCAGATTTCGTAGTCGCCCAGTTGCCGATCCTGCTGGGGCCGGACAGCAAAGTGGCGAAGCGCGAAGATTTGTCCGCCATTGGCGCAAACAGTTACCTCTCGCCAGGCGTCTGTGCAACCAAACAGGATAACGGCGATATTTACGGCAGCCGCCATACCTTGTGGAACCCGTCGCTGCTGTACAAAGAGATCAGCGATCTGGCCGAAATTTTCGACGTACAGGATCGCGGCGAGAAACTGATTGCCGAGTTCAAACAGCGTGAAGAGGCGCTGCGCAGTAAATTCGGCCACGGCAAGAAAAACCTGTCGTTTGTCTTCTGGTTCTCCAGCGCCTCGCCCTCGGCGGATGCCTATGTCGGCGGCAAGAACAGCGCTTCCGGTTATATCGCCAGCCTGCTGGGCGGGCACAGCGCTATCACCTCCGAAAGCGAGTGGCCGACGCTCAGCTGGGAAAGCATTATTGCTTCTAACCCGGACGTGATTGTTGTCTCGAGCCTCGATCGCAACCGCTGGGCGCTGGACAGCGCGGAAGAGAAGATCAAATTCCTGAAAAGCGATCCGGCGGTCAGCCAGCTTGAGGCGGTGAAAAAAGGCCATATCGTGGTGATGGATGGCCAGGCGATGAACCCGACCATCCGCACGTTCTACGGCGCAGAACAAGTGGGTGCGCAACTGGAGAAGCTGGGGCTGGATAAATGACCACGCCCTCACCGGCTGCGCTTAAAAAAGCGCAGCACGCGGTACTCTTGCTGTTATCGCTGGTGCTGCTCGGGCTGGTGATTGCCGTCAGCGTTGGCGTTGGCGAACTGGCGATTCCGCTCAGAACCACCTTTTACGCCGTCAGCAATAAACTGGGGCTGACCAGTGAGCCGCTTAACCGCATCCATGAAACGGTGATTTGGGATTTCCGCCTAAGCCGCGCGCTGGTTGCCGCCTGCTGCGGCGCCGGGTTAGCGATTTGCGGCGCGGTGCTGCAAAGCCTGCTGAAAAACGCGCTGGCAGAACCTTATGTGCTGGGCGTGTCCGCCGGGGCATCCACCGGCGCGGTGTCGGTGGTGGTGTTAGGTCTTGGCGCGGGCGCGGTGTCGCTCTCCGCCGGGGCATTTGTTGGCGCGTTTGCCGCCTTTTTGTTTGTCGCCGTGTTAACCAACGGCGCGCGCGGCGGCAATGAACGCACCATTCTCGCCGGGGTCGCGGCTTCCCAGCTTTTCAACGCTATCACCGCATATAGCATCAGCACTTCCGCCAGCGCCCAGCAAGCGCGGGATGTGATGTTCTGGCTGCTGGGCAGTTTCAGCGGCGTGCGCTGGCCGGAATTCCAGCTGGTGTTGGTCGTCGTCATCATTGGCCTGCTGGCGTGCCTGTATCACGCCAAAGCGCTGGATGCTTTTACCTTTGGCGATGACGCTGCCGCTTCGCTGGGTATTCCGGTAGGTGCGGTACGCTTGATTCTCTTTTCCGTTACCGCACTCATCACCGCCACCATTGTCAGCATGGCGGGTTCCATTGGCTTTGTGGGCCTCGTGGTGCCGCATGTGATGCGCTATTTCATCGGGCCGCTGCACCGCCAGTTACTGGTGGCGTGTGCGATGGCCGGTGCGATTTTGATGGTGCTGGCGGATATTGCCTCGCGCACGCTGATTGCGCCGCAAAGCCTGCCGGTTGGCGTGGTCACCGCGCTGGTAGGTGTGCCATTCTTCGCGGTTATTCTCTATCGATCAAGGAGATTCGCATGAGTATCAGCGCCAAAAATCTCTGCTGGCGGGCAGGGAAAAAAACCATTGTCGATAACGTTTCGCTTGAGGTAGCAAAGGGCCAGACGCTGGGCCTGCTGGGGCCGAATGGTTCAGGGAAATCCTCGCTGCTGCGTATTCTGGCCGGGCTGCGCCGCCCGGATGACGGTAGCGTGATGCTGGATGGTCGCGATGTCGCAACGCTGAGAAAAAAAGCGCTGGCGCAGCGGGTGGCGTTTGTTGAGCAGCATGCGGCGACGGAAGCCAATATTCGCGTGCGCGATGTGGTGAAGCTGGGGCGCATTCCGCACCACTCGCCGTTTAGCCCGTGGTCGCACAGTGATGATGAGATAGTCACGGCGGCGCTTGAACGCGTGGGCATGCTGGAACACAGCGAGCAGGGCTGGCAAAGCCTCTCCGGAGGCGAACGTCAGCGGGTTCATATTGCCCGCGCACTGGCGCAGGCGCCGAGCGAGATTTTGCTCGACGAACCCACCAACCATCTCGACATCCATCATCAAATGCAGTTAATGCGCCTGATAAGCGAACTGCCGGTGACCAGCATTGTCGCAATTCATGATCTAAACCACGCGGCCATGTTCTGCGATGCGCTGATCGTGATGCAAAAAGGGCAGATTGTGGCGCGTGGCACGCCGGACGACGTGCTCACGGAAGCGATGCTGTCCGAGGTATTTCAGGTACGGGCACGCATTGAGATCTCACCCGATCACGGCAAAAAACATATTCACTTTTTATGAACGCTTTTGCGCCAGAACGTGGCACTGTTCTGGCGCAAAGCGCGCTTACAGATCGATAATGTTGCGGCTGTCCTGCAATGTCGCATGTAACGATTTCAGCGATACCACTGAAGATTGCTGGGTGATAGCCACAATCGCGCCTAACGATTTATCTAACAGTTCCAGATTGTTCGTTTCCAGCGCCTTATCCAGCACGGCAAACGTCTGGGTAAGCGAAGTCTGGCGCAGCGCGAAATCCTGATTCAACGCCTCCAATAGCACCTCTTTCTGCGCCTGAATACGCGCAATTTGCACTTCTGTTTCCCTGGTGATTTGATGGCGAGCCGTTTCCTGCTCCGCACGGTATTTTTGTAAATCACGCCAGGCGTCAAAAATCTCTTTCGCCGCCGATGCCGCTTGTAACGGCGACGCTTTTGCCGCCACTTTCGAGGCGTTAAACAGTGCTTTCATATTATGCCCACCAGAATAAATAAGCTGCGTAGCCCATCAGGGCCAGAATGCCCGTCCCTACCAGACCTGAGCTGTCAAAATTAAACAGACGACCTAACGCCCCGGAAAAGCCGGTGAAACTAAACAAAAAAGCGACAAGCGAGGTGTAAGTCCACGCAATGCTGTGCAGGTAATATCCCAGCGCGCCAAAAAGAAGGCACAGCACCATCCACAGCAGAAACGAAGGTTCATCATCGGCAGTGGCTTTGCGCCGCTGGCTGTCAGCCAGCCAAAAATAGAGCGCACTCTGCTCGCCAGGTGCGAGAGACGAGACATCGCTGGCCGTTGTCAGTGGTGCATTTGCAGCAATCAGGTTCGTCACCAGCGTATTCACACGCTCCTCGGTAAAGGCCTGCGCATGGGAAACCACCTTCACGGATTCCGGCGTCGGGCTATTTTGATCGTCGACCAGACGTATCGCCAGCAACTGTTTCATCGCCTTTACCAGCAGCACGGTCTGGAGCTTCAGGAAAACGACACGTTCGTGCGCAACGTTAGCTGACAGCGCCTGATCCAGCATCTGGTAACTTGTCTTCAGGCGCTGTGCAATGCCTTCAATGGTCGAGGCATACAGCGAAATATGCTGGTTAATGGCCTGTGCCACTTCGATCACCGCATTGATTTTTGCCACTTCCTTGTTAACCGCACTGCGATATTCATACGCTTCGGTCAGCTTTTTTTCCGCATTCTGGCTGTATTTCATCATGGCGAAAATGGCGACCGGTGCCAGCACAATGCCGCCCAGTACCATGGTGCCACCGGCGATCCCTGCGCCGCCGGCAGAAAGCGCGCCGCCGCCAAACCAGGCCAGCGTGGCGTTACTGGCAGCTGCGCCAGAAAGCGAGGCGATCGCCGTGCCGGTAGACGCCGCACCAAACGTCGAAACCGCGCTCATTGAGCCAAGCGCGAGCGCTGCGCCGGTCGCTGTCCCTTTCACTCCGGTGCCAATGATTTCGGTCATTTTTACCGACTGGGTTTGCAACTGCGGCGCGTCGTAGCGGGCAAAATTATCTAACACATCCTGCGAGACTTTGGTCTCCAGCCGGTTAACTTTTTGGCATTTTTCCAGTACGGACAAGGCATCCGGGATAATGTCATCCGCGTAGCGTTTCTTTTGATCGAGCAATGTGTTGATGAGTGTTGACGATGCATTTCTGGCGTCTTCAAGCCCTTCTTCCGCCAGCCGCGCTTTAAAACGCGCATCCACCACAATCTCTTCAGCTTCTTTTTTTTGCTTATGTGCTTTAAAAATATTCAGTCCCATCGGCAACCTCGAAAGAATCCTGTTCCGCCCTATGCATGAAACTACGTTCCAGAAAACGTTATCGGCACCGTGAGACGATCGTTAAGTGAAATTTTCTTTGCGCTCAAATGGATAATTTTGCCACCCAGATTTTTGGCCTGATTTCGGCTGTTTTACTCAGTGTGATGAAGTTATATTTTTCGTTTTCAGTAGGATGCCATCCTTCATGCTGATTTATCGCGGTTTCTGGTAAATCATGGCGCACGAAAAAAACCGTCGGTGAAGGAAGAAAATAAGTAAATACAATGGGGTGAAAGCGGCGGTCAAACCGTTGCCGGGTGTACTATATCGGTGAAAACATTCACCGGAGTCAGTAATGAATATCATTGAAATCATCATGTCGGCGGGCAAGGTTTCTGTAGATGTTGCGTTGTACACCTTGCTGCCCATCATGGTGGTGATGCTCATCATGATGAAATACCTGGAAGAGAAAGGTGTTTTAGATGGCATCGTGCGCCTCACCTCCCCCGTGCTGAAACCTTTTGGTATCAGCGGAATGGGGATTTTCGCCCTTATCCAGCTCAACTTTGTTAGTTTCGCCGCCCCTCTCGCCGCCCTGGCGATTATGGAAAGAAGAGGCACCTCCGACCGCCATCTCGCCGCCACGCTGGCGATGTTATTCGCGATGGGACAGGCCAACGTCTTTTATCCGCTCACGCCGTTCGGCCTGCACTGGGGAATGGCGATTGTGATTTCGCTTATCGGCGGGCTTGCTGCCTCCACGCTGACCTATTATGTGTCGGGACGAAAACTCTCCGCTGCCAGCCTGCGCGACGAAGAGGGCGAATTACACAAAGATAAACCGCGCGCGGGTTTGATTGCGGTGATTAACGGCGCCGGGGCAGATGCCATCCGTTTGTCGCTGGGGTCGCTGCCAATGCTGCTGCTGTCGTTAACGGTGGTGGGATTATTGAAAGCCGCAGGCGTGGTGGAAGCCTTAACCACGCTGCTCACGCCGCTGCTGTCGTTTTTCCATATTTCCACGGTGTATGTGTTGCTGGCGTTAACCAAATGTCTGGCGGGCGGGACGGCCTATTTTGGCGTGGCGTCCGAAATGGTGCAGCACGGGCAGTTAACGGCTGAGCAAATTAACGCCTCAGCAGGTTTTCTGGTGCAGACGCTGGACTTGCCCGGTATCGGCATCTTTCTCGGCATCGCCAGCCGCTTTGTGCGCCTGTTCCGCTTTGCGCTGCCAGGCGCGATTGTCGGGATACTGGTGCGCACCGTCTTGCATACGGTGATGTTTTAAGCGTACGCCGGGTGACGCAATGCGCACCCGGCAGCCTGTTCTAGTTTTTCACCGTATCTTCGAGGAAGAAACGTCCCAGCGGATTCTGATAGAAACCTTCAATATTCTTCCGCGTCACATTACGGTATGGACTGTAGTAAAGATCGATCCAGTTCACATCGGCTTTCGCCATTTTTTGCAACTCGATATACATCTGTTCGCGTTTTTTCGCGTCCATTTCGACACGCGCCGCTGCCACCAGCGCTTTCACTTTGTCGTTCTTATAACGCGTCATATAGTTCATATTCGTGTCATGACCGAGCACAAACGTGGTCTTCTGATCCGGGTCGAGAATGTCGTTGGTCCAGTACATCACCGAAATATCGTACTCACCCGCTACCAGCATGTCCCAGCTCTGGCTGGGGTCAACTTTCTGCAAGTTCACCTTCACGCCCGCTTTCGCCAGCTGCTGCTGCAGCAAAATGGCGATTTGCTCATCCACTTCATCCCCGGCGTTAACCACATAATTCAGCGTCAAATCGCCCGCGCCCGCCGCTTTCAGCATCTGTTTCGCTTTTTCTGGATCGTAGGGGCGACGCAGATTGTCGTTGTAGTGATAGAGCGCACCGGCCGGAATATAGGAATTCGCCACCTGGCCATAACCAAAGGTCACGGTTTTGACAATCGCGTCTTTATCGATGGCAAAATCCAGCGCCTGGCGCACTTCCACTTTGCCGAGCGCGCCGTGCGAATGGTTGATAAGCAGATGATCTTCGCGGGTTGACGGATCCAGCTCCACTTTCAGGTTGCTGTCTTTTTGCAGCGAGGCAATGCGTGAGAACGGCACCGTCAGCGCGGCATCCAGTTCGCCGGCCTGCACTTTCAACATACGCGTGTTGTCATCCGGGATAGTCAGCCAGTCCACTTCATCAAGGCTGACATTTTTTGCTTGCCAGTAATTCGGGTTCTTCACCAGCACGATTTTCTCGCCGCGCACCCACTCTTTTACGCTGAACGCGCCGGAACCGACCGGTTTTTCTGCAAAGGTTTCTTCGCCTTCGCTTTTCAGCGCTTTCTCGGAGATAACCGACGCGTTCGGCAACGCCAGTTGCGACAGGAACGGCGCAGATGGCGATTTCAGCGTCACCACCAGCGTGCGCGCATCCGGCGCTTCGGCTTTATCAATAATGCTGTACGAGTCGCGCCAGAGCGATCCTTCATCACTACGAATGCGCAGCAGGCTGAAGGCGGCATCGCTGGCGCTAACCGGCGTACCGTCAGAGAATTTGGTATCGCGGATTTTAAAGGTGTAGACCTTGCCATCCGGGGAAATGGTCCAGCTTTCTGCCACGCCCGGTTCCAGTTTGGTGCCGGTTTTATCAACGCGCACCAGCGGATCAAAAACGTTGGAAAAGACCCAGTTATCCGCGTTCTGCGCCGATTTGATCGGATCAAACGTGGTGCTGTCTTCCCGACGACCAATCGTCAGAACGCCAGCCGCCTGCGCCATTTCACTGACCACACTGAGCGCCAGAAAAACGCTGGCTGCCAACAACTTAACTTGCTTGTGCTTCATCAAAGGATCCCTCAGTCAAAGGAAAAACACTCTTCTCGCCTGCGTGCGTCAGCACACAGGTCCAGGCGTGATCGGCAATCTGCCGGGTCGGGGGTAATGCGCCGGTGCGGCACTGCACCTGCGCGTAAGGGCAGCGCGGATGAAAGGCGCAACCTTGTGGAATGGCAACCGGGCTCGGCGGCTCGCCCGCGAGCGTCTCCTGCGGCAACGGTTTATCCGGGTCGATTTCCGGGATGGCGGAGACCAGCGCGGCGGTATAGGGGTGGCACGGATGAGTAAAGACGGCTTCTGCGGGGCCTTCTTCGACGATCCGCCCGAGATACATCACTGCGACCCGATCGCACAGGCGGCGCACAATCGCCAGATCGTGGGCGATAAACAGGATCGCCAGCCCCATTTTTTCGCGCAGATCCATCAGTAAATTGACGATCTGCCCCTGAATGGAGACATCCAGCGCCGCCACGCACTCGTCGGCGACGATCAACCGGGGTTCGATCGCCAGCGCCCGCGCAATACCCGCCCGCTGGCACTGACCGCCGCTCAGTTGACCAGGTTTGGCTGCAGCGTGTTCCGGGCGCAAGCCGACCAACGTCAGCAGCTCTTCAACGCGTGCGCTAATCCGGTTGCGCGGCACCTTCTGATGGACGCGCAGCACTTCGCTGATACTCTCACCTATTGTCTGGCGGGGGTTAAGCGAGGCGAACGGATCCTGAAAAATCATCGCCGTTTGCAGGCGCAGCCGTGCGATGTCGCTTTTCAGACCGTGAGTAACGCGGTGACCGTCGAAACGCACTTCACCATCAGTGATCTTTTCAAGCTGCAACAGCGCCCGCCCCAGCGTACTTTTGCCGCTGCCGGATTCGCCCACTAATCCCAGCGTTTCACCCGCGTGGATTTTGAGCGTCACCTGGTTTACCGCGTGGACCACGCGTTTTTTGCTGAGCAGCCCGCCGGAAACCGGAAACGTTACCGAGACGTTATCCGCTTCCAGCAAAGGCCAGTTTGCCGGTGTCGACATTATCCCTCCCGCTGAGTCAGTGGCTGTAAGGCGTGATGGCACGCCGCCGCGTGCGTCAGGCTGTCGCGCCCGAACAGTAACGAAGGCTGCTGCTGGCATGCGCTGCTCGCTTGCGGGCAACGTGGATGAAAGCGGCAACCGGTCGGGAAGCTCCCCGCCAGCGGCGGTTGCCCGTTAATGGTAACCAGCCGTCCCTGCCCGCCTTCGCTGGAGGGCTGGCAATCAATCAACCCGCGCGTGTACGGGTGCAGCGGCTGCGCCAGCACTTCGCGCTTGCCGCCCACTTCACATAAACGCCCGCCGTACATCACCGCAATGCGATCGCAGGTTTGCGCCACCACGCCAAGATCGTGGGTGATCATCACCACCGCCAGGCCTAACTGCTCGCGCAGCGTGCTGAGCAAACGCAGGATCTGCATCTGCACGGTGACATCCAGCGCGGTGGTCGGCTCATCGGCAATCAGCAGCGACGGTTCCGGTGCCAGCGCCACGGCAATCATCGCGCGCTGGCGCATACCGCCGGAAAATTCGTGCGGATAGTTGTTAATGCGGTTTTGCGGATCGGGAATGCCCACCTGGCGCAGCAGCTCTTTGGCATCCTCTTTTGCCTGCCGACGGTTAACGCCGAAATGCAGGCGGCGGCTTTCAGCAATCTGCTCGCCAATGGTCATTACCGGGTTTAAGTGGCTGGCCGGGTTCTGGAAAATCATGCCAATTTCCCGTCCGCGTACCGCCGACATCTGCGCTTCGCTGAGCGTTAACAGATCGCGCCCGCCAAACCACACTTCTCCGCCACTAATCGTCAATCCCTAATCGTCAATCCCTGGCCCGGTAGAAGGCGCATTAACGCCCGGCAGGTCACGGTTTTTCCGGAACCGCTCTCACCCACCAGACCCAGCATCTCCCCGGCCTGTAGCCGGAAAGAGACCTTATCCACCAGCGCGCAATCATCCCCACGGGAAATGGTCAATTGCGAGACGTTTAGTAAGCTCATACGCGCGCTCCCAGTTTGTCGCCAAGACCATCCGCCAGCAGACTGAAGCCCATTGCCAGCAGGACAATTGCCAGCCCCGGAAAGGTGGTGATCCACCAGGCGGTGGTGATAAAACTCTGCCCTTCCGCCACCATCACGCCCCACTCGGCCGTCGGCGGTTGTACGCCGAGACCGAGGTAGCTCACCGCCGCGCCGTTTAACAGCACCAGCACGCAATCCGACATGGAAAACACCAGCGCGCCGGTCATGGCGTTAGGCAGCAAGTGGCGAAACAGAATGCGAGCATGACCATAGCCAAGGCTGCGCGCCGCCAGCACAAAATCACGCTGCTTGAGAGTTAAGACCTGCGCCCGCACCAGCCGGGCATAAGAGACCCAGCCGACCATCGCCATCGCGATGTAAAAGCTGCCAAGACCCGGCCCGAGAATGGCAATAATCGCCAGCATCAATACCAGAAACGGGAACGCCAGCACGATATCGATAATGCGCATAATCAGCGCATCCACCGCGCCGCCCAGGTAACCCGACAGCGCACCGAGTGTGGTGCCGAGCAGAAACGGAAAGATAACGCCCAGCAGGCAGATTTGCAGATCCACCCGCGCGCCCCACAGCACACGAGAGAAGATGTCGCGGCCAAAGTTGTCCGTGCCAAACAGATGTGCGCCTCCCGGTGGCAGCAAGCTGGCGGTCGCATCCTGCGTAACCGGATCAAACGGTGCCAGCCACGGGGCAAATAACGCGACGCACAGCCACAAGCCAACAATCAACAACCCAACGCCCAGGGCATGCTGCTGTGGAATCGCGCGGCGACGTAACACGGTCAGTACGCTGATGGCGCTCATAGTTTCACCCTCGGATCCAGCGCCACCGTCAGTATGTCGGCCAGCAAGTTGACGGCGACCGTGGCAAGGGCAAACACCATCACCACACCCTGCACCACCATGTAGTCACGGCTGAAAATCGCTTTTACCAGCAGTTGCCCCAGTCCCGGAATGGCAAACACGCTTTCAATCACCACCGTACTGCCAATCAACCAGCCGATATTCACCGCCAGCAGGTTTAGCGTCGGCACCAGCGAGTTGGGTAACACATGTCGCCAGAAGATGCGGTTTTCCCGCTGCCCGCGCGCTCTGGCGGCCATTACGTAATCGCTGCTCATCTCCATCAGCAGGCTGGCGCGCAGGTTGCGGATCAGCACCGCCGACAGCGCCAGCGCGACGGTCAGACACGGCAGCACCATGTGGTGCAACTGGTCGGCAAAATCGCTGCCGTAACCGGAAACCGGGAACCAGCCCAGCACCACGCTAAAAACAATGATCATCATGATGCCCAGCCAGAAGGCGGGGAAACCGAGGCCGGCGGTGGTGAACAGGCGAATAAGCTGGTCGGCGATACGCCCACGCTGACGCGCCGCCAGCGCTGCCAACGGCACCGTAAAGATGACTGCCAGCAGCACGCTGCCAAGCACCAGCCACAAAGTAGGTTCAAGGCGGGAGTTAATCAGTTTTAGGGTATCGATGCGGTAGACGATCGATTTTCCCAGCTCTCCCTGCACCAGATTGCGCAGAAAGTAGCCATACTGTACCCACAGGGGTTCATCCAGCCCGAACTGCGCACGGATCCGCGCCAGTGCCGCTGGCGTGCTACGCACACCAAGCAGGATGCGCGCCGGATCGCCGGGGATCGCGCGCACCATCGCAAAGGTGATGATGCTTATTCCCAGCAGTACCGGCAGCAGCTGCAATGGCCGGAATAACAGAAAACGGTAACGGTGCATCAGCATTCTCCTGTGGTGCATGCGGGGTCGTAAGGTTAAAAAAACGCCTCGCGATGGTGCGCCACTCCCCTGGTTATCTGCGCCCGGCCTTGTTTGTCGGGCGTTTTCTTTACGCTAGCGGCATCCATGGAGGCTGGGTAGTTAGCAAAAATACTAGTTTTGCCTCTCCCGCGTGACGGCACCGGAATTGCATACCTTCCTCACGCTACGGGAGAAGTCTGCACAAAGCGTGCCCGTGGTGTGGCACCGTCAACCATGAGGGGGAATGATGCGAATAAACATTGAAAACCCTGCTGCTGCCAATGCCAGCAGGCTTGAGGAGGCGTTTGCCGGGCTATTTACCCAGACGCAGGCGCTGGGTTTCGACGCGGTGATTTATGACTACACACCGGTTCCGCGCTCGCTGGAAGGGGCGCTTATTACCCCGTCTCTGCTGGAGATGCGTAACGTGCCGGAGGATATGCGTCGCTTGTGGTGCGAGCGCGGTTACTACCAGGTCGACCCGGTGCAGCACTTCGCACTGGAGAGCTGCGCGCCGTTTGTCTGGTCTTATCAACGCCCGGACAGCGGGGCGCTGCATGGCAGGCTGGATGATAACGCCCAGGAAGTGACGCATTACATGCGCGACCACAATATGCCCTGCGGTGCTACGGTGCCGCTGCATTTGCCGCACGGCGGCTTTGTCACTCTGACCGGCATTGTCGCCAGCCAGCAGCAAGCGCGTGATATCAGCGACACGCTGGCACAATTAACTTTTATCGCCCACCGTTTTCAGGAGTCTGCCTTCCCGCTGTTTGACGCCTCAATGCTCACGTGCCGCCATGTCAAATTGAGCAACCGCGAGCGCGAGTGCCTGGCGTGGTCAGCCGAAGGATTAACAGCGAAAGAGATTGCCCGTAAGCTGCACCGCTCGGTGGCAACCGTGACATTGCATCTGAATACGGCAGCGAAAAAACTTGGCGCGACCAACCGCGTACAGGCGGTGGTACGGGCGCTGCACTACCGTCTGCTCGACAGCTAATAACTAGCAATTTTGCTAGTGTTCAGCGCCGCCTTCGGCGTTCTACCCTGAAAGCCAGTTCACTTAACAGGGTAGACGTCAACTATGTATACCATTCGCGAAGGCTACGTTCCCTTCCGGGAGTATCAGACCTGGTTTCGCATCTGCGGCGATCTGCAAAACGGGCAGACGCCGCTGGTGGTGGCCCACGGCGGCCCCGGCTGCACCCATGATTACGTTGATGCGTTCAAAGATATCGCTGAAACCGGACGGGCGGTGATCCACTATGATCAAGTGGGTAATGGCCGTTCAACCCATCTGCCGGATAAAAGCCCCGATTTCTGGCAACCCGGCCTTTTTCTTGATGAGCTCAACCATCTGCTGCAAGCGCTGGAAATTGCCGACAACTACGCGCTGCTCGGCCAGTCCTGGGGCGGCATGCTGGCGGCAGAACATGCGGTGACACAGCCGCAGGGGCTGAAAGCGATGGTGATCGCCAACTCACCGGCCTCGATGGCACTGTGGCTGGAGGGTGCGGCGAAACTGCGCGCGCAGTTACCGCCGGATGTGCAGGACACGTTGTTAACCCACGAGGCTGCGGGCACGGTGGATAGCGCAGAGTATAAAGCGGCAAGCCAGGTATTTTATCAGCGCCATGTGTGCCGGCTCGACCCGTGGCCTGCGGAGGTGCAACGCACCTTTGACGCTATGGAGGCTGATCCTACCGTTTACCACGCGATGAATGGCCCCACCGAATTCCACGTCATTGGCAGTATGAAAAACTGGACGATTATCGACCGGTTAAAGCAAGTGCGCGTGCCAACCTTGTTGATTTCCGGGCGTTACGACGAAGCCACGCCGGAAGTGGTGCAACCCTTCAAAGACCATATTACCGGGGCGCAGTGGGTGATTTTTGAATCCTCAAGCCACATGCCCCACGTCGAAGAGCGGCCGTTGTGCATAAAGACCGTCAGCGACTTTTTACTGGCCACATGCTGAGGCTGTTTGCCCACACCAGGTTGTGTTGTTAAGCGCCGGCCAGGCGCTTTTTTTATGCGCGCATTGCGGTGTAGAGCGAACAAAGCGCCTGCAAACTTTTGGTGCCGGTGCGCTTCATTAACCCGTTGCGCTGCACGCTGACGGTAGTCGGGCTGACGCCGCGAATGCGGGCGATATCCTCCACCGAATATCCACGCAGCAGCAGGCGCATAATTTGCTGTTCGGCGGTGGTGAATTTAAACGCGCCATGGTTGTAACCCGGCTGCTGATTCTGTGCAGATAACAAGCTCATCACTTCCAGCGCCTGACGCAACTCTTCGACGCGTAACCTTTCGGCCAGACAGAGTTTCACAAGGCCCGGGAAAAGTAGCGACAGCGAGTCAAAATGGCGTTCTGAGGAGATAAAAATAGAGTAGTGCGCGGGCGGACGGGAGAAAAACAGCGAGTACATTTCCATGATGTCCATTCCCGAGGTGACATATATGGCGGGTTCACCACTGCAAAAACGGCTACCCTTTTCCCTGCTAAGTTGTCTGAGTATTTTCTCAATACCATAAATGAAAAGGCGATCCTTCCCGTAGATAGTCATGTAGGTACTCCAGAGGGTAATGTTTTATTATTTTCCTCTCCGCTAACGGAGGCATGGTCTTTTTTCCTGAATGTGCGGGATGTGTTCAGTCAGATCAAGCGTGATGCTGGCTCGTTTAATGTTTGTTTAGTTTGCGACAACATAAATCACCCTGATTTTCCTTTCCGTACTCTCCCTGATGCACCCAGTGTATTGCATTTTGTGTCGAATGTTCGCCTTTTATTCCAGGAATAAATTTATTCCGCTATTTATTTACCGCACTAAAGCGTACGAAACCACATACATACACCCTTGTATGTAGCTAACTTATTCATTTGATTTTAAATGATTTTATTCAATTAAGATTATCTTTATAACCGGCAAAATATTAATTTTCACTCTACTTTTAAATGTTCGATCTCAGTCTCAAAACACTATTTCAAAATGTGTAAAAGTCCGTTCCACTTGATAGGATGAAGATATCTTGATGCAGACAAAACCGTATTTTGTGTGGTGAATCCCCCTAAGCGGAGGGGTCATGCTGATATGAGGTTATTCTCAATAAAGTTTCATTTTTATGGACGGATTGAGGCGATTGGCACTCAATTCACCGGGAGGCACCCGGCACCACACGCCACTTTAAAAGTAACGTTAGCGTTGCTGTTGTTATCAATAATAACGGCTTCGAAACTATATACGGCATAATTATTATGCTTGCTAATTATATCAATTTGCACTGAGAGTGAATTAACCATTCCTCTTTAAATTAAAACTATCTGCATTTTTCGCAGAGAACATCTTGTACCTTTTGACTATAAATAATAGGGGATATTATGTTGCGCACTTTGTTATTAGTTACTGTACCTTTTATCAGTATTGCCGCCCAGGCGGTAACATTTGATTATCGTCATGAATTAAATGATAGCGGCGGTAATAACCACAAAGATCGTTTATTAATGTCGCACCGTTTTGCTAACGGTTTTGGTTTATCGCTGGAAGGCAAATGGAAAGGTTCGCAAAATAAAGATAAGGCGTACCACGAGACGGTAAGTAATGGTACTGAAGTGGTGGCCAGCTACGTCTATAAAATTAACCCCACCTTCCAGATTGAGCCGGGTTTCTCACTCGACAGTAGCTCCACGGCGAACAACTATCGCCCATACCTGCGCGGCAAAGTGAACTTGAGCAATGACGTTGGCGCAACGCTGCGCTACCGCCCGTACTTCAAACGTAACTCCAACAATATCGGCACGGCAAAAGACACCAGCGAAAACGGCTATAACCTCACTGCCGCCGTATCGTGGAAAATTTTCGGTGATTACCAACTCGATTACGAACTGGATTACAAACACGCCACATCCGCTGGCGTGCTGATTGCAGATAATGAAAACTACGACTGGACGCACGATCTCAAACTGACATACAAACTTGATAAAAACTGGTCTCCGTATATAGCCGTGGGCAACGTTTCAGGCAGCAAATATACCGATGAGCGTCAGACCCGTTATCGTGTCGGTGTGAAATATAATTTCTAATAAATAATTGCAGGGTAGCAAACATAAATAAGGGTTTCGGCAGAAATCCTTATTTTTATCTAAGAGGCGAATAATGAAACTGTCAAAAATAGCACTGGCGGTCAGTCTTCTCGGTATCTTCTCCTGCACGGCATTTGCGCAGGAGAGCGCACGTCTAAGCAGCGTAAAAGCGTTTGCCGACACAGTCATCGATAAAGCCGGCGACAAATACCACAGCAACGTGCCGCTGCTGGCGGATGGTGTTGATCCGCGCACCGGTAAGCAGATGGAGTGGGTCTTTCCGGACGGAAAAACGGCGGTGCTGTCGAACTTCTCCGCACAGCAGAATCTGATGCGCGTGCTGGTTGGCCTGAGCAACCTGACGGGAGATGCGAAATATAAAAAGCGGGCGGAAGATAATGTCCGTTACTACTTCCAGCACTACCAGGACAAAAGCGGGTTGCTGATATGGGGCGGGCATCGTTTTATCGATCTGAAAACGCTTGAACCACAAGGCCCAAGCGAAAAAGAGATGGTCCATGAACTGAAAAATGCGTATCCCTGGTACGACCTGATGTTTGCCGTGGATAAACCGGCAACCGCCCGCTTTATCCGCGCGTTCTGGAACGCCCATGTGTACGACTGGAAAATCCTTGAAACCAGCCGCCACGGCGAATACGGCAAAGAGATGGGCAAACTGTGGGCCAGCCACTTTGAACAGCAACCGCCGTTCTTCGCCACCAAAGGGCTGAGCTTTCTTAACGCTGGCAACGACTTAATTTATTCTGCTTCACTGTTGTATCAATACGATGGTGAAAAAGGCGCGCTCACCTGGGCGAAGCGACTGGCAGAGCAGTATGTGTTGCCACGCGATAAAAAGACCGGGCTGGGCGTTTATCAGTTTACGCAAGCGCTGAAACGCGCCGAAACCACCGACGACACGGATACCAACTCGAAGTATGGCGATCGCGCCCAGCGTCAGTTTGGCCCGGAATTTGGCCCCGACGCGCTGGAAGGCAATATGATGCTGAAAGGCCGCACCAGCACGCTCTACTCCGAAAACGCCCTGATGCAGTTAGCGCTGGCAAAATCGCTGGGCGCGGATGGCAACGACATCAAAAAGTGGACGCTTGATGGCCTGAAAGCCTTTGCGCATTACGCCTATGATGAGAAAACCAACACCTTCCGCCCGATGCTGGCAAACGGCACCGACTTGTCGAACTACACGCTGCCGCGCGACGGTTATTACGGCAAGAAAGGCACCGTGTTAAAGCCTTATCCGGCGGGGAATGAATTCCTGCTCTCTTATGCCCGCGCCTGGACACTGGCACCGGACGCAGAGATGTGGAAAGTGGCGCGCGGCATTGCCAAAGGCCAGGGGCTGGGTGATATCGGTGAGCCGGGCGGCAAAAACAGTAAGCTGGATCTGAACACCAAAAACAGCGAGCCGTATGCCATTTTTGCGCTGATCGATCTCTGGCAATCTACCGGCGATAAAGGGTACCTGACGCTGGCCGATAAAGTAGCGGACAATATTCTGGCGACGAAACGACTGAATAACTTTTTCATCGATGATCCCCAGTATATTTATGCCAATGTCGACAATATCGCGCCTTATGCCCTGCTGGCGCTGGAAGCGGCCATGCGCGGTAAACTCGATGCGGTTGCGCCATTTATCAACGGCGCGGGCTTTACCGAAGGCGCGTATCTGCTGGCCGATGGCACCGTGCGCTACTCCACCCGCGATGATGAGTTGTTCATGCTAAAACCGGGTGAGCAGTTGAAACCTAACGGTAAAAAGTAAGCCCCTCACCTCTCACGGCGCACCCGTGGGAGGTTTTCCTGCGCCTTGTTTTGCCCTTAGCCAACGCCTGGAAAATCTGGCGCGTGGTCGATATCAGCGATAATTTCGAACAAAAGTGTATTAATCACCGCAAAGCCGGATATATCAATCCGGCATTTCTCTTGCGTATTATTAGCACGCAATTTTATTTAACGCAGATTAAATAAGATAGCGACCTTATTATCCGGCCACTAAGAAATAACCATCAAATTGAATTTAATAAGACTTAATTCAAATTAAATATTGGTAGTCGATAGAAATAACCTTTTCAAGTAATTGCTGAAAAATAATAGACGACTATTATGAATTCAGATAGCTTATGTGATCGAAGTTCAGGAATAATATCTTGCACTCTGATTAATTATATTTAAGTTGATTGATATCAACATCCATAAAATAGAACATCTTTTCAAAAAGTTAAAAGACCGTTTTATTAACGCCAATCGCGTTCTGGTCAGAATGTCATGGAGGGTGAAATAGCCAGAGAGCTGGGCCAATGCCAACCTGAGGGTAATTTCTATTACCGGGGAAACAACATGAAAATACTTCGCGACATAACTATCCGCAAAATGCTGATCATCATTTTATCGCTTTTCAGCATTATTTGGGGACTGGCAACCGTCCTGACATTTCACAATTTTTCAACCATTGACCAATTACTGACGCAAAACGCCGGGCAAAAAAATGTCTACGCCTTGTTGGTGAAAGGAAACGATCAATATTTCCGCACCGTAACCCGTATGCTGCGCGCCATGGATTACCAGCAAACCGGTGATGACGAAAATGCGAATAAAACCTTCGCCTCCGCTGAAAAAGCACTGGCCATTACCCAGGATATGCTGGCGAAGTTTCGCGCCAGCCAGCACCCAGGTGTCGATAGCGAAGTGGTTGCCGCCATGATCCGCGACTGGGACGCGCTGCTCAACAACGGCATTGTGCCAATGCTGAATGCCGCCAAAAATAAACAACCGGATACCTTTCGCGACTTATTTCGTAAAACCTATCCCCCGCTGAGCGTGCAGTTTGGCGCAACGGCGGAAAAATACACGCAAGCGATCCAGTCCAACGATTTACTGGATCAAACTCAGGAACAGGTGATTTTTAATAAATACGTGCTCGCCGCCGCCTTAATTGCCGGTATCTTCACGCTGTTTCTCACCGACCGCTACCTGGTGAATTTCCTCGTCAAGCCACTGCGCATGATCCAGACACATATGGAAACCATGGCCGCCGGTAAACTGAATCACGAATTGCACGAATTTGGTCGTAACTGTGCGGGCCAGTTGATTCCTTTCATCCGCACCATGCAGGAGAGTCTGAGAAACACGGTGGAAACTATCCAGGAGAGTTCGACCAGCATTTACCGCAGTACGAATGAGATCAGAGAAGGCAACGAAGAGCTTTCCGGGCGTACCGATCAGCAAGCCGCCGCGCTGCAACAGACCGCCGCCAGCATGGAAGAGCTTACCTCAACCGTGCGTAACAACGCGGAGAACGTGCGTGAAGCCCGTAAACTGACGGAAAACGCGCAGCACACCGCACAAAAAGGCGGCGAAATTACCGCGACCGTGGTGAAAACCATGCACGGAATTTCCGAAAGCTCGCAGAAAATTGCTGACATTACTAACGTTATCAACAGCATTTCGTTCCAGACCAACCTGCTGGCGCTGAACGCGGCGGTTGAAGCGGCGCGCGCCGGGGAGCAAGGCCGTGGGTTTGCCGTGGTCGCCAGTGAAGTACGAGCGCTGGCAAGCCGCAGTGCGCAGGCGGCAAAAGAGATCGAAACGCTGATCCATGAATCCGTTTCCCGCGTCAAAACGGGAGCTGAACAGGTTCAGGAAGCCGGTGGCGCCATGTCGGTGATTATCAACTCCATTGAGCATGTGAATAAATTAATGACGGAGATTTCCGTCGCCTCCGATGAACAAAGCCGTGGTATCGACCAGATTGGCCAGGCAATGACCGAAATGGACGGCGTAACACAGCAAAACGCCGTGCTGGTGCAGGAAGCGAAAGCTAACGCCGTCTCGCTGGAAAAAGAGGCTGAGCGGCTGAACAAAACCATCGCCATGTTTGATTCCGGCGTGAAAGAGAACCGCCGTGGTGCGCAGCCAGGCAGAAGCACGTTACGCCAGTCGCCGCAGCTGGCGCTGGCTGCCTCATCAACAGGTGAGAGCCGCGATAACTGGCAATCCTTTTAAGTAAATTTCTGCCCTTTCACCAGGCCCGAGGCTTCACGCTTCGGGCTTTTTTTATTTGTATTACAACCACCTAATGCATTTATCACGCTGTGATTTTGATAAATGGCGGAAATATATCTGTGTGCTAAATTTCTCTGTAGACCAATCGGGGAGGGATAACGCATGAAGTTCAATGATGAGCACACGGGACTCATTGGATTAGCCATTGGCGCGGCCGTGATCGGACTTGTTTCAGAACGCAAAGCCATTAACCGTGACAGCATCGTGCAGGAGATTGAACGGCAGGGCAGAAACCGAGGCGATGGCGTAGAAGAAGAGGTATTCTTCGAAGCGGCAGAGTTGGTGCGAAAAGGCGTTTAGCGGGTCAATCGCGGTGAGCCTGGCGAAACGACAAGCTCACCGATTCATGCGTTATTTAACCGTTCCTTTCACACCGTGCGGTTCGGCGCGGCGATACTGCGGCGCGATATGTACCGCACCGTGTAAGGCAGCGGCGGCATGCCACGGCCAGCGTGGATCGTAGAGCGCACCTCTTGCCAGCGCGATAAGATCGGCCTCCCCTTGCTGCAAAATTTCTTCTGCATGCTGTGGCTCGGTAATCAGCCCCACGGCGATAACCGGCATATTGGTCTGCTGGCGCAACGCTTTGGCAAACGGCACCTGATAACCCGCCGTCACCTTAATACTTTGCAACGGTGAAAGCCCACCGCTGGAGACGTGAACATATGCGCCGCCCAGGGCTTCAATTTTTTTCGTCAGTACTACCGATTGCTCCAGATCCCATCCGCCTTCTACCCAGTCCGTCGCCGAAATGCGAATGCCTACGGCAACGGAAGCCGGTACCGCTTCACGCACGGCGCTAAACACCTCTTGCGTGAAACGCAGGCGATTTTCAAGGCTGCCGCCATACTCATCGCTGCGCTGGTTGGAGAGCGGCGAGAGGAACTGATGCAGCAAATAACCGTGCGCCGCGTGGATTTCAATCACCTCTATTCCCAGCGCCACCGCCCGCAAGGCGCTGTCGACAAACGCCTGTTTAACCCGTGCCAAATCTTGTTTCGTCATTTCAAGCGGCGGACGTTCTGCCGGATCGTGCGCCAGCGCGGAGGCTGAGATCGTTTGCCAGCCGCCCTCTTGCGGCGAAAGCTGTTTCCCGCCAAGCCAGGGCGCGCTGACCGACGCTTTACGGCCTGCATGCCCAAGCTGGATGCCGATTTTCACCGGCGAGTACTGGCGAATATCGTCCAGCACCACGCGCAGCGCCTGCTCGGTTTCGTCATCCCACAGGCCGAGATCCTGCGGTGAAATTCGCCCTTGTGGCTCAACGGCAGTGGCTTCGATAATCAGCAGCCCCGCCCCGGAGAGCGCCAGGTTACCTAAATGAATGCGATGCCAGGCAGTCGCTTTCCCTTCTTCGGCGGAGTACTGGCACATCGGGGCGATAACGATGCGGTTATCCAGCACAACGTCGCCAATATTAACTTCTGTGAATAACTGACTCATATCTCATCCTTTTCCGGTTTCGCAAAGGGCACTCCCGGACGGCAACAGTGTGAATGGTTTGCATGACTTTCAGCCAAATTTCCGGGCTTGTCTTTGGCGGCACGTGCCCTTTTCACGGCATTTACCTTTGATAACATAATGAAATGACTACCGAATTATAGCTGCGTGACGCCGCGTGCTGCGGCCTCATCCCGCCATCTCAACAACAAAGCATAGTCCTGTCGCGTGGTCACGCTAAAACCACCAATCAATGTCGCGGCACAGGTTTCGCGAAAACGCGCGTCGCTGACCAGTTGCTGCAACGCCTCTCTTATTGATGCGAGCGTGGCGGCGCTGCTCCGTTGCGACGTGATCAACGGCAGCCCCGGTGCTAACGGGCTTTGCGCTATCACCCGCAGCCCGCGCAACAGGGGAGGTTCGTGGCGTTGCAATAAAGCGAACGTTACACAGTCGATGGCGGCGATATCCGCCGTACGGTTGTGCAGCGCTACCAGCGATTGCCGGTGGCTGCCGCTGAAATGGGGAGCATCAGCGAAAAATCGCCCGTCGCCCGCAAGCTGCGAAACCAGGTAACGCAGCACGTTATAACCTGATTGCGAATCGGCGGAATTACACACCGCGCGACGACCGCGAAAATCCGCAAGCGAAGCACCGCGTTCCTCATCACGCGCTACCAGCAGGCTGCGATAGCGAAAATCTTCACACCCCGGCGCAAGGTAGTGAAAGCAGCCAATCAGTTGCACATCCGGTAGTTGCGTTACCAGCGGATAGCCACAGGTCTGGCTGAGCAGCACATCGTCACGCCGCCAGTGGGCAAGCAGGTCGCTTTGCGGCCAAATCAGCTGCGCCGGAAGCCCGCGCTCCGCCAGAAGTTCGCATAATGCCTGGCCCAGCGCGGCTGTTTCTGGCGGCGCAACGTTATACATCGGCAGGGCAATGTTATTCACTGCGTACTTTGCTTGCGGGGTGTGCATTGACCTCTACCGGGGTAAAGAAAAACTGCCGTAACCATTCACTATAGCCGCGCACCAGAAACCCGCTATTGCGTTGCTGATACGCCGCTTTGTCGCGCAGGTAAACCGTTCGCAACCCGTACCACGGCACAGCGGGCAGATCGTGATGCACGGAATGGTAGTTGAGGTTAAGAAACAGCAGACGCCACGGCCACGCGGCTTCGTTGATCACCGAACGCGCTAACGGATCGTCTGCTGCGCGGTGTTCGAGAAAAGAGCGCACTTTGGTGATAGCCAGCGCCGGGTAGCTGACCACCAGCACAAACCAGATAACGGAAAATTCACAATGGCTTATCCAGGCAAAAGTCACGACCAACAGCGCACCGTGTACCAGCCACATCAGCATGGCTTTGCCTTGCCGCAAGCGAAATGCAACCACCACTCCCGTCAGCAAGTGCGCAATATCCAGCGCCGGAGCCAGCAATAAACGGCCTGCAAAGGTATTACGCAACTGAATTAGTTTTCGCTGCCAGCGCGTCAGTCGATGCCAGTGTTGGGTGGAAAAATAGTAGGATTCCGGATCATCTTCCGGCAGCGTCAGTAAGTGCGTGCGGTGGTGAGCCAGGTGCGAATCGCGATAAATACCGTATGGATACCACACCGCCAGCGGCATTAACCCCAGCAGTTGGTTAAACCAGGCCCAGCGCGTAGGATGCCCGTGGATCAGCTCATGTTGTACCGATAAATACCAGGTGGTGAAGAGGATCAGAAGCGTGGTTGCCGGCAATAAGCCGAGCATTTTCCAGTGCGCGAGCGTGCCGAACCAACCGCCATACACCGTAACAATCACCAGCCAGGTAGGCAGCTCGCTGCGCCACAGCCAGCTGCGCGATAACCGTCGGACAGCGGCTCGCTGTTGTTCATCTAAATAGACCGCGCTGCTTTTCGCCATTCACGTGTGACTCCCCGCATTCTCATGTCGCCACGATGTGAGAGAACGCCGGAAATGACAAAGTATTTAAATGGCTTAGCTATTGAGGAAAAACACTTAGCGCGGCGGCGGCTCAGGCCACTTTGCCGCGCGGATCATCAACGTGTTGCAGGGCAACATCGTAGCGAACACCCTGGCGGTTAAGGATGCGCACATTTTTAACTACCGTCGCCAGGGCCTGCAGAAAGGTTGTCGCGTTTTCATGGCGCTGGTAGGCGGCTTCATCTTTCCAGCCCTTCACCAGGTGAAAGGCGTTGGCATCGGCCAAATCCTGCGCGAAAGCATAATAGATACAGCCCGGCAGTTTGCGCGCCGCCGCCATTTCCGGCACCACGGCATCAATAAAGGTTTTCCTGTCCTCAGGATGGACACGATAGTAAGCGCTAACAACGATACCTGTAGCAGGCAGTTTGTTATGGTCGGCGCTGGAAAAACTCAGGTTTGCAGGTGTGTTCATAATGATTCCTCAATGGGCAATGAATGATGCAGCGTACCGACCGTTACGGCGTATTGATAAATACCCAAAGGCTGGCAAGACGACCGTCACGCACGGTGAAAATATCCTCACCGCGTATCAAGTTCGGGTTCTCCTGCGGGCCATAACCCCAGGTGACACGCCCTAAACCGTGGTTCCACGTCACCGGATCGGGGGTGAAGGAAAACCCCGGATGCTCACCTTGTACGCGAGCAATCAGTGCCGCGACGTTCTGAAAGCCAGTGGCTACATCGGCGTAATCCGCAACGAAAAAATCGTCAGTATAGACATCAGAAAAGGTAGCGATCTGTTGGTCAGGGTATGCGCCATTCCAGATAACAAAATGTTTGTCGATCAGTCGCTGAGCGACCAAAAGCGCGGACGTGTTCATGTTCTGCTCCTGCGTTGCGGGCCGGCACAGCGACGGCCAGCCCGGCGTGGTGAATTAGATTTGCGCCATGCCGCCATCGACGAACAGCTCAGCACCATTGATAAAGCTGGAAGCGTCCGAAGCGAGAAACGCCACGACTTTGCCAATCTCTTGCGGTTCACCCAAACGGCCCAACGGAACCTGGGCTGCCAGCGCGTCGAACAAGCCCTGGCGATGCTCATCCGGCACCAGTTCACCTAAACCCGGCGTGCGGATTGGGCCTGGGCTAACCACGTTAACGCGGATACCGCGCCCTTGCAGATCGAGCGCCCATGAACGGGCAAAGTTACGCACCGCCGCTTTACTGGCGCTGTAAACGCTGAAACTGGCGGTGCCTTTCACCGATGTTGTCGAACCGGTGAGAATAATAGATGCGTTGTTCACCAGCAGCGGAAGCGCTTTTTGCACGGTAAACAGTACGCCGCGCACGTTGGTGGCGAAAATGCGATCGAAATGCTCTTCAGTAATCGCTCCCAGCGGCATCATGTCGCCGCCACCGGCGTTGGCAAACAGAATGTCGAGCCGCCCGGCGCTTTTCGCAATCTGGGCAAAGACGGCATCGAGATCCGCCATCACCGAGGCATCGGCGCGGATCCCCGTGGCGCTGGAACCAATACGTTCAACCGCCGCGTCCAGTTCTGCCTGGCGACGACCGGTAATAAAGACGCGCGCCCCCTGCTCTGCCAGCTCTTGTGCGGTTGCCAGACCAATGCCGCTTGTCCCGCCAGTCACCAGTGCGATTTTGCCATTCAGTTGTGTGCTCATGTTGTATTCCTCGGTTCAGTTAAGGGATGTGCCTGCGGCAAACTCGCTTGCCGTCTCAGGTATGGCGCTACTCTACCTTTCACGTTTTTATTAAAAAATACCGAAAAATGAAAATGACTATTCACCAATGTGTATAATCAACATCACAGCAATGGAGGAACTGGCATGGATCAATTACTGGCAATACGCGCTTTCGCCCGCGTGGTTGAAGCGGGGAATTTTACCCGGGCGGCGGATTCGCTGGAGATGCCCAACGCGACATTGAGCAAGCTGGTGCAGGAACTGGAAGCGCACCTGGGTGTGCGGTTATTGCAGCGCACCACCCGCCGCGTGACGGTTACGCCGGAAGGGCGCGACTATTATGAAAAAACGACCCGTATTCTTCGCGATCTCGAAGATGTCGACGGTTCGTTCAATGCCGCACGCGGCACGCCAGGCGGGCAGCTTCGCGTCGATATTGGCGGCTCCACGGCGAAAGATGTGTTGATCCCCGCCCTGCCGGATTTTCTGGCGCGTTATCCGGATATTCGCCTTGATTTGGGCGTTGCCGACCGCGCGGTGGATTTGATTAGCGATAATGTGGATTGCGTGATCCGTGGCGGGCCGCTGGATAGCTCCTCGCTGATTGCCCGTCGTATTGGCGCAGCCACGCTCATTACCTGCGCAACGCCGGAATACCTGAAAACATTTGGTACGCCGGCCTATCCCGAAGAGCTAAAAAACGGCCACCGGCTGGTCAGCTACCTCTCACCGCAAACCGGCCGGGCGTTTCCGTTGCGCTTTGAGCGCGATGGCGAGAAAACCGAAATTAAAGTGGCGCACCGGATTGGTATTAATGAGAGCAATGCGCATCTCGCTGCCGGGATGGCGGGGCTGGGGATTATCCAGACCTTCAGCTATTCACTCGGTGCGGCGCTACAAGCGGGCACGCTGGTGGAGATCCTGCGCCCGTGGCGGCCTGAGCCGTACCCTTTTCATGTGGTGTATCCACAAAACCGCCACGTTACACATCGTCTGCGTGTGTTTATTGACTGGTTGCTGGAGATATTTCCCCAACGGGTGGGAAAATAACCGCGAAATAAGCCTGAACAGATAAATGGCATAGCGTAAACATCGTGGAAACAATATGAACGCAATGGGGATTTACGGTGATTTTGCATGTACACCATTTATATTTCATGGCGTAAATGCCAGACAAGAACAATTCCAACTGATTGATTATAAATAAAAAACAATTTTATCCAGATGTGAATCATTCTCAACTTGATAACAGATCCCGTTTCCACTACCGTCAGCCCGACATGATTATATTGCAGAGGCTCTGCTAATCCCGTCATGTAAATAACCTCTCTCGCGTTCACTCTTTTTGCTGGCGTAAATAATAGCCGTGGCTGCACGCGGCCTCGCTACGCCTGAAAAATGAGGAGCGAGCAAAAAAAGAAAACAGGGAAAATGGCATGAAACACACTTCGCATTACCCGCTGACCATGCTGGTTCACGTGGCGCTGTGGGGGCTGACGCTTCCGGCGTATGCCGCACAGACCAGCACGACATCTGACAATGCGCCACAGGACACCGCCGCCGCGCAAAATGAAGACACGCTGGTGGTCACTGCGGCGAAACAGACGTTGCAGGCCTCGGGGGTTTCCACTATCACCGCCGGGGAGATCCGCAAGCATCCACCAGCACGCGATGTCCCGGAACTGATCCGCACACAGCCAGGCGTGAACCTGACCGGTAACTCCACCAGCGGCCAACGCGGTAATAACCGGCAGATCGATATTCGCGGCATGGGCCCCGAAAACACCCTGATACTGGTGGATGGCAAACCGGTGACCAGCCGCAATTCCGTACGTTATGGCTGGCGTGGCGATCGCGATAGCCGTGGTGACAGCAGTTGGGTACCGGCAGAGATGATCGATCATATTGATGTGATTCGCGGCCCGGCAGCGGCGCGCTATGGCAATGGCGCGATGGGCGGTGTGGTCAACATCGTGACTAAACCCACTTCTGATGCGTGGCACGGCTCATGGAATACCTATCTGAACGCGCCGCAACACCGCAAAGAGGGGTCAACCAAACGCACCAATTTCAGCCTTAACGGCCCCCTTTCGGATACGGTCAGTTTTAACCTGTGGGGCAACCTGAGCAAAACCCAGGCTGACGCGCAGGATATCAACGCCAGCCACGAAGCCGCGCGCACGGGTACGTATGCCGGATCGTACCCGGCCGGTCGCGAAGGGGTCGTCAATAAAGATATACACGGCAAAGTGCGCTGGGAATTCGCGCCAATGCAGGCGCTGGAATTTGAATCCGGCTATAGCCGCCAGGGCAATCTCTACGCGGGCGATACGCAAAACACCAACACCAGCACGTTGGTAAAAAGCAAATATGGTGAAGAGACCAATCGCCTTTATCGCCAGACCTATGCGCTGACATGGACCGGCGGCTGGGACAACGGCGTCACGACCAACACTTATGCGCAGTATGAACATACGCGTAATTCACGGATGAGCGAGGGACTGGCGGGCGGCACAGAGGGCATTTTCTCCAGCGATAAATTTGCCGATATTGATCTCGCTGATGTGTTGCTGCACAGCGAGGTGAATATTCCATTTACCCTGGCGGTGGAGCAAAACCTGACGCTGGGAACCGAGTGGAACCAGCAGCGAATGAAAGATGGTGTCTCCACCACCCAGTCGCTCTCCTATGGTTCAATAGACGGCATCAGCAGCACCGACCGCAGCCCGTATAGCAGCGCGGAGATTTTCTCACTATTTGCCGAAGACAATCTGGCACTGACCGAAAGCACGATGTTGACGCCAGCGCTGCGCTTCGATCATCACAGTATTGTGGGTAATAACTGGAGCCCATCACTGAACCTGTCGCAAGTGCTTGCCGAAGACTGGACGCTGAAACTGGGGATCGCCCGCGCCTATAAAGCGCCGAATCTCTATCAGCTCAACCCGAACTACATCCTCTACAGCAACGGCCAGGGGTGTTACGCCAGTAGCGCCGCCTGTTATCTGATGGGTAACAGCGACCTGAAAGCAGAAACCAGCGTCAACAAAGAGATTGGCATCGAATATAAGCACAACGGCTTCCAGAGCGGTATCACGTACTTTCGCAACGATTACCGCAACAAGATTGAATCCGGCTATTCTGCTGTCGGCACCGCCAGCAATGGCACGACGAATATTTACCAGTGGCAGAACGTGCCGAAGGCACTGGTGGAGGGGCTGGAAGGGACGCTGAATATGCCAGTTAGCGAAACGATTAACTGGACCAATAATATGACGTGGATGCTGCAAAGTAAGAACAAAACGACCGGCGACCGGTTGTCGGTTATCCCGCAGTTTACGCTGAATTCCGCTCTGGAGTGGCAGGTGCGCGAGGATCTCTCGCTGCAAGGCACCTTTACCTGGTATGGTCGTCAGAAGCCGAAACGCTTTAACTATAAAGGTGAATCCGTCTCTGGCAGCGAGTTGAACGAAGTGAGTCCTTACAGCGTTGTCGGTCTGAGTTCAACCTGGACGGTGAATAAAAACCTGAGCCTGACCAGCGGCGTGGATAACCTCTTCGATAACCGTCACTACCGCGCTGGCAATGCGCAAACCACAGGTAACTCGACTACCGGCGCCTGGTTATATGGCGCGGGAGCGCAAACGTATAACGAGTCCGGGCGAACATTCTATGTCAGTGTGAATACGCACTTCTGATATCTGACATATACATAAAGCCTGGTGGCGATGTGTTTACCAGGCTGATGCCATGCCGCAACCCATCGGTGGCGGCTTCTCTTTTTTTAATGCTTGCGCGTTATATCTTCTGACAAAATCTCCATGACTTGCGCATATTGCTTTCACCTTCAGGGGCTACGATTAGCGCCGTTGACGTTGATGGAAATGAATTCCGCCAGTGCTCAACAGTGGTGCAATGCCACTCTTCGTTAAGTCGTACCTCTCCCCCCTTCCATTTCCCAACCGCCTGCGCGCGGTGGAGGGGGGACTCCACTGTTTCAGTCGTCGCGAAGGTGTTATCGCTATCATTCATCGCTATGCTATGCATGAAGGTCTTTTTACTCGTTCAACTCCACCCGTGAAATTAAAATCCTGTCGCTGAATACAGCGCCACGCTATTTAACCGACTGCCGCATCGTTTATTCCCGGTGTCTTTATTTCCGCTAACAAACTACGGTCATATGCTTTTGGAGTGCGAAGCACACAAGATGCATAAGCTCCTGGGCGTGACCCGAGCTTTTTTACCATCAACTAAATAGCCGCATTAGATTTATCTGCAAGTGGCGAAACAGGTTTCGCAACCCTTAAAAATTGCGCAGTGAAAATGGCTTCTCTGCTGCGCCGATATCCATTCTTCCTCCATCCTTTCATCATAATTAAATGTGATCCTGCCGCTTCATTCGGCTTATGGTGCGCAGATTCTCTTTACTTAAGAAACGACTCATAACCAAAGCCAGCAACCGCGCCCTTTGCTCTCTCTTTTAGACGAAATGTCATGTTGAAAAAATGCAAAATTATCGCTGGTTACGTGTCTTCTCCTTTTAGGCTTCACGCCATATGCGCATATAAAATCAACACCATTCATTCTGCCGGGCAACAGCGTGCCGACGCGCTGCTTCCTGAGTTTATAAAAACCAGAGCAGAAGCCATAGCCGCCAATATGGTACGAATCCGCATTATTGTTAACCAAACGGTTAGTAAGAAAATAGCGCGAAACCAGTGGCAATTACGCGCTCCGGCTTCGGGGTGGAAAGTTATCGCCGCCCGGGAATACTCACAACAAAAACGGCAAGCGAACAGTGAAACGTTGCCCAATGATTATCGCAACCGCGGTTATGCACCTTTTGTCATTAATTCCGTTCAGGTTAGTCTGATGCCGGATAAACAGCAGTTAAATATCGCCAAACGTGAGCGCTACCAGACGACTAACACGGTTATCAACAGCGTACTGACTCACTACCGCCAGTACGAAAGTAAAACCCATAGCAGCGCAGCTAACGCTCGCGTGGAAATGAATGTCAGAACATTGTCCGGTAAATATGGCGACGCCTGGCGGCAGGAAAATACACAACGGGAAAGTGCGGTGTCACAAAATGCATGCCGCGATCGCACCGGCTATTTTGAACCCGCGGAGAACCCAATATCCCAGGCTCTGGTTGTAAGGTTCAGTTTTACACCGCCCCAAAACGCAACAGCAGACCGCTTTAGCCTATTCGTTATTACACAGTTATCGCGCTGCAATTCATGTCGCCGCGCGTTTTCTCGCAAGCTGAATCCTTTAAAAAATAGGGTCGCGTTAAGGCCAGGCAGTTTCAGTTTAATATCAGAAAAACCCGCTAACAGGATAAAACCCGCCTCCCATCATTTATGCGACACGCTGTGTGCGCCGCAACGCGCGATATCCAGCAACGCAATTATTACTGTATGTAATTAAAAGATGAGTATGAAAAAGAAACCACAACTGACGGTCAACAAGGTGGATTTTTATGACTTTCGATATGAACTGGAGCGTGCCGTGCTTGCCACCAATCGAGAATATTCTCAACAATGCCTGACGCGGGCAAAATTCCTTAGCTACTTATTGTGCAGGAACCTGAGCCATCAATATGTGGTCATGTTTAATGAAACATTTAGCAGTGCTGAAATTGCCGCTTGCGCTAACGCAAATCAAAAAGAAAAAACGCGCCAGTTCAGAGATAACTTTTACCGTTTGAAACAGGCGCTATACCTGTAATGACTCTTTGTTAAGAAAAATCTGCCTCTGGCAAGCGAAAGTCAATGCAAAGATATAGGTTATTTCATGATGAACAAGCGGCATTTACTAACGATTCCGATAAAAATAACCCTTAAATTCTGTGGCTTTTTTAATGCCGCATTGTTACTAAATTACCCTTAGCGAGATACCTACAAAGTCATAGGGTTGCAAAATCACATATATATTTGCTAAAACCTATAATTCCATATTGATTTTTATGTCGTTATCACTAAAAATTAATTCCGATAGATTATTCATTTTTCCGCACACGGAGTGACGCTATGTCAGAAGCACTTAAATCACTTAATAACATTCGCACCCTGCGAGTTCAGGCCCGTGAGCTTACCCTTGAAGCTCTTGAAGAGATGCTTGAAAAACTGTCAGTTGTTGTTGAAGAACGTCGTGAAGAAGAATCTTCTCTACGTAAAGAACAAGAAGAGAAAGAAGCCAAGCTGGCTGCGTTTCGTCAAAAACTGCTGGATGAAGGTATCGATCCAACCGAACTTTTATCCTCGCTGAAAGGACAAACGACGAAATCAAAATCTGTTCGTGCACCGCGCCCTGCCAAATATAAGTATATTGATGAAGACGGCACGGAAAAAAGCTGGACCGGCCAGGGCCGCACACCGAAAGTGATTGCCAAAGCACTGGAAGACGGTAAAAAACTGGAAGATTTTGCCATCTAAAAATAAAGGGTTTGTCTTTATCCCACCCTGCATTTTTATCGCTTTCTAACGCAACATCTGCATGCGTTATTGTTCCCCGCCACCCCGGCGGGGATTCTGTTTTTGTTGTTCAAAAGACCACTTCAGCCTGCACACCAAAACTTATTTGATAATCCTTACCGTCGTTAAAGGCCTGGCTATCGATCTCATGTTCTAACGCTTTCAGGTAAGTACTATAGAGACGAAGTTCCGGTCGGGAATTAAGAATGCTGGTATCCACTTTATACACCTGCGCCAGCGTCACCTTATAACCAGATTCATCCGATGTGGAATTATTGACGCGATTTTTCTGCGTGAAATACCCCAATTCCAGCGCGGTCTGCATGTTTTGATTCCAGATCCATGACGGACGAATAACCGCACGCGCGGTGGTAAAGTCCGTATGCGCGCCGGTATATGTCGAGTAAAGATCGTGGCCGCGACCATACACCAGCGCATGCGCCATGATTATCTTCTCACCCAGATAGAACTCCCCCTGATCCACTAACCGCCAGCCAATACCGCCGCTGTGAATACCGTAGTAAGAACTGTTGTAATCAAAATCCGGATTGGCGCTGGAAATATTCATGAACTGGCTGGCAAGGGAGTTATTTGCCACTTGCAGCGTCAATTCGTTTGAGCCTTTCAGAATGGGATTACGCAAAATCGCCTGTCCAAGCCATGAGGATTTCACCTGATAATAATCATTATCCGCCTGCGCTTTTTTCTGCTCATCCGTCTGGTTAGCAAACGCATATTTCGCCCCCAGCTCCAGCGTCATATTTTCGCTGACAGGAAGATTCTTGTAGCGAACTTCCGCGATATTGACGTTAACCTGCGTGGTATCGCTACAGCTGGAAGAAGATGCCGCACACACCGTACTGTAGTTATCAATATCATTACGCGTTATTGCCATACTGAGTGCGCCAACCGGCAGCTTCCAGTTTTCTATCCCTACGCCTGCACCAGAAAGTGTGCGATTGCTTTTCCAGTCCAGTAGCTGAATTTCATACTGTGGCAGCGTATGTTTCCCCACCCAGACCGACGCCTCTGGCGCAAAAGGAAGTAGCCCGTTGCCTTCCACATAGAGTTTACTCAGTTTGCCCATACCGCCGCCGGACATCCCTTTTTCAAAGGATTCATTGCTCTGGGTTAACCCGAGATCGCCCTCAAATTGCACATTCGCCCAAATAGATTTGTCGCCATCGCGCCATGCTCGTTTCTTTAATGACAAGTTATACCAACCGTCATATTCGTTACCAAAACGCCCAAGCGATCCCACTGCCCAGGATTTTGGTCCGCCATTGGTGGTGGTTGCCCAACCCGAGCGGAAATAACCGGAATATTTAAAGCCGGTATCATCCTGCACATACTGGCTTATTTTTTTCAGTGTCCCTGCCGACAGCTCCGGCTCCGTTTTAACCTGCGCGGCCGTAGCCTGAACCGTCGCATTAGATTGCGCCGTAGGCGCGGCTGATGAAGCAACATTGCGTAGCTGCGCGTGCTCTTTTTCTTCATAGGCTTGCAGTTTCTGCTGCGTAACGCGCAACTGCGCTTCCAGCGCCGCCATGCGTTGTTCAAGCGTTAGCGGCTGCGCCATTACCCCGCTACTTGCGCCGTAACAGGATAATAACGCCACGGCAATACACCTCTTTTTAGAAATTATGTTGTTCACCTTCATGAGTTCCCCCTCGGTATTACCCCCAGAAAACAAAAAGACCCGCAACCGACGGAAAATACTCCGTCAGTTGCAGGTCTCGCCTGAATAAAATCAGTAACGTCCTGTGGGGGTAGATCAATTAACGCATAAATACGTTTTTAATAGGTTGCGGCGACAACCGCCCCCGCCGCAAATAGCTTCCCGCTGACAGCGAGAGTTACACCAATAGCGCCATTACCGGCTCGCCAAAGCGGGAATGGGATTTATCGCTAATGTGTAATTCGCGCCAGGCTTCGCTGTTGGTGATGACCACTGGCGTCACCGTGTCATAACCCGCCTGTTTAATTTCATTGAGATCGAAGGTCAGCAGAAGCTGGCCTTTTTTGATTTCATCGCCTTCGTTCACCTGCATATGGAAATATTGCCCATCCAGTTGCACGGTATTAATCCCGACGTGGATCAGTATTTCCGCACCCGCCGTGGAGCGAATGCCGATGGCATGGCCGCTGGCGAAGGTGCTGGCAATATGGCCGTCGACCAGGGAATAAACTCGTCCTTCATCAGGAATAATGGCAAAACCCGGCCCGACAACGCCTGTCGAAAAGACCTTATCATCCACTTCAGCCAGCGGGATTAACGCGCCGGAAACCGGCGCGGTAATCTGCTCAGGGGCCAGCGCAGCGGTTTTCGGCATCACCGGTTGATGCGCGGTATGCTCTTTTTCACCCGCAGATGCGTCAGATATCGCTTGTACGGAAGGTTCGTCAAAACCCACGATCAGCGTCAGCACCAGGCTGCCAATAAACGCCACACCGCAGCCAATCAGAAAGCCGATAAAACCGTCGCCGTAGAAAATCGGCAGCGTCAGCAGCCCCGGCATGCCCATTGAAATCGCCGAGCTTTTGGCATATCCGACCACCGCACCGCCAAAGGCCGCCGCGATCACCGCGCAGATAAACGGTTTTTTCAGTTTCAAGGTGACGCCGTAGACACCCGGCTCGGTAATGCCGAACAACGAAGCTATAAAGGTACTGCCCGCCAGTGCTTTCAGCTTTTTATCTTTCGCGCGCAGCATCACCGCCAGCAACGCACCGGACTGGGCGAAAACCGAGGGGCTGGAGGCGGCTTTAAGAAAGCTGTGTCCCATCACCGAAATGTCGTTGATAAAAACGGTAACAAAGCCCCAGTGCACGCCGAAAATCACCAACACCTGCCAGGCGGCAGCCATCAGCGCGCTGGCAATAATCGGGTTGAAACCGTAAATCGAAACAAATAAAGAGGCGACAACCTCACTGATCGAAATGCCAATCGGCCCGATGGTCATCAACGTCAGCGGCACCATCAACGTCAGCAGGAAAAACGGCGTCAGAATATTGCGCACACTTTCATGAATATGACGATTGAGAAAGCGCTCTATTATCGACATCAGCCAGACGCTGAAAATAATCGGGATCACCGAGCCGGTATATTTCATCATCACCACCGGCAGGCCAAAAAAACTCACCGGCTGGCCGCCATCAAATAGCCCTTGAATGCTGGGGTAAATGAGCGCTCCCGCGATCGACACGGCAACAAAAATATTGGTTTCAAATTTACGCGCCGAGGTGATGGCTAACAGCATCGGCAGAAAATAGAACAGGCTGTCGGATGCGGCATGCAAAATAATATAGGTGCTCTCTTTATTGCTCAGCCACCCGGCGGCAAGCACAATCGCCAGCGCGCCTTTTAGTACACCGGCTGCGGCCATCGCGCCTAATAATGGCGTGAAAATCCCGGCCACCAAATCGATCAAACGCCCTAACAGCGAGGCTGTATTTTGCGCCGGTTCCGCAGGTTGTTTCTTCTTATCATCCTCCAGTAATCCGGAGATGGTACCAAACGCGCGGAACACGTCTGGCACGCGGTTGCCAATCACCACCTGTAACTGGCCTGAACCATTCACCACGGTAATGACGCCGTCCAGCGCGTCGAGTTCGGCCAACCGCACTTTGCTGTTATCGATGATTTTAAAGCGTAAACGCGTCGCGCAATGCACCAGCGTCGCAACGTTGCTCTCTCCACCTACCAGCTGCAGAATATTTTCTGCCAGTACTTTGTTATTCATAATGAGACTTCCCGTTTCACAAACGACAGTAATAATCAGGTCACCCTGGTGTTGCCTGCATCCGCTGGCCAGCTGGAAAAAAGCAAAAAAAAACCTGGATAAAATAGTGTGTAAACACACTGCTTTATCCAGGTCTCGCCCAGAATTTCTCTGGTGACGTCCTTAACTAACGCCCTCTTTCTAACAAGCCGCGCAGGCAATTACCACCGCAAATGATCAATTTGTGAAAATCATCACGCAAAAAGCGTTAACCCGGAATTGAACAGGCAGGCAAATACAGAACCCCGGTCACATTTATCAATATTATGCGTTGCCTGCCTGAACGACTCTTTTTATAACCATGCCCACAAGACGTTACATCTCCTTTTGGCGAAACCTGCTTTCCGTTGCTCAGCCAGGCAACGGAAAGCAGTTTTTTTGTTTTTTAAGATAGGGAAAACTCCATGTCACTTCCAAAAACGCTATTAAGCACGTTACTGGCGCCTGGGAATAGTGACTCACTTGGTGCCAGCTTTACCGCACCGCAAGTCAAAACCGCTACGCCATTCCACATCATTTTGCAGGTGCAGGATGACGGCACGCCGTCACTTTTCGCTTACCGCCGCGCGATTGTCACCGTGACGCCATAAACGACAAATGCCGGATGGGCGTAAGCCACATCCGGCATAGTTTGCACTCACATTACGGCGCTAACGTTTCCCCATTACTGCTGATCACATCGCGATACCAGAAGAAGCTTTTCTTACGCCGACGCGCCAGCGTGCCATTCCCGGCATCGTCGCGATCCACATAGATAAAGCCATAGCGTTTCGACATCTGCGCGGTTCCGGCGCTGACCAGATCAATCGGCCCCCAACTGGTATACCCCAGCAGTTCCACGCCATCTTCAATCGCCTCTCTGACCTGCACCAAATGCGCCTGCAAATACTGGATGCGGTAATCATCTTCAATCGAGCCATCCGCAGCGGGGACGTCCTTCGCCCCCAGCCCGTTCTCCACAATAAACAGCGGCTTCTGGTAACGATCGTGCAGTTCATTGAGCAAAAATCGCAGCCCTTGCGGGTCTATCTGCCAGCCCCACTCGGAGCTTTCAAGGTGCGGGTTGGGGATCATGCGCATAATATTGGTGCGCGAGCTTTGATAGAGCTCCGGCTGTGCGGCAGCGCAACCGCTCATGTAATAACTGAACGAGATAAAATCGACCGTCTCTTGCAGATCCTGTTCATCCTGCCCGGTGATATTGAGCGAAATGTTATTTTCGCGGAAAAAGCGGCCAATCCACGCCGGATAAGCACCACGCGCCTGAACATCGCCAAAAAAAAGCCAGTCGCGATTTACCCGCTGCGATTGCAGTACATCTTCCGGTTTGCAGGTGATCGGGTAACGAATGCCACCCAGCAACATGCTGCCGATTTTGGCATCCGGGATGATTTCATGGCAGGCTTTTACCGCGCGGGCGCTCGCCACCAGTTGATGATGAATGGCCTGATAGATCTCCTGCTTGCTTCGCTCACCCGCAAGCCCAACGCCGGTAAACGGCGCATGCAATGCCATGTTGATTTCGTTAAACGTCAGCCAGTATTTCACTTTATCGCGATAGCGGGTAAAGACCGTGCGCGCGTAGCGCTCGAACAGGTCGATTACCTTCCGGCTGCTCCAGCCATCATAGTTTTTCACCAACCCGTAAGGCATTTCGTAGTGTGAAAGCGTGATCAACGGCTGGATGCCATAGCGTGCCATTTCATCAAACAGCCGGTCGTAAAAAGCCAGCCCCTCTTCATTTGGTTCGCTTTCATCGCCATTTGGGTAGATGCGCGTCCAGGCAATCGAGGTGCGCAATACTTTAAAACCCATCTCAGCAAATAACTGAATATCTTCCGGGTAGCGATGGTAAAAATCGATGGCCACATCTTTGATACCGGTGCTGTTCGCGTCACGTTCAACGACATTACCGTGTATTCCCTGCGGTTGCAGATCGGAAGTGGAAACGCCTTTTCCTCCCTCGTTCCATGCACCTTCGACCTGGTTTGCGGCGACCGAGCCACCCCACAGAAAACCTTCGGGAAATCTCATTTGCATCGTTACTTTCTCCTTTATCTTGCCGCCGTTAACCACCGCTCAGGCGATTGATATGGATCGTCAGGAACATCACTTCGTCGGTGGTGAGCTGGCACTGGTAATTTTTTCAACATAATCATTAACTTTCATCGCGCAGGCATAGGCAGCCGGCATCATACTGGTGATGCCCTGATAGATGCTGTCGTCGCCGTGCGCGACGGTATTGCGGTTCAACAAACGCAGTGCGAAAAATTTGAGGTGTGTGATAAGCCGCTGATAATTTAGCGACTCTTCGTCATAGGTCAGGTGCAGATCGTATTTCAGGATTGTCAGCACATCTTTAATGATGGTGGCACTCTGCATGGTGCTTTGCATGTCACTGTTATTCCTGGCGTTCGCCAGATGCAGTGCGATAAACCCGGCTTCATCCTCCGGCAGGCTAATGCCGAGTTTACTGTTGATAAGCTGCAATGCCTCAAGCCCCACCGCATATTCCTGGGCATAAAAACGTTTAATGTCCCACAGCAAAAAGTTCTTAATCACCAGTCCGTTGGCTTGCCGCTGGATAGCAAAATTTAAATGATCGCTTAACGCCAGGAACAGCGTGTCCTGCACTGTGATCGCCAACCGCTGCTGGGCCAGCGCAATGATCTGCTGTGTGACAGCCAGATAAGGGGGCGGAATTTCCGCCAGCAGTTGCGAAAAGACGTCCGCCAGTCCTTCCGACTTTTTGACGAACTGGCTTTCAATCTGGCTGTTGTCGACCTTATCGCCCGGTCTTTTGCCAAAACCAATGCCCCGCCCAATCGCCACGATCTCTTCTTGCTGCGCATTGGTGAGCAGGACAGCGTTGTTGCTGAGTATTTTTTCTACTTTCATTTTCAGCTTTCTCACTGTTTAACCCAGATGTTCTTCCCGGAGGAGTACGCCCGAAAAAAAGCAAAAAAAAACCTGACTCCATTGCCGCCACGCAAGGCAACAATGGAATCAGGTTTCGCTCAGTTTTCTTCTGATTACGCCCTGGGAACTCTTATAACGAATCAGACGAGGCGGCTCAAGCCTTCAAAACGGGAAGTGTGATGATAATCATGGATGTGTGATCAGTATCCTGCAAACCGTGCAATCCATTGCAGGGTTGTACATGTATTTTTTGCTACTGGTGGAAATATTTTACCGGGAACATTGACATACAGCAGAGGAAATAATATTGAATTCGAATCCTTTATCTATATAAATGCTATCAAAAATTAATCGCTAAGCTGTTGCGTTTTATTTAATAAATAAGAATTATTCCGACTCGCTAAACAGGCTTGTTTTAATAAACCGGATTCTAATTGCAAACCAGGTTCAAAACACAACTGATATATATATTTTTCCAGCAAAGAAGGCGCGGATTGCTCGCCAAAACAGCATGCAGGTTCGCACCCATCGCTACAGGCAAGGCACTTCTCATAAGCCTCGATTAATACCCAGCCCTGAACCAGCGTCAACACCGGAGCAGACTGCAACTCCAGCAGACAATCACTGACATAGAGCGAGTAAGCTTCAAGGGCTGTGCGGCTTGTCGCCTCAGTGTCATGCTTTTTTAGTAACCGCCATATCCGGCCAAAATGACGGACGTGTATCCGGTGAGTATGATCCAAAAACCACGCTTTCGTGAAAGGAGAGCTGCTGTAAGTATGCTTATCCCCTTCATTATCAGCGAATATATTGCAGACGCCCCTGTTCGCTAAAAATAATACCAGAGACATCTTTTGCAGTTCAGAAATATAAGATTTATTCATTGCTTCACAAAAGAATATAAGAATTTACTGTAGCACCCATAATCAATAATACATTTTACATGAAAGTTTGCCACAAACATTTCAATGATACTTAATAAAAATTTGTTACCCGTATCCCAAAAACAATACTTAAATAAAATGCAAACTAATGTTTTCTTAATAAATAGACTTAAAGCGGAACAAACGAGTAGAGTTTGTACAAACCTGTATGAATGAGAGGGTTATTGTACAGGCATTCGGCGAATGCCCGTGATGACCGAAAGGCGGCTCCCCTGAGCCTTTTAAAGCTGTTTGCGCAAAAAAATCCGGCTGGTTCCCTCAGGCAGGCAATCGATACGACCAAACTCTTGCCAACCATTCTTTTTATAGAACTCCGGGGCCTGGAAACTGATGGTGTAAAGGAAACCGGAGATACAGCCGCGCTTTCGCCCTTCCTCTTCGAACTGCCGCAGTAGCGTTTCGCCAAGACGTTGTCCACGAAGCACTGGTGGAAGATAAACCAGATCAATAAACAGCAGCCCCAGTGAAGTGCGACCAATCATCCCGCCAATGACTTCACCGGTATTAGCATCTTTAACCAGTACACTCAAAGGCTTACGATCGCTGATACCGGTGATCTCATCATTAAAGGCATTCAGGCCTTGTTCCACCGGAAAAAAATTGGCCGCGGCTGCCTGATCTGAAACGCTAACCACATAATTTGCCATGCCTTTCTCCACACGAAAGCACTCATAGATTCCTTGATTTGCACCAATAAAGATGAAAATTCAGTGCTAAATCCCCGCTAAAGCTTATTTAAATCATGCCGTTATCTTAACTAACCACTTTTGCTCAAGTCAGGCCCCCGGCGTATTCACTAACAGAACCGGTCCGCTGGATTAAACGTTGTAAACGGAAAAAAGAAGGAAAAAAAGTGAAAATTAAAGCATTAGCGCTCAGCGTACTCTCTGTAGCCCTGCTGGCAGGATGTGCGGGAACCAGTACGCACCCGGTAAAAGCCACCAACGGTACAACACTTGAGGTTGCCACCATTTTTAGCCCGCTTGAAATGAATAACAATCGCTACCCGGATGTGAAACTGCGTGAAGTGAGCCCCGCCCATGCTGGCACCGGCATGGGGCTTTCGTTACTCAGCGCAGCACTTGGCGGCGGAGCAGGCAGTGGCGATGCCTTTGATAAAAATAGCTATAAAGGCAACGCGATAGATTCCATGCCGGAACCGACATCGCGCTATTTAAGCCCAAAAGCTGAAGTGAAAATTCGCGAATGGCTCGATAAACAGGGCGGTAATTATGTCTACAAACAGCCGCTGTATATCGCAGCAGCGCAGTGGTCGCTGGTATACACAGATATGTCTGCGGGAAACAGTAATTATGATCTGGCCTACCGCGTGCTGTTCTATAAACGCGCAGAAGATGGCAATGTGCTGAGCGCTTTTGTGAGAGCAGAATGTGCGCCAGCGGTGAAAACCGCGCCGCTGGCCGACTGGCGGGCGAATAATTACCAAAAAGTGACGCAAGAAACGCAGAAAATGATGGATGCGTGTCTGCTTGAACTGGAAAACCAGTTGCCACGACTGCTGAAGAAATAATCTGAAAAAGCCGCAAATAACTGCGGCTTTTCTTCCACTCTGCATTGATGCCTCTGGTTCGTGCCAGACAGCAGTGCTATACCATTGCTGGCAGCAATAAATAGCATGCTAATGATGGCACGGATGGCCATACGTATCGGTTATTGAGTCAGAGAGGGATTTTCAGATGAGCAACTCTATTTTTATTTCCAAAAGAATGCGCAACTTCATTTTACTGGCGCAGACGAAAAGCATTGCCAGAGCGGCAGAAAAAATACACATGACCGCGTCGCCGTTTGGCAAAAGTATTGTCTCGCTGGAAGAGCAGATTGGTTATCCGCTCTTTACCCGCAAAGATAACAGTATCCGTTTGAATAAAGCCGGGCAGGAGCTTTATCAGAAACTTTTCCCGGTTTATGAGCGCTTATCAGCAATTGAAAATGAGCTTCACTCTTCCGCCCTGCGCTCACACAAAATCGTTATTGGCGTCGACAACACCTACCCGACCATCATTTTCGATCAACTGCTAAGCCTGGGGGATAAATATGACAATATCAGCACGCAGGCCGTCGAATTCAGTGACAACGGCGTGATTGATGACCTGCTTGGCCACCAGCTTGATTTTATTATTTCTCCCCAGCAGGTTTCCCCGCGTGTTCTGGGTCTGGAGAACCTCGCTGCCACCGAGTTGCCTCCGCTGCGTCTGGGATTTTTAGTTTCCCGACGCTATGAGCAAAAACAGCCACAGGAGCTACTGCGTGAACTCCCGTGGTTGCAGATGCGTTTTCAGAACCGCGCGAATTTTGAAGCCATGCTCGATTCTCACATGCGCCCTTGCGGGATCCACCCAACCGTTATCTACCGGGCCTACAGTTTTATGGCGAAAATCAGCGCGGTGGAACGCGGGCAGTTTCTTACCGTGATCCCCTATTTCGCCTGGCATCTGGTTAACCCCACCACATTGCGATATTTCGATGCGCCAAACGGACCGATGTATATGCAGGAATACCTGTATTCGTTGAAAAACCATCGGCACACCGCCGAAGTCTGTCAGTACATTAATGACGATCGCGACGATTCGTGCAATTTAGCCGAGCATCGATCCTGTGTGCAGTAAATTCGTGTGCAATTCGAATACGCGACTAAGATCGTGATGAAGATGCCCGCCTGGAGCCGTTTCCAGATAGCGATGAAGGTAATCCCGATAGAGTGGGTGTGCGCAATTATCAATAATGGTGCGGGCGCGCTCAATTGGCGACAACCCGCGCAGATCGGCGATGCCCTGCTCCGTAATGATCACTTTGACACTATGCTCGCTGTGATCAACGTGGCTGCACATCGGCACAATGGAAGAAATTTTTCCTTCTTTGGCAATCGAGGGCGCCATGAATACCGACAAATAAGCATTACGCTCAAAGTCTCCGCTGCCACCAATCCCGTTCATCAGGTTAGCGCCCGCGACGTGCGTTGAATTGGCGTGTCCGTAAATATCAAACTCCAGCCCGACATTTAGCGCTATGACCCCAAGACGGCGGATAATTTCCGGGTTATTGGAAATCTCCTGCGGTCGCAAAACAATACGCCCGGCGAAAAAATCCATGTTGTCGTATATGTTACGCAGCGTCTTGTCGGAAACGGTCAGGCTGGATGCGCTGACACCGAGGATTTTTCCTGCGGCAAGTAAATGCGCTACCGACTCCTGCAACACTTCGGAGTACATCATAAATGCCGGGATGTCGGGGCTTTCCCCGAGCCGCGCCATCACGGCATTATTGATATTGCCCACGCCGCTTTGTAACGGCAGAAACTCGCGCGGAATACGCCCCTGCGCCATTTCTTGCAGCAGAAACGTCACCACGTTGTCGGCAATTTGCTGGCAGACAGGTTTTGCGCCATCCAGCACGTTACCGGCATCCGGTAATTCAGTATCCACCACCGCCACAATCTTTTTGGGTTCCACCTGAACATAGTGCAGGCCAATCCTGTCCAACGCACTAAAAATAGCGACACTGTGGCGATACGGCGGCGCGCCGGGCGTGGCGATATCGGCGAGTTCAGCCACCCGCGGGCTGTGGTAGTGATTAAGCTCAATGATGATTTTTTTCGCTTTTCTAAGCCAGGTCGGCGCGTTGCCAATCCCGCTGGAAAGCCATATTTTGCCATCGGATGTCAACGCAGAGGCTTCGATCACCGCGATATCAATATCGCCAAAAAAACCGTAGTTCACCATCTGCGCAACTTCGCTCAAATGCAGATCAACAAACTTAATCTGCCCCTGATTGATTTTTTGTCGCATTCCCGTTGCGGACTGATATGGCGCGCGCCAACTGACCGCGTCCGCCTCCGATAGCGCATCATCAGCCGCCGCGCTAATGGACGCACCGGTCAGCAAACGGATTTGAAAAGGTTGCTGCAGTAGATGCAGCTCCCGTGCCCGACGAGCGATCGCGGCGGGAAGCGCTTTGGGCGAACCTGCTGCAGTAAAACCACTAAAAGCCACCATCTCATCGTGCTGGATGATTTCTGCCGCTTCGTCGGCACTCAGCCGGGGCCAGGGTTGTTTCATTATCGTCTCCGTGAATCAGCGCCCAAGAAAGTTTGGCTTACGTTTTTCCATAAACGCGCTCATCCCTTCCTGATAATCCCGACTGTCATAAACGGCGCGACGCATCCCCTGAATACGTTCAAACTCGTCCGAATTCATGGTGTGTGCTTCACCAAGCACGCGTAGCTCTTCTTTAATTACCGCAATGGCAAGCGGTGCTTTCTCCGAGATCTGATGCGCCATCTGCAAGGTGAAATCTTCCAGCTCGCTGGCGTCGACAACATGGTTCAAAATGCCGACTTCCCGCGCCCGCTGCGCCGTGATGGGTGCCGCAGTGAAAATCAGCTCTTTAACGATATGGAACCCGGCGTCGCGCGTCAGGTTATGAATACCGACCAGGTTATAAGGAACGCCGAGATTAACGGGCGTCATAGAGAAGGTTGAAGAACTGGCGGCGATGATCAGATCGGAACTCATGATCATCTCAAACGCGCCTCCCCATACGCTTCCCTCCACCATGGAGATCACGGGCTTCGGATATTTTTGGATCATGCGTGTGATCTGGCGTAGCGGGTCGTCATAAGAGAGAGGATCGCGCCGCCCTGAGGGTAACTCGTGGATATCATGCCCGGCGGAGAAGACTTTCGCGCCATGCGGCGCGCGCAGGATCACGCAACGGAGCTCCGGTTTGTTAAGATCCTCCAGCGCCCGCATCAAATCATCAATAAACACCTTGCTAAGCGCGTTAAGTTTGCGTGCGTAATTAAATTCGATAACAGCCACTTTTTGAATAATGGTTACAATCACATACTCGTACGACATATCAATTCCTTTTTACTGTGCAAAATAGTGATGCTGAAGGTATTCACGGATGTGCTGTAAGCCCGTGCGCGGCGCTTGTTGATGATTTTTCACCTCATCAAGCGTTTGGTTAAAATCTTCACGGAAAGCGCGGTGGGCATAAAGCTGGCGCATCGCCTCTTCTTCCACCTGTTTTCGTAGCCACGTCACCGTCTGCTGCTGACGCAATAACGCGAGATGACCACTTTTTGTCATCACATCGTAAAAAAGAACAATTGCCTGCCAGACATCCTCTATGCCACGCTTTTCCAGTGCGCTACAGCTCAACACCGCTGGTCGCCACTGCGGATATTTGTGATGAACGATTGCAAGCGCGCTGTCGTAAATTTGCCGGGCAATGGCGACTGCCGCGCGGTTGTTGCCATCATCTTTATTGATAACAATGATATCGGCCATTTCCATGATGCCTTTTTTGATGCCCTGCAACTCATCGCCACCACCGGCGATTTGCAGTGAAACGAAGCAATCGACAATGCTTGCGACCTCCGTTTCAGACTGGCCAACACCCACCGTTTCCACTATCACCACATCGTAATTAGCGGCTTCGCACAGCAATATCAATTCACCGACGTGCGGACTGATACCGCCTGTAGCACCGCCGGAAGGCACCGGCCTAATAAATGCCGCGTCGGCTCTGGCCAGTTCCGTCATACGGGTTTTATCACCCAATAAACTGCCGCCGCTGAGTGGGCTGCTGGGATCGACCGCAATGACCGCCACTCGCTTTCCCTGGCTAACGAGTAGCATGCCGAAGATGTTGAGAAAGGTACTTTTCCCGGCACCTGGTGTACCGGTGATACCAATGCGGATTGCCCTTCCCGTCGCAGGCATAATCGTGTCCAGCAAATGTTGGCTCAACATTTGATGTCGCGAAAGCTGGCTTTCCACCAGCGTCATGGCCTGAGCGAGCGCGACACGATCCCCCGCCCGCAAGCGACGGATTGATTCATCAAGGGTTTGTGCATTAATCATGGCGCTAGCTAATCCGCATCAGCACATCGCGCACACTTTCAAGCATCGGTGTACCAGGGCCATAAATCGCTGCCACGCCACGTTCACGCAGGAAGTCATAATCCTGTGGCGGGATCACGCCGCCAGCAATGACACAAATATCCTCACGGCCATATTTCCTTAATTCGTTAATCAATTCAGGAATCAGCGTCTTATGACCTGCTGCCAGCGACGATGCGCCAACAACATGCACATCATTTTCCACGGCCAGCCGGGCAATCTCTTGCGGTGTGGAGAACATAGGGCTGAGATCGACATCAAAACCCACATCGGAGTATGCGCTGGCTATGACTTTTGCCCCCCGGTCGTGCCCATCCTGCCCCATTTTCGCAATCAAAATGCGCGGGCGACGACCATGCTCAGCAAGAAAGTGTTGCGTTTGCGTAATGATGGCGTCGAATTCAGCCGCCGCTTCGCTGTCCTGCTGATAGCTTTGCGTGATCACCCCCGTAACGCATTGGCTGGGAACCAGGTAACGGTCAAACGCCGCTTCCAGCGCACTGGAAATCTCGCCAAGCGTCGCGCGCAATCGTGCGGCATGAATCGCCACAGCAAGCAAATTTTCGTTGTGTTGGGCGGCATGGGTCAGCGCGGACAACGCATCGTGAACGGCAGCGGAATCACGCGTGGCGCGGATCTGCTCAAGTGCGGCGATTTGTTCGTTACGCACCTTCACATTGTCGATTTCCAGTACCGGCGTTACCGCTTCTTTATCGAGCTTGTATTTATTAACACCGACAATAGTGCGTTTCCCCTGGTCGATAAGCGATTGCGCGCGCGCGGAGGCCTCCTCAATCATGCGTTTTGGCAGCCCAGATTCGATAGCCTTCGCCATCCCTCCGGCATCATCGATCTGGCGGATAATTGCCCGCGCCTCTTTTATGATTTGATCGGTCAGAGATTCGACATAATAGGAGCCTCCGAGCGGATCGACGGTACGGCAAATCTCCGCCTCTTCCTGCAAGATAATTTGCGTGTTACGCGCAATACGCGCCGAAAAATCCGTTGGTAGCCCCAGCGCTTCATCAAACGCATTGGTGTGCAGAGATTGGGTACCGCCAAGCGTCGCCGCCAGCGCTTCAATAGTGGTGCGAACAATGTTGTTGTAGGGATCCTGTTCCGTCAGGCTCCAGCCGGATGTCTGGCAATGAGTGCGCAGCGCCAGCGACTTAGGATTGGTGGCGCCAAACCCACTAACGGCTTCACTCCACAAATAACGGGCGGCGCGCAGCATGGCGACATTCATAAACAGATCCATGCCTATACCGAAGAAGAAAGAGAGGCGCGGCGCGAAGTCATCAATTTTCAGGCCTGCGGAGAGCGCGGCTTTTATATATTCAATGCCGTCCGCAAGGGTAAACGCGACTTGTTGAATACAGTTAGCACCCGCTTCTCCCATATGGTAACCGCTGATGCTAATAGTATTAAATTGCGGCATATTAGCAGAGCACCAGGCAATAATATCGGCAATAATCCGCATTGATGGCTTGGGTGGGTAAATATAGGTATTGCGGCAGAGATACTCTTTTAATATATCATTCTGAATAGTACCGGTTAATTTTTCAGGAGAAACGCCCTGCTCTTCCGCTGCAACAATATAAAACGCCATGATAGGTAAAACCGCACCATTCATCGTCATCGATACCGACATTTTATCCAGCGGAATACTGTTGAAGAGTATTTTCATATCTTCCACGGTATCGATAGCGACCCCCGCTTTTCCTACATCGCCCGACACGCGCGGGTTATCCGAGTCATATCCCCGGTGAGTTGGCAGATCAAATGCAACGGAAAGCCCTTTCTGCCCGGCGGCGAGATTACGCCGGTAAAATGCGTTCGACTCTCTGGCGGTTGAAAACCCGGCGTACTGGCGTATCGTCCACGGTTGGGCGGTATACATTGTGGCGCGCGGCCCGCGAGTATAAGGTGGAAGGCCCGGTAACGTACCGGTAATTTCCAGCGTGTTCAAATCATCAGGAGTATATAAAGGCTTAATCGCAATGCCCTCTGGCGTCAGTTTGACCAGCGATTCAACGCTTTTTCCCTTACGGCTGAGCTCTTTATTCGCAGCTTTTTGCCAGTCAGTCATTGTAGCCATACATATCTCCGTTATTCCAAATCAATAACTCACTGGGCAGAAATAGTAATTTCCACTATCAACGTTGTCGCCAGCAAAAAAAGACCTGCAGCAATTCATTTTTTGCCGCAGGTTATATTCTGATTTTTATCACGCACCAATTAATAGAGCGGGAACGTCGCTTATTTAATATTTATTGGAAACAAATCGTTCAATTTTTTCCTGTACATGCTCATCAGGATTTTCTGCAATATCTCCAGTGACATGCCGTATATAGTGATTTTGCCCAGAAAGTTGTGGGAAAGCGGGTGCCGCCGAACTGGCAGTAGAGGCGAACGTTAAAAGCAGAAAAAACCAGGCCACGCTTAACTTTTTTCCCATCATGCCTATACCTTTCAAGAGAGAGTCAACAGGCAACATACTGAGAGAGAAAGCGTCAGTAAGTGTCAGGGATGTTCAAACCTGTCCCGGTAGTTGTAATCAGTCGTGGGAAATGAAGCCAGAGGAAACAAAAAACCGCCCTCAGGCGGTAGGTTTACAGGTCAGATTCTAACGCATCCTGAATCGCATCGGCGAGGGTGGCGACCTCTTGCGAAACGTTACGTAAATCCATCTGGCTACGAATGCCCGAATTGGCCGTGGTTGCAGAAACTGCCGCCTTTGAAATTTCCAGCGCTGCCTGTACAGCTAATAAGCGCTTTCTGTTTTCTACCGCCTCATCCCCTGTCGCCCCATCAAGATCAAAATACCCTTCTAACATTACCTTCTCCTTCGGGTTTACCAGCAAAGACCAAGCATACACAGTTGAGCGAGAGGATGAAAACGTAAACACGTTGCGAGCCGCCTAGTAAAACGACGTTATGGCGTGTATTTGAAATAAACAGTAGGCGCGCGTTAAAAGGAATTATCGGGCGGGAGAGAGGATTTTCAGTGAGCTTAGTGAAAAGATACCTGTCGAGTGGCAGCAAAAAATGAGGATAAAGAGTGCGATTACAACGCCGGTGAGTGTGCCAGTTGTCCATTTGCTCTTTATGCCGGTTAAGAAGAAACATTTATAACACTAAGCGATAGCTAAAATCCGGGCAAAAAAAACCGCTCGGACAGAGCGGCAGAAGAACATCACCAGGGAAAATAGGGTTAACGATGATAGCGCGTTAACTATAGTTACTTTCTGTCGCTCTGCCAGTTCTAAAACCATTAATTAAACCAATTACATAGAGAGCCCATACCTATCAGAAATCGATTACAAATGAGAATAATCTCATTGCCAGTAAACTAATAATTAGCAAACTAATAAACGTAACGAATATGCATTTGCATCCCTCAGGAGCAGCCCGGATTTCCTATTCCTGAGGGTCTTTTCTTAACAACGTTAATTATTCCCCTTTCCACTGAAATGAAATAGGTTATATCCTCCTGAACGCCCCACTCTGTGGCTAATGTAAAAAGCCGAGCGGGAGAGGTACGTTTGCATTAACAGCTTCTTTTCCCTTCATATTACAGGCTCGTTATTTCCTGCAACCCAGCAGCCATTTCACGTGTACTCAACCACGCAGTTCGCCACTTCGATACAGGCAAAATTTTTTTATTTGTGGACTTGAAAAATGTGTTGAAGGAATTATTTATATAAGCGGACAAGCAAAGCTTGCCTTTAAGTTGAACTTTTGAATTGATTATTCAGGAGGTTAAGTTATGGCACTCAAAACCTTGTCAGCACTCCCCGGTTTTACTGACTCTGTTTTTGCTGACCGTTTCAATCGTATCGACCGGCTTTTCAGCCAGTTAACTGGCGACTCTCCGGTGGCATCATTACCTGCTTATGACCTGAAAAAAGTCGATGCAAGCAATTATCAGCTACACGTAAGCGTCCCCGGCTGGAAAGAAGACGAACTCGAAATCGAGACCGTCGGCGGGGTACTAAATGTTTCCGGTAAACGCGCGGAAAATGAAGCCCATGATGAGCAGGGCTGGATATACAAAGGTATTCGCCGCGCGGATTTCCGTCTGAGCTTTTCGCTTCCGGAACATACAAAAGTGAGCAACGCAAAACTTGAAAATGGCATATTGCTGGTGTCCATTTATCAGGAAATTCCCGAGAGCGAAAAACCGCGTAAGATTGCCATTGAAAATACGCAAAAAGCCATTGAACATCAGGCTTGATAGCTTTTCCTCTTCCTCTACGGCCCGCGCATGCGGGCCTTTTTCTTATCCTGTTCCTGATACGCTGCCTTACCGACACGTATAAACGCGAAGAGATGCTTTTCGCAGAATGAGTAACCAGCTGGACGTAGTTGTAATTCATTACTGTGACACCCCCATCATCAAGCGGCAAAATGAAAAAGCCACACGATTTAGGCGCTGTGCAAAAGGATTACGGGCAAAATGCTCAGGGATAGTGTATGGTTGCAGGCCATTTATCAGGATAATACTCTATGCCACAACGCAAAGACTCAAAAAACAATCGCAACTTCCTCACCAAATGCACCTGCCCTCACTGTTCACAACAGTCAGAACACAGCTTCTCCCGAGTCCAGAAAGGCGCCGCGTTAATGTGCCCGCACTGCAGTAAAATCTTCCATCAGGACAAAGCCGCTTTCGCTTAAAACCGAGCTATGTTGAGAAACCGGTCGAAATATCAAGGCCGGTTATCGAACTGGGCGTTCCTGACAATGAACGCCACGGCAAATATTTCGACCTGAATCACGCCAGCATAATTGTTCTTAAGTAACCGTTGATCAGCATGCGAAGAAGGATTGCCTGGGTAAAGCCGCAGAACTGCCCTAACACTTCAGCAACCGTTCAGTCGTTACCCTCATCAACCGTGAAGGTCACAAGCTGACACCGAAAAAATCATCAGTCAGCACCGATCGCAAACACCTCGCTCATTTTAAGGCACATAGAATGTGCTTTTAATGGTGTGGCCTCAGCCGTAATAACCCCACATCAATGGCTGGCGAACGGCTGTGATTGCCATGCGCACTCAGTCCATTGTCAAGAAATCTATAAATATCAATGTATTCAGCCATAAACTTGTCCAGTCTGATGCTGAAAGGATGTATAACCACAACAAAACTATTGATCCTTCATTATAGAAATCTCGACCATAATATATTCAGGGGTGATGCGGCTAATAACAGGGGCACTTATGAAAAACTTAATACTCGGTGTGATTGCAAAAATCTCGAAAATGGATGCGGAAGCCAAGCTACTTGCAGCCAAAGTGGAAGCTCAGTCTTTACTTATCGGGGCGTTGATGCTGACACTTGGCAAAAACGGTGGCATGAATGAAATGCTTGATAATGTAAAAAAAGCGATTAACGCAGCGCTTGATGCGGCTGATATTCCACTGAAATCAGATGCAGAACTACTTATGAATGAATTTAACAATCTTATTCAGTTAACTCAGTTGCTTGAAACAAACGACGCTGAAATTGATATAGAAGCGTTAAAGGGCGCGTCCGATAAAATTTGACGCAATGCGGTTATTAATCATAAGGCTGGAAAGGTAAACATCCGGCCTTTTATTTGCGCGGCTACCGTACCATCTCTTTACCCTAAAGTTTGTCATGAATCCAATGCACGACAGGGTCAGCCACAATGCATAAAGCCTGAATATGAACCGCTTTTTCATTGCCACCCGGCAGCGAAGCCACTCAATCAGTTGGTAGCATAGATCCCTTGCGATCAGTGAATCGTTGGCTGATGTTTCGATTCGCTCGCGGGAGAGTGAAATCATCCCGCAGAGCAGGCTCAGCATGTCTGCGCTGGAAACATCTAACATGTCGATGGTGATGCAATCTTGCCGTCTAGCATCAATCCAGGCTGATATGCCGTCCTAATGTTATCCCGATCCGGTTTGGCCCTGGCGCCACTGGTTTTATTTGCCTAACTGAACGATATTAAATATTCACATCACACCGATATCCGCGACAGAACATTTCTTGTTTGTCGGTGAGCACCACAGTATTTCTTAAGGAGAGGTTATGAAGCCAGTAGAAGACGCGATTAATGACCTGCAGTGTCGTGCTTTAGCGTATGAAATCATTTTTCAGTCCATTTGCTCAGAGTTGCCGCAAGTGTTCATCGAGAAAGCCGTAGAGAACATTGAGCTTAACTTCAAAGCATTTGAATCTGGCACGCATTCTGAAGCAGGGAAAGCAAAGCTCGAAGCGGCGAAAGCTATTGCCTCAAGGATTATAGGAGCAAAGATTTAACCTCTCTCCCAGACGTGCTCCTGAAGTGGAGGGGAAGTCATCATCATTTCTCCTCCACTTTTTCCATTGCTTCGTTGTCGCGGTTGTTATGGTCAGAAAAGTGGGCGCGCGCACCCAAAGGCAGGGAAAAGGCCTGATGCTTCACTCACCCGACAGTTCTAAAAATGAACGTCCACGATAGTCGCGCATGGCAGTCTGAACGCCATCTAGCATTTCCAATTTGATACCTTAGACATATAGACGAACGGGTTAATACAGTCCGGGGTTCCGCTAGCTGTTATTCGGAAAATGGAGGGATGGGAAAGTAGCCATAAAGGCGAGCCGTGTTGAGATTTATACCTGGCCCGTTACCTGACCTTGCATCGTGACGGGTTTTTCTTTATTTGCTTCTAACTCGTTGATTCGTAATGGCCCCTACAGGATTCGATATAGAAGAATAACCATTTGATTAATAAATAAAATTAATAATTCTACTTTATTAAATACCCCCAAATATACCCCCATCACATCACCGCTTTATGTGCTGCCTATCCATTGGGCATGAACTTACGGCAGAGAATCAAGTATACATATGCAAAAACATTCGTTCCGGTTGTTCCTATTGTTCCACATAAGGCAATTTATTGAATTATAAATATAAAAAAATAAAAAATGGAACAATTCATTCGACAAAAAGTAGTTCCATTGGCCTGTTTTGGAACTACTCCATCTTAAAATGTAACGCTACAAGAATTACATTTTGATTTGCACTGAGCCCTAGATGCCACATGAACACAATCCGCTATGCTTGCTCCATCCTCAGTTAGAGTTAAAATGAGAAAAAATGAGAAATTCCGGTCAGAATAATGCGTAGCTACCACCTTTCCTCAGTCAGTTTTGCTTAGGTTAAATCTTTCATTCTTCCCTTTGTTCTGATTTGCAACAAAGAGTTTAGTTCTGTTTGTATTGCCTTATTTGTTTGTATTGGTATCCTACTTTTTTTAGCTGTGTTCGTATGTGATAGCCCAGCCTCTGCTGTATTTTCAGGAAAAGACAATGCGGCTATGCAATCTTCACGTGTAAACAGATAAGGGGACTTTGGTTTGTTACTAACTCGGTAGGCTTTCAACCGCCCCTCCGATACCCATCTGGAAACAGTAAGCGTAGATACGCCCAGTATCGCAGCAGCCTCTTTTCTTGTCAGTGTTAGCTTTTCCATCAACCCCTCTCGCAATTCTGTTCGTCTGCGTCCATCCTTACATAAAATACGCTATCGGTGTTTATATCATGCCAAAAACACGCTCAAACCTTACTGATGATTCGTTCATCGACATGCTTTACATAATAAATGACTCTGGATTTACATCACGCTACTTTTATAAGCTCATAAAAAATGGGGGATTCCCTGCCCCGATAAAGATCGGAAGAAGTTCGAGATGGCTATTGAGAGATTATTCTGAATGGAAAGCAAGACACATTGAGAAAAGAGACACTCGATAGCGCCCCTAGTAAAGGACTGTTCTAAAGTCTGACATAAACACAGGGCAACTGGCCGCACCCATTCTTGCATGTGACGGGCGGTGGCAGGAGAAGAAAAACCATTATCTTACCATCCCCATACTTCTCAACATCCAGTAGCGATTTTCGCTAAAGTCCGGTGTCTTATCAACGAAGTCTGTTTGATAGCACTCTATCCAGTTGTGAGCGTTAAGCTCCCATATGAAGTCTGCGGTGCGCAGGTATTGGTAACCCTTGGGGGTGTTGCTGTATGGAAGCCACAAAGGCGGTATGTATTTCGTACTGGCGTGGCATGATGTGCATCCCATAAATACTGTTTTTATATACAGCAGCATTGTCTCGGGCTTTGTTCAAGATCCTGCTGCGCTTGTTTGTGAATAAGGAACAGACGATTGTAGTTAAGGATAATTGTTTTTTATGGGGTTATATGTTGTGTAAATTATCAGGCTGCCGAATAGATTGTTGCCTTTTTGCTCATGAACCTGAGTGAATGGTGACTGATTCCCCCTCAATTTTTTCAACACGGGTTGTCAGGGCCTCAATCTTTTCCATAAGAGCAAGGATGGCTTCATGATGCAGAGCTGCTGCCACGCCATAAGTATCCGGCGTAAGAATATCATCGATCTTTTCACCGGTTTTAAGCGTAGCGGACCCGCCAACAGATACCGCCTCCGGGAATGCTTCTGCCACTTCCTGAGCAATAAACCCCCTGCCGGATGGGGCACTATCAAGGCGATCCCACGTGTAACCCCGGATTAACTTCATCTTTTCGAGTGGCTTTTCAACAGGGACAAGGTTTGTTTTTATTCTCCTGTCAGAGAAAGTCTGCCATCCGCCCTGCGAAACGCCGATGCCGGTATGGCGCATTTCAAAGGAAGCCAACTGACTGTTTTGATAGCTGGAATAAACAATAATGCGCGCGGCGTAGTAGTTACCGGGTGATTCAAAATGGTCTATCTCAAAGGATGCATCGCTAAAGCGGCTAAACACCCTGGCAAAGCGGTTATAATAGTTGCTTCCGGATTGCGATACTGCAGTTGAATTTTTCTCCAGCATAAATCCATTTGCCGACAGAAAATTGCTGTAGATAGGCTGAGTCATCGTCCCTGCCTGATCTTTTCGCAGACTGTTAACAATACGGGAATCATCCCCCGCCGCTACCGTCCCGGCTGCCGTCCCCACATTCCGTAACGCTGAGTCACCAAGCCCTAAATTTGTACGTGCACCTGCTACCGTTGGTGCCCCGGTACCGCCCTGGCTCAACGGCACCGCACCGTCAACTTTATCTGCTTTACTATTAAGCGCGGTCGTAAAACTGTTCCATGTCGGCCCGGTAAAAGCACTGCCATCAGGAAGTTTGATTGTGGCTGTTCCGGTGCCGCTAAAAATCTGTTGCCAGTTCTGCTTGTCATAGTTAAGACCACGTAGCGCTTCAGCACTCTGCGCCACCAGCGCAGCAGTAACGAGGTTCATTGCAACGCGCGGCACTGCATACCAGGCGGCACCACTCTGCGTTGGCCCGGTGTAATTGCTGACCAGCGTGAGCGCGGTTGTGCTGTCCACCGTTTTCACCGGCAGCGTGTAAGAAACACCACCGACCGTAACCACAATAAAATCGGCGGCTGTAAGCTCAGTGGTGAACGACGTGCCATTCCCGACAACGCTGGCTGAATTGTTCGTGAGTGTTAATGTACCTGCTGACATAAATACTCCAGGCAATAAAAAACCCGCCGAAGCGGGTGTATATGATTTAATAAATATCAGGTATCAACGGTATAGATATACCTACATTCCTGCTGCCAACAATGCTGTATCGGTCTGTCCATTGCCACGTTATTTTACTGTTTCCGGTTTTCACACTGTTGCCAGACATCATTAAGCCTCTGAGTCGCATATTACACCACCCACCTCCGTTACTCGCTTCATAACCGTAAGTGCCTAGAGGAACCATATTCGATCCTATATCCTGCCAGTTGCTTGTCGGTGAAAAACTGCCAGAGTAAATCAGCGGCTTTCTTGCGGTGGAAAATGTACATTGCCCTGATGAGTTAATGATATTTAACCCCACACCAGGGGTGGGTGATGAAACATTAAATATCGCGGCATATATTGTTACGTTCGCATTCACATCCGAACTGTCCGTTCTGCTTTCTCTTGCATACAGAACCCCATTTTCCAGTGTAATTGACGCTGTTGGATGATTCCATTTTGCAAACAAAACTCCGGATGTGGGCGCAGCGGCCTGCCCGTTAATCGTGATATTTCCGTGCCAGATACACGTCATAATTCGTGTTACATCTGAAATAACGGAAAAATCTGTCGAGTTAGCAATCAAAAGGCCACGATTGCCTGAGGGGGAATTGACGGGCAATAATTGCCATACCTGCCCTGCCCATATCCCATTATTATCAACACTATCGTGCGTCATTAACGCGCCATTAAACGTGACATTACGCAAATAGCTAACGGTTCCAATTATTGCAGTGCCGGAAGGAGGACTGTAAGCCGCCGCCCTTGAAGGTATGTATATCAGCTGAGATCCGGGAATATACTCGCTGATCACTTCAGTAGTTGAGCCTGCACTACCAACATTTCTACAAAAGGACGGGCACCGAAGGTTTGCCGTTATTTCCATGGCTGGCCTTCCATCATTGTAATTTATATAAAGCCCACTTGGCATATTGTTCACCTGCAAGTTACAGACAACGACTCACCATGTTCCAAGACGAATTAGCCCGCCACCAGGAAGATTTACCGTTACGCCATTACCATCAAGGACAACGGTGTTGTTTGTTCCGTTAAAGGAGAATTGCCCGCTGGTTGCATAGACCCTGCCATGAAATTCAGCATCGCCGCCTTTCCCGAGCCGCCAGCCGCTGACGCCTGGCACGTAGTTCGACGACTGGAGCGTATCCGTGATTTTGGCAAAATCAATGGATGCCTCCTGTATCAGCGCGCTCCTGATAAATACCTGGCCGTTGTAAACAAAGAACGCAGCCTGCCAGTTGCCGGGATTATTCCCGGAATAAACACCGAACTGGTCAGCAGCGACAACGACCGTCGATTTGTAGGCGCTGCCGTCTGGTTCTATCGACATGCCAAGCCCGGCGCTGTACTTCACGCCATTGCGGACAATGCCGAGGTTAGTGACGTAAGACGCTTTCGCTGTTCCATCGATGTTAACTTCAGCGGTCATTTTCTGATTAACGGCGGCAACGAGGTTTCCTTCCGGACCAATTTGCGCCTGTACGTAAGTTGACAGGTCGGCCAGCCCTTTTTCGTTACTGGCGACCGTCGTCTTCACAACCAGAATATCGGCCCGCACCTCACCATATTGCTGATACTGGTGCTCAACGGTGCCATGCACCGCCAGCGCATTCTGCATGGCGGCCTCAAGGTTGGTATCCACTCCCTCCTTGATATTCTGGAACGCATCGGAATTCTGTATACCTTCATCAATGATGTCGATCAGGCTGCCCGTATCCATTGAGCATTCAGCGGCGACAGTCAAAAACGCTGATGTGCCGAATGCGTTTATGGTCCGGATGTACCAGTAATAGGTATGCCCGACTTTGAGATCGTGTTTCGTCCAGGTCGTGCCGATACCTTCCCGCGTGGCGCCATTTTCCACCGTTATATCGCTGGCGTTAGGCAGCGGTGTTTCTCCGGACGTCCAGAAATCAAACTGTGTGGAAACGTTGACCAGATCAGCCAGCCGCGGGATTAGTGTGATGGCAAAGAAACCCTGTTCGATATCCACCCGCGACGGCGGTGGCGGTGCCTGAATATTAAATTCGAGGTATGCCTCCGGCGACTCCGCGCCCATCTGGTTAACAGCGATGACATGCGCGGTGTATGTGTTTCTCGGCAGCCCGGTCAGGCGGGTAAATGATCCGGGCACCTGCACAGACAGCACAGCCGTTCCGCCCTGGCGGATGATCACCTTGTTGTAGGCAAACTGCCCGACGTTCTGCCATGACAGCACACCCTGCACCACCTGCCCGATCTCCTCGACGGTGTATTTCAGGTTTTGCGGCTGCGCCACGCCGCCAGCGGGTAACTGAGTGAACGGCGGGCGCACGATGGGTTTACCAATGGCATCTCCCCACACGTCAGCGGTTTCCTGTTTGACCGTGAGTTGCACACCATTACTGATGCCAAACTTCCAGTCTGTCACGCGCATTTCAACGCCGGTGATGCCAAGCGCCGGGAGGCTGACTTTCACATACATGCCGGGACGATAGCGGTAGCCGCTCAGGTTAAGTGGGATATTCATCGTGCGGGAAATGCGTGTGCGCTTCAGCCGGATATCCGCCAGGCGCTGAGCCTGAAATTCGGAGGTTACAAAGCGAAGCGGCATATCCTGCGATATCTCCACCCCGTCCTCAGTTACCCATTCAGCAACCGATACCGACGGGAAATCAACCTCAGAATAGCCCTGCAGCGGATCAACGAAAGTACCTTTCACTGTGTTCACCCGGTCTGTCTGAGCCACCTCCGGCATGATTTCAATATCACCGGCGATCTGATCTTCCGTGATGGTTTCTGTAGCCGGGCCGTAATATGCCCCGACCAGAATGCCGTGTTTACCCGCCGTGTACGTGGGTTCTCCGGCGCAACATACCAGCATGGCTTCAAGGATACTGGCCTTGTTTTCGCTGAGGTCAAACTCACCGTTGAGCATGTAACGCCGTTCTGAGGTGCCATCGCCGTTAGCGACAATCTCATCGCTGATGTTTGCCGCTTCCTGAAACTGATCCCAGTTGATATCGGTATCAGGCACTTTGAGATAGTTACGGTAATAGTCGAGAATGCACAGCGCGGCATTATTGCTGTACCCAGTTTGCCGAACCGCCGGAGGTCTGCGCCGGAATGCGGATGTTAAACGGCACCTGGCGCAGCGCCGGGATACCGCCCTGACCAAAGCGGCCGATGATGGTCTGCGGTCGCAGGAATTCCACGAAATCCTGCGCATATTCCTGGTATTCCACCAGCGCGCCAGCCCAGGTCGGATCGGTAGTGGTACCGGCGCCAACAGCGGCTTTCAGCACGTGGTGAAGTTTGGAATCGTCCGGGTATTGCTTGCGGGCGATTTCCAGCGCTTCAGAGCGGCTGCCGTTCGCAGCAGCCAGTGCTTTGGCAAAGCGGGCAAAGGCGATACCTTTTTCCAGCTTCTGATCAACACGGATGACGCTCGGTGCGAGGAATCTGGTCTGGATGTCGCTCGACAGGTTCGCCATCAGCATGGTCAACCAGCGACCAGCAGGGGTAGACCACCGGCGCACCCCATGCATCACCCAGCGCGAAGTCAGCGGGCTTGCTGCTGTCCCAGCGTGCCAGCACCCTAGGCAGATGCTGAGGCGGCACGCTGTAACATACGCCATGAATAAGCTGCGGCAACGTGATGTAGTCGGCGCGCGTCCTGTCTGCGGCAATGAGCCGCTCGGCAATCTGCGCCTGATATTGAGGCGGGCGGCCTGTGCCAAGATAGAACGAACATAGATCGTCAGGGAAGCGAGCCAACCAGTCAGTAACCTTATTGGTAAAGCCTGGAACAGGTAGCGCATCATCTTCAATGATTATCACCCGTTCGGATTGACGTCGTGGGCGTTCGCCGATGTGGTTGGCTCTGAAAAGCTCATTCACTCGCTGGACGAGCATGAGCAGGTTGAACGTTCGGTGCCGCGCCCGGATCGGGAAGAGCAGGTGAAGCGCAACGTGCGGATTCACAACGAGCGGCGCGACACCGGTTATACCTGCTATGCAGATTACCGCCAGCGGCATGATGTGGTGATCACCACGCTGTTAACCAGCCAGCCTGACCCGCAGCGCAATGAGCATATGACGGCCGAGCCTGGCATGCTCGCGCGCTGGTCGGCATCTATCAAAGGCGCTGAAGCTGTGGTGTTGGCAGACCAGCTTACCAGCGCACCACCCGGTGCCAGTCTGGTCAATGTGACGGAAGTAGCGATGAACGTTTATTTCAGGCGCTGGCTGCATATCTGGCAGCACCTTCGCGATCATCCTGAGTTTCACTTCGTGTGGTGTACCGATGGTACCGATGTCGAAATGCTGCGGGAACCATGGGCAGATATGGTGCCGGGTATGGTTTACGTTGGCTCCGAGCCAAAGACATACGCTGATGCATGGGCGCGCCAGCATCACCCCGAGCGCATCTATCAGGACTTTATCGACCAGTACCGCAACGACGTGATGCTTAACGCCGGGCTGCTTGGCGGCCTGCGTGAAGACGTGATGGCTTTTGCTCATGGCATTGTGCGGCTGTATTACCTGCTGGAGTGTCACCGCTTCTGGAAGACAGAGAACGCACCGGCAGCGGTCGGCGACATGCTGGCGTTCGGCATTGTGGCGAAACGCTTTGGTGATCGCATAGTGACGGGCCCTCAGATTCATACCGTTTTCAAAACTGAAGGCATAGGCAAGGAGTGCGCTTTCTGGCGCCATAAATAATTAGCCAATGAACATAGAGACCGCTTAGGCGGTCTTTTTTATTGCATGTGTTAGGGGGATCTGATGAGTGAAGAATGTTCAATCGAAGGATGCGATAAGCCAGTGAAATGCAGGTCCTTATGTCAAGCTCACTATGATAAGAAAAGGCGAGGCGGTGAGACTCTTCCAGAGAGAAGAGTGTCTATTGATGCTGAAGATGCAATACGAAAAAGAACAATCAACGTCAATGGCTGCATGGTCTGGACGGGGCATTTAAATGTTAAAGGCTACGGACATATAAATATTAACGGTTCCGTAGTTCGAGTGCATAGATATGTCTGGGAAAAAGCAAATGGTCCTATCCCAAAAGGCATGGTCATTGATCATAAATGTCATAACCGAGCCTGTTTAAACGTTGAACATCTACGACTTGCTACTGGCTATGAGAATCAAAGCAATAGATCCGGAGCCAATAGAAACAGCACAACAGGTTTGCGAAATGTATGCCTTAAAAACGGTAAGTTTCAAGTAAGGGTTCACTATCAGGGAAAAACTCATCGAGGCGGTGTTTTTGATGATCTCAATGACGCTGCCGTAGCAGCTGAACTATTGCGCAAAAAGTTATTCGGGGATTTCAGGGGGCTTTCTTGAAGATAGTCATCGTTGCACACCACGCACGAAGAGAGATGGCTCAGATACTTTTTTCTGCAATACACGCGCATCATTTATTAGTCGATGAGATCGGTATTGGAGCAAATGAAATGCACCGTCGCGCGCTGGCGTGGGCTGTTGAGCAAACCGGCATTGTGGATGCGCAGTGCCAGATCGCTATGCTCATACATGCCGCGACCGTAAATCGGGTCAAAGCCGCCGACGCGCTCAATGACGCTGCGGTGATAGTAGAGCATCACGCCGCGCTGGCCGGTGTAAGCCACATGCTTATCGTCGCGGTAAAGCAAGGCGATATCGTTCAGCTTGCGCGCACCCGCCAGATCGAGGAACTGATAAGCCAGATGAGGCTCGGGTGAATCGATATAAGGCAACCACCAGCCATCGGCAACCGGCCATGCGTCATCGTCCCACAGGAAAAGGTGTTCACATCCGACATCCATCAGCGCTGCCAGGCTGGCATTCTTCGATGCCACAATGCCAAGTGACTTATCGTGCCGGATTAACTTCACGCCATCGGGCACCGCTGCTGGAGGCTGTGAACCGTCATCAACGACAACCACCAGCGCGCCAGCAGGTAAATGCCGGAGATGATGCTCCAGTGCCTGGCTGAGTACGCCAGCACGATTATGCGTGGAAATGGCAATGCCTATCCGGCTGGTGGGCGAATTGCTGACAGGCGCATACTGGACACCATCAATAGTGACCTGCATAAGGCTTCCTTTTAGATGAGAGACTGACGCATGGTGAATTCGACCAGAAAAACCAGTTTTCCTCAGACTACAACTGAACTGGGCTCAAACGTTTGAGGCGTGGGAAGCGCAATAAAAAAGGCCGCCTTAGCGACCTTGCAATGGAAAAACGGGACTGACTAGAGGAGTTTAATTTTTACGTCATAACCTTCGAGACCCGTCATTGATTCGCGACCAACAAACTGGATTTCAGAGACTTCTTTTCCTGTTTTTTTTCGTAATTCTGAAATCTTCTTAGCTATCAGTGCAGAGATCTCTTCTTCTGCCTTTTGTATCAGAGCGTCATCTTTCATCTGTACCTCTTCTGGTATGTCTACTATTCCCACTTGCAAGCAAGGTGACAAGTGTTGATTAACTGTCCACAACCATAACTCTTTATAAACTATAGACTATCTACCTGACAGGCGCTTGATGGAGTGACCTGCTCCCCGTTTCTTAAATGCTGCAATTGCGTAGCTTTGTCATAGACGCCACCCCAACTAAGATTCATCTTAAATGACGATGGTAAACTCAGGCCTAAAATGCTCTGCGCACAGTGCAAACAATACTCTGGCATTTCACAACTGGAAGTTAAAAATGAAGATTCACATTGTAACTCTGATAGCTAGCGCATTATTGCTTCAAGGATGTTCAGCTTTTGACAAACATCATGGTGTTAATTGGGGTGATGGAACATGCCCGGCCCCGGCTGCGAGCGAAATTGATAAAGGTCACCTAAAGATTGAGGATGGTAAAACACTCAAATGCCAGATCAGACCTTACGTCAGTAACATGGCTTGCCAGGGTATAACTGACAAAGTCAATACAGATGGGGTGATATGCCAGAATGGCCTGGGGGCAAACATATTATTCATCTTCGACAGCAACGGCGTGCTTAAAAGTCATAAAAGGTTCTAATCAGCTGAGCTTGCAGGATACCCCATATGACAATCCTTCATCTTTTATAGGATGAAGGATTTCTAACTTAAGCACCCCTAACGCACATGCACCCCAATCCTGCCCTGTTCTGACAACTCATCTCGATTCTGTCTTTGCGTGTCGACACCTCGCGTTTTCTTAATACCTGCCGCTCACGCTTGTTGTTAGGTAATTGTGTGTAACAGTTAAATCTCCTCACTGTGGCTCCTACCCACACCAGGAGATAGCTCAGGGATGAGTGCGTCAAGAAGATAAAAATAGCTGAAAAGACCAGCATTATTCCTGTTGCTCTTATTTAGAAGACATTTTTTCATTATCAAGCCCACCCGCAGATGAGAGCCTGGATGACTACTTGCGGCATCGCTCAATCTTCACATGACCATAGCGAATGCGACGTTTTACTTCGCCGTTCATCACAACAACGCGCCCATTGTCATCACATACGATATCCACCACCTCACCTAAGATGTCGTCGGCGGTCTGACAGCGTTTGACTTCTTCACCGTTGAGATAGACGGTTATACGTTCACAGCCGGGAATGATTCGCTCTCCCGGATCATCGTCAAGCACGGTTATTCACATAATACTTACCTTTTAGATGTGAGCCTGTCGCATGGGAAAGCAGCCTGAGAAAAACGCTTTCCCCAGGCTCAAGGCTGAAAGACGTAAATAATTTATTTTAAAATGCCGTCTCTTTTGGCATTGGTTAAATACGCTAATTTTGGATCGCCGTTCGATATGACGCTTTGAAACTGAGGTCTAACTTTGATAAATCCGCCTAAAGTAGTAATAGCCGCACCTAAGAAAAAAACCTCAAAAGGCTGTGTAGACTGCATGGCAGCATAAACAGTGGCACCTCCACTAAAAAGCTGGCTTATATCAAACTCAAATGAAGTAGAAAGGTTGAATTTTATAGGGCTTCTCCAGCCTTGGTTATTAATTTTATCTAAATCCTCAAGGGATTTTCTTAAACCTGAAATAGCCTTAGCTCTTTCTAAGTTAAAATCACCAGAACTTAATACCTCTGAATACAATTCATCGAGATAACCATGTAATGTCAGGAGCTCATCTTTACGGCGCGCTTTAAACTCAAGTATTTCATGTAGAGGTATATCTTTTGGTGGTACAGGCAATAGATCGGCCAATTCAAACCTGATAGCTTCTTTTCGCTCTGATATTTCTTGAGGTATTGAAACTTGATCATTAAAAAAATGCATCCGCCAATCTATTTCTTTTTCATCTTTTCTCAACATGTTGAGCGTTTCGACATGGGTTCGAGCATGAAAGTCAGTCATTCGACTTCCATCCATCAGCCCATGTTGCACGAATCTCGGCCGGTTAAGAATTCCGCATTTAATTAATTCATCTTCATTGGTAAGGCTTAGATGGACGAAGTTGTTTGTCGGAGAAACAAGCTTATCCCAATACAGCATCAGATAATTAAGTTCCTCTGGATAGACTCCTCTGCCAGTCTGAAATCCGCGCCCATCTTCGGTTTTTAAAAGCTCACATGCCGTAAAAACAACGCCCCTTTCCATGTTCAATCCCCAGCCAATTAGCATGGGTTTAATTTAGCATTATCACAGGCACTCAGTGAATGCCTGCTGTAATGCAATTGCGACCGTTCTACGCTACTTAAGCAGTCTGTTTGAAGCCTCAACGATTTCCCGTGAGGTTATCTCTCTGTCAGAGGCGACGCAAAACTCAGTATGATCACCAGTTAGCGAATGAACTCCCGCATACATAATCTTAAGATGAGCTTCCTCACCATTCGGATATTCACGGAGTATGGTGGTAGTACCATCTACAACCCTGACAACAACCACCGGTTGTCGATTGAAGAACACCAGAACATTTTTCATAGACATCCCTAATGTGAGAAAAGGCCACAATAAGTGGCCTTTGATTAGTATCAGCTTGAAGTCAGAATAGTGACTCGCAGGAGCCACCCGGGCGATACATGTTTTCTGATCCACTAATAACCGCTGCCTTTCTGGTGTTGGCAAGGCGGCGGTGGATTGAGTCTACAGTGTTTTAAATTTTTAACATTGCAAAGAGCAAGACGATGTCATTTATGCTGAAAAACTTTATTTTCTAGTACGATAAAACTGATGAAGCAGTTTTAATCACTACAAGCCCTACACGTTTGCACCCTCACAGCGGCATCTATTCAGTTGTTACTATCTGCCCAGTTCACTTTTGGGCATTTTCACCAGAAGTGTTTTGAGGCTGTTGCTCGATATCCCGAATACCAGCAAAGTTGTTATTGCCCTGCTCGATGGTGGCGAGCAGAGGCTTAATCCACAGCACCGCCTGGCAATATGTCAGCCCTCGGGTGGCAGCGGCACTACCATCGGCTGTGTCAGGCTGGCCGGAATCGGCGTGCATTGCGCTGGCACGTAAACGGTAGGCGTACTCGAGCAACCCGCGAGCAATGTCAGCAGGAACAGGCAGATCACAGGTTTTCTCACGGCGAAGAATCTCCCGGTATTCAATAACGGTTTTTTCGGCATCGCTGGCAACCACAGCGTTAGCGCTTGCAGCCAGTTGCGCCACCTGGTTAAACCGGTTCACGTTGAATGCCTGCGTGGCAATCACCTGCCCCTGCACCGCGTTGTCACTCTTCAGGACGCGGTTATCGCTTTCTGCATTGGACAGGTCTGCTTTAGTAAACGCCAGCAGCGCTACCAGAATGGCAATCACCACCACCGCTGAAATAGAAGCTATCGCGGTCAGGCGGTTCATCATGCACCACCCAGGAACAATTCGCGCTCAGCAGCGCGTCGGCGGGTAAGACCAGCCAGCACCTGCCCGCCAGCTTTATTCCAGCGCAGGAATTCATCGGCGGCGCCGCGGTAATCGCCTGCATTTAGCTTTTTCAGCAGGGTTGATGTGGAAAGCGATCGGGCGCCAAAGTTGTAGGCAAAAGACACCAGCGCATCGAACTGGCCCTGAGTCAGTTTCACTTTCACCAGCTTCGATACGTCGCTCTCGTAGCTGACCAGCCCGGTACGCAGCAAACGTTCTGCCGTTTCCTCTTTGATGGTCATTCCGGCGCGGATCGGCTTTCCATCGACAGGCCGTGTCCAGCCATAGCCGATGGTCCATTTGCCTATAGTGTCCTGATATGCCGTCAGCCGCAGACCTTCAAACTGTTTGATGAGTGCAATGCCCTTATCGCTGATCTGCATTATTCTGGCCTCAGTACGTGAAAGATCCGGGCTACGTTACCGCGTGCCGCGAATACAGCAGCGCAGATGATGAGATTCATCAGCACGGTCGCCCAGTGGGCATGGAAATAGAAGTTGAACATGAAACGGAATGGCACCGTGGCATAAGCCAGGATAATCAGATAAGCCAGCCATGACGCCCACCAGTTATGTCGCCCGCCCGGCTTACGAAACATCATCAGGCGCAGAACGATAGCAGTACTGGTCACCACATTGGTCAGCACCAGCGGATCACTTGTTACCATTTGTCCCTCCCCGCCACCTTTGCAGCAGCGACAGGGGATCCTGCTCGCTGAAGAAGGTGAGCGTCTTAATCGCCACCGCGGAAAGCAAAACCGCGCCGAGCGCATCAAGCGGTTTATCACTGTAATGGGTGATGCTTGCCAGCATTGAACCCACCAGCCCGGAGCCATACACGCCAGCGAAGTAAGAAACGATGAAGTAGGCCGAACGGCGGAGAATCGTCAGATCGGCAGCCGTGGCGACATAGAACACGGCACCAGCGAACGCACCGAACACAACGCCGTAATCGGTGCCGGTTAACAAGCCATACAAACTGGCACCGGTTAAAGCGCTTGCCGCCGCAGCGGAACCGGAAACAGGTTCGGACATTTAGCCCCCTCGAATATGCTGTGAGTCCTCTCAGGATGAGGGGAATAAAAAGGCCAGCACAATTGGGCAGGCCAGAAGGAAAATAACTATTTTTTGGATTTACAGGGCCATTACCGACAGGCCACCAGCACGATGATGAAAATCACCAGCAGAGTAAGATCCATCAGCACGCCATCATTCAGCCAGGCGGTTATAATACTAAGTACTTATTTTGGTCTGGACACAATTAAGAAAGGTGGACTTATGAGTTCGGCACTTGAGCAACAGATTAACCATCTGACAACTGAGATAAAAAAACTTAAAGAAGCGCAGTACGTTGCAGAAAAAAACGTCGCTAACCTTGTTGCTCGCTCTGAATTCACATTTGCACTTATTTCTGCACTGATAGTGAAGGGAACTCTTGAGCGGGATGAAGCAATCAACTTCGTAAAACATGCTCCAGTAGAAATCTCTGGCTTCTCTGATAATGTCGAACAAGCCAGAACTGCTTTAATTCAGATACTGAGCTATGCCAACTTCGACCTGTAGACAGTTGAGCTCTGTCCCAGAGGTCTGAAAAGAGGAAAGGCCCGCGTAAGCGAGCCTTTGGATATGGTAAATAATCAAACTAACCGAGAAAGGTTTTCTCGACATATTACTTTTGGATGTTTTCGATACTTATGACTTTACCGTCAGCAATCGTAATTTTTTTCCCAGGGCATTCTACAAAGGCCCGATCACAGGTGTATGAAATACTCCGACTGACTAGCTGTTTTTTAGTATTTGTAGAAAACTGATATTGAGAAACATTGAAACCATAAGCCGCATAAGCTACACATTCTTTATCGCCAACTGAAACATTATGCGACTTTGCCTTTGCGGCCTCTTCTTTTGAGAGAAGATTCATGGAAACTAGCCGATCAGCATTTTCAGGAAAATAAAAACCAGGAGAAAATGATGTCTGAGCACATTCGTGAAAAGCATCATATGTTTTCTCTGCGTTCCATCCACTTTCATATGCGGATGAGGCACAACCAGACACGACAAAAACCACACATAACAACAATTTCTTCATAGAATCCTCCTGCCAATCTTAATCGGCAGGAGTCCGTAGTCCTTTAACGAAAAAACCTCGCCGGAGCGAGGTTTTGAATGCGATAAGCTCGTGTCTAAGTGACCACACTTAACAGGCTAAATAGCTTTTTGGAATTCCACAACCTTTTTTGCCTTCGCCGTATAGACTTGCTCCTTCTGGCATTCACGGTCAATCTCAAGGGTAACGTCGATCATTGCCAGAGCCCCTTCTACAAAACCTTCTCCAGCCTGAAGCCTTTTCAGGATTTGAGTATGAGATACCCCCAGCCTTGACCCCATAGTGCGAACAGGTATCTCCAAAACGTAATACCATTCCAGCATCACGCAGAGCAACGGGTCATGCTTTTTCAGCCGAACCATCGCCTCATTGATAATCAGTCCATCATCATCACTGCATGATGGGCGAGACTTTCGGGATGATGGCAGCAGACCTTTAAACCCAGCTGCAACGGGTGCGTAATAAATACCGTTATCGGCACTTGCTGCCCATGCGCCCCAACGTTCAAGTACCATCCGAATATCACGCATTTGAAACCTCTGCTAATCGAATATTTTCAATTTTCATCTTCATCACCTGATATCAGAACGGTACATCGTCGGAATACTGCGGAGCCGGCTGTTGTGATTTACCGCCATTTGAAGTTTTCCGGTTACCACCTGAACGGACGGTTCTGGCGCTTATCACTGAATCAGCAATGACCTGTAAGCCGGACTGGGTTTCACCATTTCCGTCAACCCACTGACTTACCTGCAGACTTCCTGAAACGCTGATAATGTCACCTCTAGAATGCTTGCTGAGCAGTTCTGCCTGACGACCAAATGTAGTAACGGCCAGCCATAATGTCGTTTCTCCGTTTTCAGCTTTCTGGCAGGGAAGAGCAACAGCCATTCGGGTAAATGCCATCTGGTTTCCGTTGGATATTGTTTTACTCTGAACATCGGCAACCAGTCGCCCGTGTGCTGCAATATGAGCTGTCATAATGATTTCTCCTCGCTTTCATCGAGCTGAACTAACAAATATGAACGAAGACGCTGCCCGTTAAGGTGGCGTAATCTGGGAGTTAAAGTCTGATAACCTTTACCGCTGGCTGGTTTTCGAAGAAGCCCGGCGTTGCAAAGGATTCTGGCGAACTGAGACGCATCAAAGCCCTTCGCAACCTCAGTTTTGAATGCCGCTGGAAGAACATAGAACGAAACCGGTTCATTCGGATTTCCATCTTTATCCCTGTAACCTGCAAGGTTGTGGATGGGAAGGCTTTGTTCGTCATAAGGCAATGGTGCAAAACGGCTCATTCCAAAAGAACTAAGGAAAGCCATTGCCTGCTCAACAATTTGTTCAACTTCTTTATTCCCCGTACCAAAAACACCGATCCACGCGTTATAGCTGTACTGAATAGCATCCCGGCATGTTTGTTCATCCCAACCGGTGATTTCACGGCCAAGTAATAATGCAGCTTCGAGAATGGCAAAACGCCCACCGACACGATGAACCTGCTCTCCGTATTCAGAAGGGATGAGAGCCCGCCAGCGCTCTTCTGCCTTCCTCACCGTCCTGACAGCTTCAGCCTGGTTATCTGCCAGCCAGCGAACCCATTCACGCCCAGCGGCACCGTGGTTATTCTGGTATGCATCTTTCAGCGCATCAGCATGCTGTTTGCCATTCTGATAACCATGAAAGCGAATAGCCCGGCTCAGCGCACCTGAGCGAGCCGCGGCGTTCCTGTATCTGAATCGCCACTGTTTTAACGGGTTGATTCGCTACAACCGCAATAATCAGTTCAACGTTGGCTATGGGAAATATGCATCACCTTACTTTCCCACTGACGAGGTAAAGGCTTTCAAATCCCGGTCGCACAAATGCGTATTCATGACCGCAGGTTACAGACAAACGATTTCTCTGGCTGGCGATGGTGATGTCGTTTACTGCGATCCACCGTACGAACCACTTCCCGGCACTAACGGCTTTACCAACTACTCTGGCGCCGGGTTCTCATGGGCTGATCAGATTGCACTGGTGGAGTGCTGCGTAGCGGCGCACCAGCGCGGAGCGAAGATAGTAATCAGCAATTCTACTGCACCAAAGGTAATCGAGCTTTACGAGCAGCACGGCTTTCAAATTCATCATGTAAGCGGCAGGCGTTCGATGTCTAGCAAACCAGGAGAACGTCTTTCTGCATCAGACATTGTTGCCACGCTGGGAGTTTAACCATGACACCAGCAGAGAAAGAAAACGCCATCCGCGCGCAGGGCCGTAAATGCGTGGACGAAATCCGCCAGGCAATGAAAGCCCGGCCAAAGCCGAAATGGAATTCAGTGGTGCCGCCGAGCCTCAAAAAGCATCACGCAATGATAGAGCCGATGGGCGTCAGCCTTGTGGCATTCGTTAGCAGAATTGGGCGCATGAATGGGCGCTATGGAGTGGAATCGTGAAAGAACGTCCAATGATTTTCAACGCTGAGATGGTGCGCGCCATTCTCGACGGCCGGAAGACGCAGACGCGGCGCATTATGAAACCGCAGCCAACTCCTTGCACTCTTCAGAAGGGCGGGCATTGGTGGCCTAGTAACGTATTTAAAACAATGCTTCATATCGAAGAAGAGTTGCAGAACGGAAAAGGTGGCTGGGGCGGATTAGTTGGTGATGCTTGCCCCTTTGGCGATGTTGGCGATCGCATTTGGGTGCGGGAGGCGTGGGCGCGCTACAACATCGACCAGGATAGCCACGATATGGCGTACCGAGCGACGCCACCGGAAGACTGGCCGAAAGAAGGTCGTTGGCGCCCTTCCATCCACATGCCGCGCTGGGTCAGCCGCATCACCCTGGAGATTACCGGGGTGCGCGTGGAGCGGCTAAACAATATCAGCCACGAAGATGCAGAGCGCGAGGGTATTCACACTGAGGTTTGGGATCAGACGGTAGTGGCAAAAAATTACGCCGCTGAGGATGAGTTTTTCCAGTTCTGGTCAGAAGGAATGCCTCACTACGTCGAAATGAATGAGTTATTCCGTGCTTCTTTCCGCAGCCTTTGGCAGTCCATCTACGGCGCAGAAAGCTGGCAGGCTAATCCGTGGGTTTGGGTTATCGAATTCAAGCGCATCGAAGGCGGTGCCGCATGAGCAAGCTAACCAAGCCAAGTTACGAAGAGTTAGAGCGTCGATTCCAGTCGTACTGCAAGCATGATGGCGGACGTACTTACGATGGCGTGACCAGCGGTCTTTGTTCTATCTGCGGTTGGGACACCGCAAAATGCCAGCACCGAAAAGCTGAGCCTTTCGACAAATTCTGCCGGGAGTGCGGCGAGTCGCTGAAGAGAGAAGGCGGTGCCGCATGAAAGCCAAAATCACCAGGTCGCTAAAGCGGCCTTTTTTATTGCTGTCGTTCACATTCAACCGTATTAACCAACAGTTCCGGGAGCAGTGATTATGTCTCGCCAAAAGTTCACAAATCGCAAAGCTCGCATTGAAAAAAAATTCAGCACTGAAGCGATGCGTCTGCTGATTGCGCTCATGCCGAAACAATACCGACCAGAGATATTCACTCTCGATGAAGGCTATTTCGGTGGGTTGCATTACCGGGAATGGCAGGTATGCGAGGTCGATTACTGGGGTGAGGCCGATAGTTGGGATGCTTTCTATCTTCTGCATGATGCCCTGATCCTGCATACAACAGACTGGGAAGGAATGGGTCGCGCAGATGATGCAGAGTTCTCTGGTGACGAGTCAATCGACATAACCCCGTTTTACTCTCCGTGGCGCATTGGTGATGTAACCCGCGCCGAAATAATCCGGCATTGCCGGCGGCTTGTGTCCGCTGGCATCAAATGGGACGCATAACATGGCTGACATCATCGACAGCGCATCAGAGATTGAAGAGCTTCAGCGTAACGCTGCCCTATCCGCTCACCGCATCGATCGCAACGCGGTATCGGCTGAGCATTGCGAGGACTGTGGAGTCGACATTCCAGAGAAGCGGCGCGCGGCGGTGCCCGGCTGCCAGACGTGCGCGGAGTGCCAGGGCATTATTGAACTGAAGCGTAGGCAAAATGGAATGCATTCAATTGCAAAAAGAGGCTGACGCCATCGTCAACTATCTGAATAAACTATAAATTTTACCAAAACGGAACTTCCATTACAGCTTTGAGTTGGTATGCTCATATTTCACCCAACCCTAGGAGATGATATGAGCCTTACCCCAATAATACCTTGTCCATTCTGCGGCGTTCAGCCTAAAGAGATGCTAGTGGATGTTTGCATTGGCACTCCACCATCAAAAGGCGCTGATGGTCATCACGATGTTATCTGCCAAACGGAGGGTTGTGAAGTTCAAAACCGGGCTGTTTATAACAAAGCATGGAATATGGTTGCCGGAAATAAAGACACTCTGCATGAAGCCATAAAACATAACTGGGTTTAATCACCACCTCAGATCAACAAAGCCGCCAAGCGCGGCTTTTTAATTACCAAACTCGCTAGCAACTTACAGGCGATTCACTGAGTCGCCTGTTGGGTGCTGAGCACCGATAAGACCTATCTATCATCCCTTGATGTCTTGCCGCCTGCGGGCGGCTTCTTTTTGCCTGGAGTAAACCATGGTTTCTGAAAAGCCAATCACCGCGCAGCAGGCGGCGGAATTCCTGATCGTGTCTCCTCGCACCATTTACCGGCTGATTGATTCCGGCCAGTTGGCCGGGCAGAAGATCGGGAACAAATACCGCACAACCGATGCGGCCTGTATTGCGTATTTACACGCCCGGCGCGATCCTGTTACGGCGAGCGCGGGTGAGCATAAAGGAGAAATTTTATGTCAATCACCCTCAGGGGCGGCGTCTGGCACTGTCATTTCGTTACGCCGTCAGGGAAAAGAATTAGAAGATCTCTTGGTACGGGGGACAAAAAGCAAGCGCAGGAATTGCACGACAAGCTGAAGGCTGAAGCGTGGCGGGTGGATCAGATTGGTGATTTACCGAAACGGACGTTTGAAGAATGCTGTATACGCTGGCTGCGGGAGAAGGAGGAAAAGCGATCACTGGATGATGACAGAACGAAGATAGAATTTTTCCTGCAACATTTCTCAGGGTGGGATATTTCTACCATTACAGCCGAACATGTTTATGAGTCCGTGTCGAAGATGATTAACAGAAAGCATCTTCAGGTATGGGAATCGCGGCGTGATGCGGCATTGCGTAAGGGAAAAGAACCGCCTGAATATGTGGCAAAGCCGGTCAGCCTGGCGACAAAAAGCCAGCACCTGTCTTTTATGCGGTCACTGCTGCGCGCTGCGGCCAATGACTGGGGTTGGATAAAATCCGCGCCGGTAATCAAAACAAAGAAACCGGTCAGTAAGCGCATTCGCTGGCTTACCCGTGATGAAGCAGAAAGGCTGATTGAGTGCATGCCGGAAAGCATAAAGCCGGTTGTGGTTTTTGCACTGGCTACCGGCCTGCGCCGCTCCAACATCATTGATCTGGAGTGGCAGCAGGTCGATATGCAGAGAAAGGTTGCATGGGTAAACCCGGAGAACGCAAAAGCGGGCAAGGCTATCGGCGTCGCTCTGAATGATACCGCATGCAGGGTATTGAGGGATCAGATAGGTAAAAGCTCAAGATGGGTGTTTGTGCATACAAAGGCAAAGCACCGACCGGACGGCACACTGACACCAGCAGTCAGGCAAATGCGTGTTGACGATAATCAGGCGTGGAAAATTGGCCTGAAGAAAGCGGGTGTTGAAGACTTCCGCTTTCATGACCTCCGGCATACCTGGGCGAGCTGGCTGATTCAGTCAGGCGTTCCTCTTTCCGTTTTGCAGGAAATGGGCGGCTGGGAGTCAATCGAGATGGTGAGGCGATATGCGCACCTCGCGCCTAATCACCTGAGCGAGCACGCGAGGAAAATTGATGCCATTTTTGGCAACCATGACACAAATACGACACAAGGAGGAAATCAGGCTGGATTGAAACTGGCGTAAGCCTTTGATTCTGAATGGTACGCCCTACAGGGTTCGAACCTGTGACCTACGGCTTAGAAGGCCGTTGCTCTATCCAGCTGAGCTAAGGGCGCATTACGTGGATGCTCACCGTTGAGGTGGAAACGCCTGGAATTATACGGTCAGCGCCTGGTGAGTCAATGTATTTTCCGCTGGTTGCTTGCTAAGTGAACGACGCTGCACGTTTTCGCAACACCTGTCCCATTTATGCCCGAAAAGACCTGGTCTTTCTACTTATCCTGATCGCTTCCTGGGAAAAGTCCCATGTCTCTTTAAGTATTCGCGCCTATATCCACTGACTTATGAAGGTCAAAATGTTTCCATTAACTAATGTAATGGAGCCTATACGTGACAAATAGAGCGAAACAAAAAAAAGGCTGGGGTTATCAACGGAAATCAGAACCGATTAAACAGCGCGATAATAATGATGGTGTGCTTAACCGTCAGCCGACTATTCGCGCGACCGGAAACAGCGTTAAGCATGATTCCTGGTCGTTTGCGCTGCGCTTATTACGCGACCAGACGAGAAACGTAACATTGCCGGAATCAACGAGCCAATGCTTGCCTAATCTGCCGCTTAATTCTCAGCCTTATACCATCTCGTTTATGGATATACCGATATTATATCGCGCTGATTTAGCGGTCAGCCCGCTGAACTCGCAGGTCTTTTTCACGTCTGGTGCCGCGTTTTGTCCGGATGATCTCCCCCAGGACGCGCCAGAGGCTTTTGCTGATACCGGCTGGCAGATATCCGGCTTACTGGTTGATAAAAAAGCAACCTGGCAGCGCCTTTCTACGTCCGATATTCTCAAGCCGGACATGAATCAGGCCACTCAATTTGCCCACATGGCATCCATTCAATGGCGCGAAACAGCCATACAGCCCAATACAACCCAACAGCCAGACGCACAGTTTGCGCATGGTTTTTTTTGGCCAACACTTTTCTGTCAGGAAAAGTGAAATATGTTTGCGAGGGAAAATGCGAACTTTCATCCGCCGGGAAAAAAATCGCCGTCACAGACCCGATCACCGGGTTTTACCCTATCGGGAATATCCGCCGCCTGTGTTTGACAAGCTGGAATATCTTACTCAGCAGCTCAGTTTCGCCCTGCCTGAATGCATCATCAGTCAGATATTGATTTCAACCGATAGCTTTCTCAGTTATGCATGGAATAGAGGCCTCTTCTCCGGTAAACGCAACGCCGTGTTTTCATCGCTCGATTTAGCACATCATCGGTTCGCAGAGCCGCATCTCTCGCATCTGATCGTGGATATGGAAAGCTTGCTCACATCCCGTTTTAGCGCCCTGGAAACCCTGCGACAGCTCGCTTTGCATAATCGCAAACTTCATATCTATCTGTTAGCGACAAAAAGCGACACGCCACTGTTCAATTTCCTGCGCGCTGCGGGCCCCTTTCGCGTATTAAAACGGGATCTCCCCGTCACGCCATTCAGGCAGGCGCTGCTGACTCCAGCCTCGCCCGTTGATGTTTCACGCAAATTCCCGCCAGTAGAGTGGCAAATGTTCACCGCGCTGGCGCAAGGAAAAACGATGAAACATATCGCTCACCTACTCAATCTGCCTTACCATCGCATTGTTTATCGCCTCAACACGCGGCTAAGGCAACTTGGGCTGCCCGATCGTCAAAGTTTGCTTCATTTACTGCATCGCTTAACGATTGATGCGAATCACTATTGGGGATAACAGGCGTTGCTATCCTTCTCGACTAAGAAATTACTTAGTCAAGTTTTGATGCCGGGTATGTTTTTTACATAAAACCAACAATTACAACTATTCCTGGCATTGTCCCTTTTTTTAAAATCCACTCAGATTCCACCCAACGCGCACGTTGTTATCCGTCGTTATAGCAATGAAATTGCAACAACAGCTATTAACAATAAGCAAACAATTAAATAATTACATTGTTTTAACCATTAAAAACAGCGTAAAAAACCACATTTAACACAATCAGTAAACTTTCGTGCCAAATACTCAACCGCCCATTATTGCTCCCAGAACTTCATATTTAGAAATAGCCTTTATGAACTCTTAACGCTTTTCTGCCAGAACTTCCCAGGTATAATTACAGTGACTTATTAATAATTACGATATCTCTCTGTATTAGCACGTAATTGATATTCTCCACATTCGTAGGTGACGAGTGGAAATAACTTAGCGAGTAAGGATGCTATCGGTTTTCCCAGGGAATTATTCTTCCTCATAGAATATTTGAAGTTACATTAGTCCTTTCGACGTCTTTCGCACTTACGCATAGGCGTGGCATAAAAAAACAAACTGAGGCAAAAAAATGAAACCGGCTTCCGTTATCATTATGGACGAATATCCTATTGTCAGGATGTCGATAGAGGTGCTTTTAGAGAAAAACCAGAATGTAAAAGTGGTACTAAAAACGGATGATAGCCGCGCGGCGCTTGATTATATCCGTACACTGCCCGTTGATCTGGTTATTCTGGATATTGAACTCCCTAAGACAGATGGTTTTACTTTACTGAGAAGAATCAAAGCTATACGGGAAGACGTCAACGTGCTTTTTTTATCATCAAAATCTGAATCATTCTATGCAGCACGCGCCATTCGCGCTGGTGCGAATGGTTTTGTCAGTAAGCGGAAAGAGCTCAACGATATTTATAACGCCGTAAAGATGATTCTTGCCGGGTACTCCTTCTTTCCCTCAGAGACGCTGAGTTATATAAACCAACCGGGTAAGAAGAAAGGGGAGCAGCGAGATATGCCGCTTTCTAATAGAGAAGTCACTGTATTGCGCTATCTGGCCAATGGATTATCAAACAAAGAGATTGCGGAACAACTTTTATTAAGCAACAAGACGATCAGCGCTCATAAATCGAATATTTTCTCGAAACTCGGCGTGCATACCATCGTCGAGTTGATTGATTATGCCAAATCACACGAACTGCTCTAGCGATATATGCCCGAAAAAAATTCCCGGGCATATTTTTTTGAAAAGAAGCTAATAGTAATTAATCGCGAAAGTCGCGTCGGCATTTGCTATGCCGGGTGCAGGATTATCTGCCAGCGCAATGTAATTTGCGTAGAACTGCAGCGTTGCATTGCCATTGCTGTCCACGGCTATCTCCTGGCTGGCTGTCTCCAGCGCTAGCGGCGTGCGATCTCTGTCGCGCAGCTGAACAGCCACTTTCTGCGCCATCACGCTATCTTTTAACGCCAGGAGTGCCGGGTTGCTGGCGGCTCTGCCCGAAAAGGTGATCGACGCGCTACCCGGTGGGCACCCGGCTAATCGTAAGCTAAAACGTACCGGAGGCGTTGTGTTACCGGCATTTTGCAACTGCTTAGTTGGCCAACGGCCTAATTGTACCGTTTTATCGCTGTCGGCCGTCTCGACATAACAGGTGAAGTCCACCACCGTCGCGCGTAGCTGAATGTTAATTTCCCCAAGCGGCGAATCGGCGGTCGCAAACGGGCTCAGCCAGCACCCAACGAGCATGATATGGCGCGGTTTGATAAACATCATGGCTCCTTAATCATAATCAACGCGTAAATAGCCCCGCGCCACAAAATCGCCCTCGGCGGGTTTGAAACCTGTGGCACTCACCGGCCACGCACTGATATCAACACGCGCAGAAGCGTTGTCATCAAGCTGGAAAGGAATTTTGCTCCCCAGCATGTTGGGGGTAAGCGGGTTCCCCTCACGGTCAGCGACGACAAACCCCACGTCAGGATTATCAGAAACCATCACCTGCCCACTGACTTTTTCCGCTTCCAGACGCATCGAAAGATAGGCCTGAGCGTCAACATTCGTGCACTCTATTGCTACGGTTTTTATTTGCGGATCAACGCCATTCGGGCGGTTTCCTGGCCCGGCCTGACTAAAGAGCGCGGCGCCAATTTTATCAAACTCAAATTCAACGACCTGGCCTGCATTGAGTTTGCAGCTTTGCGGCACTTCCACTTTGCCGCTGTAGCTAATGGTATAGACCGGTACCGCGAGCGCATCGGTGTCCGTACTGGTGACATACACCCTAAACATGGTTTGGCGCGGGATCGGCACCATATTGATAAACGGCCGCACCACTTTAAGTTTAAAGATAAGCTTCGAGTCCATTACGCCAAATGGCTTCTGATTGGGGACGTTAGGGTGAGTCCCCATGCGGATAAAATTCCTCGGCGGGAAAAAGATGCCGGCGTAATCATCTGTGATGCTCATCGCCCCTTCCAGATAATCATTTAACTTCATGTATTTGTAACCGCCATCGATGATATGTATCGGCAAGTCAGAGACATAGCTTCGGTAGGTATAATTCACTTTGGTGCCGGCAGGGCAGATAGCCTGGACACCAACCCAGCCGGATTTTTCCGGCAATGTCACTACCTCTCCAACATGGTTATTCCCGCTGGTAAACAGGTTCGACAGGTCATAATAGATATCTGTCGGTATGCCCTTCGCGTTCACACAAATCGTGGCCTGCGCCGACGTCGCTGCCAGTAACAACAAACCACAAAGCAGTGCATGAAATCTGTTCATAAAATCATCCTTGTTCACAACGGGCGCTGGTAATCACCACCGCCTGTTGCAGGCTTGCTTGCGGTAAGGCGTAGCGTGCCAGGCAGCGTGACTGCGTGCCGTCTCCCCACTGCACCAGTAGTTCACCCAGCAATGGCAAGCCGCTTAAGTACGCCTGACCATCCTCACCCACCATGCCGGTCACGCCGCTGCTGGTTTCACGCACCACCGAACCAAACGGCACCGGGCGATCGCCGCGCATCAGCGAAATCAGTGCACGTACGCCAATCCGGGTGTCAAAGCTGGCGCGGACCAGTGCGCCCTGCGTGGGCACGACACTACTGACGCTGTTTTGCACATCGGTGTGGTTATCCATCGTGTTGGTATCAAGCGCAATGCGGTTGTAACGATAAACGGAGGCATAAGGGACGATGGCGTAGCCTCGCCAGTCGGTTTGCACTCCGGTCTGATTTTCCACCCGCACGCCCTGCGCGCCCGGCGCTTTGATAAGTACGTTGGTATCGCCAAGCGGCTGGCTAAAGGTCACCCCGTCGGCGTGCGCGACCACGCCGCCGCCAAGTTGCCAGTTATATTCGTGCTGGTAGGGATCGTAGTTGTAACCAAGGCCGAGCGTGCCCCAGCCGGCCTGCCAGTTGGCATTGGCGCTGCCGCTGTAACCGTTTGTGCTGCTGTGCCCCTGGCTTACGATGTAACTGAGGTTGCGTCCTTCCAGTAATGTGCCGCCAACCCCGCTCTGCCAGCTGTTTTGCCCGTTGCTGTTACGGCTGGCGTTAAGGCTGGCATAAGTGCGATCCAGCGCGCTTCCCCGGCTGTAGCGCTGCCCGCTTAGAGCGCTAAACGGCACGGAAAGATTCAACGCAATAATACGATCCGTATTATTGATACCGGGTGAGCGGTTCCACGACCAGGTGAGCGAGTAGCTCATCCCCCGCCAGCCGCTGGCGTAACCGATTTGATACCAACTGCTGGGCTTCACGTTGTTCCAGTAAGTTTGCTGGCTGCCGGAAATATACAACGAACCGTAATCCCCCAGGTTTTGCGAAATATTGACCTGAAAGCGCCCTTTTCGGTTGTTGTTGAGGTTGTGGTAGCTAACGAGCACCGGCTTTGACTCTCTTCCCCCCTCACTCTCGTCCTGGTCTTCATACTCATAACCTTCCATGCGTCGGTAGGCGACATCATTCAGCGTGTAAAAACCACGTGTTGAGTAGCGATAGCCGAGCAACTGAAAGTTGGTACCGTACTGGTTGAGTGATTTGGCATACAAAAAGCGCAACGATTGCCCCTGATGTGTGCTGCCATCCGCCAGTTCACTGCGTGCCTGGGTAAAATCGAACGATATCGCCCCCCAGCCACCAAGATTTTTGCCAGCGCCCATCACAAAGGCGTTATAGCGCTTTGCCAGTTGAGTTCCGCCATAGGCGGTGTAACCGCCCGCCAGGCCACCGATCACGCTGCCCTGAATAAAAGATGGGGAAGATTGTTGATCGTTGCCGCTGCGAAAATTCCCGGCCACGAGGTCATATTTAAAGCGCCCTTCACGTTGCAGGATCGGCACCGTCGAATACGGCACCGTATAACGTTGTTGACTGCCATCTTTTTCATCCACGGTAACGTCCAGATCGCCGCTGGATGAGGTTGGGTTCAGATCGGAAATAACAAAAGCGCCCGCCGAGACATAACTCTGATAAATGACATACCCGTTCTGGCGGATGGTTAATTTGGCAGGCGTACGCGCAATACCGCGTACGGTTGGTGCGTAACCTTGCAGGCTATCGGGAAACATATTGTCAGCAGAGTAAAGGCGCACCCCGCGAAAACCGAGGCTATCGAAAACGTCGCTGCCGGTATTACTGTCGCCCATCACCAGCTCGCTTTTCAGCGGGATAATGGAACGTTGTAACCAACTTCCGATGGTCCTCCAGCTGCGGGTATGCTCCTTCCCGCCACTGCTGTAACGCCAGGCGCCGTTATTACGCAACCGCCATGCGCCATAATTCAGCCCGCTTTGTAAGCTCAGAAAACCGTTATTGCTGCCGGGGCTGTGGCTTCCTGTAAAGCTATAGTTAAGCAACGCAGCAGTAATGCCATCGTCCCACTCCTCTGCTGGAATGTAACCGCGTGCGCTATTCAGCATCGAAACCTGGGGTAATCCAATATTGAGCCGCATTGCTGAGAAATCAAAATCAGCTTCAGCACCCGGTATGGCGGTTGTGATATCGATACAGGTTTCGCCCTTGTCGGTGAGCAGTGCCGGAAAAGCGCGGATATTTACACCCAACCGCTTGAGCAAATCGGGAGTGAAGCATGGCATCAGACCGCCGGAAGCGGGCGTCGCCCCGTGCCGGGCAATAGCGAAACGCAGATCCTGAGTGGCGATAAACTCACCGTCGCGCCAGATATCCACCCGATAAACGCCCGGAGGCTGGTTACCTTTTTCAAAGCGCGACAAATCGGCCACGGCAGCGGCGTCCTCCGATAAAAAAGCGGGGTTGAAGTAGTTCTCTGCACGGCCCATTGCCGGGTGCAACACTGCCAGCAGCGACAACGCCAGCCGCGAGTAAGCTGAAGGAGACGTGCGCTTATTCATAGGCATCCCTGTCATTTGTCCGTGTTATGGCAGACCAACGGTTTTCACCGGCGTCAGCGCGCCGTAATCATTCACCGTCTGGAAAGTCACTCCGCCCTGAACATTGGGAGGAATAAGCAGCTGCGCGCGGCCTTTGGGCGCGACCATGACATTGTCGAGCCTCTGTTTGCCGATATGAACATTCACCAAAGTGATGTAATACGCGGAGGGGTTAGTGATGTTCAGGTGTTTATCGAGACGCGAAAACTGCAGTTTCGCAGGCGCATCGTCTGTTAACCCGGATAGACTTTTCGGGCGAACAAACAGCTTAATGCGAGAGAGGACAGCCAACTGCAGCACGTTTTTATCCGTGGCACTCTCTTTGTTCACCGATGGAATCGCTTTTACGCTCAACCAGAACAGAGATTCACGGTCGTCGGGTAACGGTTGCCCGGCGTAAATAATACGCAGCGTGTTTTCACTTTCCGGCTCGCTAACAAAAAGCGGTGGGGTCACGACAAACGTTTTTTCTTTTTCTCCTCGACTATTTTCCACCCACGAATTCACCAGAAAACGTGCTTTCTTATCGCTATTAGAAATAGAAAGCGAGGTCTGTTTATCCTCGGCAGAATAAATAACCCGGGTTGCGCCAAGTGCTATTCCACCAGCGGCATTTGCTGGCAGCGCGATGGATAATAAAAAGCAGACAAGCCAACCTGGTTTAAAAAAAATGTTCATAGCGAAAATAACTCTTCAGAATATTATGATGGTCGCAAGAAATACATCAGGGGTAGACCAGGATAAACCAGACATCGGAACGCAAGTGTCCGGGTGTAATACGTTCAGCAATCGCCCGGTAGCGTGCGGAAAAGTGCAGTGTGATTTCATCGGCTACCAGCGGGGAATAAGCGTGCGGCATGCTGTTCGGTATAATTTGCCGCTGCTGTTGATCAAACAGCGCCAGCCCAATGCCCTCAGCCCCCCCTCCTTCCGTGCTGTGTGCGACAAAAACTTGCGGATCTTCCGCTGGCGTTTGCCCGGAAAACACCACGCCGACATAGCGGGAGACATCTGCATCACAAGCCGTTAAACGCAGCACAAACCCGGTGCTTATGGGGGAGAAACTGCCGGTGCCGGAAAATGCATCCGTACGGTGTTGCCCCATCAGCACATGTAAATTTTCACTTTCCGGCGCAACCGCACATGCGCCATTGACCAGCGATCCGCGCAGGTGAACGCGTCCACCATCAACGACTGTCGCCCTTGCCAGCAAAGGCATCATGCACAGCATGAGTGCCTGCGTGAGACCTGTCCTCATCATGGGTAATTTCTCGCATTACACTATCAAACGCCTCATCCCTGAGGCTGCGTCTTCCCTGAAGTAATGGGTTATTCGTATTTCATAATGAATGTCGCGTCCGCATTTGCCTGCCCTGGTGTCGCGGTCGCGCTGGTGGCTTTGTAACGTGCGGAGAAATGCAAGGTGTTGGTGCCTGCAAGCAGATCCTGTGCGGTGGAGAAGCTCGCGCCGTCCGGGCTCAGCGTTTTGGAGGCATTATCAAGGATTTCAATGCCCACACCGCTTGCCGTTGTGCTGTTGTCACCGGAGGTTAGCGCCAGCAGCGTAGGTTCGGTGGCATCGGCCTGACCTGAAAACGCGACAGAAGCCGTCGGGAAGATACTTGGGTCGCAATCATTAAGCACAATGTTGAACGGCACCGATCCGCTGGTAGCCCCTACGCCCGTGAAGGAGGCGGTGCGATATTGCCCCAGCGTCACGGTCTGGTCGGCAGAAGTGGTGCTGACAGCGCAGGCTGCATTCACCAGTTCCCCTTCAAAATGCACATTACCGCCGCTTACGGTGTCTGCTTGAACGGCTCCCGCCATCAGCATCAATCCTGCAGCAACAGAACTAGCCATTAATTTCATATTCATACTATTTTCCTTGAAATAAAGAGTTGCGATTCCGACATCCTGCCGAAAACCGTTTGAGACTTGCTTACGCTAAATACCAGATGAAAGAATCTTTTCCTGTGAAGATATAACGCATCGGGAACAACTTATTCGCCTCCCATTTCTCCCCTGGGAAAACACCCGATATTTTTCTCTGTGGACAGAACAACTAGCCACAACATAACAATAGGGGTTGCGTAAAAATTAAAATATTCGCCAATACTGTCATTACGCCAGGTCTGTTCTTATTAGCGCTTAGGAAAAGGCCTGGCTTTTATTTATCAAACGGATAAGAAATAGCCGTAAATGCCTGTAACCGTGGCTTAATACCGGCCTTTCTTAAGGGTGATGAATTGTTGAAATTTGGTTAACAACCCGCGACGGCGAAGCCCTTGATCTGCTGAGATTTCAGGCCCAGCGGTGGCGAAATCCGCAAACGGTAACTGACAGCGCGCCGCGCTTCTGCCAAAATAGCCGCCATCCCCTTAGTTGATATGACAGATGGAATCCTCTCTCTGATGGCAGCAAAGATTATTGATGGTAAAACGATTGCGCAGCAGGTGCGCTCTGAGGTTGCTGAAAAAGTTCGGGCGCGCATTGCGGCAGGATTTCGCGCTCCGGGCCTGGCGGTCGTACTGGTTGGCAGCAACCCGGCATCACAAATTTATGTCGGCAGCAAGCGCAAAGCCTGTGAGGAAGTGGGTTTCATCTCCCGCTCTTACGATCTCCCGGAAACCACCAGCGAAGCGGAACTGCTGGCGCTTATCGACAAGCTGAACGCCGATACCGCGATTGACGGTATTCTGGTACAGCTGCCGCTGCCTGCGGGCATCGACAATGTGAAAGTGCTGGAACGTATCGCGCCGGATAAAGATGTAGATGGTTTCCATCCGTATAACGTAGGCCGCCTGTGCCAGCGCGCGCCGCGTCTGCGCCCCTGTACGCCGCGCGGCATTGTCACGCTGCTGGAGCGTTACAACATTGATACCTTTGGCCTCAACGCCGTGGTGATTGGCGCGTCCAATATTGTCGGTCGCCCGATGAGCATGGAGCTGCTGCTGGCGGGGTGCACCACCACCGTAACGCACCGCTTCACTAAAAACCTGCGCCAGCACGTGGAAAACGCTGACCTGCTGATCGTTGCCGTAGGTAAACCGGGCTTTATTCCCGGCGAGTGGATCAAAGAAGGCGCGATTGTGATTGATGTTGGTATTAACCGTCTGGAGAACGGCAAAGTCGTCGGTGATGTGATTTATGAAGAAGCCGCCGCGCGAGCAGCGTATATTACGCCGGTACCGGGTGGCGTTGGCCCGATGACGGTCGCCACCCTGATCCAGAACACGCTGCAGGCGTGTGAAGAATACCATGATGTAAAAGGCGTATAAGATGGCAACATTTTCTCTCGGTAAACATCCGCACGTTGAGCTGTGCGATCTGCTGAAACTTGAAGGCTGGAGCGAAAGCGGCGCGCAGGCGAAAATCGCCATTGCCGATGGCTTTGTCAAAGTGGATGGCGCGGTTGAAACGCGCAAACGCTGCAAAATCGTCGCCGGTCAAACGGTGAGTTTTGAAGGCCAGAGCGTTACCGTAACCGCGTAATCACGCGTGGCAAGCCGGGTTTCGTGTCACCGCAGCCCGGCATCTTCTTTCTCATTCCCCTGCCATCATCACGGTTAATTACCGATCAACCTCAAAGAATCATTAATTCATCTGGCTAAATGTGAAAATTTAGTTGCAGCCCGTTACGACTTATCTCACGATGAGTAGAACGTTCTAGTAAAACGTTCTACTAACAATAACAGCGCCAAAAGAGCGCTACTTCGGGGGAAATCAGCATGGGTCTGATATCAGGGTTTGTTAAATCATTGTCTAAATTGTCGATGATTGGCCGCGCGTTAATGTTGCCAATCTCGTTGCTGCCAGCTGCAGGCTTGTTACTTGCTTTCGGCGATAAATTTCACTTGCCGCTGATGATGAACGCAGGTGGCGTTATCTTCGATAACCTGCCGATGTTGTTCGCCATCGGTTCGGCGGTTGGGCTCGCTTCAGAATCGGGCATTGCGGCGCTTTCTGCGGCAGTATCGGTGTTCATTACCAATATCACTATCGGCACCATGTTAGGTATCACGCCGGAAATGGCCTCGCAGGGCGGGAAATATGCCATGGTGGTCGGCATTCCAACCCTGCAAATGGGCGTTTTTGGCGGGCTGATCTGCGGTATTCTCGCCGCCTGGTGCTATAACCGCTTTCACACCATGCAGTTACCGGAGTTCCTCGGCTTCTTCTCTGGTAAGCGTTTTGTTGCTATCGCTACCGCCTTCTTATCCTTTGTGCTCGGCCTGCTGCTGCCCTATGTCTGGCAACATATTCAGGCGGGCATTGATGCGCTTTCCGTGATCGTCAACGGTGATAATCAGGCCGCGTCGACGTTTATTTTCGGTTTAGTGGAACGCGCGCTGATCCCGCTTGGTCTGCACCATATCTGGTATCCCTCGTTCTGGTATTCGTTTGGCGATTACACCACGCAGGCCGGCCAGGTGATCCATGGCGATCAGACTATCTGGTTCAAAATGCTCGAAGAAGGCGTGAAATCCTTTAGCAGCGATACCTACCAGAACGCCGGTAAGTTTATGCAGGGTGAGTTCCCGTTGATGCTGTTTGCGCTGCCTGCCGCTTGCCTTGCGATGTACCACGAAGCGCACACCCGCAATAAGAAGATCGCGTTCGGTATTCTCTTCTCTGCGGCACTGACCTGCTTCCTGACGGGCATTACCGAGCCGGTTGAATTCACCTTTATCTTCGTCGCGCCGATCCTCTACGTCTTTAACGCCATCATGGCCGGTCTGGCGTATATGACGATGTACCTGCTGCACGCGCACATCGCGAAATCCTTCTCTGCCGGGTTTATCGACTACTTATCGTTCGGCATCCTGCCGTCGTTTAACGGTTATCAAACCAATTTCCTTAACGCGGTGATCGTTGGCATCCCGATGGCGCTGATTTATTACTTCACCTTCCGTTTTGTGATCCGCCGCTTCGACGTGAAAACGCCGGGACGTACGGAAGTTACCGCCGTGGCAGATGATAAAACCGACAGCGAACTGGCAACCGAGATCATCGCCATGCTGGGCGGCGCGCAGAACATCGACTCCGTCGGTTCCTGTATCACTCGCTTGCGCCTGGAAGTGGCGAAAAGCGAAATGGTGGATAAAGATGGCCTTAACGGCCTGGGTGCGCGCGGCGTGGTATTTGTCGGCGATAGCGGTATTCAGGTTATTTTCGGCGCGAGGGCGCAATTTATCGCCCAGACCATGTCCACAATGATCGGCAAATAATAAGATACCGGGTTGGCGCGTCCCGCACGCGCCATATCAGGTGGAAAACCGGGAAAATCAGGGAGCGAGTTTGAAGAAAGTCAGCATCATTGATGTCGCTAAACAGGCGGGTGTTTCCGTTTCCACCGTCTCGCTGGTGCTGCGCCAGAAAGGGAAAATATCACAAGCGACGATCGCTAAAGTCCATGCCGCTATTGATGCGCTCGGCTATGTTCACAACATTGCTGCCGCCAACCTTCGCGCTAATACGTCTAACCTGATTGGCCTTATCCTGCGCGATTTCAGCAACAGCTTCTCAATAAAAGTGATGGCCAGCATCGTGCAGGAGTTGGAAAAACAGGGTTACATGGTTTTTCTGGGTCAGCCGCTCAACGACGGCGATCACCTGGAACGCTGTCTGCTGTCATTCAAACAACAAGGCGTGGCCGGGGTGATTTATCTCGCCTCTGACACGCGCAGCTCAACGCTTCCCGTACAAATCCGCGACTGCCCGTTGCCGCTGGTGGTGGTGTCGCAGTCGTTGCTCAATGAAGAATGCAATCTGGTCATGCGCGATAACCGTCAGGCCGCCAGCCTGGCGACGCGGTATCTCATCGAACGCGGGCACCGCAACATTGCTTACATTGGCGGCATTGAAGGCGATTTAATTCGCCAGCAGCGTCTGCTGGGGTTTCGCACCACAATGACGCAGAACGGACTGGTAGTGCGCGAAGAAGCCACTCCGGCATGTAGTGATGACACCCACGCGGCGAGTCACGCAGTGCGCCAGTTGCTGGAAAAAAACAGCACCATCACCGCCCTGCTCTGCCACTCGCCGGACGCCATGATTGGCTCCATCGCCGGGATCCACCAAACCGGGCATACGGTGGGCAAAGATGTGTTTCTCTCTCAACAAGTGGCGCTCGTCGGCTTTGAAGATATGCTGCACGTCAATCTCACCTCGCCTTCCTTTACCTATGTTTCGTCCGCCAGCGAAGAGACCGGGCGCCAGGCGGCGGGATTGATCATTCGTAAACTGAAAGAGCCCGAGTTGCAAACGCAGCGCGTCACCCTTTCCGGCCAGCTTATTGCCCGCGAGTCTGCGTAATCTGCACACGTCGCAGAAACAGCGACGTACTCACGGACTGTAAACTGACATCGGCTTAAAACCCGCCAGATCCTCTGCTGACGACAAAAGTTTCAGAAAACCCCGCAGTTTACCCGACTGGCGCTTCGGCTATAATTTCGTTTTTCTTCAGAGACCTGCGTTATGCCAACGATTGTTACACATGCGGCTGTCCCGCTTTGTCTGGGATTGGGGCTCGGCAGTAAAGTGATCCCTCGCGGCTTACTGCTGGCGGGGATAGGGCTTGCTATGTTGCCCGATGCCGACGTGCTGGCGTTTAAATTCGGTGTCGCTTATGGCAACGTTTTCGGTCATCGCGGGTTTACCCACTCGCTGCTGTTCGCTTTTGTGGTGCCGCTATTGGTGACCTGGCTTGGACGAAAACACTTCAAAGCGAGTCTGGCGCGCTGTTGGGCGTTTCTCACCGTGTCGCTGCTGTCGCACAGTTTGCTGGATTCTATTACCACCGGTGGAAAAGGCGTCGGCTGGCTGTGGCCGTGGTCGGATGAACGCTTCTTTGCGCCGTGGCAGGTGATCAAAGTCGCGCCGTTTGCGCTGTCGCGCTACACCACACCGTATGGTCATCAGGTGATTATTTCGGAGCTGCTGTGGGTGTGGCTGCCGGGTATGATTCTGATGCTGCTGTTGTGGAAAATGCGGCGGGGATAAATCGCCCCCGCAAGTAGTTTTGCAGGGACAACAAAAAAGCGGCCGAAGCCGCTTTTTTCTTACTTACGACGCCAGGTCGTGCCCTGCGGGCCATCTTCCAGCACGATACCCATCTCGTTCAGACGGTCACGTGCCGCGTCAGCCGCCGCCCAGTCTTTTGCTTTACGCGCATCGAGGCGCTGCTGGATAAGCTTTTCGATCTCAGCCACTTCGCTGTCATCCGCCTGCGCACCGCTTTGCAGGAAGAGATCCGGATCCTGCTCCAGCAGACCCAAAACGCCCGCCAGTTCACGCAGCTTTTTCGCCGCCGCATTCGCGCCCAGTGAATGCCCGTCATGCTTCAGCGTATTCACTTCGCGCGCGAGGTCAAAAAGCACGGAATAGGCTTCCGGCGTGTTGAAGTCGTCGTCCATCGCTTCGCAGAAGCGTTTCTGGAACAATTCACCATCATAGAAAAAGCGATCTTCTGCGTTATTGCTATCCGTACCACGCAGCGCGTTGTACAGACGCTCCAGCGCAGAGCGCGCCTGTTTCAGGTTCTCTTCGCTGTAGTTTAACTGGCTGCGATAGTGACCGGACATCAGGAAGTAGCGTACGGTTTCCGCGTCGTAATACTTCAGCACGTCGCGCACGGTAAAGAAGTTGCCGAGCGATTTTGACATCTTCTCGCGATCAACCATCACCATGCCGGAGTGCATCCAGTAATTCACGTATTCGCCATCATGCGCACAGGTTGACTGGGCGATTTCGTTTTCGTGGTGCGGGAACATCAGATCGGAACCGCCACCGTGGATATCGAAATGCGAACCCAGTTGTTTGCAGTTCATCGCCGAACACTCAATGTGCCACCCCGGACGCCCATCGCCCCACGGCGACTGCCAGCTCGGCTCGCCGGGCTTGGACATTTTCCACAGCACGAAGTCCATCGGATTGCGTTTTACTTCCGCGACTTCGACGCGAGCCCCCGCCTGCAACTGATCCAGATCCTGGCGCGAAAGCTGACCGTAAGTCGGATCGGTCGGCACCGAAAACATCACATCGCCGTTTTCGGCAACGTAAGCATGTTCGCGTTCCAGCAGGCGCTGAGTGATTTCAATAATTTCATGAATATGGTGCGTCGCGCGGGGTTCGCTGTCCGGGCGCAGGATATTGAGCGCGTCAAAATCCTTATGCATCTCAACGATCATCCGGTCGACCAGCGCGACAAAACTTTCGCCATTCTCATTAGCGCGCTTAATGATTTTGTCGTCAATATCGGTGATATTGCGGACATATTTCAGCTTATAGCCGAGAAAGCGCAAATAGCGGGATACCACGTCAAAGGCGACAAACGTACGGCCGTGACCGATATGACAGAGATCGTAAACGGTAATACCACACACGTACATGCCGACTTCCCCGGCATGAATAGGTTTGAATTCCTCTTTTTGGCGCGTCAGTGTATTAAAGATTTTTAACATCGAAGATTCCATGTGGACGTGTGTGGAACGAAAACCGCATATATTACCCGTAATTCAAACCCGAAGCAGCACACTTTGCAAGGTGATCCAGCCTCGCGGTTATGCTATAACAAGCGACTATCTCTGACCCACTGGCGGGTCTACGCACTACACTATCAGAACAGGATGCAATAATGGTTACTTTCCACACTAATCACGGCGACATCGTAATCAAAACCTTTGATGACAAAGCGCCTGAAACAGTTAAAAACTTCCTGGACTACTGCCGTGAAGGTTTCTACAACAACACGATTTTCCACCGTGTTATCAATGGCTTTATGATTCAGGGCGGCGGTTTCGAACCGGGCATGAACCAGAAAGTCACCAAAGACCCCATCAAAAACGAAGCCAACAACGGGCTGAAAAACACCCGTGGTACGCTGGCCATGGCGCGTACTCAGGCTCCGCACTCCGCTACCGCACAGTTCTTCATTAACGTGGCTGATAACGATTTCCTGAACTTCAGCGGCGAAAGCATGCAAGGCTGGGGCTACTGCGTATTTGCCGAAGTGGTTGAAGGCATGGACGTTGTTGACAAGATCAAAGGCGTTTCTACCGGTCGCAGCGGCATGCATCAGGACGTGCCGAAAGAAGACGTGGTGATTGAAAGCGTAGACGTCAGCGAGTAATTGGTGGCGACACTCTTTATCGCAGATTTGCATCTGCAAACAGAAGAACCGGCGATCACCGCCGGTTTTCTGCGTTTTTTAGCCGGTACGGCGCGTGAAGCCGATGCGCTCTACATTTTGGGCGATCTGTTTGAAGCGTGGATTGGCGACGACGATCCAAACCCGCTGCATCAGCAAATTGCTCAGGCGATCAAAGCCGTTGTCGACAGCGGCGTTCCTTGCTACTTCATCCACGGCAATCGCGATTTCCTGCTCGGCCAACGTTTCGCGCAAACCTGCGGTATGCAGTTGTTACCTCAGGAACAGGTACTCGATTTGTATGGCCGTAACGTGCTGATTATGCATGGCGATACGCTCTGCACCGACGATGCCGGTTACCAGGCCTTTCGCGCCAAAGTGCACCAGCCCTGGCTGCAAAAGCTGTTCCTCACCCTGCCGCTGTTTTTCCGCCGACGCATTGCCGTTAAAATGCGCGCCAGCAGTAAAGCCGCCAACAGCAGCAAGTCGCTTTCGATTATGGATGTGAACCAGCACGCCGTGGTGGAAGCCATGGAAAAACACCAGGTGCAGTGGTTGATCCACGGTCATACTCATCGCCCGGCAGTGCATGAACTCACGGCGAATAACGCGCCCGCATTCCGTGCCGTTTTAGGCGCATGGCACAGCGAAGGCTCAATGGTGCGCGTCAGCGAAAACGATGTTGAACTGATTCATTTCCCTTTCTGAATACGCTTGTGATTACGCGTCAAACGCGCGAAACATCGCTACGCAACCGTTTTCCTTGCCCGTTTTACATGCTATTCTCTGTGCCCTCTTATGTAGTCTGAAGCACACCCACAGGAGTTTTGAGACGTATGTCTTCAAGCAACCAACCGGCGCGCATCGCCATTGTTATGGGCTCGAAAAGCGACTGGGCCACCATGCAGTTCGCCGCTGAAATCCTCGATACCCTGAACGTTCCGCACCATGTTGAAATCGTCTCCGCACACCGCACCCCGGATAAACTGTTTAGCTTCGCCGAAAACGCGGAACAAAACGGTTACCAGGTGATCATTGCCGGTGCCGGTGGCGCGGCGCATCTGCCGGGCATGATCGCGGCGAAAACACTGGTTCCGGTGCTGGGTGTGCCGGTACAAAGCGCTGCGTTAAGCGGTGTGGACAGCCTTTATTCTATCGTGCAGATGCCGCGCGGCATTCCGGTGGGGACGCTGGCAATTGGCAAAGCGGGTGCGGCCAACGCCGCGCTGCTGGCCGCGCAGATCCTGGCGCAGCATGATGCGCAACTGCATCAGCGTTTGACAGACTGGCGCAAATCCCAGACCGATGAGGTGCTGGATAATCCGGATCCGAGAGGCGCGGCATGAAACAGGTCTGCGTATTAGGTAACGGTCAGCTTGGCCGGATGTTGCGCCAGGCCGGTGAACCGCTCAGCATCGCGGTCTGGCCGGTTGGGCTGGATGACGCGCCGGAAGCGGTGCCGTTTCAGCAGAGTGTTATCACCGCTGAAATTGAGCGCTGGCCGGAAACGGCGTTAACACGTGAGCTGGCGCGCCACCAGGCATTTGTTAACCGCGATGTGTTTCCGATAATCGCCGATCGCCTGACGCAAAAACAGTTATTCGACAAACTCGAACTGGCTACCGCACCGTGGCAGTTGCTGGCGGATAAAAGCGAATGGCCCGCCGTGTTTTCCCGCCTGGGCGAGCTGGCGATTGTTAAGCGCCGCGTGGGTGGCTATGACGGTCGTGGGCAGTGGCGTTTACGCACAGGCGAAACGGATCAGTTGCCGGACGACTGCTACGGCGAGTGCATTGTCGAACAGGGCATCAATTTTTCCGGTGAAGTATCGCTGGTCGGCGCGCGTGCGCGTGATGGCAGTACCGTTTTCTACCCGTTGACACACAACCTGCATCAGGATGGCATTTTGCGTACCAGCGTGGTTTTCCCGCAGGCTAACGCCACGCAGCAACAGCAGGCGGAAGACATGCTTTCCGCCATCATGCATGAGCTGAACTATGTCGGCGTGATGGCGATGGAGTGCTTCGTCACACCGGGCGGGCTGCTGATTAACGAACTGGCGCCACGCGTGCACAACAGCGGTCACTGGACGCAGAATGGTGCATCTATCAGCCAGTTTGAACTGCATCTGCGCGCGGTCGTGGATCTGCCGTTACCGCCGCCGGTGGTCAACAGCCCGTCGGTGATGATCAACCTGATTGGCAGCGATCTGAACTACGACTGGTTGAAGCTGCCGCTGGTACATCTGCACTGGTACGACAAAGAGGTGCGTGCGGGGCGCAAAGTGGGCCATCTGAACCTGAACGATGATGACATTGCGCGTCTGAGTGCCACGCTGGAAGCGCTAGTGCCACTGCTGCCGCCCGAGTACGCGAGCGGCATTGCCTGGGCACAGTCAAAACTGCAGTAATCTCCCGCCGGGGAATTGATCTCCCTTGTTCGGGGCGTAAAATCTGCACGCTGGTGGGATTACCACCAGCATTTTGCAGAAGGAAGCCCAATGAACAACGCCACGGATTATCTCGCCCTCCTGCGGGATGAAACGCCTCTTATTGATGTTCGCGCACCGGTTGAGTTCGCCAAAGGTGCCATGCCCGCCGCCATCAATCTGCCCTTAATGAACGACCACGAGCGCGCGGCTGTCGGCACCTGCTATAAACGCGAAGGCGCAGAAGCCGCACTTCGTCTCGGCCACCAACTGGTTAATGGCGAAACCCGCGAACAGCGCATCGAAGCATGGCGGCAAGCCTGCGCGCAATATCCGCAGGGTTACCTTTGTTGCGCCCGTGGCGGTCAGCGTTCGCATATCGTTCAGCAATGGCTGCGAGAATGCCAGGTGGACTATCCGCTGGTGATCGGCGGTTATAAAGCGCTGCGCCAGGCCGCTATCGAGGCAATCCAACAATGCATGCAACGCCCGGCGCTGCTGGTGGGTGGCTGCACAGGGAGTGGCAAAACGTTGCTGGTGCGTTCACAGCGTAACGGCATCGATCTTGAAGGGATTGCCCGGCATCGCGGTTCCTCGTTTGGCCGGACGCTGCAACCGCAGCGCTCGCAGGCCAGTTTCGAAAACCAGCTGGCAGCAGCGCTACTGAAAGTGACACCCGCGTACTGGCTGCTGGAAGACGAAAGCGCCGCGATTGGGGCGAATCACCTGCCAGAGGTAATGCGCGAGAGAATGGCGCAATCGCCGCTGGTGGTAGTGGACGATCCCTTTGCACAACGGCTGGAGCGTTTGCGCGTCGACTATTTCGTACAAATGCACGCGGCGTTTATCACCCGCGACGGTGAGGAGGAAGGCTGGCGTCAGTATGCGGAATATCTGCGCCACGGGCTTTTTGCCATTCGCCGCCGTCTGGGGTTACAGCGTTATGCGGAATTGACGCGTCATCTGGAGAACGCGCTGGATCAGCAGCAACGCAGCGGCAATACCGAGGGGCACTTCGCGTGGCTCGTGCCGCTGCTGGAGGAGTACTACGATCCGATGTACCGCTACCAGCTTGAAAAGCGCGCGAAAGCCATTCGCTTTCGCGGCACTTTTGCAGAAGTAACGGACTGGCTGGCAGCACACAATCCTTAATGACGATCGCGCTTATCGGCGCGTTTCGCCAGCCAGTCTCCCAGTACCTGGACTATCTGTACCAGGATGATCAGCGCGATCACCGTTACGATCATCACCTGGGTTTCATAACGGTAATAGCCGTAGCGGATCGCCAGATCGCCCACCCCACCACCGCCGACAATCCCGGCCATCGCGGAATACCCAATCAGGCTGACGAGCGTAATGGTCAGGCCGCGCAGCAGACCCGCGCTGGCTTCCGGCAGCAGCACGGTACAGATAATACGCAGCGGGCTGGCACCAAAGGCTTCCGCCGCTTCAATAATGCCTTTATCCACCTCGCGCAGGGCGCTATCGACCAGCCGCGCATAAAAGGCAATCGCCGCCACAGACAGCGGTACCGACGCGGCAATCGGCCCAATGGTGTTGCCGAGCAAAAACTGCGTCACTGGCAACAGCAGCACCAGCAGGATCACGAACGGCACTGAGCGGATAATATTCACCAGCACCGTACTCACCAGATAGACCGCGCGGTTTTGCCAGAACAGGTGCCTGTCGGTAACAAAAATCAGGAAACCGAGCGGCAAACCGCCGACAATCGCCAGCACCGTTGAGATGCTTAACATCTGGAAGGTTTCGCCAAAGGCGAGGCTCAGATCGGCCATTAAATCATCCACGGATCACCTCCACCTGCGCGGTACGATTGCGAATATAGTCCACGGCGTCACTCACTGCCGCCGGGTTTTCCGCCGACGTCAGTTGCACCACCAGAATGCCCAGCGCCCGCTCGCCGATATACTCAATTTTGCCGTGCAGGATATTGACCGCGACGCCAAATTTCACCGCCGCGTCAGAAAGCACCGGCTGCTCTGCGGAATCACCAATAAACAGGATCTTCAGTAATTGCCCCGGCAGATGCTGTTGCAAACGCTCCGGTAAGGTCAAATTCAGCGTGTGCGACACCAGCTGGCGGGTGAAGGGATGCTGCGGATGGGCAAAAATATCGAACACATCGCCCTCTTCCACCACTTTACCGCCGGACATCACCGCCACACGATCGCAGATCGATTTGATCACATTCATCTCGTGGGTGATCAGCACAATGGTGATCCCCAGCTGTTCATTGATCTGCTTGAGCAGGGCAAGAATGGTCGCGGAAGTTTCCAGATCCAGCGCCGAAGTCGGTTCATCACACAGCAATACATCCGGGTGATTAGCGATGGCGCGCGCAATACCGACCCGCTGCTTCTGCCCGCCACTGAGTTGCACCGGGTAGCGGCTGGCTTTATCGCTTAACCCCACCAGTTGAAGGATCTCCGCCACGCGCGGCGCGATTTTGCTGCGTTCCCACCCCGCCGCTTTCAGGCTGAAAGCCACATTTTGCGCCACGGTGCGGGTATGCATCAGGTTGAAGTGCTGGAAAATCATGCCAATGCGCTGACGCGCTTTGCGTAATGTGATGCCTTCCAGCGCCGAAATAGCCACACCATTGATTTTGACGCGGCCCTGGCTTGGGCGTTGCAGCGCATTCAGCGTGCGCAGCAGCGTACTTTTGCCCGCGCCGCTGGTACCGACAATGCCGAAGATCTCCCCCGGCGCAATGCGCAGCGTGACATCCTCAACCGCCCGGGTCGTGCTCGTACTGCCGCGCGCTGCGGGAAAATCCACGCACACTTTTTCTATTTCAATCATGCAAACCTCAAACGACAAAAGGCAGGCCGCAGCCTGCCCGTCAAATCAGCCGGAGTGTTACTTTTTATCCGCGCTCTGCATCCAGTCTGGTTTCTGGAACGCACCGTAAACATTGTTCGGATCGTCAATCACCGCGCGGTAAGCCGGCGATTTCACCACCTCGACAATATCCTTCGCGAACGGTTTGTCGGCGTCTTCCGTGCGCACCGCAATGATATTTTTCAGGTTCTCATCAAGATGCTCTTGTTTGAGCGCAGAGGAGAGTTTCAGCCCGGCGGCAATGGCAAAATTGCCATTTACCAGCGACGCGGTCACGCCGTCCAGCGTGCGCGGCAGTTGCGCCGCTTCCAGCGGTTTAAACACCAACCCTTTCGGGTTGCTGGCAATATCGCGCTCGGAGGCTTTAGTCGGGTCGATGTTATCTTTGATAGTGATGAGGTCGAGCGATTGCAGGAAACGCAGCCCGCGCGCCAGGTTGGTCGGATCATTGGAGAGCGTAACAATATCACCCTTTTTCAATTCATCCAGGCTTTTGATTTTGCGTGAATAAAAGCCCATGCCCGCCGTCGGCACCGTAATCAGCTTGGTTAATTTCAGCCCCTTATCGGCGGTGAATTTGTCAAAATAGAGGCTGTGCTGGAACAGGTTGGCATCAATGCTGCCGTTCGCCAGCGCCATATTTGGTTGTACGTAATCGCTAAATTCACGCACCACTACTTTATAACCTTTCTCTTTTAGCGACGGCGCAATCGCCTGTTTCACCATATCGCCATAGGGTCCAGGTGCGACGCCGAAAACAATGGTGTGCGGATCGCTGCTGGCATGAGCAAACGGTAAGCCGCAGGCCAGAAGTAATGCGCCGAAGGTCGCGCGCAAGCTGAGACGACGTCCCATAAATTCTCCCTAACGAGTTGAGATGTTGTGTGACGCGACGTACAGTGCGGCGCGTTCCATTTTCACTTGATTGATAAGGCTGCTGAATAAGATGGCATAAACACCGCGCAGCGGTAATTGAAATAAATTCAACATGCTGTGAACTATGTCACTGAATGGCGGAGAGATCTTTGCAGGGTAAGGCGATGAAGCATAACGAAAAGCCCTGCCCTTAATGGGTTTTCCAGCCTCTCGTTATGCTTTTTATTGCTAAGCAATGCCGGATTTAAACGAAGCGTTAAACCCGGCGGATGCAGACTTCTTAGAAGTCGTAACGCAGACGAACGATGTTCATGTCGCCCAGGTCGTCGGTGCTGGAGGTGAATACGTGTTCGTAATCGACACGGAAACCGTAATCCAGCTGGAAGGTCACACCCACGCCGTTATCAATACGCTGGTAATCACGACCAGTGGTGTATTGCAGACGGTCACCCATGACGTACGGCTGTACATATTTAAGCGCGTACTGACCGACCGGGATTTTATAACCGGCAAAGTATTCAATACCCCACGCGTCGCCCGCGAAGTAGTTATGAATATCTTTTTTACCGGTGGTCAGATAGTTTTCGTACCAGCCGCCACCGAAGGAGAAGGTCCAGTTATCCGGCGTCCAGCTCAGCGCGGTGCCATAGATATTCTGACTGTAGGTATCGCTGCCGCCGGTGTTGACGTTGCGCATATCAGCCTGGGTGTAGTTCCACGCCGTACCCCATGTCAGGTCTTTGGCAATGTGGTAATCCACGCCCAGAGAACCGCCGCCTTTACGTTTGTAACGCAGGCCATTGCCACGCAGCAGATCGTTATCAGAGAACAGGTAAGATGCATAAATGTCAGCATCACCGAAGGTGTTTTTGTATTTCAGCATCTTACGTGAACGGTAAGAACCGTCGTAATCGCCATTGATACCGTTACCGGAAGCCTGGGCTTTCATGTCGTAATCCCAGATATCGGTTTTCGCACCAACCACATCGTAGTACACGCTGTTCTGCTGGCCGAAGGTCATGGTACCCCAGGTTTTACTTTTCAGACCGGTGTAGAGCATACGGCGAGTGGTGTTATGCGCGCCGTCTGCATAGTGGCTGTCCCAGTCGAACAGCGCCGGAATGTTCACGCCCAGTTCGTAGTAGTTAACCCAGCTAATATCATCGAACAGGTAGTAATCAGTCGCGAAACGGAAACGGGTACCACCGTCGTAACCATTACGTTTGTATGAGTGTTTATCACCGTCGCCCATCATGTTATCGAATTGCGGACGAATAGAACCACCAACGGTGAAGTTCAGGCGGCTTAACGGATTGCCAGCCTGCGGATCTTGCTTAAGTACAGTAATTTCCGCCTGAGTTGCGAAAGACGTCAATGCCACTGCTGCGCCGATGGCTGTCGCCAGAGCGGTTGTTTTTATTTTCATGGTTTTTCCTTGATGGATAGACACCACTAGTAAGTTACTAGCGGCGAAATATTAACGTCTAAAAGCTTCTATTTGGTGGGGTTTTTTTGTTGTTTTGTGCTGGTAAACAATTGCCAGGGGAACTTTTACACTTTGAAACAGACGCACACCGATAGAATTATCGGCATGCGTTTCGTTGAGCAAATATTGATGAAGGGATTAATTACTGAATTGACGAAACAGCGCTTTTCCTTTAAGCAAACGCGCGCCAAGCCAGCCGCCGCACAGCGAAAGCAACAGCGCGCCGCACAATGGTAACGTGGTCCACAAACGCCAGTCCGGCTCCCACGGAAAGTCAAACACGCGAGTTTGCAGCACCGCCAGCGCGGTTTCCGCGCCCATCGCCGCGACCAGCCCGGAGACCAGCCCCAGCAGCGCGAATTCACACCACAACGTGGTTCGCAGCAGCCGCTTGCCCGCGCCGAGCGTGCGGTAAACCACCAGCTCCTGGTGACGCTGACGCATACCGACTTGTACCTGCGCGAGCAGCAGCAACACACCGCAGGCCGTGACCAGCACCACCATCACTTCCAGCGCCCGGCTTACCTGCTCAAGCACCTGACCGACCTGTTTTAAAATCGCGCCAATATCCAGCAGGCTGATGGTCGGGAACTCCCGGTTCAGTTGCGTTAACATGCCATTGCCGTTCTGCCAGCGGAAACTGGTGAGCCAACTCTGCGGCTGGCCGTCCAGCGCACCCGAGGGGAAGATAAAGAAGAAGTTTGGCCGCAGGCTTTCCCAGTCAACTTTGCGCAGGCTGCTGATGGTGGCGCTGAATTCCTGCGTATCGCCCATAAACGTCACGGAATCGCCCAGCTTCAGGCCTAACCGCTGCGCCAGCCCCTCCTCAACAGAGACTTCCCCGTTTTTTGGCGGCCAGCTTCCGGCGGTGACCGGGTTATGATCCGGTCGCTGCTGAAGCCAGGTGAGATTGAGTTCGCGGTTCAGCGCCTCATCCTGGTTACCCTCCGTTGACTGGCCGTTAATTTGCGTCATCCTTGCCCGCACGATCGGGTAGAACGCCTCTGGAGCAACACGATGCTGCGAAAGAAACGCTTTCAGCGGTGTCACTTGCTCCGGTGCGATATTGATTAAAAAGTAGTTCGGGCTTTCCGGCGGTAACTGCTGTTGCCACCTGTCCAGCAGATCGCCGCGCAGCACCAGCAACATCGCCAGCAACATAAAGGAGAGCGAAAATGCCGAAAGCTGGCTCAGCGTTGACCACGGCTGGCGCAGTAGCCGGTTCACCGCAAGACGCAGCGGTAGCGCTTTGAATGTCAGGCGTTTGAGCACATTAAGCAACAGCCAGCCCACCATGCCGCACAGCAATGCCAGCACCACAGCGCCCGCCAGCACGGCCCATAACAGCATACTGCCGCCCATCAGCCAGGCGAGTAGCAGCACGGCTACCGCGCAGATCACCGGTACGTAGAACTTTAGCGGCCAGACATTGGCCACCGCATCACGTCGCAGCACACGCAGCGGCTGCGTCGCCAGCAGCAAGCGATAGGGCCGCAGCCCCACCAGCAGTGAAATCACCACCATCGCCCCGACGGCCCACAGCCACGGCCACAAACTGGCGGGTGGCAGCGCGGCAGGCAGCACTGGCTTGAGCAGCACCATTAATACGCTTTCGAATACCAGCCCGATAGCGCCCCCGGCCACCACGGACAGCGCCAGTACCATTAACCACTGACCGACAATCAGTTTGCGTAATTGCGCACGGCCCGCGCCCAGGGTTTTCAGTACCGCAACCAAATCATAGCGGCTGCGGCAATAGTGCCCCATCGCTACCGCGACGGCGGCTATCGCCAGCAGCAGCGTTAAAAGCGCGGATAACAACAGGAACTGCTGCGAACGCTGCAAGGATTTGCCCAGCGCACCCTCATCCTGCTCCAGCCCGTACCAGCGGTGCTCCGGTTTTAACTGTGGCAACAGCCATTTTTCGTATGCATCTAACTGCGCGGGCGTACCGCCAAATTTCACCCGCCAGCTGACGCGGCTACCCGGCTGCACCGCGCCGGTTTTCGCCACATCGGCGATATTCATCAACAGACGTGGTGCCATCTGAAAAGGGTTAAAGCCTGAATCCGGCTCCTGCACCACTTCCCCGGCGATACGCAATGTGGCATCGCCCACATCAATAGAATCGCCGATTTTCAAATTGAGCAGCGCCATTAAACGTGGTGCCAGTAACACTGTTCCCGCTTGCGGTTTTAACCCCGCCGGGCTGGTTTGCAGCTCACCATAAAGGGGGTAAATGTTATCAACGGCTTTCACATCGGCTAATTGCGGCGTGTCGCCGGCAAACGTCATGGTGGCAAAACTGATCTGTTCGCTGACTCGCAGCCCTGTTTTTCGCGCTTCATCCAGCCACGCCTGGGGGACTTCACGAGAGCTGCGCAACGCTCTGTCGCCCGCCATAAATTCCCGGCTCTGCTGGCTAAGCCCTTTTTCCATGCGATCGCTGATGTTGCCGAGCGCCAGCACGCAAGCCACCGCCAGACTTAGCGCCATCCAGACAATCAGCAGCGACGGCGAGCGCCATTCGCGCCAGAACCAACGGGCTATCATGCATCCTCCCGCAGTTCACCATTGACCAGCCGCAGCCGCCGGTCGCAACGCGCAGCAAGCTGCGGATCGTGCGTCACTAACAGCAGCGTGGTGCCATATTGTTGATTCATGGAAAAGAGCAAATCAGCGATCTTGTCGCCGGTTTGCCTGTCGAGATTACCGGTGGGTTCATCGGCGAACAGCACTGCCGGACGGCCATTAAACGCGCGAGCCAGCGCCACCCGCTGCTGTTCGCCGCCGGAGAGTTGTGCTGGCAGATGATCCAGCCGTTTACCCAGCCCCAACTCTTCCAGTAACGCTTTCGCGCTACTGCGGCTTTCACTGCTGTTTTCGCCACGCAGCAAGGCCGGGAGTTCGACATTTTCCAGCGCATTCAGCGTGGGAATGAGCATAAAAGATTGAAAAACAAAGCCGACATTTTGCGCACGTAGCTGCGCGCGCGCCTCTTCATCCATCGTATGCAGAGGCTTGCCGAGCAGGTTTACTTCGCCGCTGCTACCGTCATCCAACCCGGCGAGGATCGCTAATAAAGTAGACTTGCCGGAGCCGGATTCGCCAATAAGGGCGATGGTCTCGGCTGGTTTGACAACCAGCTCAACTCCGGTAAGGATGGAAAGCTCATGCTCCCCCTGACCGACGGACTTCTTAAGATGATGAACTTCAACAATGTTTTCCGCTGGCATTTGCCCTTCCTGTTTTTGCTTTTGTTAACCTTTCGCGCCGCGGCGGCGGACACGTTACTGATTCTTGGCGACAGTCTGAGCGCCGGGTATCGCATGGCAGCGAATGCCGCGTGGCCGGCGCTGCTCAATGACAAATGGCAGCAAAAACCGACGGTCATCAATGCCAGCATCAGCGGCGACACCTCGCAGCAAGGGCTGGCGCGCCTGCCTGCACTGCTAAAAGAGCATCAACCGCGCTGGGTTCTGGTGGAGCTGGGCGGTAACGATGGTCTGCGCGGTTTCGCGCCGCAGCAAACAGAGCAAACGCTGCGCCAGGTGGTGCAGGCGGTGAAAGCCGCCAACGCGCAACCATGGTTAATGCAAATTCGGCTCCCTGCCAACTACGGTCGCCGCTATAATGAAGCCTTTAGCGCCATTTATCCTAAGCTTGCCAAGGAGTTGGATGTTCCTCTGCTGCCATTTTTTATGGAAGAGGTCTATCTGAAACCGCAATGGATGCAGGATGATGGCATCCATCCCAACCGCGATGCGCAGCCGTTTATTGCAGACTGGATGGCAACGCGACTGGCGCCTTTAGTTAACCACGACTCCTGATTGTTCAGGCACGCCCCCAGGTAAAGTTATGCAAAAAGCAGTCTTAATAACAGGATGTTCCAGCGGTATCGGGCTGGAAAGCGCACGCGAACTGAAGCGTCAGGGTTTTCGCGTGCTGGCGGCCTGCCGTAAACCGGACGATGTCGCCCGGATGGTAAGCGAAGGCTTTACCGGCATTTTGCTCGATCTTGACGACGCGCAAAGCGTGATACGCGCCGCCGCCGAAGTGATAGCGCTGACCGACAATCGCCTGTATGGGATCTTCAATAACGCCGGATACGGTGTTTATGGCCCGCTCGATACCATCAGCCGCGAACAGCTGGAACAGCAGTTTTCCAGTAACTTTTTTGGCACTCACCAGCTCACCATGCTGCTGCTGCCTGCGATGTTGCCGCACGACGAGGGGCGCATAGTAATGACCTCCTCGGTGATGGGGCTGATCTCAACGCCTGGGCGCGGCGCTTATGCCGCCAGCAAGTATGCGCTGGAAGCCTGGTCGGACGCTTTGCGAATGGAGCTACGCCATACGGGCATCAAAGTGAGCCTGATTGAACCCGGCCCGATCCGTACGCGCTTTACCGACAACGTGAACCAGACACAAAGCGATAAACCGGTGGAAAACCCAGGCATCGCCGCACGTTTTACGCTGGGGCCGGAAGCGGTCGTCACCAAAGTGCGCCATGCTTTTGAGAGCAGCAACCCGAAAGTGCGCTACCCGGTAACGCTGGTGACATGGGCGGTGACCTTTTTAAAACGCCTGCTGCCGACGCGCATGATGGATAAAATTTTGCACGGGTGAGTTGAAGGCGCGAAGCCTGTCCCCCATGTATGACGAAACAGTGAAATAAAGAGAACTTAGTATGTCTGCACAGAATATTGTCAATATTACCGAAATGAACCTGCAACAGGTGCTTGAGCAATCCGTTGCCACGCCGGTGCTGTTCTATTTCTGGTCCGAACGCAGCCAGCACTGCCAGCAACTGACGCCGGTGCTGGAGAATCTCGCCGCCCAGTACAACGGGCAATTTATCCTGGCGAAAGTCGATTGCGACGCAGAGCAGATGGTGGCATCGCAATTTGGCTTACGCGCCATTCCTACTGTTTACCTGTTCCAGAATGGCCAGCCGGTTGACGGTTTTCAGGGACCACAGCCTGAAGAAGCGATTCGCGCGCTGCTGGATAAAGTGCTGCCGCGCGAAGAGGAGCTGAAAGCACAGCAGGCCATGCAACTGATGCAGGAAGGCAAGCACATCGACGCGCTGCCGCTGCTGAAAGAGGCCAGCCAGCTGGCGCCGCAAAACAGCGAAATCACTCTGCTGCTGGCGGAAACGTTGATTGTGTTGAACCGCGCGGATGAAGCCGAAGCGGCGCTGAAAGCGGTTCCGTTACAGGATCAAGATACCCGTTACCAGGGGCTTATCGCGCAGATCGAACTGCTGAAAAAAGCCGCGGATACGCCAGAGATCCAGCAGTTGCAACAGCAAGTTGCAGATAACCCGCAGGACGCGCTGCTGGCTACACAACTGGCGCTGCAACTGCACCAGGTGGGCCGCAATGAAGAAGCGCTGGAACTGCTGTTTAGCCATCTGCGCAAAGATCTGGCGGCGGCTAATGGTGAAGCGCGCAAAATGCTGCAAGAGATCCTGGCCGCGCTCGGCACCGGCGACGCGCTGGCATCGAAATACCGCCGCCAGCTCTACTCCCTGCTCTACTAATTCCCCTGCTAAATTTGGCGATCGCGCTGTTTTAATCGCTAATTCGGGCTAAGATGGCATCAAATTAAACAGGAGGTTTTTTTGATGCCAATCGTCATTCTGGTTCTTATCTTCGTCGCGCTGGTGGTGGTTATCTCCGGTGTAAAAATCGTCCCGCAAGGCTTCCAGTGGACCGTGGAACGCTTTGGCCGTTTCACCCGCACGCTGCAGCCGGGTTTAAGCCTGGTGGTGCCGTTTATGGATCGTATTGGTCGTAAGATCAATATGATGGAACAGGTTCTCGATATCCCCTCGCAGGAAATTATTTCCAAAGACAACGCCAACGTCACCATTGACGCGGTGTGCTTTATTCAGGTGATCGACGCCCCGCGCGCCGCTTATGAGGTGAGCAACCTGGAACTGGCGATCATCAACCTGACCATGACTAACATCCGTACCGTACTCGGCTCAATGGAGCTGGACGAAATGCTCTCACAACGTGACAGCATCAATACGCGTCTGCTGCATATTGTGGATGAAGCCACCAATCCGTGGGGCGTGAAAGTCACGCGTATTGAAATCCGCGATGTGCGCCCACCGGCGGAATTGATCGCCTCAATGAATGCGCAGATGAAAGCGGAACGTACCAAACGCGCTTACATTCTTGAAGCCGAGGGGATCCGCCAGGCGGAGATCCTCAAAGCCGAAGGGGAAAAACAGTCGCAGATCCTGAAAGCGGAAGGCGATCGCCAGTCGGCGTTCCTGCAGGCGGAAGCACGTGAACGTTCAGCAGAAGCAGAAGCCCGCGCCACACAAATGGTGTCTGAAGCGATTGCCGCCGGGGATATTCAGGCGGTGAATTACTTCGTCGCGCAGAAATATACCGACGCGCTGCAACACATTGGTTCGGCGAACAACAGCAAAGTGGTCATGATGCCGCTGGATGCCAGCAGCCTGATGGGCTCGATCGCCGGGATCGCCGAACTGGTGAAAGACAGCGCCGGCGAGCGTAAAAAATGATTGCCGCACTGCTGCTCGAACATACACACCTCGCCTGGCTGGTGCTCGGCGGCCTGTTGCTGGCTGCGGAAATGCTGGGCGGTAACGGCTATCTGTTGTGGAGCGGCGTCGCGGCGGTGGTCACCGGGCTGCTGGCGTGGGTTATTCCTTTCGGCTGGGAGTGGCAAGGTGTGCTGTTCGCCGTGCTGACCATGCTGGCCGCCTGGCTGTGGTGGCAATGGCTTTCGCGGCGGGTAAAACAGCAAAAACCCGCCGACGCGTCGCTGAACTTGCGTGGGCAACAGCTCATTGGTCGCCGATTCCAGCTTGATAACGCACTGGTGAATGGTCGGGGCCATATGCGCGTGGGTGACAGTTCGTGGCCGGTCAGTGCCGACGACGATCTCGCTGCCGGAACGCGTGTTGAGGTGACAGCCGTTGAAGGCATCACCTTACGCATCAAAGCCGTAAACGAATAACAATAACGCAAGGATTCAGGGAATGATAAAACGCCGTCGCCTCGCGCTGGGCTTGTGCCTCTCTTTTACCGCCAGCGCACCCGCGCTGGCGTCTTCTGATATCGATAGCTGCACATGGGGGAGCACGGGATGTTTCATCACCAGCCCGCCGGTGCTGGGCATTGATACCGATACCCGCGATAACCTGCTGCGCCTGGTGGATGAGCAAAAAGGATTTTTGCCGCTGCGCCAGCCCGTACCGCAAGATTTCACGCGCAGCCGAAGCTTCTATTTCGGTATTCATCACGATGACACTACCGCCCCGGCAGCAACGACGGAACCTGTTTCCAGTGACGACACCCTGCGCCAGCAAATGAAAGCGCTGGGCATCAAACCTGATGATCAAATTCCTCCGGCACTGTTGCGCCTGATCGCCGAAGGTGACGCGGCGCAGACAGCAACTGGCGAAGGGTTTGAATCCGATGAGATGGAAAACCGTTTTGTATCGCGCAATAACGAGACACTTTCTGGCTTTTTCGCCGCCCTGCTGGACGAAACGGCGTTGACGCCGGAACAGCGCCTGGCGCTGGCGAAAGCGCGGACGGCGGCGGATGGTCGCGGTGAAGTCATCATTGATTCGCTGAGCTTCCCGGAAGGCTCAGTTGCTCTTGGCTTCCGTACCTATTTACACGGCGCTAATGCTTTCTATGCCGGTGATTATGAGGCCGCAGCGCAGGATTTTACTTCGCTCGCAAGCAGCCCGCAGCCGTGGCTTGCCGAAACGGCCAGCTATATGTTGATGCGCACCGCGCTCAACGCCAGTAGCGCTAATGCCAACGGTGAATATGGCGATTTTGACGTTACAAAAGTGGATAAATCCCAGGCGCAGCAAGCGCGGGATGCGGCGCTTCATTATCTGAAAAGCTGGCCGCAGGGTCGCTACGCAGAATCGGCGCAGGGGATGTTGCGCCGCATCAACTGGTATTTGCAGGACTGGAATGCGCTGGCGGCGCTCTACGAACAGGCGCTATCACAGACAGCCAGCAGTGATGCGTTAATCGCGCTGGTGAATGAAAGCGACAACAAACTCCTCGAATGGGGCGGTGATGATTTTATCAGCACGCCGGATGCCTCGCTGATGACCTTTATCCTGACGCTGCGTCGCCTGCGCGATAACAAATGCGATGAAAAGCATCCCTGTATCGATCAAGCCTGGCTCGACAGCATCAAAGCCGATTTCGACAAAAATAAACGCGGCGATCTGTGGAATTACCTGCGTCTGAAGCTGGCTTTCAGCAAACAGGATTACGCCACCGTGCGCAGCGCTATCACCCCGGCGCAAACGCAGGCACCTCACAATATCCTCGCGTTTAGCGAACAAGTGCTGTACGGCGAAGCGCTGATGGCGCAAAAACAGTGGCCGGACGCCAAAGCGCACTGGCTACATCTTTTGGATCTGAGCAAAGATGTCGAACAGCAGCAGTTGCTGCAGGCCAAACTGGCGGCAACGCTGGTGGAAAGCGACGCGCTGGCGCAGATTTTTGATCCAGACAGCAAGGTCACGAATATGCGTTACCGTTCCTTAGTGCTGAAAACCAAAGCACCACGCGAGTTGCTGCGCCAGCAAGCCAGCAACGGTCCGAATAACGAAGAGCGCACCATTGCGCTGCACACGCTGCTGACGCGCGATTTAACCGAAGGGCATTACGCCGACTGGTTACAAGACAAAAAACGGATCGACGCAATCGCACCGCCGGTCACTGGCGAGGCGTTTGATGACGTCAACCTGAGTGCATTTGGCTGGAAAGGCACCGACAAAGAGAGCATTTATGTCTGCGCAGCGCTGGAAAAAACGGTCACCACTCTGAGCCAGAAAGCGCAGGATGGCCATGCGATGAACTGCCTGGGTGAGTTTTTCCGCATCACGCAAACCCACGTTAACCGGGAAACCGACCAGTGGGGTAACGACGCGCTGGACGACGCAACAAAACTTAACACTGCCCCCGGCGTCGCGCATCGTCTGGCCTGGTACCAGCAGGTTATCAGCGATGCCAAAGCCGAGCCGGAAGATAAGAGCTACGCACTGTATCGCGCCGTGATGTGTTATGCCCCCTCCGGTTATAACGATTGCGGCGGCGAAGACGTGGATAAATCCGTGCGTAAAGCATGGTTCCAGCAACTGAAAAGCCGTTATCCGGGAAGCGTATGGGCCAAAGAGCTCAAATATTACTGGTAATGGCATTGGCAGGCGCGCTGCTTTTTCCTGCGGCGTTATCCGCTCAGGGGAAAGCAGCGTACTGGTTATGGTCCGGCGTGCGACCCACGCAAACGCTGCGTGATGCCGATATTGTCTACCTGCATCAGGGCGATGTCGTCACCGTTGCCGGTCAAACTGTGTTTGAGCGTAAAGGGTTACCGGTCAACCAGCTTACGTTTCCGCGCATCTGGCTCACGGTACGTTTTACCACGCTGGACGTGTCGGATGCGCTGTTGTTACGTCTCACCCGGCTGTTAGCTCGCTGGCAAGCGGCGGGAAACCATGTCGTCGGGTTGCAGGTGGATTTCGATGCCGCCACCCATCGCCTTGACGATTACGCGCTGTTTTTGCATCGTCTACGCCAGACGCTGCCAGCAGACTACGCGCTGGGCGTCACCGGATTGCTGGACTGGGCGAAAACCGGCAGCGTGCAAACCCTTAACGCACTGCCGGTGGATGAACTGGTGGTGCAGAGCTATCAGGGACGCAGCACCGTGGCGAATTACACCACCTATCTGCCCGCACTTTTAACGTTACGCATCCCGTTTAAACTGGGGCTGGTGCAGAACGGCGTGCGTGATATCAGCGAAGAGCAGCAACTCGCCGCCTCCCCGTGGTATCGCGGCACGGTGACATTTATGCTCAACCCTTCGCGTGGTGGCAGCAGCCAGAAAGGTTATCAATAATCGGGCAATCGGCGCTGTCGTCGCCGGGGCAGGAATCCGCCAGAGCCAGCAGTTGCACACGCATCTGTTGCAGTTCGCCAATATGTCGCTCGATCTCGGCCACTTTCTGTAATGTGCGCGCTTTAACATCTGCGCTATGCCGGGCCGGGTTATTAAACAGATTTACCAGCTCACCGCACTCTTCGAGATTAAACCCCACCTGCCGCGCCTGGCGCAGCAGCGTCAGCTCATTCAGGTGTTGCTGGTTGTAGCTGCGATAGCCGTTTTCGCTGCGCAGCGGCGGTGTCACCAGCCCTTTCTCTTCATAGAAACGAATCGCTTTACTGGTTAAACCGGTTTTTTTTGCCACATCGCTGATATTCACGTTTCCCCCTTACTGCCAGAACCTGAGTTAATCACTATAAATGGGCGCCATGTAATAAAACAAATATATCCATATTGTTAATGGTTTTTTATTTACCCACCTTGCCGCTTCGCTATAACATGTGGCCGGATATTTCTAAGAATGATAAATGATTTACACACAGGAGTGGTTATGAGTGATATGGCGTTTTGCCGTGGTTGCGGAAAGCAAATACATAAAGAAGCGGTGGCTTGCCCGCAGTGCGGCGCGCCACAGAACACCGCCGGGAAGAAAAGCCGAATTTCTGCTGCGCTGTTCGCCTTCTTTTTAGGCGGATTTGGCGCGCATAAATTTTATTTAGGGAAACCATGGCAGGGGATCCTTTATCTTCTGTTTTGCTGGACCTTTATTCCGGCGATCATCTCTTTCATCGAATTTATTATTTACCTGTGCAACTCCGATCAGGAATTTGCCCGTAAATACGGTTGAGTTTTACCCCGCCGGTAATAAGCAAACCCCGCCTTGTGCGGGGTTTGTCGTTTATGGCAACCCCATCGCTTCTTTGTGATGATAAAACCTTGACCTTCCCCTTGATGGAAGGTTTAAGCTTCTACACAGTCACTATTGAAGCACCACAACCAAGGAGATTGAGTATGTCTCATACCATAGCGCTAGACCTGGATGGCCTCTCCTGCGGCCACTGCGTAAAACGCGTCAAAGAGAGCCTGGAAAAACGCCCGGATGTTGAACAGGCAGACGTCACCATTGAACGTGCGGAAGTCACCGGCAGCGCCAGCGCTGACGCGTTGATCGAAACCATCAAAGAAGCCGGATACGGTGCGAGCTTAAGCCACCCAAAGGCTAAACCGCTGGCAGAGTCATCACTCCCGTCGGAAGCACTGACAGCGGCCACACCTGAGCTTCCGGCAGCCAGCGAACTTGATGACAGCCAACAGCTGTTGATCAACGGCATGAGCTGCGCCAGCTGTGTCTCCCGGGTGCAAAAGGCCTTACAGGCCGTACCGGGCGTTACGCAGGCACGGGTCAATCTGGCGGAGCGCACCGCGCTGGTAATGGGCAGTGCCCCCGCCGTTGAATTAGTCAGCGCCGTAGAGAACGCAGGCTACGGCGCGGAAGCCATTGAAGACGACATCAAGCGCCGCGAGCGCCAGCAGGAAACCGCGCTCGCCACCATGAAACGCTTCCGCTGGCAGGCGATTGTCGCGCTGCTGGTTGGCGTGCCGATCATGGTGTGGGGCATGCTCGGCGATAACATGATGGTCACCGACACTAACCGCTCGCTGTGGCTCATGCTCGGTGTTGTCACGCTAGCGGTCATGATCGTAGCGGGCGGCCATTTTTACACCAGCGCCTGGAAAAGCCTGCGTAACGGCACGGCGACCATGGATACGCTGGTGGCACTCGGGACTGGCGCGGCCTGGCTCTACTCCATGAGCGTCAATATCTGGCCGCAGTGGTTCCCGATGGAAGCCCGGCACCTCTATTACGAAGCCAGCGCAATGATCATCGGTCTGATTAACCTCGGCCATATGCTGGAAGCCCGCGCGCGCCAGCGCTCCTCTAAAGCGCTTGAGCGGTTATTAGATTTAACCCCGCCAACCGCACGCGTGATCACCGCCGACGGCGAGAAAAACGTACCGCTGGCGGAAGTGCAGCCTGGCATGACGCTGCGCCTGACGACCGGCGATCGCGTGCCGGTGGATGGTGAAATCAGCCAGGGTGAAGCCTGGTTCGACGAAGCCATGCTTACCGGCGAACCGGTGCCGCAGAAAAAAAGCACCGGCGAGAGCATTCATGCCGGGACGGTAGTGCAGGACGGCAGCGTGCTGTTTACCGCCAGCGCCGTCGGCAGCCACACCACGCTGTCGCGCATTATTCGTATGGTGCGCCAGGCGCAAAGCAGTAAGCCGGAGATCGGCCAGCTTGCCGATCGCATTTCCGCCGTGTTTGTGCCAGCGGTGGTCGCTATCGCCTTGTTCAGCGGCGCTATTTGGTACTTTTTCGGTCCCGCGCCGCAAATTGTTTATACGCTGGTCATCGCCACCACGGTGCTGATTATCGCCTGCCCTTGTGCGCTGGGGCTGGCAACGCCGATGTCGATTATCTCCGGCGTCGGTCGCGCGGCGGAGTTTGGCGTGCTGGTTCGCGATGCCGATGCGCTGCAACACGCCAGCACGCTCGATACCATCGTATTTGATAAAACCGGCACCCTGACGCGCGGCAAACCGGAAGTGGTGAGTGTGAAAACGCTGGATTTCGACGAGGCGACGGCACTGCGCCTGGCGGCGGCACTGGAGCAAGGTTCCAGCCATCCGCTGGCGCGAGCAATTATTGAAAAAGCAGGCGCGGAAACGCTGCCGGTGGTCAGTCAGTTCCGTACACTGCGCGGGCTGGGCGTGAGCGGTGAGGTTGACGGGCACAGTGTGCTGCTTGGCAACCAGGCGCTGCTGGCTGAACAAAACGTGGATACGAGCGCGCTTGACGATGAGCTTAATGCTCAGGCAAGCCTGGGCGCCACGCCGGTACTGCTGGCGATTGACGGGAAAGCCGTGGCGCTGCTGGCGATCCGCGATCCGCTACGCGAAGACAGCATTGATGCGCTGCAACGTCTGCACCGTGAAGGCTACCGCCTGGTGATGCTGACCGGTGACAACCCCACCACCGCCAACGCCATCGCCAGAGAGGCCGGTATTGATGAGGTGATCGCCGGCGTGCTGCCGGACGGCAAAGCCGAGGCAATCAAAAATTTGCAACAGCAGGGCCGCCAGGTGGCGATGGTCGGGGACGGAATTAACGACGCACCCGCGCTGGCGCAGGCGGACGTGGGGATCGCGATGGGCGGTGGCAGCGATGTGGCAATTGAAACCGCCGCCATCACGCTGATGCGTCACAGCCTGCTGGGCGTTGCCGATGCGCTGGCAATTTCCAAAGCGACGCTGCGCAACATGAAACAGAACCTGCTCGGCGCGTTTGTCTACAATTCGCTGGGTATTCCGATTGCGGCAGGCATTCTCTGGCCGCTGACCGGCACATTGCTCAACCCGGTGGTCGCAGGCGCGGCAATGGCGCTCTCGTCCATTACCGTGGTCAGCAACGCCAACCGGTTATTGCGCTTTAAACCCCATCAGTAAATGCCACAACCCCGCCGTTTATCCGGCGGGGTTTGCACCTTCTGGCCGCGCGCGCTAGCATGAGATTTTTCACTCTGGAAGCGCGTATGAGCCTGTTTCAACGATTGAAAACCTTTTTTCTTGCGCTTCGTGTGCCTCATTACCGCTGGCCTGCACTGGATGTGGATTTGCCCGGCGGTCGCCATCTGCACCTGGTGGGCAGTATTCACATGGGCACCTACGGCATGTCGCCGCTACCGGCGCAACTGCTGCAAAAACTGCGCGATGCCGACGCGCTCATCGTGGAAGCGGATATCGCCGGGTCGGATTCACCGTTCGACAATCTGCCACCCGCCGAACCGCTCGAACAGCGCCTTCCCGCAGAACTTCTTGCCCAACTCGACAACATGCTGCAAACCCTGTCGCTTCACAGAGATGAATTCGACCAGCGGCCCGCCTGGCATATCGCGCTGGTGTTGCAGGCCACGCAGGCGCAGCGGCTGGGGTTACGCCCGGAGTACGGCATCGACTACCAGTTGTTGCAGGCGGCGCAGCAATATCAGGTGAAAGTCATGGAACTGGAAGGCACCAGCAGCCAGCTGGATATCCTGCGCAAGTTGCCGGACGAAGGAAATGAACTGTTGCAGGATACCCTGACTCACTGGCATGAAAATGCGCGTTTATTACAGGTGATGATGAGCTGGTGGCTGGAAAATCCGCCTGCGGAAGATGAACTGACGCTGCCATCAACGTTCAGCCAGCCGCTGCATGATGTGTTGATGCACCAGCGCAACCAGGCGTGGTGCGAGCGTTTATTTGCGCTGCCGCCAGGGCGGTATGTAGTGGCAGCGGGCGCCCTGCATCTGTATGGCGAAGGGAATTTACCGGCGCTGCTGCGCGAAAGAGCGGCGCAATAGCGCAAGATGGTACTATTTTCGCGCACGCGAGCAGGCGTATGCTAAGCGCCGTGAGATGACCGTGGTAAGAAGGATTATTATGACACCCGCCGTGAAGTTACTCGAAAAAAACAAGGTTCCCTTTCAGGTGCACACTTACGATCACGATCCCAATGAAACCAACTTTGGTGATGAAGTGGTGCGCAAACTGGGTCTGAACGCCGATCAGGTTTATAAAACGCTGCTGGTGGCGATCAATGGCGATATGAAACATCTTGCCGTTGCGGTCACGCCGGTTGCCGGGCAGTTAGATCTGAAAAAAGTCGCCAAAGCGCTTGGCGCGAAAAAAGTCGATATGGCCGATCCGCTGGTCGCCCAGCGCACCACTGGCTATCTGGTAGGCGGCATCAGCCCGTTAGGGCAGAAAAAACGTCTGCCGACGCTGATTGATGCCCCCGCGCAAGGCTTCGCTTCCATTTATGTTTCCGGCGGTAAACGCGGGCTGGATATTGAACTGGCAGCGAGCGATCTGGCAAAAATGCTGGACGCGAAATTTGCCGATATCGCCCGCCGCGATTGACGGATGAGGAGCTGGTTACTGCCAGCTCACCTCCCCTTTAGGTTCGTAAGCATTCACATCCAGTGGTGAGTTTTTCTGGATGTACTCTTTCAGCACTTCAGCATCAATAAAGCCGGTATTCACATAGCCTGCTTTATCATCCAGGCGTGGGTAGCCATCACCGCCGGTTGCGTTGAAACTGAGCGTCGCCAGTCGGTAACTCTTAGCCGGATCGACCGGTTCGCCTTTGATTTTGAGATCATTCAGCTTGCCACCTTTCGCCACAAAACTGACGTTGGCGAACTGTGGATACGCACCTGAGTCCGGCTTCATCTGCGCCACTGCGGTGAGGTAATCTGTGAGCTCTTTACCGCTCAGGTTGACGTACACCAGCGTATTACCGAACGGCTGCACTTTCAGCACGTCTTTGTAAGTGATGTCGCCCGCTTCGATAGAGTCACGCACGCCGCCGCCGCTCATCACCGCCAGATCCGCGCCGGTACGCGCCATTTGCGCGGCAAGGATCACATGTGCGAGGTTGGTCTGCACAAAGCGCACTTTGCTGCGATCGCCTTCCAGATGACCATTTGCGTTACCAATTTTCACCTCTAACTGCGCTTTACCTTTGTTCTGGAACGGCGTTAACAGGGAGAGCATCTGCGGGTTTTCGGCAATTTCCGGCGTGTAGAGTACGCGCTCGCTTTTGCCGTTGTCGTAGGTGACTTTTTTCTTCAGGTTGACCGGAATCAACTGGTAACGTACCAGTTTCATTTCGCCGTTACGGAACTGGAAATCCGCGCGGCCGACATATTTGCCCCACTCATGCGCCTGCACAATCCAGATGCCGTTTTGCTGATCCGGCGCACACGGGGTTCCAGGCACGTAATCGACCTGTTTTTTATTTTCAGACGCCATGCAGACCGGATCTTGTGAGTGACCACCCACAATCATTGCCAGTGCGCCTTTTGGCAGGCTGCGTGCCATCTCGACATCGCCCGGCGCATTCGAGCCGTGCTCGCCGTTGTCGTAATGGCCCATATGCGTTGTCGCCAGAATCACATCCGGTTTTTCGTTTTGATTCAGCTCAGAAATCACCAGCTTCGCTTCGTCGGCCGGTTTGCGGAATTCGATATCGGTGAAAAACTCCGGGTTGCCGATTTTCGCCGTGTCGTCGGTGGTTAACCCAATAACGGCAATTTTCAGCCCCTGGCGATTAAACATCATCCACGGCTTAAACAGGCGCTCGCCGGTGCTTTTCTGGTAAATGTTGGCGGAAAGGAACGGGAACTTGGCCCATTTCTCCTGCTGGCGCAGTACGCTGAGCGGGTTGTCGAACTCATGGTTACCCACGGCCATCGCATCGTAGCCAATCAGGTTCATGCCGCGAAAATCGGGTTCAGCATCTTGCAAGTCCGATTCCGGCACCCCGGTGTTGATATCACCGCCGGAAAGCAGCAGCACACTACCGCCTTCGGCCGCCACCTCTTTGCGAATGCCATCAACCAGCGTTTTCTGCGCAGACAAACCATATTCGCCGTAATCACTACGCCAGAAATGACCGTGATGATCGTTGGTATGCAGAATGGTGATGTTATAGGTCTTATTCTGCTCGTAAGCCTGTACCTGCCAGCTGGCAACGCCCATCGCCGCCAGCAGCCCCAGCGTAATGCTCTTCTTTAACAATCTCATGCTTCCCTCCCTGACCCATTGATAAACTGAGAAATTACAGCGCCTGCAAATAATAGACAAATATGTATTCAGAATCGCAACTTCCTTCAAACTTTCAGCAAAGGTATGGTAATCAGAGAATCATTACCGTGCTTTATCCTTAACCTCTTCTGACAACATACGTGGTATTTATGGCAATCAGTGAAACGTCGCAGACATCGCCTGCTGCGCGCACCTCGTTCGGTATTCTTGGCGCTATCAGCCTCTCGCATCTGCTCAACGATATGATTCAGTCGCTGCTGCTGGCGATTTATCCGCTGTTGCAGGCCGATTTTTCCCTGTCGTTTGTGCAGATTGGCTTTATCACGCTGACCTTTCAGGTCGCCTCCTCGCTGCTCCAGCCAGTGGTTGGTTATTTGACCGATAAACACCCGATGCCGTGGTCGCTGCCCATCGGTATGTGTTTCACCTTAAGCGGTCTGGTGCTGCTGGCACTGGCGGGGAGTTTTACCACCGTGCTGATTGCTGCCGCGCTGGTAGGAACGGGGTCATCGGTTTTCCACCCGGAATCGTCGCGCGTGGCGCGCATGGCGTCTGGCGGACGTCACGGACTGGCGCAATCCATCTTTCAGGTTGGCGGCAACTTTGGTGCCTCGCTTGGGCCATTGCTGGCGGCAGTGATCATTGCGCCTTACGGCAAAGGCAATGTTGCCTGGTTTGTGCTGGCTGCCCTGCTGGCGATTATTGTGCTGATGCAGGTAAGCCGCTGGTACGCTGCACAGCACCGGGTGAATAAAGGTAAAAAACCCGTTTCTGTGATCAATCCGCTGCCGCGTAATAAAGTGGTGCTAGCGGTTGGTGTACTGCTGATCCTGATTTTCTCGAAATACTTCTATATGGCGAGCATTAGCAGCTATTTCACCTTTTATTTAATGCAAAAGTTTGATTTGTCGGTGCAAAACGCCCAGATGCATCTGTTTATCTTCCTGTTTGCGGTTGCGGCAGGCACAGTCATTGGCGGGCCACTGGGCGATAAGATTGGCAGAAAATATGTGATTTGGGGCTCTATCCTCGGCGTCGCGCCGTTTACCCTGCTTTTACCCTACGCAACGCTCTTCTGGACCGGGATTTTAACGGTGATTATTGGTTTCGTACTCGCCTCCGCCTTTTCAGCCATTCTGGTCTATGCGCAGGAGCTGTTACCAGGCCGTATTGGCATGGTTTCCGGGCTGTTTTTTGGTTTTGCCTTCGGGATGGGCGGCCTTGGCGCTGCTGTGTTGGGGCTGGTTGCCGATCATACCAGTATTGAGTTGGTCTATAAAATATGTGCTTTCCTGCCATTACTCGGTATTTTAACCATATTCCTGCCCGATAACCGCTCGCAACGCTGATTTCCTCACGGCCAAAGTGGTGCTTTGGCCGCTGCTTTCTCTTGTCTGCCTGCGCCTGGCGCGTGATTTCTTTAACGGACACCCCGCTGGCCATCTTTTTTCAGCTAAATCGCCATTTTCTTCATAATTCAACAATTATTCATAAACGTAGTGGCAAAAATTGTCATAAACTGTAACGCAGTTGTCGGTTTTTAACCGCGGGATCCACGCACCAACGAAAGGAGACGGAATGCATCACGCCACACCGCTTATCACCACCATTGTCGGCGGCCTTGTGCTCGCTTTTATCCTCGGCATGCTTGCCAATAAACTGCGTATTTCGCCACTGGTGGGCTACCTGATAGCGGGTGTGTTGTCCGGGCCGTTTACACCGGGTTTTGTCGCCGATACCCAACTCGCACCTGAGCTTGCGGAGCTGGGCGTGATTTTGCTGATGTTCGGCGTCGGGCTGCATTTCTCACTGAAGGATCTGATGGCGGTAAAGTCCATCGCCATTCCCGGTGCGATCGCGCAGATTGCTGTTGCGACGTTGCTGGGTATGGCGCTTTCCGCAATGCTGGATTGGTCACTGATGACCGGCATCGTTTTTGGGCTCTGTCTCTCCACCGCCAGTACCGTGGTACTGCTGCGCGCGCTTGAGGAGCGGCAGCTTATCGACAGCCAGCGTGGGCAAATCGCCATCGGCTGGCTGATTGTGGAAGATCTGGTGATGGTGTTAACGCTGGTGTTGCTGCCTGCTGTCGCCGGAATGGTGGAAAAAGGCAATGTCGGGCTGGCATCGCTGGCGGTGGATATGGGTATCACCATCGGTAAAGTAGTGGCCTTTATCGCCATCATGATGCTGGTTGGCCGCCGTCTGGTGCCGTGGATCATGGCGCGCAGCGCGGCGACCGGCTCACGCGAGCTGTTTACGCTCTCCGTGCTGGCGCTGGCGCTCGGTATCGCCTTCGGCGCAGTCGAGCTGTTTGATGTCTCGTTTGCGCTGGGCGCGTTCTTCGCCGGGATGGTGCTCAACGAATCCGAGCTCAGCCACCGTGCGGCGCACGATACGCTGCCGCTGCGCGACGCGTTTGCAGTGCTGTTCTTTGTCTCCGTGGGTATGCTGTTTGATCCGCTGGTTCTCATCGAGCAACCGCTGGCGGTGCTCGCTACGCTGGCGATCATCATCTTTGGTAAATCCGTTGCCGCATTCCTGCTGGTGCGTATGTTTGGTCACTCGCCGCGCACCGCGCTGACCATTGCCGCAAGCCTTGCGCAGATCGGCGAGTTCGCCTTTATTCTGGCGGGCCTCGGCATGTCGCTGAACCTGCTGCCGCAGGCCGGGCAAAATCTGGTGCTGGCGGGCGCGATTCTGTCGATTATGCTCAACCCGGTGCTGTTTACCCTGCTGGAAAAGTACCTCGACAAAACCGAGACGCTGGAAGAGCAAACGCTGGAAGAGGCCATCGAAGAAGAGAAACAGATCCCGGTGGATATCTGCAACCACGCGTTGCTGGTAGGTTTTGGCCGCGTCGGCAGTCTACTGGGTGAAAAATTGATGGCACAGGGCATTCCGCTGGTGGTGATTGAAACGTCACGTACTCGCGTGGATGAACTGCGTGAGCGCGGCATTCGCGCGGTGCTGGGCAATGCGGCCAATGAGGAAATCATGAACCTGGCGCATCTCGATTGCGCCCGCTGGCTGTTGCTGACCATTCCAAACGGTTACGAAGCCGGGGAGATTGTCGCCACCGCGCGTGAGAAGTGCCCGCACATTGAAATTATTGCCCGCGCGCACTACGACGATGAAGTGGATTACATCACCGAACGTGGCGCGAATCAGGTGGTCATGGGCGAGCGCGAAATCGCCAACACCATGCTGACATTGCTGGAAAAACCGCCGGTCGAAGAAGCCGTAACGGGTTAATAAAAAAGACCGGAGTGCTTAAGCGGCTCCGGCCTTGTTTCATCTTCTTGTCTGCCCGGCGTCGTCGGGCAATCATCTTAACGTTCCCAGTACGCCTCTTCGAGGCTGTCTTCACGCTCCGGCAGACCGCGCGTTAAACGCGGCGAGTGCTGGTTCAGCACCTGATAACTGACGCGGTTGGCATATTTGCACACCTGCGCCAGCGAAGAGTATGTCAACCAGTTGAATTTGTGCTTGCTGGAGTTCGGCACGTTGGTGCGGTGATAGTTATTGGCGGTAATGTCATGCAGCAATGCCGCCAGCGCGCCATCGCCCGCGCCGTTGGTATTCATAATTTTTTCCGGCCCGCCCATGTACGGCGCAATGTGCGAGTAAATGCGCAGCGGATGTTCACAATCTTTGTGGCGCAGCGCACGGCTGAACTCATACTGGTTGAATTCGGCAATCGCCCCCGGCAGCAGCGGATGCTGCGTTTTGCGCTTCGCTTCATCTTCGGTGAAACCGGCCATATACAGACCAATTGGGCCTGCGGTACACAGGACGAGATCAACCCAATCCAGCGCTTTATCGGCCGCCAGCAGCGGATCGCTTTCGCCAGTCAGCGCGTTACCTTCCTCTTCATTCATCGCCAGAATCGAGACGTTCTCTTTAAGGAAATCGCGCCACCACTGCGGGTTATCGGCAATCACATATTTGGTGCCTAGCGTCAGCACCACCGGCACGTTATGCTTTTTGGCGTACGCCACCGCCTGCATGGTGGCGTCCGGCATCGGCTCGCCGGGATTACAGCGCACCAGGTAAGAGGAGAGCACCAGCGCGGACGCCCCGGCGATCACCGCTTCCGGGATGCTCTCCGGGCGCAACTGATTCATATGGCCAGGACTGATAGCGAAGGTACGCTCACCGCTGTCGCTAATCAGCGTGAAACAGCGCCCAATCGCCCCATCCACGCCTTGCAGGTAGTTGAGGTCGGTACGGCTGGAGGTGTTACACAGGTAACGGTAGGCATAACTGCCGATTTGCACGTTGTCGCACATGACGCCAAGCAGCACCGAGCGGTCATCCGCCAGCACCGAGTAGTTATGCATGGTGTTGCCAATGGTGCCACCCGCAAACTGGTGAGTGATCAGATCGTTACTGACAAGTTCCTGGTAGAGCGCTTCCGCGACATCGTCGGCGATCACCAGCGAATGACCCGCACTGAGGCCGTAACGGGTAATAAACGCATCATCCACTTTCGCCTCGATATCCACCAGCGTCTGGTCGATACCGACCACCCAGCACGTACCGGATTCGCTCTCGGGCTGAATTTGCTGTAACAACGGGTCGCGGGCGTTAACGGGGAAATAGTGTTTGGATTTACGTTTACCGGGAAATTTCATGATTGTAATAAGCGCTATACATTCGGGCTGGGAATGTTAACACACTCTCAGCCCGCCCTGCGATCAGCGATATTTAGCGGTCAGATTGACCATCATCTCGATATGTTCAGGAGAATCATTAAGCGCCGGAATGTACTCATATTTTTCGCCACCGGCCTCAAGGAAGAATTCGCGGTTTTGCACGGCTATCTCTTCCAGCGTTTCCAGGCAGTCGGCTGCAAAGCCCGGTGACATCACCTGAATATGTTTCACACCTTTTTCGCCAAGCATCTTCAGCGTTTCATCGGTGTATGGCGTCAGCCACGGCTCGCGGCCAAAGCGTGACTGGAACGTCATCATCACTTTTTCCGGCGGTAAGTCGAGCGCGGACACCAGCTCGCGCGTGGTATCGCGGCAGCGCTGCGGGTAATCATCCCCTTCTGCCGCATAACGCTGCGGAATGCCGTGGTAAGAAAGCAGCAGCAAATCCGGCTCGCCATGCTGCGCAAACGAGGCACGCACGCTGTTGGCGAGCGCAGCGATGTAATCCGCATTGTCGGCATAGTCGCGAATAAAAGAGACGCCCGGAATATGGCGTTTTTTCGCCAGAATGCGCGCCAGCTCGTCCCAAACTGCCGCAACGGTGGAACAGGAGTATTGCGGATAGAGCGACAGCACCACAATATGCTCGACCTCTTGTGCCAGCAGTTCATCGACCGCGCTTTCCAGCGATGGCGAACCGTAACTCATGCCAAGCACCACCGGCACGTCCGGCAAGCGTGCTGCCAGAGCCCGCTGCTGCCTGCGGCTGTAAACCATTAACGGCGAGCCCTCTTCCATCCATACAGATTGATAGAGTTTGGCGACGCGGGGAGAACGAATGGGCAGGATCACACCGCGAAGTAGCGGCCACCACAACAAACGCGGCGTATCGACCACGCGTCTGTCACTCAAGAATTGCCGCAGATAGCGTTTCACCGCTTCGGGGGTCGGGGCATCGGGAGTGCCCAGATTGGCAAGCAGGATGCCGGTTTTCGCCTGACTCATTCACGCCTCTTAACCTTTTGAATGGTTGGTAATTGTAGCGTAAAAGCGGTTAAACGGAACCCATTGCTGCGATAGGTAAGATGAGAAAAATTCTCACCCGGAGAGTCCGGGTGAGCGGGCGCGATTAGCCGAGGATTTTTTCCAGCTCTGCGCGTACATCAGCAACGGCTTTGGTACCGTCAACTTTAGCGTATTGGGTGTTACCCGCCTGCGCTTCTTTCTGGTAGTAGCCGATCAGCGGCGCGGTCATCTGATGGTATTCCACCAGGCGTTTACGCACGGTCTCTTCCTGATCGTCTTTACGCGTGGTCAGCTCTTCGCCGGTCACGTCGTCTTTGCCTTCGACTTTCGGCGGGTTGAATTTGATGTGGTAAACGCGACCGGAAGCAGCGTGAACGCGGCGACCGATAATGCGATCGACGATCAGCTCGTCCGGCACGTCGAACTCAAGCACGAAATCAACCTTGATACCGGCTTCTTTCATCGCGTCCGCTTGCGGAATGGTGCGCGGAAAACCGTCCAGCAGGAAACCGTTGCGGCAATCTTCCTGGGCAATACGCTCTTTCACCAGCGCGATTACCAGCTCGTCAGTGACCAGCTTGCCCGCGTCCATGATGTCTTTTGCCTGTTTGCCCAGTTCGCTGCCAGATTTAACAGCGGCACGCAGCATGTCACCGGTAGAGATTTGCGGAATACCGTATTTCTCCATGATGAACTGAGCCTGAGTTCCTTTACCCGCGCCCGGAGCGCCAAGCAGAATAATACGCATTGCGAAAATCCCCTCAAATGTTGGTTCAATTTTTCAAAAAGCGCTAAAAGATAACACCAGAACGACCGGCGCTCAAGGAAGCGGGATCGGCTGAAACGGTTAATGATACGTTTTCTTAAGGTGCGTGAGACTCAGAAAGGAAAGTGCCCGGTAACATCGGCGGAGCCAGGATGCGGAGGTGTGGAGATAAAAAAGGGAGGCCTGAGGCCTCCCTGATCGACAAGTTTCTGCTTATGAAACCAGCAACTGGTTCATCCGGCGAATAAACTGGTTCGGATCTTCCAGCGTACCGCGTTCGGCGAACAGCGCCTGATCCAGTAACAACTCAACCCATTCGTTAAACTGGGTTTCGTCTTGTGTATCAGCCGCGCGTTTCACCAGAGCGTGATCCGGGTTGAGCTCGAAAATGTATTTCACTTCCGGCGCATTCTGACCCGCCGCGGCGAACAGTTTCGCCATCTGGGTGCTCATTTCGTCGGCATCGGTCACGACAACGGCTGGCGTATCGGTCAGACGATGAGTCAGACGTACTTCTTTCACGCGCTCACCGAGCAGGGATTTCACGCGCTCAACGAACGGCTCCAGCGCTTTTTCAGCTTCTTTTGTGCTTTCATCCACTTCGTCTGCCAGTTTATCCAGCGAAGCGTCAGCTTTGGCAACAGACTGGAACGGCTTGCCGTCGAACTCGGTCAGGTAGCTCATCATCCACTCGTCAATGCGATCGGAAAGCAGCATCACTTCGATGCCTTTCTTACGCAGCAGCTCCAGATGCGGGCTGCTCTTCGCCGCGGCGTAGCTGTCGGCGGTGATGAAATAGATTTTTTCCTGCCCTTCTTTCATGCGCGATACATACTCTTCCAGCGACACAGTTTGTGCGGAAGAGTCGTTGTGCGTGGAGGCAAAGCGCAGCAGTTTGGCGATGGTTTCCAGGTTCGCGTGATCTTCGCCCGCGCCCTCTTTCAGCACCAGGCCAAACTGTTGCCAGAAGGTCTGGTATTTCTCCGCGTCATCTTTCGCCAGTTTTTCCAGCATTTGCAGCACGCGTTTGGTCAGCGCGGTGCGCAGGCTACGTGTGACGCTGCTGTCCTGCAGGATTTCACGCGAAACATTGAGCGGCAGGTCGTTAGAATCCACCAGCCCGCGCACGAAGCGCAGGTAGTTCGGCATGAACTGTTCGGCTTCATCCATGATAAACACGCGTTGAACGTAGAGTTTCAGACCGTGTTTATGATCGCGGTTCCACATATCCCACGGGGCCTGCGACGGAATGTAAAGCAGGCTGGTGTACTCCTGTTTACCTTCCACACGGTTGTGGCTCCAGATCAGCGGATCGGTAAAGTCGTGGGAGATATGTTTGTAGAACTCGTTGTATTCGTCGTCTTTGATTTCTGCTTTATTACGCGTCCACAGCGCCTGCGCTTTGTTGATTTTCTCCCAGGAAACCACGGTTTCGCCGTCTTTCTCTTCCTGTTTTTCGATCTCTACCGGCAGGGCGATATGGTCGGAATATTTGCTGATGATTGAGCGAACACGCCAGTCGTTGAGGAAATCATCTTCCCCTTCACGCAGGTGCAACGTGATTTCGGTGCCGCGATCGGCTTTGGTGATATCGGCAACGGTGTATTCACCCGCCCCTTCGGATTCCCAGAACACGCCGTTTTCAGCGCTTTCACCCGCCGCGCGGGTGCGCACGGTCACTTTATCGGCGACGATAAATGCCGAATAGAAACCGACGCCGAACTGACCAATCAGCTGGCTGTCTTTCGCCTGATCGGAACCCATTGATTCCAGAAATGCCTTGGTGCCCGATTTTGCAATCGTCCCCAGGTGGTCGATCACTTCATCACGCGTCATACCAATGCCGTTATCGGCAATGGTCAGCGTACGGTTCTCTTTATCAAAGGAGACGCGCACGTGCAGATCGCCATCGCCTTCGTACAGTTCCGGTTTGGACAGCGCGCGAAAACGCAGTTTGTCCGCCGCATCCGAGGCGTTGGAGATAAGCTCACGCAGGAAGATTTCTTTGTTCGAATAAAGAGAATGGATCATCAAGTGCAGAAGCTGTTTCACTTCAGACTGAAAACCGCGAGTTTCTTGTCCTTTCATTGGGAAAACCTCAACAATGCCATTTACAAGGTAAAAATGCGTTGAGGGAGAAGTGGGGATATTGGCGGGAAATTTCAAGCGGAGGCAAATATTTCTGCCTCCGTTTGGTTAAAAACGAATCTTGTGGCGGCCGGCCAGCGAGTGCGACAGCGTCGTCCCGTCAACCATTTCCAGTTCGCCGCCCACCGGCACGCCGTGGGCGATACGGCTGGCTTCCACACCATATTGCGCGCAAAGCTCAGCAATATAGTTAGCGGTCGCTTCGCCTTCCACCGTCGGGTTGGTGGCGAGGATCAGTTCCTGGATTTTCTCGCACTCCAGACGCTGTTCCAGCCGGTCAAGGCCTATGTCGTCCGGGCCGATGCCGTCGAGCGGTGACAGATGCCCCATCAGCACAAAGTAACGACCGGAAAACTGCCCGGTCTGCTCAATGGCGTAGATATCTGCCGGGCTTTCCACCACACAGATTTGACCGTTTTCCTGGCGTCGCGGGTTGCTGCAAATATTGCAAACTTCCTGCTCGGTGAACGTGCGGCAATCGGCGCAGTGGCCGATTTCCGACATCGCCCGAGTGAGCGCCTGTGCCAGCCGCATGCCGCCGCTGCGATCGCGCTGCAACAGCGTAAACGCCATACGCTGCGCCGACTTCGGGCCAACGCCCGGCAGGCAGCGCAGTGCTTCCATAAGCTGCGTTAACAGCGGGCTGGTCTGCATCAGAACGGCATCTTAAAGCCTGGCGGCAGCGACATACCGGAAGAGACGGAGGCCATTTTCTCTTTCTGCGTTTCGTCAATGCGGCGAGCAGCATCGTTAAAAGCAGCGGCAACCAGATCTTCCAGCATCTCTTTGTCGTCTTCCAGCAGGCTCGGATCGATCTCCACGCGACGGCAGTTATGCGCACCGTTGATGGTCACTTTCACCAGACCCGCGCCCGATTCGCCGGTCACTTCCAGCTGCGCGATCTCTTCCTGCACTTTCTGCATTTTTTCTTGCATCTGCTGGGCCTGCTTCATCAGGTTACCCAGACCGCCTTTTCCAAACATAGGCTTCTCTCTTTAGCTGTGGTGACTGACCAGAGTGATAAGTCACATTCAGGGTTGAAAACGGGTAGCCGCGGCTGCCCGTCAAAGGGGGCGAATACTCTCTTCGTCCAGATCCGCATCGAAAAATCGTTGCAGTGTCTGGATGTTGTTATCCGCAATGATTGACTCGCGCGCCTGCGCAAGTTTTTCCTCATAGATTGCCTGTCGCCACTCCAGCGGCGTACGCACTGCCGGATTATCATCTTCAATGATAGTCAGTTCAACCGCCGCGCTGTGTAATTCACTCAGCGCCTCGCCCAGCGTTTTCAACGCGCCCTGCGAGTTTAGATGGCGCTGGGAGCTACGCAAATGCAGGCATATCCGTTCGCCGTCCTGCTCTTTCCAGGCGTTCAGCGCGACCTGCTCGACCAGTTTCGGCAATTTGAGCTGGCTGACTTCTTTCGCCCAGGCGTCGCGTTCTATCGCTTCTTCCGCCAGTTTTTTCGCCAGCTCTGGCGTTTTTTCATGCTCAAGCGCTTTTTTCAACGCTTTTGGCGTAGCGACAACTTCTTTTACCGTTTCCACGACCGTTGTCGCTTTCCAGCGGTAGGCTTCTTTTTTGGCCGGAGCCTGTTCGAGCGCAGACGGAGCCGGACGCGATTGCACACGCTCGGTCACCGAAGCCAGTCGTTCCAGCGCGGCATTACTCACCGGCCGCGCGCGGGTTGCGGCTGCCGGTTCACTCTTTTTTGCTTTATCTGCTCCCTGCGCACGTTGCAGTTGTCTGCGCGCTGCCAGCACCTGGCTGGTTGCATCGGGCATCGGCGCATCTTGCGGCGGTGGCATCTGCGAAGGCATTTGCGGTGCGGCAGCAACCTGCTGCGGCGAGACTACCGCCGTGGGTGCCACGGGAGCAAAAGATTGTTGTGGAGCTTCCGGCGCGGCCAGCGGCATACGCGGGTGGAAAGCCAGCGCGCGCAGCAGCGTCATCTCGACGCCCATACGCCTGTCCGGCGCAAAGGGCAGCTCTTTGCGGCCAATCAGCAACGTCTGGTAATAGAGCTGCACATCGGCGGGCGGCACCGTGCGCGCAAGCTCGCGCAGACGGTGTTCAACCGGCGCCATATCGCTGCCAAGCGCCGCAGGCGTGAGCTGAACCATCGCGATGCGATGCAGTAACGTTTGCATTTCCAGCAGCAACGCATCCCACTCGACGCCGCGCGAGGCCGCATCGTTCACCAGCGACATTGCCCGTTCGCCATTGGCGGCGACGACCGCTTCAACCAGCGAAAGCGCCTGGTCGTCATTCAGCGTGCCGAGCATTGAACTGATCACTTCAGCGGAAAGCTGGCCGTTGCCGCTGGCAATCGCCTGATCGGTCAGACTCAACGCATCACGCAGGCTGCCGTCGGCGGCGCGCGCCAGAAGTTGCAGCGCGCGGGGCTCGTGCTCAATCTTCTCGTCATCGAGAATATGTTCGAGCTGGTTACGGATCTGGTCGACATCCAGCGCCTTAAGATGGAACTGCAGGCAGCGGGAGAGAATGGTCACCGGCAGTTTTTGCGGGTCGGTGGTCGCCAGCAGGAATTTGACATGCTCGGGCGGCTCTTCCAGCGTCTTTAACAGCGCGTTAAAGCTGTGACGCGAGAGCATATGCACTTCATCAATAAGATAAACTTTGAAACGCCCGCGCGCCGGTGCGTACTGTACGTTGTCCAGCAGATCGCGCGTGTCTTCCACTTTGGTGCGCGACGCGGCGTCAATTTCTATTAAATCAACAAAGCGGCCCTGCTCGATTTCGCGGCAGTTATCACAGACGCCGCACGGCGTGGCGGTGATGCCGGTTTCGCAGTTAAGCCCCTTCGCCAGCAAGCGGGCAATAGAGGTTTTTCCGACACCACGGGTGCCAGAAAACAGATACGCATGATGGATGCGTCCTGAAGATAAGCCGTTCGCCAGTGCGGTCAGCACATGCTCCTGGCCGACGACGTCAGCAAAAGTTTGTGGTCGCCATTTTCGGGCTAAGACCTGATAACTCATTGGCAGGCTCTGAAACGCTGGAAGGTGGATTTACGAAGGGATAATGCTAACACAGCCATGCTGTGAATACACTCCATCCCTCAGGCGTGAGGAATGGAGGTAATTGGCGTACACAGCGCGATTAATGCCCCGGGAACGGCACCAGGCTGTAGCTGGTAATGCCCTGTTTTTGCAGGCGCTGTTCGCCGCCAAGGTCGAACAAATTAATGATGAATGCGGCGTCGGTCACTTCTCCACCCAGACGGCGAATCAGTTTTACCGTCGCCTCAATGGTGCCGCCAGTCGCCAGCAGATCGTCCACCACCAGCACTTTATCGCCGGGCTGGATCGCATCAACGTGGATCTCTAACTGATCGGTGCCGTACTCCAGCTCATAGCTTTCGGCGATGGTTTCGCGCGGCAGTTTACGCGGTTTACGCACCGGTACAAAACCGACGCCCAGACCGAGTGCGACCGGCGCGCCAAACAGGAAGCCGCGCGCTTCGGTACCGACAACTTTGGTGATCCCGGCGTTTTTATAACGCTCAACCAGCAGTTCAATGCTGAGAGCGTACGCTTTCGGGTCTTCCAGCAAACTGGTGACATCACGGAACAGGATGCCCGGTTTCGGGTAATCCTGAATGCTTTTGATGCTGTTTTTAAGAAATTCAAGCTGCTGCGCAGTCGCTGTCATGGATTTTTGCCTGATAGAAACGGTATTACTCACGGTGACGCGCGTTGAAGGTTTGATGTAACCACTGATTAACATTTAATCAGCCGCACCCGTGCTCGAAAACGCTCGAATTTACTGGCAGTCCGCCACAATTGCAACTGCCTTCGCTGCGCTTTATGGTTTTTGTTGCTTTGCGTCAATCACCGGGATGCGCCACATAAAGAAAAGCAGACAGGCCAGAATGACCAGCAACAGAATACGTACCCATAGCATGTTCACGAAATATAATGAAATGGCGAACGTAACCAGGATGACCGCAATCGCGCGCGGCTTCGCGCCCGGTGGCATTGCACGGTACTGCTGCCAGTGGCGCAGATAACCACCAAACCAGGAACGGTAGAGCAACCACTGATGAAAACGCGGCGAAGAGCGGGCGAAGCACCACGCCGCCAGCAATATAAATGGGGTGGTCGGGAGCAGCGGCAATACCACGCCGAGCGTACCAAGGGCTACCGCCAACCAGCCTATGATGATTAAAATAGTGCGTTGCATAATGCGAATCGTTATCAGAATGAGCGGCTAATGTAGCACAGTCAGGGTGATTTACAGGGGGAAGACGCGTGAAAAGCGCCGTGCTTTTACAGAGGCTGGAACAACAACTCGCGACGCTACGCCAGCAGGTCGCACCGCTGGCGCAACACGCCACGGTAAGCGCCCGTTTTGACAGGCATCTTTTTCAAACCCGCAGTACGCGGATGCAATCTTATCTTGATGAAAGCACAGCGAATATGGCGGCGTTGCGCCACGCAGTTGAATATGGACGGCTGGAGCAAGTGGTCTGGCTGGCGGAGCATTTGACCGCGCAAATCGCGGCGTTGACGCGCGAAAGCGCCGTCTGGTCGCTACGCGAGTGGGATCACGCTTCGCCGGGCATTGCACGCTGGCAGCGCAGACGACTGAGACATCAGGATTATGAGCGTCGACTGCTGGCGATGAAACAAGAACGCGAACAGCGTTTGCGCTCGGTCACTACGCTTGTTGAACAGCAACAGTTGCATAAAGAAGTTGAAGTGTTTGCCGGCAGGCTCGCCCGTTGCCGCCATGCGCTGGAGAAAATCGAAGGCGTGCTGACGCGCTTAACCCGTTAACCCAGGAGAGAAAATGTCACTGGAAAATGCCCCGGATGAGGTCAAGCTGGCGGTGGATTTGATTATGTTGCTGGAGCAGCATGATATTGCGCCTGAGCTGGTGCTGAAGGCGCTGGAAATTGTAAAAAAAGATTTTGAAAACAAACAACTGGCTGCCCCTCTCCCGTAAGAGAGGGGAACGCGTTTATTGCGCGACCGACGGTGTCGGATCGTCACCTTTTAGCTCACGCTTCACTTCGGTCAGCTCATCACCTTTATCATTACGCAGGTGCACTTCCAGCTGATTGAAGGCGATATCAATATCATTGTCGCGACACAGTTTATCGATGGTGCGGTTGAGCTCATCCACCGTATAGCTGCGATCGCGCAGTTCACGCACATACAGACGCAGCTCATGATCCAGCGTGCTGGCGCCAAAAGTAGTGAAGAAGACAGCTGGTTCGGGATCGTGCATCACTTTTGGATGCTCCATCGCCGCTTTCAGCAGAACTTTTTTCACCTTGTCGAGATCCGAACCATACGCCACGCCAATGCGGATCACCACGCGGGTAATGGTATCTGACAATGACCAGTTAATCAGACGTTCAGTGACGAACGCTTTGTTCGGGATAATGACCTCTTTGCGGTCAAAATCGGTAATGGTGGTGGCACGGATACGGATTTTACTGACCGTACCGGAGAAGGTACCAATGGTTACCGTATCGCCTATGCGCACCGGGCGTTCAAACAGAATAATCAGGCCGGAAACAAAGTTACCGAAAATTTCCTGTAAGCCGAACCCCAGACCAACCGACAACGCGGCTGCCAGCCATTGCAGTTTATCCCACGAGACGCCAAGCGAGCCGAACACGGTTAACGCGCCAACGGCAATGATGATGTAGTTAAGGATAGTGGTGACGGCATAGGACGAACCCTGCCGCATATTCAGCCGCGAGAGGATCAGCACTTCCAGCAAGCCCGGTAAGTTGCGGATCAGCGCCCATGCCACGACAAAGACAATCACCGCAAACAACAAGCTGCCAAGCGTCACGCTTTTCGTCACCGCCGCGCCGGCTTCAGTACCGTTGTAATGCCACAAGGTGATACTGTCGAGGTAGGCGAAAACGGTGATCAAATCTGACCAAATCGCCCAGAACACCACGCCAAACAGCGCCACCATCACCAACATCGTGATACGCAACGTTTGCTGGTTGACCTGCTCCAGCGCAATGGTCGGCTCTTCTTGCGGTTCAGCCCCTTCCGCGCCCTCTTTCACCATATTCTGCCGACGCGCCAGTGCACGACGATACGCAATACGGCGTGCCGCTACGCTTAAGCCACGCAGCACCGTCTGGTAAAGCAGGTTCCAGATAATGACCAGGTAAACCGTTTCAATCCAGCGCCCGGAGAGGCGCAGCGTGGTGTAGAAATAACCCGTCGCCGTCAGCACCATTAAGGCAATGGGTACAATCGCCAGCACGGTAACTGTCACCAGACGCATGCTGTGCGACTCTTTATCACGCCAGCTTTCGCGGAACATCGGCCACACCAGCGCGGTGATCACCAACAAGTTGATCAGAATGACAAACTGCCCGATCACATCGTCCATCAGATGCAACGGAGAGAGTTCCGATACCACCGACCAGAAATGCAACGGCAATAATGCCAGGCTGATACGAACAATCTGCCGACGCCAGTGGCTGGTGAGCTGTGCAGGCATATTAAAGTGGCTGACCGCAACGCCGTCTTTTTCCAGCACTTTCCAGCACAGGCCAAATACCAGCCAGAACAGCGCCAGTTTTTTACTGAATGCCCACAGCAGCTCGCTAATGTTTAGCTGCATGGTTAGCAGGATCAGGCCGACCGCCAGGATCAGCAAACAGACCGGCAAGGCACGAATCAGATCGATAAAAATCGCTTTCGGCGTATGCAACTGGCTGTCGCTACGCAGTTGCCCGACCTGGGCGGCGAGTTTCGCCTGGTAGCTTTTCAGCCAGCGCAAACGCCAGCGAATCACCCCGGCAATCAGCAATAATGGCAAACCGGCCAGAAAAGCAATGGCCACCGCTGGCCAGGCTTTTTCCCAGTTAACGGTGATTTTGGTGCTTTTAACCTGGTCGCGTAACGCTTTCGGGAAAGATTTGAACCACTCCCAGTCCATCGGCTTATTACTGTTTACCCAAAAGATTTGCTGGGTCAGGATCTCTTGCAGGCTTTTCGACACGCTCATCAATTGCTGCTGATTCACCTGCAAGTTGATGGCCATCATCAGCTGATTACCAAGCTGCTTGTTCAATTGATCGAGCAGTTCGCGGCGCATATCTACTACTTGCAACAGCGCGTCATGAACCTCGTCGTTAACATCGGCCTGGTGCCCCTCTTCCAGTTTGGCGACAAAGTTATCGCTCTGGAACAGGGCATCACGCTGCTGGTTGATGTCGAACTGCTCAAGACGCAGATCCGCAATGCGGTTGGTCATATCTTCCAGTTCATCCGCCGACGGTAAGGTCTGCTGTTGCTGGTAGAGAATACGCGACAACAGCAAGCTGCCTTTCAATACGGAAATCTGTTCTTTTATATTGCGCTCAGACTGCAACGCACGATCGAGCCAGTTTTTCACCTTGATGTTCTGCTGCACCAGCGCGTTACCGCTCTCTGTCGCGGCAATCAATTTCTGGCTCAGTTGATGGTTAATATCCAGCTCTTGTTTTACCAGCGGGTTCGCCTGGATGCGCGCCGTTTCGTCCGGCGTGACCGCTTCTTGCGCGGTTTTTTCGGTTAGCGTCAGGCGCTTGCTGTTTACCGCTTCCTGCAATAACTGGAGCTGGTGTTCAAGGCGGTTACTGTTCGCAGTAACGTAATCACGCTGCTTTTGCAACGTATCTTGCAATACCGTGTTGCCTTCGAGGCTTTTGCGCAGTTGTTCGATCTGCGCATTGAGTAATGCCTGCTGTGCCTGCAACAGATTTTGCTGCGAAGGACGCAGAGCGCCTTCACCCGCCGCAGTGCCGTTCAGACGGTTGCGAATTTGCTGCAACTGCTGCGAAGCGGAATACATAGAATTCTGCACACGCTCCGGCTGAGTCTGTAAGGACACCAGTTGGCTGTTGTAATTGGATAAATCGTTTTGCGCGGTTTGCAGATCTTCCAACAGTTGTGAAACGCGGGATTCCAGCTGGCGCAGGGAGAGCGAGGCCAGCGTTTTACGCGTCTCGTCGTCGTTGTCTTTATCGTTAAGCGCGTTGAGCGCATCTGTTGCCTGGCGCAGTTTGTCTGGCGCCTGGGCAACTTTCTGCTTGAGCAGCGCGGTTTCTTGCTTGACCCGGTCAATTTTGTCGAGCGTGTCCAGCGTCTCCGTTAAATCCTGGATAACCAGTTTGTCCTGCGCGGAGTGCTCTTTTTGCTTATTCAACGCGTCAAGCTGGCTTTGCACATCGGTGCGGGAAGGCAAATCGTTGGTTGTCTGCGCCCGGGCGACGTTACTCGCAAGGCAAATAATGACAAGAAACAATGCGGCGGCAAAAGCGGCGAACGTGTTTCGCGTGCGATAGTTGTGCAACATAATTTGAGCGATCGTTTTCTGTTCGGGAAGGCGGCCGGAATAGCCACGCGCGCAAGAATATCACGCTGTTATGCAACAACCTAGCGAAGTGAGAAACCTCCAGGAGAAATCCTGGCGGCTTGTAATGTTATGCGTTAAGCGCGTGCTGCTCAGCGCGTAGCGTCGGGCAGAGCTGACACATCTCAAGCAAAACAGAAACGTAATCACGCGCTTCTTTTTTGAGATCAAAAGATTGCGGAGCAAAGAGCCAGTTTTCCATAATGCCTGAAACATAGGCGCGTATAAGCACTGCGACGCGGCGGGTCAGTAAATTGTCCGGCAGCAATTTTGCTTGCATACATTCGCGAAGTGTAAGCTCGATTCGATCATAACTTTCCAGGCACAAATTCCGCTGCGCTTCTTGCACAATCGCCATTTCGCCGACAAACTCACATTTGTGAAAAATGATCTCCATCATTAAGCGACGCCGTTCTTCAACAACTGTTGCTTCAAGGATATAAACCAATATTTCTCTTAATACAGAGAGTGGATCGCCGGGGAATTTTGCCCGATACTCAGTCTCAAGATCGCTAATACTGGACTCTGATAGCTCCCATATTTCACTAAACAAATCCGACTTGTTTTTGAAGTGCCAGTAAATCGCGCCGCGAGTCACGCCTGCCGCCTGCGCAATTTCAGCCAGCGACGTTGCAGAAACGCCATTCTGCGAAAACAGACGCATGGCGACATCAAGAATGTGCTGACGAGTCTCCAGCGCCTGTTGTTTGGTTTTTCGTGCCATATGTTGGTGAATTTACAGGAGTCAGATTTACATACATTTGTGAATGTTTGTACCATAGCACGACCATAATATAAACGCAGCAATGGGTTTTTGGGCCATTGATCCATTGATCAATTTGAAATCGGACACTCGAGGTTTACTTATGAACAAAAACAGAGGGTTAACGCCTCTGGCGGTCGTTCTGATGCTTTCGGGCAGCTTAGCGCTTACAGGATGTGACGAAAAACCTGCGCAGCAGGGAGCAGGCCAGATGCCAGAAGTTGGCGTCGTAACGGTCAAAACTGAACCTCTGCAAATCACCACAGAACTGCCGGGCCGAACCAGTGCGTACCGCATTGCGGAAGTCCGCCCGCAGGTTAGCGGCATTATTTTAAAACGCAACTTCACCGAAGGCAGTGACGTTGAAGCAGGTGTCTCGCTCTATCAGATTGATCCGGCAACTTATCAAGCGGCTTACGACAGTGCGAAAGGCGATCTTGCTAAAGCGCAAGCTGCCGCGAATATCGCGCAGATGACCGTGAATCGTTATAAAAAACTGATCGGCACCAAGTACATCAGCCAACAGGATTACGATACCGCCCAGGCGGATGCACAGCAGGCTAATGCGTCGGTTATCGCCGCAAAAGCAGCGGTTGAAAGCGCGCGCATCAATCTGGCTTACACCAAAGTGACCTCGCCCATTAGCGGCCGCACCGGTACATCAACCGTGACGGAAGGCGCGTTAGTGCAGAGCGGGCAAACGACTGCGCTGACTACCGTGCAGCAGCTTGATCCGATCTACGTTGATGTCACCCAGTCGAGCAACGACTTCTTGCGCCTGAAACAAGAGATGGCAAATGGTTCTCTGAAACAGGAAAACGGCAAAGCGAAAGTGCAGTTGGTCACCAATGACGGCATTCAGTATTCGCAAGCCGGTACGCTGGAGTTCTCTGGCGTGACTGTTGACCAGACCACCGGTTCTATCACGCTGCGTGCGGTGTTCCCGAACCCTGACCACACTCTGCTGCCGGGCATGTTTGTGCGCGCCAAGCTTGAAGAAGGTGTAAATCCGAACGCGATGCTGGTTCCGCAACAAGGCGTTGCCCGTACGCCGCGCGGCGATGCAACAGTGATGGTTGTGGGCGAAGGCGACAAAGTTGAAATCCGTAATATCACTGCGACTCAGGCCATTGGCGACAAATGGCTCGTAACGGATGGCCTGAAAACCGGCGATCGGGTGATCATTACTGGTTTACAAAAAGTCAAACCGGGCGCGCAGGTGAAAGCGCAGGAAGTGACTTCTGACAATAAAGAGCAAGCCCAGGCCGGCGGCCAGTCAGAAAAACCGAAGTCTTAACTTAAACAGGAGCCGTTAAGACATGGCTAAGTTTTTTATCGATCGCCCCATATTTGCGTGGGTTATCGCGATTATCATCATGCTGGCGGGGGCGCTTTCGATCCTCAAGTTGCCGGTAGCGCAGTATCCGACGATCGCGCCACCGGCAATTCAGATCACGGCTTCCTACCCAGGTGCTGATGCGAAAACGGTGCAGGATACCGTAACGCAGGTTATCGAACAGAACATGAACGGTATCGATAACCTGCTGTATATGTCCTCTGCCAGTGATTCCTCTGGTACGGTTCAGATCACTATCACCTTCGATTCCGGTACTGATGCGGATATCGCGCAGGTTCAGGTGCAGAACAAGCTGCAACTGGCGATGCCGTTGTTACCGCAAGAAGTGCAGCAGCAAGGCGTTAGCGTTGAGAAATCATCCAGTAGCTTCCTGATGGTTCTCGGTATGATCAGTACTGATGGCTCAATGACGCAGGAAGATATCGCCGACTATGTAGGCGCGACCATTAAAGATCCGGTCAGCCGTACTGCGGGCGTGGGTGATGTTCAGCTGTTCGGTGCGCAGTACGCGATGCGTATCTGGATGGATCCGAACAAACTCAATAACTTCCAGCTGACGCCGGTTGACGTGATTACGGCTATTAAAGCGCAGAACGCCCAGGTAGCGGCTGGTCAGTTAGGCGGTACACCGCCGGTGAAAGGGCAGCAGTTGAACGCCTCTATCATCGCGCAGACCCGTCTGACCTCGACCGAAGAGTTTGGCAAAATCCTGCTGAAAGTGAACAGCGATGGCTCGCAGGTTCGTCTGCGCGATGTCGCGAAGATCGAACTGGGCGGCGAAAGCTATGACGTTATCGCCCGCTACAACGGTCAACCGGCAGCCGGTCTGGGGATTAAACTGGCGACCGGTGCGAACGCACTGGATACCGCCGAGGCAGTACGCGGCACGATCGCCAAACTGGAACCGTTCTTCCCGCACGGCTTGAAAGTGGTTTACCCGTACGACACGACCCCGTTCGTTAAGATTTCTATTAACGAAGTGGTGAAAACGCTGGTTGAAGCGATCGTGCTGGTGTTCCTGGTGATGTATCTGTTCCTGCAGAACTTCCGCGCAACGCTTATCCCAACCATAGCGGTGCCGGTGGTGCTGCTCGGTACTTTCGCCATACTCGCCGCGTTTGGCTACTCGATAAACACCCTCACCATGTTTGGTATGGTGCTGGCGATAGGTCTACTCGTAGACGACGCCATCGTGGTGGTGGAAAACGTCGAGCGTGTGATGATGGAAGAAGGCTTGCCGCCGAAAGAGGCGACACGCCGCTCGATGGAGCAGATTCAGGGCGCGCTGGTCGGTATTGCACTGGTTCTGTCAGCCGTATTTATCCCAATGGCCTTCTTTGGTGGTTCTACCGGCGCTATCTATCGCCAGTTCTCGATCACTATCGTTTCTGCGATGGTGCTCTCTGTACTGGTGGCGTTGATCCTGACGCCAGCGCTGTGCGCCACGATGCTGAAACCTGTTGCCAAAGGCGATCACGGCGAAGGCAAAAAAGGCTTTTTCGGCTGGTTCAACCGCATGTTCGAGAAGAGCACGCACCATTACACCGACAGCGTGGGCAACATCCTGCGCAGCACCGGTCGTTATTTGCTGCTCTATATCATCATCGTTGCGGGCATGGCGGTGCTGTTTGTACGTCTGCCAAGTTCGTTCCTGCCGGATGAAGACCAGGGTGTATTTCTGACCATGGCTCAGCTGCCTGCGGGTGCAACCCAAGAACGTACGCAGAAAGTGCTGGATGAAGTGACGAAGTATTATCTGGAAAACGAGAAAGACAACGTTAACTCCGTCTTTACCGTTAACGGTTTCGGCTTCTCCGGTCGCGGTCAGAACACCGGTCTGGCATTCGTTTCGCTGAAAAACTGGGATGAACGTCCAGGTGAAGCGAATAAGGTTCCTGCGATTGCGGGCCGTGCCAGCGGACACTTTGCGTCGATTAAAGATGCGATGGTCTTCGCCTTTAACCTGCCAGCGATTGTCGAGCTGGGTACGGCTACCGGCTTTGACTTCCAGTTAATCGACCAGGCTAACCTCGGCCATGAGAAGTTAACGCAGGCGCGTAACCAGCTGTTTGGTGAAATCGCGCAGCATCCGGATCTGCTGGTCGGCGTGCGTCCTAACGGGCTTGAAGATACACCGCAATTCAAGATCGATATCGATCAGGAAAAAGCGCAGGCGCTGGGCGTATCGATTAGCGATATCAACACCACGCTGGGAGCAGCATGGGGTGGTAGCTACGTTAACGACTTCATCGACCGTGGTCGCGTGAAGAAAGTGTACGTGATGTCGCAGGCGAAATACCGCATGCTGCCAAGCGACATCGGTAACTGGTACGTTCGTGCGACCGATGGTCAGATGGTGCCGTTCTCAGCCTTCTCAACAACGCACTGGGAATATGGTTCACCGCGTCTGGAACGTTACAACGGTTTGCCGTCAATGGAACTTCTTGGTCAGGCGGCTCCGGGTAAAAGTACCGGTGAAGCAATGGCAATGATGGAAGAGCTGGCCAGCAAGTTGCCTACCGGTATCGGCTATGACTGGACGGGGATGTCCTATCAGGAACGTCTCTCCGGTAACCAGGCGCCAGCGCTGTACGCCATTTCGCTGATTGTGGTCTTCCTCTGTCTGGCGGCACTCTATGAGAGCTGGTCGATTCCGTTCTCGGTCATGCTGGTGGTTCCGCTGGGGGTTGTTGGTGCATTGCTGGCGGCGACTTTCCGTGGCCTGACCAATGACGTGTACTTCCAGGTAGGCCTGCTGACAACCATTGGCTTGTCGGCGAAGAACGCGATACTTATCGTCGAATTCGCCAAGGATCTGATGGATAAAGAGGGCAAAGGGCTGATAGAAGCGACGCTCGAAGCAGTACGTATGCGTTTGCGCCCGATTCTGATGACGTCTCTGGCGTTTATCCTCGGGGTACTGCCGTTGGTTATCAGCTCCGGTGCAGGTTCCGGCGCGCAGAACGCTGTAGGTACCGGCGTAATGGGTGGGATGATCACCGCAACCGTACTGGCTATCTTCTTCGTTCCGGTGTTCTTTGTGGTGGTCCGCCGCCGCTTTAGCCGCCGCAGCGAAGATATCGAACACAGCCACAAGGTTGAGCACCACTAAGTTTCTCAGTCTCTATATTAGAAAAGGCCGCACGTAGCGGCCTTTTTCACATCAACTTATCCGTCCATAAACGGCCATTAAAAGCATTTATTGTCTGTTTGTTTATTTTATGCTGCAAATATAAGGCATATAATTACTGTGTATTTGTGATAAAACTTTGGTCGCCAGGTAATACTCTTAATTAGCTGGTACAATCAGATTAAGTCAGAAAAATCCTGGTATAAAAATATTCCTATTTGAGGAATAATCTCAACTGCGCTAACTTAATGAATCGTAAGGATGCGCGAACATTAAATCGCATAAACGCGACATTTTATCTCCATTGAATTGATTGCTATTTCGTCCATTTTGGACAGGAAAACATATTATTTGTAATTTTTCATGATGGCACCATGAAATCCTATTCAGACTAGCTTATAGTTATATCAACATCATAAAGCAGCCTGTGTCTCTGGTCAGAGCAGAAGTTTCCCATCCTGAAACAGCGTTTGGTTAGTAAAAAAATTACCACTCAGAAGGGGATGCGTTATGGACGAATACTCGCCGAAAAGGCATGATATCGCGCAGCTCAAATTTCTCTGCGAAACGTTGTACCATGATTGCCTCGTTAATCTTGAAGAGAGCCATCATGGATGGGTTAACGATCCTACATCAGCAATCAATTTGCAGTTAAACGAGCTGATAGAACACATAGCCACTTTCGCACTTAATTATAAAATTAAGTACAATGAAGATAATAAGCTGATTGAACTGATAGACGAATACCTCGACGATACGTTTATGTTGTTCAGTAGCTATGGCATAAATACACACGACTTACAGAAATGGCGTAAAACAGGTAACAAATTGTTCCGCAGTTTCGTCAATGTAAGCAAGGCTAATCCTGTTAGCCACTCTTGTTAATTTTTCAACACTAAGGTGAAGGTATGTCCGAAAAACCATTAACAAAAATTGATTATTTGATGCGTTTAAGACGCTGTCAGACAATTGATACCCTTGAACGAGTAATTGAAAAAAATAAATACGAACTTCCCGACGAGGAACTCGCGGTGTTTTATTCAGCAGCGGATCATCGTCTGGCAGAACTGACCATGAATAAGCTTTATGACAAAATCCCCTCCTCCGTGTGGAAGTTTGTGCGCTAATTCTCCTGAATGTTTATCGAAGATTTTTCTACCGCAACACGGCGTTCAACCTTGGTGACAGGTGTATCCGCTCCCAATGAATGATGAAAAACAAAAAATGACAGCCGGCCTGCCCTACCGCCCGTCTGATGAAACTTTGCGTGCCGATCGCCTGCGCGCCCGGCAGTTGCTTCATCGCTATAACCATTCAGGCCCGGAGGAAAAAGCTGAACGCAAAGCCATCCTCAAAGATCTTCTTGGTCAAAATGAAGAGGCTTATATCGAACCCAGTTTTCGCTGTGACTACGGGTACAATATTTTCCTCGGTAAGTCGTTTTACGCTAATTTTGATTGCGTGATGCTCGATGTCTGCCCTATTCATATCGGCGACAATTGCATGCTGGCGCCTGGCGTACATATCTACACGGCAACGCATCCGGTTGATGCCGCGGAACGCATAAGCGGCATTGAATATGGTAAACCCGTCACCATTGGTCATAATGTCTGGATTGGCGGGCGAGCGGTGATTAATCCTGGCGTCACTATCGGGGATAACGCCGTCATTGCTTCCGGTGCGGTTGTGGTTAAAGATGTCCCACCTAATGTGGTCGTCGGCGGTAACCCGGCACAAATCATCAAGACATTGCCCCCCAGTGCGCTGTAACTGTTATCGTTTTTTGTGGTGAAACTGTTACTTTTTTCATACATGGTGGCAACTTAAAATAGACTGTCCACCTGCAAAACAGTATCAACAAAGGCGTAAGATGACAGAGATACAGCGGCTGCTCACCGAAACGATTGAAGAGATAAATCAGCGCGAGAAACGAGATAACCGGCCGCGCTTCAGCATCAGTTTTATTCGCAATCACCCCGGCTTGTTTATCGGTATGTATCTGGCCTGGCTGGCTACGCTCGCCGTGATGCTGCAATCCGAAACCCTTTCCGGTTCGGTATGGTTGCTGGTTGTGCTGTTCATCGTGCTAAACGGCTTTTTCTTTTTCGATGTTTACCCGCGCTACAACTACGACGATATCGATGTTCTCGATTTTCGCGTCTGTTATAACGGCGAGTGGTACAACACCCGTTTTGTGCCTGATGGTTTGATTGAAGCCATTCTTCAGTCGCCGAAAGTGGATGACGAACACAAAGTGCAGCTACAGAAAATGGTTGAGCGTAAAGGCGAACTCTCTTTTTACGATGTCTTCACCCTAACCCGCCCTGCTAACGCACAATCAGTCGGTTAAGCGCACTCACCGCCGCCGGAAACCGCGCGGCGGAGGTATTACCGTAACCCAGAACCAGCCCACTTGATGCCGCGTTTTGCTTAAGCCAGAAACGGCTTAACGCATGCGGCGCAAGCTGGAGTTTATGCGCTTCGCGAACAAGGGCCTGATCGTCAATTCCCGGTATCGACAACGCCAAATGCAGCCCCCCTCCGCCGCCATAAATATGATGCTCAACCCGCATTTCACTGTGTAACGCCTCCAGCAAATGTGCCTGCCGCTTGCGATAGAGACGCCGCATCGCCGCCAGATGGCGCGTGTAATGTCCCTCTTCAATAAAACGCGCCAGCGTCAGTTGCTCTGCCCGGTGGCCGCCGCGCAATAAACTACCAATAACCGGCGCGGCCGCCTTCGCCAGGGCAGGCGGCATGACCATAAAGCCAATACGCAGCGAGGGAAACAGCGTCTTGCTGAATGTCCCGATATAGACCACCGGCGGATGAGCCACCATGCCGAGCATTGCAGGAATAGGCTCGCCGGGATAGCGGAACTCGCTGTCATAATCATCCTCGATAATCCAGCTCCCCGTGCGACTGGCATAATCCAGTAGAGCCAGTCGTCGGGTGGCGCTCATCACCTGGCCTAAGGGATATTGATGCGATGGCGAGGTATAAATAATGCGCGGCGTAGTTGCCGTAATATCCAGCCGCATTCCTTCATTATCGACGCCGATTCCCGTGACATTTAACCCCGCCGATAAAAACGCAGTTTTTGCTCCGCCATAGCCAGGCTCTTCCACCCACGCTTCATCACCGGCATCGCACAACAAACGTACACACAGCATCAGTGCTTCCTGCGCACCTTCAGTGATCACAATCTGTTCGGCGTCACAATGAATACCGCGGGAAATTGCCAGATGGCGCGCAATTGCCATGCGCAGACGCAGTTCACCGGCAGACGCGCCATAATTCAGTAGCGCGTTGCCCTCGTCGCGCCATACTCGCTCCGTCAGACGCCGCCAGATAGCCAGCGGAAAATAGTTGGCGGCGGGAATGCCAGGAGTAAATGCCAGCGCGGGTGAATAACGCTGCACACCGCCGGGCAACTGTTGTACGCCGCAAGCCAGCTTGACCGGTGGCGGTGTCTGCGATGAACGTTCAACATTTGCCAGTGTGGCGACACGCGTTCCTTGTCGGTCACGCAATACATAGCCTTCCACCGCCAGTTGCTCAAGCGCCGTGTTAACGGTATTGCGCGAAAGCACTAACGCTTGCGCCAACACGCGCGAACCCGGCAACAGGCTGCCCGATTTTAACCTGCCGTTAAGTATCGCATCACGCAGCGCCAGATAAAGCGTCCGCTGCCGCGTCGCGCCCGTGCGCGCCGCCAGCGACTGGCGCAGTAGTGCATATAACTCATCGTCCGGAATGTTCATTTCCCGCTCTCAATCGTGGCCCCATAAGACTATAACGGTATGGATCTTTTTAGGGAACCAGTACCACGCTACGCTGGCAGCACATCAAAAGGAGCCACAATGAACGCATTCAACATATATCAACAGCCGATTGGCGCAGCGCTGCCGGACTGGCAACCGCGACCTTTACCCGGGCGAGTAGTACTGAAAGGCGATTATTGTCGTCTCGACCCCTTGCAGCCAGGCCACGCCGCCGCGCTGTTTCAGGCGCATCAACGTGCGGGGGACAACCGTAGCTGGACATGGTTGTTACGCGAACCCGAGCAGGATGAAGCCGCGTTTGGCGCGTGGGTCGCCAGCGTATGTGACCTTCGCGATCCACTTCATTTTGCCGTTATCGATAAACAAACCGGCTTGCCGGTTGGCAGCTTATCGTTGATGCGCATTGATGAAAAAAACGGTGTGGTAGAAGTGGGCAGCGTGCATTTTTCGCCCCTGCTAAGCCGTACCCCGGCATCGACAGAAGCGCAATGGTTACTGATGCGCTATGTTTTCGACACGCTTGGCTATCGCCGCTATGAGTGGAAATGCAACAGCCTGAATGAACCTTCACGCCAGGCCGCGCTGCGCTTAGGTTTTCAGTTTGAAGGCCGCTTTCGTCAGGCGCTGGTGAGTAAAGGACATAACCGCGACACAGACTGGTTTTCAATTATTGACAGTGAATGGCCAGCAGTGGATAGCGCGCTGCAACGCTGGCTTGCCGCCGATAATTTTAGTGCTGACGGCAAGCAGCGTTATTCCCTGGCATCGCTTCGCGCTTAGCGTCTTTTCTTTTTACCCTGCACGGCTTTGAAGCGCGGGTTAGATTTGCAAATCACGTACAAACGCCCCTTGCGCTTAACGATCTGGCAGTCAGGGTGGCGTTGTTTCGCACTGCGTAGTGAATTCAGCACCTGCATCATTTACTCCTTTTTATCAGCAAAAAAGCGGCCATAACGCTGCTGGAAACGTGCCGCACTGCCTTCGTTAGCAATCACTTTCTGTTTACCGGTGTAATACGGGTGCGAAGCCGAAGAGACGTCAATCGTGACGTACGGATACGTTACGCCTTCCAGCTCAATTTCGCGGTCCGTTTTAATGGTCGAACCCACTTTAAAATACTCATTGGCGCTGGTGTCATGGAACACAACGGTACGGTAATGGGGATGGATATCAGGTCTCATTATTTACTCTTTTGTTTTGTTATAACATAACAAAATTCTATCGGACTTGTTTGCCCATTTCAAGCGTTCCGCGTTATGCGTTTTTTGCAAAAGCACATGATCCTGCCCGGTCATAAATTAGAAAATAACGTTATTGGTTGAAGTGCTTGTCGTCAGGCAAGCTGTGACGACACCCAAAAGTGAGGAAAAGAAAATGCGCTGTTGTTGTCCCCGAACCCTGAGCCAGAACCGACATCTTTTTACCGTCCCCGGAGAACACAATGACCGCGACAACACTGCCTATTCTCGATCTCGCCCGCTATACGCAACGCGCTGAGCGCGACACTTTTCTTGCCGAGCTGCGCTATGCCGCACGCGATATTGGCTTCTTTTACCTTATTAACCACGGCGTCGATGACGCGCTACAGCAGGCTGTCCAGCACGAAGCCCGGCAATTTTTTGCCCTTTCTGATGCACAAAAACAGCAAGTGGCGATGATCCACTCTCCGCATTTTCGCGGTTACAACCGCGCGGCATCGGAAATCACCCGCGGGCAGCCTGACTGGCGCGAACAGTTTGATATTGGCGCGGAACGCTCGGCCTTACAGCTCAGTGAAAATGACCCGCGCTGGCGACGTTTACAAGGCCCAAACTTGTGGCCGACGGCGCAGCCGACGCTAAAACCCGCCCTGCTTAACTGGCAACAGGCAATGACCAACATGGCGATCACTTTGCTGCGCGCCTTTGCCGAAGCACTGCACCTGCCAGCCAACGCTTTTGATGCGTTGTATGGCAGCAAGCCCAACGAACATATCAAATTGATCCGCTATCCCGGTCAGCAAAACACGCAGAGCTCACAGGGTGTCGGCGCGCATAAAGATTCAGGTTTCCTCAGTTTCCTGCTGCAGGACGAGCAAAAAGGGTTGCAGGTCGAAGTCGAACCTGGTCGCTGGGTGGATGCCTTACCGCTGCCAGGCAGCTTTGTGGTCAATATTGGCGAGTTGCTGGAACTGGCGACAAACGGTTATCTGCGCGCCACCGTGCACCGCGTGGTCTCCCCCCCGGCCGGCCGGCAGCGTCTCTCTATCGCCTTCTTCCTCGGCGCGCAACTGGATGCCGTCGTCCCGCTTTATACACTGCCTGCTGAGCTGGCACAGGAAGCGCGCGGGCCAGAGAGCGACCCACAAAATCCGCTGCTGCGCGACGTGGGATGGAACTACCTGAAAGGGCGTCTGCGCTCCCACCCGGATGTGGCGGAACGCTATTACCGCGATGTGCTGCGCGAACGCACAGAACAACTGATCGTCTAATAACAACACAGGAACACACATCATGAAACATGCCGCATTCGCTCTGGCAGGGGTTGCACTGTCTCTTTCACTGGCCTGGTCTTCCGCCCAGGCTGCCGCCCTGCGCGTTGCTGCCGACCCGGTGCCACACGCAGAAATTCTCAACTACATCAAAAAGATCGACCCCAAACTGGATCTGCAAGTGGTAGAGCTAACCAGTGGCGCTAATGCCAACGAACTGCTGGCGAACGGCGACGTCGATGCGAACTATTTCCAGCATGTTCCCTACCTGAAGGATCAGGAAAAAGCGCTGGGTAAAACCTTTGCGGTGGCCGCGACGGTCCATATCGAACCTCTCGGCATTTACTCGCACAAATATAAAGATTTCAAATCGCTGCCCAACAACGCCACCGTAGCCGTTCCGAACAACGCGACTAACCTGAGCCGCGCACTATTCCTGCTGCAAGCTCAGGGGCTAATAAAGCTCAACAGTAAGTTCACCGACCCGGCAACTACGCTGGCAACGCCGAAAGATATTGCCGAAAATCCAAAGCATCTGAAGATCCTCGAGATCGAATCGCCGCAGATCCCACGCTCGCTGGATGATGTCGATCTGGCGGTGATTAACGGTAACTACGCACTGGAGGCCGGGTTAACTCCTGCAAAAGATGCGCTCGGTCTGGAGAGCGCGAGCCACAACCCGTATGCCAATATTCTGGTCACCAATCCACAGTTAGCTAACGATCCGCGCATCAAAGAACTGGCGAAAGATCTCACCTCGCCGCAGGTGGCGGAGTTTATCCGTAAGCAATATAACGGCTCAGTGATCCCGGTCGCGCCGCAGTCATGATAGAGATTGAAGGGCTGAGTAAAACCTATGCCGGAACAGGCCGACCGGCGCTGAAAGAGGTCTCGCTGAGCGTACCAAAGGGGGCGATTTACGGCATCCTTGGGCGCAGTGGCGCGGGCAAAAGCACGCTGATTCGCTGCCTTAACTTGCTGGAGCGGCCCACAGCGGGCCGCATTATTATCAACGGCAACGACATCACGCAGTTAGACAAAGCGGCATTGCGCGAGCATCGCCTGCGCACCGGCATGATTTTCCAGCACTTCAATTTACTGCATGCGCGCACGGTGGCCGACAACATCGCCGTGCCGCTCGAAATCGCTGGCGTCGCAAAAGCGCAGCGCCAGGCGCGGGTCGAAGAGCTGCTCTGGCTGGTCGGGTTGAGTGAAAAAGCCGATGCCTTTCCCTCGCAGCTTTCCGGCGGGCAAAAACAGCGCGTTGGTATCGCCCGCGCGCTGGCGACAAGGCCAGACGTGCTGCTGTGCGATGAAGCCACCAGCGCGTTAGATCCCCAAACCACCGCCTCCGTGCTTGAGCTGCTGGCTGACATCAATCAAAAACTGAAACTTACCATTGTACTGATCACCCATGAGCTGGAGGTGGTGAAAACCCTGTGCGATCACGCCGCGCTGCTTGAAAACGGCGAGCTTATCGAGAGCGGAAAAATTGCTGATTTACTGGTCGCGCCGTGGTCAAAACTGCGCCAGGCGCTATTGCACGATCCGAAAGCCGAACAGGCATTTTTGGCCCGCCATGGTTTTAACGGGAGGCCGTTATGCGTGGTCGCATGAGCTGGGACGATCTCTGGCCGCTGCTGCTTAACGGCACGCTGGAGACGATTTATATGGTTGGGCTGGCGGCCTTTTTCACCGTACTGATCGGTTTGCCCGTCGGCGTACTGTTATTTGTCTCCCGCGGCAACGGGCTGGCGCCAATGCCAAAACTGAATGCCTTGCTGGGTGCGGTGATTAACTTTGGCCGCTCGCTACCTTTTATTGTGCTGCTGATTGCGCTCATTCCCTTTACCCGCGCGCTGATTGGCACCACGCTTGGCAGCACCGCTGCCGTGGTGCCGGTTACCATCGGCGCGTTTCCCTTCTTCGCACGGTTAACGGAAAACGCGCTCGATGAAGTAGATTACGGGCGTATTGAAGCGATTCTCTCGATGGGCGGCAATCTGTGGCATGTGATTGCGAAAGCACTACTACCGGAGGCGTTACCCACGCTGCTGGCAAGTATTACGCTCACTATCGTCATGCTGATTGGCTTCTCGTCGATGGCTGGCGTAATTGGCGGCGGCGGTCTTGGCGATTTGGCGATTCGTTATGGCTATCAGCGGTTTAACGATCAGGTGATGATCGGCACGGTAGTGATTCTGGTGGCGCTGGTTCAGGGGGTACAAATGGCGGGCGACAGGCTGGTGCGCCGCCTGGCGCACCGACGATAAGGTTACTCTTGCGCCGCTTTGCCCACCAGCAAGGTGGTCAGCACAAACGACAGGACAAGCGCGATGATCACACCTGAAACCGCAAAGATAAAGTACGGGCCAATATAGGCCGGCAGGCTGAAAATGCTCGACAAAATATAACCATACAGCCGCACGCCGAAGAAGGCGATGAACGCAGAAGCCAGCGAGCTTGCGACGGTGGCGGCGATAAAGGCTTTTTTGTGGCGCGTCAGTACGCCAAACAGCGCCGGTTCCGTGATCCCCAGCAGCGCGGAGATAGCCGCCGACAGCGTAACGGTTTTGTCCTGGCGGTTTTTACTCAACCGCCAGATAGCAAACGTTGCCCCGGCAATCGCCATGTTTGCCATAAACATCATCGGCATCAGCATGTCGTAACCGCGCTCGCTAAAATTCTGTAAGGCAATCGGCGTCATTGCATGGTGCATCCCGGTGAGGATCGCCACCGGGCGAATCGCGCCAACAATCAGTCCGGCAAAACTCGCCGACACGCCAAACAGGCCTTCAATAAACCACGCCAGCGCTTTGCCCAGATAAATACCAATCGGGCCAATCACCACCAGCGCCGCCAGCGCGCCGAGAAACAGCGTCAATGTTGGAGTAAAGACCGTTTTCAACACATCGGGCATGATGCTATCGACCCAGCGATGAATATAACTCAGCGCGAGGATCGAGAAGATAACCGGGATGACGCTGGCCGAGTAGTTAAACACCGACACCGGCAGCGCGTTAAGCAGCCAGAATGCGCTGACCGCACCATCCTGATGGGCCGCCAGCGCTTTTGCCGCCTCAATCAGCGACGGGTACATCAGGCAAGCGGCAACCGCCGCCGCGAGGTATTCATTGGTCTTGAATATTTTCGCCGCCGAAACCGCAAGGAAAAACGGCAGGAAATAGAAAACACCGCTGGCGATAAGATCGATAACCATCACCGTATCGCTTTTCGCCGACACCACTTTTAGCGCAATCAACCCGGCCAGCAGCCCTTTGATCATCCCCGCGCCAGCGATAGCAGGCACAATCGGCCCAAACACGCCAGATACCGTATCCATAAACATCGATACCAGGCTTTTGCGCGCTTTCCCCTGCCCTGCGGTTTGCTCTGGCGCGTTGCCCAGCATAGCCAGCAATTGTTCGTACCAGCTATTCACTTTTGGACCAATCACAATCTGGAACTGGTCACTTTGCAGTTGCGCGCCCAGCACACCCGGCAGTTTTTTAATTTCATTCTGATCCACTTTGTCATCGTCGATCAGGTCAAAACGTAAGCGTGTCATGCAGTGCCAGACGTTGTTGATATTATCCCGTCCGCCCACCAGGCGAATAATATTGCCGATGGCTTCTTGCGTCCCCATAAAAACTCCTGCCGGATGTGTTGTCGTTTTAATCATTGCCACAAATGGTAGAGAAAGCCAAATCTTAAAACAAACCAATAAAATATGAATCGCGTCACAATTACCAACTAACAAGCCATAAAAACACAACAAACCTTAAATTGGTTTGGTTTTTAATTAAAAAAGAAAGCAATAACTGACCAAAAAATTTATTCCACAAAACAGTTTACCTTTCGTCAAAATTAGGGCGAAGATACTAGCCCTCACTCACTTATCTCACGTTGTAAAGGAGCTCCCGTGACGCCCACGCTTATCCAGAATATCGAATGTTTTATCACCCGGCCTGACCGCCACAACCTGGTGGTGGTGCGGGTGACAACCGATAAAGGCATCACAGGACACGGTTGCGCCACGTTTCAGCAACGCCCGCTGGCGGTAAAAACCCTCGTCGATGAATATCTAAAACCTCTGCTGATTGGCCGTGATGCCAACCATATTGAAGATCTCTGGCAAATGATGAACGTCAACGCCTACTGGCGTAACGGCCCGATCATGAACAACGCCATCTCCGGCGTTGATATGGCGCTGTGGGATATCAAAGGCCAGTTGGCGGGCATGCCGCTGTATCAATTGCTCGGCGGGAAATCACGTGATGCTATCGCTGCCTACAGTCATGCCAGTGGCGAAACGCTGGAAGAGTTATTCACCGCAGTCGATAAGCTGGCGGCTCAGGGCTATCGCCATATTCGCTGCCAGCTCGGTTTTTATGGCGGGACGCCTGCGCAACTGCATACGCCTGAAAACGCCACGACCGGCGCCTATTTTGATCAGCAGGAGTACATGGCCAACACCGTGGAAATGTTTAAAGCGTTGCGGGAAAAATATGGTTATCGCTTGCAGATCCTGCACGATGTTCACGAGCGCTTATTCCCGCAGCAGGCGGTGCAGCTAGCGAAGCAGCTTGAGCCGTATCAGCCTTATTTTATTGAAGATATTCTGCCGCCAGCGCAAAGCGCCTGGCTGGATCAGGTGCGCCAGCACAGCAGCGCGCCGCTGGCGATGGGCGAGTTGTTTAACAATCCGGCAGAGTGGCACGAGTTGATTGTGAATCGCCGCATCGATTTTATCCGCTGCCACATTTCACAAATTGGCGGCATCACACCGGCATTAAAACTGGCGATTCTGTGTCAGGCATTCGGCGTACGACTGGCCTGGCACGGGCCGGGAGATATGACGCCCATTGGTGTAGCGGTGAACACGCATCTCAATATTCATCTGCATAATGCGGCGATTCAGGAGTACATCCCCCGCTCCGCCGGCACAGACGCGGTTTTCCCTGGTGCACCGGAAGTTAAAGATGGATTCATTTATGCACCGGAAAAACCGGGCATTGGCGTGAGTTTTGACGAGCTGCAAGCGCTGGCACACCCAGGAGTCTATCGCCCGCATGAGTGGACGCAAAGCCGCCTTGCCGATGGCGCCATCCACACGCCGTAACGTTAGCCGCCGCCCTGGCGGAAGGTGAGGTTTTCGCGGTTATGCGGAATGACATACGTGCAGGTGTAGTTGATATCAATAATGTCGCTGATCTCATACACCTGCCCGCCTTCCAGGATGCCGCGGTTACTGATGTGCATTGCCGGGCTGCCCTTTTTACATCCCAACAGCGCCGCCTGTTCGCGACTCACGCTCACCGCCCGGTAGGTGGTCAGCAGATGTGAAATCCGGTAGCCTTTGCCCAGCACATACTGCTGGATAGAACGCTCAATGACCTGCTGGTTGAGATCGGCAAACCCTTCCACCGGCATGCGGGAAATCTCAATCTGTACCGCTTGTTCGTCGACAAACCGCAAACGGCAAAACTGCCAGATAAAGCTCTCCTCGTTCAGGCCAAAGATTTGCTGTTCATCGCGATCCGGGCGCTTTTTATGCAGGCTAATCATGCGGAAACGGATCTGATCAAAACGCTTTTCAGTGATCGAGTTGTAAACCAGCGGATTGTTGCGCGCCTGCTCGTTAATCCAGATGCCGGAACCCTGCACAATATTCACCACACCAATACTCGCGAGTTTTTCCAGCGCCTGTCGGATGGTAAAGCGCGAGACGCCATACTCCTGAGCCAGTTGTCGTTCAGGCGGGAGTTTGCGCGGGCCAGGCGCGCTGATTTGATAAATTTTGCTTAGCAAATCCTGGGTCACAAACTCTTTTTTCTTCATCCTTTCTTTCCTGAAAGAAAACAATCGCTGCCGCGTGTTATAACATCAGCGGCTAAAAGATACTCCTCGTTTATCAGTATCAAAGAAGGATTTTTGATCATGACCAACCGACGACTGATGAGTCTTGCGACAGTTGCTCTGGTGCTCGCCATTTTCCTGCCGGTGAGCCTGAGTATCTGGATGAGTCACCGCCAGGCTGAAGAAAACTTTATGAATGATCTGGATGCGTACTCTACTCTGGCCGAAATGCGAACCCAACGCGTTATCAACCAGAGTAAAGCCGCGCTTCGTGAGCTGGATGCCTACGATGGCGCGCCCTGTACAGCAGAACATTTGTTGGCAATGCGGCGTATTTCTTATTCATGGCGCTATGTACGTGAAGTGCTGTATCTGGACGGGCTGCAACCGCTCTGCTCATCACTGCAAGCCGATAGCCATATCCCGCCTTTCCCCGCCCCCGGGAAGATCACCTCCGATGGCTTTCGCGCCTGGCTAACTCGTCATAACGATCTGGGTCTGGCGAAATATATGGTCGCGATCGGCAGCGCGCATTATGTGGTAATGGTCGATCCAACGTCGTTTATCGATATTTTGCCGCATGGCACTTCCCCCGTTTATATCGCGCTTATCAATACCAAAACGCACCAGCGCATTGCCGGAAGCCCCCGGCTGACTGCGGCCAGGCTGGCACAAATAAACCAGCAGGGGCCAACGCGCATCATGACCAACGGCGAGGTCTACCGGATCCAACGGGATGCGGACATGGGGCTGGCAATTGTTACCTGGATGGCGATTGCGCCGCTGGAAAAAAACTGGCACCGATTATTGATGGTTTGGTTGCCACTCGGTTTGCTGGTAAGCCTGCTGCTCGCGTTTGTCATGTTAAGGCTGCTGCGCCGTTTGCATTCACCGCGCGCGCAGTTGCAGGACGCCATTCACGGACGCGAAATTACTGTTTTTTTTCAACCCATTGTCGAGCTTGATAACGGCAAGATAGTCGGCGCTGAGGCGCTGGCACGCTGGCGGCAGAAAGATGGCAGTTACCTTGCGCCAGATATTTTTATTCCCCTGGCGGTGCACAGCGGCCTGATGCCACAGCTGACAAAATTAGTGATCGAAACCGTGTTTTCCACCCTCGGATCCTGGCTGCGTCAACACCCGGATCAGCATATTTCGATTAACCTTGAGCCTGCTGATCTGCTTGATCCCACCCTGCCGGATTTGCTGGCGCGTTTGATCGCCCACTGGCAACTCTCACCATCACAAATCGCCCTTGAACTCACCGAACGCGGTTTCGCCGATCCGGCGGTGAGTGGCCCGGCAATCAGTGCGCTACGCGCCGCCGGTCACGCAATTTACATTGATGACTTTGGTACCGGCTATTGCAGCCTGAGTTATCTGCAAAATCTGGATGTCGACATCATCAAAATCGACAAATCGTTTGTTGATGCACTGGAGTACAAAGCCGTGACGCCGCACATCATCGATATGGCAAAAGCGCTCAGGCTGGCGATGGTGGCGGAAGGCATTGAAACCGAAGGCCAGCTTCAGTGGCTAAAGAAGTATGGCGTGGAGTACGGCCAGGGTTGGCTCTATAGCAAAGCGCTGCCGCCTGACGCGTTTATTCAGTGGGCGGAAAACAACCTGCACGCCGCCTAGTTTTGCTACGGTTAAAAGTGGTTTAACACGCGGAGGAAGCATGATGAAAAAGCAATCCTGGCCGCTGCATGATGTCCGGCACTGGCTGGAACCCGGACCGGTGGTGCTGCTCAGCAGCCACTGGCAAGGGCAAAACAATATTATGACCCTCGGCTGGCACACGATTCTGGAATTTTCGCCGTCGCTGGTTGGCTGCATGATCTCAGCGGGGAACGCCAGTTTTTCGCGCATTCGCCAGAGCGGTGAATGTGTGATTAATCTGCCGGAAGCCAGCATGATTGATACCATTTCACGCATCGGTAACTGCACCGGCGATGACGTCGACAAGTTCGCGGAATTTGGCCTGACGACAGAAAAAAGCGACAAGGTCAGCGCACCGTCGATAAAAGAGTGTTTCGGGCAGTTCGAATGTCGCCTCTACGATGACGCGATGGTGGATAACTATAACTTCTTTATTTTTGAAGTGGTTGCTGCGCGGGTTAACCCCCAGCCGGAGTGGCCGCAAACCCTGCACTATGTCGGTGGGGGCGTATTCCGTACAGATGGCGACGTGCTGGAACGCAAGGCACTGTTTACCAGAGTTTCCTGAGCGGCCACTTATTCGTCAAGAATGGGAACGAAGCCCCCGTAAATCATGCGCTTGCCATCAAAGGGCATCTCGTTGCCCAGCTCGCGCATCCGCGGGTCAGCCATGATTTTTTGATTCGCAGCGTCGCGTATCTCTTTTGACGGGTATTCAATCCAGCTGAAGACCACCTCTTCGTTGTCTTCAGCCTTCACTGCCATGCGAAAATCGGTGAAATTGCCGTCGGGAACATCGTCCGCCCAGCATTCGACAATTCGCGTGGCGCCAAACTCTTTAAACAGCGCGACAGACTTCGCCGCTAACTGGCGGTAGGCCTCTTTTTTATCCGCCGGTACGGCAACCACAAAACCATCAACATACTTCATGAGTTGACCTCCGAAGTGGCCGTGTGGCAGGACAGCCCCACCGCATCAGGCCCGATAAGTTTAGTCTTGCCGCCAGCAAAAGGCGTAACGCACCTTGTTCGTGTTGAGAATAAACTCCGCCGACACACTTGGGCTCCAGGAGTCATCGCCGCCAACGCCCATATGGAACGCATCGACATGCAACCAGCAACCGGCCTCTTCACGCAGTAAATGGTGATGTGTGGTTTCGCGCAGTTGCTTATCGCTGTAGCGCCCCAGCGAGAAGTGAAAATCGCCGTCCAGTCGATGCGCGCCATAGCGCAACATGCGCGTATCACAACGCAGGCCGTTCTCGCCGGGGAAAATATAGGGTGTATGCAGCGCGGCAAGCGGCAATGTCCATAATCCCTGGCGCGCTGCCAGTTTACGGTCGGGGTAGTTTTCATGCGGCCCTAAGCCTAGCCAGCTTGCCTGAGCATGGTGTTCTGCGAGCTGGCAGACCAGACCAACACGCGCCGGTGGCGGAATATCGGTTGCCACCTGCACCTCCACATCACCGTGCAATACACCGTCGCTATCAATGCGCCAGCGCTTGTGGCTGATAAAAGCCGTTTTTCCCGCGCCTACCCAGCAATGGCCCGTATGAATAACGACTTCAGCCGCCCCCTCTTCCGCCTCGCAATAGAGCAACTGTGCGTGCAGGTCATACATGCCAGCCGCTTTCCAGCGCTCCACCCAGGCATTGGGATCAATACGCGTCACTTCGCTGATACCGATATCGTTATCCAGCGGCGCACGGGCAAAACAGTCCGTTAGCGGCGTTAACAGTGTTGGTTGCGCATCGCGCCACCACTGCACCAGGTGGCCGCTTTGGCGACAGAACTGCCAGCGCTGGTGACCTGCGCTGACTGTGTAATCCTGCGCGCTCGTCTGCAACGACGGACGCGCACCTCTTGCCACGCGCGGCGCGCTATACAGCGGTGCAGGTAAACGCCATTGATCCCACGAGCAAAGATGTTCCGCCGCCGACCAGCGCGTTGCCGCACGCTGGAAAACATCGACATTCAGCCACACTTCCCCCGGCGCCGCATGCAACTCAGGGAGCGTAAGCGCAATTTTCTGTTTTCCTTGCGGTGCGATATCAAGTGCGGTTTCTCCCTGCGCCAGTACTTCGCCATCTCGCTCCACACGCCAGCGCAGGAACTCATTATCGGTGGCGCGGAACAGGTATTCACTCTCCACCTCAATAACCAGCGGCTGCGTACTCAGCAAGCTGAACTGGAAAAATTGCTGGGCGCGCTGCGCTTCATACAGCGCCGGATGCGGTGTGCGGTCCGGGAAAACCAGCCCATTCATGCAGAACTGTCGGTCATTTGGCGTATCGCCAAAATCGCCGCCATAAGCCCAGAACGGTTGCCCGTTCTCGTCGGTTTTCGTTAGCGCCTGGTCGACCCAGTCCCAGACAAAACCGCCCTGCAAGCGCGGCGCGGCGCGAAAGGCCTGCCAGTATTTGGCAAAGCCACCAAAGCTGTTGCCCATCGCGTGGGCGTATTCACATAAAATCAGCGGACGATTTTCATCCGGCAGACCGATCCACTTTTTGATCGACCACTTCGGCACTGCCGGGAACGGCTGATCCTGATCAACGCGTGCATACATCGGGCAAACAATATCGGTCGCGGCGGTATTCGCCCCGCCACCTTCATACTGCACCGGGCGCGTCGGATCGGTGGTTTTCAGCCAGCGATAGAGCGCATCGTGGTTCGCGCCGTGCCCGGACTCATTTCCCAGCGACCAGATGATGATTGACGGATGGTTACGATCGCGTTGCACCATGCGGGTTACGCGTTCGCTCATTGCCGGCAACCAGAGCGGATCATCAGCGAGGCGGCTCATCGGTACCATACCGTGGGTTTCGATATTGGCTTCATCCACTACATATAAACCGTATTCATCGCACAACTGATACCACAGCGGGTGGTTAGGATAGTGAGAGCAGCGCACCGCATTAAAGTTATGCTGTTTCATTAGCTCAATGTCGCGACGCATGGTGGCTTCATCTATCGCCTGCCCGTTTTCCGGGTGGTGCTCGTGGCGATTAACGCCACGGATCAGCAACGGTTTACCGTTGAGTTTCAGCAAGCCGTTGCTGATTTCAACCTGGCGGAACCCGACATTACAGGCTTCCACCTCCAGGACATTTCCCTGCGCATCGAGTAGTGTGAGCGTCAGGCGATAAAGATGCGGCGTTTCGGCGCTCCACAACAACGGGGAAGCCACCGGCAACGTGACGTCCAGGCGCTCCGCCCAGCATCCGCGCTCATCAACAACTGCACTACCCGGCGTTTGTTGCGCTTCGGCAACTTTCTCTTCCCCTTGCCATAAAACAAAAGCGACGCGGCAATCGGTAAAATCGCCTTCAAGCCGGGTATTAACCTGCAACTGCGCGTGAGTCAGCTGTGCATTTAACTGCGTAACATGATGAAAATCGGTAATTCGCGTGGCCGGTTTATGTTGCAAAGCGACATCGCGAAAAATGCCGCTCATCCGCCACATATCCTGATCTTCCAGGTAGCTACCATCACACCAGCGCAATACCATCACCGCCAGCCGGTTCTCTCCGGCCTTGAGCACGTGGCTCAAATCAAACTCTGCAGGCAGGCGGCTGTCCTGGGAGTAACCGATCCATTGCCCGTTACACCACAGATAAAAAGCCGAATTCACACCATCAAAAACAATACGGGTTTGCCCGTGCGCCAGTTCAGCCTGGCTCACTTCAAATGTGAGCGAGTAACAACCGGTCGGGTTTTGTTGCGGTACAAACGGAGGATTTACCGGAATCGGATAAGTAACGTTGGTATAAATCGGCGTATCGAACCCCTGCATTTGCCAGTTTGAAGGGACTGGCATTGCTACCGCATCGGCACAATCTTCTTCGATCCACTCCGCCGGCACCGCTTCAGGCGCAGCGAAAAAACTGAATTGCCATTGACCGTTCAGTAAGCGACGTGCAGGCGATGGCGCGTTGTCGCGCGCAGAGGCTTCATCGCGCCAGCTGCGCATCGGCGCATGCGCCGCTAAACGGTGCCAATGCGTGAGGACCGGGTTTTCCCAGTCGCGGCGGGAGAGAATCGAATTTAACGCGGAAGCTGACATAAAAACCTCATTTTGCGAAGCGCTCACAATTAAAGGCACAATGACGCATTTTTCACCACAGGTAAAGCGGGTAGCAGGATCAAAGCGAAGGGGATCACAAAAGTGTTAACGGCGATCCAGCATCGCTACCTGCTGCGCCAGTTCGCTTAAGCGTCTGGCAAGGGTTTCACCGCTCAGTTTCTGTTGTCGGGCTGGCGCAGTGGAGTGGCGTTCAATAAGCATCACCGGCAACCGCGTTTGACCAGTGACATCGCCCCGGGCTGACGGGCTGAGTAGCCAGTCGACGCTTCGCTCCCCGGCCTCTTTAAACGCCTGACGGATAGTGGTGAGCGGCGGGGAAAACCAGGCGCTGTCGGCGGTATCGTCATAGCCCACCACCGAAATCTGTGCCGGTACGGCAATCCCTTTCTCGACGCAGGCGCGGATAACGCCAAGCGCCATCTGATCGTTTGCCACCAGCACCGCGTCGGGTAGCTGACTGCCCGCGAGCAAACTGTGCGCTTTTTCATAACCGGAAGCCGCGCTCCAGTCACCGTACGCGCTGGCACAAGGCGTTAGACCCGCCTGCTGAAGTGCCGTCAGCCAACCGGCAAAGCGGGTGCGCGCGGAAACCGAGGTCTGCGGCCCGCCGAGTAACGCAATCTGACGATGCCCCTGCGCCAGCAGATGTTCTACGCCAAGCCGAGCACCTTGCATGGCATCAAACACCAGGCTGTTCACCGCCGCCGTCTCGCCAACATCCAGAAACAACACGGGCGTGGGAGCCGCCTGCGCCGCGAGTTGCTGCGCCAGCGCATCATCAAGCGGCACGTTGATCAACACGCCCTCAACGCGTTGCGCCAGCAACTCCTGTAAAGCGGCAGTGCAACTGGATGCATCGTGCTGCTCCAGCATAGAGATGATCACACTGGCAGCAGCCTGCCCGGCGCGGGATTTTACCGCCGACGCGATTTGCGATGGCGCATGCAACGCCAGATCGGTCGTCAACAAACCGAGCGTTTTCGTGCGTTTACCTGCCAGTTGCTGAGCACCGCGATTGGGGATGTAATGCAGCTCCGCCATCGCGGCGAGCACTTTCTCACGCGTTCTTGTAGAGACATGCGCCGCATCGTTAATCACGCGCGAAACGGTCTGGTAAGAGACGCCCGCATGGCTGGCGACATCATAAAGAGTGATGGTTTTCATAGCGCTTCCCGGCTGCAAACAGTTTTCCAGTATACCCGGTTTGCGGGTCAGCGCCTGTGAGCGCTTCGGAGAAAAAACCAGACGGGACTAAATACAATCGAAGAATAATTTGTGGGAAAAGAAATAGCGACGAGCCACAAAAGGCTCGTCGGAAACATCATCCGTAATGTGCATTTGAGATGGTTACGTATTTTTATTATGAAACCACCATCACATTTTTTAATGCAATTAAAATGACAGCTTCATGACAAATACATTACTGCTGACGTGGGATGGGAAAGCCTTTTATTGAAATAATAAAGCTGTGCCCTTCTTTTTTAATTTTCGCTCCGGCGTCACACCAGTCTGATGCGATGCGAAAAAATTCATCACTTCCGATATTCCAGTCCAGACGAACTTGTTTGACAAAACCTGAGCGCAGCATCTCGCAGGCTTCGCCATAGTTGCTGGCGGTTGATAGCAGTTGTTGGTTCATTTTTTCTTCTTCAGAAGTTTACGTAACGCTTTAATTTCTTTAGGAGTTAACGGAGTAGAGCTCTCTTCTTCGGTATGCTGGTTGTCAATGTCGTCTTCCGATACTCCCGCCTCTTCCGCAGCCTGAAAAGCCAGCAGCAACAGCTTTTCTGTCGCGGTACCGAGATTTTCACTATTTACTTCTGCGTAATGACGAAGTTTCTCTTTTAGCGCTTCATCAATTTTGACGTTTAATACAGCACTGGCCATGATTATCCCTTCTTGTGTGAATAAACATGCTAATTAATACACGAACTTATGGAACTGATCCAGAAATATATTTCAGAATTATAACAACTTAAAAAAACCCTAGATTAATCTGCCTGAGAATTATGACAAAAAGATTAAATTAATATTTCAGTAAAATGACAAATAAACCAGCGCAAATAAATATATCGACAATGAAATTTAAATATCCTGCCAGCCGTCTCAGGCTGACAGGTTTCAGCGGTAAAGATTATTCCATTCGTCGCGGGTTATCTCCCATAGCTCGGTGTCCAGTTCTCCGGCCACATATTGCCCCTTCTGGCGGCGAACCAGCCGCATTCCGCTACGTTCAGAAATCTTTTTCGAACGCGCATTCGCCACGGCTTTCGGTGCGCGCAGCACATCGCGATCGAGCACATTGAACCAGTAATCGTTCACCGCATGGCAAGCTTCCGTCATATAACCCTGCCCTTGCCACTCCGGTGCCAGCCAGAAACCCCGGTTATTGTCTGGCGTACTCATTAAGCAAATAACACCCATCAACTCTGCCGGGTCTGCTTTGCGACGCAGCGTCCAAAACCAGCCCTCCCCTGCGCGGTTTGCCGCCAGCGCAACATTATCGACATAATGCTGCGCGGCACCTTCCGGGTAGGGCCAGGGCACACTGGCAATCAGGTAGCGCACAATTTCCCAGCGCGGAAAAATACGCTGAATGTGCGTGGCATCTTCCGATGCCAGCGGCTTGAGAAGTAGTCTTGCGGTTTCGAGCTCGGGTGTTGCCATTGACCATCACTCCTTTGCAACGCCAACGGATGTTGTTACACCAGAATCCCCTGGCCGTTTTATAAAGTAAACCGCCAGTTTCACACCAAAATTGAGGGGATGAATGGCGCAGCGCACCGCATTTAATACACAGTTATAGCGCGGGCTCGCTTTGTGGCTCAGGCTTTAGCGTCGGTTTCTGACGAAACCACGGCAGGCAAAGCTGGATCAACGGGCCAATCGCCAGCGCGTAAACCACCGTACCCACGCCAACGGTTCCCCCCAGCAGCCAGCCGATAAACAGCACAGAAACTTCAATCGCCGTACGGATAGTCCGCACTGACCAGCCCGTGCGCGCATGAATACCGGTCATTAACCCATCGCGCGGCCCGGCACCAAACCCCGCGCCAATATACATTCCGGTCGCGATGGCATTCACCGCCACAGCGCAAACCAGCAAAGTGCCGCGAGCCACCAGCGAATCCAGCACCGGCATCAACGACAGCGCGGCATCGGCGGCAAGGCCTAATACAATGACATTACTTATCGTTCCCAATCCGGGCCGCTGGCGCAGCGGGATCCACAACAGCAGCACCAGCGCACCGGTCACGATCATCACCGTACCAATATCCAGCGATAACAGATTCATCACGCCAAGGTGAAAAACGTTCCACGGATCCGCGCCCAGATCCGCGCGCACAAACATGGCGGTGGAAACGCCGTAAAGAACCAGGCCTATGTAAAGTTGAATTAATCGACGCAGCATTGTTTTTCTCCGGTTGTTCAGGCTTTAATCTTTACCGGAAATGGCCTTATTATTAATGTCCAGTTTTAAAATAGTGGACTGTATATGTCATCACGCCGCCTGGGTAGCCACTCTTTACACCGTCTGTTGGGACACTGGCAACAACCCGCTTCCCGTACGCCTCTATGGCGACAACTTGCCGACGCGCTGCGTCTGCTGATCCTTGACGGCAGACTGGCAATTGAGACACGCCTTCCCGGAGAGCGTGAACTGGCCTCAATGCTTGAGATCAGCCGCACAACGGTTGCCAGCGCACTGGCGCACCTGCGCGATGAAGGTTATCTGGAGAGCCGCCACGGCAGTGGTTCGCGCGTGATCCTGCCCGATAGCCGGGCGATCCCAACGCTTAGCACGGCGGGCACAGCGCTCGATCTCTCCACTGCCGCGCTCAGCGCTGGCCCGGAAATCCACCAGGCTTATACTCACGCGCTGGCGGTCATTCCGCCCTATCTTTCTCGCACCGGTTACGGGCAATTAGGTGTGCAGGCGCTGCGCGAAGCGATTGCCGCGCGATACACCGCCCGCGGCTTGCCCACGCATGCTGATGAAGTGATGGTGGTCAATGGCGCGCTCAGCGGGCTGGCGCTGGTTCTGCGTATGTTGACCGGTCCAGGCGATCGCGTGGTGGTCGATCATCCGACCTATCCGCTGGCGATTGCCGCCATCCAGGGCGCGTCGTGCAGGCCACTTGGCGTGTCCTTGCCGCAAACGGGCTGGGACACTGACGGTTTCGCCGCGACGCTGGCGCAGACCGCGCCACGGCTGGCGTACTTAATGTCTGATTATCACAACCCAACCGGCCGCTGTATGGATATCGCCACGCGGCAGGCCATCGTTAGCGTTGCCGCGCAAGCGCGCACCACCCTGGTGGTCGACGAAACGATGGTTGATTTGTGGTACGAGTCTCCGCCGCCACCGCCAATGGCGGTGTTTGATAGTAGCAGCACGGTCATTACGCTCGGTTCAGCGGGGAAAACGTTCTGGGGTGGGCTGCGTTTAGGGTGGATCCGCGCTTCATCGCGAACTATTGCCACGCTGGTGCAGACGCGCGATACGCTGGAACTTGGCTCACCACTGCTGGAACAACTGGCAACACTGTGGTTGATGGAGAATGCAGAAACTTTCCTGCCCGCGCGTCGTGACATGCTCAAAGCACGACGCGATGGCTGTGCGGCGTTGCTGCGGGAACATTTCCCCGACTGGCGTTTCTCGCTGCCGGAAGGCGGCCTCTCTTTCTGGATAGAGCTGCCCGATATGCTGGCAACGCAGTTTGCCGCGCGCGCGGAAACGATTGGTATCCATCTCGGCGCTGGCCCGCGTTTTGGGCTGACGGGAGCGTTTGAGCGCTATTTGCGCATCCCTTTCGCGCTGGATCCCAGTGAGCTGGAAAATGCACTGCTGCGACTGAAACCGTTGTGGCTGGCGCTTCGCGAAACGCAAGCGCCATTAAAACGTAGCGTGGTGTAAAACTCAGGCTGCAGGCGGCGTCAGCGGTTTTATCGACTGACTGTTAACCCAGCCAGTGGTGCTTTTTCCTGACTCGTTAATAAACTGGATCAGTGTCCAGCCTTTCCCGGTTTTCAGCACACCGACAACATCATCTTTGACAATCCACGCCTTGCGACGCGTGCTGACATCCGGTGTGCTGCTGAGATAAACCCGCTCATCAACCACTTCGGCGAGAGAAACCCACTGTGTCGACTGGGTTTTACTCAACGCAATCCCCTCGTTGATTTGCGGCACCATCACATTCATGCAGCCGTCATGGTTTTGCCCGTTCGCAATCTTCAATGTCACGCCGTCCGCCGTGGCAGAAAGATGTCCCGGCAGCACATCAGAAGACCAGCTGGATATTTCCGCTTCTCCGTTCGGAGACAAGTTACCCGCCAGCGCAAACGCGCAGTTTCGCGTCACGCCAACACCCATCGTTTCAGAGTAGTAGCCCGTGACCTGCCCGGAGGGTGATACCGCCAGTTGCAGCTCTTCATAAACTCCCGACTGCAATGTGGCGGCAAAAGGTGCCGTCGATACCGATAACGTCAATGCCAATACGATGTTGCGCATACTCCTTGCCCTTTTATCAGAATTATTTTTGCGGCTACAGCGTACCGTTTCTGCATAAAAACATCACCAGTGAACCCACGCGTTTTCCCCCACCAAAAAAGGTAAAAAAAAGCTAAGGTTGAAAGACCCGTTTGATTTGCTCTGTGAGGGAAGCGATGTCGGAAAAATTAATGGCGCAGTGTCACTGCGGCGCGGTGGCGTTTTCTGTGCAACTTTCGGATGGTTTTAACACCGTGCGGCGCTGTAATTGCTCTTTTTGCCGAATGCGCGGCGCTGTTGCCGTGTCGGCCCCGCTCTCGGGCATTGAGGTTGTTAAAGGCAAGGAAAAATTGACCGAGTATCGCTTTAACACCGGCACCGCCGTGCACTATTTTTGCTCGGTATGCGGTATCTATACGTTTCACCAGCGGCGATCTAACCCGGATCAATACGGCGTGAATGTGGCCTGCATTGAAGGAGTCTCGCCCTTCGATTTTGCGCAAATTCCGGTTTCAGAAGGTATTCATCACCCTTCGGATGGCGGAAAAGATGGCATTGCGGGGTATTTGCGTTATTCACGCGAGTAAGAAAACAAGGGGAGCAGAATTGGGTGGGGGCCCTGCCAGCTACATCCCGGCACACACGTCATCTGCCCTGGCTGCTTCCTTCCGGACCTGACCTGGTGAACAGAGTAGCGTTGCGGGAGAACCAACAGAGCCCCCATTGAGAGCGTTGTTAACCAACGCGCTGGCGCATTATCCCTATCCGGGATGGCAATTGCAAGCCGCGCCGGGGCGGATGCTGGTTTCTTGCGCAATCCTCTCTTCACAGCACACGATTCGCTGTTTATGCTGCCCCTTCTTCGTTCAGGACATCAACATCACAATGGATACACAGGACTCTTTCCCGCAGCGGGTGTGGCAAATCGTTGCCGCCATACCCGAAGGCTATGTCACGACCTATGGCGATGTGGCGAAGCTGGCTGGTTCACCGCGCGCGGCGCGCCAGGTGGGCGGCGTGCTGAAACGCTTACCAGAAGGCAGCACGTTACCGTGGCATCGGGTAGTGAATCGTCATGGTTGTATCTCGCTGACCGGGCCGGATTTACAGCGTCAGCGTCAGGCGCTACTGGCGGAAGGCGTGGTGGTGTCGGGGAGTGGGCAAATCGATTTACAGCACTATCGCTGGATTTATTAAGGCTCCTCCCGGCCGGGAGGAGCACAGTCACATTAGTACTGCGTCGGCGCCGGTGTCGCTTCCGACGGGTTTACCTGAGTCGGAGAAGTAGAAGGCACCGTGGTTGCCGCCCCGCCACTTTGTTGCAGCGGCACAGCGGTTTGCTGTACCGGCACCAGCGTCAGGTCAACTTTGGTACCGCCCTGGTTGATAACCGGCTTAACCGTATCGGTAATAAAGACGATTTTGTCGTCAATGGTAATCGCCGCGCTCAGCAGGATGCGGGCGTTCGGCTGAATATCCGCCGGGTTAAATGGCAGCACAAAGCTAAACGGTGACTGTTTACCTTCAGTACGGACGGCTTTCTGCGCCAGCACTTTCGACGGCGCATCTGCCTGCGAGGCATCAGAAACCGTCACTGTGAGTACCGCATTTGGCGGCAGCGCCACTTTCTGACGGATCCAAACCGTACCCGAAACATTCGGTTGCGTGATCGCCGGTTTATTTGTTGCCGCAGGTGCATTTGGGTTAGGTGCAGGTGTCGGAATATCGCCGCCCTTTTGGGCGCAGGCAGACAGCGCGACCGCGACTGCTAAACCACTTAACATGTGCACGAGTTTCATTGATTTCTCCTTATCTTCAATGCACCGGCAGGCGTTTCGCCCGCCAGGATGTGTGGTCAAACCATCGTAACCTGAACAAGTGTGGCACACGTGCGAGATATATTCCTGCAAACTGCCATCTATTCAGATTATTGAACCCATCGGACCAGCAATTTTTCCAGGTTATACTATTCGGATAATTCGCTCCGTCAGCCGTTATTAATTTGAGGAAATCTATGAGTCAGGCGTTATCTAATCTGCTGGCATTACTGAACCTGGAAAAAATTGAAGAGGGCTTGTTTCGCGGGCAGAGCGAAGATCTCGGCTTGCGCCAGGTTTTTGGCGGCCAGGTCGTAGGCCAGGCTTTGTATGCCGCCAAAGAGACTGTTCCTGCCGAGCGCCTGGTGCATTCGTTCCACAGTTACTTTTTACGTCCGGGCGATAGTGAAAAACCGATTGTTTATGACGTGGAAGTGTTACGTGATGGCAACAGTTTCAGCGCCCGACGCGTCGCGGCCATCCAGAACGGCAAACCCATCTTCTACATGACCGCGTCGTTCCAGGCGCCGGAAACCGGCTACGAGCACCAAAAAACGATGCCGCAGGCACCGTCACCGGATTCGCTGCAATCCGAAACGGATATCGCCCGCGCACTTGCCCATTTATTGCCACCGCAGGCCAAAGAGAAGTTTCTTAGTGATAAACCACTGGAGATCCGCCCGGTTGAGTTTCATAACCCGCTGAAAGGCCACGTTGCCGATCCCACCCGCCAGGTATGGATCCGCGCAAACGGCACGGTGCCGGACGATTTTCGCGTACATCAATATCTGCTTGGATATGCCTCAGACTTTAACTTCCTGCCGGTTGCACTTCAGCCGCACGGCGTGGGCTTCCTTGAGCGCGGTATGCAGGTTGCCACCATTGACCACTCCATGTGGTTCCATCGCCCGTTTAATATGAACGAATGGCTGCTCTACAGTGTGGAAAGCACGTCAGCCTCCAGCGCTCGCGGTTTTGTGCGCGGCGAGTTCTATACGCAAGAGGGTGTGCTGGTCGCGTCCAGCGTGCAGGAAGGCGTCATGCGCAATCGCAACTAACCGCGCTTTAAACTTAAAAAAAGAAAAGCCTCCGAATGGAGGCTTTTTTATGCTCAGGAGATAACTCAACGCAATCAGGCGTTATAGGCGTTTTCGCCGTGGCTGTTTACATCCAGCCCTTCACGTTCTTGTTCTTCCGGTACGCGCAGGCCTACCGTCATGTCCGCCAGTTTGTAACCAATAAAGGCCACCACGCCAGACCACACGATAGTGATGGCAACGCTTTCCAGCTGCACCAGCACCTGATGGCCCATGGTCACACCTTCAGCGAAACCGACACCACCCAGCGACGTAGAAGCGAAGATACCCGTCAGGATACAGCCCACGATGCCGCACACGCCATGTACACCGAAGACGTCGCACGGGTCATCGACACGCAACATACGTTTCAGAGCGGTAACGCCCCACAGCCCAGCCAGACCGGCAATCAGACCCACAATCAGCGCACCGCCGACACCCACATAACCACAGGCCGGGGTGATACCAACCAGACCCGCGATGGCACCAGAACAGGCACCGAGCAGAGACGGCTTGCCGCGCATTGCCCACTCGCCAAATACCCACGCCAGAATGGCGGCCGCAGTGGCAACAACCGTGTTTACGAAAGCCAGTGCAGCGATTTCGTTCGCCGAGCTTGCAGAGCCGGCGTTGAAACCAAACCAGCCAACATACAGGATAGCGGTGCCAGTGAAGACCATCGGCAGGTTATGCGGTTTGAATGCTTCTTTGCCAAAGCCCACGCGTTTGCCAATCAGGTAAGCCCCCACCAGACCTGCAATCGCAGCGTTGATGTGAACAACCGTACCGCCTGCGAAATCCAGCGCACCGTGGGTTGCCAGCAGACCGCCGCCCCACACCATGTGTGCAATCGGCACGTAAGAAAGCGTCAGCCATACCACCACAAAAATCAGCACCGCAGAGAAGCGAATACGCTCAGCCAGCGCACCGACAATCAGGCCAACGGTGATACAGGCGAAGGAACCCTGGAACGCCACGTGGATATACTGATAAATGCTGCCCATCACGGCTTTCAGTTCGATGTTTTTCAACATCGCCCAGTTGAAGCTGCCGAAGAAGCTGTTGCCCTCGCCAAATGCCAGCGAGTAGCCATACACCACCCACAGAATGCACACCAGTGCGAAGGTGACGGCAACCTGCGTCAGCATCGACAGCACGTTTTTACCGCGGATCAAACCGCCGTAGAACAGCGCAATGCCCGGAATGGTCATAAACAGCACCAGCGCGGTGCAAATCATCATAAAGCCGTTGTCGGCTTTATCCGCCACAGCGGGAGCCGCCATCGCCAGGCCAGGCAGTAACGCCAGCGAAGCAAGCGCTGTTTTTAATGTTGTGTTTTTCATTGTTCCGATCCCCATCACTGTGTGTCTTGTATTACAGTGCCGCTTCGTCGGCTTCGCCGGTACGAATACGAATGACGCGTTGCAGCTCAGCAACGAAAATTTTGCCGTCGCCAATTTTTCCGGTGTAGGCCGCTTTGCTGATCACATCGATCACTTCATCGAGTTGATCGTCGGCGATCGCCACATCAATTTTCACTTTCGGCAGGAAATTAACGCTATATTCCGCACCGCGGTACAGCTCAGCGTGACCCTTCTGACGGCCAAAGCCTTTCACTTCAGTTACGGTCAGCCCTTGAATACCAATAGAAGAAAGCGCTTCACGCACGTCTTCAAGTTTGAATGGCTTAATCACCACGGTAACCAGCTTCATAGATCCCCCTCCAGTCGAATTCGATAATGGCCGCAGCTAACACGCAACAGACATTGCAATCGTTGTGCCAGGAATGAAAAGAGGGAGTATTTCAGGCCGTTAGTGCGCCCGGACGGGCAGAGTCAGAAAGGGAAAAAAGTCTGCCTGGGATTCGGCAGGTTAAGCGCAAAGAAAAACGCACCATGACAGTGCATGGTGCGTTACTTTTTTGCACCAACAGAGATTCCGTGAAGGTACGTGCTTAATTTTGGTGCATCAGGCGATAAGCGACTCTTCACGCGCGCTGGCAGCCAGCTCTTCACCGGCAAGCTGTAACTGGTACATCTGCCAGTAACGGCCTTTCGCTTCAAGCAGTTGCTGATGGGTGCCGCGCTCAACTGCCTGCCCGCGATGCAGCACCAGAATCGTTTCTGCCTCAACGATGGTTGATAAACGGTGGGCGATCACCACCAGCGTCGTATGCTCACGCACGGCCGCCAGCGCGTGCTGAATCGCCTGTTCGGTGCCGGAATCGATGTTCGCTGTCGCTTCATCCAGAATCAGGATCTGCGGCGTCTCAACCAGCACGCGCGCCAGCGCCAGCAGCTGTTTTTGCCCCACCGAGAGGTTATTGCCCTGCTCGCCCAGCCGGGTATAAATACCGTCGCTCATCGTGCGCGCCAGCTCAGCCAACTGCACCGTTTCCAGCGCTTTCCACACCTGTTCTTCGCTGATATCGCGACCCAGTGTCACGTTGGCATAGAAGCTGTCCGCCAGCACCACCGGATCCTGCTGCACCATCGCCACACCTTTGCGCAGCGGCGCATGCCCTAATGCAGAAAGCGGACGCCCGTCCAGACGGATCTCCCCTTTCGTCAGTGGGTAATAGCCCATTAACAGGCTGGCCAGCGTACTTTTCCCGCTGCCGGTATGCCCGACCAGCGCGACAAAACTGCGCGGCTCAACGTGCAGGGAGATATCCTGCAGCACCAGTTGATCGTCGCGGTAAGCAAAAGAGAGATTGTCGATGTCGATAGACCCGCTTTGCAGCGGCGCGTCATCGTAACCGTAAGTCTGGCGCGGTCGGTCCATCAACTCGAACACGCGCTCACCGGCGACCACCGCCTGCTGCAACATCGACTGCTGCGTTGTCAGTTCAATCAACGGCTCGTTAAGACGCCCAAGATAGCTGATAAAGGCATACAGCACCCCGACCTCTACCGTGCCTACGGACGAGAAACCAAACAGCATCAGCAAGCCACACAGCACCAGCGCGGAGAAAAGGCTCAGCAGCGGACGCAGTAAAAAGCCGTCCAGCCGCAAGGTTTGCATGCGGGCGATATAGTGCGAACGGCTGGATTCGCTCATGCGTTCCCCAAAACGCGCCTGCTGACGGAACTGCTGAATAACGCTCATCCCGTTGATGATTTCGTTGAAACCATCGTTAATATCCGCCAGATAAGCACGCATGCGCCGCACAATGGGCGTGCTGTAACGCTGGTATAGCAGCATCACTATCAACACCGCCGGGAAAATCGCCATCGCCACCAGCGCCATGCGCCAGTCGAGGCTGAACATCGCCACCAGCATCGCGCCAATCAGCGCCGCGCTGCGCAACACCGTTGCCACCACCGTGACGTAGAGATCGCGGATCACTTCAGTATCGTTGGTCACCCGCGAAATAATCTGCCCGACGGGCTGGGTATCAAACGCGCTGAGTGGCTGGCGCAGGGCGGCATCCATAACATCGGTACGCAACTGTTGGACGACGCCGACCGCCGCCTGGTTAAACAGCAGCGCTTGCGCATAATGCAGTAGCGCCGCCAGCAATTGCAGGCCGATATACACCGCTGCCATCCCGGCAACCACGCCGAGCGGCAGATAGTTTTTCGCCACCATATTATCGATAAAGTAGCTGATCAGCGCCGGGCCGGAGACTTCGGCAATCGCCGCGACCCACAGCATCAGCACCGCTTTAGCCAACGGTTTGCGCCACGGCGAGCCGTATTTCAGCAAGCGTTTAAGCGTTGGCCACTGTCTGGTGAAATTACGCATCAACCACCTCCTGCGGAACATCATTCAGCGCCGCCTCCAGTTGCTGATAGCGATACATATCGCGATACCAGCCGGGCTGGCGCGCCAGTTGCTCGTGCTGGCCGCGTTGTGCGATGTGCCCATGCTGCATGACGATAATCTCACTGGCTTCGGTCAGCGCCGACAGGCGATGCGCGCTAATAATAACGGTGCGTCCTTCGCCCCACTGGCGCAGGTTGTGCAAAATCTGATGTTCAGTACGCCCATCCACGGCGGAGAGCGCATCATCGAGGATTAAAATCTCCGCATTCAGCAGCAGCGCACGGGCAATGGAGATTCGCTGCTTTTGCCCGCCGGAGAGCATCACGCCGCGCTCACCCACTTCGGTGTCGTACCCCTGCGGCAGACGCAGAATGTCGTCGTGCACGCTGGCAAGTTTCGCGACATGCTCGATCTCCTCTTGCGTCGCACCCGGTTTACCCAGCGCAATATTGTTGCCCACGGTATCGGAGAAGAGAAATGGCGTCTGGTTGACCACTGCCAGGCGGCTGCGCCAGGCGTCCAGTTGCAGGCGCGTCAGGGGGATATCGTGAAAACGGATATCGCCCTGCTCAACATCGAAATGGCGCTGAATGAGAGAAAGCAATGTGGTTTTCCCAGCGCCTGTCGGGCCGCAAATGCCCAACATCTGGCCTGGCGCCAGCATCACAGCCACATTGCTGAGCACCGCGCTTTCAGTCTGCGGGTAACGAAATTCACGGATGGCGATATTCAGATTACCGCGCCCTTCCGGCACCGGTTCGGGGCCATCATCCACTACCGGCGCTTCCGCCAGCATATCGCGGATACGGCTGTAAGCCGCGCTGCCGCGCTCGACGATATTAAACATCCATGCCAGCGCCAGCATCGGCCAAATCATCAGGCCCAGATACATGGCGAAGCTGGTCAACTGGCCGAGCGTTAAGGAACCGTGCACCACCATCCAGCTACCGCCGCCAATTGCCAGCATATTTGCCATACCAATGGCGATATAAATAGTGGGATCAAAACGGGCATCGACGCGGGCCACGCGCATGTTTTTCGCACCGGTGTCTGCCGCTTCGCGACTGAACAGTGCCGACTGGCGATCCTCCAGGCCGAATGCTTTGATCATGCGAATGCTGGTCATGCTCTCCTGGGTTCGATCGTTTAATGCCGAAAACGCCGCCTGCGCCAGCTTAAAGCGCTGATGCAACTGATCGCCGTAACGCTTGATAACCAGCGCCATAATCGGCATCGGTAACAGCGACAGCAGCGTAAGCTGCCAGCTGATTTGCGTTGACATCACCACCAGCACCACGCACCCCATCACCAGCGAATCCACCAGTGTCAGCACCCCTTCGCCTGCGGCAAAAACGACGCGATCGACATCGTTGGTCGCGCGCGCCATCAAATCACCGGTGCGGTGACGGAGATAAAATTCCGGGTGTTGTCGGCTCAACTGTCGGTAAAAATCTTCCCGCAGTTCAACGGCCAGTTGATAGGATGCGCCGAACAGCCAGACACGCCAGACGTAGCGCAGCAAGTAGGTGACGATCGCAACGGCGACCAACACCCCCACCCACATCCACACTTGTTGCGTAGTGAAATGCTGTTTGGTGACGCCATCCACCACAATCCCAACCACTTTGGGTGGGATAAGCTGCAAGATAGCAATAATAATAAGTAAGGCGACAGCCCCGAGATAGCGTTGCCATTCCCGGCGAAAGTACCAGCCTAACTGAGCAAATAATCGCACGCGGTTACATCCTGAACGTGATTTTCCGGCAGTGAATTACTGCCGCGAGGGTTATTCAATGGGCAAAGCCGTGGTGTATTTTATCTGTTCCATGGCGAAGCTAGAAGTGACATCTGACAGCCCCGGAACGCTGTTCACCAGCTTCTTGTAAAAGTCGTCATAGCGTTTCATATCGGCCACCTGCACCCGCAGAAGATAGTCGTATTCTCCCGCCATACGCCAGAAACCGAGTACTTCCGGCATCTGCGTGACTTCGTTAACGAAACGGCAGTACCAGTCGCTGCTGTGATGCTGGGTTTTGATCAGCACAAATGCCGTTAAATTTAACCCCAGCTTTTCGGCATCCAGCACCGCCACCCGACCGAGTAAAATACCGTCATCTTCCAGCCGCTTCAGACGTTTCCAGCACGGTGTGGTGGTCAGATTAACGGCATCTGCCAGCGCCTGCAAAGAGAGCGAACAATCCTGTTGCAGCAGCGAAAGCAGTTTGCGGTCAATTTTATCTAACATTACCCACCTCAGGAGAATATTTTTCTCTTAACAGTCTAATACAAAGGCGAAATGACAACCCTTTTTTCTTTCTCTTTCGCTAGACTGGGCACAAAATGACAAACGGATAACCACCATGAATAGCAACTGGGTTAAATACGCTATCAACGAAATCAATGCTGACGCACAGCGTTCGGCAGATACCCATTTAATCCGTCTGGCACTGCCCGGTTTTGCAGGTATCAACCTCTATTTAAAAGACGAAAGCACTCACCCGACCGGCAGCCTGAAGCACCGTCTGGCACGCTCGCTGTTTCTTTACGGCTTATGCAACGGCTGGATCAAAGAAGGCACCACGATTATTGAAGCCTCTTCCGGTTCCACGGCGGTTTCAGAAGCGTGGTTCGCACGGCTTTTAGGTTTACCGTTTATTGCCGTGATGCCGCACTGTACGGCGAAACGCAAGATTGAACAGATTGAGTTCTACGGCGGTCGCTGCCACTTTGTCGATAGCGCCTGCGAGATTTACGCCGAGTCCGAACGGCTGGCAAAAGAGTTGAACGGTCACTATATGGATCAGTTCACTTTTGCCGAGCGCGCAACCGACTGGCGCGGCAATAACAATATTGCCGACAGTATTTTCCGTCAGATGAAAAACGAACCGCACCCGCAACCCGATTATATTGTGATGAGCGCGGGCACCGGCGGGACTTCCGCCACCATAGGCCGCTATATTCGCAGCCAGGGTTATGGCACACAGTTGATGGTGGTCGATCCTGAAAACTCCGTGTTCCTCGACTACTGGCAACATCGCGACGCCAGTCTGCGAAGCGCGGTGGGCAGTAAAATCGAAGGTATTGGCCGCCCGCGTGTGGAACCCTCGTTCATCGCCGACGTTGTTGATGAGATGCTGCGCGTGCCGGACGCGGCAAGCATTGCCACCGCACAATGGCTGGAAACGCAACTGGGGCGCAAAGTGGGCGCATCCACCGGCACCAATATGTGGGGCGTGTTGCAGCTTGCCGCGCGGATGCGTGAAGAAGGCCGCAGCGGCTCTATCGTGACGCTGCTGTGCGACAGCGGTGAACGCTATCTGGACACTTACTACAACCCGCAATGGGTAGCGGCGAACTTTGGCGATATTGAGCAGTGGAAAGCCGAAATCGCCCGCCTTACGGCATAAAAAAAGCCAGGCAGTAGCGCCTGGCTTGCTGGAAAGATCTTTTCATTCGGGGGAATAAGGAAGATTGGGTGTGTCCAGCCAGTGTGTCAAAAAGTGTGATACCGCCTGATCCCGGCAGTGTCCAATTACCGGTAAATGGGGCAGCGCCGCACGCAATTGCGGCATGGCGTTGCCCATGATCATTCCTTTACCGACGCTTTCGAGCATCTCTCTGTCATTCATCGCATCGCCAAATGCCATGCAATCCTGCAAGGAATAACCCAGCGTCGTGCTGAGAACCGCCAGCGCCGAGCCTTTGTTGCACCCTACCGGCAGGATTTCCAGGCAGTCCATCGCAGAGAAACACAAGTGCGCACGTGCGCCCAGCGCCTCATTTAGCTGAATGCGCAAACGGCAAAGATCGTCGTGATCGCCAACAAAGCAGATTTTGGTCACGTCATGCGCTGGCAGGCGTTTGAGATCGGTGAGCTGGTAGGTAAATCCGCTATAAAGGTGCGCCTGCAACGTCTCTGGCAATGCTTTGTTGGTTAACCAACCCGAATCATTGAAAACATGGACAGTAGCTTCGGTTTCCCAGCGGCTATGCAGCACCAGATCGGCCACTTCCGGGCTAAGATCCTGGCGATACAGCACGTCACCTTCGCGAGAATGGATCCGCGTACCATTACCGGTAATTAAAAAGGCGTCCATCGCAATAGCGCTGAGAATGCGGCGCATCTCCAGAACGTGCCGCCCGGTCGCGAAAGCGAGCGTCACCTCGCGCTCATGTAAGCGCCGGAGGGTTGCCAGGGTTTGGTCGCCCAAACGATGGTCGGGCATTAACAAGGTGCCATCCATGTCAAAAGCGGCCAGACGTGCCATGATTTTTCTCCGCTTGCAGTGCGTTTTTGTGAAGTTCAGTGTTGCGATCCAGTATTGCGTGGGATATACGGAAGTAATAGTGAATAGATGAAAATTATTGTTCCGGGTTTATGCGACAACTGAATCGGCTTAATCAATATCAGCGCCTGTGGCAGGCATCCGCCGGAGAGGCGCAATCCGTCAGCATTGGTGAACTGGCAACGCGCTGTTTTTGCAGCGAGAGGCATATGCGCACGCTGCTGCGCCAGATGCAGGAAGCGGGTTGGTTAAACTGGCAGTCGCAATCCGGGCGCGGCAAGCGCGGTGAGCTTCATTTTCTCGCCACACCTGAATCTCTGCGTAGCGAAATGCTGGAGCTCGCCTTAAACGCCGGGCAACAGCAGAACGCGCTGGCATTGGCGCAGCTCGATCCTGACGATCTGCGCGCATTGCTCAATCCCTTTCTGGGTGGCTTATGGCAAAACGAAACGCCGACGCTGCGCATTCCCTATTATCGCCCGCTGGATCCGCTGGTGCCGGGATTTCTCCCCGGCCGTGCGGAACAGCATTTAGCCGGGCAGATTTTTAGCGGCTTAACACGTTTCGTGACGCGCAGTTTCCAGCCGCAGGGCGACCTGGCGCATCACTGGGATGTCAGCCCGGATGGGCTGTGCTGGCGTTTTCATCTGCACTCAACGTTGCACTGGCATAACGGCGACGCCGTGACGGCTGAACAGTTGCAGGCGCAGTTGTACATGCTGCTGACGCTGCCCGCCCTGCAAAAGCTGTTTGCCAGCGTCGAGCGTATCGACATAACGCATCCCTGGTGTTTGACCTTCAAGCTGCATCACCCCGATTACTGGTTGGCGCACAGGCTAGCCAGCTATGGCAGCCGTCTGGCGCACCCGCAGCAGCCGATGCTGGGTACAGGGCCTTTTCGGCTGGTGACATTCAGCCGGGAACTGGTTCGCCTGGAAAGCCACGACTATTACCACCTTGGCCACCCGCTGCTTAAAGCGGTGGAATTCTGGATAACCCCGCAACTCTTTGAGCAAGATCTTGGCACCAGCTGTCGACACCCGGTGCAGATTGCCATTGGCGAGGCCGATGAGTTACAGCACTTGCAGCCGGTGAGTAACAGTATCAGCCTGGGGTTCTGCTACCTTACTCTGCGTCCGGGGGCGCGGTTGAATGACACCCAGCTACGCCGGCTGGTGCAGATTATTCGCCACTCTTCGCTGCTGCAAACGCTGCCGCTGGATGAGAATCTCATCACGCCAAGTCGGGAGCTTTTACCCGGCTGGCAAATGCCCGATTGGCCCACCGAACAGGTTTCGCTACCGAATAAACTTACGCTGGTTTATCACTTACCTGTGGAATTACACACCATGGCGGAACAGTTTAAGCGGCATTTGCGGACACTTGGCTGTGAACTGACGGTGATTTTCCATAACGGCAAAAACTGGGAAGGTTGTACTCAGCTCGCCAGCGCCGATTTGATGATGGGCGACAGGCTGATCGGCGAAGCGCCAGAATGCACGCTGGAACAGTGGCTGCGCTGCGATCCGCTGTGGCCAAACCTGCTGAGCGCTCAACAGTTTGCGCATCTGCAAGCCACACTGGATGCGGTTCAACGCCAGCCCGACGAACAGCAGCGCAACCGCGCACTACAGGATGTTTTTTATCACTTGATGGACAACGCCATTCTCACCCCGATGTTTAATTATCAGTACCGCATTAGTGCACCACCGGGCGTGGAAGGGATCCACCTAAATACGCGCGGCTGGTTTGATTTTGCCGAAGCCTGGCTTCCTGCCCCATCGCTGTGAAGAAGCTGGTCGCTGCCAGCGGCTCGCGCTACCATAGTGCTTTATTTGTTATTGTCAGGAAGAATTATGAAACGAGCCGTTGTCGTGTTTAGTGGCGGACAAGACTCCACAACCTGCCTGGTTCAGGCGTTGCAGCACTACGATGAAGTGCATTGCGTGACCTTTGATTACGGCCAGCGTCATCGCGCCGAAATTGATGTGGCACGAGAACTGGCGCTAACGCTGGGCGCTCGCGCGCATAAAGTGCTGGATGTGACGCTGCTGAATGAACTGGCGGTGAGTAGCCTGACGCGCGACAGCATCCCGGTTCCGGATTATGAACCCGACGCGACCGGCATTCCGAACACCTTCGTGCCGGGGCGTAATATTGTGTTTCTGACGCTGGCCGCCGTATATGCCTATCAGGTGCAGGCGGAAGCAGTGATTACCGGCGTATGCGAAACGGATTTTTCCGGTTATCCCGACTGCCGCGATGAGTTTGTTAAGGCGCTGAATCATGCGGTCAACCTGGGCCTGGCAAAAGAGATTCGTTTCGAAACGCCGCTGATGTGGATTGATAAAGCCGAGACCTGGGCGCTCGCGGATTACTGGGGCAAGCTGGATCTGGTGCGTAGCGAGACGCTGACCTGCTATAACGGCATCAAAGGCGATGGCTGCGGGCATTGCGCGGCCTGTAACCTGCGCGCCAATGGTTTACAGCACTACCTTGCGGATAAACCTGCCGTGATGGCGGCAATGAAACAGAAAACCGGGCTCAAGTAAGCACGCTACACGGCCCGGTGAGCATGCACGCCACCGGGCTTTAGCCTGATGGCGGCATTGCGTTATCCGAACGACGAAACGACGCGAAAAGGATGAATTAATCGCCTTCGCGGATCATCTTCTCCAGCCTTTCTCTCAGTTCACCTTCCAGCGCCAGCGCTTTTTGTGTTTTGAGATCGATACAGACAAACGTCACCAGCGCATCAGCAACCATGTGCCCCTCAGGGTTCAATGTCACCGACTGGCTCAGCACACCGCTTTTTCCATTAATCTGCTGCACATGGCTGGTCACCGTAAGCACATCACCCAATACGGCAGGACGGCGATAGTTGATATTGATATTGACCACCACGAAAGCGATGTTGTTGGCGGTCATCCATTTAAAGCTCTCATTGTTTTCCAGCCCATCCCAGCGCGCCTCTTCAAGGAATTCCAGATAGCGGGCATTATTCACATGTTGGTAGACATCAAGATGAAAACCACGAACTTTGATTTGCGTCTGCATAGCGCTTCAACCTTTACCGTTTATAGTTATAGAGACAGAGGTCATACTGGTATGACCTCTTTATTCTGGCAAAGATTAGCGACTACGCAAGCGGCTTACAGTTTCAGGTTCGACAGATTACGCTCAACCAGCGTCCCTCCTATGCCTGGCACCTGCTTAAGATCGTCTACTGATTTAAACGGGCCATACTCTTCCCGATAGCTGACAATCGCCTGCGCTTTCTTGATACCCACGCCATTCATGACCCGCGACAGCTCTTCTGCCGTTGCGCTATTGATACTCACCCGGGTACCACCTTCATCATCCGCGCCTTTCGCCGCATCCTGCGCTTTGCTTTGCGCTGGCGTGGCGGCGTCGCTCTTACTTTGCACTGCAGGTGGCTTAGCCGCAGCAGAAGGCGCAGCCAGCGCGCTGTGGCTCAGTGTCGCGCAAGCGAAGGACAGCGAAATTAAGAGTGCTTTGATTCCATGTTTCATTGTGTTTCTCCTTTGTTTTCAACGCCAGGCAACAATAACCACAACGAAGGACGCAGACAAAACACAAACATTCAAAATGGAAAAGGCCGCGAAAGCGGCCTTTAAGGTTTGCAGAGAATTACTCTTTTTTTGCGAGGCGCATCGAGCCTTTTTATTGCTGTGGCTCAGCGACGATGTCACCCAGTTTGATCTTGGCTTCTTTACGCAGGTTGCTCATCAATGCTTCAAACGCGATTTGCGCATTGTTCTGCGTGATGCCCTGCACCATCGCTTTCTTCTGCGCATCCGGCATCGTGCCTGCTTTCACTTCATCCAGCGCCATAATAACGACATTGCCTTGCTGATCGTTGGCGGTGCCGAAAGAAGGCTTATCTTTTGCTGGCAGCGGCAGATTGAATGCCGCCTGGCTTACCGGATCCTGGCCAGTACGTGCCAGCGTTTTTGCCTCACCAAAGCTCAGGCCAGCCGCTTTCAGCGCATCATCACCTTTACCGGCTTTCAGCTCACCCAGAAGTTTATCCGCATCGAGTTTTGCTTGTTGCTCCGCTTTGTTGCGCTTCACGATATCGCTGACCTGAGTTTTTACTTGGTCCAGCGGCTTGATCGCTTCGGCTTTGTGATCGGAGATACGCAGCACAAATGCGCGGTCACCATCAACGGTGATGATATCGGAGTTACTGCCCGGCGTACCGTTCTGCCCTACCAGACCACCATTGAAAATGGCATCGCTTACCGGTTTGAAATTCAGCTCTTCCGGCAGATTGTCGCGACCGAACCAGCCGGTCTGAACTGCTTTGGCACCAGCAGCCTGCTCAGCACCCGCCAGCGATTCGTTATCGTTGCTCGCCGCTTCGCTCACTTTCTGCTGCAGCGCGTACCATGCATCCAGCGCTTTTTCCTGTTTCACTTTCGCTGCCAGTTCATCACGCACATCGTTGAGCGGTTTCACCTGCGCAGGCTGGATATCATCCAGACGTGCAACCAGGTAACCCACAGAAGATTTAATGACGCCAGACAGTTGGCCTTTCTCTTTCAGACCGGCGTTTTTCAGCTCTTCCGGCGTGGTGGCATCTTCAAGCCAGCCCATATCACCGCCGTTACGCGCAGAGATGATGTCCGCAGATTTCGCTTTTGCCAGCGCCGCAAAGTCCGCGCCTTTTTTTAGCTCATCCAGCACCGCTTTCGCTTCGTCTTCCGTTTTGGTCTGGATAATGCTGTAGCGATTACGCTGCGGCTGAGTGAACTGATCCTGATGCTGATCGTAATAGGCCTGGATTTGCTCGTCGGTGACGTTTTCCTGCATTGATGCAGCATCCAGCTTGATATAGCTTACGCGGAACTGCTCCGGCGAGATAAAGCGGCTCTTGTTCTGATCGTAGTAGCTGGCAATTTCTTCATCGCTCGCGGTCTGCTTCGCCGCCAGCGCGTTAACATTAATTACCGCCTGGCGCACAACACGCTGTTGAGCGACCAGCGCAGCCAGCTCGTCGGTCTCACCTTTGAGCATGAAATCAGTACCGGCAACGGCGTTAATCAGTTGCTGAGAGGTTAACTGGTTGCGCAGCGCCTGAGCATATTGATCGGTGCTCATCCCCATCTGGTTTACGATGGCGCTGAAGCGATTGTTATCAAATTTACCGTTAGCCTGAAATGCCTGAGTAGCGAAAATCGCTTTTTTCACCTGATCATCGCTAATGCCAAGACCCAGGTTTTTTGCGTACTGGTCCAGCAGCGCTTCATCAATTAAGCGGTTGAGCACTTGCTGACGCACCGATTTCATGTAGTTTTCGTTGGCCGCCAGCTCCGAGAACTGATCGCCCAGCTGTTGCGCCATGCGGTTGCGCTCGCTATTCACCGCATTTTCAAACTGTGAACGGCCGATTTCCTGACCATTAACTTTTGCGGCGTAATTATTGTTACCGCCAATCAGGTAGTTACCTACGCCAGTCAAAATGAATGACACGATAATCAAACCCAGAATGATCTTGAGCACGACGTGATTTGCCGCCGCGCGTAAATTGTCCATCATGGTGTAACAACACTCCGCTGTAGGTGACTGTAGATCTCAGGCAGCTCAAGTTGCCCGCTGCGTGTAAGCACGTATTTTGACAAGAAAACGGGGTAATTGTTAGCCCGCATCGCGTATTAACTCGCAGAAAGTGCGTCTGCACAAATAAAAAAGGCACATCTCGCGATGCGCCCTTGTAGTTTGTCGCTATCCCTTCAAAGGGAAGGCGATCAGTTTACTGCGTCTTTCAGTGCTTTGCCTGCGCGGAAACCAGGAACTTTAGCCGCAGCAATGGTGATTTCTTTGCCGGTCTGAGGGTTGCGGCCAGTACGGGCAGCACGCTCTTTAACAACAAAAGAGCCAAAACCTACCAGCGCTACGTCGTCCCCGGATTTCAAAGAATCAGTAACGGCAGCAATAAAAGCATCTAACACACGTCCAGCCGCAGCTTTAGAGATGTCAGCATCTGCGGCAATCTTGTCTACCAGTTGAGATTTATTCACTCTACTCTTCCTCTCTTTATAATTTATATCGCACCTGAATCCTTCACAGCGCGACCGCGCAGCAGTTATATCAGGCCTGTCATGCCCTTACAACACCAGTTGATGATGACACACCCAACCAGCAATCTAAATTAGCTATACAAAAAAAGGCTGGCAAGTCCGAAATCACTCACCAACCTTGTTTTTATTAACGCACTTTGCGCAAGGTCACTATTTTGCCGTTACGACTTGCATACCAAAGGGTTCATTCTGCAGCGCAAGGGCAAGAACTTCTTCGATACGCTTAACCGGATGGATATCCAGATCAGCAACAACGTTATCCGGAATCTCTTCCAGATCGCGTTTGTTTTCGTAAGGAATCAGAACAGTCTTAATGCCCCCACGATGCGCCGCCAGCAGTTTTTCTTTCAGACCGCCAATTGGCAGAACCTGGCCGCGCAGGGTAATTTCCCCTGTCATCGCCACATCTGCACGGACCGGGTTACCGGTCAGACAAGAAACCAGCGCGGTGCACATCGCAATACCAGCGCTCGGACCATCTTTCGGCGTCGCACCTTCCGGCACGTGAACGTGAATATCACGTTTTTCATAGAAATCGCCGTTGATACCGAGTTTTTCTGCACGGGCACGCACAACCGTCAGCGCCGCCTGGATAGACTCCTGCATCACTTCACCCAGAGAACCGGTATAAGTCAGCTTACCTTTGCCTGGTACGCAGGCGGTTTCAATGGTCAGCAAGTCGCCGCCCACTTCCGTCCAGGCCAGACCGGTGACCTGACCTACGCGGTTTTCATCGTCCGCACGGCCGTAATCAAAGCGCTGCACGCCAAGATAGTCGTGCAGGTTTTCACCGTTGATTTCAATATGCTTCAGAGACGGGTCCAGCAATAGCTGTTTCACCGCTTTCCGGCACAGTTTCGAAATTTCACGCTCAAGACCACGCACACCGGCTTCACGCGTGTAGTAACGAATGATGCCGACAATAGCGCTGTCATCAACCGTTAACTCATTACGTTTCAATGCATTACGTTCAATTTGCTTGGTCAGCAGATGACGTTTGGCAATGTTCAGTTTTTCGTCTTCGGTGTAACCAGAAAGGCGAATCACTTCCATACGATCCAGCAGCGGCGCCGGAATATTCATGGAGTTGGAGGTAGCAACGAACATGACGTCACTGAGGTCGTAATCCACTTCCAGATAGTGATCGCTAAACGCCACGTTCTGTTCCGGATCCAGCACTTCCAGCAATGCTGAAGCCGGATCGCCGCGCATGTCAGACGACATTTTGTCGATCTCATCAAGCAGGAACAGCGGGTTTTTCACGCCCACTTTCGCCATTTTCTGAATCAGTTTGCCCGGCATTGAGCCGATGTAAGTACGGCGGTGACCGCGGATTTCCGCTTCATCACGCACGCCACCCAGCGCCATGCGGATGTATTTGCGCCCGGTAGCTTTCGCAATGGACTGACCCAACGAGGTTTTACCAACCCCCGGAGGTCCCACCAGGCACAGAATCGGTCCTTTCAGCTTGTTCATACGGCTCTGGACCGCAAGATACTCAAGGATGCGATCTTTAACACGCTCAAGACCGTAGTGGTCAGTATCCAGAATTTCCTGCGCCTGACGCAGATCTTTTTTGACCTTGCTACGCGCGTTCCACGGTACCTGCACCATCCATTCGATATAGCCGCGCACCACGGTTGCTTCCGCAGACATCGGCGACATCATTTTCAGCTTTTGCAGTTCAGATTCGGCTTTTTCTTTTGCCTCTTTCGGCATTTTCGAGGCGTCGATTTTACGCTTCAGCGCTTCGTTTTCGTCCGGCGCGTCATCCATTTCGCCCAGCTCTTTCTGAATGGCTTTCATCTGTTCATTCAGATAGTACTCACGCTGGGATTTCTCCATCTGCTTTTTCACGCGGTTGCGAATGCGTTTCTCAACCTGCAACAGATCGATTTCAGACTCCATCATCGCCATCAGATATTCCAGACGTTCGTTGACGTCGGACATCTCAAGCACGGACTGTTTATCCGCCAGTTTCAGTGGCATGTGCGCAGCGATGGTGTCAGCCAGACGCGCAGGATCGTCGATGCTATTGAGCGACGTCAGCACTTCTGGCGGGATTTTTTTGTTGAGCTTGATATAGCCTTCAAACTGGCTGATCGCCGTACGCACCAGCACTTCCTGCTCGCGCTCATCGATAGCCGGCGAGTCAAGGTATTCTGCTTTCGCTGAGAAGTGCTCACCATCGTCGGCAAGCGTGGTAATGCGCGCGCGCTGAAGCCCCTCGACCAGCACTTTCACCGTGCCATCGGGCAGTTTCAACATTTGCAAAATAGACGCCACGGTCCCGACGGTGAAAAGATCGTTTACACCCGGCTCATCCGTTGAGGCTTCCTTCTGTGCAACCAGCATGATTTTTTTATCATGGTCCATGGCCGCTTCCAGACAACGGATAGATTTTTCCCGTCCCACAAATAACGGAATGACCATGTGCGGATAAACCACCACATCGCGCAACGGCAATACGGGGATTTCAATGCGTTCAGAACGCTCAGGATTCATAGAGCTCTCTCTTAGTTTAAAGTCCGCCAGGTAATCAGGTGACGTGACTGTGCAACACGCACCATTAACATGTAAAGCAGTATATGGGGATGTTTCCCACACATTCAACGCTGTGTTTACGGAAAAATAAAAGGGGAGATAAAATCCCCCCTTTTCGATTAACTGATTGTAAGATTTGGTTAATTATTCGCCAGATGCCTGCTGCGCTTCCGGCTTGCCATAAATCAGCAAGGGTTTGCTTTGACCGGCGATGACCGACTCATCAATCACCACTTTCTCGACATCTTCAAGTGATGGCAGGTCATACATGGTGTCCAGCAACGCGGCTTCAACGATAGAACGCAGCCCACGAGCGCCGGTTTTGCGCACCATTGCTTTCTTAGCGATAGCGTCAAGCGCTTCGTCGCGGAATTCGAGATCCACGCCTTCCAGGTTGAACAACGCCTGATACTGCTTCGTCAGGGCGTTTTTAGGCTCTTTCAGAATCTGAATAAGTGCTTCTTCGCTCAATTCACTCAGCGTTGCAACGACCGGCAGACGGCCGATGAATTCAGGAATCAGACCGAATTTGATCAAATCTTCCGGTTCAACCTGCGCCAGTAATTCGCCTTCGTTGGCTTTCTCAGATTTTCCTTTCACCGTTGCGCCAAAACCAATGCCAGAGCCGGTTTCTACACGGTGAGAAATCACTTTATCCAGCCCTGCGAACGCGCCACCACAGATAAACAGAATTTTAGAGGTATCAACCTGCAAAAACTCCTGCTGTGGATGCTTACGTCCACCCTGCGGCGGAACTGCAGCTACGGTACCTTCGATCAGTTTTAGCAACGCCTGCTGTACACCTTCGCCGGAAACGTCACGGGTAATAGACGGGTTATCAGACTTACGGGAGATCTTGTCGATTTCATCGATGTAGACAATCCCACGCTGCGCTTTCTGCACGTCGTAGTCGCACTTCTGCAGCAGTTTCTGAATGATATTTTCCACGTCTTCACCCACGTAACCTGCTTCGGTTAACGTCGTGGCATCGGCCATGGTAAACGGGACATCCAACAGGCGCGCCAGCGTTTCCGCCAGCAACGTTTTACCGGAACCTGTCGGCCCGATAAGCAGAATGTTACTTTTACCCAGTTCAACGCCGTTGCTGGTGTCGCCATTGCGCAGACGTTTGTAGTGGTTATATACCGCGACCGCCAGCACTTTTTTCGCCTGCTCCTGACCGATGACATAATCATCAAGATGGTGGCGGATTTCATGCGGAGTCGGCAGCGCGCTGCGCTCGCGATGCGGCGCAACTTCTTTAATCTCTTCGCGAATAATGTCGTTACACAGATCCACACATTCGTCGCAGATATACACGGATGGCCCGGCGATCAGCTTACGCACTTCATGCTGGCTTTTGCCGCAAAAAGAGCAGTACAACAGTTTGCCCGAACCATCTTTGCGTTTATCTGTCATGAGTCAAAACCTCTTATCTGTTCTTTGTGCCGCACATGACGACGCATATGCCATTCCAGGCGCAAAACATTACTCAAGCGTGTGCCGCTTGTACTCAATAGTATAGCGGCACCTGCAGCCTGAGCTTAGTTACGATGGGTTAAAATTGAATCAACCAGCCCGTATTCAACCGCTTCTTGCGCGGCAAGGAAGCGGTCACGTTCTGTATCGCGTTCAATTTGTTCTAAAGATTGACCCGTATGATGCGCCATAAGTTCATTCATGCGCCCTTTCACTTTCAGAATCTCACGCGCGTGGATTTCAATATCCGTCGCCTGGCCCTGATAGCCGCCCAGCGGCTGGTGAATCATCACACGTGAGTTTGGCAGGCAGAAACGCTTGCCCTTTGCACCCGCCGTCAGCAGAAATGCGCCCATCGACGCAGCCTGGCCCATACAAATCGTGCTGACGTCCGGCTTGATAAATTGCATAGTGTCATAAATTGACATCCCTGCGGTAATTACCCCGCCAGGCGAGTTAATGTACAGGTAAATGTCTTTTTCCGGGTTTTCCGCTTCCAGAAACAGCATTTGCGCCACAATCAGGTTCGCCATGTGGTCTTCAACCTGACCAGTCAGAAAAATTACGCGTTCCTTGAGAAGACGGGAGTAGATATCGAAAGAGCGCTCACCGCGTGAGGTCTGTTCAATAACCATTGGCACCAGGGCCATATGGGGTGCAAAGTTGTCTCGTTCGCCGCTGTATGACATTTCCGTCTCCTGGATAAAAAATTAACAAACCTGCTGTACTGATTGTACTTGAGTGAGTGGGGTCTGACTACGACGCCTCACGGACGGATTATCAGCCAGAGTCTTTTCTGTCGCTATTCCCTTAGTGGGGATGACATTACCTGATTTCAAGCATAACAATCTTTTGCTGTTACGCTAACACTGAAACGCCCTTTTAGCACAGATCTGATAGTCCTGATGCGATAAAAAAAGCCCGTCACCAGCAAGCAGGTGACGGGCTTATTGCTTTTAGCTATCGCAGAAGTCGATTAAGCCTGTTGGTTCATCAGTTCGTTAAAGGAAGTGGCTTTTTCAGTCACTTTCGCTTTTTCCAGAACTGCTTCAACCGCTTGTTCTTCCAGCGCGACGTTACGCATGTTTTCCATCAGCTCTTTGTTTTTGCTGTAGAATTCGATCACTTCTTTCGGATCTTCATACGCAGATGCCATCTCTTCGATCAGGCCTTTAACGCGCTCTTCGTCAGCTTTCAGCTCGTGGGTACGAATAACTTCGCCCAGCAGCAGGCCAACAACAACACGGCGTTTAGCCTGCTCTTCGAACAGCTCGCGCGGCAGTTCCAGAGCTTGCTTCTCGTTGCCACCGAAACGCTGTGCAGCCTGGCGGCGCAGAACGTCGATTTCGCTGTCAATCAGTGCAGCCGGAACGTCGATTTCGTTCGCTTTTACCAGGCCTTCAATCGCCTGAGATTTAACACGGTTACGCACCGCGCCTTTCAGTTCGCGATCCATGTTTTTGCGGACTTCAGCACGCAGACCCGCAACGGAGCCATCTTCAACGCCAAAGCGTTTGATGAACTCTTCGGTCAGTTCCGGCAGCTCACGCTCTTCAACTTTTTTCAGGTTAATGACGAACTTCGCCGCTTTACCTTTCAGGTTTTCTGCGTGGTACTCTTCCGGGAAGGTCACATCAATGGTGAACTCTTCGCCCGCTTTGTGGCCTTTAATACCGTCTTCAAAGCCCGGGATCATACGACCCTGGCCCATTGCCAGTACGAAATCAGTGGCTTTGCCGCCTTCGAATTCTTCGCCATCAACGGAACCGGTGAAATCAACGGTCACACGATCTTCAGCCTCAACAGCGCCGTCTTTGTCTTTCCAGGTCGCCTGCTGCTTGCGCAGAGTTTCCAGCATGGTGTCTACGTCAGCATCGGTCACTTCAACAACCGGTTTTTCGACTTCGATGGTATCCAGCGCTTTCAGCTCAACTTCCGGATACACTTCGAACTCTACAGAGTAGGTGAAGTCTTCGCCCAGTTTGTATTCGCCAGGAACATAGTTCGGCGCGCCAGCTGGGTTGATTTTTTCCTGAATGATCGCATCGATAAAGTTGCGGCTCATCAGATCGCCCAGAACGTCCTGGCGAACAGACGCACCATAACGCTGAGCAACAACGGTCATCGGTACTTTACCCTTACGGAAGCCGTCAATACGCACTTTCTTCGCTACGTTGACCAGCTCGCTCTTCACAGCGGTCTCGATGCTGTCAGCAGCGATTGTAATCGTTACACGGCGCCCAAGGCCCTGAGTGGTTTCAACTGAAACTTGCATCTTGTTACCTCAAAAAATCACAGTGCTCGGTCAACTCTACTCTGCGAAGCAAACCGTTTCGCTTGCAGAACCGGGATGTTCTCTCAAATCAGATATACATTCCCTGTCGTCAGAATCATCCCGAAGACATTCCGAAAAATAAGACGCAGCATTATAGCGGCATCACAGATATGAGTCGAGAACGGGAATGTCGCAATGGTGCGTCATTTTTCACACTTCTGAAGCAATTTCGCTCAAAAAAGGGCGTTTCTCGCTCAAAATTCAGACAAAACAAAACGGCCCGTAGGCCGTTTTTACATAATCTGCATGCAACATACTGGAAAAGTTTGGGCAGTTGCAACCAGGTTTTCTACGCGATGCTTCCGGTACCGCGACAGGCTGGCGAGGTCAGCAGGGTATCCTGCAAACCTTCCCACTCCTTAAGTGTGTAAGTATGCAGAGCCAGTGCATGAATCGTCGTAGACAGTTCATCTGCCAACGTGCCGTAAATCATGCGATGACGGTTCAGAAAACGCTCTCCAGTAAAGCGGTCGCTAACCAGTACAACTTTGAAGTGACTTTCAGAACCTGCGGGGACATTGTGACGATAACTCTCGTCAACAACCTCGAGAATGAGGGGCTCAAATGCCGCCTTCAGCTTTGCTTCTATTTGTTCGCGCATCATCATGATATTACACCTCCGACAACGCTGAGATGCCAGCCATCTCTTTAAATGTTAGCCGCTTTTACCGTCTCCATAACAATAAAACAACAAAAAATTAGCGTTCGTCCTATTTTCCCGCTCAAGGTGATGAACTCTACTGAAAGCAGCTTTTTTGCGTGGCATCACCCATAAAAAGGTTTTTGACGGCAAAAAAAGCACAAGACGATGAATTTCCATGCATTGAGGACTTCCTCTTAACAGTGGCAATGTTATGATGGCGAGAATTTTCCCCCAGAAGCTTAGATCCTTGAGAGCCTGAACATGTTTAAAAAACTACTCTTTCCGTTGGTCGCTTTATTTATGCTGGCCGGGTGCGCAACCCCGCCGACAACGCTTGATGTCACCCCAAAAATTACTCTGCCGCAGCAGGATCCAAGCCTGATGGGTGTCACCGTGAGCATCAACGGTGCCGATCAGCGCCCGGACCAGGCGCTGGCCAAAGTGACGCGCGATAACCAGCTGGTCACCCTGACCGCCTCACGCGATCTGCGTTTCCTGCTGCAAGAAGTGCTGGAAAAACAGATGACCGCGCGCGGTTATATGATCGGGCCGAACGGCGCGGTAAATCTGCAGATTATTGTTAACCAGCTGTATGCGGATGTCTCTCAGGGCAACGTCCGCTACAACATTGCGACCAAAGCGGATATTGCAATCATCGCCACTGCCGCGAACGGCAACAAGATGACCAAAAACTACCGTGCCAGCTATAACGTTGAAGGCGCATTCCAGGCTACCAACGACAAGATTGCCGGTGCAGTTAACAGCGTATTGACTGATACCATCGCTGATATGTCTCAGGACACCAGCATTCACGATTTCATCAAGCAAAACGCCCGTTAATCTTTTTCTGGCCCGGTTTTCCGGGCCAGTTTTTAACTCATGTCCAGTCACTACTTACGCATATTCACTCAGCCGAAATCAGCCATCCTGCTGATTCTGGGTTTCGCTTCCGGTTTGCCTCTCGCCCTGACCAGCGGCACGCTCCAGGCTTGGATGACCGTTGAAAACATCGATTTAAAAACCATCGGTTTCTTTTCTCTGGTCGGCCAGGCTTACGTCTTTAAATTTCTGTGGTCGCCGCTGATGGATCGCTACACGCCGCCTTTACTCGGGCGTCGTCGCGGCTGGCTGCTCCTTACGCAAATCCTGTTGCTGGTGTCGATTGCCGCAATGGGTTTCCTCGATCCTGCCAACCATTTACGCTGGATGGCAGCGCTGGCCGTGCTTATCGCGTTCTGCTCTGCGTCTCAGGATATTGTATTCGACGCCTGGAAAACGGATGTGCTGCCGCTCGAAGAGCGAGGCGCAGGTGCGGCAATCAGTGTGCTGGGCTATCGGCTCGGAATGCTGGTTTCCGGGGGCCTGGCCTTATGGCTGGCAGATCGCTGGCTCGGCTGGCAAGGGATGTACTGGTTAATGGCCGTGCTACTGGTCCCGTGCATTATCGCCACCCTGCTCGCACCGGAGCCAGAGGATGTGATTCCGGTGCCGAAAACGCTGGAACGCGCCGTTGTCGAGCCGCTGCGTGATTTCTTCGGGCGCAACAACGCCTGGCTTATCCTTCTATTAATAGTGCTGTACAAACTGGGCGATGCGTTCGCCATGAGCCTGACAACAACATTTCTCATCCGCGGTGTCGGTTTTGACGCCGGAGAAGTCGGCGTGGTGAACAAAACCCTGGGGCTTATCGCCACGATTATCGGCGCGTTGTTTGGCGGCGTACTGATGCAACGGTTATCCCTGTTCCGCGCGCTATTCATTTTTGGCGTACTGCAGGCCATTTCAAATGCCGGTTACTGGCTGCTATCGATTACGGCGAAAAGCATTTTTACGATGGGTTCAGCCGTCTTTTTAGAAAACTTGTGTGGCGGCATGGGGACCGCAGCGTTTGTTGCACTATTAATGACGCTCTGCAACAAATCCTTCTCCGCAACGCAGTTTGCTTTGCTCTCGGCACTGTCGGCGGTTGGGCGCGTCTATGTCGGCCCGTTGGCTGGCTGGTTTGTTGAAAGCTACAGCTGGTCGACATTCTATCTCTTTTCGATTGTGGCCGCGCTTCCCGGCCTGGTATTGCTGGTGTTGTGCAAAAAAACGCTGGAATTTACGCAACAGAGTGAACGTTTTCTCTGCAGGACGGAATACGCTGCGGCGTACCGGCTGGCGCTGCGCATACTGAGCGCCGGTTGCGTGCTGTTAGGATGCTGGCTGCTGGTGCTGATGATTAACGCCACAGGTTTTACTGCCTGGTCTTTCGGCACCATGCTGCTGGAATGGGGTGCGCTGTTAGCCATTATCGGCATTGTGTTTGGCGGTGTGTTGGATTTGCTGGCGCTACGTAAAACAGAGTTGCTATGACGTGATGAACAGACGTGATTAAGAAGCGCCTGCGGGCGCTTTTTTTCGGCGTCGAAAGCCTCAAAATGTTAAAAAACAGTAAAGTGACAAAAAAATCACTTAAGAATATATTTCCCGACTATTTTTCTATTAAAATCAGGCCATCTAAAAATAAAAACGGCCCAAAACAATTCACCGAAGTTATTATTATGCTCAATAAATAAACACTCTATCTTTTTAGCAAATCACCTAATTCAAACTGAACAAATAAAAAATCTTAATTGTTTTGTGCCTTATAAATTAAAGGCTACTCTTTAACGATTCAGCACGGTTATTAATTGTTGGGTTTCAAGTTCGTTCCAATAATGTTCGATATTTGCTGGATATTTGTTAAATAAATGTATATTTAACTAATTGGTTATACCAATTTACCCCCAAGACTGATTGTGATGTAATTTTTCCGTTATAATCTCACTCTCTGGCAGTGCGAATCGCTTTTTTTACAGATTGTTGCATTCGATGTGACATAAACGGCAAAAGCCAGTAACACCTTACTGACACAGAGCCAATCATGTTTACAGTAACGTAACCTTTCCGTAAAATGCCCGCACACTTTAAGCGCCACCAGATCCCGTGGAATTGAGGTCGTTAAATGAGACTCAGGAAATACAATAAAAGTTTGGGATGGTTGTCATTAATCGCCGGTACTGTTTTACTCAGTGGCTGCGATTCTGCACTTCTTGACCCCAAAGGACAGATTGGACTGGAGCAACGTTCGCTGATACTGACGGCTTTTGGCCTGATGTTGATTGTCGTTATTCCCGCCATCTTGATGGCCGTTGGTTTCGCCTGGAAGTATCGTGCGAGCAATAAAGATGCGAAGTATAGCCCTAACTGGTCACACTCCAATAAAGTGGAAGCTGTGGTCTGGACGGTGCCAATTCTGATCATCCTGTTCCTTGCCGTATTGACATGGAAAACCACCCACGCGCTTGAACCAAGCAAACCATTAGCCCATGACGAACAACCGATCACCATTGAAGTTGTTTCTATGGACTGGAAATGGTTCTTCATCTATCCGGAGCAAGGCATTGCTACCGTGAACGAAATCGCCTTCCCGGCTAACGTTCCGGTTCAGTTCAAAGTGACCTCCAACTCCGTGATGAACTCGTTCTTTATCCCGAAACTGGGTAGCCAGATTTATGCGATGGCCGGTATGCAGACCAACCTGCATCTGATCGCCAACGAAGCTGGAACCTACGATGGTATCTCCGCAAGCTACAGCGGCCCGGGCTTCTCGGGTATGAAGTTTAAAGCAATTGCTACGCCGGACCGTGCCGCATTCGACCAGTGGGTCGCAAAAGCGAAACAAGCTCCAAATACACTGCCGGATATGGCAGCGTATGACAAACTTGCTGCGCCAAGCGAATACAACAAGGTTGAATACTTCTCCAGCGTGAAACCCGATTTGTTTAAAGACGTTATCAACAAATTTATGGGCCACGGCATGAGCATGGACATGAACCAACCGAAGGGCGAGCATAGCGAGCACGAAGGTATGGAAGGCATGGACATGAGCCACGCGGAAACCTCTCACTAAGGGGTCGAGGAAGAAACGATGTTCGGAAAATTGACACTGGATGCAGTCCCCTACCATGAACCCATTATTGTGGTTACGGTGGCTGCCATTATCATCGGTGGCCTGGCATTACTGGCCCTGATTACTTACTTCGGTAAGTGGAACTACTTGTGGAAAGAGTGGCTGACTTCGGTTGACCACAAAAAACTCGGCATCATGTACTGCATCGTCGGTATCGTGATGCTGATTCGTGGCTTTGCTGACGCCATCATGATGCGTAGCCAGCAAGCACTCGCCTCGGCGGGTGAAGCAGGCTTCCTGCCGCCGCACCACTACGATCAGATCTTCACCGCCCACGGCGTGATCATGATCTTCTTCGTAGCAATGCCGCTGGTTATCGGTCTGATGAACGTGGTTATCCCACTGCAGATCGGCGCTCGCGACGTGGCGTTCCCGTTCCTGAACAACCTGAGCTTCTGGTTCACGGTTGTCGGTGTGATCCTGGTTAACCTGTCTCTCGGCGTGGGTGAATTCGCGCAGACTGGCTGGCTGGCTTATCCGCCGCTATCGGGAATCGAGTACAGTCCGGGCGTAGGGGTCGATTACTGGATCTGGGCACTTCAGCTCTCCGGTATCGGTACGACGCTGACCGGTATCAACTTCTTCGTCACCATTCTGAAGATGCGTGCGCCGGGCATGACCATGTTCAAGATGCCGGTATTTACCTGGGCATCACTGTGCGCCAACGTGCTGATTATCGCCTCGTTCCCGATCCTGACAGTCACCGTCGCGCTGCTGACCCTGGACCGCTATCTGGGTACCCATTTCTTCACCAACGAAATGGGCGGCAACATGATGATGTACATCAACTTGATCTGGGCCTGGGGCCATCCGGAAGTGTACATCCTGGTTCTGCCGGTATTCGGTGTGTTCTCGGAAGTCGCCGCGACCTTCTCGCGTAAACGCCTGTTCGGTTACACCTCGCTGGTTTGGGCGACCGTGTGTATTACCGTACTGTCGTTTATCGTTTGGTTGCACCACTTCTTCACCATGGGTGCAGGCGCGAACGTTAACGCCTTCTTCGGTATCGCCACCATGATTATCGCCATCCCGACCGGGGTGAAGATCTTCAACTGGCTGTTCACCATGTACCAGGGCCGTATCGTGTTCCATTCAGCAATGATGTGGACTATCGGCTTTATCGTGACCTTCTCTGTGGGTGGTATGACCGGCGTACTGCTGGCGGTACCGGGCGCGGACTTTGTGCTGCACAACAGTCTGTTCCTGATTGCTCACTTCCATAACGTCATCATCGGCGGTGTGGTATTTGGTTGCTTTGCGGGTATCACTTACTGGTGGCCAAAAGCGTTTGGCTTCACCCTGAATGAAACCTGGGGTAAACGCGCGTTCTGGTTCTGGATCATCGGCTTCTTCGTAGCATTTATGCCGCTGTATGTGCTGGGCTTTATGGGTATGACCCGTCGCCTGAGCCAGCAGATCGATCCGCAGTTCCACACCATGCTGGTGGTTGCCGCTTGCGGCGCTGCGCTGATTGCCTGCGGTATTCTGTGCCAGCTGATTCAGTACTACGTCTCCATCCGTGATCGTCACCTCAACCGTGACCTGACCGGTGACCCGTGGGGCGGTCGTACGCTGGAGTGGGCAACCTCTTCTCCGCCGCCGTTCTACAACTTCGCTGAAGTGCCGCACGTTCATGAACGTGATGCATTCTGGGAAATGAAAGAAAAAGGCGAAGCGTACAAGCAACCTGCGCATTATGAAGAAATTCATATGCCGAAAAACAGCGGTGCGGGCATTGTTATTGCTGCTTTCGCAACGGTGTTTGGCTTTGCCATGATCTGGCACATCTGGTGGATGGCGATCGTCGGTTTCGCCGGCATCGTAATTAGCTGGATTGTGAAGAGCTTTGACGAGGACGTGGATTACTACGTACCGGTTGCAGAAGTCGAAAAACTGGAAAATCAGCATTTCGATGAGATCAAAAAGGCAGGGCTGAAAAATGGCAACTGATACTCTGACGACTGCGAACGCCCACGCGCACGAACATGGGCACCATGATTCAGGACCGACGAAAGTCTTCGGTTTCTGGATCTACCTGATGAGCGACTGCATTCTGTTCTCGATCCTGTTCGCGACCTATGCCGTGTTAGTGAATAACACGGCGGGTGGCCCGTCGGGTAAAGACATCTTTGAACTGCCGTTCGTTCTGGTGGAAACCGCCCTGCTGCTGTTCAGCTCCATTACCTATGGCATGGCGGCGATCGCCATGTATAAGAACAACAAAAGCCAGGTTGTTTCCTGGCTGGCGTTGACCTGGCTGTTCGGCGCAGGCTTCATCGGGATGGAACTCTATGAATTCCATCACCTGATTGTTGAAGGCATGGGTCCGGATCGCAGCGGCTTCCTGTCAGCGTTCTTCGCGCTGGTTGGCACTCACGGTCTGCACGTGACCTCGGGTCTGATCTGGATGGCCGTGCTGATGTTCCAGATTTCCCGTCGCGGCCTGACCAGTACAAACCGTACACGTATTCTGTGCCTGAGCCTGTTCTGGCACTTCCTGGACGTGGTATGGATTTGCGTATTCTCAGTCGTTTATCTGATGGGGGCGATGTAATGAGTCATTCAACCGATCATGGCGCTTCCCACGGTAGCGTAAAAACCTACATGACAGGTTTTATCCTGTCGATCATCCTGACGGTAATCCCGTTCTGGATGGTGATGAGCGGTACTGCGTCCCACGTTGCGATTCTCGGCACTGTGCTGGTGACAGCGGTAGTACAGATTCTGGTGCATCTGGTGTGCTTCCTGCACATGAACACCAAGTCTGATGAAGGCTGGAACATGACGGCTTTCGTCTTTACTGTGCTGATCATCGCAATCGTGGTGGTAGGTTCCATCTGGATTATGTGGAACCTCAACTACAACATGATGGTTCGATAAGAGCGGCGAAGTATGTTTAAGCAATACCTGCAAGTCACGAAACCGGGCATTATTTTTGGCAACTTGATCTCCGTGATCGGGGGATTCCTGCTGGCCTCTAAAGGCCACATCGACTATCCCCTGTTCATCTACACGCTGATTGGTGTGTCGCTGGTGGTCGCCTCTGGTTGTGTTTTTAACAACTACATCGATCGTGACATCGACAAAAAGATGGAACGGACGAAAAACAGGGTGCTGGTCAGAGGGCTGATCTCGCCAAAAGTCTCGCTGGTTTACGCCGCCTTGCTGGGTATTGCTGGCTTCATGCTGCTGTGGTTTGGTGCCAACCCGCTGGCCTGCTGGCTCGGGGTAATGGGGTTCGTGGTATATGTGGGCGTCTACAGCCTGTATATGAAACGCCACTCCGTTTACGGTACGCTGATAGGTTCACTCTCCGGCGCTGCGCCGCCGGTGATTGGCTACTGCGCCGTCACCAACGAATTTGACAGCGGCGCGGCAATCCTGCTGGCGATTTTCAGCCTGTGGCAGATGCCTCACTCGTATGCCATCGCGATTTTCCGCTTTAAGGATTATCAGGCAGCGAACATCCCGGTGCTGCCGGTGGTGAAAGGTATTTCCGTGGCGAAAAACCATATCACGCTCTATATCCTGGCGTTCGCTATCGCCACTTTGATGCTGTCGCTTGGCGGCTATGCCGGTTACAAATACCTGGTCGTTGCCGCAGCGGTAAGCCTCTGGTGGCTGGGCATGGCGCTGCGTGGATATAAAGTTGAGGATGACAGGGTGTGGGCGCGCAAGCTGTTCGTCTTCTCCATTGTCGCTATCACCTCGCTCAGCGTGATGATGTCAGTCGATTTTATGGTGCCGGATTCCCATAACCTGTTGACCTACGTCTGGTGATCCAAACCGCCATTCTAAAGGGTGCTACGGCACCCTTTTTTCATGCCCAAGCGCCCCGCTTAACAGGTAATATTTGTTAATTAAGCTGTTATTTACCCCGCCCTGCCCCCGCACTACACTATGTCCGGTTTTCAAATTGAGGTGGTAATGAACGATTATAAAATGACACCAGGCGAGTTGCGCGCCACCTGGGGTTTAGGGACTGTATTCTCGCTGCGCATGCTCGGCATGTTTATGGTCCTGCCCGTTCTGACCACCTACGGTATGGCGCTGCAGGGCGCCAGTGAAGCACTCATCGGCCTGGCGATTGGTATTTATGGCCTCGCGCAAGCCGTGTTTCAAATTCCCTTTGGCTTGCTTTCTGACCGCATTGGCCGCAAGCCGCTTATCGTTGGTGGGTTAGCGATTTTTGTTGCCGGTAGCGTGATTGCCGCCCTTTCCGATTCTATCTGGGGCATTATTCTTGGCCGCGCATTACAAGGCTCCGGTGCCATCGCCGCTGCCGTCATGGCGCTTCTTTCCGATCTCACCCGCGAACAGAACCGCACCAAAGCGATGGCCTTTATCGGTGTCAGCTTTGGCGTCACCTTCGCGATTGCGATGGTTCTCGGCCCGATTATCACGCACCAGTTGGGTTTGCATGCGCTGTTCTGGATGATTGCCGGGCTTGCAACTGCCGGCATTGCGTTAACCGTATGGGTAGTACCAGACAGCCAGCAACACGTGCGTAACCGCGAATCCGGCATGGTGAAAGACTGTTTCCAGATGGTGATGGTCAACCCGAAGCTGCTAAAACTCAACTTTGGCATTATGTGCCTGCATATCCTGCTGATGTCGACGTTCGTTGCCCTGCCAGGGCAACTCGAAGCCGCTGGTTTTCTCGCGCCGGATCACTGGAAAATCTACCTTGTCACCATGCTTATCTCTTTCGTTTCGGTGGTGCCGTTTATTATCTACGCCGAAGTAAAGCGCCGAATGAAGCGCGTTTTCGTGTTCTGCGTGGCGCTGCTGCTGATTGCGGAAATCGTGTTGTGGGGCGCGGGGCCACATTTCTGGGAAATCGTCATTGGCGTGCAGATCTTTTTCCTCGCCTTCAACCTGATGGAAGCATTATTACCTTCGTTAATCAGCAAAGAAGCGCCTGCAGGCTATAAAGGCACGGCGATGGGGATTTACTCCACCAGCCAGTTTATCGGCGTGGCGATTGGCGGCGCGCTCGGCGGCTGGGTAGATGGTCTGTTTGACTCGCAAACGGTGTTTCTTGCCGGCGCATTGCTGGCGATGGTTTGGCTGCTTGTCGCGGGCACCATGCAGGAACCGCCCTATGTCAGCAGCTTACGCATCGCGATCCCGGAAAATGTCACCATTAATGAAGCGCTGCAGCAGCGTTTGCTGGCAACTGAGGGTGTGAGTGAAGTGTTGGTGGTTGCCGAGGAGCGCAGCGCTTACGTCAAAATCGACAGTAAGATCACTAACCGCTTTGAAGTTGAACAAGCCGTAGCGGGTTAACTCTGTGACACGCTCTCTCCGCCGGGGAGAGAGCACGTACATTAATCGCGGAAGTTTTTGAACTGGAACGGCTGACCGAGATTGCCGCCGCGCACCAGCGCCATGACGGACTGCAAGTCATCACGGGATTTCCCGGTCACACGAATCTCTTCACCCTGAATCTGCGCCTGCACTTTCAGCTTGCTGTCTTTAATCAGCTTGATGATTTTCTTCGCCGTCGCTGCATCAATACCCTGTTTCAGTTTTGCTTCCACGAACCAGGTCTTGCCGCTGTGAACAAACTCTTCCGGCACGTCCAGCGACGCCCCTTCAATGCCGCGTTTCAGCAACTTAGCGCGCAAAATATCCAGCAACTGGTTAACCTGGAAATCGGATTCGCTCAACACCTTAATGGTCTGTTTCTCTTCGTTCAGGTCAAACGTGGCTTCAACGTTGCGAAAATCAAAACGAGTCCCTACTTCACGGGTCGCATTCTCAACGCCGTTTTGCACTTCACGCATTTCAACTTCGGAAACGATATCGAAAGATGGCATCTTTTCTTCTCCCTCTGCATTTGTTGCGTTGCATAATACCCGCAACGAGGCATAACTCAACTTGTAATACGGGAAGCTTAGCCGACAGCGCTATAATGGTGAAAGCAACACCTGGCGACGTTGCAGGTGAGGAGGATAAATGAGAATTACCGTACTCGGATGCGGTGCTTTAGGGCAATTGTGGTTAACCGCGTTGTGTAAAAAAGGACATGAGGTACAGGGTTGGTTGCGCGTTCCACAGCCATTTTGCAGTGTGAATGTCGTTGATGAAGACGGCTCAATATTTAACGAATCCCTGACGGCCAACGATCCTGAATTCCTGGCGCGAAGCGATTTATTGCTGGTGACGTTAAAAGCGTGGCAAGTTTCCGATGCGGTGAAAGGGCTGGCAGCAACACTCTCGCCTTCAACACCCGTGCTGCTGATTCACAACGGCATGGGCACCGTCGAAGAGTTGAAAGCGCTGACGAATCCGTTACTGATCGGCACTACTACCCATGCTGCGCGCCGCGATGGCAACGTTATTGTGCACGTTGCCAGCGGCACCACGCACATTGGCCCGGCGCGGCAGCAGGATGGCGAGTTCAGCTATCTGGCCGACATTCTGCAGGATGTGCTGCCGGACGTGGCCTGGCATAACACCATTCGTCCGGCGCTGTGGCGCAAGCTGGCAGTGAACTGCGTCATCAACCCATTAACCGCGCTGCATGACTGTAAAAATGGCGATCTGCGTGCTTTCCCGGAGGAGATCCACAAGGTCACGCATGAAGTTGCCGCGGTGATTGAACGCGAAGGCCACCATATTTCTGCCGATGATTTACTGAGCTACGTGAATCAGATTATTGAAAACACGGCAGAAAATATTTCATCTATGCTGCAGGACGTACGCGCGATGCGCCATACCGAGTGCGATTATATTACGGGTTACCTGCTCAGACGCGCCCGCGCGCACGGTATCGCAGTGCCGGAAAACGCCCGTCTCTATGAAATGATTAAACGTAAGGAGAGTGAGTATGAGCGCATCGGCTCTGATATGTCTCGCCCCTGGTAGTGAAGAAACCGAAGCGGTCACCACTATCGATCTGCTGGTTCGTGGCGGTATTGCCGTGACTACCGCCAGCGTCGCCAGCGATGGCGAGCAGGTCATCACCTGCTCACGCGGCGTCAAACTGCTGGCGGATGCACCGTTAGTAGAAGTAGCCGATGGCGATTACGACGTGATTGTGCTGCCCGGCGGTCTGAAAGGGGCGGAGTGTTTTCGCGATAGTCCGTTATTGGTGGAAACCGTGCGCCAGTTCCATCTCTCGGGCCGTATTGTTGCCGCCATTTGCGCGGCGGCGGGCACTGTGCTGGTGCCACATGAGATTTTCCCGCTGGGCAACATGACCGGCTTTCCCGGCCTGAAAGAGACTATTCCCGCCGAACAGTGGCAGGATAAACGTGTAGTGTGGGATCCGCGCGTTAATCTGCTCACCAGCCAGGGGCCGGGTACCGCCATCGATTTTGGTTTGAAGATCATTGATTTACTGGTGGGGCGCGAAAAAGCGCACGAAGTGGCGTCACAACTGGTGATGGCTGCCGGAATTTATAACTACTACGAAGCCTGAAAACAAAAAGCCCGGCGGTGCGATGTCTGCCGGGCTTTCAATGCAAAGTAACGCGAACGCTGCCGAAAAAGGTCAACCTTTCCGGCAGTTTTTTATGGGCGATACACTTTGACGTTGGCAAAGCCCTGCTCGCGCAGATAGAGCGCCTGCAAGCGGCTCATCACGCCGCGCTCGCACCACAGCAACCAGGTTTTGTTCTGATCGAGATCGCCAAACTTGGTACTCAGTTTATAGAACGGCAGCGAAACCACGTCGATCCCTTCCAGCTTCAGCGGTTTGTCATCCTGTTCATCAATAGAACGGATATCCAGGATCACATCGTTCGGGCCAAAACCGGTTACCGTTTCGACTTCAACAACCGTTTCCTGCGTCTGCTGGGCAATTTCACGGATATCGATATTGCTCGCTTCAGCAACCACGTTATCGAGGATGGAGAAATCGAAATGTTCTTCTTCCGCTTCAATCTTCGCCTTCACTGCTTTAACGGTTGGGCTTTTTGAGATCACACCGCAATATTCCGGCATGGTACGGGCGAAATCTTCAGTACCGATTTCACGCGCCAGATCGATGATGTGCTCTTTGTCGTAAGAGATAAGCGGGCGCAGAACCAGCGTGTCAGAAACGTTGTCAATCAAACGCAGGTTGGTCAGCGTCTGGCTGGAAACCTGGCCCAGTGCTTCACCCGTCACCAGCGCCTGCACGCCGTAGCGCTCAGCCACTTTTGACGCTGCGCGCACCATCATACGTTTCAACACTACGCCCATCTGGCCGTCATCCACTTTTTCGAGGATTTCACCGACCACTGGCTCAAAGTTGATCGCCACAAAACGCACGCGGTGGGAGCTACCAAAACGGTTCCACAAATAGTGCGCGACCTGGCGAACACCAATTTCATGCGCTGCGCCACCCAGGTTAAAGAAGCAGTAGTGCACGCGGCAACCGCGGCGCATCAACATATAGCTGGAAACGCCGGAGTCGAAACCGCCGGAGATGAGCGACAGCACATCTTCCTGGGTGCCGATCGGGAAACCGCCGATACCTTCATAGCGGCCTTTCACTAACAGCAGGCGATCGTCTTCGATCTCCAGGTTCACCGTTACATCCGGGTGAGTCAGTTTGACGCGCGCCGATTCGACATGCTGGTTCAGACCGCCGCCAACATAACGTTCAACTTCAATCGAGCTAAACTCATGCTTGCCGCGACGTTTAACGCGCACGCAGAAGGTTTTACCTTCGATCTGCTCGCGGTACTGCATCAGCGCTTTCTCAAAAATGTCATGCAGCGAGGTGAAAGGAACATCTTCCACTTCGAGAATATGGTGGATGCCCGGAATTCGGGTCAGCGCGTCGCGGATAGCCAGGCGCTGATTTTCATCTTTGGCGCGCACTTCGATATGATCCCAGTGGCGGACAACGGCGAGGGTCTCGTCGTACTGCTTCAGAACGTTACGAATGTTCCCGGTCAAAATTTTAATAAAGCGCAAACGCACAGATTGGCTTTTGATGGTGATTTCCGGGAACAATTTAATGATAAACTTCATGGCGGCAATGGTTCGTTGGCAAGCCCGGCTGGGCCTGTATAGGAAAATAGTACAGCAGCCCCATACCCGCGGCTGCATCCAGGCGCAGGAGTATACCACCATCGCAATAAAGCTGCGCACATTGCATTACCATTGCGCGTTATTTGCTAAGCGCCGTGACTTCGCTACCATAGCTACGTTGAGCCAGAACAATAGAAGAGTCAGACATTCACTATGCCAAAGAAAAACGACGCACCGGCCAGTTTTGAAACAGCGCTAAGCGAACTGGAACAGATTGTCACTCGTCTTGAAAGCGGCGATCTTCCGCTTGAAGAGGCACTCAATGAATTCGAACGCGGCGTGCAGCTGGCGCGCCAGGGACAGGTAAAACTCCAGCAAGCGGAACAACGCGTGCAGATCCTGCTCTCTGATTCACAAGAGGCTCCCCTAACGCCTTTTGCTCCGGACGCTGAATAAATGGATTTCGATCAACAGCTACAGGCCTGTGTCTCTCAGGCCAATGAAGCGCTGCGCCGATTTATCGCGCCACTGCCCTTTCAGAACACTCCTCTGGTTGAGGCCATTTCCTATGGCGCATTATTAGGCGGTAAACGTCTGCGCCCTTTTTTGGTTTATGCCACGGGCACCATGTTCGGCGTTAGCCAGCAAACGCTGGATGCGCCCGCAGCGGCGGTCGAATGTATTCACGCTTACTCGCTGATCCACGACGATCTGCCCGCTATGGATGATGATGATCTCCGCCGGGGTTTACCGACATGCCATATTAAGTTTGGTGAAGCCAGCGCCATCCTCGCGGGTGATGCGTTACAAACTTTGGCTTTCTCCATTCTTGCGGATGCACCGATGACAGAAGTCGATGCGCGTGACCGGCTGGCGATGGTTTCTGAACTGGCTCACGCCAGCGGCGTTGCCGGAATGTGCGGCGGACAGGCGCTGGATCTCGCTGCGGAAGGCAAGCGGGTTTCGCTGGCGGAACTTGAGCAGATCCACCGCCACAAAACCGGCGCGCTGATTCGCGCAGCGGTGCGAATGGGCGCGCTAAGCGCGGGCGATAAGGGTCGCGAAGCCCTGCCGTTGCTCGATCGCTATGCCGAATGCGTCGGTCTGGCGTTCCAGGTTCAGGATGACATCCTGGATGTTGTCGGCGATACTGCAACGCTTGGCAAACGCCAGGGCGCTGACCAGCAACTGGGGAAAAGCACCTATCCTGCACTACTGGGCCTTGAGCAAGCCCGGACAAAAGCCCGCGACCTGATTGACGACGCCCGGCAAGCTTTAAGCCTGCTTGCGGCACAGTCGCTGGATACGACGGCACTGGAAGCACTGGCGAATTACATAATCCAGCGTGATAAATAACGAAAACACCACGATGAGTCTCTGATGAGTTTTGATATAGCCAAATACCCGACGCTGGCGCTGGTTGATACCACGCAAGAGTTGCGCCTGCTGCCGAAAGAGAGCCTGCCGAAGCTATGCGACGAACTGCGCCGCTATCTGCTCGACAGCGTGAGCCGCTCCAGCGGGCACTTCGCCTCCGGGCTTGGCACGGTTGAATTGACCGTCGCGCTACATTACGTCTACAACACGCCATTTGATCAGCTGATCTGGGACGTGGGCCACCAGGCGTATCCACATAAAATTCTGACCGGACGTCGTGACAAAATCGGCACCATCCGGCAGAAAAACGGGTTGCACCCTTTTCCCTGGCGCGGCGAAAGCGAATACGACGTGCTGAGCGTCGGCCATTCATCAACCTCCATTAGCGCCGGTATTGGCGTAGCCGTCGCAGCCGCGAAAGAGGGCAAACAGCGTCGCACCGTCTGTGTGATTGGTGATGGTGCGATCACCGCTGGCATGGCGTTTGAAGCCATGAACCACGCGGGTGATATCCGCCCGGATATGCTGGTGGTGTTAAACGACAATGAAATGTCGATTTCTGAGAATGTCGGTGCGCTGAATAATCACCTGGCACAGTTGCTCTCCGGCAAGCTCTACTCCACGCTACGCGAAGGCGGCAAGAAAGTGCTTTCCGGCGTACCGCCGATTAAAGAGCTGATTAAGCGCACCGAAGAGCACATCAAAGGCATGGTGGTGCCGGGTACGCTATTTGAAGAGCTGGGCTTTAACTATATCGGCCCGGTCGACGGTCACGATGTGCTGGGTTTGGTGCAGACGCTGCGGAATATGCGCGATCTGAAAGGCCCGCAGTTCCTGCATATCATGACCAAAAAAGGGCGCGGTTATGAACCGGCCGAAAAAGATCCGATCACTTTCCACGCGGTACCGAAATTCGATCCGACCAGCGGAACGCTGCCAAAAAGCAGCGGCGGCATGCCGAGCTATTCGAAGATTTTCGGCGACTGGCTGTGCGAAACCGCCGCCAAAGATAACAAGCTGATGGCGATCACGCCGGCGATGCGTGAAGGTTCCGGCATGGTCGAGTTCTCGCGCAAATACCCGGATCAATACTTTGATGTGGCAATTGCCGAACAGCACGCGGTGACGTTTGCCGCAGGTCTTGCGATTGGCGGCTACAAGCCGGTGGTGGCGATTTACTCCACCTTCCTGCAACGCGCCTACGATCAGGTTATTCATGATGTGGCCATCCAAAAGCTGCCGGTGCTGTTCGCTATCGACCGCGCCGGGATCGTTGGCGCAGACGGTCAAACCCACCAGGGCGCGTTTGATATCTCTTATCTGCGCTGCATCCCGGGCATGGTGGTGATGACACCGAGCGACGAAAACGAATGTCGCCAGATGCTGTTTACCGGCTATCACTACGCAGATGGCCCTAGCGCGGTGCGCTACCCGCGCGGCAATGCCGTTGGTGTGCCGCTGCAACCGCTGGAAAAAATGCCCATCGGCAAAGGTGTGGTGAAACGCCGTGGCGAAAAAGTGGCGATCCTGAACTTTGGTACGCTGTTGCCGGAGGCGGAAAAAGCCGCCGAAGCGCTGAACGCCACGCTTATCGATATGCGTTTTGCCAAACCGCTGGATGAGGCGCTGATTCTGGAAACCGCCGCGCGCCATGAATCGCTGGTAACGCTGGAAGAAAACGCCATTATCGGTGGCGCAGGCAGCGGCGTGAATGAGGTGCTGATGGCTAACCGCAAACCGGTGCCGGTGCTGAATCTCGGACTGCCGGATTTCTTTATCCCGCAAGGCACGCAGGATGAAGCCCGCGCTGAAATAGGCCTGGATGCCGCAGGTATTGAATCCCGCATCAGAAACTGGCTTGCCTGACCTCCCCTTTCCGCTCCTGCTATGCTTAAACGTACGTTTTGACAAGCAGGAGTGGAACCATGCAATACAACACATTAGGAAAAACAGACCTGAAGGTTTCCCGCCTTTGTCTGGGCTGCATGACGTTTGGCGAGCCGGATCGCGGTAAACACGCCTGGACATTGCCCGAAGAGAGCAGCCGCCCCATCATCAAACGCGCCCTGGAAGGCGGGATCAACTTTTTCGATACCGCAAACAGCTACTCAGACGGCAGCAGCGAAGAGATTGTTGGCAGGGCGCTGCGTGATTTCGCCCGCCGCGAAGATGTTGTGGTGGCGACAAAAGTGTATCACCAGGTCGGCGATTTGCCCGAAGGCCTGTCGCGCGCGCAAATTTTGCGCTCCATTGACGACAGCCTGCGGCGTCTTGGCATGGAATATGTGGATTTACTGCAAATCCATCGCTGGGATTACACCACCCCTATCGAAGAGACACTTGAAGCGCTGGACGAGGTAGTAAAAGCCGGTAAGGCGCGCTATATCGGCGCATCGTCAATGCACGCCCGCCAGTTTGCCCAGGCGTTAACGTTGCAGGAGCAAAACGGCTGGGCGCGCTTTGTCACCATGCAGGATCACTACAATCTGATCTACCGCGAAGAAGAGCGCGAGATGCTGCCGCTGTGCTACAAAGAGGGCGTGGCGATTATTCCGTGGAGCCCGCTGGCGCGCGGGCGTTTAACGCGTCCGTGGGGGGAAACCACCGCGCGTCTGGTGTCAGATGAATTCGGCAGAACGCTGTACAGCGAAACGGATGACAACGACGCACAGATCGCCGAGCGGCTGGCGGGTGTGGCAGAAGAGATTGGTGCATCGCGCGCACAGGTCGCGCTGGCGTGGCTGCTAAGTAAACCCGGTGTTGCCGCGCCGATTATTGGTACATCGCGTGAAGAGCAACTGGACGATTTACTGGGCGCGGTGGATTTAACGCTGAAACCGGAGCAGATTGCCGAGCTGGAGACACCATATCAACCGCATCCGCTGGTTGGCTTTAAGTAAACACGAAACCGCCCTCTCCCACCGGGAGAGGGCAGCTTCAGATAAGCCCAAGCGGCCAGTGATGGCCAATCAGATAGAGCAGCCCGGCGGCGATGATCCCGGCGACAATATCATCGACCATGATCCCCATACCGCCGTGTACGTTGCGATCAAACCAGCGGATCGGCCACGGCTTCCACATATCCAGGATACGGAACAACACAAACCCCACGGCGACCCATTGCCAGTCATTGGTCGGGAGCGCCATGAGCGTTATCCACATGCCGATGAACTCGTCCCAGACAATACTGCCGTGATCGTGCACACCCATGTCTTTTGCCGTCTGGTGGCAGAGGTAAACGCCAAGCGAGATCCCAAGCATCACCAGCAGCGAGTAAAGCTGCCAGGGCAAAAAGGTCATTGCCAACCAGAAAGGAATCGACGCCAGCGAGCCCATCGTTCCCGGAACGATGGGGCTTAAACCACTACCAAAACCGGTAGCCAGCAGATGCCAGGGGTTGCGTAAGTTGAGACGGCTTTTAGCCACATCTTTAGTGCGCGGCAAAGTGGTCATATCCTTTCCAGTCAAGCGTCACGGCTTTGCCGTCACGGGTGAAATGCAACCCTTCAATATCCGCACTGATCTGCCCGATACAGGTAAAAGGCGCACCCAACTGACCAATCGCGACATCCAGCGCACCGCGGTTCAGCTCCGGCACGGTAAAGCACAATTCATAATCTTCCCCGCCGGAAAGCGCCCAGCGCAGCGCCTGATCCGGCATGACGTGGCGGCGAACAGCGTTGGAAAATGGCAACGCATCCAGATCGATACGCGCGCCGCAGCCGCTGGCTTTCAAGACATGCGCCAGGTCAGAAATCAGACCATCGGAGAGATCAATCGCCGAGCTTGCGAGGTTACGCAGCGCCTGCCCCTGCAATACGCGCGGCGTTGGTCGCAGGTGGCGCTTGAGCAAATACTGTGCATCAGCGCTATCGTTCACGGCTAAACGCTGTTGCAAAATCGCCAGCCCGGCAGCGCTGTCGCCCGGCGTGCCGGTGACGTAAATCCAGTCACCTGGCTTCGCGCCAGAACGTTTCATTGCCCGCCCAACCGGCACATAACCATGAATGCCAATCGTCATCGACAGCGGGCCACGCGTGGTGTCGCCGCCAATCAGTTGCATATCGTAGTAATTGAGCTGCTCGAACAGACTGTCGCTAAATGCTTGCAACCAGGCTTCATCTGCCTCGGGGAGCGTCAGAGCCAGCGTTAACCACGCCGGATCGGCCCCCATCGCCGCCAAATCGCTGAGATTAGATGCCATCGCTTTGTACGCCAGATCGGCCGGATCGATATCCGGCAGAAAATGGTTGCCCGCCACCAGCGTATCGACGCTTATCGCCAGCGTCTGTTTTTCGGGAACATTGAGTAGCGCGCAGTCGTCGCCGATGCCAGTTTCTACATCGCGACGGGAATTTCGTACGCGGTCAAAATAACGGGCAATCAGGGAAAATTCGCCGCATGCCATACGTTATGCCTCTGTAGAAAAAAGAAAAAGCCGGAACCGACGCGCAACCTGCAGCGCCAGTTTCCGGCTTGCGGATCACTTCTTGTGGGGGCGGATCGCAGGTGCGGCTTTATCCAGCACGCCGTTAACAAACTTGTGACTGTCTTCAGCGCCGAAGGTTTTTGCCAGTTCGATAGCCTCGTTGATCGCCACTTTGTACGGCACATCATCACGTTTGGACAGTTCGAACAGCGCGATACGCAATACCGCTTTCTCGACCTGGCCCAGCTCTTCGAGCAAACGGGACAGATAAGGCTTCATTAAGCCATCGAGATATGCGCTATTAGTCGCCACCCCGGTCAACAGTTCACGGAAGTACAGGACGTCAACGTCTTTAACGTCTTGCTCCGCCAGGAACTGGTATTCAACATCAGCGATGTCGTTCTGGGACAACTGCCAGGAGTAGAGCGCCTGGACGGCACACTCACGGGCGCGGCGACGAGCAGCAGGTTTCACGGAATTCCCCTTACAAAAATCAGGCCTTGATGGCTTTCAATACATTAATCATTTCAAGCGCGGTCAGTGCGGCTTCCGCACCTTTATTACCGGCTTTGGTGCCAGCGCGTTCGATGGCTTGTTCAATACTTTCAGTGGTCAGCACGCCGAAAGCTACCGGGATCTCGCTGTCCTGGGCAACATGCGCCAGACCATTGCTTGCACCACCGGCAACATATTCGAAGTGCGCGGTGCCGCCGCGGATCACGGTGCCAAGTGCAATCACCGCGTCATATTTACCGGTTTTCGCCAACGCACCTGCCGCCAGCGGCAGTTCGTAAGCGCCAGGCACCCACACAACGGTGATGTTGTTATCTTTCACCTGACCGATGCGTTTCAGCGCATCAATCGCGCCTTCCAGCAGGCTGTCGTTGATGAAGTTGTTGAAACGCGCAATGGTGATGGCGACGCGAGCGTCCGGAGCAGCAACGTTGGCTTCAATAATGTTCATACACTTCCTTCACAGGTTCAGTTCGGACCCCGCAGGGGGGCGGATTTTAGCATAATATTTTACGCACTGCCTCCCTTTTACAGGAAGCATCACGCATGAGTGAGATGCAGGCAGACATCCGGGCCAACCTGACGTATCTCATTGAATTTAAAGTGTGGTGCGTCAGCAAGGGCGGATAACCCCGGCAGCACGCACAGACCGCGCGCATCGCTGCCTAACAGTGTAGGTGCCAGATAGACAATCAGCTCATCTACCAGACCTGCCTGCAGTAACGCGCCGGCAAGGTGCGCACCCGCTTCGACCCACACACTGTTGATCTGCTGTTTGCCGAGCAGCATCATCAGCGTGACCAGATCGGCGTGGCCGTTATGTTCCGGTACGATAATTTCACGCACATTTTCAGGCCACTGGCGCTCATCGGCTCGCGTGCGGGCAAACCAGGTTTCTCCCGGCAGACCGACTAACTGATGCTGCGGTGTCACGCGGTTCTGGCTGTCGACAACAATGCGTACCGGTTGGCGCAAATTTTCCTGCGGGTAAAGCGCCTGAGTATCGGCATTTAACTCTGCCCAGCGTACGGTCAGCGCCGGATCGTCCGCCAGTACCGTTTCGCTGCTGGTCAGGATCGCGTGGCTCTGCGCGCGTAGCAGTTGTACGTCGCGTCGCGCCTGCGCTGAAGTGATCCACTGGCTTTCGCCGCTGGCCATCGCGGTACGTCCATCAAGCGACGCGCCGAGCTTAAGTTGCACGTAAGGAAACCCGGTGCGCATACGTTTGAGGAAGCCTTTATTCAACGCTTCGGCTTCACTCATCATTAACCCGTGGCTGACTTCAATGCCTTCCTGCTGCAAGCGATACAAACCACGTCCGGCCACCTGCGGGTTAGGATCCTGCATTGCGGCAACCACGCGCGCAACGCCTGCATTAATCAGCGCTTCGCAACATGGCGGTGTGCGTCCATGATGGCTGCACGGTTCGAGCGTGACGTACGCCGTCGCACCGCGAGCCCGTTCGCCTGCCATGCGCAACGCATGCACTTCCGCATGCGGTTCGCCAGCGCGGTAATGGAAACCTTCGCCGACAATTTCGCCATCGTTGACAATTACGCAGCCGACACGCGGGTTCGGGTGAGTGGTAAAACGCCCGCGCTGCGCCAGTTTCAGCGCCCGCGCCATGTACATTTCGTCGAGCATGATTAGTCCTGTAGACGGGCGATCTCTTCGCCAAATTCGCGAATATCTTCAAAGCTACGGTAGACGGAGGCAAAGCGGACATAGGCCACTTTGTCGAGCTTTTTCAGCTGCTCCATCACCAAATTGCCAATCATCTTACTCGGCACTTCCCGTTCACCGGTTGCGCGAAGTTGCGATTTAATGTGATTCAGCGCCATTTCAACGTCATCCGCGCTCACCGGGCGCTTTTCGAGCGCTTTTAACATGCCACGACGCAGCTTCTCTTCATTGAACGGTTCACGCACATCATTGCTTTTCACAACGCGCGGCATCACAAGCTCCGCCACTTCAAAGGTGGTGAAACGTTCATTGCAGACCAGGCACTGCCGGCGACGGCGAACGGATGAACCTTCACCCACTAGGCGAGAATCGATAACTTTGGTATCCACGGCGAAACAGAATGGGCAATGCATACGGCGTCCTGACGTTAGAGTTAACTGAAATCTATTTTACCCTGAACTGGCATGACAACAAAGGCAGACCGTTTTTGAGACAATGGATCGATGGCAACGAGGCCGTTGCGATCTACCATTACAGAGAAGATCCTATCCAAGGAAACAGACACAATGACAAGACGTTACCTAAGAACCCTGTTACTGGGAAGCCTTTTTGCCCTCAGTGCCTGCGCCCAGCAAAGCGAAGTTCGCCAGCTTCATCAAAGTGTCAGCACGCTAAATAATGAAATGAGCAAGCTGAACAAAGAGACGGTGAAAATCACCCAGCAGAACACGCTGAATGCCAAATCCGGTAGCGGCGTTTACCTGCTGCCAGGCGCCAATACGCCCGCCCGGTTGAATAGCCAAATAGGTATGCTGCGAATGTCGTTGCAAAATATCGCGCCGAATGCGGCGGGAACCCGCGTTGTGTTGCGAATTCAGGGCGAATCGAACGATCCGTTACCGGCTTTTAGCGGCACCGTTGAGTGGGGTCAGATCCAGGGCACCACCGAGAACTACCAGGAAGTGAATGTACAAAACCAGCTGATTAACGCACCGGCCAGCACGCTGGCGCCGAGCGACGTTGATATTCCGCTGCAACTTAACGGCATCACGCCGGAGCAGTTAGGCTTTGTCCGCATTCACGATATCCAGCCCACCAGTTTGCAGTAACTTCAGGGGCGACGCTGTCGCCCTTTCTTACTATCTGTCATGCTTTTTCTTCTTTTTTGTCATCTCTTCATCACATTCACCAATTTGCAATATCGATAAATGCCAGTACAATCGCCGTCGTTTATTGCACGCAAACGTGAACGCAATCGATTACGCGCGTGTCAATAATGTGAAACAACACATATTTTTGTGAACGCGGATACTTATAATAGGCGCGCAGAAATATGAAACATTTAGAAACTCCATGCGTGCTTTCTTTCACTCCCGTCTGGGATCTCAATCAGTGGCGTAATGATGAAAAAAACAATTCTCGCAGCCGGTGCTGCTCTGGCGCTTTCCGCTTCTTTTACTGCTAACGCAGCGGATAACAGCAAACCTGAATACGTTTCCGACTGGTGGCACCAGAGCGTAAACGTGGTGGGCAGCTACCACACCCGTTTCTCGCCTGTTCCGCGTAACGATACTTATCTGGAATATGAAGCGTTCGCCAAGAAAGATTGGTTTGATTTCTACGGCTACCTGGATGCGCCGGTCTTCTTCGGTGGTAACACCGGTGCGAAGGGGATCTGGAACCACGGTTCGCCGCTGTTTATGGAAATCGAGCCGCGTTTCTCTATTGATAAACTGACCGGAACCGACCTGAGTTTCGGTCCGTTCAAAGAGTGGTACTTCGCCAACAACTACATTTACGACATGGGTCGCAACGCCTCCGGCCGCCAGAGCACCTGGTACATGGGTCTGGGTACCGATATCGACACCGGTCTGCCGATGAGCCTCTCCCTGAACGTCTATGCGAAATACCAGTGGCAGAACTATGGTGCTACAAACGAAAACGAGTGGGACGGTTACCGTTTCAAAGTGAAATATTTCGTGCCGATCACCAGCCTGTGGGGCGGCCAGTTGAGCTACATCGGCTTTACCAACTTTGACTGGGGTTCAGATCTGGGCGATAGCCGCTACTATGTTAACGGCGAGCAGCAACGTACCAACAACTCCATCGCTTCCAGCCACATTCTTTCTCTGGGCTACGATCACTGGCACTACTCTGTAGTTGCACGTTACTGGCATAACGGTGGTCAGTTCAAAGACGATGCAACGCTGAACTGGGGCGCAGGCGACTTCAGCGCGCGTTCTACCGGTTGGGGTGGTTACCTGGTTGTTGGTTACAACTTCTAATCCCACTGCATTGCAAAAAGCCGACCGATGGTCGGCTTTTTTATTGCCAGCGCGCTTTCTGCAGGTTAACGAAATCCTGCATCGATCTGTCCGCACGTTCCGTAAATGTCTTGCCGGTAAAAGCGACCGATGTGCAGCGATCGAGACGAAAACAACGATAGTCATCGCGTAACGTACACCACGACACCAATACCCACACGCTTCCCATAAACGACAACCCTAACGGATGGATCACCCGCTCCGAGGCTTTTCCTTTGTCGTCTTCATAATGCAAATGCAGCTCCTGATGCAGCCGCATCGCCTGGTGCATAACATCAAACCAGACTCGCACCTGCGGGTATTTATCAAAATTGGGTGAAACGATGCGGTTGCGTTCAGCCGTAATGCGTTTGTCGTAAGGCAGCACCGCCAAAAGTTTTTCCTGCGCCGAACCGGCAGCCTGTGCCAGCGTATCACCGCTCCAGGTTTGCAACATGCCGATAGCGGCAATTAGTGCTTCAACCTCAAGACCGGTAAACATTAACGGCGGCAAATCGAAACCGGGCAGTAAGCGGTAACCGCTGCCCGCCTCGCCCTGAATCGGTACGCCGGAAAGCGACAAATCGCGAATGTCGCGATAGATGGTGCGTTCAGAAACCTCCAGCCGCTCGGCCAGTAGCGCCGCCGTCACGCGACGTCGGGTACGCAGAACCTGGACTATCTGAAACAATCGATCAGCACGACGGCTCATAACTTATCCGGATGAAGAAAAGCCCGCGCATCAGCACGGGCATCATGGGTTCAGGCGGGTTGATGCAATCCAACCCGGTTACCCTCACTGTCAATAATCAAGGCAATAGTACCAATGCCCTGCGGCAATACTTCCGGGCCAAAACAACATTCACCGCCCTTTTCACGCACGCACTCCAGCGCAGCCGCAAGGTTTGCCGTCGCCAGGTAGACCACTGTACCACCGCTTACCGGCTGGAACATTGGCCCTTTTACCAGCGCACCGCCAGTGGCGGGTTTTACATGCGGAAATACCGCCATTTCGATACCGGCTACGGTCTCATGGCGAAACTGACCACCTAATACATGCTCATAAAACGCGACTGCACGATCCAGCTGTTGTACCGGCAATTCAAACCAATTCACTAATGTGTTCATGCTCTGTTCCTCTGCGTTAAAAAAATCAACACAGCGAGTCTGCCAGAGGGCTCCTGACAGCATATTGTCAGTAGGGATCGTCTTACTATTTTCCGTCCCGTCTCGATAATTATCCGAAAAACATAATTAACTAAAGCATTAATGAGCAGGCTATGTATTCAAAGCGAAATGATATCTATAAACTCCGCCCCCTGCCGTAATGGGTAGCCGATACAAACAGGAATTACACGCTAAGGAACAGGGAACGATGTGGGCAGTTGAAATGCAGGCCGTCAGTAAAAGTTATTTATTAGGACAGGTTCGTGTTGACGCATTAAAAGAGGTGACGCTCAACATTGCAGCAAAACGGTTTACCGTATTATCCGGTCAGTCCGGCAGTGGCAAAACGACACTACTGAACTTAATCGGCGGTATTGATACTCCCGATAGTGGCCGTCTGGTGATCGCAGATCGCGAAATGAACAGCCTCAATGACGACCAGTGCAGCGCTTTTCGCGCCCATAACCTTGGATTTATCTTTCAGAACTTCAATCTTATCCCGGTGCTCACCGCACGCGAAAACGTCGAAATTCCGCTTCTCGCACAGCGTCGCACGGCGGCCTGGCGCAAACAGGCAGTCAACGACATGCTTGAAAGCGTCGGCCTTGGCGATAAAGCCGATTCGTTGCCGAACCAGCTCTCTGGCGGGCAGCGCCAGCGCGTCGCCATCGCCCGGGCTCTCATTCATCGCCCAGCGCTGGTGGTGGCCGACGAACCCACTGCGAACCTCGACAGCAAAACAGGCAAATCCATTTTACAGCTGTTACGGCGTTTGCAGCAGGAGCATGCCGTTACGGTGGTGTTCTCTTCCCACGATCCGCAGGTGATTGCCGAGGCCGATGATTTGTATGTCGTCCACGACGGCAGTGTGAACGGCCCGGGCGCTCGCTAAGGAGAGAACATGCTGAAACTAAAAACGCTCAAACACGCGCTGCGCAACCTGCTGCGCAACCGTCGGCGGACCTTATCAACACTCTGTGCAATCGTGGTGGGTGCCGTCGGTATTCTGTTGTTTGGCGGTTATAACCACTCGATCAAATACAGTTTGCAAACGACATTCGTGCGTAGTACCGGTCATCTGCAAATCCAGCATCGGGATTATTTACTGCACGGTACGGGAAACCCGGCGCAATACAGCATCCGCAATTACCAGAAAGTGATGGATATCATCGCCCGCGATCCGGTACTGCAACCGATGCTCACCGTCAGCACGCCGGTGCTAATGCTGACAGGCATCGCCGGGCATTATGCGGTTGGGACGTCACGTCCGGCGCTTATTTACGGCAGTGAAGCCGCAGGGAAAGTACAACTGAACAAATGGGACGAATACCACCTCGGTGATTTCCTGCAAAACCGCCAGATATACTCTGGTACCGCAGCGGATTCGGCATTTATTGGCGGCGGCCTGGCGCGTTTGCTGCAATTGTGCGACCTCGCAAAAAACCAGCCTTGCAATGCTCCTCGAGCCAAAGAGAACCACGCCGCCGATCTTCCGGCCGATCTTCCGGCCGATCTTCTGCAACTGTCGCAGCAAGCGCGACAGGCGCACGCTACAGACAGCGACAATTACATTGAACTGCTGGCGGCTTCTGGTAACGGCGCGCCAAATATTGTGCGCGTTAAAGTGGAGGGTATTCAGCCGCAACCCGCTCGCGAGCTGGATGATAGCTTTGTTGGCATCCATCTGCACCAGGCGCAACAACTGCTGTTTGGTCAGGAGACGCCAGGCGTGACGGCTATCATTCTGCAACTGCACAGCACCTCGCAACTGGCGGCGGCGCGAGCGCGGCTCCAGCAGCTTTTTGCCAGCGAACTCGCGGATTATCCGCTGACAGTATACGACTTCACCGAGCTGCAGCCGTTGTATAAACAGGTACTGAAAATGTTCGACAACATGCTCAATTTCATGCTGGTTCTCATCCTCGCCATCGCGCTATTTACCGTCAGTAACACCATGGGAATGGCAGTAATGGAGCGCACGGTGGAGATTGGCACGCTGCGTGCTGTCGGGCAGAAACGGCGTGATATCCAGCGCTTGTTTCTCAGCGAAGGCTCGCTACTGGGTGTGTTCGGCTCGATTACCGGGGTAATCGTCTCTTTATTGCTGGCGTATCTGATCAATCACGCCGGGCTTACCTGGCAGCCTCCTGGCGTGACAGTGCCAATCAGGATCCATATCAGCGTGTGGGGAGAGTGGGCAATGGTTAGCAGCGTAGTCGGCGTGTTGTTGCTGATAACCGTGATCTCATCGTGGTGGCCTGCACGCCGCGCGGCGAATGTCTCTATCGTCGAGGCGCTGCGCCATATCTGACCCTGCCCTTCATCTATCAACAAGGAAGAACGTAATGCAATTGCAAAAGAAACCACTGGTACCCTTGTGCCTGGTGTGGCTCTTGTTGGCCGCGATGCCAGCAAGCGCCGCGCTTGAAGCGCAACAAATCCTGAAAAAAAGCGACGAGGTGCGTAACCCGGATCGATCCTTTAGCCTGGTCACAACGCTTATCAGTTATAAAAACGGCAAGCAGAACGACACCAGCAAATTGGTGCTTTACTCGCGCGCATCGCCGAATGGCGGTCAATTCCGCAGCCTGCTGCGCTTTATCAGTCCGCAGCGCGATGCGGGAAAATTGACCCTGAAAAGTGGCCGCGATCTCTGGCTTTATGATCCGGCAAGTCAGGCGAGCGTGCCAATCTCCCCGCAACAGCGTCTGTTGGGGCAAGCGTCTAACGGCGATGTCGTAACGGCAAACTGGGCCGAAGATTACAAGGCAAGCCTGGTGGCAGAAGAGCAGATCCAGGACGGCGAAAAGCAAATGCGCGACTGCTACCACTTGCATTTAGTCGCAACCAATCCGGACGCGCCCTACCCTTCGATGGATCTTTGGGTCGACAAAAACGATTTCAAAAGCCGTAAAGCGGAGTTTTACGCCGTTAATGGCAACCTGCTGAAAACGACCTGGTATCGTCGCTACGAACCCGCACTGGGCGGCGTGCGCCCCACCGAGGCGGTGATTATTGATGGCGTCAACGCCCAGCTTGTTACCGTTCTGCGCCAGCAGAATTTTGCCTGGCGGGATGTCCCGGAAGCGTGGCTACAACGCGATTATCTGGCGCACTTTAAGGATACGGATCAATGAAGGCTACGCGCGCGCGCTTAAGCTGGCTCATCGCACTCGGCGCGCTGTGCAACGCTTCTGCCAGCGCACAGCAGGATAGCACCCTGGCGGCGCTTGAACTGGCGGATAAGACCGAATTTACCGCCGTGGAAAATAAGGCGCTGAGTGGACTACTCGAAATAGCCAGCAGCCTGAACGAAAACAGCGCTAAAGAGCAACGCGCGTCGCTGGATATACGCTGGGACAAAACCCTGTTACGCAACTGGCGGGCTGTACTTTCGAACCGCTTCGATAGCCGTTTCTCTCACGCTCTAAACCAAAACCGCAATATCAATACCTTGCGTGAAGCCTGGCTTAGCTATGCGCTGACATCTCAGGCCTCCATCGATGTCGGACGCATTAACACCCGTTATGGTGTTGCGCTGGGCTATAACCCTACCGATTTTCTTGGTCGCGGTACGGTGCGTTCAGCCATATCGGCCGATCCGGAATCCCTGCGCAGCAACCGCCTGGGCAATGCCATGATCCGTTTGCAAAAATTTTGGGACAAAGCGGCTGCAACGGTAATCTGGTCGCCAAAAATCAGTGCCAGCCGGCGGCAGAACAGCGCCAGCCTTGACTGGAATGCCAGTAATCCCCGTGAACGGGTTTTACTGGCGGGAAGCTATCGCTTTGCCGAAAACCTTAATCCTCAGTTATTGCTGCTACAGGAAGAACACCGATCACCTCAGTTGGGCGCCAACCTTTCGCGGGTTCTGTCGCGCTCCACGCTGGTCTATGCGGAATGGGCGGGAGGACGCCAGCCCTTCAACTGGCAGGAAGCGTTGCCCGAAAGCCAGTGGGATATGGCGTGGCGTAACCGTGCAGCCGTTGGTTTAACCTGGACCGGCGAGAACCATTTAACCCTGCGTCTTGAGGGGCACTATAACGGCAGTGCCGACAGCAAAAAGGCCATCGCCACACTTCGTGCCGCTCCCCCTTATATTGCCGCGCAGATTGCCGCCGCTCCCGCAGACAGCACCGCGCAGCAAGCGCAAGACGGGCTGACGCCACGGCGTGGTGCGCTATTGCAGGCGTACTGGAAAGACATCGCCGACCAGTATGATTTCAACCTGATTTGGCAGCGGGATTTGCAGCGTCAGAAAAATATGGGATTTGTGGAGCTGAGGCGTCACCTGAATTCGGTGGATATCGCCCTTCAGTGGCAAAAAATCTACCGCCCTGAGGTGAAAAAAACCTATAGCGTGCGGCCAGACAGGCGCTGGCAACTCTCCGTGGATTACTATTTTTAAACTGCGTGATATTGCCGGGGCATCATCAATCCCCTACCCGCAATAGCAGTGCGAATAACCTGACTCCCCCTCCCAACAGGCGTTGAAGGGAAATTCATCCGTTTCAGGAATATAACGAGCAGTCCTGATATTGACACTGGCATTTTATCTATCAAACCTTACAAACCGGGCTTAAATATCATGGTCATTTTTCTTACTGGTCAGATAGAAAACAGGAATAGAACATCGTATCTTCTCTATCCCGCTTACATTCCTCAGGCAGGTTTAGGAGGTTAATCTATGTCCATTAATATTTTAATTGTGGATGAGCATGCAATTATACGTCGGGGAATGACCTCGATGATTAACTCACTAAAAAACAGCAATCTTAATACTGATAAACTTGATATTGATGTTATCGGTGATACCAATGAGCAAACAGAGCTTCTTGATATTCTCGCCAGTAAAAAAGTGGATCTTCTCTTTCTGGGTTATGGCCTGCATACCATTAAAACGGGTAACCCTGTGTCGGAACTGGATGGCGTTGCACTGGTAAAATGGATTTCAAGCCGTTACCCCAATACAAAAACCATCGTGTTATCGCCTTATAACAATACGAATCTTATTCGTATTGCGCTGGAGGCGGGTGCCAAAGGCTATATAAGTCGTAACACCAGTGAACGTACGCTCTGGCGTGCCATTACTACCGTGCTGATGGACGAAGTCTATATTGAACGAGGGTTAATGGATTCACTTTTCCGCCGCGATGCGCTGACGCCGCAGGAATTATCAACGCGCGAAAGTGAGGTTTTACGCTTATTATGCCGTGGGCTTTCGTTAACAACGATTTCCAAACGCATGAACATCAGTATTAAAACCGTCAGCGCACATAAACTCCGCGCCATGGGAAAACTCAATGTGCGAACGGATTGTCAACTTTATTGTTTATTATTTCAGACGCGGATGTTTGATATCGCAATGTAAATTGCTGCATCGCATTTAATTTATTAGCCGGTAAATAAAAAGGCCTCTGTATTTTTCCAACTCAGGCCTTTATGTATCACTTAAAAATTATCAACAGTTATTTAATCCATTTATTGATAACTTCCTGACTGCAAGGCTTGAACAAACAGCCATCCATTCCTGCCGCGATGCATTGTTCAACAACCTCGGCTTGCGCAATGGCGGTGAACCCCAATAGCGTTGCACGCGTCTCTCCGGAACGCAGCTCTTCCGCGCGAATCAGCTTTGCAAGGGTAAAACCATCCATCACTGGCATGTTGCAGTCGATCAAAATGTAATCGTAGTTGCGGCTCATCAGCCAAAGGGTTAGCGCTTCTTCTCCATTCGTTGCTTCGCTGACCTGATGACCAAGAAATTCAAGTTGATGACGTAACAACATAAGGTTTGGCGGGTAATCATCAACAATGAGCACCCGTCTTACGCCGGAAGATGAGCGCCTTGCTGGCACAGCCGACTCATGTTCAGCAGCATTGACAGATACCGCGGGCAAGCGCAAACGCACATGGACAGCGGTACCTTCGCCTGGGGTGCTTTCCAGCGTTAATTCGCCTTTCATCAGTTCGCACAGGGTACGACAGATAAACAGCCCCAGCCCGGAGCCGAGCCGCGAGGCATATTTATCGGAACTCAACTGGGTGAAGGGCTTAAAAAGCCTTTTTTGGTCTTCGGGCGTAATGCCGATACCGGTATCTTTGACGGTCAGCGAAACCGCAATCATCCCCTCAACAGCCGGTTCATGTTTTAAAATGACGTCTATTGAACCTTCGCGGGTAAATTTAACCGCATTACTTAACAGGTTAGAAAGGATCTGTTTGTAACGATGAGGGTCAATTTTTAGCAGACACCGATCGCCACCTTCTACATGCATATTAATCGTTAGCTGTTTTTGATCGGTCGCCTCTTTGAATAACAGCGCCACCGAGCGAGTCAACGCAATCAGCTCCTCTTTTCGCGGCGCTATTGCCATACGGCCCGATTCAATCCGTGAAATATCCAGAATATCCCCCACGACAGCGAGTAAATTTTTTGCGGCATCGTGCGCAACTTCCAGCATTGGCTGTGGCTGTTGCGCCAGCACATTCTGTTTGATTTGCAGTTCGAGGATGCCAAGAATCGCGTTTAACGGCGTGCGAATTTCATGGCTCATCACCGAGAGAAAATTCGTCTTCGCCCTATTTGCCGCTACGGCTTCATCCCTCGCTTCATTCAATTGCTGAATGAATTCCTGCCGCTCCGTCATGTCTATCCAGCCACTTAAAACACCATTGTTTCGGCCATCGCTCCCGTGAAAAGGAATGATCCAGTAAAAAACAGTGCGTGATTGGGCTGAGTGGTTAAACGTCAGCAACCTGTCACGCATGTGCGGGACACCTGTAGTAATCACCCGTTGATAGTCGCGGTGGAACTCACGGATCATGAATTCCGGCAGAGGCAAAACATCGACGGTTTTCCCATACACCTCTTCGCGCGTGACGTTCATCTCTTCCAGATAGCGGATATTACAACTGACAAGCTCCCCGCGCAGATTACGCACCGCGACCGGCCAGGGGACGGAAAACATCATATTGCTCATGCAGGCGAGTTGCTCTTTAAGCCGCTGCTGCATACGTATGCGCTGGTTGACCTGGCGTCTGAGCGAAATAATCCACACCATCGAGATGATAACAATCACCGACATCACCAGACTAATGACCTTGATATGACGGCGCCCACCCTGCCAAAACACGCTCTTTTGCGCAGCAACTCCATTATTCACCGGAAACGTATTTACGGCTGCAGATCCGATCGGATGGATGACTTGCTTTTCTGCTGTCTCACTGCCGGAAACATCGGCTGTATAAAAAGCAATATTCGCCGGACGAGCATTAACTGCGAGACAGCAAGTGAAGAGAAACGATAATAAAAAAACGCACCATTTAATATGGTGTAAAATAAAAGAACACATTCTCTTTTCCTGGTTTTTAATTGCTGGCTGATGCAATGTGTAAAAACACCATTAATATTCCAGACCGGGTATACTCACGATAAATCAACCGAACAAAAACACCAGTTGGTTATAATCTTTAAACATGAGTGAAATAAAACGCTGACGCATTTTAGAAATATTTTCTTGATTTATCGTTCCCTCATCAATCAACTGCGGCAATCGTTCCATCACAATGCAGTAGCGTATCGCCCGGCGCATTCCCAAAAGATACCAGGAAGATTTCATTCGGTGGGCAAGATTCGCAATTTGAAGGAGTGTTCCTGCGCGCGCGATGATATCGAGTTGTTGAATATCGGACGCTAACGCCTGTAAGAGCTTCGGGAGCATGGCATCAATTATTGGCTGCTGATGATTCGCCAGCAGATGTAATTCACGCAGCTCCGGTTGTGCTATATCCCTCGACTGAAAAGAGCAGCGTAAACGCTCTGCAGATAAAGGAAGAGACAAAATATGGTCGAATCCCTTCAGACGCAGCATTGATTCTGTTTCTGGCTGTTCATTGTCTATGCAGGCCAGTAATAACGAAGGTAATGTTAATTCTCCCGCCAACTCCGCAGCGAGAAGTTTCTCAACTAAATCAACACCTGAGTGTGCACTCTCGCTCAAATCGACCAATAGCGCATGCCAGGGGTGACGGGAAAGCACATTCTGCGCATCGCTTATATTCACAGTAGCGATATTTACATTACTGCAAAAGCGCAGTTGTCGGGCGAGCGCGCGCTGCTGCTCAGCACTGTATGTCGCAAGTAGTGTCTGCATTCCATGCATAACAAACTCCATGTCGTTAACTTGTTAATCCAATATGCTGCAGGTATTGATAGAGCTCGTATTCGGAGGTGACACCCAGTTTGCGCATGGCACTTTTTTTCTGTGCGCTGACGGTTTGTTTCGTCCTGCTAAGTCGGGTACTGATATCGTTCACCGTCATGCCGCGCAGTAACAGGCGCAACACCTCATTCTCTTTTGGCGTCAACTTCACCTCAAGTTGCGCGGAAGCGTCCTCTTGCGGCGTATTCGTTCTCGGGGAAATAGCAGGCGAGGTGAGCGCTTGCAATGTCTGTAACAGCTTTGTCGACAAGCTGGCCTTATTTAATACCGTGTGCACTCCGAGACGGAGTAATGAATGCTGAATACCGGGGTTATTGATCATAGAAACCACAATAATCAGTAAATCTGGCCAGCGTCTTTTTAATAATTGAATGAGCGCCAGACCATCATTGTATCGCTCTCCGGGCATGCTGAGATCGGTTATCAGAATATCAGTTGCGTGCTGCTCCAGCTTTGCCACGACTTCATCGGCGGTCATGGCTTCATCAATGATGAGGTATTGCGCGGAAAGTGGTGCGAGTAACGTTCGCATCCCCATTAAATAAATAGGGTGATCATCTGCAATCAACACTTTTTTAGGTTTCAACACGCTTAGAAATCTCTGGTCACAGCCATATCATTACGAATTCACGCACTTTAACAAAAAAAAATGGCAATGCAGAATGAATATTTAATAAAGGAAAGGCGCTCGCATTTTATAAAAATAAAAAAGCGAAATTAATATATTTAATAAATAAATGCGCTTTTATTATAAATAGAAAAAATGCCACAGATAAAAAAACCGCAGCACATGGCTGCGGTTTGTTCGGTGCAACGAATGCTTACGGCAGAATAGACGGCTGGTCCGCCCCTTCTTTCTCCACTTTCTGCTGCAGTAAATGCTCGCGCTTCATTCCCATTTTCAGCGCCAGAGCAGACGCGACATAGATAGACGAAGCCGTACCGATGGAAACACCGATAAGCATAGTCAACGAGAAGCCCTTCAGCATCGCGCCGCCAAAGAGATAAAGCATCAAAATCACGACTAACGTCGTACCGGACGTGATCAACGTACGGTGCAATGTTTGCGTCAGAGAGATGTTAAAGATCTCGTATGGCGTGCCGCGGCGGATCTTGCGGAAGTTCTCACGAATACGGTCAGATACCACGATGCTGTCGTTAAGCGAGTAACCGATTACCGACATCAGCGACGCCACGATGGTCAGGTCAACCTCAATCTGGAATAGCGAGAGTACGCCCATCGTGATAATGACGTCGTGCGCCAGCGCGATAACCACGCCCGCCGCCAAGCGCCACTCGAAGCGGAAACCGACATAAACCAGGATGCTGATCAACGCGACCAGCAGCGCCATCCCACCCGTCTGCGCCAGATCTGCGCCCACGCTCGGACCGACAAACTCAATACGTTTCACGGCTGCATTTTGGCTGGTCGCTTCGTTAATCACGCTAACGACTTTGCTTCCCAGCACCTGGCCACCGGTTTCGCCCTGAGCAGGCGGCATACGAACCATGATGTCGCGGCTGCTACCGAAGTTTTGCAGCAGCGGCTCCTGGAAGCCCGCTTTCTCCAGCGCGTCACGCATCAAATCCATATCCGCTGGTTTTTCCAGCGAGATTTCGATAACCGTACCACCGGTAAAATCCAGGCCCCAGTTAAAGCCGCGAACGCCCATCACAGTAATGGAGAGGATCAGCAGCGCGCCGGAAATGATAAAAGCCCAGTTGTCCCAGCGCATAAAGTCCCAGACTTTACGGCCGTGGTTCAATTGTTCAACAGTATAATCCTGTGCCACAACGCACTCCTCAGATAGACAGCTTGTTAATGCGTTTGCCGCCGTACAACAGGTTGACGATGGCACGGGTGCCGACAATGGCGGTGAACATAGAGGTCGCCACACCGATACCGGTGGTGATCGCAAACCCTTTAATTGAACCAGTACCTACTGCGTAAAGAATAAGTACTTTGATCAACGTGGTGATGTTCGCATCGAAAATGGACGAAAAAGCGCCCTGATAACCTTCGTGAATCGCCTGCTGTACCGAACGGCCGTTGCTCAGCTCTTCTTTAATACGTTCGTTTATCAGAACGTTGGCGTCCACCGCGACCGCAAGGGTAAGCACAATCCCGGCAATCCCCGGCATCGTCAGCGTTGCGCCAGGCAACAGCGACATAATGCCGACAATTAACACCAGGTTGGCGACCAGCGCAGACGTGGCGATCAGACCAAACTTCTTATAGAAGAAGATCATGAAGATAATGGAAACCACCAGACCTGCCAGGCACGCTTCCAGACCCTGCGTGATGTTCTGCGAACCGAGCGTTGGGCCAATGGTGCGTTCTTCAACAATCTGAATCGGCGCAATCAGCGCACCGGCGCGCAGCAGCAGCGACAATTGACGCGCTTCGGTCGGGTTACTGATACCGGTAATACGGAAGCTGTTGCCGAGGCGAGACTGGATGTTGGCGATGTTAATCACCTCTTCCTGTTTCACCAGCACCGCACGTCCGTTGGCATCTTTTTTACCGCTGTCTTTGTACTCCACAAACAAAGTCGCCATCGGTTTACCGATATTGTCCTTGGTGAAGTTAGACATGATGTTGCCACCCGCGCTATCGAGCGAAATGTTCACCTGCGGTTGGTTGTACTCATCCTGGCTGGAGGTGGAATCGGTGATATGGTCACCGGTCAGGATCACGCGTTTGTACAGCACAACGGGCTGGCCTTCACGCGTCTGTTTCACTTCGGAGTCACCCGGTACGCGGCCAGCGGCGGCGGCGGAAGCATCCACACTGCTGTTAACGAGGCGGAATTCCAGCGTCGCAGTAGCGCCCAGAATCTCCTTCGCACGTGCCGTATCCTGAATCCCCGGCAGCTCGACCACGATGCGGTCAGCGCCCTGGCGCTGTACCAGCGGCTCAGCCACGCCCAGTTGGTTTACACGGTTACGCAGGATATTGATGTTCTGCTGAACAGCATATTCGCGGGCTTCGCTCAGACGCGCATCGCTCATCACGGCACGCAGTACGTTGTCGCCCTGATTGGAGATAACGAGATCGCGATGGCGGGCTGTCAGGTAAGTGTTCGCCTGATCGCGCGCCGCGCTGTCGCGGAACTGAATGCTCAGGCCATAGTTATCTTCCTTACGCACGGTGGTGTAAGGAATGCCTTTGTCGCGCAGATCGCTGCGCAGGCTGTCCATGTTCTGTTCCTGCAGTTTACTGAGCGCCGTTTGCATATCCACTTCCATCAGGAAGTGCACACCGCCGCGCAGATCGAGACCGAGTTTCATCGGTTCGGCTTTAATGGCGGTCAACCAGCGTGGTGTAGCCGGAGCAAGGTTAAGCGCGACAACGTACTGATCGCCTAACGCGCTGACCAGCACTTCGCGGGCGCGCAACTGCGTATCAGTAGAATCGAAGCGAGCAAGAATCGCGCCCTCTTCCAGAGCCACAGACTTCGCGTTGATTTTTTCTTTTTGTAGATCGTTCTGGACCTGGATCAGCGTTTGCTCACTGGCGGCGACGCCGCGCGCGCCAGTGATCTGAACAGCCGGATCCTCACCATACAGGTTGGGAAGTGCGTAAAGCAGGCCGACGATAATGACGACGACCAGCATAATGTACTTCCACAAAGGATAACGGTTTAACACGGCAGTTCCCTTTGGGAAAACAATAGATTACAGCGCCTTCATCGTGCCTTTCGGCAGAACGGCAGCTACGAAGTCACGTTTGATTACCACTTCGGTGGTGTCGTTCAGTGCGATAGCAATGTAGCCAGTGTCTGCTACTTTGGTCACGCGGCCAATCAGACCACCGTTGGTCAGCACTTCATCACCTTTGGCGATGGAGTCCATCAGCTTTTTATGCTCTTTCGTGCGTTTTTGCTGCGGGCGCAGGATCATGAAGTAAAAAATCAGACCGAACACCACCAGCATCGGAATCAACGTCCACTGGCTTTGGGCTGCCGGTGCGCCTGCTGCTGCTACCGCATCAGAAATAAAAAAGCTCATTCAAATTCCCTCATTATTAAATTAATCAACGTTCAAAGGTGGTACAGACCGCCCCTGACGCTGGTAAAAATCCGCGACGAAGCTCTCTAATTTACCCTCTTCGATAGCCTTGCGTAAACCAGCCATTAAACGCTGATAATACCGCAGGTTATGAATGGTATTGAGACGCGCGCCCAATATTTCGTTGCAACGGTCGAGATGATGCAAGTAAGCAAGAGAATAATTGCGACAGGTATAGCAATCACACTCGCTATCAAGCGGGCCGGTATCGCTTTTATATTTCGCGTTACGGATTTTCACCACGCCATTGGTCACAAACAGGTGACCGTTACGGGCGTTGCGCGTCGGCATCACGCAGTCAAACATATCAATGCCGCGTCGCACGCCTTCAACCAGATCTTCTGGTTTACCGACGCCCATCAGGTATCGTGGTTTGTCTGCGGGGATTTGCGGGCAGACATGCTCCAGAATACGGTGCATATCTTCTTTCGGTTCGCCCACAGCCAGACCGCCGACAGCGTAGCCATCAAAGCCAATCTCTACCAGACCTTTGACCGAGATATCGCGTAAATCTTCGTAAACGCTGCCCTGAATAATACCGAACAGCGCGTTTTTGTTACCCAGCCCATCAAAACGCTCACGGCTGCGTTTCGCCCAGCGCAGAGACATCTCCATGGAGCGTTTTGCGTAATCCCAATCCGCCGGATAGGGCGTACATTCGTCGAAGATCATCACGATATCGGAACCGAGATCGTACTGAATCTCCATCGATTTTTCGGGATCGAGGAAAATAGGATCGCCGTTGATCGGATTACGGAAGTGTACGCCCGCTTCGGTGATCTTGCGGATGTCACCAAGGCTGAACACCTGGAAACCGCCGGAATCGGTAAGGATTGGGCCTTTCCACTGCATAAAGTCGTGCAGATCGCCGTGCAGCTTCATGATCTCCTGACCCGGACGCAGCCACAGGTGGAAAGTGTTGCCGAGGATAATCTGCGCGCCGGTGGCTTCAACTTCTTCCGGCGTCATCCCTTTTACGGTGCCGTAAGTACCCACAGGCATAAACGCTGGCGTTTCAACCACGCCGCGATCAAACACCAGACGACCGCGGCGGGCGCGTCCGTCAGTGGTATCCAGTTCAAATTTCATTTCTTCTCCAGCCAGAAAGACAGTCTGACGTTTAAAACCAGCGCCGCGGACCTATTCCCCGACGCGTTCAAAAATGGCTTGCGGATTGTACGTGATAAACATCGCATCCCCGTAACTAAAAAAGCGATATTTCTCTGCAACTGCGGCGTGGTACGCATTCATGGTATGTTGGTACCCGGCGAAGGCAGAAACCAGCATAATCAGCGTCGATTCCGGCAGGTGGAAGTTGGTGACCAGCGCATCAATCACCCGGTACTGATAACCCGGATAAATGAAAATCTGCGTATCACCGAAAAACGGCTCGATCAGATCTTTTTTTGCTGCCTGCGCGGCGCTTTCCAGCGAACGCACGGATGTGGTTCCCACGGCAACAACCCGGTTGCCACGCGCTTTTGCCGCCAGCACCGCGTCAACAACCTCCTGCGGCACTTCGGCGTATTCAGAATGCATAATGTGATCTTCAATGCTGTCTACGCGCACCGGCTGGAAAGTTCCCGCCCCCACATGCAGCGTCACAAACGCCATTTCGATGCCTTTATTACGCAAACGCTCAAGCAGGGGCTCATCAAAGTGCAGCCCTGCCGTCGGTGCGGCAACCGCGCCAGGCTTCTGGCTGTACACGGTCTGGTAGAGTTCACGGTCCGCCTCTTCATCGGGGCGGTCAATATAGGGAGGCAGCGGCATATGACCGATAGCATTGAGGATATCCAGCACCGGACGTTCGTCGTGAAACTCAACTTCGAACAGCGCGTCGTGGCGCGCCACCATTGTCGCCTGGATATCTTCCGCGTCGCCCAGCAGCAGTTCCGCGCCCGGTTTCGGCGCTTTGGATGCGCGAATATGTGCCAGAATACGTTTATCGTCGAGCATGCGTTCGACCAGCACTTCAATCTTGCCGCCGCTGGCTTTACGGCCGAACAGGCGCGCCGGAATTACGCGGGTGTTATTGAACACCAGCAGATCGCCGGGGTTGAGCTTGTCGAGCAAATCGGTGAAAGTACCGTGCGTCAGCGCGCCTGTTGGGCCATCCAGCGACAGTAAGCGGCAACTGCTGCGCTCAGGCTGCGGGTAATGGGCAATCAGGGATTCGGGCAATTCAAAGGAAAAATCGGCAACGCGCATGACACTAACTCGATACATATTTAAGAGGCGGGTAGTCTAGTGCCCACGCCCCTTCGCTGCAACCGTTAGCCGCTTTTGGACAAACAATAAGCATGAATTTTTTAGCACACCTGCACTTAGCCCATCTTGCCGACAGTTCCCTGCCCGGCAACCTGCTGGCGGATTTTGTTCGCGGCAACCCACAAGACCTCTACCCGGTGGAGATCGTTGACGGGATCCAGATGCATCGCCGTATCGACGTCATGACTGACAACCTGCCGGAAGTCAAAACCGCCCGCGAGTGGTTCCGCCCAGAAACCCGGCGGGTCGCGCCGATCACGCTGGATGTGATGTGGGATCATTTTCTCTCCCGCCACTGGGCGCAAATCTCGCCGGATTTCCCGCTGGATGATTTTGTTCGCTACGCTCATGCGCAGGTGGCGACAATCCTGCCCGACTCTCCGCCGCGATTTGTTAATTTGAACAATTACCTTTGGTCAGAGCGCTGGATGGAGCGCTACCGCGAGATGGCCTTTATCCAGAATGTGCTTAACGGCATGGCGAACCGTCGCCCGCGCCTGGACGCCCTGCGCGACTCCTGGCAGGATCTCGACGCCAACTACGCCGCGCTGGAGTCACAATTCTGGGCGTTCTATCCGCGCATGATGGCGCAGGCTAAAGATCAGCAGCTTTAACGCTTGCGCTGTGTGTGCATTACGCTATTTTGGAAAGCGTCATTACAAAAGCAATCGATAGACAAAACCTATACCAGCGATTGTCAGTGGCGCTTTGAGCTACCCTACCCCTCTCCCTATACTGGCCCGCGTTGCGTTCTATTAACCTTGTAAATTACAGGAGTACATATGGTACTGGTTACTCGTCAGGCACCGGATTTTACTGCCGCAGCCGTTCTGGGCAGCGGTGAAATTGTTGAAAACTTCAACTTCAAACAGCACACCAACGGTAAAGCGACCGTGCTGTTTTTCTGGCCGATGGACTTCACCTTCGTTTGCCCGTCTGAACTGATCGCTTTTGACAAACGTTACGAAGAGTTCAAAAGCCGCGGTGTAGAAGTGGTTGGCGTCTCTTTCGACTCCGAGTTTGTTCATAACGCATGGCGTAACACGCCGGTTGAGAAAGGCGGCATCGGCGCGGTGAAATACGCGATGGTCGCAGACATCAAACGTGAAATTCAGCAGGCTTACGGTATCGAGCATCCGGACGCGGGCGTTGCCCTGCGTGGTTCTTTCCTGATCGACAAAAACGGCATCGTGCGCCACCAGGTCGTCAATGACCTGCCGCTGGGTCGTAACATCGATGAAATGCTGCGCATGGTTGACGCGCTGCAGTTCCACGAAGAGCACGGCGAAGTGTGCCCGGCACAGTGGGAAAAAGGCAAAGAAGGGATGAACGCCTCTCCGGACGGCGTGGCAAAATACCTGAGCGAAAACGTCTCCAGCCTGTAATTGGCTGCATTGATAAAGGCCCGCACTGCGGGCCTTTTTTATGGCTAATTCAAACCAACGCCAGATGTGTGTCGTCATTAACTCGTCTGGACAGGCCTCATCCTTTTTAGACTGCAAGCTAACACAACGGGCCGCCGCTGCTTGTTAGGTTCCGACACACCGTTCAGGGGCGAAGCCAATGCCGCCCGCTTAACAAGCGGATCGTTATTCGCGTGTTTTCATTTCACGCCAGATGCGCAGTGCCATCCATACCAGCACCACAACTCCCAACAACAAGACGCCCCACACCAGCAACGTTTTCCACGTCTGCTGGCGCTCTGCCGGAGATGTCGCCGTTAACCGTTCCTCGCCGCCAAGCGCCACGCGATCCTGCACCTGCACTTCCGGTATCGCCGTAAGGTCGAGCTGTTTACGCAGCGCTTCCGGGATCAATCCTTCCATCGTTACCGCAGCAGACGCCGCTGCCCGGTTGCCCCATGCCAGCATAAACGGCCCCTTGCCCTGCGCATTAAAGACCAGCGATTGTCGGTCGCGGCTGCCGGTTACCTGCGGCAATGCTTCGGGTAAACGGGCATCAAGCGTGGTGATGCGCACCGCTTGCACGACATCTCCTGGCAGGCTGAGCGGCGCGGAAGCACGTCCATTAAGCGCCCACAACACCGTTTTACTTAACGGTTTCCACTCATCGCTGGCACTGCTGCGCCAGTCAATCGATACCGGCAACACACCCTCTTCAGTAAGCCTTACCGACAGCGCGCTTAATGGCTGCGGTTGCGCCCATTGATACTGCGCTTCGGTCGGGGAAATCCGTTGTTCGTGGCCTGCCATCTCCACCTGTTCCAGCGGTGTTGGCTCACTACCAGGCCGCGCGATGACCTGCGTAATCGCCACTGGCAGGTTCGGGGTATCAAACACCATCAGTAAATAACGTACGCCATCGGCGGGCATCGGCTGGTCGAGGTTAATCTGATCGAGCTTCAGCCGATCGCTGCCGCTCGCCAGCTCCATAACCGGTATGTCTTGCTGCAATGTCGTCCAGTTGCGCATGTCGCCGCTGAAAAAGAGCGTCACTTTGCCACGCCAGTTTTTTACGGGCTCCGACCAGGCCAGCTTCAGTTGCGCGAGATTGAAGATTTCCGGTGTATTTTCCGGGAACGCCAGTAAATAGCTCTGCCCGACCACTTCGTCAGGCTCGCCTTCAATACGAATATCGACGCCGGACGAGGAGTGCAAACGCACCACATTTTGCCCCTCTGTGCCGGTGTCAACCGGCGACGTATCCAGCGGGAACACTCGCAGCGCAATGGGCTCTGGCGCACGCGCGGTGACACGCTGCGTTTCCAGCGTAAACGGCACACGCTCGCCATCGTGGTTAAACACCCGCACATCGCGCAGATCCGGCCAGGCGCTCTGCGCGTAAGTATCCTGCGGCAGATCGACGCGATACCAGGATGCCGGTTGCGGTAGGTCGAGCGTCGCGCCAAACGCGTAATCCTGCGGTGAATCCGGAACAGCGTCACTGCTTATCGCCGCGCTTGCAGTTGTCACCAGTGCGGCCAGTAGTAATCCATGCCACTTTTTCATTGCTCTTCTCCCTTGTCCTCTTCCCGCACGGCTTTTGGCGGCAGGGGTGAAAAATACCCCACAATCAGCACCAGCACCGCCACACCAATAAAGGCAATGGCTCGCGAAAGCCCGCCGCCGCCAGCGCTGTCTACCAGCATTAATTTGAGCAGCACCACGCCCAGCAACACACTGCCGCACAACCACTGCTGGCGCGCATGCTGGCGTGTAGCGTGGATCATCACCACCAGCGCAATCAGCATCCAGAACAGCGCAAAGCTGGTCTGAATCAATCGCGACTGCCATAGGCTTTCACTCTCCCAGGCCACGTCGCCGTAATAAGCCAGCAGGCGCAGTAACGCGCCGTTTAGCCACCAGAAACCGAGTGCCGCCAGTACCCACGGGCGCGCACGCCAGAGTTGCGGTGCAATGGGCGGGTAGTGCGCTTCGGCAAAACGGCTGTACAGCCAGACGCCGAGCAGTGCAAACGCCGCGCCCTCTTCCAGCGGGTTAATGACCGGCAGATACGGCATGCCCATCACCCCCCCGTCGCTCAGATTGGCATACACCAGCAAACACAGCAGCACAGGAACCAGCGGCAATAATCCCAGCGCGCCATACAGCGCAGGCCAGATGCGCCACGGCCAGAACTGGCGGCGAATGGCCGCCAGCGCCAACGCAATCACGACACCACCCGCCGCCATGGGCAGCCCGACCTGCCAGGGTTCATTCCCCCACGCCAGCCCATCAATGAACCACCACAGCTCAGTGCCTGCCGCCAGCAGCAACATCCACAACAACGAAATATGCAAACCCTGCGACACCCGCGCGGGTATCGTCTCATTTTCACGGTAAAGCAGCAGGAAAGCGGCAGGCAGCGCAACACCCCAGGCCAGATTCGGCCAACCCGCTGCCAGCAGGTGCCCCTCAGTTATAATTTGCCAGCCCAGCATCACCGCCATTCCCGGCCATAACAGCCAGCGGGCGTAACCCAGCTCCGGCCACGACCAGCGCAAGCTGCCCGCACGCCATAACCATACGGAAAGCGCCAGCAACGCCAGCACGCCAAACCCGTTATCAACGTAGGCTGGCAGCACAGCCTGAGACGCGCCGCCGAGCGCCACTACCCAAAACGCGATACCGCCCACCAGCAGTAGCCAGCTTCCCTCTTGCCGCAGACCACGCCACAGCCATGAAGCCACCAGCCAGCATGCGCTGAGCACGGCAAAGATCAGCAATGTCGACACGGCATTAATACCGTCCGCCGCTGCCCACAGCGCGCTGCACAACGCCAGGAGAAGTAATGCGCTACCGCTGTAGCTCATGCGGCGCAGATTTTGCTGTACGCCGAGCCACAAAATGCCCAGTCCTTCCAGTGCCCAGGCCATCGACGTCCAGCGCGCCGACAGCGCCAGCGGAATGGCGAGCGTGGCAAACGCGCCGCCGAGCGCCAGCGCTGCCAGCACCAGCGGTTTTGCAGTCGCAGGGAACCGTTTGAGCGCCAGCATCGCCAGCGCCAGATAGAAGAGACCAAAGCCCAGCGCGCTAAATGCCGGGCCATAATGCCAGTGTTGCGTGATGGCGTACTGCATACCAAAGCCCGCCAGCGGCGGCGCAAAGAGTAAAACACCATCAATAATGCGCTCGCCCCGGCGCTGCGCGCGCAGTGAAAGCGCCACGCTCAGTACACCGAAGATGAGAATGTTAGCCATCAGGAACAACTGGCAGCTGAGATAAAATTCCGGGCGATAGTTATCCATGCCCCACAACCCGGCAACGCCGAAAGTGAAGACCATGCCAAGCAGGTTCAATTCGCGCCAGTGCTGCCAGATACTGATGGCGAGGATCCCCACCGAAAGCAGCAGGTAAAACGAGAACAGCGCAACATGGCTGCCGCCGCCGGTAGAGAGCAGGATCGGCGCGAGATAGCCGCCAAGGCTTGCCAGCAACGCCAGGCTCAGCGCTTTTTGCAGCACCGCCAGGCCAACGCTCGCCGCACAGATAACGATTAACAGCACAAAGGCCAGCGTCATCGGCAGCATCTGCCATAAGCGAAACGCGCCAAAAACGGTGAGATAGAGCGCGCCAACCGCGCCGCCTTGCAGTATCAGCGCAAAGACCGTCTGTTTATACCGCAGCCGCCAGCCAAGCCCTAGCAGCACAATCGCCACCAGCGCGACGGCGGCCAGCCGCAGTTCCAGCGGGAACAACGCATATTCCACGGTGTAGCGCAGCAGGAAAGAGAGACCGATAAACAGCAGGATAACACCCAGTTTTGCCAGCGGGTTGCCCTGCATAAACCAGCGCACCAGCGACGTCACCATTCCCCACGATGCGGTTTCCGGCGCTTTTGTCGTTACGGCAGGTTCGTCAATAGCAGGTGCGGACATAACCGGTGCAGGTGTTTCAGCTTGACGTCCCCACGGGTTTTCCGCCGCCACAGGCGATTCGGCTTTTCGCCCCCACGGGTTTTCCACCGGCGCGGCAGGTTGAGGGATTTCAACAGGTTCGGTGGAATGCGCAATTTCAGCCGCCGCCACCGGTGTTGGTTCACGGCTTTCCGGCGTCGCCGAAAACTGCCGTTCCAGTATGCTCAGCCGCTGACGCAGTTGTTGCAGTTCATTCTGGGTGGCAACGCTGCGTCGCCAGGCAGTGATGGCCACAATGGGCACCACCACCAGCGCCAGAAACAGCACCACCACGCCAAAGAGTAAAAGACCATCCATGTACTATCGCCTTCGCTAAAGGGGAGACGTAATGCCCGCCCCTTTTCGCGTGGCGATTCAGGCGGCGGACCAGACAGATGCGCTAATGGCTGAAAGCGTCAGCACATCATCCTGTAGCGTACCTGTACCTTCCTGAAGCCGCCAGCTTTTCCCCCGTAACAGCGGTGAATCCTCCAGCACAACTTCACAGGCCTCGCCCCGGTTAATGGCGACTAAAACCCGTTGTTGACGGTAAACACGCAAAAATACCAGCACATTGTCGTGCGCATAAATCACCAGACAGCCGCCGTAGCGCAACGCTTGCGAACGTGAACGCAACTTCGCCATGCGCTGATAAAGCGCCAGCAGCTTGCCATCCTGGCGCTTTTTGTCCCACGGGAACGGCTTGCGGCAAAACGGATCGTTAGCGCCATCCAGCCCTACTTCGTCGCCGTAATAAATGCAAGGCGTGCCCGGCCAGCTAAACAGCCAGACCACCGCCAGCGGTAAGCGCGCAATGTCGTTGCCGAGCACCGTCTTAAAGCGCGGCGTATCGTGGCTGTCAAGCTGGTTAAACATGCGCAATTGCTGCTGATGCGACAGCCCGGCGCGGTAGTTATCCATCCACGCCGCGCAGGTTTGCGCATCGATTTTTTGCGGATCATAAGAGAGATCGGTCTTCGCCAGAAAAGCCCACACCGGCAGGGTAAAACCGCGATAGTTCATGGCCGCGTCTTCGGCATCCGCCTGCAACCACTGGCGCGCATCGCCAAAATGTTCGCCAAAGACATACGCCTGCGGCTGAGTCTCTTTCGCCGCCTGCGTAATACCCGTGACATGGCGCAAATTGTTACGCGCCCCGCCATCTTCGCCCAGCATATGCACCACATCCAGCCGCCAGCCATCCATCTGCCACGGCGCTTTCAGCCAGTGGCGCACTACGCTCTCTTCGCCCTGATAAATTTCATCAACTAACGCGGGCGACTGGTAATCGAGTTTCGGCAGGCTCGCATACCCCAGCCAGTCGCGGGCGTGGCCGTTCTCATCAAAGCTGAACCAGCTACGCCAGTGTGAATCCGGGTTGTGGCACGCACCACCCGTTGCGCGGTTATGCCGGTCGAACCACGCGTGGGAATCGCCGGTGTGATTAAAGACACCATCCAGAATCAGCTTCATGCCCGCGTCAAGCGTGTTATGCCGCAGGCGCAGCAACGCCTCATCGCCGCCGAACTGCGGGTCAACATGCCGATAATCTTCGGTGTCATATTTATGTACGCTGGGGGCGACAAATACCGGGTTAAGGTACAGCGCGGTGACGCCGAGCTTTTTCAGATACGGCAGTTTCTCGCTGATGCCGTCAAGATCGCCGCCATAAAAGGTCGAACCGCCCGCTTCGCCAGTCAGTGGATCGTCCCATTCACGCATGACAATCGGCTGCCCGGCCGCATGGTGATGATAGATTTTGTCTTGATCTTCGCCGCGCGGCTGGCTGCGGGCAAAACGATCCGGGAAAATCTGGTAGAACACCTGATCCGCCACCCAGTGCGGCCCGCTGTCCGGCGCATCGATAGCGAACTGCTCAAGCCGCGCGGGCGGAAAGTGGCTAAAGCCCTGCGAGGTAAACCAGAGCTGGCGGTTTTCCCACAGCAGCTTAAAGCTATAGCGACGACGCGGCTGCCCGCTCGCCACATCGATCGCCGCCCGCCAGACAGTCACTCCATCGGCTGTCGGTTTACGCGCGCAATGCATCACCACCGGCGTCTCTTCGTTATCGATTTCCGTCCGCAGCGTCACCCGCTCCGGCAGCGAAGTTCCGGTTAGCCAAAGGCTAATAACTAATTGATCCTGATTCTGTTTCACAAACGGCGCGACGGGCAAATGCCATGCATTCAACATCAAAAAATCCCCTTTGCTCAAAATGACGCCACTCTTCCACAGCGATTCTCACCCTGCCTCCTTCTTTCCGCTTTTTTCCGGGGGTGAGAGAGAGGGCGCAGATGTGATCTGGCGAGATATTCACCAGGCATTTGTGTGAGTTTTTCCGCGCCCGCTTCGTGCTGATGCCCGAAGCCGCAGGCAGACGTGCTTTTTATACTGATAAAAACTATAGATGAATAAAGGGCTTAGTATGAGCAGCAAACCCGAGATCCTCGTCATTAGCGAAATTCCGCAGACGATGATCGACACCCTCGAACGCCATTTCGTGGTGCATCGTTACTGGCAGACCGATGCACAGGCCCTGTTGCGCGAACGCGCGCCTGCCATCCGTGGCGCCCTGACACGTGCCGCGAAAGGCATCAGTAACGCGCTGATAGAGCAGCTTCCGGCGCTGGAAGTGATCAGCGGTTTCGGCGTCGGCGTGGATGCCACCGATCTCAATGTCTGTCGCCAGCGCGGAATAAAAGTCAGCAACACGCCGAACGTGCTTAACGAATGCGTAGCCGATACCGGGCTGGCGTTAATGCTGGCCGTCACGCGGAAAATTTGCGAGGCCGACCGCTTTGCCCGCGCCGGCGAATGGGAACATTGCGCCTTTCCCGGCGCATGGAAAATGAGCGGCAAGCGCTGCGGCATTGTCGGCATGGGCAATATTGGTCATGACATCGCCCAACGCGCGGCGGCATTCAATATGCCGATTCATTATTTCAGCCCACGGGAAGCGCGCAACAGTCACTGGCAACGCCATGACTCGCTTATCAAGCTTGCGAATGCGGTCGATTTTCTGGTGCTCACCTTGCCTGGCGGTGCGAAAACGCAGCACATTATCAACCGTGAAGTGCTGGACGCGCTGGGGCCGGAGGGCATTCTGATCAATATTGCGCGCGGCAGCGTGGTCGATACCGGGGCATTAATCGCTGTGCTTCAGGAAGGAAAATTACGCGGTGCCGGGCTGGATGTGTTTGAAGAGGAACCGCATATTCCACCAGCGCTGCGCAGCCTGCAAAACGTGGTGTTATTGCCGCATATCGCCAGTAATACCGCCGAAACGCGCCAGGCGATGGCGGATCTAACCATCAATAATCTGGTGAGTTACTTTACACAAGGGAAACTGCTGACACCGGTGGTATAAGCCGGTAAAGAGGGGAAAATGCCGGACAAGCCTGACGCTTATCCGGCACAGTTATCAGGCTTTGCGGCGTTTAAACATCCAGCCAATCAGCAGCAGCACAATCCACGCGAAACCGACATACAGCGAGATGCGGGTGTCCGGGTGCCAGCCAATCAGCGCAATAATAAACACGAGGAAAATCAGCCCGGCAACGGTAGTGGCTACCCCGCCAGGCACTTTGAATTTCAGCGCTTTCACTTCATCAGCAGAGAGACGGCGGCGGAAACCAATCTGCGAGAGCAGGATCATGATCCACACCCACACCGTAGCGAAGGTCGCCAGCGAAGCAATCACCAGGAAGACATTTTCCGGCATGATGTAGTTCAGATAGACCGCCAGCAGCAGCGCGACCGTCATCACCATCACCGTTACCCACGGAATACCGCGACGCGACGTTTTGGCGAACATCTTCGGTGCGCTTCCCTGCTCGGCCATACCGTGCAGCATACGTCCGACACCGAAGACATCGCTGTTGATGGCGGAAAGCGAGGCGGTAAGTACCACAAAGTTAAGAATGCTGGCGGCAAAGGTGATACCCATATGCTGGAAGGTGAGCACAAACGGGCTGCCGTCTGTTCCTACCTGGTTCCACGGGTAAATGGACATAATCACGAACAGCGTACCGACGTAGAACACCAGTATGCGCAACGGTACTGAGTTGATGGCGCGTGGGATCGACTTTTCCGGATCTTTCGCTTCACCGGCGGTAATACCTATAATTTCAATACCGCCGTAGGCAAACATCACCATTTGCAGCGCCATCACCGTGCCAAGCCAGCCATTGCTAAAGAAGCCGCCGTGGCTCCACAAGTTGCTGATGCCGGTCGGCTCACCACCGTTGCCAATCCCCCAGATGATGATGCCGAACCCGGCGACAATCATGATGATGATCGTGGCGACTTTAAAGAACGAGAACCAGAACTCCAGTTCACCGAACACTTTCACGCTCATCAGGTTAATGGCGCAGATAATCAGCACCACGCTCAATACCCAAATCCAGTGCGGCACCGTCGGGAACCAGACGCCCATATAGATGCCGAAAGCGGTCACATCGGCAATGGCGACAATCAGGATTTCAAAACAGTACGTCCAGCCGGTGATATAACCGGCCAGCGGGCCGAGGTTTTCCTGCGCGTAGCGAGAGAAGGAGCTGGCAGAAGGGTTATGCACGGACATTTCGCCCAGCGCACGCATAATGATATACGCGGCGACACCGCCAATAATGTAAGCCAGCAGCACGCTTGGCCCGGCCATTTTGATGGCGTCTGCGGAGCCGTAAAACAGCCCGGTGCCAATCGCTGAACCCAGCGCCATAAAGCGAATGTGGCGGGTGCTTAGCCCACGCTTCAGCTTATTAGTACTTTCCATCGTTTCCACTGCCATTATTCAACACAAAAATAAAAAACCACGGAGCGCGTACCCCGTGGTTAAACAAACCGTGTTTGCTGCTGTTAATGCGCGCTGGAAGTCACTTGTCGTCCTGCGGCGCGATCCCAGATTGCGGCCAGAATCACCATCACCAGACTTGGCATCAACCAGGCCAGCCCCTGCTCCGCCAGCGGCAAGCGCTGTGTCCAGGCAGGAAGGTGTTCAGCAAACGCGGAGGCTTTCACGCCGTCAAGGATACCAAAAAGCAGGCTAATAAACATGGCCGGTGCGATAACGCGTGTTGAACTGTTCCAGAAGGAGCGGGTAAAGCTCAGCACCACCAGTACGATACAGGGCGGGTAGATCATCGTCAGCACCGGAATCGAAATCTGAATCAGGTGGCTCAATCCAAGATTGGACACCGCCATCGAGAAGATACCCAGAATAAACACCAGCGCACGGTAAGAGAGCGGCAGATACTGCGCGAAAAACTCAGCACAGGCGCAGGTCAGGCCAACTGCCGTCACCAGGCAAGCGATGAAAATCAGCGCCGCCAGCAGGAAGCTGCCCGCACCGCCGAAAGTGTGCTGAACGTAAGCATGCAGAATGGCGGCACCGTTCGCAGACTGATCAACCAGCGAAGAGCTGTCTGAACCCAGGCGGAACAGCGCCAGATAAAGCAGCGTCAGACCCACGCCAGCCATCAGGCCAGCCCAAACGGTGTAACGGGTCAGCAGGCGCGCTTCGGTCACGCCGCGCGAACGCGCCGCGTTAACAATCACAATACCAAAGACCATCGCGCCCAGCGTATCCATCGTCAGGTAGCCGTTGACGAAACCGTTGGAGAAAGAGGCATTCTGGTAGGCGTCCAGCGCGTGGCTGATGGAACCCGCTGGCCAGACAATCGCAGCGATCGAGAGGATAGTCAGCGCGATGATTTTCAACGGAGCAAGGAAATTACCCACAGTATCAAGCAGTTTGCCCGGATAGAGCGATACCAGGATCACCAGCGCGAAATAGACCACGCTGTAAATCAACAGCGGCATCGCGCCTTCGCCGGTCAACGGTGCAATCCCGACTTCAAACGATACGGTTGCCGTACGCGGCGTTGCAAACAGCGGCCCAACCGCCAGGTAGCAAACCGTCGCCAGCAGAACACCCGCCACTTTCCCAATCGGTGTGCTCAGGCTATCGACGCCACCGCCGACTTTCGCCAGCGCAACAACGGTGAGCACCGGCAAACCCACAGCGGTAATCAGAAAGCCAAACGCCGCCGTCCAGACGTGTTCACCCGCCTGTAAGCCGACCATTGGAGGAAAAATGATGTTACCTGCGCCGACGAAGAGGGCAAAGGTCATAAAGCCCAGAGCAACAATGTCTCGTGGTTTTAAGTGATGGGTCATAAGTTTTACTGCCTGTGGATGTGGTGTCGTAAAGTGATGAATTATTGGCCTTTCCCGACCGAACAATAAAACGCCAATTGCGTGAAAAATCAGCGGGAAATGCTTTATGTACAACGTGGCGAAGAATAGTTTTTCGATTTACCACGTAAACACAGTCGGTCTGACAATGTATGGGGCGCAATTTAAACGCTTATAACGTTTAAAGGCAAGGAGGGATCGTAAAACCAGATGGTTATGCTGCATTGCAAAAAACAAGCAGTCAAATACTCCATTTATAAGAAAAACACATGGCTGATCATGCGAACAAAAAAGCAGCAGACGTACAAAATACGTTTCAGCTGTGGTAGACGGTGCGGGAAAGCGGCCTGTTTTCGCAGACCGCTGGAAAGATATGCTGACAGAGCCTTCAGGAAGCGGCTTTTTTGGCAACCAGACGTTCCGGCAGGACAAAGCTAAAGCGGGTGCCCTTGCCCGGTTCGCTGACGATATCAAGGCGGCTTTCGTGGTGATTCACCGCGTGTTTGACAATCGCCAACCCAAGACCGCTGCCGCCGGTTTGCCGTGAGCGGGCTTTATCCACCCGGTAGAAACGTTCGGTCAGGCGCGGAATATGTTCTGCGGCAATGCCCGGTCCGTTATCTTCCACGCTAAATTCCGCGCCCTGCGGTACATGCTGCCAGCGCACAATAACGTGCGTGCCTGCTGGCGTGTGGTTGACGGCGTTATAGACCAGATTCGAGATTGCGCTACGCAGTTGTTCCTCATTACCGAGCACTTTGAGCGCGTTATCCACTTCAAAACTGAAAGTGTGCTTTTGCTGACTGAGGGTTTGCGCTTCCCGTTCGACAACCCGCAACATCATCGGCACATCAATGGTTTCGTTAGGCGGTAGCGTCGGCGCAGCTTCAATTTTCGACAGCGTGAGTAACTGGCGCACCAACCCTTCCATCCGCGACGTTTGTTCACGCATAGTGTGCAGCGCTTTTTCGCGCGGTGCCCCTTCCAGCGTTTGCTCCTGCATCATTTCCAGGTAGCCCTGCAACACCGTTAACGGCGTGCGCAGTTCATGGCTGACGTTAGCGAAAAAGTTACGCCGCGCACCTTCCAACTGGTGCATTTGCGTCACATCGCGCGCCACCATCAGCAGTTGTTGCTCGCTGTAGGGCATAACGCGGATCTCAAGATGCCGCCCATTATTGAGCACCAGATGCAGAGGTCGGCCAAACTCCTGATTCCTGATGTATTTCGTAAATTCGGGGTAGCGCAGCAAGTTAAGGATATTCTGGCCATTATCGTCCGGCCAGCGCAGCCCCAGCATCTGCTGTGCAAGACCGTTACACCAGAAAATCGCCCCCTCTTCGGTGGTGAGGATCACCGCATCCGGCAGCGATTCCGCACCGCTGCGAAAGCGTTTGATCAAATTTCCCAGTTCACGGCGGCGCTTTTTATTACGCATCTGCATCTGGTGTAGCCCGTAAAGTAGCGGCTCCCAGCTTCCCGTTCCCGGCGGCGGGGTCATGCTTTTATCAACCCACAACCACCAGGAAAGACGCAGTAAATTCCAGAAATGCCAGATCAGCAACCCGGTTACCGCGGCGAACAAAAACCAGGGCAGGTAACCGAAAATCGCGCCGAGAATAAAGGCGGGGATACAACAAAGGAGGAGCTCCAGCACCAGCCTTTTCCATGACAGCCGTTCCAGCACGCGTCACACTCCTGTCAAATTTCAGAAACGGGTCGAAAAACGATATCCCGTGCCGCGCACTGTTTGCACCATACGATCGTGGCCGCTGTGTTCCAGCGCTTTGCGCAGACGGCGAATATGCACGTCCACGGTTCTGTCTTCAACGTAAACGTTGGTTCCCCATACGTGGTTCAGCAGCTGTTCGCGGCTATAAACCCGTTCCGGGTGAGTCATAAAGAAGTGTAAGAGTTTAAACTCTGTCGGTCCCATATCCAGCGGATTTTCACCGGTCATTACGCGATGTGAGGAAGGATCGAGGCTCAACCCCTGCATTTCAATCACCTCTTCCACCGCCATCGGTGAAATACGGCGCATCACGGCTTTAATGCGCGCGACCAGCTCTTTCGGAGAAAATGGCTTGGTAATGTAATCGTCCGCACCCGTTTCCAGACCGCGAACGCGATCTTCTTCCTCCCCGCGCGCGGTCAGCATCATCACCGGAATATCACGGGTCATCGCTTCGCGTTTAAGATGTTTAATAAACTGAATGCCAGAACCGCCAGGCAACATCCAGTCCAGTAACACCAGGTCGGGCCAGGGTTCGTTAAGTTGGTTCACCGCGCTGTCATAATCTTCAGCTTCCACCGGTTGAAAACCATTTTGCTCGAGCACGAAGCACACCATTTCACGGATTGGTGCTTCATCTTCTACGACCAGAATTCGTCTCGCCATAATTCGCCCTGTTTTAATTAAGTCGTCAGTATATGTAGCGGCGCCATTATGCGTCAGTTTTATGACAGATTTATGAATAAGATGACCGCTATATGACCCGCGCGGTGGCCGTGTGACAACGCAAATTTGCGTTCGGTTATGTCCCTCATCTGCTTAATGTTTATAATCTGCTTTACGCTTTTTCGCCATGGAACCGCTATGCGCATCATTCACACTTCAGACTGGCATCTGGGTCAAAACTTCTACAGTAAAAACCGCGCCGCCGAACATGACGCTTTTCTCGACTGGCTGCTCGCCGCCGCCGAAACGCATCAGGTGGATGCCATTATTGTCGCAGGCGATATTTTTGATACCGGTTCCCCGCCAAGCTATGCCCGCGAGCTTTACAACCGTTTTGTGGTCAAACTCCAGCAGACGGGCTGCCAGCTTATCGTGCTGGCGGGAAACCACGATTCCGTGGCTACGCTGAATGAATCAAAAGAGATCCTCGCCTACCTGAAAACCACCGTGGTAGCCAGTGCAGGCGCCCAGCCGTTCTTGTTAAAGCGCCGCGATGGCGAACCCGGTGCGGTATTTTGCCCGGTGCCGTTTTTACGCCCGCGCGACATTACCGTTAGCCAGGCGGGGCTTTCCGGACAACAAAAACAGCAGCATTTACTCGCAGCAATCACCGATTACTATCAACAGCAATTTACTAAAGCCCGTGAACTGCGCGGTGACAAACCACTGCCGATTATCGCCAGCGGCCATTTAACCACGGTGGGTGCCAGTAAAAGTGACGCGGTGCGTGATATTTATATCGGCACGTTAGACGCCTTCCCTGCACAAAATTTTCCCCCTGTGGATTACCTCGCGCTCGGCCATATTCATCGGGCGCAGAAAATTGGCGGCCAGGAGCATATCCGCTACTGCGGTTCGCCCATTGCGTTGAGTTTTGATGAAACCGGGAAAAGCAAAAGCGTCAATCTGGTGACATTCGCCGAAGGTAAACTCGCCGATGTCACGGCGCTGGAGGTGCCGGCAACCCAACCGTTAGCGGTGATCAAAGGTGATTTTGCTGAAATCTGCCGCCAGTTAGAACAGTGGCGCAATGCGCCCGCAGAACCACCCGTATGGCTGGATATCGAAATCGAAAGTCATGAATATCTGGCGGATATGCAGCGCAAAATCCAGCTGGTGACAGAAGATTTGCCGGTAGAAGTGCTGCTGGTGCGCCGCAGCCGCGAGCAGCGCGAACGAATTCTTTCCGGCGAGTTACGCGAAACCTTAAACGAATTAAAGGTGGAAGAGGTCTTCGCCCGTCGACTTGCGCTGGCAGAACTCGACGACACCCAAAATGCGCGGTTACACACGCTGTTTAGCGAAGCGCGCCAGGCGCTGGATGAGGAGAATGAGGCATGAAAATCCTGAGCCTGCGGCTAAAAAACCTGAACTCGCTTAAAGGCGAGTGGAAAATAGACTTCACCGAAGAGCCGTTCGCCAGTAACGGTTTATTCGCCATTACCGGCGCGACCGGCGCGGGGAAAACCACCCTGCTCGACGCCATCTGCCTGGCGCTGTACCACGAAACACCGCGCCTGAGCACCCTTTCGCAATCGCAAAACGATTTAATGACCCGCGATACGGCCGACTGCCTGGCCGAAGTGGAGTTTGAAGTGAAAGGCGTCGCCTACCGCGCGTTCTGGAGCCAGAGCCGCGCCCGCGGGCTGCCGGATGGCAACCTGCAAGCCCCGCGCGTTGAGCTTGCGCTCTGCGCCGATGGCAAAATCCTTGCCGATAAAGTGAAAGACAAGCTTGATCTTACTGCCTCACTGACCGGGCTGGATTATGGCCGCTTTACCCGTTCTATGCTGCTATCGCAGGGGCAGTTTGCCGCCTTCCTCAATGCGAAACCGCGCGAACGCGCCGAGCTGCTCGAAGAGCTAACCGGCACAGAGATTTACGGCCAGATTTCCGCCATGGTGTTTGAAAAACATAAAGCGGCGAAAACCCGGCTGGAGCAGTTGCAGGCGCAGGCAAAAGGCGTGGAACTGCTTAACGATGAGCAGCGCCAGCAGCTTACGCAAAGTTTGCAGGCGCTTACTGACGAAGAACAACGTTTGCTGGCAGAGCAGCGCGACATACAAACGCAGGCCAACTGGCTGAACCGCGACGCGGAGTTACGCGCCGCGCGCGGACGCGCCCAGGCCGCACTGGTACAGGCGCAGCAGGCGCTGGCCGGTGCCCAGCCGCAGTTAGCGGCGCTGGAACGTGCGCAACCGGCGCTACAATTGCGCCCGCTGTGGGACCGGCTTGAAGAGCAGCGTAAAGCGCTGGTTCGCACCCGCGCACAGAGCGAAGAAGTAAATACTCGCTTACATGCCAGCCTGTTACAGCGCGCACGTATTCGCTTTAGCGCCCAGCAGCAGCATGCAACCTTGCGGGAAACGCAGAAAACACTGGAAAGCTGGCTTGTTGAGAACGCGCGATTTGAGCGCTGGCAGAACGAATTAACCGGCTGGCGTGTGTTGTTCAACCAGCTGGAAGAAGAGAAAAAACAGTGGCTCGGCCTGCAACAACGTGTGCAGACCCACGAGGCGAAACTGCGCACTTTGCCTGAGTCGACACTTGCAATGAGCGCGGAAGAGACGGCTGCGGCAATGGCGTTGTGCGCGCAAAACCGCCCGCTGCGCCAGCAACTTACCGCTCTGCATGCCCGTTTTGCTCCGCTGCGCAAACAGCTGGCGCAGCGCCAGCAGAGCTTGCTTGATTTACGCGCCGAGCAGGAAAAGATCGGCGTTGAACTGGCGCGTAAACGTGAGTTGTATAAAGAGAAAAACCAGCTACTGACGGAAGTCACGACCATTTGCGAGCTGGAAAACCGCATCAAAGATCTGGAAAGCGAACGCGCACGCCTGCAACCGGGTCACCCTTGCCCGCTGTGTGGCGCAACCGAACATCCGGCGATTGCGCATTATCAAACCCTTGAGCCAGGCGTCAATCAGGCGCGGCGCAGCGTGCTGGATCTCGAAGTGCGCCAGGTCAAAGAGGATGGCGTCGCGCTTGGCGAGCGGCTGAAAGGGCTGGCTGAACGCTACGAAAAAGACGAACGCGAAGTGAAAAACCTGCAACAGGAGGAGCAAAACTGGTTGCAGGAGTGGGCAAAAGCCTGCGCCGCGCTCAGCGTCACGCTGGAGCCGCATCGCGAACTCACCAGTTGGCAAAGCGCGCAGGATGCTTATGAACATCAGCTTTATTTGCTGAACCAGCGCCAGACATTGCAGTTGCAAATCAGCGAACTTCATCAACAAAGCGAACAGTATCAACACGTTGTGGTTGCTCGCCGTGAAAAACTGGCGACCACTCTGCAACAGCTGGATCTGGCCCTGCCGCCGGAAGGCGAAGAGGAGCCGTGGCTGGCGGCGCGCACGCAGGAAGCCGAACAGTGGCAACATCAGCAGCAACAGCTCAGTGCGCTGCACGAAAAGATGGCACAACTCACGCCGATCCTCGACACGCTACCGGAAAGCGACAGCGCCAACGACGGGCAGACAGCAGCGCTGGAAGGCTGGCGAAAGGTACACGATGCCTGTCTTGCACTGCAAAGCCAGTGGCAAACCCTGCATCAGCAACTGGCGCAAGAGGAGCAAACCGCAGGCGCGCTGGAGCAACAATTTACCGAGGCGCTGGGAAAAAGCGTTTTCGCCGATCAGCAGGCCTTTCTCGACGCCCTGCTCACCGAACCTGAACGCCAGCGCCTTGAGCAGTTACGCCAGAAGCTCGACAGCGAATGTCAGCAGAAACAGGCATTAGCGAACAGCGCTGTACAGGCATTGAGCGCACACCAGGCACAGCCGCCTGCAGCACTCGCCCCGGATGCCACGGTTGAAAGCATTGGCCTGGCGCTGGACGCGATGTCGCGCCAGCTTCGGGAAAATACCACCCGCCAGGGTGAATTCCGTCAACAGCTGAAGCAGGATGAAGACAACCGCAAGCGCCAGCAAAATGTCATGCAGGAGATGGCGCGTGCCAGCGTGCTGTATGACGACTGGGGCCATCTGAATGCGCTTATCGGCTCCAGAGAGGGAGATAAATTCCGCAAATTCGCCCAGGGTTTAACGCTGGATAACCTCGTCTGGCTGGCGAACAACCAGCTTAATCGCCTGCACGGACGTTATCTGCTGAAACGCAAGGAGAGCGATGCCCTGGAACTGGAGGTCGTCGACACCTGGCAGGCGGATGCGGTTCGTGATACGCGCACTCTTTCCGGCGGCGAGAGCTTCCTGGTCAGCCTGGCGCTGGCACTGGCGCTCTCCGATCTGGTGAGTCATAAAACCCGCATCGATTCACTGTTTCTCGATGAAGGCTTCGGCACGCTGGACAGCGAAACGCTGGACACGGCGCTGGATGCCCTTGACGCGCTGAACGCCAGTGGAAAAACCATCGGCGTGATTAGCCATGTGGAAGCGATGAAAGAACGCATCCCGGTGCAGATCAAAGTGAAGAAAATTAACGGGCTGGGCTACAGCAAGCTCGACGGGAAATTCGCGGTGCGTTAAAAATAAGGGCGCGTTCAACCGCGCCCTCGTTGTTTATTCGCCCTGCGGCCACAGCCACGCCGCGCCGCGTACGCCGCTGGAATCGCCGTGCAGCGCTTTGCGGATTGGCGTTTCGCACTCACCGCCAAACACACAGTTGCGCAGCAGAACCGGTACGGTCTGGTAAAGCCGCTCGACGTTACTCATGCCGCCGCCCAGCACAATCACATCCGGGTCAAGAATGTTCACCACATGCGCCAGCGATTTCGCCAGCCGCAGCTCGTACCGGCTAATCGCCAGTTCCGCCACCGCATCCTGTTCATCGACCAGACGCATGATCTCATTGCCCTTGAGCGCCTTGCCGCTAAGCCGCTGATAATCCGTGGCAAAGCCGGTGCCGGAAATAAAGGTTTCGATACAGCCCTGCTTGCCGCAATAACAGGGGACTTCGTTGCGATAGTGCAGCTCGTCCTCATCCATCCACGGCAACGGATTGTGCCCCCACTCGCCTGCGGTGCCGTTACCGCCGATGTGCGCATGCCCGTTAAGCGCGACGCCGGAACCGCAGCCGGTGCCGATAATCACCGCGAACACCGTTTGCGCACCGGCTGCCGCGCCGTCCACCGCCTCGGAAACCGCCAGGCAGTTGGCGTCGTTTGCCAGCCGCACTTCGCGATTTAACCGCTGGCTCAAATCCTTATCGAACGGTTTACCGTTCAACCAGGTTGAATTGGCATTTTTCACCACACCGGTGTAGGGCGAAATCGAACCGGGAATGCCCATGCCCACCGTGCCGCGCTGCCCGGTCTCTTTTTCCGTGAGATCCACCAACGAGGCGATTAGCTCAATGGTCTGCCAATAGTCACGCGGCGTGGCCTGGCGATGGCGAAACAACTCTTCGCCTTGTTCACCCAGCGCAATGATTTCTGTTTTTGTACCACCTAAGTCGATACCGATACGCACATCAAACTCCTCATAGTGGACCACGCATTAGCAATGCAACGGCGGCGACAATTCGCTATCATGCCCGCTGCATTTAACGACAAGGCCGTGGAAAAAATCATGCTGTGGTTCAAAAATTTAATGGTATACCGTCTCAGCCGCGATGTTGCGCTGCGTGCGGAAGAGATGGAAAAACAGCTTGCCCCACTATCGTTTACTCCATGCGGTAGTCAGGATATGGCGAAAACCGGATGGGTTCCACCGATGGGTTCACACAGCGACGCGCTGACCCATAGCAACAACGGCCAGATTATTATCTGCGCGCGTAAAGAAGAAAAAATTCTGCCGACGCCGGTAGTCAAACAAGCGCTGGAAGCAAAAATTTCCCGTCTTGAAGCCGAGCAGGGTCGTAAGCTGAAAAAAACCGAAAAAGACTCGCTGAAAGACGAAGTGCTGCACTCCTTACTGCCGCGTGCGTTCAGCCGCTTCAGCCAGACCATGATGTGGATCGACACCGTGAATGGCCTGATTATGGTCGACTGCGCCAGCGCCAAAAAAGCGGAAGACACGCTGGCGCTGCTGCGAAAAAGCCTCGGCTCGCTGCCGGTGGTACCGCTGGCGATGGAAAATCCTATCGAACTGACGCTGACCGAATGGGTGCGTTCCGGTACGGTGGCGCAGGGTTTCCAGTTACTGGACGAAGCAGAACTGAAAGCGATGCTGGAAGATGGCGGCGTGATCCGTGCGAAAAAACAGGATCTGGTGAGCGATGAAATTGCCGTACACATTGAGGCGGGCAAAGTGGTCACTAAGCTGGCGCTCGACTGGCAGCAGCGTATCCAGTTCCTGATGTGCGATGACGGTTCCGTAAAACGCCTGAAATTCTGCGATGAGCTGCGCGATCAGAACGAAGATATCGATCGCGAAGATTTTGCCCAGCGCTTCGATGCCGATTTTATTCTGATGACCGGCGAACTGGCGGCGTTGATTCAAAACCTGGTGGAAGGCTTAGGCGGCGAAGCGCAGCGCTAACCTTTTCTCCACAGACAAACGCCCGGATTTTCCGGGCGTTTTGCATTACAAGTAACGGCAGAGGTAAGAACTCGGTTCCGCCACCTGTAAATGAAATTCGCTATGACCAGGTACGTTGAACACTTCACCCGCGGCGTAAGCTTTCCATTCGGTTTCGCCCGGCAGCAGCACATTCAGCGCGCCGCTTACCACCGTCATCTCTTCCGGCTGCGCGGTGCTGAAAGTGTATTCCCCTTCCGCCATAACCCCAACGCTGGCACGGCCAGTGCTGCTGCTGGTAAAACCAATGGATTTCACTTTACCGGAAAAGTATTCGTTACTTTGAAGCATGAACTGGCCCTTATAAAGAAAATGTATGGAAAAACACTATAGAGGCCGGGCTTTGCTTCTGTCACGAGAAATTCACACGATTGCAGGCCTAAACCAGCAGTTCAGATGCCAGCCGCGCGGCCAGCACATTCGACAGTAAAACGGGCACATCCAGCGCTTTTTGCAGCAAATCGCGGTGATACTGGTGGAAACCAAGGCAATCCAGCATCAGCACATCCGCACCGCGCTCAATAAGCCCTTTACCCGCTTCAATTAATTCATGTTCTGTCGCCAGGTAAGGATGAGCCAGCGCGTAATAAGGTTCATTTTCCAGCACTTGCCATTTTTTCTCTTGCTGCGCCATGAGTTCGGGAATGGGCACAATCACGCCTACCTGATGCCCGTCGACAATGGAAGCGACCAGCGGCGGAATAATGCGCTGCGGCTCAACCAAAATCGCGTTACGTGCAACGAAACCACGAATATCCGCCGTGCTCATCAACAAAATGACATCGTAGCCCTGGTTATCCAGCACTTCGATAACGCCCTGGAGATCGCGCTCCACTTTCTCGCGGGAAACCATCCCGAGGCTGTCATCGCTTAATCGTGTGGGAATGGCGTGCTCCCCGGCGTCTACGGCGTATTCACGGCGCACCTCTTCCGGATCCATTTTTCCCAGCAGGCTAAGATGGGTGATCTGCTCTTCTGAAACATGCTCCGCGAGGAGCGGAAAAATCTCTTTTACCGGAACCACACCAATAGTGAGGATCGCCAGGGACGCACTCATTTTTCACTTTCCGCCTTTCATCACTGCTTGTTCTTATTCGCTCTCAATCACGCCGTTATGATGGCTGTTGTGTAAAGAGAACATGCCACTATCGTGTTCATATAAATTCCAGTAACCATAAAAGAGTAACCGCTGGCTAGTATTCAGCCAGTTTAAATATGTGACGTAGATCCATTTTTGTGATGTTCAGGAACTCATCCAGCCTGCAAGATCCGGCTTAACTTTTGTCCGGATCTTCATAACGCCGTTTGGCGTCCAGAGCTTCCTGCTCGGTGGGGTGTTCGCTAATTAAGGTATCCGGTTTCGGATGGTCGGCGCGCAGTTCATACCAGGTCACCGTCGGACCGTTCGCACCTTTTTCAACGGCGACAACACGGGCTTCACGCGGATATGGCGGTTTGGTCGGCATAGCTCTTCCTCATTTTGCGGGTCGAGCAATAAGTATAGACAAACGTTTCGCTAACTGGCGCGCGCCAGTTGCAATGCCGCCTCAATATCAGACACCACCTTATCCGGCGACTGCGCCGCATCCACCACATAATGCGCGGCTTCACGGTACAACGCATCGCGCTGCGCCAGCACCTCGCTAACTTCTTCGCTGATGGGCTTGCCGGTTAACGTCGGGCGCTGCCCTTCCTGAGGAAAGGCCTCCAGCCGGTCCGCCAGCACATCGACCGGCGCGCAAAGATAAATCACCACGCCGTGTTCGCGCATAAAGCGGCGGTTGTATTCGCGAAGGATAATTCCGCCGCCGGTCGCCACCACGCGTGATGGCGCGCTAACCGCTTCCAGCGCGGCGGTTTCCCGCGCACGAAAACCGTCCCACCCTTCTTGTTCAACAATCGCTGCGATGGTCTGTTGGGCGTTTTCCTGCAACCAGTAATCGGTATCGATAAACTGGCATTCCTGCGCCAGCGCCAGCGTCCGACCTACCGTTGTTTTACCGCAACCACGTGCGCCGATAAGAAAAATGGGGAGCGTCATGAGCAGGTGTTCCCTCCGGGTCCTGCACAATGCAGGACGGAAAATAAGACAGCGATAATATCACCAAACTAGTACGAAATTCATCGTAAAATTAACGTTACACTTTTATGTCTGCGCCAATAAAATTTCACACGAAACCCGATTTAATCTGGGTTTCATCTGTAAAGATTCTATGGCAGCACGTGTCGCGGCAACCTTACTGAATGTAACACAGGCAGGCAAGCCCGCAAGGCGGCAAACAGTAACACATCATGCGGGGATGCGCTGAATTTACTCGCCCTGGCGGCGCTTGTCGGCCAGCAGCCATTTATCCAGCTCGGCGGCGAATTGCTGGCGATCCCGCTGTGACAGGCTGTCCGGGCCACCGGTTTGAATACCGCTGCTGCGCAGGGTATCCATAAAATCGCGCATCGTCAGCTTTTCGCGAATGGTGGCCTCGCTATAGCGTTCACCGCGCGGGTTCAGCGCCGCCGCGCCTTTTGCCAGCACTTCTGCCGCCAGCGGAATGTCCGCCGTGATCACTAAATCACCAGCTTCGCACAGCCGGACAATTTCATTGTCGGCAACGTCAAAACCCGCAGGCACTCTGATGGAACGGATCACCCGCGACGGCGGCACGCGCAGGTTTTGGTTCGCCACCAGCGTTAACGGCATCTGTGTGCGCTCGGCGGCACGGAATAAAATCTCTTTGATTACGTTCGGACAGGCGTCCGCATCAACCCAAATTGCCATCGTTACTCCTTTCTGTTTGCGGCGCATTGTCGCTTTAATTTCCTGCCGGGGAAAGGAGAGATCCTTTCGCCCTCGCCGCCAATCCACGTTAAGCTATATCGCACAAACATTTACAAGCAGAGAGACGGATGTGATGGAGAAGAAAATCGGTTTTATCGGCTGCGGTAACATGGGAAAAGCGATTGTTGGCGGCTTGATTGCCAGCGGTCAGGTGCTGCCGGGGCAAATATGGGTGTATACCCCGTCGCCGGATAAAGTGGCTGCCCTGCATGACCAGTTTGGCGTGAACGCCGCGCAAAGCGCGCAGGAAGTGGCGCAGATTGCCGATATCGTCTTTGGCGCAGTCAAACCGAACATTATGGTGAAAGTGCTTAACGATATCGCCTCCAGCCTGAACAAAGAGACGCTGGTGGTCTCCATCGCCGCAGGCGTTACGCTTGATCAGTTAGCTCGCGCACTCGGCCATGACCGCAAAATCGTCCGCGCCATGCCCAACACCCCGTCACTGGTGAACGCGGGTATGACCTCTGTGACGCCAAACGCGCTGGTCACTCCGGAAGATACCGCCGATGTGCTGAATATCTTCCGCTGCTTTGGTGAAGCGGAAGTGATTGCCGAACCGATGATCCACCCGGTGGTTGGCGTCAGCGGCTCTGCACCGGCGTATGTATTTATGTTTATCGAAGCGATGGCCGATGCCGCGGTACTGGGCGGGATGCCGCGCGCGCAGGCCTATAAATTTGCCGCTCAGGCGGTAATGGGCTCCGCGAAAATGGTACTGGAAACCGGCAAGCATCCAGGCGAGCTTAAAGATATGGTCTGCTCGCCTGGCGGCACCACCATTGAAGCGGTAAAAGTGCTGGAGGAGAAAGGTTTCCGCTCGGCGGTTATCGAAGCCATTGCCGCGTGTATGGCGAAGTCCGACAAACTCAGCAGCTAAAGCAATGCGCCACGCTCAACCGCGTGGCGCCATTTCTCAGGCCAGCATTTCGCTGGCGGCATGCAGGCTAATCGGTTGCTGCATCTTCAGCAGTAAACCCGCCGTTTCACTATACTCACCGCAGCTCAGCACCGCTTTCAGTATGCCTTCTTCGCCGTAGAGCACGGCAAAACGCTTATTATCAAACGATCCCAGCATTTTCATGCTGTCCCACTCGCGGGTATAACCGAGGTATTCAAAACGGTTTCCGAAGTGAGTCGTCCAGAAAAAGGGTACCCGATCAAAAGTGTGCTGTTCACCCAGCATATTCAGTGCGGCGAGCCGCCCTTGCTGCTGCGCCACGCGCCAGTGTTCAATACGCCGACGCCCTTCCGGGGCCGGGTAGCTGGCGATATCCCCTACCGCCCAGACATCCGGTGCCGCGCTCAACGTTTCATCCACCGTCAGGCTGCCATCTTTTTCATGAGGCAGATCGTGTGCCATATCAGTCACTGGCTTGACACCCGTGGCGAATACCACCACATGAGCTGGCATTGAACGACCATCTTTTAACGTGACGCTCTGCACATGGCCGTTCCCCTCCAGCGCCGCCGGTTCGCCGGTAACAAACTTCACGCCATTCTGTTTATGCAGATTCATAAAATACCGACCTACCTCTTCACCAAACTGCGGTACAAACGGCAGCGCATGGCGCGACAGCACTGTCACATCGATATCCTGATTACGCAGCGCCGCCGCCAGTTCCATGGCGATAAAACTATTACCGATCACGACCAGTTGCTGTTCCTGTTCGACTTCATTAAGCAAACGCTCAGCCTGGTGAATGCCACGCAGCACATGCACACCCGCCAGGTGGTTGCCGGGAATATCCGGCCACACTGGCTGCCCGCCGGTAGCCAGTAGTAGTTTGTCGTAGGCGATCTCTCGGCCGCCAGCAAGCGTAAGCTGGTGAGCCTGGCAATCAATATTTGCCACCTCTTCACGCAGGCTTTCGACGCCGGGCTGGCTGTAAAAGGCGCTGTCCAGCAAGTGGGGGACTTCACTGATTTTCATTTTCCCCGACGGAACGAATTTGCTCAACGCGGTGCGATCGTAAGGCGCATCATCTTCTTTATCGATCAATACCAGGTGACCGTTAAATCCGGCATCACGCAGTGTTATCGCCGCCGCGCTGCCTGCCGCGCCAGTCCCGAGGATCACAGCGGTTTGTGGGCGCTCGCCACGGATAAGCGAGTGGCTGGCAGGAGAAAGTGGACGCGGGTTCACCAGCACACGGTTTTGCTCAAGCATCACCGGATACTGCTTGAGGTTTTGCAGCGCCAGCGGTTCGCGCCATTCGCCATTGGTGATATCAAATGCCGCTTTATGCCACGGGCAGACCAATTTACCATCGCACACGGCGCCCTTCTCCAGCGGCCCGCCTGCGTGCGGGCATTTACTCTGAAAGGCGCGGACTTTTGCCCCGGTGCGGATAAGGATCATTGAGGTGCCCGCGACATCCACTTTAACCGGTTGGCTTTCCGGCAAGGCATTTAGTTCAGTAACATATTGATAGTTCATCACTTTGCTCCCGTGTCAGTGTTGCGAAAACGGGCGTAACGCCAGACAGCGCACAACCACGAGGAAAAGGGAAAATAAAACGAAGCTTACAAAGTAAGCCTGGCAGAGATTAGCGGGCGGGCAAAAGACGGGGAAAATTCCGAAAAGAGGGTGAGCAAACGCAATGCTCACCCGCTGCGTTATTGCGGTTTTTTCAGGCAACCGCTCATAAATTTACTGCGATCTTCGCCTTTCAGGGATTGTTGCGTCGCCTGGGCGTTACATTCACGCATCCGCTGCTGCTGCGGCGTCAGGCTTTTTTGTCCGGGCTCAGTTTTGGTGTTTTTCAGGCAGTCACTCATGTATTTCTTACGGGCATCTCCCGCCAGGGTTTGCGCCGTCGCCTGTTGATTGCAGAGGGTCATACGTTGTTGTTGCGGAGTCAGCGTTTTTTCGGCGGCGCTCAGCGCCGTGACAAACAGCAGACCGAAAACGAGGGTAACCAGTAATGTTATTTTCATAGCACCATCCTTCTCTTAATGTGCGTTTTAAGGATGGTACTAATTGGTGAAAAAACCACCCGGCAGCAAAGATTTACCGCCGGGAGGCCGTTACTTCAGATTCAGCGCCGCTTTCATGGTGTAGAACAGATCGGTCTGATCCGTCAGCCCCACCACATTGCCCGCATGCGGGCCGTAAGCCGCGATGCGAACCTGCGTTCCGGTATGTTCCATCGACTCCTCTTCCGAGTTGCCGTAAGTGATGGCCATTACCGCACCGTCTTTGGTATTCAGTGCCTGGCTTAAGCCTGGCGCTTTGGTATCTGTCGGAATGATCTGGCTGGCGTGGGCGTGATCCGCCGTCACGATCACCAGCGTATTGCCATCTTTTTTGGCAAATTCCAGCGCTTTCTGCACGGCTTCGTCGAGATCAACCGTTTCGCCGATCTGACCGCACGGGTTAGCGGCGTGATCCTGTTTATCGATCGATGCGCCTTCTACCTGCAGGAAGAAGCCCTTCTCGTTTTTGCTCAGCAAATTAATGGCTTTTTCCGTCATCGCAACCAGTGTTGGTACGCTGTCGGTGCGTTTCGCGTTTGGCGTACAAGTCACGGCAGGTTTATCAAGGTTACCGTGCAGCGAGGCTTTTGGCCCTTCCCAGCGCACCGGCATATTGCCGTCGGAGAACAGCCCCAGCAGCGGTTTATCCTGGTTCGCTTCGGAGATCGCCGCGAGCGTGGAGGCATCGCCGACTAATTGGTAACCGCGCGCCTGCGCTTGTTCGCGTAGCGTTTTCCCTTTCCACTCACCAGCGGTAGCGGTTTCGCTAAAGGTTTTCGCGCCGCCGCCCAACGTAACATCCGCGCGGGCGTTCAGCAGTTGTTCGGTAATCGACCCTTTACCGCCTTTTTCCAGCGCGTTGAGCGCACACTTCTCACTGGTCACCGTTGGACCGTAGCAGCGGCGTGAGATAACGTGAGAAACCAGCGCGGCGGGCGTAGCATCTTGCAGTTCCGCAGTGGAAACGTTGCCCGTCGCCAGACCGGCAGCTTTGGCCATCTCCAGAATGGTGGTGTGATCTTTATCGTGAATGTCGACGCCGAGCGCGCCGTTATAGGTTTTCACGCCGGTGCTCCAGGCCGTGGCCGATGCGGCGGAGTCGGTGACGTAATCCGGTTTGCCGGTTTTTTTGTCCAGCGAATAGTGTGTGTACTGGCCAGTCAGCGGCAATGCGTCAATACCTTTGAAAAATCCGCCTGCCCCTTCGGCATAATTTCGCGCGGCGGTAATTTCGGAATCACCCATACCATCGCCAATCAGCAAAATAATATTTTTGGCGGGCTTATCAATGAGGGAATCACGCAACGCAGCGGTTTGGTCGCCACTTAAACGGCGGGCTCCGCCAGGCGTGGAAATATCCCCCTGAGCAGCACGATTATCAAGAACCGGTGCCGACGTCGTTTCGGCATAAATAGCAGGGGTAAACATCAGAGGTAATAATGCAAGAAATAATGCGCTCTGTTTCACTTCAATATTCTCCATGTACAAATACTTAAAGAAAATAAAACAGAGCGACTATAGGTAGCGCAGATGACAGTGATATGACAGTGCAGGCAGCGCGTCAGAGGTTTAGCTGCGCGGGTGCCTTAAAAGCTTTTTTACGTACTGTTGTAGCAACTCCGCGTCCTGATGGGTTACGTGAGTCCCCGGTCGGGCTTCTTCCAGCGCGCCTTCGATACTCTGAATTAACGCCTGTTGTTCCGTCGTCGCCATCTGGCGCAGCAGCGCGGTCACCACGATTTCCAGCGCTTCAACCTGAGCGACCAGTTCTTTCGACTCTTCTTCTTTTTCTGCCAGCTTGACCAATAACTCTGCAATGAGATTTTTCATAGCGCTATTTCCTTACGAGATTTCGAAGACGTTAGCATTGAGTTTTGATGTTGCAAAGTGGATACATGTATTATTTTTGCGGATTTTCTCACAACGCTTAATAGCCATTTAAAAAAAATGGTTAACGAAACGTTTCTCCCGCTTCGATGGCAAATCTTTTGAGTGGCTTAGCGATAAATAAAAAAAAGCGCCTGGCTTATTTGCATAAGAAAAAACAATAGTAAGGCCGAAGCAGACTTAATATTATTTCGGCCCTGTTGCGTTAGCGTTTTACCCGGCGAAACGCCAGCAGTAATTGCCAGAGATTAATAAACACCACCACAGCCGTGGCGGCAAATACCCAACGGAAACCCGCCATCGCAGATACGGTGGCTCCCATCAGCGGCCCGGCAACATTTCCCAGATACATAAACGACTGGTTGTAACCGAAAATACGCCCGGTGACCTGATCGCTGGAGTATTTCAGCAACAGCGTCTGCACGGCGGGCAGCATCGCGCCATCCGCGAAGCCCAACATAAAGCGCAGGATCCCAAGCTGGAGCGGCGACGTGACAAACGACATGGCGAAAAATAGCACCACGGCCACCGCCATCGTTGCCATTAAAATACGCGATGTACCAATGCGATCGCCCAGTTTGCCGAGGCGCGGCGCGGAAATCAGCGCCGAGACACCCGGCACAGCGGCGATAAGCCCGCTGAGAAAAGCAATATTCGTGGTGTGCGGTGACAAAGATTGAATAAATAGAGCCAGAATCGGGCCAATAGAGCCGTTGCACAACTGAATCACCATGGTGGTGATAAACAAACTGATGACCAGCGCCGGGTACGGCAAGGTGGAGAACACCGCTTTGCCGCTCAGACGATCGCCCTTTTTCACCGTTGGCCTGACACCCTCTTTAATTAAAAACAGCGTGACGAGGAAACTCACGATCAGCAATATCGCCGTGATAAGAAACACCATGCGCAGCCCCACATGGTCGGCAAGAAAACCGCCCATCAGCGGCCCGCCAATTACGCCGCTTATCTGCGCCGTGGAGAGCGTACTTAGCGCCCAGCCGCTGCGCTCGCGCGGCACCTGTGAGGCCACCAGCGCCATCGCATTGGGAATATAACCAGATGTCAGCCCCATCACACCGCGCAGAATCAACAGTTGCCACACATTGGTGGCAAACGCCTGTAACAGAATCGCGATCGCCATCCCTAACGAGGCGCGCAACAGCATCAGTTTGCGCCCTTTCCGGTCCGCCAGGCTGCCCCACATGGGCGAAACAATCGCCGAAACCAGAAAGGTAATACTGAACGTTAAGCCTGACCACATCGACAGCGCTTCATGGGATGTCACGCCCAGTTGCGCAACATATAACGGCAAGAACGGCAGAATTTGGCTAATGGCCAGACCGGTGAAAAAGCAACCGAACCAGACCGAAATGAGATTGACCTTCCAGGATTCCATAAGTACGCGTAATTATTGAAGTTTCGACAAACAGCGCACAGGTTAACAAGAATGCGCCAGCGATGAGTCACCAGAGATGCGGTTACGACGATTTCGGTATTTTATCTGTCAGCTTGCGTTTCACGCCGCCGCCGGTAAGAAAAACCCCATTATTCACAGTGGATTATGCTTAGCGACAGAGGCCAAAGCCGCGCATGCCAAGATGAAAATGGTTGGCGTGAGCAGCGTTGTAATCCGGCCCAAGGCCGTTACCGTAATAGCCGCAACTGGCGCTTAACATTGCCCGCAGCCACGGCTGTGTTCGCGCCTGCCGCCAGCCCTTGAGCACCGTCACCGACTGACCATTCGCAAGGTGAAAACCGCTGAGATCCAGCGCTTCTGCGCTGGCGTGCTCGCTACGCCGGGCATCAGCGCGGTTGTAGATATTGCGACACGCATAGCTGCCAAGATGATCGATACGCGTAAGCTGGCTGCCCATAAAGCGCTCAGTGAGTGGCCGCGCCTGTTGCTGAACAAACAGCGCGGAACTGAGCGCCAGCGGGCAACTGGCGAGAAAACTGCTGCTCAGTTTAACTGCCCCAAAGTCGCGCACCCGCACAACATTGATTAACGGACAATCTCCGGCGCTATCGGCAACCGCGATGGAAGAGATTAACCGCTGCTGATTCGCCTGCGACAATAATTCCGCACAGGCTTGCGGCGGCAAACGGCGCAGTTTGAACTGCGTGATGCGCCCGGGCGGGTCGCTAAGCTGTAACGGCGCAAACGGGTTGTAGTAAGACGGCAGCGCGCGGTAGCCAACCCAAATCACCGCCAGAAGAATGCACAAAACAATCAGCCCTTTCCCGCTCACGTTGCCTCCTTCTGGTTTCCAGAAAACATTATGGCAGAAGGCCGCGAATCGTGCGTTTTGACGTGCTATGGTATGTGCTTTGTGAATTCAGTATGAGTGAACGGAGAAATGGCAAAACTGCGGGTAGGGGTCGTCTTTGGCGGCAAATCAGCGGAACATGAAGTGTCGTTACAGTCGGCGAAAAATATCGTCGACGCCATGGATAAATCACGCTTTGACGTGGTGCTGCTGGGGATCGATAAACAGGGGCAGTGGCATGTCAGCGATGTGAATAATTACCTGCTAAACGCTAGCGATCCGGCGCGTATCGCCTTAAACCCCTCGGAAAATAGCGTGGCGCTGGTGCCGGGGATCCAACAGCAGCAACTGATCCAGGCAGAAAACAGCACACCGCTTCCGAATGTCGATGTGATCTTCCCGATTGTTCACGGCACGCTGGGCGAAGATGGTTCATTGCAGGGCATGCTGCGTCTGGCGAACTTGCCGTTTGTCGGCTCCGATGTGCTCGCCTCTGCGGCCTGCATGGATAAAGACGTCACCAAGCGCCTGTTGCGCGATGCCGGGCTTTCCATCGCCCCGTTTATCACGCTCACCCGCACCAATCGCGAGCAGATTAGCTTCAGCGATGTGCAAGCCCAACTCGGTTTGCCGCTGTTTGTGAAACCCGCCAACCAGGGTTCCTCCGTGGGGGTCAGCAAAGTGACCAATGAAGCGCAGTACCACGCTGCGGTCAACCTGGCGTTTGAGTTCGATAAAAAAGTGGTTGTTGAAACCGGCATCAAAGGCCGTGAGATCGAATGCGCGGTGCTGGGTAATGACGAGCCACAAGCCAGTACCTGTGGCGAAATCGTGCTTAACAGCGAGTTTTACGCCTACGACACCAAATACATCGATGAAAACGGGGCTCAGGTGGTTGTGCCCGCCGACATTGATCCGGCAATCAACGATAAAATCCGCGCCATTGCCGTGCAGGCTTATCAGACGCTGGGTTGTGAAGGTATGGCGCGCGTAGATGTGTTCCTGACGCCGGAAAACGACGTGATCATCAACGAAATCAACACGCTGCCAGGGTTTACCAATATCAGCATGTACCCGAAACTGTGGCAGGCGAGCGGTATTGGTTATAGCGAGTTAATCACGCGCCTGATTGAACTGGCCATTGCGCGCCATCAGGTCAACAGCGCGCTGAAAATTACCGTTAACAATTAATCACTGCGGTTTATCCGCCGTCTCCTCGTCCTCCGGGCGGCGGCGGATAATCAAACCAGCCAGCCAGAAACCAATCACCCAGGTCACCAGCCCCACCGCGTAGGTTTGCCAGCCTTTGGCTTCAAACCCCAGCAGCCCGACCATGCCATTCAGAATAAATATCAACCCAATCGCAAACGCGTAATAGTGCCAGTCACGGCGGATTTTTACAGGCAGCTTCATGACAACTCCGGCAGTCAAAACGGCATCATCGCACAACCGCCGCTTACCGTCTGTGGCGTATGCGGAAATTCTGAAATGTTACCAAAGTAATTAAAACGTTACAGAAATGTGAGCACTGGCAAAAATCATCCAACTGGAATCATTCCCGGGGCGAAATTATCACCATTCTGATGTTGACAAAGCGGTACAACTGCCAAAATTACCGTCAGTTGAGGCCATGCGCCAACTAAATCGAGCGTTAAAAAGTAAAGAGTACCGGAGGTCTAATGGCTGACTTTACTATGTCAAAACCCTTTAAGGGCGCAAAACAACGTGACACCTCCAGACCGGGTAATATTGCTTACGCCGTATTCGTACTACTCTGCTTCTGGGCGGGTGCACAGTTGCTGAACCTGCTGGTGCATGCACCGGGCGTGTTCGAGCATCTGATGCAAGTGCAGGACACCACCCGCCCGCACGTAGAAATGGGAATGGGCGTAGGCACGATTTTCGGTCTTGTGCCTTTCCTCGCGGGAAGCGCCCTGCTAGGTGTCATCTTCCTTATCTTACGCTGGCGGCACCACCATTCGCGCTAGTTCTGCGCCATGCAGGCGGCCCGACGATCGTCGACGCGCTTCGCAAACCATGCTGTTGTCAGGTTGCGCGTGATCTTCGGGCTTTCCAGCTTGATCCCCGGCAGTACTTCTCTTGGCAATGTTTTGCCACTTTTCTTTTCGGCCAGCCGATACACTTCGCGATAGAGTTTGGTCTCTTCCAGCCTGTCGCTGTCTCCACGCTCCAGCTGCCGACGGATATCACGATCGCTCATACCAAGCGAAGCGCCCAGTTTGCGCACGGCTAATTCCGTGCTACCCGCATCGCTGCTGCCGTACAAAATCAGGTCGCCGTCGAGCGCCAGTTTCACGCCGGTCGCTTTGCTGATGGCGTTCTGAAATGCCGCGTTGCGGCTGGCATACAATCCGGCGTTAAAATCGGCGAAACGGTAAATAGGTGCGGTGTAATTGGCCGGGTAATTGAGCAGATGATAGGTGCCAAACCATAGTCCACCGCGGCGGCTAAAGACCTCCTGGCGCACGGTGCCTTCCATTTTCCACGGATAACCGTCCGTATGCTGCTCGGCAAAGGCGACGCTAATCTGCATCGGCCCACCGGTGCGCACCGGGTTAAGTGAACCAAACAGTTTCTGCCCCACCGGCACCATGCCAATGAAGTCATCAAAAATAGCGCTAAGCTCTTTTTCCGTGCGCACTTTGTCTAACCGTTCGCTGTAGCTTTTACCATTCGGCGACGGGATTTTCAGCGCGGTATGCACCAGCATCGTTGGGATATGCATCCGCTCGGCGCGCTTATCGATCTCTTTCCAGGCGATTTTATTCAGCCCCGGCACCACCGGATCAGACTGGTAATTGGATTCCTGCTGCGCCACAGCCAGTACCGAGCAGATGTTCTCCAGCGTTGGCGACAGCTTCTGGCTGCTAAAGGTCGTCGCCAGATCCTGCGCCCAGCCTTCGCGATCTTTCACGCTGGCGGGGATGGTTCGCCGCACCACGCTTGCGACATCCATCGGCTTGTTCTGCTGTTGTTCCAGCGCTTTTTCTTTTTCAGCGTCGGCTTCTTTTTGCGAAAGCGTACCCTGCGTACTACATCCGGCGAGAATCAACGTCGCCAGCAACCAGCCAAAACGGGGGACGTAAACCATAACGTTCCTTGTATTAACCAAAAATAGGGGGCACAGGCTGGATCTCCTGCCCATCCAGTTCACGCTCAAAACTGCGTAAACGTTTATAGATAGACATCAGCTCCACCAGCGTTGTCCAGGAAGAGATCAAATACTGGAACGAACTGCGCACCTGCTCGAATACGTTGGTTATCTGGCGCATCAGACCGAAAGTGATAGCCCCGGCGGCAATCGTCGGGAACAGCACAATCAGGCCAACCACCACATCAACCTGCATGTACAGGATACGGGCAATATTGAAATACATATAGTGAAAATAGAGCCGGAAATAGTTACGGCGCACGGCGGCGAACAGCTCCGCAACGGTATGCGGTCTGGCGCGCTCGGCATCATCTTCGCCGTAGACCAGCTCTTTACGGTAAGCCGCTTCCACGCGTTGGTTTTTAAACGCCAGCCCCGGCAGTTTGATGCCCACAAACGCCAGCAGCACGGTGCCGAGTAGTGCCCAGCTCACGGCGGCAATCACCAAACCATAAGCAATGTGTCCAACTACCGGTATCTCCTGCACATGCGGCGATAACGCCACCAGCACTGGCAAAAAAGCAATCAACGTCATAATGGCGTTAATAAAACTGGTGCCCATATCTTCAAGCGTCGAGGCGAAACGCATGGTGTCTTCCTGCACGCGCTGCGCTGCGCCTTCGATATGGCGCAAACGCTCCCAGCGCGCCATATAGTATTCGTTCATCGCCGTGCGCCAGCGGAACACATAGTGGCTGACGAAAAAGTTATTGAGCACCGCCACCGTTACGGCAATCAGCGCGATCCACAAAAACACGCCAATCTCGCTATACAACTGGCTTATGCTGACTTTATTCGGTGCACTGAGTGCGGTCTGGATAAGATCGTAAAACGGTTGATACCACGCGTTAATGGCGACGTTCACTTCCACCAAAAACCAGGTCACGAAGATAATTAACGCGGTGCCGAGAATCGACCAGCGCTGCCAGCGATGCGGCGAGAGGGTAAACCAGAACAGCGCAAAAACGCCGACACAAAGCAGATAGTAGGCATAAAACAGCAGATAGCCTGGGCTCCAGAAACGCGCGGCGCTAATCGGCACATCCGCAGACGCGCCGGTGAGGCGCATCAACCACGCTTCACCACCAGCCTGCCAGAAAACCACGGTAATCGCGGTCCAGATGAACACCGACAAAAAGAACAACGCCGGTTTCGGAAAGAAGGACTTAAACATAATGCTCTCCTGCTCACTTCTTATTATTTACGACAAATGCTGTGCATCACTGTCTGTAGGCCCCTGAATGGGCCGCGACAAAAAAAGCGCCGCGAAGCGCGGCGCCGTCTGGTTAAATCTGACCTGAGGTTAACGCCTTAGTTCGTTTGCCATTCGTGAAGAATTGTTTCGACGGGTTTCACTAACACCGGGTTGCCAGGCACCGTTAACGTGCGCCACACCTCGTTATAGTGATCGATTAACACCGTGGCCTGCGCCGCCGGGCGATTCGCCGTGGTGTGCGCATCTTGCGCGACGGTAATGGCGTAACCACGGCTGGCACCGTTTTTCAGCGTGGTATCCACGCAGTAATCGGTGGCGCACCCGCACATCACAAAGGCGCGAATGTCATGCTCTCGCAGCACGCTTTCGAGCGTGGTGTGGTAAAACGCATCACAGGCGGTTTTGGTGACATACAGTGCGTTCGCCGGCTGCGTCAGCTCCGGCAAAAGAGCAAACCCGTCGCTCCCCTCTTCCAGCCCGCCCGCTTCGGCGTGTTGAATAAAAATCACCGTGTCCGCTGCCGCGGTGAGTTGGTTAATGCGCGCCACGCATTGCTCACGCTGAATACGCTCTGTGGCAAACACGCCGTTTTGCATATCCACCACCATCACTACCCGTTGACTTGCCATTACCTGACTCCTGAGTGTGGGAAAGGAAGAGGTTATCACAGCCGCCTTACGCCAAAGTCATAGGGAAAAAATTTCATATTTACCCATCGTTACGTATTAGGGCGAAATAACACGCTTATTGGTGCTTTGCATCGAAACGCCGGGTAGTATAAATATCCTCTATCGTTCCCATTCTTATATGGATCCCCTTCGTTGAAACGTTGTCTGCTTTTCTCCGCGTTGCTCTGCGCGCTGAGTATGACCAGCGCCCGTGCGGCGCAACAATCTCCCGATCCGGTATTTGCCTCTGACATTGTCGATCGTTACGCCAATCACATCTATTACGGTAGCGGTGCGACCGGGATGGCAATGGTGGTCATCGACGGTAATCAGCGCGTGTTCAGAAGCTTTGGTGAAACGCGTCCGGGCAACAATGTACGCCCGCAGCTGGATTCGGTTATCCGTATTGCGTCGCTCTCCAAGCTGATGACCAGCGAAATGCTGGTGAAACTGCTCGATCAGGGCCGGGTGCGTCTCGACGATCCATTAAGCAAATATGCGCCACCTGGCGCACGCGTGCCGACCTACGAAGGCACGCCAATCAAGCTGGTTAACCTCGCGACCCACACCAGCGCGCTGCCGCGTGAGCAGCCCGGCGGCGCGGCGCACCGTTCGGTATTTGTCTGGCCAACGCGCGAGCAGCGCTGGAGCTGGCTTTCCACCGCAAAGTTAAAAACCGCACCGGGCGCGCAGGCGTCTTACTCCAACCTGGCCTTTGACCTGCTGGCCGATGCGCTTTCTCAGGCGGCCGGAAAACCCTATCCGCAGCTGTTTGAAGAGCAGATAACCCGTCCTCTGGGGATGAAAGACACCACCTTTACGCCGTCGCCGGATCAGTGCAAGCGACTGATGGTGGCGGAAAAAGGCGCCAGCCCATGCGACAACACGCTGGCGGCGATTGGCAGCGGCGGCGTTTACTCCACGCCAGGCGATATGATGCGCTGGATGCAGCAGTTCCTCTCGTCCGATTTCTACACCCGCAACAGCCAGGCCGATCGTATGCAAACGCTGATCTACCCTCGTAATCAGCTCACCAAAGTGATCGGCATGGATGTCCCCGGCAAAGCCGACGCGCTTGGCCTCGGCTGGGTCTATATGGCACCGAAAGACGGTCACCCCGGCATCATCCAGAAAACCGGCGGCGGCGGCGGTTTCATCACCTATATAGCGATGGTGCCGCAGCATAACGTCGGCGTCTTTGTGGTGATGACCCGCTCACCGCTGACGCGCTTTACCAGCATGAGCGACGGCGCGAATGACCTGGTCAGCGAGCTGAGCAACAATAAACCGCTGGTGGTTCCGGCCTCCTGATGCGGCAAAAGGCAGGCGGTTTGCCGTCTGCCTTCCCCTTTTAACAGCGATTTTGGTAAAACAGCCCGCCACCTTTTCGGCTACAATGCCGCCATCTGTTCCACAAACATCAGGCATACCATGACCGATTTAATTACTCGCCCCCGCCGCCTGCGCAAATCGCCTGCGCTGCGCGCCATGTTTGAAGAGACAACACTGAGCAAAAACGACCTGGTGTTGCCGATCTTTGTTGAAGAAGAGCTCGACGATTACAAAGCCATCGCCGCTATGCCGGGCGTGATGCGCATTCCGGAAAAGTATCTGGCGCGCGAAATCGAACGCATCGCCAACGCCGGGATCCGCTCAGTGATGACCTTTGGCATTTCGCATCACACCGATGACACGGGCAGCGATACCTGGCAGGAAAACGGCCTGGTGGCGCGGATGTCGCGCATCTGCAAAGAGACAGTGCCGGAAATGATCGTTATGTCCGACACCTGTTTTTGTGAATACACCTCGCACGGCCACTGCGGTGTGCTGTGCGATCACGGCGTGGATAACGACGCCACCCTGATTAATCTCGGTAAACAAGCGGTGATTGCCGCCGCGGCGGGCGCCGATTTCATTGCGCCATCAGCGGCGATGGACGGCCAGGTGCAGGCGATCCGCCGTGCGCTGGATGCGGCGGGCTTTACCGATACCGCGATCATGTCCTATTCGACTAAGTTCGCCTCGTCCTTCTACGGCCCGTTCCGCGAAGCAGCGGGCACGGCGCTGAAAGGCGATCGTAAAACCTACCAGATGCACCCGATGAACCGCCGCGAAGCGATTCGCGAGTCGCTTATCGATCAGGCTGAAGGCGCAGATTGCCTGATGGTGAAACCAGCAGGCGCTTATCTTGATATCCTGCGTGATATTCGCGAGCGCACCGAACTGCCGCTGGGCGCTTATCAGGTAAGCGGCGAATACGCGATGATCAAGTTTGCTGCTCAGGCAGGCGCGATTGATGAAGACAAAGTGGTACTGGAAAGCCTGGGTGCGATTAAACGCGCCGGCGCGGATTTGATTTTCAGCTATTTCGCTCTCGATCTCGCCGAACGCGGCATCCTCTGAACAAAGCGGGCCTGGCCCGCTTTTTTTGCCTTTGCTTCTGATTCTCCTCGCGTCTTTAAAGTGTCATTTATTCATTGTAATGAAATGTAAGCGTCATCTTCTCCCTTTACTGTCATCGGCAAGACGGGAGGAGGAATCACCATGTTTAGTCTCGACAATGTACTTGAGGATCTCTGGCCACAGGCCAGGCCAGCACCCTGGCAAAAAAATCTGCTCAGACGCCTGCTCTATGAGCAAGAGTTTCAGCAGTTCGCCGCGCACCACCCCCACCTGAAAGGGCTGGATATGGTGGAACAAGTACTTGAACATCTACAAATCCGCTGCACCATTCCCGCTCACTGCCTCGAACAAATCCCTGAACATGGCCCGCTGGTCATCATTTCTAACCATCCGACAGGCACGCTCGACGGGCTGGCGCTGATGTACGCCGTTTCCCGCGTACGCCGCGATGTGAAAGTGGTCACCAACCGCATGCTGTCGCACCTTGAGCCGCTCAGTTCGCTGTTTATTCCAGTGGATAATATGGGCGGTCGCACGCGCAAATCCTCATTGCAGCAAATGGAAAACCATCTGCAAGGCGGCGGCGTGTTGATCTTCTTCCCGGCCGGAGAAGTCTCGCGCATGACGCGCAAAGGCATTCGCGACAAAGGCTGGCACGCCGGGTTTATTAAACTGGCCAGCAAATTCCGCACCCCGTTGCTGCCGGTGTGGATTGACGCGCGCAACAGCGCCCTGTTCTACGCCAGCGCGATGGTCTCTGAAACCCTGCCCTTTTTACTGCTTATGCAGCAGATGTTTCGCCGGCGCGACAGCGCGCTGCCGATCAAAATCGGTGAACGTATTCCCTGGGACAGCTGGCACACGCCGCAGCTCGCGCCGCGCGAGCTGGCCGATAAGTGTCGCAAACATGTCCTGCGTCTTGGCAAGGGATTGCCCGGCCCCTTCAAAACCGAGTGTGCCATCGCACGTCCGGAAGAGCGCATTACGCTGCGTCGGGAGCTTAACAACGCCGAGTGCCTCGGTCGCACCGCTGATGGCAAGGTCATCTATCTGTGGCAGCGTAAAGGGCAGGAAGATGCGCCGCTGCTGCGCGAGCTTGGGCGGCTGCGTGAAATCGCCTTCCGCGCGGTGGGCGAAGGCAGCGGTAAACGTCGTGATACGGATAAATATGACGACGATTACCTGCATCTGATTTTGTGGGATGACGCGGATCTGGAAATTGTCGGCGCTTACCGTTTTATGCCGACCGCGCAGCAAATGGCGGCGCGCGGCGTCGAAGGGTTATACAGCTACAGCCTGTTCCATTACGACGATCGCATGGCGGATGTGCTGCGCCACGGCATTGAACTGGGGCGCAGCTTTATTCAGCCGCGCTACTGGGGACGTCGCGGGCTGGATTATCTGTGGTCGGGTATTGGTGCCTATCTGGCGCGTTATCCGCAGTATCGCTACCTGTTTGGCCCGGTCTCTATTTCCGGTGGCATGCCGCCTGCGGCGCGCGATCTGCTGGTGGCGTTCTACCGCCTGTGGTTCCCGGCAACCTGGCCGCTGGCGTCATCGCGCCGCCCGTGGCCAGCCAGTATGCCGGAAGTGCTGGCGCAATTTACCGGCGATGACTACACCGAAGATCTGACGCGGCTGAAATCGCTGCTGGGAAACCTGGGCTGCGGCATTCCGCCGCTATATAAACAATATTCCGAACTGTGTGAGCCTGGCGGCGTGCAATTTATCGATTTCGGCTGCGACCCGGATTTTAATAACTGTGTGGATGGCCTGGTGCTGGTGGATTTAACGCACCTGAAAGCGAACCGCTACGAGCGCTATATTGCTGCGCATCTGCCACAGCCGGAAACAGAAACGGCATAACGTAAACCTGCACAAAATACAAAAGCCGTCGCGTTATGCGTGACGGCTTTTTAACGGATCCTGTCAGCCGTGCACCAGCCGCAACTGTGCTCGTCGGCTATTTAAACGAGGGTTGTCGGTAAAAATGACATATAAAATGGGTCGCCAGGCCATGACATCCTCCTTTGTTAAATATCATCCTGGGTTTGGCTGAAAATTATTGTGTCAAACTAAAGTGCCAGACAATTCAGGTCAACCCATTATTCCGAATTAGATTTAACATCAGGTTATTACGATAATGATATGTGTTGCGCCTCACAAAAAACAAAATAAATCACGCTGTAAAATCAACATGTTAACTTATTGTGAATTACGCCATTTAAATAACACACCGTTACTCTAATTAAAGCCCGATATGACAAAAAAAGGGGTAAGAATAGTCGGATTTAAATTTCCAGTTATTCCCTATAACATTTCCAGAAATCGGGCTATCGCCTTTTTTTATTAACCCATCGGCAATTAATTTCACCTTAAGCAGCATTTTCGCCAGTTTCACCATTGCAGGGCAACCTGCACCAGAATCCGATCTGCCACGGTGCAAACCCTGCATCATTTCAAAACCACAATCATCTAACTATTTAATTAACCAAAGAATATATCTCCTGGCATCGCCTTTGCACATTCACTGCTAACTGTATTCAATGGCGAGGCAGTAAAGCATGAGCACACAAACAACACTAAAAAGAACACTGGGCAGCTTCCGTCTGTGGGGCATTGCCGTCGGACTGGTAATTTCAGGGGAATATTTTGGCTGGAGCTATGGCTGGTCACAGGCCGGCACGCTCGGTTTTTTGATTGTCGCGCTGTTAATTGCCGCGATGTACTGTGCCTTTATCTTTAGTTTTACCGAACTGACTACCGCGATCCCTCATGCCGGAGGCCCTTTCGCTTACGCGTACCGGGCTTTTGGGCCAACGGGCGGATTTATTGCCGGTTTTGCCACCTTAATCGAGTTCGTTTTCGCGCCTCCGGCTATCGCAATGGCGATTGGCGCGTACCTGAACGTGCAGTTCCCGTCGCTGGATGCAAAATGGGTGGCCTGCGGCGCGTACCTCATCTTTATGGCGCTGAACATTCTCGGCGTTGGCATTGCCGCCACGTTTGAGCTGATTGTCACCCTGCTGGCAATTTTCGAACTGCTGGTGTTTATGGGCGTGGTGGCACCGGGCTTCTCGTGGGGCAACTTCACCGCCAACGGCTGGGCTGGTGCAGAGAGCTTCAGCAGCCTGGCGCTGCCGGGCATGTTCGCCGCGATCCCCTTCGCCATCTGGTTCTTCCTCGCCATTGAAGGCGCGTCCATGGCAGCGGAGGAAGCCAAAGATCCGAAACGCACCATTCCGCGTGCCCTCGGCGGCGGTATCCTGACCCTCACCGTGTTGGCGGTTGGTGTGATGATTTTTGCCGGTGGCGTTGGCGACTGGCGCACGCTGTCGAACATTAACGACCCGCTGCCGCAGGCGATGAAAGTGGTGGTCGGCAATAGCAGCGGCTGGCTGCATATGCTGGTGTGGCTCGGTTTGTTTGGGCTGGTGGCATCGTTCCACGGCATCATTATGGGTTACTCACGCCAGATCTATTCGCTGGCGCGCGCAGGCTATTTGCCGGCAAGCCTGGCAAACCTCAATCGCAAAACCCGCACTCCGCACCTGGCGATCCTCGCCGGTGGCGTGGTCGGTATTGCGGCGATTTTCTCCGACTCGCTGGTCACTATCAGCGGCATGCCGCTCACCGCCTGTATTGTGACGATGTCCGTTTTCGGGGCTATCGTTATGTATATCACCTCAATGGCCGCGCTGTTTAAGCTGCGCCGCAGCGAACCGGAACTTGAGCGCCCGTTTAAAGCGCCACTGTTCCCTTACGCACCCGCGTTTGCGCTGGGCATGGCGGTACTCTGCCTGGTAGCGATGGTCTGGTACAACACGCTGCTGGCACTGATCTTCGCGCTGATGATGCTGGGCGGCTATATGTGGTTTCGTAAAACGGCGCACGCGCGTGAACGTGCCGAGATGGACCCGCAACTGCGGGCGCTCTCCTGAGGAGACGGAATGTATAAAACCACGCTGGCTCACCGTACTTATCAGTTCGACAGCCTGAAAACGTTAATGGCGAAAGCCTCCCCGGCCCGATCCGGGGATGTGCTGGCCGGAGTGGCGGCGCAGTCGGCGGAAGAGCGAATGGCGGCGAAAATCGCCCTTGCGGATGTGCCGCTGCGCGAGATCCTCGTCTCGCCGCTTATCCCGTATGAGGACGATGAAGTGACGCGGTTAATTATCGATACCCACGATAGCCGCGCGTTTGCCCTGATTGCCCACCTGACAGTGGGCGAATTCCGCGACTGGCTGCTGGCCGACAGCACCGATACCGCTACACTTAGCCATGTTGCCCCGGCGATCACCCCGGAAATGGCCGCCGCCGTTAGTAAACTTATGCGTAACCAGGATTTGATCCTCGCCGCCAGCAAATGCAGCGTGATCACCCGGTTTCGCAACACCATTGGCCTGCCCGGCCATCTTAGCGTGCGTTTGCAGCCCAATCACCCGACCGACGATCTGAAAGGCATTGCCGCCAGTATGCTCGATGGCCTGCTGTATGGTGCGGGCGACGCGGTGGTCGGCATCAACCCGGCCAGCGACAGCCTGCCGGTGCTACAAAAGCTTAACCACATGATGGCAGACATCATTGAGCGCTTTGCCATTCCTACCCAGTCCTGCGTACTGACGCATGTCACCAATACCATCCAGTTGATTGAACGCGGTGCGCCGGTTGATCTGGTGTTCCAGTCGGTGGCGGGGACGGAAGCCGCTAACAGCGGTTTTGGCATCAACCTGGCGCTGTTGCACGAGGCGCATGAAGCGGCGCTGAGCCTGAAGCGTGGCACGCTGGGCAACAACGTAATGTATTTTGAAACCGGTCAGGGCAGTTGCCTTTCAGCCAATGCGCATCACGGCGTCGATCAGCAAACCTGCGAAGCGCGCGCTTACGCGGTAGCACGACATTTTAACCCGCTGTTGGTCAACACCGTGGTCGGTTTTATCGGCCCGGAATACCTCTACGACGGCAAGCAGATCATCCGCGCCGGGCTGGAGGATCACTTCTGCGGCAAACTGATGGGGCTGCCGATCGGCTGCGACGTCTGCTACACCAACCACGCCGAAGCGGATCAGGACGATATGGACACGCTGCTGACGCTGCTGTGTACCGCCGGGCTGACCTTCCTGATTGGCGTACCGGGCGCGGATGACATTATGCTCAATTACCAGAGCACCTCGTTTCACGACGCGCTCTACGCCCGCCGCCTGCTGGGGCTGAAACATGCGCCGGAGTTCGCCGAGTGGCTAACGAAGATGCAGATTATCGACACTCATGGCCAGTTGCGCCTGACCGGTGCAAACCACCCGCTGCTGACCGTTATGCCACAAGGAGCGCACGCATGAATGGACCCGATGCCTGGACGCTGCTGCGTGAGTTTACCGATGCCCGCATTGCGCTGGGGCGCAGCGGCGCCAGCCTGCCAACGCGGGAAGTGCTTAACTTTGGCCTCGCGCACGCCCAGGCGCGTGATGCCATCCACCAGCCCTTTGACAGTGAAAGCCTGGCACAGCAGCTCCATGCGCTTGGCTTAAAAACGCTGGAGGCGCACAGTGCCGCTGCCGACCGGCATATCTACCTGAATCGCCCGGATCTGGGGCGCAAGCTCAGTGATGAGAGCCGCGAAACGCTTGCTACTCATCGCCCGCCCGCGCACGATCTGCTGCTGGTGATTGGCGACGGGCTCTCTTCCCACGCCGTGCATCGCCAGTCCGTCGGGCTTATCACCGCCCTGCTGCCCTATCTGGACACGCTGGGACTTTCTCTCGGCCCCATCGTGCTGGCGCACCAGTCGCGCGTGGCGCTTGGCGATGACATTGGCGAAACACTGGGCAGTAAAGCGGTAGCGATACTGATTGGCGAGCGTCCGGGGTTATCCTCGCCGGATAGCCTCGGCGTCTACCTCACCTGGAAACCCGCGCGCCAGCGCATTGAATCCGAACGCAACTGCATCTCTAACATTCGCCCGGAAGGGCTCAATTACGAGGCCGCCGCGTTTAAGCTCGCCTGGCTGCTGGAACAGGCATTTCTGCGCCGTCTCACTGGTGTGCAGCTGAAAGACGAAAGCGACAACCCGGCGCTGCATGGACGCGTGACACCCCGCATTACGAGCTGATCTCAGTACAGAGCGCTGGCGTGACGAAGCGCTCTTTCTCCCCCCGTCATCTACACTCTTTACGTTATTTACGGCGAACCCGTGGAGGGCGTATGGAGAAAAAAAGCAGCGCTGATGCAGAACGAACATGGCCCGTGGAAGACAACCCTTTCTGGCTGCATGTTGAAATGCAGGTGCAGAAATGGGGAGCGATAGCGCTTATCATCATTGTGATTGCCGCGCTGTGCGGGCTCTTTTCACAAGGCTGGCTAAGCAAAAAAACGGCGACCAGCGCCGATCACCATCTCACCGTGGAGTACGACCGCTTTGGTCGGCTACAAAGCGATCTGGATATGCAGATTACCGCCAATGCCACAGCCGATAACCGCATCATCTTCACCTTAGGCGGCGATTTCATGCACGATTTTGAGATCCGCACCCTGCAACCACAACCGCTAAACATGTACAGCCGTAGCGGCGAACTGGTGCTGGAGTATGCCCGTCCTGCCGCCGATAAACCGCTGACCGTGTGGCTGGGTCTGACGCCGCTTGGCGTTGGTAACAGCACGCAGCGGATTTCAGTGAATAACGCAACCCCGGTCACCCTGACGCAGTTTATCTGGCCCTGAGGAGAACGCGATGGACATGGTATTACGCGCGATAGCTATCTATCTGGTGTTGATGGTGGTGTTCAAAATCGCCGGTCGCCGGGCGCTGCTACAGATGACCTCTTTTGATTTAATTTTGCTGCTGATCATCAGTGAGGCCACGCAACAAGCGCTGCTCGGCAATGACTTCTCCGTGACCGGCGCGGCGCTGACCATTATCACGCTGGTGGTGGTGGATATCTTATTCGGCACGCTGAAGAAGTACGTTAAAGGGGCGGAAAACCTGATCGACGGCACGCCGGTGGTGCTAGTGGAGAACGGACAAATGCTGGAAAACAAAATGCGCGAAGCCGATATCACGCGCGACGACATTATGGTGTCAGCGCGAAATAACCAGGGCATTGCCGATCTGGCGGAGATTAAATTCGCCATTCTTGAGCGCAACGGCCATATCTCGATTATTCCCAAAAACTCTTCATAACTTTTCACTCGCTATACTTTGCTTACCGTGTCACAACCAACTTAACGAAAAATAGCCTATGAATGAAGACGTTACCTTAACGAACAACATGAATGCCCTGCTCTGTCTGCCCATTCCGATGCTGGCAGCACAACTGGGCGAACTGCTTACTCAAAAACAGCTGCGCGTTACCACAGCGGAATCCTGCACCGGCGGGCAAATCGCCACCGCGCTGTGCGCCGCTGGTGATACGCCCGCTTTCTTTGGTTGCGGGTTTGTCTCGTTTACCGATGAAGCGAAAAGTACCCTGCTGCATGTTAAGCGCGAAACGCTGGCACGCTGGACGGCGGTGAGCGAGCAGACAGCCAGCGAGATGGTGCAAGGCGCTTGCGCGGTCAGCCATGAACCGGTCGGGATTGCGGTCACGGGTTATGCCGGCCCGGATGGCGGCGAAGATGGTACGCCGGCTGGAACCGTGTGGTTTGCCTGGGCGCTGCCGGGGCAAACGCCGATCACGGCGCTGCGCCATTTTGCCGGGGATTGCGAAAGCGTGATTGAGCAGTCGGTGAAATATGCGCTGGCAACGTTAATAACGCTATTAAACCGCTAACCTTTTCACTCTGCCGCGTGTCGCTATGTCGCGCTGGCCCATTTCACGACCATCACGTTGTAAGCCCTCAATAATCAGGCCGCAAATGGCCTGATTATCAGCACTACGCCCGCGCTAGCGTGCCGTGTGGAGAGCTTAATAATCTGTTCCGCCTGCGCTTTGTTACGCCAGACTATCAGTAACTCATTCGCTGTTACGCCACGATGCAACGTACTGAAAAGACGCGTCAAAACTCACAGTTTCTGTGATGCGCTACGCTTGGTTAATAAATAAAAATCTGAGCGAGGAGCCGCCCATGACCGACACGCACACCCTTTTTCCACGCCGTCAGCCACATGCGGATCCGCAAGATCCGCACCTTTTCAACTGGGCGAAAAATGCGGTGCTGGCTTGCAAAAACGCCGTTATCCGCGTGGAAAATGAAGCGCAGTTGCAGCAGGTTATTGCCGCCGCTACCGGGCGCGTGCGGGTGATGGGTAGCCGCATGTCGCCTGGGCGCATGCTGAAACTGAGCCAGCCGGGCGATACGCTGATTGATATCTCTGCGCTGCGCGGTGTGCTGGCGGTGGATGACGACAGCGTAACGTTTGGCGCCGGGACGCAGTTGCACGAAGTGTTTGAACTCCTCACCGTCATGAACCGTATGCTGTACGCGTCGCCGGGCGTGATCGACTCACAAACGCTGGCGGGCGCCATTTCAACGGGAACCCACGGCCAGGGCATGCAGCAAAGCTCGCTGGCGGATGAAGCGCTGCGCATCCGGCTGGTGGATGCCGCCGGGCAGATCCACGAGATTGACCGCCAGCAACCGGCGTTTGCCGCCGCGCAACTGGCGCTCGGCACGCTGGGGGCAATCACCGCCGTCACCCTACGTACGCGCCCGGCAACGCTGTATACCTGTTTTAAAAGCGCCAGCAGCGCCGGGAATCTTGCGCAAGACTTGCTTAGCTGGAACCAGCAATGGGCCTTCAGCAAAACATGGTGGTTCCCGGATGAAAACAACGTTCACACCTGGAACGCGCGCGAATCTACCGCCGATGAAATGGCGTTATGGCGCGATAACCATGGCGATCTGGTCGAGCGGGAAGAGACCGACACGCAGATGAACGACACGGTGGAAAAAACGCTGGAGCAGATGCATGACGACACCAACATTGTTGATGAAAACGGCAAGCCGTTTCGCACCGTGACGCGCTTTAAAGACTTTTCAGATGTGATTGGCGATATCTACCAGGTGTTCTGCCGCGGTATCGCCACGCCGCAAATCAATATAGAAATTGGTATTCCGCTGGCGCGCGCCCCGGCGGTGATTGCACGTATTAAAGCCTGGCATCAGCAATCGCACCCGCATATGCACTACCCGATAATTTTGCGCTGCACCGGGCCTTCCGGGGCGTGGCTGAGCCCGGCCTGGCAGCAACCAACCTGTTTTTTTGGCTTTGTGGTCTATTACGCCGAAGACGGCTCGCTCTCTGAAGAGGGGCTGGCGTTTCTGCGCGCCGCCGAACAGTTGCTGGCAGAAGAAGGCGGGAAGCCGCACTGGGGGAAATACTTCGACCCGACTTTATACGACTGGCCAGCGCTTTACCCGCAATGGACGGCGTTTCAGGCCGTACGCCAGCGTTTTGATCCGCAGGGCAAATTCCTCAATACGTTTATGACGGAGCTGTTGTCATGAGCGCCGCATTCGCCTGGGTCACCCTCCTGACACAGCCGGATTACCTGCCGGGCGTAGAAACGCTGCACCGTTCGCTGCGCGCCAGTGGCTCACCGTGGCCGCTGGTGGTGATGGTGACCGACGCCATTGATGACAGCACGCGTCAGCACTTGGGCGCACAGGGCTGCAAAGTGCGGGAAGTGCCGGTTATCGGCCCCGATCCCGCACTTGAAAGCCGCTATGCAAACGCCCGCTTTGCCGACGTGTGGAGCAAACTGGCGGTGTGGACGCTCACCGAATATCAGCAGGTGGCGTTTCTCGATGCCGATATGCTGGTGCTGCAAAATATGGATCATCTCTTTGAACTGCCGCTGGCCGCAGGCACCATCGCCGCCTGCCATGCCTGTCGCTGTAACCCTAACCATATCGAAAGTTACCCGGCGAGCTGGCGGCCGGAAAACTGCTATTACAGCTGGTGTACGGACGCGCAAATGCATGCCAATCCACCGGCGTCACTGGATAACTACCTGAACGGCGGTTTTCTGCTGCTCACGCCGGATAACGCCCTTTATCAGCAGATGATGACGAAGCTGGCGGAGAAAGCGGATATTTCGGGCTATGTTTTTGCCGAGCAGGATTTTCTTAACGAGGTATTCCGCGACCGTTGGCTGCCGCTGCATTATAGCTATAACGCTCTAAAAACGTTGCCGCGTCAGCATCCGCAAATATGGGATTTAGCGCAGGTGAAAAACCTGCACTTCATTATCGATAAACCGTGGGAAACGCGGCCCGAACCTGGTGACAATGGAGATGAACTGCATCGATTGTGGTGGCAATATGCGTAACCGCCGATAAATATACAATTGCCGGAACGCGAACATGCCGCCACTTTTGCATTTACCGTTCCGGCCAGTGATGTTCCTGTGCGACAGCCAGCAGCCAGTCACGAAAGGCGTGGCAAAGCGGTTCTAACAGCGCCGACTTGTCGTAGATCAGCTGCATCCCGCCGCTGTTCTCCAGCGGGTGCAGAATGTATTCACTCCCGGCCTGCACCGCGCGGCGAAAAGCAAAATCGATCCCTTCCGTTTTCAAATCAACGTCCCGCGTAGCGGTAGTGATAAGCACCTCGGCATGCGGGTAATAACGTTCAAAGCCGCCAAGCCTTGGCAGCAACCAGTGCATGGCAAACTCCGTTGAACAACTGACACTCACGCGGTGGTGCGCCGCCGCGTCAATTAACCGGTGGGTGGCTTGTGAAATCTGATGAAAGGCAGGCTGAATGGCCCGCAGGTAAATTTTCCCTTCCGGTGTCAGCGTGAGCACGCGCGAGCCGCGCATAAACAGCCGCACATTCACCCAGGCTTCCAGTTTGGCAATCTGCTGGCTCACTGCGCTGGCGCTGATAGACAACGCTGCTGCCGCCGCTTTCATACTGCCGTGTTGTGCGACAGCATTAAAACAGATGAGCGCCTGCAAAGGCGGTAAGGTCATTGCCGATCTCCGCATCAGTTAAGTCACACTAAACTTTAGCAAAAATACGGCTTCATCAGCCAACCGTGGCGTTTATCAGACCGAGAGAAAAACCTGCGGCGTATTCCCACCCGGATGCTGGCTCACCTCGACTTCGGCACCGTACCACTGCGCGATAAGCGGTGCCTGAATCACCTGTTCCGGCGTGCCTTATGCCACCAGTTTTCCCTGGTGTAACAGCAAAATCCTGTCCGCCCACAACGCAGCAAGGTTGAGATCGTGAAGTACCGCGCAGACATGCAGTTTGCCGCCCAGCGTCAGCCGCTTTAGCAGGCGCAGCACCTGCTGCTGATGGTAGAGATCGAGCGCCGAAGTCGGTTCATCCAGAAACAGCCAGCCTTCCGGGCCATCATGATGCCACAGCTGCGCGAGGCAGCGCGCCAGTTGTACCCGCTGCTGTTCGCCGCCGGATAAGGTGACATAACGCCGCCCAACCAACATGTCACAGCCGGTCAGCGTCACCACCTGCTGCACAATTTCGCGTTCGTGTTGCGGTCCCCAGGGTGCACGTCCCATGGCGATAATGGCCTCCACCGACCAGTCAAAACCAGGCGTGGTCTGTTGCAACATCACTGCCCGGCGGCGCGAAAGCGCTTGCGCCGTCCACGCCTGTAGCGGTTTGCCTTCCAGATGGCACTCCCCTGCCGCCGCGGGCAGAAAACCGGTTAACAGACGCAGTAACGTCGATTTCCCTGCGCCATTCGGGCCAATCAGCGCCACCCTTTCGCCGCCGGTCAGCGTCAGGGAAACATCGTCAATCAGCCGCCGTGAACCGGCGTTGAGCCGCAAATGCGCGGCGGTTAAAAGTCTGTTCATGTCACCGCCTTCGACTGGCGAAAGATCAGCCATAAAAACCACGGTGCGCCAGCCATGCTGGTCAGCAGGCCAACCGGCATTTCGGCGGGCGCGACAACGGTGCGCGCCACGGTATCCGCGGCCAGCAGCAACATTGCCCCCGCCAGCAACGCGCCGGGCACCAGCGCACGGTGATCCGGCCCCAGCCACATGCGCATCAAATGCGGCACCACCAGGCCAACAAAGCTGATAATGCCGCTCACCGCGACTGCCGTTGCCACCAGCAGCGCACTGCACACCAACAATATGCGCTGCAGCCGTGGCACATTGACGCCCAGATAGTGCGCCTCTTCATCGCCCAGTTGCAGCAGATTAAGCGCGCTGGCGACGCGCCAAATCACCAGCGATGCGGGCAGGATCAGGCTGGCGGCGACCATTAACGTCGACCATTCGATCTGCCCGAGGCTGCCCATTCCCCACTGTGAAAGCTGGCGCAATTGCGCGTCGTTGCTGATCCACGAAAGGACGCCAACGCCCGCACCGCAAAGCGCATTAATGGCGATCCCCACCAGCAGCAACCGGGATAAACCGGCCTCGCCCGCTTTACTGAGCAGATAAATCACTATCATTACCGCCAGGCTACCGATAAACGCCGCCAGCATCGGCGCATACAACGCCACCAGCGGTGAAACGGTAATCGGCAGCACCAGCCAGCAGGCGACCGTTAACGACGCGCCGCCGCTGATGCCCAGCAATCCGGGATCGGCAAGCGGGTTGCGAAACAGCCCCTGCATCACGCAGCCGGAAAGCGCCAGCGCCGCGCCAACCAGCAGCGCCAACACCACGCGCGGCAAACGCACCGTCAGCCAGATTTGACGCAGCGCCTCGTCACCGACCTGCCATAAACTGGCGAGTGGCAATTGCATCGCGCCCTGCGTGCTTGCCAGCCCCGTCAACCCAAGCAGCAGCAACACAAGCCCCCAGAGCGTACGGGAAGCGTGGCGATTCATCAGGGCAGTTGTTCCGCTTTATTACGCAGCGCCAGCAGCGCCTGCGGCGTGCGCAAGCCAAAACCGAGCAGCGCCACATCATCTACCAGCAACACCTGTTTATTGCGCCCGGCGGGCGTCTGCGCCAGACCAGGCAACCGCCACAGGTTCTGTTCACCGCCCATCGCTTTTACGCCGTCGGCGGAAATCACCACCAGATCCGGCTGGCTGACGATCACCCCTTCTTGCGACATCGAACGGTAATGGTCAAAGCCCTGCATCGCATTTTGTAACCCCGCTTCACGCAACGCGCCGTCGGCAGCAGTTTTCTGGCCGGCCACCATTGTCCCCATCCCGCCGTGGCTGAGGATAAACAGCACGCGCTTGTTCAGCGGCTGTTTCGGTAGTGCGGCAATATCGTTCGCCAGCGTTTTACGCAACTGCGCGCCTGCATCTGTTTTGCCGATCGCATCCGCAATGACCGCGATTTTTTTATCAATCGCCGCCAGCGTGTAACCGCCCGGTACCGCAACCACCCTGACGTGGTTGTCCTGCACTTTTTGCAACACCTGCGAAGGTTGCGCCTGGTCGCTGGCCAGCACCAGCGTCGGACGCAGAGAGAGGATGCCTTCGGTGTTGAGCTGGCGGACATAACCGACATCCGGCAGTTTTTGTGCGCTGGCGGGCCAGGTGCTGGTACTGTCACGCCCAACCAGCTGCGTCTGCGCATTTAACCCGTAGACAATTTCGGTGACATCGCCGCCCAGGGAGACAATTTTTTGCCCGGCGGCGCTTGCCATCAGCGGCAGCGCCGCCAGCAGCATCAATAATTTTTTCATGCGGCTTTTTCCGGGTTGGTTAATGCATCAATCTGCGCGCGCCAGTGGCTTTGCTCCGGCTGGCCTTCGCTACGCTGACCGTAAAGTTGAGCGATTTGCGTACCGTCTTTGGCGAACAACTCAAGGCTGGTGACATGGCCGTCGGCGGTAGGTTTGCGCGTGACCCAACTTTCGGCGATCCCGGTATCACGCAGATGCAGGGTGAAGTTTTCATTGAAGACGTTTATCCAGCCTTTCATCGGCGTCAGTTTTTCCAGCACGCCAGTAAAGATCTGCACACAGCCACGGTTGCCGACGAAGATCATGATTTCGTTCCCCTGCTGTTGCACCGTTTTTAGCAGGTTTGGCAGCGCGTCATTGCTGACCAGGCAGGCAAGATCGTCGCCCACCAGCCGGAACGCCTGCTGGCGCGAGAGGTTGTACTTTTTCAGCAAACCAAAGAATTGATGCACATCCGTCATGGCGCGCCATTCGCTGTCCAGCGCGGCACCGTCTGCGTGTTCCGCGTATTTTTCGCCATCAGCTTCAGTGAGCGTTAACGCCGGGTTCTCCGGCACGGTAAAGCGGGCGATAACGCCGTTCCATTCGGCAATATCGGTGTGTTCCGTCAGGTAGACCTTCAGTATCGCATCGCCTTGCCGATCGAAAAATTGAATGCTCTGACGTTCGCCGCGCGGGCTCTGTTCATGCAAATGAAAGGCGCTGGCCCACTGGTTGATAAACAAACGCAGATCGAGCGCACGCGGGTTAAGCACCAGCCCGGCGCGCTCGCTGATATGCAGATTGGTGAAACGGCCAATCTGTTCATGAACCGCGTAGTCGTTGCGACAGAGGCATTTGGTGTCGCCGACAGCTTCCAGCGCAGCGAGGATGTCGCGCATTTCCCCTTGCAGGCGCATGGCGTCGTGGCCGACACGGGCATAGGTTAATTCGGCTTCGCTTATCGCCATTTCGGTTGCGATGTCGCGGGCGTATTTTGTTGGCTGTTGCGCTTTAATGGCCTGATACTGCGGCCAGATTGCGGTGAAATCACGTGATGTTGCAGGCATATTGTTCACTTCCTTAACTGTTTTAACCCCCGGCAGCGATACCGGGGAGGGAAATTACCTACTGATGTGCAAAGAAATCGTTCGCGTTGCATCGCGGCGGCAAAGCTGTAGCTCTGGCGCTGACAATTGGGCAACATGAAATGACATCGCCTCAGAAATCAACATTGACGCCCAGTTGCCATGTGCGCCCCGGCATTACCGCCAGCGCTTTGTCATACGCATTCTGGTTGGTGGTCTCTTCCTGGTTACGGCTGTTCAGGTAATCCCAATATTTACGATCGGTGATGTTGTAAACGCCGCCGTTAATTTTGACGTTTTTCGCCACCTGCCAGTACGCCGTCCAGTCGAGCAGCCCATAGCCCGGCACGCGCATATATTCCGTGCCGGAATCGCCCAGCGCCCCGCCGGTGTTGGTATAGGTCTGACGGTTGGTGGCGGTGGCTTGCTTACCTTTGACGAAGGTGGCGGTCAGCGCCGTACCGTAGCGTTTCGCCGGGCCATCCCAGGCAACGCCGACAATTGCTTTCATTGGCGCGACGCTATCAAGATCGATGTATTTGTCGCCCAGATAACGCGACTTCGCTTTCCCTTCACTGTAGCCATACGCCAGCGTGGCGCTCAGACCATCGACCTGTTCAAACCAGGTGCCAAAGTTGAATTTCGCGCTAATTTCGCCGCCGTAGATAAAGGCTTTATCGCGGTTTTCCGCCTGATAGGTGGTATAGATGTTAGATGGCACGTTGGTGAATTTATCCGGGTTGCCGGAGCGGGTGTAACGGGTATACGCGATAAAGTTTTTATAACTGTTGTAGAACAGCGCCGTGCGCAGCGTTACGCCCTCGGTTACCTCACCTTTCATGCCCCATTCAAGGTTATCGCTGGTTTCGGTGTCCAAATCCGTATTCCCGATAAGCGCATATTGCCCGCGCCCCGCATAGCTGGAACCCAGGTTCCAGGAGCCATATAGCTGGCTGGCGTTGGGGAACTGCGCACCGCGTTTGTATTGCAGGTATGTCATCAGACGCGGCGTGATGTCGTACTGGAAGGTCAGCGACGGCAGCAGTTGGGTGTCGGAATTTTTACCGTACAGGGAGGACACATCGGATTCGTCCAGCACGCTGCTATTGGCGGTCAGGCTGGAGAGGTTATCCGGTTTTGTCGACTGATGAACCACGCGCATGCCGGGAATGATGGCGAAGTGGTGGCCATTGGCATCGAAATTAATCTGATCCTGCAGGAATGCGCCTAACGTGTAGCTACGGCTATCGGCTTCCGGCTGCATGATCTCGCTAAAGGCGCTCGGCACCGGTGACTGGTTAAACGGACGCTCGGTTTTACTGGTGCTGGCGTTAAAACCGGCGCTCAGATCGTGACGGCCCACTGTTTTCGCCAGCGCATTCTGAATGCCCCAGGTATCGGTGTCGTAATTGGAGTAGACCGTTTCCATGGTCGCCGTGACGCTGTCCGGCATGTAAGTGCGGTCATGCGCTTCGGTGTGCTGGTAATAGACTTTGCTGGACATGCTGTCCAGCCAGTCGTTCATCGGCGTCCAGTCATCTTTCAGGCTAACGCCCCAGCGGCGCGTCTGACTGGTTTGCTGTGCGTCGCCAAGAATGGCGCTGCCGGCATTGTTCCACGCATCGTAATGGGTATGGTTGGTTTTGTGGTAGTAATCCAGCGTACCGGTGAATTTGTGCGCGTCATTCGGTTGCCAGATGCCGGAAGCCATCATCGCATCCGAGTGCCAGTTCGCCGGATAAGCGTCAACCGTACCGCTGTTATTGCGGGTTTGCTGACCGTCGCGACGGCTATAGACCATGATGCCGCGCAGGGTTTCGTCGCCTGCGGCTCCCGTCACGCCGGTGTGCCAGCTGCGATCGGCGGAGTCATAATCGCTCTGGTAACCAAAGTAGGTCTCTTTGCCAGGGCGCAGATAATCATCCGCCGATTTCGGGCGGAAAGAGACGTTGCCACCAATGGAGGTGTTAGCTTGCTCGGTACGGGTAGCGCCGGACTGAATATCAACGCTGCCGTACATGTACGGGTCGATATAATCGCGGCCAATGCCGAAGGTGTTAAGGCCTGCGCGACTTACGTAGCTGCGCCCGGTGGCGTCCGGTTGCGGGATGCCGTCAACATCGATGCCGACGCGGTTACTTTCCAGTCCGCGAATGTTATAGCCGGTATAACCGCCGCGATCAAAACCGCTTTTGCCGTTGCCGGAACCGCCGCTTGCGCCCGTGGCGCTGATGAGTGGTTCATAACGCATAATAGAGCCAAAGTCTTTCGCGCCTTTGTTTTGCAGATCCTGGGCGCTGACGGAATGCGTGCTTCCGGCTTTTAATACCGGGGCGGGTGCCGTGACGAGCATCTCCTCAGCGTTATCTTGCTGAGCCCCGGTGGAAGCTGTCGATGAGGTGCCGTTATCTACCGCAAATGCGGAGGTTTGATACAACGCTGCGAGTAATGAAGTGACCAGCACACGCTTGTCAAAGCGCAGCAGGGAAAGGTGCGATTTACACATATTGTCTTGTAAGCCTTAGAATTTATTAGTATCAGGCTCACGTATGACTTCCAGGAGACCGCACAAGATTGCAGTCAGCGCAAAAGAGTTGCAGGTTATTGTTATGTTATCGACACCGAAGATAATGATAACAGTTATCATTTGCAATAAATTTGTTATGCCGTCAGCTTTTCAGCAGCATGAGGCTTATACAAGCCTTTTCCATCCGCGCCAGGAGTCAACGAAACATGAATAAACCGGCCATCACTTTGCACTATTGCTCACAATGCAACTGGATGTTGCGCGCCACCTGGATGGCGCAAGAATTGTTGCACACCTTTAGTTCCGATCTCGGTTCCGTCACGCTGATACCGGGCACTGGCGGGATTTTTGTCATCGATGTTGATGGCAAAGTGATTTGGGATCGCAAGCTGGACGGCGGTTTCCCCGATGCGGCCGAGTTAAAGCGCCGCGTGCGCGACTACTGCTTCCCGGAAAAACCGCTCGGGCATGTGGAAAAGAAAGCGGAGTAAATCTCTGTGCCCGCATGGCTTGCGGCGCGTAACGACAGATGCGCGCTTCAGAGGCATGGATAAGCAGCAAAGCCGAACCGGCAGGCGTCAAATTGCGTTCGATAAAACAACCTGGCCGCGAAGATACACGCGAGTTGCTTACTGGTTTTTCTGTTAATGGACTGAATAATCGATAAAAAGGCCGCCGTAGCGACCTTTTTATTTATTTCTTCACCGGCTGGGGTTTTTTATCACCCGATTCCGGCGCTTCACGAGGATCATCTTTTTCAATGCAGAGCACAAAACCTCCTCTTGTTGCCTTCAGTTCACTCACTATAGATCCTCCGCAGCCATAGAGGCCAAGCGGCAGGCGAAAAAAAACAGCCCATCAAATGCGGTTGCCGCTGCGACAACGGTTTTGTTAAAAACGTCAGGATGGATGAAATTTAGACAAATCATCAATAACATCAATGCGTTAACGATAAAAAAATTTATTCGAAAAGATCGGTTTATTTCATCATAACTCGCTGTTTTATAGCGCTTTTCTGGTTGAAATTTGCTAATAATTAGCACGCTTATTGTTAGTAACAAAGATGCAATTGCATGCCTTCAGGCGCAACGCGGATTTACTGGGCCTGAAGGTTATTTTTTATGCATTTTCAATGCGCTAAAGAGTGTTCTACTCGTATTCGTAATGACGAATGGCTGAAGGCTCCACGCGGCTTTTAGCGGAACAACATTAAACGGGGAATTAACACCATTTAAGAAGCACAGCGTCGATAGAGAAGTGAAAAGGGTTTACTGATTATTTTCTTTTGGGGGTTGTTTGCGATTGGCCATTTTGTGCACGAGACGTTTCTTATAAGGCGGGAGACGTAAATCGACTATATCAGTAAAATTAATAGCAATTATCTCGGCAGGATGGTGAGAATGTTCAATTAAATGAGTAGATAGGCAGGTGGGTAAATCTTCAGGTAATGTGCATATCCTCTCACCCTCATCATTATTTTTTGATTTCATTAATACCTCTACATTTTTATCTTTAAAACATTGTTAATTAAAAAATAAACGAGCCGTCCCCGGCTCGCTAGCGTTCAGAAAATAATGACCATAAAAAGTGGTTATTTTTTCCCACCGCTGTGGCTATTTTCACCGCCTTTCTTACCGGCTTCGGATGCACGTTCAGGGTCATTTTTAAAATTACCGCCGCTGTGCTGACCACCTTTACGCCCCGCTTCTGAAGCTTTCTCACGATCTTCTGCGAAATTACCGGAACCGCCTCTATGTTCGGCCATGTTATATCTCCACATCTCGTTTTCGATATAATCGATACGGTTAATAATCCATATCGATCGCGTTGGAACCTTAAGTCTGGCTATTTATCTCAATTAGTCAATTAATAATCCAAAAATATATCACTCTAAAAATAAAAACTCTGAAAGAAATATTTAAACACATATGTTGCATTAAAAATAAATCTTGATAGTTATAAGCGAGTTACTAAAAATCCGCTCATCTCAAAAAATTCTGGTGTGATGAAATGTGTAAATAAAATGGTCGGGATAAATATTCTGTGCACACTTATCTCATGACACATAAATATTGTGGAGATAAATCATGCATACAGAACACCAACGATGCGCAGAAGCCTGTTATCAATGCGCTGCGGCTTGCGAACACTGCGCACTTTCTTGCCTGCAGGAAGAGAATATCGACATGATGCGTGAATGCATCAAACTGGACGTACAATGCGCCGCCCTGTGTCGGCTTGCCGGCCAATTTATGGCGCTGGAAAGCAAACATTTACCCTCGCTGTGCCGGATTTGCGTCGATGTGTGCAAAGCCTGCGCGGAAGAGTGCAGCAGGCATCAACATCAACACTGCCAGCAGTGCGCTAAACGTTGCCGGGCGTGCGCACAAGCCTGCCTGCAAATGGCAGCGTGAAATACGCTGAGAAAAGGGGAGCAGCATTGTATGAACCGGGCACATAGGTAACACTTTAAACCGGGCACATGGGTAACAGGTTATAACGGTACGGTAAACAGCTGACGGAGGTTTACCGTGCCCTGGACTGAGACTGTTACCATGCAACGTTTGCAGTTTGTTGCGGCCTGCCTTGAAAGCAACCTCACGGTTGCCGAGGTGTGCCGCCGCTTTAATATCAGCCGTAAGACCGGCTACAAGTGGCTGGCCCGTTTTTCGCCCGATGATGCCACCTCCCTCAGTGACCGTTCCCGGGCGCGCCACCACCAGAGCACAACGCCTGAACCCATGGTGAGGCTGCTGCTGGAGACGAAGCACCAGCATCCCCTGTGGGGGCCAGAGAAGATAAGGCAGCGCCTCCTTAACCTGAACATCACCGGCGTTCCTGCCGCCAGTACCATTGGTGAGCTGTTCCGCAGCCATGGTCTGGTTAAAAAACGTAAGCCCCCCACCTTTAAGCCCACGCAGCGGCATGAGCTGCATTCTGCCGTGCGACCAAACGATGTCTGGAGCGCCGATTTCAAGGGGCAGTTCACCCATGCCGGCGGCCGCTGGTGCCATCCCTTCACGCTGACCGATAACTGCAGCAGGATTGTGCTGGCCTGCGATGCCACCTATACGCCTGATGGCCGGTTTGTAATCCCCTGCCTTGAGCGGGTATTCCGGGAGTGCGGGATGCCGCAGGTGCTGCGTACGGACAATGGTCCTCCCTTTGCCGGGGCCGGTCTGTGGAGGCTGAGCCAGATGTCCGTATGGCTGATTAAATGTGGTATCCTGCCGGAACGTATCCGGCCGGGTAAACCCACCGAGAACGGCAGACATGAGCGGATGCACCGCACCCTGAAGGATGCGCTGAAGCGACATGCGAAGTTCACTTCTCTTGAGGAGCAGCAGATCTGGATGGATGCATGGCGTCATGAATTTAATGAGATACGCCCCCCACAGGGCGCTGGGCGGAAAAACACCTGGTTCGGTCTGGTATCCGTCAGAGCGCATCTTTACCGGCCCGCTGAAGGCAATGCCCGTACCGGATGATGCCCGGACACTGCGTGTCTCATTAAAAGGCGATTTATGCTTTAACAGCACACGGATATTTTTATCAGAAGCGCTGAGGGAAGAGTGGGTATGGATGAAGCAGGTCGGGGAAGAGCTGGACGAAATAGGTTTTGGTGAACTGATACTGGCCCGGTACGACAGACGGAATCATCGTATAATCCGGGCCGACTGAAGCAAAAAGTGTCACCCATGTGACCGGTCAGATCTGTAACCCATGTGACCGGTTCATACAGCATTGCTCCCCTTCCGGTTTTATCAATACCAGGCGTTTATCAGCGCAAACCCCAGCGCCGTCATTAAAATTGCTCCCACCACATGCACCAGCACGGAAGCCAGCGCCCACGCGTAGTTGCCCGTTTGCAACTGGGCAAAAATCTCCAGAGAGAAAGTGGAAAAGGTGGTCATACCGCCGCATAAACCGGTGGTGATCAGCAGCCGCCAGGTAGGATCAAGATGGGGCTGGCGGGTAAAAAATGCCAGCGCGCCGCCAATAATCAGCCCACCGAGTAAATTTACCAGCAGCGTGCCGGGTGGCAGATTGGGAAACAGGGTATTTAAACGAATCGCGAGTAGCCAGCGGATCACGCAGCCTGCAGAACCCCCGATGATTACGGCAAATAAAGACTTCAGCATGTTTTTCCTCATCAACAAATGTGCGAGGCATGCAGGGAACAAAAGAAAAACGCCCGACATGCCTCATGACAGAGACATACCAGGCGTCATCAGCTTCTCAGGGAAGCGGTTGGGTCAGGTGGAACGCCATCACCTGAGCACGCATTGTTGACGATTTCGCACCTTCGGGCAAGTTACAGTAAGCCTAAGTGTTCCACCAGAATTGAGCTGCTAATACAGATAAGCACAACACCGCCGAGCACTTCCGCCCATTTACCTATCGCCGCGCCAAGAAAACGCCCCAGCAGCATACCGCTGGTGGCCATGATGGTGGTCGCAAGGCCAATCATCAGCGCCGTCGCCACAATGTTCACGTTGAGAAATGCCAGACCGACACCAACGGCCATCGCATCAAGGCTGGTTGCGATAGCGGTGGTGACCAGCAACCAGAAACCGTGGCGACGCGGCGCTTCGACTTCTTCATCCGTGGTTTTACTCAGGCCTTCTTTCATCATGCGCACGCCAAGCACAAACAGCAGTACAAAGGCTATCCAGTGATCCCACTGCATAATGTACTGGCTGGCGGCTAAGCCTGCGGCCCAACCGATAATCGGGGTGATGGCTTCAACAACACCAAAAATCAACCCGGTGCGTAGCGCTTCGCTTATCGGTGGGCGTTTTAACATCGCCCCTTTACCAATAGCGGCGGCAAAAGCATCCATCGACATGCCGAAGGCAAGAATCGTAATTGCGTAAAAACTCATTGCTGACCCTTAAATGCCCTGACAGGAGGGCAAAAACGCAGACGCTGCGAAAAGAGCGGCAAGGATGCCACAGCCAAATCCAAAACGCAAAAATCAGTTATTAATCATAAACATATAGATAATGCTATGTTTTATAGCGCTGGCTATGTCAGACGGCGCTCCTCTCATTTGGCTGGTGAATTGAAAGCGATGTGGTATTTATAATTGTTATATTATAACATTTCATTTCGTAACAAATGATAACCAGGGAGCGCAATATGATCATGAAGAAATCGGCCTTTGTACTTGGCATGGGTGTGCTGCTAATGAGCGCGCGGACGTTCGCGCATGACCACCACCACGGTAAACCGCTTACGGAAGTGGAGCGTAAAGCCAGCGAAGGCATTTTTGACGATAAGGATGTGAATGATCGGGCGTTGTCCGATTGGGACGGGATCTGGCAATCCGTGAACCCTTATCTGCTCAGCGGCGCGCTTGATCCGGTGCTGGAAAAAAAAGCAAAACAGGGAGGTAAAAGCGTTGAAGAGTACCGCGCTTATTACCAAAAAGGTTACGCCACGGATGTAGAAATGATTGGCATAGAAAACAATGTGATGGAGTTTCACGTTGGCAAAACGGTCAATTCCTGCCGTTATGATTATGCGGGCTATAAAATCCTGACTTATACCTCGGGGAAAAAAGGCGTGCGTTATCTGTTTGAATGCAAAGACGCGCAATCAAAAGCGCCGAAATATGTGCAGTTCAGCGACCATATTATCGGCCCGCGCCAGTCAAAACATTTCCATATTTTTATGGGCAACGAATCGCAAGAAGCGCTGCTAAAAGAGATGGATAACTGGCCGACATATTATCCGTACAATATGACCAAAGCGCAGATTGTCGACGAGATGCTGCATCACTGATGGTTTCACCGCGGGCGAACTACCCTCTCGCCCGCGGGTAGCAATCATCACGCGCATTTTTATGCCGTTCTCTTAACCGCCAATCCGTTCGCTCTGGCTGATTAACACCGGCCACAACTGCATCGTCGTGTCGATAATCTGCTGCAGTTTATCCAAACTGGCGCCTTCTCGCGCGCTGACCGACATTCCATGGATAATGCAGCTTAAAAAAAGCGCGCTGGTTTGCACATCTGTTTGCGCCGGGATCTCACCACGTAACTGACGTTGCAATAAAAAGGTCAGCAGCGTTTGCTCCTGCGCCGTTTGCCGCTCCCGGATGGTATCGGCTATCGGCTCCGACGAAGCAGAAACCGTGGCAGAGGTATTGATCAAAAAGCAGCCTGCCGGGGTATCGCTCCCGGCAAAGCAGCTGGCTAACGCTTGCAGATAATCGCGCAGCGCCTGCTCAACGGTTTTCTCTTCACAGAAAAGCGCTGCCCGGTGTTTGGCGGAAAACCGTGCCATATAACGATCAAGCGCGGCTCTGAATAACCCTTCTTTATTGTTAAATTCCGCATACAGCGTCGGTGCTTTTGCGCCGGTGGCTTCAACCAGGTCTGCCAGCGATGTGGCTTCATAGCCATGTTGCCAGAACAGCATCATCGCTTTATCCAGCATTGCGTCCCGGTCAAAAACTTTTGGCCGTCCGCGACCTTTCCGCGTACAGCATGTGACGTCGGTTGCCATTGTTCCTCCCTCGTTCACGTCAATTTAGTTAATAATCATTATAAAAACATTGCAAAGCGGCTGACCAGCGGAAATTTTTCGAAAAAATACACGCTTTATCCTCATGAATAAAAAGCGATTTTTAATTATTTAAATGATCATTATAAAAATAGTATTGACGAGTGACACAGATCACATTTATCATTTACCTATCGATCGTTAAGTTAATACTTACGACCTCATACAAATCCAGATTCAGAAGGCAAAAATTATGAAAACCATCAAATCCCTGATCGCAGTCGCTGTACTTAGTTCCCTCTCTTTCGCAAGCGTAGCCGCCGTTGAAGTGCAGTCCACTCCGGCTGACCAACAAAAAGTGGGCGTGATTTCTGCCAATGCCGGCACCAATCTCTCCTCATTGCAAAGCGAACTGGCGCAGAAAGCCGATGAAATGGGTGCGAAATCATTCCGCATTACTTCCGTGACCGGCCCGAACACCCTGCACGGCACCGCGGTGATTTACAAATAAGCTCTGCCGTATAAAACCGGCATTCATAACAGATGTTGAATCGGGCGTTATCGCCCAGCACAAATAAAAATTTAAGGAATACCATTATGAAAACCATCAATTCACTTGCTGTCGCTACTGTGCTTTCTGTCCTGTCATTTGGTGCTTTCGCTCAGAGCGTAACCGCCACTGCTTCTACGCTTGACGAAGCGGAATCATTAATTGCCGCCAAAGCACAGCAGGCTGGCGCTTCATATAAAATCATTGAAGCCAACACCAATAATAATGTTCATATGACGGCTGAACTGACCAAATAAGTATGCCGTTGTCGAACAACACTCTCTAAGCGCCTGCGGGCGCTTTTTTTATGGGGAAAACGCTATTTCCCGTAGCGGGAATATCAGGAAGGGAATACTGGCGCGAATAAAATTGTGGAAATAAAACATGGGAAGGCATTAAGGCATGGGTACAGAGATCCAGGACCGAACAGGAACATATACACAACCCTATACACATTCAGTACCGGATTCTACTGGATGGTTATGGACTAACACGGATTAAAGAAGCAGTAAAAACGTTATAAATCAGAGACGTTATGGATGGTTACGGACGTTTGAGGAAGTTGAGGTGGTGCGATAATAGGAACAACATCTACAATTTAATTTATTGATTATAAATATAAATTATATATTTCATCTTTAATGATACCCCCAAAAGTACCCCCAATGCGTTTTTTGAGCGTTTCCCATCATTCATTTTGCGTACCAATAATCATGTAAAGCAGAGGCCAGTATCGAGAGGGAAATCCCAAAGTCGGTACAAAAGCTATCTTCTTACCTTTCCACAACAAACTACCCTCAGTATCTCATCGCAATAAAGAGGTTGAAATTGATTAAAAAATGATCAATTTTACTTGAGGTTAGGCCGTTTTGAACTGGTCGGAGAGAGTAAGATGAGTGATGAAAATGATAAAAATCAGAAGATTAGAGTCGCTCAGTATCTGAGAATGTCCACTGACCATCAGCAATACTCAATTCATAACCAAGCAGAATATATAAAGAAATATGCTGACGATCACAATATGGAGATCTTGTATACATACGATGATGCGGGTAGGAGCGGTCTAACACTCTCAGGCCGCTTTGCAATGCAACAACTCTTATCAGATGTCATCAATAAAAAGATAACAATCGAAGCAGTTCTCTTTTATGACGTAAGCCGATTTGGGCGTTTCCAACAACCAGATGAAGCCGCGTATCACTCTTTCGTATTAAATATGCACGGGGTAGAACTAATATTCTGTGCAGACCCAATTCCTATGAAAGAATTTCCACTAGAAGGTTCGGTGATACTAAATATCAAAAGAATAAGTGCAGCATTCCATAGTAAAAACATCTCAGAGAAAGTTTTCATTGGGCAAGTAAATCTAATAAACCGAGGTTATCATCAAGGTGGGATGGCAGGATATGGGCTACGGAGATTGTTAATTGATGAAAACAACAACCCTAAGGAGGTTCTTAAATTCAATAAAAGAAAAAGTATACAAACAGACAGAGTAAAGTTGATACCCGGTCCAAAAGAAGAAATAAAAACTGTAAATTTGATATATGATTTATTTATCGAACATAGCATGCCAGAACTTTTGATATCAGAAAAATTAAACGAAGATCATATACCTGCTGAAAATGGTTCTTTATGGACAAGAGCAAAAGTCCACCAGATATTGATAAATGAAAAATACATAGGTAATAATGTTTACAATAGGACATCAGGAAAATTAAAATCCAAAACAGTAAAGAACCCACGGAGCGAATGGATAATATTAGAGAAAGCATTTAAGCCCATAGTTTCTAGAAGGAAATTTTTTAAAGTACAAGATATAATACGCAATAGATCATTACATTTTTCAGATGATGAGCTCCTTAATTATTTAAAGAAAAAACTATGCGAAAGTGGAAAACTATCCGGATTTATTATCGATGAAGATGATACGGGACCATCATCATCAGTGTATAGAAATCGTTTTGGTGGTTTACTCAGAGCATATACATTGATTGGTTACAAACCAGAACATGATTATAGCTACATAGAATTAAATAATTACTTACGAGAATTCTATTGGCAAGTTCTGGAAAAATTCAAAGTTGAAGTAATAAATAAAAACTGCTTTATAGATGACATCAAACATCACCCTCTAATAAAAATAAACGATGAAATATTAATCTCTCTAGTATTGTGTAGATGCAACAAACTAAAATCAGGAAAGCTTCGATGGAAAGTTAGATTTGATGAAAAACTGAACCCTGACTTAACAATCGTATTTAGGATGAATAAAGATAACTCAGATCCTATGGATTACTATATTTTACCTAAGCTAGATGTAGCTTTCAGCAATATGGTAATGACAGAAAAAAACAGTTTACTTCTTGAGCTATACAGATATGAATCCCTAGAGAAATTTTTTAACATGATTCAAAGAATTAATATAAGAGGTTTTTATGCGGCCTGATGAAACATTCAAACCAGTTCCTATTACTATGATTGAGATAAATAAAATCAAGTTTTTAAACCCACGAACAAGGAGTAAAGTCATACATGACCAAATAAAAGATAGCATTAAAAAAAGGGGGTTAACTAAACCCATAACTGTAAGAAAATTAATTGATGATGAATTTGACTATGCCCTCATTTGTGGGCAAGGAAGGATTGAAGCTCTTATTGGATTAGGAGAGGAAAAAATACCCGCTATAATTAGGGATGTCAGTGAAGAGGATGCTTATATTATGAGCTTAGTAGAAAACATTGCACGCCGACGCCCAAGATCAAATGAATTGTTGCAGATAATAAAAAACATGAAAGTACAGGGAATGACCGATGGAGAAATAGGCGAGATCACCGGATATTCTTCTCACTGGGTTAATCGCATAAGTATGCTACTCGACAAGGGTGAACATAAACTTTTATCAGCAGTAGAAAGAGGGACGATCCCTTTATATCTGGCTGTAGAATTTTCTCGTTGTAACAGTATAGATGCACAAAATATTCTTTCAGAAGCGTATGAAAAGAAAATAATTAAAAGCGGAGATGTAATAAAAATTAGACATATGCTAAACCAGAGAAATGAAGGATACAAAGGAAATAAAACATCAGGATTCATTTATAATAAAAAGCCCAAAAAACCGTCATTAGAAGAACTTAAAGAATTGTATGAGAATAGTATTGCCGAACATAAATCAGTCTATAACCATGCAGAACTTGTCAAGAACAACTTAATAGTGATAAATGAAATCTTCAATAATATAATGAAAAAGAACAGTTTTATAGACCTACTTAATAGCGAAGATTTATCGAACATACCTGCACAAATTCTCACCCCCATAAGAACGGAGGATTAGTAAATGATCAAGTTATGCTTCGGCGATAGTTTTGTTTACCTGGATGTTGAAAAATTAGAAGCATCCAAGGAACTCATCGATAATGTAAAGAAGAGCCATAAATACCATCAAATCCTGTCGTCAATAGATGAAATTGGGATCATTGAACCGATAGTTGTTTTTTATGATAAATCGCAAGAGAAGACTAAAATCTTAGACGGACATCTTCGCGTTGAAGCATTACGTGAACTTCATATTGAAAAAGCCCCCTGCATCATTTCGAGTATTAATGATGCATACACTCCCAATAAACAAGTTAATCATATTAATGTTGTCGAAGAGCATCGGATGATAATAAAAGCATTATCAAAAGTATCAGCAGAAAAACTTAGTGCAGCCTTAGGTATTTCAGTTGAATCAGTCAAAGATAAAGCAAATGCATTGAATGGTATTGATCCAAGTGTGATTTCCAGGCTATCAGATAAACAAGTCCCAAGAGCGACATTTGATGTACTAAGAAAAATGAAACCAATTCGTCAGATCGAGGCCACTGGGACAATGATAAATTTTGATAATTTTAGTAAAAATTTCGCAATGAGCATACTTAATTCAACACCCCCCTCTTTACTTATTAATAGGAACAAAAATGGAACATATAATAGAGATATAAGGAAAACAATTTTAAGGCTTGAACAGGAGATGGCAACAACAACAGAGGAGACCGACAGAATAAAAAGTGAATATAGTTCCAATATGTTAAGATTTGTTATCATTCAATCCTATATAGTCAAGCTTCTCAATAATTCAAAGGTTTTACACTGGCTACTTGAAAACGAATCTGACTATCTTAACGAGTTAAGGCGGATCGCAAAAATGAATTCAATGGAGAATGGTTGAAATCATCCAGAAGGATTCACAATTCGAGGCCACAAGACAGTTTCATAGTAATGTTAATCCCAATGACGCTAGTTCGTATTCGGAGAACATTTGACTCCATAATCATTATCCTTGTATGAAAAAGATAATTTCTAGATATTTAAAATAAAAAAACAATAAGTCCTTTAAATTAGAAGGACCATTTTGTATAATTTGAATGCTAAATTCTTTTCACTTCATTTTCTTTATTTGTGCTTTGGTTAAAGCCGGACATTAACTCTCCCTGCTCTTTACCAGATTTTATTTTTTGTAAGATATCTATGTCTGAATGAGCTATATCAATAAGAGACTCAAGGACAAATGATGCTTCCTCTGTAAAGCCTTCAACCGCTGAAAATTGAACAACAAGGTTGTACGTATCCAATATGAAATCAATATCATTGAGAGACAATGACTTAAAGCCTACAAGCGCTAAATCATGTCCTGGATATTGAAATAAGTCAATATCGCTTATTCCACATGAATTTATTTCTTCCAAGAATAAGTCACCCAACCTTTCATATTCATCATAAATATTATCTATATCGAACTCCATAATACCACCTTGCTATATCTTTTAATTATTTAAAAAAACAATAACTCCAAAATTAAAATTGTCAATATAGTAAAAAATAAAAATTAATCTTAGTAAAGAAATACCATTGTTTTTAAAACCCTAAGAACAGAATACAGAAATAAAACCATCAAACATCGGTTAAATGATATAATTAGCGAAGAACCATCTTAACGTTTAGTATTGAGGAAAATAAAAATGGATACCTTATTTAAGATTTTCGAAAAATTCAGTTCCAGACCAATCTTTTTTATCTTTTTTGGATTATCCCTATGTCAATTATTTCAGGAAAAGACTGCGTTAGTTAACCCTACACCAGATAATATTTCAAAATTACTTGCAGCTATGGCAATAGTAGTTTTAATAACTTGGATTTTTGAGAAGTTAATTTCAAGTTTTAATTTAACTCTTGCACCACACGATAAAGGAGATGTCGGACCTATGATTGGTACGGCAGCACTTGCTGTTTACGTGGTATTTGCATTTCATTTCCTAAGTGAGAATCCAGAGTCATTGAACTTAAAACTATTAACTAATACAGGATTTATTTACAGCACAACTCTTTTACTATTCTCTCTTGAATCAATGAAGCTAAGAAGATTCAAACAAAAGTAAACACCAGATCAAAACCTGACATAATTAGGTGGTGCTATTTCATTTAGCACCACAAGAAAACACACAACTTTTGACAGCAGATTACTGTTCTGTATTTATTCGCAGAAATTCATTCAGTCGGTTTCCTACTGCAATACACTTAGCTTCTACCATGCTGATATAAAAATATGAAGGATTTGGCATATGCTCCATCATCCAGGGAAGTTCTTCTGAATATTCATTATCAGAGGTAGAGATCATCCATACAGGTTCACCATTTAGCGTAATAGGACTGGCTTCATGGTAACGCTCATCCCAACCTCGCCCATTGTTTTCAGCATAATCCTTTGCTATCTGTATTGCTTTCTCCTCCGTAATCATTGCTGAACTCCATACCAGACACTATACATAGTGGCCCCGACAGTTACCGGTCCCAGGAGAACCCCTGCGGCTTCCTGTCGTAAGAGGGAAAAGGTTATCTCATAGGTATTTCCCAATGGAAATTTAAACCCCTGAATGATGTATTCAGTGCTCATTCCCCTGGCTCTTAGCAAACCGATAGTTTCGGCAAGAGCTTCTTCAAGATAGCGTAATATGTATGACTTTGTATAAGCAGATTGCCTCATAAAGACCCGTAACTCACGCAGCAGATAAAACTTAGGGGCAATAGCCATATGGACTTGCTCGTGGTAAAGCGTGGTGAGCATTTTAATGTAGGCTTCATCTTTTGACATAGCCTCAGGATAGAAGTTACGGCCAACCACCGCATCTCCCCAGGGTTTAGTTGCTCCCTGTATGACATCCTTGTATTTGGTAATTTTTATTTTTGGTGTATAACGCCAGCCACCATTACGGGGCAGATTCATACGCGAAGCTATCTCCCCACTGTATCGGGGCATGACAACACCCCTTAGAGGCTTTTTAAAAGTATCACCGGGTTTCTTCCTAAACAGGAGAATAAGGACTGTGTTAACGCCAATCAGGGTGATAGCTTCTGCCAGATCATTAGCGGCAGCATCCAGATCTACTTCTGTTCTGGCATTGTTCGTTTTGATAGCAAAGTCATATAGTTTTTTCCCTGCTTCAAAAGCAACACCACCTATTGCAACCCAACCTACTACCAGCAGTATGACATCAGCGATCTCGCCAATACCAAAGAAGTGAGCACCAGCCCATATCACGACCACACCAGCCATTGTAGCCAGCGCCTGTGGAGTGACCATAGCCAGAAGCTGTTCACCGACATCCGAGGGTAGCAGAGACGCTGCTTTGGTAAGAACTACCCGCAGTTTTGACTGCAAATCCATCCGGATAACGTCCATTGATATTCCTCATGGTAAGCAACTCAATCGATTATAAGACTGTCAAAAAGTAAGGTCTTGGGATTTTTCTGAATATGGCTCACATCAATCTGCATAAGTTTAAATTCACATTCAGGTTCGGAGAAACAAACTTAAAAATAAACTATTTTATCTTTCCCATAGTTGTGCATTATGCCCTTAACGGTAATAATCAAATTGTTAACTATTATCAGACAAGACATGATTTCTGGTTTCGTACATTGTGAAAACTTGTGTGAAACGATTTGATAAACACCAAGGAGAGTTTTAAATGAGCGAAGATTTAAAGAACCTGAACAACATCCGTATCCTTCGTGCCCAGGCTCGCGTATTGCCAGTAGAAGCACTTGAAGAGATTCTGGAAAAATTAACGATTGTTGTCGAAGAAAGACGAGAAGAAGAAACCTCCCAGCGCAAAGAAGTTGAGGAAAGGCAAGCGAAGCTTGAAGCGTTCCGGGCCAAGCTCCTTGAAGATGGCATTGACCCTAGTGAGCTGATTTCTACCATCAAGGCAGGACAGAGCAAAGCGAAGACTAAAACATCGAGAGATCCTCGCCCTGCTAAATACAAGTATGTAGATGCAGATGGCAGCGAGAAGACTTGGACCGGCCAGGGCAGAACCCCAAGAGCGATTGCAAAGGCTTTGGAAGAAGGTAAAAAGCTGGAAGATTTCAAGATTTAAATGATTACGTGGAGTGATAAATAGTCACTCCACATCTTCAAATATTACCAATTTATTTTTCAAGGGCTTCATCGGATTCTTTATCAGTTTTATTTATATGCATAGAATAATATATCTTAGGTGTTTTTCCATGCTCAGCAACTAGTTTTTTCCATGATTGTAAGGCGAGCAAAAATTGAATTGAGTTCTTTTCAGTAATTCTCTCAATAAATTGTTCAAAAACGAACCAGAGTGCCACAGACTTGATTTCTTTATCAAACTCCACTGTTTTCCTAAAAATCAATTCCAATGAATCTTTGGACTGCTCTATATTATATATTAACTCCTTATCTTTTGAGGATATTTTAACCGATATTATCTCTTCATTTAAATAAAGATCCGCAATCTCTAATTTATACTTTCGCTTACCTACTTCTATTGAATTTATTTGCTCTAATTGCCTATCCAGTAATTCAAAACCATTTTCTTTAGATTGTTTATCGTTGAAATAATACTCCCTGTAAAGCAGCTTGTTATCAACATTCGCGCCGCTTTTTATGTCCGCTGTTTTTTTTGCTAACCAATCTTGATAATCATTTTCATCCAAAGGTTCACAAACTTTAAAATCAATACCATTCAAAGAGTTTTTTAAGTAATCTAAAAATGGTTGATTAAAGAAGCACCAATCACCATTACTTAAAAAATAATTAAGACCATCTTTGTATATGTGTATATCCAGTAACTCTTTTAAAGGTTTAACAAATTTACTACCTTTATCCTCTATCGAAAATGAGATATAAATTTCTTCCAGAGATACCAACTCTGGGTGGTCATTAACATACTCAGATATAATTGCAACATCCAAAGTATTACCAAGATTCACTTTACTAACATATTTTCTCCCTTCCTTTATTGAAATAATATAATCATACTCCGTAAAACTGAAGGAAAAATTAACGCCATAGACCTGGAATTCTTCTACCCTAAGAGAGACATTGTTCTGCTTTATGGAATTGAATAAGATATCATCCAGATTTCTTACTTCATCTTCATCAGTAACCAACTCTCGTTTTGGTAAGCGAATATGCTCATCATCATTCATAGCACTCGATATACGATTAAAGACCTCAGCTAAGTCCTCTGGTCCTTTTTCTATATCCAGTTGAATAGAATCAGCAAATATTATATTTTTACCACCCCAGAGTTCTTTATCAGTGGCTTTTAATTTCAAATGATCGACTGATTCCCCAGGTTCATAGCTATCTTTAATAAAATCTTTATAGGAGGAGATATCTTGTTTTTTAGAGCCAGAGTAATAAGTGCTTTTCTTGAGCATCAGAGTATCTTCGCTGGCAATTCTGACTGCCAATTTAATACCAAAGTCTCGCTCAATAAATTTATTAACATAAAAATGTGATTTTCCTAATGTAATAGCAAAACCAAAATCATCAGTTCCTTCCTTTGTGCATACCAACAATCCGAAATGGAATAAATTCTTTGGTTCATCTACTTCATCTTTGAAAAAATCTTTATAAGTCTCCCACCACCATATTTCATTACCTGCCAATTTTTGTGAGAAATAAAACTCCATTTTATAGCCTTTTGTATTTTTCTCTTTCTGTTTAACCATTCCAACAGATTTTGCTTTATCAATTAAAAACTGGAGTTTTGAAAGATTAAATCTATATATATTATATGTATTAGCCATTTCCCCATCCTTTAAAATTACCGAGCAAGGACACTAAGTGAATTAAGTAACTGGGTATCAAGCGTTTCTGTTGCAGGTAGAGGTAATCCATTTACTTGACGATATTTTTTGATGGACGCTCGTGTTGCTGGTCCCATAACACCATCAATAATCCCGTCATAGTATCCCTTATCAAAAAGGGCAAACTGAACTCGCATGATCAGTCTTCTTCTCTTTTCTGAATCAGCAGATAAATTACCAACTGGTGCTCGCGGGGTTGCCGAGGATGTTGAACCCGTAGAGCCGGAAGACAATGACCTGGTTGAAGTTGAAGGTGCAGATCCTGCGTCACTTCCAGAAGTAGAAGAACCATAGGATTTCGGGTAGTAAGGTGTAGAGCTCCCACCATAATACCCACCACCGGATGAAGACCTATGAGAACTATGACTACGGTGCGAACTATGGCTACGGTGACCCGCGATATAAAACGGAACATCAGTGTTCAATGGAGCCAGAACAAGATCATGGTCATTCAAAGGATTAGCCCGGAGATCATCGATTGCAGTAGCAGAATCACTAGCCCAGACAGAGTTGTTTAGAGCAAGAAAGCCAGGTAACAATGAAGCAAGTTTCAATCTTTTCACAGGATTGGCCTCGGTGTTTGATGAAATTTTCCTTTTGAAGAGCTGAAATATCCTGCACATGATGTTTTCATAGTGCATTCATCACACTCTTCTGGGTAGTAGTTTTTCCAGTCAGAGATTGACTGGACTGCAAAGGGCCATAAATTTTTCGGTAACTGGCAAAGTGGATAATTAAAAAAAGTCAAAGGGACACCCGAAAGTTGAGATATCCTATCAGCCGAATTGAATATTTCAGTATCTTTGTAGTTATCGATAGATATACGTTCCCAGTTTTTTCTGGCCCAGCCAGTAGATTCAAGTCCCATTATGGAAATTTGATTAACATTTGAAAAAACCCGGCTGGTGAATTCAACAAGTTCTGGTAGTTCGTTGATATTCAATCTCGTAGGGATAAATCTAAGCTCAATGTTAATCCCAAGATTACCCGCATTAATTATCCCTGCAACGGTATCATTAAAAGCTCCCAGACTACCAACCAGCTGATCATGTATTGAAGCATGAGACGAGTAAAGAGGTATCCCGAACGTGATTTTGATATTTTTTGTGCGCTCCTTAACACTTTTTGAAAATCTAGTGTCAGAAAAACCTCTGCCATTTGTGAGCACATGTAATGACGTTTGCGGAGCGTTTTCAGCTACAAAATCCAGGAACGTGAGGAACTCTTCTCCATAGAGTAAAGGCTCTCCCCCACTTACTCCAATAACCCCTTCGAAATCGAATGCGGCGATTGCCAGAGCTGACTGCATCAACAACCAGTCATCATTTGCTGCTTTGGGCGGCTGGGAACAAAACAGGCATTTATTGTTGCAACGTTCAGTAACCAGGACAGTGTTATGATTCGCTCTTCTGGACAGGAGAACCCGCATCATATTGCCATTGTTAATTATACCGACGTCCCCATCTTCAATAGACTCGTACAATTGTCTGCTGACTACATAAGACTCGAAATAAGACTGGACAGCATTAGCGGGTTGGTCAGCGGTAACAAATAAATTGGGCAACCAGAACTGAGGATTCACTGGCTTCTCTTTGCACAGCCGGTAGAAGCCCATAGGTACGCTTTTCGTGGACGTAAAGCGGAAGATATCGTTCCTGATAACCTCAGACATAAGCCCACCCTTTGAGCATCTCGGCTTTGGGACCACCTTCGGAAATGCTGTTCATTAAATACCTGAACATTCCCTTATGATACTGACAAAATGTTGAGCGGCTTCTGTCCCCAACAGGTTCCCCCTGGACACTGATGTTCTGGCACGGATCTGCACCACAGAACGGTTGATATGCACAAGTGTCGCAACCCGGTAGAGCAAAATTGAATGAGGAGCTCAGCACAGCGTTATAGTAAGGGCTCTCAGCAAACGATAAGGTTTTAACCTCCCCAGCACTGAACTCAGTATCAGGGTTGACCTTCTGCAACATACGGCTTTCGTCACTTCCGTAAACGCGGCCATCATAATTAAAGAGAATACTGTTGAGCACAACACCACTTGGCGATTTCAGGTCGGCATAGCCACTAAAACCAGGGTTGAAAACTCTTTTGATATGAATGGAGGCCGAATGCTCGACAACCCTTATCCCTTCGTTGTTAAGCCTGAGGATTTCATCCATTAAAACAGCGTAAAAGTTGAAGTATTCCTCCATAGAGAAAGTGAACGATGCTTTTTGAGCAAATCCATACGGACTGACTGGCCGGATAAACATATCCGTGATGCCCAGAGTGAGGTGAGCTTTGACAATAGAGGCTGGATTCCTGATTAAATCTCTAGTGACCGTAGTAACGGTCGCCACACGACCAGAACCTAAGTGACGCTTGATAGCCCCAATGCCAGAGACTGTTCTGCTGTGTGCAAGACCCTTCCCAAGAATACGATTGCTGTTATGAATGACTTCTTCACCATCGAGAGAAACAGAGAACGTGACATTCCTCTCTCTCGACCATTCAAGCATCCCCTCATCGAGAACGGAGAGGCTTGAAGCAATCACCATTTCAAACTCGGTGCTTCCTAATGTTTCAACGCACTGCCCGTAAATTGCCTGTATCAAATCGAACCGCAGTAATGGTTCTCCTCCCTGTATCTCAATCTTGTATGGGGGGGAAGAGAGCTTTTTGATAGTGGCTACAATTTCAGGTATCAGTTCAGGATCCAGATCGAAACCCGAAGCCTCCACCGAGGCACGGCTGACCTGACAATACTTACAGGTATGGTCACAGCGCAATGTAGGCACAATCATGAAAATTGGCCTGACAGCCAGTTCGTTCATTAGTCGTTTTGCGAAAGCAGAGCTGAGTGCGTGGGGAATAACTGAGGTGCTTTCATCCTCACTAAGGAAGAGTTTACGTTCGAGTGGTAAAGACTGCTCTCTCCTGACATACCCGTTCGCCAGGTCAAGTAATTCCTGCTCATTCAAGAAATGATGGAAACCAGCCAGATTGCTGATGAACACCTGTCCGTCAGGCAGCCTGTCAAAATTGAAAGGCATCAGTTTCATTATGAAAGCCTTCCATCAATGCTGTGAAGAACCTTACGAACTATCGCATCGCGCAATTGCCCGGTTTGGTGTTGAAGTTTCTCACGCAGCTTGTAATCGTTTAGGAGTCTTTCGAATTCAAATTCGCAATCCGTGCTATTTGTTTCGAAGAAGATGATCCAGGAGGATATATTCTCTTCGAGTTTCCATTGTGTGAATGGAGTCATCCAATACAGGGTATTGCGGATAACCCATTCAGAAAATTGATCTTTTTGAAGTGTCCTTTCCCACATTGCGATTACCTTCTAAAAGTAATAATCACGACCAGAAATATATTTGAATGCAGATTTTTCTTATTGATGAGATGTTACAACACTTTTAGCGGAAGTGTTACTAACTATGACAAAATCAGAAATGAAAGGGGGAACACCTCAGTTAGGTGGTTGACCTACATGATGCAGCAGTATGCATGAATAAATAATAAGAAATTGAAAAATAATCATTTTTAATCTCACCAAAAGAAATGGTTTACTTATGAGCTACATCATCCTTGCATAAACAACTTTTAATTCTATCTTGTAAGAAGATTTGCTATGTGCATCATTGATAAGTAAGAGAATTTTTGGTAGAAATCACGATATCATTATGGATTAAATGGGATTCATCCGAGATATCAAAATGAAAATAAAAAAATTGAAGGTAGTTAATTTTAAAAAATTTAATAATCATACATTTTCTTTTAATGATGATGTTAATATTATAGTTGGTGACAATAACTCCGGTAAAAGCTCAATTTTAGAAGCAATTGAAATTGTTTCTAACTATTCCTATCGGGGGAAACCAGTCACTAACTCAATCTTAGCTGACATAATAAACCTTGATTCCATTAGTAAATACCTAGAAAGTGATAAAAGCTTTATAAACTTGCCTATAATAAAAATTGAAGCATTCATAGATGGGTTACCAGAATACAAAGGTTCAATTAACAGCGATAACTTAGACACACAAGGATTAAGTTTAACTTATAGTTTTGATATCGAGTTGTTACCTACTTACGAAAAATTTGTCGAAAAAAACAAAGATAGTATATCAAGCATCCCAATTGAATTTTATAAAATAGAGTGGATGACATTTTCAAATGAAAGAATTAGACATATAAGCAAACCGTTCAAATCACTTTTCATTGATCCAACAAGACTCCATCCTACCTTTGGTAAGAATCAATATATTTCTAACATACTGACATCAGTATTAAGCAGAGAAGAACAAGCAGTTTTAGGAATTAAATACAGACAGCTTAAAGAAAGTTTTAATGATGATGAAAATGTTAAGAATATAAATAACGATTTAGATAGTAACAACGACATATCAGATAAGAAAATGCAGATCGTAGCCGATATATCAGGCAATTCTAATTTAGAAGCTAACCTTCAATTATCCTTAAATGGCATCACATTGCCTTACATAGGGAAAGGAGAGCAACATAAGGTTCAGATAAAACTTGCATTGCAAAATAAGTCTAATGATGTTGATATTTTGCTAATAGAAGAACCAGAGAATCACCTTTCACACATGAATTTGTCATCATTAGTAAGTTTTATAGAAAAGAAACTTACTAATAAACAACTTTTCATTAGCACTCATAGTTCATATGTGATGAATAAATTAAGTATCAATAAAATATGCCTACTCGCTAATGGCTACAAAAAACTAAATAACATAGACAGTAACACTGTCAAAAACCTGAAAAGACTTCCTGGATATGACACACTTAGAGCAGTGCTTTCCTCCAAAGTAATACTCGTAGAAGGCCCCTCTGATGAACTGCTATTAAAAAAATATTATTATGACAAAAATAACAAACTTCCTGAGGAGGATGGGATTGATATTATTGTTGTAAGAGGGATTGGTTTTAAAAACTATTTAGAAATAGTTAAGCACATAGATATACAAACGAAAGTGATGAAAGACAATGATGGAAATTATGAAAAAAACGTCAAATCATACATTGATGAATATAAAGAATATAATTTCATAAAGATACATTCACCAATTTCTGATGCACAATACTCCTTAGAACCTATGCTTATAGAAACTAACAGCATTGATGAAGACACTTTGGATAAATATGCAAAAATAATTTTATCGACTCAAACAAACAAACTATACGAAAAAAACAAAAATATAGCAGATAAAGTTAAATTCTTAAAGGAATGGTATAAAGGTGAAGATGGTGCTGGTAAGAAAAAAGTTGACTCTGCGATAAGAATATTTGACTCCGAAGAGAAAATTATTTTCCCACAAGTCTTCGAGGATGTATTCAATTATGAATAATAAAATAATCATAGCCTGTGCAGGTGCAGGAAAAACTCATCGTATTGTAAATGAAGCAATAGAGAGCGGAGAAAAAACCTTAATAATAACTTATACTATAAACAATCAGAAAGAAATTTATGAAAAGTATAAACAACTTGGCGGTAGCGATTTTATAAACTTTAAAGTGAAAGGTTTATTTACTTTTATACTTGAAGATATCATTAGACCATATCAGAATATTGTGTTCGAAAAACGTATTGAATCTCTTATTTTCAACGAATCAGACCCACATAGAAAAGATAACAGAGCAATACCAGGCAGAAAAGCAAAGCTTGAAAATGGTAATATCAACCCGCTTCATTATTTAACATCTGACGGCAACAAAATCCATTCAACTTACATTGCAAAGCTTGGTGCATATATAATACAGAAAACCAAGGGTGCCCCAATAAAAAGACTGGAAGAAATATATAAAAATATCTACTTTGACGAAGTCCAAGATCTAGTTGGTTGGGACTATGAAATTATAAACTCAATATCAAAATCTAAAAAAATCTCTCTATGTTGTGTTGGCGACTTCCGTCAAACAATTTATCAAACTGCTATAACGACTAAAAAGCCAATTTCGACAAGTGAAAAAATAAAATTTTTTAACGATAAGAAATTTAGTAAAGAGAACATATCAAAGAGTAGGAGATGTATTTCGGATATATGCAAAGTTTCTGATATAGTCCATGATGGCATGGGGTTTGAACCAACAACATCAACCGTTGAGATAAAAGACTTAGAAATACTAAAACATACCGGGGTTTTTGTCATCAAAGATTCCGATGTCAATACTTATATTGAAAGATTCAAACCGGTAATATTAAGGTCCAATTTAGATGGTGGAAAAAAATATAACATTGATAATCTAATGAAAATTACTTATGGTAAATCCAAAGGTCTTGGATTTGATAGAACTCTAATAATTCCTACAAAAAATTATATAGATTTCATTTGCGGAAATAAAAAGGCCTTTGATAAGCAAAAAACTGAATCATCAAAAAATAAATTATATGTTGCTCTGACTCGTGCTCGTTATAGTGTAGCGATAGTTTTACCTAATATAATCCCTGAAACTTGTGAATTAACCATATGGAACCCGTAATTCATTTTCAAATCATTTTAATAAGGTTAGCAGAAGCCTACTGGCCTCACTTTCTGTTCCTCCGCATGTTGCTGAAAGATGTCTTAATCATAAACTCAAAGGAGTTGAAGGTATTTATGATCGCTATGACTATTTTGATAAAAGAAGGGATGCACTGGAAAAACTTGGTAATTATCTTAAAACAATCACTCCTTAATAATATAAATGAACGAATTTTGGTATAGAGAAATTTTATATACGCCACATTATTAATTACACATGTTCAGGTAAATTGAAGTTGATCTTTTCAACCCTCGTGTATGCTTGCCTTCTGCTCATCTTTAGAACCTATCAATCTATGACCAGTAGATATCATCTCTCAATGTAATTCAAATATCTAGTCTGATTACTTCTCACAGACAATCTTGCCGATATCATACGATGTTATCCAATTGATTTTCATAATATTTATTCGTTTGATATCAATGTTTTGTTGCCCTAGAATAGTCATATGAGAATAAGGAGAGAAAAAATGAGTGGATCTTCATTAATGATTATGTCTGTTTTTGGCTTAAAAAATATATACGGAAAAGATCCCATATATATAGTGTTTAGAACAGGTAGGCATGAAATTTTAAATGCATTTCTATCATTTGACGAGGCCCAAAATTTCTGTAATTTGCATTTAGAAAAATCCCCTACAAAAATATTTCCAAAAGCAGTACCTACTAAATCAAAATTTATACCAAAAAAACTCTCCATAAAAAGCATTATCGCTATTGAGTATATGGGTAAATGGGTCTATCTGAGCAAAGTTGAAATTAAATTTATAGATAATAAAATTCAGGATATTGGAATTGCGTCACATTCTAATATCGATAAAAAAACTTACTGCTTTTAAAAAATTATCTACCACTTAGGATAGAACGAGATATACTCTCTAAAAATATAGAAAAGCCTAATATTATTAAAAAGTTATCCGTGTAAATTCTGTGCTCTGGTGATTTCTTTAATCACCTTAGTGCATCCCTCCTTTTCTTCATACCAAAAACAAACATCTTCTCCCACTCCAATATCGACTATATATGCATATAAATTTTTTCCATAAGAATAACTTTTCATATTTCCATTTAAGCTTCTGATTTTTAATTCTGACTTAATGCTAATAACCTTACCCATTGAAAAAAAATAATCATCTGAGTTTAAATTAACTTTATTCATTTTGTTTCCTTTTATATTTTAACCATATAGATATACATATACACTAAATTATGGATTGTCAATTCGATATACTTATAAAAGCAAGGGCTAACTAAGAGAAGCTCCGCCTCTCTTAGTTGCCTTGCTTTTTCTTCTCTACGATTGAAAAAGAAAATATCAGCAACAATTTTAAAGAAAGAAATAAACTCAATCTGGTCAGATGGTATATTGAAGGGCTGCTATGCTATGATCACGGAGCGGGTAATATTATGTCTATCTATTCCCATGAGCTTTATTTCGTTGATAAATGACGTATAAAGTGAACGCGATTGTGCAAAAAGGTGTCTTCAATATGAATCCCTACGAACAACAATACAGGCAATTGATAGCGAACGGAGCTGCTGCCTGGGCTGGCAAAGGTTATATCAGGGCAAAAAAACAGCAGGAGAAAGTCTTTCATTGGCTCAATCTACATCACTATTTACCCGAATTAGGTGCGCTAGTGCTTGAAATGGGATGTGGTAACGGGGCGATGGCTGCACAGTCCCTTGCTGAACGAGGATATTCTGTGTGGGGTGTGGATATTTCTGAAACCGCTATCAGCTGGGCAGACAAACGTTTTCAGCAAGCTGGCCTCTCTGCACAATTTTTTGTCGGAAATGTTTGCCACCTCGATCAATGTAAGGACTCAATGTTTGAGCTGATTATTGACGGCAGTTGTCTGCATTGTCTGATAGATGATGACCGCCCCCTCTTTTTTGCAGAGGTGAGGAGATTGCTCAAACCCGGAGGACGAGTTGTGATCAGTTCTATGTGCGGAACTCCCAGTAATAATGCGGACATTAGCGCTTATGATCCAGTCAGATATCATTTACTGAAAGAAGGTCAACCCTGGCGAACTCTGAAACCCTTATCGGCTTTAACAGATGAGATACAGGAAGCGCAATTTAACGTACTTGCTATAAAAGTTAATAATAACGAATGGTGGAATCATACCACACTAATATGTTCGGTGAACTCATCACTAGGGGATTCGCAACAGGTTCCTAGCGTTAGATAAGCGTATTGCATCCATCGGTTGAACTCACAGCTGTAAGCGACCATTGACATTCAACTATTTATAAGAGTAGAAGCCGATTAAATAACTTACGAATTATATGATCGGCAGAGCTAAATAAAAATATCATCTAATATTGGATAGCTCAAAAAGTAATCTAACATAAATTATTAGACCAATCCCATCTTACCAAAAACCTCAGTGATAAAATCCTTGACAATATGTGAGGGCATCACTCCTTGATCCCATTCATTATTACCTTTTACAGGATTATATCTTCGCCTTGAGAAATCTCTGCCATCTAGTATAAGTTCACGCAATGTAATTCTATCCTCAGACTCGTAATCATCAAGAATTGTATTACTACCAGCTCCATCTTGCATAGATATAATTAGACAAATCTCACGATCTTCAAAGTATTTGTAATCGTTTGCAGATTTATGGTGAGTACCAAACCAAAAAATAAATCTTAAATTTATTTCTCCAAATGCAAATCTCAAACCGAAAAACCATGTTTGAGATGCTCTTCCTTTACTTTTTAATTCTTGATATTTTTCGAATGAAATACTGCCATAATCTTTAATACTTAAAGATGCTCCTGACATTTCGCCATTTAACTCAGAAAAAACATTAGAAAATTCAAGTTTTAAAGTATCAAAAGTTTTTTGTGCGATAAGGAAATTGCGATGATCCGTTTGACGTGTTTTCTCTGAGGCTGCTTTAGCAATGCCTTTGATCCATGAAGATCTCGACTTTTCATCTCTAATAATTGCCAAATATCGTTGAGACATTCTTAAAACATTTTTTGCTACTATTTCAAGTAATTCATCCCCATCACCTAAATCTGTACTCTCTAATGCTTCATAGTAATTTCTCTCACGATCTTCTGGCTGAACCGAAGCAGGAACATAACGGCTTTTTAGTAAAATATAATCTTGCAAAAGCCTTGCCATCCGTCCATTACCATCGATGAAAGGATGTACCCTTGCAAAGGACCAGTGCAACCACGCAGCTTTGTGAATAGGGTGAATGTCAACTTGCTTCTCTAAGCTTACAATCCTTTCGATCAATTCTGGTACATCGAGGTGTGAGGGCGGTTTAGTTTGCGCTCCCGAAATAGCAACATCTTGTTCCCTAAACCTACCTGCATTTTTATCATCAAGATTGGTTAAAAGTTTCTGATGCAATTCTTTAATAAGCTGAACACTTAATTCAATGTTATTTTCAAGACATTCTTGAAGATAAACGCAAGCATCAGCCAAGTTAATTACTTCTTGTTGATCTTTCCTTGAACCAGCTTCAAGTATGCCTGAACTAAGAACAACGATTGTTTCGCGCCTGGATAATTTATTGCCTTCTATTACAGCCGAGGCATGCACTCGGTCAAATAAAATTTCCTCTTGTAATTTTTGGGTAATGTGCGGTGCTAATGGTCGCTGTTCATCTATTTCCCTTACACTTTCAGCAACTTCTTCAAGATAATCAAGAGTAACGCCTTTGGGACGTAACCTTTCAATGTCTACTATTTCGTCGAATATATCCATCTTTTATCCTTTATAATTTTCGAAATAAACTTCACATAGGTTAAATGCCACATCTTAGATTCACACAATATTTATACTTTTTTTCATCAATCCTGCAAGTATAAATAAAATTTCATTGGATTATGAACACTACTAAAAATAGTAGGAAAACAAGTGGGGATTTTTCTACATAAATCTCAGCTTTCGTTTCGGGCACTGTGCAGACAAGAAGGATGTTAAATTATTACTGAAAATTCAATTAATTACGTGATGATGCTTTTTGTGAGCAGGATTGCATTGTTCTTTTGTTCCAGGTAGATAGTACTTTCCATCTGACGATGGGGATGTTCCACCAGGACAACCGTTCATTGCGGGTTGTCCATTTTTGCCCGGAAGACCATCACCACTGTTCTGGTTCGATGAGGAGCCAGCTCCGCCCTTACCACCAACACCTCCCTGTCCGGCATAGCTGTAAGCAGAAATGGTCACCGTTGCAAGTAAAACAAAGCTCAATAGCTTACTCATAGTGATCGACTCCTCGTTCTGACTATTGGATAGATAATAAATAACAAGAATAAAACCAACCGATTATTAATGCCAGATAATGGTTAACAATAAATGACATTTCTTTCAGAATTTAGTGCCATTAGGTTTCACTGACTCTGGACTGCATCGTTCAGTTTCTTTAACTCACTTATTTAATCATTCCCAAGTGACACCCTAAATGTTTCAACAATGTTTGATTAACAATAGAAGACACTTGGCAACTTTCAATTACATTATAGTCACCTTCGCATCTTGAAAAGAATAAGTAATGAGCTTCACGCACCCCGTCATTAAGCTCACCAATTATTTGTTCATCAAGTGTTAAATAATCTATGTACCTTTTCCCTCCTTTTATCTCAGCCCCTTTTTCTAATATACTTTGCGTTCCATCTTCTATAATTTGCTTCAATAACTGAGTATCACTATCTGTTTTCGCCTTAAAATAACTAGTATCCATAAGCACCTCCAAAATTTATTTTCTTCCTTACTTTTACTAACTCCATTCCTTACAATTGTCAAATTTAAAATCACCTTATTTAATTAAATAACAAGATTTTGACGAAACTTATTTTTAGATGAATAAACACTCCCAAAAGACCTTCATTGCATTGACATTTAAAATAAACATAGTATGAATAAGGATTAGCATAAGGATTATGCAATAAATTTAGAACAAAGGAGTTTATATGGAAATAAACCCATCAATGCCTCGGATTGTAAAAAACGGTCCCCCCGTAATAAAGAAATCTTCAAACCTGACTAATATTGTTCCTGATTCTCTGAGAACCCACTGTGTCAGCGTCCGTCTTAATAATGCAGAATTGAGCAAGCTAAACACATTGAGAGGAGATTACGCAAAAGGCGAATGGTTACGTATGGCTTCGTTACAGAAGCTGCCAACGATTGTGCCCCCGATTAACGTTGAAGCATGGAAGACGTTGGGCGAGATAAACCAGAAGCTGAACCGTATAACTCTGCATATTGATAGTAAAAGTAAAGACAGCACGCTTACCCATACTGAAATGTTCGCTGTTAAGCGGCAATTAGCAGAGCTTCGCCAGAACCTTATCTCAGCAGACGTATGGAGCAAACCCCATGAAGGGTATGCAGAAGATCAAACGAGGTAAGAGCTTCGCTGGTGTTGTCTTCTATGCGTTGAAGCCAGGGATCCACCACAATAGTGATCCGGTAGTCATCGGGGGCAATATGCTAAGTGATTCAGCCAGTGAACTGATCGCTGAGTTTAATGCGACGGAAAAGCTTCGCCCAGACGTTGCCAAACCAGTCTGGCACAACTCCCTTCGCCTACCGGCTGGTGAATCACTATCGTATGACCAATGGGCAGAGATAGCCGACGACTATATGAAGAGAATGGGATTTAGCGACACTCACTTGCGCTGCTATGTGCTGCACGACGACATGGCCGGCCAACATATCCATATCGTTGCCAGCAGGATCGATGTTAATGGAGGGACGCTCTACTTAGGCAGGAACGAAAACCTCATCAGCACCCGGATCATTAGTGAACTCGAAATCACTCATAACCTGACAGTTACCAAGACAGCCGTTTTACCAAAGCAACCGAAGAAGAAGAGAGTCTCCCGCAATGAACAGATGCTTTCCGAACGAACAGGGAAACCTTCACCTAAGGAAGCCCTACAACGGCTTATTGATGAATCGTTGACTGATAAACCAGATTTGAAAACCTTTCTTTATCGACTGGAACAGGCAGAAGTTCAGTGGACGGCCAACATTGCCACTACCGGAAGAATGAACGGATTTTCTTTTGAATATAAGGGCATTGCCTATAAAGCTTCTCAGCTTGGTAAGGCGTATGGGTGGAAGAACCTGCAAGATAAGCTCCTCTTCAACCCTGACACAGATACAAAGCATCTGCTTTCTGTTAAAGCAGAAGCTCTACGGGAAGAGAAAGTAACGGAGGTAGACCTTTTCATGCAACTTGCAATGAATCCAGCTGATCTGCCAGTTCTCCTCCCGGATAAAAAAAATAGCCAGCAACCAAACAATGAAGAAGTCAGCATAGGGGAAGCGATAGAAGCTCTGTCGCGAAAAATTCAATCCTTTAAAGCTGAACAACAGATACCGCAGTTCAAGAGAAGCTCAGCTTCACAACATGAGGCACGAACTGTTGAGCAGGTAACATCACCTCCTCAACATCACCATTTCATATTCAGCTTTAAACCGTTCAAACGCATCCTTGCGATTTTGCATAGATTGCCACTCCTAATGAAATTCAAAACTTTTGATGAATTCTTGCCTGAACCTACCCCCAGAAAACCTTCAAAGATTCACTTGTAAGAAACCCGTTATCAAAAGTTGAGTTTAGTCTGATTAACATCAATTAGTTACATGCATACTTCCTTCGAGTTCTAATATTCCCACCATCAATCGATCGATTAAACAGATCGATAATCTGTTTATGATAGATAATAACTATCAAAAGAAATTCATCGATCGATAGAAGTGATTTGAGTTTGCTTAAAAACCCATCAAGAATGTGATGAAACAAGGGATTCATAGATAACTGATTTATCTAGTTTTATTCATGAAAATAGTCTTGTCAGGTACAAAATCATACACTCAGCCAGAAAGGAATTTTATGGCCATCCAAACATCATTGCGAAAACCTACTGTCCTCTCTATGAAGAGGTTCTGGATCGCCCTCGCCTTTCCAGCATGGATTTACTATGCCAGTGACGCAGGTAGAGAGTTGAGGAATATGCAGGATTATTTCTGGCTCTGGTTTCCGGTAAGTATGTTTATCTTCCTTTCAGGGATTCAGAGACTGCTGCACAAGAGGGATGAGGTGTCCTCATTGAATATTTTCAATGAAGATAATAATGGTATCTATTTTCACCAGTTCCATTCAGGCATAGGTTCTGCTTTTGTAAAAGAAAGAAGGAAATCCTCCGTAAGGATTGATACAAACAAGAACACCATAACTCTCAATTCAGAGGGAAATGAAAAGACTTACCCAATCGAAGATATCAAAAGTTGGAGCTATTTCCTCAGTGGTAGCAGTCAGGTAACCGGGACAGATGTTACAGGTGTATTAATGGCATTTTCAATGAATAATAGAGAAAGAAGGGAGAGTTTTGAACGCTCTGGCTTATTCATTAAAATGAGGGATGTTGAATTCCCTGAATGGCAAATTATGTATCACCCCAGAAAAGGTAAAGGACGCTATTTCAGTAAAGAAGGATTAAATGACATGGAATTCCAATTGAAACAATGGATGGAAGTTTTAGATCAAGTAACAAACCAGAAATAAAAAGGATAAAAAATGAAAAAATTAGCCGTTACACTACTACTGGCTGTTTCTTTAACTGCCTGCGTCAATACCGGGAACCAAACGTTAAAATCAGAAAGCCAAGAAAGCATTAAGTCGAAGTTAGTCAAAGGGAAAACAACGAAAGAAGACGTTCAGTCTCATTTTGGAGCCCCATACTCACGGACAACACAAGAAGATGGTAATGAAGTCTGGTCGTATGTAATGCACAACAGCCAGATGAATGCGACGAGTCTTATCCCGGTTGTTGGCCTGTTTACGGGTGGTAGTGATAACCAGTCAAAAACATTGCAGGTCACGTTTAAAACTAACGTCGTTGAGAAATGGTCATTCTCATCCGGCGACAATGCTGTTAAGGCAGGGATATTACGTTAATTAACCAATAATGGATGAACACTATGAAAAAAGTAATCTCCCTGATCATGATTTTGTCATCATCTTTTCTGCTGGCTGGTTGTGATAGCGAGCCTTCCCAAGAGGAAGTAGAAACAGCAATGCATCAGTCAATTGACCAGATGAATACCGAGACAAAAGCTTTAACAGATGCAAACACCTCTGATCGAATGCTGGTAAAGCTTAACTCAGCAAAAAAAGTTTCTTGCGAAGATAAATCAAAAGATGGCAGTTATAAATGCAAAGTTGACTTCGACATGACGCTTCCTTTGGTAGGCAATAAGAAAGGCATTTCAGATTTCGTATTTATCAAAACGGAACAAGGCTGGAAAACAGCAAACTGATTTAGAAAAAATCACACTTCATTAACTTAACTGAGAACGTTAAATATGAGCACGTTGATTAATTTTCTTCTTCACAAATACACGCTTATTTTAGTCATCAATGCAGCTGTTTCTTACGGCATGCTTAAATACATAAGTTCTGTTACTGAGATGCAAAAGTTTGCTGAGGAATATGGCTGGACAGCAGAAGATCGAAGAGAATTAGGACCAGGTTTTTTTGGTAATTTTTTTGCAATTGTTGCTTTTATTATCTGGTTTGGAACCGTGTTTGTATTCTTCTTTAACATTGGTGACTGGTTCAGTCTCTTATCAAGAACGTTCTTTTAGTGAATATTTTTATAGTTACGGCAAATCAGTTACCACCTCATTAATAGGTTTAGGCAATAGTAAAAATAGGCACATTGCTTGTGTCTCTTTTCATAACATATCTTCCAATCATGCACTGCTTTAAAGAGTAAAAGTTAATTTATGACATAACACAAAAGCACCACGAATGGTGCTTTTGTGTTATGTTCCAGTCTGGTCCAAAGAGACCACGCTGAAAACTGTGTGAACCACAGTTGGTGCAACAAGAAGGGGTTACCTATGGGTAAAAAACCTCCCTTGCATTAAGAATTGCATTATTTGTAATTTTAGTGCTGGTTAGTAAATATGTTTACTGACCATTAGGTTACGAAGCCTGAACCCATCAGGCTTCGTTATTTTATTAATTACATCTAATTTATAAATAATCAAATTTATTTTTCGTTTCTAAAACTGATTCTAGTTTATTAACAGAAATAACGTAGTCATTGTTTGAGTTATGTTCTGAGAACCCATAATTCAATGCGAATGCCCTACTATTCTCATTAACAGATTCGATAGCAATAACCTGATAATCATACTGTTTTGCGATTTCTGTCAGTAATCTTAACAACGATGTCCCATAACCAGATCTTGTTTTTTCAAAACATATCTGAGCTATAACAATTGATTTTTGTTTTTCGGACACCCACGTTTTACCAAACCTAAGGTAAAGTCGATATTTTTTCTTGCCAACGTCAATTCTGAAATAGTTACTGTCCCGTTCAATTGAATCACAGATATGGGCTGGTGGTTTTTTATATGAATAGATAGAACTTAGCCAGTCATTCAATTTATCCAGGATTTGAACTTTTTCATCAGGAGGCAAAATATAATTAATCACTTTTAATGTCCAGAGTTAGAGTAAAATATTAGCATATCAACCATCAACAAGAGATAGCAATACATTACGAACTAATTTTTAGCCTCCAATTACACTCCTGCCTATAATCTTCTGGATATACTCTTTAAAGATTTAGCATTGCTTTTTAGCAACGATTTTTCATACGCTGCTTTTATTTCAAGGTAACGCATCTCTGTATATTCTTTATTGCAACTAATCAGATCAACAACTTCATTTAAAAAGAAAAGCATATTTCTTTTATTTGAAAGTCTTAATTCTATTCTGTCATCAAAAAAGCAAAGTATTTCGTAGATCATATTAATGACACCATCTATGTTTTTTTGATAATTATGTGCGGGCAAATTACTATAATGTTTGACATGATATCCAGCGCAAAACAAATAAGTATGGTACGAGATATCTACTTCGCTAAAATCATTTTTTTTCATGTTGTTAATAAATTTATCAATAACAAGAATAAACTTCTCTTCTTGTGAGAGCTGCGTATAGTTCTTTTTCATAAATGCATCCTTGCATATATTAGTATATTTGTCGTCCTGACATTATAGGTGTAACACTTTATTTTTTAATTGCAATAGATAATCGTAAATATTTTATTACATCGTAAAATCTATTTTACAGAAAGAGATTCATTAAGCTGACTCTCATTAACTCCATATTTATATGAATTATATTGCCACCTGGTAAATTGTTCTTTATATCGATTATTTTGTTTTTTAATGATTTCCAATTGAGTTTCAAGACTAAGTATTCGCTGAGCAGCTACATTAAGATTTGCTGGTTTTCTCAATGGTGTACGTTTTTCTTTAACGAGTGCTTTCTTTAACCTGTAAGCATCAGTTATCATCTCATGGGAACTCAGAGATTGGCGCGTAACCGTTCTTCCGATCTCAGTAGCAACCGCCTTACATAATTCTTCCCATGTCAATTTTCCATTCCAGATTGAAATGATTTTCACGATCTTATTTAATTCTCTATTGCTTAAATGTTTAGACATATGGTCTCCTTTGTAATTAACACCCTTCTAATTTTTTTAGTACTACTTCATGATGCTGAACCCACTTATCAGCTCCAAAAAAACCGTTATCCATTGCAATTCTGGATTGTTCCTTTAATTCTGTTATCTTTTTTATAAGTTGCTCACGGGAATTTACACTATCTATATTGAAATGTTTTGATGAAATATACTGAATTAACTTATCACACGGCTTCATTGTATAATCGTGCTGGCAAGAACCTTCAACAGTAATATGAGATGCTCCATTCGTGAACTCTTTGTCGTCAATAAAAGTGCTGCAATGTTGGATGGTGTTCAAATCATTTTTACAGTAGTGGTTATTTCCTAGCCTCAATGATTTTACTTTCTCCATCATTTCTTCTTGCGAGACATGGTTATAGTTTCTATTTTGAGCGATGCTGACTCGTCCTGACCATTTGGCGAGGTCCAACTCTGCCATTTCTCCGCTATGCGCAATTGTATTAAGTAGATGCCTAAGTTGATGCGAACGGAGAAAAAGAGCATCACCATCATCATTTTTAAAACCATATCTTTCAAAAATCCTTATTATATTAGAGTTAGTATTTTGGGGATTTGCTATATCCTGATATAAAGCATCAGGAATTGGTTTATAAAAATCATACAAAATAGCACTACGCCCCTGACGATATTGGTCACGGTTTAATAAACATAATGCATTGCTATATCGAATAGATTTGTCCTTATCATACCAAGGGAAATCAGGAGGTAAGCTTAGTTTTATAATTTTCCATAGAGATGACAATGAGTAGTAACCATCTTCTGCGCTTAGAAAGGACTCACCTCCGTCTAAACTTATTCTTCTCAGCTTAGCGCTACACTCCTTTTCTGTGTTAAAAGTAAAGCCTAGTGCCTGACATACCTGAATAGAAGTGAGAGGTTGGTCTTCGTCCACTTCCGGACATTGTGAATGTCTGAAAAACCTATCTGGTGTAGTTTCATACCAGCGAGCAAGTGCCCGTGAGTTCTCGGAGAGCCTTTGAAGTCGCCCTATGGCCTTCTGAGCAACGGGTATCATTACATCAGGTATCCATTTAATATTCGCACCAAACCCTTTTGCGGAAAAAAATCTCAATCCATATCGCTCTATCCCATTTTTATCCTTCTTGTAAATTTCACAATCAGCGGGTAGTGCCAATACTTCTGATACCCTGTTGGGGGAGCAAGCCAATAAAGCTAAGATAGACGTAGTGAAGAGATCTCTATCACTTAAATCTTGATCTGGTCTAGAAAATATTTTTGCGATGGCAAAAAGAGCTTTCTGATCGGGTAATTTATTTTTTCTATCGAGATCTTCTTGTTCAGGTTTGTAATTAAATTTTTGCTTCTGTTTTGTCGGATTGGCCCAGCTAAGGAATCCCTTATTTATCAATTTATAATTGCAAAGAAATCTGGCGAGTCGTTCAATCTCATATCCACATATATGTAATACATCATCTTTGTAAATATCCCGAGCTATAAGTATGGCTTCATCAAGGATTTTTTCTGTTACCAGGAAAATATATCCTGTATTAGTAACTTGCAATAAAGCTTGTTCTACACATTTGAGAGCCATCATTTTTTGAGAATGATTATTAACTGAACTTAGCCCATAGGTATAACGAATGTAACTCTTTGCAAAATCAATAAACTGGGAATCCAAAGTAAATCCCTCTCTCATTACTCCTCGCCCGGTATTTAATTTTCTAAATGTTGTGATACCTTTCCAGACAGATGATTCCCAATTAAGATCTTTTCCGAAAACCGAAAGCTTATACTTACAAAAATCAATGAATTCATTATTTGTTTCTTCAACATTTCGAATATGTTTAGATCTAAATATTATTACATTTGACATGGATAACCTCGTTATTTTTGTTATGTTTTTTAAAATAAGGACAACTAAAACAAGGTAAAACCTGGTGAACAGGATTGTTTTCATCACAGCTGTAACATAAAGATTCATCTTCGAATGCTTCACCAAGAAATGCTTTTGCAAGAATTGATAATTTGGTTGAAACTGCTTTATTGATTCGTTCAACGCTATCAGGTAAATTTTTTACGTATATACCTGCACTGGCGATTGAGGAATGGTCTAGCAGTTCTGCTATTGTCTTAACGTCATAACCCGCTTGTGCCAGTCTTGTTCCAATTGTGTAGCGCATTCTCCTGGCGCTTATTTTCATATTCTCATTGTTTTTTAAACATCTTACGCGTTCCTTATGTACTATTTTTTTGAGAGCGGTATCAACAACTGTGCTACGAATATGCAATCTATCATTTTTTAATGCAGTTTTTAAATCATTCTCATTATGTATTTCATTAAGACTCTTTAAATCTAAAAAAATGGCAACTTCTCTTTTTTCTTGTAGATTTAGAGAACGACCAAGATGTGCTTCAACATTCATTATCGAAGAAGTTGCCTGCTCAAAAATCACTTGCCAAAGTTCAGGAACGACATGTAACTCTCTAAATACTTTTCTGAAACCGAGTCCTTGTTTGATCCTTGGAAAATTAATTACACATTCTTTATTTCTACTAATGAGATCCATTACTTTCAATGATGTGATTTGTAATGGCCTCCTTCCTGTATAGCTGCAAAGTAAAGTTACTGCATAATCCCTCAAACAAATCGAGCCATTAGAATACGCATTGTTAATTGCTTTATTCATATTATCGTGTTCTATATCTGTTAAAGGACCTTTATTCGGGTCTTCTCGCTTAACAACATCTCCCGCCTCAATCCTTTTAAGCCTGATGTTTTTAAGTAGTTCAATCACTTTGTCGTCAATTCCATAGTAACCAAACGAATGCCATTTTTTTAGAAATGCATTTACATTAGAAAAGGTACTCATTTGTCTTTTAGAGAGTGAGCTTTTGTAATTTAAAACTATTGATTCATCTATCAATGTTGGTTTCATTTGCTCAATAAAATGTTTCATTGAAAATAGTAAACTTTGCACATAACGACCACTACGATGGCAAGCAAAATATGCAAGGGTGTTAATGAAACCTTCGGACAAATTATCACTTATATTATGCAAAACCAACCCAACATTGATTTTTACATTCTTTTCAAGAGTCCATGACATTTCATTATTATTGAATTGATAGCTTTTATTTTTTGCTACATGATATTTTTCATCTTCTTTTTTAGTTACCAGCATCATTATCGATTCCTTTTATTATTAATTTTTGCATAGCAATAGATACTTTTTTTGACGTCTCATCTATATGTCTTTTATTATATATTTTTGCAGTTTCAGAGTCCGTTGCCCACCCCATAATGTAGTTTCTGACTTGCTCCTCTTTTGCCTCCGAAAAATCTGAGTCCGAAGAATCAATCGCATTAGAGAATTCATAATTCCATCTGTGCCTGAATTTATGTCCGGTTACGTTAACGAGTTCAGGTGATATGTCCCTAACTTTTTTTATAATTTTATGGTATGAAGAGATCGACAATGGCATCCCTTGTGTTTGTCCTTTTTTATAAGTTACAAATAAAAACTCATTTTTACCCGCTCCTTTAACAGATCTTCTGTCCTTTATTACATAGTCAGAAATCATTTTCATTAAACTTGATTCTACATAGAATTTACGCTCACTAGTTTTTACTAGCGGCTGATTCACTCGTGGGTCAGACTTGTCATTAGGTCTTCGTCTTATACAAATTGTCGAATCATAGAAATCAATATCACTGATTCGTAAATTTAACATTTCCCCCGACCTGATCCCAAAAGAATAAAGCAGCAAAAAAATTAAGAAGTTTCTGTTCTGAACCTCTTTTACAAATGGATTGCCACTAGCCATCGGTTTTATATTCTTGAAGACTAGATCTAATTGTTTCTCACTCAATCCTTTGTCAAAGCTCATAGTTTTATATCGGTCAATATCAGCAGGTCTCTTCTTCTTCAAACTTGAAATAAATGTATTAACTATGATTCTCAAATCAGTTTTTGTATTGGATGAAAGTAGAAGATTACAAAGCCATTCAAAATATGCTGTTATAACTGTAATTCTGAAATATTTTGTTGGTTTCTTAACATAATAATATGCATCTATTGAGTTTTTATCTTTGAAATTTTTAGATGCAAAATCTGAAAGATCATCGATTTCATTAGCTGAAAGAAGCTGTAATGTCGTGATTCTTTCAACAATATCTATACCTCTCCGGTCCAAGAACCGATACAAAAGCGAAAGACTTCCCGCGACAACCTCCATAGTAGAGATCGACTCTGAACGGTTCCTGAGCTGAGTGGTTATATAAAGGTTCGGATAATATAGAGGCTCACCCGTTTTCTTATTTACAACATGACAGTAACGCTCTCCATTTTCAAAAACAAAAGTATTAATTCGAATTGAACACATTTTTCCTCCTATATTTTACAAAATATGTATAGTTCCAATATATAACTAATATATTGATTTTATATTTACAAATTTTTTAAACATAAAAACTGAAAATAGCATTTTATAACAACAAGATAGAAAAATTAAATTAACAAACACTCATCAGGTGAACCTAGTTATGATTAGGTTCACCTGATACTTCAAAACGTTCCTCTAATACCCTATACATATAGGCTCATATAATTATTGTAAACTTATTTGTAAGGTTTAAGGGTTTTTATATAGCTTATTCTTTACACTTTTCAGTAATACTTTAAATGCAATCACGTAGAATACAAATTTACCGCAATAACCTAGCCTTATAGAAAGCAACATTTAACAGTTAATAACTTCTCACAGTAACAATGAATATAAATAATAGAATTACTTAACGTGATGATATTTAAATACGTAGACTAGGTTAATGTATGCAGAGAATAATTTAATTATAAATTTTCTTATTTTCATCCATCATCGATTTATATAGTTCTTCGAAACCCTTCAACGTTTTCATAAGAGCATGATCAACAATACACGTATGTTCACACTCAAGAATAAGAATCATTAGTTTACCAAGCAACCCACAAAACGAAACATCGTCTCCTGACTGGTATTCTTTATATAAACGAATGAGCAAATTCTTTAGAATTTCACGGTTTACATAAACAACAAATGCAATTTCCTGATTTTCATTTACTGATTTAGTTTTTTTCATCAAATGCACCTTTTAAATTATTCAAAAAAATCATCTTCACTCTCCACCGATACTAGTTTTAAGTACAAGTTCATTGTAAATAATCAGCGACATTAATTTTTCTAATTCATCTCTAGACTTAATTAAACAGAACCACGTTTTATAGACAATCAATTGGTCATGAACTTCTAGTTTATTAACTTCACGAAAAGGCTCCTGAACATTCCCAACAAGATACTGGCTTAACCAGTAAACAATTTTCATGGTTAATTTGTTTTCTGGAAGATCATAGATTGAGTCCATATTAAACAAATCAAGAAATGACTCTTTGCTAAGATTGCACATATGATTTCTCTCATTCATAAATACTTCAATTCTCATTTATTTTTCCTTTCTCAGGCTACATTTTTTCGGGAGTTGCTAATAGTCAGCTGGATCCAATCGTCAACCTCACTTTCTACAAACGCGATTGCACGGATTCCAATTTTTACAGGACGGGGGAAACGGCCCATGCTAATGAGACGGTAAATCCAGGCTTTACCATACCCAGTGCGTTCAATGACAGCAGGTAAACGGATTAGACGGGTAGGTTGTACGTTCATATTGCTCTCCTGTGTGTTTCGGTGGAAGCAACAATACGAACTGATAAAGAAAGAATGAAGCGAGATTCCAGTTAACAGGACCATCCCTGGTCCACCTGAATGAATGCCATGAAAATGGCCTTAGTCGGAATCCGAGAGTTTCATCACTTCCGAAACCCTCAAATTTCGCAGATGAGGATTTTTATTGAGAAACAGGTTGAATTGCCTAATGAAATCAATGGCAGTGGCCTTCATAGCAAGGGGGCGGTCCGCATCTCTGATGTGATAACCCTGACGAATCGTTTTGTCGTCATCCTCATCGGAGTAGAGCAGACGTGACAGTCTGTCGTCCGATACAAGCACTTTGCGGTGTGTTGCCCAGGCGATGATATCGATCATAGGAATCAGTCTGTAATTTATGATTTTTTTTATGGTGCCGAGGCCAAACCTGCCAACATTGAGTGGAGCTGGCTGTATTCCTTTAATTTTTCTCCATTGGGGTAAAGCAAACCGTAAAGACTCAGCAATCTCATCATCGGTTCCCGCAGCAAGGTCTATTTCAACCATAACTGTCGAAGGGAACTTTTCCGGCATAATTTCTGATATGTAGGCATTTTCTATATGCGAAACAATGTGATACTGATCAGGTGAGTCACTGAAAAAATATCCCCTTTGCATACAAGTAAAACTGATATTTGCAATTCGCTCAGTTGTTGTCAGTAAAAGGTAAGGTGGCTGGTAGAGTTGATCATCCATATTAATATATTTCAGATCGTTATCACCGATAAGAAATGGATTTCCTTCAGTAATCTGGATGAAATTGTTAAATACAGTTTTTCTCATCCTCTCTTCGATTTGTATGTCGAGTTTGAAGAAGTAAATTCTCGCCCATAACTCGTGATAAAGCTTTTCAAGTGTAATACTTTCAAAATTAAGATAATTATCTAGATCAAACCAAGCCTTTATGTCTTTTGAATCTTCTGATGACCAACTCTGCATCTTTACCCAAGGCTTCATTTCTGGCGCTCCTTTGCTATGTGTAAACCTCATGACACATCACTTAACATGCTAACAATAGGCGTAGGATTCCTAGTCGGCTAGTAAAACGCATTAACATTTTCATACACGGTCAAGTCTCGATTACTCCTCATTATTTTCAAATCAGATTGGTTCCCTCTATCGCATGCTCAAATTAAACGTCGCTTTACACTGCTACATGGTCACCGTTTAAATCTTGCTTAACAATAGAACCTGTAAAATCTAGAAATGTTAAATTTCGCCAGTCTTATATCCTGTTCCTGGAAAGTTCGTGTGCCGTGAGTCACAATATCGTGAACAACTTCTGGTGTTAGCTCAGAAGATACATTCAATTCTGTTTTTTCATATTTCATCTAAGTAATTCATATTCATTAATTAGATTTAGCCAGGTGCAATACATTTTACTCTGATAAGTCATAGTCATTATCCCGGATATTAACAGGGGTGTTGAGAAAAAACCTGCTACGACTTACTTTCAACAGTTTCTAACCCAGTTTGACCAGCCAACTACACAGCAAAGAAAATTTTCTTCTGTGGGAATCATGATTATTTCAGCTGAGTAATCTCCGTTCAGGTATGTTTTCATCAAGTTTGTGTTTAGAAATCTAATTATCAGCTCGTGACTCCTCTGTTTATCTTAATAATTAACATCTATTATTTATGGCGATATCACGGATAATTATGTTTATAATTATCCAAACGATACAATAAAAATATCTCAACGCTCATTTTAATCATACGCATAGCCTATGAATAGCTTTAATAATTACGCATTAAATACCCCCTTCCCGTTGACTTAAATTATTAATCTGATATTGGTATCATAAAAATCAAAAAGGAAATCACATGCTAAATATTAAAAAAAACATAGATGAAATAAATTTTTATGTCGGTCTTAATAGGGGCGTTTTTATAAAAGAAATCAATAGCAATTCTTCTTTCGAATTTTATGATAAATATTTAATTGAATTAATGCCAAGGGAGTTTATCGATTTTTCAAATTTCCTGATAGACTACATTTTGAATGATAGCATTGAAGATAATCACCCCCTATCAATACTATTGAACTATATGTATGGCTATGAAGTTATGAATAGTTCAGAGAATAAATGCCCCGATTTTTCATCAATCGTTGAACGAGTTAACGCCCTCAAAGAAAATCATATTCAGGAAAGAATCAAGAAGGAAAATGAATCATTAAAAAAAGAAATACAAACCAATGGAGAATTAAGATCCAAAAACGAGAGGTTGTAAAAAATAAGATATCAACAATTTAATATTTAACTGGTATTATTTGACTGTATAGTGATACATCCAATTAATTGTATTCAAAATTGATTTTTAGTGATAGGATTTATTCATTTAGTGAGCACATTTACGGGGATTTCTTATGAACCGAAAACTTTCTTTGGCCTTGAAGGTGTTAGGCGTGGTGGGGACTGTATGCGGAATTATCGGAACTGTATTCACAATCTATTCTCATTACAACCCGACCGCCCCTGATACTCATAGAGAAGATAGTATCGTAGGGAGTTGGCTCTCTGACAACTCTTACGCTGAAAAAGGAAATACTGTCAGAGTTAATGGCAAAACAACCTTTTTCTCGAATGGAAAGTATAACTTTCATGGTAATATTTCTGTTGAATCAAAAACTCGCGGAGAGCATATATTCATAGATTATCTTGCTGATGGTACAGGTGATTGGGAACTATATGAAAATGAATTGATCACCTCATTAAACAGTATGAAATCGAGGCCTGTTAAACTGGTATCAAACAATGAAGATATTGACCCACTGAAAATAGAGATGATAAATAATAAAAAGTTACCCACGATTGAAGATGATATGGCAAATGGGAAAAACCATGCCTATAAAGTAATAAAAGCCACAAAGAGCCAGTTAAAATTGGAAGTTATTAACGAAGTAGGAATAAATTTTAAATTTAACATGCATAAAGCAGACTAAGTCTGATGACGACATAAAATCGCCATCCCATAGTTATTTTTTATAAATATCAGCTTCAATACCACCGCAGGTTAGCATACCCGTTATCAATGGGACTCAGAAAGTTTATTCTTTGCTTAATAAATCCATGTAGTCTGCATACCATTGCAACATTTCACGCCTTCCATCAAGATATTGCGCATGATTGTATGTTCCACGAATAGCATTCTTATCAACATGTGCGAGCTGAGTTTCCACCCAAGTAGTGTTGTAGCCCTGTTCATGAAGAACGGTGCTCATGGTGTGACGAAAACCGTGCCCTGTAACTCTGCCAGTATAACCTATACGCTTAAATACTTGATTGATACTCGCCTCACTCATAGTTTTACTTGGGTCGTTCCGCCCCGGAAACAATAAGGGGAATTGTCCCGTCATCGCTCTGATCCGTTCAACTATACCTAATGCTTGCGTAGATAAAGGAATTATATGTGGACGACGCATTTTCATACGCTCCGCCGAAATTTCCCATACAGCCTTGTCGGTATCAATTTCTGACCATAATGCACCGCGTAACTCGCCAGTCCTTACACCAGTGATAATCAGTAAATGCGCGGCCAGCACTACCAACTCACTACCAGTGTAACTCGCAAGAGCTTTAAAGAAGGCCGGAAGCTCTTCGGTAGTCAAGAATGGGTAATGAGTTGATTCATGTCCCTGCATTGCACTTGTAAGGTCTGACGCTGGGTTATATTCGGCCCTACCAGTCACTATGGCATAGCGGAAAACTTCACCACATCGTTGGCGCACTTTCTTTGCTTTCTCTGTTGCCCCCCTGCCTTCCATCTTTTTGAGCACATTCAGCATTTCCAGTGGCTTAATCTGTGCGACAGGCTGTTGACCAATGAACGGGAAAACATCTTTGTTGAACGCTTCAAGTATGTCAGACGCATATCCAGAAGACCATTTCTTCACTCTTGTGGTATGCCATTCAAGCGCTATTTCCTGGAAGGTGTTTTTGACCTGTGCTTTACGCTCAGCTTTTTGCTCTTTTTTGACCTCTAATGGGTCGATCCCCCCAGCGATACCTCTTCGAGCTTCATCACGTTTTGCTCTGGCGTCAGCCAAGGAAACATCGGGATATACTCCCAGCGCCAATAACTTTTCCTTTCCATCTATACGATACTTTAAACGCCAGTAGCGTGACCCGTTGGTTTTAACCAATAAGTAGAGGCCACCACCATCAGCCATCTTGAAGGGTTTATCTTTGGGCTTAGCAGTCTCTATCTGTCTGGCATTGAGCTTCATTGGGGGTATCTCCTCTAAACCGAACAGCGAATACCCCCATTGATACCCCCAGCTAACCGTAGCTTTCAGTTAATGTTAGTAGATGAAGGTTTACTATGAAGGTCGCGATAGCAAGCATTATAAGGGATTAGAGGGAATTTGAGTACACTTTGAACTACGATGAAAAGCAATGAATGGTGCCGATAATAGGAGTCGAACCTACGACCTTCGCATTACGAATGCGCTGCTCTACCAACTGAGCTATATCGGCCCTGCGATATGTTCACGGGCGTGAATCACGGAGTAGAAGGTTAAAACTAAGCGGGTGATGCGTCAATGCCCTTGGGAATCAAACGGCTACTTTTGCATCACCCTTTTTCAATTAAGCACGAATCGTGTCGTCGCCGAAACCAATCCACTTGTAAGTCGTCAACGCTTCCAGCCCCATTGGGCCACGCGCGTGCAGCTTCTGCGTACTAACAGCGACTTCCGCCCCCAGGCCAAACTGCCCACCATCGGTAAAACGCGTAGACGCATTTACATACACCGCGGAGGAATCCACTTCGTTGATAAAGCGGTCTGCATTGCGCAGCGTACGCGTGAGGATGGCATCAGAGTGCTGAGTGCCATGCTGGCGAATATGATCGATGGCGTCATCCAGACCTGCCACGATTTTCACATTCAGATCCAGCGATAAAAACTCGTCGTCATACTGCTCCGCTTTCACTGCTTCCACTTTCGCCGGGCCATTTTGCAGCAGCGCCATCGCCTGCTCATCCGCATGCAGCGTCACGCCACTTTCCGCCATCTGCTTACTTAGCGCGGGCAGGAATTGCTGCGCAATACCTTGATGCACCAGCAGTGTTTCCACCGTGTTGCAGGTACTGGGGCGTTGGGTTTTCGCGTTAACGATGATTTTTAACGCCGGATCGATTTCCGCAGAATCATCAACCAGAATGTGACACACCCCGATACCACCAGTGATCACCGGGATGGTCGACTGCTCGCGGCACAGCTTATGTAAACCAGCGCCACCGCGCGGGATCAGCATGTCGATATATTTATCCATGCGCAGCATTTCATTCACCAGCGCGCGATCCGGGCTTTCGATAGCCTGCACCGCACCGGCCGGTAAGCCGCACTCTTCCAGCGCCTGCTGAATAACTTTTACCGTAGCGGCATTGGTGCGCCAGGTCTCTTTGCCACCACGCAGGATCGCGGCGTTACCCGTTTTCAGGCACAAAGAGGCGACATCCACCGTGACGTTAGGACGCGCTTCATAAATCACACCAATCACGCCCAGCGGTACGCGACGGCGCTCAATGCGCAGGCCACTATCCAGCAGCCCACCGTCAATCACCTGACCTACCGGATCTGCCAGTTTGCAAACCTGGCGCACATCGTTGGCGATCGCGGTTAAGCGTGCCGGGTTGAGCGCCAGACGGTCAAGCATCGCGTCGCTCAGCCCGTTGCGGCGAGCTTCCAGCAGATCTTGTTCGTTCGCGAGCAGGATCGCTTCCGCCTGCGCTTCGAGATAATCAGCGATTTTTTCCAGCACGCCGTTCTTCTCGCGACTGGAGAGCAATGCCAGCTTGTATGACGCTGCTTTGGCAGCGATGCCCATTTGTTCCAGCATACTTCTGCTCCTTAACGGGTAATCATGTCGTCGCGGTGCACCGCGACAGGGCCATATTCGTAGCCCAGAATGGCGTCAATCTGTTGTGAATGTTGCCCGGCAATGCGACGCAGCGCATCGCTGTTATAACGGCTTACACCGTGGGCGATATCGCGGCCTTGCAGATTACGAATGCGGATCACTTCACCACGGGAAAAGTTGCCTGTCACGCTTTTAATCCCTTTGGGCAACAAGGAGCTGCCGCGTTCCAGTATGGCGGCAGTAGCGCCTTCATCAACGGTGATTTCACCGGCAGGCGGCGCGCCAAAGATCCAGCGTTTACGGCTCTCCAGCGGCGACTCCTGGGCGTGAAAGCGCGTGCCAACAGAAATACCTTCCACGACATCGCCAATCACGCCGGGCTTGCTGCCAGCAGCGATAATGGTGTCGATCCCCGCGCGGCAGGCAACATCGGCGGCTTGCAGCTTGGTGCCCATACCGCCCGTACCAAGGCCGGAAACGCTGTCTCCGGCTACTGCGCGCAGCGCATCGTCAATGCCGTAAACGTCTTTAATCAGTTCCGCATCCGGGTTGCTACGCGGATCGGCGGTAAACAGACCTTGCTGATCGGTCAGCAGCAGCAATTTGTCGGCACCGGCAAGGATCGCCGCCAGCGCCGAGAGGTTATCGTTATCGCCGACTTTGATTTCCGTGGTGGCAACGGCGTCGTTTTCGTTAATTACCGGCACGATATTGTTATCGAGCAGTGCACGCAGCGTATCGCGCGCATTGAGGAAACGCTCACGATCTTCCATATCGGCGCGCGTCAGCAGCATCTGCCCAATATGAATCCCGTAAATGGAAAACAGTTGTTCCCACAGTTGAATCAAACGGCTCTGCCCTACTGCCGCCAGCAATTGTTTTGACGCGATAGTGGCGGGCAGTTCCGGGTAGCCCAGATGCTCGCGCCCGGCGGCAATCGCGCCAGACGTCACAATTACAATTCGGTGCCCGGCGGCGTGTTGCTGCGCGCACTGGCGCACCAGTTCAACAATATGGGCGCGGTTCAGGCGACGGGAACCGCCCGTTAAAACACTGGTACCGAGTTTTACCACCAGCGTCTGGCTGTCACTCATGATTCTCTGCCGTTTTTTAAGGAAATATAAGGAAAGTAAATCGTCGTCAGACGTTGTAACAGGAGTCAGAGCGATTGCCAACTGCCAGAGCTGTCAGCTCACTTTTTTGTTGCGCGGGATCAGCAAGCGTAGCGGCAGGATTTGACACTTTTATGGCAAAAACAAAAAAACACAACTTTTTAAAAATATTCTTAATTTGTCATAAATCTTTAATTTCGCAGCGTTAAAACCCTTCCTGTTTTTCACGGGGCGTATGCCCAGCGAATATTAGCGCGTTAGTCAAATCAGGAATCAAAATGAAAAAGAGCACTCTGGCATTAATGGTGATGAGCGTTGTCGCTTCTGCTTCTTCTGTTCACGCAGCGGAAGTTTATAACAAGAACGGCAACAAACTGGATGTGTACGGCAAAGTGAAAGCCATGCACTACTTCAGTGACGATACCACCAACGACGGTGACAAAACTTACGTGCGTTTCGGCTTCAAAGGCGAAACACAGATTAACGATCAGCTGACCGGTTTCGGCCGTTGGGAAGCTGAATTTGCTGGTAACAACGACGAAACCAACAACAACAACTCAGCGACCAGCCAGAAAACCCGTCTGGCGTTTGCTGGTTTGAAAATCAAAGATTTTGGTTCTATCGACTACGGTCGTAACCTGGGCGTGTTGTACGACGTGGCTTCCGTAACGGATATGTTCCCGGAATTCGGCGGCGACGGCATGACCCGTACCGATGACTTCATGACCAAACGTACTACTGGCGTTGCAACTTATCGCAATACCGACTTCTTTGGCATGATCGACGGACTGAATATGACCCTGCAGTACCAGGGTAAAAACGAAAGCAACCGTGCGGTTAGCAAACAGAACGGCGACGGCTGGGGTACATCGCTCTCCTATAACTTCGGCGGTAGCGCATTCAGCCTGATTGGCGCATATGCGAACTCTGACCGCACCAACGCGCAGAACACCGCAGCGTTTGGTCGCGGCGAGAAAGCCGAAGCCTGGGCAACCGGCGCGAAATACGACGCTAACAACCTGTACATCGCCACCATGTACGGCGTCGCTTACAACATGACACCTGTATCTGCCGCAGCGAGCACCGGGCTGGGTTCAGGCTTTGCTAACAAAACCGAGAACTTTGAAGCAGTTGTCCAGTACCAGTTCGACTTCGGTCTGCGTCCGTCTCTGGGCTATGTCCTGACTAAAGGCAAAGACCTGGAAAAAGGCGTTGGCGACGAAGATCTGGTTAACTACATCGACGTTGGCGCAACTTACTACTTCAACAAGAACTTCTCTGCGATGGTTGACTACAAAATTAACCAGCTCAAAGACGACAACAAACTGGGTCTGGCTGACGACGACGTTGTTGCCGTTGGCGTGACTTACCAGTTCTAAGTTGCAGTAACTGTAATACCCCTCGTTATATCGAATGCCCTCGCAAGAGGGCATTTATTTAACCTGATTCAGGTGAAAGGCCGGGAAACTGCGGCCAGGCCCGATAAGCGCAAGCTATCGGGCGTTTTTTATGCGGGGAGTTACGCGGTGAGCTTCAATTGTTCTTTGAAGTTTTCGGCAGGTTCCAGCTTCAGCTCAAGTGAAGCCAGCAGGGTTTTCGCACGTTCGTGAAAATCGCGCAGCGTGTGCTCTAATCGATCGGTAACTTCCTGATCTTTTATCGCCGTGGGTTTCCATTGCCCTTCTTTATCAAAAAGGCCGAACTGATAACGGTAGGTAAAACGCGTCTCCTGCGCTTCCATTTCCATCCACCAGCCCCAGAACTCTCGTTTTTCCGGCGCGGGCTTAACATTCACGCAAACTGCCAGGCAATCAAAGAAAAAACGGTTCTCTTCGCATTGCTCTTCGCGGATATAAGGCCCCAGCGCAGTAAACTTTTTAATCAACCTGCTTCTCGGATGTCCACTCGGTAACGTCATTGCGATCTCCTTTTGTGAAGCAACTGTTTTACCAAACCGATAGAATTTATCAATCTATTAACGGAAATGATGGTTGATCCATCCGGTTATTTGTTGCAACGCCTTATCAAAATTTCGATAAACCGGGTTAAACGGGATCTCCAGCAGTTTGCCGTTGCCAGATGACGAGGTGATTAAACGCGACTCCTCCTCCGGGCTGAAGGGATCGTTTTGCCAGAAACCAGAAAACATCGGTGTGGGGCAACGTCTGCCGAGTAAACCTTGCGTTTTCAGCGAGTAGCGATTCAGCTCCACGCGCAGCGCCTCGTCGGAAGCGTCGTGCATCCCCAGGCGACTGGCGAGCACATCCAGATACATCTCCGGCACGCGTCCCTGGCGTTGCGGGTCGCTCAGCAATGCATGCACCACTGGCCCAAGGCAAGCCACTGCTTTCAGGCGCGAAGATTCAAGGTACGCCAGGCGCACCGCCACATTCGCGCCAAAGCGAAAGCCAAACGCCGCCACCCGCGTGTGATCGACCCAGGGAATGTTCGGCAGCGCTTGCAGTGCGTGCTGGTGCAGCAAGCTGGAGTCCTGTGTCAGTTTCCACTTCGAAGAGAAGCCAACCGACGGCATATCCAGCGTCAGCATCGCTATGCCTTGCGGCGCGAAATAACGTTCAAACAGGGTGTAATAGTCGCTTTGCAGGCTATCCAACCCGCCGCACATTAATACCGTCGGGAAAGGGCCATTGCCAGGCGGCATGTGCAGAAATCCGGTGACCGGCGTGCCGCCGGGAATGGCGAACTGCAGCTCTTTGATCTCACCCGGCAGACGCTGCACCGCCTCTTCATACGCGCGGTTCGCCAGCGCTTGCGCCTGCTCAGCGAGCGAATCACCTTTAATATGAGGATAAGCGGCAATGCTGAACAAACTGGACGCATGCAACCAGTGTTTGCCACTGATCTGTGGCGCGGGTTCCTGCATCGCTTTTTGCTGCCACGACATAGCCTGCACGGACCATTCATAGATCCAGTTGCCGTTACGGTAACCCACCACCGTGTCATACAGCTCCGGGTCGGTGCGTTCGGCCTGACACATCACAATGCGCGCCTGCACTTCGAGGATCTCTCGCGGATCCACGCCGCGCCAGACCCACATCAGCCGGTTGAGCATGCGATACCAGTGCGGCACATTTTTGCCATCAAGAGTCGACAGGATCGGCGATTGCGCGCCACGATTAAACCGGCGTACCAGCGTGGAAGTTTCAGGGTGCTTGAAGCGGGGTTTGAATAACGTTTCGCTAAGATTGGGCTGTGACATTGCGCGCAGGCTCCATGTATCTATCACCGGCGGTTATTGTAACCTGTTGCGCGCTAAAAAGAACAACGCCCGGCAAAACCGGGCGTGAGCAAATGTTTCAAAGCAGAATTAACGGCCGCTGATTGGCGGCACAAACACCACGCCCATATCCCACGGCTGCTCAATCCAGGTGTCCTGCGGGATATCAATCACGTAATCGTCCACCAGCGGGCGACCTGCCGGTTTGGCGAAAATAGTGACGAAATGCGCTTTGGGATACATTTCACGAATCGCGACAGCGGTGCCGCCGGTGTCCACCAGATCGTCGATCACGATAAAACCTTCACCGTCACCTTCTGCGCGTTTCAGCACGGTCAGCTCACGCTGGTTGTCGTGGTCGTAGCTGGAGATACATACGGTATCAACATGACGAATGCCCAGCTCACGCGCCAACAGTGCGCCTGGCACCAGACCACCACGGCTTACGGCAATAATGCCTTTCCATTGTTCTGAAGGCATCAATCGGGCGGCCAGTTTGCGTGCGTGAATCTGCAACATGTCCCAGGTGACGACGTATTTTTCGCTCATGTGAAGTGTCCCAGCCTGTGTTTTAACGGCTTAAAAATTATTCGAGGGGGAAATAGGTTGCGCGAGATTATAGAGATCTGAAGCGCTAAAAACCAGTATTACCCGGCATTACCGGCGCTTTTTCCGCGCACTGGTGCTCGCAGCGCGGCAATAAAGTGGTATTCTCAACGCCATCTCGCAAGCTGACTGCTTGCGATGTTCGTTTATTTAACCCTGTGACCTGCAAGGTACGTTGCGCAGGCTCTTCGTAAGGAGACTCATCGTGTCTGAACTGTCTCACCTATCACCACAGCCGCTGTGGGATATTTTTGCCAAAATTTGTTCTATTCCGCACCCGTCCTACCATGAAGAACAACTCGCCGGGCACATTATGAGCTGGGCGAAAGAAAAAGGGTTGCATGCGGAGCGCGACCAGGTTGGCAACATTCTGATCCGTAAACCAGCCACAGCAGGCATGGAAAACCGCAAGCCGGTAGTTCTGCAAGCACACCTTGATATGGTGCCGCAGAAAAATAACGACACAGTACACGATTTCACCACCGATCCGATTCGCCCGTATGTAGACGGAGAATGGGTTAAAGCGCGCGGTACCACGCTCGGCGCGGATAACGGCATTGGCATGGCTTCCGCGCTGGCGGTGCTGGCAGATGACAGTGTTGAACACGGCCCGCTGGAAGTGCTGCTGACCATGACCGAAGAAGCGGGCATGGACGGCGCGTTTGGTCTGCAAGCGAACTGGTTACAGGCGGACATTCTGATTAACACCGACTCTGAAGAAGAGGGTGAAATCTACATGGGTTGCGCAGGCGGTATCGATTTTATCACCACCCTGCCGCTCTCCCGCGAAGCCGTACCCGCCGGGTATGAAACCTTTAAGCTGACGCTGAAAGGGTTGAAAGGCGGTCACTCTGGTGCCGAAATTCATGTCGGTTTAGGTAACGCCAACAAACTGCTGGCGCGCTTCCTGGCCGGCCACGCGGCGGATCTGGATCTGTGTCTGCTCGATTTCACCGGCGGTACGCTGCGTAACGCGATTCCGCGCGAAGCGATTGCTGTTATCGCCGTTCCGGCAGATAAAGCCGCACAGCTGAAAACGCTGGCCAGCGAATATCAGGCAATCCTGAAAAACGAGCTGGAAGCCAAAGAGAAGAATCTGGTGGTGCTGCTGGACAGCGCAAGCAGCGATAAAGCCGCGCTGACCACCGCCTCGCGCGATACGTTTGTGCGCCTGCTGAACGCCACGCCGAACGGGGTTATTCGCAACTCTGACGTCGCTAAAGGCGTGGTGGAAACCTCGCTGAACGTGGGCGTGGTAACGCTGCAAGACGACAACGCCGAGATCATCTGCCTGATCCGCTCACTGGTAGATAGCGGCAAAGATTATGTCGTGAGCATGCTGGAATCACTGGGTGCGCTGGCGGGAGCGAAAACCGCACCGAAAGGCGGCTACCCTGGCTGGCAGCCGGACGCGCATTCTCCGGTGATGGCGCTGGTGCGTGAAACTTATCAGCGTCTGTTCAACAAAACCCCGAACATTCAGGTGATCCACGCAGGTCTGGAGTGCGGTCTGTTCAAAAAACCGTACCCGGATATGGACATGGTATCAATTGGGCCGACCATCACCGGCCCGCACTCACCGGATGAGCAAGTGCATATCGAAAGCGTGGGCCATTACTGGACTCTGCTGACCGAGCTGCTGAAAGCCATTCCGGCGAAATAAGCCTGTAGTCCGCGCCGCCCGGCGCGGACATTTTCCCCGACTCTACACTGCCTTAAATGCCATCCCTTTAAACGCGCGCAGCGGGTTGCTCCCCGTTCAATCTGCTGGTGAAACAATCGACGTTCCGGTTTCAACGTCGCGCATTCATCTTCTTTGATTTGTTCCAGACGATGAGCAATCAGCAAGGTTGCCAGCCGTTTATCAGAAATGTTTTCCGAAGCGAGATGGCAAAGAGAATTGCTCGAATCTTCTTTTATATCTGAGCAAATAAAAGGGATCGTCAGACGAAATCCGGGGCTATATGAAATACAAAGAGACTTCAGGGGATGGTGAAATGCTTTTACAGTAACGAGAAATAAATGTCGGGGATAAAGAAGTTTGAAATAGATCCGTAGCGTAATTTTTATAGCCCTAACACTAGTTGCCGTTCCAGTTGAGGATCAAGCAGCGTGACATGCAGCCCGACCAGCCGGACACCGCGCCCGCTGCGGCGGTCGTTCCAGGTTTTTTGCGCCGTTGCCAGTAAATCCTCTTTATTTAAACGCGGCCAGACATGCTCCTGAGTCGTAAGCTGGAAATCATTAAATTTCAGTTTTACTCCCTGGCGAGCAATTAACAGATCCGGTTTCACTTTTGCCAGCCGCCGCTCAAGCTCAGGGTAGAGATGTTCAATAATCGCTTCGCACTCTTCCCAGCTGTGAATATCTTCCGCCAGCGTCCGCTCCACGCCCACGGATTTACGCAGCCGTTCGCTGTTAATTTCTCGCTCGTCAATGCCCTGGCTGCGCTCCCATAAAACACGGCCAAATTTACCAAAGCGTTTAAGCAACATGGCCAGGTCGCTCTTTTGCACATCTTCACAGGTGCGCAGCCCGAGCGTTTCCAGCTTTGCCGCTGACACCTTCCCCACACCGGGGATTTTGCCGAGCGGTAACGTGCGCAGAAACGCCGGGACATCAGCCGGAGTAATCACATATTGCCCGTTGGGCTTGTTGAGATCGGAGGCGATTTTGGCGAGAAACTTCACCGGCGCAACGCCCGCCGAAGCCGTCAGTTGGGTTTCATTAAAAATGGTCTGGCGAATTTCCTGCGCCATCAGCGTCGCCGAACCGTGGCAGTACGGGCTTTCGGTAACATCAAGGTAGGCTTCATCCAGCGAGAGCGGTTCAATAAGCGAGGTGTAGCGGGAGAAGATGTCGCGGATCTGGTTGGAGGCTTCTTTATAAGCGTCAAAGCGGCCGGGCAAAAGCGTGAGGTGCGGGCAGAGTTTAAGCGCCATCGCTGTTGGCATTGCGCTGCGTACGCCAAACTTGCGCGCCGGATAGTTCGCTGTGCTGATCACGCCGCGTTGTACCCGGCTACCGCCGATAGCGATGGGAATATCGCGCAGGGCCGGGTTATCGCGCATTTCTACCGCCGCGAAAAAGCAGTCCATATCAACATGTATGATTTTGCGCATGCGTACGCCCTCACAGAACACTGGATAAGTATACAGCACACTTGCAGCAATTGAGAAGCCAGCACGTAAATCCGGCGAAAAGAGAGGAATATAAGCGGCAATTCAGGCTTTTTACTCGCATAATAGTCGCCAGCTTTCGGCCAAGCGTTTGATACGTAATCCTCAATCTTATTCACGCGAGACAAAAGCGAAGCCAATGAAAAGGCAGCGTGAAAGACGATGTAGATTGGGGCTTGCGAAAAAATGCCGTAATGCTAATGTGGGCGCTCCAAAACAGAATAGTCTGAATTTTGGGCTTCTTTTGCCGTCCTGGCAATGTGGTATTAGCTTTATCAAGGAAACAAGTAGTATGCGCAAAATCGCATTATTTATTGCGATGCTTCTGCTTCCGTGCGTCTCTTTTGCTGGCCTGGTGAGCAGCAACGGTTCAGTAACGCCGGTCAGCAAAGAATATAAGCAGCAGTTGATGGGGTCGCCGATTTATATCCAGATCTTCAAAGAAGAGCGCACCCTTGATCTTTACGTCAAGATGGGCGAGCAGTATCAGTTGCTCGACAGCTACAAGATTTGTAATTACTCCGGCGGGTTAGGCCCCAAGCAGCGCCAGGGTGATTTTAAAAGCCCGGAGGGTTTCTACTCCGTGCAGCGCAGCCAGTTGAAGCCGGATAGCCGTTTCTATAAAGCCATTAATATTGGGTTTCCGAATAACTACGATCGCGCCCACGGCTATGAAGGCAAATACCTGATGATCCACGGCGCTTGCGTGTCGATTGGCTGCTATGCCATGACGGATTCCGGTATTGATGAGATCTTCCAGTTTGTTACCGCCGCGCTGGTTTTCGGACAGCCGAACGTGCAGGTGAGTATCTATCCGTTCCGCATGACCGACGCCAATATGCAGCGCCATAAATATTCAACCTATGCGGATTTCTGGAAGCAATTGAAGCCGGGTTATGACTACTTCGCCACCACCCACCAGCCGCCGGTTGTCTCGGTAGTGGATGGCCGCTATGTGGTTAGCAAGCCGCTGAACACCGCTGTTCAGCCGCAACTGGCTTCAAACTACACGCTCCCCCAGGCAAAATAATGCCCATTCGCCTGGCATAATCTTTTGCCAGGTTTCATTGCCGGTTAACGGCTGGGTGGCAATCACGGTAACCACATCGTTTGGTGTGGTTTCCCGCTGAAAATCAATTTCCACATCCTGATCCAGCAGCTTCGCCACGCCAAACGGCGCACGGCGGGTGATCCAGAACAGATTGGTCGAACAAAACGCCATCACATAACGCCCGTCCGACAACAGCATATTAAAAACGCCCTTCTCGCGCAGTTCCGTTGCCAGCGCCGCAATGTATTTAAACACCGCCGCCATATTGCCGGGTGTGCGCGGGTAGCGTTCGGTCAGCTTGTGCAACAGCCAGCAAAAGGCTTTCTCGCTGTCGGTTTCGCCAATCGGACGGAAATTACCGGTCTCCAGAGATTTATAAGCCGTAAGCTGCCCGTTGTGCGCATAGGTCCAGTTGCGCCCCCACAATTCGCGGGTAAACGGATGGGTATTTTCCAGCGCCACTTCGCCACGGTTAGCCTGACGAATATGGGCAATCACCGAACGGGATTTGATCGGATAGTCCTGCACTAATTTCGCAATGGGGGAATTAAAACTCGGTTGCGGATCTTTGAACGTGCGACAGCCTTTGCCTTCGTAAAAGGTAATGCCCCAGCCATCTTTATGCGGCCCGGTTCCGCCGCCACGCTGGACGAGACCGGTAAAACTAAAGCAGATATCGGTTGGCACATTTGCGCTCATACCGAGCAGTTCGCACATACACACCCCCACACAGCGCCCTTATCAGAGAAGGCGTAATTGGTGCAGCCAGTTTGCATACGGACAGTGCGTCGATTAACTGTACCTAAACAGGGTTTCGCGCACTGCCGGAGTCAAAAAGGCAAAAATAGCCTTCCTTAAGCCTTAACCATCTCTTTTTCAATCAACTGAATCAGGATATGAATCACCTTAATGTGAATTTCCTGAATACGGTCAGCATAACCAAAATGCGGCACACGAATTTCAACATCTGCGCTGCCTGCCATTTTGCCGCCGTCTTTACCGGTCAGGGTGATCACTTTCATCCCCTTCTCACGCGCCGCCGCAACCGCTTTGATCACGTTGCCGGAGTTACCGGAAGTGGAGATACCCAGCAGCACGTCGCCTTCGCGACCAACGGCTTCCACATAACGGGAGAAAACATAGTCGTAACCGAAGTCGTTGCTGACGCAGGAGAGATGGCTCACGTCAGAGATGGCGATCGCCGGGTAACCCGGACGGTTTTCGCGGTAGCGCCCGGTTAACTCTTCTGCGAAATGCATCGCATCACAATGCGAGCCGCCGTTACCACAGGACAACACTTTGCCGCCGGCTTTAAAGCTGTCGGCCAGCAATACCGCCGCGCGCTGAATAGCGTGAATATTGGCATCATCTTTCAAGAAGTTCGCCAGCGTTTCGGCCGCTTCGTTCAGTTCGTTACGAATAAGATCCTGGTACATGAGGATATCCTTCAGCATAAATGTAAATAACATTGCGCAGTGTACCGGATACTATTCCAGGCGAGAAGTCAAAGCCGTAGCGCCCCGTTGTTTTCATTTTCCGTGCGCAAAAAGCCCTCAACAATGTGAACCAGGTTGTAATTATTTTGTAAACACATTGCTAAAAGAAATCACATCCACTACAACCAATACATCACAAGTGGTCAGACCTCCTACAAGCAAGGGAGCTTTTCTTTATGATGATTTTGAGCATTATCGCAACGGTTGTTCTGCTCGGCGCGCTGTTTTACCACCGCGTTAACCTGCTGCTCAGCAGCGTGATCTTGCTGGCGTGGACCGCCGCGCTGGGCGTTGCTGGCCTGTGGTCTATCTGGGTGCTGCTGCCGCTCGCGATTATTCTGGTGCCGTTTAACTTGCCGCCGATGCGTAAAGCGTTGATTTCCGCACCGGCATTCCGTGGTTTCCGTAAAGTGATGCCGCCAATGTCGCGCACCGAAAAAGAGGCCATCGACGCCGGGACAACCTGGTGGGAAGGCGATCTGTTTCGCGGTAACCCGGACTGGAAAAAACTGCATAACTACCCGCAGCCGCGCCTGACCGCTGAAGAGCAGGCGTTTATCGACGGCCCGGTGGAAGAAGCCTGTCGCATGGCGAATGACTTCCAGATCACCCACGAAATGGCCGATCTGCCGCCGGAACTGTGGGCGTTCTTAAAAGAGCACCGCTTCTTTGCAATGATCATCAAAAAAGAGTACGGCGGGCTGGAATTCTCGGCTTATGCCCAGTCTCGTGTGCTGCAAAAACTCGCGGGTGTCTCCGGTATTCTGGCGATCACCGTCGGCGTACCGAACTCCTTAGGCCCTGGTGAACTGCTGCAACACTACGGCACCGAGGAACAAAAAGATCACTATCTGCCGCGTCTGGCGCGCGGTGTAGAAATCCCCTGCTTCGCGCTGACCAGCCCGGAAGCTGGCTCCGATGCGGGCGCCATTCCGGATACCGGTATCGTCTGCATGGGTGACTGGCAGGGCGAGCAGGTGCTCGGTATGCGCCTGACCTGGAACAAACGCTACATTACGCTGGCACCAATCGCCACCGTACTGGGCCTGGCGTTCAAACTCTCTGACCCGGATAAGCTGCTGGGTGGCGACGAAGAATTAGGCATTACCTGTGCGTTGATCCCCACTTCTACGCCAGGTGTGGAAATTGGCCGCCGTCACTTCCCGCTGAACGTGCCGTTCCAGAATGGCCCGACCCGCGGCGACGATATCTTTGTACCGATCGATTACATTATTGGCGGGCCGAAAATGGCCGGTCAGGGCTGGCGTATGCTGGTGGAATGTCTGTCGGTAGGTCGCGGTATTACGCTGCCGTCCAACTCCACCGGCGGCGTCAAATCCGTCGCGATGGGAATTGGTGCATACGCTCATATCCGCCGCCAGTTCAAAGTGTCGATTGGTAAAATGGAAGGCATCGAAGAGCCGCTGGCGCGTATTGGCGGTAATGCCTACGCCATGGATGCAGCCGCATCGCTGGTGACTTACGGCATTATGCTCGGTGAAAAACCAGCGGTGCTTTCGGCAATCGTTAAGTATCACTGTACCCACCGTGGTCAGCAGGCAATCATTGATGCAATGGATATTGCCGGCGGTAAAGGCATCATGCTCGGCGAGGGTAACTTCCTGGCGCGTAGCTACCAGGGTGCGCCGATCGCTATTACCGTAGAAGGCGCGAATATCCTCACTCGTACCATGATGATCTTCGGCCAGGGCGCTATCCGCTGCCATCCGTATGTGCTGGAAGAGATGGCTGCCGCGCAGAATAACGACGTGGACGCCTTCGATAAACTGTTGTTCAAACATATCGGCCACGTCGGCAGCAACGAAATGCGCAGCCTCTGGCTCGGCCTGACGCGCGGCTTAACCAGCGCCACGCCGACCCGTGACGCCACTAAACGTTACTACCAGCATCTGAACCGTGTGAGTGCCAACCTGGCGCTGCTCTCGGATGTGTCCATGGCGGTACTTGGCGGCAGCCTGAAACGCCGCGAACGCATCTCGGCACGTCTCGGCGATGTGTTAAGCCAGCTCTATCTCGCCTCGGCGGTGCTGAAACGCTATGACGACGAAGGCCGTCAGGAAGCGGATCTGCCGCTGGTACACTGGGGCGTGCAGGATGCGCTCTACCAGGCGGAACAAGCGATGCATGATTTGCTGGAGAACTTCCCGAACCGCTTTGTGGCGGGCGCCCTGAGCCTGGTGATTTTCCCGACCGGTCGTCATTACCGCGCACCGTCCGACAAACTGGATCACAAAGTCGCGAAGATCCTGCAAACCCCGAGCGCAACGCGTTCACGTATTGGTCGTGGCCAGTACCTGACGCCGAGCGAGCATAACCCGGTCGGTCTGCTGGAAGAGGCGCTGGTTGATGTGATGGCGGCGGATCCGATTCATCAGCGCATCTGCAAAGAGTTAGGCAAAAACCTGCCGTTTACTCGTCTGGACGTGCTGGCGCAGCAGGCGCTGGCAAGCGGGCTGATTAATCAGGATGAGGCCGCGCTGTTGAACAAAGCCGAAGTCAGCCGCCTGCGCAGTATCAACGTTGATGACTTCGAACCGGAGGCGCTGGCGACTCAGCCGGTGGTAAAAACGCCGGAGAAAGTGCGTAAACCGGAAGCCGCCTGACGCAGTAAGCGGCTGAAAACCCTCTCCTCTTATCGAAACCCGCATCATGCGGGTTTTTTTATTTATCCTCATGCTACAGTGTGCAAATGCTGTCTTACGGGGAGTTGCTATTGTGCCTGGTTTAAAAATTACGCTGTTACAACAACCGTTAGTCTGGATGGATGGCCCCGCAAACCTGCGCCATTTCGATATCCAGTTAGAAGACGTCACCGGGCGTGATGTGATTGTGCTGCCGGAAATGTTCACCACCGGTTTTGCCATGGAGGCGGCGAAACAATCCATGCCGCAAGATGAGGTCATTGCCTGGATGCAGAGCAAAGCGCGCCAGACCGATGCGCTGGTCGCCGGTAGCGCCGCGCTGCAAACCGATCGCGGCCCGGTGAACCGCTTTTTGCTGGTCGAACCGCAAGGCAAAGTGCACTTCTACGATAAACGCCATCTGTTCCGCATGGCCGATGAGCACCATCACTACGAAGCGGGTAACGAGCGCGTGGTGTTTGAGTGGCGCGGCTGGCGCATTCTGCCGCTGGTCTGTTACGACCTGCGCTTTCCGGTGTGGTCGCGCAACCGCAATGATTACGATCTGCTGCTCTATGTTGCCAACTGGCCAGCGCCACGCTCGCTGCACTGGCAATCGCTGCTGGTGGCCCGTGCGATTGAGAACCTTGCCTGGGTGGCGGGCTGCAACCGCGTCGGCACCGATGGCAACGGCCACCACTATCGTGGCGACAGCCGGGTTATCAGCCCGCAGGGCGAAATCATCGCTACCGCCGAACCGCACCAGGCGACGCGCATTGATGCCGAGCTGTCACTCAGTGCGTTACAGGAGTACCGCGAGAAGTTTCCGGCCTGGCAGGATGCCGATCCCTTTACGCTGGAGTAAGACGATCCCCTCTCCCTGTCGGGAGAGGGTACACATCAACTCACTAACGCCTGCCCGTCTTTGCGGCTCTCTGTCGCCGCGACATAGTGACCTTCCGGCATCCGGTAAATGACCTGCGCGCCACCAAAGTTATAGCCAGCCAGCGGATCTTCCACCGTTATCACATGCCCGCGCTCGCGCAGCGCCGCAATCACGTTGCGATCGAAGCTTGATTCCAGCGCCACTTCGCGCCCCTGAATCACTCGCCAGCGCGGCGCATCGATCGCCGCTTGCGGGTTTTGCCCATGCAACATAATGCGCAGCGCCATCTGCACATGTCCCTGCGCCTGCATCGGCCCGCCCATCACGCCAAACGACATGAGCGGTTTACCGTCGGCTCCCATCGCAAAACCGGGAATAATGGTGTGGAACGGGCGCTTACTGCCCGCCAGCGCATTCGGGTGTTTTGGATCAAGCACAAAACCGCAGCCCCGATTTTGCAGGCTGATACCGGTGTCCGGCACCACAACGCCGGAGCCAAAACCCATAAAGTTGGACTGAATAAACGACACCATCATGCCGCTGGCATCAGCGGTAGAAAGATAAACCGTGCCGCTTTGCGTCGGTGCGCCATAGACAAAATCAGATGCGTTATCGGGATCTATCAGTGCCGCCCGCGACTTCAGATAGTCGTCACTGAGGAGCAGTTCGGCGGCAAACTCCAGGTGTGCGTCATCGGCAACATAGCGATCAAGGTCGGCCAGAGCCAGCTTCATGGCTTCAATGGCAAGGTGCAGCGACTGCACCGAGTCCGGGTGATAACGACCAATATCGCACTGCTCAAGAATGCCGAGCGCAATCAGCGTGGCGATCCCCTGCCCGTTCGGCGGTAACTCCTGCACGGAGCCGCCGGCAAACTCACGCGACAGCAACGTGACCCAATCGGCTTTGTGATTCGCCAGGTCAGCCTCGCTCAGGTGCGCACCGTGTGCTTTGGCGAATGCGGCAATCTTCTGTGCCAGCTCACCGCGATAGAATGCTTCACCGTTAGTCTGCGCAATCAACTCCAGCGTGCGCGCCTGCGCCGGATTACGGAAAATTTCACCGATCTTCGGTGCGCGCCCTTCAGGTGCGAAGCAGGCGCTAAAGCCCGGCTGATCTTTGAGTTTGTTATAGCCGCGCTGCCACAAGTGACCAATCAGCGGCGAGACAGGAAAACCGTGGCGCGCATACTCAATGGCCGGCTGCGCCAGCGTGGTCAGCGGCAATGTGGCAAAACGTTCCGCCAGCGCCACCCAACCGGATACCGCGCCCGGCACAGTGACGGCATCCCAGCCCAGTTCCGGCACTGCCGTTTTCCCGACGAACATATCCGCATGCCAGCTCGCGGGCGAACGCCCGGAAGCATTCAATCCATGTAATTGTGAGCCATCCCAGACAATGGCGAAGGCATCGCTGCCAATCCCGCAGCCGGTCGGTTCGACGACGGTGAGCGCCATCGCGGTCGCAATCGCCGCATCCACCGCGTTACCACCGAGTGCGAGCATACGCATCCCGGCCTGCGCCGCCAGCGGCTGTGAGGTGGCTACCGCGTTACGGCCAATCATCGGTGCGCGATGTGAGGCGTAATTTACATTGAAATCAATCGCTTTTGTCATCAGAACTCCTTAGTCGTGGCGCGGATCGAGCGCGTCGCGCAGCCCGTCGCCGAGTAAATTAAATCCCTGCACGGTCAGAAAGATGGTTACGCCGGGGAAAATAGACATCCAGGGAGCCTGTTCCAGAAAGCCCTTCGCGGTGTTCAGCATTGCGCCCCACGACGGATAGGGCGGCTGCTGGCCAAGGCCGAGAAACGACAGGCTCGCTTCGGTAATGATCGCCGAAGCAATCGCCAGCGTGGCCTGCACGAGGATCGGCGACATCACATTCGGCAGCACATAACGCAGGATGATCCAGCGATCCGGCAGACCAATCGCCCGCGCGCCGTCGATATACTCTTCGTTGCGAATTGCGATCACCTGGCCGCGCGTCAGGCGGGCAAAGATGGGCATCGCCGACAAGCCAATGGCGATCATCGCATTGGTCAGGCTGGGGCCAAGAAACGCCCCCAGTGCGATGGCCATAATCAGAAACGGACAGGCGAGCAGCGCTTCGATAACGCGGGAAATCACCCCGTCCCAGACGCCCTGGAAGTAACCCGCCAGCAAACCGAGTGGTACGCCAATCACCACGGCGATCACCACCGACACGCACCCCGCCAGCAGCGACGTGCGCGCCCCCCAAATCATGCGCGAGAGAATATCGCGCCCCAACTCATCAGTGCCGAACCAGTAAAGCTCTGACGGGGGTTTACGTACTGCCAGGAAGTTCGCTTTGACCGGATCAAACGGCGCGATCCATGGCGCGAACAGCGCAATCAGCACAAACACGCCGACAATCACCGCGCCAATCACCGCACTACGGTTAGCGAGGAATTTTTTCAGTACCCGGTTTTCCGTACGCGGCAGCGATGCCGCCACGCCGGTGGTGGACAGTTCGGCCATTATTCGCTCCGCATTTTCGGGTTGATTAACACATAAAGCACATCCGCCAGCAGGTTCAGCGCAAGAAAACCCATTGCCACCACCAGCACGACACCCTGCACCACCGCATAGTCACGGTTGAACACCGAATCGACAATCATCTTGCCGAAACCGGGAATGGTAAACACCTGCTCAGTCAGCACTGCGCCACCCAGCAGTTCGCCGAATAGCAGCGTGGTCAGGGTGATCACCGGCACCAGCGCATTACGGAACGCATGCTTCATGATCACCGCTTTTGGCAGCAACCCCTTCGCGCGTGCGGTGCGAATATAATCCGCTTTCAGCACCGCAATCATCGACGCGCGAGTATGGCGCATTAACGTTGCCGCCAGCCCCGTTCCCAGCACCAGCGCGGGCAACAACAGCGTGCGCAAGTTCTGTAATGGATCTTCACTGAATGGCACAAAACCAGACGCCGGCAGCCATTGCAGGTTGACGGAAAAGATGAGGATCAGCAGGATCCCCAGCCAGAAGTGCGGCACCGAAATGCCGGATATCGCCACAAAATTAGCGCCGTGATCAATCCAGCTATTCTTGTTCACCGCAGCCAGAATGCCCATGCTGATGCCGAACAGCAGCGCAATAACCATCGCCAGCAGCGACATCTCCAGCGTCACCGGCAACTTGGTGGCAATCAGGTGCGTTACCGGCTCCTGCGTGCGCAACGAGACGCCAAGATCGCCCTGCAGTGCGCGGGTCAGCCAGTGAAAATATTGCACCGGAATCGGCGCATCCAGGTTCAACTCCGCACGCAACTGGGCGATGACCGCCGGATCGCGCTCCTCGCCCAGCATCGCAGTGAGCGGATCGCCGGGTAGCAACTTTTGCAAACCGAACACCATCATGCTGACCAGCAGCAAAGTCGGAACGGCGAGCAGCAGGCGTTTGCAAATCAATTCCAGCATGGTTTCTCCAGGCGATGCCGTTTAGTTGGCGAGCGACAGACCCGCCAGACGCACAATGCCGTCCGGGTAAGGTTTAAAGCCCTGCACTTTTTTGTTCAGCCCAAACAGACGCGGTTCAAAGTAGAGGTAGGCAATCGGCATATCCGTTTGCAACTGCTTCACCACCTTTTCATACAACGCCTGACGGGTTGCCGGATCGTTGTGCAAACGCGCCTGCGTCAGCCACTCATCCACCTGCGGGTTGCTGTAGCGACCATCGTTGAGCGTCCCTTTGCTATTGATGAAGCCGAAGATGCTGCCATCGGGATCGGGGCGCCCAGACCAGCCGGAGTAGCTCAGCTGAAAATCGCCGCTTTGCTGCCTGTCCAGCAGGGTGGCGAATTCCGTCATTTGCAGATTGACATTGAAACCGGCTTCGGCGGTCATTGCCTGCAACACCTGGCCCACCTGCTGTGATGTCGGGTTGTTCGGCACCAGCAGTGAGACGGTGAGCGGCGTCTTCACCCCTGCCGCTTGCAGCAGCGCTTTGGCTTTTTCCACATCGCGCGCGGGCACCGGCAGTTTGACGTGATACGGGCTGACCGGAGAGAACGCCTGGTTCGCCGGGGCGTATAACCCTTCGAAGACCACCTGGTTGAGCGCCTCGCGATCAATCGCCAGCGAGAACGCCTCGCGCACGCGCGCATCTTTGAACGGATCGTTGGCCGGGACTTTGCCGTTATTGATATTAAACGTGATGCCCTGATACCCCAGCCCTGTTACTTTCGCCAGTTGCAGTTTGCTATCGGCCTCTACGGTTTTCACATCGCTGGCGGCAATCCCTTCGGTCAGATCGAGATCGCCCGCACGCAGGTTCGCCAGTCGCACGGAGGCATCCGGGATTGGCAGATAGATAACTTTGTCGAAGTGGTACGCACCTTTGTTCCAGTAGTTATCAAAACGCGACAACACAATACGGTCTTGTGAAACGCGGCTGTCGAATTTATACGGGCCGGAACACACCGGGTGGGCGGCGAAATCCGCTTTCTTCGCCGCATTCGGCGCCAGCATCGCGCCGGCGCGATCGGTTAATTGCATCAGCAACGCCGAGTCCGGCGTTTTCAAATGCAGCTTGATTTGCAGCGGTCCGCTGACCTCCACGGACTCGATAGAGGAGATTTCACTTTTACGCAGCGAACCCGACAGCGTCAGCGCACGATCGAGACTGAATTTCGCCGCTGTGGCGTCAAACTTCTCGCCATCATGGAAGATCACGCCCTCACGCAGATCCATGGTCAGGGTCTTGCCATCCTCGCTCCACGACCAGGCCTTCGCCAGCCCTGGCACCACTTTCAGGTTTTCATCGACGTCCACCAGCCGATCGCACAGTGAAGCGAAGACAAAACGGCCATAGTAAGTACGCGCCAGGTGCGGATCGAGCATATCCGGATCCGCGCCAAGACCCACGCGCAGCACACTTTCAGCCTGGGCAGGCAGTGCCGCACCCAGCAACATGACACTTCCCAGAACGGTCAAAAGCGAATTTCGCATCATCATTATTGTTTCCTTTAAAGGGAGGAGTGAGAGGCCGCGTGTTCAAACAGCGCACGACGGCGCAAGAACGCGGCTGAGGGGGGAGCAATCTGAATCACGCTGCGGTCGCGGTTAATCTCCTGCCAGCGATGACAAGAGACCTGGCGACCGCCTTCGAGTACCTGTGTGATGGGCTCACGTTGCTGGCACTCGTCTGTCGCAAACGGGCAGCGGGTATGAAAACGGCAGCCCTGCGGCGGGCTTGCGGGATTAGGTAAATCGCCCTGCAACAGCGGCGTTTCGCGCACAATGCCGGGTTGCGGCTGCGGTGCGGACGCGATCAGCGCCTGGGTATACGGGTGCAGAGGCGCATCGAAGATCTCATCCACCGTTGCCATTTCCACGATTTGCCCAAGGTACATCACCGCCACGCGGTCGCTCATATGGCGGATCACCGCCAGCCCGTGCGCGACAATGATCATGGTTAAACCAAGCTGCTGTTTCAGCGTCTCCAGCAGGTTGACTACCTGCGCTTGCACCGACACATCCAGTGCGGAAACCGGTTCATCGCCAAGCAGCAATTTCGGCCCGGAAGCCAGCGCGCGGGCAATGCCAATACGCTGGCGCTGGCCGCCGGAAAACTCATGCGGGTAGCGTCTGGCCCACGCCGCAGGCAGGCCCACGGTGCCAAGCAGTTCCGAAACGCGTGCCTGGCGCTCCGCTTTGCCCATTTTCTGGTGCAACCACAGCGGCTCGCCGACAATTTGCTCCACGGTCATACGCGGGTTGAGCGAAGCAAACGGATCCTGAAAGATAATTTGCAGTTCGCGCCGAAGCTGGTTTAATCGCGCACCGCTGGCATGGGTGATCTCTTCCCCCTGGTAGTAAACGCGCCCTTCGGACGCCGCCAGCAACCGCAATAGCAGGCGACCAAGCGTCGATTTTCCTGAACCAGACTCTCCCACAATCGCCAGCGTTTCGCCGGGGTAAACCGCCAGAGAAATACGATCTACGGCGGTGACATAACGTTTTGGCGCGAACAAGCGGGTTGGCCCGGCAAAGCGTTTGCTCAGATCAAAAGCTTCGAGGATCGGCGTGCTCATGCGGTTTCTCCCAGCGCGATGTGCTGTTCAAGTGGCACACGGAAACAGGCCACCAGATGGCCCTTCCCTTGCGGTGTCAGTGGGGGTTTTTGCTCCTGGCAGCGCGTCTGCGCAAACGGGCAACGGGTGGCGAAACGGCAGCCTTGCGGCATCGCTTCCGGCAACGGCACCGCGCCGGGAATGGTCGACAGTTGCCCTTTGCGCGCCCCCAGTGAAGGGATAGATCCCATAAGACCAATGGTGTACGGGTGCTGTGGGTCGGCGAAAATCGCCTCCACACTGCCCTGCTCCACCACTTGTCCGGCGTACATCACCGCCACCTGCTGCGCCACTTCCGCCACCACACCGAGATCGTGGGTGATCATCAATACGGCGGTGCCGGTTTCGGCTTTCAGGGTATTGAGCAGCGCGAGGATCTGCGCCTGAATCGTTACATCCAGTGCGGTTGTCGGTTCGTCGGCAATTAACAGGCGCGGCTTGTTGATGAGTGCCATCGCGATCATCACCCGCTGGCGCATACCGCCGGAAAGCTGGTGCGGATACGCTTTCAGGCGCATCTCCGCTGCCGGGATCTGCACTTTTTCCAGGATGTGGAGCGCCGCCTCACGCGCTGCGTTCGCCGACACGTTTTGGTGGCGAATCACCGCTTCACTGAGCTGGTCGCCGAGCGTAAATGCCGGGTTGAGCGAGGTCATCGGTTCCTGAAAAATCATTGCCAGTTCATTGCCGCGCAGGTCGGCATATTCGCGTGGGGAGAGTTGGCGTAAGTTACGCTCGCGAAACTGCATTTCGCCGCTAAGGATCTGCGCGCTGGTGGGCAGCAGCCCCATCAACGCCAGCGAGGTGATGCTTTTACCGCAGCCGGATTCACCGACCAGCGCCAGCGTTTCTCCACTTTTGACAGAGAGCGAAATCCTGTCCAGCACGCTCACCGGGCTGCCAGCAAACTGCACTTCCAGGTTATGCAGACGCAGCACCGGTGCAGCCTCTTTAAACGGGATCGTCGTCATGGGGTATCGTCCTCAAGATGAATGGCCTGGATCAGCGCATGTTGCAGGTCGAGCAAGTGTTCGCGCATCGCCGTCGCCGCCTCATGCGGCTGGCGCTGGCGAATAGCGATCATGATGCGGTGATGGTGATCGTTGTAGCGATCCACTTTCGCTGGCGTTCGCGCCAGTTCACGCAGATGGTGCCAGGCCGGTTCGCGCCGCACCGCGTCAAGCGTGTCAAAAAGACCGAGCATCAGACGGTTTCCTGCCGCCTCGGCGATAGCCCGGTGAAAAGCGCTGTCCCACAGCTCATTCAGATCCGGATCATCCGGGTTAACGTTGTCGATGCGTTCCAGCATGCGCTGCATCAGCGCCAGATTTTCCGGGCTGGCGCGAAGTGCCGCCAGCCGCGCAAGACCGGGCTCAATTTGCAGACGGGCTTCCATCACTTCCAGCATATTGGTTTGTTGCACCAGTCCCTGTAGTGCAAGAGAAGCAACCGGTGCCGCAGGGCCAATAAAGGTGCCTTTACCCTGTTTGCGCCAGATCCGCCCCTCCTCTTCCAGCACGTCCAGCGCGCGACGCACTTCTCGTCGCCCGACGCCTAAGCTTTCCGCCAGTTCACGTTCCGTGGGCAGAGGAGTCCCTGGTGTTGACTCATGCTGGTGGATCAGCCCACGAAGTTGTTCAAGCGCCGTACTGGAATTTGCCAAATAGCGTGACGGTTTTTCCATATTGGTTCATCCGCATTTCGCGTTATCTTTCTATTTAATTACAGACAGTTAATACTTATGCCGTCTGTATTCCCCGTTATTTACTAAGCAATTCGCGAACCAATACGGCATTGGTTCGATAAATTTTTGTTAATACTTTGATTTATTAATGTTTATTTTTTTAGCTAACACAGAGGACGTCACAGATACCTGCGAATGTTGGCGATGAAATGCACAGTTAGCGTGCAAACAATGCACTAAAAGGGAAGAAAGGAACCTAAGAGGGAACAACCTGAATGCGCCAGGGGCGTAGTGATGAGGAGGCGAAATGACCCGTTCTCAATCACTACGTCGAAGACAGAAACCAACACAACCTGCCGCACCTGCAAACCCGGCCTGTTCTCAGCATGGCGAATTCACTATCACAGCAGCCACGGTTCAGGTGTGCCCGAACAGAATGGCAGGCTGATATTTTTACCGTGATCCTCGATAACCGCACGCTGACACGGTGGTAACAGCTTGACGCTACGCCGCGTGAATAAGCCTTCCTACCGCAAGGCTCAGAGCGCGCAGCGCATGGGCGACATCGCTACAGGCCACGCTTTCCGCCGGATGATGGCTGATGCCTTTATAACAACGCACAAACAGCATGGCGGAAGGCCAGCGTTCAGCAATGGCGATAGCATCATGCCCTGCGCCACTCGGCAGAGATAAAACCTTCCCCTGCACGGTGTGTACCGCATCAGCCAGCTCTTCACGCAGTGGCATATCGCACGGCGTGGCGGCAATGGTGTAAAAAATGTCGTGGCGGAACTCAAGCCTGCGTTGCCGGGCGATGCGGTTGGCTTCGTCCAGCAAGTGGTTGAGCAACGCTTCGCGCTTATCATCGTGCGGGCTACGAATATCGAGCGTAAGCCCAACCGCGCCGGGGATCACATTCACCGCACCGGGTTCGCATTGCAATGTGCCAACGGTGGCAACCATCTCCGGGCCGGCATCGATCGTTGCCTGTTCGATAATCTGTATCCATTCGGCGGCAGCGGTCAGCGCATCACGGCGATGAGGCATCGGCACCGTACCGGCGTGCCCGGCCTCACCGGTAAAACGGCAACTAAGCCGCCGCGCACCATTGATTGCCGTGACCACGCCGAGCGCCAGATCCGCGTCTTCCAGCACCGGCCCCTGTTCAATATGCAGCTCCAGATAGGCGGAAAAATCCCCGACCGGGCGCTGCGCACTGGCAATCTGCGCAGGATCCAACCCGGCCTGTTCCAGCGCCTGCGCCACGCTGACGCCCTGCGCATCTTCACAGGCCAGCCACGCTTGCGGCCAGCTGCCGGTCAGCCCACGGCTACCCAGCAGCGCGATGTTAAATCTTGTGCCCTCTTCGTCAGCAAAACCGACAATCTCGATCGCCTGCCTGCCGCGCAGGTTGGCCCGGTTCAGACCATCAACAACTTCAATCGCCGCCAGTACACCAAGCATACCGTCGTAGCGCCCGGCATCGCGCACGGTATCAAGATGCGAACCGAGCAGCAGCGCCTGGCCTCCCGCTTCGATACCTTCGTAACGGCCAAAAATATTGCCGACCGCATCCTGCCAGGTGCGCATGCCCGCCTGCTGCATCCACCCGGCAACCAACGCATTTGCCTGCAAATGCTGGGGCGAGAGATAAACACGGGTAAGTTGGCCCGGCGTTTCGCTGATTTGCGCCAGCGCGTCACAGCGCTGCATAACCCGGCTGGCGGCTTGCGCGGCATCGAAAGACGTCATCATTAACTGACTCCTTCGTAAATATCCCATGCCGCCTGCATACCCGCTCCCTGGATGGTGCGAAAACCCAGCCGGTTCAACACCGCTTCCAGAGCGGTCAGCGTTTGCAGCACGCAATCTTTGCGCGCGTTATAGCCCATGGTACCGATGCGCCAGATCTTGCCCTGCAGCGGGCCAAACGAGGTGCCAATCTCAATATGGAAATCATCCAGCAGACGTTTACGTACCTCTTCGCCATGCACTTCCCGCGGGATTTGCACGCCGAGGACGTTGTTCATCTTGTGCCGTATATCGCCAAACACCTCCAGCCCCATGCCCTGGATGCCCGCAAGCATTGCGCGACCGTGCAGTTCGTGGCGCGCAACCAGCTTTTCCATGCCCTCTTCAAGCATAATGCGCGCGCATTCGCGGGCGGCGAACAGCATGCTGGTCGCTTCTGTGTGGTGGTTCAGACGTTCCGGCCCCCAGTAATCCATCACCATGCCGAGATCGAAATAGTTGGAGTAGATCATCTCCTCTGCACCGTCCTGATGCGCCTCGGTGCGAATGCCCTGTTCTACGCATTTGCGCGCCCGTACTGCGGCTTCCATTCGGGGACTCAGGGTAATGGGCGAACTCCCGGACGGGCCGCCAAGACACTTTTGCAACCCGGCGGAAACGGCATCTAAACCCCACGCATCGCTTTCTAACCGGTTGCCGCCGAGTGAAGCAGTGGCGTCGGTATAAAACAGCACATCGTGGCGGCGGCAAATCTCTCCTAATTCATTCAGCGGTTGCAGCATGGTGGTCGAGGTATCGCCGTGTACCGTTAGCAGCAGGCGCGGCTTGATGCGAACGATGGCATCTTCAATCTGATCCGGGCTAAACACCTCGCCCCACGGCACCTCAATGGTGTGGACTTCAGCGCGGCAGCGGCGGGCAATTTCACACAGCAGATGACCAAAACGGCCAAACACCGGCACCAGCACCTTATCGCCAGGCCGAATGGCAGAAACGAGGATCGCCTCAATACCCGCGCGCGAGGTGCCATCCACCAGCATCGTCCAGCGGTTTTCCGTGCGAAACACCTCGCGGTAAAGCGCCATCACTTCGTTCATGTAGCCGGTCATCACCGGGTCGTATTGCCCTATCAACTGACTCGCCATCGCCCGCAGAACACGCGGGTCGGCGTTGATTGGCCCTGGCCCCATCAACAGGCGCGAAGGCGGATTAATTTGCGGGAACTGCTGGAAATCAAACATGGGCGCGTCCTTTAGTCTGCAACAGCGGGATATGTGAAACAAAAGATTCTTTTAATTAAATTCTGCAACTAATGTGCCACAGACAAAAAAACGACACCAGCGCAGAGTAACCGCTATTTCATAGGCAAATCCAAAAAAAACGGGGCGCTGAACGCCCCGTCATAACACATTAATATGGTGCAAAAGCACCATTATAGTGCACTACCGGTGTTCAAGCTCATCCAGTTCATCGTACAGCGAAGCGATGTGGTGAATTCGCTGACGCCCTTCGCTCAGCGCGGTGTGCAGCACGGCATTGGACAGCAAATTAACCAGGCTCATAGCACTGCTGTAGCTGTCGAACGCGGAGACGCTCTCCAGCGGCAAACCGATGTGCCAGCGGCACAGCGGCTTAATGCTGGCGGCCTGCGGCTCACTGATTGCCAGCAGCGGAATACCCTGCTGATGCAGCACGTCCAGCAGCGGGCGCACCACGCGCGGGCGGCGGCGAAAAGCCACCACCACCACCATATCGTTCGGGGTGATGTCGACCACTTCTTCCGCCAGCGTCTGCCCTGGCTGCGGCATCAATAGCACCTGGCCACGGCTTTGCAGCAGTTGCTGGCGCAGGTGTAACGCCACAGGGGCGCTGTTACGCAGACCCAAAATAAAAACCCGCTTCGCCGCGTTGAGCGCGGTGACAATCTCGGCGAATTGCCCGGCATCCAGCGTATTAACCCACAGCGTCAGGTTCGCCATCTCCTGCTTGTAATGGCGCGCCAGCAGTGTGTTGCCCTGCACCGCGTCGCGGTTCTCGGTCAGCGGCATACCGCTCTGGCGCAGCGTGCGCAGTTCATCGCGCATCTCTTTGAAACGATCGTAGCCCAGCCGCTTAAACAAACGGCTGACGGTCGCTTTCGATACCCCGCTCAAACGCGCCAGTTCGGCGCTGTTGTAGCTCACCAGATCGTCGAAATGATCAATGATAAACAAGGCAACCCGTTGTTCCTGCGGGGATAGCTCGTCAAAGCTCGCCCGTAAACGCTCATCCAGCTGCTGCATAGCTTCTCCTGCAACTTTTGTTTCAGGTTAAGCTGACACAGTGAAACGCCCGTCGTCAATCTGGAACAGCTCTTGCTTAGTGTTCTGCACTTACCCGCAAAAACAGGAAGCGTGACGATGCAAAGTAATATGGCCCCCTCCGGCATGGCGGTGACACCGCACCATCTCGCCAGCGAATCGGCGTTGTCGGTTTTACGCCACGGCGGCGACGCGATTGAAGCGATGGTGGCGGCGGCGGCAACCATTGCGGTGGCCTACCCACACATGAACGGCATCGGCGGCGACGGCTTCTGGTTGATTGTGCCGCCTGACGGCGAACCACTCGCCATCGACGCCAGCGGCGCGGCCGGGCAACACGCAACGCGCGAGTTTTACGCAGGTCACGCGCATATTCCCCATCGCGGGACGCTTGCCGCGCTGACCGTACCCGGCACGCTCAGCGGCTGGGATGAGGCGCTGAAGGTCTCCGCCGCGCTCGGCGGCGGGCAGCTTCCGCTCTCACGGTTACTGGCCGATGCGATTCGCTACGCCGCCGACGGCATACCGGTCACGCAGTCACAAGCCAGCGCCACGCAAAGTAAATATGCGGAACTGGTGGATATCCCCGGTTTTGCAGACACCTTTTTACCGCAAGGTCACGCCCCGCAGGCAGGCAGCCGCTTTTGCCAGCCTAAACTCGCCCGCACGCTGACCCAGCTTGCCACCGAAGGGCTGGACAGTTTTTACCGTGGCCCGCTGGCGCAGTTGATCGCCGGCGAAATGCAGGCGTTGGGTTTACCCGTAACCGCCCAGGATCTGGCGAACCATCGCGCCCAGCGCCGCGTGCCGTTGAAGCTCAGCCATAGCCAGGGTGAAATTTTCAATATGACGCCGCCGACACAGGGGCTGGTATCGCTGGCCATTCTCGGTATTACCGATCATCTGGAGATGGCGCAGGCAAGTGAAGTACAAACCATTCACCGTATTGTGGAAGCGACCAAGAAGGCCTTCGGCCTGCGCGATCGCTACATCACCGATCCGCGCCACGTCACGCTGCCGGTACAGAGCCTGCTGGAACAAGCACCACTGGAGCAACTGGCTGCCAGCATCGATGAGCAGCGCGCCGCGCCCTGGGGCCAGGGGAAAGGGCCGGGCGATACCGTGTGGATGGGGGTTATCGATAAAAACGGGCTGGCGGTGTCGTTTATCCAGAGTATTTATCACGAATTTGGCAGCGGCGTGGTGCTGCCGGAAAGCGGCGTGCTGCTACAAAACCGTGGCGCGGCCTTTAGTCTCGATCCGGCGCATCTGCTGGCGCTGATGCCAGGTAAACAGCCGTTCCACACCTTAAACCCCGCCGCCGCGCGGCTGAGAGATGGGCGCACGCTGGTTTACGGCACCATGGGTGGCGACGGTCAGCCGCAAACGCAGGCCGCCATTTTTACCCGCCATGTAATGCAGGGCATGCCGTTGCAGGAGGCGGTTTGCGCCCCACGCTGGTTGCTGGGTCGCACATGGGGGCAGCTATCCGATAGCCTGAAACTGGAAGGACGCTTTAGCGAAGAGACATTCCAGGCGCTGCGCGCGCTGGGGCATGAGGTTGAGTGGTTGCCGGGAATGAGTGAAGCCACCGGGCACGCAGGGGCGATTGTGCGCCACACCAGCGGCATGCTGGAAGGGGCTTACGATCCGCGCAGTAACGGCAGCGCAGCGGGATTTTAAGGAGCAATGATGAAGACACCCTTTGACTGGCCGACCTATATCCGGCTGATGGAACAACTGCTTGATGTCCCGCTGGATGACACACGCCGCGCCGAGCTGGAAATCCAGCTCGCCAGAATCGCCGCGATGGCGCAACCGTTAATGGCTTTTACGCTGCCGCACCGCCAGGAAGGCGCAGGAGAGTACCGGTTATGAATTTATCGATTGTTGAGATCCAGCGCGGTCTGCGGGGAAGAAACGTTAGCGGCAGCAAGACGCAGGAGAGCACCGGCTATGAATTTATCGATTGCTGATATTCAGCGTGGCCTGCGAGGAGAAAACGTTAGCGCTTACGAACTGGCGCATCGCCAGCAAGACGCAGGAGAGCACCGGCTATGAATTTATCAATTGCTGATATTCAGCGTGGCCTGCGGGAAAAAACCTTTAGCGCCAGCGAACTGGCGCAGCAGACGCTGGCGCGCATTGATCGCGTCAATCCGCGCCTCAACGCCTTTACTGAAATCACAGCCACGCGGCTGCTGGCGGAAGCGACGCAAATCGACAGACAAATCGCCAATGGCGAAACATTGCCCGCGCTGGCGGGCGTACCTTATGCGGTGAAAAACCTGTTTGATATCGAAAGCGTCACCACGCTTGCCGGAGCGAAACTCTTCAGCCAGCAACCACCCGCAACGGCAGATGCTTTTGCGCTTCGCCAGCTGACGCGCGCGGGCGCGATGCTCGCCGGGGCGCTGAATATGGATGCCTACGCCTATGGTTTTACCACCGAAAACAGCCACTACGGTGCAACGCGCAACCCACGCGATCCTGAGCGTATCGCGGGCGGCTCGTCCGGCGGTTCGGCGGCGGCTGTCGCGGCGGGGATGGTCAATTTTTCGCTCGGTAGTGACACCAACGGATCAATCCGCGTACCCGCCTCGCTGTGCGGTATTAACGGGCTGAAACCGACATTTGGCCGCCTGTCGCGCAGCGGTAGCCATCCGTTTGTCGCCAGCCTCGATCATATCGGCCCGCTGGCGCGTAGCGTTGAGGACTTAACGCAGGTGTATGACGCTTTGCAGGGGCACGATCCTGATGATCGCTGGCAATCCGATCGCGCCAGTGATGCCGCCTTGCCGCAGTTGCATGGGGAAAGCAGGCTGCGCTGCGCCGTGCTGGAGGGGTATTTCACAAGCTGGTGCGATGACGATGCGCGCCAGGCCGTTGGTCGTGTGGCGCGAGCGCTGAATGCTGACAATGCGATAACGCTGCCGGAAGCGGAGCTGGCGCGAACGGCGGCCTTTTTGCTGTCGGCGGCGGAAGGCGGTAACCATTATTTACCCGCCCTGCGCACCGACGCTGACGCGTTCGAACCCAATTCGCGCGAACGCCTGCTGGCGGGCGCGATGACACCCTCGGCGTGGTACACGCAGGCACAGCGGTTTCGCGCCTGGTTTCGCGATAAAACGTTGCCGTTGTTTAAGGATGTCGATCTGCTGTTAGCCCCGGCAACGCCCTGCTGTGCAACGCTGATTGGCGCGCAGACCATGCACATTAACGGCGTCGATTTACCCATAAAAGCGAGCATGGGCATGTTAACGCAGCCGATCTCATTTCTTGGCTTGCCGGTGGTCACCGTGGCGCTGAAAGCCGCCAGCGGTTTACCGATAGGCGTACAAATTATTGGCGCGCCCTGGCAGGAAGCGCGCTGTTTACAGGCGGCATGGCGGCTGGAGCAGGCCGGTCTTCTTTTTCCACAGGATGCAGCATGAACCGAGATAATGTTGATCGCCCGGCGATCCTCAATGAAGTGACCACCGCGTTTTACCGCTATGAGCAGGCGCTTATCAGCAATGACATTGATGTGCTGGACGAGCTGTTCTGGGATGACGCACGCACTGTGCGTTACGGCGCAACCGAAAACCTGTACGGCATTGCCGCGATCCGCGATTTTCGTAACGCCCGCCCCTCCAGCGGGCTTGAGCGCGTGCTACGCAATACCACCATCACCACTTTTGGCGATGATATGGCGGTGGCGAGCACCGAGTTTACGCGGGAAAACAGCGAAAAAATTGGTCGCCAGATGCAGACCTGGGTGAAGTTCCCGTGGGGCTGGCGCATTGTGGCGGCGCATGTGAGTGTGATGGGGTAACAACAGCCCTCTCCGGCAAAGGAGAGGGAGAAAATCAACCTTCGTGCAGCCCGCATTCGCGTTTCAGGCCAAAGAAGCGGGTCTCTTCTTCTGCCATGCCCGGTTCCCATTTGCGGGTGGTGTGCGTGTCGCCCACCGAAAGGTAGCCCTGATCCCACAGCGGGTGGTAATTCAGCCCGTGTTTTTGCAGGTACTGGTAAACCGTGCGGTTATCCCAGTCTATAATCGGCAACACTTTGAACACCCCGCGCTGGATAGCCAGCACCGGCAATGTGGCGCGGCTGCCGGATTGCTCGCGGCGCAGTCCGGCAAACCAGGTTTTTGCGTTCAGTTCGGCCAGCGCGCGGTTCATCGGCTCGACTTTGTTGATGTGGTTATATTTTTCAATCCCTTCAACGCCCTGCTCCCACAGTTTTCCGTAGCGCGCTTCCTGCCAGGCCGGGCTTTGCTCGGCGCGGTAGATTTTCAGGTTCAGCTTGAGCTTGTCCGTGAGCTCGTCGATAAACTGGTAGGTTTCCGGGAACAGATAACCGGTATCGGTGAGGATCACCGGGATATCCGGGCGCACCTGGTTTACCAGATGCAGGCTCACCGCCGCCTGAATGCCAAAGCTTGAGGAGAGCACATATTCACCCGGCAGGTTTTCCAGCGCCCAGGCGACGCGCGCTTCAGCGCTGAGTTTCTCAAGCTGCGCGTTGGTTTCAGAAAGCTGCAGTATGCGTTCTACTTTGGGCAGCTCGTTTAGCGCGTTCAGATCGAGTACGGACATATTGACCTCTCTTATCACCTCTTCCTCCCCGACCGGGGAGAAAGGAATCAGGCGTTATTCCCAGAAATCCCGCGCCGGATCGAGCACCGGACGGATAATTCCAGCGCGGATGGTGAAGTCGCCAAAACCTTCGCCCTCTTCACGCTCGTGCGCCCAGCGGGCGACCAGCTCGTCGATAGCGCCCAGAATTTCGGGTTCAGTAATGTTTTCGCGGTACATGCGCGGAATGCGTGTGCCACTGCGATTACCACCGATATGCAAGTTATAGCGTCCCGGCGCTTTGCCGACCAGGCCGATCTCCGCCAGCATCGCACGACCGCAACCGTTCGGGCAGCCGGTTACACGCAGCACAATGTGGTCATCGCCCACGCCGTGTTTTTCCATCAGCGCTTCGACTTTATCGACAAACGAAGGCAGGAAACGCTCGGCTTCCGCCATCGCCAGCGGGCAGGTCGGGAACGACACGCAGGCCATGGAGTTTTCGCGCTGCGGTTTTACCGCGTCCATCAGCCCGTGGCTGCGCGCCAGTTTTTCGATCTTCGCTTTCTGGCTTTCCGGCACACCAGCGATGATCAGGTTCTGGTTGGCGGTAATGCGGAATTCACCTTTATGGATCTTAGCAATTTCCAGCAGGCCGGTTTTCAGTGGACGGCCCGGGTAATCCAGAATACGGCCGTTTTCAATAAACAGCGTCAGGTGCCATTTATTGTCGATGCCTTTCACCCAGCCAATGCGATCGCCACGACCGGTAAATTCGTACGGGCGGATCGGTTCAAATTTGATCCCGGCACGGCGTTCAACTTCCGCTTTGAAGGTCTCAACGCCAACGCGCTCCAGCGTGTATTTGGTTTTGGCGTTTTTACGATCGGTACGGTTGCCCCAGTCACGCTGGGTGGTGACCACCGCTTCCGCGACCGCCAACGTGTGTTCCAGCGGCAGATAACCGAATTCGCTCGCCGTGCGGGCGTACGTTTTCTTGTTGCCATGCTCGATAGACAGACCGCCGCCAACCAGCAGGTTAAAGCCCACCAGCTTGCCGTTTTCCGCAATCGCCACGAAGTTCATGTCGTTGGCGTGCAGATCGATGTCGTTCTGCGGCGGGATAACCACCGTGGTTTTAAACTTACGCGGCAAGTAAGTCTGGCCTAAGATCGGCTCTTCATCCGTGGTCGCCACTTTTTCCTGATCGAGCCAGATCTCCGCGTAAGCACGGGTGCGCGGCAGCAGATGTTCGGAGATCTTTTTCGCCCATTCGTAGGCTTCAGCGTGCAGTTCAGATTCGTACGGGTTCGAGGTACAGAGCACGTTACGGTTCATGTCGTTGGCGGTCGCCAGCGCATCCAGCCCAACGGAGTGCAGCATCTGGTGCGCCGGTTTCACATTTTTCTTCAAAATGCCGTGAAACTGGAACGTCTGACGGTTGGTCAGGCGGATGCTGCCGTAAATGGTGTTGTCGTGGGCGAATTTATCAATTGCCTGCCACTGTTTGGTGGTGATAATTCCGCCCGGCAAACGGCAACGCAGCAGCATCGCGTGGCGCGGCTCCAGCTTTTGCTCAGCACGTTCGGCGCGGATATCGCGATCGTCTTGCTGATACATGCCGTGAAAACGGATCAGCAGAAAGTTGTCGCCGTTGAAGCCGCCGGTCAGACCGTCATGCAAATCTTCCGCAATCGTACCGCGCAGGTAGTTGCTTTCGCGTTTCATGCGTTCGGCGTCGGTCAGTTTGCCTTCGACCACCAGTGGGCCTGGGTGTTTTTCGCTCATTAGTAGACATCTCGCTGATAACGGCGCTCAACGCGCAGCTCACTTAAAAATTCATCCGCCGCTTCGGTGTCCATGCCACCAAATTCGGCAATCACATCCAGTAAAGCCTGCTCAACGTCTTTCGCCATGCGATTGGCGTCGCCGCAGACATAAATGTGCGCACCGTCGTTGATCCAGCGCCACAGTTCTGCGCCTTGTTCGCGCAGTTTGTCTTGTACGTAAACTTTTTCTTTTTGATCGCGGGACCAGGCCAAATCGATGCGGTTCAGCACGCCCTCTTTCACATAGCGCTGCCACTCAACCTGGTAGAGGAAATCTTCGGTAAAGTGCGGGTTGCCAAAGAACAGCCAGTTTTTGCCTGGCGCTTCATCGGCGGCGCGCTGCTGCATAAAAGCGCGGAACGGCGCAATACCGGTGCCCGGCCCAATCATGATCACCGGCGTTTGCGGGTTCGCCGGCAGACGGAAGTTATCGTTATGCTCGATAAATACGCGAACTTCGCCCTCTTCTTCTACACGATCGGCGAGGAAGCTGGAGGCACCTCCCGCGCGGGCGCAGCCTTCGACGTCATAACGCACCACGCCAACGGTGATATGTACTTCACTCTCCACTTCTGCCTGCGAAGAGGCAATTGAGTAAAGACGCGGCGTCAGCGGGCGCAGCAGGCCAATCAGCGCGTCCGCATCCAGTTGAGCCGGAGAGAAACGCACCATATCGACAATTGGCGTGGTCGCGGCGTAGTGCTGCAACTGCGCTTTATCGCCGACCAGCGGCAGGAGTGATTCGCTGCGCGTCAGGGTGGCGTAGTTTTCCACGATATTGGCGGTATTGACCGTCAATTCGAAATGCCACTGCAACGCTTCGGCGAGCGGCAGGGTTTTACCATCAACCGTGACGGGCTCATCACCTTTCAGCCACAGCAGCTCAACCAGCTCTTTGACTAACGCAGGATCGTTCTGATACCAGACGCCGAGCGCATCGCCCGGCTGATAACGCAGACCGGAGTCGCCCAAATCGATTTCGATATGGCGCACATCTTTTTCTGAATCACGCCCGGTGATTTTCTGGTTAACCGACAGGCTTGCGCTAAGCGGTGCTTCTTTGGTGTACGGGCTGGAGAAAATGTCATTCACCGCACCACTGGCGGCGACAGCGGTTTGCGCAGGCGAAGAGGCTGGCGCACGGGCTTTCAGCACCTCAACCACACGGGCGCGCCATTCTGCTGCTGCGGCCTGGTATTCGACATCCGCATCGACGCGATCCAGCAGACGTTCAGCACCCAGTTCCGCTAGTTTGCTGTCGAAATCTTTCCCGGCCTGGCAGAAAAATTCATACGAGGTGTCGCCCAGACCGAAGACCGCAAAGGCGGTGCCATCCAGTTTTGGCGCTTTTTTCGAGAACAGGAATTTATGCAGCGCAACGGCTTCTTCCGGTGCTTCCCCTTCACCCTGCGTTGAGGCAACGACGATCAGCAGTTTCTCATTCGCGATCTGTTTGAATTTGTAGTCGCCCGCGTTGACCAGCGTGACATTGAGTTTCGCCGCCAATAAGTCATCGCGCAGCGCTTCGGCTACACGGCGGGCGTTACCGGTCTGCGAGGCGGAAATCAGCGTAATCGAGGAGGCTTCTGCTACCGGCGTCGCAGCGACCGTTGCGCCAGTTGGCTGCTGATTCAGCACGCCCCAGAAATAGCCGGAAACCCAGGCAAGCTGGGTGGGTGTTAAATCAGTGGTGGCCGCCTGGAGGCGCGCCAGTTGCTCCGGATTAAGCGGAAGCAACGCGGAAGGTGGGACCTGGGTCGTCATGCGTCGTATTGTTCCAGTAGCAATTCCCTTTCGTCTTTCGCGCAGCCTGTGAACGCGCCAACGCCGCGAAATCCATGGGGATATAATTTTGAAAAAAGTGAAGTGAAACTAAGGTTAACGGTGGGGATAATAACAATTAAAGAAAGGTTGGAAATAATAAATAACCAAAAGAACTAACCTGTTTTAGTTATAGTTGTTAACACTAAAACTGGTTGAATAACTTATTGAATTACATTGATAAAACGAATGTGTCGCGGTTTGGCTTCTGTCGTAACCGCTTTTAGTGATTTTAGTTAATGCTAAAAAAGGTCATTTCCGCTACCATGCGGCGGTTTTTTGTAAGCCTGAGAGTTCATTATGTCGACCACGTTGTTTAAAGATTTCACTTTCGAAGCCGCTCATCACTTGCCGCATGTCCCGCAGGGGCACAAATGCGGTCGTCTGCATGGCCACTCATTTATGGTGCGCCTGGAGATCACCGGCGAGGTGGATCCTTATACCGGCTGGATAATGGACTTCGCCGAGCTAAAAGCTGCGTTTAAGCCGCTTTACGAGCGCCTGGATCACTACTATTTGAATGAGATCCCAGGGCTTGAAAACCCCACCAGCGAAGTGCTGGCGAAATGGATTTGGGATCAGATGAAATCGGTGGTGCCGCTGCTGAGCGCGGTAATGGTAAAAGAGACCTGCACGGCGGGCTGCGTTTATCGCGGCGAATAACAGACTTTCGTACCGTCAACCTGCGAGCCGAGCAAGCCTGCGGGTTGACAGCACATTTGCCCACGCTTTATCTGCTCCGCCCGCAGACACCAGTGTGTTTAACGCACCAGATAACCGCCATCGACGACTAATAAATGACCATTGACAAAATCCGAGGCGCGGCTGGCGAGAAAAATTACCGCCCCCATTAAATCCTGCGTATCTCCCCAGCGCATAGCCGGTGTGTGATCAATTCCCCATTTATATTGCTTGCGATCGCTACGAATTATTTGCGTGATATCCGTGGAGAAATACCCCGGCGCAATACCGTTTACCTGAATATTAAATTGCGCCAATTCGTCACAATAGGCTTTTGTTAAACCGGCCAGCGCATGTTTTGTCGCGGAATAGGCTGGCGATCCCTGTTGACCTAAAAATGAACGCACCGAGCAAATATTGATAATTTTTCCGCGAAGGTTTTTCGCCATCACTTTTGCAGCTTCATGACATAATTCAAAGGCGGCCGTCAGATTCACATTAATCATCGGGTCCCAATCGGCGCGATTGAACTGCCAGACATTATTCATTTTGCAGATACCCGCATTATTCACCAAAATATCAACCGTACCGAAGCGTTCACAGCAGGCGCTGATTATCTTTTGCGGTGCGCCTTCGGCGGTAATATCAATTTCCATAAATTCAACATCTACGCCCTGCTGTTTAATGGCTTCTTCTGTTTCCCCACCGTCTGAAGTAATCGCCGGAATAAAAACATTTGCCCCGGCTTTTGCCAGCGCAACGGAAAATGCCTGTCCTAACCCACTATTACCGCCGGTGACAATAGCGGTTTTCCCCTGTAAGGAAAAAAAGTCCAGCGAAAAATTATTAATTGACCTGATTGACATTGCTTGTTCCAAAATCCTTTTAGAAAAAAAGCAACGCTCCGCAATAACGAAGCGAATTTTTGCAATATTTAAATATCGTGACCGGACGTTTTCTAACACAGATAAATAAGATGGCACTTGATAAAGGTCAAACTTAAATTATCACGAGAATTCACTTCGGAATAATCACTTTATTTTCCCTTTCTGTATTAAAAAACCCGCCAGTGGCGGGTTTCTATTAAGCAATATTGAGATATTTGTGTGTCTGCATCGACAGTCGCCAGTTGCGGGCGATACAGGTGTCAATACACAAGCGCGTCGCATCCTCTTTCTGGCTTATCGGCTGCAAGGCGATGACCCGCTGTTTATCATCGTGCAGTTGTGCCAAAAGCTCGTCCAGCGCTTCAATATCGCGCAGGCGGCCAACAGGGTGCTTAATCTCATCGGCGCGCTCCAGCGCCTGCTGGAGGACATCATAACCGCCGCGCATATTCACTTTCGGCGATACGGTGACCCAGGTGGCGTGCGAGGTACGAACCTCATGCGTGCCGCTGGTTTCAATCTGACAGCTAAAGCCGTTGTGCTCAAGCAGCGTGGTCAACGCCGAGAGATCGTGTATGCAGGGCTCACCGCCGGTAATCACCACATGGCGTGCTGTCCAGCCCTGACGCTGGATAATGGCAAGCAGATCTTCACTGCTTGCCGCGCCCCATTTGTCGCTCTCTTTGGTCTTCGCGAGAATGCTGTACAGCGAAACCTCCCGATCCGCGAGCTTATCCCAGGTGTGTTTGGTATCGCACCAGGCGCAACCAACCGGGCATCCCTGTAAACGAATAAAAATGGCGGGAACGCCGGTGAAGTAACCCTCGCCTTGCAGGGTCTGGAACATCTCGTTAATCGGGTACTGCATCGTCGCTCTTATTAGCAGGGAAAAACGCCATTATTGCAGATAACCCGCAGGGGATCATGTGCCATTTGCGCCGCGCACGGCGGGCGATTTAACTTCCTGATAATGAAAACTATCAGTTATGGCAAATTGTCATTACCGGCTTTCAGCCGCTATCCTATGACGGTTCTTCCCTGATTTGCCCCGCAAGGATGATGCAAATGGCGCGCATATTGGCACTGCTGATGGTGCTGACTTTTACCCTTCCGGCGCTGGCTGTGCCTGTTCCACCGATGAATGGCGTGGTTAACGATCCTGAAAATCAGTTAAGCCTCTGGCAGCGTAAAGCGCTTATCCAGCAGGTAAGCGATCTGAATGCCCGCACGGGTACACAAACTGCCGTACTGCTGATAGACACGACAAATGGCGAAACCATCGAACACTTTGCCAACGAGGTTTTTAACCGCTGGCGGCCTGGCGATGCCCGGCGTAATGACGGCGTGTTGGTGCTGATCGCGTGGCAGGACCGAAAAGTTCGTATTGAGGTGGGAAGCGGCCTTGAGGACATGTTAACCAACGCGCTGGCAAAGCAAATTATTGATGAATATATGCTTCCGTCCTTCCGGCAGAATGACCTGAATACCGGTATTGTGCGCGGCGTTGAGGGGATCAGCACCGTGCTTGCCAGCCAGCCGCTACCTAAAGCTCAACCCCCGTCAGTTTTCCAGCAAATGGCCGACTGGTTTTCCCTGTGGAAGAGTTTGATTGTGTTGGCGGTGGTCATCATTACCCTGACGATCAAAGGCAAAATCCGCACGCTGGCAGGGCTGTTTCTTATCGCCTGTCCTCTGGCCGTGGTTTTGTTCGCGTACAGTGAACAAAACCCTTTGCTGCTGCCTTTTACGATATTCTGCGCTGCCGTGCCCGCTTTTATTTTGCTGATAATTTTGAGCGTATGGCTGATTTATCCGCAGCGGCTTACCGCCGCAGGCCGGCAAAAATATCGTGAGAGCAGGCAGCTCAATTATTCACGTGGAGGCGAGGCCAGTACCGACACAACTCATTACACCAGCAGCGAAAGTTCCGGTCATAGCAATAGCGACAGTTCCAGCGGTGGTGGCGGTTCAAGTGACGGCGGCGGATCTTCGGGGAACTGGTGAGCCGTAAAGCGCAAACAAAAATGTAACAAGATGTTATTTGTTTTACGTTTTGAATTATATCCATGAATAATACGCAGGCTAATAAACTAAAAATAATCTATTAAATATCATCGATATAAATATTTTCCGAAACGTGGCGGAATCTTTTTATTTTATTGGTTGTCTTAGACAAATCCCCCGCGTTTTCTTTCTTAAAACCAGCTTAAGAAACCCCGTTTTTGTACGTCATTTTATTGATATGGCGTTTAGCTTTCTGTGCCTACAATCCGCCACAACAACCATGATGAGAAAGCGTTGATGAATACATTATTGATTACGGGTGTCACTGGGTTTCTTGGCGGGGCGGTATTAGAAAAAATTCTTCACGACAATCTACCGATGAATTTATTGCTGCTGGTTCGCGCCGAAGATAGCGAAGCCGGGCTTGCGCGCGTTAAAAGCAATATGCGCAAATTCAACCTCAGTGATGAGGTGCTGAACTCACTTTCGACTTCGCAGATCCTGCTCGGCGATTTGGGCGAACCAGAAGGTTTTACTGCCGATCCGCGTCTGGAAAATGTCACCCACGTGCTGAACTGCGCAGCCGTGGCCTCTTTTGGTAACAATCCGCTGGTGTGGAAAGTCAACGTGGAAGGCACGCTGACGTTTGCACGCCGGATGTCGCAAGTTGCCGGGTTACAGCGTTTTCTGCACGTTGGCACCGCGATGTCGTGTACCCCGGAGCCGGATTCACTGGTACCGGAAAGCAGCGAGTTTCGCGAGAATGCCGAGCACCTGGTGACCTATACGCACTCCAAATCCACCATCGAACAACTGATGCGCAAAGAGTGCCCGCAGCTGCCGCTGGTGATCGCACGTCCATCGATTGTCGTCGGCCACACCAGCCATGGTTGCACTCCGTCTACCAGTATCTTCTGGGTGTTCAGCATGGGGCTGATGCTGCAAAAATTTATGTGTTCGCTGGAAGATCGCGTGGATGTGATCCCGGTGGATTACTGCGCCGATGCGCTGCTGATGCTGCTTAGCGGAGAGATTGCACAGGGTGAAGTGGTGCATATCTCGGCTGGCGAAGAGAATAGCGTCCGCTTTGCCGATATCGACAGGGCAATGGCGAAGGCGCTGGAAAAAGCGCCAGTTGGCGATAAATACGCACAGGTTAGCTATGAAACACTGGTGAAAATGCGCCGCGAGCTGAAGGATATCTTCGGGCCGTGCAACGAGCGCCTGATGCTGAAAGCGATGCGTCTTTACGGAGCGTTTGCCACGCTTAACGTGCGTTTCAGCAATGATAAGCTGCTCAGCATGGGCATGCCGAAGCCGCCGCGATTTACCGACTATATCGCTCGCTGCGTGCAGACAACGCGCGGTCTGACGATACCGCAGCAGATGGAAGTCGATTTTAAATAGTCAAAAGCCCAAAAAAAATGCCAGTCAACTGACTGGCATTTTTATTTGATCAACGCTTAGCGATTACGCCTGGCCTTTGATCTCTTTACGACCGTTGAACGGTGCTTGTTCACCCAGCGCTTCTTCGATACGAATCAGCTGGTTGTATTTAGCAACGCGGTCAGAACGGCTCATAGAACCGGTTTTGATCTGGCCTGCCGCGGTACCAACAGCCAGGTCAGCGATGGTAGCGTCTTCAGTTTCGCCAGAACGGTGAGAGATGACAGCGGTGTAGCCAGCGTCTTTCGCCATTTTGATCGCAGCCAGCGTTTCGGTCAGAGAACCGATCTGGTTGAATTTGATCAGGATGGAGTTAACGATGCCTTTTTCGATGCCTTCTTTCAGGATCTTGGTGTTGGTTACGAACAGGTCGTCGCCCACCAGCTGGATTTTGTCGCCCAGCACTTTGGTCTGGTAAGCAAAGCCAGCCCAGTCAGATTCGTCCAGACCATCTTCGATGGAAACGATCGGATACTGTTTGGTCAGATCTTCCAGGAAGTGAGTGAACTCTTCAGAGGTGAACGCTTTGTTGCCTTCGCCAGCCAGAACGTATTTACCGTCTTTGTAGAATTCAGATGCTGCACAGTCCATCGCCAGAGTGATGTCTTTGCCCAGCTCGTAGCCCGCAGCTTTAACCGCTTCAGCGATAACAGCCAGTGCTTCTGCGTTGGAACCCAGGTTCGGCGCGTAGCCACCTTCGTCACCCACAGCGGTGTTCATGCCTTTGGATTTCAGGACTTTCGCCAGGTTATGGAACACTTCTGAACCCATACGTACAGCTTCTTTCAGGGTTTTCGCGCCAACCGGCTGAATCATGAATTCCTGAATGTCGACGTTGTTATCAGCGTGCTCACCACCGTTTATGATGTTCATCATCGGAACCGGCATAGAGTATTTACCCGGGGTGCCGTTCAGTTCAGCGATGTGTGCGTACAGCGGCAGGCCTTTAGAAGCGGCAGCAGCTTTAGCGGTAGCCAGAGAAACAGCCAGGATTGCGTTCGCACCGAAGTTGGATTTGTTTTCGGTACCATCCAGATCGATCATGATTTTGTCGATGCCGGCCTGGTCTTTCGCGTCTTTACCCAGGATTGCCTGAGCGATCGGGCCGTTAACCGCGCCAACCGCTTTCAGTACGCCTTTACCCATGAAGCGGGATTTGTCGCCATCGCGCAGTTCCAGCGCTTCGCGGGAACCAGTGGAAGCACCTGACGGCGCAGCAGCCAGACCTACGAAACCACCTTCCAGGTGTACTTCGGCTTCAACAGTCGGGTTACCACGGGAGTCGATGATTTCACGACCGATGACTTTAACGATTTTGGACATTAGGTTTTCCTCAGTACAAGTTAAACTAAAACTCCAGACAAACAACGCGTACCGATGGTACGCGTTGCTGTTGTAACTTTTTTACTTCGCCTGGCGCTTCTGATACTCGCTGGCGGCTTTCACAAAACCGGCAAACAGCGGATGTCCATCACGCGGCGTAGAAGTAAATTCCGGGTGGAACTGACAAGCGACGAACCACGGATGATTCGGCACTTCGATGATCTCGACCAACTGATCATCCCCGGAACGGCCCGCAACACGCAGACCCGCAGCTTCGATTTGTTTCAACAGCATATTGTTGACTTCGTAACGATGGCGATGGCGTTCGATAATGGTTGGCGCGCCATACAGCTGGCGAACCAGGCTGTCATCACCAAGCTGGCACTGCTGTGCGCCGAGGCGCATGGTGCCACCGAGATCGCTCTTCTCCGAACGCTGCTCAACGTTGCCGTCTTCGTCACGCCATTCGGTAATAAGCGCCACAACCGGGTATTTACAGTCTGGCACAAATTCCGTGGAGTTGGCGTTCTCCATTCCGACCACGTTACGTGCGAACTCAATCAACGCAACCTGCATACCCAGGCAAATACCCAGGTAAGGAATATTGTTTTCACGCGCATAGCGCGCGGTGGCGATCTTGCCTTCCACACCACGGTAGCCGAAGCCGCCAGGGATAAGAATCGCATCGAGACCTTTTAAGATCTCTACGCCGCGCGTCTCAACATCCTGCGAATCAATCAGCTTGATGTTGACGGTGACGCGGTTTTTCAGACCACCGTGTTTCAGTGCTTCAATAACCGATTTGTATGCGTCCGGAAGTTCAATGTACTTACCGACCATACCAATGGTGACTTCGCCTGACGGATTCGCTTCTTCATAAATAACCTGTTCCCATTCGGCCAGGTTTGCTTCCGGACAGTTCAAGCTGAATCGTTTACAAATATAATCGTCCAGCCCCTGGGATTTCAACAGGCCCGGGATTTTATAAATGGAATCGACGTCTTTCAGAGAAATCACAGCTTTTTCTGGAACGTTACAGAACAAAGCAATTTTTGCGCGTTCATTAGCAGGAACCGCGCGATCGGAACGGCAAATCAGAATATCTGGCTGAATACCGATAGAGAGCAGCTCTTTAACAGAGTGCTGCGTCGGTTTGGTTTTCACTTCACCGGAAGCCGCCATATAAGGCACCAGCGTCAGGTGCATGTAGAGAGTGCGCTCACGACCCACTTCTACCGCCATCTGACGAATAGCTTCAAGGAACGGCAGGGATTCGATGTCACCCACCGTACCGCCGATTTCAACCAGCGCAACGTCATGGCCTTCGCCACCGGCAATAATGCGTTCTTTAATCGCGTTGGTAATGTGCGGAATAACCTGTACGGTTGCGCCCAGATAGTCGCCACGACGCTCTTTACGCAGAACCTCGGAGTAGATACGACCAGCGGTGAAGTTGTTGCGACGGGTCATTTTGGTGCGGATAAAACGCTCGTAGTGACCCAAATCCAGATCGGTTTCAGCGCCGTCTTCGGTAACGAACACTTCACCATGCTGGATTGGACTCATGGTCCCTGGATCGACGTTAATGTACGGATCCAATTTCATCATGGTGACGTTGAGGCCACGGGCTTCAAGAATGGCTGCCAGGGAGGCTGCGGCAATGCCTTTACCCAGAGAGGATACGACCCCGCCGGTCACAAAAATATAGTTCGTTGTCATGCTGAACCTGAGAAGTTAGGTTTAAAAGACGATGGAATAACCAGGACGGGAAAGCAGTATACCCGATGATGGTCTACGCCACAAACTTTCATTGCCCCTCTCCTTTGTTCTTCAGGCCGCATCTGCATTGGCTTCTGTCGCTCACCCCAGACGCGGCACATTTTGCTGCGTCTGAAGATTCGCTCGGTTGCCGCCTTGCTGCGACCCGAATTACTCGAAGAGGCGATTCTCAAGGCATTTCAACAAACTTAAGGAGTGTGAAAATAGCCACTTTTGGGTAAATGTTTTTGACGCAAATCAAGCGCTTGTTATTTTAAAAATCACACAAATCGCGCTTACTTGAACAAATGCTTTAAAGATCATGTTCCTGGCGTTTTACTTGTTGCCAGACATTTTCCATTGTTTCCAGATCTACACCGGTCATTTCCAGACCGCGTTCGCGCACAATGCGCTCAACTTCACGAAAACGCCGCTCAAATTTCAGGTTGGCTTTTTGCAATGCCACTTCCGCTTTGACGCCAAGATGACGCGAAAGGTTGACGGTCGCGAACAACAAATCGCCGACCTCTTCTTCCAGTTTCGCTTCGTCTACCACAACTTGTTTGGCTTCGTCCATGACTTCGTCGATCTCTTCGTACACTTTGTCGAGCACCGGGCCAAGCGACGTCCAGTCAAAGCCGACGGTTGAGCAACGTTTCTGAATTTTGTGCGCACGCATCAGCGCAGGAAGGCTGTGGGGAATATCGTCCAGCGCCGAGTGCTGAGATTTTTCCGCGCGCTCTTCGCTTTTAATTTGCTCCCAACGTGCCAGCACTTCCGTGCTGTTTCCCGCATGTGCGTCACCGAAAATGTGCGGGTGGCGACGCTCCAGCTTGTCGCTGATAGCAGCGCAAATATCGTTGAAATCGAAACGCCCTTCTTCCTGCGCCATCTGCGCATAAAAAACCACCTGGAACAGCAGGTCACCCAGTTCGCCGCGTAAGTCATCAAAATCTTCGCGCGAAATAGCGTCCAGCACTTCGTAGGTTTCTTCCAGCGTGTAAGGCGCAATGGTGGCGTAAGTCTGCTCCTTGTCCCACGGGCAGCCGGTTTTTGGATCGCGCAGGCGTTGCATAATCCCGAGCAGACGATCGATTTGAGTCATGAGAAATCCCTGGTAATGAGTGTTGAGCCTCGCCCATCAGGACGAGGCTCGGATGAAGAGAAAATCAGCCACCGTGCAGGCGACGAGCGTCGATGACGTCCGGCACCTGGTTGAGTTTGCCGAGCACGCGGCCCAGCACTTGCAGGTTGTAGATCTCGATATTCATATCGATGGTGGCCAGTTGTTCTTTGGTATCGCTGCGGCTGGCGACGCCGAGCACGTTCACCTTCTCATTGGCGAGAATAGTGGTGATGTCGCGCAGCAATCCGCTACGGTCGTTCGCCGTGACGCGCACCACCAACGAGTAACCCGCCGAGTAGCTTTCGCCCCAGACGGCGTCGACGATACGTTCCGGTGCCACGTTACGCAACTCTTCCAGCTGATCACAGTCGGCGCGGTGAATAGAGATCCCACGCCCCTGAGTGATAAAACCGACGATCTCATCACCCGGGATCGGCTGGCAGCACCGCGCGATATGGTGCATTAGATTACCAACCCCTTCGACAACGACGCGGCCGTTGTCTTTGCTGCGGCTTTGCGGCGTGTACGTTTTCTGTTGCAGTTGCTTCAGCGCGGCGGCGTCCTGCTCCTCTGCGCTCGGTTTATTGAACTGCGATTGCAGGAAATTCACCATCTGATTGAGACGGATATCCCCGCCGCCAATCGCCGCCAGCAACTCGTCCAGCTCGTTAAAGTTGTAGCGCGGCAGCAGGAATTTTTCTGCCTCTTTCAGGCTGATGCCAAGATGCGCCAGCTCATCGTCGAGGATCTGACGCCCCGCAAGAATATTTTTGTCGCGATCCTGTTTCCGGAACCAGGCGTGGATCTTCGAGCGCCCACGGCTGGTGGTCACGTAACCCAGGTTCGGGTTCAGCCAGTCGCGGCTTGGGTTCGGTTGCTTCTGGGTGATAATTTCGATCTGATCGCCCATTTGCAACTGATAAGTGAACGGCACGATGCGCCCGCCGATCTTGGCGCCGATGCAGCGGTGTCCGACATCGCTGTGAATATGGTACGCAAAATCCAGCGGCGTCGAACCTGCAGGCAAGTCCACCACATCGCCTTTCGGGGTAAAGACATACACGCGGTCGTCGAACACCTGGCTGCGAACTTCGTCGAGCATCTCGCCGGAATCTGCCATCTCTTCCTGCCAGGCGATCAGTTTACGCAGCCATGCAATGCGGTCTTCGTGCGCCGAACGCGGGCTGCCAACGGTAGCTGTACCCTCTTTGTATTTCCAGTGTGCAGCGACGCCAAGCTCCGCATCTTCATGCATCTGGCGGGTACGAATCTGGATTTCAACGGTTTTCCCGCCCGGCCCAAGCACCACGGTGTGGATAGACTGGTAACCGTTCGGCTTTGGGTTCGCGACGTAGTCGTCAAACTCATCCGGTAAATGGCGGTAATGGGTGTGTACGATCCCGAGCGCAGCGTAGCAGTCCTGTAAACGCTCAGCGACGATACGCACGGCGCGCACATCAAACAGCTCATCAAAGGCGAGGTGTTTTTTCTGCATTTTGCGCCAGATGCTGTAGATGTGTTTCGGGCGGCCATACACTTCCGCTTTGACGCCTTCGGTCTTCATTTCGGCACGCAAATGCCCAACAAATTCGTCAATGTAGTGTTCGCGATCGATACGGCGTTCGTGCAGCAGCTTGGCGATGCGTTTGTACTCCGCCGGATGCAGGTAACGGAAGCAGTAATCCTCCAGCTCCCATTTAAGCTGCCCGATGCCCAGCCGGTTCGCCAGCGGCGCGTAGATATTAGTACACTCTTTCGCCGCCAGTACACGCTCATCTTCCGGCGCATCTTTCACTTCGCGCAGATGGGCGATACGTTCCGCCAGCTTGATAACCACGCACCGGAAATCGTCCACCATCGCCAGCAGCATACGACGGACGTTATCGACTTGTTCGGAGGAGACGGAATCAGTGTGGGTAGCTTTCAACTGGCGGATAGCCGCCATATCGCGTACGCCATGAATCAGGTTGACCACCGACGTGCCGACGCTTTCGCGCAGCACCTCTTCGCTGACCACTTCCGCATCGGCCAGCGGGAACAGCAGCGCCGCGCGCAGTGTGTCGGTATCCATGCTCAGCATGGATAGGATCTCGACCATCTCCACACCGCGCCACAGCAGTAATTCCGCGTTCGGGTGTCCCTGTGTTTGTCGCAGACAATATGCCCAGGTTTCGGTTAAGCGTTCACACGACGGCTGACTGGTGATCCCCAGACTCGCGATCCATTTGGCCGGATCGAATTCACCCGCTTTGTTCAAATGCGCACTGCGTACCGCAACCATTGTCCTCTCCTTTCAGGGACCGGGCCTGTCGAACTCGACAAGCCGAAATTAATCATTTGTGATTCACAAACAACACCATCGATTCCAGGTGGCCAGTGTGCGGGAACATGTCCAGCATCGCCAGCCGCTGGATCTGGTAACCCGCATCCAATAGCGCTTCACTGTCGCGGGCAAGGGTGGCAGGGTTACAGGAAACGTACACCACTCTGCCCGGCGACAATTTTAGAATATGTTTCATCACTCCGGCAGCGCCTGCGCGTGCCGGATCGAGTAAAACTTTGTCAAAACCACGGCTTGCCCAGGGCTGTTTCGTGACATCTTCCTCCAGATTTTCATGAAAGAATGTCACATTCTGCAAGCCATTCTGTTGCGCGTTATCCTGCGCTTTCGCCACCAAATCGGCGACGCCTTCCACACCAACCACACTGGCCGCGCGTTTTGCCAGCGGTAGCGTGAAATTGCCCATGCCGCAGAACAGGTCCAGCACCCGGTCGCCGGGCTGTACATCGAGCCATTCCAGCGCTCGCGCCACCATTTGCTGGTTAACCCCATCGTTAACCTGAATAAAGTCCCGCGGGCTGAACGTTAAGCGTAGCCCGTCAGAGCTGTACCAGGGAGATTCTCCGCTAACCTGTTCTAGTATCTCGCTTTGTGGCGCGAGATACAGAGAGAGTTCCTGAGAATGCGAAAACTGTTCCAGTTTTTCTCTGTCTGTTGCACTTAATGCAACAGTGTGACGCAAAACCATTAATGGGCCATTATCGGCCTCCACCAGCTCTACATGGCCAAGCTGACGCACTGCCTGCAACCCGCTCAGGCATTCGCGCAGCGGCGCCAGTAATGCCTCAAGACGGGGCACCAACACCGGGCAGCGGGTGACATTAATAATGTCGTTGCCGCCCGCTTTACGAAACCCCATCTCCAGACACTGGTTTTTGGGCTGCCAGCTCAGGCTGAGCCGCGCGCGGCGGCGATACCCCCAGGGTTCACCCTCAATCACTTCATCAACGTCCCGTTTCATCAAACGCGCCAACGCCGCACTTTTGCTGCGCTGTTGCAGGGCAATACTGGCATGCTGCTGCTGGCAACCACCGCAGACGCCAAAATGCGGACACTGCGGGGTAACGCGCTCGTCGCTATCATTCAGGCGGCGTTTCACCTCACCGCGTGAAAACTGCCGCTTATCCTCTTTCAGCACAATGTCCGCCGTTTCGCCGGGTAACAGCCCAGGGATAAACAGCGCTTTCCCGTTATGGCGCGCAACCCCCTGCCCAAAGGGATCAAGATCAGTTACGGTTACGGTTACTTTTTGACTAGTCGTCACACGTCGTTTTGCAGAGTAGAATTGCGCCATTGCAGGGATTTATCTCATTTACAGATTAATGGCCTAATTCTCCCATAACGGAACTCCATGACCAACTACAGCTTGCGCGCACGCATGATGATTCTGATTCTGGCGCCCACCGTGCTTATCGGTGTGTTGCTCAGCATCTTCTTTGTCGTTCACCGCTATAACGATTTGCAGCGTCAACTGGAAGACGCCGGTGCCAGCATCATTGAGCCGCTGGCGGTCTCCAGCGAATACAGCATGACGTTGCAGGACAAAGACGCGATTGGCCAATTGGTGAGCGTTTTACATCGCCGTCATTCCGATATTGTGCGGGCAATTTCCATTTACGATGGGCAGAATAACGTATTCGTTTCCTCTAATTTCCAGCTTGATGGCGATAATCTCCGGCTGGCGGAAGGGCAACCTTTTCCGCGCAGGCTCAGCGTCTCCCGGCGCGGCGATGTGATGATCCTGCGCACGCCCATCCTTTCCGAAGGATTTACGCAGACCAACACCGCGCTACCGGCGGATAAAATTACCGGCAACATGCTCGGCTATGTGGCGCTGGAGCTGGATCTCAAATCGGTACGTTTGCAGCAGTACAAAGAGATTTTTATCTCCAGCCTGATGATTTTGTTCTGTATTGGTATTGCGCTGATTTTCGGCTGGCGCTTAATGCGCGACGTGACCAGCCCGATTCGTAATATGGTGAACACCGTTGACCGCATTCGTCGCGGGCAGCTCGACAGCCGTGTTGAAGGTTTTATGCTCGGCGAGCTGGATATGCTGAAAAACGGTATCAACTCAATGGCGATGTCGCTGGCGGCCTACCACGAAGAGATGCAGCACAACATTGACCAATCCACTTCCGATCTGCGCGAAACGCTGGAGCAGATGGAGATCCAGAACGTCGAATTGGATCTGGCGAAAAAACGCGCCCAGGAAGCGGCGCGCATCAAGTCTGAGTTCCTCGCCAATATGTCCCATGAGCTGCGCACGCCGCTGAACGGCGTGATTGGCTTTACCCGCCTGACGCTGAAATCTGAGCTTAACCCTACGCAGCGCGATCACCTGCTGACGATTGAACGTTCGGCGAACAACCTGCTGGCGATCATTAACGACGTGCTGGATTTCTCCAAGCTCGAAGCGGGCAAGTTAATTCTGGAAAGCATCCCGTTCCCGCTGCGTAATACGCTCGATGAAGTGGTTATCCTGCTGGCACACTCGGCGCACGACAAGGGGCTGGAACTGACGCTGAACATCAAAAACGATGTGCCGGATAACGTGATTGGCGACCCGCTGCGTCTGCAACAGGTGATCACCAATCTTGTCGGCAACGCCATCAAGTTCACCGAGCATGGCAATATCGATATTGTGGTTGAGAAGCGCGCCATCAGTAACAACAAAGTACAGGTTGAGATGCAGATCCGCGATACCGGCATCGGCATTCCCGAGCGCGATCAGTCGCGGCTGTTCCAGGCGTTTCGTCAGGCCGACGCCAGCATCTCTCGCCGTCACGGCGGTACCGGGCTGGGGCTGGTGATAACCCAAAGGCTGGTCAATGAAATGGGCGGCGATATCTCCTTCCATAGCCAGCCGAATCGCGGCTCCACCTTCTGGTTCCACATTAATCTCGATCTCAATCCAAACGCCATCAGCGAAGCGCCAGCCACCGGCTGTCTGGCGGGCAAACGCCTTGCCTATGTCGAGCCCAATGCGACAGCCGCGCAAAGCACGCTGGACGTGTTGCACGAAACGCCGCTGGAGGTGATTTACAGTCCGTCATTCTCGGCGCTGCCGCAGGCGCATTACGACATTCTGCTGATGGCGATCCCGGTGACGGTGCGTGAGCCGCTCAACATGCAGCACGACCGCCTCGCACGAGCCGCAGCCATGACTGACTACTTGTTATTAGCGCTGCCTTGCCATGCGCAGGTGAATGCCGAGGAGCTGAAACAAGACGGCGCGGCGGCCTGCCTGCTGAAACCCCTGACCACCACCCGCCTGCTGCCCGCGCTCACGGAATATTGCCGTGCGACCCGCATTACGCAGGCTCAGCCAGTGGACGAAACAAAACTGCCAATGGCGGTAATGGCGGTGGATGATAACCCGGCTAACCTGAAGCTCATCGGCGCGTTGCTGGAAGATCAGGTACAGCATGTCGAGCTGTGCGAAAGCGGTATACAGGCCATTGAGCGCGCCCGGCAGCTACAGTTCGATCTGATCCTGATGGACATTCAGATGCCGGACATGGATGGCATTCGCGCCTGCGAGCTAATTCGCCAGTTGCCGCACCAGCAGCAAACGCCGGTCATCGCCGTTACGGCCCATGCGATGGCCGGGCAAAAAGAGAAACTGCTCAGCGCCGGAATGAACGACTATCTGGCGAAGCCCATTGAAGAGGACAAGCTGCGCAGTCTGCTGCGCCGCTATAAGCCCGGCCCGGATATCGGCAGTTGGCTGACGCCACCGCAACAAGCAGTAGCACCTGCGGATATCGTGGTTGACGCCGATACCACGCTCGACTGGCAACTGGCGCTGCGCCAGGCGGCAGGGAAAACGGATCTGGCGCGCGAGATGCTGCATATGCTGGTCGAGTTCCTGCCGGAGATCCGCAATATGGTGGAAGAACAGCTGGTTGGCGAAGCGCCGCAAGGGCTTTCTGAAGGCATCCATAAGTTGCACGGCAGTTGCGGTTACAGCGGCGTACCGCGGCTGAAAAATCTCTGCCAGTTGATTGAACAGCAGTTACGCAGTGGCGTTGCGGCCGAAGAGCTGGAGCCGGAGTTTCTGGAACTGCTCGATGAGATGGATAACGTCACCCGCGAAGCACACAAATTGCTGGGGTAGTCAGGTGCATAACCGCTGACGGGAATTGAGGTCAGACAGATTGTTTATCCGCGCGTGGATAAACAACTCATTGATTATCCACTCAACGCGCCACCACCAGGTCAGTGAGAACGCGTTAGAACAAGCCCGGTAAGCCTGCATGCTACCGGGCGGTTTGCGGTTACAGCTTTTGCCCTGCTTTCAGCACTGCCGCCACGTTGCGCGCGGTCATGCGGACATTTTCTCCGGCATTTTCCAGCGCGTCTTCCAGCGAACAGACCTTGTAGATCACACTGAACACCGCATCGATACCGTGATGGTGCACCACGCCGACATCGGCGGTCAGGCTGCCGGCAATGCCGATCACCGGAATATTATGTCGCTTCGCTACTTTCGCCACGCCCACGGGCACTTTGCCGTGCACCGTCTGGCTATCGATACGCCCTTCGCCAGTGATCACCAGGTCAGCGCCAATCACATACTCATCCAGCGCCAGCGCATCGGTGACAATCTCTATACCCTGGCGCAACTCTGCGCCGCAAAATGCATACAGCGCGGCACCCATTCCCCCTGCCGCACCGCCGCCCGCCAGGTGCAGCACGTCCAAATCCAGGTCGCGGGCAATGATCCGCGCATAATGCCCGAGCGCTTTATCGAGCCTGTCGATCATCTCCGGCGTCGCCCCTTTCTGCGGGCCAAATACCGCCGACGCCCCCTTTTTTCCGGTGAGTGGATTGGTCACATCGCAGGCCACTTCGATACGGCACTCGGCAAGGCGTTTATCCAGTTGCGCGGTATCAATTCGCGCCAGGGTTTCCAGGGCTGCACCACCCAGCGCAATCTGCTGGCCGTTCTCATCCAGCAGCTTTGCGCCCAGCGCCTGCACCATGCCAGCACCACCGTCATTGGTCGCACTGCCGCCAATGCCAATGATGATATGTTTTACGCCCGCGTCCAGCGCATGGCGAATCAACTCACCGGTGCCCCACGACGTGGTGATGAGCGGATCGCGTTTGGCCGGGGGCACCATTTCCAGCCCGCTGGCGGCGGCCATTTCGATAAAAGCGGATTGTTCGTCGCCAGAAATCCCGTAGAACCCTTCCGCCTGCTCGCCGAGCGGGCCTTTTACCGCGACCTTAACAATACGCCCGTCGGTAGCGGCGACCATGGCTTCAACCGTCCCTTCGCCACCGTCCGCCACCGGTATTTTGACGTATTCCGCCGTGGGGAAAATTTCACGAAAACCGCTCTCAATCGCGGTCGCCACATCCAGGGCACTTAAACTTTCTTTGTAAGAGTCTGGTGCGATCACAATTTTCATAAGCCATCCTTACGCATATTCACGGCTTTAAGCATACACCCAGCAAAGATGAGGAAATGCCAGCCCCCGCAAGGACTGGCAATTTCATCAACGCACCATGCACGGACGTTTGTTATCAAATTTCCAGTCCGGGATCAGGTATTGCATTCCCATTGCATCGTCACGCGCGCCGAGGCCGTGTTTTTGATACAGCTCGTTGGCTTTCATCACCTGGTCCATATCCAGTTCCACGCCAAGACCTGGTTTGTTTGGTACCTGCACCATCCCGCCTTTGATTTCGAACGGCTGTTTAGTCAGGCGCTGGTTGCCCTCCTGCCAGATCCAGTGTGTATCGATAGCGGTGATATTGCCCGGTGCCGCAGCGGCAACATGGGTGAACATGGCCAGCGAAATATCAAAGTGGTTATTCGAGTGCGAGCCCCAGGTCAGACCGAACTCGTGGCACATCTGCGCCACACGTACCGAACCCTGCATGGTCCAAAAATGCGGATCCGCCAGCGGGATATCCACTGATTGCAGTGACAGCGTATGGCCCATTTGACGCCAGTCGGTGGCGATCATATTGGTGGCGGTCGGCAGGCCGGTCGCGCGACGGAACTCCGCCATCACTTCACGACCGGAGAAGCCCTGTTCCGCGCCGCACGGATCTTCCGCGTACGCCAGCACGCCTTTCAGATGCTTACCGATTTTGATCGCTTCATCCAGCGACCAGGCACCGTTCGGATCGAGTGTCACGCGCGCCTGCGGGAAGCGTTTTGCCAGCGCGGAAATCGCTTCGGCCTCTTCCATTCCCGCCAGCACGCCGCCTTTCAGTTTGAAATCGTTAAAACCGTATTTCTCATACGCAGCTTCCGCCAGGCGCACCACGCGATCTGGCGTCATCGCCTCTTCGTGGCGCACGCGATACCAGTCGCATTTGTCATCCGGTTGGCTCTGGTACGGCAGCGGCGTTTTTTTGCTGTCGCCAACGAAGAACAGGTAACCGAGCATCTCCACTTCACTGCGCTGTTGGCCTTCGCCAAGCAGCGAAGCGACGTTCACACCGAGGTGCTGGCCTAGCAGATCAAGCATCGCGGCTTCAATGCCGGTCACCACGTGGATCGTAGTACGCAGATCGAAAGTTTGCAGGCCACGGCCGCCGGCGTCACGGTCGGCAAAGTTACTGCGCACGGTGTTGAGGATATTTTTGTACTCACCCAGCGTCTTACTGACCACCAGCGGAATAGCGTCTTCCAGCGTTTTACGGATTTTCTCGCCGCCGGGGATTTCACCGACACCGGTGTGACCGGCATTGTCTTTAATCACCACGATATTGCGGGTGAAGAACGGGGCGTGCGCGCCGCTCAGGTTCATCAGCATGCTGTCGTGGCCCGCAACCGGGATGACCTGCATGGAGGAGACAACGGGTGTCGAACTGTATGTGCTCATTTTTTAATCCTTTTGGTCTATCAATGACGTCCAAAAACGGGGCGTTTTTTGTCAAACGTCCAGCCAGGGATGAGGTACTGCATCGGGCCTGCGTCATTGCGCGCGCCGCCGGGCAGCTTCTTGTATGCCGCGTGCGCTTTTTCGATTTGCGTCCAGTCGATCTCTACGCCGAGGCCTGGTGCATCGGGTACGGCGATTTTTCCCTGGCGGATCTCCAGCGGCTGTTTGGTCAGGCGCGCGTCGCCCTCCTGCCAGATCCAGTGGGTGTCGATGGCGGTTGGCGTTCCGGGTGCTGCCGCGCCAACGTGGGTGAACATCGCCAGCGAGATATCGAAATGGTTGTTGGAGTGGCAACCCCAGGTTAATCCCCAGTCGTCGCAGAGTTGCGCCACACGTACCGCGCCGGAAAGCGTCCAGAAGTGCGGATCCGCCAGCGGGATATCCACTGCGTTTAGCATCACCGCATGGCCCATTTCACGCCAGTTGGTGGCAATCATATTGGTCGCTACCGGCAAGCCGGTGGCGCGGCGGAACTCCGCCATCACTTCACGCCCGGAAAAACCCTGTTCCGCGCCGCACGGATCTTCCGCGTAGGTCAGCACATCATTGAGGCCTTTGCACAGGCTGATGGCTTCGTCGAGCAGCCAGGCACCGTTGGGATCGACAGTGATGCGCGCGTCCGGAAAGCGTTTTTTCAGCGCCCGCACGGTGTCGATCTCTTTTTCGCCTGGCAGTACGCCGCCCTTGAGTTTGAAATCTTTAAAGCCGTAGCGATCCTGCGACGCTTCCGCCAGGCGAACGACCGCATCGCTGTTCATCGCTTCCTGATGACGCAGGTGATACCACTCATGGCTGCCAGGCGTCGCTTCCAGATAGGGCAGATCGGTTTTGGTGCGATCGCCAACATAAAACAGATAACCCAGCACCGTCACCGCATCACGCTGTTTGCCAGGGCCAAGCAGTTCGCACACCGGGACGTTCAACGCTTTGCCTAACAGATCCAACAGAGCGGCTTCCAGCGCCGCCACCGCGTTCACGCGCAGTTCAAAGGTCCAGGCGCCTTTGCCGAAGGTGTCGAAATCCGCCGCCTGGTTGCCTTTGTGTACGCGCTGCACCACTTTATTCAACCGCGCCACTTCCTGCCCCACCACCATCGGCGTGGCGTCGACCAATGTTTTGTAGATCACGTCGCCACCCGGCGCTTCACCAACGCCAGTGTTTCCGGCGTTATCAGTGAGCACCACGATGTTGCGGGTGAAATAAGCGTTATGCGCGCCGCCGATGTTCATCAGCATGCTGTCATGCCCGGCCACAGGAATGACTTTCATCTCGGTGATAATCGGGCTTGCTTGTGTGTTCATCATTCACGTCCTGTCACAGGTTTCAGTACGATACGCTTGATATCACCCACCAGCACCAGGTAACTCAGTACCGCCACCAGCGCATGGATACCGACATAGATCAGCGCGCCGTTAAACGAGCCAGTCGTACCGACGATGTAGCCAATGGCAATCGGCGTCACGATGCCGGAGATGTTACCGAACATGTTGAACAGACCGCCGCTCAGGCCGCTGATCTCTTTCGGCGCGGTATCTGCCATCACCGCCCAGCCCAGCGCACCGATACCTTTACCGAAGAAAGCCAGCGCCATGAAAGCGATAATCAGCGTTTCGGAGTCGGTGTAGTTGCAGAACACCATGCTCATGGAGAGCAGCATTCCCAATACAATTGGCGTCTTACGCGCCATATTTAGTGAGCCGTAGCGGCGCATTAACCAGTCGGAAATAATCCCGCCCAGTACGCCACCCACAAAGCCGCAGATCGCCGGGATTGAAGCAACAAAACCCGCTTTCAAAATCGACATGCCGCGCGCCTGCACCAGGTAAACCGGGAACCAGGTGATAAAGAAATAGGTCAGGGCGTTAATACAGTACTGGCCCAGATAGACGCCGATCATCATGCGCGAACCCAGCAGTTGCTTGATTTGTCCCCATTTTTCTGAGAACGGAACATGCTGCGCGCTTTTCGCCTGATCCATGTTGATCAGCGCGCCACCTTCAGCAATATATTCCAGCTCTTTTTTGTTAACGCCAGGGTGCTGGTTCGGCTCATGGATCATTTTCTGCCACAGGAAGCTGATGAAAATGCCGAGGCCGCCCATAAAGAAGAACACATGCGACCAACCCACAGCGTGCGTCAGCCAGCCCATGATCGGCGCGAAGATCACCGTCGCGAAGTATTGTGCGGAGTTAAAAATCGCCACCGCCGTGCCTCTCTCCTGCGCCGGGAACCAGGCCGCAACGATGCGACTGTTGCCAGGGAAGGAAGGGGATTCGGCCAGACCGACCATAAAACGCAAGGTGAAGAGCGCCACGATGATGCCAAAGCCACTAAAGATGTCGACGAAGCCTTGCAGCAAGGTAAACAGCGACCAGGTGAAGATAGACCAGAAATAGACGCGTTTTGATCCGAAGCGGTCAAGCAACCAGCCGCCCGGTATCTGGCCAATCACATAAGCCCAGGAAAACGCGGAGAAAACATAACCCATACCGACCGGATCCAAACCTATTGCTTTGGACATCTCCGAACCGGCAATCGACAACGTGGCGCGATCGCCATAGTTGAAGGATGTGACGATAAACAGCATCACCACTATCCAGTAGCGGGCGTTGGTACGCTTTTCAGCGCCGCTCGCCGCCTGGCTAAATGTACTCATGGTTGTACTCCCGAAGCATAAATGTTCTTTTGTCCATTCATCCTGTACGGCGCAACCTGTAGGGGAAGACAGGATGATGTCATTGTGTTTTTGCTGCTCCTGCCGGGTTTGCCACACCTGGCGGGCCGCGTTTTTTAACTGGCAAGAAAAAGTATATGGAGCGCCTTTTGAACTCTCACCGTGCAACAACACAACATTCGCCGGGCGCGGCTATGCCCTTTAAGGCATTAGCCCAGGCGGATGGGGAGTACTTCACGGAAATGAAAATGGAGCATGACCGAAGGCGGTCAAAAGAGAGGCAGCGTTAAAGAGTGTGAAATGTGTCGCTTGACGCGGCAAAAAGAGAGGCTTCCTCCCCGTGTATGGAGAGGAAGACAGGTTATTTCAGCAGGGTCGCCCAGTGCTCAACCCACGGATTAGAAACGGTTTCCGGTTCCGGATCTTCGCTGGCGTCAATCAGCAACATTTCGCCGATACGCTGCGCACCTTGTTCTTGCAGCAAGGCATCGAACTGCTTACCCCCGCCGCAGAAATGGGCGTAGGTGCTATCGCCCAGGGCAATGACGCCATAGTGGAGATCGGGCAGATAACCCACGGTGTCGCGTAGATAATGGAACAGCGGCGCAATGCTTTCCGGCAAATCGCCCTGACCGGTCGTGGAGGTGACTATCAGCGCGTAATTGCCTTTGTTGTTTTCCCAGTCGCTGGCTTCGGGATCTTCAAATACCGTCGCCTTGTGGCCCTGCGCCTGTAAGATCTCCTGCGCTTCTTCCGCCACCAGCAGCGAATTGCCGTACATAGTGCCAACAAAAATTCCGACCTTCGCCATGCTCATCACTCCTTGCGTGATTCCTGATTGCCCTCATCCTGGCGGCTCACTGGCAAGAACTCAACCCTTTCATTTTCAGGGAGAAGCCCGCGCCAGCCAAAGTGCGACAGCGCGCCCATCCAGGTTTCATCCAGCCCGGCGCGAATCGTTAACGGCTCGCCGGTAAACGGATGCGTGAGCGTTAACTGGCTGGCATGCAACATCAGGCGGTTGCAGCCAAAGTGTTCCGCCGCACTACGATTTTGCCGCAAATCGCCGTGCTTACTGTCGCCAATGATCGGATGGCGCAAATGCGCCAGATGGCGACGCAATTGATGCTTGCGGCCCGTTTTCGGTTCCAGTTCGACCAGGCCATAGCGCGTGGTGGGAAATTTGCTCGTCGCCACCGGCATTTCGCACGTTGCCAGCCCGCGATAGTGCGTTACGGCAGGCTGCGCCTCTTTATCGGCGCGGGCAAACTTGTCGGCCACTTTATCCAGCTCTTCGACCAGCGGATAATCAAGTAGCGCCTCTTCCATCAGCCAGCCGCGCACAATCGCGTGATAGCGTTTTTGAATCTGATGTTGCTCAAATTGCTGCGATAAGCGGCGACCGGCCTCGCTGGATAATCCCATTAACAACACGCCGGAAGTGGGTCTGTCGAGGCGATGGGCGGTAAAAACGTGCTGGCCGATTTGGTCGCGCACGGTTTGCATCACCACCACTTTTTCATCGCGATCCAACCAGCTGCGATGTACAAGCCAGCCGGACGGTTTATTCACCGCTACCAGCCACTCATCCTGGTAAATAATCTCCAGCATCAGGCGCTTTCGTCGCTGAACAGCGCATCAAGTTGCTGTAAATGCACCAGCATCACATCACGGGACGGATGGGTCGCATCCAGGGCGATTTCATAGTACGGCGCGATGGCAAACGCCTGCGGTAATGGCTGTTGACCATCCAACAAAGCATGCATGCGAGGAATGAGCACCCATTGCAGCCATTCGAACGGCTCAAGGGTATCCATGCAAAAAGGCTGTGTGCTTTCGAAGGCGCTTGCTGCGGGTGCGCTGGTTTGCCAAAGATTCTGTTCGCGCAGTTGCGCTTCGAGAAGATGAAGTTGCTCGCGCACGCGTTGATGTTGAGTCATATAAACCCCCGGAATAATCAGACTGGCGCGCAGCATACCAAAGAGCGGAACAAATAAAAAAAAGGAGCACTGTAAAAACAGTGCTCCCGGTTCGTTTCGCAGCAGTCCCGCTACTCGTGTGCTCCCTGCTCATCCATGAAAACTTTTCCTGCGGTCTCCTGACCCGTTCATCCTTAAACAGCGCATCTTGCTCACACCACCCCGATGTGACATGGCCTCATCCGTAAAGCGTGTCCTGGATCTTCCTGATCTGCCGGGTATCCTTACCGGCTCTCATTCTCCGTCCTGGAGGTGTCCGTTAACGCATTCCAGCGATGTCCCCTTACTTCGTCCTGAAGCCTTTCCTTGCAGCACCGTCCTGGTGAGTCCTCGAAACAACATCATCCTGATGTACGCTTCGTTGTCAGACTCCGTGTCGACTCAAATAGAATTACCCATTACGTGACGTCTTACAAGGATACTTAACGCAAATTAGCCTTTGAATGAAGCCATAAAATATGAAAGGTTTTAGATTAACCTCATGATTTATATTAATTATGAATGAGAAGGCGCATCAGAAGTATGGAAAAAGACCTGGCGATCTCTTACAGGTCGTGTAAGAGATCTCTCACAAGATGAGTAGTATAGAGGATTACACAACGGGTTCGAGCTGATCGAGGAATGCGGCGAGGCTTGGGGCAAGAATAGTGCGCTGACGCGTACCCAGTGTCTCTTTCACCACTTCGCCGCTGAGGTTACACAGCGAAATCACATCCAGTTCGCTGTCGAGCGTAGCAATAAAAAGTGTAGGTGATAACTTCAGTCTTTTCTGCGTAACCAGGTGACCAATCAGATTTTCCTGCATACGCACGAAGTCATCCTCACTCCACGTTTGCAGCAGCGTCAGCGTCAGTTCGCCAAAACGCGCGGCCATATCACCGGCAAATTGTGTGGTGTAAAAGGTATGGAGCGGCGTTTGTACCACAATTTCCATGGCCTGTTCAATTGGGTTTACATTTCGTTCCGGTACGAACGGTTTTGGCTGCCAGATAACGTACTTGTCGGTGGAAGAAATAATGCACGGTGAGGGAATACCGTAAAGTTCTTCGCTTTGCGGCCAGCTGTCTCGCTGTTCGTGCCATGCATTACAGTAACGTTCCGTAAAGGCTTTCAGGGCATCCGCCGTCTCTTTTTCCACCGATTTCTCTCTTCACATAAGCCAGGATAAACTCTGCGTCATAGTTTACCTGCAAAATGGCGATGAAACATGTCCTCTTATGATAACCACCAGGCGCTGGCTGGCCTGACGCTTGGCAAAACCACCGATTACCGCGACACCTACGACGCCAGCTTGCTACAGGGCGTTCCCCGTTCGTTAAACCGCGATCCGTTAGGCTTAAAAGCGGAGAACTTGCCTTTTCGCGGCGCGGATATCTGGACGTTGTATGAACTCTCCTGGCTCAACGCGAAAGGTTTGCCGCAGGTGGCGGTTGGCCACGTTGAGCTGGATCACGCCAGCATCAATCTGGTGGAATCGAAAAGTTTTAAGCTCTATCTCAACAGTTTTAACCAGACACGTTTTGCCAGCTGGCAAGAGGTGCACGATACGTTGCAACGCGATTTAAGTGCCTGCGCTCAGGGTGATGTCAGCGTGGTGCTGTACCGTATTGATGAACTGGAAGGTCAGCCTGTCGCCCATTTTCATGGCACCTGTATCGACGACCAGAATATTGCGATCGAGAGCTACGACTTTGACGCCGCGCTGTTAACCGGTGCCGCCAGCGGTAACGTTGTCGAAGAGACGCTGGTCAGCCATTTATTAAAATCGAACTGCCTGATCACCCACCAGCCGGATTGGGGCTCGGTGCAAATCCAGTATCGCGGCGCGCAAATCGACCGTGAAAAATTGCTGCGCTACCTGGTCTCTTTCCGCCATCACAATGAATTTCATGAACAATGTGTGGAGCGCATTTTCACGGACATTCAACGTTTCTGCCAGCCGGAAAAACTGAGCGTTTATGCGCGCTATACCCGACGCGGCGGGCTGGATATCAACCCATGGCGCACTAATACCGATTTTGTCCCTGCAACCGGTCGGTTAGTACGCCAGTAAAACCCAACATTTTACGACTCTGCGTGGAAGATCCCACGCGACAGGTTGTTAAACGTCATAAGCCAGGGCTATTGTAATCACGGGAAAGATAAAATTTTCGTCCCGTAAGGAGTTCACTTGATTACACATATTAGCCCGCTTGGCTCAATGGATATGCTGTCGCAGCTGGAAGTCGATATGCTTAAACGCACGGCCAGCAGTGACCTGTATCAACTGTTTCGCAACTGCTCGCTCGCTGTACTGAACTCAGGGAGCCAGACCGACAGCAGCAAAGAGCTGCTCTCCCGTAACGAAAGTTTTGATATCAACGTGTTACGCCGTGAACGCGGCGTAAAGCTGGAGTTGATCAACCCACCGGAAGAGGCCTTTGTCGACGGGCGTATTATTCGCTCGCTGCAGGCCAACCTGTTTGCTGTTCTGCGCGACATTCTCTTCGTTAATGGGCAGATTCATAACGCCGGACGCGTCCAGCATTTAAATCTGGAAAGCTCCATTCATATCACCAACCTGGTCTTTTCCATTTTGCGTAACGCCCGCGCGCTGCATGTCGGCGAAGCGCCGAGCATGGTGGTCTGCTGGGGCGGCCACTCGATTAACGAAACTGAGTACCTTTACGCTCGCCGCGTGGGAACCCAGCTTGGCTTGCGTGAGCTGAACATCTGCACGGGCTGCGGCCCAGGTGCGATGGAAGCGCCCATGAAAGGCGCTGCGGTCGGGCACGCGCAGCAACGCTATAAAGAGGGTCGTTTTATCGGCATGACCGAGCCGTCGATCATTGCCGCTGAGCCGCCAAATCCGCTGGTCAACGAACTGATCATCATGCCGGATATTGAAAAACGTCTGGAAGCGTTTGTCCGTATCGCCCACGGGATCATTATCTTCCCGGGTGGCGTAGGCACGGCAGAAGAGCTGTTGTATCTGCTGGGGATTTTGATGAACCCGGCCAACAAAAACCAGGTATTGCCACTGATTCTGACCGGGCCAAAAGAGAGTGCCGATTATTTCCGCGTGCTGGACGAATTTATCGTCAACACGCTGGGTGAAGCCGCACGCAACCACTACACCATCATCATCAATGATGCCGCTGAAGTGGCGCGTCAGATGAAAAAAGCGATGCCGCGGGTGAAAGAGAACCGTCGTGAAACCGGGGATGCCTATAGTTTCAACTGGTCTATCCGTATCGCGCCGGATCTGCAGGTGCCGTTTGAACCGACGCACGAAAATATGGCTAACCTGAAACTTTATCCGGATCAGCCGGTGGAAACGTTAGCGGCGGATCTGCGCCGGGCGTTCTCGGGCATTGTGGCGGGTAACGTGAAAGAGCACGGCATTCGGGCGATTGAGGAGTTCGGTCCGTATAAAATTCATGGCGATAGCGACATGATGCGCCGGATGGATGACTTACTGCAGGGCTTTGTCGCCCAGCATCGTATGAAACTGCCAGGCAGCGCGTACATTCCTTGCTACGAAATCTGCGCCTGATCTCCCAGGGCGACCTATAAGTCGCCCTTATACCTCGGATTTTTTTCCCGCACAACTCCCCCCATATCCCCAGCATATTCATACGTTTCAGTTGCCCTTAAACGTCGATAAATCACTGCGATAGCGGTTTTTTACAGGGCATTTATCGTATTTAAACGGTGTGCGTTTGATCGCAAATCTTGCTGGTGATAGCCTTCGCGCCCATAAATTTCATCTCTCGATCATTAAGCAGAGATATGGTCTAAATATATCCACATAAAAAGTGATTTATTGCAATTGCGATCCCGATCACTGATAGAGTCATAACATAAATGTATCTTTCCGCCGCAAATAATTACGGAAAGAAATTATAAAAAAACCGTGATTGACCGAATTTAATATTACCGCCAGCCTGCCAGGCATTGTATTCGCCCGTCATGCCAGCATTTTGCTTTTCCCAGGAGATTTATAAATGGAAACCACTCAAACCAGTACGCTGGCCACATCGGCTACACGAAGTTCATGGCGCAAAACGGATACCATGTGGATGCTGGGCCTGTACGGTACTGCCATCGGCGCTGGTGTACTGTTCCTGCCAATTAACGCCGGTGTTGGCGGTTTAATTCCGCTGATCATCATGGCCATCCTCGCTTTTCCAATGACCTATTTTGCACACCGCGGCCTGACTCGCTTTGTGCTGTCGGGTAAAAACCCTGGCGAAGACATCACCGAAGTGGTTGAAGAGCACTTTGGTATCGGCGCGGGTAAGCTGATTACCCTGCTCTACTTCTTCGCTATCTACCCGATCCTGCTGGTGTACAGCGTGGCGATCACCAACACCGTTGACAGCTTTATGACCCACCAGTTGGGTATGACGCCGCCGCCGCGCGCCATTCTGTCGCTGATCCTGATTGTCGGCATGATGACTATCGTGCGTTTTGGCGAGCAGATGATCGTAAAAGCGATGAGTATTCTGGTGTTCCCGTTTGTTATCGCGCTGATGCTGCTGGCGGTTTACCTGATCCCGCAGTGGAACGGTGCGGTACTCGATACTCTGTCTTTAAGCAGCACGTCTGCGACCGGCAACGGCCTGTGGATGACCCTGTGGCTGGCCATTCCGGTAATGGTGTTCTCCTTTAACCACTCGCCGATCATCTCCTCGTTTGCGGTTGCAAAACGTGAAGAGTACGGCAACGAAGCAGAGAGCAAATGTTCACGTATTCTGGCGTTCGCACACATCATGATGGTGCTGACGGTAATGTTCTTCGTATTCAGCTGCGTGCTGAGCCTCGCTCCGGCTGACCTGGCGTCGGCGAAACAGCAGAACATCTCGATTCTCTCTTACCTGGCAAACCACTTTAACGCACCGATCATCGCCTGGATGGCACCGATCATCGCGATGATCGCCATCACCAAATCCTTCCTCGGCCACTATCTGGGTGCGCGTGAAGGTTTCAACGGTATGGTTATTAAGTCTCTGCGTAGTAAAGGCAAAAGCATCGAAATCAACAAGCTGAACCGCATTACCGCGCTGTTTATGCTGCTGACCACCTGGGCTGTGGCGACCTGGAACCCGAGCATCCTGGGAATGATTGAAACCCTGGGCGGCCCGATTATCGCGATGATCCTATTCCTGATGCCGATGTACGCTATCGCCAAAGTACCGGCAATGCGCAAATACAGCGGTAAAATCAGCAATATCTTCATTGTTATCATGGGCCTTATCGCTATCTCCGCGATCTTCTTCTCTCTGTTCAGCTAATCTCTTTCGCGCCGCTCGCCACGGGCGGCGCGACTCTCATTGCAATGGAAAATGCGTCATGATCAGCGTATTCGATATTTTCAAAATCGGCATTGGCCCTTCCAGCTCGCACACCGTTGGCCCAATGAAAGCCGGTAAACAATTCACTGACGATCTGATTGCTCGCAGCATGCTGCACGACGTGACCCGTGTGGTGGTAGACGTTTACGGTTCCCTCTCTCTGACCGGTAAAGGGCACCACACCGATATCGCTATCATTATGGGTCTGGCGGGTAACCTGCCGGATAGCGTCGATATCGATGCTATCCCAGGATTTATTCAGGACGTAAATACGCACGGTCGTCTGCTGCTGGCTAACGGCGAGCACGAAGTCGAGTTTCCGGTCGATCAATGCATGAACTTCCATGCCGATAACCTCTCGCTGCATGAAAACGGCATGCGTATTACCGCGCTTGCGGGCGACAAGGTTCTCTATAGCCAGACCTATTACTCGATCGGCGGCGGTTTTATTGTCGACGAAGAACATTTTGGTCAGACCAACAACGCGCCTGTCGCCGTACCTTACCCGTACAAAAATGCGGCAGATCTGCAACGTCACTGCCAGGAAAGCGGGCTTTCGCTCTCTGGTCTGATGATGAAGAACGAACTGGCGCTGCACAGCAAAGAGGAGCTGGAACAGCACCTCGCGCGCGTCTGGGAAGTGATGCAGGGCGGTATTGAGCGTGGAATTACCACCGAAGGCGTGTTGCCGGGAAAATTACGCGTTCCGCGCCGCGCTGCCGCGCTGCGTCGCATGCTGGTCAGCAGCGATAACACCAGTAAAGATCCGATGCAGGTCGTCGACTGGATCAACATGTTTGCGCTGGCGGTTAACGAAGAGAACGCCGCCGGTGGTCGCGTGGTGACTGCGCCAACCAACGGCGCGTGCGGCATTGTTCCGGCAGTACTGGCTTATTACGATAAGTTTATCCGTCAGGTGAACGCTAATTCACTGGCGCGCTACCTGCTGGTCGCCAGCGCGATTGGCTCGCTCTATAAAATGAACGCCTCCATTTCCGGTGCGGAAGTGGGCTGCCAGGGCGAAGTGGGTGTTGCCTGTTCGATGGCTGCCGCAGGCCTTGCGGAACTGCTCGGCGCAAGCCCGGCGCAGGTCTGCATCGCGGCGGAAATCGGTATGGAACACAACCTCGGTCTGACCTGCGATCCGGTCGCAGGCCAGGTACAGGTGCCGTGCATCGAGCGCAACGCCATTGCGTCGGTGAAAGCGGTGAACGCCGCGCGTATGGCGCTGCGCCGTACCAGCGAGCCGCGCGTCTGCCTGGATAAAGTCATCGAAACCATGTACGAAACCGGGAAAGATATGAACGCCAAGTACCGCGAAACCTCACGCGGCGGGCTGGCGATGAAGATCGTAACCTGCGATTAAGCCCAGGAAGATGCCTCGTTTTGCGAGGCATCTTCCTGATTATCCCCCGCTTCATAGCCTCACGCCGCACGCGATGTTACCCTTAGGCACGATTTCAAGGAGGGTATCTGTGGCTCATCTGTTAATTGTCGACGCGCTTAATCTTATCCGCCGGATCCACGCGGTGCAGGGATCGCCCTGTGTAGACACCTGTCTTCACGCGCTGGAACAGCTTGTGGTTCACAGCCAGCCGACGCACGCCGTGGCGGTGTTCGATGATGAGGCCCGCAGCCAGGGCTGGCGTCACCAGTTATTACCCGACTATAAAGCCGGACGACCTCCCATGCCGGAGACGCTGCATGCCGAGATGCCCGCTTTGCGCAGCGCTTTTGAACAGCGCGGCATTCGTTGCTGGGCAACGCCGGGTAACGAAGCGGACGATCTCGCCGCGACGCTGGCGGTGAAAATGGCGCAGGCCGGGCAGCAGGCGACAATTGTTTCCACGGACAAAGGCTATTGCCAGTTGCTTTCCCCGACCATTCGTATCCGCGACTATTTTCAGAAACGCTGGCTGGATGCGCCCTTTATCGCGCAGGAATATGGTGTCACGCCGCAACAATTGCCGGATTACTGGGGGCTGGCGGGGATCAGCAGTTCTAAAGTGCCAGGCGTTGCCGGTATTGGCCCGAAAAGCGCCACCCAGTTGTTAAACACCTTTCCGACGCTGGAAGCGTTGTACGAGAACCTCGAGGACGTGCCGGAAAAGTGGCGGCAAAAACTGGAAGCGCATAAAGCAATGGCCTTTACCTGCCGCGATGTGGCACGTCTGCAAACGGATCTGCAACTGGATGGCAACTTACAGCAGCTACGGCTGACACGCTGAGAAAAGCCCGCACGGTGGCGGGCTGTTCGCCTTGCTTCAGCCCTTATACGGATGGTGCTTTAGCCAATGTTCAGCGATATCCTGGCGACGGCAGATCCAGACATCATTGTGGCTTTGCACGTAATCAAGAAAACGCTGCAGTGCGCGAAAGCGCCCAGGTCGCCCGAGCAGGCGGCAGTGCATGCCAATCGACATCATCTTTGGCGCATGCTCACCTTCTTCATACAGCACATCGAAGCTGTCTTTCAGGTAGGTATAAAACTGTTCGGCGGTGTTAAAACCCTGAGCGGTGGCAAAGCGAATATCGTTGGCATCAAGCGTATACGGCACAATCAGATGAGGTTTCCCCTCCACGGTGGTCCAAAAGGGTAAATCGTCGCCGTAATAATCGCTGTCGTAGAGAAAATCGCCCTGCTCGACCACCAGCTTACGGGTGTTGGGGCTGTCGCGTCCGGTGTACCAGCCAAGGGGCTTTTTACCAAACAGCGTTTGCAGGATTTCGATCGCCTGCTGCATGTGCTGGCGTTCTGTTTGAATATCAAGATCCTGATAATGGATCCAGCGCCAGCCGTGGCTTACCACGTCGTAGTCTGCCGCTTTGATCGCCGCGACGATTTCCGGGTTACGCGCCAGCGCCATTGCTACGCCAAAAACAGTCAACGGCAGGCCACGTTGCTGAAAAGTCTGATGAATACGCCAGAACCCAGCGCGCGATCCATACTCGTACAACGAGTCCATCGACATATGCCGCGCGGGATAGCTGGCAGCGCCAATAATATCCGACAAAAATTGCTCTGAACCCGCATCACCATGTAGCACATGGTTCTCACCACCCTCTTCAAAATTAAGGACAAACTGGACGGCAATGCGCGCGCCGCCCGGCCAGCGGGCATGCGGCGGTTTTCCCGCATAGCCTGCCATATCGCGGGGGTAGTCGGCGGTGAAATGCCATAAAGGTTTGTCCGTTGCTGATTGCATGCTGATTCGACCTCTTTACGGGGCCGCTTTCAGCAAAGCTGTTCGAAACATCCTGAAAGCGGCTTTTTATTGGGATACGCGAGATCGCCGTATTTGCTGGTGCCAAGCCCCAGCGCGAGAAGAGATTCCACCATCTTCACCGCGGCCGTAACGCCGTCGATCACCGGCATGCCCAGCTCTTGCGTCAACTCGCTGGCAAGGTTCGCCATACCGCCGCAGCCCAGCACAATGGCGCCGCTGTGATCTTCCCGTTTGGCTTGTATACAACGTTCGCGTACCTTTTGCTGAGCAAGACCCGTGCCATCTTCCAGCGCCAGCACCGGTAAATCGATGGCATGCAGCGCGGCGCAGTGGTGTTCGAAGCCATACTGACGCAGTAAATGACGGGCGATAATCACCGTACGCGGCAGCGTGGTTACAATTGAAAACCGCGTCGCCACCAGCATTGCCATGTGCATAGCCGCTTCGGCAATACCGATCACCGGCCCGCTCGCCAGCTCGCGCGCCGCCAGTAATCCGGGGTCACCAAAACAGGCAATCACGTGCCCTTGTGCGCCCTGGTTTTTGCCCTGTTTGATTTGCTCCAGCACGCCAATCGCCGCAATGGCTTCATCAAAATGCCCTTCGATGGATTCAACTCCCTGCGAGGGGCAACTGGCGAGAATGGTGGTGCCAGGCGACGCCACGCTGCGCGCCGCGCTGGCGATGGTGTCGGTCATTTCAGGGCTGGTATTAGGATTGATAACTTGTATACAAAACTGGCTCATCAGTGTTCTCCTGGCGCACCAAACAGGCGGGCAAAATCCGGTAATGTCTCGCCGCTGCGCTCAAAGCGCAGACTGGAAAGAATATGATCAAAGTGGTGAGCCATCGCCTCACTAAGCCCTGATAGATCCTTTTTACGCAGCAGCGTAATCAGTTGGTCATGATCGTCACAGCGGCAGCCGCGCTGCCAGGGCGCACCCCAGGCGGCTATCACCAGCGACGAACGCTGCGCCAGCGTGGTAATAATGTCGGTCACCACCGCATTACCGGAAATGGCCTGCAACTGGATATGAAACGCCGCAGAATGGCGGATAGCCGCCGCGCCATCATGATTTTGATGCGCCTCTTCTTCCTGCGCGATGATGTTTTCCAGCCCCGCAAGGTGCTGCGGCTGCAGATGTTCCAGCACCAGCGGCAGGTTGGCGCATTCGATCATTTTCCGGGTAGTGAAGATTGCCTTTGACTCTTCAACGCCGGGATTGGCGACAAATGCACCACGTCTGGGCGTCATGGTGATCATTTGCACCGTCGCAAGGCGGGTTAATACCTTGCGGATGCCGGTACGGCTGACGCCAAAAACCTCCGCCAGCGCTTCTTCCGGCAATTTACTCCCCGGCGGCAATTGATGTTCAACGATGGCGGTCATTAAAGATTGCCAAATGAGATGCTCTTTATCTTCCAGATCTGCAGGGGTTCGCAGCCCTATTTGCTGGTTCATAACGCAATTCCTTTGTTACTCAATTCATCTATTTTTGTATACACCGTTAATTTATTTTGTATACAAAAAATTAAAACCTGGCCTGGTTAATGCAACGAGGGATAGCAGACAACATGTCACTATCTGTATTCAGAGGAGCAGAATCCATGCCAAACCTTGAACCAAATTACGATGCTCGCTACAGCCCACGCCTGACCAATGAAGATTTGGCGCCGACCCGCCATCAGACCTGGAGCTGGTACAATATTTTCTCTTTCTGGATGTCCGATGTGCATAGCATGGGCGGCTATGTTGTTGCCGCCAGCTTCTTCGCTTTAGGGCTTGCCAGCTGGCAGGTGCTACTTTGCCTGCTGTTGGGGATCTGTATTGTGCAGCTGTGCGCAAACCTGGTGGCGAAACCGAGCCAAATGGCCGGTGTGCCGTATGCCGTGATCTGCCGTCAGGCATTTGGCGTATTCGGCGCGAATATCCCGGCGGTGATCCGCGGGCTGATTGCGTTTGCGTGGTACGGCATTCAGACCTATCTGGCTGCCAACGCGTTGATGCTGGTGATCCTGAAATTTTGGCCTGCCCTTACGCCCCTGACCAATGGTCACTTTCTGGGCCTGTCGCATTTGGGCTGGCTCTGTTTCGGCATTATGTGGGTGTTGCAAGCGCTGGTGTTCTGGCACGGGATGAGCGCGATTAAACGTTTTATCGATATCGCCGGCCCGGCGGTATACGTGGTGATGATGGCGCTGGCGGGATGGATCCTCTGGCAAACGGGGTTCGATGGCATCTCTTTCACGCTCGCCAGCAAACAGCTCACAGCAGGCGAGCAAACCTGGCAGATGATCACCGCAACGGCATTAGTGGTTTCTTACTTCTCCGGCCCGCTGCTCAATTTTGGCGATTTTTCCCGCTACGGCAAAAGCATGCAGGAGATCCGCCGCGGCAACCGCTGGGGACTGCCGTTTAACTTCCTGCTGTTTTCCATTGTCACAGTGGTGATTGTTTCCGGCACACAATCGCTGTTTGGCAAGATGATCACCGATCCTATCGAAACAGTAAGCCATGTTGGCAACAGTCTGGCGATGGCAATTGGGCTGCTGACGATGATCACCGCCACCATCGGCATCAATATTGTGGCGAACTTCGTCTCCCCGGCCTTCGATTTTTCTAACTGTTCGCCGCAGAAAATCAGTTTCCGTACCGGTGGGATGATCGCGGCGGTCGGCTCGGTACTGCTGACACCGTGGAATTTGTTCCAGTCTCCGGAGTTGATCCACTACACGCTGGATGTGCTCGGCGCGTTTATTGGCCCGTTGTTCGGTATTTTACTGACCGATTTTTATCTGATTAAACGCGGAAACGTGTTTGTCGACGATCTGTTTACTGACTCACCAAACGGGCGTTACTGGTACAAAAACGGCTTTAACCCGAAAGCAATTGCTGCGCTGGTGCCGTCGGTGGCAGTTGGGCTGATTATTAGCTTTATTCCGGCGCTGCATGAAGTGGCCAATTTTAGCTGGTTTATTGGCGCGTTCCTCGGTGCGGGTTGCTACCGCTTTCTGGCGCGTAACGAACGCGAAGGTGTGAGCAGCACATCATTTTCCGCACAACGCGTGGCGGCAAAGGAGTAGAAACGACGAAGGCCTGAATCATTGCTGATTCAGGCCTTCTGAATAGTGGCGGAACGGACGGGACTCGAACCCGCGACCCCCTGCGTGACAGGCAGGTATTCTAACCGACTGAACTACCGCTCCGCGTTGTGTTCCTGTTAGGGAACGAGGCGCATATTACGGATTGCGCCTAGTGCCGTCAACGCTTTTTCCATCGTTTTGAATTGTTTGCTGCAAAAATCACCCGCGAGGTGATTTTCCCGTATTAACAAAACGATTTTACCCACGCCACAGGCAGCTTCCGCCCTTCTTCTGCACTAAATCGAGCCGTGATTCATGGGCCATTAGCTCCTCATCACTGGCTAAAACCACGCGCAAGCGGCTTGCCTGGCGAACAACACGCTGGATCTCCGCATCGCCTGTTTGCGTTTGCCCTTCGCCTTCCATCGAAAATTTCATCGATGTCTGGCCGCCGGTCATCATCAGATAGACATCAGCAAGGATTTGGGAGTCGAGTAATGCGCCGTGCAGCGTACGTTTGCTGTTATCTATTTCATAACGCGAGCAGAGCGCATCAAGGCTGTTGCGCTTGCCGGGGAACATTTTACGCGCCAGCGCCAGGCTGTCGGTGATTTTGCAAAACGTTTCGGTTTTTGGAATCCCACGGTTCAGCTTGCTGAACTCGTAATCCATAAAGCCGATATCAAACGACGCGTTGTGAATGACCAGTTCCGCACCGCGAATATACTCAATAAACTCATCGGCGATGTCGGCGAACGTCGGCTTATCAAGCAGGAATTCGTCGGCGATACCGTGAACGCCAAACGCTTCCGGATCCACCAGCCGGTCGGGCTTGAGATAAATATGGTAGTTATTACCGGTCAGGCGGCGGTTGATCACCTCCACCGCACCGATCTCAATAATCTTGTGCCCTTCATAGTGGGCGCCAATCTGGTTCATACCGGTGGTTTCGGTATCGAGGACGATCTGTCGTGTAATTGCTGTGCTCATAGCGGCCATTTATGTCAGACTTGTCGTTTTAAACACAGGAAGTCTACCAGAGATGCTTAAACAGGTAGAAATTTTCACCGACGGATCTTGTCTTGGCAACCCGGGTCCGGGCGGTTACGGGGCGATTTTACGCTATCGTCAGCATGAAAGATTGTTTAGCGAAGGCTACCGTCTTACTACCAATAACCGTATGGAACTGATGGCGGCTATTGTCGCACTGGAAGCGTTAAAGGAGCATTGCGAAGTGGTGCTCAGTACCGACAGCCAGTATGTGCGCCAGGGGATCACGCAGTGGATCCACAACTGGAAAAAACGTGGCTGGAAAACAGCGGAAAAAAAACCGGTCAAGAATGTCGATCTCTGGAAGCGGCTCGATGCGGCGCTCAGCCAACATCAAATCCGCTGGGAATGGGTAAAAGGCCACGCAGGTCATCCGGAAAACGAACGCTGCGATGAACTGGCACGCGCCGCCGCGATGAACCCAACGCAGGAAGATGTGGGCTATCAGCCGGAAAGTTAAGACTGGCGGGTCGCGCCAACGGTCTGGCGAACGCGGGGCTTGCTGCGGCTCTGCTTCATCGGATTGAGCGTCAACGGAATGGTGCGTTTGCGTGCGACGATGAGTTGCATACACCCCAGCGCCGGTAAATGCGTGCTAAGCAGTTTCCCGCCCTGTTTCGTCCAGGGAAGCACGCGAAAGCGACTATAATGTAACACCTCGAAATTGAGCAACGATAGCCAGTCAAACTGGCGCATCAGGGTGAACATCCGGCTTTTGACTGCAGGTGAGCGGCGGGCAAAAGGGACTGCTTTGCAAAGCCCAAGCAGGCTAATCGGGTTAAAACCGCTCATCACCAGCCAGCCGTCGTCAATTAACACGCGATCCACTTCCTGCAATAACCGATGCGGATCGGTACACCATGGAAGCGTATGCGCCAGCAGGCAGGCATCCACCGATTTCTCTGCAAACGGTAAATGCAGCGGATCGGCTCTGACCTGTGCCGGTTCGCCGCTGAGGGAAACATTGACCTGGTGGGAAATAGCGCAGCTTTCGGCATTGATTTCCGCGCTCAGATTGCCGATTTTTAGCAAATGAAAACCATACATTTTTGCAAACCACGGCTTAAGTTCTCCTTCCAGCGCTTCGCGGTAATACGCGCCTTTAGGTACATCGCTCCAGCTTGCAGGGGCGACCAATGTCTTAGGAGTCCTTGCCGGTTTCATCACAACCTTCCGCTACGCTTTGAGAGGTAATTTATGAATCTTAACAGTATTCCGGCGTTCCAGGATAACTACATCTGGGTGCTGAACAATGATGACGGCCGCTGCCTGATTGTCGATCCGGGCGAAGCCGCACCGGTATTACGCGCATTAGAAGAAAACCAGTGGCAACCGGCAGCTATCTTGCTCACTCACCATCACAACGACCACGTTGGCGGTGTGAAAGCATTGCGTCAACATTTCCCTGATGTGGTGGTTTATGGGCCGAAGGAAACGCAAGATAAGGGAACCACACAGATTGTTAAAGAGGGGGACGTGATCTCCGTTTTGGGACATGATTTTTCCGTCTTTGCCACGCCAGGTCACACTTTAGGACATATCTGTTTCTTCAGCTCCCCTTATCTATTTTGCGGTGACACGCTATTTTCTGGTGGCTGCGGCAGATTGTTTGAAGGGACGGCAAGCCAGATGTATCAATCCTTTTGTAAAATTAATGCGCTTCCGGATGATACGGTGATTTGCTGTGCACACGAATATACTTTAGGAAATATGAAGTTTGCGATCAGCATCTTACCGCAGGATCCTGCACTTAACGAATATTATCGAAAAGTTAATGAGTTACGTGCGAAAAATCAAAAAACACTCCCCGTAATTCTGAAAAATGAACGGCGAATTAATTTATTTTTACGCACAGAAGATACTGATTTAATTGATGTAATTAACCAAGAAACAAAGTTGCAACACCCAGAGGAGCGTTTCGCATGGTTAAGGTCAAAGAAAGATAACTTCTGATATTTCCGGGTTGCCTTTTAAAGACGACGCCGTTATCATCGCTCGTCTTTTAAGCAACTACTATTGACACACACATGAAGGCAAAAGCGATCTTATTCGCCTCTGTCTTGCTTGCTGGGTGCCAGGCGTCTAACCATGACGGTACGGTACAACAGCATGCACAGAGCCTTTCTGCAGCTGGTCAAGGGGAAGCAGGGAAGTTTACTAGTCAGGCGCGGTGGATGGACGATGGAACATTCGCCGCCCAGAATAACAGTGACTTGTGGACCTCCATTAGCGACGAGCTAAAGATGGGAATTCCGGAAAATACCCGGATTCGCGAACAAAAACTCAAGTATTTAAGCAATAAGAGCTATCTCCACGATGTAACTTTACGGGCAGAGCCGTATATGTACTGGATAGCAGGGCAAGTTAAAAAACGTAACATGCCCATGGAACTGGTACTACTACCCATAGTGGAGAGCGCTTTTGACCCACACGCGACGTCTGGCGCCAATGCCGCAGGCATTTGGCAGATCATACCGAGCACCGGGCGAAATTATGGTTTAAAGCAGACTCGCAGCTACGATGCGCGTCGTGACATTGTGGCCTCTACCACGGCCGCGCTTGACATGATGCAGCGTCTTAACCGCATGTTTGACGGCGACTGGTTACTGACAGTCGCTGCTTATAACAGTGGTGAAGGTCGCGTGTTGAAGGCGATGAAAGCCAACAAATCGCGGGGTAAGCCCACCGATTTCTGGTCGCTTTCACTGCCGCAGGAAACCAAAATTTACGTGCCTAAAATGCTGGCTTTGAGCGATATTCTCAAAAACAGTAAGCGTTATGGCGTGAGTCTGCCAACACCAGACGAAAGCCGTGCGCTGGCGCGAGTCAGACTGAGCAGCCCGGTTGAGGTCGATCAGTTGGCTGAAATGGCCGGGATTTCGGTGAACAAACTGAAAACGTTTAACGCAGGCGTTAAAGGTTCGACGTTAGGTTCAGCGGGTCCGCAGTACGTGATGGTGCCGAAGAAACACGCCGATCAACTGCGTGAATCGCTGGCATCCGGCGAAATCGCCGCCGTACAGCCGACCCAGCTTGCGGATAACACCCCGCTGCCAGGCCGGAGTTACAAGGTTCGCTCAGGCGATACGCTTTCCGCCATCGCGGCGCGTCTCGGCGTGAGCGCAAAGGATATCCAGCAGTGGAATAACCTGCGCGGTTCGAACCTGAAAGTAGGCCAGAGTCTGACGGTAGGCGCAGGTAGCAGCGCGCAGCGTCTCGCCAGCAACAGCGATAGCATTACCTATCGCGTACGCAAAGGTGATTCGTTATCGAGTATTGCGAAACGTCACGGCGTGAATATCCAGGATGTCATGCGCTGGAATAACGATACCGATAATCTGCAGCCAGGCGATCAGCTGACACTGTTTGTTAAGAACAGCGCCACACCGGACTCCTGATACAAACCAATAAAAAAGCACCGTTTCCCCGCGGTGCTTTTTTTGCCCGTTTGTCACCCCTCAAGCCGGTTTGCCTGGGGTAAACTCCACCAGCAACGGGTTGTGATCCGATGCGCGCGTCACCAGCACCGACGCTTCCTGCACATTCAAACCACGATAGAAAACAAAATCCAGCGGACGACCAAAGGCGCGGCGGCGATTGTCATCGGTGAAACGAACCTGTCGCAACGACATATCGCGCGTAAAGCGATAGAGCGCATTCATACGCGGTCGGCTCCAGGCGTTGAAATCCCCCGCCATAATTACAGGCCCGACATGGCGCATAATCTGATCGCCGATCGGCAGCAACTGCTTGCTGTAGACGTCCACGCCCAGACTGAAATTTACCGCATGAACATTCACCACCATCAGGTTACGTAAATCGGGCAGTGGGTACACCGTGACCAGCGCCGATTTCGCCAGCCGTAAAATCGGTTCCCGCTCACGCAGCGGGCAGCAATAGACCGGATGCGCGGACGAAAGCGTCATGACGCCAGAGGGATGCTGCGGCAGCACAAACGCGGGAACCTGATCGGCAGCAAGATAGTTAGTGGTCGCAAACCTGACCAGTTCCGGTGTGGTTTGCGCTTCCTGTAACAGCACGAGATGCGCGTCTTTGCCAAAACTCTGCAGCACTGATAACCATTCGGCGCGCTGCTGCTTAAAGATATTCCATACCAGCACACGGATTTTTTCGTCGCTGCTTAAAGGCACACCCGCAGGCAACGCTTTGCCTATGCTCGCAAAGGATCCCGGCGGCAAAATTCGCTCCGCTGGCTGTCCGGCAACATATCGCATGGCATAGGTATTCTTTGGCACTTTCGGCTTCAAACCTCATTGATTTCCACACCCGGTTTCCGGGCGGTCATTCAGTTATAGGGATTTTAGCGCACACTTTCAACGCACAATCGGCAGAAAAAACACCGGTTATGGTTAGTGAGCGCTTATTAATGCCGCCAGCGCCGCGCGTGCGTGGCATCGCAGGCTTCAACATGGTTAAATAGCTTATGGATGAATAATATCGTTGCAGTGTTGCTACAGAGGCAATAATGAAAACCACCTCAGAAGAACTCGCGATTTTTGTCGCTGTTGTCGAAAGCGGCAGCTTCAGCCGGGCAGCGGAACGCCTGGGCCAGGCGAACTCGGCAATCAGCCGTGCAGTTAAAAAACTGGAGAACAAGCTGGGCGTAAATTTGCTTAATCGCACCACGCGCCAGCTCAGTTTAACCGAAGAAGGCGAACGCTATTTCCGCCGCGTGCAAAGCGTATTGCAGGAGATGGCGGCCGCAGAAACAGAGGTGATGGAAACGAAATCCACGCCGCGTGGCACGCTGCGCATTGATGCGGCAACGCCGGTCGTACTGCATTTCCTGATGCCGCTGATTAAACCGTTTCGTGAACGCTACCCGGAAATCAATCTTTCTCTGGTCTCAAGCGAAACATTTATCAATTTGATTGAGCGTAAGGTGGATGTGGCTATCCGCGTGGGGAAACTGACTGACTCCAGCCTGCGCGCCCGTCCGCTGTTCAAGAGCTATCGAAAAATTATCGCCTCACCGGATTACATCGCTCGCCATGGCAAGCCTGAAACCGTCGAAGAGTTGCGTAATCATGTGTTACTCGGGTTTACCGAACCGGTCTCCCTTAACACCTGGCCGATTGCTTCTGCCGATGGTCAACTGTTTGAAGCGACGCCGGATATCTCCTCAAATAGCGGAGAAACGCTTAAACACTTGTGTCTGAGTGGCAACGGTATCGCCAGTTTATCGGACTATATGATTGATAAGGAGCTGGCAAGTGGGGAACTGGTAGATTTACTGGCGGATCAGCGCCTGCCGGTAGAGATGCCTTTTAGTGCGGTCTATTACAGCGACCGGGCGGTGAGCACGCGTATTCGCGCCTTTATTGATTTTATCAGCGAACATCTGCCGCAATAACAACAACGGGAGCATGACGCTCCCGTTAAACTCTCGATTAATCCCACTTCGGTGCGAGGCCTTCCGGGCTGACCAGACGGTCATTGCAATCAAGCTTCGCGATTTCTGCTTTATCTTCCGCATCCAGCTCAAGCGACTGTGCCAGCAGGTTGCTTGCCAGGTTCTCACGCTTGGTCGAAGACGGGATCACTGCATAACCTTCGCTCATAGCCCATGCCAGAATTACCTGCGCCGGTGTGGCGTTATGTTTCTGTGCGATACGCCCAATCACTTCGTCTTTCAGCGCCTTACCGTAGGCCAGCGTCATGTAAGAGGTGATATGGATACCGTGCTGTTTCGCCCAGTCAACGACTTTGCGGTTTTGCAGATACGGCGACAATTCAATCTGGTTAGTGGCGATATTTTCCGCACCCACAGCGGCAATGGCCTGCTCCATCAGTGGAATGGTGAAGTTAGACACACCAATCTGGCGCGTCAGCCCCTGCGCTTTTGCTTTCATCAGCTCTTGCATAGAGACATCAACCGCCACAGCTGCGCCCGGAGACGGCCAGTGAATCAGGGTCAGATCAACATAATCCGTGCCTAATTTTTTCAGGCTCTCTTTCAGGCTAGGGATCAGCTTGTCTGCGCCCAGGTTTTCGGTCCAGATTTTGGTGGTGATAAACAGCTCTTCACGCGCAACGCCGCTCTGAGCCAGCGCTTCGCCAATGGCAGCTTCGTTACCGTAGATCTGCGCGGTATCAATCACGCGGTAGCCCAGCTCCAGGGCATTTTTCACAGAAGCGATAACCGCTTCGTCAGTTAAACGGAAGGTACCAAGACCGAATGCAGGGATAGCCATAAGAATTCCTCTTTCTGATTTCGTAATGTTTCGTTGCGCTGATTATTCCCCGCTTCAGTAAGGGGAAAAAGAGGCGAAAACGCAGAGGTTTTTTGCCAGAGAAGCAAAAGTGAGGAATTCAGCGCGCAAAGATAGTGACTTGCATTTTGAAAGTCACTATGTCACCGTGAGCGCAGAATCTACTCAGTAACCGGGTCAGACCATGAAAAATGAACCGCTTTGCAACGCCCCCTGCCCTATTGCCCGGAGCTTAGGCCGCATAGGTGACAGCTGGAGCATAATCATCCTGCGTGACGCTTTTGCCGGTTTCACACGTTTTGATGAGTTCCAGAAAAGCGCCAATGTTGCTCCCAACATTCTCTCACGTCGTCTGAAAGAGTTGGTTGATGACGGGCTGCTGGAAAAAGTGAGCTACAGCACAACACCGCCACGCTATGAATATCTCCTCACGGCTCTCGGGCGTGATTTTCGCCCGGTGATCCTCGCCCTGGTGGAATGGGGAAACCGTCACTTCTCGCCAGAAGGCGCGCAAATAGAGTTAGTCGAGCGTGAAACACAGCGCCCGGTTGAGACCATCCTCATTGATAAAGCGACTGGCGAACCCATCACTCCGGAGAAATATGCCCTGGTGCCCGGCCCTGCGGCTGCACCGGTTATCCAGTACCGCCACGATTATTTGCAACGTAAACGCGCGGGCGATAACACGCAAAAATTCGCCCCACTTCACCCTGTGAGCCGCGATGATGACGCTCAGTAAAAAGAAAAAGGCACTCACTCTGATGCTGTTAGCCGCAGCGCTATTAGCCGTTGCGGGTTACGGCGCGTACTGGTGGCAAAGCGGGCGATTTATACAGTCGACCGACGATGCCTACGTGGGTGGCGATATCAGCGCCATCTCCAGTAAAGTGTCCGGTTATGTCCAACAGATTGCCGTTCAGGACAATATGCTGGTCAAAAAAGGCGACCTTTTAGTCCGCCTTGATGACCGGGATTACCAGGCTGCACTGGCGAAAGCCATCGGTGAAGTCGCCGCGCAGCAGGCGGCGCTGGCTGATATCGCCGCGACGCGCCAGTTGCAACTGGCGACCATTGAAGGCGCAACAGCATCGCTGGCTGCGGCCAAAGCGGTGAGTGATAAGTCAGCCAATGACAACCGCCGTTACGGCGCGCTGGTGATGTCCAGTGCCGTTTCTGCGCAGGTGCGGGAAAATGCGGCTGCGGATTATCGCCAGGCACGTGCGCAGGAGAGCAAAGCGCAGGCGGATAACGCTGTTGCCATGCGCCAGCTGGCTGTACTTGATGCACGGGAAAAACAGACGCAAGCCGCACTGCAGCAAACTCAGGCGAATCTTGAAATCGCGAAATTAAACCTGAGTTATACCGAGATCCGCGCCCCGTTCGATGGCGTGACAGGGAATCGTCGGGCCTGGTCCGGCTCCTTCGTTGGCGGCGGCACACAGCTGCTTTCACTGGTTCCCGCAGAAGGCTTGTGGGTCGACGCTAATTTCAAAGAGAGCCAGCTAGCTCATATGCGCCCAGGGCAACGCGCGACTATTGTGGCGGATGTCATGCCGGGTCGAACGTTCTACGGCCATGTTCTCAGCGTTTCCCCGGCAACCGGTTCACGATTTAGTCTTCTCCCGGCAGAAAATGCCACCGGAAATTTCACCAAGATTGTCCAGCGCGTGCCCGTGCGTATCGCGCTGGAGGGCGAAGCGGCAAAACTCGGCGTATTGCGCCCAGGGTTTTCTGTCATCGTTACCGTTGACGAAAAGAGCGCGCAATGAGCAGCACCGATGCTGTGCCGCTGCAACCGGGCGTTTCAATGCCGGTGAGTCAGAAAGTGTTTGCCTTCGCGACGATGTGTGTAGGCATGTTTATCGCCCTGATTGATATCCAGATTGTGTCGGCCTCGCTACGTGATATCGGTGGGGGGCTTTCTGCCGGTGATGATGAAACCGTATGGGTACAAACCAGCTATTTGATCGCCGAAATCATCATTATTCCTCTCTCCGGCTGGCTGGCGCGGGTGATGTCCACGCGCTGGCTGTTTGCCGCCTCCGCCGCCGGGTTTACGGTGATGAGTCTGCTCTGCGGCTGGGCGTGGAATATCCAAAGTATGATCGCTTTTCGCGCGTTACAAGGGCTGGCGGGCGGCTCGATGATCCCACTGGTTTTCACTACCGCTTTTGCTTTTTTCCAGGGAAAACAACGCGTCATCGCTGCTGCAACGATTGGCGGGCTGGCATCGCTGGCACCCACGCTCGGCCCAACAGTCGGTGGCTGGATAACCGAGAATTTCAGCTGGCACTGGCTGTTTTATATCAACATCGTACCGGGGATTTACATCACCCTCGCCGTGCCACTGCTGGTAAAAATTGATACGCCAAACCCGTCGCTATTGCGCGGCGCGGACTATCTGAGCATCCTGCTGCTCGCGGTATCGCTGGGGTGTCTGGAATATACCCTCGAAGAAGGCCCACGTTGGGGCTGGTTTGATGACAACACCTTAGCGCTCACTGGCTGGGTGGCGTTGCTGTGCGGCGTCTTTTTTGTTGTTCGCACGTTACGCCATACGCAACCGGTGATGGATCTTCGTGCGCTTAAGGACAGAACGTTCGCGCTGGGCTGCTACTTCTCGTTTATGGCGGGGGTTGGTATTTTTGCTACGATCTATTTAACGCCCTTATTTCTTGGCACCGTGCGCGGCTTTAGCGCTCTGGAAATTGGTCTGGCGGTGTTTTCCACTGGGCTTTTCCAGGTGCTGTCGATCCCGTTCTATGCGTGGCTTGCGAATCGGGTCGATTTACGCTGGCTGCTGATGGCAGGGCTGCTCGGATTTGCGTTGTCGATGTACAGTTTTATTCCGCTCACCCATGAGTGGGGAGCGCAAGAACTTCTGTTACCGCAAGCATTTCGCGGCCTGGCGCAACAATTTGCGGTTGCCCCGACGGTCACGTTGACGCTTGGCAGCCTGCCGCCGACGCGGCTGAAGCTGGCATCAGGTCTGTTCAATTTGATGCGCAATCTGGGCGGCGCGATTGGCATCGCCCTGTGCGGCACCGTGATTAATGACCGCACCAATTTGCACTACAGCCGCCTCGCGGATCATCTCAATAACGCCTCTCTTTCCGTCACGGAATTCGTTCAGAGCAACGTCAGCAGATTGGTTAGTCAGGGAATTTCACCCGATATCGCCGGTAGTGCTGCGCTAAAGAATCTTTCGGCCATCACGTTGCGTGAGGCCCGGACACAAGCGTTTTCAGATGCTTTCTATCTGATCATGTTAGGTTTTTTAATCGCTGCGCTGCTGGTTCCCTTAATGAAAAAACCGCAAACGGCATGATATTTCAGGAGAAGTGATGATGAGCGTTTCAACAAAACGCATCGTGGTAACAGGTATGGGAATTGTCAGCCCGCTGGGTTGTGGTGTCGCGCATGTATGGCAATCGCTATTACAAGGTAAATCAGGGATTAGCCAGCTTGCAGATGGGGTTGTCGACGATATTCCCTGCAAAGTGGCAGGACAGGTTCCTTCTATTGAAGAGGATCCGCAATACGGTTTTGATCCGCTGGTGGCTATTCCAGCCAAAGAGCGCAAAAAAATGGATCGTTTCATTGAGTTTGCGCTGGTGGCAGCAAAAGAAGCGCTGACGCAGGCGAACTGGTTTCCACAGGATCAAGCAGAAAAAGATCGCACGGCCACAGTAATTGCGACCGGGATCGGTGGGTTTAACGAAATCGCCAATGCTGTGCGCACAACGGACGATCGCGGGCCACGTCGACTCTCCCCTTTTACCATCCCTTCTTTCCTCGCCAATCTTGCTGCCGGGCATGTTTCAATTGCGCATGGTTTTCGCGGACCGATTGGCGCACCGGTAACCGCCTGTGCCGCAGGAGCACAGGCAATCGGTGACGCCGCACGCATGATCCGCAGCGGTGAAGCGGATATTGCGCTGTGTGGTGGCAGTGAGGCAGCAATACACCGGGTGAGTCTTGCCGGTTTTGCGGCTGCACGAGCACTATCAAGCAGTTTTAACGACGATCCAACGACAGCATCGCGGCCATTTGATCGCGATCGTGATGGTTTTGTGATGGGTGAAGGTGCCGGATTGCTGGTTATCGAATCGCTGGAACATGCCCAGGCACGCGGTGCTACACCGCTGGCAGAACTGGTGGGATACGGAACCAGCGCGGATGCGTACCATCTGACGGCAGGCCCGGAAGATGGTAACGGTGCGCGTCGCGCCATGGAAGCAGCCATTCGCCAGGCAGATATTACCACCGCGGACATTCAGCATATTAATGCACATGCCACCTCAACACAGGTCGGAGATAAAGGAGAACTGGCGGCGATTAAGGGGCTTTTTGGTGAAACTCCGGTTGCAATTACCTCAACAAAATCCGCAACGGGACACTTGTTGGGCGCGGCAGGCGGTATAGAAGCTATTTTCACTATCCTGGCTTTACGTGATCAGGTTGTACCGCCAACGCTTAATTTGCATCACCCTGACGCCGAAGCTGAAGGATTGCATTTAGTTGCGCTGACTTCGCAGCCGCTGGAGATGCGTTATGCCTTATCAAATGGCTTTGGATTTGGTGGCGTTAACGCCAGCCTGCTGCTGAAACGCTGGGAGTGACATACGATGAAAGGGCGCGATTGCCCTTTTTATCGAAATAACAGGCGAAAAAAAACCGCATCTCGTTAGAGATGCGGCTCTTAAATGAGTGGCGGAACGGACGGGACTCGAACCCGCGACCCCCTGCGTGACAGGCAGGTATTCTAACCGACTGAACTACCGCTCCACCGAATTTCTTTACAACCACCGGTTTGTTGCCCCGGTTCACTGCTAAT